>Ga0310828_1000005_pt1 | contig 988854 bp, 987 predicted proteins | sample WT_ome_3_FD_202242 | JGI IMG/M metagenome (GOLD analysis project Ga0310828, IMG submission 202242) | Sorghum-adapted microbial communities enriched on wild type (WT) sorghum from Joint BioEnergy Institute, Emeryville, California, United... ... | reverse complement strand
GCCCATACAACAACACGCCCTTCGGGATCCGCGCCCCCAACGCCTGGAACTTCTTCGGCGACTCCAAGAACTCCTTGATCTCCCGAAGCTCCTCCACCGCCTCATCGACACCGGCGACATCGCGGAAGGTGATCTTCGGCGAGTCCACCGACATCCGCTTCGCGCGCGACTTGCCGAAGGACATGACCTTCGACCCGCCGCCCTGCATCTGGTTGATGATGAAGAGCCAGAAGAGCAGGAAGATGACGAACGGCAGGACGTAGGTCAGGACCGTCAGCCAGCCCCCACCCCCCTTCGACTTCACGTCGATCGGGACGTCGTTGCTCTGGAGGGTGTTGACGAGCGTCTGCTCGGTGTTGTCCGGGTAGGCCGCCTCGTACTTCCCGCCGTCCTTGCGCGTGACGTCGATGGAGTTGTCCTTCGTGTTGAGGACGACCTCCTTGACCTCGCCGCGCTCGACCTGCTGGATGAACTCCGTGTAGTTCGGGGTCTCCTCGCGCTCGCCGGGGCTGATGAGCTTCTGCGCGAAGAACGCGAGCACCACGACGATGAGGATCGGGAAGGCGGCGCTCTTGAAGAACCTGCTCACGGCGGGGTACTCACTCCGGATCGGGGCTCCCGCCCCTGATCGGAGCAGGAGGGTCTAGCGTAGCAGTGCCCCTACGGGCGGCCATCCGGCTCGAGCGCGGCGACGAACGGGAGGTTCCGGTAGCGCTCGGCGTGGTCGAGCCCGTATCCGATCGCGAAGCGATCGGGGATCTCGAAGCCCACGTAGCGGATCGGCAGGTCGATCTTGCGGCGGGCCGGCTTGGTCAGCAGGGCGCAGACCTCGATCGAGCGCGGGTTGCGCGCCCGCAGGGTCCGCAGCAGGTAGGAGAGCGTCAGCCCCGAGTCGACGATGTCCTCGACGACGAGGACGTCGCGCTCCTCGATCGGGGCGTCGAGGTCCTTGAGGATCCGCACGATGCCCGACGAGTCGGTCGACGAGCCGTAGGAGGCGACCGCCATGAAGTCGACCTCGCACGGGACCTCGATCGCGCGCATGAGGTCGGAGACGAAGAAGATCGCCCCCTTGAGCACACCGATGAGGAGGAGGTCGCGCCCCTCGTAGTCGCGCGAGATCTCCGACCCCAGCTCTTGCACCCGGTGGGCCAGGTCGTCCTGCTGGACGAGGATCTCTCCGATCGCCGCGTCGCGCATGATGGACCAGGCAGTCTAGGAGCAAGCGCGGCTCATTCGCCCGGACGCCGGCGCCCGACGCGGCGGGCCGACAGCCCGACGGCGCGCGGCGCCCCGGGGGCGGCGCGGAAGCGCTCGCTCACGGCGACCCCGGCGACCCAGGCGATCTCGCCCTGCGCCTCCACCACCGGCAGCGTCCGGCGCAGCTCGCGCGGGACCTTGCGGTCGGTGAAGAGGTCCTGGAGCGTCTTCGTCCCGCCCAGGCCGGCGGGGCGCATCCGGTCGCCCTCCCGCCAGGCGCGGACGCGGACGACCGCCCCGAGCGCGGCGGCGTCGAGCACGACCTCGCCCTCGGCGGGCGGCCCCGCGCGCAGCTCCCAGTCGCCGAAGCGGGCGGCGCCGGGCACCGGGAGCAGCACCGGGTCGGGCGGGGGCGCCTCGCGCGCGCGCGTGAAGCGGAGGTAGCCGTACTCGGCGACGGCGCGCAGCCCGCCGCCGAGGTCGAGGCTCGCGCTCCCGCCCCGCTCGCCGAGCCGCAGCAAGGCCTCCGTCTCGGCGCGCGAGAGCGGCGCGCCGGCGGCGCGGCGGAGCACGAGGCGGGCGAGCCCGGGCCGCAGCTCCCGCAGCTCCCGCTGCGGCAGGGGCGCGTCCTCCCCGCCGAGGCGGGCGAGCACCTCGTCGACGGCGTCCTGGAGCACCGCCTCCTCCTCGCGGAGCTGCGCGGCGGTCTCGGCGATCGTCCGCTCCGCCGCCGGCGCCACCTCGCGCAGCGCGGCGAGCAGGCCGTGGCGGACGCGCGAGCGCGCGAACCGCGGGTCGGCGTTCGAGGGGTCCTCCCGCCAGGGCAGGCCGCGGGCGCGGCACCAGGCGCGCGTGTCCTCGCGCGTCGCCTCCAGCAGCGGCCGCACGAGCCGGCCGCGGCGCGGCTCCATCCCGAGCAGCGCCCGCCGCCCCGGCGAGACCGCGAGGCGGTAGAGGACGGTCTCGGCCTGGTCGCTCGCGGTGTGGGCGGCGGCGTAGTCGCCCTCGGCGTGCCGCTCGGCGAGCGCGTAGCGGGCCTCGCGGGCGGCGGCCTGGACGTTCCCCGGCGGGAGCTCGGGCCGCTCGACGATCAGCTCGACGCCGAGCCGCTCGCAGAGCGCGCGGCAGTGCGCCTCGTCCTCGTCGGCGCCGGGGCGGAGGCGGTAGTTGACGTGCAGCGCCCGCACGTCGGCGCCGAGCTCGCGCGCGACGTCGAGCAGGCAGACCGAGTCGGCGCCGCCCGAGAGCATGACGAGCAGCGGGTGTCCCGCGACGATGAGCCCGCTCGCCGAGGCGACCTCGAGGGCGCGCCGCTCGCTCATCGCCGCCGCTGCGAGGCCCGGTAGAGCGTGCGCGGGTGGTCGAACCCCTTGAGCTTCACCGAGCCGATGTTCTCGAACTCCAGGTGCTCGCTGGGGCCGACGGCCTCGAGCACCGCGTCGGTGACGAGCACCTCGCCGCCGCGCGCCCGCGCGACAACGCGCGCGGTCAGGTTGACGTCGCGCCCGAAGTAGTCGCCGTCGCGGTAGAGGACGTGGCCCTGGTGGATGCCGATGCGCGCCGCCGGGCGGTCGACGAACAGCCCCTGGAAGCCCACGGCCCAGTCGGTGAGCGCGCCGACGTCGTAGCCGACGACCATGACCTCGTCGCCGATCGTCTTCACCACGCGCGCGTCGTCGGGCAGCGTCTCGGTGACGGCGTCGATGAAGCGCTCGACGTAGGAGAGCGCCTCCTCCTCGCCCTCCTCCTCGGTGAAGCGCGTGTAGCCGGCGAGGTCGGCGAAGGCGAGCGCGACCTGCAGGCGGCCCGGGGCGGCCTCGTCGAGCTCGAGCTCCATGTGCCCGATGACGTCCTGCTCGACGAAGTGCTGGAGGTAGCGCTGGTGGACGTAGTCCATGATCGGCGAGGCGAGCGGGAGCAGGTCGCGCGCGAGGTTCTCCATCTCCTCGGCCATCTCCAGCCCCGGCATGCCCTCGCGCATGAGCGGCTCGTGGATGTACATGTGGAAGAGCCGCGTCTCGGCGTCGGCGATCTGGGCGATCGCCTGCCCGTAGACGCGCGCGAGCTGGAGGAAGGCGACGAGCGGGAAGCCGGCCTTGAGCACGGCCGCGACGTGGCGGAGCGCCTCGACGTCGTCCTCGGCGAGGCGCTCGAGCGCCTGCTGCGGGAAGCCGAGCCCGCTCCAGATCCGCCTGACGAGCTCGGGCTCGAGCCCGACCTCCTCGGCGGCGTCCTCGAGCGCGCGCCCGCCCTCGCGCTCGGGGAAGAGGTCCTCGATGAAGCCGTAGGAGAGCCGCCCCTCCGCGGCCGCCTCGCGGATGTCCTCGAGCTTGTGGCCGCGCTCGCGCAGCCGCGCGACGATGCGCGCGTGCGCGACGGCGGCCGGCGCCCACCCGTCCTCGCTGCCGTCGATGCCGGGGATGACGCCGGTCCGCGCCCACCGCCGCAGCGTCGCGGGCGACACCCCCACGCGCTCGGCGGCCTCCTTGAGGGTCAGCAGGGGCGGGCCGTGCTCCATACGCCCAGGACGCTACACACCCGTCGCGGCCGCACGGGTCGTGGGAATAGACTCGCCGCATCCTGGGAGAGGAGATGCGGGTGAACTACTTCGTGACCGGCGGGACCGGCTTCATCGGGCGGCATCTCGTCGAGCGCCTGCTCGACCGCGGCGGCACCGTCTACGTCCTCGTCCGCGAGGGCTCGCGCTCCAAGCTCGACGAGCTCGCGCGGCGCCTGCGGGCGGAGGGGCGCATCGTGCCGGTCGTCGGCGACCTCGCGCAACCCGGCCTCGGCGTCGACGGCTTCGGCGAGCGGATCGACCACCTCTTCCACCTCGCCGCGATCTACGACATGACCGCGAGCGAGGAGGAGCTGGAGCGCGCGAACGTCGAGGGGACCCGCCACGTCGTCGAGTTCGCCAACGCGCACGACGTCGGCCGCTTCCACCACGTCAGCTCGATCGCGGTGGCGGGCGCCTACGAGGGGTTCTTCCGCGAGGACATGTTCGACGTCGGGCAGCCCCTCCCCCACCCCTATCACCGGACGAAGTTCGAGTCGGAGAAGCTCGTCCGCGAGCTCGCCCGCCCGCCGCTGCGCGTCTACCGCCCGGGGATCGTCGTCGGCCACTCGCAGACCGGCGAGATGGACAAGGTCGACGGCCCCTACTACTTCTTCACGCTGCTGAAGAAGCTGCGCCAGGCGCTGCCGGTGTGGTTCCCGCTCGTCGGGCCGGAGGGGCGCAAGGCGTGGCTCGTCCCCGTCGACTTCGTCGCCGCCGCGATCGACCACATCGCCCACCTCGGCGACGACGCGGTCCCGGGGAACACGTTCCACCTCGTCGACCCCGACTGCCTCACGGTCGGGCAGACGCTCAACGTCTTCGCGCGCGCGGCGGGCGCGCCGCAGTTCGCGATGCGCGTCGACGAGCACGTCACGAACGTCGTCCCGAAGCAGCTCCGCTCCGGGCTCATGGCGGTGCCGACGGTGAAGGCGGTCCGCAACCAGCTCCTCGAGGACCTCGGCATCCCGCCGGCGGCGTTCGAGCACCGGGAGTTCCGCTGCGAGTTCGACGCGCGCGACGCCCGGCGCGCGCTCGAGGGCAGCGGCATCGAGGTGCCGCCGCTGGAGAGCTACGCGGGGAAGCTGTGGGACTGGTGGGAGCGCAACCTCGACCCGGCGCTGTTCCTCGACCGCAGCCTCTCCTCTGCGGTCAAGGGGCACAAGATCATGATCACCGGCGCCTCGAGCGGCATCGGGCTCGAGACGGCGCTGAAGATCGGGGCCGCCGGCGGCGAGGTGCTGCTCGTCGCACGCACGCGCGAGAAGCTCGAGGAGGTCGCCGCGCAGGTCGAGGAGCTCGGGGGCACGGCGCACGTCCACCCCTGCGACCTCTCCGACCTCGACGACATCGACCGCCTCGCCCAGGAGGTGCTCGCCACCCACGGGCGGGTGGACGTCCTCGTCAACAACGCCGGGCGGTCGATCCGCCGCTCGATCGAGCGCTCCTACGACCGCTTCCACGACTTCGAGCGGACGATGCGCCTCAACTACTTCGGCGCCGTCAAGCTCGTCCTCGCCTTCCTGCCCGGGATGCGCGAGCGCCGCTTCGGCCACATCATCAACATCTCGAGCATCGGCGTGCAGACGAACACGCCGCGCTTCTCCGCCTACGTCGCCTCGAAGGCCGCGCTGGACGCCTTCTCGCGCTGCGTCGCGCCGGAGGTGCTCGGCGAGAACGTCCACTTCACGACGATCTACATGCCGCTCGTGCGCACGCCGATGATCGCGCCGACGAGCATCTACGACGCCTTCCCGACGCTCTCGCCGCAGGAGGCGGCCGAGATGATCTGCGAGGCGATCATCGACCGGCCGAAGCGGAAGGCGAGCCGGCTCGGGACCTTCGGCGAGATCCTCTACGCGCTCTCGCCGAAGACCGTCGACATCGTGATGAACGCCGCCTACCGGATCTTCCCCGACTCCCCGGCCGCCCGCGGCGACCGCGACGGCAAGGGCCCGGGCGCCGAGCAGGTCGAGGAGATGTCGGCCGAGGCGGTCGCGATGGCGTACCTCATGAAGGGCGTGCACTTCTAGCCGCCGCGCCTCCGGCCGGGGCGGCCCGGCCATCCATCAGGAAACGCGATGGATGCCGCCACATCTCCGTCTTTGACTTCTCCCTCCCCCGGCCGGATGATGGGCGGCATGGAGCTGAGACACCTGCGCAGCCTCGAGGCCGTCGCCCGCCACGGCTCGTTCACGAAGGCCGCCGATGAGCTCCACCTCGCCCAGTCGGCCGTGTCCCAGCACGTCCGGCGCCTCGAGGCCGAGCTCGGCGTGGAGGTCTTCCGCCGCAACAGCCGCTCGGTCGACCTCACCGCCGAGGGCGAGCTCGTGCTCGCCTACGCGCAGCGGGTGCTCCGCGAGGTCGAGGGGCTCCACTCCGAGCTCGAGGAGCTCACCGGCCTCCTCCGCGGCGAGGTCCGCGTCGGCGGCATGTACCCGACGGGCGTCTACGACCTCGCCGGCGTGCTCGCCGACTTCCGCGCCCAGCACCCGGGCGTCTCGATCCACATGGTCGAGGACACTCAGGACGAGCTGCTCGAGCGCCTCCGCCGCGACGAGCTCGACTGCGTCTTCACCGCCGTCGACACCGACCGGATCGGCAACGACTTCGCGGCGACCTTGCTGTGGGAGGACGAGTTCGTCGTCGCGATGGCCCCCGACCACCCGCTCGCCGCGCGCCCCCGCGTCACGCTCGAGGAGCTCGCCCGCGAGGACCTCATCGCCTACCGCGAGAACTCCGCGCTACGGATGCGCCTGGAGCGGAAGATGAGCGAGCGGGGGCTCGCGCCGCGCAACGCGCTCGTCACGACCGAGATGGGCGCGGTGCGGATCCTCGCGAGCAAGGGGCTCGGCGTCGCGGTGCTGCCGCGCTGCGTCGCCGAGGAGGACGGCCCGCCGATCGCCTGGCGGCCGTTCGGTCCCGAGCCGCTGACGTGGCCGGTCGCGCTCGTCTGGCGCGCCGCCCGCCGCCAGCCGCCCGCCGCGAAGGCGTTCCTCGCGCTCGCGCTGGCCCGCGCGGAGGAGGGCGCCGCCCGCCCGGCGGAGCTCGGCGTCGACATCGCCGCCTGACGCCGGCCGCACCCCCCTGCAGCCACCAGCCCCACGCGATCACGGCAGCTAATGGCTGTCGTCGCAAATCCGAATTGCGCTAATAGCTCGCGCCTGGGATCGTGGGGTCGTGACCATCGACCACGCACTCACCATCCGCCGCGCCCGCCCCGGCGACGCCGCCGCGCTCCGCCGGCTCGCCGAGCTCGACAGCAGCCGCCCGCCCGCGGGCGAGGCGCTGCTCGCCGAGCTCGACGGCCGGCCCGTCGCGGCAATCGAGCTCGCGAGCGAGCGCGTCATCGCCGACCCCTTCCGGCCGACCGCGGAGGTCGTCGAGCTGCTCCGCCTGCGGGCGCGGCGGCTCGGCGCCGCCGCCGGTCCGGCCTCCCCCGCGCCCGGGCTCTACAGGAACGCCGAGCCGCGCGCGACGAGGTTGTCGTAGACCTTCCGCTGGATCGTGTCGCGGACGCGCTCGGACAGCTCGAAGACGAGTGCGCGGTCCTCCGCGGCGTCCGCGCCGTACGCCGCGGTCGGGATCGGCTCGCAGTACTCGATCCGCCAGCGCGAGGGCAGCGGCACGACCCCGAGCGGGCCCAGCCACGGGAACGTCGGGGTGATCGGGAAGTACGGCGCGCCGATGAGGCGCGCGAGCGCCGGGGCCTCGCCGATCTTCGGGTAGATCTCCTCGCTGCCGACCACGGCCACCGGGACGATCGGCGCGCCGGTGCGGAGCGCGATCTCCACGAAGCCCCCGCGCCCGAAGCGCTGGAGGCGGTAGCGGTCCTTCCAGTCCTTGCCGGCGCCCTTGACCCCCTCGGGGAAGACGGCGACGAGCTCGTCCTGCTCCAGCAGCCGCAGCGCGTTGTACGGCGAGGCGACGACGCCGCCGACCTTGCGGATCGCGGCGCCGACGTAGGGCAGGTGGAAGGCCCAGTCGAGGACGAGGAAGCGGGGGTGGCGCGGCAGCGGGTGGTGGCGGAGGATCGCCACCGCCATCATCGTCGCGTCCCACGGGAGGATGCCCGCGTGGTTGGCGACGAGCAGCGCCCGCCCGTGCGCCGGCACGTGCTCGACGCCGATCGCCTGGACGCGCCACCAGCGCTCGTACATGAGCTCGAAGAACGGGTAGAGCGCGTCGGCGAACTCCTCGTCGAAGCCCCACTCGTCCTCGCTGTAGTCGCCCGCCAGCCGCCGCGCGGCGCGCCGCAACGCCTCCCGCGCCCGGCTCGGCAGCACGCCCGCGGCGCGGGCGACCGCGTCGGCGAGCCCGGCGCCCGCGTCGAGCTGCTCGCGCAGCACGCGCAGCGCCGCGATCGCCTCGGCGACGCCGACCGGCGGCGGCGGCCCGGACTCGCGCCGCGGGGCCTCGCGCTCGGCCGCCCCGTCCTGCGTCGCGTCGTGGGCGCGTGCGCTCGCCGCCTGGGTCATGCGACCACCGCCCGGCGGACCGAGGGGACGAGCCGCCGCCCCTCGAGCGTCGCGACGTAGTCGGCTACCGCCTCGACCGTCGTGCGGCGCGGCGTGTAGCCGACCTCCTCGACGAGGCGGGTGATGTCGACGGCGCGGCCGTGCTGGAGCAGGCGGCGGAAGTCCGGGGAGAACGAGAACAGGCCGAGGCGCTTGCCGATCCCCGACGCGGTGCCGAAGAGCGGGTGCGGGATCGGGACGGTGACCTTGCCCGCCATCCGCAGCAGGCGCGTGAGCCCGATCGTGCCCGGGTTCGCGACGTTGACCGCGCCCGGCACCGGGCGCTTGATCGCGGCGATGAGCGCGTCGATCGCGTCGCGCTCGTCGATGAACTGCAGCCGCGGGTCGAAGCCCAGGCAGGTCGGCACGGCCGGCAGCGAGAGGTAGCGGGTGAACTGGGTCTCGCCCGAGGGGCCGATCCGCGGCTGGTAGCGGAGCATCATGCAGGTGACGTGCGGGTGGCGGCGCGCGAACGCGCCGAAGTAGTTCTCGATCTCGGCGACGTCGCGCTGGAAGCGGGTCCGGAGCGGGTACAGCCGCGTCATCTCCTCGGTGAAGAACTGCGGCGCGGCGGGCTCGGAGCCGTAGATCCCGGCCGAGCCGCGGATGATGATCGTCCGCACGGTCTTCGCCTGCTCGCAGGCGGCCAGCAGCTGGAGCGAGCCGATGACGTTGATGTCGTGGGCCTGCTGCGGCGAGAGGCCGTTGCCGGGCTGGCGGATGATCCGGTTGTGGACGACCGTGTCCACCTCGGCCTGCGCGATGAGCTTCGTGATGACCGGGTTGCGGATGTCGGCGTCCATGAGGTCGGTCCGCTCGAGCCGCGCCCGCGGCGGGCGCGTGTCGATCCCGGCGAGGTATTCCACCTCGGGGTCGGCCTCGAGCCGCCGCGCGACCTCCGAGCCGAGCCAGCTCCCGACGCCGGTGATGAGGATGCGCCTGCCGGCCATCGCCTAGCGCTGCTCGGACTCGTCCGCCTTCAGGCGGCGCTCGATCGCCTCGAGGCGGCGGAGGATCTGGCGGAGCTCCCGCTTGATCGGCTCGAGGTCGTGGACGGTCACCGGGCGGCGCTCCTCGATCGCCTCGGCGAGCCGCTCGCGCACCGTCGTCGCGCCCTGGCCGGCGGTGCGGACGACCTCGTCGACCGCCTCCTGCGCGCGCTCGCGCGTGAGCTGGGCGGAGCCGACGGTCGCCTGGACGGTCCGCTCCACCGCCTCGCGCACCGCGTCGGAGAGCTGCTGCGGTCCGGGCCTCCTCCTCCTCGATGCCATCGCCGGCGCAGTCTCCCATATCGTGCCGGGCGTGCCGCAGGTCGACCCCATCCACCTCAAGCCCCAGTGCGAGCTCGCCGAGCGCGTGCTCCTGCCCGGCGACCCCCACCGCGCGCTCGCCGTCGCGCAGGAGGTGCTCGAGCGCCCGCGGATGTTCAACCACCACCGCGGGCTGTGGGGATACACAGGCGTGGCGGAGGACGGCGAGCCGCTGACGATCCAGTCGACGGGCATGGGCGGCCCGAGCGCGGCGATCGTCGTGCAGGAGCTCGTCGGGCTCGGCGCCCGGCGGCTCATCCGGATCGGGACCTGCGGGGCGCTCGACCCGTCGCTCGAGCTCGGCGAGCTCCTCGTCGCCGAGGCGGCGCTCGCCGACGACGGCGCGAGCCGCGCGCTCGGCGCCGACGGGCTCGCCCGCCCCGACGCGGCGCTCACCGACGCGCTCGCCGAGGCGACCGGCGGCCGGCGGGGCACCGTCGCGACGAGCGACCTCTTCTACGACCCGCGCCCCGCCGCGACCGAGCACGCGATCGCCCGCGGCGCGATCGCGGTGGAGATGGAGGCGGCGACGCTCTTCACGCTCGGCGCGCGGCTCGGCGTGGCGACCGCGTGCGTGCTCGCCGTCTCGGACCTGCTGCTGCCGGAGCGGCGGCGGATCGCGCCCGGGCAGCTCGAGGCGGCCGGGCTCGCGCTCGGGCGCGCGGGGGCGGCCGCCCTGCTCGCGGGCGCGGCTACTCGCTGACGGTCAGGCGCTCCTGGGCGCGCGGCGGCGGCTCGGCGCCCGGCGCGACCGCCTCACGCAGCGCGGCGAGGTCGCGCGCGATCTCATCGAGCCGGTGCTCGAGGCGCTTCGCCGTCTCGTCGCCCGACGGCCGCGCGAGCTCGGCGATCCGCTCCTCGACGCGGTCGAGGACGTCCTCGACCGCCTCCAGCCGCTGCGAGACCGAGCGCAGCCGGCGGGTGAGCCGCTCGATGTCGGCCGCCGACGGGATGTTGAGCGCGCCCATCGCGGCCTCCTGGGCCTGCATCGCCTTCTCGCGCGCCTCGAAGGCGCGGGTGATCGCCGCGTTGATGACGGGGTTGGAGACGAGCTCCTCGGCGAGCTTGCCGAGCGCCTCCTCGCCCTGCCGCGAGAGGCGCTCCTTGAGGCTCTCGTCCCGGGACGGTCCGTCGGCCACGTGCGCAGCGTAGCGGACGGGCGCGCCCGGGCGAGGCGGCGCGCCGGCCCCGCGGTGCGTCAGCGGGCGGGCGACGACGAGCCCGAGCCCGCGACGGGCGCGTCGAGGAGGTCAGCCGTCTGACACGACCGCCCCGCTCGCCGAGGAAGCCGGGCGCCGCCGGCCGCAGTGGCCGGTCCGGGCGCGAATCGCCTGGCTGAGCGACCCCTGGCGGTCAGGACGCCGACCCCGCCCCACGGCCGCCGGCCCGCCGGCGTGGGGACATGACCGCTGACCACGTCCGCCGGGCGCCGCCGAGCACCCCGCGGCGCGCCGCGCGGCACGCGATCCCTCACCGTCCCGCTTGCGAAGCCGGATCGCGAGGTCATGCCTCAATCTCAGGTTGAGGGTGAGATTCCGCCCTATCGGACGGTCCGCCCGCCCTCGCGCGCGTGTTCATCGAGCCGGCACGCGGCTCGGCACCCCCGCTACCGCGCCCGCGCCGCCCGCGCCCGATCGGGTTTCAGGCACGCGCGGCCCCGGCCGATAACGGGGAGAGATCACCCGCCGGTTCCCCATTGCGCCCTGCAAGGACAGCAAGTAGCGTTGCCGCCGCGACCAGCGGTTCTGATAGCTTGCCGCGGTCAAGCGCAGGGGCGCTGAGTTCTGGAGGAATGAGGCGTACGTAGGTAGCGGGGATGAGAAGAAGACTGCTCTACATGCTGGTCGCGTCGGCCCTGCTCGGGGCGCTGCTCGCGGCCGTGACGCTGCCCGCGTCCGCCGAGAAGCGGACGATCACCGTCCGGCTCGGCAACGGCAAGCTCATCTCCCTCACCGTCGACGTCCCGCCGGGCACGCCGATCCAGGACATCGACATCCCGCTCCTGCCGGCGCCGAAGCAGCCCGAGCCGCAGCCGACCCAGCCCGAGCCCGCGCCGACGACCCCCGCGCCCGCGCCGAACGCCCGCGGCGGCGGGGACAACGACCGGCCGACCAGCCGGCGCGGCCAGCGCCAGCGCGGCACCGCCGACGAGCGCCCGGCGCAGCCGCCGGCCGGCGAGCGCGGCGAGTCGCCGGGCAGCGCTCGACCTGACGTCGAGGCTCGGCGCAAGCGCGAGCGCCGCCGCCAGCGCACCCGCCTCCGCAACCCCGACGGCTCGCCGACGCGCACGAACCCGTCCTTCTTCGAGGCGCTCCCGGGCCCGTCGACGGTGACCGGCGTCCCGAACTTCGTCATCCGCAAGTTCCGCGTCCCGCTCTTCCTGCTGCCGATCTACCAGGCCGCCGGCATCCAGTACGGCGTCCGCTGGGAACACCTCGCGGCGATCAACGAGATCGAGACCGACTACGGACGCAACCTCAGCGTCTCCTCGGCCGGCGCGGTCGGCTGGATGCAGTTCCTGCCGTCGACGTGGCGCGTCTACGGCGTCGACGCGAACAAGGACGGCAAGAAGGACCCGTACAACCCGGTCGACGCGATCTTCGCCGCCGCCCGCTACCTCAAGGCCGCCGGCTACGAGAAGAACCCCAACCGCGCGATCTTCGCCTACAACCACGCGGACTGGTACGTCGACTCGGTCAACCTCCGCGCGAAGCTCATCGCCGGCGTCCCGCCTGACGTCATCGGCTCGCTCACCGGCCTGACCGAGGGCCGCTTCCCGGTCTATGCGAAGGCCCGCTACGCCGACGACCTCTCCGAGCGCGAGGCCGCGCGCCGCGTCCGCGCGGGCGAGAACGCCGCGAACGTCGTCTCCGACGACGAGGAACGGCGCGGCATCGAGATCTACACGCGCCGCGGGGCGCCGATCGTCGCCGTCAACGACGGCGTCATCAAGAAGATCGGCCGCAGCGAGCGCCTCGGCCGCTACATCGTCCTCCAGGACGTCTACGGCAACCGCTACACGTACGCCGGCCTCTCGAAGGTCGCCACCCACTACCCGGTGCCGAAGGAGGACGGCGACCCGAAGACGAAGGCGGCCGCCCGCAAGGCGAACACGCACGACGAGCCGGCGGAGGACCCTGTGCCGAAGCAGCCGGCGTCGGCGGGCAGCCAGGACGACGACACGGCGTCCGCGCCGCGCGCCGAGCGCGAGGCGGACGAGCCGACGCTCGCGATCAAGGAGCGCCTGTTCGCCAACCCGACGCGGCCGAACGCCCGCCGTCACGGCGGCGCCGAGCAGCTCCTCAACGCGAAGGGCGGCCTGACGACCTTCAAGGCGTACTTCTCGCGCCCGTTCGGGCTCGACGCCCGCGACGTCGAGCTCCGCCGCCTGCGCGTCGGCTCGCGCGTCATCGGCGGCACCATCCTCGGCCGCACCGGCAAGCCCGACCCGGACAAGGCGCCGCACATGTACTTCGAGATCCGGCCCGCCGGCCGCGGCGCGCCGCGCATCGACCCGAAGCCGATCCTCGACGGCTGGAAGCTGCTCGAGGCGACGGCGATCTACCGTGCCTCCGGCCGCAACGTCCTCTACGGCGACGACGAGGACGACTACTCGATCGGCCAGGTGCTGCTCATGCCGAAGAGCCAGCTCGAGCAGCGCGTCCTCCACGACGAGCGCATCGAGATCTACGACGGCGGCCGGCGCGACATCCGCTCGGGCCAGATCGACCGGCGCGTGCTCGCGGTCCTCGCCTACCTCGCCGAGTCCGGCCTGCGGCCGACCGTCACGAGCCTGAAGTCCGGCCACAGCATCTACACGAAGAGCGGCAACGTCTCGCACCACGCGTCCGGCAACGCCGTCGACATCGCGAAGATCAACGGCATCCCGATCCTCGGGCACCAGGAGCCCGGCGGGATCACCGAGCAGACGGTCCGGCGCCTGCTCCAGCTCCAGGGCACGCTCCGCCCGGACCAGATCATCTCGCTGCTCGACATGGGCGGGCCGACGTTCGCGATGTCCGACCACGCCGACCACATCCACGTCGGGTTCCGGCCGCTGTTCGGCTCGAACGCGAAGCTCGGCCAGCAGACGCTCGCCGTGCTGAAGCCCGGCCAGTGGGCGGACCTCATCGCCCGGCTGCGCGAGATCGACAACCCGGTCGTGCGGACGAAGCCGTCCGACGCCGCGATCGACGTCAAGAAGGAGAAGCACCGGGCGTCGGACGCGCACCGGGGCGAGTAGCGGCGACGGAGCGCGCGGCGACGAGCAACCGCCACCCTTCGGACGAGGCGACGTGAGCCTGTTCGCCTTCGTCCAGCTCGAGTTCGGCTTCCTGCTCGGCCCCGCCGACGGTCGCTACCTGCTCCGTGACGCCCCCGGCGAGGAGGCGCGGCGGATCGTCGCGCTCCAGACGCTCGGCGCGCCCCAGCGGCGGCTGCTCGGGCGGCGCCGCGCCCGGCGGGTCGAGGAGGCGCCCCAACCCGAGCCGGTGCCGACGAGCCGCGCGACGGTCATCCGCGCCCGCCCGTTCGCGAGCGAGGACGACGCAGCCGCGTGGCTCGAGGGCCTGCGCCGGGACGCCGGCGCGCTCGCCGCCGAGCGCGACGACGCCGTCCGCGCGCTCAACGTCGTCCTGCGGGCGCACCGCGTCGCGGCGCCCGACCCCGCCGCGCGCGACGTCGCCGTCGGCCAGGCGCTCGTCGCCCGCGCCGGCTACGGCAGCGGCGAGCAGGTCGCCGACGGGCGCTTCACCGCCGCGCTCGAGCTGCCGCCCGAGCGCACGCGCCGCTCGCGCGAGGAGCGCCTCGCCCCCCAGGAGCGCCTCGCCGCGATCCTCGGCGCGCGGATGGAGCAGCTCGTCTGCGCGGAGCTCGTCCTCCGCGCCCGCGCCGACATCGAGGCCGGCCGCCCGCGCGAGGCCGCGCTCGAGACGCGGATCGCCCTCGAGGCCGCGCTCGCCGAGCTGCCCGGCACCCCCGGCGAGACCGGCCTCGGCGACCTGCGCGGGCTGCGCGAGGCCGTCGGCCAGGCGGCGAACGCCGCCCTGCGCGGCGATCCGCCGGAGGAGCTCCGGGACGCCGTCCGGCGGGCCGTCGAGGGCCTGGAGCGGGCGCTGCGGCGCGTCCGGGCCGCCGGGCCTCCCCCACCGCCGCAGGAAGGCTGATGCCCTATCCCGCAGGCGCGGGCACGACCCGCTCGCCGACGATCTCGTCCGGGATGCCCGGCGCGAACCCCTCCGGCACGGCCGGGAGCCCGAGGGCGGCGCCACGGCGGACCAGCCGCTCGGCGGCGCGCTCGGCGATCGCGGCGATCGTGAGCGACGGGTTGACGCCGAGCGAGGTCGAGATCACCGACGAGTCGATGCAGTAGAGGCCCTCGTAGCCGTAGACGGCGCCGCCGTCGTCGGTGACGCCGAGGTCCGGCGAGTCGGCCATCCGGCAGCCGCCGAGCGGGTGCGCGGCGTAGGCGCCCTCGGTCTGCGTCAGCTTCATGAAGCGGCCGAGGCCGCGCCGCTTGGCGATCCGCTCGATCGCGGCGTCGGCGGCCGCTCGCACGCGCCGCGACTGCTCGGAGAAGCGGTAGTCGAGCAGGCCGATCGCCACCGGGCCGGGGCTGGGGCGGATCGCGCCCCCGGTCGGCGGGAGCACGGGCGGGATCCCGGTGAGCTCGCCGTCGTTGGTGTCCTCGACCATGGCGAGCAGCTCGATCCGGCTCGCCCAGCGGGCGATCGCCTCCTTCTTCGCGAGCCCCCACCAGGACGGCTCCCCCGCCGGGGCGCGCCCGTCGTCGTAGAGCATGTTCGTGAGCGGCGAGAGGAAGATCTCCTGGATCGTGAAGCGCGTCCCGTCGTGGCGGGCGGGGGGCGGCCGGCGAAGAAGTCGTAGGTCATCGTCGTGATCGGCTTGCCCTTGTGGAAGTCGGCGTAGCCGGGCAGGCCGAGGACGTCCCGCACGCGGCGGGGGTCGAACTCGATCGCCGCGACGTGGTCGCCGTTGACGCCGACGTGCTTGCCGAGCTGACGCGACAGCGACGGGAGCAGGAGGCGGGAGCGCAGGAGGATCTGCGGCGTGTTCATGGCGCCGGCCGCGAGCACGAGCACCTTGCACTCGATCTCGTAGCCGCGGAGGACGTCGGGCCAGCCGCCGTCCTTGACCGGGTGGACGGTCACGGCGTAGCGGTAGGGGCGCGAGGCGACCTGGCGGACGCAGTGCGCCTGGGCCTGCGTGCGCACGCGCACCCCGAGCCGCTCGGCGCTCGCGAGGTAGTTCGTGAAGAGCGTGTTCTTCGCGCCGAAGATGCAGCCGGTGTGGCACCACTTCGCGTTGACGCAGCGGTCGGGGTTGATCGCCAGCGGCACGCGGTCGCAGGTGTGGCCGGCCGCGTCGAGCACGGCCGCCCACAGGCCGCCGGACTTCGAGACCTCCTCCCAGGTGGGGCGCCGCACCCGGAGCGCGAGCTCCGCGCGGCGGTAGTAGGGGTCGAGCGACCGGCGCGAGATCGCGGCCGGCCACATGCGCCGGGGCGGCCCGTCGCCGGGCCGGCGGTCGCGGCGCTCGAACGTCTCGGCCGGCGCCCGCAGCGACGCCGCCAGGTAGAGCGCGGAGCCGCCGCCCAGCGTGTTGGCGACGACGATCTGCGCACCCTGCCCCTGGATGAGCTCGTAGACCCCGGCCAGGTGCTCGATGTGCATCGACTGCGCGAAGCCGGTGTGGCCGCGACGGGCGCCGCGCTCGAGCACGAGGATCCGGCCCGGGTCCACGCCCGCCGCCGCGTACAGCTCGGCGAGGCGGTAGGCGGTGACGGCGCCGCCGAAGCCGCTCCCGACGATGAGCACGTCGACGCGCTCGCGGCTCACGGCAGCGACCCGGTCGTCGTGCGCTCGCGGGCGAGCGCGCGGCCGTAGGAGAAGTCCGCATAGCCCGCCGGCGCGCGCCCGGGCAGCCCCATGGCGCGGTAGCCGCAGGCGCGGTCGGCGGTCTGCTCATGGGAGAGCGCGGCCCCGCAGAAGGCGGTGAACGGGACCGCGGCCGCCGCCTCCCAGAGGAGGCGGAGCGGGTTGCCGAAGTCCAGGCCGCGGACGCACGCCTCGGTGCGCTCCTCGAACGGGAGGCTGAGGAAGTCGCGCCCGCCGACGAGGAGCGCGTTCGCCTCGAGCTGGGCGAGGAAGGCCGGCGCGAGCAGCGCGAAGCCGGTCAGCGGGTGGTGGTAGAGCGCGAGCGCGTCCGCCTCGACGGCGCCGGGGCGGTCGTCGACGCCGGCGATCGCGCGCGGGTGGATCGGCGCGCCGCGCTCGGTCCGGGCGACCCGCCGGCCGGGGATGATCGTGTCGGCGAACGCCTGGAGGGTGGCGTCGGGCAGCAGCGGCTGCGGCGCGGCGGGCTCGGCCGCCAGGGCCTCGCGCGCGAGCGGCGCCGCGGAGGCGACGAGCGCGCCGAGCCCGAGGGCGCCGGCGCGCTCGAGGAACCCCCGCCGCGACAGCTCTCCGTTCGGCGCCGCTCCCACGTCCCCACGCTATCCAGGGTGTTGACCCGGGGTCAACGGCGGTGTGGCGGGAAGGGGCGTGTCGACCCGGGGGCAAGCGCCGACCGGGGCGCGGCTGCGTTGACCCAGGGCCGGCGACTCCCATAAGGTGACGGCGATGGCTGGCGGGAGGCAGCGGCCGGGCGTCCGCGCGAGCGCGATCGGCGCGCTCGTCGCCGTGGCGGCGCTCGTCCTGGCCGCCGCGCCGGCCCGGGGCGCCGTCGGCCTCCCGGCGCCCTGGGACGGGACGAACCCGTTCGCGTGCGAGCTCCGGCAGGCCGGGCTCGGCCCGACGGGGCCCGACCCCGGGGCCGACCCCTACTGCGTCGAGTTCGACAAGCGCCGGCAGAACGTCACCGGCCTCGGCATCGTCGACTTCCTGCTGAAGGAGCCCGCGCGCGTCGCCGCCGCGCTCGGCAAGTGCTTCTACTTCCAGGCCGACCACTGGCGCGCCGCCGTCGTCCAGGAGGACGGGCGGACCGTCTTGTGGGAGTGGGACGGGCGCTACTTCTTCGACAAGGCGCGCGGCAACGGCGGCGTCCTCATCGAGGACCTCCGCGTCGCGGGGATCCCGCTGCCGGCGATCGGCTGGCGGACCACGAACGACCTGCCGGTCGACCCCGCCTGCGCGCGGCGGGCGGCCGCCGACCCCGGGTCGGTCTACGCGCCGTAGCTAGAGCGCGGCGAGGACGGCGTCGAGCTCGTCGACGACGTCGCCGTCGAGCTTGACCTCGGCCTCGCGGTCGTACGGCGTCGGGCCCTGCGTGACGAGCGCCAGCCGGCCGCCGCGGGCGAGCGTGAGCTGCGGCAGCCCCGCGACGGGATAGACCTCGAGCGACGAGCCGATGCAGATCATGAGGTCGGCCTCGGTCGCCAGCCGCTCGGCCTCGGCCATCGCGTCGGCGGGGAGCAGCTCGCCGAAGAGGACGACGTCGGGCTTGAGCGGCGCGCCGCAGCGCTCGCACGCCGGCGCCCGCTCGGCCGCCTTCAGCGCCCCCATGACCTCCTCAAGCGGGACGCGCGCGTCGCAGCGCAGGCAGACGCTCCACTCGATCGTGCCGTGGACCTCGATGACCTTCTCGCTCCCGGCCGCGCGATGGAGGCGGTCGATGTTCTGCGTGATGACGCCGCGGATGAGGCCGCGCCGCTCGAGCTCGACGACGACCTCGTGGGCGCGGTTCGGCCGCTTGTCGGAGAGCATCGCGAAGCGCTCGCCGTAGAAGCGCCAGAAGCGGTCGGGGTCGCGCCGCCAGGCGTCGATGTGGGCGACCTCCATCGGGTCGACGTTCTCCCACAGGCCGGTGCCAGGGGAGCGGAAGTCGGGGATCCCGGACGGGACCGAGATCCCCGCCCCGGTGAGGACGACGGCGCGCTCGGACCCGCGGAGCAGCGCCGCGAGCCGAGCCGCGTTCGTGTCGGTCCCCGTCCGGGTCACTTCCCCCTGAAGGTAGCCTGCCGCTTCTGGAGGAAGGCGGAGATGCCCTCCTTCGCGTCCCCGGAGCCGAAGACCTCGCCGAAGGCCTCGGCCTCGGCGCGCAGGCCCTCGTCGAGGTCGCCCCGGTTCGCGACCCGCTTGATGTGGCCGATCGCGAGCGGCGCCTGCCCGGCGAGCTTGCGCGCCCAGGCGAGCGCGGTGTCGAACAGCTCGTGGTCGGGCACGACCGCGTTCACGAGCCCGACGCGGTGGGCCTCCCGCGCAGAGATCGGGTCCCCGATGAGGTTCATCTCGAGCGCCTTGCCCTCCCCCACGAGCCGCGGCAGCCGCTGCGTGCCGCCGAAGCCGGGGATGATCCCGAGGTTGATCTCGGGCTGGCCGAAGCTCGCCGACTCGGCCGCGATGCGGAAGTCGCAGGCCATCGCGAGCTCGCAGCCGCCGCCGAGCGCGAGCGAGTTCACCGCCGCGATCGTCGCCGTCCGCGAGCGCTCCATCGAGCGCATGAGCCGGTGCCCGGACTCGATGAGCCGCCGCCCCTCCTCGTCGGGCCGCATCTTCGTGAACTCCTTGATGTCGGCGCCGGCCGAGAAGGTGAAGATGTTCGAGCTCGCGAACACGACGGCGCGCAGCCGCCCGTCCACCCGCTCCCAGAGCTCGGCCAGCTCGCGGAGCACCTGCGGCGAGAGCGGGTTCGCCGGCGGGCGGTTGAGCCAGACGATGCCGACGTCGCCGCGCGTCTCCAGCGCGACCGTCTCCCACTGCGAGTCCGCGTCCGGCCGCGGGTAGGGGAAGAAGCCCTGGCCGGTCTTCTTGCCCAGCCGCCCCTGCGCCACGAGGCGGCGGAGCAGCAGCGGCGGGGCGAAGCGGTCGCCCCACTCCGCCTGCGCCCGCTCGAGCGCCGCGAGCACCTCGTCGAGGCCCTGCTCGTCGGCCCGGGCGAGCGGGCCGGGGAGGATCCCCGCCCCGGTCATCATCCCGACCTCGACGTCCTTCGCGCCGGCGACGCCCTCCTGGATGACCAGGCAGGCCTCGACGATCGCCTTGAGCGTGAAGCGCTCGACGAGCGTGTCGAGCGCGCTGCCGCTAGCCGTGCTCATAGAACCCCTTCCCGCTCTTCTGGCCGAGGTCGCCGGCCTCGACGAGCTCCCTCATCCGCCTGGAGACGTAGAAGCGGTCGCCGTAGCTGTCGGCGAGGTGCTCGGCGACGTGGAGGACGGTGTCGAGGCCGAGCAGGTCGCAGAGGAAGTACGGGCCCATCGGCGCCGCCTTCGACTCCTGGACGACGCGGTCGACCTCCTTGACGTCGAGGCCCTCCTCCTCGGTCGCGCGCCAGATCTCCGACACCGCCGAGTTGAGGATCCGGTTGACGACGAAGCCCGGCTCCTCGCCGCAGCGGATCGGCTGCTTCTTGATCTGCTGGGCGAAGTTCGCCGCGGCCTGGAGCGTCGCCTCCGAGGTCTCCTGCCCCGCGATGACCTCGACGAGGCGCATGATCGAGGCCGGGTAGAAGAAGTGGAAGCCGACGACCTTGTCCGGCCGCGTCGTCGCCGACGCCATCTCGCTGATCGACAGCGCCGAGGTGTTCGAGGCGAGGATCGCGTGGCCGGGCGTGACCGCGTCGAGCTCGGCGAACACCGCCTGCTTGACCGGCATCCGCTCGGGGACCGCCTCGACGACGAAGTCGACGTCGCCGAAGCCCTCGTACTCGACGGTCCCGCTGATGCGGCCGAGGACCTGCTCGAGCTGGGCGTCGGCCTGGTCCTGCGTGATCTTCTCCTTCTTCACCAGCCCGGCGAGCTGCGCCTGCGTGACCTGGCGCGCCTTCTCGAGGCCCGCGTCGACGAAGCGTTGCTCGACGTCCTTGAGGACCACCGGGATCCCGGCGGAGGCGATCACCTGGGCGATCTCCCCGCCCATCGTCCCGGCGCCCACGACGGCAGCCTTGAATACGTACATGGAGTCCCTTCGATTGACTTCCGGCGACGGCCGAAGGCTACCCGCCCGCCGCCGCCTCCGCCGCGAAGCGCCGGAGGGTGCGCGCGAGGCTGTCCGAGAGCGCGCGGCGGATGAAGAGCGCGTCGGCGATCGCCTGCAGCGGGCCGCGCCGGTGGAGGCGGTACTCGAGCACGACCTCGACGAGCGTCCCCTCCCCCGCCGCCGCGAACGTGACCGCCTGACGGCCGGCGAGCTGGTCGTCGCGCACCTCGGTGACGAGGCGGCCGGGCGCGCGCTCGGCGACGCGCTCGGTCACCCGGCCGCGCCCGCCGGGCACCGACGCCCACGTCACCTCGGCGCCCTCGGCGGGCCAGTCCCCCGCCGTCTCGACGACGTGCGCGAAGCCCTCGACGAAGGCGGGCCAGCGCGAGGGGTCGCACCACAGCGCCTCGGCGTCGGCCGGCGCGCAGGCGACCGCGATCGTCTCGCGGGCGCGCCTCAGCGCCCGTACACCTCCCGGATGATCTCGTCGATGCTGCGCGCCGTGGACTCCAGGAACGGGCGGACCTCCTCGCGCAGGCGGGCGTACTCCTCGCGGCCCGCCTCGGTGATCGAGTAGTAGCGGCGGCTGCGCCGCTCCGGGTGCTCCCACTGGCCGGCGATGAGCCCGCGGGCCTCGAGGCGGCGCAGCAGCGGGTACATCGTGTTCGGGTTGACCGAGAGCACGCCGGCGGTCAGCTCCGAGATCCGCTCCATGAGCTGGTTGCCGTAGCTGGGGCCGAGGCTGATGAGGTGGAGGACGAGCAGCGGCAGGACGTCGCGGCGGCGCAGCTCGCCGGTCAGCGGGTCGGAGGCGCGCCCGCCCCGGCCGCGCCGCAGGTCGGCGGCCCGGCGGGCGTCCTCGATGCTCGTCGCCTGCGCGGCCGCGCGGCGGGCGGCGTCGCTGCGGGACTTGCGCGGCTGTGGCATGCCGCCGCCATCCTGCCAGGCGGCGAGGCCGGCGCGCCGCATCACGCCGGCCGGGCCGGCGGCGCCGGCCGGACCTCGCGGTACCGGAAGCCGTCGCGCTCGGCCGCCGGGCCCAGCTCGAAGCCGACCGGGCGGGCGAAGACCGGCCCGTCGGCGACGAAGGTGTGGAACTCGCCGCGCTCGCCGCAGGGGTCGACGTCGGCGGGCAGCCGCGCGAGGAAGGCCTCGTCGTAGGCGCTGCCGGCCTCGCCCGGGTCGAGCGCGCGCGGGTCGACGCAGACGACCGTCGCGCGGAAGCCGTCGACGAGGAAGCGGCGGGCGAGCGCCTCGGTGTCGGCGCCCCAGAGCGGGAAGCGCGCCTCCAGGCCCGCCTCGGCGAGCCGCGCCTCGCGGTAGGCGCGGATGTCGGCGAGGAAGAGGTCGCCGAAGGCGACGGCGCGCACCCCGCGCAGCTCCGGGCGGGCGAAGGCGGCGCGCATCCGCTCCTCGTAGACCGCGTTCGGGCAGGGGCGCGGCAGCGGCACCTCGACGAGCGGCAGGCCGACGGCGTCCGCCTGCGCGCGGATGAGCTCGCGGCCGACCCAGTGCATCGTCGCGCGGCCGCTCGCCTCGTCGACGGTCGTCATGAGCGCCGACGGCGGGGTGCCTGCGGCGCGCAGCGCGGCGAGCGCCAGCGCCGAGTCCTTGCCGCCGCTCCAGGCCAGCGCGATCACGCGGCGGAGGGTAGCCCGGGACCGCGTTTGCCCCGTCCGCCGACGTGGAGCAATCCGCTCCGGAGTCCATCTCCGCAGGGCAGGGGGACATGGGGGGCACGCGCTCGCCGCGCTCGCGGTCCCGCTCGCCGTCGCCGGCGACCGCCCGCGCGAGCGGACCGCCGACGCCGAGCCGGCGGCCGCCCGCACGTCCATGGTCGAGAACCTCAACGCGGAGATGGTCGGCGGCTTCACCGCCCAGGAGCTGCTGAGCCGCGTCCCGGCCGAGGCGGCGCCCGGTCCGCCGGGTCCGCCGGGTCCGCCGGGTCCGCAGGGGCCGCAGGGCCCGCCCGGCCCGCCGGGCGCGGGGGGGTCCGAGCGCCGCCTACTACGCGGCATCATCAGCCGCCACCACCGTTGGCACGAGCCCGACCAACGTCCTGGAGCGCACCGTCCCGCCCGGCTTGTACGTCGTGATGGGGAAGGTCGGGCTCGTCAAGCCGGGCTCCACCGCACGGGTGCGCTGCTGGCTCCGGATCGGCGTGAGCGCGGCGGCGTGGTCCGCAGTCGTGGTCCCGCCGGAGCCGCTCGGTGCGGGCCCCTGGCGCTTCGGGACGGTCGTGCCCCTCTTCCGCGTGGCGGAGGTCAGCAGCGACCAGCCGTCGGTCGCGTTGCAATGCCAGTCCTACGACGGCGACGTCACCACGCGCTACCCCGTCCTCGTCGCCATCCCGGTCCTGGAGCCCCCCGCCTAGGCTCGGGGCCGGCGCACGGCCCGCGCCCGCCGCTCACCCCGGCAGCCGCGTCTCGCCCTCGGCCGTGATCTCCCAGTGCGGATTGTGGGCGACCTCCCAGGGGTGGCCGTCGGGGTCGATGAACACGCCCGAGTAGCCGCCCCACTCCGTCGGCGCCCCCGGCCGCCCGATCGTCGCCCCGGCCCGCTCGGCCTCGGCGAGGACGGCGTCGACCTCCTCCGGCGAGCGGACGTTGTGGGCGAGCGTGATGCCGCCCCAGCCGCCGCCGTCGGCGACGGTGCTGTCGGCGGCGAGCTTGCCGCGATCCCAGAGCGCGACGACCATCCCGCCGCACTGGAAGAAGGCGACCTCGTCGGCGACCTCGGCGCCGGTCCGCCAGCCGAGCGCTTCGTAGAAGGCTCGCGCGCGGGCGAGGTCGCGGACGCCGAGGGTGATGAGGCTCAGTCGCTGCTCCATCGCCGCAGCGTACCGGCGCGCCCGCGGGCACGACCGGGCGACGCGCGGCGCCGCGGGCCTCAGCCGCGCCACGCCCACAGCCGCCCGACCCCGACGGGGTGCCAGGCGACGTGGCGGACGAGGTAGCCGCAGCGCCGCAGCAGCTCGGTCGCCGCGGCGCGGATGTCGTCGCCGAAGGGCCGGCGGTAGCCGTGGAACTCGAGCGCGACGGCGGTCGCGCCGGCCGCGCCGAACCACTCGTCGGCGAGGATGTCCCACTCGCCGCCCTCGATGTCGATCTTCAGCAGGTCGCAGCCGCCGAGGTGCTCGAACACGTCCCAGACCGGCACCTCGATCGTCCCCAGCCCGGGTGCGACCACGCGCGAGTCCGCCTCCTGCCCGGAGAGGAACGCCGCCCGCCCTTCCACGACGCCCGCCGCCACCGGGTGGACGGTCCAGCGGTCGGCGAGCCCGGCGGCGGCGCGGCAGGCCAAGAGCAGCTCGAGGTTGCCGGGGTCGGGCTCGAACGACGTGACGGTGCAGCCGGGCAGGCGCTGGAACATCCGCAGCGCGAACAGGCCGATGTTGCCCCGAGGTCGACGACCCGTGGCCGCGGGCGGGCGCGGAGGATCGCCGCGACCTCGTCCGGCGGGTCGTACTCGCCCGCGTGGAAGATCTCCTCGAAGATGTCGAGGTCGCGGCCCCCGCTGCGCAGCAGCACGGGGACGCCGTCGCGCAGTTGCCACGTCCGCGCCCGCCCGTCGCGGAGCACCGCCTCGGCGAGCACGAACCGCGCCGGCCGGGTGACGGCGCGGCTGAGCCGGATCGCGCGCGCGACCCGGTTGTGGAGCAGCCGCGCGCGGAGACGGCCGGGGATCAGCCGCCGGCGGCCCTGCCCCGGCGCGCCCGCCCGGCGACGGCCCCCGAGGACCGTGACAGGCGATCGCGCGCGCGCACCCTACAGAGACTGCGAGCGGCGGGCGCCGGCTTCCGCCGCCCGGCGCGGCTACCCGTCCGGCCCGTAGATCTCGCGCTGCCAGAGCCAGTCGGCGACGCGCGCGACGGCGCCGGTGAGGTGGCGGCGGTAGGTGCTGAACGGCAGGCCGAGCGCCTCGGCCGCGAGCTCCTGCGTCTGGGCCGGGCGGAGGTACGTCCGCGCCAGCGCCCGCTCGAGCTTCTGGTCGCGCGGGTCGACGCGCAGCGACGCCGCCGCCTCCTCGAGCAGGTCGCGGAGCGCCTCGAGCTCCGGGCCGTCGCCGGCGCGGTCGCGGACGACCCGCGAGCGCAGCAGCGGGTTCGCGGCGAGCGCGTCGTCGCGATGGAGGTCGCGCAGCGCGCGCCGGACGGCGTCGGCGAACTCCTTCTGGGAGAGGGCGAGCACCGGCGCGGCGGGCGCGGACGCGGCCGGGTCGAACCCCGCGGCGGTCTCGCGCTCGCCCAGCAGGTCGAGCCACCGCTCGGCGCCGCCGTGGCGCCAGTCGCGCGCGAAGACGCCGTAGCGGCGCCCGCCGACCTCGTAGTCCGCCTCCGGCGCCCGGTGGAAGTCGATGTAGCTCATCAGCGGCTCGGCGGCCTCGGGGTCCGTCCAGGCCCCGATGAGCTCCCACCCGATCGCCGGGTTCGTCAGCCACGCCTGGGTGGAGACGATCGTGACGACGTTGAGCGTCGGCGAGACGCCCTGGTGGGCGTCGCGGTCGACGAGCGTGCGGGCGGCCATCACCGTCTCGCCCGGCCGCGGCGGCGCGTGCGACTGCGCGTACTCCCACATCGCGCGGGCGCCGGGGTCCGCGGCGAGGTCGTCGGCGGTCGCCTCGTGGAGCGCGACCCGCAGGAGGAAGCCGACCGGCTGCTCCCCGGCGTCGCGGACGACGGTGAACCCCTCCGGGCCGCGCTCGAGCCAGTGGGCGACGATCGCCGCCGCCTCCGGGCCCTCCCAGCGCTCGGTCATCGCGAGGATCGGCTCGCGGTCGGCCGGCCGCAGCACGTCCCCGTAGGCCGAGCCGAAGCTCGCCCAGTCCCACTGCGCCTGGGCGAAGGGGTTGCTGCGGTGGAGGAAGACGAGGTCGGCGGCGGCGTGCTGCTGCTCGATCCCGCTCGTCTCGCGCACGCGCGCGATGACGTGGCCGCGCACCCGCCTGCGCAGCTCGGCGAACGCCTCGGGGTCGCGCCAGCGCAGGTCCGCCACGAGCACGTCGCGGACGAGGTCGTGCGGGAAGACGCCCGCCGGGGCCTGCTCGACGAACGAGAGGCCGCACAGCCACGCGAACAGCTCGCCGGCGTCGCCGGTGCCGAGTGCGGCGCGGAGCAGCGGCTCGGTCGTGTAGCGGGCGTGGGCGCAGGCGTGGAGCGCGCGGCGGTGCGCGTCGCTCGGCACCTCGGAGAGGAAGACCTCCTGGAGGCGGCGGACCACGTCCGGCGCGGCGGCGAGGTCGTGGACGGGGCTCGGCGCGCCGCCGTCGCGCTGGGCGAGGACGTCGACGAGCAGCGAGAGCGCGAGCGGATGCCCGTAGGTGAGCGCGGCGGCGGGCTCGGCGAGCTCGTCTTCCACGCCCGCCGCGCGCAGGTAGGCGCGCGCGTCCGCGGCGGCGAGGTTGCGGAGCGCGATCACCCGCACCAGCTCCTGCCAGCCGGGGTCCTCGCGCCACGGCGACGCCGGGGGGTTGCGCCCGGCGAGCACGACGAGCGTCCCGGCGGAGAGCGACGGCAGGAACGTCTCGCGCAGCCAGTCCTCGATGCCGGCCGCCGCCTCGAAGGTGTCGAGCAGGAGCACCCGCCGGCGCCGCCCCTCGTGCGGCGGGAGCGCGGCGAGGAACGCCGGCGGCGAGGCGCCGACGGCGCGCAGGTCGACGCGCACCGGCTCGGCGCCCGCCTCGGCCGCGGCGTCGGCGAAGGCGTCGAGCAGCGCCGTCTTGCCGACGCCGCCGGGCCCGTGGACGAAGAGGACGGTGAACGGCGGCTCGCCGGCCTCGAGCGCGGCGCGGAACCGCTCCAGCTCCCCCTCGCGGCCGACGAAGCGGCGCCGCCGGGCCTGCCGCAAACGCTCGGCGATCGTCCCGGCCGCGCGACCGGCGGGCCCCTCAGCCACGGCTGCACGCTCCCACGCAGGGCGATTATCCCTCGCGCCGGAGCGCCGTGGCCGAGGCCGGCGCCGCCACGGGCCCGGGGGCGTCCGCGCGACGGCGGCGGCCGCGGAGCGTGCCGGCGGCGACGCGCGCCACCGTCGCGGGGGCGAGGAGGCGCTGGGGCGGGTCGAGCAGCCCGGCGACGCGCATGAACGTCGCCGCCACCGCCGGGTCGCGCTCGGCGACGGTGAGCAGGCGGCGCATCCAGGCGTTGACGACCCGCACCCGCGCCGGCCGCGGGCCGGGGACGTGCGGGAGCGCGAGGTCGGCGCCGGTCGCCAGCGCCCAGGCGGCGTCGACGATCCGCGCCGCCGCCCGCGCGTAGCGGCGCTCGAGCCCGCCGGGCCCGGCGGCGAGGCAGTCTCGCAGCGCGACCGCCTCGAGCGCGGCGACCGACATCCCCTGCCCGTAGATCGGGTTGAAGCTCGCGATCGCGTCGCCGATCGGCACGAGGCCCGCCGGCCACCGCTCCATCCGCTCCCAGCGGCGGCGGACGCTCGCCGGGAAGCCGTGGACGGCGACGTCGCCGAGCGGCTCGGCCGCGCGGAGCGCGGCGAGGACGTCCGGCGGGGCGAGCGCCGCGGCGAAGGCGAGGTGCGCCCCGCCGTCGGCCGGCGGGCGGTGGGCGGCGCCGTAGCCGGAGACGGTGAGCAGCCAGCGCCCGTGCTCCTGGGCGAACAGCGACACGCCGCGGGGCACGCCGGGGCGGGCGGCGAGCAGGATCACCTTGTCGCCGCCGATCGACGGGACGGGCAGGCGCAGCTCCCGGCTCGCGTACACGAGGTCGACGCGGACGCGCTCCTCCCGCGGGCGCGCGAAGCCGAGCGCCTCCAGCCAGGCCCCGAGCCGCCCGCCGCGCCCGCTCGCGCCGATGACGAGGTCGGCCTCGAGCTCGGTGACGACGCTCCCCTCCTCGCGGCCGAGCACCCGCACGCCGCGGACGCGGCCGCCGTCGCCGATGAGCCCGACGACGTCGCGGCGATCCGCGACCGTCACCCCGTCGAGCGCGGCGACGCGCCGGCGCACGTGCCCCTCGATGAGCGGCCGGCTCGCCGCGAGGCAGCGCAAGCCCAGCGACGCGCGCGCGAGCAGGTGGCCGCCCGGCCTGAAGCGCATCTCGGTCAGCGGCTCGTAGGGGACGGCGCCGGCGGCGACGAGGTCCGCCGCGATGCCCGGCAGCAGCTCCTCCATCGCCCGCTCGCCGCTGGGCAGCAGCGCGTGGACGTGCCGTCCCTGCGGCACCGCGCGCCGCCCCTCCCCCACCGCCGGCAGCACGTCGCGCTCGACGACGGTGACCCGCCGGTAGCGCCCCGCGAGCGCCGCCGCCGCGAGCAGGCCCCCGACGCTCGCGCCCACCACCACCGCATGCTCTCCGACCCGCTCCACGATCGCCTCCTCTCTCGGGTTCGCGAGGAGGGTCGGGGCGGCGGCTGCTCACCCGCCAGTCCATTTCTTGCTCGATCTCGGTCCCGGGCCCCGGGCCGCTGGCCGGGGAGGGCCCGGCCCCGGGTGAGCAGGAAGTGGCCTGGCGGGTGAGCAGTCCCGCGGCGCACGCTGCGCGCATGGAGTCCACGACCCGGAGGGGTGATCAGCGATGAAGGTGCTCGTCACCGGCGCCAGCGGCTTCGTCGGGTCGCACGCCGTCCGCGCGCTGCTCGACGCCGGCCACGAGGTGCGGGCGTCGGCGCGCTCAGCGGCGCGCGTCCGGCGCGCGCTGGAGCCGCTCGGCTGCGCGGCCGCCGTCGAGGTCGCCGAGGCCGACATCACCGACGACGCGGCGGTGCGGGCGGCGCTCGCCGGCTGCGACGCCGTCGTCCACGCCGCGGCCGTCTACAGCCACGACGCGCGCCGCCGGCGCGAGGCGCTCGCGGTCAACCCGCGCGGCGCGGAGGTCGTGCTCGGCGGCGCGTGCGCCCTCGGCCTCGACCCCGTCGTGTACGTCTCGTCGTACGTCGCGCTGCTGCCCGGCGACGGGGAGCTGAGGCCGGACTCGCCCGTCGGCCGCCCGCCGACCGCGTACGCGCGCTCGAAGGCGCAGGCCGAGGAGGTGGCGCGGGCCCTCCAGGCCGGCGGCGCCCCGGTCACGATCGTCTACCCCGGGATGGTGTGGGGCCGCACGACCCGTGCGAGGGCGAGAGCACGCTGCTGGCCCGCGACCTGCTCGCCGGCCGGATCCCGGTCGGCTCGCCCGGCGCGGTGCCGGTCACCGACGTCCGCGACCTCGCCGCCGCGATCGCCGCGGCGGTCGAGCCCGGCCGCGGCCCCCGCCGCTACCTCGTCGCGGGCGAGCTGCTCCCGCTCGCCGAGGTCATGCGGACCGTCGCGGCCGCGGGCGGGCGGCGGCCGCCGCGCGGGGTCATGCCGGCGCCGCTCGTGCTCGCGGCCGGCCGCGTCTGCGACGCGCTCCAGCCGCTCGTGCGGGGGCGCCTGCCGCTCGGCCGGCAGGGACCGTGGACGGCGCTCCACGCCCGGCCGCTCGACACGACGGCGACGCGCCGCGACCTCGGCGTGGCGTTCCGCCCCGCCACGGCGACGCTCGCCGACACCGTCGGCTGGCTCCAGGGCGAGCGGCCCGCGACGGCGGCGGAGGCGGCGGCGTGACCGCGCGCCTGCGCGCTCACGGCACCCTCGGCAACGGCGGAGGCCGCCCCGAGGGGCGGCCTCCGTCCAAAGCACTCGCCTGTTGCGAGGAAGGCTACGCCGACGCGCCGGCCGGCTCCTCGACGCGACGCGGCAGGAACGTCTCGCGGGCGATGACGAGCCGCTGGATCTGCGAGGTACCCTCGTAGAGCTGCATGATCTTCGCGTCGCGCATGAGCTTCTCGACCGGGTACTCCTTGATGAAGCCGTAGCCGCCGTAGACCTGGACGGCGTCGACGGTGACCTCCATCGCGGTGTCGGCCGCGAAGCGCTTCGCGTGCGACGACATGATCGTGTTCCGCTTGCCCTGGTCGAGCAGGACGGCGGACTTCCACGTCAGCAAGCGCGCCGCCTCGATCTTCGTCGCCATGTCGGCGATCATGAACTGGATCGCCTGGTGCATGGCGATCGGCACGCCGAACTGGACGCGCTCCTTCGCGTAGTCGCGCGCGAACTCGAAGGCCGCCCGCGCGATGCCGACCGCCATCGCCGCCACGCCCGGGCGGGTGCGGTCGAGGGTCATCATCGCGAGCTTGAACCCCTTGTTCTCCTCGCCGAGGAGGTGGTCGGCCGGCACCTCGACGTCGTTGAAGCTGATCGTCGCGGTGTTGGAGGCGCGCTGGCCGAGCTTGTCCTCCTTCTTGTCGACGACGACGCCGGCCTCACGCGGGACGACGAAGGCCGAGATGCCCTTGTGCCCGGCGTCCGGGTCCGTCTTCGCGTAGACGGTGTACCAGTCGGCGTAGCCGCCGTTGGTGATGAAGCACTTCGTGCCGTTGATGACGTACTTGTCGCCCTTCTTGACGGCCGTCGTGCGCATGCCCGAGACGTCGGAGCCGGCGTCGGGCTCGGTCAGGCAGAACGACGCGAGCTTCGGCTCCTCGCAGAGCATGCTCAGGTACTGCTTCTTGATCTTCTCCGAGCCGCCGAGGAGGACCGGAGCGGTGGCGAGGCCGTTGCACATCAGCGTCGTCCCGATGCCGGAGCAGCCCCAGCCGAGCTCCTCCTCGATGAGGCAACCGGTGAGGAAGTCGAGGCCGGGCCCGCCGTACTCCTCCGGGATGTGGGTGTTCATCAGGCCGACCTCGAAGGCCTTCTTGATGATGTCCTCGGGCCAGGTGCCGTCCTTGTCGTACTCCCAGGCGACGGGACGGATCTCCTTCTCCGCGAAGCTGTGCGCCAGCTCCTGGAGGTCCTTCTGCTCGTCGGTCAGCGTGAAATCGACCACGTGAACGGTGCTCCCTGTCCGGGACGGCGATGCCGCCGCCCGATTGATTCGTCAGTCAAAACCCCGCACAAGGGTACCGAAACCACGCGCCCGCGACACCGCCTGGCGCCTACGAGATCCGGCTAGGCGAGGACGATCCGGGCGACGAGCCAGACCCCGCCGGCGATCGCGGCGAGGCTGAGCAGGAGCAGGCCGGCCTGCTCGGGCGCGACGAGCGGGCGGCCGGGGGCCAACGTCCGGCGTCTGAGTCGCCGCCGCATGCCGTCACACTATGGGAATGGAGGCCTTCGGCCTGGTGGTGATCGTCGCCTCCCTCCTCGGGGCGCTCGTGGCGATCGTCGCCTACGTCGGCACCGGCAAGCTCTACCGGGGCATCGGTCGCGGCGGCCTCGCGCTCGACCGCGACGACGACGCCCCGCGCGGCGACCGGCGCCGGCAGGAGGCCGAGGCCGACGCGGAGCTCCGCCAGCTCCTGGAGGCGAAGTCCTATCTGCGCGAGGCGCGCGGCGAGCCGCCGCTCGACATCGAGGCCGAGCTGCGCGCGCTCAAGGCCCCGCGGCCGGCGGCCGACCCCGACCTCGTCGCCGAGGTCCGCCAGCTCGTCGTCGCCAGCAACGAGCGGCGGGCGCGCCGGGGCCTGCCGCCCCTCGACGTCGAGGCGGAGGTGGCCCGCCGCCTGCGCGAACTGGGCGCGTAACGACCCGCACAAGCGGATATACGTCACCCATGACGCAGCGGCGCTTCGACCTCGAAGACGCGGTCCTCCGCCCGGGCACCTACTTCAACCCGCAGACGGAGGTCATGATCGTCGTCGACGACTCGCCGTCGCTGGACGGCGAGATCTTCAACATGGAGGACTTCGAGGGCGCCGACTGGGTGCTCATCGACGACCAGCTGCCCGTCGACGAGGCCTATCGCGACGAGCTGTTCGAGCGCTTCCAGGCGCGCTACCGCGGCGGCGACGGCCGCGGCGAGCGCTCGCTCGAGGACGAGGACGAGCTCGAGCGCGAGCGGCAGCTCCACATGGTGGAGGAGGAGGAGGACTAGGCGGCAGGCCGGCCGGGCCCCCGCACCCCCGCACGGGGACCCGGCCGTGAACGGCCGCCGCTAGGCGGCCGCCTCGACGCGGCCGGTGACCGGCGTCGCGTTGAGGACGTTGTCGAACATCGGCGACGTCCGCTCGGCGATCTCCTTGATCTCGGCGAGCTGCTCCGGGGTCGCGTCGCTGTCGACGTGGACGGTGTAGGTGATCGACCCGTAGCCCGGGCGGACGTCCTCGCTCAGCTCGAGGTAGCCGCGGAGGTCGTAGTCGCCGCTCACCTCGATGCGGAGGCTGCGGAACTCGATCCCGCGCAGGCGGGCCTGCGTCACCCAGCCGATCGTCAGGCAGGTGCCGATCGCGGCGAGCAGGAGCTCCATCGGGTCGACGGCCGCGTCGGTGCCGCCGAGCGCCTCGGGCTCGTCGGTCTCGATCGAGAACGAGCGCGCCGTCGTGTGCGCGCGCGTGCCGTCGATCCAGGTCGTGACGGTCGTCCACGACCCGCGGCCGGCCTCCGGGTCCTGCGCGACCGCCTCGCGCGTCTGCTGGAAGGCGTCGAGGTCGAGGGTGCTGCAGCTGCCTGCCATCGGCGTACTCCCTTCGTCGCTGGCTGGTTGAAATGTGATAAGTCCGACTGGAATTCGGCATATTATCAGCCCCGCCCGCAGAACGTCCCTCGCCCCCCCGAGAGGGGCCAGTGAGGGACGTCCTCGGGTCGCGCCGAGTACGGTTTCGCGCCGTGCGCCCGGTCTACGGCCTCGGCATCTTCATCCCGATCGCGATCGCGCTCGAGCTCGCGCACGCCCCGGCGGTGCTCGTCTTCGCGGCGGCGGCGCTCGGGGTCATCCCCTGCGCTGCGCTCATGGGCACGGCGACCGAGGAGCTGGCGGCGCGGACCGGGCCCGGCATCGGCGGCTTCCTCAACGTCACCTTCGGCAACGCGCCCGAGCTCATCATCGCCTTCTTCGCCCTCAAGGAGGGCCTCCACGAGGTCGTGAAGGCGTCGATCGTCGGCTCGGTGATCGGCAACGTCCTGCTCGTCCTCGGCGCGGCGATGCTCGTCGGCGGCATCGGGCGCGAGAAGCAGACGTTCAACCGCACCGCCGCCAACGCCCAGTCGGCGATGCTCCTGCTCGCGCTCGTCGCGCTCATCCTGCCGGCGCTCTTCCAGCTCATCCACGGCGGCGGGCTGCCGCCGGTCGGCGCCGGCGCCGAGGCCGGCGGCGAGGCGGAGTTCATCGACTTCGGCTCCGACCTCGAGCGCCTCTCGCTCGGCGTCGCGATCGTGCTCATGCTCAGCTACGGGCTCGGGCTGGTCTTCTCGATGAAGACCCACCGCGACCTCTTCAACCCCTACGAGGAGCACCACGAGGGCGGCTGGAGCGTCGGCAAGGCCGCAGGGCTGCTCGCCGTGTCCGCCGTCGCGGTCGGCGTGATGTCGGAGATCCTCGTCGGCTCGATCAGCGAGGCCTCCGAGGACGTCGGCCTGTCCTCGTTCTTCGTCGGCGTCTTCGTCGTCGCGATCGTCGGCAACGCGGCCGAGCACTGGGTCGCCGTGCTGGTGGCGGCGAAGGACAAGATGGACCTCGCGGTCAACATCGCCGTCGGCTCGAGCGCGCAGATCGCGCTCTTCGTCGCCCCGATCCTCGTCATCCTCTCGTTCTTCGTCGGGCCCGGGCCGATGGCGCTCGTCTTCAACGGCTACGAGCTCGGCGCGCTCGTGTTCGCGGTCGTCATCGCGAACTTCCTCACGCAAGAGGGCGAGTCGAACTGGTTCGAGGGCGTCCAGCTCCTCGCCGTCTACGCCGTCTTCGGGCTCGTCTTCTACTTCGCCTGACGCTCGGCCGGGGCGGCCGGCCCCTCCGCGCCGTCCGCCGCCGGCTCCTGCCGGCGCTCCTCGACGCGCTCGCGCCGCCCCTCGGGGTCGCGGCGGTCCGCCCACAGCGAGGCGGCGATGCCGATGGCGAACAGCACGGCGATGATCGCGAGGCTCGCGAGCGGGCCGATGTGGACCCAGTCCTCGATGAGCAGCTTCACGCCGACGATGCCGAGCACGACGGCGATCGTCTCGTCGAGGTAGCGGAAGCGCGCGATCAGCCCCTCGACGAGCACGAACAGCGCCCGCAGGCCGAGCAGCGCGAAGACGTTGCCCATCCAGATGAGGAAGCCCTCGCGCGTGATCGCGAACGCCGCCGGGATCGAGTCGATCGCGAACGCGACGTCGGCGAAGACGACCGCCGACAGGCAGAGGAAGACCGGCGTGGCGTGGAGCCGCCCGTTCTCGCGCACGAACCAGCGGCCGCCCGCCTGGTCGCCGCTCACCGGGTAGACCCGGCGGACGAGCCGGACCATGAGGTTGCGGTCCGGGTCGACGTTCTCGTCGACGCCCCGGAAGATCCGCCAGGCGAGCAGGATGAGCAGCGCCCCGAGGCCGTAGATGACGAAGTGGAAGCGCTCGATGAGCGCGATGCCGGCAAGGATGAAGGCGCCCCGCAGCACGAGCGCGGCGACGATGCCCCAGAACAGCAGCCGCGCACGGTACTCGTAGGCGACGCCGAAGTAGGCGAACAGCAGCAGGAAGACGAAGAGGTTGTCGAGCGACAACGAGCGCTCGATGAGGTAGACGGTGACGTAGGTGACGGCGTGGTCGGCGCTGTCGAGCACGAGCACCGGGATCGCCGCGAGCAGGCTGAGGACGAGCCAGCCGATCGACCACGTCACCGCCTCGCGGAAGCTCGGCTCGCGCCCGCGCGCGAAGAACTTCAGGTCCAGCCAGAGGAAGAGGAAGAGGGCCGCGACGAGCGCGCCCCAGGCGAAGATGCTCACGCTTGGACGAGGTCGCGCTCAGGGACGATGCCCCACCGCCGGCCGACCTCGGCGAGCTCCGGGAAGACCGGCCAGCTGTCGGCGCGCTCCTCGCCCTCGTGCTCGGGCGTCGCGCCCTTGAGCTGCATGCAGCCCTTGTTGTCGCCGATCGCGCGGATCTCGGCGACCTCCTCGGGCGAGAGCGGGGACCGCTCGGGCACCGCCGCGAGCTCGGCGCGCTTGGCCTCGATCGGCTTCGCGCCGGGGTGCGGCTCCTGGATGAGCGTCGGGACCACGCAGCTCACCGCCTCGTGGGCGAGGTCCCACGCGCAGGCAAGTTGCAGCGGCGTCAGCCCGTGGCGCTCGGCGATCGGGCGGATGCGCTCGAGCTTCGCGCGCCCCTCCTCGATCCAGGCGCCCGGCCGGAAGGTGCGGTGGTCGCGGGGCGGGAACTCGTGCCCGGGCAGGACGTCGTCGTGGAAGAGGCCGCCGTAGTCGACGACGCGGGCGATGACCTGGACGCCGTTCGCGGCGGCCGCGCCGAGCGCGAGCTCGCCCGGCCACGGCTCGAACGGGTTGAGGATGAGCATCGCCCAGTCGATGACGTCGCCGAAGCGCTCGAAGCACTGGATGACGTCGAGCGTGAAGCCGTTCGCCGGGCCGGGCGCGACGCCGACCTGGCTCGCGAGCCCCTCGTCGCGCAGCGTCGCCATCGCGTCCCAGACGGCCTCGCTCGTGTAGCCGATGCGGTCGGGGTTGTGGAGGAGCAGGACGTCGAAGCGGTCGGCGCCGCAGCGCTCGAGGCTGCGCTCGGCCGCCATCCGCAGGTAGCCGAGGTACTCGTCCGGGCCGCGCAGGCGCGGGTCGGTGAAGCGCGGGAAGCCCTTCGCGCCGTCGCGCTCGCCCTCGTAGAAGTCGTGGCCGACCGCGCCGACGAGCGCGTAGCTGTCGCGCGGGACGCCCTCGAGCGCGCGGCCGAGCAGCTCGTCGGCCCCGCCCTGCCCGTAGACGTCGGCGGTGATGACGGTGCCGATGCCGTCGCCGGGCCGCAGGATCGGGAGGAGGCGCTCGTCCTCGACCGGGACGCCGAAGTGCATGAAGCGCCCGCCGCTCCACGTCCCGACGGCGGTGTGGGTCAGCTCCGGCACGGCCCTCATTCCAGCAGATCGCTGCAGGCGTCGATCGCCTCGAGGTCGCTCGGCTTCGCCTCCTCGAGGCAGCGCGCGTACGCGGCGAACGGGTCGTCGTCCGCGTCGCCCGAGCCGACGCCCAGGCTGCCGAGCGACAGCCCGCCGAGCCGGCTCGTCAGCTCGTCGATCGGCCGCGCCCGCTCGGGTGCCGACACCGAGACCGGCGCGCCGACGTCGGCGAACTCGATCGAGAAGGAGATCCGCCCGCCCTTCATGCCGCCGACGTCGTCGCGGGCGTCCTCGGGGATCTCGAACTCGAGGTTCGCGGCGAGGCGGCGGATGACGTCGTCCTCGCCGACGTAGACGTCGAGGACCGGCTCGGAGACGGCCTCGGCCGCCTGCTCGATCTGCTCGTCGGTGAGCTTCGGCGGCGCCGGCACCCCGGGGAGCGAGTCGCCGGCGCGCTCGACGAGCTTGTTGAGGTCGGCGAGCATGCCGCGGACGTCGATCTTCGCCTCGACGTGGCGCGTCGTCACGCCGGCGACCTTCTCCTCGCCCTCGTCGCTGCCCTCCGACAGCCACTCGGAGGGACGGATGCCGAGCTGCGCGAGCGAGCGCCCCTCGCCGCGGCGGGCGTCGCGGGCGAGGTCGCGGTTGAGGCGGCGGACCTCGCGCTCGCCGATCTCGTACGCGGTCCCGGCGAAGGTGACGAAGACGTTGTCGGAGGTCGAGGCGAGCTTCGCGGCGATCGGCTGCCCGCCGCCGGAGAAGTTCACGTCCCAGTCGAACTCCGGGAGCTTCGCGTCGCCGTGGGAGCGGAAGGGCCCGCTGACCTGGAGGCGGATCGGGTCCTCGAGCTCGTCGATGCCCTCGACGGCGACCTCGAGGTCGAGGCTGACGACGGCGGTCGGGATCGGCGCGTCGAAGGCCCGCTCGAGCAGCACCGCGACCTCCTCCTTGTCGTCGCCCCCGCAGGAGGCGAGCAGGGCCGCCGCGATGACGGCGGCGAGCGCCGTCAGCAACCGCCTCACGGTCGCAGCATCTCCAGGCTCAGCCCGAACTGGCGCAGCAGCTCGTCGAGCGGCCGCGCGTCCTCGGGCACCTCGATCTCCTGCGGCTCGCCGACGTCGGTGAGCGTGAGGTCGAGCTCGAGCCGCCCGCGCTCGGCGCCGAGGACGCGGTCGCGCAGCGTCTCCGGGACCTCGAAGCTCGCCCGGGCGGCGAGGCGGCGGACGGTCGTGTCGGAGCCGGCGACCCAGACGGTGACGGTCACGTCGCCGAGCAGCCGCCCGACGATCTCGCGGTCCTCATCCGACAGCTCGCGGCCGGCGTCGCCGGCGAGCCCGGCCACGTCGGCGGCGACGGCGGCGCCGTCGAGCTTCGCGACGACCTTCGTCGCGTCCTCGCCGTCGAGCTCCTCCTCGCCGTCCACGCGGGCGTCGGTCAGCCAGCGCGCGACGCCCGCGCGCGCCCCGTCGCCGTGCTGCTTGCGCGCGTGGCCGAGCACCTCGGACAGCAGCGAGCCGACGAGCCCCTCGCCGGCCTCGTAGGAGCGGCCGGCGAACGAGAGCCAGAGGTTGTCGCGCGTCGCGGTGATCCGGCCGGCGAGCCCCGGCACGAGCCCGACGGCGCTGACGTCGAAGGCGACGCCCTCGCGGCTGAACGGGCCGCTGAGGCGGAGCTCGACGCCGTCGTCGAGCGCCTCGGCGCCCTCGGCCTGGAGCTTCACCGTCGCGCTCGCCTTGCCGCTCTCGGGATGGTTCGAGAACGCCTCGGCGAGCAGCTCGCCCGCGTCGGGCTCGGGCTCGTCGTCCCCGCCGCAGGCGACCGGCAGCAGCGCGGCGAGCAGGACGGCGACCAGGATGGCGAGCGGTCGGCGCATGGGCATGAGCAGGGTAGCCGGGAAGGACGGTGCAGGCCGCCGGCGAACGCAACTTCGGCCACGATCGGCGGTTGTCCGAGCGATGATGCGCCTCGCACGTCACCTGCTCGCCTGCGCCGTCGCCGCGCTCGCCCTCGCCGGCCCGGCGGCGGCGAGCCCGCTGCTCGTCGTCGACGGGAAGCGGGTGCGCGCCGTCGAGGACCCCTATCTCCCCGCCGACGACCTGCCCCCGCCGCCGCGGGCGCGCGCCGCCGACCGCGACGAGCCGCGCGCGGGAGCCGCGCGCAAGCGGGGCCCGACGGTTCGCCGCGCGCTGCTGTCGCTGTATCGCGCGAAGCGGATCACGCGCGAGGAGTACGACGAGTACAAGCGGCTCTACCAGGAGGCGCGCAGCGTCCGCCGCCGGCTGTCGGGCGCGCGGCGGAACGAGCTCCACCGGGTCATCGCCAACCTCGAGGACATCGCCGCGGACAAGCGGCTGAGCGCGGGCCGCGTCAAGCCGCTCTTCCTCATCCTCGAGCGCAACACCGAGTGGTGGCGCGCCCGCGCGTTCCCGGCCTCCGGCGCCCGCGTGACGTTCAAGGGCGACCCGGTGATCTTCCAGTACTACCGGGGCGAGGGGCTCCAGATCCAGCCGCTCGCGAACTTCGGCAAGGCGAACGCGCTCTACAACGCCTGCGCCGACGAGGACGAGAAGACGCGTTGCAGCCGCTCGGCGCTGCGGAGGCTGCTCGACCGCCTCGTCGAGCTCGCGTCGCGGCGGGGGACGTTCACCACCTGGGAGTACTACTTCCGCTTCGGCGGCGGCTCGCCGCCGTGGACGAGCGGGATGTCGCAGGGAACGGCGATCCAGGCACTCGCGCGCGGCTCGCAGCTGCTCGAGGAGCCGCGCTACCTCGAGGTCGCCCGCAGCGCGCTCGGCGCCTTCGAGCGGCGCCCGCCGACCGGCGTCCGCGTGCCGGTCGAGGAGGGCGACCACTACCTCATCTACTCGTTCAACCGCCGCCTCTTCGTCCTCAACGGCTTCCTCCAGGCGGTGACCGGGCTCTACGACTACTGGACGATCTCCGGCGACGAGCGCGCCCGGGTGCTGTACGAGCGCGGCGAGGCCGCGGCGCGGGCGGCGGTCCCCCGCTACGACACGGGCGCGTGGTCGCTCTACTCGCTCAACGGGCGCGAGTCCGACCTCGGCTACCACCGGCTCGTCCGCGACTTCCTCCGCAACCTCTGCACGCGGACGCAGATCGACGTCTACTGCTCGACGGCCGACCGCTTCACGCGGTACCTCTACGAGCACCCGAAGCTGCGGCTGCTCGCCCCGCGCCCGCGGCGGGTGCGCGTCGGCAAGCCGGTGGCGATCCGCTTCCGGCTGTCGAAGATCTCGCGCGTGGCGATCCACGTCACCCGCGGCGGGAAGGTCGCCTTCTACCGGCGGGTCGTCAACCTCGGCTACGGGACGCGCTCGTTCACCTGGACGCCGCGGAAGGCGGGCCGCTACCGGATCCGGCTCGAGGCCGCCGACCTGCGCAACCACCACACGGTCATCACCGGCTCGATGACGGTCCGGCGGCGGTAGCGGCGTGAGGGTCGCGGCGGGCTAGTAGCCCAGGCGGGCGAGGCGCTCGCGCTCGGCCTGGCGCTTGCGCTCGCGCTCCTCCTTGCGCCGGCGCTCGCGCTCGCGCTTGTCCGACTCGCGGTCGGCGATGATCGTGATCGTCGCGCCGACGGTGCCGTCGCGGGCGTAGCGCTCGATCTCCGACCGCCCGACGCGGTCCGGCCGCTCGCCGCGCCCGGCGCGGTCCGGCCCGCCCCGGCGTCCCTTGCCGCGGCGGCCGCGCCGCTCCTCGGGCTCGCCGAGCGCGGCCTTGATCTCGCGGACGGGGGTCGCGGCGAGGCGGACCCAGGCGTTGAAGACGGGATCGCCGGGCTTGCGCCCCTGCGCGGCCTCGCAGCAGACGACGGCCCACTTCTTCCGCTGGCCGGTCTCGTCGGTCTTCGGCCGCAGCGCCTCGCGGACGAGGTCCGGCCCGCCGGCGCGGTGAATCGCCGCCACGAGCCGGGCGGTGTTGACCGGCGGAGGCGGCGTGCGGCGCCGCGGCTGCTCGCCGCCCTGGGCGGCCTCGGCGGCGGCGGGCTCCGCCTCGGCGGCCTGCTCGGCCTCCGCCTCGACGGGCTCGGGGTCGGCGGTCTCCTCGGCGGCCGGCTGCTCCTCGGCCTGGGGCGCGGGCGCCTCGGCGGCGTCGGCCTCGGCGGCGGCGGCATCGGCCGCCTGCGCCTCGGCCGCAGCAGCCTCCGCCGCGGCGTCCTCCTGCTCCTCGGCGGGCGCGTCCGGCAGCGCCGCCTTGCGCAGCTCGTTGAGGCGGGCGAAGAAGGCGGCGCGGTGGCGCTCGGCGGCGCTCTTGCGGCGCCGGCGGCGGCGCGGCAGCACGGACGCGGTGCGGGCGCCCGGCCGCGCGCTCGCGACGACGCGCGGCTGGCGCTCGCCCTCGGGCGGCGCCTCCTGGAGGATCTTCGGGCCGCGCGGCCGCGGCTTCTCGGCCTCCGGCTGCGCGTCGCCCTCGGCGGCGGGCAGCTCGGGCTGCCCCGCCACGGCCGGCTGCTCCGCCACCTCGGCCGGCTGCTCGGCGGCCTCGGGCTCCGCCGGCTGCTCCGCGGCCTCGCTCACGGGCGCCGCGGCGGGCTCGGCGGGCTCCGGCGCGCCCTCGGCGGCGGGCTGCTCGGGCGCGGCGCCCGTCTCGGATCCGGCGCCGTCGACGGGCGCCTGCGTGTCGTGGTTCTCGTCGGCGATGACTGGCACGATAGCCGCGTGGCGCCGAGGACGATCCTCTACACGGGCAAGGGGGGCGTGGGCAAGACCTCCGTCGCGGCCGCGACGGCGCGTCGCTGCGCCGCTTCGGGCCTGCGCACGATCGTCCTCTCGACCGACCCCGCGCACAGCCTCTCGGACTCGCTCGAGGTCGAGCTCGAGCCCGAGCCGACGCCGATCGGCGACCGCCTCCACGGCCAGGAGGTCCAGGCCCAGGACGAGATGGAGCGCCACTGGGACGCCGTCTCGAGCTGGCTCGGCCAGCTCCTGGCCGAGCGCGGCCTCGACCCGATCGCCGCCGAGGAGCTCACCGTCCCGCCGGGCATGGACGAGCTCTTCGCGCTGCTGCAGATCAAGCGCCACCACGAGTCGGGCGAGTACGACGCGATCGTCGTCGACTGCGCGCCGACCGGCGAGACGCTCCGCCTCCTCTCCTTCCCCGAGGTCGCGCGCTGGTGGCTGGAGAAGATCTTCCCCTGGGAGCGCCGCCTCGTCACCGCCGCGCGGCCGTTCGCGCGCTCGCTGCTCGACATCCCGCTCCCCGACGACGCCGTGCTCGCCGACGTGGAACGGCTCGTCCGCAACCTCATCGCGATGAACGAGATCCTCCGCTCGCGCGAGACGACCTCGGTCCGCCTCGTCATGAACCCCGACCGGATGGTCGTCAAGGAGGCGATGCGGACGTTCACCTACCTCAACCTCTACGGCTTCCTCACCGACGCGGTCGTCGTCAACCGCGTCCTGCCCGCCGAGGCCGACGGCTACTTCGCCGCCTGGCGCGAGGTCCAGGCCGAGCACATGGAGCTCGTCCGCTCGGCGTTCGCGCCGCTGCCGATCCTCACCGCGCCCTGGTTCGAGCGCGAGGTCGTCGGCGCCGAGATGCTCGACCGCCTCGGCGCGGAGCTGTTCGGCGACGCCGAGCCGCACGCCGTCCTCCACCGCGAGCTCCCGCAGGAGCTCGTGACCGAGAACGGCCGCGCGGTGCTGCGCCTGCCGATCCCGTTCGCCGACAAGCGCGACATCGACCTCAAGAAGATCGGGCCCGAGCTCGTCGTCCGGGTCGGCCCCCAGAAGCGGACTATCATGCTGCCGCCCTCGCTCGGCGCCTACGCACCAGCGGGCGCCCGCTACGAGGACGGGGCGCTGGAGATCTCCTTTGAGCGAGCCACGGCAGAAGACCCGGCCTGAGGAGCCGCCGGCCTGGGAGGAGCAGGCGGCCGGTCAGGGCCCGCCGCCTCCCCCGCCCCCGCCGCCACGGCCGGGCGGCTTCGACCTCTCGGCGCTCTTCGTGCTCGTCGACGCGCTCCGCAGCGCGCTGCCGGCGCAGACGCAGGCGCACTTCACCGAGCTGCTGCGCGAGCTGCTGCTCACGCTGCGCTCGCTCATCGACTGGTACCTCGAGCGCCTCGACCGCGCCCCGCGCGAGCCGAAGGTCGAGGAGATCCGGATCGAGTAGGGCGGCGGCGCGCGCCGGGCGGCGCGCCGCGCCCCACCCTCAGCGTCACTCGGCGTCGAGGGCCGCCTGCGCCCGGCCGATGTAGGCCATGAGCTCGGGGTCCACCATCCCGCGCGACGCACGCTCCGGGCCCTGCTCCTCATACATCCGCTGCAGCGAGGCGCGGATGCCGGGGTCACCGCCGGTGAACCGCTCGATGAGCGCCCGCCAGCGGCGGGCGAGCTCCTGCACGCGCGGGTGCCCGGGGTCGGTCCCGGCCTCCTGCTCGGCGCGGACCGCGGCGATGAGCCCGGCCCACTCCTGCTGGGCCTTCGCCATGCCCTCCTCGCCGAGCTCCTGCCGGCGCCGCTCGAGTTGCTCGAGCTGCTCCGGCGTGTAGTAGCGCTCGGTCATCGTCATCCTCTCGATCGTCTCGATGAACTCGGTCACCGGCGCCCCGCCGTCGCCGAGGGCGCCGAGGATGCGGGCGACGCGCCGGCGGAGCCGCCGCCGCTCGGCGATCTCCTCGTCGAGGCGCTCGAGATGGCGCCGCAGCGTCACGCGGACGTCCGGGCCCTCGGCCTCGAGCGCGGCGCGCACCTCCTCCAGCGACAGCCCGAGGCTGCGCAGCGCGACGATCCGGTAGATGCGGCGGACGTCGTCCTCTCCGTAGAGGCGATGGCCGCCGCCCGTCCGCTCGCTCGGCACGAGCAGCCCGAGCTCGTCGTAGTGGTGGAGGGCGCGGACGCTGAGCCCCGTCGCACGGGCCAGCTCGCCGACCTTGAAGCGTCGCTCGTCCATTGCGGGGGCGACGCCAGAGCCTCACGCTACGTGAGGTTCAACCCCTCAGCTCGCGATCGAGGTCGATCGCCCGGATCGAGTGCTCGTCCGGCAGCTTGTCGAGCACCTCGTGGACGAGGTTGATGAGGTCCTGCTCCTCGTGGCCGAAGTCGTCGAGGAGGGAGTGCAGCGCCGTCCAGGTGATCTTGAGCTGCGCCGGCGTGAGCTCGAGCCGGTAGGCGATGTCCCTCGGCCCGATGAGGTTGGTCGGCTCTTCCATGCCAGGTCCCGTACCCCGCATGGCCCGCCGCTACGCTGTGGGCGATGGCGACGAAGACCTGGGTCCTCACCGGCTCGCTCGACAACTTCCGCGCCACGCGCGACCACGGCTTCAAGGTCATCGGCATGAAGGAGCGGCGCCGGCGGCTCGCCGAGCAGATCGAGCCCGGCGACCGGATCGTCTTCTACGTGACCGGCGTGCAGGCCTTCGGCGGCGTCGTGCGCGTCACGAGCGAGATGTTCGAGGACCGCACGAAGATCTGGCCCGGCAAGCCGAAGAACCCCGACCCCTACCCGTGGCGGTTCGAGACCGAGCCGGAGCTCATCCTCGACGAGGAGCACTTCGTCCCCGCCGTCGAGCTCGCCTCCGAGCTGGAGCACGTGCAGAAGTGGCCCGCCGAGCACTGGCACCTCGCCTTCCAGGGCCAGCTCCGCACGATCTCCGACGCGGACGCGAAGCTCATCGACGACCGCCTGCGCGAGGCCGCCGCGGCGGCCGCCGCGTGAGCGCCGCGCCACAGGACCGGATCCGGACGCTCCTGCTGCGGAGCGACAACCTCCTCAAGCGCGGGCGCACCGAGCAGGCGCTCGCCGCGCTGGAGGAGGCGCGCGAGGTCGCGCGCGACCCGGCCGTCGACCCGCGCCTGCGCGAGCTCGTGGAACGCCGACTCGCATCGCACCGTGGACAAGGCTGACTCGCTGACGGAGATCTGGCGGCGGCTCAACGTCGAGCAGCGCGTCGCCGGCGTCGGCGCGGTGCTGCTCATCGTCTCGACCTTCGGCCCGTTCTCGTGGATCGAGGCCGGGATCGTCCTCATCGGCCTCGGCATCCTCGTGCTGCTGAAGAAGCGCGCCGACGGCGCCCGCTTCCACCTCCCCTTCGGCGACGGGGCGGTCATCGCCGTCGCCGGGAGCTGGAGCGCGCTGCTCATCGTCATCCGCCTCTTCGACCGCCCGCTCGGCCAGAACCTGCTCGCGCTCGTCTGCGCCGCGATCCTCGTGCTCGCCGGGCTGCGCGAGCGCTCGCGCCGCCCCGCCGACGACTACGCCCACCGCCACCCGCCGGGGGTGCCGCATCCCGCGCGCGAGCGCGCCCGCGAGCCGGAGGCGACCGCGCCGCCGGACGCGACCGCGCCGACCGAGGCGCTCGACCCGCTTACCCCCGCCGCCCGCCGGCGGCGCCGCCCCCGCGGCGAGCGCTAGCCGAGGCGGGCCGCTCCGCGGGCGCGCGCTCGGCGCCGGCACCCCGGTGTCCTCTCACACCCGCCTGGGGAAGTTGCGCGACTCCGTGTCCGGGGAGGCAACTCGCTTGCGCCCCAGGCAAGGACTTGCGCAACTCGCTTGCCGCGGGCGCAACTCGCTTGCACCCCACGCAAGAAGTTGCGCAAGTTCCCCAGGCGCCTCTGGAGGGAGGGGCGGGGACGGGTCCGCCGCTGCGGCAGCCGGGCGACGCGCATGTCGACGCGATCGCCGCGGAAGGGGACGCCCTCGGCCTCGAGCAGGCGGCGCTGGCGCGCGCCCTTGGCGAGCGAGCCGTCGGCGCGCACGACGCGGTGCCACGGCAGGCCGGGCTCGTCGCATCCGGCGAGCACGCGGCCGGCGTGGCGCGGGGCGCCGGGGTCGAGGTCGGAGTAGGCGCGGACGAAGCCGGGCGGGATCTCGCGGACGCGAGCGAGGATCCGCTCCCGGCGGGACGGCTCGGCGGCCGGGCGGCTCAGGCCGCCTCCGGCGCCGGCTCCCTCCCGACCGCCTCGACCGGGCGCGGGCCGGGGCCGACGTACTTCGCCGTCGGGCGGATGAGCCGCCCCTCGCGCTTCTGCTCCATGATGTGCGCCGACCAGCCGGCCACGCGCGCGCAGGTGAACATCGGCGTGAACAGCTCCGGCGGCACCTCGGCGAAGTCGAGCACGACGGCCGACCAGAACTCGACGTTCGTGGCGAGCACGCGGTCGGGCTTGCGCGCCCGCAGCTCCTCGAGCGCGGCCTTCTCGAGCGCCTCGGCGACCTCGAGCCGCGGCGCGCCGACCTCGCGCGCGGTCCGCCGCAGCACCCGGGCGCGCGGGTCCTCGGCGCGGTAGACGCGGTGGCCGAAGCCCATGAGGCGCTCGCCGCGGTCGAGCGCGTCCTTCACCCAGCGCTCCGCGTCGCCCATCCGCTCGACCTCGTCGAGCATCTGGAGCACGCGCGACGGGGCGCCGCCGTGGAGCGGGCCGGAGAGCGCGCCGACCGCGGCCGACAGGCAGGCGGCGACGTCGGCGCCCGTCGAGGCGACGATCCGCGCCGTGAACGTCGAGGCGTTCATGCCGTGCTCGGCGGCCGATACCCAGTAGGCGTCGATCGCCTTGACGTGGCGTGGATCGGCCTCGCCGCGCCAGCGGATGAGGAAGCGCTCGGGGATCGACCGGGCGCGGTCGATCTCGGCCTGGGGGATCGGCGGCACGCCCGGCCCGCGCGCCGACTGGGCGACGAACGAGAGCGCCATGACCGACGCCCGCGCGAGGTCCTCGCGCGCCTGCTCGTCGGAGATGTCGATGAGCGGGCGGAAGCCCCACTCCGGCCCGAGCAGCGCGAGCGCCGCCTGGACGTCGACCCGCGGGTCGCCGGAGCGGACGGTGAGCGGGTGCGGCTCGGCGGGCGGCAGCCCCGGCTCGAAGGTGCCGTCGACGAGCAGCCCCCAGACGTGCTCGTAGGGGACCTTGCCGACGAGGTCCTCGATGTCCACGCCGCGGTAGCGGAGGGCTCCACCAGCCTTGTCGGGCTCGGCGATCTCGGTGGCGAAGGCGACTACGCCCTCCAGGCCGGACTGGACCTCGCTCATCCGCTCTCCTTTCTCGATGCCGGGGCCGAGCAGGATAGTCAACGGCGCACGGGGCTCGGCCGGCCTCACGCCGGCCGGGCCCCGTGCCGTCAGGCGGCCGCCGGCGCGCCGTCGCGCGCGGGCAGCGGGAGCTGCTCGTGGCGCAGCAGCCAGCCGACGACGAGCCAGTAGGCGCCCGCGCGCGCGTGCTCGTGCTCACGACCTTCGACCTCGACGAGTACGTCTGGGAGGCGCCGCGCGCGGGCGCGGGCGGCTTCCTGCTCGAGGACGCCCCGCCGCAGCAGCTCGCCGAGGGGGTGCGGACCGTCGCGCGCGGCGAGGCGCTGCTCGCCCCGGCCGTGACGCGGCGGCTCGTCGAGCGCTTCGTCCGCGTGCCGCCGCCCGGCTCGGGCGCCCAGCGCGAGCGCTTCCCCGAGCTGACCGAGCGCGAGCTCGAGGTGCTCGAGCTCGTCGCGCGCGGGCTCTCCAACGCCGAGATCGCCGAGCGGATCTTCCTCTCGGAGGCGACGGTGAAGACGCACGTCAGCCGGATGCTCGCCAAGCTCGGCCTGCGCGACCGCGTCCAGGCCGTCGTGCTCGCCTACGAGACCGGGCTCGTCGAGCCGGGCGGGAGCTAGCGCCCGGCGCGCCCGGACCGCCCCGTCAGACGGGGTTGCGGGCGGTGACGATCCAGGTCGAGGTGCGCGAGACGACGCCGTCGCCGCCGTCGAGGTCGCGCAGCGCGTCGCGGACGGCGGCGGCGATCTGCGGGCGCAGCTCCTCGGCCTGGTCGCCGGCGAGCCGGATCGCCTCGCCTGCGGGCCCGAGCGCCATCGCGAAGTCGGCCGCCTCGTCGAGGCTGCCCATCGCCCAGGCGCGGTCGCTGCGCCGCAGCGACACGTCGTCGAAGCCGGCGCCGAGGACGATGTCGCTCGTCACGTCGGCGTTCGCCATCGAGAACGGGCCCGGGCCGCAGGTCAGCTCGTCGGAGTCCTCCTCCTCTTCCACCATCCCCTTGACGACGGCCTCCGCGCGCGGGACCCACTCGTTGTCGTCCTTGCGCCGCCAGACGACCATGCAGAACGTCCCGCCCGGCGCGATCGCGCGGCGGATGTTGCGCAGCGCGGCGACCGGGTTGGCGAAGAACATCGTCCCGAAGCGCGCGTAGGCCGCGTCGTAGGGGCCGCCGAGGTCGCCGGCCTGGACGTCGGCGACGCGGAACTCGACGTTGCCGACCCCGGCCTCGGCCGCCTCGGCGGTCGCCGTCGCGATGAAGCGCGCCGACGAGTCGATACCGGTGACGTGCCCCTCCGGCCCGACGAGCTCGGCGAGCCGCCGCGTGCTGTCGCCGAAGCCGCAACCGAGGTCGACGACGCGCGCGCCCGCGGGCGGCGGGCAGACGCGGTAGGACTCGTCGCCGAACGGGGCGAGCCCGGCGACGACGAGGTGGCGGTACTGGACGAAGCGGTCGTAGAGGACGCCGTCCCAGGCGTCGATCGCTTCCCGGTTGGCCGAGGCGACCTGCTCCACCGCCTGAGCTAAGCAGGCTCCGCCGCGGCGCGCCACCCTACCCTTTGCTCGCCATGCCCCCTGCCGCCGGCCTCGACCACGTCGTCATCGCGGTCAGCGACTGGGAGCGCTCGAACGCCTTCTACCGCGACGTCTGCGGCGCCGAGCTCGTCAGGCTCGGCGACCCGCCGCGCTGGCGCTACCGCTTCGGCGACGTCCAGCTCAACGTCCACGGCCCGGGCATGGACCCCGAGCCGGTCGCGCGCATCCCCGCCGAGCCGGGGATGGCCGACCTCTGCCTCGTCTGGGACGGGCCGATCGAGGACGCCGTCGCGCACCTCGAACGCCACGGCGTGGAGGTCGAGCTCGGGCCGGTCCCGCGCAACGGCGCGCGCGGCCCCGGCCGCAGCGTCTACTTCCGCGACCCGGACGGGTCGCTGCTGGAGTTCATCTCCTACGCCTGATCAGCGTCACGCCGTCGCGGATCGTCAGCATCACGCAGACGACGCGCTCGTCGCGCGCGACGTGGTCGTTGAAGGCGCGCAGGGCGCGGGTGCTCGGCTCGTCGTTGTCCGGGTCGGCGACGCGCCCGCTCCAGAGCGTGTTGTCGACGACGATCAGCCCGCGCTCGGCCAGCAGCGGCAGGCAGGCCTCGTAGTAGTCGCGGTAGCCTTCCTTGTCCGCGTCGATGAAGACGAGGTCGAACGGCCCCTCCAGCTCGGCGAGCCGCTCCTGCGCCGGGCCGACGCGGATGTCGACGCGGCCGGCCTCGCCGGCGGCCTCCACGTGGCGGCGGGCGAACGCCGCGTGCTCCTCGGAGATCTCCAGCGTGACGAGCTGCCCGTCCGGCGGCAGCGCCTGCACCATCGAGAGCGCCGAGTAGCCGGAGTAGGTGCCGATCTCGAGCACGCGCCGGGCGCCGGTCGCGAAGACGAGGAACTCGAGGAAGCGCCCCTCGACCGGCCCGGTGAGCATCCCGGGACGCTCGAGCGACGCGCGCGTCTGCTCGGCGAGCCGGACGAGGTGGCCGGCGGGCGCGGTGGTGTGCGCCTCGGCGTACCGCTCGATCGCTTCCGGCACGATGTAGGCCATGTCCGTCGCAGCGTATCCCGTGCGCGTCGCCGGCCCCGCGGACGCCGACGCGGTCGCCGAGCTCATGTGCGCCTTCCGCGACTGGTGGGGCTACGAGGAGCCCGGCGACGCGGCGATGCGCGCCGGCGTCGAGCGGCTGCTCGCCGACCCCGACACGGAGTTCCTGCTCGCCGGCGAGCCCGCCGCCGGGGTCGCGCAGCTCCGCTTCCGCTACGGCGTCTGGCTCGACGCGCCGGACTGCTGGCTCGAGGACCTCTTCGTCCGCGAGGACGCGCGCGGGAGCGGCCTCGGCCGGGCGCTCGTCGAGGCCGCGGTCGAACGGGCGCGGGCGCGCGGCTGCCGCCGCATCGACCTCGACGTCGCCGCGGACAACGCCGCCGCGCGCGCCCTCTATGAGCGGATGGGCTTCGCCTCCCCCGGCGAGGAGGGGACGTACCTCATGCGCCTGCGGCTGCGCTAGTGCGCGATCGCCAGCCCGAGCGGGAGCAGCACCGTCGCCGCGAAGATCATCGTCACCCCGGCGATGATGAGCGTCTTCGAGCTGATGACGTGGCCGAAGGTGCCGACGAGGAAGCCGAGCAGGACGAGCACGACGAAGAACGTCGGGGAGACGCGGAAGTCGCCGGTCTGCTCGGGGCCGCGGCTGGGGTCGAGGAACTGGGCCAGCAAGAGGGCGATCACGACGGCCGAAGTATCGTTGAGGGCGTGGCGGACGGGCTCGACAGCCTCGAGGCGACGCGCGAGGCGCTGAAGGACGCCGGCTACCTCGCCGGCGAGTCGACCGCGCTCGTCGCCTTCCTCGCGGCGAAGCTCGGCAAGCCCGTGCTCGTCGAGGGCCCGGCCGGCGTCGGCAAGACGGAGCTCGCGAAGGCGCTCGCGCGCGCGACCGGCCGCCGCCTCATCCGCCTGCAGTGCTACGAGGGCCTCGACGAGTCGAAGGCCCTGTACGAGTGGAACTACCGCAAGCAGCTCCTGCGGATCCAGACCGAGTCGGGCGACGCGAGCTGGCAGGACGTCCAGGCCGACATCTTCGGCGAGGAGTTCCTCCTCACCCGCCCGCTGCTGCAGGCGATCTCGGCGGAGGAGCCGGTCGTCCTGCTCATCGACGAGATCGACAAGACCGACCAGGAGTTCGAGGCGATGCTGCTCGAGGTCCTGTCGGACTTCCAGATCTCGATCCCCGAGATGGGCGTCGTGACCGCGCGCACGCGCCCGCTCGTCCTGCTCACCTCGAACAACTCGCGCGAGCTGACCGAGGCGCTCAAGCGCCGCTGCCTCTACCTCTGGCTCGACTACCCCGACGTCGAGCGCGAGCTCGAGATCGTCCGGCTGCACGCGCCGGAGATCGACGAGACCGTCGCGCGCCGGCTCGTCGAGGTCGTCCACATGGTCCGCCAGCTCGACCTCAAGAAGCCGCCCTCGATCGCGGAGTCGATCGACTGGGCGCGCGCGCTGCTGCTGCTCGGCGCCGACGACATCGACCGCTCGGTGTTCGAGCACACGATGAGCATCATCGTCAAGCACCGCACCGACCTCGACGTCGTCGCCGAGCGCGTCGGCGTCAAGCTCGACGGTGGCCTCTTCGGCAAGCAACTCGAGGCCGGCTAGGCGCCCCGCGCCGCGGCTGCCGGAGGCGGGCCCGCCGGGCTTCGCCCCGCGGCTGATCGAGTTCGCGCAGGAGCTGCGCGACGAGGGCGTGGCGGTCGGCACCTCCGAGCTGCTCGACGCCGTCCACGCGCTCGGGCTGGTGAGCTGGGAGGACCCCGAGGACTTCCGCGAGGCGCTCGCGGTCACGATCGCGAAGTCGCAGGACGACCGCCACGTCTTCGACCTCGTCTTCGACCGCTTCTTCTTCCGCGCGGTCGAGCGGCGCGCGCTCGAGGAGGGGCTGCACGAGGAGCGCCGCGCCGGCGGCGAGCGGCTCGACCTCGACGAGCTGCGCGCGCGCATCCGCGAGGCCCTGCGCGGCGACGGCAGCGACGGCGATCTGCGCGACCTCGCGCGGCTGGCGATCGTCGCGTTCGGCCGCCACGGCGAGGGCTCGGGCGTCGTCGGCGTCGACGTCCAGCGGATCCGTCGCACGCTCGGGCTGAAGAGCGAGCAGGTCGACGACCCGAGCGAGCTCAGCGACCCCGACGCGGTGCCCCGCGAGCGGCTGCGCGAGTTCGAGCAGCACCTGCGCCGCGAGCTCGAGCGCGAGGTGATCGAGCGCACCCGGCAGCTCCCGCCCGCCAAGCCGCTGCGCGAGTTCGACCGCGCGCTGCCGAGCAACCCCGCGCAGGACCTCGCCGCCGTCCACCGCGTCGTCGCCCAGCTCAAGCGGCGGCTCTCGACCGTCTCGCACGAGAAGCGCGGCCGCCGCCGCGGGCAGGTCGTCGACGTCCGCCGCACCCTGCGCGCCTCGCTGGAGACCGGCGGCGTGCCGCTCCGGCTGCGCTACCGGCCGAAGCGGCCGCGGCGGCCGGAGATCTACGCGATCTGCGACGTCTCGACCTCGGTGACGAGCGCCTCCGTCTTCTTCCTCTCCGTCCTCCACGCCCTCCACGACGCCTTCCGCAGGCAGCGCTCGTTCGTCTTCGTCGAGCGGATCTCGGAGGTCACCGACGTCTTCGAGCGCGAGCGCGACTTCGCGGCGATCTCGCACGCGATCGCCACCGACGCGGGCGTCGCCGACGTCTCCGGCTACACCGACTACGGGCGCGTCTGGCTCGAGTTCCTCGAGAAGGTCGTCGACGACCTCGACCCCCGCTCGACGGTCATCGTGCTCGGGGACGCGCGCACGAACGGCCGCGAGCCGCGGGCGGGCGCCTTCGGGGCGATCGCCGAGCGCGCCGGGCGGACCTTCTGGCTCAACCCCGAGCCGAAGCTCTACTGGAACTACGGCGACTCGGTCATGGGCGTGTACGAGCCCCACTGCGACGGCGTCTTCGAGTGCGCGACCACCCGCCAGCTCGAGGCGTTCGTCAAGGCGCTGGCGACCGAGCCCGCCCGCGTCCGCTAGCCCCTGTCGGCGGGCGCGCCGCGATCTTGAACGGGTTTCGCCCGCTCCGTGCGCGGGCGTCCCACGGTGAGAGCCGCGCCCGTTGCCGCCGACGCCTTCCCCGAGACGTCGAAAAGGAGCTTCACACCATGTCAGAGCCTGCCCGCGAAGCCAGCCGGCGGCGACGCAAGCTGTTCGAGTACGGGGGCGTCGTCGCGAGCATCGTCCTCATCGTCTTCGGCATCGGCACGATCGTCGCCGGGGCCGTCGGCATCGACAAGGTCCGCGACGACCTCGCCCGCGAGAAGATCGTCGGCACCCCGGACTCGGAGATCCCCGGCCAGCTCGTCGACACCGGCGACGAGGCGCGCAAGTTCGCCGACGTGATGCGCAAGCACACGCTGGAGATCACCGGCGGCAAGACGTACGCCGAGATGCCGCGCTTCCTCGACGAGCAGGGCAACCCGACGAACGACGAGGCCGCGGCCGCGAAGGACCCCGAGACCGGCAAGCCGGTCGAGAACCAGGCCCGTCAGATCTGGGTGACCGAGACGGCGCTCACGACCGCGCTCAACATGGCGTTCTTCGCCGAGAGCGTCGGGATGTTCGCGATCGTCATGGGGATCGCGCTGTTGCTCACCGGCATCGGCTTCCTCGTCGTCACCGCCTACGCGCTGCGCCGTCCGGGCCCGGCCGCCTGAGCGGCGAGCGACCTCCCAGCAAACTGGCCGCCGCCGCGGCCCCGCCCCCGCCGGGGCGGGGCCGCGCGCGTTCCGAGGCCGGGCGGCGCTACAGTGCCCGAGGACAACCGAAGACGACCAGGGGGGCTCGCGGAGGCGGGCTGAGATAGCGCCCGGGGCTCGTGCCCACCGGCGCTGACCCTTCGAACCTGTGGGGTAATGCCCGCGGAGGGAGTACGTTGGAGACGAGGCTCGAGGCTCCCGTGACGGGGCCTCTTTCCATGTCGGGGCCGCGCGTGGAGATCCGCGCGGTCCGGCGCGCGTTCCGGTCGCGCCGCGGCGAGGTCGTCGCGCTCGACGGACTCGACCTGCGCGCCGGCGCCGGCGAGGTGCTCGCCGTCGTCGGGCCGTCGGGGTGCGGCAAGTCGACGCTGCTCGAGCTCGTCGCCGGCCTCCAGGAGCCCGACGCCGGCGAGGTCGAGGTCGTGGGCCACCCCGACCGCCGCGCCGCCTGCGCCTACATGCCCCAGCGCGACCTGCTGCTGCCGTGGCGGGACGCGCTGTCCAACGCCGCCCTCTCGCTGGAGTGCGCGGGCGTGCCGCGCGCCGAGGCGCGCCGGCGGGCCGCGCCGCTGTTCGAGCGCTTCGGCCTCGGCGCCTTCGAGCGCGCCCGCCCGGCGGAGCTGTCGGGCGGGATGCGCCAGCGCGTGGCGTTCCTGCGGACGCTGCTCGCGGGCCGGCCCGTCCTCCTCCTCGACGAGCCCTTCGCCGCGCTCGACTCGATCACCCGTCACGGCCTGCAGGAGTGGCTCGCCGAGGCGCTCGCCGCCGAGCCGCGCACGGTCGTGCTCGTCACCCACGACGTCCAGGAGGCGCTCTACCTCGGCGACCGCGTCGCCGTCCTGTCCGGGCGCCCGGGCCGCGTCGTCGCCGAGCTCGAGGTGCCGTTCGCGCGCCGCCGCCCGCGCCGGGCGACGGTCACCGACCCCGCGTTCGCGCGCCTGGAGCAGCGGGCGCTGGAGGCGCTGGAGGGATGAGGCGGCGGCTCGCCCCCGCGCTGCTGCTGTTGCTCGGCGTCGCCGCCTGGCAGGGCGTCGCCTCGCTCGACTCCGTCGACGACCTCACGCTCGCCTCGCCGGTCGAGACCTGGCAGGCGCTGCGCGACGACTTCTCGCTGCTCATGGACAACGCCCGGGTGACGCTCGTCGAGGTCCTGCTCGGGCTGGCGATCGCGCTCGCGCTCGGGGCGGGCGCGGCGATCGCGATGCACCTCGTCCGCCCGCTGCGCGACGCCGCCTATCCGCTGCTCGTGGCCTCGCAGGCCATCCCGATCGTCGTGCTCGCGCCGCTGTTCGTGCTCGCCTTCGACTACGGGATCGGGCCGAAGCTCGCGATCGTCGCGCTCATCTGCTTCTTCCCCGTGACGGTCAACCTGCTCGACGGGCTGCGCTCGGTCGACCCCGAGCTGCTCAAGCTCATGCGCAGCCTCGGCGCGTCGAGGCTGGCGACGCTCTGGAAGGTCGAGCTGCCGTGGTCGCTGCCGTTCCTGTTCAGCGGCCTGCGGATCGCCGCGACGGTGTCGGTGATCGGCGCGGTGTTCGGCGAGTGGGCCGGGGCCGACGAGGGCCTCGGCCGGCTCGTCCTGCTCGGCAACAACCAGCTCCAGACGCCCCGCGTGTACGCGGGGATCGTGATCCTGACCCTCATGGCGGTGGCCCTCTTCGCGCTCGTCGCGCTGCTCGAGCGCGTCGCCGCCCCCTGGCAACGAGAAGGAGAGACGACGCGATGAAGCACGCCCTCGTATGCCTGGCCGCGCTCGCCGCGCTCGCCGTGGCGGGCTGCGGCGAGAAGGAGACGACCACCGAGCCGGGCCGCACCGAGGAGCTCGAGCTGCTGCTCGACTACTTCCCCAACGCCGACCACGCCGGCATCTACGCCGCCGAGGCCGGCGGGCACTTCCGCGACCGCGGCCTGGAGGTGACGATCCGCCAGCCGTCCGACCCCTCGGCGCCGATCAAGCAGGTCGCCGCGGGCCGCGTCGACCTCGCGATCTCGTATGAGCCCGAGGTCTTCCGCGCCCGCGACCAGGGCGCCGACGTCGTCTCGGTCGCGGCGCTCGTCCAGGCGCCGCTGACGTCGATCATCTCGCTCCCGCACGCCGGGATCCGCGAGCCGGCGGACCTGCGCGGCAAGACGGTCGGCACCGCCGGGATCGACTACCAGGACGCCTACCTCGACACGATCCTCGCCTCCGCCGGCGTGCCGGACTCGTCGGTGAAGCGGCGCGACGTCGGCTTCAGCCTCTCCCCCGCGCTGCTGACGCGGCGCGTCGACGCCGTGCTCGGCGCCTTCTGGAACTACGAGGGGACCGAGCTGCGCCTGCGCGGGCGCAAGCCGCGGATCATCCGCATGGAGGACGCCGGCGTGCCGCCGTACGACGAGCTCGTGCTCGTCACCAGCCGCAAGACGCTCGAGGAGCGCGGCGACGCGATCCGGGCCTTCATCGGCGCGCTCGCCGCGGGCGTGCGCGACCTCGAGCGCGACCCCGACGCGGCGATCCGCGGCCTGCTCGACGCCAACCCCGACCTCGACCGGCGGCTCCAGCGCGAGGTCGTGAAGGTGACGCTGCCGCACTTCCTCCCGCCGGAGGGCAAGCCCTACGGCTGGCAGGACCCGGAGGAGTGGGCGGAGTTCGGGACGTGGATGCGCGACCGCGGCCTGCTCGAGCGCATCCCCGAGCCGGAGCTGACGTTCACGAACGAGTACCTGCCCGGGGAGGGCCTCTGACCCTCCTCGCCCACGAGCTCGGCGGCGCCGGCCCGGGGCTGCTCCTGCTCCACGCCGGCGTCGCCGACATGCGGATGTGGGACCCGCAGTGGGCGGCGCTCTGCGCCCGCCACCGCGTCCTGCGCTGCGACCTGCGCGGCTTCGGCGCCTCGGAGCCGCCGGCGGAGCCCTGGTCGCATGTCGACGACCTCGTCGCGCTGCTCGACGCCACCGGGCCGACGTCGGTGGCGGTGATCGGCGCCTCCTTCGGCGGCGGGGTCGCGATCGACCTCGCGCTCGCCCACCCCGGGCGGGTGCGCGCGCTCGTCCTCGCCGCCCCGGCGCTCGCCGGTCACGAGTGGTCGGCCCAGGCCGAGGCGCTCGGCGCCGCCGAGGAGGCGGCGCTCGCCTGCGGCGACCTCGACGCGGCGGTCGAGCTCAACCTCCGCACCTGGACCGCCGACCCGGTGGTGCGCGAGACGGTCGCCCCGATGACGCGGCGGGCGCTCGAGCTCCAGCTCGCCGCGCAGGCCGAGGCGGCCGAGCCGCCGCCGCCCGACCTGTCCCGCCTGGCGGCGCCCGCGCTCGTCCTCTACGGCGAGCGCGACCTGCCGGACTTCCCCCGGATCGCGCGGCGGATCGCCGCCGAGGCCCCGGACGCCCGCGCCGAGGCCGTCCCCGGCGCCGGGCACCTGCTCACGCTCGAGCGACCGGAGGCGTTCGCGCGCCGGGCGCTCGCCTTCCTCGCCGGCAGCTAGCGGGGCGCGGGGACGCGGAAGGCGCGCGTGACCTCCCGCCCGCGGTTGCCCGCCGCGTCGGTCGGGCGGACGGCGAGCCGGTAGCGGCCCGGGCGGAGGACGCGCTTGCCGCTCCGCCCGGTGAAGCGGATGCGGTTGCTCCCGCGCCGGCCCTGGCGGGTGAGCGCGAGCGCCGTCCGCCAGCGCACGCAGCGGCGTCCCCGCTCGGCGCCGCGCCGCGGCGCGACGCAGCGGCCGCCGACGAGCCGGCCGGGCCGCGGGGCGAGCACGCGCAGCCGGACCGTCGCCGGCTCGGAGAGCGTGAAGCGGATGATCGTGCCCGGGCGGCCGGCACGGAAGCGCGCCGGCGAGAGCGTGAGGCGCGAGAGCCGCGGCCGCACGCCCGACCCCGGGCCGGCCTCCGCCTCGACGCCGCTGACGCGCGCGACCTTCTTCGCCGTCTCGAGCCCGACCCAGAGCGTGTCGCCCGGGCCGGCCGTGAGGTAGCGCGGCCCCGAGCCCGGCGTGAGCGCGAGCGTCGAGTAGGCGCCGTCGCGGGTGAGCCGGCCGAGGTCGTTCGTCGCGAACTGGGCCGTCCAGTAGGCGCCGTCGGGCCCGTAGACGATGCCGAACGGGTCGCTCGTCCCGACCGGCGTGATGAGCGGCGAGCCGCCCTGGACGAGCCGGCCGATGATCTGCGGCGTCGCGCCGGGGTTCGTGTAGGCCACCTGCCCGCCGAAGCCGCCGGCGACCTCCTGCGGGCCGCCGCCGACGGCGTGCGGCGTCGGCGTCCCCTCGGTGTTGACGCTCACGATCCGGCCGCCGGCGAAGTCGGCGACCCACAGCCGGCCGTCGCTGCCCGCGGCGATCCCGCGCGCGCCCATGCCCGGCACCGTGAAGTTGGTGAAGCCGGCCGGGTTGGCGGGCGGGATGCGGACGACCTGGTCGCCGCTCGCCGTCCAGAGGTTGCCGTCCGGCCCGGCGGTGATGCCGCGCGGGTCGGTGATCGCGGCGATCGCGAACGCCTGCGCGCCGTCCGGGTCGGCGGGCGAGAAGCGCGCGACGCCGCCGGCCTGCGTGACCCAGAGGTTGCCGTCGGGGCCGGCGGCGATCCCCACCGGCGAGGTGACGTTCGCCGGGTTGAGGCGGGTGACCGTGCCGTCCGGGGCGATCCGGGCGAGGTCGTCGGTCGTGCCGTCGAGCGCGACCCAGATGGCGTTGTCCGGGCCGAGGGCGAGGTGGCGGGGCGCGTTGCCGCCGAGGTCGAACTCGCCGCTGACCGCCGGCGCGCCGGCCGCGGTCGCCGGGACCGCCGCCGCGAGGCAGGCCACGACGGCGAGGACGGCGCCGCGGCGGCCGCGGGATGTGCGCTCCCGTCGCGTCGGTGGCGCGATCATCCCCGACGGCCGCCGCCGCGCGCAAGGGCGGCGCCCGGCGCGGCGGCGCTCAGGCCGCCGCCGGGATCCGCTGGTTGCCCTGGAAGAGCCCCTCGGGATCCCACCGCGCCTTGAGCGCGCAGAGCCGCTCGTAGGCGCCGGGCACCAGCCCCGCGCGGACGCGGTCGGCACCCTCGTCCCCGATGAAGTTGTGGAACGTCCCGCACGCGTACGGGCGCAGGTCGTCCCGGTAGCCGCGGCCGAGCGCGAGCATCCGCTCGTCGTCGGCGGGGTCCTCCCACAGCAGCAGCGGGTGGACGATGAAGCCGGCGTCGCGGTTGCCGAGCGGCGAGCTCTCCGCGCCGGCGCGCGCGACCGCGCCGCCCCACGCGACGATGAAGAGCTGCGAGGGACCCGGCGGCACGCCGTCCCAGCGGGCGATCGCCTTGTCGATCGCCTCGTCGGGGAGGTCGATCAGGCTCTCCGCCGTCCAGTAGTTGCGGTAGCCCGGCGGGTCGTCGAGCGAGCACTGGAAGTCGGCGTAGGCCATCGGCTCGAAGAAGTCGGCGGCGGGCGGCCCGTAGGCGCGGATGCCCCGCAGCGCCTCCTCCCCCTCCTCGACCGGACCGGCGTACATGCCGGCGATCATCACCGCCGGCCCGCCGCGCAGCTCGGCCGGGATCTCCGGCTCGTCCGGCGCGGTGACGCCGGCGAAGGCGAGGTCGAGCCCCTCCGGCGCGTGGCGCATGACGTCGCGGAAGAGCGCGAGCAGCTCGCGGGCGCGCTCCCATGGGTGGAGGAGGAACCCGGCGAGCACCTCGGACGGCAGCGGATGGAGCCCGAGCTCGAGCGCCGTCACGACGCCGAAGTTGCCGCCGCCGCGCAGCGCCCAGAGCAGCTCGGGATTGGTGTCCTCGTCGGCGCGGACGAGCTCGCCGGAGGCGGTCACGAGCTCGGCGGCGACGAGGTTGTCGCAGGCCAGCCCGTGCTTGCGCTCCAGCCAGCCGGAGCCGCCGCCGAGGGTGAGGCCGGCGACGCCGGTCGTGGAGACTCGCCCGCCCGTCGTGGCGAGGCCGTACGGCTCGCGGGCGCGGTCCACGTCGGCCCAGATCGCGCCGCCGCCGATGCGGGCGATGCGGCGGTCGGGGTCGACCTCGACGTCGCGCATGCCGCGCATGTCGAGCACGAGGCCGCCGTCGCAGAGCGAGGCGCCGACGACCGAGTGCCCGCCGCCGCGGACGGCGACCTGGAGGCCGTGCTCGCGGGCGAAGGCGAGCGCGGCGACGACGTCGTCCGGCGCGACGCAGCGCGCGACGAGCGCCGGCCGCTTGTCGATCATGCCGTTGTACAGCGTGCAGCAGTCCTCGTAGGCGGGATCACCCGGGAGATGAAGGCCGCCGCGAAGGCGCACCCGCAGCTCCTCGACTGGGATGTGGGCTTCGGTGGTCATGGCCGCGACGCTACGGGCGCGCCGGCGGTGTGACTTCGCCCGGTCCGGCCATTTGCGCGAGATGGCCGGATGCGGCCATGCCGCCCGCCGCGGGCGATCGACCGCCCTCAGAGCAGCCCCTCGCGCGCGGCGTACGCGACGGCGGCGGCGCGCGAGGACAGGCCGAGCTTCGTGCGGACGTTCGCGACGTGGCGGTGGACGGTGTGCGGGCTCACGACGAGCCGCTCGGCGATCTCGGCGTCGCTCAGGCCCCGCGCGACGAGGGCGAGCACCTCGAGCTCGCGCGGGGTGAGCTCGCCGGCGGCGCCGGCGCCGTCGCCGTCGCCGGCGGCGAGCGCGGCGGCGCGCTCGGCGTCGGCCTCCGCGCCGAACGCGGCGAACGCCCGGCGGGCGGCGGCCGCCTCCTCGGCCGCCCGCCTGCGCCGGCCGAGCGCGGCCAGCGCACGGGAGAGCGCGAGCCGCGCCGTCGCCGCCTCGTAGGGGGCCGCGCTCGCCTCGAAGCCGTCGACGGCGTCCTCGAAGGCGCGTCGCGCGCCGTCGGCGTCGCCCGCCGCCGCCGCCATCTCGCCCACCGCCAGCCGCGCGCGCCCGCGCACGTACGGCGTGCCGAGCCGCTCGGCGGTCCGCTCGATCTCCGCGCACGCGCCGGCGGCGGCGTCGCAGCGGGCGAGCTCCGCGCAGGCGCGGACGAGCAGCTCGAGCGGGTCGAGGCGCTCGAGCGCCTTGTCCCCGGCGAGGTGGCGCAGCACGCGCTCGGCGGCCTCGACGGCGGCGTCGGCGTCGCCCTCGGCGAGCGCGATCCGCCCGGGCCCGAGCACGCCCGCCGGCCCGGCGCGCTCGAACAGCGCCCGGGCCTCGGCGATCCGTCCCTGGCGGAGCCGCAGCTCGCCGAGGCGGGCGAGGCTCTCCCCCGACATCCCGGGCCGCGCCGCCTCGAGGTCGGCGACCGCGCCGGCGAGCTCGGCCTCGCCGGAGGGCCAGTCTCCGCGCGTGACGAGCACGCGGCCGTAGGTGCTGCGGCAGATGCCCAGCAGCTGGCGGCCGCCCCAGCGGTCGACGAACGGGCGGATCTGCTGGCACCACTGCGCCGCGCGGTCGAAGTCGCCGACCCCCTCGCAGGCCGACAGCAGGCAGCAGTGGACCCAGCCGAAGGAGAGCGGCAGGTGGAGGTCCTCGGCGGCGACGGTGACCGCGGCCTCGTCGAGGCGGCGCATCCCCTGCTCGAGGTCGCCGCGCATGACCTCGGCGATGCCGTGCTGGGCGAGCCCGACGGCCTCGAGGTCGGGCACGCCGTGGGCGCGCCCGATCTCCACGGCGCGCTCGCAGAGGCGGATGATCTCGGCGAGGTCGCCGCCGTCGTTGCGGAGCACGTCGGCCTCGTTGACGGCGAGCCAGCCGTGCTCGGCGCACTCCGGCAGCGGGTCGAGCAGCCGGTGCGCCCGCTCGAGCCAGCCGCGCGCGACCGCCGCCTCGCCGCGGTACTCGCGGTAGTCGGCGGCGAGCCAGGTCGCGACCCGCCCGGCGGCGCGGTCGTCGCCACGGGCGCGGTAGCCGCGGTAGGCCCGCAGGCGGGCGTCGAAGGTGAGGTCCTCGTCGGCGAGCCACCAGCCCGCCCAGCCGAGCCCCTCCCAGGCCTCGGGCGCGTCGGCCTCGGCGAGCGCCGCCTCGAAGTGGCGGCGGGCCTCCTCCCAGGCGCCGCGCTCGAGCGCCGCGCGGCCTGCGTCGCGCTCTGCCATTCGCCGATTCTCCGTCGCGCCGCGCCGCGAGGCAAACGCCCTACGCGGCGATGGAACGCCCCCAGGCCGGCGCCGGGCGCGGCCGCGGCGGGCGGGCCCGCTCGGGCAGGACGTAGGTGTCGCGCAGCAGGTAGAGGCCGGCAAGCGCCTGGAACGGCGCGAACGGGGCGAACCACGCGCGCACCTCCTCGACGGTGGCGCGCCGGCCGAGCCGCGCGAGGCGGCCGACGAGCTTGACGTAGGCGAGGTCGCCGGCCGGGAGCATGTCGTCGCGGCCCTGGCCGTGGAAGGCGAGGCACTCGACCGTCCAGGGCCCGATGTCGGGGATGGCGAGCAGCCGCCGCCAGGCCGGCTCGTGCTCGCGCAGGTCGACGCGCCCGGCGGCGACCTCGCGGGCGGCGCGCCGGAGCGCGAGCGCGCGCTTCGGCGCGAGGTCGCAGGCGGCGAGCTCGGCGGGCGCCGCGGCCGCGAGCGCCGCGGGCTCGGGGGCGTCCCACAGGCCGGCGTGCGCGCGGCCCCAGCGGCGGACGATCCGGCGCTGGATCGCGGCGGCGCGCTCGCTCTCGATGAGCTGCTCGGTGATCGCCCAGGCGAGCGCCTCGAACGGCTCGGGCCGCCGCAGCGGCCGCAGCCAGGGCCGGCGGCGGATCGCCGGGCCGAGCAGCGGGTGGCGGCGGAAGGCGCGGTGGAAGGCGCTCAGGTCGTGGTCGAGCGCGAGCGCGAAGCGCATCCGCTCGATCGCGTAGAGCGCGGCGTCGCGGCGCTCGGACTCCGCCCGCAGGCGGACCGCGCCGGCGACCGGCCAGGCGCGGACGAGCGCCGGCACGCCCTCGTGGTGGAGGAGGCGGACGAGCGCGCCGCCCTCGCGGCGCAACAGCCCGTCGCGTCCCCGCGGCGGCAGCCGGTAGACGCCCGGCGGGCGGACGTCGGCCTCGCAGACGACCGCCATCGGCGTCCCGCTAGCGGCGGAGGAGGTGGACGTCGACGAGGAAGGAGCGGCTCGCGACGATCTCCTCGCCGCGGCGCCGCCGCGCGCCGAGCCGCAGCGTCCGCCCGGGGCGCCGGCGCGGGCGGCGCAGGACGCGGACGGCGATGAACGTCACGACCCCGGCGAGGAAGCCGCCCGCCGCGGCGACGACCGGCGCGGGAAGCGCGGCAAGCCGCCGGTACCGGGGCTCGAGCGGCCGGGGCTCCGGCGGCTCGGCCAGGACGGGCAGGTGGCGGACCTCGGCGTCGGGAAGGTCGGGCACGGACGCCGCAGTGTACCCCCGGCCCCGGCCGGACCCCCGCCCGGGAGCGAGAACGTCCATGGCCGGCCCCTATAGGGGCCATTGTTGGACGTTCTCGGTGTGGGGGCGCCGGTACGATAGGGCCGCCACGGCAGCCCGAGCAGCGCGTCGGGTCCCGCCGAGACCGGACCGGACGGACCTCCCATCGGGCGCGGCGCGGCACCGATCCCATGCCCACAGCCATCGACCTCTTCGACAAGGCGCGCAACCACGAGCGCGCGGAGATCCTCAAGGCGGCGCGCGAGCACGACCTCGTGCCGTACTTCCGCCTGCTCGAGGGCCCGGCCGGCCCGGTCGTCGAGATGGAGGGCCGCGAGCGGATCCAGCTCGGCTCGAACAACTACCTCGGGCTGACCGGCGACCCGCGCGTGAAGGAGGCCGCCCGCCAGGCGCTCGAGCAGTACGGGACGGCGCTCACCGGCTCGCGCTTCCTCAACGGGACGATCCCGCTCCACCTCGAGCTCGAGCGCGAGATCGCCGAGTGGATGGGCACCGACGACGCGCTCGTCTTCACCGCCGGCTACCTCGCGAACGTCGGCTGCATCGCGACGCTGCTCGGCCCGGGCGACACGGTCATCTGCGACTCCGGCGACCACGCCTCGATCCTCGACGGCGTCGCGATGTCGCGGGCGCGCATCCGCCCCTTCCGCCACAACCGCCTCGACAAGCTCGAGACGATGCTCGAGCGCGCCCAGGGCGACGGCGGCGGGGTGCTCGTCGTCGTCGACGGGGTGTTCTCCATGGAGGGCGATCTCGCGAACCTGCCCGAGATCACCCGGCTGTGCCGCGAGTACGGGGCGCGGCTGATGGTCGACGAGGCGCACGGCGTCGGCGTGCTCGGCGAGCGCGGGGCCGGGGCGTGCGAGCTGTTCGGCGTCGAGGACGCCGTCGACCTGCGGATGGGGACCTTCTCGAAGTCGCTCGCCTCCTGCGGCGGCTTCATCGCCGGGCCGGCGGACGTCATCGAGTTCCTCCGCTTCCAGTCGCGCCCGTTCATGTTCACCGCCTCGGCGGTCCCGGCGGCGGTCGGCGCCGCGCTCGGGGCGTTGCGGATCATCCGCTCCGAGGAGGGGAAGGAGCTGTTCGCGCGGGTGCTCGAGAACGCCCGCTACCTCCACCGCGGGCTGCGCGAGCTCGGCTACCGCGTCGTCGAGCCGACCCGCCTGCCCGACGGCGGCGAGGTCATCACGCCGATCATCCCGGTCATCGTCGGCGAGGACTGGCAGGCCGCGACCTTCTGGAAGGCGCTGTACGAGGCCGGCGTCTACACGAACGTCGCCCTCTACCCCGCCGTCCCCCGCGGCCACGCGCTCCTGCGCACGAGCGTCATGGCCACGCACGAGCGCGAGCACCTCGACCGCGCGCTCGAGATCTTCGACCGCGTGCGACCCGCCGAGGGCTGAGGCGGGGCGGGTGGCCGGGCGGCTGCGGGCCGCCGCGGCGCCAAGCGTCCTGCCCTCACCCGCCACTGGCAGGTCAACCCAGGACGCTTGGGTGGCGGCGTGGCCAGGGGACGGCCCGCCGCGGGCAAGCGTCCTGACCTCACCTGCCATCACCGGGTCAACCCAGGACGCTTGCCCCGGCGAGCCGCCCACCGCCGGGCAACCCGGCGCGCGTCCCCGCCCCCGCAAGCCGCCCGCGCCCGAGGCGATCCCCTCACGCCGGCTTGCGCAGCGGCAGGCAGATCGAGGTGAACACCGACCGGTCCGACTGGAGCAGGATGTGGGGGTAGAACGAGCCGGTCGCCGGCTCGAGGCCGCCGCCGGGCCGCGACACGCAGAGGTTCTCCCAGCTCTCCGGCGACAGCGACAAATCGAAGGGCTGCATGAGCTCGAGCCCCGAGGGGCGGACGATCCGCTTGATGAGCTCACGCGGCGTGAACACCTCGCCGACGACCGCCCGCCGGCGCGGTGTCGCGATCCGGCGCTTGCGCCCGAGCGTGAGGGCGCGGACGGCGAAGTCGACCGGCGCGGCGTTGAGGGGGTGGCGGCGGACGAAGCACTCGGTCACGACGAACGCGTGTCCGCCCGGCTTCAAGACCCGTCCCATCTCGCGCGCCGAGCGGGCGATATCGGCCGGCGAGCCGAAGTGCTCGATCGACGAGAGCGAGAAGGCGACGTCGAAGCTCTCGTCGGGGAAGTCGAGCTCGCGGGCGTCCATCCAGCGCACCTCCAGGCGGTCCTCGCGGTAGGGGAACGGCGCGTGCGCCTTCGGGTCCTCGAGCATCGAGGCGCGCGCCTCGCGGCCGGCGAAGCTCCCCTCGCCGTAGATGTCGGTCGCCACCACGCGCCCCATCCGGTTCGCGAGCCAGAACACCATCCGCTCGTCGCCGGCGCCGATCGCGAGCGCCTCCGAGCGGTCGTCGAGGTGCCCGGTCTCCTCCAGGAAGAGCGCGAGCATCGCGAACTCCCAGACCTTGCGCTCGATGTGGGCCTCGGGGTCGCGCTCGGGCAGGATGTCCCGCAGGACGGCGAGCACCTCCGGGTCGGAGAAGTCCCGGATGTCGCAGCGCTTGGCGTAGTGGCGCCGCAGGCCGTCGCTCACGGGATCTCGTGCACCTTGAAGAGGTTCGTCCCGCCCGCGCGGCCCGGCGGCAGCCCGGCGGTGATGCCGATGCGGTCGCCGCTGCGCGCCAGCCCGCGCCGGACCGCCGCCTCGGCGCAGGCGTCGATGAGCTCGGTCGCGTCCGCGGGCTCCTCGAGCACGTCGGCGAGCACGCCCCAGAGGAACGAGCAGCGCCGCGCCACCTCCGGCCGCGGCGAGAGCGCGAGCACCGGCACGTTCGGCCGGTGGGAGGAGATGAGCGCCGCCGTCCGCCCGGTGCGCGTCGGCACGACGAGCGCCTTCAGCCCGAGCTGGTAGACGGCCCCGACGGCGCCGTAGGCGATCGTCGCCGACTGGTCGCCGCCCTTCACGCCGCGATTGGTCAGCCAGCGGTCGTAGGGCAGCTCCATCTCGGTCCGGCGCGCGATCGCCGCCATCATCCGCACCGCCTCGACCGGATGGCGGCCGACGGCCGTCTCCTGCGAGAGCATGACCGCGTCGGTGCCGTCGAAGATCGCGTTCGCGACGTCGGTCACCTCCGCCCGCGTCGGGCGCGTGGAGTGGACCATCGACTCGAGCATCTGCGTCGCGGTGATCGCCGGCTTCGCGTAGCGGCCGGCGAGCGCGAGCAGCCGCTTCTGCACGAGCGGGACGTCCTCGATCGGCAGCTCGATGCCGAGGTCGCCGCGCGCGACCATGATCCCGTCGGCGGCCTTGATGATCGCCTCCGCGCTGCGGGTCGCCTGCGGCTTCTCGAACTTCGCGATGAGCGGCAGGTCGCGGCCGTGCTGGCGGAGCCGCTCCCGCACCGGCTCGAGGTCCTCGGGGCGGCGGACGAACGAGAGCGCGATGAGGTCGACGCCCATCTCGATCCCCGCGTCGATGAGCGCGAGGTCGTCGTCGCTCACCGCCGGCAGCGCGAGCGTGACGTTGGGCAGGTTCATCCCCTGGCGCGAGGCGACGCTGCCGCCGACCTCGACGAGCGTCCGCACCTCGCCGTCGGCGACGCCGGTGACGCGCAGCCGGATCGCCCCGTCGGCGAGGTAGGCGACGTCCCCCTCCTTCATGAGCTCGGCGATCCCCGGCCAGGCGACCGGGAGGCGCTCCTTGTCGCCCTCGATCCGCTCGGTCGTCAGCACGACCTCCTCGCCGGCGCCGAGCTCGACGACGCCGCCCGCGACCGGGCCGAGCCGCAGCTTCGGGCCGGGCACGTCCTGGAGCACGGCGACCTGCCGGCCGACCCGCTCGGCCGCGGCGCGGACCATCCGTACGGTCTCGGCGTGCTCGGCCGGCGAGCCGTGGGCGAAGTTGAGCCGGACGACGTCGACGCCCTCGCGGATCATCGCCTCGAGCACGTCGGGCCGGCGGGAGGCCGGTCCGACGGTGGCGACGATCTTCGTGGAGCGCATGCCCGGCATCGTTGCAGAGGCTCCCGAAAGAAAAACCCCGCTCCTAGCGAACGACCCGGACGAATGTCCATTGACCCCCCGCCGACGAGCCCCTAAGTTTGCGGCCGTCGCTCACGGCCCAGCGGGATGGTCCTCACCCCCCGGAGGGAGGGGCACGGCCGTGGCGCCGGACGGAACAACTCACTCTGCGGGGAGGTATTGGATGGGCAACACTGCCACGGCAGGCCCTGCGCAGCACCTGCGCGCGCTCGAGTACGCCAACCGCGTGCGGCTGGCGCGTGCCGAGCTGAAGCGGAGGGTCGCCAATGGCGAGACGACCGCGGCGGAGGTCGTGCTGGAGAACCCCTGGCACGCCGAGAACATGTCCATCAGCGAGCTGCTCATGAGCCAGCGGCGCTGGGGGCGGGCCCGCTGCCGTCGCCTGCTCATGTCGCTCGGCATCCCGGAGAACAAGCGCCTCGGCACCCTCACCGACCGTCAGCGCCGGCTGCTCGCGGCGATGCTGCAGGGGAAGGGGACGCCCTCGTCGGCGTCGCAGCGGGCCGCGCTCGGGACGGGCTACGCGCGCCAGCTCGCGGCCCGCTGACCTGACCGCTTGGCAAGCGGCCGCCGGGATGCAGGGACCGGCGGCCGCTAGGCCGGCGTCCCGCCCCCGGAGCCGGGGCCCCGGGTGGCGAGCTCGATGATGTGGCCGTCCGGGTCGCGGAGGTAGACCGACTTGCAGCGGCGGCGGTCGAGCACCTCCGTGCAGGGCACCCCGCGCGAGGCCAGCCAGGCGCGCCAGGCCTCCAGCTCCTCCTCCGACTCGACGCAGAGCGCGAAGTGGTGCGTCGAGCCGACGCCGACCTGGCCCGCCTCCATCTCCGGGTACTCGAAGGCGGTGACGAGCGTCCCCGCCTCACCGTCGCCGAAGACGAAGTGGCGGGCGTCCGGGTCGTCGTCGTTGACCGTCTGCTCGACGAGCGGCAGGCCGAGCACGTCGCGGTAGAAGGCCGTCGTCCGCTCGAGGTCGCGGCAGATGATCGTGACGTGGTGGAGGCCTGTGATGCGCAGGCGCCGCTTTTGCGCGGGACGCTCGCTCACCGGAACCCGAGCCCTCCCGAGCGGCGCTTGAACAGCTCGCGGAACGCCCAGAAGCCGGCGACGAAGGCGCCCGCGCCGACCGCGGTCCCGGCGACCGGCCCGGCGAGCAGGAGGACGGCCGTCGCGAGCGCGATCGCCACCGCGCCGGCGAGCAGGGTGCTGTGCGAGCGGTATCCGGCGAAGTGCTCGCGGATCGACAGCTCGAGCCCGGCGAGCGAGCCGAGCGCGAGCCCCGCGAGCAGCATGAGCTGCCCGCGCTCGCCCCAGACGATCAGGCCGGCGATGCCGAGGATGAGCGCGAGCAGGACGCAGAGCTCGCTCAGCGGGAAGCTCCCCCACGGCGCCTCGGGCCGCTCCGCGGTGCCGCCGAGGCGCCGGCTGCGGGCCGGGGCGGTCCGCCCCTCGCGCAGGCGCCGGCGGCGCGCCTCGTCGCGCTCGGCGCGCGTCGTCGCCGGCGCGCCCGCCTCGCCGTGCGCCATCCGCTTGCGGCTCCGCCGTCCCACGGACCGGGATGCTATTGCGGCCTCACGCCGCCGCGCCCAACGGACAGCCCGAGGAGACCTTCACCCGCCACCAGCGCAGCAGGACGCCGACCGGGCCGAGGCGCGGGACGACGCGGTACTCGCCGCAGCCGCGGTCGCCGACGTCGGTGGCGCGCACCCGCTCCCACGGGTGGGCCGCCGGGTCGGCGAGCATCGCCTCGAGCCGCCGGCGCGCCTCGGCCTCCGCGGCGTGGCGCTCGGCGAGCGCGGCGCGGGCGTCCGCCACGCGCGCGGCGAGCTCGTCGCGCAGCGCCTCGAGCTCGCCGAGCGAGAGCAGCCGCGGCCCGGCGCGCGTGCCGACGCCGAAGGCGATCCCCCGGCGCGGGAAGGCGTCCGCGAGCAGCGCGCCGAGCTCGCGCTCCAGCCGGGCGATCTGGGCGCGCAGCGCGCGGCGGGCGGCCGCCTCGGCGCCGGACGCGGCGGCCTCGCGGACGCGGCCCTGCTGGAGGAGCTCGGTCATCGCACCTGCGGCGATGCTACCTCCGCCCCGCGATCTCCGCGACCGTCCAGAGCGCTTCCTCGACGCTCGCGTCGGGCACGCCCGGCACCTGGACGGCGCAGAGGACGACCCGCTCCCCGCGCGGCTCGGCGTCGGCCGCGACGGCGACGAACAGCAGCGCGAGCACGCGCGCCGCGTCCGCGACGACGAGCCGCCCGGGCGGGAGCGGCGCCGCCCCCGGCTCGAGGCGCTCGCCCGCCCGGCTCAGCCGCAGCTCGGGCTCCCCGCTCACCGCCGCCGCGTCGAAGGCGACGAGCGCCACCCCGGTCTCCGCGGTGGCGATGGTCATGGCGTCGGCGAGCAGCCCCTCGCTGCGGAAGCCGCCTTCGCGCAGCCGCCGCAGGGCGACCGCCTCGGCCGGGGTGCGCCGCTCGTCGGGGTCGAGCCCGACGTGGCGGAAGAAGACCCGGTAGGCCCACGGCACCGCCTCCAGGCGCAGGCCGACCGCACGGGCGGCGGTGTAGCGGTCGCCGAGCGCGCGCAGGCGCTCGCGCACCTCCTCCGGCGTCCGGCGCCCGGCCGTCTCGATCCGCCGCACCCGCAGCGCCAAACCCGGGAACTCGGCGGCGAGCTCGGGCGCGACCCGGCTCATCGCAGGCGGCGCGCCTCCCGGACGACCTCGGCGGGCGAGAGCAGGCCCTCGCGCTTCGCCCCCACCGTCCCGTCGCGGCGGATGAACACCGTCGTCGGGCAGCCGCGGATGCCGTAGAGGTTGCTCACCAGCCCGTCGCGGTCCAGCGCGACCGGGAAGCCCCAGCCGCCCTCGCGCACCAGCCGCGCGGCGGAGGCGTGCGACTCGCGGACGAGCACGCCGGCGGCGACGACCCCCGGCATCCGGGCGCGCGCCCGCTCGATCGCGTCGAGCTGCGGCTCGCAGTCGGCGAAGCGGGTGAAGAAGAACGTCAGCACGACCGGCCGCCCCCGCAGCGAGCAGAGGTTGAGCGTCTCGGGCAGGCGCAGCTCGCAGACGCGGTCGGCGTCCGCGTTGGCGTCGCGGTCGAGGCCGGTGACGGCGAGCGGGGCGACGAACAGCGGCGCCTCCTCCCCCGGCTCCAGCGCCGGCCCCTCGGTCGTGATCGCGTTGAGGCCCGCGACCGCGATCGCGACGAGGAACGCGATCCCCACGACCCACGAGTAGCGGCTCGACGGCCGCGGCGCCGGGCGGCGCGGCGGCGGCTCGGGCTCGCGCTCGTCGAGCTCGGCGAAGCGCTCCGCGGCGCTGCGCGGCTCGCCGAGGTCGCCGAAGCGGTCCCGCTCGTCGCTCATCGCCATGGGAGGCTGAGGCCCGGGCGCGACGGCCGCGACAGGCGCGGACGGCGCAGGCGCGGCCACCGCGGCCGCGGCACGAGGTCGCGCAGCGAGAGGTCGCGCTCCTCGGCCCAGACGAGCGCCGCCGGCAGCACGATGAGCACGCCGACGAGCGACACCGCGAGGTCGACGACGGTGACGGCGCCGAAGTCGCGCAGCATCCGGATGTCGGACGCGATGAGCGCCGCGAAGCCGACGATCGCCGTCGCGCCGGAGGCGAGCACGGCGGCGCCGGTCGAGGCGTAGGTGACCTCGAGCGCCTCCTCGGGCGTCGCGCCGGCGTCGCGCTCCTGGCGGTAGCGCGCCGACAGCAGGACGCTGAACTCGGTCGAGATCGCGATGACGAGCGCGCCGAGCGTCGCCGACATCGGGTTGAGCGGGATCCGCAGCGCGAACAGCACGAGCGCCGACCAGCCGGTGGCGAAGGCGATCGGGATGAGCGGGACGAGCGCCTCGCGCCAGCGCCGGCGGATCGCGTAGAGGACGAGCGCGACGCCGGCGAGCGCGGCGAGCAGCGTGAGCGCCCGCTTCCAGGTCGAGGAGAGCTCGGCGTTCGCCTTCGCCGCGAGCACCGGCAGCCCGCTCACCTGGGCCGTCACGCCCTCGGGCGGGTCGAGCCGGCGCTCGATGTCGTCGATGACCTCCTGCTGGCGATCGAGCGGCATGAGACGGATGCCGAAGGCGATCGTCGCGGTCTTGCGGTCCTCGGAGATGACGGCCTGGGAGAAGTAGGCGGGGACGGCGTCGAGCAGCGCCTGGACGCTCTCGCGCGTCACCTCGCCGCGGGAGAAGAGGTCGGGCAGCGAGAAGGCCGGGCAGAGCTCGGGCGGGTCCTCGGCCTGGGCGCAGGTGCTCCCGCTCTTCCAGCCGTGGGCGCGCAGCGTCTCGTCCTGGAACTTCGTCATCCAGTTGATGACCTCGGGGTCGGTGAGGTCGTCGGCGCGGACGGTGACGTCGATCTGGCCGGAGACGCCCGACACCTCCTGGAGCGTCTGGGCGTCGCGCAGCTCCTGGAGGTTGCGCGGGGCGAGCTCGGTGATGTCGGAGACGACCCGGGTCTGGGTGTCGGCGGCCCAGCCGAGCAGGGCGAGGACGAGCGCGATGCCGAGCACCCGCCGCGGCCGCTGGATCGCCGTCCAGACCGCGCGGCGGCCGCGCTCGAGCAGCCAGCGCGCGACCGCGAGCGCGGTGTCCGCCACGGCGACGGCGACGTAGCGCGCGCCCGCGGCGAGCCGCCGCGCCGCCCAGCGCGGCGGCCGGAGCGCGCGGCCGTGCCACGCCCGCGCCGCGAGGGCGGCGAGCCGCGCGAGCGCGCGCCGCAGGCGCGGGAGCGCGGGCGGGACGTCGTCGGGGCGCGGCCGCGGCTCGCTGAAGCGGACGAGCACGGCGAAGCCGGCGGTGAGCACGCAGGCGAAGGCGAGCACGACGCCGGCGACGAGCAGGACGCCGAAGCCGCGCACCATCGGCACCGGCGAGAGCAGCAGGACGAGGAAGCCGACGATCGTCGCCGCCCCCGCGCTCGCGATCGTCGGGCCGCCGACGCGGGCGGCCGCCGGGGCGGCGAGCACGGGGTCGCGCGGCGGGCGCGGGACGTTCCAGCGCGCCTCGTCGAAGCGCGCCTGGAACTGGATCGCGTAGTCGACGGCGAGGCCGACGAGCACCGGCAGCGCCGCGATCGCCGCCATCGTCAGGCTGCCGCCGAGGAGCGAGACGACGCCGAAGGCGAGCGCGGCGGCGCAGAGGGCGAGCGCGAGCGGGAGCATCCGCAGCCGCGGGGTGGTGCGGAAGACGACGAGCAGCGTCGCCGCCATGAGCACGAGCGCGGCGAGCAGGAGCACGAGCATCCCGCTGCGCAGCTCGTCGGCGAGCCCGTCGACGACGACCGGGACGCCGGTGACGACGTACTGCGGCCCGCCCTCGAGGCGGAAACGCGGCTGCCCCACCGCCTCGCGGACGAGGTCGATCGTCTCCGCCTTCTCCTCCTCGGAGAGGTCCGGCCGCAGCCGCACCTGGACGAGCGCGCCGTCGCCGGACGGGAAGAGGTAGGCGAAGCGCGCCTTCGGCTGGCCGGTCCCCCGGCGCGAGTCGAAGACGAGCTGCGAGACGAACTGCGGGTTGTCGATGCTCGGGAAGCTCGTGATCCCGTAGCGGAGCGAGAGCCGGAGGAGCTCGTCGTTGTACTTCGCCTGGACGGCCTCGCGCGCCTGCTGGGCGAGGCGGCGCTGCTCGGCCGGCGGGTCGCCCCGCCGCCTCGACGCCCGCCGCGCCGCCCGCGCGGCCGCCTCGGCCTCCTGCGCGGCCTGCTGCGCCTGCCCCGACAGCCCCTCGTAGATCTGCCCGACGGCGGTGTTGATGAACGTGCCCGGGCCGTAGACGACCTTCGCGGGCTTGCGCTCGGCGAACTCGCGGCAGACCGACGGCAGGTCGCGCAGCCCCTCCTCGGGGACGTTGCCGGAGAGGCAGCCCTCGAGCGAGATGAGCCGCTGCAGGTTCGCCGGGACGAGCACGATCCGCGCGAGCTCGCCCTTGACGAGCACGAGCACCGCGTCGTCGCCGAACTCCTGCCGGTAGGCCTCGGTCGCCTTCGCCGCGGGCGAGTCGGCGTCGACGAGCGTGTCGGTCCCGGCGCGCGGGTCGAGCCGCAGCGTGAGCGCCGCGCCGGCGAGCGCGAGCACGGCGACGGCGACGAGGACGGGCACCGGCCGATGCGCGACCCACGTGACGAGCCGCTCGAACGAGCCCGGTCCGGTGAGCGACCTCAGGCGCTGCAGCACCGGCCCAGCTTAGGCATTGCGGACGCCGGTCACGCCGCTCCCCGCGCGCCGAGAACGTCCATGGCCATACCCCAGAGGGGCCACTGCTGGACGTTCTCGCGTCAGGGGGAGAGCGCCTGGACGTGCGGGAACAGCCCCTCCTGGCCGAGCAGGCGGCCGAGCGGCTCCTGGACCTTGCACGGCGGGGCGATGCCGGCGTTCGGCGAGCCGCCGTAGACGTACTCCTCGATGAGGTCGCGGAGCTGCTCCGACAGCAGCGGGCTCGGCTCCGGCGCGAGCGGCGTGAACGGGTTGGAGGTGTTGCACAGCTCGCCGGAGAAGACCTCGAGGCCGGTCGCGAGCTTCTCGTAGCCGCCGGGCGCGACGTAGGGGTTCGTCCGCGCCGTCGGCAGGCGCCGCGGGTGGGCCGCGAGCACCTCGGGGTTGACCGGGTTCGTCGTGCGCAGGTAGTGGAGCGGGCGGCCGCCGCCGACCGGGCTCGTCGTCGCCTGGGTCGCCGCGGTGCCGAGCGCGAAGAACGCCGCGATCTCGCGCTTGTACAGGCCGAGGTAGCCGACGATCGGCTGGAGCTCGCGGACGAACGGGTCGACCTGCGCGAGCAGCGGGCGCGTCTCGTCGAGGAAGTCGCCCACCGCGGGCAGCCCGCGCCGGCCCGCGGAGACGAGCGGCCCGAGCCGGCGCATGACGGCGCGCAGGTCGGGGGCGAGGTCGCGCAGGCCGACGAGCGTCGGCGAGAGCTGCCGCGCCGCCGGGCGGAGCTGGGAGACGAGCGGGTCGGTGTCGCGCGCGAACGCGCTCACCCGCCGCAGCGTCAGCCGCGACTCCTCGAGGAAGGTCGGCAGCACCGCGATCGCCTCGGCGAGCCGCTCGTCGCGGGCGGCCGTCGTCTCGAACACCCGGTTCGAGCTCTCCACGAGCGAGCGCAGCGCGCCCTCGCGCTCGCTCAGGGCGGCGAACACCTCGCCGCCGTTGCGCACGAGCTGCCGCAGCGACTCGTCCTGCTCGTCGAGGATCGCGAGCACGTCGCCGGTCTCGTCGGCGAACGGCGCCAGGTTGGCGAGCGCGGCGCTGAGGTCCTCGCCGGCGCCGCCGTAGGCGATGCCCTGCTGCGAGAGCCAGGTCTCGAACGCCGCACGGGTGCGCCGGTCGAAGGAGCGGAAGATCTCGTCGAGCTCGACGGTCTCGGCGACCTGGCCGGGCGGGAGCGTGCCGCCGTCGGGGAGCTTCGGCGCGTCGCGGCTGCCGGGCGTGAGCTCGACGTAGGTCTCCCCCAGCAGCGTCTTCTGGCGGAGGATCGCGCGCGTGTCGGCCGGGATCGGCGCATAGCGGTCGTCGATCTCGAGCTCCGCGCGCGTGCGGCGCCCGTCGAGCTCCTTGCGCTTGACCTTGCCGACGGGCACGCCGGAGATGCGCACGTCCGCCTCGACGGCGAGCGTCGGCGCCTCCGGGAACAGCACGTCGACGCGGTAGCCCTCCGGCCGCAGCGGCGCCGGCCCGCCGAAGGTCAGCCACAGGTAGAGGAGCAGGCCGAAGCACGACAGCGTGAAGGCGACCATGACGAGGACGCGGCCGATGCCGAGCTGCTGGCGGCGCATCAGCGCTCCCCCTCCCTCTTCGCGGCGGCGGCCGGCTGCGGCCCGAACTGCGGGCAGACGTCGGCGCGGCGCGGCGCGTTGAGGAGCTGGATGAGCACCTCGAGGTTCGGGTTCTGCCGCCCGATCTCCTCGAGCACCGCGAGCGCCGTGCAGGAGGCGAGCACGACGCCGCGGCGGATCGGCCCGTGCGCGTCCTGGGTGGAGAACAGCGACGCGCCCGCGTGGTTCGCCCAGCCGAGCCAGAAGAGGAAGCCCTCCTCCTGCCCCGGCGGGTTGTAGGCGAGCGTGTTGAGCAGCGAGTTCACGACGCGCGTGGTGCGCAGCAGGCGCGTCGTCGACGGCCCGAGGTCCTCGGCGGCGCGGCGGATGAGGCGCGTCTCGGCGCGCGCGCCGCGCGCGAACGGGCGGAGCTGCCGCGCGATGACCGGCTCGGTCTGGCGCAGGAACGGGCGGACCTCGCGCAGCGCCGGGGCGAGGTTGCGCGCGGCCGGGCGGAGCTGCGCGAGCGCGGGGCCGAGCTCGCCGGCGAGCTCGCGGATGTCGCGCAGGCTGTCGCGCGTCGTCTCGAGCGTCGGCGGCAGCTCGGCGAGCGCCGAGCGCAGGCTCTGCTCGCGCTCGGCGAGCGCGGCGAAGTTGGCGTTCGCCGAGCTGACGAGCCGCGCGAGCTCGTCGTCGCTCGCCGCCAGCTCCTCGGCGAGCAGGCGGTAGTCGCGGACGACGCGGCGGATGTTGCGCCGCCGCTCGGCGAGCTCCTCGGTGATCCGCCGCACGTCGCGGGCGGTCGGCTCGAAGCGGCGCAGCGTCGCGCGCAGGTCGCGCGCCGCGCGCTCGTCGCCGAGCGCCTCGCCGCCGGCGGCGAGGAGGATCCGCAGGTAGTCGCGCGCGTCGGCGTCGAGCGCGGCGAGGATCTCGTCGGCGTTGACGTCCGGGAGCGTGTTCGAGACCCGGATGCGGCTGTGCTCGGGGAGCCTGCCCGCCTGCGGCGAGCCGGGGTCGAGCTGGAGGTACATGTCCTTGAAGCCGGTCTTCGGCCGCAGCAGGAGCGAGGCGTCGCGGAAGACGCGGTCGCGCCACTCCTCGTCGAGCCTCATCGTCACGACGGCGCGGCCCTCCTCCAGCCGCACCGAGGCGATGTCGCCGACCCGCACGCCCGCGACCGTCACCGTCTGGCCCTGGCCGGGCACGACCGCCTGCGCGGTCTGGAACTCGGCCTCGAGCTCGTAGACGTCGCTGCCGACGACCGGCACCCAATCCGGCAGCGAGAAGCCCTGGTTGGCGAGGATGTAGCCCGCGACGCCCGCCGCCGTGATGACGAGGAAGGCGATCGCGAGCACGTCGCGCAGGTGTTGCCGGATCGCCCTCATGGCCCGGTCCTCGCCGAGTTCAGGTTGGGTGGGGTGTTCTCGTGGCAGGGCTTCTCCCGGTTGTACGGCGGCCGCCGCGCGGGCATCGCCGGGCGCGTGCCGAGCGGCCGGACCGCCGCCCTGCCGAACAGGCGGCCGGTGCCGGGCACCTCGTTCGTGGCGATCGTGTAGGCGCCGCCGCCGGTCTGGAAGCGGGTGTACTGGCCGTTGCCGTCGAAGTTCGCCGACTCGCCGGAGAGGCCGGCGAGCGCCTGGAAGAACTCCTTGTAGTTCTCGACCCCGGTCGTGAGCGGCCCGTCCTGGATGACGACGTCGCCGGTCGGCAGGACGACCTCGGTCATGCAGCGCGAGACGAGGTCGATCTGCGGCAGCAGCCGCGTGCCGTCGGCGACGACGCGCGACAGCCCGTCGACGGCCGGGCGCAGGTCGCGCAGCAGGCCGCCGAGCTCGGCCGGGCGGACGAGGCCGCGCACCTCGTCCATCCACGGGAAGGCGGCGTCGATCGTCTCCGGCGTCTCGCGCAGCCCCGGCACGACCTCGCGCGCGAACGCGCGCGTCGGCGGGAAGGCGGCGTTGAGGCGGTCGAGCGCCGGGTTCGCCTGCCCGAGCACCTGCGGCAGCAGCGCGACGGCCCGGCGCAGGTCGTCCTGGCGGGAGGCGAGCGCCGCCATCGTGGTGTTGAAGTTCGCGATGAGGTCCTGGAGCTCGCCACTGCGGCGGGTGAGCGCGGCGGAGACGCGCCGCTGGCCGGCGACGAGCGCCGAGAGGTCGTGCAGCTCCGCGCCGAGCAGCGCCTCGTTGACGAGCGCGGTCCCGCGCAGCGCCTCGGGCGAGTCGTCGAGCGCGTCGTTGAGCGCCTCGCCGGCGGTGTCGCCGCGGACGTCGGGATCCTGGTCGCGGTCCTCGGCGGCCCTCGGCTCCCCGTCGAGCGCCTCGCCGAAGCCCTGGACGAGGACCTGGAGGTCGCGGCGGACGTCAAAGCTCAGCGTCGTGAGCACCTCGTCGAGCTGGACGGGCGCCGAGGTCTGCGAGGCGGGGATGACGTCGCCCTCGCCCAGCTCCGGCGCGCTCGGGCTGCCGGGCTCGAGCTCGATGAAGAAGTTGCCCTCGAGGAACATCCGCGGGCGGATGTGCAGCTCGGCGTCGGCGTGGACGGGCAGTGCCTCCTCGTCGAGCTCCATCGTCACGATCGCCGTCTCCCCGTCGGACTCCACATCGGTGACGCGGCCGACGTCGACGCCGGCGATGCGCACGACCGAGCGCGACTGGAGGTTGAGCGCGTTGTCGAACGCCGCCCGCAGCTCGAAGCCGCCGCCAGTGAACGGGACGCCCTTGAAGGCGACCCAGGTGCCGGCGACGACGAGCGCGAGCACGAGCGCGCCGACGGCGAACGGCGACATGCCCCGCTGCGCGCGCCTCATTCGCGCCCCCTCCCGGGCTGGCCCTGCGTGACCGTGCCCTGGTTGCCGGGGATGTTGCCGATCGTCGTCTGCCCGACGACGTAGTCCTCGTTGCCCGCCTCGCACTCGCGCGGCTGGCCCGGCGCGGCGGTATTCGGGTACGGGTTGGCGTGGAGGTGGTTCTCGACGGTCGGGCCGTCCGCCGGCGCCGTCGACGGGATGCCCTCGCTGTTGGGCCCGACGGGGGTGACGATGATGATGAAGCGCTGCCAGGTGCCGGTCCCGTCGCCCTCCGACAGCAGGTCCGAGACGTTGCGCAGCCAGAGCGTCACGTAGTTGCAGACCGTCTGGGCGGGCGTGAGGAAGTCGACCGGCGGCCGCAGCGTCCCGGCGAGGCTCTCGAGGCGGCCGGCGCCGAGCCGGGCGACCGGGTCGGTGGAGAAGTCCTCGACCTCCCGCACGAGGCCGGTGAGGCGGCGGTTGAACGGCGGCGTGCGCCGCAGCGCCGGCGTGCCCGCCTCGGCGGCGTCGGCGAGGGCGCGCGCGGTCGGGGGCAGCGCGCGCAGCCCGGGCCGCAGCTCGCGCGACAGCGCGGTCGCGTTGCGCAGGAACGGGCGCTGGCGCGGCAGCTCGGCGAGCGCGGTGTCCTGGGTGGCGACCGAGCGGGTGATCGCCTCCTGGAGGTAGGGCCGCGCGACGCTCGCGAGCGCGCTGAACGTCGTGTCGAGGTTGGCGAAGAGCGCCGCCTGCGTCTCGGCGACGGGCGCGAGCTCGCGCATGAACGCCCCGAGCGCCCGCACGAAGCGCGCGAGCCCGGTGCGGGAGTCGGCGAGGTTGGCGGCGACCGGCTCGAGGTCGCGCAGCAGCGGCGGCAGCGCCTCGAGCGCGAGGTTGAGCGAGCGGCCGCGCCCGGCGAAGCCGGCGCCGAGGCCGTCGAGGCTCCGCTGGGCGCCGCGCCGGACCGCGGGCGTGAAGGCGTTGAAGACCTCGTCGATCTCGACCGGCTCGGGCCGGGCCTGGGCGAGCGGGACGAGCGAGCCCTCGGGGTAGCCGGCGCTCGCGCGGCCGGGCGTGATCTCGACGTACTTGAGGCCGAGCGCCGAGCGCGAGCGGACGACGACGGTCGAGTCGACCGGGAGCGGCTCGACGCTCGTGTCGAGCTTCATGCTCACGATCGCCGTGCTCCGCCCCCGCTCCGGGTCCCAGACGGGCTCGATGTCGTCGATGACGCCGACGCGCTGGCCGGCGACGCGGACGTCGTTGCCGACGACGAGGTTCGCGGCGTTGGGCAGCTCGACCCGCAGGTCGTAGGTCGGGACGAACGGCAGGCCGCTGTTGGCGTTGTAGGCGAGGAAGACGGCGACGATCGTGACGAGCAGCGTGATCGCGCCCACGAGCACCGGGCTCCCGGCGATCGCGCGCCCGCCCAGGCGGCTCATCGCTCACCTCCCAGCAGCCAGTCGAGCAGCAGCTCCTGCGCGTTGCGCGGCTCCGGCGGCTCGGCGCTCTCGCGGATGCGCTCGATCGCGGCCTCGCGCAGCGCGCGCGTGCGCGGATCCTCGCGGCGGCTCGTGCGCTGCCGCTCGGCGGCGCGGTCGCCGCCGGAGTCCGCGGCGGCCGGGGCGCGGCCGAGCGCGCGGTCGAGCGCGCTGCGCAGCTCGGCGAGGTGCGGGTCGGTGCGCTGGGAGCTGGCCCGGGCGCCGCGGATCGAGCGGATGTCGCGGAACGTGGCGGCGCAGCCCTCGACCGGCTCGGTCGCGTACGTCGAGCACGGGTTGACGAGCAGGCTCGCGCGCAGGTAGTGGCCGAGCTCGTCGAAGCCGTTGATCGCGGTGACCTGGAAGAAGATGAAGTCCATGAGGCGCTCGATCGCGCCGGTCTCGTCGAGGCTCGCGGTGAGGTCGTCGAGGTCGCGCGAGAGCGGGCGCAGCTCGCCGCCGAGGTCGGCGAGGTCGCGCAGCATCGGCCGGGAGCGGTCGAGCGCCGGGCCGGCGACGTCGGCGGTGTCGCCGAGCGACTGCAGCGCGGGGATCGCCGCGCTCGAGAACGGCCCCAGCTCGGAGAGGAAGCGGTTGAGGTCGCGCGCCGAGCGGCGGGCGTCGCGGACGACCGGCGTCGTCTGCGCGGAGAAGTCGCCGAGCTGGGCGAGCGTCTTCCGCAGCTCGGGCAGCACGCGCGGGAGGCGCTCGACGGAGCGGCGGAGGTCGTCGCGGCGCTCGGCGGTCGCCTCGGCGGTCGCGTTCGCCTGGCGGATGAAGGAGCTCACGCGCCGGCGCTCGCGCGCGAGCGGCTCGAGCACGGCGTCGGCGTCGCGGGCGAGCCGGGCGAGGACGTCGTTCTGCTCGGCGAGGACGGCGAGCACGCGGTCGGTCTCGCGCAGCGCGGGGTTGGCGCGGTGGATCGCCTCGTTGAGCTCCTCCCCGCGCCCGGCGAGGCCGGTGCCGAACTCCGCGAGCAGCAGCGAGAGGCGCTCCGGGTAGGGGCGCCGCATGATGTCGTTGATGAGGTCGAGGTCGACCGGCGAGCTCGTCCGCTCGAGCGGCAGCAGGTACTGGCCGGCGCCCTCCTCGCCGTCGGGGATCCGCCGCAGCGGCGGCGCGTCGGCGCTGCCGGGGTCGCACTCGACGAACTTCTCGCCGATGAGCGACTGCGGCCGGATCGTGCAGCGGGCGTCGGCGCGGAAGCGGTCGAAGCCGGGCTTGTCGATGCGCAGCACGACCGCCGCCTTGTTGTCGGGCGTGACCTCCAGCGACTCGATCTGCCCGACGCGGGCGCCGGCGACCTTGACGTCCTCGCCCTCCACCGCCGAGGCGGCGTTGTCGAAGATCGCGCGGACGCGGTAGGCGTCGTCGCCGGCGGCGCCGCTGCCGAGGACGGCGACGAGCGCCACGGGCAGCACGACGGCGAGCAGGACGATGGCGGCGGTCCGTCTCACGGCGTTCCTGGGCTCGAGCCGGGGTCGCAGTCGAAGTCGTCGCTCGGCCGCCACGGCGCGGAGCCGTCGGCGAGCGGCGGGAGCGCGCCGCCGGGACAGCGCTGCGAGGTGCCGCGCTCGACCTCGGCGAGCCGCTGCTCGGGCGGGACCGGCGCGAGCACCGGGCCGCCCGGCCGGTCGTCGACGGTGAAGGCGTTGAAGATCGGCTGGACGCGCGCGTAGTGGCCGTTCGCGTCGTAGTAGCTGGCGCCCTGGCCGAACTTCGTGAGGAAGCCGGCGAGGTCGGGCGTGTACGGGCGCGCGTACTCGAGCACCGGCTGGGCGCGCTGCATCGCGCGGATCGCCCGCGGCCAGGCCGTGCCGGCGAGGTCGGCGAGGCGCGGCGCCGCGCGCAGCAGCTCGACGAGGTCGTTGCCCGCCCCCGGCCGGCGGACGACGGCGCTGAGGTCGGCGACGACCGGCTCGGCGTCGGCGACGAGCGGGCGCAGCTCGCCGAAGAAGCGCGGGAGGTCACGCGTCGCGGGCTTCGCCTCGGCGACGAGGACGTCGAGGTCGTCGAGCGTCGCGCGCAGGTTGACGAACGTCGTGTTCGCCTTGCGCAGCGTCGTGGGGAGCGTCTCGAGCGCCGCGCCGAGGGCGGCGTTCTCGTCGCCGATCGCGGCGGCGGTCGCGGCCGTGTTGTCGACGAGCGCGGCGAGCTGGTCGCGCCGCTCGGCGGCCGCGGTGACGAGCCGGGCGGTGTCGGCGACGAGGCCCTCCAGCTCGCCCCGGTCGCGGCTGAGCTCGCGCATGACCGCGGCGGTCGTCGACAGCGCCGGCGCGAGGTAGCGGAGGCTCTCGCGCGCGTCCTCGCCCTTGCCCTCGTACTGGGCGGCGAAGCCCCGGACGATCCGCTGCAGCCCGCGGCGGGTGTCGGGGTCGAGCGTGTCGAAGAGCTGGTCGAGGTCGACGGGCGCGGTCGCGCGCGCGGCCTCGATCTCGCCGCCGTCGGGGATCTCCGGCGCGCTGTTCGGGCCCGGGTCGAGCGAGACGTAGCGGTTGGCGATGCCCGACAGCGAGGTCGCGCGGATCGTCGCGGAGGTGCCGCGGTGGAGCGGCACGAGGTCGCCCTCGAGCTCCATCTCCACGCGCGCGCGGCCGTCGTCGGTGAGCTCGATCCCGGTGACCTCGCCGATCGGCGTCCCGGCGACCTCGACGTGGTTGCCGACGACGAGCTGCCCGGCGTTGTCGAAGACGGCGGAGACGCGGTAGTCGCCGCCGGCGGAGCCGAACATGAGCGCGGCGACGAGCACGATCGCCGCGGCGATCCCGCCGATCGCGCCGATCCGCGCGGCGAGCGAGGGACCCGCCTCCCGCCCCGGGCGGCCGGGGGCGGCGGTGGTCGTCTCGGGTGTCTGAAGCTCGGAAGTGGACGGAGGGGTCACGACGCCGAAGAAGGCAGCACGGCCCCCACCCGAGGGGCCCCACTATGGCATCTGTTCGACCGCGGGACCAGGGTTCCTTAGCCCTGCGGGGGCGCGCCCGGCAGGGCAGCGGTGCCGTGGCGCGGCCGCTGTCCCTGCCCCGGGTGAGCCCGGTCCGGGGCGCGTTCCACCACCATCCGGCGACTCATCGGGGAGCCTCCTGCCCTCCCGGGGCAGGCCTTCCTCCCCATCCATGCACGAAACGGCCGCCGGAGCGCGACCGGCGGCCTCATCCTGCGACGGTCCGGGGCGGCGGCCTCAGCGCCGCCGCCCGGCTACTCCATCCCGAGCGGGCCCTCCGCCTCGCCGCTGAGGAACTGGCGGACGAACGGGTTGTCCGACTCGAAGAGCTCGTCCGCGGGTCCGGCCTCGACGATCCGGCCCTTCCAGAGCACCGAGATGTAGTCGGCGACCCGGCGCGCGGACATGATGTCGTGCGTGATGACGACGTAGGTGCCGCCGTTCTCCTCGTGGATCTCCTTGATGAGCTCGCAGAGGAGCGCGGTGCGGACCGGGTCGAGGCCCGAGTCGGGCTCGTCGAAGAGGACGATGTCCGGGTCGAGGACGAGCGCCCGGGCGAAGCCGGCGCGCTTGCGCATGCCGCCCGAGAGCTCGTTCGGCATCTTGTCGCCGGCGCCGGCGAGGCCGACCTCCTTGAGGCGGCGGTTGACGATCTCGGCGATCTCCTCCTCGCTCTTGTCGGTGTGCTGCCGGAGCGGGAAGGCGACGTTGTCGTAGAGGTTCATCGAGCCGAAGAGCGCGCCGTCCTGGAAGAGGACGCCGAACTTCTTCCGCATCTCGAAGAGCTCGTCGTCGCTCATGTTCGGCACCGACTGGCCGTGGACGAGCACGTCGCCCTCGTCCGGGTAGAGGAGGCCGACCATGTGCTTGATGCAGACCGACTTCCCGGTGCCGGACGGGCCGAGGATCATCGAGATCTGCCCGTCGGGGATGCCGAGGTTGAGGCCGTTGAGGATCGTGTTGCGGCCGAACGACTTGTAGACGTCGATGAACTCGATCGCGTCGGTCGAGCCGTGGTCGCGCCGCGTGCCGGTGTGCCACTGGTACGGGTCCTCGCCCGGCCGCGTCTGCGCGAGGATGTTCTCGGGGACGACCTCGTCGCGCTTGGACTCGTTCGTCACCCGGACGGTCGGGGCGTCGCTCGCGCCCCCCTGCTCGGACGTCGGCTGCTCGCCCTCGCCCGGGCCGTAGAGGTTCTCCTGCACCCGGGTCTCGTCCTGGCCGCCCTCCGCGGGCTGACCGGCCTCGCCGTCGCGCTCGCGCGCCGGCTCATCTTCGGGCTGCTTCCGCCAGACCGACACTCTTCGTCAACCTCCAATCGGCGCTCGTGGGTTGGCGCCCCAGAACACCTGTGTCCCGAGCATACCCACGAGGTGGACGAGGACCGTGTTGAGGACCATGGACTTCGCCGTGGCCGTCCCCACCCCGACCGGGCCGCCACTGGCGTTGTAGCCGTAGTAGCAGCCCACGAGCACGATCACGGTGGCCATCGCCATGCCCTTGATCACGCTGTAGAGCAGGTCGGGCGGGTTCTGGAACATCCAGAAGATGAGGAAGAAGCCTCCCGAGGAGACCTCGCCGATCTGCTGGACGACCGCGAGGTAGCTGGCGAAGAAGCCCGCGCCGACCGCGGCGATGTACATGAACGGCAGCACGAGCCAGGCGGCGAGCAGGCGCGTCGCGCAGAGGAAGGTCATCGAGCTGATGCCCATGACCTCGAGCGCGTCGATCTCGTCGCTGATGCGCATGGCGCCGAGCTCCGCGACGATGCCGGTGCCGACCTTCGCGGCCATCATGTAGCCGAAGGCGTACGGCATGATCTCGCGCAGGTCGCACCAGGCGCTGAAGACGCCGGCGTAGGCGGGCGCGCCGACCGAGCGGTTGAAGTACGCGCCCTCGATCCCGCACTGGAGCCCGAGGATGAACGCGAGGCCCCAGATGACCATGGTCGAGCCGAGGATGAGGACGCCGGCCTGGCGGAGCGCCTCGCCGAAGAAGCGGAAGACGCGACCGCCCCAGACCTCGCCGACGACGCGGCCGCAGAACTTCGCGATCGCGCCGCAGCTGGCGATCCAGTCACGTGGGACGGCGAGCCAGGAACCCATCTACTTGATCACCGAGATCTCGGGGTGGGTCGCCAGCAGCGTCTGGGTGAAGACGTAGTTGAACGCGAAGATCCCCAGGAAGCTGATGACGACCGCCTGGTTGACGGCACGGCCGACGCCCTCTGCGCCGCCGGACGCGGTCATCCCCTTGTAACAGGAGACGATCGCGATGATCGCCCCGAAGAGCGTCGTCTTCACGACGCTCCCCCACAGGTCGGTCGTGCTCGCGTTCGTCAGCAGGGTCGCGAAGAACGGCCCGAGCGGCGCGTCGAAGGTGAGCGTGGCGAGCACGCCGCCGAAGATGCCGAACAGCAGCGCGTAGATGTTGAAGAGCCCCGTGACGATCATGAGGGCGAGGAAGCGCGGCACGACGAGGTTCTTCACCGGGTCGACGCCGAGCACCTGGAGGGCGTCGAGCTCCTCGCGCACCTTGCGGGCGCCGAGGTCCGCGGTGATCGCGGTGCCGGCGACGCCGGCGAGGATGATCGCCGTCACGAACGGCGCGAACTCGCGCACCGACGCGAGCACGAAGAAGCCGCCGAGGCGGTCGATCGCGCCGAAGAGGATGAGGAAGTTGCCCGCCTGCAGGCCCGGGGCGCCGTAGCCGAAGGCGACGGTGCTGATGAGCAGCGGGAACCAGCAGAGCCGCAGCGCGAAGAGGAACTGGCCGACGAACTCGGTGCCGTAGGGGTACGGCGGCCGGATCGCGCTGAGCAGCGTCTTCCCGGTGAGGATCATCATGTCGCCGACCTGCTCCAGCAGGTTCTTCGTGGGCAGGAATGCTCGATCGGCGACTGCTCGGACCATGGTCTCTCCGCCTCCCGGGAGTGGCGGAAGCCTAAGTCATGGCCGCGACGGTCGCCAGGGGGAACCCGGCCGGGGCCCCGCGGGGCGGCGCGAACCGGGTCGCTGCGCCTCGCGCGCGTGGTATGTTCGCGCCGCTTTGGAGGCGAGGCGGATCCTCGGTTCGCTCGCGGTGCTGGCCGCCGCTGCGTTCGCCGCGGGCTGCGGCGGCGGTGAGCGCCAGGACGCGGACGAGCCGGAGGGCACGTACAAGGTCGAGGTGACCGAGGCGTCCTTCCCGGGCGAGCAGAAGCTCGCCAAGCGGTCGACGCTGCGGATCACCGTCCGCAACGCGGACACGAAGGTGATCCCGAACATCGCGGTCACGCTGCGCGGCCTCGAGCGCCGCGTCGACGACCCCGACCTCGCCGACCCGCGCCGGCCGGTGTTCGCGCTCAACGGCGAGCCGGTCGAGATCGGCGGGCTGCCGGAGAGCCGCCCGCAGACGCCGCGCGGCGGCGACACCGCCTACGTCGACACCTGGGCGCTCGGCGAGCTCCGGCCCGGGCAGTCGCGCACGTTCGAGTGGAGCGTCACGGCCGTCGAGGCGGGGCCGTACAAGCTGACCTACGAGATCTCCGCCGGGCTCGACGGCAAGGCGAAGGCCGTCGACCGCTCCGGCCAGACGCCACGCGGCGTGTTCACCGGGACGATCTCGGACGAGCCGCCGGACGCGCGCGTCGCCGCCGACGGGCGGACGGTGGTGCGGGAGTAGGCGGGGCGGTCGCGGCCGCGCTCGTGCGGGAGCGTCCTGGCCTGACCCGGCAGGGGCGGGAAAGTCCAGGACGGTTGCCTCCGCCCGGAGGCGCGCACCCGGGAGCGTCCTGGCCTGCACCGGCATGGGCGGGGAAAGGCAGGACGCTTGCGCCGCCGGGCGCGGCAGCGGCCCGCGAGCGAGCGACCCCGGGGCCTATCGCACCCCTACGTGCTCACTCGCCCGGGCGGGCGCGCCCGGGGCCAAGCCCGGCCCCGCCCGGAGAGGCGCCGGCGCTCGCTCACCCGCGGCCCGACGGCCCGGCCGCGCCGCCGTCCCCCTCCCGCGCCTCGTACCCGCGGCACTCCACCACCGGCAGTCGCGGGTACTTCGGGAACGCCGGGTCGGTCGCGGCGCGGCGGCAGAGGGAGAAGCGGGAGCCGCGCGTGTTGCGGACCACCTTCCGGTGGCGGCAGCTCTCGCAGAGGCCGGCCGGCGGGGCGCTCACGCCCGCAAGCGTACGCGCGCCCCACAACGGCAAGGGCCCCGGCCGCTCCTTCCGCAATGACGACCGGGGCCCCACCGCAACACGCGTGGGTGGGCTAATGCCCTGCCTTGTTCACTTGATGAACAAGATCTCCGAGTACCGCGGGAGCGGCCACAGGTCGTCGGCGACGATCTTCTCGAGCTGGTCGCCGTACGTGCGGACCTTCTCCATCGCGGCGAGCTGGTGGTCGCGGGCGTAGACCGCGAGCTCCAGCCCCTCGACGCCGTCCGGGTACTGGTTCGCCGCCTCGAGCTCCTTGATGGCGTCGGCGAACTGCTGCGTGAGCTCGCGCGCCTCGGCCGCCAGCTCGGACATGCCGGCGTCCTCGAAGAGCTTGATCTGGCGGAGCGCCGCCGGGAGCAGCATCGTCCGGGCCATCCAGGCCGCCGTCTCGGCCTCGATGTTCGCCCGCAGCGTGTACTGCTCGACCCAGACCTCGTAGCGCGCCTCGAGCTCGCGGCGGTTGAGCACGTGGTAGCGCTCGAAGGTCTCGATCGTCTGGTCCGAGATCACCTCCGGCAGCGCGTTCGGGGTCGTGCGCAGGTTCTTCAGCCCGCGCCGCTCGGCCTCGGCGACCCACTCCGGCGAGTAGTTGTCGCCGTCGAAGACGATCCGCTCCGAGCTCAGGTACGCGTCGCGCACCACCGCGGTGACCGCCTCGGCGAGGTCGCCCGCGTGGTCGCGCTCGGACTCGAGCCGGTCGGCGAGCTCGTCGATCGCCTCCGCCACGATCGTGTTGAGCACGGTGGTCGGGAAGGCGAGCGACATGCTCGACCCGAGCGCCCGGAACTCGAACTTGTTGCCGGTGAAGGCGAACGGCGAGGTCCGGTTGCGGTCGCCGCCGTGCCGCGGCAGCGGCGGCAGGACCGGCGTGCCGAGCCCGAGCACCGACGCCGGGGTGTGCGGATCGCCCTCGCCGGAGGCGATCGCCTCGAAGACCTTCTCGAGCTCCTGCCCGAGGAAGATCGAGATGATCGCCGGCGGCGCCTCGTTCGCGCCGAGGCGGTGGTCCTGGCCGATGTTCGCGACCGACGCGCGCAGCAGCCCCTGGTGCTTGTCGACCGCCTTGATGACCGCGGCGCAGAAGAACAGGAACTGGATGTTCTCCGCCGGGGTGTCGCCCGGGTCGAGCAGGTTGACGCCCGTGTCGGTCGACATCGACCAGTTGCAGTGCTTGCCCGAGCCGTTCACGCCGGCGAACGGCTTCTCGTGCAGCAGGCAGACGAGCCCGTACTTGCGGGCGACCCGCTGCAGCACCTGCATCGTGAGCTGCTGGTGGTCGGAGCCGACGTTCGAGTTCTCGAACATCGGCGCGATCTCGTACTGGCCCGGCGCGACCTCGTTGTGGCGGGTCTTCACCGGCACGCCGAGCTTCACGAGCTCGCGCTCGGTCTCGAGCATGCAGGCGAGCACGCGCTCGGGGATCGCGCCGAAGTAGTGGTCGTCGAGCTCCTGGCCCTTCGGCGGCTTGGCGCCGAACAGCGTGCGCCCGGTGTGGATGAGGTCGGGCCGCTCGAAGTAGTACTGCTCGTCGATGAGGAAGTACTCCTGCTCGGGCCCGACGGTCGTGAAGACGCGCTTGGCCTCCTCGTCGCCGAGCAGCCGCAGCGCCCGGATCGCCGAGCGCGAGAGCGCGTCCATCGAGCGCAGCAGCGGGATCTTGGCGTCGAGCGCCTCACCGGTCCAGGACGCGAAGGCCGTCGGGATGCAGAGCAGCGCCCCGTTCGGGTTCTCGAGGATGAAGGCCGGGCTCGTCGGGTCCCAGGCCGTGTAGCCGCGCGCCTCGAACGTCGCGCGCACGCCCCCGGTCGGGAACGAGGACGCGTCCGGCTCGCCCTGGATGAGCGCCTTGCCCGAGAAGTTCGCGATCGCGTCCCCGTTGCCGACCGGCGTGAAGAACGAGTCGTGCTTCTCGGCGGTGAGGCCGGTGAGCGGCTGGAAGACGTGCGTGAAGTGGGTCGCGCCCTTCTCGAGCGCCCACTCCTTCATCGCCAGCGCGACCGCGTCGGCGAGCGAGGGGTCGAGCGCCTCGCCCTGCTCCAGGGTGCGCTGGAGCTTCTCGAAGACCTCCTTGGGCAGGCGCTGGCGCTGGACGCCGACCGTGAAGACGTTCTCGGCGAACGGGTAGGCCGACCCGTCGGTCAGGTCCTGCGCGCCCAGCGTCCGTCCGTTCGGACTCCATCTGGCGGCGGTGACGTTGTGCTGGCGGATCTTCGGCATTCGGGGAGCCTCCTCATGCGGCGCGGCCCGATCGGGCGCGCCGGGTCATCAGCGCGGTTTTCGAAGTCCTCGAGGACGGTATGCCCGCAGGGGCCGCTCGTCGTTATCCCTGTGTCCAAAGATCGCGGCCCCGATTTCGCCACGATGTCAGCCGGGGCACGCGCCGGAGGCCAGGTGCCGGCGCCCTGGAGGCGGGCGGACGCGGTCCGCGCGGGCGCGCCGGCGGGCGCGCCGGCGCTCAGCGCGGCAGGCGCGGGGCGATGATCCGGTGGGCCTTCAGCCCGAGCCCGAGCCGCTCGCGGTCCTCGGTCGTGAACGGGTCGAGCCCGGTCAGCTCGCGGATGCGGTCGAGGCGGTAGGCGACCGTGTGGCGGTGGGCGTGGATCGCCTGCGCGGTCGCGTTCATGTTGCAGTTGTGCTCGAGGTAGGCGGCGAGCGTGCCGAGCAGGTCGGTCGAGTACTGCTCGTCGTAGCGGGCGAGCGGCGCGACCGTGTCCTCCCAGAAGCTGCGCACCTCCTCGGGGTGGCTGACGAGCACGCGGAAGAGCAGCCGGTAGGTGCTCTCGCCGATCTGCTCGACCGGCGGCGCGCCGCCGCCGGCGGTCACGTCGAGGACGAGCTCGGCCTCCTCGAGCGCGCGGCGCAGCTCGCCCGGATCGGCGTAGCGGGTCGAGATCCCGACCGGCGCCTGGCGGCCGATCCGGGTCGCCACGCGGCGCGCGACCGACGGGTCGCCGGGCAGCAGCGCGTACACGCGCCCGCGCACCGGCTGGGCGAGCGAGCCGGGCGCCTCGGAGGCGATGAGCGCGACGATCCGGCCCGGCGAGCGGTCGCCGGGATCGGCGCAGAGGGCGGTCGCGCCCTCGCCGAGGTCGCAGCCCAGCCGCGCCCCGCGGCGGACGATCTCGTCGGCGTCGAGGTCGTCGCGCGTGAGCAGGTCCTCGAGGAACTGGCCGCGGAGGCTCTGCTCGGTCTCGTCGCGCGCCTCGGCGACGGCGATCTCGGTGAGGGCGGCGATCGCGGCCATGTGGAGGTACTCGCCGGCGTCGGGGTTGCCGGGGCCGAGCAGCAGCACCGACCCCAGCCGCTGCGTCCCCGACACGATCGGGACCTCGGCGGTGACGTCGGCCGGGCGCGGCGCCGGCCGCCCGGCCACCGTGGCCGCGACGTAGCGGGCGTGCTCGCGTGAGCAGCCCGCGGGGGGCCCGAGCTGCGGGACGACGACCGCGACCGGCGCGCCCGCGTGCGCCGCGGCGATCTCCGCGACGCGCTCGAGCCCCTCTCCGGCCAGCACGGCGCCCACCATCTCGAGGTGGGCGCCGCGCGTGCCGGGAATGCGCTCCGGGTCCGGAGCCGCGCTCAGCTCGGGACCTCCTCGGGCTCGTGGGCCTGGAGCACCGCCGCGCCGGACTCGCCGGTGCGGATCCGGATCGCCTGCTCGACCGGGAGGACGAAGACCTTGCCGTCCCCGATCGATCCGGTGCGGGCGTGCCGGAGGATCACCTCGACGATCGTGTCCACGTCGCCGTCGTCGACGACGCACTCGATCTTGAGCTTCGGCCGCAGGTGGATGGTGATCTCCGAGCCGCGGTAGTGCTCGGTGATCCCCTTCTGCCTGCCCGAGCCCTTCACCTCGGTGATCGAGAGGCTCGGGAAGCCCGCGCCGAGCAGGTCCTGCCGGATCGGCTCGAAGGCCTCGTGCCGGATGTACGCGACGACCATCTTCATGCCGTCACCTCCCGGGTGGACATGGCCGGGGCCGGCGCCTGCGAGCGCCCGAACGACGGGACCGCCGGACCGGTGGACGCCGCGCCGAACTCCGACTCGGGGATGAACTGCTCCGGATAGCCGTACATCCCGTGGACGGCGATGTCGAGGCCCGCGTCCTCCTCGGCCTCGCTGACGCGCAGGCCGAAGGTCGCCTTGATCGCGGCGAACGTGAGGTACGAGAGCGTGAACACCACGACGAACGCGGCGGCCACGCCGACGGCCTGCACGCCGAGCTGCTCGAAGCTGCCCGAGTAGAACAGGCCGGCCTTGCCGACGCCGTTGTACTCGGCGAGCCGCTCCGAGGTGAACAGGCCGCAGGCGAGCGTGCCCCAGATGCCCGCCAGGCCGTGCGCCGACAGCGCGCCCACCGGGTCGTCGAGCTTGCGCTCGATCGCGAGCACGCCGTAGACGACGATGACGCCGGCGACCGCGCCGATGATCGGCGCCGCCCACGGCTCGACGTAGCCCGCCGGGGCGGTGATGCCGACGAGGCCCGCGATCGCGCCGTTGCCGGCCATGCCGACGTCGAGCTTGCGCGTCTTCAGCCAGATGACGAGCGACGCGGCGATGACGCCGCCCGCGGCGCCGAGCTGGGTGACGAGCATGACCTCCGCGAAGCGGGTGTCGGCCGTGCCGAGCGTCGAGCCGCCGTTGAAGCCGAACCAGCCGAGCCAGAGGATGAGCACGCCGAGGCCGACGAGCGGCATCGAGTGGCCGGGGATCGGGCGCGGCTTGCCGTCCGGGCCGTACTTGCCCTTGCGCGGCCCGAGCAGCAACAGCGCCGCGAGCGCGCCGGTCGCGCCGACGAGGTGGACGACGGTCGAGCCGGCGAAGTCCTGCACGCCACCGCCGATCTCGGCGAGGAAGCCGCCGCCGAAGATCCAGTGGGCGCCGAGCGGGTAGATGATCGCCGCGAAGACGATCGCGTAGATCACGTACGCCGAGAACTTGATGCGCTCGAGCGTCGTTCCCCAGACGATCGCCAGGGAGACGGCGCAGAACATGAACTGGAACAGCATGAACATCGCCGTGTCGCCGTCGGCGATGCCGGCGACGCCGAACGCCTCCGACTCGATGTCGGCGGCGCTGCCGATCTGCTGCCCGATGCCGAAGAAGAAGCCGTCGGTGCCGGCGATCGCCCCTGCGCCGCCGAAGGCGACGCCGAAGCCGACCGCCCACCAGGCGATCGACGCGATCGAGAAGTTCACGAGGATCTTCGCGATGCCGGACCCGACGTTCTTCCCGCGGGAGAAGCCGATCTCGAGGAAGGCGAACCCGGCCTGCATGAACATGACGAGCACCGCGGCGACGGCGACCCAGGTCATGTCCAAGCCGCCCGATACCGCCTCCACTCGCTCGGAGAGCTCGTTGAGGTTCATGGGTGCGATCCCTTTCGGTCGGTGGACGCTGCCAACGTAGGTGCGGCCCGAAAGGGGGTCATTGGCCCGATGTCGAAGATTTCGGGGGCGCGATTTCGCCGGTTGGTCGAGTGCGCCGTCCTGGCGCTGGCCCTGTTGTCGGGGTGCGGCGGCGACGCCGAGGAGCCGCCCCCGACGCGCGCCGAGCCGCCGCCGGCGACGGCCCCGGCGACCGAGCGCGAGCGACCCGCCGAGCCGCGCGTGGAGACCGTCGCCGAGGGACTCGAGATCCCCTGGGAGATCGCCTTCCTGCCGGACGGGCGGGCGCTGGTGGCCGAGCGGCCGGGGCGCGTCCGGCTGCTCGATCCCGGCCGGACCCTCGCCGAGGTCGAGGTCGCCCATATCGGCGAGGGCGGGCTGCTCGGGCTCGCCGTCGACCCAGAGTTCGAGGACAACCGCTTGGTCTACCTCTACCGGACGGTCTCCGGCGGGAACGAGGTCGCCCGCTACCGGCTGGAGGGCCGGCGGCTCGTCGAGGAGCAGGTGATCGTGCGCGGCATCGCGGCGGCGCCGATCCACGACGGCGGGCGGCTGCGCTTCGGCCCCGACGGCGCGCTCTACATCACCACCGGCGACGCCGCCCAGCCCGAGCTCTCACAGGACCCCGGCAGCCTCAACGGGAAGATCCTCCGCCTCGACGGCGAGCGGGCGCGCGGCCGCGGCGGGCGGCCGGAGGTCGTCTCGCTCGGGCACCGCAACCCGCAGGGGCTCGACTGGGAGCCGCGCAGCCGCAGGCTCTACGCCCCGGAGCACGGGCCCGACGGCGACGACGAGGTCAACCTCATCGAGGAGGGGGGCAACTACGGCTGGCCACGGGTGCGCGGGACCGGGCACGGCTCGTTCGCGGCGCCGCTGGTCGTCTACCCGGCGAGCATCGCGCCGTCGGGCGCGACGTTCGCCCGCGCGGAGGGGTCGGCCTGGACGGGCGACTTCCTCGTCGCCTGCCTCGTCGGCGAGCAGCTCCGCCGGCTGCGCTTCGACGGGCGCGAGGTGGTCGTCGACGAGCCGCTGTTCGAGGGCGAGTTCGGGCGGCTGCGGACCGTCGTCGAGGGGCCCGACGGCGCCCTCTACGTGCTGACGAACAACACCGACGGCCGCGGCTCGCCGCGCGAGGGCGACGACCGGGTGCTGCGCATCGAGCCGCCCGCCGCCTGAGACGAGAACGTCCAAGAGTGGCCCCTATAGGGTCCAGCGCTGGACGTTCTCGCGGTCAGCGCAGGACGACGGTGCGGTGGACGGCGCGGGCGCCGGGGGCCTTCACCGTCACGCGCAGGCGGGTGCCGCGGCGCAGGCTCCGACGGGCGCGGCCGCGGATGCGCACGCGCAGGCTGCTCGTGCGCCCGATGCGGACGCGGGCCGCGCCGGACCCGACCTTGCGGCCGCGGAGGCGCAGCGAGACGAAGCAGCGCCCCGACCCGGCCGCGCGGCAGCGGACGAGCAGGCCGCGGCGCAGCACCGTCCGCAGGCGCTGGCGGCGCGGGACCGAGACGCGGACGGCCGAGCCGGGCGGGACGCTCGCCTGCGGCGCCTGCGCGGGCGCCTCGGACGGCTCCGGCGGCAGGCCTTCGACGGCGCGGCGGGCGTTGACGATCCCCGCGCCGTACTCGGGGTCCGGCCCGGGCCAGCCGGCGTCGGTCGCGGTCGCGAGGATGCGCCGGACCGCGTCCTGCCCGCGGATGCCGCGCCCGGCGAGCAGCGCCGCGACGCCGGCGACGTGCGGGGCCGCCTGCGAGGTGCCGGCCATCTCGCGGTAGAGCGGGCGCAGGTGGGTGGAGAGGATGTCGTCGCCCGCCGCGCCGGACGCCGACCCGCCCGGCGCCATGAGCCCGAGGCCGAGGCCGAAGCTCGAGTAGCCGGCGCGCCGGCCGTGCCGGTCGACCGCGCCGACGCAGAGGACGCGCCCCTCGGCGGTGGGGCTCTCGCAGACCGGCAGGCCGCTGTTGCCGGCGACGACCACGACGACGATGCCGCGGTCGAGCGCCCGCCTGATCGCCTGCGCGAACGAGGGGTCGAGCAGGTCGCCGATGATCGGCAGCGTCGAGGAGAGGCTGAGGTTGATGACGTCGGCGCCCTGCGCGGCGGCGTAGTCGATCGCGCTCACGACCGCCTCGGTGAAGCCCCTGCCCTTGTCGTCGAGGACGCGCAGCGGCAGGATGCGCGCGCCGGGCGCGACGCTCTCGACCCCCTCGCCGTTGCCGGACCTCGCCGCCACGATGCCGGCCACGTGCGTGCCGTGGCCGTCCCCGTCCTGCGGCCGCGCGTCGCCGTCGACGAAGTCGCGGCCGGGCAGGAGCTGGCCCTGGAGGTCGGGATGGGAGAGGTGGACGCCGGAGTCGACGACCGCCACCACGGCGCCCTTGCCGGTGCTGATCTCGTGCGCGGCGTCGGCCTCGATCATGTCGAGGTTCCACTGCTTCGGGCGCAGCGGATCGGCCGCCCGCGCCGCCGCCGGAAGCGCAGCGAGCACGATGAGGAGCGCCGTTCCCGCGAGCCGCCGCATCGAGCGGCCAGTGTAGGGCGGCTCGGCGCGGCCGGCGCCGGTCCGAGTTGAGACCAACTCGATACTGCGGCCGTCCCCCGTCCGGGCCTACGGTCCGCCGCATGGGATCGCCAGCTCGGGCGTGGGCCGCCGGCCTCGCCCTCTGCCTCGCCGTCCTCTCGATCGCGCCCGCGGCCGCCCGCGCGGTCACCTTCCGGGTCGACCCGTCCGCGCCGGACGTCGGCGACTCGACACCGGACGGCGCCTGCGACACCGGCGGGGTCTGCTCGCTCCGCGAGGCCGTCGACGAGGCGAACTTCCGCTCCGGTCACGACCGGATCGAGATCGACGGGCCGGGCACGATCACGCTCACGTCGCTGAGCGGCGACCTCGACGTCAGCGACGACCTCACGATCGCCGGCGCCGGGATGGACGCCACGACCATCCGCCAGGAGTTCGCCGACCGGGTCTTCGACGTGGAGGAGAACAAGGGGCTGACGCTCGAGGACCTCACGATCACCGGCGGCTCCGCCCCGCCGGACACCTCCGGGACGGCCCAGGGCGGCGGCATCCTCCTGCGCAACTTCGCGCGGGCGACGCTGCGCCGGGTCCGCATGGAGGCGAACGTCGCCCAGGGCACCGGGCAGGGCCACGGCGGCGCGATCCACGGGATCTGGCATCCGACGATCGTCATCGAGGACTCCGTCCTGCGCGCGAACGAGGCGCGGACCGGTCCGTCGGGCACGTCGGCCTTCGGCGGCGCGATCCGGATGGAATGGGGGAGCCTGACGATCCGCCGGTCGGAGCTCGTCGACAACGAGGCCGGCGGGCAGATCAACGGCCTGGGCGGCGCGATCTACGGGGCCGCCAACACGGTCATCGAGGACTCGCTGCTCCGCGGGAACTCGGCCCCCAGCGGCGGCGCGCTGTTCCTGGTGGGCGCGACCGTCACCGTCGCGATCAGCCGCTCGACCCTGGCCGAGAACGCCGGCAACGCCGGGGCGGCGGTCTGGGCCAGCACCAACGTGCCGGTGCGCATCGAGGACTCGACGATCTCCGGGAACGCGGGCAGCAACGGGACGCTCTGGACGGGGAGCGGGGCCCAGGTCACGTTCGTCCGGACCACGCTCGCCGCGAACGACAGCGGCCTCAGGGCCACCGGCACGGGCACGCGCATCGAGCTCCGCCACTCGATCCTCGACGCCCCGACCGATCCCTGCGTGGTCGGCGGCGGCGGCGTCATCGCCTCGCCGCGGCCGAACCTCCTGCGCGTCGACGACGCCGACTGCGGCACGGGCAACCTCGTCGGCGACCCGCAGCTCGGCCCGCTCGGCCTGCACGGCGGGCGCACCCCGGTCCATCCCCTCACGGCGACCTCACCCGCTCGTGATGCCTTCACCGACGACTGCTCCGGCACCGATCAGCGCCTGCGACCCCGGCCGTTCGGGCCGGCCTGCGACCTCGGCGCCTACGAGTTCCACGACGCCGACGGCGACGGCGCCGAGGACGGCGCGGACAACTGCCCGGGGTTCCCCAACCCCGGCCAGGAGGATCACGACGGCGACGGCATCGGCGCCGCCTGTGATCCGGGCGACGCCCCGGCGGCGGGTGGAGGGCCGCCGCCGGGCGGCGCCGCGGACGTCCCCGCGACGGACAGCCGCGCGCCGGCGTTCATCGGGCGGGTCGTGGTCACCGAGCTGTTCCGCGTCGCCCGCCGCGCCACCCCGGTCAGCGCCCGGCGGCGCGCCCGCGCGGGCGGCACGATCAGCTTCCGCCTCGACGAGGCCGCCCGCGTGACGCTGCAGGTCCGCAGGCTCGTGCGCGGCGTCCGCATCCGCCGAGACGGCAAGCTCACCTGCCGCACCGCCACCCGCCGCGCCCGGGCGCTCGCCGTGCGGCAGGTCCGGCAGGAGCTCGGCCGCCGCGCCACGGACCGGCGCGTCGCCCGCGAGCTGCGCAAGCGCCGCTGCACCGCCGAGCAGCACCGGGGCACCCTCCGCCGCCAGGCGAAGGCCGGCCGCAACCGCATCGCCTTCAGCGGCCGCATCGGACGCCGGGCGCTGACCGCCGGCACCTACCGCATCCGCGCCGGCGCCACCGACGCCGCCGGCAACACCTCGACCACGGCGAGCAACCGGTTCCGCATCGTCCGCCGCTGAGGGACGCCTGACACGATCCCGTCAAGCCGGGGCCGCAGACGGGCGTGCCGCGCCGCGGGCGACGGCCAACCTTGTCAAGCCTGTGTCAAGGTTCGGTAGCATCGCCTGAGCGATGCGCGACTACCTCGACACGATCAAGCGGCGGGTCGTCGTCTTCGACGGCGGCATGGGCGCCACCCTCGAGCAGTTCGACCTCACCCAGGAGGACTACGGCGGCCTCCAGGGCAAGTGCCACGAGGCGCTCGTGCTCAACCGCCCCGACGTCATCGAGGGCGTGCACCAGTCGATGCTCGACGCCGGCGCCGAGGTCGTCGAGACGAACACCTTCCAGGCCTCGCGCCTCAAGCTCGGCGAGTGGGGCCTCGCCGACCACACGCTCGAGATCAACACGAAGGCCGCCCAGATCGCGCGCAAGGCCGCGGGCGAGCACCGCTTCGTCGCCGGCTCGATCGGCCCCACCGGCCACCTGCCCGCCTCCGACGACCCCACGCTGGGCAAGATCCGCTTCGGCGAGCTCGTCGAGGTCTTCGCCGAGCAGGCGCGGGGCCTCATCGAGGGCGGCGTCGACCTGCTCATCATCGAGACCGCGCAGGACATCCTCGAGGTCAAGGCCGCGGTCTTCGGCGCCCGCGAGGCGTTCAAGGCGACCGGCCGCAGCGTCCCGATCCAGTGCTCGGTCTCGCTGCTGCCCAACAGCGGCACGATGCTGCTCGGCACCGACATCCGGGCGGTGCTCACCACCCTCACCGCGCTCGACATCCAGGCGATCGGGCTCAACTGCTCGACCGGGCCCGAGGACATGCGGGACGCGATCCGCTACCTCGGCGAGCACTCGCCGATCCCCGTCCACTGCATCCCGAACGCCGGCATCCCGCGTCAGGGACCCAACGGCGAGACGATCTTCCCCGAGCAACCCGAGCCGCTCGCCGACACGCTCGCGGAGTTCGTCGAGCGCTTCGGCGTCACGATCGTCGGCGGCTGCTGCGGCACGACCCCCGACCACATCCGCGCGATCGCCGAGCGCGTGAAGGGCCGCGAGGCCGGCCCGCGCCCCGCGCCGGGCGCGCCGATGCTCTCCTCGATGATGACCGCCACGCCGCTCGTCCAGGAGCCGCGCCCGACGCTCGTCGGCGAGCGCGTGAACTCCCAGGGCTCGCGCAAGGCGAAGGAGCTCCTGCTCGCCGAGGACTACGACGGGCTCGTCCAGGTCGCCGAGGACCAGGTGACCGGCGGCGCCCACGTCCTCGACGTCTGCGTGGCGCTCACCGAGCGCCAGGACGAGGACGAGCAGATGCGGCAGGTCGTCAAGCGGATCTCGCTGACCCAGCCGGCGCCGATCCAGGTCGACTCGACCGAGCCGGAGGTCATCCGCACCGCGCTCGAGCAGATCCCCGGGCGGGCGATCGTCAACTCGGTCAACCTCGAGGGCGGGCGCGAGAAGCTCGACCGCGTCGTCCCGATCGCGAAGGCGCACGGCGCCGCGCTCATCGCGCTCACCATCGACGAGGAGGGCATGGCGAAGACCGCCGACCGCAAGGTCGAGGTCGCCAGGCGGATCGCCGAGCTCTGCGACGAGCACGGCTTCGACCGCGAGCTGCTCATCTTCGACTGCCTCACCTTCACGCTCACGACCGGCGACGAGGAGTGGCGCAACTCGGCGATCGAGACGATCGAGGGCATCCGCCGCATCAAGGCCGAGCTGCCGGGCGTGAAGACGTCGCTCGGCATCTCGAACGTCTCCTTCGGCGTCTCCCCCGCCGCCCGCGCGGTCCTCAACTCGGTCTTCCTCCACCACTGCACCGAGGCGGGGCTCGACCTCGCGATGGTCAACCCCAACCACATCACGCCCTACGGCGAGATCCCCGAGGAGGAGCGCGAGCTCGCCGACGACCTCGTCTTCAACCGCCGCGACGACGCGCTCGAGCGCTTCATCGCCCACTTCGAGCAGAAGGGCGAGGCCGAGGCCGACGCGGGCGCCGACCCGACCGAGGGGATGGAGCCGGAGGAGGCGCTCCACTGGCACATCCTCCGCCGCCACAAGGAGGGCGTCGAGGAGTGGATCGACCGCTGCGTCGAGAAGATCGGCGCGGTCCCGACGCTCAACGACGTCCTGCTGCCCGCGATGAAGGAGGTCGGCGACAAGTTCGGCGCCGGCGAGCTCATCCTGCCGTTCGTCCTCCAGTCGGCCGAGGTCATGAAGCGGGCGGTCGCTCGCCTGGAGCGCTACCTCGACCGGATCGACGGCCACACGAAGGGCAAGGTCGTCATCGCGACCGTCTTCGGCGACGTCCACGACATCGGGAAGTCGCTCGTCAACACGATCCTCACGAACAACGGCTACACGGTCATCGACCTCGGCAAGCAGGTCCCGGTCGACACGATCATCAACGCCGCGATCGAGCACGAGGCCGACGCGATCGGGCTCTCGGCGCTGCTCGTCTCGACGTCGAAGCAGATGCCGCTCTGCGTCCAGGAGCTGCACGAGCGCGGCCTCGACTTCCCCGTGCTCGTCGGCGGCGCGGCGATCAACCGCGACTTCGGCCGGCGGATCCTCTACCCGCACGGCAACGACTCCGACGAGATCTACGAGCCGGGCGTCTTCTACTGCAAGGACGCCTTCGCGGGGCTGGCGACGATGGACCAGCTCATCGACCCCGAGCGGCGCCCGGCGCTGCTGGAGCGGATCCGCGAGGAGGCGCGCGTCCTGCGGGAGCGGGGCGAGACGCCCGACGACGCCCCGCCGACGACCGACGACTCGGTCCGCTCGAAGGCGCGCACCGACGTGCCGATCCCGACGCCGCCGTTCTGGGGCGTGCGCGACGTGCCGGTGACCTTCGACGAGTTCTTCCCCTACCTCGACCGCCACGTCCTCTTCAAGCTCCACTGGGGCGGCCGGGGCGTGAAGGGCGAGGCGTGGGAGAAGCTCGTCCGCGAGGACTTCCAGCCGCGCCTGGAGCGGATGTGGCGCGAGCAGGACTACCTCCACCCGAAGGCGCGCGTCGGCTACTTCCCCTGCAACGCCGACGGCAACGAGCTCATCGTCTTCGACCCCGAGGACCACGAGAAGGAGCTGGAGCGGCTCGTCTTCCCGCGCCAGCCGCGCCACGACCGCATCTGCCTGGCGGATTTCTTCCGGCCGCTGGACTCGGGCGAGCGCGACGTCGTCGCCATCCAGGCGGTGACCGTCGGGCCGGAGGTGACCGAGCGGATCCAGCAGCTCGAGCGCGACGGCGAGTTCTCCGAGCAGCTCTTCGTCCACGGCCTCGGCGTGCAGGCCGCCGAGGGCCTCGCCGAGTGGCTGCACGCGCGCATCCGCCGCGACCTCGGCATCGACCCCGACCAGGGCCGCCGCTACTCGTGGGGCTACCCGGCCTGCCCGGACCAGTCCGAGCACGAGAAGGTCTGGCGGCTGCTGCGGCTCGAGGAGCTCGGCATGTACCTCTCCGGCGGCTACGCGGTCATGCCCGAGCAGTCGACGGTCGCGCTCGTCGCCCACCACCCGCAGGCCGTCTACTTCGGCATGAAGTCCGGCTTCATCCCGGACGAGAAGGTGCCGGACGAGCTCATCGCCGGCACCGAGCGCGGCGGGCCGCTGCCGCCCGAGGACGAGGCCTCCGACGGCGTCGTCGAGGCCGAGCTCGCCGAGCGCTCGGCGGAGGTCGGCGGCTGAGCCGCGGCCTCTGGGCGCTCGGCGACTACGCGCGCGTCGCGCGCGAGCTCCAGCCTGCCGCGGACCTGCTCGCCGAGCGCTGTGGCGTGCCGCCGGGCGCGCGGGTGCTCGACGTCGGGGCGGGCACCGGCAACGTCGCCGCCGCGGCGTCGGCGGCGGGCGCCGGCGAGGTGGTCGCCGCCGAGCCCGAGCCGGCGCTGGTCGCGGCGGGCCGGGCGCGGCTGCCGGGCGTCGAGTGGGTCGAGGCGCCGGCGTCGCGCCTGCCGTTTCCCGACGCGGCCTTCGACCGGGTGCTCTCGGCGTTCGCCGCGATCTTCGACCCCGACCACGAGGCGACCGCCGCCGAGCTCGCCCGCGTCTGCGCGCCCGGCGGCGCGATCGCCCTGACGGCGTGGATCCCCGAGGGGCCGCTGGCCGCGGTCGCGGGCCTGCTCAGGCGCGGCGCGCCGCCGCCCCCGGGCGGGGCACGGTCGCCGATCGGCTGGGCCGACGAGGCGTACGCGCGAGCGCCTCGAGCCGCTCGGCCTCGCGGTCGAGGTCTCGCGCGAGACGCTCGCGTTCGAGGCCGCGTCGGTCGAGGCGCGCGTCGCCGCGGAGGAGCGCGACACGCCCGCGTGGGTCGCGGCTCGCGAGCGCCTCGGCGCCGACTGGCCGGCGCTGCGCGCCGAGCTGACCGCCGTCCTGGCCGCCGGCAACGAGGCGACCGACGGCAGCTTCCGCGTGACCAGCGCCTACGCGCTGATCGTCGCCCGGCGGCCCGCGTAGTCGCCTAGACCTCGAGCTCGACCTCGACCCCGCGGCGGCGCGGGGCGAGCTCGACCGGCGCGGCGTGGAGCGCGCGCAGGCGCATGTCGCGCCAGGTCAGGCCCTCGCCGATGAGCGCGGGCATGCCCATCGCGACCGCGGTCGCGATCTCCACGGCCTGGAGGATGATCCCGTAGGCGAACGCGTCGGTGTGGCCGACGCCGTAGGCCGACAGCACGGCGACGCACGCCGCCTGGAAGACGCCGATGTTCGACGGGGTCACCGGCAGCGCGGCGGTGACGTTGACGGCGAACAGCACCGCGGCGGCGGCGCCGAGCCCCGCCTTGTGGTCGAGCCCGAGCGCGACGAGCAGCGCGTAGCAGGCGAGCCACTGGATCGCCCAGGCGGCGAGCTGCGTGGCCGCCGCCCACGTCCCCAGCCGCGGGTGGCGGAAGACCGACAGCCCCCGGCGGACCTGGACGAGCGCGCCGCGGGCGGCGGCAACGGCCTGGCGGACGCGCCCGGAGCGCGAGGAGCCGCGCCGCAGCAGCGGCGGCGCGACGACGATCGCCAGCACGAGCGCCACCGGCCCGATCGTCGCCAGCACGAGCTTGTCCTCGTTGCCCTGGAACAGCCCGACGGTGGCGAACATCACCGCGCCGAGGATCGAGAGCGCGAGCAGGTTGAGCAGCGTCTGCGAGACGAGCGTCCCGAGCACGATCGGCAGCCGCTCGCGGACCCGCCCGAGGCGGCGGGCGACGATGAGCGCGCGCGAGGGCTCGCCCAGGCGCGCCGGCATCGTCGCCGACATGAGCACGCCGATCATCGTCCCGCGCGCGGTGTCGCGCCGCCGCACCCGCTCGCCCGGGAGCGCGGCGCGGAGGATCGCGTTCCACGCCTCGGCGCGGATGAGCATCGAGAGGCACATGAGCCCGAGCGCGACGAGCACCCAGACGGGCGTCGCGGCGATCATCGCGTTGACGATCGGGCGGATGCCGATGTCGTCGAGCGCGAGCGCGCCGAGCCCGAGGCCGCCGGCGACGCCGCCGACCACGAGCGCCCTGCGGGCGACCCGGCGGCGCGCGCCGCCCTCCGCGCGGGCGGGCTCGATCGAGGGCAGCCGCCGCGGCGGGGCGGGCTCGCCGCCGTCGGCCGGGCGCAGACCCGCGCGGTAGGCGAGGCGGCGCAGGCGCGAGGGCTCCGCGGCCGCGCGCTCGGCGAGCTCGATCGCCTCCTCGTAGCAGCCGAGGACCTCGCCGGCGACGCGCGTCCAGCCGAAGCGGCGGGCGCGCTCGCGCGCGGCCTGTCCCATCCGCTCCCGGCGCCCGGGGTCGAGCGCGAGGTCGTGGAGGGCGTTGCCGAGCGCGGCGGCGTCGCCGGGCGGCACGAGCAGCCCGTCGACGCGGTCGCGGACGACGTCGCGGTAGCCGGCGATGTCGGAGGCGACGACCGGCGTGCCGGAGGCGAACGCCTCGGCGAGGACGATCCCGAAGCTCTCGCCGCCGAGCGACGGCGCGAGCAGCAGGTCGGCCTCGTGCAGCAACCGCCACTTCTCCTCCTCGCTCACGCGCCCGGCGATGTGGACGTCGAAGGTCTCCAGCAGCAGCGGCTCGACCTCCTCGCGCGTGGCGCCGACGACGGTGAGCCGCGCGCGGATGCCGATGCCGCGCAGCGCCTCGAAGGCGCGCAGCGCGATCGGCAGGCCCTTGCGCGCCTCGGCGCGCCCGACGAAGAGCAGCCGCAGCTCCTCCGACGGCGGCTTGGGACCCGGGTGGGCGTGGGAGAGGTCGACCCCGTTGGGGACGATGCGGTAGCGGCCGCCGTAGAAGCGCTCGGCCGTCCAGCGCGCGGCCTCCGAGACGGCGATGCGGACGTGGAGCTTGTTGTAGATCCGCCGCGCGCCGAGCACGTTCGCCGCCAGCCCGTTCGTGAGGCGGTTCGTCGAGTAGGCGTGGAAGGTGCCGACGAGCGGCGCGTCGGCGTGCTCGGTCGCCAGCCAGGAGACGAGCGGCGCGTTCGGCTCGTGGACGTGGACGACGTCGAAGCGCCCGGCGCGCAGCTCGCGCCGCAGCGCCGACGCGACGGCGGGCGTCAGCCCGAGGTTCGAGACCGCCCCGTTGGCGGGCAGGCCGACCGTCCGCCCCAGCGGCACGACCCAGTCCGGCAGCTCGCGCGGCTGCGGGCGCGCGCCGCGGTGGGTGAGCCGGGCGCGGCGGTCGTCCGGGTCGTAGGGGCAGAGCACCCGGACCTCGTGTCCCTGGCGCATCAGCTCCGCCGCCAGCCCCTCGACGTGCCGGCCGACCCCGCCCGGATACGTGTACGAGTACGGGGAGACGAGGCCTACGCGCACCCGCCCATCGTAAAGCACGGCCTCTTCGGGCCCCGGCCCGGAGGATTCGAGAACGTCCAGCACCGGCCCCTATAGGGGCCATCCATGGACGTTCTCGCGTCAGGCCCGCCGCTGGGCGGGCGCGCCGTGGGCGTACCCCACGCCGAGGGCGAGCAGCGTGGCGCCGATGAGGAGGATGAGCGGGCCGGAGTCGTTGGCGAGCGCGCCGACGACCGTCGCGAACCAGGCGCCGACGAGGCCCGCCTGGAGCGCGGGCGCGCCGGCGAGCGGGCGCAGCAGCCGCCGCCGCCAGATCGCCGTCGCGACGACGACGCCGACGGCGAGCGCGAGGCTCAGCGGCACGCCGCCGCTCGCCACCCCGCCGAAGGAGATCCGCAGCCGTCGCTCGGCGATGTCGACGAGGTCGCCGGGGTCGTCGGCCTCGATGACCGAGCGGGTGAGGTGCGCCGAGCCGCCCGTCGCGAGGTCGATCGCCACGAGCGCGCCGAGCGCGAGCAGCGGCGCGAGCACGGCGATCGCGACGGCGCGGCGGCTCAGCCCGCCGCCCGCGAGCGCGAGCGCCGCGACGACCGCGGCCGCGCCGCCGGCGCCGAGCGTGATGACGCCGCCGACGTCGGCGCCGAGCCGGCCCGCGCCGAGCGCCACGCCCGCCGCGACGCAGGCCGTCCCGATGACGCGCGCCGCGGCGGCGCCCGGGCTGGCGGCCGCCCACGCCCCGGCGCCGAGCAGCACCGTGATCGACAGCAGCGTCTCCAGCTCGTTGCCGATCCCGTAGAAGCGCGCGCCGCCCTTCGGGTTCGGGCCCGCGAGCGAGGCGTCGACGAGCGCCGACCCCGCGGCGAGGTCGGCGGTGTGGGCGGCGAGCACGACGAGGGCGGGCAGCGCCGGGCCGCGCGGCCAGGGCAGCAGCCGGTCGGTGGCGATCGCGAGCGCGAGCGCGCCGCCGAGCAGGATCGCGACCTCGGCGGCCTCCCCGGGGCGCAGCGCGGCCGTCAGCAGGGCGACGCCCGGCAGCCAGAGCGCGGCGAGCAGCGCGAGGCGGAGGAACAGCCGCAGCCCCGCGCGCCGGCGGACGGCGACGAGCACGGCGGCGAGCGCGAGCAGCGCGACGGCGGCCCACTCCAGCACCGGGCCGCGGCGGGGGACGACGACGTCGAGGCGCGCGGCGAGCGCCCGCAGCTCCTCCGGGCTGCCGCCGGGCTCGTCCTCCATCGCCCGCCCCTCGACCTCCGGCGGACGCGCGAGCCCGAGGTGGCGGAGCACCGTCGGCGCGACGTCGGTCGCCGCGACGACGCCGGCGAGCCGGGTCGTCGGCGAGGTGAGCCGCCCGCCGCCGAAGCCGGGGCCGGCCGCCCCGGCGGGCAGCAGCCGCAGGCGCCCGCCCGGCGGCGCGCGCATGACGACGACGAGGTCGCCGTCCGCGCGCGCGGCCAGCAGCGCGTCGAGCGCCGCCAGCCCGCGGCGGTTGGGCGGGAGCTGGGCGACGAGCAGGTCGGCCCGCCGCCAGAGCGCGACCGCCTGCTCGGCGAAGCGGCCGAGCGTGAGCAGGCGCACCTGGGCGACGCGCCCCGCCCGGTCGGCGGCGGTGATCGCCTCGAGCTGCTCCTGGCCGGCGACGCCGGCGTAGGCGACGCGCCCGCCCGCGGCCGCGACCGCGCTCGCCAGCAGCCCCGGCACGGCCTCGCCGGGCGCGTCGGCGGCGCGTTGCCGCGCCGCCCGCCACCAGACGATCCGCGCCCGCTCGCGCGTCTGGCGGAGCGTGAGCGGCGGGACCGGGTCGTCGTAGGCGCGCGTGGAGATGCGGCTGCCCTGGCCGACGTCGAGCAGCATCTGGCGGCGCGCGTAGCCGCCGAGCGTCGGGCTCATGAGCCCGTACGAGAGCCCGCGCGCGGCCAGGTCGAAGGTGAGGGCGGTGCCGCCCTCGGCGACGGGCCGGTCCGCCCGCTCGGGATCGGAGGCCTCGACGGGGAGATAGGCGATGAGGGCCCGCGCCTCGGCGGCGGCCGGGATGGCGAGCGCCACAACCGCGCAGCACGCGATCACCACGAGCCGGCGCATGGGTGCGACACTCTATGGGCCATGTCCGACCGCCACTTCGTCAAGTACACCTTCGTCAAGGTCGACCCCGCGTGGCGGCGCCTGCCGGCCGAGGAGCGGGCCCGGCACAAGCGCGAGTTCGCGGCCGCCTGCAACGACTTCGCGGCCGAGCACGCGCTGCGCACCTACTCGCTCGTGGGCACGCGCGGCGACGCCGACCTCATGCTGCGCGCGTTCGCCCGCACGCTCGAGCCGATCCACGAGCTCCACGTGCTGCTCAACCAGAGCGGTCTCATGGCGTGGGCGACGATCCCCTACTCGTACCTGGCGATGACGAAGCCGTCGCCGTACTCGGACGAGCCGCGCCCGCTCGGCCCGCGCCCGAACGAGGAGGGCAAGTACCTCTTCGTCTACCCGATGTGGAAGAAGCGCGAGTGGTACCGCCTGCCCGCCGAGGAGCGGATGCGCGTCATGAAGGGCCACATCGAGACGGCGCGGCGCTTCCCCGGCATCGACACGAACACGACCTACTCCTACGGGCTCGACGACCAGGAGTTCGTCGTCGCGTTCAACGGCGACGACCCGGCCGAGTTCCTCGACCTCGTCCACGAGCTGCGCAGCACCGAGTCGAGCGCGTACACGGAGTCGGAGACCCCGATCTTCACCTGCATCTCCGCCTCGATCGAGCGGGCGCTCGGCGCGCTCGACGGCAAGCCGGTCACGGTCGAGGCCCCGGCCACCACGGCGGCGTGAGCGACGAGGTCCGCGACATCACGATCATCGGCGCGGGGCCGGTGGGGCTCATCGCCGCCTTCTGGGCGGGGATGCGCGAGGCCTCCTGCCGGATCATCGACTCGCTGCCCCAGCTCGGCGGGCAGCTCACGACGCTCTACCCGGAGAAGTGGATCTACGACGTCCCCGGGCACCCGCGCATCCTCGCCAAGGACCTCGTCGAGCAGCTCCGGGTCCAGGCCCTCGAGCAGTTCGACGTGCCGGTCCACCTGGAGACGACCGCGCTGTCGCTCGAGTACGAGGACGACGGGGTGCTGCGGCTCGTCTGCGACAAGGGCGAGTTCCGCTCGCGCACGCTCATCATCGCCGGCGGCCACGGGGCGTTCGAGCCGAAGAAGCTGCCCGGCTACGACATGACGCCGTGGGAGGGCCGGGGCGCCTACTACCTCGTCAAGGAGAAGGCCGACTTCGCCGGCAAGCGGGTCGTCATCGTCGGCGGCGGCGACTCCGCCTGCGACTGGGTGCTCAACCTGCTCGACACCGCCGAGCGGGTCAGCCTCGTCCACCGCCGCGAGGCGTTCCGCGCGCACGAGGTGACGGTCGGGCAGATCGAGCGCGCCGCCGCGGAGGGGCGCGTCGACGTCCACGTCCCCTACCAGATCCGGGAGGTCCTGGGGGACGGGCGGATCGAGCGCGTCGTGCTCTTCCGCTCCGACGACCCCGACCAGACGCTCGAGGTCGAGGCCGACGCGGTCCTCCTCCAGCTCGGCTTCAAGACCCACCTCGGGCCGCTGAAGGACTGGCCGCTGGAGATCGAGAAGGGCGCGATCAAGGTCGACCAGGTCATGAAGACCTCGATGGAGGGCGTCTGGGCCTGCGGCGACATCACGACCTTCGACGGCAAGCTCAAGCTCATCGCGACCGGCTTCGCCGAGGCGGCGATCGCCGTCTCCCAGGCCGTCCACCACATCCGGCCCGAGACGAAGATCCAGCCGAAGTACTCGACGAACACCGGCGTCCCCGGCGTCGTCGAGGGACAGCCCTAGCCGACCGGCGGCGGTTTCTTCACCCACGCCCGCCGTTGCGGGCGGCGCCGACCGGGAAGTACCTCGGTCGGGGGGGCGCCGTGAGCTACCCCGACCGGAAGGACCGTCATGGCGAGTACGCACGCACCGGGTGACGAGCACTTCACCGAGCGGGGACCGACCGGCTGGGCGGTGTTCGCCGGGTCGATCCTGCTCATCCTCGGCTTCCTCAACTTCTTCTGGGGGCTGGCCGCGGTGCTCGAGGACGAGAACCTCGTCGTCGGTGGACAGGGCGTGATCATCGTCGATGTCACCGCCTGGGGCTGGGCGAGCATGATCGTCGGCGTCATCCAGATCGCGACGGGGTTCGGCCTCTTCGCGGCCAGGGAGTGGGCGCGCTGGGCCGGGATCCTCTTCGCGAGCCTCGCGGCGATCGGGCAGATCGGGATCGTCACGGCGTTCCCGGTCTGGTCGCTCATCATCGTCCTGCTCGCGGTGGCGGTGATCTACCACCTCGCCGTCCGCTGGGAATCGGCCTAGCGATCGCGTCGCCGTGGCGGGGTAAGGGTGGCCCGTGGGCCGCCCCCTCGCCACGGCGACGCTGCTGACGCTGTTCGCGTCGGCGCTCGCCGTCGGCGCGCTCGCGCTCTACGCCGACCGCGTCCTCTTCGACTCCAGTCGCTTCGCCGACCGCGCCCAGGACGCGCTCGCCGAGCCCGCGGTCCGCGAGCAGGCGGGGATCGCCGTCTCCGACGCGCTCGTCCGGGCCGAGCCGGACCTCATCGCGGTCGAGCCGCTCATCCGCTCGGTCGCGGCCGACATCGCGGGCTCGCGGGCGTTCCGCGCGCTCTTCCGCGGCGCCGTCTACCAGACGCACGCCTCGGTCTTCTCCTCCGGCGACGACACCTTCGCGCTCACGCTCGCGAACGCCGCGCTGCTCGTCGGCGACGCGCTGGAGGCGCAGGGGATCGAGCTCCCCCGCAAGGCCGAGCGGGCCCGTGCCCGCGTCGTGGCGGTCTCCGGCGGGCCCGCGGGCCGGGCGCTCACCGACCTCGCCCAGGCCGCCGAGCGCGCGCGGCCGCTCGCGCTCGTCGCCTTCGCCGTCGCGCTCGCCGCGCTGCTCGTCGCCGCAGTGACGAGCGACGACCGGCGCCTGCTGGCGCGCCGGGCGGGGCTGGCCACGGCGGCGGTCGGCGGGCTGCTCGTCGCTGCGCTCGTCGTCGCCCGCTCCGCCGTCGTCGCCCAGACGGGCGAGGACGGCCGCGACGCGGTGGCGGCGGTCTGGGACGCCTTCCTCGCCGACCTGCGCCGCTGGGGCGTGGCGCTCGCGGCGGCGGGGCTCGTCGTCGCGGCGGTCGCCGACTCGCTCCTGCGCCCGGCCGGGATCGGCGAGCGGCTGCGCGGCCTCGCGCGGGCGATCGCCGCGCGCCCCCGCCGGCCGGCCGTGCGGGCGCTGCGCGCGCTCGCGCTCGCCGCCGCCGGGATCTGGGCGATCGTCTCCCCCGCCGCCGTGCTCGAGCTCGCGACGCTCGCCGCCGGCGTGCTGCTGCTCGCGCTCGGCGCCGAGGAGCTCCTCCACCTCACGGCGGCCTCCCCGCGCGCCCGGGCGCGCCGGCGGGCGCCGCTGTGGCGGCCGGCGGCGGCGGGGCTGGTGACGATCGTCGTGCTCGCGGGCCTCGCCTCGCTGCTGATCGCCACCGACCAGACGGGCGACGCCGCCGAGCCGGTCACCGACGCCTGCAACGGGTCGGCCGCGCTCTGCGACCGCCGCCTCGACGCGGTCGCCTTCGCCGCGACCCACAACGCGATGTCCGAGCCGCGCGCCGGCTTCCTCCTGCCGAACCAGGAGGCGGGCATCCGCAGCCAGCTCGAGGCGGGCGTCCGCGCCCTGCTCATCGACACCCACCTCGGCGTCCGCACCGACCGCGGCGTCTACACGCTGCTCGAGGAGGGCGGCAAGAGCCGCGAGAAGATCGAGCAGGCGATCGGGCCGGAGGCGACCCGGCGGGCGGAGGCCCTGCGCGCGCAGATCGGCTTCGCCGGCGGCGGCGAGGCGGAGGTCTACCTCTGCCACGGCTTCTGCGAGCTCGGCGCGCGGCCCGCGGAAGACGCGCTCGCCGAGGTCCGCGACTTCCTCGTCACCCACCCCGGCGAGGTGCTCGTGCTCAGCATCGAGGACCAGGTCTCGCCCGAGCAGACCGCCGAGGTGTTCGAGGAAAGCGGCCTCCTCGACCTCGTCTGGCAGGGGCCGGTGCGGCCGCTCCCCACGCTCGGGGAGATGGCCGACCGCAACCAGCGCGTGCTCGTCATGGGCGAGGAGGCCACCGGGACGGTCCGCTGGTACCACCCCCAGTTCGAGCTCGTCCAGGACACGCCGTACGACGTGCGCAGCGCGCGGGACCTGCTGTCGCGGCGGAGCTGCGCGCGCAACCGCGGCGAGGCGGACAGCCCGCTGCTCATGCTCAACCACTGGGTCGCGGGCGAGCCGCCCAGGCCCCGCGACGCCCGGCGGGTGAACGACGCGGACACGCTCGTCGCCCGCGCGCGGCGCTGCGCACGCGCGCTCGGCGCCTTCCCGTCGCTGCTCGCCGTCGACTTCTACCGCGAGGGCGACGTCGTCGAGGCCGCCCGCCGCCTCAACGCGTCAGCGCCCCAGGATCAGCCCGGCGGCCGGTAGCGCGAGCGCGGCGCCGACGACGAGCAGGTCGCGCCCGCCGGGCGCGCCGGTCGCGCCGGCCTGGCGGGCGACGGCCGCCGGCGCGAAGCGGCCCGACTGCGCGGCGACCCAGCCGAGGATCGCGTCGAGCAGCGCCAGCGGCCGCAGCGGGACGGGCGCGAGCGCGTCGCGCAGCTCGCGCCCGGCGCGCGCGAGGCGGCGGTCGGAGGCGAGGCGGCCGAGCACGGCGGCGGTCTCGCTGACGGCCGGCAGCCGCCGCAGGCGGGCGAGGACGCGCTGCGCGACCTCCCGCAGCCCGGCCGAGCCGGCGGCGGCCCGCAGCCACGTCGCGACGGCGACGAGCAGCGCGGCGCGCAGCGCCCGCCGCAGGCCGACGTCCGCGCCCAGGCCGGCGAGCAGGGCGCCCGCGAGCGCGCCGCCGCCGAGCAGCGCGGCGAGCACGGCGCCGGTGGCGTAGACGCCGCGATCGCCGCTGCGGGCGAGCGGGGCGGCGAGCGCGAGCCAGGCCGCGACGCCGGCGAGCAGCGGCCAGCTCGTCCCCGAGAGCAGCAGCGCGAATGCGACGAGCGCCGCGAGCGCGGCCGCGCGCGGGTCGACGCGCGGGCGCCCGGCGGGCCCGGCCGGCGCCGGCGCCGGCGCGGCGGCGGGCGGCGGCCCCGCCGGCCAGCGCGCCATCCCGCGCCGGTAGACGGCGACCGCGACGGCGCTCGCCCCCACCGCCCAGCCCACCAGCCCGAGCCCGGCGAGCGCGAGCGCCGCGCCCTCGCCCTCGGGGAGCAGGCCGCCGAGCAGGGCGTCGTAGCTGCCGGCGTAGGCGTCCAGGCCGCCGAGCACGATCCAGATGAGGAACGCCGTGCCGAGCGCGTTGTCGAGCAGGCGGATCCCGGCGCAGGCGGCGAGCTGCGCGAGCGGGCGCGCGCCGCGCGCCTCGAGCGCGCCGACGAGCGGCGCCGTGATCGCCTGGGTGAACGGGACGCTCACCCGCGACGGCCCCATGATCGCGACGCTCTCGAGCATCGCGGCGAGGCTCGCCCCGTAGCCGCGGCGCGCGCCGAGCCGCTGCCCGGCGCGGGCCATCGCGGCGCCGCCGGCGAGCGCGATCGCGAAGCCCCCGGTCGGCGCGGCGCGCGCGGCCAGGAACGAGACCGTCGCGACGGAGGCGAGGCCGGCGGCCTCCCGGAGCCGGTCGTCGTCGTCGTCGTCGGGATCGCTGGGCACGGCCCGAGTATGGCCGCGCCGCTCAGGCGAGGACGGTGCGCAGCTCCCCGAGCGCCGGGGAGGAGACGACCACCTCGTCGCCGGGCTTGAGCCAGACGCGCGGCTTGCGGACACTGCCGACCCCGGCGGGCGTGCCCGTCGCGACGAGGTCGCCCGGCTCGAGCGTCATGAGCATCGAGAGGTAGGCGACGAGCGCCGGGATCGGATGGATGAGGTCGGCGGTCGTCGCGCGCTGCATCTCCTCGCCGTTGAGGGTGAGCGCGATCTCGATCGGGTCCCCGGCCTCGTCCGGCGTGACGAGCCACGGCCCGCAGGGCGCCGCCCCGTCGAAGACCTTGCCCGGCATCCACTGGTTCGTCTTGAACTGGTAGTCGCGCGCCGAGAGGTCGTTGAGGAGCGTGAAGCCGGCGATGTGCGCGAGCGCCTCGGACTCCGGGACGTCCTTGCAGCGGCGGCCGACGACGAAGGCCACCTCGGCCTCGTAGTCGACCTTCTCGCTGTAGCGCGGGAGCGGGACCTCGGCGCCGGGCGCGGCGAGCGCGTTGGCGAACTTCGCGAAGAACGTCGGCGTCTCCGGCGGCTCCAGCCCGGCCTCCTCGGCGTGCGAGCGGTAGTTGAGGCCGATGCAGAGGATCTTCGACGGCGCGGTCACCGGCGGCAGCAGCCGCACCGCGGCGAGCTCGTGGCGGCGATCGGTCCTGGCGGCGTCCGCGAGCGGGCCCCGGCGCAGGAGCGCGGAGAGGCCGCCCTCCGAGCCCTCGAGCTCGACGACGGCGTCGCCGTCGACCACCCCGGCCCGCGGGCCGTCCCCGGCGTCGAAGGTCACGTAGCGCATCGGCGCGGAAGCCTACCGGCGCCGCAGCGGCCGTTGCGGGCCGTTGGCGCCCGCGGCCCGATCGGGCATCCTCTCCGCCATGCGCTGCCGCCAGACCGCCCTGCTCGCCGCCGTCCCGGCGCTGCTCCTCGCCGCCCCCACCGCCGCCGCCCAGGAGGCCCCCACGCCGCCGAAGCGGCTGCCCGCCGGGGCGACCATCGGCGGCGTCGACGTCGGCGGGCTCGGCCCGATCGGCGCCCGGCGCGCCGTCCGCGCCGCGCTCGAGCCGGTCTGGCTGCAGGCCATCACCGTCCGCGCCGCGGGGCGCTCGCGCCGCCTCGACCCCGCCGACGCCGGCCTCTCGATCGACTGGGCCGGGATGGTCGAGCGCGCCTTCGACCTCGCCGCGCGCGGCCGCGCGGTGCGGGTGAAGGTCGCCGCCTCCGTCGACGGCACGCAGCTCACCCGGGCCGTGCGCGCGGTCGCGCGCGCCTTCGCCCGCAAGGCGCGCGACGCCCGCGTCCGCTGGGGGATCACGAAGGTCGTCCGCATCCGCCACCGCAACGGCCGCCGCGCCGACACGCGCCGGCTGCGCCGCGACGTGCTCGCGGAGCTGCGCGCGCCGACGGCCGAGCGGGAGCTGCGCGCGCGGCTGGTGCGCGTGCGGCCGGAGATCACGACGAGCAAGCTCGGCCGCGTCTACCACACGTTCATCTCCGTCGACCGGCGGACGTTCACGCTGCGGCTGTTCAAGCGGCTGCGCGTCGTGCGCACCTACCGCGTCGCGATCGGCGCCGCCGGCTACGACACGCCCGCCGGGCTGCGCCGCGTGCTGGACAAGCAGGTCAACCCGGCCTGGCACGCGCCCAACCGCCCGTGGGCGGGCGAATTCGCGGGCAAGACGATCCCGCCGGGGGACCCGCGCAACCCGCTGAAGGCGCGCTGGCTCGGGCTCGGCGGCGGCGTCGGCATCCACGGCACCGCGGCCGAGGGCTCGATCGGCAGCCGCGCCTCCCACGGCTGCATCCGCATGCGGGTCCGCGACATCGTCCGGCTCTACCCGCTCGTCCCCGTCGGCACCCCGGTCCTCATCCGGTGACGAGCGCCGACGAGCAGCTCCGCCGCGCCGACCCGGTGCTGCGGGCGCTGATCGACGCCGGCGGGCCGCTGCGCCCGGAGGAGCGCACGCGCGGGCGGCCGGCCGACCCCTACGGCGCGCTCGTGCGCTCGATCGTCGGCCAGCAGCTCTCGACGAAGGCGGCGCGGACGATCTACGAACGGCTCTGCGCCCTCTTCGGCGGCGGGCCGCCGAGCCCCGAGCAGCTGCTGGCCGCCGACCACGAGGCGCTCCGCGCCGCCGGGCTCTCGAACGCGAAGGCGACCTACCTGCGCGACCTCGCCCGGCACGTCGTCGACGGCAGCCTCGAGCTCGACCGCCTCGACGAGCTCTCCGACGAGGAGATCATCGCCGAGCTCACCGCCGTGAAGGGCCTGGGGCGCTGGACGGCGGAGATGTTCCTCATCTTCCACCTCGGCCGGCCCGACGTGCTGCCCGTCGACGACCTCGGCATCCGCCGCGCCGTCGAGCGCGCCTACGGGCTCGGCGGGCTGCCCTCCGCCGACGAGCTGCGCGCGATCGCCGAGCCGTGGCGCCCGCAGCGGACGCTCGCCTGCCTCTACCTCTGGCGCTCGCTCGACACCGCGCCGGCGTGAGCGCAGCGGTCAGGCCGCCCGCTCGGGGGCGCGCGCCGGCCGGCTCTCCTGGACCGCGGGCAGGTTGCGGGTGTCGCGGACGACGTAGAGCGGGCGGTTCTTCACCTCGTCGTAGATCCGCCCGACGTACTCGCCGATGATCCCGACGGTGATGAGCTGGATGCCGCCGAGCATGAGCACGACGATGAGCAGCGAGGCGACGCCCGGGACGTAGAGGTCGGCGATCCGCGCGGCGATCGTCGCCGGGATGCCGAGGAAGGCGACGAGGCTGAAGAAGAAGCCGAGCAGCGTCGCGGCCTGGAGCGGCGCGTGCGAGAACGACGAGACCGCGTCGAGCGAGAAGCGGAGCATCTTGCGCAGCGTGTACTTCGTCTCGCCGGCGTAGCGCGGGTCGCGCCGGTACGGCACCGCGGTCTGGGTGAAGCCCACCCAGACGGTCATCCCGCGCAGGAAGCGGCTGCGCTCGCGCATCGCGAGGATGACGTCGAGCGCGCGGCGGTCGAGCAGGCGGAAGTCGCCGGAGTTCTGCCGCAGGTCGAGCCGGGTGACGCGCGCGAAGAGCTTGTAGAACCAGCGCGCGGTCGCGAGCTTGAACCACGTCTCGCCCTCGCGCTGCTCACGCACGGCGTAGACGACGTCCGACCCCCGCAGCCAGTGGTCGAGCATCTCGACGATGAGCTCCGGCGGGTCCTGGAGGTCCGCGTCGATCATGACGACCGCGTCGCCGGCGGCGTGGTCGAGCCCGGCGGTGATCGCCGCCTGGTGGCCGAAGTTGCGCGAGAGCGTCACGACCTTCACGCGCGGGTCGGCCGTCGCGATCCGCTCGAGCAGCTCGGGCGTGCGGTCGGTCGAGCCGTCGTCGACGACGATGAGCTCGAACGGCAGGCCCTGGAGCGCGTCGCAGACGCGCTCGTAGAACGCCTCGACGACGTTCTCCTCGTTGAGGACCGGCGCGACGACGCTCAGCAGGCCGAGCGTCCGCGTGGCTCCCGCAGGCACGCGTTCTGCCCCCACCACGCGGGCACTGTACCCCCGGCCCGCGCGGGCCACCAGGGGGATGCGGCGGGACGTGCGCGGCGGCGCGGTCAGCCGCGGGCGCGGCGGAGCGCCCGCTCGGCGGCGCGGCGGAGCGGGCCGGTGACGCGCGGCACCGCCTCGGCGCGGAGTTGCTTGAGGCGCAGCTCGAGCGGCGAGGGCTGGAAGCGCTCGCGGACCTTCGCGATGAGCTCCTCGGTCGGGTAGCGGCCGATGACGACGCGCTCGCGGGCGCGCAGCTCGCCCTCCCAGAACAGCCCCTGGAGGTGGTCCTCGAGCGTCATCTGCTCCTGCCAGCGCGGCACGACGCGCACGCGCCAGTCGCCGTTGAGCGAGTGCCACTTGTGCATGAAGACGAGCTCGCCGTCCTCGATCTCGCACAGCCAGCGGTGGTGGGCGTGGCCGACGCACGCCTCGGTGCGGCTGTAGGCGAGCTCGGAGAAGATCGTCGGCACCTCGACGTAGCCGGCCTTGGCGACCCGCGACAGCTCGCTGCAGACCCAGATCGGGTCGCGGACGTCCTCGAGCGTCGTGACGCAGATGGCGAAGTCGAAGTAGTCGTCCGGCCACGGCCACGGCTCGCGGTCGCACATGTCGCGCACGACCCAGGTGTCCTTGGTGAAGCGCTCCGGGCCGGGGCCGTAGCCGCCCGGGACGAGGCCGCCGCGCGTCTCGTACGGCATGACGTCGAGGACGTGCGTCGCGCGGTTGAAGGGGGCGGCCCACCCGCCCACGTCGAGGACGAGCGCGTCCTCGTCGAGCATCCCGAGGATGCGCTCGGTGTTCTCGGGGATCACGGTGCGGAAGGCTAGTCAGCTCAGCGGGGTCCGAGCGGCGAGAGCCGAGCAGCGCACGGACGCGGGAGCGACGCGGCTCGGCACGCGAGCGACTCGACGAGGACGCCGCGATGCGACGGCTACTCGGCGCTCAGACCGCGGTGCCGCAGCTCGGCTCCTCGTCGGCGATGCGGAACGACGAGCCGCAGCCGCACGAGGCGACGACGTTCGGGTTCTTCACCTCGAAGCCGGCGCCCATGAGGCTCTCGGTGTAGTCGACCGTCGAGCCGTCGACGTAGCGGAGGCTGGCCGGATCGACCATGACCTTGATCCCGGAGATCTCCCAGACCTGGTCGTCCTCGCGGGCCTCGTCGAGCGCGAGCGCGTACTGGAACCCCGAGCAGCCGCCGCCCTTCACCGCCACGCGCAGGCCGGCGTCGGGCGACCCCTCGTGGTCCTTGAGGAACTCGGCGAGCTTCTCGACAGCCTTCTCCGTGAGCGTGACCATCGGTGCGATTGTAGCCGGGCCGCCCTCGCTATCCTCGGCCGTCGACCGGAAATGCCCAGCGCGGACGAGCTGAAGCGACGCATCGAGGAGGCGCTGCCAGGCGCCATCGTGAAGGTCGAGGACCTCACGGGCGGCGGCGACCACTTCCGGGCGGAGGTGGTGTCCGACCGCTTCGAGGGGCTGTCGCGCATCGAGCAGCACAAGCTCGTCTACGGGGTGTTCGGCGACGAGATCGGCGGGCGCATCCACGCGCTCTCGATCAAGACTTCGACCCCGGGAGGCTCGGGATGACGAACGAGGAGATCCGCGACTTCATCAAGCAGGCGATCGAGGAGAACGAGGTGATGCTCTTCATGAAGGGCTCGCCCGACGCCCCGGCCTGCGGCTTCTCGGCCCGGGCCGCCGCCTGCCTCAACGCGCTCGGCGTCCGCTACGCCGCGCTCGACATCCTCCCCGACCCGCGCATCCGCGAGGAGCTGTCGGCGCTCTCGGGCTGGCCGACGATCCCGCAGCTCTTCGTCCGCGGCGAGCTCGTCGGCGGCTCGGACATCGTCGTCGAGATGTTCGAGAGCGGCGAGCTGGCGGAGCTGCTCGGCGTCGAGCAGCCGACGCCGGAGGAGCTCGAGGCGGAGGAGCCCGAGCCCGCCCAGCGCCCGCTCGGGCTCGAGAACCGGCTCGACTAGCGGCTCAGCGCGACCTGCGGCGGCGCCGGCGCGCCTGCTCCTGGACGACCCGGCGCCCCCGCTCGGCGTACTCGCGCGCCTGGCGGAGGTAGCGCTCGCGCTGCTCCGGCGGCAGCGCCTGCCAGCGCCGCCAGGCCTCGAGCGCGAGCGGCACGATCCGGCGCGCGTAGCGGCGTGCGCGGCCGGCCCACATCAGGCGGCCGCCTCCTCGCGGGCCTCGCCGCCGGCGCCTGCGCGGCCCGCGGCCTCACCGCCGGCGACGTGGTCGAGGTACTCGAGGATGCGGTGGGAGTCGTGGATCACCTCGTCGCCGTGGACGAGCACCGGCACCCACCGCTGGCCCGTCAGGTCCTCGATCTCCGGGCGGTCCTTCTTCCGCCAGGCGACGCGGACCTCGTCGTGGTCGATGCCGAGCTCCGCCAGGCGGCGCGCGACCTTGCCGCACGGGCAGAGCCGGTTCGTCGGCGTCTTGCAGCGATACAGCGTCGTCGCCACGCCGCGAGCGTAGCGCGGCGGCTCAGCCGGCGAGGCGACGGACGATCGCGCCGACGCCCGGCGCCGAGGTGACGGCGCCGAGCGCCGCGGCGGCCGCCTTCCAGCGCAACGGGCGGCTGCGGCGGGCGCGCTGGAAGCGGGGCTGCTCGCGGTCGAGCCACCAGCGGACCGTCGCCTCCATCGTCTCCTCGTGCGGGGTCGTCGTCCAGCCCAGCTCGCGCTTCGCCTTCGCCGAGCGGTAGGTCCACCACTGGCTCGCCGCCTTGACGGCGAGGACGGTGATCGGCGGGTCGGCGGACGTCCGCTCCATGACCTGCGCGAGCCGCAGCGCGAGCGGCACGGGCAGCTTGAGCGGCGGGCGCTCGACGCCCGACAGGCGCGCGAGGTCGGCGAAGAGGCGGTCGAGCGTGTAGTTGCGGTTGCCGAGGATGTAGCGCTCCCCCACCTTCCCCCGCTCGTCGGCGAGGATGTGGCCGAGGGCGACGTCCTCGACGTCGACGATGTTGATCGCGCCGTCGACGTAGACGTTGATCTCCCCGAGCAGGAAGCGGCGGACGATCCCGGTGGAATGGCCGTAGACGTCGCCCGGCCCGAACACCCACGACGGGTTGACGCAGACGAGCGGGAGACCCTGCGCGGCGAGCCGCAGCGCCTCGACCTCCGCCTCGTGCTTGGAGTTCACGTACGGGATGCCGAGGCGGCCGGCGGTGAAGAGGTGGGTCTCGTCGACCGTCTGGCCGGCCGGCGCGGGGCCGATGGCCGCGACGCTCGAGGTGTAGACGACGCGCTCGACGCCGGCGCGCAGGCACTCCTCGAGCAGCGTGCGCGTGCCGGCGACGTTGACCTCGAACATCCGGTCGGGGTCGCGGCGGCCGAGCCCGCCCTGCTCGGCGGAGTGGAAGACGCGCTCGACGCCCCGCAGCGCGCGGCGGACGGCGCGGCGGTCGAGCAGGTCGCAGGTGACGGGCTCGTAGTCGAGCCCCTCGAGCGCGGACAGGTCGGAGCCGGGGCGGACGGTCACGCGCAGGTCGTCGCCCCGCGCGACGAGGCGCCGGGCGAGGTGCGAGCCGATGAAGCCCGTGCCGCCGGTGATCAGCGTCTTCGCCATGGCGCGGGGAGTGTATGTGTAGGCTGACGCACCGGATGGCGCCAGTCACCGTCGTCACGGACTCCACCTGCTACCTGCCGGACGAGCTCGCCGCCGAGAACGGCATCGAGATCGTCTCGCTCTACGTGAACTTCGAGGGCGGGGCGCGCACGGTCAAGGAGACCGAGCTCATGACCCAGCTCGACACCGTCTACGCGGACGTGCGCGCGAGCGACCCGTGGCCGACGACGTCGCAGCCCTCGATCGGCGACTTCATCGCCTGCTACGGGCCGATCCTCGCCAAGGGGCACGACATCGTCTCGATCCACATCTCCGAGGGGATCTCCGGCACCGCCGGCTCCGCGCGCCAGGCGGCCGAGCAGCTCGCCCGCGAGGGCAAGGGCGGCGAGCGCGTCCACGTCGTGGACTCCGGCTCCTCCGCCGGCGGCCTCGGGCTCATCGCGCTCGCGGCGGCGCGGAAGGCGCGCGCGGGCGGGAGCGCCGAGGAGGTCGTCGAGCGGGCGCGCGAGACGAAGGCGGACCTCAAGATGTGGTTCGCCATCGACACGCTCTCCTACCTGCGCCACAGCGGCCGCATCGGCGCCGCGCAGGCGTGGCTGGGGTCGACGCTGAAGATCAAGCCGATCCTCACGCTCGAGGGCGAGATCACGCCGGTCGAGCGCGTGCGGACGTCGAAGCGGGCGTTCGAGCGGATGGTCGACTACGCCCGCCAGCGCCACGCCTCCGGCGCGGACGCCTGGGTCGTCCAGCACATCCGCTCCGAGGAGGAGGCGGCGCGGCTCGTGGAGGCGTGCCGCGAGGTCTTCGGCTGCGAGCCGGTGTTCGTGTCGGAGATCGGGCCGGTCCTCGGCGTCCACACCGGCCCGGGCCTGCTCGGCGTGGGCGGGATCCGGCCGGAGCTGCTCGAGGGCTGAGGCCGGCGCCCAGCGCCGGGCTCCGGCGGCGCCGGACCAGGCGGCGCAAGGACGCAGGGAGCGACGCGTGCTCGGCACGCGAGCGACCGAGGACGCAGCGATGCGCCGGTCTCAGCGTCGCCGGCGGCGGAAGAGGAGCGAGAACGTCGCTGCGACGCCGCCGCCGATGACGAAGCCGGCGATCGCCGCGCCGACGATCGCCTCCTGGCGGTGCTCGATGAGCTGGCGGCGCCAGTCGGTGAGCTCGGCGACCTTCGAGCGCAGGTCGTTGACCGAGTAGGCCAGCTCCTGGCGCGTCGTCTCGATCGACCGGCGGATCTCGTCGGGGCTGCGTGTGGCCATCAGCGGTGCGCCGCCTCCTCGATCGCGTCACGGGTCTTGCGCGCCTCCTCGATCGCGAGCCCGGGCGTCGGCGGCGAGCCGCGGCGGAGGAAGCGCCAGGCGAGCAGGCCGGCGACGACGCCGAGCAGGACGAGGAGGCCGGTCGTGATGAGGAAGCCGATCCAGATGGCGGTGAGGTCGAAGAGGTCGACCCAGAACCACGAGACCGCGTGGAGGAACTCGATGAGGGCGAAGAAGAGGAAGACGCCCGCGGCCGCGCCGACGGCGGCGCCCTTGCCGAGGCGCGTGACCTTCTGGGTGACCTCGGCCTTGGCGAGCTCGATCTCCTCGCGGACGAGCAGCGAGGCCTTCTCCGAGACCTCGGCGACGATCTCGCCGAGCGACTTCTCCGCCGAGCCCTGCGGCGGCGTGACCGGCGCCTCGCTCACCGGCCCAGCCTCCTCAGCAGGATCGCGAGCAGGAACCCGCCCACGAACGCGGCGCCCACGTAGCGCTCGGGGTGCTCCTCGTACGGTCCCAAGAGCTCCTCGGCACGGGCCTGGGCGTCGGCGGGCGAGGTCATGGCGCTACTCCGGTGGATCCTCGTTGAAGACGCGGACCCAGACGGCGGCCGCGATGCGGTTGGCGAGGATCGTCGCGAGCGCGCTCACGCCCGTGAGCAGCCCGCTCCACAGCAACCGCTTGACGAGCACGTTGTCCACGGCGCGCAATCTAACCAGAGACCGCGGTCGACTCGGCCTCCAGCCCGCCGCAGATCGCCTCGACGACGAGCGACTTCGTCCGCTCGAAGTCCTCCTCGCTCGCGGGCAGGAGGTCGAAGATCCAGCCCGAGAGGAGCTGCTCGATCGCGCCGTAGAAGCACATCGCCGCGAACTCGGCGGGGATGTCGGCCTTGAAGGTGCCGTCGCGCTGGGCCTGCTCGACGATCCGCGCGATGCCCTCGTAGGCCTCGCGGATCTTGCCGAGGTGGACGCGGCCGAAGGAGTTCGCCGCGCGCGTGACCTCGACGATGATGACCTTCATGAGGTCCGGCTCGTGCCGGTAGGAGTCGATGATGAAGCCGGCGACGAGCTCGAGCTTCTCGCGCGCCGCCAGCTCCTCGCGCGCGTCGATCTCGGCGATCGCGTCGAGCATGATCTGCCAGCGCTCGGTGAAGAGCGTGTCGAGGATCTGCTCCTTCGACTTGAAGTAGTGGTAGACGAGGCCGTAGGCGACGCCCGCCTCGTCGGCGACGTCGGAGACGCGGCAGGAGTGGAAGCCCTGGCGGGCGAAGACCCGGATCGCCGCGTCGAGGATCAGCCGCCGCTTGTCGACGCCCGACGGGTGGCGCCCGGCCGCCATCAGGCGCCGACCCCCTCGAGCCGCCGGTAGGCCGACGGCATCCGGTTCGCCAGGCTCGGGAGCTGGACGCGCACCTCCTCCTGGCGGGCGAGGTCGAGGTCGGCGGCGATGAAGCACTCCTCGTCGGGGGCGCGCGCGAGCACCTCGCCCCACGGGTCGACGATCATCGAGCCGCCGAAGCTCTCCTTGCCGTCGGCGTGGCGGCCGACCTGGTCGGCGGCGATGAGGAACGCCTGGTTCTCGATCGCGCGGGCGCGGACGAGGATCTCCCAGTGGGCCGCGCCGGTCACCTTCGTGAACGCGGCCGGGAGCGCGATGACGCGCGCGCCCTCGAGCGCGAGGATGCGGAAGAGCTCGGGGAAGCGGAGGTCGTAGCAGACGGCGAGGCCGAGCGGGACGGCGTCGGCGGTGAGCGCCGGGGCGGTCGGGCCCTCCCCCGGCTCCTCGGTCGCGGACTCGCGGTAGACGTGGCCGCCGACGACGACGTCGAACATGTGGACCTTCCGGTAGGTCGCCTTGACCTCGCCGTCGGGACCGACGTGGACGCAGGTGTTCGAGAGCCGCTCGCGGCCGGGCCGGCGCTCGGGGATCGAGCCGGCGACGAGGTCGATCCCCAGCTCGCGGGCGGTCTCGCGCGCCCAGGCGATCGTCGGGCCGTCGAGCGGCTCGGCGCCGGCGCGCAGGGCGTCGGCCTCGCCGAGGACGTTGAATTTCTCCGGCAGGACGACGAGGCGGGCGCCGTCCGCCGCAGCGGCGCGCGTCAGCCGGTCGGCCGTGGCGAGGTTGCGTTCCTTGTCGTCCGTGGAGTTGAGCTGGACGGCCGCCGCGCGCATCCGCCTCCTTCGGTTGACTGACGAGTCAATCCAAGTGTACCTGCGCACGCCTCCCGACCCCTGGGGGAGATCGTGCCCCGCGCGTCCGGGTAGCCTCCGGCCGATGGACGGACTCCCCTGTCGCGGGCCGGGGGTGCGCGCGCTCGGCCTCCCGCTCCCGCCCGCGCCGATGCCGCGCGTCCAGGGCACGCGGCCGCTCAAGCGCTGGCGCTACGTCGGCCTCTTCGGGCCGGAGCTCCAGCTCTGCGCGGGCGACGCCCGCGTCGGGCCGCTCGCGGTCCGCTGGTGGGCGGTCGCCGAGCCGGGGCGGCCGCTCGTCGAGCGCACCTCGGTCATCGCCTCCGGCGGCGTGGCGATCGGCGAGCGCCGGCTGGAGGCGCGCGCCCGCGACGGGGCGATCGCGCTCGAGCTCGAGCCGGCGGGCGAGCCGGTCGAGGTCGTCTCCCCCAGCGGGCAACGCTGGATCTGGACGCGCAAGACCCCCATCCGCGCGCGCGGCAGCGTGACCGTCGCCGGCCGCCGCCGCGACGTCGAGCTGCCGGGCCTCGTCGACGAGAGCGCCGGCTACCACGCTCGCGTCACGCGCTGGCGCTGGAGCGCCGGGGCAGGCACGACCGAGGACGGGCGCGCGGTCTGGTGGAACCTCGTGAGCGGCGTCCACGACGCGCCGCGGGCGTCGGAGCGGACCGTCTGGGTCGACGGCGCCGCGCAGGAGGTGGGGCCGGTCGAGTTCACGCCCGCGCTCGACGGCATCCGCGCCGCCGGCGGCGAGGGGGAGCTGCGCTTCGCGGAGTGGTCGGCCCGCGAGAGCCGCCTCAACGTCGGCGTCTTCCGCAACGTCTACCGGCAGCCGTTCGGGGCCTTCGAGGGCACGCTCCCGGGCGGGCTGCGGCTGGCGAGCGGCCACGGGGTCATGGAGGCGCACGAGGCGCGCTGGTAGGCGGCGCCCAGGGCGTGGAGCGCGCGGTCGCCCGCGGATAGGGTGAGCGCGTGGCGACCGCTTTCGAGGCAGGCAGCGGCAGACGGCGCCTCGCCGTCCTCGCCGAGTGGGCCGGCGAGGCCGTCATCACGCTCGACCGCGACGGCCGCATCGAGCGCTGGAACGCCGGGGCCGAGCGCCTCTACGGCCACCCCGAGCGCGACGTCGCCGGCCGGCCGCTGCGCGAGGTGCTCGGCGCCGACCTGCCGCCGCCCGCGCCCGACGGCAGCCTGCGCGACTTCACCGGCGCGCACCTCCACCGCGACGGCCGCACGCTCGAGATCGCCGGGACCGTCTGGCCGGTGCTCGACCAGGACGGGACGGTGACCGGCGCGCTCGTCGTCGCGCGCTCGCGCACCGAGGTCGAGAAGGTCGCGCGGCGCCTGCGCGACGAGGCGAACCACCTCTGGGAGGCGCAGGAGATGGCCCAGCTCGGCACCTGGGCGTGGCACCCGGGCGCGAAGGAGGTCATCTGGAACGACGCCCTCCACCGCATCTTCGGCACCGACCCCGAGACGTACGAGCCGAGCGTCGAGGGCTACCTCGAGCGCGTCCACCCCGACGACCGCGAGCGGGTGCTCGACGAGTACACGCGCACGCTCACGACCGGCGAGCCCTTCGACCACCTCGAGCGGATCGTCCGCGCCGGCGGCGAGGTCCGCCACGTCCACGCGCGCGGGCGCCTCGTCTCCGACCCCGACGGCTCGCTGCGGATGATCGGCGTCATCCTCGACGTCACCGAGCGCGTCCGCGGTCAGGAGCAGCTCCGCGAGGCCGTCGAGCGGCTCGAGGAGGCGCAGGAGATCGGCCGCCTCGGCAGCTGGGAGTGGCACATCCGCGACGACCGGGTGATCTGGTCGGACGTCCTCTACGACGTCTACGGCGTCGACCGCGAGACGTTCGCCGCGAGCTACGAGGCCTACCTCGCGCTCGTCCACCCCGCTGACCGCACGACCGTGGAGCGGACGGTCCGGCGGGCGCTGGAGACGTGCGAGCCGTTCGAGTTCACCCACCGCCTCATCCGCCCCGACGGCAGCGTCCGCACGCTCCACTGCCGCGGGCGGGTCGAGACCGGCGCCGACGGGCGGCCGGTGCGGATGGTCGGCACCGCGCACGACGTCACCGAGCAGCGGGAGGCCGAGCGGCGGCTGGCGACCGCCGCGGCGCAGCTCGAGCTCACGCGGCGGATGGCGCACCTGCTCAGCATCACCGAGGCGGCGCTCGAGCACCTCGAGCTCGACGACCTCCTCCCCGAGCTCATCGAGCGGATCTCCGCGGCGGTCGAGCTCGACCTGGCGACCGTCCACCTCGTCGACGAGCCGGGCGTCCTGCGGCTGCGCGCCGCCCGCGGCGACGTCCGCGCCGAGCGCCTCGCCGTCGGCGAGGGCTTCGCCGGGCTGGTCGTCGAGCGGCGCGAGACGCTCCGGCTCGACGACCCGGACGAGCTCGCCGCCGTCGCCCCGGGGGAGCGCGCCGCCGGGCTCGCCGTGCTCGCCGGCGTCCCGCTCGTCGTCGACGAGGAGGTCGTCGGCGCGCTGTGCGCGGGCTCGCGCTCGCCTGACGGCCTCCCCGACGAGGCGGTGACGCTGCTGCGGCTCGCCGCCCAGCGGACGGCGATCGCGATCCAGCACGGGCGGCTGTACGAGCGGGAGCGGCGGATCGCCGAGACGCTCCAGCGCAGCCTCCTCCCCGCCGCGCTGCCGGCGGGCGGGCCGGTGGAGGTCGCCGCCCGCTACCTCCCCGCGACCGCGGAGATCGGCGGCGACTGGTACGACGCGATCCCGCTCGACGGCGGCGCGCTCGGGCTCGTGCTCGGGGACGTCAGCGGGCACGGCATCCGCGCCGCCGCGCTCATGGCCGAGCTGCGCCACGCGCTCGGCGCCTACGCCCACGACGGCCGCGCCCCCGCCGAGATCGCGGAGCGCCTCGACGGGCTCATGCGCCGGCGCGGGCACGAGAACATCGCGACGCTCGTCTACGGCGAGCTCGCCCCCGGCGGGACGCTGCGCGTGGTCAGCGCCGGGCACCTGCCGCCGCTCGTCGCCGGCGCGGGCGGCGCCCGCCTGCTCGAGCTGCCCGCCGGCCCGCCGCTCGGCTGCGGCGGGACGTGGGAGCACGTCGAGCTCCGCCTCGCGCCAGGCGCGACGCTCGTCTTCTACAGCGACGGGCTCGTCGAGCGCCGCGAGGAGGTGCTCGACACCGGGCTCGAGCGGTTGCGCGCCGCCGCCGCCAAGGGCCCGCTCGAGCCGGACGCGCTCTGCGCCCACCTCGTCACGGCGCTCGTGCCCGGCGGCGGGAGCGAGGACGACGTCGCCGTCGTCGCGGCGCGGCCGCTGCCTACCCGCGACGCGAGCGCTGGCGCTCCAGCTCCTCCACGAGCAGCTTCGCGTGGAGGGCCGAGATGAGGTCGTTGAGCGGCTCGGCGCCGGAGGCGACGAGCTCGGCGGCGCGCTCGGGCGGCATCTCGCCGGCGAGGCGCTCCATGATGACCTTGATCTCCTCGCGGACGAGCTCCTCGAGCGCGCGCTTGTAGCGGAGCGTGTCGTAGACGGTGAAGCCGATCCGCTCGTCGTAGCCGCCGGCGCGGAAGCGGCTGATCGCCTCGACGATCTTCACGTCGTTGGGGCCGTAGCCGCGCGAGTTCGGCGACAGGATGCCGAGCTCCTCGAGCCGGTCGAGCACCTCGCGCGGGACGTCGTAGCGGCGGCCGATCTCGGCCGCGGACACCCGCTTGCGCTCGCCCTCGAGCGCGCGCTCGAGGATGCGGTCCTCGAGCTCGACGAGCGCCCGCACCCGCTCCGGGTCCTCGTCGAGCATCGCCTTGATGACCCGCAGCGGCATGAAGCGCTCCTCCTGGAGCTGCTTGATGAGCTTGATGCGGTCGACGAACTCCGGCGGGTAGTACGCCATGTTGCGCGACGTCCGCACGGGCTCGGGCAGCAGCCCCTCGCGGAGGTAGTGCTTGATCGTGCCGGCGCTGACGCCCGATGCCTCCGCAAGCTCGCGCATCTTGAGGAGGCCCTTCTTCGCCATCAGGCCATGAACGTCCCGGTCGCCTCCGTCGCCGGGCCCGCGACGGCCCCGGCCTCCATGAGCTGCGCGATCTCGTCGTCGCCGTAGCCGGCCTCGCGCAGCACCTCCTCGGTGTGCTCGCCGAGCACCGGGCCGGGCGCGCGGACGGCGCCCGGGGTGCGCGACAGCTTCACCGGCACGCCGAGCTGGCGGACGCCGCCGGTGCCGGGCTGGTCGAGCTCGACCACCATCTCGCGCGCGCGGACGAGCTCGGAGTCGAGCGCCTCGTCGAGGTCGAGGATCGGCTCCAGGCAGCAGTCGTGCTCGGCCTGGAAGGCCTCCCACTCGGCGCGCGTGCGCCCCTGGAAGATGCGCGCGACCTCGGCGTGGGTCTCCGAGCCGGGCGGGTCGAACTGCCTGGGGATGAGGTCCTCGCGGCCGACGCCGCGGCACCAGGTCTGCCAGAACTTCGGCTCGAGCGCGCCGAGCGACACCCAGCCGTCCTTGCACTCGTACGGCAGGTAGCAGACGATCTTGCCGGCGAGCTCGAGGTCGCCGCGGTGCGGCACCTTGCCGTCGCAGAAGTAGGCGGCGGCGACCATCGAGAGGAACGAGAGCGCGCCGTCGCTCATCGAGACGTCGACGAACTGGCCCTCGCCGGAGCGGTCGCGCTCGCGCAGCGCGGCGAGGATGCCGAAGGCCGCCATGAGCGCGCCGCCGCCGACGTCGGCGATCTGCGCCGCCGCCTGGATCGGGCGGCCGTCCCGCTCGCCGGTGAGGCCGAGGACGCCGACGCGGCCGAGGTAGTTCATGTCGTGGCCGGCGCGGTCGCGCAGCGGGCCGTCCTGGCCGTAGCCGGTGATCGCGCAGTAGACGAGCCCGGGGTTCTCCTGGCGCAGGCGCTCGTAGCCGACGCCGAGCTTGTCGAGCACGCCCGGGCGGAACGACTCGAGCAGGACGTCGTAGTCGCGCACGAGCCGCAGCAGCACCTCGCGCCCGCGCTCCTCCTTGAGGTTGAGGCGAATCGAGCGCTTGTTGCGGTTGAGCGCGAGGAAGAGCGCCGAGCTCGCCGACGTCGCCGCGCCCTCGTAGTGCGGCGGCGCCCAGCGGACGTAGTCGCCCATGCCGGTGTCCTCGACCTTGAGGACGTCGGCGCCGAAGTCGGCGAGCAGCAGCGAGCAGAACCCGCCGGGCAGCAGGCGGGAGAGGTCGAGCACGCGGACGCCCTCGAGGGCGCCGGCGGCGGGGGTGGACGTCACGAGGTCATCGCCTCCTTACGACGAGCGGGCGTGGGCAGGCCCAGGAGCTTGCGGGCCTCGTCGACCGTGGCCGGCCGACGCCCGGCATCCTCGGTCATCTGGCGCGCCTTCGCGACGAGGTCGCCGTTGGAGCGGGCCATCTCGCCGTTGGGGAGGTAGAAGTTGTCCTCCAGCCCGACGCGGATCGAGCCGCCGAGCGTGAGCGCCGAGGCGACGAGCGTCCACTGGTCGCGGCTGATGCCGATGACGCCCCAGTGCGAGTTCGCCGGCACGTTGTCGGCCATCGCGGCGAGGTTGCGCGGGGTCGGCGGGACGCCGCCGACGACGCCCATGACGCAGGAGACGTGCAGCGGCTCCTTCAGGATGCCCATGTCGAGCAGCGGATAGAGCGAGCCGACGTGCCCGAGGTCGAAGCACTCGTGCTCGGGCTTGATGCCGAGCTCGTTCATCGCCCTCAGCAGCTCGATGATCTCGTCGAAGGGGTTCTGGAAGACCGTCTTGAAGACGAAGTCCTTGCGCCGGCGTGAGTACTTCGCGTAGTTCATCGAGCCCATGTTCAGCGCGGCGACCTCGGGCCGCAGCTCGCGCAGGTAGGCGATCCGCTTCTCCAGCGGCACGCCGATCGCGCCGGTCGAGTAGTTGATGATGACGTCGTCGACCTCGGCGAGGATCGCCTCGGTGATGTTGCGGAAGTCCTCGACCTCGAAGGACGGCGTGCCGTCCGGCTTGCGGGCGTGGATGTGGATCATCACGCCGCCCTCGTCGACGATCCGCCGCGCCTCGGCCGCGTACTCCTCGGGCGTGTAGGGGATCGCCGGGCACTGGTCGCGGTTCGCGATCGCGCCCGAGATGGCGCAGGTGATGATCACCGGGTCGTCGAGGCTCATGAGCGGGTCACCTCCCCGGGGCCGTGGACCCCGGCGTCGCGGTTGCGGATGCTCGGCGCCGGGCGCGTCACGAGCGCTGCGCCTCCTTCTCGAAGTCGAGGACGAGCTTCCCGGTCGCGCGCCGCTCGGCGAGGTCGCGCAGCGCCTGCGGCACCTCCTCGAGCGCGTACGTCGCGCCGACGAGCGGCTTGACCTGGCCGGCGGCGATCATCCGCTCGAGGTCGGCGGCGACCTCGGCGATGTACTCCGGCCGCCGCAGCGCGAACTCGCCCCAGGCGGCGCCGATGACGCCGACGTTGCGGAACAGCAGCCGATTGACCTTGACCGACGGGATCTCGCCCTCGGTGAAGCCGATGACGACGAGCCGCCCCTCCGGGTGGAGGCGGCGGATGCTCTGCGAGAGGCGCTCGCCGCCGACGGGGTCGAAGACGACGTGGGCGAGCGGCCACTCCTCCTCGGTGCGGACGACCTCGTCGGCGCCCGCCCGCCTGGCCACCTCGGCCTTCTCGTCGGTGGAGACGACCGCGACGACGCGCGCCCCGACCGCCTTGCCGATCTGGATCGCGGCGGTGCCGACGCCGCCGGCGGCGCCCTGGACGAGCAGCGTCTCGTCCGGTCGCAGCGCCGCGCGGCGGACGAGCGCGAAGTGCGCGGTGTGGTAGTTCATCGGCAGCGCGGCGCCCTCGGCGAAGCTGAGCTGCTCGGGCAGGCGCCAGGTCATGCCGGGCTGGCCGACGGCGACCTCGGCGAAGCCGCCGAAGGCGGTGAACGCCATCACCCGGTCGCCGGGCGCGAAGCCCGAGCCCTCCGGCGCCGAGCGGACGACGCCGGCGACCTCGACGCCGGGGGTGAACGGCGGGTCGGGCTTGAGCTGGTACTCGCCCCTGCTGAGCAGCAGGTCGGGGAAGGAGATGCCCGCGGCGCGGACGTCGATGAGGACGCCGCCGTCCGCGGCCGGCTCGGGCAGCTCGACGAGGCGGAGCCCGTCGGGGCCGGTCGTCTCGTGGACCTGGATCGCGCGCATCAGACCGGGACGACCGCCTGCCGCTTCCACGGCCGCTCGATCTTCTTGTTCTCCGCCATCTCGAGCGCGCGGATGATCGTCGGCCGCGTCTCGCGCGGGTCGATGACGTCGTCGATCATCGCGTTGCCCGCGGCGACGTAGACGTCGATGATCTTGCGGAAGTTGTCGATCAGCTCCTTCCGCTTCGCCTCGGGGTCCTCGGCCGCCTCGACCTGCTTGCGGAAGATGATCTCCACCGCGCCCTCGGCGCCCATGACGGAGATCTCCGCCGTCGGCCAGGCGACGATGAGGTCGGGCTCGTAGGCGCGGCCGCACATGACGTAGTAGCCGGCGCCGTAGGCCTTGCGGACGATGACGGTGACCTTCGGCACCGTCGCGTTCGCGACCGCGTGGAGCATCTTCGCCCCGTGGCGGATGATGCCCTCCTGCTCGACCTTCGTGCCGACCATGAAGCCCGGCACGTCGACGAGGAAGACGAGCGGGATCGAGTAGGCGTTGCAGAGGTTGACGAAGCGCGCCGCCTTGTCGGCCGAGTCGTTGTCGAGGATGCCGCCGAGCTGCTTCGGCTGGTTGGCGACGATGCCGACCGGGCGGCCGCCCATGCGGGCGAAGCCGGTGATGATCGTCTTCGCCCACTGGCGCTTGATGTCGAAGAACACGCCGTCGTCGACGATCCGCCGGATGATCTCGTACATGTCGTACGGCTTGCGGTTGGACTCCGGCAGGACGTCGAGCAGCTCCTCGTCCATCCGGTCGATGGGGTCTGCGCACTCGACGACCGGCGGCTTCTCCTCGCAGTTCTGCGGCATGTAGGAGAGGTAGTCCTTGATCGCCTGGATGCACTCCTCGTCGGACTTCACCTCCATGTCGCCGACGCCGGAGACGCGGCAGTGGACGCGCGAGCCGCCGAGCTCCTCCTGGGTGACGTCCTCGCCGACGGCGGCGCGGACGAGGTGCGGGCCCGCGAGCGCCATCGAGCCCTGGCCCTTGACCATGACGACGAAGTCGGCGAGGCCCGGGATGTAGGCGGTGCCGGCGGCGCAGGGGCCCATGAGCGCGGCGATCTGCGGGATGACGCCGCTCATGACGACCTCCTCCTGGAAGAGGAAGCCCGAGCCGGCGAAGAGGGAGCCGACGGCCTCCTGGATGCGGGCGCCGGCCGAGTCGAGCAGCCAGATGAAGGGGATCCGCTTGGTGAGCGCGAGCTCGCGCAGGCGCGTGACCTTGAGCTCGCCGGTCATGCCCATCGAGCCCGCCATGACCGTGAAGTCGTAGGCGGCGACGGCCACCATGCGGCCGTTGACCTTGCCGTAGCCGGTGATGACGCCGTCGGCGGGCGCCTCGACGCCCTCCATCGCCCGCTGCGAGTAGTGCGGGCGGCCGTGGATGCCGAGCTCGGTGAAGGTGCCCTCGTCGATGAGCAGGGCGATCCGCTCGCGAGCGGTGAGCTTGCCGGCCTCGTGCTGCTTGCGGATCTTCTCCTCCCCGCCGCCGAGGCGCGCCTTCTCCCGGCGCGCGTGCAGGTCCTCGACGAGCGGCCGGAGGATCGAGGTCTTCGTCACTGACCCTTCCATTGCGGCTCCCTCTTCTCGAAGAACGCGGTGACGCCCTCGCGCAGGTCGTCGGTCGACAACACGATCGTGAGCTGCGAGTGGAGGTACTCGAGCGCCTCCTGCAGCGGCATGTCCTGCTGGCGGAACATCGCCTGCTTGCCCAACCGCATGATGAGCGGCGACTTCGAGGCGAGCTTCTCGGCCCACTCGCGCACGCCCGCCTCGAACTCCTCCTCGGGCAGGACGCGGTTGACGATGCCGATGCGCTCGGCCTCGCGGGCGCTGATCCGCTCGCCGAGCAGCAGCAGCTCGTTCGTCTTCTTGCGCCCGACGTTGCGGTAGATGAGCGCCATGATCATGAAGGGGAACGCGCCGACGTTGATCTCGGGCGTGCCGAACTCGGCGGTCTCCTTCGCGACGATGAGATCGCACGCGAGCGCGATCCCGAGCGCGCCGGCGAGCACGTGGCCGTTGGCCGCGCAGATCGTCGGCTTGCCCCGGCCGATCGAGCCGAGGATCTTCACGAGCCGCTCGCTCGCCATGTGCTTGTGGACGAGCGGGACGTCGGCGCCGAAGCCGGCGAGGTTGGCGCCGGAGGAGAAGACCCGCTCGTGCGACGAGGTGAGGACGATCGCGCGGACGGCGTCGTCGGCGTTCGCCCGCTCGAAGGCGTCGATCAGCTCGTCGAGCAGCTCGTTGGAGAGCGCGTTGCGGGTCTCCGGCTGGTGGAGGGTGATGGTCGCGACGCCGCTGTCCGCGACGTCGTAGAGGATCGTCTCGTAACCCACGGGCCTCCTCGTCGAAAGTGGAAAGTCCTACTTACCACTTTGACGGACGGGGGCGCGGGTCGTCAAGCGGCGGGGCTTGCGGGTCGGGCCTGCCGGCCCGCCCGCCCTCGGGAGCGTCCTGCCCTGTCCCGGCATGGGCTGGTGAGGACAGGACGCTTGGGGCGCCGCGCGGGGCGCGGTTCCGAGTGTCCTGCCTTCTTCCGCCATGGGCGGGTCAGGGCAGGACGCTTGGGGGGGTCAGGCGGGCTCCTCGGGCACCGCGAGGATGTTGCCCGCGGGGTCGCGGAACCACGCGATCGCCGGGCCCATGCCGCGCGCGATGCCGCGCTCGTCCTGGTCGAAGCCCTCGTAGCGCTCGAACGCGACGCCGCGGGCGGCGAGCTCGCCGACCGCCTGCTCGACGTCGTCGACGGGGAAGTTGAGGATCGTGTACGTCGCCGGCCGGTGGTCAGGCTTGGCGTAGACGAAGACGCCGGGATCGCAGCCGCCGACGTCGAGGCGGATGAGCCCGGCCTCCTCGTCGACCGTCTCCACCCCGATCCCGAGCACCTCTCCGTAGAACGCCCGCGCCGCGTCGATGTCGTCGACGGCGAAGCCGCTGAAGGCCCTGTCGCTGGCGAGCATGGCCCGCTCCTCTCGTTCGCTCCTCCCTAGAGACCGAGCGGTCTGGCCCGACTCATCGCCCCCGACCGGGAACCGTCCTGCCTTTCCCCGGCATGGGCTGGTGAGGGCAGGACGCTTGGGGAGGCCGCGCGGGACCGGAGCACCAAGTGTCCCGCCTTTTCCCGGCAGCGGCGGTGCAAAGCAGGACGCTTCGCCGCGGCGGGGGCGAACCGCGGCAGCGTCCCGCCTTACCCAGGCGATGGCGGACAAGGGCAGGACGGTCGAGCAGCGGATGGCGCGGCTGGCGTCGGGCGCGCAGGGCGTGGTGGCGCGGCGGGAGCTCCTCGCGGTGGGGATCACCCGGGCGGAGATCGAGCACCGCCTCGCGACCGGGGCGCTCATCCCGGAGTACCGCGGCGTCTACCGGGTCGGGCACGCGGCGCCGAGCGTGGAGGCGCGCTACACGGCCGCCGTGAAGGCGTGCGGGCCGCGGGCCGTGCTCAGCGGGATGGCGGCGGCCTACCTGCTGGGGCTCGTCAAGCGGCCACCCGCGGTCCCGGAGGTGACCGCGCCGACCGAGCGGCGGGTGCCGGGCATCCGGGCCCGCCGGTGCCGTCGCCTCGACCGGCGCGACACGATGCGCTTCAAGGGCATCCCGGTCACGACCCCGGCGCGCACGCTCGTCGACGTCGCCGCCGAGCTCGGCGCCGGCGAGCTCGCGCGCGCCTGCCACGAGGCGCACGTCCGCTTCGGGACGACCCCGGCGGACGTCGAGGCCGTCCTGGCCCGGCGCCCCACCGCCCCCGGCGCCGGGAAGCTCCGCCGCATCCTGCGCGGCGACGACCCCGTCCTCCTCAGCGCGCTCGAGCGCGCGTTCCTGCGGCTGCTGCGGGTCCACGACCTGCCGCTGCCCGAGACGAACCGGCCCGTCGGCGCCCACTACGTCGACTGCCGCTGGCCTGCGCACCGTCTCACGGTCGAGCTCGACGGCTACCGCTACCACCACACGCGCCACGCCTGGGAGCAGGACCGGGAGCGCGAGCGGGCAGCCCGCGCCCGCGGCGACGAGTTCCGCCGCTACACCTGGGCCGACGTCCACGAGCACGCCGAGGCGACGGCGGCGGAGATCGCGCGGCTCACGGGCCGGGGCTAGCGCGCGACTCAGGGGCAAGCGTCCTGGGTTAACCCGCCAGTGGCGGGTGAGGGCAGGACGCTTCCGCTCCGTCGCCCCGGCCGTGCGGACAAGTGTCCTGCCTTGACCAGCCCATGGCGGGGAAAGGCAGGACGCTCCGGCCGGGCCCGCGGCCCCCGGCGCCCCACCGGCGGTGGCGCCCCACCGCCCGGTGGCGCCCCACCGCCCGGTGGCGCCCCACCGGCGGTGGCGCCCCCAGCCCGGGCAGAAAGTAGGAAGTAGCACTGTTTACTTTCGGCCCGCTCTCCGTTAGCGTGACGGCCATGAGCACCGACGCCGTCATCAAGCCGGACCACGCCGCGGCGCGCCGGCACTTCATCTTCACGGAGGAGCACGAGGAGCTCCGCCAGTCGATCCGCCGCTTCGTCGAGAGCGAGCTTGCGCCCCATGCCGAGAAGTGGGAGCGGGAGACGTTCGAGGACTGGGTCTTCCCGCGCATGGGCGAGCTCGGCTTCCTCGGGCTCTCGATGCCGCCGGAGTACGGGGGCCAGGGCGGCGACTACTTCTGCAACATCGTCCTCGCCGAGGAGATGACCCGCTCCAACTGCGGCGGCCTGACGATGGGCGTCGCCGTCCACACCGACATGGCGATGCCGCCGATCAACGCCTTCGGCACCGAGGAGCAGAAGCGCAAGTACCTCGAGCCCGCGATCAAGGGCGAGAAGATCCTCTGCCTCGGCATCACCGAGCCCGACGCCGGCTCCGACGTCGCCGGCATCAAGACGCGCGCCGTCCGCGACGGCGACGAGTACGTCATCAACGGGTCGAAGACCTTCATCACGAACGGCCACCGCGCCGACGTCATCGTCCTGGTGACGAAGACCGACCCGGACGCCGGCTACGACGGCTTCACGCTCTTCCTCGTCGACATGGACTCGCCGGGCGTCATCCGCGAGAAGAAGCTCGAGAAGCTCGGCATGCACGCCTCCGACACGGCGCTGCTCGCCTTCCAGGACGTGCGCGTCCCCGCGGAGAACATCCTCGGCGAGGAGGGCAAGGGCTTCTACCACATCATGTGGGAGCTCCAGGGCGAGCGCCTCATCGGCGCCGCCGGCTGCGTCGCCGGCGCCCAGCGGGCCTTCGAGAAGACGCTCCAGTACGCGAAGGAGCGCACGGCGTTCGGCCGCCCGATCGGCCGCTTCCAGGTCATCCGCCACAAGTTCGCCGAGATGGCGACGAAGATCGAGACGGCCCGGCAGATGGTCTACACGACCGCCTGGCGCTTCGCGAACGGCGAATACCCCGTGCGCGAGATCTCGATGGCGAAGCTCTACGCCTCCCGCGTGATGTGCGAGGTCGCCGACGAATGCCTCCAGATCCACGGCGGCAACGGCTACATGCGCGAGTACGGGATCGAGCGCGTCTGGCGCGACGCCCGCCTCAACCGGATCGGCGCGGGGACCGACGAGATCATGCTCGAGGTCATCGGCCGCTCCTACGGGCTCTAGCTCACCGGGCGCGCCGCCGCGGCGGGCCGGGAGCGCCACCCGCCGCGCGCGGCGGCCGGCGGGCGCCGGGCCGCGCCCATGAGCACGGCCCGGCGCCCCTCACCGCCGGCTACGCCGCCGCCCGCGCCGTCCGGGCGGCGGCGGACTTCGACCGACCGACGACCGCATCTCGCACGAGCGGATCGGCCGCGAGCTCGTCCAGCAGGAACGGGTGCTCGTCCAGGCGCGCCTGGACGAAGTCGCCCGCGAGCGCGTCGAACAGGCCCCGCCCCTCGCGGACGCGCAGCGCCACGTAGACCCCGATGGCGCCCGCCGCCCCCCGACGGCGGGCGGGAGCGAGGTCCAGGTCGTCCTCGAGCGGCACGGCGGCGCCGACGGTCGTCGTGGGGAGCTCGAAGGCGGTGTGCACGGGCATCGCGGCCTCCTCTCGCGTGGTCGTCACGGCGCCCATGGTCGATCGCCGCGACCGCCGCGTGAATGGCCCGGCGGTCCCGAATCCCGGCGGCGCGGTTCGACCGCCTGTCGGACCTCAGGCCGCGAGCCTCGCGCTCTGCGCCCGCTCCGCCGGGACGAGCCGCCCGCCGTCGAGCACGAGCACCTCGTCGTAGGCGTCGAGCCCGGCGAGGGTGTGCGTGATGACGAGCACGCCGCGGTCCCCCGCCCGCTCGGCGACGGTGCGCAGGAACGCCTCCGCGCCCTCGGGGTCGAGGTGGGCGGTCGGCTCGTCGAGGACGAGGAAGCGCGCGTCGGCGAGCAGCGCGCGGGCGAACGCGATCCGCCGCCGCTGGCCGCCCGACACCTGGGCGCCGTCCTCGCCGACGAACGTCCCCGCCCCCTCCGGCAGGGACGCGATCCACGGCCCCAGCCCGGCCGCTTCGAGCGCCCGGTCGACCTCCTCGTCCGAGGCCTCCGGCCGCGCGAGGCGGACGTTCTCGCGGATGCTCGTGTTGAAGAGGTGCGCGTCCTGCCCGGCGAGCCGGACGGCGCCGCGCAGCGCGTCGCCGGACAGCTCGCGGACGTCGACGCCGCCGAGCGTCACCCGCCCCTCCTGCGGGTCGGCGAAGCGGACGAGCAGGTTCGCCAGCGTGCTCTTGCCCGACCCGCTCGGGCCGACGAGCGCGACGCGCCGGCCGGGCTTCAGCTCGAGGTCGGCGCCGTCGAGCACCCACTCCTCCGATCCCGGGTAGCGGAAGCGGACGCCCTCGGCGACGAGGCTCCCGCCCGCGGGCAGCGGCCGCGGCCGCTCCGGCTCGCGCACCGGCGCGGGCGCCTCGAGCACGTCCTCGATCCGCGCCGCCGCGTCGGCGCACGCGTCGAGGTGCTGGGCCGCCTGAGGCAGCGGCGTCACCGCCTCGTAGGCGGCGAGGCCGAGGAACGGCAGCACGGCGAGCAGCACGCCCTCCAGGCGCCCCTCGGCGACCGCCGGCACGCCGACGGCGACGAGCGCGACCGCCGACCCCGCCGACAGCAGGGTCTGCAGCCCCGCCGCGAGCCCGCCGGCGAGGGCGTCGCGGCGGGCGAGGCGGACGAGCTCGCCGTCCGCGCGCGCCACCCGGCCCGCGCGCTCGGCCTCCCGCCCCCAGGCCGCGATCTCGGGCGCCTGCTCGACGACCTCGAGCAGCTCGTCGGTGAGCGCCGCGCGCGCCCGCCCCTGGCGGCGGCCCGCCGCCCGCGCCGCGCGCGCGGTGAGCAGCGGCACGGCCACGCCGCCGGCGAGCAGCGCGGCGAGCAGCACCCAGCCCGCCGCGGGCAGCAGCAGGAACGCGATCCAGACCGCCAGCCCGCCCGCGAGCGCCGCCGCCACCGGCGGCGCGAGCGCGCGCAGGTAGAGGTCCTGGAGCCGGTCGACGTCGGCGACGAAGCGGCTGAGCAGATCGCCGCGGCGCAGGCGCGGCAGCCCGCCGGGGACGAGCGGGACGAGCCGCTCGAAGAAGCGGCGGCGCAGCCCCGCGAGCACCCGGAAGGCGAGGTCGTGCGAGACCGTCCGCTCGTAGTAGCGGAGCACCGCGCGGGCGATCCCGAAGAAGCGCACGCCGACGATCGCGACGGTGAGCGAGAGGATCGGCGGCTGGAGCGCGGCCTTGCTGATGAGGTAGCCCGACAGCGACAGCAGGCCCGTCGCCGCCATGACCGCGCCCGCCCCCAGCGCGACCGAGAGCGCGAGCCGGCCGCGCCGGGGGGAGGCGAGCGCCGCCGCGCGCCGCAGCGCCCCCGCCCTGCGGCGCCCGCCCGCGGGCGGCCCTGCTGCCCCAGGGCCGCCCGCGGCCGGTGCCTGGGCGGGACGGAGCGCCGTGGCCGCGGCGGCGGCCCGCGCGGGAGCCTGCTCGCCCGGCGCCGTCGCCACGACGCGCCCCTCCTCCAGCGTCACGACGCGGTCCGCGCGGCGCGCGAGCTCCGGGTGGTGGACGACGAGCAGCACGGTCCGCCCCTCCATGAGCCGCTCGATCGCGTCGGCGACGGCGGCCGCCGACTCGGGGTCGAGGTGGGCGGTCGGCTCGTCGCAGACGACGAGCGGCGCGTCGCGGAGGAACGCGCGCGCGAGCGCCACGCGCTGCGCCTGCCCGGCCGAGAGCGCCCGGCCGCCGTCGCCGACGCGCGTGGCGAGCCCGTCGGGGAGGCGCTCGGCGACCCCGAGCAGCCCCGCCGCGGCCGCGGCCGCGCGGACGCGCCGGTCCGAGGCGCCGGGGTCGGCGAGGCGGATGTTGTCGGCGAGCGTGCCGGCGACGAGGTGCGGGCGCTGCGGCACCCAGGCGATCCGCCGCCGCCACTGCGCCGGGTCGACATCGCGCAGGTCGACGTTGCCGCAGGCCACGCGCCCCTCGTCGGGGTCGGCGAAGCGCAGCAGCAGCGAGACGAGCGTGCTCTTGCCCGAGCCGCTCGGGCCGACGAGCGCGACCGTCTCCCCCGGCCGCAGCTCGAGGTCGACGCCGCGCAGCGCGGGCGCGCCGCGGCCCGGGTAGGAGTAGACGACGCCCTCGAAGCGGATCGGCATATCGGCCGGGTCCGGCGGCCGGACCGGCTCGTCCGGGACGGTGACCGCCGCCGGGGTCTCGAGCACCTCGAACAGCCGCTCGGCCGCGGCGAGCCCGTCGGCGCTCGCGTGGTACTGGGCGCCGACCTCGCGCAGCGGCAGGTACAGCTCGGGCGCGAGCAGGAGCACGACGAGGCCCGCCTCGAGGTCGATCGCCCCCGAGACGAGCTGGACGCCGACGACCGCGGCGACGAGCGCCGTCCCGATCATCGCCAGCAGCTCGAGGACGAGCGCCGAGAGGAAGGCGATGCGCAGGGTCGCCATCGTCTCCTGGCGGTAGCGCTCCCCCACCCGGCCGATCGTCTCGGCCTGCGCCGCGGCGCGGTTGTTCGCCCGCAGCGTCGCGAGCCCGCGGACGACGTCGAGGAAGTGGGCGCTGAGCAGCGACAGCGCCCGCCGCCGCTCGCGCGTGCGCCCCTCGGCGTCGAGGCCGATGAGCGCCATGAACACCGGGATGAGGGGGAGCGTCACCGCGAGGATGACGCAGGCGACGAGGTCGACCGTCGCGAGGTAGCCGAGGATCCCGATCGGCACGAGCGCCGCCAGCGCCGCCTGCGGGAGGTAGCGGCTGAAGTAGCGCTCGAGCGCGTCGACGCCGCCGACCGCCGTCGCCGCCAGCTCGCCGCTGCGCTCGGCCGCGAGCGCGCCGGGGCGGCGCAGCAGCAGGTGGTCGACCACCCGCCGGCGCAGCTCCGACATCACCCGCATCGCGCCGAGGCGCCCGGACACCTCGAACGCGGCCGAGAGCAGCCCTCGCCCCGCCACGACGGCGGCGAGCGCGATCAGCTCCCCCTCGACGTCGGCGAGCGCCGCGCCGTGGAGGAACGCGCGGTCGATGACCCGCGCGAGCAGCGCCGCCTGGGCGACGACGAGCCCCGCCGCGACGGCGCCGAGGGCGACCGTCGCGGCGAGGTGCGCCCGACCACCGCGGGTGGAGGCGAGGAGACGGCGGTCGGCGGGCTTCACGGGATCAGGCCGTCGGCGCGGTCTCCCCGCCCTCGCCACCGCGCCGCTCGGCGAGGAAGCTGCGCTTGGCGACCGCAGCCACCTTCGCCTTGACCTCCTCGAAGTCCTCGCGACCGAGGCGGGCGCGGAAGACCCAGTAGGTCCAGGCCGTGTAGGCGAGCACGATCGGGACGAACACCACCGCCACGATCGTCATCACCTTGAGCGTGTACGGCGTCGAGGCGGCCTCGTTGAGCGTGATGCTGAACTCGGGCGAGGTCGTCGAGACCATGACGTTCGGGAACAGGTCCGCGACGAGCGCGACGACGAAGGCCGCGATCGTCCCGGCGCTCAGCCCGAACGCCAGCCCCGGCTTCTTCGCCGCGGAGGCGACGACCGAGATGGCGCCCGCCGCGGCCAGCAGCGCCGCGATCAGCGACACCGCCTCGATCCCGCCGCGGTCGGCCTGGTTGCCGAGCGTCCAGAGGAGGAAGCCGGCGGCCGCGATCGCCGCGCCCGGCGCGAGCCGGCCGGCGAGCCGGCGGGCGCGCCGCTCCATGTCACCGCGCGTGCGGAGGCTGACGAAGATCGCGCCGTGGGCGAGGAAGACGAGCAGCGTCGTCACGCCGCCGAGCAGCGCGTACGGGTTGAGGAGGTCGAGCAGGTTGCCGGTGACCTCCATGTTCGCGTCGATCGGGACGCCGCGGACGATGTTCGCCCAGGCCACGCCCCACAGCAGCGCGGGCACGGCGCTGCCGGCGACGATCGCCCACTCCCACGTGGCGCGCCAGCGGTCGCTGTCGACCTTGCCCCAGAACTCGAACGCCACGCCGCGGACGATGAGCGCCGCGAGGATGAGGAACAGGGCGACGTAGAAGCCCGAGAAGAGCGTCGCGTACCAGTGGGGGAAGGCCGCGAAGGTCGCGCCGCCCGCGACGATCAGCCAGACCTCGTTGCCGTCCCACACCGGGCCGATCGTGTGGAGCAGCATCCGCCGCTCCGTCTTGTCCCGGCCGAGGCGGCGCAGGAGCATCCCCACGCCGAAGTCGAATCCCTCGAGGACGAAGTAGCCGATCCAGAGGACCGTGATGAGTCCGAACCAGATGGCCTGGAGGGTGGTGAACTCTTCCATCGTCTGGGCCTCCTAGTAGGCGAGCGCGAGGTCGGGACGGGATTCGCCGGCCTGGTCGGCGGGCGCGGTCGGCGCGGACGGCGGGCCGGCCTTGGCGAACCGGAAGAAGAGCCGGCCGCCGACCGCCGCGAGCACGCCGTAGATGACGGTGAAGCCGACGAGCGTGAGGATCACCTCGGCCGAGGACACGCCCGGCGACACGCCCTGCTCGGTGCTGAGCAGGCCCTGCACGACCCACGGCTGGCGGCCCATCTCGGTGAACACCCAGCCGGCGGTGTTCGCGATGAACGGCAGCGCCGCGGCCGGCAGGAGGAGCTTGAGGAAGCGCGGCGAGGACTCCAGGCGCTCCTTGCGCGTGAGCCAGAGCCCGAGCGCGGCCAGCGCGATCATGAGGAGCCCGGCGCCGATCATGATGCGGAAGCTCCAGTAGGTGACGCCGACGATCGGCACGTAGTCACCCGGCCCGTACGTCTGCTCGTACTCGGCCTGGACGTCGTTGATGCCGCGCACGACCGCGTCCGGGTCGTTGTGCGCGATGACCGAGAGCAGCTTCGGGACCTCGATGTTGACGTCGGTCCCGCCGGGGTTGCGGGTGAGGTCGCCGATCGCGAACAGCGACAGCCCGGCGCCCTTCTCCGTCTCCCACTGCGCCTCCGCGGCGGCCATCTTCATCGGCTGCACCTCGGTGAGGTGGACGCCGCTGAAGTGGCCGACGACCGCGGTCGCGACCGTCGCGGCGAGCACGATCGGCAGCGCCATCGACGCCGAGCGGCGGAAGAGGTCGACCTCGCGCTTGCGCAGCAGGTGGTACGCGCAGACGGCGAGGATCACCATGCCGCCCGTCGAGAGCGCGCCGAGGATCGTGTGCGGGAAGGCGTAGAGCGTCGTCGGGTTGGTGAGGACCTCGAGGACGTTCGTCATCTCCGCGCGGCCGGCGGCCTCGTTGACCTCGTAGCCGACCGGGTGCTGCATCCACGAGTTGGCCGCGAGGATGAAGTAGGCCGAGGCGAGCGTGCCGATCGAGACGAGCCAGATCGTCGCGAGGTGGACCTTCGGGCTCAGCCGACCCCAGCCGAACAGCCACAGTCCGAGGAAGGTCGACTCGATGAAGAAGGCCGCCAGCCCCTCGATCGCCAGCGGGGCCCCGAAGATGTCGCCCACGTAGCGGGAGTACTCCGACCAGTTCATGCCGAACTGGAACTCCTGGACGATGCCCGTCACGACGCCGACGGCGAACGAGATGAGCATGAGCTTGCCCCAGAAGCGCGTCATCCGGAGCCACGTCTCATCACCGGTCCGGTGCCAGCGCGTCTGGCAGAGGGCGGTGAAGAACGCGAGCCCGATCGTGAGCGGGACGAAGATGAAATGGAACGTGGTGGTGATGCCGAACTGGAGTCGGGCGAGCTCGAGCGTGGTCATGGCGTCGGCCAAGCTACGAACGGCCTCATGAGGCGGCATCGGCGCATCGCCCCCGACCTGAGCGGGGAAACGCGCGAAGGGCCCGGATGCGCGAGGCGCGCGCCCGGGCCGGGTTAGACTCGCCCGCCATGGGGAGCCAGATGCGTACCCGGCGGACGTTCGGCCGGGGTCCGAGGTCGGTCGTGGTGGAGCCGGTCGCCGACGGCGTGTGGGTCGTCCGCGGCGGGTTCCCGAAGAAGGTCATGAACGTCTACCTGCTCGCCGACGAGGGCGGGGTGACGGTGTTCGACGGCGGCATCCACGACATGGCCGCCGGCATCAAGGCGGCCGCCGCCGAGCTGGGCGGGATCAAGCGGGTCGTCCTCGGCCACGCCCACGAGGACCATCGCGGGGCGGCGCCGCACCTCGACGCGCCCGTCTATTGCCACGAGGCCGACCGCCGCTACGCCGAGTCGGAGCTGCGCCCCTACACCGACTACTTCGACATGACGAAGATCGAGCCCCGGCACCTGCGCTTCCTCTATCCGCGGCTGCTGCGGATGTGGGACGGCGGGCCGTGCCGGATCGAGGGCACGGTCGCCGAGGGCGACGAGATCGCGGGCTTCCGCGTCGTCCACCTCCCCGGCCACGCCCCGGGGCTCATCGGCCTGTGGCGGGAGTCCGACCGCCTCGCGCTCGTCAGCGACACCTTCTACACGCTCGACCCGATGAAGATCTCGAGCCCGTTCGGGCCGCCGCGCCTGCCGCACCGGGCGTTCAACCAGGACGACGAGACCGCGCGCGCCTCGCTGCGCAAGCTCGCCGAGCTCGACCCGCGGGCCGCCTGGCCCGGCCACGCCAACCCGGCGACGGGCGACGTGAGCGCGCAGCTCGAGCGCGCGGCGAGCGCGGCGTGAGGGAGGGCTGCCGTCGGTGACGGGCGCGTCATGATGTGCCTATGACGGACGCGATCCCCGCCCCCGCCCCGCGCAAGCTCGTCCCGCCGTTCACGGAGGAGCACGAGGAGCTCCGCCAGGCGATCCGCCGCTTCGTCGCGAACGAGCTCCGCCCCCACGCCGCCGAGTGGGAGGAGGAGGGCTGGTTTCCCAACGACGTCTTCCGCCGCTGCGCCGAGCTCGGCTACCTCGGCCTCAAGTACCCGGAGGAGTACGGCGGCCAGGGCGGCGACTACGTCCACGACGCGGTCCTCGTCGAGGAGCTGTCGCGCTGCGGCTCGGGGGGCGTCGCGGCGGGGATCGGCGCCCACATCGGGATCGCGACGCCGCCGGTCTGGAAGTTCGGCACCGAGGAGCAGAAGCAGCGCTTCCTCGTCCCGGCGATCAAGGGCGAGAAGATCGCCGCGCTCGGGATCACCGAGCCCGACGCCGGCTCCGACGTCGCCGGCATCCGCACCTACGCGAGGAAGGTCGACGGCGGCTGGGTCGTCAACGGCTCGAAGACGTTCATCACCAACGGGGTGCGCGCCGACTTCCTCGTCTGCGCCGTGAAGACGACCGAGGAGGGCGGCCACCACGGTATCTCCTTCCTCATCCTCGAGCGCGACATGGAGGGCTACACGGTCTCGCGCAGGCTCGACAAGCTCGGCTGGCGCGCCTCCGACACCGCCGAGCTCGCCTTCGACGACGTCTTCGTCCCCGAGGAGAACCTGCTCGGAGAGGAGAACGGCGGCTTCTACCTGATCATGGCCAACTTCCAGTGGGAGCGGCTCGTCATGGCGCTCGGGGCGGTCGCGTCGATGGAGGAGACGCTCAAGCGGGCGATCGCCTACGCGGGCGAGCGGACCGCCTTCGGCAAGCCGATCGGCAAGCACCAGGCGATCCGCCACAAGATCGCCGAGATGGCGCTCAAGCTCGAGACCGGCCGGGCGCTCACCTACCACGCGCTGCGGCTGTTCGCCTCCGGCCAGGACGCCACGCGCGAGGTGACGATGGCGAAGCTGAAGACCCAGCGCGACGCCTACGAGGTCGCCGACGACTGCCTCCAGATCCTCGGCGGCCACGGCTACATGAAGGAGTACGAGATCGAGCGCGTCGTCCGCGACCTCCGCCTCGGCCCGATCGGCGGCGGCACGGACGAGATCATGCACGAGATCCTCGGCCGCCAGCTCGGGCTCTGACGACGCGGCGCGGCCGCGCGGCGATGAGTTCCCGCGGCGGGCGCGGTCTAGGTGCCCGGAGAGACGAAAGGAGCACCGAATGCGCCAGATCTACGTCAACCTGCCCGTCAGGGACCTCGAGGCCTCGAAGCGCTTCTTCACGGAGCTCGGCTTCAGCTTCGACACCACCTTCCAGGACGAGACGGCGACCTGCATGGTGGTGGAGGAGAACATCTTCGTGATGCTCCTCACCGAGGCGCGCTTCCGCGACTTCATCGTCGGCGACATCGCCGACCGCGACACGACCGAGGTGCTCGTCGCGATCTCGGCGGACAGCCCGGAGGAGGTCGACCGCCTCGTCGACCGCGCCCTCGAGGTCGGCGGCTCGCCGTGGAAGCCGACCATCGCCCAGGGCCCGATGTACTGCCGCACCTTCCGCGACCCCGACGGGCACGTCTGGGAGGTCCTCCACATGGACCTGTCGAAGCTCCAGACGCAGCCGGTCGCCTCGGAGGCCTAGCCGCCGCGGGCTGGGAGGCCCGGGCAACGCCGCCTGCGACGGGCGCGTCACGCCCGTGACGCGCTCGTCAGAATGCCCCGCCGCAATCACCGTCGTAACGCAAGCGGAGGGACAGATGGGCGTACTGGATGGGAAGGCGGCGATCGTCACCGGCTCGGCGCGCGGCATCGGCCGCGCGACGGCCGAGCTGCTCGCCGAGCACGGGGCGAAGGTCCTCATCAACGACCTCGACGCCGACGTCGCCGAGCAGGCCGCGAAGGAGATCGACGGCGAGACCGTCACCTTCGCCGGCGACCTGACGAAGGAGGGCGTGCCGGACAAGCTCGTCGAGACCGCCGTCGAGGCCTTCGGCAAGCTCGACATCGTCGTCAACAACGCCGGCTACACCTGGGACGGCCCGATCCACAAGATGTCGGACGAGCAGTTCCAGGCGATGCTCGACATCCACACCGTCGTGCCGTTCCGCGTCCTGCGCGCCGCGGCGCCGCACCTGCGCGAGCCGGCGAAGAAGGAGCGCGAGGAGGGCCGCGAGGTGTTCCGCAAGGTCGTGAACGTCTCGTCGATCTCCGGCACGATGGGCAACGCCGGCCAGGCGAACTACTCGGCCGGCAAGTCCGGCGTCGTCGGCCTCACGAAGACGCTCGCCAAGGAGTGGGGCCAGTTCAAGATCAACGTCAACGCCGTCGCCTTCGGCTTCGTCGAGACGCGCCTGACGGCCGCGAAGGAGGAGGCCGGCTCGTTCGTCAAGGACGGCAAGGAGATCCAGCTCGGCATCCCCGAGCAGCTCCGGCAGATGTCGAGCATGCTCATCCCGCTCGGCCGCCCGGCGACGCCCGAGGAGGCCGCGGGCGCCGTCTTCTTCCTCTGCTCGCCGTGGTCGAACTACGTCCACGGCCAGGTGCTCAACGTCACCGGCGGCATCTTCTCCGGCATGTCCTGGTGACCTCGGCGGGCGGGCGCCGTCTTGCAAGCGCGGACGGCGCCCGCCGCCGGCGCTACTTTCCCCCTGCGTGGGGAGCCTGGACGAGCACACGCTCCGGCGGCTGATCGACGTCGGCCGGGCGCTCACCTCCGATCTCGACCTCGAGGTGGTGCTCCGGCGCGTGCTGCACACCGCCCGTGAGCTGACGAAGGCGCGCTACGCCGCGCTCGGCATCCACGGCGAGGACGGGCTCGAGCTCGAGCGCTTCCACGTCGCCGGCATCGACCCGGCGACGCGCCGCGCGATCGGCGAGGAGTCCTGCGGGCGCGGGGTCGTCGGCGAGCTCATCGCCGACCCGCGGCCGCTGCGCCTCGACGACGTCGGCGGGCACCCGAGCTCGTTCGGCTTCCCGCCCGGCCACCCGCGGATGACGAGCTTCCTCGGCGTGCCGATCATCGTCCGCGGCGAGCCCTACGGCCACCTCATGCTCGCGGACAAGGACGGCGGCGAGCCGTTCACCGGCGCCGACGAGGAGACCGCCGTCGTGCTCGCCGAGTGGGCGTCGGTGGCGATCGAGAACGCCCGCCTCTACACGCGCGCGGAGAGCCGCCGGCTCGAGCTCGAGCGGGCCGTGCGCGGCCTGGAGGCGACGACGGCGATCGCGCGCTCGCTCGGCGGGGAGATCGACCTCGACCGCGTGCTCGAGCTCGTCGCCAAGCGCGGGCGGGCGCTCGTCGAGGCGCGCCGGCTCGCCGTGCTGCTGGAGACGAACGGCGAGCTGCGCGTCGCCGCCGTCGCCGGCGGCGGGGAGACGGGCGCGCGGCTCGCGCCCGACTCGCTGCCGGCACGGGTGCTGCGCGCCCGCCGCTCCGAGCGCGTCGACGACCTGGCGGCCCGCCTCCACGGCTCGCTCGCCGAGTTCGACCCCGACGCGCGCTCGGCGCTGCTCGTCCCGCTCGCCTTCCGCAACCAGGCGCACGGCGTGCTCGTCGCGCTCGACCGCGTCAAGCGCGGGCCGGAGTTCGACGACGACGACCTCGAGCTGCTCGACGGCTTCGCGGCGGCGGCCGCCACCGCGATCGCGACCGCCCGCTCGGTCGAGCGCGAGCTGCTGCGCCACTCGATCGAGGTCCAGGAGAGCGAGCGCCGCCGCTGGGCGCGCGAGCTCCACGACCAGACCCTCCAGGCGCTCGGCGCGCTCCAGCTGTTGCTGTCGACGTCGCTGTCGACCGGCGACACCGAGCGGGCGATGCGCAAGGCGATCACGCTGCTCGACCACGAGATCGACGGCCTGCGGGCGATCATCAACGACCTCCGCCCGGCGGCGCTCGACGAGCTCGGCATCGAGCCTGCGCTCGAGGCGCTCGGGCGGCGCGTCGCCGAGCAGGCGCAGCTCGCCGTCGACGTCGCCGTCTCGGTCGACGTCCGCCCGGCGGCGGAGCTGGAGAGCACGATCTACCGGATCGTCCAGGAGGCGCTGACGAACGCCGTCAAGCACGCGCAGGCCTCGCGCGTGCGGGTGGAGGTGACGATCGCCGGCGAGGAGGTGGCGATCGAGGTCGCCGACGACGGCGTCGGCTTCGACCCCTCGGCGAAGACGGCCGGCTTCGGCCTGCTCGGGATGCGCGAGCGCGTCGCGCTCGCGGGCGGGCGGCTCGAGATCGACTCGGCCCCCGGGCGCGGGACGACGCTGCGCGCGGCGATCCGCCCGCAGACGGCGGAGCCCGGGCCGGCGGGCGAGGCGGCCGCGGGCTAGTCCTTCTTCCGCTCTTCCGCGAGCGGCTTGCCGGACTCGTCGGTCATCCCCATCGGCGGCCAGGGGCCGAACCAGTTGTCGCGCGCGCCGTCGATGGTGAGGATCGAGCCGGAGAAGTAGTCGCCCGCGGGCGAGGCGAGGTAGGCGATGAGCCAGGCGGCCTCCTCCGGGCGGCCGAGCCGCTGGAGGGGCACGGTGCGCGAGACGCCCTCGACGACGGGCTTCGGGTACTTCGTCATGAGCGTCTCCGTCGCGAAGTGGCCGAGCGCGAGCGCCGTGAGGCGGATGTCGAAGCGCGCCCACTCGATCGAGAGCACGCGCGTGAGGTTCTCGACCGCCGCGCGCGCCGCCGACGAGTGCGCCATCCCCGGCAGCCCGTGGTGCGGCGACAGCGTGACGTTGATGATCTTGCCGCCGTGGCCGGGGATCATCGCCTTCGTCGCCACCGCGTGGGTCATGAGCCAGGTGCCCTCGACGTTGAGGCGGATGACCGTGCGGAAACCCTTCGGCGTGATGTCCTCCGCCGGCGACATGAACTGCCCGCCGGCGTTGTTGACGAGCGTGTGGATCGTGCCGTGGCGCTCGAGCGCGCCGTCGACGAGCGCGGCGACCTGGTCCTCCTCGCGGATGTCGCAGACGACCGGCTCGAAGCGACCGCCCTCGCAGAGGCTCGCGGTCTCCTCCAGCGGCTCGAGGCGGCGGCCGCAGCCGACGACCGTGGCGCCGAGCCGGCAGAGCTCGATCGCGGCCTCGCGGCCGATCCCCGCGCCCGCGCCCGAGAGGACGATGACCTGGCCGTCGAGGAGGCCGTCGCGGAAGATCTGCGAGGACATCGGCGCGCGGCAGGTTATCGTGCGGCCGTGGCCGAGGTGACGGCATGACCGCGGCCGAGCCGCAGCCCGCGCGGCTGCCGCTCCCGGGCGGCCGGGAGGGCGCGACGGTGCGGCTGCGGCCGCTGCTGACGGCGACCGTGGCGCTCCCCGGGCCGGCCGTGCGGCGCGAGAGCGGGCGGCTCGCGAAGCTGCACGCGGGCGGCTTCCTCGTCCCGCGCGAGCGCTGGGTGCGCGTCCCGATCCCGGCCTTCCTCGTCGAGCACCCCGGCGCGGGGCCGCTGCTCGTCGACACCGGCTTCCACGCCTCGGTCGCCTCGGCGCCGCGGGAGAGCCTCGGGCGGCTGCTGCCGCGCGTCTACCGCGACATCGAGATGACGGCCGCGCAGGCGGTGCCCGACCAGCTCCGCGCGCTCGGCGTCGACCCCGCCGCGATCCGCGTCGTCGTCATGACCCACCTCCACGCCGACCACGCGAGCGGCGTCCAGGAGTTCCCGCAGGCGACGTTCGTCGTCTCCGCCGAGGAGTGGCAGGCCGCCTCCGAGCTCGGCCCCATGCACGGCTACGTCCGGCGCCAGTTCGACCACGCCTTCGACTGGCGGACCGTCGACTTCCACGGCCCGGACGCCGCCGGCTACGGCACCTTCGGCCGCACACTCGACCTCTTCGGCGACGGGAGCGTCCGCCTGCTCGCCACCCCCGGCCACTCCCGCGGCCACCTCTCGGTGCTGCTGCGCCTGCGCGAGCGCGACGCGCTGCTCTGCGGCGACGCCGTCTACACGCTCGACACGCTCCGCGACGCCCACCCGCCCGCGATCCTCGACGACGAGCACCGCTGGCGGCGCTCGCTGCGCGAGATCCAGCTCTGGCTGCGCGAGCGCCCCGGCACGCTCGTCGTCCCCGGCCACGACCTCGCGGCCTTCGAGGCGCTCCAGCCGCTCTACGCGTAGCCGGCCCGGCCAGGGGACCGGGAAACCGCGCCCCGCGCACCCCAGGTGAGGAACTTGACCCTCCGCGTGGGTGGCAAACGCCACCCGCGGGGGGTGGCGCAAGCTCCCTTCTGTTGCGCGCGGCGGCTTGTTAGACCCCGTCGTACCTGCCCAGCCGTCGAAAGGTCGTCCACCGTGTGCCTGGCCATCCCCGGCCGGATCATCGAGATCGTCGACGAGGCCAACCGCCTGGCGAAGGTCGACGTGGCGGGCGTGTGCAGGAACGTCAACGTCGGCCTCCTCGACGGCGAGCCGGACGCCGTCGGCGAGGGCGACTGGGTCCTCATCCACGTCGGCTTCGCGCTCTCGAAGATCGACGAGGAGGAAGCGCACGCGACCCGGCGGCTGCTCGAGCAGATGGGCGCGGAGTACGAGCAGGAGCTCGAGGAGCTCAAGGGGAGCGCGATCGAATGACGTGCGAGCCCGGGCAGCGCTGCGTCACGTGCTCCGACGAGGGCACGCCGATGCGCGTCGTCCGGCTCGATCCCCGGCGGGGGCTCGCGCTGTGCGAGGCCGAGCGCGGCCGGCGGGCGACCGTCGAGACCGCGCTCATCCCCGAGGTGAGCGTGGGTGAGGTGCTGCTCGTGCACGCGGGAGTGGCCCTCGCCCGCCTCGGCGACGGGGCGCCGCCGCCCGCGGCGCGCGCCGCCGGGGCCGCATCGAGGGGGTGGGCGCCGTGAGGTTCGTCGACGAGTTCCGCGACGCCGAGCTCGGCCGGGCGCTCGCCGCCGAGATCCTCGCCACGGTCGAGCCGGGCCGCCGCCACAAGATCATGGAGGTCTGCGGCGGCCACACCCACTCGATCTACAAGTACGGCGTCGACGACCTGCTGCCGGAGAACGTCGAGCTCGTCCACGGCCCCGGCTGCCCGGTGTGCGTCATCCCGATGGGCCGCGTCGACGACGGCATCGCGCTCGCGCTCGAGCCCGGGGTCATCTTCACCTGCTTCGGCGACATGCTCCGCGTCCCCGGCTCGAAGGGAACGCTGCTCGACGCGAAGGCCGACGGGGCCGACGTGCGGATGGTCTACTCGCCGCTCGACGCGCTCCGCCTGGCGAAGTCGAGCCCCGACCGCCAGGTCGTCTTCTTCGCGATCGGCTTCGAGACGACCGCCCCCTCCACCGCGCTCACGCTCAAGCGCGCCCGCGCCGAGGGCGTCCGCAACTTCTCGGTCATGTGCAACCACGTGACGATCGTGCCGCCGCTGCGGGCGCTGCTGGAGTCGCCCGACCTGCGCCTCGACGGGTTCATCGGCCCCGGCCACGTCGCGACCGTCGTGGGCGCGCGCCCGTTCGAGTTCATCCCCGCCGACTACGGCAAGCCGGTCGTCATCTCGGGCTTCGAGCCGCTCGACCTCCTCCAGTCGGTCCACATGATCCTCCGCCAGCTCGCCGACGGCCGCGCGCAGGTGGAGAACCAGTACACGCGCGTCGTCCCCTACGAGGGCAACCCGGCGGCGCTGCGCGTGCTCGCCGAGGTCTTCGAGCTGCGGCCCCACTTGGAGTGGCGCGGACTCGGCTTCATCTCCCAGAGCGCGCTCAAGCTCCGGGACGACTACGCGGACCTCGACGCGGAGACGCGCTTCGAGGTGCCGGGCGTCCGCGTCGCCGACCCGAAGGCCTGCCAGTGCGGCGAGGTGCTCAAGGGCGTCATCAAGCCGTGGGAGTGCAAGGTCTTCGGCACGGCCTGCACGCCCGACCACGCGATCGGGACCTGCATGGTCTCCCCCGAGGGCGCCTGCGCCGCCTACTACAACTACGGCCGCTTCGCCCGCGAGCGGGAGGTCGTGTGAGCGACGCGCCCGCCACCCGCAGCGAGCAGCGCGTGCTCGAGATCATCGAGACCGCCCGCTCCAAGCGCGCGCGCTTCCGCGACGACCACATCACGATGGCCCACGGCGCCGGCGGGAAGGCGAGCCAGGCGCTCGTCGAGGGGCTGCTGGCCCCCGCCTTCGCCTCCCCGGCGCTCGACGCGCTCGGCGACGCCGGCGTCGTCGGCGACCTCGCGCTCACGACCGACAGCTTCGTCGTCAAGCCGCTCCGCTTCCCGGGCGGCTCGATCGGCGAGCTCGCCGTCAACGGGACCGTCAACGACCTCGCCGTCAGCGGCGCGCGGGCGCTCGCGCTGTCGGTCGCGCTCATCCTCGAGGAGGGGCTCGACGCCGAGACGCTCCGCGGCGAGGTGGCGGCGATCGCCGCCGCGGCCGAGGCGGCCGGCGTCGAGGTCGTCACCGGCGACACGAAGGTCGTCGAGCGCGGCCACTGCGACGGCATGTTCGTCTGCACCACCGGGGTCGGGCGGCTCGACCCGCGCGCGCGGCTGTCGACCGCGGGCCTGCGCCCCGGGGACCGGATCCTCGTCTCCGGCACGATCGGCGACCACGGCACCGCGATCATGCTCGCCCGCGGCGAGCTCGGCCTCGACGCGCCGATCGCATCCGACACCCGCTCGCTGTGGCCCGCCGCGGACGCGCTGCTCGGCGCGGCCGGCGACGCGCTCCACGCGATGCGCGACGCGACCCGCGGCGGCGTCGCCTCCTCGCTCAACGAGCTCGCGCGCAGCTCCGGCGTCGCGATGGTCGTGCGCGAGCGCGACGTCCCCGTCGCGCCCGCCGTCGCGGGCGCGGCCGAGCTGCTCGGGATCGACCCGATGCACGTCGCCAACGAGGGCAAGCTCGTCGCGTTCGCCGCCTCCGAGCGCGCCGAGGCGGCGCTCGCGGCGCTGCGCGCGGTGCCGGGCTGCGAGGCGGCGGCCGAGATCGGCGAGGTCCGGACCGAGCCGCCCGGGATGGTGCTGGTGGAGACGAGCTTCGGCGGCCGGCGGGTGATGGACCAGCTCACCGGCGACCCGCTACCGAGGATCTGCTGAGGGGGGAGTGCGCGTGCACGAGCTCGCCATCGCGCAGTCGATCCTCACGATCGCCGAGCGCCACGCCGCCGGCCGCCGGATCAGCCGCGTCGAGGTCGAGGTCGGGCACCTCCGCCAGGTCGTCCCGGCGGCGCTGCGCTTCTCCTTCGAGCTCGTCGCGGAGGGCACCGCGGCCGAGGGCGCCGAGCTGGAGCTCACGGAGGTCCCGGCCGGCGGGGTCTGCCGGCGCTGCGGGGCCGACGGCGACCTCGGCGCGTTCCCGCTCGCCTGCCAGGCGTGCGGGGGGCTCGACGTGGAGGTGACCCGCGGGGAGGAGCTGACGGTGGAGGCGATCGAGGTGACCGACGACGCGCTCGTCACGAACGGAGGGTGAGATGGCGACCCAGGTGCAGGAACCGGTGGGAGTCCAGGAGGTCCACATCCTCTGGATCTCCGAGGGCATGAGCTGCGACGGCGACTCGGTCTCGGTCACCGCCGCCGGCCAGCCCGGCATCGAGGACGTCGTGCTGGGGGCGATCCCCGGCCTGCCGAAGGTCCACCTCCACAACAAGGTGCTCTCGCCCACCCTCGGCGGCGAGGAGTTCCTCGAGCCCTTCCGCGCCGCGCTCGGCGACAGCCTCGACGCGCCGTTCGTGCTCGTCATCGAGGGCTCGATCCCGAACGAGAAGATCAACGGCGAGGGCTACTGGACCTCGTTCGGCAACGACGAGGCGACCGGCGAGCCGCTCACGCTCAACTGGTGGATCGACCGGCTCGCGCCGAAGGCGTGGGCCGTCGTCGCCATCGGGACCTGCGCGACCTACGGCGGCATCCACGCGATGGCCGGCAACCCGACCGGCTGCATGGGCCTCGCCGACTACCTCGGCTGGGACTTCCGCTCGGCGGGCGGCCTGCCGATCGTCAACGTCCCCGGCTGCCCGGTCCAGCCGGAGAACTTCATGGAGACGCTCACCTGGCTGCTCTACCAGGCGGCCGGGCTCGCGCCGACGATCCCGCTCGACGACCAGCTCCGCCCGACGTGGCTGTTCGGCAAGACCGTCCACGAGGGCTGCGACCGCGCCGGCTACTACGAGCAGGGCGACTTCGCCTACGACTACAACTCGCCGAAGTGCCAGGTGAAGATCGGCTGCTGGGGGCCGGTCGTCAACTGCAACGTCCCCAAGCGCGGCTGGATGGCGGGGATCGGGGGCTGCCCCAACGTCGGCGGCATCTGCATCGGCTGCACGATGCCCGGCTTCCCCGACAAGTTCATGCCGTTCATGGACATGCCGCCGGGCGGCGGGCTCTCGAGCGCCCTCAGCGGGGTCTACGGCCCGCTCGTACGCAAGCTGCGCGGGATCACGAACAAGACCGTCAACAAGGAGACGAAGTGGCGGCACAACCGGCCGGAGCTGACGACCGGCTACCGGCCGCGCTGGGGCAACTGAACACGGGCTTCAGGACAGGAGGGACGGGAGATGGCGACGAGGGAAAGGGTCAAGCCCGAGGCGGGCAAGATCGTCGACATGGCCTGGGATCCGATCACGCGGATCGTGGGCAATCTCGGCATCTACACGAAGATCGACTTCGGCAACCGGGAGGTCGTCTCGTGCAAGAGCACCTCCTCCCTCTTCCGCGGCTACAGCGTGTTCATGAAGGGGAAGGACCCCCGCGACGCGCACTTCATCACCAGCCGCATCTGCGGCATCTGCGGTGACAACCACGCCGTCTGCTCCTGCTACGCGCAGCAGATGGCCTACGGGGTCAAGCCGCCGCCGCTGGGCGAGTGGATCGTCAACCTCGGCGAGCTCGCCGAGTACATCTTCGACCACATCATCTTCCAGGACAACCTCGTCTTCGTGGACTTCTGCGAGCAGCTCGTCCGCGAGACGAACCCGAGCGTCTGGGAGAAGGCGAAGAAGACCGAGGCGCCGCACGCCGGCGTCCACGGCTACCGGACGATCGCGGACATCATGAGCTCGTACAACCCCTTCACCGGGGAGACGTACAAGCAGGCGCTCCACATGAGCCGCGTCGGCCGGGAGATGATCTGCCTCATGGAGGGGCGCCACGTGCACCCCTCGACGGTGTATCCCGGCGGGGTCGGCACGATGCCGACGCCGACGCTGTTCACCGACTACCTCTCGCGGCTGCTGCGCTGCCTCGACTTCATCAAGTCGGCGGTCGCGATGAACGACGACGTCTTCGACTTCTTCTACGAGGCCCTGCCGGGCTACGAGGAGGTCGGCCGGCGGCGGGTCCTGCTCGGCTGCTGGGGCGCGCTCAACAACCCCGAGTACTGCACCTACGAGTACCGGACGATGAACGACTGGGGCAACGAGATGTTCGTCACCCCGGGCGTCATCGTCGACGGGCAGCTCGTCACCACGAACCTCGTCGACATCAACCTCGGCATCCGCATCCTGCTCGGCAGCTCGTACTACGACGACTGGGAGAACGAGGAGACGTTCGTCGAGCGCGACCCGCTCGGCAACCCCGTCGACAGGCGCCACCCCTGGAACCAGACGACGATCCCGCGCCCGCAGAAGCGCGACCTCGACGGCGGCAACTACTCGTGGGTCATGAGCCCGCGCTGGCACGACGAGCGCACCGGCGAGCACCTCGCGCTCGACACCGGCGGGGGGCCGCTCGCGCGGCTGTGGGCGACGGCGCTGGCGAACAAGGTCCACACGCCGTACGTCAACGCGACCGGCAACAGCGTCGAGATCAACCTGCCGAAAACGCCGAACACGCCGGAGCAGACGTTCGAGTGGAAGATCCCGCAGTGGTCGAACGCGATCGAGCGCGACCGCGCGCGGATGTACTTCGTCGCCTACTCGGCGGCGATGGCGCTCCACCTCGTCCACATCGCCATGGACGAGCTCCGCGCCGGCCGGACGAAGGTGTTCGAGGACTTCGACGTCCCCGACGAGTCGATCGGCTGCGGCTTCCACGAGGCGGTCCGCGGCGTCCTCTCCCACCACCTCGTCATCCGCGACGGGAAGATCGCGAACTACCACCCCTACCCGCCGACGCCGTGGAACGGGAGCCCGGCGGACTCGTTCGGGACGCCGGGCCCCTACGAGGACGCGGTGAACGGGATGCCGATCTTCGAGGAGAACGGCCCCGACGACTTCCGCGGCATCGACATCATGCGGGCGGTGCGGTCGTTCGACCCGTGCCTGCCGTGCGGCGTCCACATGTACCTCGGCAAGGGGAAGACGATCCGCCGGGTGCACCAGCCGATGTTCGGCGAGCACGGCTAGGGGCGCGCGTGGAGGACGCGGTCGCACGCGAGCGGATCGGGCGGCTGGAAGCGCTGCTGGCGGAGCTCGAGGAGCTCCCCGACCCCGCCGCGCGGGAGCGGGCGACGGCGGCGATCCAGGCGCTGCTCGATCTCTACGGCGAGGGGCTCGGCCGGATCGTCGAGCACGTCGCCGCGCGCGACGACGGCACGCTCGCGGAGGCGTTCGCGGACGACGAGCTCGTCTCCCACCTGCTCCTCCTCCACGACCTCCACCCCGTCCCGCTCGCCGAGCGCGTGGCCGCCGCGCTCGCCGAGGTCCGCCCCTACCTCGCCTCGCACGGCGGCGACGTCGAGCTGCTCGGGGCGGACGACGGGATCGTGCGGCTGCGGCTGACCGGCACCTGCGACGGCTGCCCGTCGTCGGCGGCGACGCTCGAGCTCGCGATCGAGGAGGCGATCCACAAGGCCGCCCCCGACGTCGAGGCGATCGAGACCGAGGGCGCGGCCGAGCCCCGGCGCTCGCCGCCCATCCAGCTCGAGGTGGGCGAGGCGCTGCGGAAGCGCTGGACGGTCGTCGCCGACCCGCCGCGGCCTACGCCGGGCAGCGCGGCGCTCTGCGAGGTCGAGGGCGAGCCGGTGCTGTTCGTCCGCCTGCGCCGCAGCCTCTACGCCTACCGGCCGGCGTGCCCGGCGTGCGGGACGGCGCTCGCCGAGGGGCCGGTCGCGGGGACGCTGCTCGCCTGCGCCGGCTGCGGGCACCGCTACGACGCCGCCCGCGCCGGGCGCTGCGCCGACGACGACGCGCTCCAGCTCGAGCCGGTGCCGCTGCTGCAGGAGGCGGGCGGCGGCGTGAAGCTCGCCCTGGGAGCGAGGGCCGCGGCATGAGCGGCTCGCCGGCGGCAGGATCGCGGCTCCGCCGGCTCGTCCGCGAGCGGCCGCCGGCCGCCGAGCAGCCCGCCGGGCGCGCCGCCCCCTGCGACCTCTGCGGCGGCCCGCTCGAGGCCGAGCACCGCCACGTGCTCGACCTCGACTCGCGCGAGCTGCGCTGCGCCTGCCGGCCGTGCGCGCTGCTCTTCGACCACCGCGCCGCCGGCGGCGGCCACTTCAAGCTCGTCCCCGAGCGGGTCCTCCTGCTCGAGGGCTTCGCGCTCGACGACGCCACCTGGGACGAGCTGCGCATCCCCGTCGACATGGCGTTCTTCTTCCGTGACTCCCGCGCGGGGCGCGTCCAGGCCTTCTACCCCGGCCCGATGGGCGCGACCGAGTCGCTGCTCGGGCTGGAGGCGTGGGAGGCGCTCGAGCGGGCGAACCCGGTGCTCGCCGGGCTCGAGCCCGACGTCGAGGCGCTGCTCGTCGACCGCGCCCGCGGGCGGCGGCGCCACTTCCTCGTCGGCGTCGACGAGTGCTACCGGCTCGTCGCCGTCATCCGCACGCGCTGGCGCGGCTTCAGCGGGGGCAAGGAGGTGTGGGAGGAGCTGGAGCGCTTCTTCGAGGGGCTCCGGCGGCGCGCGCAGGTGGCCGACGCGCGCGCCGGGACACGACAGGCGAGCGCCGCCGCGGCGGCGAGAGAGGGGAGCCGAGCATGACCGCGATCCGGATCGGCAAGCCCGACGTGAGCCCGGACCTCCCGGCGCACACGCCGGGGACGAAGCAGGGCAACGCGAAGGGCAACTACGAGCGCCAGCGCGGCCACAACCCGGACGGGACCTCGACGGCCGAGCGCTCGACGGGGATCGACCCGAAGGCGCGCAACCCGATCGACCCGAGCATGCCGAACATCTCCCCCGCCTAGGCGTGGAGCCGCCCGCCCTCACCGCCGCCGTCCCCGACCTCGCCTTCGCGGTCGAGGACGCCGCGCCCGCCGAGCACGCCGCCGCCCCCGCGCTCGTGCTGCGCCTGCGCGTCGACGCCCCGGGCGCCGACGTCCGCTCGCTCATGCTCGACGCCGACGTCCGCATCGCCGCCCGCCGCCGCGCCTACGACCGCGGCGAGCAGGAGCGGCTGGCCGAGATCTTCGGCGAGCCGGCGCGCTGGTCGCAGACGCTGCGGACCTTCTCGTGGCTGCGCCGGACCCAGGTCGTGCCGCCCTTCAGCGGGACGACGCGCGTCGACCTGGTGCTGCCGTGCACGTACGACTTCGAGGTGCTCGCCGCCCGCTACCTGAGCGCGCTCGGCGACGACGGCACGGTGCCGCTCGAGGTGCTCTTCAGCGGCACGGTGCTCTACGCCCTGCCGGACGGGCGGCTCCAGGTCGCCCGCATCGGCTGGGACCGCGAGGCGGCCTACGACCTCCCCGCGCGGGTGTGGCGCCAGGCGATGGACCGCCACTTCCCCGGCGCCGCCTGGCTGCGCCTGCAGCGGGAGACGTTCGAGGCGCTCCAGGCGTACCGCTCGCGCGAGGCGCTCCCCGGCTGGGACGCGACGATCCTGAGGCTGCTCGAGCGGGAGGCGGGGCGGTGAAGGACCGGGTCCGCCGGATCGCCGACACCGTCCTCTACGAGGGCTACGTGCTGTGGCCGTACCGCAAGTCGGCGCTGAAGAACCAGCGCCGCTGGACCTTCGGCGGCGTCTTCCCCGCGGGCTGGTCGGCCGGCCACCCCGACGACCCGAGCGAGCTGCGCGCCGCCTGCCTGCTGGAGTGCGGACCCGACACGACGCTCGACGTCCGCCTCCGCTTCCTCCAGGTCGTCGAGCGCGGGCTGCGGCGCGACGGCCGGCCGGTCGAGGAGCTCGAGGCCGGCGGCGAGCGCCACGTCGCCTGGGAGGAGGCGACCGAGCGGGAGCTCGCGGCCGAGCTCCGCCCGGCGGCGCTGCGGGCTCCGCACGTGGCGGCCTTCGACATCCCCGCCGGGAAGCAGGAGGAGGCGCTCGCGCCCGGCAAGGCGATCGTCCGCCGCTGGGGCGCGCTGCGCGGGGAGCTCGAGGTGGCGGCGTCGCCCGTCGCCGGCGGGGTCGTCCGCCTCGACGTCGTCGTCCGCAACGCGACCGAGTGGAGCGGCGGAAACCGCGAGGCCACGCTCCGCCAGGCGCTCTGCTCGACCCACGTCGTCCTCCACGCCGACGGCGGGGCGTTCGCCTCGGCCGCCGACCCGCCCGAGGAGCTGCGCGAGGCCGCGGCGGCGTGCGAGCAGCGGGGGCTGTGGCCGGCGCTCGCCGGGGAGGAGGGCGACCGCTCGACGATGCTCTGCGCGCCGATCATCCTCCCCGACCACCCCGAGATCGCCCCCGAGAGCCCCGGCGACCTCTTCGACGCGACCGAGATCGACCAGCTCCTCGTCCTCAGCATCCTCAGCCTGACCGAGGAGGAGCGGCAGGAGATGCGGGCGGCCGACCCGCGCACGCGCGAGATCCTCGAGCGCACCGAGGGGCTGTCGCGGGAGGAGCTCATGCGCCTCCACGGCGCGATCCGCGAGCTCGGGATGGTGCGCCGGCCATGAGCGCGCGGCCGCCCTGGGAGGAGCTCGAGCGCCCCGGCCGCGACGAGGTCACCATCGAGGGCGTCGTCGTCCGCCGCCGCAGCCGCGTCCGCCTCCGCCCCCGCCCCGGCGGCGACGTGCTCGACCTCGCGCTCGACGGGCGGACGGCGATCGTCGAGGAGCTCGTCGAGACGACCGACGGCGAGGTCCAGCTCGCCGTCTGCGTCGAGGACGACCCCGGCCGTGACCTCGGCGAGCTCCGCCAGCCCGGGCACCGCTTCTTCTTCTCGCCCGCCGAGGTCGAGCCGCTCGGCCCGCCGCCCGCGGCGGAGGCGCCGGCGCCGCGCATCCTCGTCGCCGGCCTCGGCAACGTCTTCATGGCCGACGACGGCTTCGGCGTCGCCTGCGTCGAGCGCCTCGCCCGCGAGGAGCTGCCGCCGGGCGTCCGCGTCGAGGACTTCGGCATCCGCGGCATGGACCTCGCCTACGCGCTCGCCGGCTACGACGTCGCGATCCTCGTCGACGCCGTCCCGCGCGGCGGGCGCCCGGGGACGCTCTACGTCATCGAGCCCGAGCTCGACGAGGGCGCCGTCGCCGTGGACACGCACGGGATGGACCCGGTGAAGGTCCTCGCGCTCGCGCAGGCCCTCGGCGACGAGCTCCCGCGCGTGCTCGTCGTCGGCTGCGAGCCCGCGGTGCGGATGCGCGGGGACGAGGACGAGATCGTGGCCGAGCTCAGCGCGCCCGTGCGGGCGTCGCTGGACGAGGCCGTCCGCCTCCTGCGGTCGCTGCTCGGCGACCTCGGGGCGGGGCAACCGACGGAGAGGAGGGCCGGGGGATGAAGCGGCTGATCCCGCTTGCGCTACTCGCGGCGATGGCCGGCGCCGTCGTCGCGCAGCTGCCCGAGCTGAGGCGCTACCTGAAGATCCGATCGATGTAGGGGGAGCGATGCACCGCACGAGGGTGAAGGTCGTCGAGGGCGCGCTCGACGCCAACGACACGATCGCCCGGGCCAACCGCGAGGACTTCGACCGCCACGGCGTGACGGTCGTCAACCTCATGAGCTCGCCCGGGGCCGGCAAGACGACGCTGCTCGAGCGGGCGCTGCCGGGCCTGCCCGCCGCGGTGCTCGAGGGCGACGTCCACGGCAGCTACGACGCCGACCGGCTCGCCCACCTCCACGTCCCCGTCGTCCAGCTCAACACCGACGCCGGCTTCGGCGGCGAGTGCCACCTCGACGCGAACATGGTCCGCTCGGCGATCCCGCGCCTGCCGCTCGCCGACGTCGGCCTGCTCGTCATCGAGAACGTCGGCAACCTCGTCTGCCCGGCGGAGTTCCGCGTCGGCGAGGACGTCCGCGCGATGGTCTGCTCCGTCACCGAGGGGGAGGACAAGCCGCTCAAGTACCCGCTCATGTTCCGGGCCTGCGAGCTCGTCGTCGTCAACAAGATCGACCTCCTCCCCCACCTCGACTTCGACCTGGGCCGCTTCCTCCACCACCTCGAGGCGGTCCACCCCGGCGTCGAGCACATGCTCGTCAGCGCGCGCACCGGCGAGCGGGTGGAGGCCTTCCGGGCGTGGCTGGCGGCGCGCTGCGCGCGGGTGGCGGCATGACCGTCCTCGCCGAGCGGGTGCGCGACGCGCTCGCCGAGCGGACGCGGGCGAACGAGGCGTTCTTCGCGCAGCACGCGGACGCGATCGCGCGGCTCTGCCACCGGATGGCGGAGCGCTTCGCCCGCGGCGGGCGGCTGCTCGCGCTCGGCACCACCCCGGTCGCGCGCTCCGACGTCCGCCACGTCACGGTCGAGTTCGTCCACCCGGTCATCGTCGGCAAGCGCGCGCTGCCGGCGATCGGCCTCGTCGCCGAGCCGGAGGAGCTCGCCCGCCAGGTCCTGCTGCTCGCCGAGGACGACGACATCGCGATCGCCTTCGGGCCCGGCTGCGAGCGGGCGCTTCTGATCGCACGCGAGCGCGGCTGCCTGACGGTCGCGCTGCCCGCCGACTTCCCGCCGCCGACGGCCGACCCGTTCGTCGCGCAGGAGCTCGCCGAGACGCTCTACCACGTGCTCTGGGAGCTCGTGCACGTCTTCTTCGACCACCGCGGGCTGCTGGAGGGGCGGACGGAGCGGCGGACCCACGACACCGGGGCGTCGAGCTTCCTCTACCCGTTCCTCGCCGAGCAGGAGGACGACCTCGAGGCCGTCGTCGCCGACGTCCGCCGCTCGGTCCTCATGAAGGCCGACGAGGTCGCGCGCCTGCGCGAGCAGACGCTGGCCGAGCCGCTCGAAGAGCCCGCCGCGGCGCTGCGGGAGAGCTTCGCGCGCGGCGGCCGGCTGCTCGCGCTCGGCAACGGCGGCTCGGCCACCGACGCGATGGACGTCGTCGCCGACCTGCGCGCGGCGGGGCGGCCCGCGCTCGACCTCACAGAGGACGAGGCGATCCTCACGGCGCTCGCGAACGACATCGGCGTCGACGCGATCTTCTCGCGCCAGGTCATCGCCCACGGCCGCGAGCAGGACACGCTGCTCGCGATCTCCACCAGCGGCAACTCGGGGAACGTCATCGCGGCGCTCGAGGAGGCGCGCCGGCGCGGGCTCACCACGATCGCGCTCGTCGGCTACGACGGCGGGCGGGTCGCCGAGGAGCGCCTCGCCGAGCACGTCGTCGTCACCCGCTCGCAGCACATCCCCCGCATCCAGGAGGCGCAGGCGAGCGCGTACCACGTGCTCGTCGGCGCGGTGACATGACCGTCGCGGCGGCGCGGCGGCGGGTCCGGATCCGCGTGACCGGGACCGTCCAGGGCGTGGGCTTCCGGCCGTACGTCCACCGCCTCGCCGCCGAGCTCGGGCTCACCGGCTTCGTCCTCAACGACGAGCGCGGCGTCGTCGTCGAGGCCGAGGGCGAGCCGGGCGCGGTCGAGCGCCTGCTCGCGCGCCTGCCGGCCGAGGCGCCGCCGCTCGCGGCGGTCGAGCGCGTCGTCGCCGAGCCGCGCCCGGCGACCGGCGAGCGCGGCTTCGCGATCGTCGAGAGCGAGGCGGGCGGGGAGCGGCTCGCGATCGTCGCGCCGGACTCGGCGACCTGCGCGGACTGCCTGCGCGAGCTCTTCGACCCCGGCGACCGCCGCTACCGCTACCCGTTCGTCAACTGCACGAACTGCGGCCCCCGCTTCACGATCGTCCGCGGCGTCCCCTACGACCGGCCGCTCACGACGATGGCGGGCTTCGCGATGTGCGCGGCCTGCCGGGCCGAGTACGACGACCCCGCCGACCGCCGCTTCCACGCCCAGCCGAACGCCTGCCCGGCCTGCGGGCCGCGGGCGGTCCTGACGGACGCGAAGGGGCGGCGGCTCGCCGCCGGCGACCAGGTCGCCGCCGCGGCGGCGCTGCTGCGCGAGGGGACGATCGTCGCGGTCAAGGGGCTCGGCGGCTGGCACCTCGCCTGCCTGGCCGCAGACGAGCGGGCGGTCGCCGAGCTGCGGGCGCGCAAGCGGCGGGAGGAGAAGCCGTTCGCGCTCATGGCCGCCGGCCTGGAGGCGGCGCGCGCGCTCGTCGAGCTGTCGCCGGCCGACGAGGCGCTCCTGCTCGGGCGCGAGCGGCCGATCGTCATCGCCCCGCGGCGGGCGGACGCGCCCGTCGCGCACGCGGTCGCGCCCCGCTCCGCGGAGCTCGGGGTCATGCTCCCCCACGCCCCGCTCCACCACCTCCTCCTCCACGACGTCGGCGCGCCGATCGTGCTGACGAGCGGGAACGTCTCCGACGAGCCGATCGCCTACGCCGACGACGACGCGCGCGAGCGGCTGGGGCCGATCGCCGACGCCTTCCTCGGCCACGACCGGCCGATCCACATGCGCACCGACGACTCGGTCGTGCGCGCGACCGGCGAGGGGCCGCTGCTGCTGCGCCGCTCGCGCGGGTACGTGCCCGCGGCGGTGCCGCTCCCGCTCGAGGCGCCCCCGCTGCTCGCCTGCGGGGCGGAGCTCAAGAACGCGTTCTGCGTGGCGAAGGGGCGGCGGGCGTGGGTGAGCCACCACCTCGGCGACCTCACCAACTGGGAGACGCTGCGCTCCTTCCGCGAGGGCGTCGCCCACTTCGAGCGGCTGTTCGCCGTCGAGCCCGAGGTCGTCGCCCACGACCTCCACCCCGACTACCTCCCGACCGCCTACGCGCTCGAGCGCGAGGGGGTCGAGCTCGTCGCCGTCCAGCACCATCACGCCCACCTCGCCGCCTGCCTCGCCGAGCACGGCGAGGAGGGGCCGGCGGTCGGCGCGATCTACGACGGCACGGGCCTCGGCAGCGACGGGACGGCCTGGGGCGGCGAGCTGCTCGCCGGCGACCTCGAGGGCTTCGAGCGCGCCGGTCACCTCCTGCCCGTCCGCCTGCCGGGCGGCGACCGCGCCGCGCGCGAGCCGTGGCGGATGGCCTGCGCGTGGCTCTGCGCCGCCGGCGCGGACGTCTCGCGCGTGCCGCCCGCGCTCGCCGGCGACGTTCCGGCGGAGCGCTGGCGCGCGGTCGCCCGGCTCGCCGCCGGCGGGCCGACGGCGCCGCCGACGACGAGCGCCGGGCGGCTGTTCGACGCCGTCGCCGCGCTCTGCGGCGTCCGCGCGGTGACGAGCTACGAGGGGCAGGCGGCGATCGAGCTCGAGGCGTGCGCGGCGCCGGGGCCGGCGCGGCCGTACCCGATCGCCGTCGAGCCGGGGCCGCCGGTCGTCATCGACCCGCGCGAGACGATCCGCTGCGTGGCGCGGGACGCCGCCGCCGGCCGGCCGGCGGCGGCGGTGAGCGCGCGCTTCCACGCCGCGCTCGCCGCCGCGACCGCCGAGGCCGTCGCGGCGGTGGCGGCGGCGCGCGGGATCGGCACGGCGGTGCTCTCGGGCGGGGTGTTCTGCAACCGCCGCCTCGTCGAGCAGACGGCCCGCGCGCTGCGGGCGGCCGGGCTGCGCGTGCTCGTGCCGCGGGCGCTGCCGCCGAACGACGGCGGCATCGCGTACGGGCAGGCGGCCGTCGCGGCCGCGAGGACGAGGGGGCGGGGCTGATGCTCGGCCTCGACGACCGCCTGGCGGGGCTCGGCGAGGGCGGGATCGCGCTCGCGCTGCTCGCCGCGGTGCTGCTCGGCCTGCGCCACGCGACCGACCCCGACCACCTCACCGCCGTCTCGACGCTCGTGCTGTCCGACGAGGAGCGCGGCCCGCGGCGGGCGCGCCTGCTCGGGCTGGCGTGGGGCGCCGGGCACGCGCTGACGCTCGTCGCGCTCGGGCTGCCGGTCGTCCTCTTCGGCGACGCGCTGCCGGAGACGGTCCACCGCGCCGCCGAGCTCGCGGTCGCCGCGGTCATCGCGCTGCTCGCCGCGCGGCTGTGGCTGCGCTGGCGGCGCGGGGTGCTCCACGTGCATGTGCATGAGCACGACGGCGTCCGCCACGTGCACGCGCACTTCCACGAGCAGCCCCATCCGCCCGCCGCGGGGCCGCACGCTCGGCCCGCCCACCGCCACGCCCACCCGACCGACCTCGGCCGTACCCCCGGCGCGGCGTTCGGGATCGGCCTCGTCCACGGCGTCGGCGGCTCGGCCGGCGTCGGCATCCTGCTCGTCGGCAGCGTCGCCGGCGGCGCGCCCGGCGTCGTCCTCCTCTGCCTCTTCGCCGCCGCGACCGCCTGCTCGATGGCGCTCGCCTCGACCGCCTGGGGCATCGCCCTCACCCGCGGCCTGCTCGCCCGCCGCCTCGCGACCGCCACCCCCGCGCTCGCCCTCGGCTGCCTCGCCTTCGCCTGCTGGTACGCGCTCGGGGCGCTGGAGCGGGTGCCCTACCCGCTCTGACCCCCGCCCGCACGAAGAACGTCCCGCACTAGCCCCTATAGGGGCCACTCCTGGACGTTCTCGCTGCAGGGCCTCAGCGCGGGACCGGCCGCCGCCCGGCGGCCTCGGCCGAGCGCTGGGCGGCCTCCGCGGCGCGGCGGGCGGCGCGCGCGGCGCGGACGGCGCGGGAGCGGCCGCTCGCCTCGAGCGCCTCGTACAGCGCCTTGATCCGCTCGAAGATCAGCTCGGAGGCGGCCTGCGCCTGCTCGCGCGTCGGGTTCTCGACGACCTCGAAGCGGATCGGGTCGCCGTACTGGACCGTCACCTTCGGGAACTGGAGCCGCTTCCAGTTGCGCGCCTTCTGCGAGCCGACGATCGCCGTCGGCACGACCGGCGCCCCGGACTCGAGCGCGAGCCGGCCGATGCCCGGCTTCGGCCGGCCGAGCTGCTCGGTGCGCGAGCGCCCGCCCTCGCAGTACATGACGACCGCCCCGCCCCGCTTGAGCACCTCGTGGGCGGTGATGAAGCCCTCCTCGTCGCGCTGGCCGCGCCGGATCGGGAAGACGCCGCCGTGGCTGAAGACGAACTGCATCGGCCACTTGAAGAGCTGCGACTTCGCCATGAACTGGACCCGCCTACGCAGGTAGACGGCGACGAAGAAGTGGTCGAGGAACGAGAAGTGGTTCGGGGCGATGATCACCCGCCCCGACGGCGGGACCTTGTCCGAGTCGATGCAGCGCGTCCGGTGGACGAGCAGCAGGTACGGGGTCAGGAGTACCCGCACGACCTCGTACATCCAGTCGGCGGGCCGCCGCCGCGCGCGCTCGTGGAAGCGCGTGAAGTACCCGGCCGGCCGGGAGTCCTTGTAGACCTGCGGCTTCACTTGTGGACTCGTTACCCGGCCTCGCCGGGTTCGTTACTCGCCCATTCGCGGGCGCGCTCCACCGCCCGCGCCCAGTCGGCGAGCAGCCGCTCGCGCTCGTCCGCCCCCATCACGGGCTCGTAGCGGGCCGCCTCGCGCCACATCCCGGCGACGTCGGCCTCGCTCCACACGCCGGTCGCGACGCCCGCGAGGTAGGCGGCGCCGAGCGCCGTCGTCTCCGCCACCTCGGGCACGATCACCGGCACCCCGAGCACGTCGGCCTGGAACTGCATGAGCCAGCGGTTCACCGTCGCCTGCCCGTCGGCCTTCAGCTCCTCGAGCCGCACCCCCGAGGCGGCCTCCATCGCCCGCACCGCGTCCGCGGTCTGGTAGGCGATCGCCTCGAGCGCCGCGCGGGCGAGGTGGGCGCGGCCCGAGCCGCGCGTCAGCCCGACGATCGTCCCGCGCGCGTAGGGATCCCAGTACGGCGAGCCGAGGCCGGTGAGCGCGGGCACGAAGTAGACGCCGTCGTTGGAGTCGAGCGAGCGGGCCAGCGCCTCGGTCTCCCCCGCCTCGGCGATGATCCCGAGCCCGTCGCGCAGCCACTGGACCGCCGCGCCGGTGACGAACACGCTCGCCTCGAGCGCGTAGTCCACCCGCCCCTCGACGCCCCAGGCGACGGTCGTGAGCAGGCCGCGCTCGTGCAGCGGCGTGCGCGAGCCCGCGTTCTGGAGGACGAAGCTGCCGGTCCCGTAGGTGTTCTTGCCGAGCCCGGGCTCGTGGCAGGCCTGCCCGTAGAGCGCCGCCTGCTGGTCGCCGGCGATCCCCGCGACCGGGACGCGCCCGCCGAACTCGGTCGTCTCCCCGTAGACGTGCGCGCTCGGCAGCGGCTCGGGCAGCGACGCCGGCTGGACGCCGAGCAGCTCGCACAGCTCCTCGTCCCACGCCACCCGCTTGATGTCGAACAGCAGCGTGCGCGAGGCGTTCGAGTAGTCGGTGACGTGGCGCCCGCAGAGCTTGAAGACGAGCCAGGAGTCGATCGTCCCGTAGACGGCGCGGCCGCCGACGCCGCCGTGGCGGGCGAGCCACTCGATCTTCGTGCCGGAGAAGTAGGGGTCCAGCACGAGCCCCGTCCGCTCGCGGAAGAGCGGCTCGTGGCCGGCCGCGCGCAGCTCCTCGCAGCGGGCGGCGGTGCGGCGGTCCTGCCAGACGATCGCGCGGTGGAGCGGCTCGCCGGTCCGCCGGTCCCAGGCGACGACCGTCTCGCGCTGGTTCGTGATGCCGATGCCCTTCAGGCGCGAGCCGTCGATCCCCGCGTCGGCGAGCGCCTCGTGGGCGACCGCGCGCGTGACCTCCCAGATCTCGTCCGGGTCGTGCTCCACCCAGCCGGGTTGCGGGAAGTGCTGGCGGAACTCCCGGTAGCCGCGGCCTACCGGCCGCCCCTCCTCGTCGAAGACGAGGCAGGTCGTGCCGGTCGTGCCCTGGTCGATGGCGAGGATCATCGGCGCCTGCGCGAAACGTACACGCGCACGAAGTCGCGCAGCTGGCGCGCGCGGTGGAGGAAGCCCGCCGCCGTCCTGCCCGTCGCGCGGTGGGCGAGGTCGAGCTCGACCTCGACGATGGAGAAGCCCGCGCGGTGGGCGTCGACGGTCATCCCGATCTCCATGCCGAAGCCGGGCGCGAACGGCGTCACCGCCGGGACGACCTCCGGCCGCATGGCGCGCTGGCCGGAGATCGGCGCGGCGAGCTCGAGCCCGGTGAGCGAGCGGATCGCCCAGCCGGCGAAGCCGAGCGCGATCCCGAAGCCGCCGCCGACGCGGCGGGCGAAGCGGGCGACGGCGAGGTCGCCGCGGTCGAGCGCCTCGACGAGCGCCGGGAGCTGCCGCGCCGTCTCGGCGAGGTCGCCGTCGCAGAGCACGAGCGTCTCGCCGGGCCGGAGCCGCTCGGCGGCGAGCGAGGCGACGCCGCCCTTGCCGAGCCGCCGCGGCGCGCGGACGAGCTCGGCGCCGTGGGCGCGGGCGATCTCGGGCGTCGCGTCCGCCGAGGCGTCGTCGGCGACGATGACGCGCGCGCCGGGGAACGCCTCGGCGAGCGCGGCGAGCGTCGCGGAGAGCCGCGGCGCCTCGTTGTGGGCGCAGACGATGACGGCGACCTGCCGATTCCCTGTCACGGGCGAGTATCGTGCCCGATCGCTGTCTCGCGCACAGGAGGACGGAATTGGCGAACGTGGAGGCTCACATCACCGGAACCGTGTGGAAGATCGAGTGCGAGGTCGGCCAGGCCGTCGAGGAGGGCGACACGCTCGTCATCCTCGAGTCGATGAAGATGGAGATGCCGGTCGAGGCCGAGGACGACGGCGTCGTCAAGGAGATCCTCGTCGAGGAGGGCCAGTCCGTCTCCGAGGGCGACCCGCTCGTCGTGATCGAGTGAGAGAGCTCGCCTCAGGGAAGCTGCTGCTCGACGAGCCGGCCGACGGGCTGGCTCGTCTCACGATCGCGAACCCCGGGAAGCGCGGGGCGCTCGACCACGAGATGCTCGACGCGCTCGCGCAAGCCGTCGCGGAGCTCGACGCCCGCTGCCTGCTGCTGACCGGCAGCGGGCGGATGTTCTCGGCCGGCTACGACCTCGGCAACCTCGAGGGCGCCGACTTCGAGGAGCGGGCCGAGGCGCTCGTCGCCCACCCCTTCCACGCCGCGATCGAGGCGCTCGAGGGCTACGCCTACCCGGTCGTCGCCGCGCTCAACGGCCACGCGATCGGCGGCGGCCTCGAGCTCGCGCTCACCGCCGACATCCGCATCGCCGCCGACGACGTCAAGCTCGGCATGCCGCCGGCGAAGCTCGGCCTCATCTACTCCCACACCGGGCTGCGGAAGTTCATCGAGGTCTGCGGGCTCGCGAACACGAACGAGCTCTTCTTCACCGGCCGCTACGTCGACGCCCAGCGCGGGCTGCAGATGGGGCTCGTCAACCAGGTCGTCCCCGCCGGCGAGCTCGAGCAGGCCGCGCTCTCGCTGGCGGCCGAGATCGCCGGCAACGCGCCGCTCTCGCTGGCGGGCAACAAGCGCGTGATCCGGACGCTGCGCGAGCACGTCCACGCCCTCCCGCAGGAGGTCGAGCGCGAGCTCGTCGAGCTGCGCGAGTCCTGCTTCCGCTCCGAGGACTTCCGCGAGGGCGTCCGCGCCTTCGCCGAGAAGCGCGCGCCGCGCTGGAAGGGCCGCTGAGCGCCGCCGCCGCGGCCTCAGTGGCCGACGGCGCTGTGGGTGTGCCAGTAGAGGACGGGCCCGCGCGCCGCCTCGGCGCGCGCCAGCAGCGCCGCCATCGCCTTGCCGGTGTAGACGGGGTCGAGGGCGAGGCCGTCCTCGCGCGCGGCGGCGATCGCGGCCTCGGCCTCGGCGGTGCGGTGGCCGTAGCCGGCGCCCATGAAGCCGGTGACGACCTCCACCCCGCCGGCGCCGAGGCGGCGCGGGTCGACGTCGGCGCCGCGTGAGCGCAGCAGGCGGAGCGCGCGGCGGGCGAGCCGCGTCACCGTCGCCTCGTCGAGGCGGAGCTGGTCGTTGACGAGCACCGCGACGACGCGGGTGCGCAGCGGCGTCAGCCCGAGGCCCGCGAGCAGCCCGGCCGCGCTCCCGCCCGAGCCGAGCGCGACGACGACCTCGGCGGGCTCGGGCAGCTCGCCCGCCTCGACCTGGGCGGCGAGCTCGAGCGCCGCCTCGGCGAAGCCGATCGCCCCGAGCGGCGAGGAGCCCCCGGGCGGCAGCACGTACGGCGGCCGCGGCGGGCGGAGCTGCGCGTGGCGGGCGAGCAGCCACGGCAGCAGGAGCATGGTCCGCCGCGAGCTGCGGGTGTAGTGGATCGCGTCGGCGTCGGCGCGCAGGCGCGCGAGCTGGGCCTCGACGTGCTCGTCGCGCGGCTGCTCGACGAGCGCGAGCGCGCAGCGCAGCCCGTGCCGGCGGGCGTGGCGCGCGGTCGCGAGCCCGTGGTTGGTGGCGAGCCCGCCGAAGGTGAGGACCCAGCGCCGGCGGCGGCGGAGCGCGTCGGCGAGCACCCACTCGAGCTTGCGCGGCTTGTTGCCGCCCCACAGCGGCGCGCTGGCGCCGTCGTCCTTCACCCACAGCTCGGCGCCGGCGCGCGCCGACAGCGCCGCCAGCGGCCGCACCGGCGTCGGGCGCGAGCAGAGCTCGAGCCGCGGCAGCGCGTCCGCGAGCGCCGGGAAGCGGTCGTGGAGGTAGGACGCCATCGGCCGGGATCCTCCCGCATCCCCGCGTCCGTCCGACGCGGTGCCTACCGTCCCGCCGGAAAGCCATGGCCATGCCGACCACCCGGGAGGAGGGGATGCGGTTCGGCGGGACCTCGGGTCGCGCCGGAGCGGTCGATCGTGCCCGTCCGCCCGCCGCAGCCCGGGCGAGCGGCAGCGCGTCGTCGTCCCAACCCTGAGGTTCGCTCCACGAAGGAGGCCCACCGCCGTGACGGAGATCGAGGACGTTCTCGCCGACCTTCGCGACCGGGGCCTCCTCCGCAGACTCCGGGTCGTCGCCGGCCCGCAGGGCCCGCGCGTGCTGCTCGACGGGCGGCCGGTGCTGCTGCTGTGCTCGAGCAACTACCTCGGCCTCGCTGACCACCCGCGCGTCCGCGAGGCGGCCGCCGACGCGGCGATGCGCCACGGCGTCGGCGCGGGCGCGTCGCGGGTCGTGTCGGGGAACATGACCATCCACCGCCGGCTCGAGGAGCGGCTCGCCGAGTTCCTGCGCAGCGAGGCCTGCGTGCTGTTCGGCTCCGGCTACCTCGCCAACGTCGGCATCGTCGCCGCGCTCGCGCGCCGCGGCGACATCGTCTTCTCGGACGAGCTCAACCACCCGAGCATCGCCGACGGCTGCCGGCTGTCGGGCGCCGAGGTGTTCGTCTACGACCACGGCGACGTCGAGCACCTCGCCTGGGGCCTGCGCGAGGCGGCGGGGCGCGGGAGCCTCATCGTCACCGAGGGGGTCTTCGGGCTCGACGGGGACGTCGCCCCGCTGGCGGACATCGTGGAGCTCGCCCGGCGCCACGACGCGCGGGTGATGGTCGACGAGGCCCACGCGCTCGGCGCGACCGGGCCGGGCGGGCGCGGCAGCGTCGCCGCCGCCGGGCTGGAGGACGAGGTCGACCTCGTCGTCGGGACGCTCGGCGCCGCGCTCGGCTCCTACGGCGCCTTCGCCTGCTGCGACGCGACGATGGCGAGGTACCTCGTCAACCGCGCGCGGACGCTCGCCTTCTCGACCGCGCTCGCCCCGCCCGCGGCGGCGGGCGCGATGGCGGCGCTCGAGCTGCTCGCCGCCCAGCCGGAGCGCGTCGACAAGCTCGAGCGCAACGCCCGGCTGCTGCGCGACGCCCTCGCCGGCGAGGGCGTCCCCGCCGACGGCGAGGCCCACATCCTCTCGCTGCCGATCGGCGACGCGCAGGCGACGCTGCGGGCCTGCGAGCAGGCGCTCGAGCGCGGCGTCTTCACGCACGCCGTCCGCCCGCCGCAGGTGCCCGCCGGCGACGCGCGGCTGCGCCTGACGGTCATGGCCTCCCACACCCGCTCCGAGCTCCAGCTCGCGGCGAAGGTGCTCGCCTCGGTCGTCCGCCCCTCGCTCGAGCCCGCCCGCGCCGACGAGGACGCCTTCGACCGCTTCGCCGAGGCCGCCTGAGACGAGAACGTCCAACAGTGGCCCCTATAGGGGCCATCCTTGGACGTTCTTCCCGTGTGGCCGCTGGCGGCGGCGGTCGCGAGCCGGTAGGGTCGCAAGAGCGACACCCTCACCGGCCGGCGGAGGAGGGGGAGCCGGCGCCGACCGGCGAGGGATGATCGCCGAGTAGTGCCAAGGGGTGGGCCGGAGGACCCAAGACTGCCGAACCGACCCCTTGGCGATGGACCCGTCTGATACCCGGCAAATGCCCCTGCTAACGCCGGACGTCCGGGTCCTGCCAGGGCGGCGCGAACGGCGCGTCACCGCCCTGACCGCGGGGCCTCGCGACGCCCGTCAGTCGCCCGCCGCGTACTCGACGATCGACTTGTCGATGAGCCACTCGACCGGCGCCTTGTCGTCGGTGTAGACGGTCCCGCCGGAGAGCGGCGACTCGAGGCCGGCGGCCGCCTCGAGGGCCGTCGCCTGGAGCCCCGTGGGCAGCTCCGGGACCTGCCGCCGCAGCCGCTCGGCCGAGAGCGGGGACTCGGAGGCGACGAGCAGCGTGTTCGTCGGCTCGATCGGATGGCGGAGCACGTGCGGGAAGACCTCGAGCATCGTCGCCGTCAGCACCTTCTCGAGGTCGTCCTGCCCCTCCGGGTGGCCGGCGTTGACGATGAGCACCCCGCCGTCGGCGAGCCGGTCGCGGCAGAGCTCGAAGAACTCGACCGTGGCGAGGTAGAAGGGGATGTAGGGCTGGCGGTAGGCGTCGACGGAGATGACGTCGTACCGCTCGTCCGTGCGGCGCATGAACGGGCGCGCGTCCTCGTGGTGGAGGCGCAGGTTCGGGTTGCTCATGTCGAAGTACTCGCGCCCGATCTCCGACAGCTCGCCGTCGATCTCCACCCCGTCGATGACCGTCTCGGGGAAGAACTCCTCGTACGCCCGCGCCGTCGTCCCCGCGGCGTTGCCGAGGATCGCCACCCGCCGCGGCGGCCGGTCGAAGGAGGCGAACCCGAGCACGAGGTGGCCGTCCCAGACGTCGCCGGTCAGCACGGTGCCGGGCCGGTAGACGGAGTGGACCGCCTGCCCCTCGTTGAGCTCGAGCACCCGCGAGCCGTCGTCGCGCTCGATGACGCGCGCGTACTGGTACTCGGTGTCGCGCTCGTGGATGACACGCCCGTTGGCGGTCTGGGCCTTGAGCGTCCCGACCGGGAGCGCGGCGAGCAGCGCGATGAGCACCGGCACGGCGACGTAGCGGCGGACCGGGCGCAGGCCAGGCAGCGCGACGACCGCGATCGCGAAGGCGAAGATGAGGAACGTCCGCCGCGTCCCCACGAGCGGGATCCACAGCAGCGAGGCGCTCAGCGTCCCGAGCAGGCTGCCCGCCGTCGAGATCGCGTACAGTCGCCCGGAGACCTGGCCGGCGGCCTCGACCCGGTCGACGGCGAGCCGGATCGCCCACGGCGAGACCGCGCCGAGCAACAGCACCGGGATCGCGACGAGCACGAGCACGGCGAGCAGCGAGCCGACGAAGGCGCCGGCGGAGATGGAGTCGAGCGCCTCGACGGCGACGTCGAGCAGCGGGTCGGCGGCGAACGGCACGAGCGCGAGCAGCAGCGCCGCGATGAGCGTGAGCAGGCAGAGCGCGCGCAGGTGCGGCCAGCGGTCGGCCCAGCGCCCGCCGAGCCAGTAGCCCGCCGAGAGCGCCACGAGCACGATGCCGATCGTGTTCGCCCACACGACCGTCGAGGCGCCGAAGTAGGGCGCGAGCAGCCGCACCGCGGCGATCTCCGCGCCGAGCGAGCCCGTCCCGACGACGAAGACCAACAGCGGCAAGGGCGGCATGGCGGTGAGGGACGATAGCTGGCGGTCGCCCCGCGGCACGCGGGCCCGGCCGCCCTCGTGGCGCATGGCCGGATTTGGCTCGCCGGCCAGAAGAAGGCGCGGAAAGACTCGTCCTGCTAAACAACCGCCTTGCTTTGCTGGCCAGGGAGCAGGCCCAACAGGGGAGCAAGGCGGCTCGCATCGCGATCGTCGCGGCTGCGTGCGCGGCCGTCGTGATCGTCGCGTTCGCCCTCTTCGGCGGCGGCTCGTCCTACACCGTCTCGGCGACCTTCGCGAACGCCTCGCAGCTCGTCGAGGGCAACGAGGTGCGGATGGGCGGCGTGCGCGTCGGCTCCGTGAAGGAGCTGCGCCTGGAGCCCGACAGCCGCGTCCGCGTGACGATGGAGATCGAGGGCGAGCACGCCCCGCTCGACCGCGGCACCGAGGCGATCATCCGCCAGACCTCGCTGTCGGGCATCGCCAACCGCTACGTCGACCTCCAGCTCCCGGGCGGCGAGACCGGCGAGGCGATTCCCGACGGCGGCGAGATCGCGCCCGAGCGGGCGAAGGCCGCCGTCGAGGTCGACGCCGTCGTCAACACCTTCGACCCCAGGACGCGCGAGGCGCTGCGCCGCCTCGTCCGCGGCTCGGCGAGGGCGCTCGAGGGGCAGGGCGCCGCCGCCCGCGAGGGCCTGCGCTACCTCAGCCCGGCGCTCGCCGCCACGCGCAAGGCGTTCGAGCAGCTCGCCGCCGACACCGCGCTCCTCGAACGCTTCGTCGTCGACAGCGCCGGCCTGGTGACGACCGTCGCCCGCCGCCGCGGCGACCTCTCCGAGCTCGTCGCCAACCTCGACGAGGCGACCGCCGCGGCGAGCGAGGACACCGCCGCGCTCGCCGGCGCGCTCGAGCGCCTGCCCGGCTTCCTGCGGCGGGCGAACACGACCTTCGTCAACCTCCGCGGCGCGCTCGACGACCTCGATCCCGTCGTCGCCGCGGCGAAGCCGGTCGCGCGTGAGCTGCGCCCCTTCCTCCCCGACCTGCGCACGCTCGCAGCCGAGGGCGAGCCGACCGTCCGCGACCTCGCGCGCGCCATCCGCGCCGACGGCGAGGCCAACGACCTGCTCGACCTGCTGCGGACCGCGCCGCGCCTCGCCCGCGTCGCCGTCGACCGCGCGAAGCGCAACGGCGCCGAGCGGCCGGGCGCCTTCGCGCAGACCTCCGAGGCGCTCCGCGAGGCGACCCCGATCATCGCCTTCGGCCGCTTCTACGCCCCCGACCTCGTCGGCTGGTTCGACGACTTCTCCCACACCGGCGGCTACGACGCGATCGGCGGCTACGCGCGCGGCCAGGTCTACGTGAACCTGCTCAGCGCCGCCCTCCCGAACGTGCCGCTGCTCGACCCGGTCGAGCGGATCAACCAGTTCCTCGGCACCGCGCGGACGCGGCAGTTCAAGCGCTGCCCGGGCGCCGCCGAGGCCCCCGCGGCCGACGGCTCCAACGTCTGGAGCAAGGAGGAGCAGGAGCTCCTCGACTGCGAGGAGAGCCACAGGGCGGTGGGCCCGTGAGGCGCGCGCTCGTCATCGCCGCCGTGGTCGCCGCGGCCGCCGGCGCGCTCGCGCTCGGCGGCGACGACGGCGAGCGGCAGCGCTACCGGATCGTCTTCGACAGCGCCTTCGGCCTCGTCGAGGGCGCGGACTTCCAGATCGCCGGCGTCCCGGCCGGCAGGATCGAGCGCTTCGACCTGTCGGAGGGCTGGCCGCCGCGGGCGGTCGTCGAGGCGGTCGTCGACGACCCGGGTCGCCCGCGCCTGCGCGCCGACGCGCGCTGCGAGGTCAAGCCGCAGTCGCTCATCGGCGAGTACTTCGTCGACTGCGACCCCGGCCGCTCGAGGCGGCCGCTGCCGCACGGCACCGTCCCGGTCGAGCGGACGGCGAACACGATCCCGCTCGACCTCGTCAACGACGTGCTCCGGCGCCCGCAGCAGGAGCGCCTGCCGCTCATCCTCAACGCGCTCGGCGCCGGGCTCGCCGGTCGCCCGGAGGACGTCCAGGAGGTGCTCGCGCGCGCCCACCCGGGCCTGCGCGAGGCGAACGAGACCCTCCGCATCCTCGCCCGCCAGGACCGCACGATCGAGCGCTTCATCGCCGACGCCGAGGCGGTCATCGGCGCGCTCGCGCAGCGCCGCCGCGATGTCGTCCGCTTCGTCGACGAGGCCGAGGACGCCGCCCGCGCCGCCGCCGCGCGCCGCGACGAGCTCGAGCGGACCGCCGACCGCCTCCCCGACCTGCTCGCCGAGCTGGAGCCGGCGATGGCGAGCCTCGGCGAGGTCGCCGACGCCCAGCTCCCCGTGCTCGGCAACCTCTCGCGCGCGGCGTCCGGGCTGGACGCGACGCTCGCGCGGCTGCAGCCGTTCGCCGAGCGCGCTCGGCCGGCGCTGCTCAGCCTCGGCGAGCTGTCGCGCACCGGGCGCGCCGCGCTCGAGAGGAGCCAGGACGAGATCGACGAGCTGCGCGAGCTCGCCGAGCAGGCGCCCGACCTCGCCGACCCGCTGCGCAAGCTCATCCAGTCGCTCGACGACCGCGACCGCGCGATCGAGCACGACGTCCGCGCCGAGGAGACCGCGCCGCCGGAGCCGGACCCGACGGCGGACGCGAAGGGCAAGGGCTTCACCGGCTTCGAGTCGCTGCTCAACTACTTCTACTGGCAGGCGCTGTCGATCAACCTCTTCGACGACGTCGGCCATCTGCTCCGCGTCGGCCTCGTCGTCGACGAGTGCTCGCCGTACTCGGCCAACCCCATCAAGGAGAACCGCATGCACTGCGTCTCCTGGATGGGCCCGTACCAGCCGGGCGTCACCGCGCCCGACCCGACCGAGGGCGGGACGGCGCGGGCATCGCGCGAGGGGCGCGGCCGCGACGCCGACGGGCGCGACGGCGCCGAGCGCGGCGCGGGCCGCGACGACGCGGCGGGCGACGACGACGCGCAGGCCCCGGCCGCCGACGGCGGACCCGTCGGCGGCGACGGCGAGCCCGAGCCGTACGACCCGACCGAGCCGCCGTCGCTCAGCCTGCCCGACGGGCTCGGCCGGCTCCTCGAGCGCGTCGGCGGCCTGCTCGGCGGCCGCGCGCCGGACACCAACCGGTCCCGCCCCCCGACGGGGCTCCTCGACTACCTGCTCGGCCCGTGAGGAAGCGACGGACATCCATCGCCGCCAGCCCGCTGCTCGTCGGGTCCGTGACCGTGCTCGTCACGATCGTCGCGGTCTTCCTCGCCTACAACGCGAACGCGGGCCTCCCCTTCGTGCCGACCTACGAGGTCCGCGCCGAGCTGCCGAACGGGGCGAAGCTCATCCCCGGCAACGCCGTCCGCATCGGGGGCGACCGCGTCGGCCAGGTCACCGCGCTGGAGCCGCGCACCGTCGTCCGCGACGGCGAGCCGGTCACCGTCGCCGTCGCCGAGCTGGAGCTCGACAAGCGCGTCGAGCCGCTGCCGGCCGACACGCGCGTCACCGTGCGGCCGCAGTCGCTGCTCGGGCTGAAGTACGTCGAGCTCGTGCCGGGGAGGTCGAAGCGGCCGCTCGCCCATGGCGCGACGATCCCGCTCGAGCGGGCGCAGGCGCCGGTCGAGCTCGAGGAGGTGCTCTCGACCTTCGACGCCGAGACCCGCGTCGCCGCCCGCGCGGCGCTCGAGGGCTACGGCGACGGGCTCGCCGGCCGCGGCCAGGCGATCAACCGCACGCTGCGTGACCTCAACCCGCTGCTCCGTCACCTCGAGCCGGTCATGACGGCGCTCTCCGACCCCGGCACCGGCCTCGCCCGCCTCGTCCGCGCGCTCGGCGCCGCCGCCGGGCAGGCGGCGCCGGTCGCGCGCGTCCAGGCGGCGCTGTTCGCCGACGCCGCCGACACGTTCGCCGCGCTGGCGCGCGACGAGCGCGCGCTCGAGGAGGCGATCGCCCGCTCGCCGGGGACGATCGACGCCGCCGTCTCGAGCCTCCGCGTCCAGCGGCCGCTGCTCGCCTCCTTCGCCGCGCTCTCGCGCGAGCTCGAGCCCGCCTCGGCCGAGCTCGCGCGCACGGTCGGGCCGCTGCAGTCCGCGCTCGCCGCCGGCGCGCCCGCGCTCGAGGGCGCCCCGCGGACGAACGAGCTCGGCCGGCGCGCGCTCGCGCAGCTCGACGCGCTCGCGGAGAACCCGCAGACGCTCGTCGGCCTCGGGCAGCTCCACCGGACGGTCGACGTGACGGCGCCGCTCGTCCGCTTCGTCGCGCCCGTCCAGCTCGTCTGCAACTACATGAACTACTACCTCGGCCCGCTCGGCACGCACCAGTCGGAGGAGGTCCAGGGCGGCACGCTGGAGCGCGTCCGGGTCACGCTCGGCAACCTGCTCCAGGACAACAACCTCCAGAGCTCGACCGCCGACCGGCCGGCCGACATCCCCGCCGGCCAGGACCCGCAGGAGGCGCGCAACCTCCTCGGCCCGCTCAACCGCCTGGCGACGCAGTTCTACGGCCCCTCGGTCACGCCCGACGGGAAGGCCGACTGCCAGGCGGGCCAGACCGGCTACATGGACGGCCCGCTCAACACCGGCGGCCGCTACGGGCCCGACGAGGACGGCGGCCGGGCGGTCCTGCTCGACCCGTACACCCCCGGCCCCCGCCACGGCGGCACCTGGGTCAGCCGCCGCCTCGGCATCGACAGCCTGGAGGACGTGAAGTGAGCGCGCGCAGGCCGAGCCGCCTCACCGACTTCGCCGCCGGGCTCGCCGCGGTCGTCATCGTCCTCGCGGCCGCGTGGCTCGTCTTCGGCCGCATCAACCCCTTCAGCGACCGCTACGAGCTCACCGCGGTCCTGCGCGACGTCGAGAACCTCCAGGTCGGCTCGCCCGTCCGCGTCGCCGGCGTCGACGTCGGCGAGGTGACCGCGGTCGAGCCCGGCCCGGGCGGCACGGCGCGCGTGACGTTCGAGCTCGACGACGCGGGCCGGCCCGTCCACGAGGACGCCCGGCTCGAGGTCCAGCCGCGCCTCTTCCTCGAGGGCAACTACGTCATCGACCTCAAGCCCGGCTCCCCGTCGGCGCCGGAGCTCGAGGACGGGGGGACGATCCCGGTCGAGCAGACGGCGGGCGCGGTGAACTTCGACGAGATCACGCGCGTGCTCGACCGGGACACCCGCCGCTCGCTGCGGACGCTGCTGCGCGACTACTCGGCCGCCTACGAGGAGGGCGGCGCCGAGGCGTTCCGCGACTCGATCCCGCAGTGGCGCGAGGCCTACCGGACGACCGCGCTCGCCGCCGACGCGTGGCTGGGCACCGAGGAGGGCGACCTGCGCCGCGCGATCGAGGGCCAGCAGGGGATGCTCGCCGCGCTCGGCGAGGACGCCGACGCGCTCGGCGAGCTCGTGTCCGGCCTCAACGAGACGACCGCCGCGCTCGCGGGCGAGGCCGAGGCGCTCGCCGCCTCCGTGCCGGCGCTGCGCGACGCCTTGGAGACCGGCATGCCGGCGCTCGCCTCCGTCAACGCGGCGATCCCGTCGCTGCGGGCGTTCGCGCGCGAGGCGCTGCCCGGCGTCCGCAGCGCCGGGCCCGCGGTGCGGGCGGCGCGCCCGTTCGCCGGCGAGCTCTCCCGCCTCGTCGGCGAGGACGAGCTGAAGGGCCTCGCCGCGGACCTGCGCGACACCGCGCCCGCGCTCGCGCGCCTCGGCAGCTCGAGCGTCGGCTTCTTCTCGGAGCTGCGGGCCCTCTCGTCCTGCACGGCGAACGTGCTCGTGCCGTTCGCCGAGGCGCCGATCCCCGACCCGGACTTCCCCGAGGCCGACGGCCAGCCGTTCTACAAGGAGATCTCGCGCACGCTCGTCGGCCTCGCCGGCGAGAGCCGCGTCGGCGACGCGAACGGCCAGTGGTTCCGCCTCAACGTGGCGAGCTCGGGCGTGAACCTGCTCCAGCTCGACGGCCCGCTCACCGAGACGCTCTTCGGCTCGCCGCTGTTCCAGCCGCTCGGCGTCCGCCCGATCCCGCCGGAGAAGCGGACGCGGTTCCGGCCCGACGTGCCCTGCGAGACGCAGGAGCCGCCGAACCTCGAGGCCCAGGGCGGCGGCGCCGGCGGGCAGCAGACGACGCTCCGCGCCCGCGACGGCGAGCCGCAGCGGCGCGTCGCGACCGAGCTGCGCAGGCTGCGGGAGTTCCTCGCCGGCGAGCGCAAGCGCAACCCGCTCGACAACCGCGGGCTGCGCGAGCTCATGCCGAAGCAGGAGGGGCGGCGGTGACCCGGGCGCTGCGCAAGCACGTCCGCGACCTGCTCGCGATCGCCGTGCTCGCGGCGATCGGGCTCGGCACCGCCTGGTACGTCCTGAACGCCCAGGGCATGCGGATCCCGCTGCTCGACCCGGCGCCGTTCGAGATCAAGGCCGCCTTCTCCGAAGCCGGCGGCGTCAAGCCGGGACAGCACCAGGCGGTCCGGCTCGCCGGCGTGCGGATCGGCGAGGTGACCGACGTCGAGGTCGACGACGGCCGCGCGATCGTGACGATGGCGATCGAGCCGCGCTACGCCGACCGGATCGGCCGCGACGCGACCGCGCTCCTGCGCCCGCGGACCGGGCTGGAGGACATGTTCGTCGAGCTGTCGCCGGGCAGCGAGGACGCCCCGCGCATCCGCGAGGGCGAGCTCATCCGCATCGGCGAGACGCTCGACGACGTCGACAGCGAGGAGATCCTCGCCCAGCTCGACCGGCGCACGCAGGACTACCTCGGCCTGCTCATCCGCGGCGGCGCGGCCGCCGTCGAGGGGCGCTCGGACGACCTGCGCGCCCTCTACCGCCGGCTCGAGCCGCTCCACCGCGACCTCGCGCGCGTGAACGCCGCCGTCGCGCGCCAGCGGCGCAAGCTCCGCCGCCTCGTCCACGACTACGGCCGCCTCACCGGCGAGCTCGCGCAGGAGCCGGCCGAGCTGCGCTCGCTCGTGCGCGCCTCCAGCGCGGCCGTCGGCGCCTTCGCGCGCCAGGGCAACGACCTCGCCGAGGCCGTCCGCCGGCTGCCCTCCACCCTGCGCACGACCGAGTCCGCGCTGCGGCGCGTCGACACGTTCGCCGGCCGGCTCGGGCCGACGCTCGAGGCGCTCCGCCCGGCGGTCCGCCGGCTCGACGGCGCGAACGAGGCCGTCCGCGAGCTCGCCCAGGCGACGACGGCCACGGTCCGCGACGACATCCGCCCGTTCGCGCGCCGGGCGCGGCCGTACCTCGCCTCGCTCGCGCCCGCCGGCCGCGACCTCGCCGGCGCGATGCCCGACCTCGACACGGCCTTCCACGGCCTCAACCGCTTCTTCAACATGGCCGCCTACAACCCGGGCGGCGCGGAGCCGGCGAGCCTCGGGAGCAAGCGCGAGGAGGGCTACCTCTTCTGGATGGCCTGGGCCGCGCACAACTCCAACCTCCTCTTCTCGACCTCCGACGCCTCCGGCCCGTTCCGCCGCGTCCTGCCGATGCTCGACTGCGACTCGCTGCGCCAGCTCAACGTCGTCGAGCCGCTCCTCACCGCGGCGTTCGGCCTCGAGGACGTGCTCGGGACGCCCGGGCTGTGCCCGCTGAAGGGAGGGAGCAAGTAGTGGCGCCGCAGCGGCTGACGGCAGGACGGCTGGCGATGATGATCGGCTTCTCGCTGTCGGTCTTCGGCCTGCTGCTGTTCCTCTGGCTGTCCTTCGGCGGGCCGACGCCGCTGCGCCCGGAGGGCTACCGCATCCAGGTGCCCTTCGCCGACGCCGCCCAGCTCGTCGAGGAGGCGGACGTGCGCATCTCGGGCCTCGACGTCGGCAAGGTCAAGGTCACCGAGACGCAGCAGCGCCCGCCGCGGACGATCGCGACGCTCGAGATCGACGCGCGCTACGCGCCGCTGCCGGAGGGCACGCGCGCGACGCTGCGCCAGAAGACGATCCTCGGCGAGACCTACGTCGAGCTCGCGCCCGGCCGGGGGAAGCGCGAGATCCCCGACGGCGGGCGGCTGCCCGAGGGGGCCGTGCGGCCCGCCGTCGAGTTCGACGAGCTGTTCGAGGCGCTCGACCCCGAGACGCGGAAGGCGTTCGGGCGCTGGCAGCGCGAGCTCGCCGCCTCGGTCGCCGGCGGCGGGGGCGCCGACCTCAGCGCGGCGCTCGCCAACCTCCCCGGCGTCGCCGGCGACGGCTCGGCGCTGCTGGAGGTGCTCGACCGCCGCGAGCAGGCGCTGCGGCGCTTCGTGCGCAACACCGGGGTCGTGTTCGAGGCCCTGAGCGAGCGCGACCGCATCCGCGAGCTCATCGAGCACTCCGACCGCCTGTTCGCGACGGTCGCCGCCCGCGACGACGCGCTCGGCGAGGCGGTCGCCGTCCTCCCGGCCTTCCTCGGCGAGTCGCGCGCGCTGTCCGAGCGGCTCCAGGCGTTCGCGGCCGACGCGAAGCCGCTCGTCGACGACCTCCGCCCGGTCGCGCGCGAGCTCACGCCGGCGCTGCGGTCGGTCGCCGACCTCTCCCCCGACCTCGAGGACCTCTTCGGCGACCTCGAGGCGCTCAACGCGCTCGCGCCGCGGACGCTCCCGGACGTGCGCCGCTTCCTCGGCGGCTCGGAGCCGGTGTTCGAGGCGCTCGTCCCGTTCCTCCAGGAGCTCAACCCGATCCTGTCGTTCCTCAACTACAACGCGCCGCAGATCAGCAGCCTCTTCGCGGCGGGCGCCCCGGCGCTCCAGTCGCGGCTCGACCGCAGCGAGGGCGAGGGGCTGCCCATCCACGCGCTGCGGCTCATCACGATCGTCGACGCGACGACGCTCGCGGGCATGAACAAGACGCGCCCGGCGACCGAGCGCGGCAACGCCTACCTGGGGCCGGACGCCCACCTCCGCCGCCGCCAGGCGGGCATCCTCGAGAGCTTCGACTGCCGCAACGCCGGCGGCGAGCAGCGCAACCCCCGCGACGGGGTGCCCCCGTGCCTGGTGGCGCCGAAGTCGCTCTGGGACGGCAGGCAGTTCCCGCGCGTGGAGCAGGGCAAGGCGCCGGTCGTCAGCCCGCCGCGCGAGGAGCGGTAGCCCTCACCGCGAACCGCCCCCGCGAGCGGCCGCGACCGCCCACGCGACGACGCGCGCGTCAGGCGCGCGTCGCCGACTCGCGCCCGGGCCGTCCGCCGCCCGGGCCGGCCGGATCAGTCCTCCTCGTAGGGGACGAAGTCCGACTTGCGCGCCCCGCAGACGGGGCAGAACCAGTCGTCCGGGATCTCCTCGAAGGGCGTGCCGGGCGGCACGCCGCCGTCGGGATCCCCCTCCTCCGGGTCGTAGATGAACCCGCAGGACTCGCAGATCCACTTCTGTGCGGTTGCGGCTTCCACGGCGCCGAAGGTTAGTTGACGGGGACCGAGGTCGATATGGTCAATCCGTGCGCGTCGAACGGCCCGGGCCGGGCGAAGAGCTGAACCTCGGGGACGTGACGCCCGCCCGCCCGGCGGCGTCGCTCATCCTGCTGCGCGACACCCCCGAGGGGCCCGAGGTCCTGCTCGTCCAGCGCGCCGCCCACATCCGCTTCATGGGCGGGATGTGGGTGTTCCCGGGCGGCGCCGTCGACGACGAGGACGCCGACCCGGCGACGACGGCGGTGCGCGAGGCCGAGGAGGAGGTCGGGCTCGTCGTCGAGCGCGACGCGCTCGTCCCCTTCTCGCGCTGGGTCACCCCGCGCGAGCTCAAGCGCCGCTACGACACCTGGTTCTTCGTCGCCGAGGCGCCCGCCGGGGAGGTCGTGCTCGACCCCAGGGAATGCGTCGACCACCGCTGGATCCGCCCGGAGGCGGCGCTCGGCGCCTACCAGCGCGGCGAGATGCCGTTCGTCTTCCCCACGCTCAAGCACCTCGAGGAGCTCGCGGCGTTCGCCTCGGTGGCCGAGGTGCTCGAGGCCGGCCGCACGCGCGAGATCACGCCCGTCGAGCCGCGCGTGGCGATCCGCGAGGGCGGCGCCGACGTGCTGCTGCCGGGCGAGCCCGGCTATGACGAGCTCGGCTAGCCGGCGCGGTCGCCGTCCAGGCTCGGCAGCCGCGTCAGCGTGAAGCGCAGCCCCAGCTCCGCCTCGGCCGAGAAGGAGTCGCCGCCCGGGTCGGGGACGGCGTCGATGACGACCTCCCCGGCGGCGAGCTGGGCGGCGAGCGCACGGTGGGCGAGCACCGGCACGCCGGCGACCTCGGCGATCTCGGCCTCGGTCGTGCGGACGTGGCCGGCGAAGAGGTAGGGCGCCGTCCACGAAGAACGTCCAGCGCTGGCCCCTATAGGGGCGGTTGCTGGACGTTCTCGTGAGGGGTGCGGCCCCGGGGCCGGTGGGGCGATCCCTAGGGCGCATTCGGGGGCATCCCGCATTGTGGGGACGCGCGGGCGGCGCGAGCCTGCGGGGAGTCGCTGTCCCGACTCCTGGAGAAGCACCATGCAGACCGAGACCCCGACCACTTCCGATCACGCGCGCACCCGCCTCGGGCGGCTGGGGGCGTGGGCGTTCCGCCGGCGGCGGCGCGTGCTCGCCGGCTGGGCGCTCGCGCTCGTCGCCGCGGTCGCCCTGCTCACCCCGCTCGCCGGCGACTACGAGGCCGAGTTCACGACGCCGGGCTCCGACTCCGAGCAGGCGGACGCCGTCCTGAGCGAGCGCTTCGCGGGGGATCGATCCTCCTACTCGCTCGACGTCGTCTGGCGCTCCGAGCGGGGCGCGCGGTCGCCCGAGGTCTCGAAGCGGATGGACGCGATGCTCGCCGAGGCCGCGCGGCTGGAGGGCATCGGCGCCGTGACCGGGCCGGAGGTCTCGCCCGACGGGAAGACCGCGATCGCGCGCCTCCAGGTGGAGGACGACGAGGCGCCGGAGGCGACGGCCGAGCGGTTGCTCGAGCTGCGCGAGCAGACGGCCGGCGACGGCCTCCAGGTCGAGCTCGCCGGCTGGGACATCCAGGAGGCGCAGGCCTCGGAGACGAGCCCCGAGGCGGTCGGCTTCATGGTCGCCGCCGTCATCCTGCTCGTCACCTTCGGCTCGCTCATCGCGGCCGGGCTGCCGCTGCTCACCGCGCTCTTCGGCCTCGGCGTGACGACCGCGCTCGTCGGCCTGCTCGCCGCGGTCATGGACGTGCCGGACTTCGCGCCCGCCGTGGCGGGGATGATCGGCATCGGCGTCGGCATCGACTACGCGCTGCTCGTCGTCACCCGCTTCCGGGCCGCGCTCGCGCGTGGCCTCGAGGTGCGCGAGGCGGTCGCCGAGGCGACCGCGACGGCGGGCCGCTCGGTCGTCGTCGCCGGGCTCACCGTCGTCATCGCGATGCTCGGCCTCATGGCGATGGGGCTGCCGTTCCTCAACGGCGTCGCGATCGCGGCGAGCCTCGCCGTCCTCGTCGCGGTCGTCGCGGCGATCACGCTCCTGCCGGCGTCGCTCGGCCTGATCGGGCGGCGGATCGACCGCCTCCACGTGCCGGGCAGCAAGGCGCGCGTGAACGGCGAGGGCAGCCGGCGCTGGATGGCCTGGAGCCGCTGGATCCAGCGGCGGCCGTGGGCCGCGCTCGTGGCCGGCGTCGCGCTCGTCACGGCTATGGCGCTGCCGGTGACCGACTTCCACCTCGGCTTCCCGGACGCGGGCAACGACCCCGAGGAGACGACCACGCGCAAGGCCTACGACCTCGTCTCCGAGGCGTTCGGCCCGGGCGCGAACGGCCCGCTGCTCGTGACCGCCGAGCTGCCCGCGGGGGCGGACGCCGAGGCGACGCTCGCCGAGCTGCGCGAGCGCGTGGCGCAGACGCCGGGCGTCGCGGCGGTCTCGCCGCCGCAGCTCGACGAGGCCGGCGACGCGGCCGTGCTCGTGGCGACGCCGGAGACGTCGCCGCAGGACGCCGAGACCGAGGCGCTCGTGGAGCGGCTGCGCGAGGACGTCGTGCCCGCCGTCGAGCGCTCCGGCGCCGAGGTCCACGTCGGCGGCACCACGGCGGGCCTCGTCGACCAGAGCGAGTACACGCTCGACCGCCTGCCGGTGATGATCGCGGTCGTCGTCGGGCTGTCCTTCCTGCTCCTGCTCACGGCGTTCCGCTCGATCCCGGTGGCGGTGAAGGCGGGCTTCATGAACCTGCTGTCGATCGCCGCCGCCTACGGCGTCATGGCGCTGCTCGCCCAGGGCGGCTTCGCCGGCGAGCTCATCGGGATCGACACCGAGACGCCGGTGCCGCCGTTCGTCCCGGTGATGACCTTCGCGGTCCTCTTCGGCCTGTCGATGGACTACGAGGTGTTCCTGCTCTCGCGCATCCGCGAGGAGTACCTCGCGGGCGCCCGCAACGGGCAGGCGGTCGCCGACGGGCTGGCGAAGACCGGCCGCGTCATCACGGCGGCGGCGCTCATCATGGTCGCGGTCTTCAGCGCCTTCGCGCTGAGCGACGACGTCGTGCTCAAGCTCATGGGCGTGGGCATGGCGACGGCGATCTTCGTCGACGCGACGATCGTCCGGATGCTGCTCGTGCCGGCGGTCATGCAGATCCTCGGCCGGGCGAACTGGTGGATCCCGCGCTGGCTCGACCGGCTGCTGCCGCGCCTCAACGCCCACGGGACGGCGCCGGCCACGGCCGGCGACTAGCGCCCCGCGCGCGGGCGGGCCGCCGGCCCGCCCGCGCCGTGCCTCCCCCACGGCGGCCGGGCTCGCGCCCGGCCGCGGCGCGTCCGGGACCCACGCGGGCGCCCCCTCGCCGCCCCGCCCGCGGGCCGCTTTGCGGCCGGCGCCGGGCGGGCGGCGGTCCGTCCGATCCGTTTCGCAGCATGCCGCCCTCCGTGGGAACGGACTCCTGGCTCGCAGACCCGTCACTACGCGCCTGGCAGCGGCGCGCGCTGGCCCGGCTCGCCGAGTGGAAGGGCGGCCCCTTCCTGCTCGCCGCCGCCCCCGGCGCGGGCAAGACGCGCCCGGCGCTCGTGCTCGCGCGCGAGCTGCTCCGCCGCGGCGAGATCCGCCGCGTCGCCGTCGTCTGCCCGACGAGCCCGCTCACCCGCCAGTGGGCCGCGGCCGCCGGCGCGCTCGGCCTCCAGCTCCTCCCCGACGCGCCCGAGCTGCGCACGACGCGCGACTTCCACGGCATCGCCGTCACCTACGCCCGCGTCGGGCAGGCGCCGCAGGCGTTCGCGCGCGGCTGCGGGCCGGACACGCTCGTCATCGCCGACGAGGCCCACCACCTCGGCGACGACCTCACCTGGGGCTCGGGCTTCGCCCGCGCGTTCGCGGCGACCGACCGCTGGCTGTTGCTGTCGGGAACGCCGTTCCGCAGCGACGACCTGCCGATCCCGGGCGTCCGCTACGAGGACGGCGTCGCGGTGCCGGACTTCGCCTACACCTACGGCGAGGCGATCGCCGACGGCGTCTGCCGCCGCGTCGTCTTCATCCCCTACGACGGCGTGCTCCAGTGGCAGAGCGGCGACGAGGTGTACGAGGCGAGCTTCGCCGACGACATCGCCGCGCGCGAGGCGGCGCGCCGCTACCGGACCGCGATCAGCGCGAAGCTCGCCAACGGCCTGCCGCGCATCCTCGCCGCCGCGCACGAGCGGCTGCGGGAGATCCGCGCCTCCGGCCACCCCGACGCGGGCGCCCTCGCGATCGCCGCCGACTCCGAGCACGCGCGCGAGATCCGCGACGCGCTCGAGCGGATCACCGGGACGCGCCCGGTCATGGTGCTGCACACCGAGGCGCGGGCGGCGGAGAAGCTGCGGGCGTTCATGCGCTCCACCGACGAGTGGATCGTCGCGGTGAACATGGTCAGCGAGGGGGTCGACATCCCCCGCCTGCGCGTCGGCGTCTACGCGACCGCGGCGCGCACCCCGCTCGTGTTCCGCCAGATCGTCGGGCGCTTCGTCCGCACCGCCGGCGGGAAGGCGACCGACCTCTCCTACCTCTACCTGCCGGCCGACCGCACGCTGCAGGCGTACGCGAACGACATCGAGCACGAGCTGCGCCACGCGATGCGCCCGCGCGACGAGGAGCCGCCGCCCGAGGGGCTCGACGAGGTGCCCGATCGCCGCGAGACCGAGCGCGGCGAGGACCTCACGTTCGTCCCGGTCAGCGCCGACGTCTCGCCGCAGATGAGCCTCTTCGGCGACCCCGACCCCGCGCCGGCGCCGGCGCCGTCCACGGTCGTGCGGGTGCGCTCGACCCCGGCGCCGCCGCCCCCGCCGCCGGAGCCGGAGGAGGTGCCGGTGTACGCGCGGCGGGAGGCGCTGCGCAAGCAGCGCCACCAGCTCGTCTCCGAGCTCTCGCGCCAGACGGGGCGCAGCCACGCCGAGATCAACGCGCAGATCAACGGCGCGCTCGGGATCGCGAGCGTGCAGGAGGCCTCGCTCGAGCAGCTCGAGCGCTCGATCGGGCTCCTGCTCGACCGCCTGCGGGCGGCGTCGCGGTCGGCGGTCTGACGGCGGGGCGGGCGCGCCCCGCCGCCGCGCCCGCGGCGAACGGCCCGGGCTCCCGCCGCGGCCGGCGCGCCCCGCGCCCCCGCCCTACTCCCGCGGCTGGCTGAGCAGCACGCCGAACATCTTCCGGTCCGGATCGCGCGTGAGGTCGACGTGGACGTGCTTGACCTCGGTGTACTCGTCGAGGCCGTAGCGCGCCATCTCCCGCCCCAGCCCGGACTGCTTGTAGCCGCCGAAGGGCGCGACGCAGTTGATGAGGTGGTGGTCGTTGATCCAGACCGTCCCGGCGCGGATCCGCTTCGCGGCCGACAGCGCGCGGTCGTAGTCCTCGGACCAGACGGCCGCCGCGAGCCCGTAGATCGTGTCGTTGGCGATCCGGATCGCGTCGTCGTCGTCCTTGAACTTGATGACCGACAGGACCGGGCCGAAGATCTCCTCCTGCGCGATCGTCATCGCGTTGTCGACCTCGGTGAAGATCGTCGGCTCGTAGTAGAACCCGCCGTCGGGCACGTCGGACGGCCGCTTGCCGCCGAGCGCGAGCTTCGCGCCCTCCTCGCGGCCGATGCGGACGTAGTCCTCGACCGTCTCGAGCTGCTTCTGCGAGACGAGCGGGCCCATGTCGCTGTCGTAGTCGAGCGCGTCGCCGACCTTGATCTGCTTCGCGCGCTCGACGAGCCGCTCGACGAACTCGTCGTGGATCGACTCCGGCAGCAGCAGCCGCGTGCCCGACTCGCAGACCTGGCCCTGGTGGAAGAACGTCGCCCAGAGCGCGCCGTCGACGGCGGCCTCCATGTTCGCGTCCTCGAAGACGATGTTCGGGGACTTGCCGCCGAGCTCGAGCGTGACCTTCTTGATCGTCGAGGAGGCGAGCTGCATGATCCGCCGCCCGACGACGGTGGAGCCGGTGAAGGAGACCTTGTCGACATCGGGGTGGGAGGCGAGCTCCTCGCCGACCGCCGCGCCGGCGCCGCAGATCACGTTGACGACGCCCTTCGGGAGCTCGGTCTCGTCGAGCAGCTCGGCGAGGCGGAGCGCCGTCAGCGGTGTGTACGAGGCCGGCTTGAGCACGACGGTGTTGCCCATCGCGAGCGCCGGGGCGAGCTTCCAGACCGCCATGACGAGCGGGAAGTTCCAGGGGATGATCCCGGCGCAGACGCCGACCGGCTCGCGCAGGACGAAGTTGTAGGAGTGGGTCGGGAACTCGACCGGCTCGAGCGGCTCCTGGCGCGGCCGCGCCGCCTGGCGGGAGAAGTAGTCCCAGTGGGTGATGCAGTAGCCGGTGATGACGGTCTGCGTCGCGCGGATCGTCATGCCGGCGTTGAGCGCCTCGAGCTCGGCGAGCTCGCTCTCGTGCTCGATGAGCTTGTCGATGACCTGGCGGAGGATGCGGACGCGCTCGTCCGGGTCCATGTCCGACCAGACGCCGGAGTCGAACGCCTCGCGCGCGGCGGCGATCGCCCGCCGGGCGTCCTCGCGACCGCCCTTCGGCACCTGCGCGATGACCTCGCCGTTGGAGGGGTTGATGACGTCGAACGTCTCCCCCGAGACCGCGTCGACCCATTCCCCGCCGATGTACTGCCGGTAGGCCTTGACCTCCTGCGTGGGCGCAACGGCCATGCGCACTCCCTCCCTCGCGATTGGCTGGCCGGCCAATCCTACCCGCGAGAACGTCCCTCGCCAGCCCCTATAGGGGCCACTGCGGGACGGCGTCCCTCCCCGGCCCCTATAGGGGCCACTGCGGGACGGCGTCCCTCCCCGGCCCCTATAGGGGCCATGGTGGGACGTTCTCGTGCGCGTCAGTGCCCGCCGGCGGCCCGCTCGAGCTGCTCCTGGGCGCGGCGGAGGGCGTCGGCGTCGAGATCGCCCTGGCCGGGTGGCGTCGTCGCCTCGTGCGTCTTGCCCCCGGGCGGGCTCGTCGCGCTCTGCTGCTGCGGCCGCTGCTGGGCGTCGCGCTCGTGCTCGGTCATGCGCGTCACCTACCCAGCGCCCGCCGGAGCCGAACCGCGAGCCGCGCCCCTGCCGGCGGGCTGGCGCGGACACCCATCTCCCGGCAAGCGTCCTGGCCTCTCCCGCTCCTGGCGGCACAGGCCAGGACGCTCCGGACGCGGCGGGGGCGGCGCACCGCCCCTAGAAGCTGAGCTGCGGCGAGGCCGCCGCCTCGGCCGCGGCCGCGCCCTCGAGCGCGAGCAGCGCCCGCTTGCGCTCCAGCCCGCCGCCGTAGCCGACGAGGCGGCCGTTCGCGCCGACGACGCGGTGGCAGGGGACGACGATCGCGATGGGGTTGCGGCCGTTGGCCGCGCCGACCGCCCGCGCCAGCCCCGGATCCCCGAGCGCGGCGGCGAGCGCGCCGTACGTCGTCGTCCGCCCGTAGGGGATGCCGAGCAGCGCGTGCCAGACGCGCCGCTCGAACGCCGACCCGCGCGTGAAGCGCAGCGGCAGGTCGAACGCCCGCCGCTCCCCGGCGAAGTACTCCTCGAGCTGACCGGCCGCCTCGGCGAGCACCCCGCCGGCGGGCGCACCGGACGGCGGCTCCCCGGGGTCGAATCCGAGGCCGGTGAGCGCGCCGTCGCGGGCCCGCAGCTCCAGCGGCCCGACGGGGCTGTCGACGATGCAGCGCTGCTCGCTCATCGCAGGTCCAACGCCTCAGGGGCGCCCGGCGTGAGCTTGCCCCGGACGGGCGCCGCCTACGCCCGCGCCCGCTGCCGGGCGAGCTCGACGAACCAGTCGAGGGCCTCCGGGTTGGCGAGCGACCCGCGGCTCGCGGCCTTGTCCGGCGGGGTGCCCATGAGGATCCGCTTGACCGGCACCTCGAGCGCCTTGCCCGACAGCGTCCGCGGCACCGCGGCGATCGCGAACACGTCGTCCGGCACGTGCCGCGGCGAGCAGTCGGACCGGACCCGCGTCTTGATCCGCTTCACGAGCTCGTCGTCGAGCTCGGCGCCCTCCCGCAGCACGACGAAGAGCGGCATCCACGACTCGCCGTCCCCGCGCGGCACGTCGACGACGAGCGCGTCGACGACCTCCGGCTCGGCGAGCACGGCGCGGTAGATCTCGCTCGTCCCCATCCGCACCCCGCCGCGGTTGATGGTCGAGTCGGAGCGGCCGTAGATGATCGCCGTCCCGCGCGAGGTGATCTCGATCCAGTCGCCGTGGCGCCAGACGCCCGGGAACATCGAGAAGTACGAGTCGCGGTAGCGCTCGCCGTCGGGATCGTTCCAGAAGTAGAGCGGCATCGACGGCATCGGCTTGGTGATGACGAGCTCGCCGACCTCGTCGATGACCGGCTCGCCGTCCTCGTTCCACGCCTCGACCGCGCAGCCGAGCGAGCGCGCCTGCAGCTCGCCGCGGTAGACGGGGAGGATCGGCACGCCGCCGACGAACGCCGTGCAGACGTCGGTGCCGCCCGAGGTCGAGAACAGCCAGGTGTCGGCGCCGAGCTGCTCGTAGACCCACTGGAAGCCCTCGGGCGAGAGCGGCGAGCCGGTCGAGCCGACGCTCTGAAGCCGCGAGAGGTCGCGCCCCCGCTCCGGCTCGATCCCCGCCTTCATGCAGTTCGCGATGTAGGCGGCGCTCGTGCCGAAGCAGGTCATCCGCGTCTGCTCGGCGAGGTCCCAGAGCACGCCGAGGTCGGGGTAACCGGGCGAGCCGTCGTAGAGGACGATCGACGCCGGCGTGAGCAGCACGCCGACGAGGAAGTTCCACATCATCCACCCGGTCGTCGTGAACCAGAAGATCCGGTCCCCCTCCTGGGCGTCGACGTGGAGGTGGAGCTTCTTGAGGTGCTCGAGCAGGATCCCGCCCTGCCCCTGGACGATCGCCTTCGGCAGGCCGGTCGTCCCCGACGAGTAGAGCACCCAGAGCGGGTGGTGGAAGGGGACGCGCTCGAAGCTCAGCGGCGGCGGGCTGTCGTCGACGAGGTCCTCCCACCCGATCGCGTCGCGCAGCATCGAGAGGTCGGGCGAGGGGTCGAGGTACGGCAGGACGACGGTGCGCTCGAGCGTCGGCATCTCCGCCTGGAGCTCGGCGAGCACCTGCCGGCGGTCGAAGTCCTTGCCGTTGTAGCGGTAGCCGTCGACGCAGAGGAGCACCTTCGGTTCGATCTGCGCGAAGCGGTCGACGACGCTGCGCGCGCCGAAGTCGGGCGAGCAGCTCGACCAGATCGCCCCGATCGACGCGCAGGCGAGGAACGCCGCGACCGTCTCGGGGATGTTCGGCATGTAGGCGACGACCCGGTCGCCCGGCCCGACGCCGAGCCGGCGCAGCCCGGAGGCGATCCCCGCCGTGAGGTGGGTGAGCTCGCTCCAGGTCATCTCCGCGAGCGGGCGCAACTCGGAGGCGTGGCGGATCGCCACGTCCTCCGGGCGCTTGCCGCGGAAGATGTGCTCGGGGTAGCTCACCTGCGCGCCCGGGAACCACTGGGCGCCGGGCATCTCGCTGGAGCCGAGCACCCGCTCGTACGGCGCCGACGACCGGACGTCGAAGAAGTCCCAGATCGACGCCCAGAAGGCCTCGAGCTCGTCGACCGACCAGCGCCAGAGCGCGTGGTAGTCGTCGAAGCCCTGCTCGCGCATGTAGCGGGTGAGCGTCGCCCGCTCGATCCGCTCCGCCGACGGCTTCCAGAGGATCTCCGCCATCGCTACAAGGCCGCCTTGAACAGCTCCGCGAAGTCCTCCTCGGTGGTCTCCCGGGGATTCATGAGGGTACAGCCGTCCCCGACCGCGCCCTGGACGAGATCGGGGATGCCCGCCTCGGGGACGCCGGCCTCCGACAGCCGCTGCGGCAGCCCGAGCGAGCGGGTGAGCTCGACGATCCGGTCGGCGAGCGCGTCGCCCATCTCGTCGTCGGGCCCGCCGGTCTCCGACCCGAGCACCTCGGCGATGTCGCGGTAGCGCGCCGCGATGTCGCTGCCGCCGCGGGCGTTGAAGCGGATCGAGTGCGGCAGGTTGATCGCGTTCGCGACCCCGTGCGGCACCCCGAAGTGCCCGCCGCAGGGGTGCGACATCGAGTGCGTGATCCCGAGCGACATCGTGATCGCCAGCGACGCGGCGATGAGCATGTTGCCGCGCGCCTCCTCGTCCTCGGGGTGATGGACGGCCCGCTCGAGGTTGTCGCGGATGAGCCGCAGCGCGTGCAGCGCCCGCGCGTCGTTGTGCGGGTTCCAGTCGAGCGAGACGTAGCCCTCGATGGCGTGCGTCATCGCGTCCATGCCCGTCGCGGCCGCGACCTCCGGCGGCAGCGTCGCGGTCGCGTCGGGGTCGAGCACGGCGAGCCGCGGGAAGAGCGGGAAGTCGCCGAACTCGAGCTTCACCTTCGACTCGGGATCCTTGATGACCGCGGCCATCGAGACCTCCGAGCCGGTGCCCGCCGTCGTCGGGATGCAGGCGAGCGGCGCGATCGGCAGCGGCGCGCCGAGGCCGTCGTTGGCGCGCGGGAGCGTGTAGATCCCCTCGTACTCGCGCGCCGAGCCGCCGTAGGAGAAGACCGCGTTCGCGATCTTCGCGGTGTCCATCACCGAGCCGCCGCCGACGGCGAGGAACGAGTCGGCGCCCGCCGCCTTCGCCGCCTCGGCGCAGCGCTCGACGGTGTCGAGCGCCGAGTCCTGCGGCACGTCGTCGAAGACGCCGGCGACCTCGAGCCCGCCGCCGGCGAGCCCGGCCTCGACGCGGTCGACGAGGCCGGTGCCGCGGATCGCCTGGTCGGTGACGATGTAGACCCGCTGGGCGCCCTCCTTGGCGAACTCGAAGCCGACCCCGTCGATGAGCCCCTTGCCCACGACGACCCGGGTGGCCCAGGCGTACTGGTAGAAGTCCTTGAAGCCCGCCATCTGGCGGGCCTCGAGAGCCTCTCCCGCCTCCACGGCGTCAGGCCGCCTCGACGAGGTCGTTCCGCCCGGCCTCCTCGAGCATCTTCCGGTAGCGCGGGAAGATGTCCTTCGTCAGCGGGACGAGCTTGAGGATCTTCGCCACCGGCCCCTTCGCCTTGATCTGGCCGCGGGCGAGCGCGACGGTGACGTTGACCTTGCCGAGCCAGAAGCGGTGGGCGAGGTCGGCCTCCATCGTCATGACGACCTCGGGCTCCAGATCGGTCTCGCCGCAGTCGACCTGGCCGTCCTCCCCCTCGAGCATCTTCACGGTGATCCGGGACTCGGGGTTGCGGTACTGGTACTGGACGATCGTGTTGGCCTTCTGGACCTTGGGCCGCAGCTCCTCGTCCTCGGCCAGGTCCTCGAAGAGCTTGCCGATGTAGGCGTAGACCTCGTCGGCGTCCTTGAAGTACGGCATCGCTTTCTCCTCCTCGCTAACCGGCGGTCGTACCCTACTCGCGGCCGAGGAGCAGCGCGATCCCCTGCCCGCCGCCGATGCAGAGCGTGACGAGGCCGACCTCGTGGCCCTCGCGCTCCATCTCGTAGAGGATCTTCGTCGTGATCGCCGCGCCGGTCGCCGCGATCGGGTGGCCGAGCGCGATCGCCCCGCCGTTGGGGTTGACCTTGTCGGGGTCGAGCTCGAGGTCCTTCATGACGGCGAGCGCCTGGGCGGCGAACGCCTCGTTGAGCTCGATGACGTCGACGTCGCCGAGCGTCAGCCCCGCCCTGTCGAGCGCCCGGCGGACGGCCGGCACCGGGCCGATGCCCATGGTCGCGGGGTCGACGCCGCAGTAGGCGTAGGAGAGGATGCGGGCGCGGACGGGGGCGCCGGTCGCCTCGGCGCGCTCCTTCGACATGAGCACGACCGCCGCCCCGCCGTCGTTCATGCCGGAGGCGTTGCCGGCGGTGACGGTGCCGTCCGGCTTGAAGACCGGCGGGAGCTTCGCCATCGCCTCGAGCGAGGCGTCCGGGCGGACGTGCTCGTCCCGGCGGAACTCCACCGTCTCGCGCTTGGCCTTGATCTCGACCGGGACGATCTCGTCCTCGAACTTGCCGGCCTCGATCGCGGCGGCCGCGCGCCGGTGGGAGCGGAGCGCGAACTCGTCCTGCTCCTCGCGCGAGATGCCGTGCGACTCGGCGAGGTTCTCGGCCGTGATGCCCATGTGGACGCGGTGGAAGGGGTCGGTGAGCCCGCCGACGACGGGGTCGACGAGCGCCGCCTCGCCCATGCGCGCGCCCCAGCGCGCGTTCGGGACCCAGTAGGGGCCGCGGCTCATGTTCTCGGCGCCGCCGGCGACGACGCAGTCGGCCTCGCCGACCTGGATCTGCTGCGCCGCCGAGACGATCGCCTGGACGCCGGAGCCGCAGAGGCGGTTGACGGTGACGGCGGGCGTCTCCTTCGGGATGCCGGCCTTCATGCCGACGACGCGCGCCATGTACATGTCCTCCGGCGCGGTGTGGATGACGTTGCCGAAGACGACGTGCTGGACGTCCGCGGGCTCGACCTGCGCCCGCTCGAGCGCGGCGCGGACGGCGATCGCGCCGAGCTCGGTGGCGGGGACGTCCTTGAGGCTCTTGCCGTAGGAGCCGATGGCCGTGCGCGCGGCCGAGGCGATGACGACGTCGGTCACTGGGAGTCCCTCCTCGTCCCTGGTCCCTCTCGCGTTGAGGCGCGCAAGGCTACCGCCGCCGGCGCCGCGGGCGCCTGCACGCGCGCCGCGGCTCAGCGCGCCGGCGCGAGGCGCCAGACGCCGCCCTCGAGCGAGGCGGCGTAGATCCGCCCGCGCGCGTCCTCCCCGAAGGAGGAGAGGCGCTCGACGCGCAGGCCGGCCGGGCGGTCGCCGCTCGCGCGCCGGGCGCGCAGCCGCACCGAGCGGATCTCCGGGTCGCAGAAGTCGCCGTACACGTAGCGGCCATAGAGGCCGCGCAGCGAGCGGTCGCGGACGACGTAGCCGCCGGTGATCGAGCAGGCGCCGGAGGCGTGCGTCCGCTCGAGCACCGGCGGGACGTGGCCGGGCGCCCGCGCGCCGGAGAAGCGCCGCCGCCCCTCGAAGGCGTTCCAGCCGAAGTTCGCCCCGCGCGAGCGCCGCAGCGAGAGGTGATTGACCTCCTCGACGCGATCCTGGCCGACGTCGGCGAGCACGAGCGCGCCCGTGCGGCGGTCGAACGAGAACCGCCAGGGGTTGCGCAGCCCGTACGCCCAGATCTCCGGCCGCGCGCCGCGGCGGCCGCGGAACGGGTTGTCGCGCGGGACGCGGTAGGCGCGCCGCCCGCTGCGGCGCGGGTCGATGCGCAGCAGCTTCCCCAGCCACGTGCTCAGCCGCTGGCCGTTGCCGTGGGGGTCGCCGCCGCTGCCGCCGTCGCCGAGGCCGATGTAGAGGTAGCCGTCGGGGCCGAACTGGAGCTGCCCGCCGTTGTGGTTCGGGTAGGGCTGGTCCTGGCGGAGCACCTGCCGGCGCGTGCGCCGGTCGGCGCGGTCGGGGTCTGTGCGGTGGCGGCGGTACTCCCACACGCGCGTGTCGCCACGGCGGTCGGTGAAGTAGACGTAGAAGCGGCGGCTGCGCGCGTAGTCGGGCGCGAAGACCATCGACAAGAGCCCGCGCTCGCCGCCGGAGCTCACGTGCCGGCGGATGTCGAGGAAGGGCCGGCGCAGCACGCGCCCGTCGCGGACGACGCGGATCCTCCCCGCCTGCTCGACGACGAAGACGCGCCGGCGGTCCGCGGGCGGCGCCGTCACGTAGGTCGGCGCGTCGAAGGTCCCGACGCGGACGAGCCGGACCCCGCCCGCCTGGGCGGCCGCGTCCGGCGCCCCGGCCGCCGCGGCGGCCACGCAGAGCACGCCGAGCAGCGCCGCGCCGGCCCGCCTCATCCCGCGACGGCCTTGTAGTAGCGGACCGCCAGGCCGGTGAGCAGCGTCTGGAAGCATTCCTCCAGCGAGATGCCGTGCGCCGCCGCGTACCCGCGCAGCCCCTGCGCCTCGATCGCCTCGCTCTCGGCGATCACCTCGTCGACGAGGTCGGGATGCTCGTCGCAGAAGAACGCGCCCATCGAGTAGAGGCGCGTGTCCATGAGGGACTCGAGGAACGTGTCCTCCTGCAGGGACCCGGGGAGGCGCTCGCCCATGCGCAGCGAGGTTACTCGCCGGCCTCGCCGCCGCCCAGCGGCCGGCCGTCGAGGCCGAGCGCCCTGGTGAGACGGTCGAGCTGGAGCGACGAGCCGAGCTCCTGCGGGAGCCGCCCCAGCGCCTCCGTCGTCTGGCGGAGCTGCTCGGTCACGAGCTGCTGCGTCTGCGGCGGCAGCGCCTCGACGATCTCCTGCACCGGCGGCGGGCTCGCGACCGGCTCGGCGGGCTTCGCCTGGGTGGAGCGCTCGGGCGCCGGCTGCTTGCCGGCGGGCTTCTCCGGCGCCGGGGCGCGGCGCGCGCGCTCGCGGTCGCGCTGCTCGCCGCGCGCCTCGCGGCGCCGGACCTCGCCGACCGTCACGGCCCGGCGCTCGGGCGCGGCGCGCCGTGCGCGCGGCCGCCGGGCCGGCCGCGCCGGCGCCGCCTCCCGCTCGTGCGCCGGGTCGGCGGCCGGGGCCGCCTCCCGCGGCTCGACGCCGCGGTCGGGCCGGACGACCTGCTGCTGGATCGCGACGCCGCCGCCGGCAATCGCGACCGTCGCGAGCACCGCCGCGACCTTGTCCCAGGCGCCCGCGGCGGCCCCCTCGGCGCCGCCGCCGGCGAGCGCGGACGCCCAGGCGCCCGACCCCGCCTTCGAGCCCGCGACGAGCGCGCCGAGCTCGAGGTCCTCGCCGCGGCGGAAGTCCAGGAACGCGGGCAGCGGCAGGACCGCGGCCACCCGGCGGCGGAAGCCGACGTCGACGGGGACGCCGAGCTCGCGCGCCTCGCGGCGGCAGCCCGCGCAGCGCAGCGCGTGGCGGCCGACCGTCCGGCGGTCGCGCGCCGTGCCCGTGCCCGCGGCGAGCCGCGCGATCGCCGCGGCGACGGCGACGCAGCGCTCGCCGAGCTCGAGCGCGGCGTACTCCTCGTTGAGCCGCCGGCGGGCGCGGAAGAGCGTGCTCTCAACGGCGGAGCGCGACAGCCCCATCCGCTCGCCGATCTCGCGGTAGGAGAGCCCCTCGAGCTCGCGCAGCACGAGGATCTGCCAGTGGTTGTCGGAGAGGCTCTCGAAGGCTCCGGTGAGGCGCGCGAGCCGCTCCTTGCCCTCGTAGGCGAGGTCGGGCGGGACGGTGCCGCCCGCGAGCCGCAGCTCGTCGCCGGGCCGCAGCGCCCCGTCGGAGTGGAGCGAGACCTCCTCGGCGCGGCCCGCCCGCCGCAGGTGGTCGATCGCCGCGTTCTTGGCGATCTCGAACATCCACGGCTTGAAGGCGATCGCGTTGTCGGTCGCGCGCAGCCGCCGCAGCGCCGAGAGGAAGGCCTCCTGCGCGACGTCCTCGGCGCGGTCGACGTCGCCGACCATGCGCGCGACGAAGCCCGCGACGCGGCGGCGGTAGCGGCGGTACAACTCCTCGAAGGCGGCGTCGTCGCCGGCGCGGACGGCCGCGACGAGCTCCTCGTCGCCCGCCTCCGCTTTCGTCAACACGCTCACGGCATCCCCCTGCCTCTGCTCGCTCCCCTACCCGCTTCGGGAACACGATGGTACTTCGGCCCCGCCACCCTGCACAATGCCTTGCATGGCCGCGACCGCCGAGATCATCGCCTTCTGCGACGAGCTCCTCGACGCGCACGCGTGGGAGGACTACGGGCCGAACGGGCTCCAGGTGCCCGGCCCCGACGAGGTCCGCCTCGTCGTCACCGGGGTCTCGGCCCACCGCGAGCTGTTCGAGCGCGCCGCCGAGGCCGGGGCGGACCTCGTGCTCTGCCACCACGGGCTGTTCTGGAACTCCCAGCCGCGGGCGCTCACGCCGCAGATGAAGGCGCGGCTGGAGGTGCTCTTCCGCGCCGGCATCGCGCTCGCGGCCTACCACCTCCCCCTCGACGCCCACCCGGAGGTCGGCAACAACGCGCTCATCTGCGCCGCGCTCGGCTTCGAGCGCGCCGAGCCGTTCGGCCGCTGGCGCGGCCGCGACATCGGCTTCGTCGGCCGCTCCGCCGACGGGGTCGCGTGGCCCGAGCTCGTCGAGCGCTGCCGCGCCGTCTTCGGCCGCGAGCCGCTCGTCTTCGACGCCGGGCCGGAGCGCGTGCGCAGCATCGGCATCGTCTCCGGCGGAGCGCCCTCGAACCTCGCCGAGGCCGCCGCGCTGGGGCTCGACGCCTTCCTCACGGGCGAGCCCGCCGAGCACGTCATGGCGGACGCGCGCGAGGCCGGCGTCCACTTCATCGCCGCCGGCCACTACGCCACCGAGACGCTCGGGATCCGCCGCCTCGGCGAGCTCGTCGCCGAGCGCTTCGGCGTCGAGCACCGCTTCATCGAGATCCCGAACCCGGTCTGAGCGCGGTTTCCTCGCGCCAGTCCCCTCGCCGCGGCCTTGCTCTGTCGGCCATACCCGCTATGGTCGCCGTGACGGCAGCGACGGGGAGGAGATGCATGGCGATCCATCTGACGCCCACCGAGCTCGCACGTGAGGCCGGGATGCACCGGCGCGAGGTCATCACCAAGTGCATGGAGCTCGGGGTGCCGATCTTCCAGGGACGGATCGACAAGACGCTGTTCCTCAGCTCCCTGAAGCAGGAGGCGAAGAAGCGCCGCCTCGCCAAGGCCTGACGCGTCAGGCCATCGCAAGCTGGAGACGGGACGCGCGACCGCGCGTCCCGTTCGCGTTCCCGGGCATAGAATCCGGCCCGTCGCAGGGACCACGAGGAGGAGGGAGCACATGGCAGGAGTCGCCGCCATCGAGCACAGCACGAACTCGAAGACGATGGCGGACATGGTGTCGCTGGCCGCCGAGCGCCACGGGGACGCCCCCGCGCTCCGCTACAAGGACGGCGACGCCTGGAAGGACGTCAGCTACCGCGAGCTCGGCGAGGTCGTCAAGGAGGTCGCGCTCGGCCTCATCGACCTCGGCATCCAGCCGGGCGACCGCGTCGCCATCCTCAGCCACACTCGCCCCGAGTGGACCTACGCCGACTTCGGCATCCTCGCCGCCGGCGCCGCCGAGGTCTCGATCTACCAGACGAACTCGCCGGAGGAGTGCCACTACGTCCTCCACCACTCCGAGTCGGTCGCCGTCTTCTGCGAGGACAGCGAGCAGCTCGAGAAGATCGAGAAGATCCGGGGCGACCTGCCGCACCTCCGCCACGTCATCGTCTTCGAGGCCGGCGACGTCCGCGGCGACGCCATCTCGCTCGACGAGCTCCGCGAGCGCGGCCGCTCGCGCGACGAGCGCGAGTACGAGGAGCGCGTCGCCGGCGTGAGCCCGGACGACATCTGCGTCTACATGTACACGTCCGGCACCACCGGCCCGCCGAAGGGCTGCCTGCTCACCCACGGCAACTACCGCGCGATGGTGACCATGGGCGAGAAGGCGGGCACGATCGCGCCGGGCGCGCTCTGCTACCTCTTCCTCCCCCTCGCGCACGCGTTCGCGCTGCTCGTCCAGTTCACGACGATCGACCTCGGGGCGACGCTCGCCTACTGGGAGAAGGACCCGAACAAGATCGTCCCGAACCTCATGGAGCTCAAGCCGACGTACTTCCCGTCGGTGCCCCGCATCTTCGAGAAGGTCTACACGCTGGCCACCTCGGCCGCCGAGGACCCGGAGCAGCTCCGCAAGGCGGTCGAGGTCGGGCTCAAGGTGCGTGAGCTGAAGCGCAAGGGCGAGCCGGTCCCGGCGGAGCTCCAGCAGGCCTTCGACGCCGCCGAGGAGAAGCTCTACAAGAACGTCCGCGCCCTCTTCGGCGGCCAGATGGAGCAGGCGATCACCGGCGCCGCGCCGATCGCCAAGGAGATCCTCGAGTTCTTCTACGCCTGCGGCGTGCCGGTCATGGAGGGCTACGGCATGACCGAGACCGCGACGGCGGCGACGATCAACCGCCTCGACGCGTTCCGCTTCGGCTCCGTCGGCCTGCCGTTCGAGGGCGTCGAGGTCAAGATCGCCGACGACGGCGAGATCCTGCTCCGCGGCCCGAACATCTTCAAGGGCTACTACAAGAACGACGAGGCCACGCGCGAGGCGCTCGAGGACGGCTGGCTCCACACCGGCGACCTCGGGCGCGTCGACGAGGACGGCTTCCTCTACATCACGGGCCGCAAGAAGGACATCATCATCACCGCGGGCGGCAAGAACATCACGCCCGCCAACCTCGAGAACGGCCTCAAGCAGAACCGCTGGATCTCCCAGGCGGTCGTCATCGGCGACCGGCGGCCCTACCTCGTCGCGCTCATCACGCTCGACCAGGAGGAGGTGCCGAAGTTCGCCGAGCAGCACGGCCTCAAGCCCGAGGAGGTGCCCGAGTCCGAGCAGATGAAGGCGGAGATCCAGAAGGCCGTCGACGCCGTGAACTCGAAGGTCGGACCGGTCGAGCAGATCAAGTACTTCAAGATCCTGCCGCACGACCTGACCCAGGCGACCGGCGAGCTGACGCCGACGCTGAAGGTCAAGCGCAACGTCGTCCAGGAGAAGTACGCGGCCGAGATCGAGGAGCTGTACCAGGCCAAGCAGGCCTGAGGCACCCCTAGACTCAGCCGTCTGGCGAAGAACGACCCGACAGACACCGGCGGGCTGTTCATCGGGCGCCGTCCCGGGACGGCGCCCCTGCGCTACCGCGCCCGGCCCGTCCGGGCCGGGGCGGCACGGCGGCGCCTCGACGGCGCGCTCGCGTCGGCGCTGCTCGCCGCCGAGATCGTCATCTGCCTGACGCTCTGGGGCCCGCAGCCCGCCGGCTGGCTCTGGGTCGGCTCCCAGGTCGACTACCTCACCGGCTCGGTCGTCGCCGGCATCGCCGTCGCCTTCGTCGGCATGCTCGCGACCCTCCTGGCCACGCTCGCGCTGCTCAAGCGGATCGACCACTGGTGGAAGCTCGTCCGCCGCGCGGCCGGGCACGAGCAGAAGCAGGGCGCGCTCGAGCGGGTCTTCGCGGTCACGCTCGTCATCATGGGGAGCGCGTTCCTGTTCTGGTTCCTCGTGCTCGAGGGGCCGGGGTCGCAGATGTTCAGCCGGCAGATCTGACGCCGTGGGACTGCTCGACTACTACCGGCAGTTCGAGGAGCTCGACCCCGAGGAGGTCAACCGCGAGCTGCGCGCGCGCCGGGCGCGGGAGAAGGCGCAGGCGCTCGAGCAGGTGCCCGAGCTCGACCTCTCCTCGACCGAGTGGCCGTCGCTGCCCGACGCGGAGATCGTCAACGCCGCGATCGCCGTCGCGCGCGGGCGCGTCAACGCCTACCCGGACCGGTACGCGACCCGGGTCCGCCGGCTGCTCGCCGAGCGCCACGGCGTCGCGCCGGAGCAGGTCGTCGTCGGCAACGGGGCGGCCGAGCTGCTCCAGGCCGCGGCGTTCGCGCTGCTGTCCGCAGGCGACGAGCTCGTCACGCCGTGGCCGTCGTACCCGCTCTATCCGCTCATGGCCTCGCGCGCCGGGGCGCGGCCGGTCGCCGTCGACCTCGCCGGCGGGCGCGTCGACCCCGAGGCGATCCGCGCCGCGGTCGGCGAGCGGACGCGCGTCGTCGTCATCTGCAACCCCAACGACCCGACCGGGACCTGGCTCCCCTCGCAGCGGCTCGGCGAGCTGCTCGCCGCCCTCCCCGAGCAGGTCCACGTGCTGCTCGACGAGGCCTACGTCGACTTCGTCGACGCCGAGGACCGCGACGCCTGCCTGCGGCTCGTCGGCGCCTTCCCGCGCCTGCTCGTCTTCCGGACCTTCTCGAAGGCGTGGGGCCTGTCGGGCCTGCGCGCCGGGTACGCGGTCGGCTCGGCCCAGGCGACGCGGGTGCTCGAGGCGATCGCGCCGGTGCTCGGCGTCAACGCGCTCACCCAGGCCGCGATCGAGCAGGCGCTGCGGATCGGCGAGCGGCAGGTCGAGCGCCGCCGCGCCACGGTGGCGGCCGAGCGCCGCCGCCTGCTCACCGCCCTCCACGACCTCCGCGTCGACGCCCCGGAGACGCAGGCGAGCTTCGCCTGGCTGCGCGCGCCGGCGCTCACCGGCGCCCAGCTCGCCGCCAGGCTGGAGCAGGAGAAGGTCATCGTCGCCCCCGGCGGCCCGCTCGGGGACAACGACCACGTCCGCGTCGCCATCCGCGACGCGCGCGCCACCGACCGCCTCCTCGCCGCCCTCCGCAACGCCCTGGCCTAGCGAGAACGTCCAGCGCTGAACCCCATAGGGGCCACTCCGGGACGTTCTTCGTGCCCGCCCACCGAGAACGTCCAGCAATGGACCCCATAGGGGCCACCCCCGGACGTTCTTCGTGCCCGCCCACCGAGAACGTCCAGCAATGGACCCCATAGGGGCCACCCCCGGACGTTCTCGTGCCGCAGGTGGGCGAACCAACACGCATGCGGTTTCGTTTCCGGCTCGCGGGCAACGTGGAGGGCAAAGCCATCCGACCGGAGGAGGAGGGAAGGCATGTCGCTTCCCGGGCCATCGAAGACGATCACCGTGGAGCCGATCACAGTGCCTCAGCCGGCCCCGCCCCCGAAGCCCGAGCGCGAGCCGGCGCAGCCTGCGCCTGAGCGCAAGGAGCCGGTCCCGACGCCGTGATCGGGTCACGAGAGAGCGAGCTACGCGCGCCCGACTTCGTCGAGCCGGTCATCGGCTTCCGCGCCTGGCGCCTGCGTGACGGGGAGATCGTCTCGCCGTACGTCGATACGCCGTGGACGGCCGGGCCGATGAAGGCGCACTGCCTGCGCGAGCGCGTCCACTTCCGCCCGGCCGCCGCGCCCCACGAGGAGCCCGCGCCCGTGCCCCACTGCGGCTGCGGGATCTACGCCTACTTCCACCCGGTCGACCGCGCCGGCGGCGACCCCCAGTTCGTCCGCGGCGCGGTCGTCATGTGGGGCCGGATCGAGGTCCACTCCGAGGGGATGCGCGCCGAGTACGCGCAAGCGGTCATCTTCGTCGAGCCGGCCGACTGGCGGCGCCGGCGGGAGCTCCACCACGCCGCGGAGCGCGTCGGCGTCGAGGTCGTCCCGCCCGCGGACCTGCGCCGCGCGGCGGCCCGCCATGGCCGCGAGCTGCCGAAGGGGCTGCTCGGCTAGGACGTCCCGCCCGCTGCTGCCGCCGGGACCGCGCGCCTAGGCGTCCGCGGACTGGCGCAGCAGCGCGGCGGTCGTCTGCTCGAGGATCCGCCGCCAGGCGGTCGTCCTCTCGCGCTCCTCCGCGAAGTGCTGGACGACCTTGCGCACGCGCGTGGCGGAGATCTCGATGCCGTGCTTGGCGCAGACCTCGCGCAGGCGCTCGTAGTCGCGCGCGAGCTTGATCGTGACGCTCTCGAAGCCGTGCCGGGCGATCTCGACCCGCTTGGTGAAGTTGAGGATGTTCGTGTCGAACATCAGCTCGTCGTTGGGGTCGGGCTCGATGAGGATGATGTCGACGCCCGGGTACTTCTCCTTCCAGTGGGCGACCGCCTCGTGGAGGCGCTGGTGCGCCAGGAGCTTGAACGCCTGGTAGCCGATGTGCGGGAAGCCCATGTCCGAGACCCGCCGCACCCGGCTGCCGGTCACCGTCGGGATGAGCTTGCGGAAGTCGTTGACGTAGGGGACGAGCGGGTTGACGACGACGATGAACGTGGCGCCGTGCTCGACGGCGACGTCGACGTTCGTCGTCGAGCGGATGCCGCCGTCGACGAGCTGGCGGCCCTTGATCTCGACCGGGCGGTAGACCATCGGGAGCGCCGTCGAGGCCGCGACCGCCTGCGAGATCGGGACGTCGTCCCAGCCCTTCGAGCCGAGCACGATCCGCTCGCAGGTGTCGAGGTCGGTGGCGGTGAGGTAGAGCTCGTTGTCGAGCAGGCGGAAGTCGTTCGTGCGGTCGGGGTCGGAGAGGACCTCCTCGAGGTAGGCGGCGACGCCGGCGCCGTCGTAGAGGCCCGTGGGGAGCGCCTCGGCGAGGCCGACGACGAGGTCCATGACCGACGCCGAGCGGAGGTTGGCGAGCAGGTGGCGGGCGAGCCCGATGAAGCGCAGCGGCAGCAGCGCGGCGCTCTTGGCGTACTCGGCGTAGTTGAGCTTGAGCAGCGTGCCGACGTCGAGGTCGCGGAACGGGGTCGGCACCTGCTGGTTGACGACCCGCATCATCTCCTCGGGCGTCACGCCGTTGGCGGCGAGCGAGGCGACGAACGCGCCGGCGCTCGTGCCGACGTAGACGTCGAACTGGTTCACCGTCCGGTTGACGGCGAGCAGGTCGAGCGCGCGGAGGGCGCCGATCTCATACACGCCGCCGGTGAAGCCGCCGCCGCCGAGCACGAGCGCGGTGCGCGAGCGCTTCGACCCCCGCCGGCGCGGAGTCGTCCCGGACGCGGTCTGGCGCGACCGGCCGGGCTGCTCGAGCTTGACCACGGTGCCCATCGTCCTTGACGATATCGGCAGGATCGCCCGGTGCGGCCGCTACCCCGGCGGCTTTGCGCTGTTCTGAGACCCGGATGCCCCGCATCGTCGTGCTCCTCCTGGCGCTCGCGCTGGCCGCCGCGGCCCCCGTCGCGGAGGCCGCCGAGAGCCACGGCAAGCTCCGCCGCAGCGCCGCCAAGGCCATGCGCAGCCTCGGGGCCGGCTCCGGCGTGCTCATCCTCGACGCGACCGAGCGGACGGTCATCTACCGCCTCCGCCCCTACCGCAAGCGCGTCATGGCCTCGAACACGAAGCTCTTCACGACCGCCGCGGTGCTGGCGCGGCTGTCGCCGGCGGGGCGGCTGGAGACCGCGGTCTACGGGGTCGGCGAGAAGCGCGAGTCCGGCTCCTTCGACGGCGACCTCTACCTCCGCGGCGGCGGCGACCCGGGCTTCGGCCGCGACGACGTCGAGGAGCTCGCCCGCCAGCTCGCCGAGGAGGCCGGGATCACGCGCGTGCTCGGCCGGGTCATCGGCGACGAGTCGGCGTGGGACTCCCACCGCGGCGGGCCGGACTCCGGCTTCGGCCCCTCGCCCTGGCACGCGCCGCTGAGCGCGCTCAGCTACGAGGGCAACGGCAGATCGGCGCTCGGCGGCCGCACGCCGCCGGAGGCCGCGGCCGCGGCGCTCACCAGCGCGCTGGAGCGCCGCGGGGTCGACGTCCGGGCGTCGGCTCGCGTGAGCCGGCTCCCCGACCTGGCCGGAGCGCAGCGGCTGGCGGGCGTCGCGTCCGAGCCGATGCGGCGGCTCGTGCGGACGACGAACAAGTTCTCCAGCAACTTCTACGCCGAGATGCTGCTGAAGGCGCTGAGCGCGGCCGACGGCGACGTCGGCTCGACGACCGACGGCGCGCGCGAGGCCTACCGCTTCGCGCGCCGGCTCGGCGCGCGCCCGCGGCTGCGCGACGGCTCCGGGCTCTCGCGCGGCAACCGCGCCGCGCCTGCGGACATCGTCGAGCTGCTCGACGAGCTGCGCGACCGCGACGAGTTCCCCGCCTTCTGGGGCTCGCTCTCGATCGCGGGCGTCGACGGGACGCTCGCCCAGGCGCCCCACCGCGGCCTGCGCCGTGGCCCGGCGCGCCGCCGCTGCCGCGGCAAGACCGGGACGCTGAGCGGCGTCAGCGCGCTGTCAGGCTACTGCCGCGCCCGCTCGGGCGACACGATCGTCTTCTCGATCCTCTCCAACGGCGTGAACTCGAACGCCGCGAAGCGGATCGAGGACCGGATCGTCCAGGCGATCGCGCGCTGGGGCTGAGCGGCCACTGGCCCCTCAGCGGGCCTGCAGGGGCGAGTGAGAGGGCAACGAGGGGGTAGGGCGAGGCCGCTGACGCCTCGCGGAACGACCCGCCCCGCGGAAGCGTCCTGCCTTGACCCGACATAGGCTGGTCAGCCCAGGACGCTTGCCCTCCCGCCCGGGGGAAACGACCCAAAGCGTCCTGCCTTGCCCCTCCATAGGCTGGTCAGGGCAGGACACTTGCCCTCACTGCCTCGGCAATCCAGGACGCTTGCGCCTCGTGCCGGCCTCACCCGGCCGCGTGCCCGGAGGGGTGCGGGGAGCGCGGCCCCCTACCCCTCGCCCAGCAGCTCGAGCAGCCCCGCCTCGTCGATCACCGGCGTGCCGAGCTCCTCGGCCTTCGTGAGCTTCGAGCCGGGATCGGCGCCCGCGACGACGTAGTCGGTCTTGCGCGACACCGAGCTCGTCACGCGGCCGCCCGCCGCCTCGATCTTCGCCGTCGCCTCCTCGCGGGTGAGGTTCGGGAGCGTCCCGGTGAGGACGAACGTCTTGCCGGCGAGCGGGCCGCCGGCCGCGGGCTCGGGCCCTTCCTCCTCGAGCTTGAGGCCGTGGGCGCGCAGGCGCTCGATGAGGTCGCGCATCCGCTCCTCGGCGAGCGTGTCGTGGATCGTCTGGGCGAGCACCGGGCCGATGCCGGGGGTCTGCTCGATCTCCTCCGCCGAGGCGGCCATGAGGCGGTCGATCGAGCGGAACTGCTGCGCGAGCGCGCGCGCGTTGACGTAGCCGATCCCGTCGATCCCCAGGCCGAAGAGCACGCGGCTGAACGGCTGCTGCTTCGAGCGCTCGATCGACTCGACGAGCTTGCGCGCCGACACCTCGGCGAAGCCCTCGAGCTCGACGAGCTGCTCGGGCCGCAGCTCGTAGATGTCGGCGATGTTCGCGATGAGGCCGGCGCGCAACAGCTGGAGCACGCGCTCCTCACCGAGCCCCTCGATGTCCATCGCGCCGCGGCTGACGAACTGCTTGATCGCCTGGAAGAGCTGGCCCGGGCAGGAGGCGCGGTTGGGGCAGATCGTCCACGTCCCGCCCTCGGGCTTGATCGTCTCGGTCCCGCAGGAGGGGCAGCGCTCGGGCGGCTGCGGGACGGGCCCGCGGTCGGGGCGGCGCTGGCTCGCCGACGTCGGCGAGACGACCTGCGGGATGACGTCGCCGGCGCGCATGACGATGACCTCGTCGCCCTCGCGGACGTCCTTGCGGCGGAGGTCCTCCTCGTTGTGGAGCGTCGCCATCTTGACCGTCACGCCGGAGACCTGGACGGGCTCGAGCTCGGCGTAGGGGACGAGGTGGCCGGTCCGCCCGACGTTCCAGGCGATCCGCTTGAGCGTCGTCGTCTCCATTGTCGGCGGGAACTTCCAGGCGATCGCCCCGCGCGGCTCCCTCCCGACGACGCCGAGCGCCTCCTGGGTGGCGAGCGAGTCGACCTTGACGACGACGCCGTCGATCTCGTAGTCGAGCCGGTCGCGCCGCTCCTCCCAGGCGTGGCAGGCGGCCGCGACCGCGTCGATGTCGTCGTGGATCTCGACGTCGGGGTTGACCTTGAAGTTGTGGTCGCGCAGCCACTGCAGCGACTCGTAGTGGCTGGTGAACTCGATCCCCTCGACCGCGCCGACGCCGTAGCACCAGATCGAGAGCGGCCGCGACGCCGTGACGTTCGGGTCGAGTTGGCGCAGCGACCCAGCGGCCGAGTTGCGCGGGTTCGCGAAGGTCGGCTCGCCCGCCTGGGCGCGCTCCTCGTTGAGCTTCGTGAACGCCGCGATCGGCATGTACGCCTCGCCGCGCACCTCGATGAGCGGCGGGGCGTCGTCGATCCGCAGCGGGATCGCCTTCACGGTGCGGAGGTTCTGGGTGATGTCCTCCCCGATCTCGCCGTCGCCGCGCGTCGCGCCGCGGACCAGCACGCCGTTCTCGTAGACGAGCGAGACCGCCAGCCCGTCGATCTTGGGCTCGGTGACGTAGCGGAGGCCGTCGAGGTCGAGCCCCTGCTTGGCCATGAGCGTCCGCACCCGCTGGTCCCAGGCGCGCAGCTCCTCCTCGTTGCGCGCGTTGGCGAGCGAGAGCATCGGCCGCAGGTGGCGGACCTGCTCGAACTTCTCCTGGGGCGGCGCGCCGACGCGCTGGGTCGGCGAGTCGGGCGTGCGCAGCTCCGGGTGCTCGGCCTCGATCGCGCGCAGCTCGTCCATGAGCGCGTCGTAGGCCGAGTCGGAGATCTCGGGGTCGTCGAGGACGTAGTAGCGCCAGTTGTGGTACTCGATCAGCCGCCGCAGCTCGGCGGCCCGCTCTGCGGCGCCGCTACTCAATCTCCCGGGAGGCCGGCTGGATCAGCCGGTCGAGGTCGAAGTCCTTGAGCGCCGCGATCCCCGCCTGGTCGGTGAGGTCGAAGTGGAGCGGGGTCACGGCGACGTACCCGTCGGCGATGGCGGCGAAGTCGGTGCCCGGCTCGGGCTCGTAGGAGGGGTCGGCGCCGTAGAGGCGGTAGCGCCGCCGCCGCCCGTTCTCCTCCTCTTCCTCGAGCTGGAGGCGGTCGCGGTAGATGCGCTTGCCGAGCCGGCAGACGCGCGCCCCCTTGGCGTCGCAGGCCGGGGCGTTGATGTTGAGCAGCGTCCCCTCGGGGATCGGCACCTCCTCGAGCTCCTCCACGAGCCGCGCGACGAAGATCGCGACCTCCTCGAAGTCGAACTCCTCGCCGAGGCGGAAGTCCATCTCCCCGCGCGCGGACTGCTGCGAGACGGCGATCGCGGGGATGCCGAGCACGATGCCCTCGAGCGCCGCCGCGACCGTGCCCGAGTAGGTGATGTCGTCGCCGAGGTTGGCCCCGTGGTTGATGCCCGACACGATCAGCTCCGGCCGGAACTCGACGAGGCCGAGCGCCGCGAAGCGGACGCAGTCGACGGGGGTGCCGTCGGTCGCGTACCCGATCGTGCCGTCGCCGAACTCGACCTCCTCGACCCACAGCGGGCGGCGCGTCGTGATGCTGCGCGCGCTCGCGCTGCGGTTGGTGTTCGGCGCGATGACGGCGAGCTCGATGCCCGGCACCTCGAGCAGGCGGCGGCGCAGGACGTGGAGGCCGGTCGCGCCGATGCCGTCGTCGTTCGTGAGCAGGACCTTCACGGGACTTGCGAGGATAGAGAGCGCGCAGGCGGCGCCCCGGGCGGGCTCACGGGTAGCGGACGGCCTCGAGGTAGAGGCCGCAGGCGGGCGCGGTGTCGCCCGCCTCGGTGCGCGGGCGCCCCTCGAGCAGGCGCTCGAAGTCGGCGACGCTCCGCCGCCCGGCGGCGACGCCGAGCATCGTGCCGACGAGGATGCGGACCATGTGGCGCATGAAGGTGTCGGCCTCGATGTGGTACTCGAGCAGGTCCGGGCCGGCGTCGCGCCACTCCGAGAGGAAGACGTCGCGCTCGAAGCGGACGTGGGTCGTCTGCGTCGGCGTGAACGCGGTGAAGTCGTGGGTGCCGACGACCGCCGCCGCGCAGGCGTCGAGCGCGGCGCGGTCGATCGGGTGCTTCCAGTGGAGCGCGCGCCCGCGCTCGAACACGCTCGGCACCGGCCGGGTGTGGACGCGGTAGCGGTAGCGGCGCGCGATCGCGTCGCGGCGGGCGTCGAAGCCGTCGGGCGCGCGGACGCTCTCCAGCACGCGCACGTCGCCGGGCAGCAACCGGTTGAGCGCCCCGGCCGGCACCGGCTCGCCCGGGTGGCTGGCGACCTGGCCGAGGGCGTGGACGCCCGCGTCGGTGCGCCCGGCCACGGTGAGCGTCACCGGCTCGCCCCGCACGGTCGCGATCGCGTCCTCGACGACGCCCTGCACGGTCCGCAGCCCGGGCTGGCGGGCCCAGCCCGAGAAGCCGGCGCCGTCGTACTCGAGCAGCAGGCGGGCGGTCACACGCGGCGCTTCGCGCGCGGCATCGGCCGCGCCCGGCTCAAACGAGCTCGAGGTACACCATCTCGGTCGCGTCGGAACGGCGCGGACCGAGCTTGAGGATGCGCGTGTAGCCGCCGTCGCGGTCGGCGTAGCGCGGCGCGAGCTCCTCGAAGAGCTTGTAGACGATGAACTTGTCCTGGCCGAGCCGCGCCATCGCCTGGCGCCTGGCGTGCTGATCCCCCCGCTTGGCGAGCGTGATGAGCTTCTCGACCTCGGGCTTGACCGCCTTGGCCTTCGCCTCGGTGGTCTTGATGCGCTCGTGGTCGATGACCTCGCGGGCGAGGTTCATGAACAGCGCCTTGCGGTGCGCGGCGTCGCGCGAGAGCTTGCGGCGGTCCTTGCGGTGGCGCATCGTGCCTCAGCCTACCTCGGATCAGCCCTGCCGCAGCGACAGCCCGCGCGCCTCGAGGGTCTCGATGACCTCCTCGATCGACTTGCGGCCGAAGTTCGGGATCGCGTTGAGCTCGGCCTCGGTCTTCTGGATGAGGTCCCCGACGGTCTGGATGCCGGCCCGCTTGAGGCAGTTGTAGGAGCGGACGCCGAGCTCGAGCTCCTCGATGAGGATGTCGTCCATCCCGTCCGGCGCGCCCGAGGCCGCCGCGCCGGCGCCCTGGGCGTCCGCACCGTCGCCGCGCCCGGTGAGCTCGGCGATGTCGGCGTCGGTGAAGATCGCCAGCGACGAGATGAGGATCTCGGCCGCCTCGCGCAGCGCGGCCTGCGGCTCCACCGAGCCGTCGGTCTCGATGTCGAGCGTGAGCTTGTCGTAGTCGGTGCGCTGCCCGACGCGGGCGGACTCGACGTGGTAGGCGACGCGCTTGACCGGCGAGAAGATCGCGTCGATCGGGATGACGCCGATCGGCTGGTCGGGCGACTTGTTCTCCTCGGCGGGCGAGTAGCCGCGACCCCGGCCGATCGTCAGGTACATCTCGAGCTTCGTCTTCTTCTCGAGCGTCGCGATGTGCGCGTCCGGGTTGAGGATCTCGACCCCGGAGGGCAGGTCGATGTCCTTCGCCTTGACCTCCCCGGGCCCCGAGGCCACCAGCGGCACCTCGACCTCGGTGGCGTCGGAGTGCATCCGGCAGACGATCTCCTTGAGGTTGAGGACGATGTCGGTGACGTCCTCCTTCACCCCCGGGATGGACGAGAACTCGTGCGCGACGCCCTCGATGCGCACGCTCGTGACGGCGGCGCCGGCGAGCGACGAGAGCATGACGCGCCGCAGCGACGCTCCGAACGTGTAGCCGAAGCCCTTGTCGAGCGGCTCGATCGTGAACTGCCCGCGGTTGTCCTCGACCTTCTCGGCGGTGATCTGCGGGGTCTGGAACTCAAGCATGGGGTTTCCTTCGCGTCGGGTCCTGCCGTCCGCCGGCACCTCGGCACGGACGGCGGGAAGAGCACTTACTTCGAGTACAGCTCGACGATGAGCTGCTCCTGCACCGGAGTCGAGATCTCGTCCCGCTCCGGCAGGCGCAGCACCTTCGCCGTCAGTCCGTCGTGATCGGCGATGAGCCACGGGGGCACCGCCGTCGTCAGCTCCGTCGCCTCGCGCACGACGGGCTCGACCTTCGAGCCGGGCTTGATGGCGATCACGTCGTTCGGCCGCACCTGGTACGAGGGGATGTTCACCTTCCGGCCGTTGATGGTCCAGTGGCCGTGGAGGATCATCTGGCGCGCCTGGCGACGCGAGCTGGCGAAGCCGAGCCGCACGAGGGTGTTGTCGAAGCGCGTCTCGAGCAGGCGGAGGAGGTTCTCGCCCGTCACGCCGGGCTGACGGCTGGCCTTCTCGTAGTAGTTGCGGAACTGCTTCTCGAGGACGCCGTAGTACCGGCGGGCCTTCTGCTTCTCGCGAAGCTGGACCCGGTACTCGGACTGCTTCTGACGGCCGCGGCCGTGGTCACCCGGCGGGTACGCCCGGCGCTCGACGGCGCACTTGTCGGTGAGGCAGCGCTCGCCCTTGAGGAAGAGCTTCACGCCCTCCCGGCGGCACTGCTTGCACTGCGGCGAGGTGTCGCGCGCCATCAGACCCGCCTCCGCTTGCGAGGACGGCAGCCGTTGTGGGCCTGCGGGGTGACGTCCTTGATCGACGTCACCTCGAGCCCCGCGGCCTGGAGCGAGCGGATGGCCGTCTCACGACCCGAGCCGGGGCCCTTGACGAAGACCTCGACCTTCTGCAGGCCCTGCTCGATCCCCTTCTTGGCCGCCGCGTCGGCGGTGACCTGCGCCGCGAACGGGGTCGACTTGCGCGAGCCCTTGAAGCCGGCCCCGCCGGCGGACTCCCACGCGATGACGTTCCCCTCGCGGTCGGTGAGGGTGACGATCGTGTTGTTGAAGCTCGTCTTGATGTGGGCCTGGCCGACCGGGATGTTCTTGCGGACCTTCCTCCGCCCCCGGGGCCTGCCCGGCCGCTGCTGCGCCACGCTACTTCTTCACCTTCTTCTTGCCGGCAACCTGCATCCGCTTCGGCCCCTTGCGGGTGCGCGCGTTCGTCTTCGTCCGCTGCCCCCTGACCGGCAGGCCGCGGCGGTGCCGCAGGCCGCGGTAGCACCCGATCTCCATCAGGCGCTTGACGTTCTGGGAGCGCTCACGCCGCAGATCGCCCTCGACGGTGACCTCGGTGTCGACGAGGTTGCGGAGCTTGACGATCTCGTCGTCGGTGAGGTCCCGGACGTAGGTGTTCGGGTCGATCCCGGCCTTGTCGAGCAGCTTGCGCGACGTCGAGGGGCCGATGCCGTAGATGTACGTGAGACCGATCTCGACCCGCTTGTTCAGCGGGATGTTGATGCCTGCGATCCGAGCCACGCCTAGTGAGTCACCCCTGACGCTGCTTGTGCCGGGGGTTCTGGCAGATGACGAGGACCGCGCCGTGGCGGCGGATCACCTTGCACTTCTCGCAGATCGGCTTGACCGAAGCTCTGACCTTCATCGCTCCGCAATCGTTGGCTGGAAAGGACGGCGCCGACGGCCCAGGAGACGGCCGAAAGCGCGACCGCACAGGTTAGCAGGGGCGCGCATGCTGCCGCCGGCCGCCGCTAGGCGGCGCGCCGCTGCTCCTCGAGGTGCCACGGCGTGAGGATGCGCGGCCCCTCCTCGGTGACCGCCACCGTGTGCTCGAAGTGCGCGGCGAGCGAGCCGTCGGCAGAGTACACCGACCAGTTGTCGGACCCCATCCGGATGCCGTGGGTGCCGACGTTGACCATCGGCTCGACGGCGAGCACCATGCCCGGCTCGAGCAGCGGCCCGGTGCCGGGGCGGCCGTAGTTGGGGATCTGCGGGTCCTCGTGCATCGAGCGCCCGATCCCGTGGCCGACGAGCGAGCGGATGACCGAGAACCCCGCGGCCTCGACGCGCGACTGGACCGCGTGGCCGATGTCGCCGAGCCGCTTGCCGGGCCGGCACTGCTCGACCGCGTCGAAGAGCGCCTGGCGGGTGACGTCGAGCAGCTTGCGCGCGATCGGCGAGATCTGGCCGATCGGGAGCGTCACCGCCGCGTCGGCGACCCAGCCGTCGTAGACGACCCCGATGTCGACCGAGAGGATGTCGCCGCGCCTGATCTCGTAGGGCCCCGGGATGCCGTGGACGACCATCGAGTTCGGCGACGCGCAGATCGAGGCGGGGAAGCCGCGGTAGCCCTTGAAGGCCGGCTCGGCGCCCTGGGCGCGGATGAAGCGCTCGGCGGCCTCGTCGAGCTCGGCGGTGGTGACGCCGGGCCGCGCCTTGGCGCGCAGCAGCGCGTGGCAGCGCGCGAGGATGCGCCCCGCCGCGGCGATCTGCTCGATCTCCTCGGAGCTCTTGCGGATGATCATGGGCGGATCCGCCCAGGTTAGAGCTCGTCCTCGAGCCGGAGCGTGGCGAGCGTCGCGCGGATGTGGTCGTGGACCTCGGCCGGCGGGCGCGAGCCGTCGAAGCGGCGCAGCAGCCCGCGCTCCTCGTAGTAGTCGATGAGCGGCGCGGTCTGCTCGTGGTAGACGGCGAGCCGGTGCTTGACGGTCTCGGGGCGGTCGTCGTCGCGCTGGACGAGCCGCGAGCCGTCCTGGTCGCAGATGCCCTCGTGCTTCGGCGGGTCGAACTCCACGTGGTAGACGTGGCCGTTCTTCAGGCAGACCCGCCGGCCCGACAGGCGCCGGATGACCTCCTCGTCCGGCGTGTCGATGAGCAGCGCCGCGGTGATGCGGCGGCCGAGCCGCTCCATCTCCGCCGACAGCGCCTCGGCCTGCTCCCGGTTGCGCGGGAAGCCGTCGAGCAGGAAGCCGTCGGCGGCCTCGGGGCTGTCGATGCGCTCCATGATCATCCCGATGACGAGCTCGTCGGGGACGAGGTCGCCCCGGTCCATGTACTCCTGGGCCTGGCGGCCGAGCTCGGACCCCTCCCGTACGGCGGCGCGCAGGATGTCGCCGGTCGCGTAGTAGGGGAAGTCGAAGTCGGCCTGGAGACGCTCGGCCTGGGTGCCCTTCCCGGCCCCCGGGGGCCCGAGCAGGATGAGGTTGAGCTGCGTCATGGAGGCGGGAAGGCTACCGCGAAGGACGCGAGCAGGAGGCGCGGGCGGGCATGGCCGGATGCGCCGGCCCGGTCCTCAAGGTGCTCAGGCCGGGCGATGCGAGGACGCAGGGAGCGACGCGTGCTCGGCACGCGAGCGACCGAGGACGCCGCAGCGCGAAGGCATGAGCTACTTGAGGAAGCCCTCGTAGTTGCGCATCATGAGCTGCGCCTCGAGCTGCTTCATCGTGTCGAGCGCGACGCCGACAACGATGAGGATCGAGGTGCCGCCGAAGTAGAAGTTCGCCGCGGTCTGGTTGATGAGGATCGTCGGCAGCGCCGCGATCGCGGCGAGGTAGAGGGCGCCGGGGAAGGTGAGGCGCGCGAGGATGCGGTCGAGGTACTCGGCCGTCGGGCGCCCGGGCCGCACCCCGGGGATGAAGCCGCCGTACTTCTTCAGGTTGTCGGCCTGCTCGACCGGGTTGAACGTGACCGCGGTGTAGAAGTACGTGAAGAGGATGATGAAGATCGACTCGCCGATGAGGTAGGGCGTGCCGTTCGGGTTGAAGAAGGCCGAGAAGTCACGCGCCCAGTCGGCCTGCGTGAGCTCGCCGATCGTCGGCGGGAACGCCATCAGCGAGGCGGCGAAGATGACCGGGATGACGCCGGCCATGTTCACGCGCAGCGGCAGGTAGGTCGCGCCGCCGCCCGACATCCGCCGCCCGACGACGCGCTTGGCGTACTGGATCGGGATCCGCCGCTGGCCCTCCTGCATGAAGACGATGCCGGCGATGATCGCGAGCGCGAGGAACGGCATCATGACCTTGAAGACCTGGTCGGGGTTGTTCCACCAGGCCGAGATGCCGTTCGGCAGCCCGGCGACGATGCTCGCGAAGATCATGAGCGAGATGCCGTTGCCGATCCCGCGCTGGGTGATGAGCTCGCCGAACCACATCAGCAGGATCGCGCCGGCCGTCAGCGTGAGGACGATGACGAAGACGGTCCCGAAGTTGAAATTGTCGACGACCGAGTCGCCCCCGGCGGCGAAGGTGCGGAAGAGGAAGACGTAGCCGATCGCCTGGCCGAAGGAGAGGCCGACGGTGAGGTAGCGCGTGTACTGCGTGATCTTCTGCTGGCCGACCTCGCCCTCCTTGCGGAGCTTCTCCAGCGACGGGACCACGACCGTCAGGAGCTGGAGGATGATCGAGGCGGTGATGTAGGGCATGATCCCCAGCGCGAAGATCGCGAAGCGCTGGAGGCTCCCGCCCGAGAAGAGGTTGAGGAACCCGAGGACGTCCGAGCCGGAGAACTGCTCGGCCAGCTCCTCGACGCGGTCGATGTTGATCCCCGGCGCGGGGATGTAGGCCCCCACCCGGTACAGCAACAGCATCGCCGCCGTGAACGCCAGCTTCTTCCGGATCTCTGCGACGCGGAAGGCGCCGGTGAGGGTGGCGAGCACCGCTCCGGTCCTACTCGATCAGCTCGCAGGTGCCGCCGGCGGCCTCGATCTTCTCGCGCGCCGACTTGGAGAAGCCGTGCGCGCGGACGGTCAGCTTCTTCGTCAGCTCGCCGTCGCCGAGCACCTTGACCGGGATGCCGTTGCGGGTCGCGAGCCCCTTCTCGCGCAGCGACTCGGGCGTGACCTCCGCACCGGCGTCGAAGCGGGCCTCGAGGTCCGCGACGTTCACCGGCTGGGTGAGCGTGCGGAACGGCTCGAACGGCATCGACTTCTTCATGTGCGGGCCACGCAGCTTGCGCATCCGCATGTGGATCGGCATCTGGCCGCCCTCGAACGCGACCTTGCGCTTCGTGCCCGAGCGGGCGCCGGCGCCCTTCTGGCCGCGGCCCGACGTCTTGCCCAGCCCGGAGCCCTCGCCACGGCCGACGCGCTTGCGCCGGTGGCGCGAGCCGGGCTTCGGCTTGAGCGAGTGAAGTCCGATCTCGTGGGCCATGTCAGGCCTCCTCCACCTTGACGAGATGACGCACGGCCTGGATGGCGCCGCGGACGGTGGGGTCGTCGGGGCGCTCGGTCGTGGCGCCGATCCGGCCCAGCCCGAGCGTGCGCAGCGTGTCGCGCTGCTTGGCGCTCGCGCCGTTGGCCGACTTGAACTGGGTGATCTTCAGCTTCCCGGCCATCAGCTCGAAGCCTCCGCGGGCTGCTCGGCGGCCTCGGCCTCGGCCTCCCCGGGCTGCTCGGCCTCGGCCGGGCCGGCCTCGGCGGCGGGCTTGCCGTCCTCGCCGGCGTCCTCGATGCCGAGCACCTGGCGGACGGTGAGGCCGCGCAGCTCGGCGATCTCCTTCGGCGTGCGGAGCTGGCGCAGGCCGTCCATCGTCGCCTTCACGAGGTTGATCGGCGTCTGGCTGCCGAGCGACTTCGAGAGCACGTCGTGGACGCCCGCGAGCTCGAGCACGGCGCGCACGCCGCCGCCGGCGATGACGCCGGTACCCGGCGAGGCCGGCTTGAGCAGGACGCGCGACGAGGCGTGCTCGCCGATGACCTCGTGGGTGATCGTCGAGCCGTGCATCGGCACGGTGATCATGCTCTTGCGCGCCCGCTCGACGGCCTTCTGGATCGCCAGCGGCACCTCGCGGGCCTTGCCGTAGCCGACCCCCACGCGCGACTTCTCGTCGCCGACGACGACGAGCGCGGTGAAGGAGAAGCGCCGGCCGCCCTTGACGACCTTCGCCACGCGGTTGATCTCGACGACGCGCTCCTGGAGGTCGTCCTGCCGGCCGCCGTCGCGACGCTGCCTGGGGGGTCCTTGATCTCGTGCCATGCGTGAAGTCAGAAAGAGTCCTGTCGAGGGTAGCGAAGGGCTAGAAGGCGAGGCCGCCCTCGCGGGCGCCCTCGGCGAGCGCCTTCACGCGCCCGTGGTAGCGGTAGCCGCCGCGGTCGAAGACGCAGGTCTCGACCCCGGCCTCCTTGGCGCGTGCCGCGATGAGCTCGCCGGCGCGCCGTGCCTGGTCCATCTTGCTGAGGCCACGCAGCTCGGGCTCCGTCCAGTTGACGGCGGCGAGCGTGTGGCCGCGGTCGTCGTCGATGAGCTGCGCCTGGATGCCGCGGTTCGAGCGGAACACCGACAGCCGCGGGCGCTCCGCGGTGCCGCGCACCTTCGCGCGGACCCGGCGGCGGCGGCGCAGCCTCCTCTGCTCCTTGGTCTTGACGCTCATGCTCGCTTGCCCACCTTCCGCCTGACGTACTCGCCCTCGTAGCGGATGCCCTTGCCCTTGTACGGCTCGGGCGGGCGGACCTTGCGCACCCGGGCGGCGATCTCGCCGACGAGCTGCTTCGAGATGCCCTTCACCACGACCTGGGTGGGCTGCGGGACCTCGAAGGCGATGCCCTCCGGCGGCTCGATGCTCACCGGGTGCGAGAAGCCGACGGACAGCTCGAGCGCCTTGCCCTTGAGCTGGGCGCGGTAGCCGACGCCCTGGATCTCGAGGCGCTTCTCGTAGCCCTCGGTGACGCCGGTGACCATGTTGGCGATGAGCGTGCGCGTGAGCCCGTGGAGCGCGCGGTGGTCGCCACGGTCGGTCGGGCGCTTGACGAGGATCTCGCCGTCGGCCTGCTCGACCGAGATGTCGCGCGCGATCCGCTCGGACAGCTCGCCCTTCGGGCCCTTCACGCGCACGAGCTCGGGCTCGATCGTGACGGTCACGCCGTCCGGCACGGGGATTGGCTTGTTTCCGATTCGGCTCATTCGTCAGCTCACCAGACGTACGCGACCACCTCGCCACCGACGCCCTGGCGGCGGGCCTGGTGGCCGGTCATGACGCCCTTCGACGTGGAGAGGATGGCGGTGCCCATCCCGCCGAGGACCTTGGGGATGTTGGCGTGGTCGACGTAGATCCGCCGGCCGGGCTTCGACACCCGCTTGAGGCCGGTGATGACCGGGCGGCGGTCCTCCGTGTACTTCAGCACGATCCGCAGCGTCTGGCCGACCGGCGCCGGCTCGAGCGAGAAGTCCTGGATGTAGCCCTGCTCGTGCAGGATGCGGGCGACCTCCACCTTGAACTTGGAGGCGGGGATGTCGACCCAGTCGTGGTCGGCCCGCTGGGCGTTCCGGATGCGGGTCAGGAGGTCGGCGATCGGGTCGGTGACGGACATGCGGGACTTACCAGCTGGACTTCGTCAGGCCCGGGATCTGGCCGCGGTGCGCGATCTCGCGCAGGCAGATCCGGCACAGGCCGAACTTGCGGTAGTAGGAGCGCGCGCGGCCGCACCGCCGGCAGCGGTGGTACTCGCGCGTCGTGTACTTCTGGGGGCGCTGCTGGCGCACCCACTGCGACTTCTTGGCCACTCTTACTCGGTCTCCTCGTCGGCGGCGGCCTCGGCCTCGGCGCTGGGCTCCTCGGGCCGCTCCTGCTCTTCTTCCTTCAGCTGCGCGCGCGCCGCCTCCTCGGCCTCGGCGCGCTGGCGCGCCTCCTCCTTGCGCTGCTCCTCCTGGGCCTCGGCCTGCGCCGGGCGGTCCTCGCCGGGCCGGCCCTCGCGCGCGAAGGGCATGCCGAGCGCCTCGAGCAGCGCGAACGCCTCCTCGTCGGTCTCGGCCGTGGTCGTGATGGTGATGTCGAGGCCGCGGACCTGGTCGATGGCGTCGTAGTCGATCTCCGGGAAGATGATCTGCTCGCGGACGCCCATCGAGTAGTTGCCGCGGCCGTCGAACGAGCGCGGGTTGAGCCCGCGGAAGTCGCGGATGCGCGGGATCGCGATCGACGTGAGGCGGTCGAGGAACTCGTACATGCGCGCCTGGCGGAGCGTGACGGCCACGCCGACGGGCATGCCCTCGCGCAGCTTGAACGCGGCGATCGACTTGCGGGCGCGGCGGACGCTCGGGCGCTGGCCGGCGATCGTGGCGAGCTGGTCGATCGCGGCCTCGAGCATGCGCGAGTCCTGCTTGGCGTCGCCGACGCCCATGTTGAGCGTGATCTTCTCCAGCCGCGGGACCTGCATCGGCGAGGAGTAGCCGAAGCGCTTCATGAGCGCCGGCTTGACCTCCTGCTCGTAGCGGGCCTTGAGCCGCGGGACGACCTTCGCCTCGGCGACGGGCATCAGTCGATCACCTCACCGGTCTTCTTCGAGTAGCGCCGCCGCACGCCGTCCTCGCGGCGGATGCCGACGCGGGTCGGCTCGCCGGTCTTGGGGTCGAGCAGCATGACGTTGGAGATGTGGATCGGGCCCTCCTTCTCCACGATGCCGCCGACCTCCTGGGCGCGCTGCGCGTCGCGCAGCGTCCGCGGGCGCTGGTGGCGCTTGATGATGTTGACGCCCTCCACGTAGACCCGCTGGTTCTTGGGGTCGACGCGGAGCACGCGGCCGGTCCGGCCCTTCTCCTTGCCGGAGATGACCTTGACCATGTCGTCGCGGCGGATCTTCAGCGCCATCAGAGCACCTCCGGCGCGAGCGAGACGATCTTCATGAAGTTGCGGTCGCGCAGTTCGCGCGCGATCGGGCCGAAGATGCGGGTGCCGCGCGGGTTGTTCTGGTTGTCGATGAGCACCGCGGCATTCTCGTCGAAGGCGATGTAGGTCCCGTCCTCGCGGCCGAAGGGCTTCTTCGTGCGCACGACGACGGCGGTCACGACGTCGCCCTTCTTGACCGAGCCGTGCGGGATCGCCTGCTTGACGGTGCCGACGATGACGTCGCCGACGCTCGCGTAGCGGCGGCTCGACCCGCCGCGGACGCGGATGCAGAGGATCTCGCGGGCACCGGTGTTGTCGGCGACGCGGAGGCGTGTCTCGGGCTGGATCATCGTCAGCGGGCCTTCTCCACGATCTCGATGAGGCGCCAGCGCTTGGTGCGCGAGAGCGGGCGGCTCTCGATCACGCGCACCTTGTCGCCCTCGGACGCCTCGTTGCGCTCGTCGTGGGCATGGAGGGTCGTGTACTCACGGACGATCTTCTGGTACTGCGGGTGACGCCGGGTGACGTCGATGCGGACCGTGATCGTCTTGTCCGGCTTCGCCGAGACGACGACGCCCTGGCGCACGCGCCGGCGGCCGGTGGTCTTGCTCCCCTCGGCGACCGGCGGCGCGATCTTCGGGCGCTCGGCGCGCTTGGCGCGCAGCTTGGCGCGATAGGCACGACGGGCCGCCGCCTTGCGGCGACGCTCCTCGGCGCGCTCGGCGGCGCGCTCCTCGGGGGTGCGCGGCGGGCGCGCCTCCCCGCGGTGGCGGGAGCGGGCCAGCTTGCGGCGCTGCTTGGGGGTGAGCTCCTCCTCGGGCTCGGCCTCGGCCTCGGCCTCCGCGGCCTCGGCCTCCCCGCCCTCGGGCGCCTCCGCGGCCTCCTCGGCCGCGGGCTGCTCCTCGGCAGGGGCGTCGGCGGCCGGCTCCTCGGCGGCCCCCTCGGCCTGCTCCTGCTCGTTCTTCTCTTCCTCGGTCATGCCTTGCTCTGTCGTCTCAGCTCGGTCTCGACATCGATGCCCCGCTCGCGCGCGATGGTGAGGCCGCGGGCGAGGTCCTTCTTGGCTTCCTTGATGCGGGCCGTGTTCTCGAGCTGGCCCGTCGCGTGCTGGAAGCGGAGGTTGAACAGCTCCTCGCGCGCCTTGCCGACGAACTCGACGAGCTGCGCGTCGTCAAGGTTATGCACTTCCTTGGCCTTCACGCCTGCTCGGCCCCCTCGCGGACGACGAACTTCGTCTTGACGGGCAGCTTGTGGCCGGCGAGGCGCATCGCCTCGCGCGCGAGGTCCTCCGGGACGCCGGCGAGCTCGAACATGACACGGCCGGGCTTGACGACGGCGACCCAGCCCTCGGGCGAGCCCTTGCCCGAGCCCATGCGGGTCTCGGCCGGCTTCTTCGTGTACGGCTTGTCCGGGAAGATGTTGATCCAGACCTTCCCGCCGCGCTTGATCTTGCGGGTCATCGCGACGCGGGCGGCCTCGATCTGGCGGTTGGTGATCCAGCCGCACTCGAGCGCCTTCAGGCCGTACTCGCCGAACTCGACGCGCGTGCCGCCGCGCGCGACGCCGGTCATCCGGCCACGGTGCTGCTTACGGTGCTTGACGCGCTTGGGCTGGAGCATCAGCGACGGCCTCCTCGCCCCGCACCGGCGGCGGCGCGCTGGCGCCCGTCGCCGCCCCCGCGCCGGCCGCGGCCGCGGCCGCGGTCGCCCGGCGTCGCCTGCTGCGGGGCCTCGATCTCGGTCAGGTCCTGCTGGAAGCCCTTGGGCATGATCTCGCCCTTGTTGATCCAGACCTTCACGCCGATGCGGCCGAAGGTCGTGCGGGCCTCGTAGAAGCCGTAATCGATGTCGGCGCGCAGCGTGTGGAGCGGCACGCGACCGTCCTGGTAGGTCTCGGTGCGCGCCATCTCCGCGCCGCCTAGGCGGCCGGACACCTGGATCTTCACGCCCTTCGCGCCGGAGCGCATCGCGCTCGTGAGCGCGCGCTTCATCGCGCGGCGGAAGGCGACGCGGTTCTGGAGCTGCTCGGCGATCGACTGGGCGACCAGCGCGGCGTCGAGCTCCGGGCGCTTGATCTCGAGGATGTTGACCTTGACGTTCTTCTTCGTCATCCGGTGGAGCTCGCGCCGCAGGGCGTCGACCTCGCTGCCGGACTTGCCGATGACGATGCCGGGCCGGGCCGTGTGGATGTTGACCTCGACCTCGTTCTTGTCCTTGCGGATCGTGATGTCGGAGAGGCCGGCGTGCGCGAGCTTGCCCTCGATGTGCTCCCGGATGCGGATGTCCTCGATGAGGTACTCCGAGAAGTCACGCTCGTTGAACCACGTCGAGCGCCAGTCGTGGATGTAGCCGACGCGGAAGCCCTCTGGATGGATCTTCTGGCCCATGCGGTCGACTACTCCTAGCTCTCGTCCTTCGTGGTCAGGGTGATGGTCATGTGGCTGGTGCGCTTGCGGATGCGCGTGGCGCGGCCCATCGCGCGGGGGCGGTAGCGCTTCAGCGTCGGCCCCTCGTCGACGTAGGCCTCGTGGATCTTCAGCTCGCCGGCGACGAGCTCGTGGTTGCTCTCCGCGTTCGCGACCGCGGAGTTCAGCAGCTTGAGCACGTCCTTGGAGGCCGCGCGCGGCGTGTGCTGGAGGATAGCCCGCGCGTCCTCGACGGACTTCCCGCGGATGTGGTCGATGACGAGGCGCGCCTTGCGCGGGGCCGTGCGGACGTAGCGCGCGCGGGCGCGGACGAACACCGGGCCGTCGCTCTTGCGCTTGGCGGCGCGCTTCGGCTCGGCCGCGGCGGCCGCCTCGGCGGAGGTGCGCCGGCGCTTCGGCTTCGCCTCCTCGTTGGGCTCCTGGCCCTCGGCCTCGTCGGCGGCCTCGGCCTCCTTCGCCTCGCCGGCCTCCTCGGCCTTGGACTCCGCCTCGTCCTTCTTCTTGGCGCGGCTGCGCTTGGGCTTCTCCTCAGCCTTGGCGTCGGCCTTCTTCTCGGCCTTCGCGTCGGCCTTCTGCCCGGCCTTGGCGTCGGCCTTCGCCTTCGTGCTGCGGCGCTTGCCGGCGGCCTTCTTCTCGCCCGCGGCGGCCTCGGGCGCGTCGCCGGATGCCTCGGCCGCGGCCTCCTCGGCGCCGCGCGTCTCCTTGTCGGGATCGTCCTTGCGCTCGGGAGTCATCGCATCTTCGCCTTGTCGCTACCCGCGTGCCCGCGGAACGTCCGCGTCGGCGCGAACTCGCCGAGCTTGTGGCCGACCATCGACTCGGTGATGAAGACGGGCACGTGCTTGCGGCCGTCGTGGACGGCGATCGTGTGCCCGACCATCTCGGGGAAGATGGTGGACGCGCGGGACCAGGTCTTGATCATCTGCTTCTGGCCCGACTGGTTCATCGCCTCGATGCGCCGCATGAGGCGCTCCTCCACCCACGGGCCCTTCTTGGAAGAACGGGACATCAGCGGCCTCCCTTCTTGCCGCGGCGGCGGCCACGCACGATGAGGCGATCCGACGGCTTGTTCTTCTTGCGCGTGCGGTAGCCGAGCGTCGGCACGCCCCACGGCGTGACGGGATGGCGACCGGGCGTGGTCGAGCCCTCGCCGCCGCCGTGCGGGTGGTCGACGGGGTTCATCGCCGTGCCGCGGGTCTGCGGGCGCCGCCCGAGGTGGCGGTTGCGCCCCGCCTTGCCGATGGAGATGTTCTGGTGCTCGGCGTTGCCGATGGCCCCGACGGTCGCGCGGCAGGTGACCGGGACCATGCGCATCTCGCCGGAGGGCAGGCGCAGGGTCGCGTAGCGGCCCTCGCGGGCGACGAGCTGGACGGAGGCGCCGGCGGAGCGGCCGAGCTGGCCGCCGCGGCCGGGCGTGAGCTCGACCGCGTGGACCGTGGTGCCGACCGGGATGTTCTCGAGCGGCAGGCAGTTGCCGGGCTGGATGTCGGCGTCGGGGCCGGACATCACGGTCATGCCCACCTTGAGGTTCTCCGGGGCGAGGATGTAGCGCTTCTCGCCGTCGGCGTAGTGGAGCAGCGCGATGTAGGCGGTGCGGTTCGGGTCGTACTCGATCGCGGCGACCCGCGCCGGCACGCCATCCTTGCGCCGCTTGAAGTCGATCTTGCGGTAGAGGCGTTTCGCGCCGCCGCCCCGGTGGCGGGAGGTGATGCGGCCGTTGTTGTTGCGGCCCCCGGTCTTCTTCAGGCCCTCGACGAGCGACTTCTCGGGCTCCGTGCGGGTGATCTCCGCGAAGTCGGCATAGGTCGCGAAGCGGCGGCCGGGGCTGGTGGGCTTGGGCTTCTTGATCGGCATCGGTTACTCGCCTACTTCCTGACCCTCGAACAGCTCGATGTGGTCGTCGGGATGGATCTCGACGACCGCCTTCTTCCACGACCGCGTCTTGCCGGCCGTCCAGCCCCGGCGCTTGGGCTTCGGCTTCACCCGCGAGGTGCGGACGTCGAGCACCCGTACGCCGAAGATCTCCTCCACGGCCTGGCGGATCTGCGTCTTGTTCGCGTCGTCGTGGACGCGGAAGGTGTACTTGTTGTGCGCGAGCAGCGCGTAGCTCTTCTCGGTGATGACCGGGCGGATGATGACCGTGCGCGCGTTCATCGGGCCTCCGCGAGCTTCGTGAGGTGGTCGAGCGCCGCCGGCGTGAGCACGAGGCGCGAGGCGCCGATGATGTCGGCGACGCCGACGTCGTCGGACGGCAGGATCGTGACGTACGGGAGGTTGCGGAAGGACTTCGCGGCGTTCTCCTCGCCCTCGGGCGCGAAGACGACGAGGGCGCGTCCCTCGCCGAAGCCCTCGAGCGCGGCCGCCGCGGCCTTCGTGCTCGGCTTGTCGAAGGTCGCCGGGTCGACGATCGCGAGCGAGCCGCGGTCGGCGTGCACCGAGAGCGCGCAGCGCAGCGCCCGCCGGCGCGCCTTCCGGTTGACCTTGACCGTGTAGCGGCGCGGCTTGGGGCCGAAGGCGATGCCGCCGCCGATCCGCTGCGGCGTCGAGAGCGCGCCGACGCGCGCCCGGCCGGTGCCCTTCTGGCGCCAGGCCTTCGCGCCGCTCATCGCGACCTCGCCGCGTGTCTTCGTCGACGCGGTGCCCTGGCGGCGGGCGTTGAGCTCGGCGACGACCGTCTGGTGGACGAGCGGCATGTGGAACCGCTCGCCGAAGACGCCCTCGTCGAGCTCGACGGAGCCGCTCTTGCCGATGTAGGGAGCCGAGAGCTTCGCCATCAGTCGTCCGTCCTGATCTCGACAGTGGAGCCCTTCGGGCCGGGCACGGAGCCGCGCAGCAGCAGGAGGTTGCGATCGGGCCGGACGTCGACCACGGTGAGCCCCCGCTGGGTCACGCGCTTGTTGCCCATCTGGCCGGGGCCGCGCAGGCCCTTGAGCACGCGCGAGGGCGTGGCCGACGCGCCGATCGAGCCCGGCGCGCGGACGTTGTGCGAGCCGTGCGTGACCGGCCCGCGGCTGAAGTTGTGGCGCTTGACGGTGCCCTGGAAGCCCTTGCCCTTGGAGATCCCGGACACCTTCACCTTGTCGCCCTTCTGGAACACCTCGACGGTGACCTGCTCGCCGACCTTCAGGTCACCCGCCTCGCCGCGGAACTCGACGAGGTGGCGCAGCGGCGGCGCGCCGGCCTTCTTGAGGTGGCCGAGCCGGGGCCGGTTGAGCGCCTTCTCGGTCGTCTCGCCGAAGCCGAGCTGGACGGCGTCGTAGCCGTCGCGCTCGGCGGTGCGGATCGCCGTGACCCAGCAGGGCCCGGCCTCGACCACGGTGACGCGCTCGACCTTGCCGTCCTCGGCGAAGATCTGCGTCATCCCGAGCTTCTTTCCGAGCAGCGCAGCCATCAGACGAGCTGGATCTGGATATCGACGCCGGCGGGAAGGTGGTCGAGCCGCTGGAGCGAGTCGACCGTCTTCGGGGTCGGCTGATGGATGTCGATCAGCCGCTTGTGGGTGCGGATCTCGAAGTGCTCCCGCGAGTCCTTGTCCTTGAACGGGCTGCGGATCACGCAGTAGACGTTCTTCTCGGTCGGCAGCGGCACGGGGCCGGACACGCTCGCGCCCGTGCGCGTCGCGGTCTCGACGATCTCCTTCGCCGCCAGCTCGATGGCCGAGTGGTCGTACGCCTTCAGTCGGATCCTGATCTTGTTCTGCGTGATTGCTGCCATGCCTTGGGGACTCCGGACGTGACGAGGGCGGGCCCTTCGCTGCCCTGGGCCCGCCCCAGTCCGCTCCTTCGAGCGCGTCCTACTCGATGATCTCGGTCACCACCCCCGAGCCGACGGTGCGGCCACCCTCGCGGATCGCGAAGCGGAGGCCCTGCTCCATGGCGATCGGCTGGATGAGCTCGATCTCCATCTCGACGTTGTCGCCCGGCATGACCATCTCCGTGCCCTCGGGCAGCTTGGCGACGCCGGTGACGTCCGTCGTGCGGAAGTAGAACTGCGGGCGGTAGCCCGAGAAGAACGGCGTGTGGCGGCCGCCCTCCTCCTTCTTCAGGCAGTAGACCTCCGCCTTGAACTTCGTGTGCGGCGTGATCGAGCCGGGCGCGCAGAGCACCATGCCGCGCTCGATGTCCTCGCGCTTGGTGCCGCGCAGCAGGCAGCCGACGTTGTCGCCGGCGCGGCCCTCGTCGAGGATCTTGCGGAACATCTCGACGCCGGTGACGACGGTCTTCTGGGTCTCGTCGCGGATGCCGACGATCTCGACCTCGTCGCCGGTCTTGATGATGCCCTGCTCGATGCGGCCGGTCGCGACGGTGCCGCGGCCGGTGATCGAGAAGACGTCCTCGATCGGCATGAGGAACGGCTTGTCGAGCGGGCGCTCCGGCTCCGGGATGTAGGTGTCGAGCTGCTCGGCGAGCTCGAGGATCTTCTGCGTGTACTCGGGGTCGCCCTCGAGCGCCTTCAGGGCCGAGCCGACGACGAACGGGGTCTCATCGCCCGGGAAGTCGTACTCCGAGAGCAGGTCGCGGACCTCGACCTCGACGAGCTCGAGCAGCTCCGGGTCGTCGACCATGTCGGCCTTGTTGAGGAAGACGATGATGTAGGGGACGCCGACCTGACGGGCGAGCAGGATGTGCTCGCGCGTCTGCGGCATCGGCCCGTCGGCCGCCGAGACGACGAGGATCGCGCCGTCCATCTGGGCCGCGCCGGTGATCATGTTCTTGACGTAGTCGGCGTGGCCCGGGCAGTCGACGTGCGCGTAGTGACGGTTGGCGGTCTCGTACTCGACGTGCGAGGTCGCGATCGTGATGCCGCGCTCGCGCTCCTCAGGAGCGTTGTCGATCTCCTCGAAGCTCCGAGCCTGACCGCCGTACGTCTCGGCGAGCACCTTGGTCAGCGCCGCGGTCAGCGTCGTCTTGCCGTGGTCGATGTGACCGATGGTGCCGACGTTGACGTGCGGCTTGTCGCGCTCGAACTTCTCCTTCGCCACTTTGGTGTCGCTCCTTTCGAAAAGCTTGGCGGTCCGGTACGGCTGCTAGCCGCGGGCGAACCTCGGAAACATACTCGTTATGTGCCTGCTCCGACCGGCTCCCCGGTCCGGTGCTCGATGATCTCCTCGGCGATGTTCGCCGGGACCTCCTCGTAGCGGTCGAACTGCATCGAGTAGGTCGCCCGGCCCTGCGTGTTCGAGCGCAGGTCCGTGGCGTAGCCGAACATCTCCGCGAGCGGGACGCTGCCCCTCACGGCGACGGCGTTGCCGCGCGGCTCCTGGCCCTCGACGCGGCCGCGCCGGCGCGAGAGGTCGCCGATCACGTCGCCGACGAACTCCTGCGGAGTCGTGACCTCGACGGCCATGATCGGCTCCAGCAGCACCGGCTTCGCGCGCTTGGCGGCCTCCTGGAGCGCCAGCGAACCGGCGACCTTGAAGGCCACCTCCGAGGAGTCGGTGTCGTGGTACTTGCCGTCCACGAGCGTGACCCGCACGTCGACCATCGGATAGCCGGCCAGGACGCCCGTCTCGAGCGCCTCCTCGATGCCCTTCTCGACGGCGGGAATGAACTCCGAGGGGACGGCCCCACCCTTGATCTGGTTGACGAAGTCGAAGCCCTCGCCGGGCGCCGGCTCGATGTCGATGTAGACGACGCCGTACTGGCCCGCGCCGCCCGTCTGGCGGATGAACTTGCCCTCGACGTTCTTCGCCGTGCCGCGGACGGTCTCGCGGTAGGCGACCTGCGGGCGGCCGACCGTCGCGTCGACGTTGAACTCGCGGCGCAGGCGGTCGACGATGACCTCGAGGTGGAGCTCGCCCATCCCGGAGATGACGGTCTGGCCGGTCTCCTCGTCGGTGCGGACGTTGAAGGTCGGGTCCTCCTCGGCGAGCCGCCCGAGCGCGACGGACATCTTCTCCTGGTCGGCCTTCGTCCTCGGCTCGATGGAGACGTGGACGACCGGCTCGGGAAACTCGATCGTCTCCAGCCGGATCGGATGGTCGGGGTCGCAGAGCGTGTCGCCGGTGGAGGTCTGCTTGAGGCCGACCGCGGCGGCGATGTCGCCCGCGTACACCTCCTCCTGCTCCTCGCGGTCGTTCGCGTGCATCATGAGGATGCGGCCGACGCGCTCGGTGCGCCCGGTCGCGGAGTTCAGCACGCGCGAGCCGGCCTTGAGCGTGCCGGAGTAGACGCGGAAGTAGGTGAGCTTGCCGACGAACGGGTCGGACATGACCTTGAAGGCGAGCGCCGCGAACGGCTCGTTGTCGTCGGCCTTGCGGACGGCCGTGCGCTCCTCGCCGTCGCCGGGCTCGACGCCCTCGACGGGCGGGATGTCGAGCGGGCTCGGGAGGTAGTCGATGACCGCGTCGAGCAGCGGCTGGACGCCCTTGTTCTTGAAGGACGAGCCGCAGAGCACCGGCGTGATGGCGATGTCGAGCGTCGCCTTGCGGATGGCGGCCTTGAGGCGCTCGGGATCGATCTCCTCGTCGCCGAGGTAGGCCTCCATGAGCTCGTCGTCGTACTCGGCGACGGCCTCGAGCAGCTGGGTGCGGGCCTCCTCGGCGCGCTCGACCTGGTCGTCGGGCAGGTCGACGACCTCCCACTCCTTGCCGAGCTCGTCCTTGTAGATGATCGCCTTCATCCCGATGAGGTCGACGATCCCGGTGAAGTCGGCCTCGGCGCCGATCGGGAGCTGGACCGGCACGGGATGGGCGCCCAGGCGCTCGCGCATCGTCTCGACGGCGCGGTGGAAGTGCGCGCCGATGCGGTCCATCTTGTTGATGTAGGCGATGCGCGGGACGCGGTACTTGTCGGCCTGGCGCCAGACGGTCTCGGACTGCGGCTCGACGCCCGCGACCGAGTCGAAGAGGGCGATGGCGCCGTCGAGGACGCGCAGCGAGCGCTCGACCTCGACGGTGAAGTCGACGTGGCCCGGCGTGTCGATGATGTTGATGCGGTGGTCGCGCCAGAAGGCGGTGGTGGCGGCGGAGGTGATGGTGATGCCACGCTCCTGCTCCTGCTCCATCCAGTCCATGGTCGCCGCGCCCTCGTGGACCTCGCCGAGCTTGTGCGTCCGACCCGTGTAGAACAGGATGCGCTCCGTCGTCGTCGTCTTGCCGGCGTCGATGTGCGCCATGATCCCGATGTTGCGGGTCTTCTCGAGTGAAACCTTGCGTGGCATGTCTGTGAACGTGATTCCCGTTTGGGAGCAGAAAAAAGGCCCTTCCGGGCCCGTTCCTCCACCGTGGTGTGGTCGGGTCCGGAGCGCTATGTGGTCGGGGTCTCCATCGTGGTTCAGAGAACCTCGCCCAGCCCGCCGGGAGGCCGCGTGACCGGGCGTGCCACGGAGCGGAAGGCCGCCCCGAAAGCGGCTCGGAATGGTAGCAGGGTTCCGGTGATCGTTCGGGCTTTCTCGAGCCGCCTCGGCGAGGCCGGGCCGCTCGCCGCGATCCTGCTGCTCGCGGGGGTCCTGGCGGCCTGCCTGCTCGTCGCCGCGGAGCTGACGACGTACCGCTCCATCGAGGTCGTGACGGCCTCCTGCGAGGAGCTCAGCCGCAGCGCCGGGAGCGAGGTCGCCGACGACTGCGTGACGACCGGCGGGGAGCAGCACGGCTGGGCGCTGCTGCCGATCGCGGCGGTCGTCGCGCTCATGGCCTGGGGCGCGGGCCCGGGGCGCAGCCGGCCGGCCGGGGCGGCGCTCGTCGTCCTCGGCGTCGTCGTGCTCGGGATCGGGCTCGTCGGCGACCTCCCCCACGTCGACGTCACCGGCGCGGTGGGGCGCAACTTCGACCAGGCGACCGGCCACGCCGGCCCGGCGCTCTGGCTCACGTTCGCGGGCGGGGCGCTCGCGGTCGCCGCCGGCGGCGCGCGGTTGCTGGCGCGCCGCTAGGCCACCCCGGTCGCCGCCAGCGAGGCCTTTGCGGCGCGGTCGAAGGCGCCGGCGATGCGCTCGGCGGCGGCGCGCTCCTCGGCGAGGATCGCGTCGGCAAGCTCGAGGGTCTCGCGGTCGCCGGCGAGCGCGGCGACGCGGCCGAGCAGCGCGTAGCCGCCGATCTCGAGGTGCTCGAAGGCGTAGCTGAAGGCGGCGAGCTTGCCCGGGGTGTCGGGCTGGCCGAGGAAGAAGCCGCCCCAGTTGAGCGCGCCGACGCGCATCGCGGCGTCCTTGAGCTTCGACGGCGTCGAGCCGCGCGCCTTGAGGCGCTCCTCGACGCGGCACTGCTGGTCGCGCGTCTCGGCGAGATGCTCGGCGTAGAGGCGCTGGAGCACGGGGTCGCCGCCCGCCGAGGCGGCCTGCTCGAGCAGGCGGATCGCCTGCGCCTCGATCGCGTGCGCGTCGGAGAGGTAGATGTTGAGCGCCGAGGCGGCGTCCTCGACGTGCTTGCCCTGCAGCGACGCGCTGACGGCGCCGACGACGCAGCCCTCGAGGCGGTCGATCATCCGCCGCTCCTCGGCCCCGATCTGGCGCGCGATCGCGGCCGTCTCCGGGTCGCCGGCGCGCTCGGCGACGCGGGCGAGCAGGTCGTAGCTGGCGGCCTCGAGCGCCTCGTAGGAGATCGCGTGCGCGGTGAGCTTGCCGGGCGTGTCCGGCTGGGAGCGGGCGAAGAGGACGAACCCCTTCCCGCCGAGCCCCATGACGGTCTCCTTCAGCCGCGACGGCGTGGCGCCGTGCGCCTCGAGCCGCGCGCGGACGAGCGCCTCCTGGCGCTCGGTCTCGGCGAGGTGCTCGCGGAAGGCCGCCTCCAGCCCGGGGTCGGCCGCGATGTCCGGGGCCGTCCGCAGCTGGGCCAGCGCCTGCGTCTCGATCGAGTGCGCGTCGGCCAGGTACTTCACGAGCTGCTCTTCGAGATTCTCGGCGGGCATGGCCGTGCTCCTCGGGTCGGGGTTGGATCCCCGTACCCGAGGAGGCGCGAGCCATGCGGACGGTCGGCGGCGTCCGCTACGCGCTCAGCGCGTCAGCTCCAGCACGATCTCGACGTTCTCGCGGCCGGTGACCGCGGTCATCGTGCCGCGCACGCCCGCGTAGCGGCCGGTGCCGCCGGTGATCGCGAGGACGTCGGTGTCCGCGTCGCAGGGGCGGCTCGTCGACGAGCCGCGCGCGCATCTCGCGCCCGCGGATCGTCAGCTCGAGCCGCTCCGTGGCCTGCGAGCCCTGGGCGGCCGCGTCGCCGGTCGGGGCGGCGCCCCCGACGGCGACCGCGGCCAGGGTGGCCGCGAGGGCGACCGGGGCGACGAGGATGAGCCATGTACGGCGCGCAAGGCGCATTCGGGTTTTTCCTGGTCTGGTTCTCCCCCGAGCCTGCGCGGCGCGGCCGCCGCGCGCATCGGCCCCGCGGACGATTCGCGGGGCGTGCCGTCATCCTCGCGGCGTACTTCCCGCGGACGACGCGACCGCCGGCCGAGTGGGGTAGCGTCGCGGCGATGGCAGCGTCCCGCGCGATCCGAGCCCTGCGGAGCCGGCCCGCGTGGCAGGAGCGCGCCGGTCGCAGCCCCGCTCTTACCAGCGGTAATGGGCGAACGCCTTGTTGGCCTGGGCCATGCGGTAGATGTCGTCCTTGCGCTTGTAGGCGTTGCCCTGCTGGGACTGCGCGTCGATGAGCTCGTTGGCGAGGCGCTCCGCCATCGTCTTCTCGCGACGCTGGCGGGCGAACTCGACGAGCCAGCGGATGGCGAGGGTGCGCCCGCGGCGCGGCGGCACCTCGACCGGCACCTGGTAGGTCGCGCCGCCTACGCGGCGGGAGCGGACCTCGAGCACCGGCGTGAGGGCCTTGATCGACTCCTCGAGCGCCTGCACCGGCGGCTGGCCGGTCTTCTTGGAGAGGATGTCCAGCGCCTCGTAGACGATCCGCTCGGCAAGGGACTTCTTGCCGTCGATCATCACCTTGTTGATGAGCTGCTGGACGAGCCGCGACCCGTGGACGGCGTCCGGCTCGATGGGGCGAACCCCCGGAGATGCGCGACGCGGCATCCCGACCCTCCTACTTGGCCTTGACGCCGTAGACCGAGCGCGCCTTCTTGCGATCGGCGACGCCGGCCGCGTCGAGCGTGCCGCGGACGACCTTGTAGCGCACGCCAGGCAGATCCTTGACGCGACCACCGCGCACGAGCACGACGGAGTGCTCCTGGAGGTTGTGGCCCTCGCCCGGGATGTAGGCGGTGACCTCCATCCCGTTGGTGAGCTTCACACGTGCGACCTTGCGCAGCGCCGAGTTCGGCTTCTTCGGCGTCGTCGTGAAGACGCGCGTGCAGACGCCGCGGCGCTGAGGCGCGGCGATCCGCTTCTTGCGGCCCTGGCCCGACTTCAGGCCCGGGGTCGACATCTTCTTCTTCGGGCGCTTGCGCCCCTTGCGCACGAGCTGGTTGATGCTTGGCATGCGGCGGCGCATGGTAGCACCCCGCTAGTCTCGCGGCCCGTGGAGGCACCGGGTCTCAACGTCGAGCGGACCGGCGAGGGGCCGCCGCTCGTGCTCATCCATGGCCTCGGGGCGAGCATCCGCTCCTGGGGGCCGGTCATCCCGCGCTGCGCCACCACGCGCGAGGTCGTCGCCGTCGACCTCCCCGGCTTCGGCGAGTCGCCGCCCCTGCCCGCCGGCGTCCGCCCCACCCCCTGGGCCCTCGCCGACGCCGTCGAGCGCGAGCTCGACGCGGCGGGGCTCGAGCGCCCGGCGATCGCCGGCAACTCCCTCGGCGGCTGGATCGCCCTCGAGCTCGCCCGCCGCGGGCGCGCCGCCTCGGTCGTCGCGATCTCGCCCGCGGGGATGTGGACTGAGCGGGAGCGCGCCTGGGCCGACCGCTTCCTGCGCACGCTGTACGCGGTCGCGCGCCGGCTCGAGCCCCACGCCGAGCTCGTGCGCAACCCGGTCGCGCGCACGCTCGCGCTGGGGGCGGTGTCGGCGCGGCCGTGGCGGGCCGACCCCGAGGACGCCGTCTACGGCGTGCGCGCGCTCGCGCGCTCGAACTTCCTCCCCACCCACGAGGCGATGATCGCCGAGCGCTGCCGCGGGCTGGAGGAGGTCGCCTGCCCGGTGCTCGTCCTCTGGGGCACGCGCGACCTGCTGCTGCCGGTCCGCCAGGCGCGGCGCTTCGCCGAGCGGATCCCCGGCGCCGCGCTGCGGGAGCTCCCCGGGCTCGGCCACGTCCCGATGGCCGACGACGCCGACCTCGTCGCGCAGGCGCTGCTCGAGCTCAGCGCCGCCTGAGCCTAGGCGGCCGCGCGCGCCTGGCCGAGCGCCCGCAGCGGCGCGGGCGTGAGCGCCGCCGCGACGACGACGAGCGCGAAGGCGAGGCACTGGAGCGCGACGCCGACCGGGTCGCTCGGCATCGGGTCGCCGAAGACGAGGATCCCGCCGGCGATCGCCGACACGTTCGCCGCCGCGCTCGTGAGCGTGATGACCGGCACGGCCTCGCCCTTCTGGAGGCCGCGCGCCGAGGCGTAGAAGGCGATGACCGAGGCGGCGGCGCAGAAGACGATCCACGGCGACAGCAGGCCGAGGACGCCGTCCTGGGCGACCGCGCCGGTGAGCGCCTTGATCGCGACGTCGGAGACGCCGAAGAGGACGCCCGCGGCCGTACCGAGCAGCACGCCGTGGTGCTGGTGGGGGGCGCCGAGCTTGTGCGAGAAGACGAGCAGCGTCCCGATGACGAGCAGCGCCGACTCGAAGGCGAGCATCCCCGCGATCGAGTAGTGGGAGTGGCCGCCGCCGGCGCCCGGCAGCGTGACCGCGAGCAGGACGAGGCCGAGCGCCGTGCAGCCGAGGCCCGCCCACTGGCGCGGGCCGACGGAGAAGCCGAACACGCGGTCGGCGAGGACGGCGAGGAAGACGAGGCCGCCGGAGATGACCGCCTGGACGAGCGAGAGCGGGGCGAGCGCGAGCGCGCCGACGTGGAGGACCCAGGCGCCGAGCGCGACGAGCATGCCGATCGCGAACCAGCGCGAGCGGAAGAGCGCGGCGGCGCTGCGGAGGGGATGGCGGGCGTCGACGGCGGGGGCCGCGCAGGCGCCCCGGTGCTTGTAGAGGAAGCCGAGGTTGGTCGCGAGCGCGCAGGCGGCGGCGAGCAGGATGCCCAGGTGGAGACTCAAGTGGTGCGGGTCGGGGGAGCTGTCGGGTGCTCTCGACTACTCGAGCTATCGGCCCCGGCGCCTTCCCGCCTTAGGTCAGGGCCCCGACGCGACAACTCTTGGGGATTCACCATAGCGGCCTGCCTGGCGCGCGATGCTATGAACGGCGGCATGGAGTCGCGCCCGATCCTCTTCGTCGACGTCGACGGCGTCATCAGCCTCTTCGGCTTCCCCGCCTCCGGGCGGGCGCCCGGGCGCTTCCACTGGATCGACGGGATCGCCCACTGCATCGGCGAGCGCAGCGGCGCGCGGCTGCGCCGGCTCGAGCGCCGCTTCGAGCTCGTCTGGGCGACCGGCTGGGAGGAGAAGGCGAACGAGTACCTCCCGCACCTGCTCGAGCTCTCCCGGCGCGAGTACCCCGTGCTCACCTTCGACGGGCGGGCGGTGTTCGGGACCGCGCACTGGAAGCTCGACGCGATCGACGCGTACGCGCGCGGACGGGCGGCGGCCTGGATCGACGACTCGCTCGACGAGGCCTGCCACGCCTGGGCGGAGCGCCGGCGCGAGCCGACGCTGCTCGTGAAGACGGAGTCGCCGGTGGGCATCACCGACGAGCACGTCGAGCGGCTGCTGCGCTGGGCGGACGCGGTCGCGGGCGGGGGCCGGGCCTAGACTCTGCGGTGATGCTCTTCTCGCGCGCGAAGCTCCAGCTGCCCGATCCCGCCGACGCCCTCCCGGGCCGCGACGAGCCGCTGCCCGTGCCCGACCGGCACGAGGCGCTCGGCACGCCGCTCAAGCCGCCGTTCCCGGAGGGCACCGAGCGGGCGGTGTTCGGCCTCGGCTGCTTCTGGGGCGCCGAGCGGCGCTTCTGGCAGACCGAGGGCGTCTACACGACCGCGGTCGGCTACGCGGGCGGGTTCACGCCGAACCCGACCTACGAGGAGGTCTGCAGCGGCCTGACCGGCCACGCCGAGGTCGTGCTCGTGGTCTTCTGGCCCGAGCAGGTCTCCTACGAGCAGCTCCTGCGGGTCTTCTGGGAGGGCCACGACCCGACCCAGGGGATGCGCCAGGGCAACGACGTCGGCACCCAGTACCGCTCGATCATCCTCACCAGCAGCGAGCGCCAGCGCGAGCTCGCCGAGGCCTCGCGCGACGCCTACCAGCGCGCGCTGCGCGAGGCCGGCTACGGCGAGATCACGACGACGATCGAGCCCGAGCGCGCCTTCTACTACGCCGAGGACTACCACCAGCAGTACCTCCACAAGGTCCCGAACGGCTACTGCGGCCTCGGCGGCACCGGCGTGAGCTGCCCGGTGGGGCTGACGGCGGCGGAGTAGCGGGCGCCCGCACCGGCCCGGCCGCTGGGCGCCCGGCCCCGGCCGAACAAGAAAGCGGCCGCCCGGGCGACGAGGCCCGGGCGGCCGAGGAAGCCCTGCTCAGGGGCGTCAGTCCTTCTGGTCGACGTCGGCCAGCTCGTCGCCGAACTGCCCGTCCGTCTCGCCGGCGTCGCCGAAGCCGAGGCCGTCGAAGCCGGCGTCGCCGAGGCCGAGCTCCGCGGCGAGCTCGTCCTCGTCGAGCAGGCCCATCTCGTCGGCGCTCGGCCGCTGGATCGGCTCCGTCGGCTCGATCTCCAGGCGGCGGTAGCGGCGCAGGCCGGTGGCCGCCGGGATGAGCTTGCCGATGATGACGTTCTCCTTGAGGCCGGTGAGCCGGTCCGTCTTGCCCTCGAGCGCCGCGTCCGTGAGGACCTTCGTGGTCTCCTGGAACGAGGCCGCCGAGAGGAAGGACTCGGTCGCGAGCGACGCCTTGGTGATGCCGAGGATGATCTCGGTCGCCTCGGCGGGCTCGCCGCCCTTCTTCTTGATCTCCTCGTTGACCCGCTGGAACTCGTGGCGGTCGACGAACTGGCCCGGGAGGTAGTCCGTGTCGCCCTTCTGCTCGACGCGGACCCTCCGCATCATCTGCCGGATGATGATCTCGATGTGCTTGTCGTTGATGTCGACGCCCTGTGAGCGGTAGACCTCCTGCACCTCGCTGACGAGGTACAGCTCGGTCGCCGTCCGGCCCTTCGTCTCCAGCAGCTCGGTCGGGTAGAGCGACCCCTCGTTGAGCTGCGTACCGGCCTCGACGCGGTCGCCGTCCTCGACGAACAGGCGGGTGCGGCGCGGGAAGTTGAACGCGTGCTCCTCGCCGTCCGCGTCGGTGATGACCACCCGGCGGGCCTTGTCGGTGTTCTCGATCGAGACCGTGCCGGACACCGGCGCGAGCTGCGCCAGGCCCTTCGGCTTGCGCGCCTCGAACAGCTCGACGACGCGAGGGAGGCCGTGCGTGATGTCCGCGCCGGCGACGCCGCCGGTGTGGAACGTCCGCATCGTGAGCTGCGTGCCCGGCTCGCCGATCGACTGGGCGGCGATGATGCCGACCGCGTCGCCGATCGCCACGACCTTGCCGGTCGCCGGCGCGACGCCGTAGCAGTGCTGGCACACGCCGTCGGCCTTGCACTTCAGCACCGAGCGCACCGGGACGGTGACGTCCGGGTCGTCGCCGAGCGACTCCCAGATGTCCTCCGCGTGGGCCTTCGTGATGAGCTCGCCCTTGTCGACGATCTTGCGGCCCCGCTTGCCCTTGATGTCCTGCGCGGCGAAGCGCCCGATGATGTTCGGGTTCGGCTCGCCGTCGCGGTAGATCGGCATGTCGATGTACTCGTCGGTGCCGCAGTCCTCGGCGCGGACGATGACGTCCTGGGCGACGTCGACGAGGCGGCGGGTGAGGTAGCCCGAGTCCGCCGTGCGCAGGGCGGTGTCCGCGAGGCCCTTACGGGCGCCGTGCGTCGAGATGAAGTACTCGAGCACGGAGAGGCCCTCCATGAAGTTGGCCTTGATCGGGCGCTCGATGATGTCGCCCTTCGGGTTGGCCATGAGGCCGCGCATGCCCGCGAGCTGGCGGATCTGCTTGAACGATCCGCGGGCGCCCGAGTTGGCCATCATGTAGATCGGGTTGAGGTCGTCGAGGTTGCGCTGCATCGCCTCGCCGACCTCGTCCGTCGCGGCGTTCCACTTCTCGATGACCGCGTCCTTGCGCTCCTCCGCCGAGATGAGGCCCATGTCGTACTGGTCCTCGATCTCCGCGACCTCCTTCTCGTAGCGGTCGAGGATGTCGCCCTTCTCCGGCGGGATGACGACGTCGTTCTTCGAGATCGTGATGCCCGCCAGCGTCGCGAACTGGAAGCCGAGGTCCTTGAAGGCGTCGAGGACGAGCGCGGTCGCGTACGGCCCGTGCTTCTCCACGAGCCCCTCGATGACCGCGTTCATGTCCTTCTTCTTCAGCGGCTTGTTGATGAACTCGTAGGCCTTCGGGTCGAACTCGTCCTCGAGCGTCTCCCGCAGGGCCCGCTCGACGCGGTCGTTGAAGATGATCCGCCCGACCGTCGTGAGCACGTGCCCGTCCGGGCGCCGGTACTCGGCGAGGTCGTGGAGCGTGACCTTCTTGTGCTCGTAGGAGAGCTCGGCCTCCTGCGCGGACCGGAAGACGTGCGGCCGCTTGCCGAGCTTCTTCTCGTCCCACTTGCCGGACTTCTCGATCTCGGAGAGCTCGGCGAGCTTCTCCTCGTCCGGGCCGTAGGTGAGGTAGTAGATGCCGAGCACCATGTCCTGCGACGGCGTGGCGAGCGGGGCGCCGTGCGCCGGCGACAGGATGTTGTTCGCCGAGAGCATGAGCAGCCGCGCCTCGGCCTGCGCCTCCGCCGACAGCGGCAGGTGGACGGCCATCTGGTCGCCGTCGAAGTCGGCGTTGAAGGCGTGGCAGACGAGCGGGTGGACCTGGATGGCCTTGCCCTCGACGAGCACCGGCTCGAACGCCTGGATGCCGAGGCGGTGGAGGGTCGGCGCGCGGTTGAGCAGCACCGGGTGCTCCTGGATGACCTCCTCGAGGACGTCCCAGACCTCCGGGACCATCGAGTCGACCATCTTCTTGGCCGCCTTGATGTTCTGGACGCTCTTGCGCTCGACGAGCCGCGCCATGATGAACGGCTTGAACAGCTCGAGCGCCATGAGCTTCGGCAGGCCGCACTGGTGGAGCTTGAGGTTCGGGCCGGCCACGATGACCGAGCGGCCCGAGTAGTCCACGCGCTTGCCGAGCAGGTTCTGGCGGAACCGCCCCTGCTTGCCCTTGAGCATGTCGGAGATCGACTTGAGGGGGCGGTTGCCGGGCCCGGTGACCGGACGCCCGCGGCGGCCGTTGTCGAACAGCGCGTCGACGGCCTCCTGGAGCATCCGCTTCTCGTTGTTGACGATGATCTCGGGCGCGCCGAGGTCGAGCAGCCGCTTGAGGCGGTTGTTGCGGTTGATGACGCGCCGGTAGAGGTCGTTGAGGTCGGAGGTCGCGAAGCGGCCGCCGTCGAGCTGCACCATCGGGCGGAGCTCCGGCGGGATGACCGGGATCGCCTCGAGGATCATGTGCTCCGGCTTGTTGTCGGAGTTGATGAAGGCCGAGACGACCTTCAGGCGCTTGACGGCGCGGCTCTGCTTCTGGCCCTTGGAGGTCTTGATCTCCTCCTCCAGCTTGGCGCGCTCGGCCTCGAGGTCGACCTGCTGGAGCAGGTCGCGCACCGCCTCGGCGCCCATGCCGCCGCGGAAGTACTCGCCGAAGCCGAACGGCGAGCCGAAGCGGTCCTTCAGCTCGCGGAAGATGGTCTCGTCGGCGATGATCTGCTTCGGCTCGAGCTCCTTGAAGAGCTCCCAGACCTGCCGCATCCGCTCCGCCGCGTCCTCGATGTAGGCCTCGGTGTCGGCGATGTCCGACTCGAAGGCCTTGCGGAGCTCCTTCTCCATCTTCTCGCGGTCCTCGTCCGTGAGCTTCTTGATGTTCACGTCGAGGGAGTCCGCCCAGAGGTGGTCGTCGTCGGAGAAGCCGGTCTGCTTCCCGGTGCGCAGGTACTCGATCCGCCGCTCGAGCGACTCCTGCAGCTCGAGCACGCGCTGGGACTTCTCGGCCTCGTAGTCGTCGAGGACCTTCTGGACCTCCTTCTCGAGCTTGTCGAGGTCCTTCGCGCGGGCCTCCTCGTCGACGTAGGTGACGATCGACGCCGCGAAGTAGAGGACCTTCTCCAGCTCCTTGGGCGCCATGTCGAGCAGGTAGCCGATGCGCGACGGGACGCCCTTGAAGAACCAGATGTGCGAGACCGGGGCCGCGAGGTCGATGTGGCCCATCCGCTCGCGGCGGACCTTCGACCGGGTGACCTCGACGCCGCAGCGCTCGCAGACGATGCCCTTGTAGCGGACGCGCTTGTACTTGCCGCAGTAGCACTCCCAGTCCTTGGTGGGACCGAAGATGCGCTCGCAGAAGAGGCCGTCCTTCTCGGGCTTGAGCGTGCGGTAGTTGATGGTCTCCGGCTTCGTCACCTCGCCGTGCGACCACGAGCGGATCTGCTTCGAGGAGGCGAGGCCGATGCTGATGGCGTCGAAGTTGTTGATGTCGATCACGGTGTCAGTGCTCCTGGGGTGTCAGAGGGCGGGGCAGGACGACGGGCGGGCGGTTACGTGGTCTCCTCCTCCACGTACTCGGCGTCCTGCTCGGAGGGCGACTCGTCGGTCTGGCCCCCCTCGCCCTCGGCCTCGACCTTGTCCTCGGACTCGTCGGCGGCCTCCTGCTCCTTCGCGCGCACGCCGGAGAGGTCGATGCCGAGCTCCTCGGCGGCCCGCAGGAGGTCGTCGTCCTCGTCCCGGATCTCGACGCCGGCGCCCTCCTCGGACTTGACGTTGACGTCGAGCGCCAGCGCCTGCATCTCCTTGAGGAGGACCTTGAACGACTCCGGGATGGACGGCTCCGGGATGTTCTCGCCCTTGACGATCGCCTCGTAGGCCTTGACGCGGCCCACGGTGTCGTCGGACTTGATCGTGAGCATCTCCTGGAGGGTGTACGCCGCGCCGTAGGCCTCGAGCGCCCACACCTCCATCTCGCCGAAGCGCTGGCCGCCGAACTGCGCCTTGCCGCCCAGCGGCTGCTGGGTGACGAGCGAGTACGGGCCCGTGCTCCGCGCGTGGATCTTGTCGTCCACGAGGTGGTGGAGCTTCAGGATGTACATGTAGCCGACGGTGACCTTCTCCTCGTAGGGCTCACCGGTGCGGCCGTTGTAGAGCGTGACCTTGCCGGAGCAGCGACGGCCGGGCGGGGCCGACTTGTCGACCTCGAACGTGATCCCGCGCTCCTTGCCGTGCTCCTCCGCCCAGCGGACGAGCGCCTCGTCGACGTCCTCGAGCTCGGCGCCGTCGAAGACCGGCGAGGCGACGTACACGCGGCCGCCGTTGCGGTCCCGCTGCTTGTAGGCCTCCGAGCCGTCGTCGTACCAGCCGTTGCCGGCGACCCAGCCGAGGTGGGTCTCCATGATCTGGCCGAGGTTCATGCGGCTCGGCACGCCGAGCGGGTTGAGGATGACGTCGACCGGGGTGCCGTCCTCGAGGTGCGGCATGTCGGCCTCGGGGACGATCTTCGAGATGACGCCCTTGTTGCCGTGGCGGCCGGCGAGCTTGTCGCCCTCGGCGATCTTCCGCTTCTTCGCCACGTAGACGCGGACGAGCTCGTTCACGCCCGGCGGCAGGTCGTCGCCGGCCTCGCGCGAGAAGGTCTTGACGTCGATGACGACGCCGCCCTCGCCGTGCGGCACCTTGAGCGAGGTGTCGCGCACCTCGCGCGCCTTCTCCTTGAAGATCGCGCGGATGAGCTTCTCCTCGGCGGTGAGCTCGGTCTCGCCCTTCGGCGTGACCTTGCCGACGAGCAGGTCGCCGGACTTCACCTCGGCGCCGATGCGGACGATGCCGCGCTCGTCGAGGTTGCGCAGCGACTCCTCCGAGCGGTTCGGGATGTCGCGCGTGATCTCCTCGTCGCCCAGCTTCGTCGTGCGGGCGTCGATCTCGTACTCCTCGATGTGGATCGAGGTGAGCTCGTCGTCCTTGACGAGGCGATCGCTGATGATGATCGAGTCCTCGAAGTTGTAGCCCTCCCAGGGCATGAAGGCGACCAGGAGGTTCTTGCCGAGCGCGAGCTCGCCGAGCGAGGTCGAGGAGCCGTCGGCGAGCAGGTCGCCCTGCTTCACCTTCTGGCCGACCGACACCACCGGGCGGTGGTGGATGATCGTGCCCTGGTTCGAGCGCATGAACTTCTGCAGCTCGTACTCGGTCTTGCCGACGACGATCTTCGTCGCGTCGACGTAGGTGACCTCGCCGTCCTCCTTGGCGAGGATGACGTCGCCCGAGTCGAGCGCCGCGCGCCGCTCCATGCCGGTGCCGATGAGCGGCGCGTCCGGCTTGAGCAGCGGCACCGCCTGGCGCTGCATGTTCGAGCCCATGAGCGCGCGGTTGGCGTCGTCGTGCTCGAGGAACGGGATGAGGTCCGTCGCGACCGACCAGATCTGGTTCGGCGAGACGTCCATGAGGTCGACGTCCTTCGGCGAGGCGAGCGTGAACTCGCCGTCGCGCGAGCGGCACTCGACGTACGGGCCCTTGAGCTTGCGCGTCTTCGGGTCGAACGGCGCGTTCGCCTGGGCGATGATCTTGTCGTCCTCCTCGTTGGCGTCGAGGTGGACGATCTCGTCGGTGACGACGCCGTCGCGGACGATCCGGTACGGCGTGGTGACGAACCCGTGCTCGGACACCTGGGCGTACGCCGACAGCGAGCCGATGAGGCCGATGTTCGGGCCCTCCGGCGTCTCGATCGGGCACATCCGGCCGTAGTGGGTCGGGTGGACGTCGCGGACCTCGATCGGCGCCCGCTCGCGGGTGAGGCCGCCCGCGCCGAGCGCGCTGAGCCGGCGCCGGTGGGTGAGGCCGGTCAGCGAGTTCGTCTGGTCCATGAACTGCGACAGCTGCGAGGAGCCGAAGAACTCCTTCAGCGCCGCCACGACCGGCCGGATGTTGATGATCGTCTGCGGCGTGATCGTGTCCGGGTCCTCGGTGGTGAGGCGCTCGCGGACGACGCGCTCCATCCGGTAGAGGCCGATGCGGAAGGCCTCCTGGATGAGCTCGCCGACGGTGCGCAGGCGGCGGTTGCCGAAGTGCTCGTACTCGTCGAGGCGGTCGGCGATCGGGTCGCGCGGGAGCGCGGCCGCCTCGGCGGCGAAGTCCTTGATCGGCTCGCCGGTGTCCTCGAACACGCCCGACTCGGGCAGGCCGAGGTCGCGCGGGAGCGAGACGAGCTCCTTGATGAGCGCGATGATGTCGCGATGGGTGAGGACCCGCGTGTCGAGGTCCTCGTCGAGCCCGAGCCGGCTGTTGAGCTTGTAGCGCCCGACGCGCGTGAGGTCGTAGCGCTTGGGGTCGAAGAAGAGCTGGTGCAGCAGCGTGCGCGCGGCGTCGACCGACGGCGGCTCGCCCGGGCGCTGCTTCTTGAACAGCTCGATGAGCGCGCCCTCCTCGGTGGCCGTCGCCTCCGTGTCGGCCTCGAGCGTGAGGCGGATGTAGAGCGAGTTGTCGAAGAGCTCGAGGATCTCCTCGTCGGAGGCGTAGCCCATCGCCCGCAGCAGCACGGTGACGGGGAGCTTGCGCTTGCGGTCGATGCGGACGTAGACGCGGCCCTTCTTGTCGATCTCCAGCTCGAGCCAGGACCCGCGCGCGGGCATGATGTTCGCGATGAACACCTGCTTCTCGCGGTCCTTGGGCTCCATGACGTAGGCGCCCGGGGACCGGACGAGCTGGGTGACGATGACGCGCTCGGTCCCGTTGATGATGAAGGTCCCCTGCTCCGTCATCCACGGGAAGTCGCCCATGAAGACGGACTGCTCGCGGATCTCGCCGGTCTCGCGGTTCTGGAAGGCGACCTTGACGGTCAGCGGGCGCGCGTAGGTGAGGTCCTTCTCGCGGCACTCGGCGATCGACGCGGTCGGCTCGTCGAAGTGGATGTCCTCGAAGACGACGGCGAGGTTGCCGGTGTAGTCCTCGATCGGCGACACGTCGTCGATCGTCTCGCGCAGGCCGCCCTTCTCCGGGTCGACGAGCCACTCGAACGACTTCGTCTGGATGTCGATGAGGTTCGGCAGCTCGAGGACGGTCTCGAGACGCGAGAACGACCGGCGCACACGCAGGGCGTCAGAACGTGCCAAGGCGACGTACTCCTTCGAGGTTTGGGCGGGCAGCGGGAGGGCGCAAAGCGCGACCCATCAAGATAGCACAGCGAAATCCGCCCCTGCCGGGGCGTCGGAAGGGCCGTCACGGACCCCGCCCCGAGGCAGCGCGGATATCTGGCGCTGCACTGCTGAGGGGCGGCTACGACTATGGGCCGGCCCGGAAGGGTAGCGCGCTCGCGCCCGAGCGCAAGGCTTCAGTCGGCCAGGCGGAGCTCCCCGCCGCGCCGGACGACGACGCCCTCGCGCTCGAGCGCGGCGGCGGCGCGCTCGAGCCGCTCGGGCTCGATGTCCGCCGGCAACGGCGCGCCGGTGGCGAGGTGGGCGACGAGCCGCCCGCGGACGTAGCGGTCGGTGCGCTCGAACGGGACGCGCTCGCGCCGCCGCGCGGGCCCGCCGCCGCGTGGCCGCCCGCGCGAGCGGCAGCCGCTCAGCGGGCAGGCGTCGCAGCGCGGCCGGCGCGCGGTGCAGACGGTCGCGCCGAGGTCCATGAGCGCGTGGTTGAACTCGGCGGCGCGACCGGGCGGCAGCAGCTCGGCGGCGCGGCGCTCGAGCGCGCGCGGCGTCCGCCGCTCGCCGTCGTAGCGCTCGAGCACGCGGCGGACGTTCGTGTCGATTGCGGCGACGTCGCGGCCGAAGGCGAAGCTCGCGACCGCCGCCGCGGTGTAGGGCCCCACGCCGGGGAGCGTCGCGAGGTCGTCGGGCCAGCCGTGGGCGGCGACGTGGCGGGCGGCCTCGCGCAGGCGCAGCGCGCGGCGGTTGTAGCCGAGCCCGCTCCAGGCGGCGAGCAGCTCGGCGGTCGAGGCCTCGGCGCAGGCGGCCGGGTCGGGGAAGCGCTCGAGGAAGCTCCGCCAGAAGGGGATCACGCGGGCGACCTGCGTCTGCTGGAGCATGACCTCCGAGACGAGGATCGCCCACGGGTCGCGGGTGCGCCGCCACGGCAGGTCGCGGCCGGCGCGGGCGTACCAGGCGAGCAGCTCGTCGCGCATCGGGGCCGGACAGCATGACGGCCGCCCTCGGGCGGCCGCCGCGCTGAGGTTCGGTGTGGTCGGAAGCTACTTGAGCTCGACGGTGGCGCCGGCCTCCTCGAGCTCGGCCTTGAGCTTCTCGGCCTCCTCGCGCTCGACGCCCTCCTTGACCGGCTTGGGCGCCTCGTCGACGAGGGCCTTGGCCTCCTTGAGGCCGAGGCCGGTGGCGGCGCGGACGACCTTGATGACCTGGATCTTCTTGTCGCCCGCCGAGGCGAGGATGACGTCGACCGTCGAGGCCGCCTCCTCCTCCCCGGCGTCACCGCCACCGGCGGCCGGGGCGCCCGCGACCGGAGCGGCGGCGGCGACCGCCGTGGCGGACACGCCGAACTCCTCCTCGAGCGCCTTGATCCGCTCCGCGAGCTCGAGCACCGAGATGCTCTTGAGCTCCTCGATCCACTCCTGCGTGGTCATGGCCATAGATCAGCCCTCCTTCTCGTCGCCCTCGGAGGGCGTCGCTTCCGATTCCTCGTTCTCGGCCGCGTCGGCCTCGGCGGGTGCCTCCTCGCCCTCGGCGGCCGCAGTCTCCTCGGCCTGCCCCTCGGCAGGCGCGTCGGCCTGCGCCTCGGCGGCCCCCTCCGCCTCCTCGGCGGCCGGAGCCTCGGCCCCCTCCGCCTCGGCGGCGGGAGCCTCCCCGGACGCGGGCGCGTCGCCGCCCACGAGCCCCTGGTCGCGGATCTGCCCGAGCTGGATCGCCAGCCCGGAGAGCAGCGACCCGAGGCCGCGGACGAGCATGTTCAGCGGCGAGGCGACCACGCCCACGAGCTGCGCGTTGAGCTGCTCGCGGCCCGGCAGGCGGGCGATGTCCTTGATCGCGTCGACCGTGAGGACCTCGCCGTTCATGAGGCCGCCCTTCAGCTCGAGCACCTCGTGCTCGCGCTGGAAGCGCGTGATCGCCTTCGCGGCCAGAGCGGCGTCGCCGCGGACGAACGTCAGCGCCGTCGGGCCCTGGAGCATCTCCTTCAGCCGCTCGGCGCCGGCCTTGTCCGCCGCGCGCAGCGTGAGGCGGTTCTTCACGACCCGGAAGGTCGCGTCGGCCTCACGCAGCTTGGCGCGCAGCTCGGCCGCCTGGGGCACGGACAGCCCGCGGTAGTCGACCGCGTAGATCGCCTCCGCGCCCTCGATCTCGGCGGCCACCTCGTCGATGACCGCTGCCTTCTGCTCTCTGTTCACTCGAAGCTCTCCAATCAGCGCGCCCGGGGCCGGCATGAGAGAACCCGCGCGCAGGCGGGCTCACGAGGACACGTCGCTTCGAGGCTCCGCCTGCACCGGACTTCCGGGCGTTGAGCCCCGCCGGTGGTCTCGGGCGAGATCGGTTGTGCGGCCGGTGATGGTAGCGGGTCGGCGCCGGCGCGTTGGCTCAGGCGGCGGCCGGCGCCTCGCTCGGCGCGGCGTCGGCGAGGATGTCGCGCGTGCGCGTCGGGTCGACGCGGACGCCCGGGCCGTGCGTCGTCGCGAGCGTGATCGAGCGGATGTAGCGGCCCTTCGCCGCGGCCGGCTTGGCGCGGACGATCTCCTCGATGAGCGCCGCGTAGTTCTCGAGCAGCTGGCGCTCGTCGAAGGTCGTCTTGCCGATCGCCAGGTGGACGATCGCGCTGCGGTCGGTGCGGTACTCGACCTTGCCGGCCTTCGACTCCTGGACGGCCTTCGCGACGTCCATCGTCACGGTGCCGACCTTGGGGTTCGGCATCTTGCCCTGCGGGCCGAGGATGCGGCCGAGGCGGCCGACCACCGGCATCATGTCCGGCGTCGCGATCGCGACGTCGAAGTCGGTGAAGCCCTCCTCGACGCGCTTGGCGAGGTCCTCGTCGCCGACGATGTCGGCGCCCGCCTCCTCCGCCTCGCGGGCCTTGTCGCCCTTCGCGAAGACGGCGACGGTGACCTCCTTGCCGAGGCCGTGCGGCAGCGAGATCGTGCCGCGCAGCTGCTCGTCGGCGTGGCGGACGTTGAGCCCGGTGCGGATGTGGACCTCGACGGTCTCCGGGTACTTCGCGCTCTGGAGCGACTTGACGAGCGCGATCGCCTCGGCGGGCTGGTACTCGCGCTCGCGGTCGACCTTCGCGTAGAGCTCGCGGTAGCGCTTGCCGCGCTTCATCAGCCGACCACCTCCACGCCCATCGAGCGCGCCGTGCCGGCGATGATCTTCATCGCCTGGTCGACGTCGTTCGCGTTGAGGTCGGGAAGCTTCTTCTCGGCGATCTCGCGCACCTGGGCCTCCGTGATCGTGCCGACCTTGTTGCGGTTCGGCTCCCCCGAGCCCTTCTCGATGCCGGCGGCCTGCTTGATGAGGACGGCGGCGGGCGGCGTCTTGGTGACGAACGTGAACGACCGGTCCTCGTAGACGGTGATCTCGACGGGGATGACGGTGCCCTGGTCGTTCTGCGTCTGGGCGTTGAACGCCTTGCAGAACTCCATGATGTTCACGCCGTGCTGGCCCAGGGCGGGGCCGACGGGCGGCGCCGGGTTGGCCTGGCCGCCCGGCACCTGGAGCTTGATCGTGGTGAGGACCTTCTTTGCCATCGGAGGGTGGAGGAGGTTAGTGGGTTGCGGGCCGGAGCAGCGGCTCGGGGCGCGGGCTCAGATCTTCTTGACCTGGTCGAAGCCGACCTCGACCGGGGTCTCGCGGCCGAAGATCGAGACGAGGACCTTGAGCTTGTTGGCGTCCTCGTTGATCTCGGCGATCTCGCCCGAGAAGTCCGAGAGCGGCCCGGAGACGACCTTGACGGACTCGCCGATCGAGAACTGCGCGCGGGTGCGCGGCCGCTCGGCCGTCTCGCGGTTGAGGAGCCGGTCGATCTCGGCCTGCGACAGCGGCACGGGCTTGTTCTGCGGGCCGACGAAGCCGGTCACGCCCGGCGTGTTCTTCACGAGGCTCCAGGAGTCGTCGTTGAGCTCCATGTTCACGAGCACGTAGCCGGGCATCGTGCGGCGCTCGGTCTGGACCTTCTGCCCGTCCTTCATCTCCGACACCTGCTCGGTCGGGATGACGATCTGGCGGATGTTGCGCTGCTGGCCCAGCGAGACCACGCGGTGCTCGAGGTTCTGCTTGACCTTCTTCTCGTGCCCGGAGTAGGTGTTGACGGCGTACCAGCGGAACATGGGGACTTCTTGAAGCCTTCGTCTAGAGGATTGCCTGGATGACCCGCGAGAAGATCGCGTCGAGGAGGCCGAGGTAGCCGCCGGCGAGGAGGACGAAGCCGAGCACGACTCCGGTCAGCGTCGTGACCTGCTGCCGGTTCGGCCACTGGACCCGCTGCAGCTCGGCCCAGACGTTCACGAGGAACCCGATGACCTTACCGCGGTCGCGGCGGCGCTCACGCCCCTTCTCGCGGGAGGGGGTGTCGGCACCCTCGAGGGTAGCGTCCTCGTCCCCGCCGGGGGCGAGCCCGTCGCCGGGCTCGTCCTGGACGGCCTCGAGCACCGCGTCGCTGCGGCCGAGCTCCTCGGGCGGCGCCTCGAGCTCGGGCGGCGCCTGCTCGGCGCCGGCCGGCTCGGCGGCCGCGCGCTCGCGCGCGGCGGCGTTGCCGCCCTGGCCCTTCTCGGCGAGACGGGCCGCGCGGCGCGCCGCCTGGCGCTGCTTGGCTCTCTGGCGGTTACGGGCCACGGTCGGTGACGCGCGCTAGCGCGTCTCCTTGTGCGGCGTGTGCCGACCGCACCAGCGGCAGTACTTGCGCAGCTCGAGGCGGTCGGGGTTGTTGCGCTTGGACTTGTTCGTCTGGTAGTTGCGCCGCTTGCACTCCTCGCAAGCGAGGGTGACGGCGATTCGGACGTCTCCGCGAGCCATGGCTCCTCGTGAATCCTCGCGTTGGTGAAGGGCGGCCGCGAGCGAAGAAAAACCCCGCCGGGCCGCGAGGTTGCAGGGGAGTCTAGCGCGCTCGCGCGCGTGGAGGGACCGCCCGGCGAGCGGCGTCCCGGGCCGGGGCGCCGGCAGCCCGCCTAGCTAGTCGCCCGGCAGCGACCGCCCCGGCCGCGGCGCGAGCGCAAGCCGCCACAGGTCCGGCTCGCGCACGTGGCGGACCTCGAGGCCCAGGCTCGCCGCCTCGCCGGCGACGAGCTCGCGGTGGCTGCGCCGCCGCGAGCTCAGGTTGACGAGCACGACGGGGCCGATCCGCGCGGCGACGGGCTGGTCGCCGCACCACAGCACCGACGTGGTGAGGCCGAGCACCGGCTCGTTGGACCGCGGATCGGTCGTCTGAGCCGCGCGGACCTCCGACTGCAGCGTGGGACCGTTCGCCTCCTCGAAGCCGAGGAAGGCTCGTACGGCATCGAGCTCCGACTTCATGATCGCCCTCCCCCCAAAGGGCTCCGGCTGACGGTACACCGACACTCGGTCGCTACGAAGCTGCAGATCTGACAGAGCGCGGTTGCGCGGCGGTTGCACGCGCGATCCGCGGCCCGCGCCCGGATGGCGAGCGACGGCTGCTCGACGCCGGACGGCCGGGACGCCCGGGCCGGGGGGTCCCGGTCTGGACGGATCGCCGCGGCGCCTCAGCGGCGCCGGCTGCGGGCGATCCGGCTACCCGGTGGGCAAGCCCAGTGCCGGACTCGAACCGGCGACCCCTTCCTTACCATGGAAGTGCTCTACCAACTGAGCTAACTGGGCGCGGTGTCAGGCGCTCGCCGGGCGCCGAGTGGGGGGAGCAGGATTCGAACCTGCGTAGGCATAAGCCGCCAGATTTACAGTCTGGTCCCTTTGACCGCTCGGGCATCCCCCCGGAGGTCAGAGGACTTGGCAGTCTAGAGCCTCCGCGCGCGAACGTCGCGCCGAGCCGACCCCGAGCCCGCGGTAGCCTCGCCCGCGCGGCCGCGGCAGTCCGGGCAGACGCCCACGACGACGACCTCGGTGCGGTCGGCCTCGTAGCCCGCCTCCTCCGCGGCGGCGAGCACGGAGGCGTCCTCGAGCGGGGCGTCGAGGTCCTCGATCCGCCCGCAGCGCGAGCAGCGGACGTGGTGGTGGGCGTCGGTGCGCGGGTCGTAGAGGACGGCGCCCTCGGCGGCGACCCGCCGGACGATGCCGAGCTCCTCGAAGAGCGCGAGGGTCGCGTAGACCGTCGGCAGCGAGACGCCCGGGAGCTGCTCGGCGGCGCGCCGCGCCAGCTCCTCGGCGGTGACGTGCCGGTCCAGGTCGCGCAGGATCCGATGGAGCACGAGCCGCTGCGAGGTCACGCGCTGCCCGCGGGCGCGGAGCGCCCCGGCGAGGGCGGTGTCGTTGGCCGTGCTCATCGGTCTCCACACATCTTAGGGCCTCCTTATCTTAACACGCTTGTTATAGTGACCACCCCATGAAGTTCCTGGCCTCTGACGAGCGCGCGCTCATGCTCCGGGTCGTCCAGCCCGGGCTCATCGGCCTCATCGACGGGACGATCTCGACGCTCGCGCCGATCTTCGCCACCGCCTACCTCGCGGGCGCCGACGCGGCGCTGCTCGTCGGCCTCGCCTCGGCGCTCGGCGCGGCGATCAGCATGGGCCTCTCGGAGGGCCTCTCCGACGACGGCTCGCTCACGGGCCGCGGCACGGGCCTGCTGCGCGGGCTCATCACCGGCACCGCCACGTTCGCCGGCGGCGCCTTCCACGCCCTCCCCTTCCTCATCGACGACCTCGACACCGCGCTGGCGCTCGCCTACGCCGTCGTCGCCGTCGAGCTGCTCGCGATCGCCTGGATCCGCCGGCGCTTCCTGCAGGTCTCGCTCGCCCGCTCGCTCGTGCAGGTCACCCTCGGCGGCGCGGTCGTCGCCGCCGTGGGCATCGTCATCGGCGGAACGGGCTGAGCGGGCCTACGACGCGTCGCGGAGCCGCTGCGCCTCCGGCAGCTGCTGGAGCTTCTTCAGCGTGTTGTTCTCGATCTGGCGGATCCGCTCGCGGGTGACGCCGAACGCGCGGCCGACCTCCTCGAGCGTCCGGGCCTGGTTGCCCTTGAGCCCGAAGCGCATCTCGATGACCTCGCGCTCGCGCGGCGGCAGCGCCGCGAGCGCCCGCCGTACGTTCTCGCGCCGCAGGTTCTCGGACGCGAGCTCGAACGGCGACTCCGCCGTCTCGTCCTCGATGAAGTCGCCGAGCTCGGACTCCTCCTCCTCGCCGATCGGCTTCTCGAGCGAGACCGGGAGCTGGGCCATCCGCAGGATGTCCTTCACCTCCCGGGCGGTGCAGTCCAGCTCCGCCGCGATCTCCTCGGGCGTCGGCTCCCGCCCCAGCTCCTGGACGAGCTGGCGCTCGATGTGGACGACCTTGTTGAGCTTCTCGACCATGTGGACCGGGATGCGGATCGTCCGCGCCTTGTCGGCGATCGCGCGGGTCACCGCCTGCCGGATCCACCAGGTCGCGTAGGTGGAGAACTTGTAGCCGCGCCGGTAGTCGAACTTCTCGACCGCGCGGATGAGGCCGAGCGAGCCCTCCTGGATGAGGTCGAGGAAGGTCAGGCCGCGGCCGAGGTAGCCCTTGGCGATCGAGACCACGAGCCGGAGGTTGGCCTCGATCATCTGCTGCTTGGCCGCCATGTCGCCCCGCTCGATGCGCTTGGCGAGGGCGACCTCCTGCTCGGCCGTCAGCAGCTCGACGCGGCCGATCGAGCGCAGGTAGAGGCGCAGCGAGTCGAGGCTCGGCTCGACCGTGAGGTCGATCTCGACCTTCTTGCGATCGGCGAGCTCCTTCGCGGCGCCGTCCACGCGGGGCTCCGCGAGCCCCGGCTGGGCATCGGCGGCGGAGACGACGTCGATCCCGTTCTCGAGCAGGTACGCGTGGAGCTGCTGTACCTGCTCCTTCGTGACGTCGATCTCCTCCAGGCACTGGGCGATGGCCTCGTGGGTGAGATAGCCACGCTCACGCCCTTCCTCGACGAGCTGGCGAAGCTCCTCGCTCTCGGCGAGCAAGCCGGCCTCGTCGCCCGAGACCTCATCCGCCCCCTCCGTCAGCAGAACGCCCTCGTCTTTCGCAGTCACCCTCGCTCCTTCGAGACGCCATTGCCGGGCAGAGTCCACCCGGGGACTACCTCAGGATTCGCTTGTCGAAACCGCGGTGCCGACCGCGAGGGGCTGAGCCTGGGGTCGGTTGATCGCTCCGCTCGGACGCGCATTCACTCCCCCCGGCGTCGAACCGCGCGCCACAATAGCACCGCCACGGGCGGGACACGACCCTCGCCGCACGGGCCCTCGCGGGGCGGCGGGCGCAAGGCGCGCGGCCGCTATCGTCCCCTGGGTGACCGAGGAGCTCATCGCGGACGTCCAGGCCCGCCGGCCCAGCTCGACCGTCTCGCTCTCGCGGGTCGGCGTGACGGGCGTCGAGAAGGTCGTCCGCATCCGCAGCAACGGCGACGAGCGGCTCTTCTACGCGGAGCTGGAGTGCTACGTCGACCTCCGGCCCGACCAGAAGGGCGCGCACATGTCGCGCTTCGAGGAGGTCGTCAACGAGGCGATCGACGAGGTCGTGCTCGACGAGGCCTTCAAGGCCGAGACGCTCGCCACCCACATCGCCGAGCGCGTCCGCGAGCGCCAGGAGGGCCTGCGCGCGGAGGTGACGATCGCCGCGCGCTACCCCGAATACAAGCGGGCGCCGGAGTCCGGCAGCCGGACGCAGGAGATCTACACGCTGTTCGGCTCGGCGGTCGCCTCCGAGCGCGGCACCCGCCGGCTCGTCGGCGTCCAGGCCCAGGGCATGACCGCCTGCCCGTGCGCGCAGGAGCTCGTCGCGGGCCGGGCGCGCGAGCGGCTCGAGCGGGAGGGCTTCACCGCCGACCAGATCGACCGCGTGCTCGAGGCCGTCCCGGTCGCCACCCACAACCAGCGCGGCATCGGCACGCTCTGGGTCGGCTGCCCGGAGGGCTGCACCGAGAGCATCGAGGCGCTCGACCTGCTCGCGATCGTCGAGCGCGCGATGAGCTCGGAGATCTACGAGCTCATGAAGCGCACCGACGAGGTGGAGGTCGTCGAGAAGGCCCACCGCCGCCCGCGCTTCGTCGAGGACTGCGTGCGCGAGATGGTGCGGATGGCCGTCGAGGCGTTCGAGGGCTTCGGCCCGGACGCGTTCGTCATGGCCCGCCAGGAGAACCTCGAGACGATCCACAAGCACAACGTCGTCGCCGAGCGCTTCGGCCTCGTCGGCGAGCTCGCGCGCGAGCTGCGCACCGGCGAGCACGTCCGCCGGCACGTGACGATGCGCGAGTGGCTCGAGGGCGACCGGCCTGCCGCCTGAGCCGCTAGCCGGCCCGCTGGCCGGCCTGCGAGCGGCGCCGGCGCGCGGCCTCCTCGACGCGGCGGCGCACCCCGAGGAAGTAGTCGACGCCGGAGACGATCGTCGCCGCCACCATCGCGTAGACGAGCGCCTGCACCCAGGCGGCCGTGTGGTCGCTCGCGGCGATGAGCGCGAGCACGGCGGCCACCTGGATCGCCGTCTTCAGCCGGCCGAGCTGGCTCGCGGGGATGACGACGCCCTGGGCGCCGGCGTAGATGCGCAGGCCGCTGACGGCGAACTCGCGCGCGATGATGACCATCGCCACCCAGGCCGCGAGCTTGTCGAGGCTGACGAGCGAGATGAGCGCGGCGGCGATGAGGAGCTTGTCGGCGACCGGGTCCATGACCTTCCCGAAGGTCGTCACGCTCCCGCGCGAGCGCGCGATCCAGCCGTCGAGGCCGTCGGTGAGCGCGGCCGCCGCGAAGACGATCGCCGCCACCGCCGAGCCGTTCGGCGTCTCCTCCAGCAACGCCACCACGAGCACCGGCACGAGCAGGATCCGCACCACCGTGAGGGCGTTGGGGAGGTTGAGCGGGAACACGCGTGAGCTCAGGCTACCTGGCGCCGGCGGCGCAGCACCTCGATGCCGACGGTGCTCCCCACCGGCCCGAGCGGCGACACCGTCGCCGCGAACAGCGTCCACGGGAACACGCCGCGGACGCAGCCGTTGGCGACGAGCAGGCAGAGGCCGATCCAGCCGAAGCCGTGCGTCCACCCGAGCACGCTCTTCGCCGCCGGGTCGAGCCCGCCGAGCCAGACGACGAGCAGCGCGGCGAAGATGGTCACCTCGATCGCGGAGTAGAGGCGGACGAAGGCGAAGTACGACACGGGCGGATCAGGGTAGGGACCGGCCGCGCTCGAGGGCGATCTGGCGGCGCGCGAGCCACAGCCCCGCCGCCCCGAAGGCGACGAGCAGGACGAGCGCGACGACCGCCTCCGGCCTGCCGAGATCGTCGAGGCTGCCGCCGAGCGCGACGTAGACCCAGGTCCGCGGCAGCGCCCCGGCGGCGGTCCCCGCCGCCATGTGCGCGACGCGCAGGCGGGTGAGCCCCGAGCCGTAGTTCGTGAGCGTGTAGGGGACGCCGGGCGTCAGCCGCACGAGCATGACCGCGACGAAGCCGCGCCGCTCGAGGAAGGCGTCGATCGCGCGCACCCGCGGCGGCAGCAGCGCCGCGACGTGCCGCCCCGCCACGTGCCGGGCGACGAGGAGCTGGGCGCAGGCGGCGAGCGTCGCGCTCGCGAGCGCGGTCGGCGTCCCGAGCCAGGTGCCGAAGAGCAGGCCGGCCGCCCCGGCGAGGACGGGCCCGGGGACGAAGGCGCAGCTCAGCGCGGCCGAGAGCGGGACGTAGACGAGCGGCCCCGCCGCCCCGAAGCCGCCGGCCCAGTCGCGCACGTGCTCGAGGTCCGGCCGCAGCCCGCCGATGGCGCCCGCCGCGAACAGCGCGCCGAGCAGCAACGCGAGCAGGGCGAGGCGGAGGACGGCGGCGCGGCGCGGATCCACGGCGCGGCAGCCTAGAGGGCGGCGGCGCGAGCGTTGGCGCGCCCGCCATCATCATCACGCCGTGCGCCTTCCCCGCGTCCATGCCGGTCACCGCGAGGTCGAGTGGGTCCAGCTCACCCACCACGCCGTCGTGCGCTTCCGCACCCGCCGCCGGCTGCCGCGCGGGGCCGACGCCGCGGGCGCCCTCGCCGCGACGCTCGCCGAGGCGACCGTCGAGCGCCTCCCGCCCGCCTGGGCGGCCGGTCAGGAGGCCGAGTGGTTCGCCGTCGCCGGGGAGACGTGCTTCCCGCTCGTGCGGGCGCCGGAGCCCGGCGTCTGGCTCACGACGACGTGCCTCGTCCGCGGGGCGTGAGCGTCGGCGGATAGCGCTCGAGCACCCAGTCGGCGTCCACGCGCGGGCGGCGGAAATCGCGCCCGCCGAAGGTGATGTACTCGCCGGTGCGCGGGTCGACCGGCAGGTCGGCCTCGACCGGGTACCACTCGTTGTGGCGGTCGATGAGCTCGTTGAGTTCGTCGAAGCGCCACTCGGCGACTCGCTCGCGCCAGCGGCGGGCGAACAGCTCCTCGTCGCCCTCGCACTCGCGCGCGATCCGGTCGCGCTCGGCCGCCAATCGCATCCTCAGGATCGCGAGCTCGTCCTCGATCTGGCGCAGGCGCTCCATGTGGCGGGGCATGAACGCCGCCGCGAGCGTCGCCTCGAGTGAGCGCTGCCGCCGGCGCGCCTGGCCCGACAGCGGCCTGCCCTTGCCGGCGGGGTCGAAGCGCGGCTCGCGCTCGCGCTCGGGGTCGCGGGCGGGTCGTTCGGCTCGCCAGGACACGGTCCCCGACGATAGTCCGCGCGCGGAAAACCCGGCCCGGAGGCGTGCGGATCGGCGGAGCGGGCAGGATGCCGTCTGGCGGTCGCGGTTCCATGGGAGCGTGGACGACCGTCCCGGCAACATGCATCTCGACGCAGAGCAGAAGCGGCGTGTGACGGAGGCGAAGCGGGAGCGCCAGCGTGCGCTCGCGCGCGGCGACGTCCGCGCCGTCCAGGCGTGCAACGCCACGATCGCGGCGTTGCGCCGTGACGCGCAGCGGCGCTGCCCCTAGCGCTCCCGGCCGGCCTCGCGCCGCGCCCCCGCCTGCCGGCGACGCCAGGCGGCCCGGGCGATCGCGTGCCCGGACAGCGGCGAGGTGACGAGGACGAAGAGGATGATGAGCGCCGCGCTCGTGACGATCTCGGCGTCGCGCGTGCCGATCGCCGCGGCGAGCACGAGGATGACCGCCGGCGACTGGACGAGCCCGGCGAGGTGGAGCTGGTGGAAGATGTCGCGGTGGCGGAGCATCCCGACGAGCCCGATCGTCGCGAGCGCCAGCCCGCCGCCGAGCAGCACGAGCCCCGCGACCTCGAGCGCGGCGCTCACTGGAACGGCCCTCCGCGGGTGAGGTAGCGCGCCGCCACGAGCGTCGCGCTGAACGACAGCAGCGCGAGCGCGAGCGCCGCGTCGAGGTAGTACGAGACGTCGCGCAGGTACGAGAGCGCGGCGAGCAGCATGATCACCACGACGACGAGCACGTCGAGGGCGAGCACGCGGTGGAGCGTGTCCTCGGAGCGCAGCAGCAGCCAGCCGCCGGCGAGCAGCAGCAGCGTCGCCCACCCGAACGCGATCGCGAGCGCGGCCTCCGGCATCAGGGCACCACCTGCCGGTGACGGCGGACGTGGTTGGCGTGGTGGCGGGCGCGGACGCCGTCGGGGTCGCGCGCGTCGATGAGGTGGACGAGCAGCACGCCGCGCTCGGTGTCGGCCTCGACGGGGTACTCGTCCGGCGCCTCGCCGGTGACGAGCCCCCAGAGCGCGACCTCGAAGCGGTCGCGGTCCTCGAGCGGGATCTCGACGAAGCCCGGCTCGGACGCGCCGCGCGGCCCGAGCGCGAAGCGGATGACCCGCCAGCTCCCGCGCGCCATCTCGAGCGCCGTGTCCCAGACCGTGGAGGCAAGCGCGCGCGCCCGCAGCGGCAGCGGCGCCGCCCGCCGCGGCTCGCCGCCGCGCGGGGTGAGCGCGACGGCGATGAGCAGCCCGACGGCGAGGCCGGTGACGACGTCGGCCGGCTCGAGGCTCGCGAGCACGAGCAGGTAGACGGCCGCGAGCCCCACGGTGCCGAGCGCGATCCGCGTCACGGGGCCGCCTCCACGAGCGCGGCCGCCCCGTCGCGGCTGAGCGAGAGCAGCGGCTCGGGCCACACCCCGAGCGCGAGCACGAGCACCGACAGCGCGCCGATGAGGGCCTGCTGGCGGCGCCGGCTGCGCGCGCCGGCGGGCTCCGTGCGCCAGTAGGCGAACTGGTAGATCTGGAACATGTAGACGAACGAGAGCGCCCCGCCGAGGAAGAAGAGGGCGATGAGGGCGGGATCGTCGGCGATCGCGCGGAAGAGCTCCAGCTTGCCGACGAAGCCCGCCGCCGGCGGGACCCCGGCGACGCTGAAGGCGCCGACGGCGAACGCCCCCGCGACGACGACGCCCCGCAGCGGGAGCGTGAGGAAGAGCAGCGTCTTGTTCAGCGCGTTCACTGCGGTGTAGAGGATCGCCGCCACGAAGCCCGCGGCGCCACCGACGCCGACGGCGACGAGGACGTAGCCGACCTGGCCGATCGCCGAGTAGGCGATCACCTCCTCGGGCGCGCGGCGCGAGACCGCGAGCACGCCGCCGTAGACGATCGAGAGCGACCCGATGACGATCACCGCGACGGCGGCGAGCTCGAGCTCGCGCGGGAGCAGGTCGGCGCCGAAGCGGAGGAAGCCGTACGCGCCGATGTTCGCCAGCCCGCCGCTGAGGATCGCCGCCACCGCCGGGCGGGCGTTCGTGTAGACGGTCGGCAGCCAGAAGTGGAACGGGAACAGGCCGAGCTTGACGGCGAAGGCGACGAAGAAGCCGACCGCGATGAGGATCGCCGTGCTCGGCTCGACGTCGCGCATCCGGTCGGCGATCTGGGGCATGTCGAGCGTGCCGGTGACGTGGTAGATGCCCGCGACCGAGAGCAGGAAGACGAACGTCCCGAGCAGGTTGGCCATCATGAAGACGAGCGCCGCGCCGAGCTCGCGCCGCTTGCCGCCGTAGGTGGCGAGCACGTAGGCGGCCGTCATCGCCAGCTCGAAGAAGACGTAGAAGTTGAAGAGGTCGCCGGTGACGAAGACGCCGGTGAGGCCCGCCGCCAGCAGCAGCACGAAGCCGGCGAAGCCGCGCTCGGCGACCCCCTCGAGCACCTCGTGGACGGTCGCGGCGAGCAGGACGAAGGACGACAGCGCCGCGAACAGGACGCCGAGCGCGTCGGCGCGGAGGCGGATGCCGACCCCCGCAGGCCAGTCGCCGGTCACGGCGGTGAGCGGCCCGCCGCCGATGACGTCGGCGGCGACGACGACGAGCGCGGCGAAGTTGACGGCGAGCGCGCCGACCGCCACCCAGCCGACGACGGGCCGGCGGGCGTCGAGGAGCGCGAGCACGATCCCCGCCGCCCACGGCACGAGCAGCGAGACCCACAGCACGCTCATCGCGCGGCGCCCTCCTCCTCGGCGTGCGCCTCGGCGGCCTCGCGCTCGAGCCGCTCCTCGTACGCGGCCTCGTCGTGGGCGACCTCGCCGAGGTCGCGGGCGCGGTAGGCGTCGACGACGCGGAGCACGAGCGCGAGCAGCAGCGCCGTCACCGCCAGGCCGATGACGATCGCCGTCAGCGCCATCGCCTGGCTCAAGGGGTCGCTCACCGGCTCGCCGGGCTCGAGCGGGTAGATCGGCGCCTGGCCGCGGGCGAGGCCGGTCGCGATGAGCGTGAGCACCGACGCCTGCGAGACGAGCACGAGCCCGAGCACGACGCGGACGAGGTCGCGGCTGAGGAGCAGGTAGGCGCCGGTGCCGAAGATGATCGACGCGGCGGCGGCGAAGACGAGCCTCATGCCCCTTCCTCCTGCGCCCCGCCCTCCTCCTGCGCCTGGACGAGCGAGGACAGGTGGTGGAGGACGACGACGAGCCCGCTCGCGACGATGAGGAAGACGCCGACGTCGAAGAGCACGGCGGTGAGGAGCTCGAGGTGACCGAAGGTCACGACGCCGGCGCCGGGCCCGGGCTCGTGCGTGAGCGGCGGCTCGCCGCCGAGGACGGCGAAGAAGGCGTCCGCGAGCGCGAGCAGCAGTCCCACGACGATTCCCGCCGGCGCGCGCCGCAGCAGCGGGAAGCGGCGCTCGGTCCGCTCCGGGCCGAGCGTGATGTAGCTCAGGCCGACGGCGAGGCCGACGATGACGCCGGCGCTGAAGCCGTCGCCGACGTCGGCGTAGCCCTTGACGATGAGCGCCACGCCGATCGCCAGCGCGGGCGCGAGCACCCGCGGCGCGATGACCTCGAGGATGACGCTCACCAGGCCTTCCCCCTCCGCAGCAACGCCGCGATGCCCATGATCGCCGCCGCGAGCACGGTGATCTCCACGAGCGTGTCGAGGCCGCGGAAGTCGGCGAGCACGACGGTGACGACGTCCTGGCCGTGCGCCTCGGGGGTGAGCTCGACGAGGTCGCTCGCCGCCGGGTCGGCGGCCGTGGGGCGCGACAGCGCCGCCCAGATGGTCGCGAACGCGCCGAGGCCCGCGACGACGCCGGCGAGCACCCTCCGCCGCCGCGCCCGCGCCGGCGCCGGGCGCCCCTCCAGCCCGCCCGGGACGGTCGGCGGCAGGCGGGCGAAGACGCCGACGAAGACGATCGTCACGACGGTCTCCACGACGACGGCGACGAGCGCGACGTCCGGGGCGCCCGCGACGGCGTAGGCGGCCGCGAGCGCGAGGCCGAGCACCGACATCGCGAGCACCGGGCGGAGCCGGCCGACGTCGCGGGCGACGACGAAGCCCGCCGCGACGGCGAGGCCGAGCAGGGCGATGAGCGGGAGGTCCTCGGCGACGACGTCGCCGGCCGAGTAGAGGCCCGCGGTCGGCGTCACGAGCACGGCGATCGCGACGAGCAGGCCGGTCGGGAGCAGGACCGCGGCGATGCTCGTGCGCAGGTCCCGGACCTCCTCGGCGTGGACGCGGTCGGAGAGGACGTTGAGGGCGTGGAGCGCCTCGCCGTAGAGGCGGCGGGGGCCGAAGCGGTCCCCCGCGGCGGAGACCGCGCGCACGAGCGGGCGCCAGGCGGCCGGGACGAGCAACAACACCGCGCCGAGCGCCCAGGCGCCGAGCGCCATGACGTTCTCCGTGCCGGCGTCGAGGTGGTAGGCGGGGTGGAGCTCGACCGCCGCGCCGTGCGTGACGGCGGCGGCGTCGGCGGCGAGGTCGGCGAACGGGGCGACCCACACGCCGCCGGCGACCGCGACCGCGGCGAGCGCAGCGACGGGGCCGGTGAGCAGCGGCGAGACGGCGTGCGCGGGCGCGCGCCGCTCGCCGGCGAACAACCCGAGCCAGAAGCGGCCGATGTAGGCGAACGTCAGCGCCGCCGCGGCGACGGCGAGCGCCTGCTGGGCGGCGCCCGCCTCGGCGGCCGCGGCGAAGAACAGCTCGTCCTTGAAGAAGCCGAGCGTGAGCGGGAGCGCCGCGAGCGTCGCCGCCGCCACGCCGCTGGCGACGGCGAGCAGCGGCAGCTCGCGCGCCAGCCCGCCGAGCCGCGACAGCCGCGTCTCGCCGGTGGCGACGGTCACCGCCCCGGCGGTCATGAAGAGCGCGCTCTTGGCGATCGCGTGCGCGAGGACGTAGAGCGCCGCGGCCCCCGCGCCGGCCTCGCCGCCGATCCCGTAGCAGACGACGACGTAGCCGTACTGGGAGATCGTCGAGTGGGCGAGGATCTGCTTCAGCTCGTCCTGGGCGAGCGCGAGCAGGCCGCCGACGACGATCGAGGCGGCGCCGACGACGAGCAGGGCGTCGAGGACGAGGTCGCTCGTGGCGAGCAGCGGGTGGACGCGCCCGATGACGAGCACGCCGGCGGCGACCATCGCGGCCGAGTGGAGGTAGGCCGAGACCGGCGTCGGCGCCGCCATCGCGCGCGGCAGCCAGAAGTGGAGCGGCGCCTGCGCGCTCTTGGCGAGGGCGGCGACGGCGATGAGCGCCGCCGCGGCGGCCGTCCGCGTGTTCCCCTCGGCGCGCTCGAACAGCTCGGGGAGCGAGAAGGTCCCGTACTCGGCGTAGAGGAGGACCGCGCCGATGAGCATGAGCACGGCGCTGACGCCGGTGACGAGCAGCGCCATGAGCGCCGCGCCGCGGGCGTCGAGGCGGTGGCGGTCGAACCCGATGAGGAAGTACGACGCGATCGCGGTGAGGTCGAAGAAGACGAACAGCAGGACGAGGTCGCGGGCGCAGGCGAGCCCGACCATCGCGCCCATGAAGAGGACCATCCACGGCCAGAAGCGGTGCGCCTCACGAGCGGGCCGGCCCTCGTGCTCGAGGTGCCAGGGCAGATAGCCGGCCGCGAAGACGAACACCGCCGCGCCGATGCCGGTGGCGAGCAGCGCGTAGAGGCCGCCGAGCCCGTCGAGGGCGAGGTCGAGCCGGAGGTCGAGCGTCGGCGCCCACGGGACGTCGACCTCCGCCCCGCCGGCGAGCACGCCCCAGAGCACGGCGACGAAGGCCGCCGTCGCGGCCGCGACGGCGGCCCGGGCCCAGGCGCGAGCGTGCGGGTCCTCCTGGGCGGGGCTGGTCGGTGGGGGCGAGCTCGGACCGATCAGGGCGTGGACGATACGACCCCGCCCTACCGGCTCGGCGGCGCGGGGCGGCGCCGGCGGCGCGCGACGACGAGCGCGGCGGCGACGGCGGCCGCCCCCGAGGCCGGCCACAGCCACGGCGGCGGGCCCTCGTCGGGCGGCGCGAGCGGCCCGCCGCGGACCTCGAGCGTCCCCGCCGCGCCGCTGACGCGGGCGGTGACCGCCCATGAGCGCCACGCGCCGGGCTCCTCCACCGGGACGAGCGCCTCGAGGCCGTCGCCGCGCGGTCGCAGGCGGACCGTCCGCCCGTCGCCGAGGTCGACCTCCACCCGGGCACCGAGGTCGAGCGCGCCGTTGCTGCGCCGGATCGGGTAGGCGGTGACGTCGACGAGGGGGCCGTCGCCGCGCGCCTGGACGGGCGCCGCCTGGACGGTGAGCGCGTAGGCGTCGTTCGACCCGCTCGCGATCACCGTCCCGCCATGGGCGCCGGCGGCGGCGGGTGCCGCCGCCGCGGCGAGCGCGGCGAGCAGCGCGGCGGCGCGCCGGCTCACGCGTCCCACCCCACCAGGCCGGGGCACGAGCGGCGCGAGCGCGGCGGCACGAGGTAGTTCGCCCGCCGCCGGACGCTCAGCCACTCGTTGATGCCGTTGTTGACCTGCGGGGTGATCCCCGGGTGGGCGGCGACCGCCTGCGGCGCGTCCATCGCCCGGCGCGTCGCGACGAAGTCGGCGATGTCGCGCTGGAGCGAGACGAAGTGGACGAGCGGCTGGCGGCCGTCGAGGCCGTTGAAGTCGCGCCGGAGGATGATCGGGCGCCCGTTGCGGCGGACGACCGCGACCGCCTGCGCGTGGCCGACGAAGCCGTGGCGGCGCGCCGTCGCCTCCACGTCGGTCGGGGGGTCGATGCCCGGCCCGGGCCGCTTCGCCTCCTCGAGCGAGACCTGGGGCGCGAACATCCGCTGCGCCCGCCCCCGCTCGTCGAGCGCGTGGTACCAGGACGAGAGCGCGAGCGCGATGACGCTGACGTGCATCGTCGTCGAGCCCGCCCAGGGTCCGTCGGGGATCGTGACGTCCTCCTCGGTGGCCTGGTTGCGCCGGTGGGCCGAGGAGAAGCCCATGAACAGCGGCGCCTCGCGCGGCGGCTGATTCGCCGGCAGGCCGTTCGCGCCGCGGCCGAGCCGGCGCGGCAGCCCCTCGCCGACGAAGCCGTCGCGGCGGTCGGCGAGCTCGAACGGCGCGCCGATCCCGGCGCGCAGCAGCCGCTCCGCCGCGTCGAGCCGCTCGGCGCGGTCCGAGGCGAGGTGGATGCAGGCGACGTGGTCGTCGAGCTCGGGCGCCTCGACGTCGGAGAGCGGCGTGGGCGCCGGCACCGGCGAGGGCCGGCCGATCGCCGCGAACCACGGCGCCGCCCAGCCCACGAGGACGAGGACGCCCTCGGGCCCCGCGGGCGCCGAGGCCTCGACGGCGCGGAGCGCGTTCTCCAGCCGCGCGGCGCCCGCGACCGACGGCTCGCCGGCGAGCCGGAGGTGGAGGAGGCGCTGGCGGCGCGGCGCGACGCGGTTGCCGAAGCGGTCGGCGCGCAGCAGCGCGTTCCAGTGATGCTGGAGCTCGGGGCGTCCCCCGGGGTCGGGCGCGACCGGCGGCACCGCCTCCGCGGAGCCGCCGCGGCCGCCGAGCAGCGCCGCGCCGCCGCCGAGGGCGAGCACGCCGCCGCCGGCCGCGACGAGCAGCCGGCGGCGGGTGATCCGCCCGGCGTGCTGCGCGCTCACGACGCCGGGTGGAAGGACTCGCCGTCGAACTCGACCTCGAGCGCGACCCGCTGCGGGCCCCGCCAGGCCTTCGCGACGGCCTCGTGGCGCCCGACGCGCGGCGAGCCCACGGTGAGCGTGATCTCGTAGCGGCCGGCCTCGCCGACGTCGACGTTCTCGCCGTAGTGCATCCCCATGCCGCGCCCGACCATCGGGTAGAGCGGGCCCTCGAAGACGACCTCCCCGCCGGCGTCGCTGACGCGCGCGGTGACGGTGGCGTCGGGGAGGCGGATGCCGGACTCGGTGTCGGTGAGGGTGACCATGAGGTGCGCGTCGTCGCCGGGCGCGGGCGCCTGCTCGCGCAGGTCGTCGCCCTCGGAGACGTAGAAGGTCTCCGGCGGCGAGGCGGCCACCGCGATCGTCATGTCACCCCGCTCGGCCGAGGCGAGCTCGGTCATGTGGCCGCCGTCGTGGCCGCCGCCGTGCGCGGCGGCCGTCTGGGCGTGGGCGGCGCCGTGCTCGGCCGTGGCGCCGGCGGTGGCCTGCTCGTCGTCGCCGCCGCAGCCGGCGAGGGCGGTCGCCGCCACGGCGACCACGGCAAGGGTCGTGCGCGTCACGCGCATGCGTGTCTCCTTTCGTCGGTGTGTCGAGGGTCGGTCGGTGTCGTCGCGCTAGGCGACGGGCACCGGCGGCCCTCGGCGGGCCAGCCCGTCGGCGAGCAGCCGCAGGCCGGAGCCGACCACCAGCGGCGCCCTGGGCAGCGCCGACGCGGCGACCGCGCGCGGACGCGGTCGGCGGACGCGGCTGGTGAGGAGACGGTGGATGGTGCGCTCGCCCGGATAGAGGCCGAGCAGCAGCAGCGCGAAGCCGGCGACGACCGGGACGAGGTCGGGACACCACGTCACGGTGATGACGACCGCTGCGGCCAGCGCGAGCCTGACCGCGCCGGGTATGCGCTGCCACCGGCGCATGCCGCCGGTGACCGTATCAGGAGGCGGGCCGGCGAGGCCCGCGGCAGGCGACGGGCCCGGCGAGCACCGAGGCGCCGCCCGGCGCTCAGGCGGCCCGCTCGCCCCGCTCGCGCAGCCAGTCGTAGTAGGTCTCGAACGGGGGCGGCTCCTCCCCCGCCTCGCGCCGCTCGCCGTACTCGCGGTAGTAGGTGACCGGGGGCAGCACCGGATCGGCGTCGATCGGGCGCACGACGAGCTCGCAGAAGAAGGGCGTCTCGTACGTCGTGATCTCCTCGACGACCTCGAAGCGAGCGGCCCGGAGCATCGCCCGCAGCGCCGAGCGCGTGATCCCCCACCAGAAGTTGCCGTAGCCGAGCATCGGCTCGTCCTTGAAGGGCGTGCCGATGCCCCACAGATCCTCCGGGCGCTCGTGGGCCGACGCGTACGCGGCCCGGGCCCGCTCGCCGAGGTAGGGGTAGAAGACGCACGCCTGCTCGAGCCCGGGCACCTCGGGGATGGTGTGGCTGCCGAGGTAGAGCAGCTCGCGGGTGATCCGGCGCAGGTGGAGGAGCTGCTGGAACGGATTCGGCGTGTGGTAGATGACGCCGACGCACCAGACGATGTCGTGCTCCCCGATGGCCGCGACGCTCTGCGGGTCCTCGAGGTCGCCCTGCACGAAGCGCACCGCGGAGCCGCGCGCCTCGCGCTTCTGCGGGAAGTCCGTGTAGCGCGGGTCGCCGGCGTCGAAGAGCGTCACCGGGCTCGCGCCGGCCTCCTCGGCCCAGAAGGCGACGTCGCCGGAGAGCCGGTGGAGCCCGCCGATGTCGGCGAACGACCGGCCCGCCGCGTGCTCGGCGATCCAGCGGCGGCGTCGCTCGTCGCCCGGGACGGCCGGAAGGCGGCGACGGCGGAAGCGGCGCCGGAGCCGGGCGCCCGCGATCCAGGCACGGAGGAGCATCTGGCCAGGAAGCCGACGGAGGGATTCGAACCCTCGACCCCCGCTTTACGAGAGCGGTGCTCTGACCAGCTGAGCTACGTCGGCGTGGACCGGCGATGATAGACGGCGCGGGCCGCCCTCGCGGCCGTCAGCGCCGCCGTCGGCTGCGCCGGCGCGGCCGGGGCGGCGACGAGCGCGGCGAGCGCCGCCGCGATCGGCGGCGGGCGGGGCGCTCCTGCGGGCTCGCGTCCTCATCGGGCGGGGTACCTACCCCGCGGACGCGCGGCTCACGCCCGCGCGCCGACGAGCGCCCGCAGCCGGAAGGAGAGCGCCGAGAGCGCTAGCTCCTCGTTGGGGTGGAGCTGGAGCGCGAGCCGCGCCTCCTCGCAGCGCTCGGCCGCCTCGCGCAGCCGGCGCGGGTCGCGCCCCGCCGGGGCGAGCGCGCCGGCGCGGTCGCGGGCGAGCACGGCGTCGTCCGCCCCCTCCGCGAGGCAGACGAGGTCACGGAAGGCGAGCGCGGCGAGCGCGAGGCCGAGGTCGAGGATCTCCGTGCGGGCACGGCGGCTCTCGCGCCGCGCGGCCTCCTCGAGCTCGCGCTCGAGCGCGCGGCGGTCGCGCCCCTTCGGCTCGAGCTCCAGGCGGGCGGCCGCCCGCTCGGCCGCGGCCCGCTCGGCGGCCTCGCGGCGGGCCTCGGCGCGCTCGAACAGCGGCCGCCACGGCTCCGGCTCCCCCTCCCCGGCCAGCGCGTCGCGGACGAGGCGCTCGACGTCGCCGCGCAGCGCCTCCCCCTCCTCGGAGGCGAGGTAGCGGGCGCGCGCGGCGTTGCCGAGCGCGAGCCGGGCGCACGCCTGCGCGCGCTCGGGCGCGACGCCCTCGCGCTCGAGCGCGGCGGCGATCCGCTCGGCCGGGAGCGGGTCGAAGCGGACGAGCTGGCAGCGCGAGACGACCGTCTCGATGACCTGGCCGAGCGCGTCGGTGACGAGGATGAGGTGGACGAACGGCGGCGGCTCCTCGAGCGTCTTGAGCAGGCGGTTGGCGACCGCGTCGCTCATCGTGTCGGCGCGCTCGAGCACGAAGACGCGCCGCGCGGCCTCGAACGGCGTCCGCGCCGCCGCGGCGATGACCGGCTCCTCGACGTCCTCGACGCGCATCTCGCGCGCGCCGGTCGGCACGACCCAGGTGAGGTCGGGGTGCGTGCCGGCGAGCACGCGCCGGCGGACGGCGTCGGGGTCGGGCCGGCCGGCGGCGAGCAGCTCGGCGGCGAACGCCCGCGCGGCGGTCCGCTTGCCGGTCCCCGGCGGGCCGTGGAAGAGGTAGGCGTGCGAGGGCTCGCCCGAGGCGAGCGCCGCGCCGAGCACCATCCGCGCGTGCGGCTGCTCCTCCGTGCCGGCGAGCGCCGGGAGCGTCCCGGTCACCGGCGCACCTCCTCGACCGCGGCGAGCACGGCGGCGTGGAGCTCCTCGGGCGGCCGCGTCGCGTCGAGGCGGCGCCAGCGGGCGCCAGTGGCGATCCGCTCGTACCCGCGCAGGACCGCCTCCTGGAGCGCCGCGCCCTCGTCCTCGAAGCGGTCCGGCGCGCCGTCGCGGGCGGCGGCCTCCGCGGGGTCGAGCCAGAGCAGGAACGTGAGGTCGGGCTCGAGCCCGCCGGTCGCGAAGGCGTTGACGCGCGCGACCTCCTCGATCCCGAGCCCGCGCGCCGCGCCCTGGTAGGCGAGCGAGGAGTCGAGGAAGCGGTCGCAGACGACGACCCGCCCCTCCTCCAGCGCCGGGCGGATGACGCGCGCCACCAGCTCCGCCCGTGCCGCCGCGAAGAGCAGCGCCTCCGCGCGCGGCCCGATCCGGAGCGCGGGGTCCTTGAGCAGCTCGCGCACCCGCTCGCCGACCTCCGTGCCGCCCGGCTCCCGCACCGCCACGCACTCGTCGCCGAGCGCCTCGCACAGCATCCGGGCCTGGGTGGTCTTGCCGGATCGGTCGATGCCCTCGAAGGTCACGAACAGGCCACGCACGGCAGCGCGGGACGCTACCAGCACGCCTCCGGGCCACCTGCGTGCCGTGCCCGCCCGCGGGGTACGATGCCCGCCCCATGCGGGCTGTGGTCACGGGCGGGGCCGGCTTCATCGGCTCGAACCTCGTCGACGCGCTCATCGAACGCGGCGACGACGTCACCGTGCTCGACGACATCTCGACCGGGCGGCGCGAGAACCTCGAGCAGGCGCTCGCGCGCGGGGCGCGGCTGGTCGAGCTCGACATCCGCGACGCCGGCGCCGTCGGCGAGGCGATCGAGCAGGCGCGGCCCGAGGTCGTCTTCCACCTCGCCGCCCAGATCGACGTCCGCCGCTCGGTCGCCGACCCGGCCTTCGACGCCGCCGTCAACGTCGGCGGGACGATCAACCTCCTGCGGGCGGCGACGGCCGCGGGGGTCCGCCGCTTCGTCAACGCCTCGACCGGCGGCGCGATCTACGGCGAGGGGCAGATCCTCCCCGCCCCCGAGGATCACCCGATCGCGCCCGAGGCGCCGTACGGGCAGTCGAAGTGGTGCGCCGAGGGCTACTGCGACCTCTACGCCCGCCTCCACGGCCTCTCGGCGGTGTCGCTGCGCTTCGGCAACGTCTACGGCCCGCGCCAGGACCCGCTCGGCGAGGCCGGGGTCATCGCGATCTTCTGCGGCCGGCTGCTCGCCGGCGAGCGCCCGACCGTCTACGGCGACGGGCTGCAGACGCGCGACTACGTCTACGTCGGCGACGTCGTCGCGGCGCTGCTCGCCGCCGCCGACTCCCACGCCGGCGGCGCGTTCAACGTCGGCACCGGCGTCCAGAGCACGGTGCTCGACCTCGTCGAGGCGCTCGGCGAGCTCGCCGGGCGGCCGTTCGAGCCGGCGTTCGCGCCCGAGCGGCCGGGCGAGATCCGCCACATCGCCCTCGACGCCACGCGCGCCCGCGAGGTGCTCGGCTGGGAGGCGCGGGTCGAGCTGCGCGAGGGGCTCGAGCGGACGCTCGCCTCGCTGCGCTGACGGCTCAGCGGGGGGGCTCGATCACGACCCTGGGCAGCGGCGTGCCCGTCGCGCTCGCCGAGCGCGCGGTCGGGTCGAGCGCGGCGAAGAAGAGCGCCGCCGCGTCGCCGCGCGGGTCGAGGTCGGCGACCCGCTGGGCCGCGGGCAGCGCGGCGACGAGGTCGTCGCGGCGGACGTTGAAGGTGGCGACCCGCAGCCAGGCCTGCGCGTCCCCGGGCGCGCGCTCGACGCCCTCGGCGAGCAGCCGCGCCGCCTCCTCGTAGCGGCCGCGCCGCTCGGCGATCGCCGCGCCGGCGGCGGTCGGGTCGTCGGAGAGCGGGTTGAGGCGGCGGGCGATCTCGGCGTCGCGCGCCCCCTGCGCGAGCGCCTCCGGCGTCCCGGTCGCGGCGTGCTCGAAGGCGAGCGTGGTGTGCCGGCGGGCGAGCTCCGGCAGGAGGGCCGAGAGCGCGAAGGCGCAGCAGGCCGCCGTCACGAGCGCGAGGAGCCCGGCGCGGGCGGCGAGGCCGCGCTCGGGATCGCGCGGGCGCAGCGCGGCGCCGCCGGCGCCAGGCGGGCGGGCCGCGAGCAGGCCGAGCGCGGCGAGCGCGGGCAGCGTCACGCCGGGGACGTCCCAGTCCCAGTCGAACCACAGATGGACGCCGAAGGCGGCGACGGCGGCGGCGAGCGCGACGGCGTAGGGGCGCTCCGTCACGGACCCGCGCGCGATCCGCCACCGGCCGGCGCCCGCGAGCAGCAGAAGGCCGCCGAGCGCGAGCAGCGCGCCGACGAGCCCGGTCTCGGCGAGGAACTGGAGCGGGCCGCTGTGGGCGTCGCGGACGGGGAGGCGGTTCTCTCGGTAGCGGAGGTGGAGCAGCGGGAAGCTGCCCGCGCCGTGGCCGAGCAGCGGCCGGTCCGCCCAGGCGCCGGCCGCCTCCTCCCACCAGGTCCAGCGGTTGCCGGAGTTCGTCTTGAGGAAGCGCCGGGGGTCGTTCGACTTCTCCGCCTTCACCTCCCGGAACTCGTCGAGCTGGTGCTCGAGCGTCCCGCCGATGCCGCGCTCGGAGCTCGCGAGCGCGCCGAGGCCGCCGGCGACGAGCACGACCGCCAGCACGGCGGCCGCCCGCCAGGCCACGCGCCGCTGCGCGGCGGTCGTCACGAGCCGGTCCGCGTGGCGGTGCAGGACCGCCATGGCGGCGAAGGCGACCGCGGTGCCGCCGGCGAGCGCGGCGAGGAAGACGAGCCCCTCGCCGGTCCGCTCGTCCACCGGGACGGCGTCGGTGGTGAGCGCGTCGGAGGTGAAGCCGACGACGAGCGCGGGAACGGCGCCGAGCAGCGCGGCCGCGGCGAAGGCGGCGAGGCGGAGCCGGTCGGCGCTCGGCACGAGCAGGACGGCGAGCGCGACGAGCAGCGAGAGCACCGCCCCGCGCGAGTAGGTGAGCCCGATCGTCACGAGCAGCGGCACGAGCGCGAGGCCGGCGAGGGCCCGCCCGCGCGCCGGGCGCTCGAGGTCGGCCGCGGTGCGCAGCGCGAGCGGGACGGCGAGCACGAGGAAGAGGCCGAGCGCGTTCCAGTAGCCGAAGGGCGCGCGCAGGCGGGAGAAGTCGGCGGTGTGGTTCAGGTCGACGCCGAGCAGCTCGACGCCGGGGAGCGCCTTGCCGCCGAGCGCGTAGAGGGCGACGAGCGCGGCGAGCGCGAGGAAGGCGAGCGTCGCGCGCTCGGCCGCGCGCGGGAGGCTCGACCCGACGACGAGCCCGAGGGCGGCGACGAGCGCGTAGGCGAGCATCCGGTTGACGTCGAGCCAGGTCTCCTCGGGCGCGATCGACCAGGCGAGCGTCACGCCGTTCCAGACGGCGAAGAGGGCGAGCAGCCCGAGTCCCGCCCAGCCGGCCGGCGTGGCGGCGGCGCGGATGGCGGGCGCGCGTCCGGGGCCGCGCTGCGCGAACAGCAGCCCCGCGGCGGCGACCGCGGCGACCGCCGCGGCCCCCACCTGGAGCCGCCACTCGTCGCGCGCGGAGATCGCGCCGCCCGCGAAGGCGGCGTAGGCGAGCAGCGCGAGCGTCGCGAGGCCGAGCACGGCCGCCGGCCAGGCGCGCGGGGCGTCCTCGGCGGCGGCCGGCGTCCGGGCGACGGGCGCCGGGGCCGGCGGGGGGTGCGTGGTGGCGGCGGACACGGTCCCGGGCATTCTGCCCGCCGCGCCCGCGGCTGGTGTGCGGCGCTACCGTGTCGGCCGATGCGGCGCCTGCTCCTCATCGCCTGCCTCGCGCTCGCGGCGCCGGCCGCGCTCGCCCCGGCGGCGGGCGCGCAGAGCTTCCGCGGGATCCTCGAGGACTACGCCGCGGACGGCCAGATCACGCCCTGCCGCTTCAGCGCCCAGGAGCTCAACGGCTTCCTCAACGCCGCGCCGGGCGACACCGAGCAGTACGCGCCCGGGCTGCTCGACCAGATCCGCGCCGCGCTCCAGGCGCAGGCCGGCGGCGGCTGCGACCGCGGCGGGTCCGGCGGCGGCGAGCGGCCGCGGCAGACCGAGCAGCAGCCGGCGCCCGCTGCCCCGGCGCCGCCGCCGCCGAGCGCGCCGCAGCCGCGGCGGGTCGTGAAGGTGGAGGAGCCGCCGGCGCCGGAGCCGCCGCGCCGGGAGGACGCGATCGAGGGGAGCAAGGTCCCCGCGCCGCCGGTCGTCGCCGCCCGGCCGGCCGGCGGCGGCGGCGAGGCCCCGGCGCCGCTGTGGGCGCTCGCCGCCCTCGGCGGCCTCACCCTCCTCGCCGGCGCGGCCGCGCTCGTCGCCTGGTTCTTCGGCTGGAGCGCCGAGCGCCTCACCGCCCCGCTCGCCGCCGCCGCGGCCGAGGCGCAGGGCCGCGGCGCCGACCTGGCGGCGGAGTTCGCCGACTGGCTCCGCTTCGGCCGCTGAGAGGCGGCGGGGGCCGGCGAGGCGACCGGGCAGCGCCCGTGCGGTCGGGCGACGCGCGCTCGCGAATCGAGTCGGACGGCGCCCCACGCCTGACCCGGGCGGCCCGCCCCTGCCGGCCGCCCGGGCGGCACGCGGGTGCCGGCCACCGGGCGACGCACCCCTGCGGTCGACGCGCCCTTGCGGTTCGGCATGCGTTTCTGACTCCTCGACGCCCACCGGGGGCACCGCGGTCAGTTCCGCATGACCGTCATGCGGAACTGACCGCGGTCTCCTTCGCGCTTCCCTGGGAGTCAGAAGTGCAGGTCGCGACCCGGGAAGCCGGCCCTCGTCCGCCCTGCCGGGCGGCGCCCTCCCGAGGGCCCGCCGGGCCTTCGCCGCGCCCCAGGTAAGCCCCGCAGACCCCCGTCTCCGAGGCGTGGAAGCGCCCCTCAGGGGCTATCCTTGAGGGCGGATCCAGGGGCGCTCGGCCGTACCCGTTTTCCTGGAATTTGCGGCCGAAATGTTCCGTCCGACGCCTCGGGCAGCATTCGTCCTTCCCCCTTCATCCGGAAGGGATCGTTCGTCAGCCCCAGAGGACCAAGGAGAGATCGTCATGCCGGACACGAGTAGCGCCGCAACGCCGACCACGACCCGGACCCGCCAGGGGATCACGGTTCAGCGGCGCTACACGACCCCGGGGGTCCACCCGTTCGACGCCGTCGAGTGGGAGATCCGCACCGCTGAGGTCGGCAACTTCCGCCAGGAGAACGTCGAGTTCCCCAAGAGCTGGTCGCAGAACGCGACGAACATCGTCGCCCAGAAGTACTTCCGCGGCCGGCTCGGCACGCCCGAGCGCGAGTCGTCGGTGCGCCAGATGATCTCCCGCGTCGCCGGGACGATCACGAAGTGGGGCCGCGACGGCGGCTACTTCGCCACCGACGAGGACGCCGAGGCGTTCGAGGCCGAGCTGACCCACATCCTGCTCCACCAGATCGCGGCCTTCAACTCGCCGGTCTGGTTCAACGTCGGCTTCGAGGAGCAGCCGCAGTGCTCGGCCTGCTTCATCCTCTCGGTCGAGGACACGATGGAGAGCATCCTCGCCTGGAACACCAAGGAGGGGATGATCTTCCGGGGCGGCTCGGGGTCCGGCATCAACCTCTCGAACATCCGCAGCTCGAAGGAGCCGCTGTCGAAGGGCGGGCTCGCCTCGGGGCCGGTGTCGTTCATGCGCGGGGCTGACGCGTGGGCCGGCACGATCAAGTCGGGGGGCAAGACGCGGCGCGCCGCGAAGATGGTGATCCTCGACGTCGATCACCCCGACATCCTCGACTTCGTCTGGTGCAAGGCGCGCGAGGAGGAGAAGGCCGCCGCGCTCGCCGCCGCCGGCTTCGACATGTCGATCGACGGCGACGGCTACACGTCGATCCAGTACCAGAACGCCAACAACTCGGTGCGCGTCACCGACGAGTTCATGGAGCGCGCCGAGCGCGGCGAGGACTGGGAGCTCGTCGCCCGCACCGACGGCCGCGTCATCGAGACCGTCAACGCGCGCGACCTGCTCAACCAGATCGCCGAGGCGGCCTGGCGCTGCGCCGACCCGGGCATCCAGTACGACACGACGATCAACGACTGGCACACCTGCCCGAACTCCGGCCGGATCAACGCCTCGAACCCGTGCTCGGAGTACATGCACGTCGACGACTCGGCGTGCAACCTCGCCTCGCTCAACCTCATGAAGTTCCGCCGCGAGGACGGGAGCTTCGACGTCGAGGCGTTCCAGCACGCCGTCGACATCGTCTTCCTCGCGCAGGAGATCATCGTCGGGCCTTCGAGCTACCCGACCGAGGAGATCGGCCGCAACGCGCGCGCGTTCCGCCAGATCGGCCTCGGCTACGCGAACCTCGGCGCCTACCTCATGGCGAACGGCCTGCCGTACGACTCCGACGAGGGCCGGGCGCTCGCCGCGGCGATCACCGCGCTCATGACCGGCCGCGCCTACCGCGAGTCGGCGCGGATCGCGCGTGAGGCGACGGGGCCGTACGACCGCTTCGAGGAGAACCGCGAGCCGCACCTGCGCGTCATGCGCAAGCACCGCGACGCGGCGTACGAGCTCGAGCCGGTCGGGAGCGTGGCGGGCTCGGAGGAGCTGGTCGCCGCCGCCCAGCGCGCCTGGGACGAGGCGATCGAGCTCGGCGAGGTCCACGGCTACCGCAACGCGCAGGCAACCGTGCTCGCGCCGACCGGGACGATCTCGTTCCTCATGGACTGCGACACGACCGGGATCGAGCCCGACTTCTCGCTCGTGAAGATCAAGGAGCTCGTCGGCGGCGGGCAGATGAAGATCGTCAACCGCACCGTGCCGCTGGCGCTCCGGACGCTCGGCTACTCGGAGGCGGAGATCGACCAGATCGTCGCCTACGTCAACGAGCACGGGACGATCGTCGGCGCGCCCGGCATCCGCGAGGAGCACCTGCCCGTCTTCGACGTGGCCGTCGGCGAGCGGGCGATCTCGCCCATGGGCCACATCAAGATGATGGCCGCGGTCCAGCCGTTCATCTCGGGCGCGATCTCGAAGACGGTCAACCTGCCGGAGTCGGTGACCGTCGAGGACATCGCCGACATCTACATGCAGGGCTGGAAGCTCGGGCTGAAGGCGCTCGCGATCTACCGCGACGGCTCGAAGACCGCGCAGGCCCTGCGCACCGACAAGAAGAAGCAGCACGACAAGGCGACCGAGGAGGCGATCCAGAAGGCGGTCGAGGAGGCGCTGAAGAACGCGCCGCCGCGCCGGCGCCGGATGCCGCGCGAGCGCCAGTCGATCACGCACAAGTTCTCGGTGGCCGGCCACGAGGGCTACATCACGGCCGGCATGTACGAGGACGGCACCGTCGGCGAGATCTTCCTCACCGACATCGGCAAGGAGGGCTCGACGCTGCGCGGCATGATGAACGCCTTCGCGACGTCGGTCTCGATCTCGCTCCAGTACGGGGTGCCGCTCGAGACGCTCGTGCGCAAGTTCAGCTACATGCGCTTCGACCCGGAGGGGATCACGACGAACCCGGAGATCCCCTTCGCGAAGTCGCTGCCGGACTACATCATGCGCTGGCTGGCGTCGCGCTTCCTCGACGCCGACATCCAGGAGGAGCTCGGCATCCTCACGCCGGAGGTGCGGGCGCGCAAGGAGCGGCAGGAGGCGCTCATGCGCGGGGACACCGCCGGGCCGGCGAACGGCAACGGCTCGCCGAAGGCCGAGGGCGACGACGTGGGCGACGGCGCGCCGAAGCCGGCGACGGCCGCCCTCACCGACGAGCCGCCGGTGATGCCGGCGAAGCTCCAGGGCCTCGACCTCGGCCCGGCCTGCGGCCAGTGCGGCGGCATGATGCAGCGCACCGGCAGCTGCTACACGTGCTCGAGCTGCGGCAACAACACCGGCTGCGGCTAGTCGCCGGCCACAGCGCGAAGCAGCGTCCGCGAAGCCCCGCCCCCGGCGGGGCTTCGCCGTGCCTGGGCGCAACCGCGTGTCAGGACGGCGGGGCGTCGGCGTGTGGGCGCGGGGATCGGGCGCGCTGGACGCAAACCCCGCGATGGCGTAACATCGAAACCCGATGCGCCAACCAATCGTTTGGCTGACACCCTCGCCTGCCGGCACGCTCGTTCACGAAGCGACGCGGGCGCCCGGCGCGTGACCGAGGCCGTCCCGCTCGACCTACGGCGGCTGGCGCCAGTCCCGCGAGACCCGGCGGACGCGCGTGTCATCGACGTCGACGAGGACGTCCGCTGCCTGCGCATCCCCTTGCCGTACCTGCGCGTCGAGTCCGTGAACTGCTACCTGCTCGAGGCCAAGGACGGCTGGATCCTCGTCGACTGCGGGCTGGAGTGGGCGATGCTCGAGCACGCGCTGCGGCTCGCCGACGTCGAGCCGCGCGACATCGCCGCGCTCGTCGCGACCCACAGCCACACCGACCACTCCGGGGCGGCCGATGCCGTCGTTCGCGCCACCGGCTGCCGCCTCCTGCGCGGGCCGGGTCCGCGCAGGGTGACCGACGCGCTGCGCGACCCGATCGCACCGCTCGCCGAGCGGCGGCGACGCGCGCTCCGGGAGGGCGTGCCGCCGGACCTCGTCGACCTCCTCGTCGACGCCCGCGCCGCGAACTACGGGCGGGAGGTCCGCCGGCCCGCCGACCGGGTCCTCGCCGACGGCGACACGATCCGGACGCGGAGCGGGTCCTGGACGGTCCTCGCCGTCCCCGGCCACTCGGGCGACCAGATCGCGCTCCACGACCGCGAGCGCGGCCGCCTGCTCGCCGCCGACGTCGTGTACCCGATCGTGCCGTTCCTCGAGTGGGGTCACTCGTCCGACCCCCTCGCCGACTTCCGCCGCTCGCTCGCCAGGGTGGAGGCGCTCCGGCCGTCGCTCGTCCTGCCCGGCCACGGCCCGCCCGACGCCGCTCCGGCAGCGCGCTTCGCGCGGGCGCGCGCGCGGCTCGACGAGTTCGAGGCCGAGCTCCTCGCCCGTGTCGCCGAGGAGCCGATGTCCGCCTACGAGGCCACCTGCACGCTCTTCGGCGACGACCCGGACCCCGACGCGCGGCAGTCGATGCTCTCGACCACGCTCGCGGTCCTCGAGCACGCGCTGAGAGCCGGTGCGCTCACAAATGAGCGCACCGGCGCGGGCATCCGCCGCTTCCGCGCCCCGCGCGGCTGACCGGCGGCGCGCCGCCGCGTGACTCAGAACGAGCGCGGCAGCCCGAGGCTCTCGCCGACGAAGTTCCGGGCCATCTCGTTGCTGATCGGCCCGATCCGGTAGAGACGCGCGTCTCGCCAGTACCGCTGCATGTCGTACTCCATCGCGTAGCCGTAGCCACCGAGGATCTGGATGCCGAAGTCCGCCGACTCGGTCGCGTACTCCGACGCGAGGCACTTCGCCATCGTCGCCTCGACCCCGCACGGTCGTCCCTCCCGCTGCAGCCAGGCCGCGCGCAGGGTGTGGAGTCGCGCGGTCTCGAGCTTCATTGCCATGTCGGCGATACCGTGCTGGACCGCCTGCATCTGCCCGAGCGGCTTGCCGAACGCGTGCCGCTGCTTCGCGTAGGCGATCGCGTCCTCCAGGACGCCCCGGAGGATCCCGGTGCTCGTCGCCGCCACCATGATCCGCTCGTTGTTGAGCGAGTGCGTGATCTGGCGCCAGCCCTCACCGACCTCGCCGAGGACGTCCTCGTCGGGCACGAACACGTCGTCGAAGGACACCTCGCAGGACCCCAGCGCCCGCATCCCGAGCTTGGGAATCGGCGACGCGCTCAAGCCCTCGCTCCTGCCGTCGACGAAGAACATCGTCAGCCCCTCCGAGGGCTGCGCCCCTTCAGAGGTCCGGGCGAGGACGACGATGCGGTCCGCGACATGGGCGAGCGTGGACCAGATCTTGTTCCCGTTGAGGAGGAAGCCGCCGTCCACGCGCCGCGCCCTCGTCCGCATCGCCCGCAGGACGTCTGTCCCGCCCCCGGGCTCGGTCATCGCGAACGCGACGACGAGCTCCCCGGCGACCAGTCGCGGCAGGAAGGTCTCGCGCTGCTCCTCGGTGCCGAAGCTCGCGAGCGCCTTCGACGCCGAGAAAACCGGGATCCCCCACATCCAGGTCAGGCCGGCGAGCGAGCGCGCGAGCTCCTCGCAGACGATCACCTGGTCGATGATGTCGCCGCCCTGACCCCCGTAGCGCTCGTCCACGCCGATGCCGTGGAGCCCGGCCTCGGCCATCTTCTCGAACAGCGCGCGTGGGAACTCCTCGCCCGCCTCCAGCTCACGCGCGACGGGCTTCGGGCACTCCCGCTCGACGAAGTCGTGGACCATCTCGCGCAGGAGTTGCTGCTCCTCGCTGAGCTCGAAGCAGAGCCCGCCGCTCACGAGCCCGCCTCCTGCGTGAACCACTCGCGCAGCTGCGGCTTGGCGATCTTGCCGACCCCGGTACGCGGGAAGTCCTCGGTGAAGCGGATCTCCTTCGGCACCTTGTAGCGAGCGAGGTGTTCGCGGCAGTACTCCTGGAGCTGCGCCTCGTCCAGCGCGTTCGGCTCCCTGAGAGCGACGACGGCGACGACCCGCTCGTCCCAGCGCTCGTCCGGCACGCCGATGACGGCGGCCTCGACGACCGCGGGATGGCTGACCAACACCCGCTCGACCTCGGCGGCGTAGACGTTCTCGCCGCCCGTCCGGATCATGTCCTTGAGGCGATCCACGATCTCGATGTCGCCCTCGGCGTCGCGCACGCCGAGGTCGCCGGTGTGCAGCCACCCGTCGCGTAGCGCCTGGGCGGTCGCCTCCGGGTTGCGCCAGTAGCCGGACATCACCGTCGCCGAGCGCAGCACGATCTCGCCCACCTCGCCGTCGGGAACGCGCTCGCCGGTCTCCGGGTCGACGATCTCGAGCTGGACGCCGGGCACCGGCTTGCCGATCGACTTCGGCTTCGCCTTCACCGTCTCAGGCGGCGCGATCGTCGCGAACGGACCGCCCTCGGTGAGCCCGTAGATCTGCACGAAGTCGATCGGGCGGTTGACCGCCTCGGCGAACTCCTCGAGGATCGTGAGCGGGCCCAGCGCCCCGCCGAAGTACACGAGCCTGACGCTGGAGAGGTCGAACTCGTCCCAGCGCTGATGCGTCAGGAGCATCCGCAGGACCGCCGGGACGCCGAAGAGCACGGTCGCCCGGTGCCGCGCCGTCGCCTCCATCAGCGTGACGGGGTCGAACTTCGGCGTGATGACGATCGACCCGTCGGCGATGAGGAAGATCTTCGCGTGGTCCCACGACGCCGCATGGAAGGACGGCGCGTGGACGACGTAGCGGTCGGCCGGCGTGAGGCCGTAGCCGAGGGCGGTGTTGAGGCCGTCGAGGTAGTGCGCCCGCTGGGTGTGGCAGACGCCCTTGGGGCGCCCGGTCGTGCCGCTCGTGTACATGACGATGTGGACCGACTCCGGATCGGGCGGCGGGAACTCGACCGTGGCGTCGGCACGGGCGAGCCGCTCAGCCCAGTCGGTGTCCGGACCGCCGTTGAAGCTGAGCACGGTCGCCTCCGGCGCCGCCGCGGCGGCGGCCGCGCGCACCTTGTCGTCGAACTCCGCTTCGGCGAGCACCGCGGTCGGCTCGAGGTCGCCGATCATGTAGCGCAGCTCGGGCTCCGCGCACAGGTAGTTGAGCGGGCAGATGATCGCCCCCAGGCGCGCCGCGCCGTAGTAGAGCGCGAGGTACTCCGCCGAGTTGTACCCCGCGGCGGCGACGCGGTCGCCGGTGCCCACGCCGAGCTCGCTGAGCGCCGCCGCGGCCCGGTTGACTTCGGCGTCAAAGTCCCGCCATGTCCATTGGGCGTCGCCCTCGATGACCGCCACGCGGTCCGGGGTCCGGGACGCGCCACGTCGGACGATGAAGTCGAGGGTCAGCATAAGCCCACCTCCACAGTGCGCCTCATTCCGGGAGCACCGCGCTCCCGCGGAAGTCGATGCCGGGACCGAGCCAGTTGCCGCCGTCGACGGGGATGGACACCCCCGTCACGTAGTCGCTCATGGGGCTGGCGAGCACGACGGCGAGGGCAGCGAGCTCATCCGGCCGCGCCCAGCGACGGGCGGGCGTGGCGTTCACGATGAACTCGTCGACCGCGGCGCCGTACATGTCCCGGGCGCCAGGCGTCATGTACTGCGGCCCGATCGCGTTGACCTGGATGCCGAAGCGGGCCCACTCGAGCGCGAGCGACCGCGTCAGGTGCGCGACGCCCGCGCGCGAGGCACCGGTGTGCGCAATCCCCGCCGACGCCGTCGCGACCGTGCCGATGACGATGTTGATGATCTTGCCGCCGCGGCCGCGCTCGATCATCGCGCGCCCGACCTCGCGGCAGCAGTAGAAGGTGCCGCTGAGGTTGAGGTCGACGATCGTCCGCCAGCCGTTGGGCGAGAGCTCCTCGGCCTTCTTCGGGAACGTGCCGCCGGCGTTGTTGACGAGGATGTCGATGCCGCCGTAGTCCTCCACGAGCTCGCGCACCGTGCGCTGGACGGCTTCGAAGTCCCGGACGTCGAGCCGGCGGTACTCCGCGTCGATCCCCTGCTCGCTCAGAGCCTCGGTCGCCCGCTCGAGCCGCTCGACGTCGCGCGAGGCGATGACCGTCTTCGCGCCGACGGTGCCGAGCCCGCGCGCCATCTCGAAGCCGATGCCCGAGCCTCCGCCCGTCACCAGGGCGACCTTGCCCTCGAGCAGATCCGTCTTGAAGTAGTCGCCGACGTCCATGGCTCCCTCCTCACTCCTTGGTTCCATGGCTCCCTCCTCACTCCTTGGTTGCGACACCGACCTGTCGCTCGAGGGCGGACGCGACGGCCGCGATCGTCGCCGCGGGCGTCTCAGCGTCGCCCATGCGCAGGCTCTGGGGGAAGAGCACGGGCAGCGTCACCCCCGCGGCCCGGACGCGTTCGAGATGGCGGACGACGGTCTCGGCGTCGCCGACCGGGCAGAGGTCGAGCACGGTCTCGTCGCCGACGAGCGCGAGCGCCTCCTGGCGCCGGCCCTGGTTCCACAGCTCCGTCGCCTCATCGATGCGCGGGAACGACGCCAAGAAGCCCACGCGGTGCGTCGGCTGGACGGCGTACTGGAGCACGAGCCGGCGGAAGCGCTCCATCGCGAGATCGACGTCCGGACCCGCGTACGCGTTGACGTAGGCGGCGATCTCCAGCGCGTCGGGATCGCGGCCTGCCTCCTCGGCGCCGCGGCGGACCTCTGCGATCCGCTCGGGCAGGCCGTCGGGCGGGCAGAAGGCGAGCACGACGCCGTCCGCGATCGCCCCCGCGAGCCGGAGCATGCGCGGGTTGAACGACCCCATGAGGACCGGCACCGCCCCCTCCCGCGGCAGCTGCAAGCGGAACCCGCTGATCCGGAGCTCCTCGCCGGCGCGCGTGACGCGCTCGCCGGCGAGCACCGCGCGGAAGATCTCGATGAACTCGCGCATCGTCTGCCGGGGCGCGCGGAGCTCGCGTCCGTGCCAGTCCTCGACCACGGTGTAGCTCCCCGTCCCCAGCCCGGCGACGACGCGGCCAGGCGCTAGCGACGACACGGTCGCGAAACCCATCGCCGTCAGCGCGGGCGATCGGTTGTAGATCGAGACGACGCCGGAGGCGAGGCGGATGCGCACGGTCGAGGCGGCGAGGATCCCGAGCATCGCGAACGCCTCCACCCCGGCGATCTCGCCGACGAACAGCGTGTGGAAGCCGCGATCCTCCGCCAGCCGGGCGAGCGCGACGTAGTCGGCGACCCGCAGCTCCTCCTGCACGGGGAGCGACACGCCGACAGGCGCACCTGAAAGCCGGAGGGCCATCGCCGCTACCCGCCGACCGCGGAGCGCTCGCCCGGACTGCCGCCGAGGTACGCCTCGATGACCTTGGGGTCGGATTGGACCTCCGCCGGCGTGCCTTCGGCCAGCATCGCGCCGAAGTCCATGACGATGATGCGCTCCGCCAGGTCCATGACCACGGAGACGTCGTGCTCGACGATGAGCAGCGTCGGCCGCAGGTCCTCATGCAGAGAGCGGATCTGTGCGACGAGCTCGTCCTTCTCCTTCTTCGTCATGCCGACGAGCGGCTCGTCGAGGAGAAGCAGTCGCGGCCGCCGGAGCAGGATGCGGCCGAGGTCGAGCCGCTTCTGGAGTCCGTACGGCATGTCGCTGACCGATCCCCCGAGGTAGGGGGTGAGCCCGAGGGCATCGGCGATCGCCTCTGCCTGCGCGCGGATCCTCCGCTCCTGCCGGCGCACCCGGCCGATCCGCAGCCCGCTGCCGAGGATGCTGTCGGAGAGCTCGACGTGGGCGCCGAGGAGGAGGTTCTCCAACGGCGATAGCTCCGGGTAGAGCACGAGGTTCTGGAAGGTCCGGGCGATCCCCATCTTGGCCCGCACGTGCGGCCGCCGAGTGGTGATGTCCTCGCCGTCCACGACGATGCGGCCGCTCGTCGGCCGGTACGCGCCGGAGAGGCAGTTGAAGAGGCTCGACTTGCCGGCGCCGTTCGGCCCGATGACACCGAGCACCTCCCCGGGCGCGACCTCGAAGCTGAGGTCGTCGATCGCCACCACGCCGCCGAAGCGGAGCGTGAGGCTCTCGACGCTGAGGTGGACGCCGCCCATCAGTGGATCATCCCCTCCCTGTCCTGCCGCTCGCCCTGCCCGCCGGCGCCGCCGAGGTAGGCCTCCCGGACCCGGTCGTCGCTGAGCAGCTCCTCGCGGGCACCGTGAACCGCCACGCGGCCGCTCTCGAGCACGTAGCCGTACGTGCAGAGGTCGAGCGCGAGCTTTGCGTTCTGCTCCACCAGCAGCAGGCTCGCCTTCATGGAGTCGAGCACCTCGAGCAGGCGCTCGACGATGTCCTCGATGACCCGCGGGCTGAGCCCGAGCGTCAGCTCGTCGATGACGAACACGCGGGGCCTGGCCATGATCGCGCGGGCGATCGCGACCATCTGCTGCTCCCCTCCGGACAGCAGCCCGCAGTGGCTGTCGCGCCGCGAGGCGAGCTTGGGGAAGAAGTCGAGGGCCATCTCCATGTCCTCGGCGATCTCGCGCCGGTGCTTGCGGGTGAGCGCGCCGAGCTGGAGGCTCTCGTCGACGGTGAGGTGGGGGAACATCTGCCGCCCCTCGGGGACGTGCGCGATCCCCGCGCGCACCGTCTCCGTCGAGGGCGCATTCGTGATGTCGCGGTCGCCGAGGCGGACACGGCCCTCCACGACGCGGCCGCCGTAGTAGGAGAGCATCCCGCTGACGCTGCGGACGGTCGTGGTCTTGCCCGCGCCGTTCGCCCCGAGCAGGGCGACGCGCTCGCCGGCCGGCACGCGCAGCGACACGCCCTCCAGCGCGCGCGCGGCGCCCCGGTAGGTGATCGCCACCTCCTCCAGGACGAGATCGGCGGGCTCGCGCGGCGCGACGCTCACGGTTGCACCTCCCGCGGCCTGGCCCGGTCGGCCAGCGCCGAGCGGATCCGCCGCGCCGCCGACTCGACGAGGCCCCACACCCCCTTGGGCTGGATGAGCAGGACCACGATGATCGCCAGCCCGAAGACGAGGTTCGTCAGCTCGGTGGCGTGCTCGTTGAGCCATGCGCTGTCGAGGCTGCGGCTGAGGTTGCCGACGAGCGTCGGCCCGCTCGCCACGAAGATGCTGCCGATGACGGCCCCGGCCGCCACGAGCTGGCCCCCGACGATGAGGGCGACGTAGAAGTTGATCGCCATGTGGAGGGTGAAGAAGTCGGCGGCGATGCTCTGGAAGTACAGGGCGTACAGCGCGCCGGCGAAGGCGGTCAGCGCCGAGGAGACGATGAAGACGGCGAGCTTGAGCCGCGCGACGTTGATCCCCGACGCGGCCGCCGCGACCTCGTTCTGCTTCATCGCCAGCAGGCTCCGGCCCACCCCGGACCGCTTCACGTTGGCGACGAAGGCCATGACCAAAGCGACGACCGGCACGAGCAGGGTGAACCATTCCTCCGGCGTGTCGAAGCGGACGCCGAGGAGCGTCAGCGGCTCGTACAGGGCGCCGATCGCGCCGAACTCGCCGGAGATGTAGCGCCGGAACAGGTAGAGCAGGATGAAGTGCGCCGCGAGCGTCGCCAGCAGCAGGTAGAGGCCGCGGACGCGGAGCGCGGGCAGCCCGACGATGAGGCCGACCACCGCCCCGGCGGCGGTCGCGCCGACGACGCCGACGAGCGACGGCAGGCCGACCTGGATCGTCAGCCAGGCCGTGACCGCCGCACCGGTGGCCAGCAGGCCGCCCGACGCGATCGAGAACTGGCCGCCGTAGCCCGCGAGCAGCGTCAGGCCCAGCGTGGGGAGCGCCATGAGGAGGGCCTGCACCATGATCCCCATCCACTGCGGGGAGAGCAGGGGTGGCACGAGCAGCACCACCGCCACCACCGCCGCGATGGCGACGGCCACACGGACGAGGCCGTGGAGGCGGGGCAGGGCCGAGCGCTCGGCCTCGGGACGGGCCACGTCGACCGCCATGCTCAGACCCTCACCGCCTCGGGCGAGCCCAGGATCCCGTGCGGGCGGATGAGGAGGACGACGAGCATGATGATGAAGCCCGCCGTCTGGCCGAAGCCGGGATCGATGTAGCCCGCGGCGAACTGCTGGACGAGGCCGATGATGATCCCGCCGATCAGCCCGCCGGGGATGGAGTCCATGCCACCGAGGACGACCGCCGGGAAGGCCATCATCGCGATGTCCCCGAAGGTGAGCGAGAGCGGGCTGTAGGCCGTGAGGGTCACGCCGGCGATGGCCGCCGCGGCGGCGGCGAGCAGCCAGGCGCCGGCGTTGGCGCGCAGCTGGCTCGCGCCGAGGATCACCGCCGCCTGCGGGTTGTCCGCGAGGGCCCGCATGGTGAGGCCGTAGCGCGTGTACTTGAAGAAGACCGTGAAGAGGGCGACGACGACCAGGGTGATCACGATCGTCCCGACGTCGTTGTAGGAGATCCGGGCCCCCGCCAGCTCGAAGGTGCCGCCGGGGAAGATCGGGTCCATCCGCAGCCCGACCGCACCCCAGGTGAACTGGATCGCGGCGACGATCACCAGCGACCAGGCCATCGTGATGATCACCTGCGCGAACTCCGTGTTCCCACCGCGCGTGCTGATGGGCGCGAGCGAGGTGAGGTACATGAGCGCGCCCACCCCGCCGACGATCGCCGCGGCGACGGCGAACGCCAGCGGGATGGGCAGCGACCAGGAAACGGCCGCGGCGAACGCGACGTAGCCCCCGAGCATCATCAGGTGACCCTGGGCGAAGTTGATGACCCTGGTCGCCTTGAAGACGAGCACGAACCCGAGGGCGGCCATCGCGTAGATCCCGCCGACGGCGATGCCGGAGACGAGGAGCTGGATGAACTTCTCCATCGGGTTCGTGCTGTCTCGGGGGCCGACGCCGCGCTCGCCGCTATCGGCTCAGCAGGTGCCGTCCTCGCTGACGAACTCGGCGTAGTCCTCGAACTCGCCGTCGGCGACGAACTTGCCGCTGCCGAGGTCCACGCGGATCGGCCGCGCGAGGCCGGTGCCGTACGTGTCGTCCGGACCGAAGCACAGCGGCGGGTTCAGGCCGCCGGTCTCGAAGTTCGAGACCTGGCCGAGCGCCTCGTTGACGCTCTCCGGCGTCGGGTTGTCGCCGGCCTTGTTGATCGCCTCGATCGCCAGCTTGCAGGCGACGACGCCCTGGACGAAGTAGATGTTGTTCGCGTAGTCCGGCTCACCGGCCGCCTCCGCGAGCTCGGTGACCTCCCCTGCGGCCTCCGTCCCGAGGTCGGCCGGCGAGATCGAGCTGACGACGAAGAACTTCTCGCCGAGCGACTCCGGCACCTTCGTCCAGTTCTCCTTGTAGAGGCCGAGCGGGGTCACCGCGCCGACGATCGCGTCCTTCAGGCCGGCGTTGTCCATCGCCGGGAGGAACGTCTGCGGGTTGTTCGCGGAGGCGAGCACGCCGACGAACTTCGGCTTCAGCTCGGCCAGCCGCTGCGCCTGGGCACGCCAGTCGCCCGCGGCCTCGGTCGCCGCGATGGTGACGTTGCCGAGGTACCGGCCGCCCGCCGCCTCGGTGGCCTCCTTGAGCGCCTCACCGAACTCGACGCCGGACGGCACGTCGAAGTACAGGCCCGCGACGGTCAGCTCGCCGTCGACCTGCTCCTTGGCGTAGTTGACCATGAGCTTGGCCTGGTCGGTGAACCTCGGCAGGAAGTTCCAGAGGAACGGGTCCTCGACCGTCGTCGTGAGGCCGGAGAGGACCGGGACGGTCATCCCCGCCTTCTGCATCGCCGGGTGCGTGGCCGAGGCGTTCGGCCCGATGACCAGGACGCTGCCGTTGGCGACAGCGTTCCGGTAATGGTTCAGGCCCTGCGCCGCGTCGTACTTGTCGTCCTGCGAGTCGAGCTGGATACGATGCTGGCCGTCCGAGAGGTTCTCGTTGTAGCGGTCGAAGCACGCCCGCTGTGCGGCCTCGTAGGGAACCTGGGTGTCCGCCGTAGGACCGCTGAGGTCGCTGATGGCGGTGACCTTCACGGTCGTGCCGCTGCCGGAGCCGCCCGAGTCGCCGTCGTCGTCTGATCCACACGCGGCGACCGCTGCGGCGGCGAAGAGCGCAAGCAGCAGGGTCAGGCCGAGCTTCCTCGGCATCAACGATCGGGGCACTGTCCTCTCTCCTCTCCTCCCTTACGGGTGTACGTGTGCCGCGCCCGTCGGCGCTGCCTCACCGGGCCGGAACGCTATCCGAGCGCGACCTGGTTGTCAACCAATCGCTCGGTAGATTGTTACCCAACCGGTCGGACGGGAATCAAACGACCGCTAGGTAGACTACGCGCGTGGAGCTGAACGGAAAGGTCGCCCTCGTCACCGGGGGATCCAGCGGTCTCGGGCGCGCGATCGCGCTCGAGCTCGCGCGCCGCGGCGCGGCCGCGGTGGTCGTCGGGGACCTCCATGCCGCGCCGCGCGACGGCGGCGCCACGACGACCGAGCTCATCGAGCGGGAGACGGAGGCACGCGCCGCGTTCGTCCGCTGCGACGTCGCGGATCCCGTGACCGTCGAGCGCGCGTTTGCGGCCGCGGAGGAGATCGGACCGGTCGACGTGCTCGTCAACAACGCCGGCATCGTCGACAGGGGCCAGAAGCTCGCCGACGTCGACGACGCGACGATCGCGCGGGTCCTCGACGTCAACGTCAAGGGCGTGCTCTTTGGCTGCCGCGCCGCGGCACGCCGGATGGTTCCCCGCGGCAGCGGCTCGATCGTGAACGTCTCGAGTGTCGTCGCGCTGGCCGGCTCGGCGCGGACCGGCGTCTACGCCGCCTCGAAGGGCGCCGTCGCGTCGCTCACCTACGCGCTCGCGGCCGAGCTCGGCCCCGCCGGTGTGCGCGTCAACGCGCTCCATCCCGGGATGATCGAGACGGCGATGACCGTCGAGGACCAGCAGCTGGCGACCGGGGAGGTCCGGGATCGCCTCGTCCGGCGACTGCCGCTGCGCCGGGTCGGCCTCCCCGAGGAGGTGGCGCGTGCGGTCGCCTTCCTCGCCAGCGACGACGCGAGCTACATCACCGGCACCTCCACGGTCGTCGACGGCGGCTGGTCGCGGGCCCTCTAGCGCCGGACGGGGTCGGCTGCAGGCGGACGGCGCCCCTCCCGACGTCGGGAAGGGGCGCCGCGAAGCTCGGCTGCTCTTCGCGCGACCCGCGCGCGTCGCGATCAGTCGAAGACGAGCAGCTCGTTCTCGTCGATGCGCGCGCGCTCCATGAGCCGGGAGAACGACGGGTACTTGCCGAAGAGCTTGTGGTGCGCGGCCTGGTAGTCAGCCACGGCGTCCCAGTTCCTCGGGAAGTACTCCGTGTAGTTCCAGCTCTTGACGATGCGCTTACCCGGCGCCGCCGAGGTGACGACGCCGCAGGTGTGGAGCGGCCAGTCGAGCGAGCCCTTCTGCTCCAGCTCCACCGTCACCGTGTCGCCGAGCCGGAGCGTCACGTGCGTGATCGACCCGCGCTCGGTACGGCGCGTGGTTATCCGCGCGTCCGAGCGGGCCGTGCTCACCCCGTCGGCGTAGTGGTGGGCGGCCGCGAAGCCGTTGCCGGGCCGGCCCCGCCACGCGTAGCCGCCCTCGAGACTGCCGTCTTCGTACTCCACGAGCCAGTTCATCCACAGGTTGTGGAGCTTCGTGAGCATCCCCATCTCCGGCCACATCGCGTGGGGGAAGCTGTAGATGTAGTCGAGCATGAACAGCCCCTCGACGGGCTTGCCGTCGAGCGTCCCCGTCGCCTTGCCGAGGTGGCTGCGGAGCATCTGGGGGTACTCGTAGCCCGGCTGCTGGGGCACCCAGAACGTGCACACCTGCCCGAGCCGCTCGGCCTCGAGCCGGAGCCTGCCCCCGCCGTCCTCCCACCGGTACCGGCGCGGGCCGAAGTCGAGCCGGAAGTGGTCGCCGACGAAGCTGACGAACTCCTCCGACTCCTCCACCCGGTGGGGCTGCGTGATCGGCGCGTCGTCCCAGGGGATGTACAGCGGGCACTGGGCATCGAGCCGGCCGTCCAGCTTGTAGGTGCCCATGTTCATCGTCGTGCCCTTGTCCTGGGCCATCACCCCGCGCATCGAGTTGTACATCTCGCCCTCGTCGTCGGTGAGCACGACGAAGGGGCAGATGAACACCACGCCGAGCTCGGGCCGCGGGGCGTGGCTCAGCCGGAAGCAGTCGAGCGTGGGCTCGTCCTCGAGATAGACGAGATATCGCATCGCTCGCAGCTCAACCCCTCGCTCGCTCGTAGAGGTCCAGACACCAGTCGGAGGCGTCCGGGTCCACGGTCCAGAGGAGGTTCTCGGCCATCGCCGCGATCTCGATGGCGCGGTTGCGCAGCGCGAGCTCGTCCTCCGGGCCGCCCGCGAGGGCGACCTCGCCGGCCAGCCGGATGATCTCCTTGAGCGCGTCGCGCGCGCCGTCGACGTCGGTCGTGCTCATCACGATGCCCCTCCGGTCTTGAGGTTCTGCTGTCGTTCGTCGGTCCAGCGACGCGGCTTCGCGTCCGGCGTCGTGTAGCTGGGCAGCTCGTCCGGGGAGACCACGCGCAGGTCGAAGGTGACGTTCGTCCGCTGCTTGAGCTCGTTGCGGAGGTCCTCCACGAGCTCCTCCGCCCCCGCGACCCCCTCCGGGATCCCGAGCCGGATCTCCGCGACGTCGCGGCCCTTGTCGCCGATGTAGACGCGCGCCTGGTACTCGGCGATCGCGTCACGGGAGAAGATGATCTCGTCGACCTCGAGCGGGAAGACGTTCTCGCCCTTGATCTTGACCATGTCGTCCCAGCGGCCGACGGTGCCGGCCTCGATCATGTCGAGCTGCCGCCCGCACGAGCAGTCGGTCCAGGGGCGGTAGACGACGCGGTCCCGCATACGGAAGCGGACGAGCGGCGAGGCCTCCTTCTCGAGGTGCGTGACGATGAGCTCCCCGGCCTCGCCCGGCCCGACCGGCTCGAGCGTGTCCGGATCGACGACCTCGAGGTAGGCCGCCCACTCGTACCAGTGGAGCCCGTTGCGCCGGCCGTCGGTCACGGCGCCGTGCTCGCACGTCGACATGATGTAGCCGCCGTACGTCTGGCTGGCGCCGTAGCCCTCGAAGATGCGGGCGCCCCAGGCCTCCTCCATGCGCTCGATGAACTCGACCGGCCAGCCCTCGCCGGAGAGCATGATCGTCTTCAGCTGGGGGAAGAGCTCGCGCGGGGCGTGGCCCTGCTTCTCGCACAGCTGGGTGAGGCCGTTGAGCGCGCTCGGCATGACGTACATGTGATCCATCCCGAGGCGCTGCATCAGCTCCAGCCGCTTCTCGAAGCCGAGGTGGCCGACGAGGTACGGCAGCTTGCCGATGGCGCGGATGCCGCGGTGGAAGGGACCGTGCGACGCGCTGTTGGAGATGCCCACGTGGAAGACCAGCGTCTCGTCCGGCCCCATGCCGGCCCAGCGGAACGCGGTGCCGTGGAGCGCGCGCATGTGCGCGTCGCGCACGGTGTGCGCGTGGATCTCCTGGGTCTTCCCCGACGTGCCGCTGCTCAGCGTGATCTCGAAGACGTCGCGGATGTCGACCCCGAGGCGCTCCCCGTAAGGCGGGTGCTCGAGCTGGTCGGCGAGCACGTCCTCCTTCGCGATGACCGGGTAGCGCCGGAAGTCCTCGAGCGACTTCAGGGGCCCCGGCTCCAGGCCCGCCTCGCGCCAGATGCGCTGGTAGAAGCGGTTCGTGCTCCAGAGCCGCTCGAGCTGGCGATTCAGGCGCCGTAGCTGGAGCGCTTTCAGCTCCTCTCGGGTGAGCCGCTCCAGAACCGGGTACATCGGCCGATGTACGACTTGCGTCGCGGGGGGCATCGCCTCACTCCTTCTCGGTACTAACCAACTGGTTGGTAGGTTAGCGGCTCGCGACAGCGGCTGTCCACCGCCGAGCAGGCCGCCCGTCGTCTTCGCCGGCCACGCGCGCCCGTGGGCCGCGCGTGGCCAGGAAGCTTCTCATCGACGCGCCACGTGCCCGCGAGATCCCGCACCGCGGTGCCGCGCACGTCCTGGCTCACCGCGGTCGCCGTCGCTGCGCGCGCTCCAGCGCGGGCATGACGTAGGCGACCTCGTGATCGGCCGGGTCGAGGCAGCGCCCGGGCGGGACGAGCTCGTCGATACGGTCGAGGATCGCCGGATCGAGCTGCGCATCGCCCGCCGGCAGGAGCTCCTCGAGCTGCTCGATCGTCTTCGCCCCGACGAGAGCCACGTCGACGGCCGGGTGCTCGAGGACGAAGGCGAGGGCGAGCTGGGCAAGCGTGAGCCCGGCCTCCGCCGCGAGCTCGGCGAGCGGATCCAGCAGCTCGAGCTTCGCGGCCGGCCCCGGCCGGCCGAAATCGAACCGCTCGCGGCCGTGCGGCCAGCGGTCGGCGCGCGACCCCTCGGGCACTTCCCCGCGCCGGTACTTGCCGGTCAACCAGCCGCCGTTGAGCGATTGGTGCGTGATGACCGACACCCCGTGCCGTCGACAGGTGGGCAACCGCGCGATCTCCGCCCCGCGGTCGAACACGGAGTACGGCATCTGCTCCGTGACGACGCGGACGTGGCCGCGCTCGCGCGCGACCCATTGCGCCTCGACGATCCGCTCGGCAGGGAAGACGGAGGAGCCGACCATCCGCACCTTCCCCTGGTGGACGAGATCGGACAGGGCGCCGAGGGTCTCGTCGAGGTCGGCGTCCTCGTTGAACCAGTGGATCTGGTAGAGGTCGATCCAGTCGGTCCGCAGCCGGCGGAGGCTATCCTCCACCGCCTGCATCACCCAGCGGCGCGAGCCGCCCCAGCGGTTCAGGCGCTCCTCCCCGACGGGGCGGCTGAACTTCGTCGCCAGGATCACGTCGTCCCGGCGGCCGGCCAGCGCGGAGCCGACGATCCGCTCGGCCTCGCCGGCCGAGTAGGCGTCCGCCGTGTCGATGAGATCGATCCCGGCGTCGAGCGCGGCGTGGATGACCCGCACCGACTCCGACCTGGTGGTGCCGCTCCAGGCGCCGAACTGGGCCGTCCCGAGCCCGAGACGGCCGACGCTGACGCCGGTGCGGCCGAGCATCGTCCGTTGCATCACCCCTCCTCCATTGCGAAAGCCACGTTGAGCAACGCCTCCACCGCGTGCTCGCGGCCGCCGTCGTCCCGGCGGCGACCGGCGAGGCTCTTGCCGACCGCCACGCCCAGCGGCGCGTTGCGCGCCATCTCCGCCGCGAGCTCCTCCGCCGCCGCCACGGCCTCGCCGGGCGCGGTTACCCGGTGGACGAGGCCTAGGCGCTCCGCCTCCGCCGCACCGATGGCCTCGCCGGTGAAGGCGAGGTACTTCGTCCAGTGGGCCCCGATGACGGACGGGCCCCGGAGCAGCCCGTAGGCGGGGAAGCCCTCGACGAGGCGTCGCGCCAACCGGAGCCGGGCGTCGGATCCCGCGACGACGAGATCGGCGGCGAGCAGCAGCTCGCAGCCCCAGCCGGTGACCTCCCCGCGGACCGCCGCGATGACCGGAAGCGGCAGGCGCTCGATCCGCTCGAACGCGTCGAGCCAGGCGCGGGCGGCGCGCCGGCGCGCGCCGGGCGCGCGGTCCCCGAGCGCGACGCCGCCGCTGAAGGCCTCGCCTTCGACCGCCACCACCACAGCCCGCAGGTCCTGCTCGCCGGCGAGGCCGTCGAGCAGGTCGGCGAGGGCGAGCAGGGGCGGCCTCCCTGGCGTGCCCCCGACACCCGCACCGATCGTGACGACCGCGTCCTGCGTCCCTCGCACCTCGAATCCGCCGTCCACTAGCCGACCTCCTCACGCAACCGCGCGCGCCCACGCAGCACGACCCGTGCGCGGACCGTCATCTCCAGCTCGACCGTCCCGGCCGCCACGCGCCGCACCTCGAGCTCGGGCGCGTCCCCGCACCACACCGGCGCCACGAAGCGCACCTCGAGCTCCTCGACCGCGGTCCTCCCCCAGCGCCGGACCAGCGCCGCGCCCGCGAGCCCGGCGAGGAAGGTGCCGTGGACGAGCACGCCGTCGAGTCCCTTCGCGCGCGCGACCTCCGGGTCGTAATGGACCGGGTTGAGCTCGCCCGACGCGCCGGTGTAGGCGACGAGGTCCCGCAGCGTGATCGGCGGAAGCTGTTCGCGCAGCACGCGCCGGATCACTGCGGCTCGCCCTCCGCGGCGGGCTCGATCTCCATGACGAGCCGGTCGATCGTCACGCGCAGGTCGCCGCTGTCGGCGTCGCGCAGCTCCGTGCGGAAGCGCGCGACGCGCGCGCTCCGGCCGCGGCGGCGCTGGCGCCGCTCGTCGCCCAGCAGGGTGGTGGTCCCGGCCAGGCGGTCGCCTTCCCGGAGCGGGCCGCGTTCGTAGCGGTAGGCCTCCTCGACATGGAGCACCCGGTCGGCGTCGAAGCCGAGCTCCAGCAGCTGGCCGCGGTTCGCGCCGCCCCAGAGGCTGGCGACGACCGGAAACGTCGGAGGCGCGACGAGCCGCCCCGGCTCGCCCGGCCCGCCCGGCGCGGTGACGTCCTCCATCCCGAGGCTGCGCGCCAGCTCGAGGATCTTCCCCCGCTCGACCACGAGCTCGAAGCGCCAGCGGCGCCCGGCGCCGGCGGGCGGCTGCGCGTCCGCCATCTCGCTCATCCGGCCCGCCCTGCATGCACCGCGCGCACGCGCGTGAACTCGTCGAGCCCCCACGGGCCGTTCTCCAAGCCGGCCCCGCTGTCCTTCCAGCCCCCGAACGGCTGCTCGGGGTGGACGGTCACATGCGTGTTGACCCAGACCGTCCCGCACTCCAGCTCAAGGGCGATCGCGCGGGCGCGCTCCTCGTCGGCCCCCCACACCGAGCCGCCGAGCCCGAACCGGGTGGCGTTCGCCAGTCGGACGGCGTCCTCGACCCGGTCGAACGGGAGGACGGGGAGCACCGGCCCGAACTGCTCCTCGGCGACAACCCGCAGCGCGGGGTCCTCCGTCTCCAGCACGGTGAGCTCATGGAACCATCCCCGTCGCGGCAGCCGCGAGCCCCCGGCATGGAGGCGCGCCCCGCCGGCGAGAGCGTCGGCGACGAGCGCCTCGACGCGCTCGCGCTGCGCCTCGCTCACCAGCGGCCCCACGCGGGTGGCCGGGTCGAGGCCGTCGCCGATCGTCAGCTGCGCGGCGGCGTCGGCGATCGCCTCGATCAGCTCGCCCATCCGCGCCCGCGGCACGTAGAGGCGCTTGATCGCCGAGCAGACCTGCCCGCAGTTGACGAACGCGCAGGCCACGAGCTGCGGCGCGACCGTCGCGGCGTCGACGTCGTCGAGGATGATCGCCGCGTCGTTGCCGCCGAGCTCGAGGGTGTCCCGGCGCAGGCGCCGCGCAGCCGCGACGGCGACCTCGCGCCCGACGGCGATCGACCCCGTGAAGGAGACCTTGTCCACGGCCGGGTGCTCCACGAGCAGCCGCCCGAGCGGCTCGGGCCCGGCGAGCACGGACAGGACCCCCGGCGGTACGACATCGGCGAGCAGCTCGCCGGCCATGAGCGTCGACAGCGGGGTGAGCGGCGAGGGCTTGAGGACGACGACGTTGCCGGCGAGCAGCGCGGGCGCGAGCTTCCACGCGGCGAGCGCGAGCGGGAAGTTCCACGGGGTGATCGCCGCCACCACCCCCACGGGCTCGCGCCGCACCTCGACGAGGCAGCGGCCGTCGTCGCGCACGACCCCCGGCTCGCCGAGGTCGAGCTCCGCGAAGTGGTCCAGCCAGCGCGCCATCATCCGGACCTCGCCGCGTGCCTCGCGGAGCGGCTTGCCCTGCTCGAGCGTCAGCATCCTCGCGAGCTCGTCGGCCGCACCGAGCAGCCGGTCCGCGGCCGCGCGCAGCGCCTCGCGGCGTGCCGTCTCGTCGGCGGCCCATGCGTCCTTCGCGCTGACCGCGGCGTCGAGCGCCGCGCCGAGGGCGGCCGCGTCGGCGGCCGGCGCGGAGGCGACCACCTCCTCGGTGGCGGGGTTCACCACCGGGAAGGCGTCGCGGCTCTCGCGGAGCTCGCCGGCGATGAGCAGCCTCGGCGCCACGGCGACCCCCTCAGAACGAGCGCGGCAGCCCCACGCTCTCGGCGATGAGGTTGCGCGCCATCTCGTTGGTGATCGGGCCGACCCGCGCAAGCCGCAGGTCGCGCCAGTAGCGCTGCATGTCCGTCTCCATCGAGAAGCCCATGCCGCCGAGGATCTGGATGCCGAGGTCGGCGGCCTTCGACCCCAGCTCGGAGACGACGACCTTCGCCATCGTCGCCACGCGTCCCGCCTCGGTGCCGCCGGGGTCGCCCTGCGCCTGGAGCCAGCCGGCGTAGCCCACGAGGAGCTCCGCCTGGGTCTGCGCCATGACGATGTCGGCGATGAAGTGCTGAATCGCCTGGAAGCCGCCGATCTGGCGGCCGAACGCGCGCCGCTCGCTCGCGTAGGCGATCGCGTCCTCGAGGATGCCGTCGATCATCCCCAGGCAGATCGCCGACTGGAGCACGCGCTCGTTGTTGAGGCCGGCGAGCAGCGCGTACCACCCGCGTCCCGGCTCGCCCAGCACGAGGTCGTCGGGGACGAAGACCTCGTCGAAGTAGACCTGGCACGACCCGACCGAGCGCATCGGGAGCTTCGGCAGCAACTGGGTCGTCACGCCGTCTGCCTCCCTCGGGACGAGGAAGAGGGTGATGCCGTGCGACCGCTTGGCCACCTCCCACTCGGTGCGGGCGATGACGACGAGGTAGTCGGCGACGTGCGCCTGGGTCGCCCAGATCTTCGAGCCCGTGATCGTCCAGCCGCCGTCGACGCGCGTGGCGTGGGTGTCGAGCGCCCCGAGCAGGTCGGTGCCGCCGCCCGGCTCGGTGACGGCGATCGCGAAGCGCACCTCGCCGCGCGCGGTGGGCGGCAGGAGCCGGCGGCGCTGCTCCTCGCTCCCCACCACCTCGATGGTCTTGGCGCAGAACGAGGTGGTCGCCCAGACCCAGGTCAGGTAGCCGAGCGAACGGCCGAGCTCGCGCGCGGCGATGAGCTGCGTGACGGTGTCGGCGCCCTGGCCGCCGTACTGCTCGCCGATGGCGAGGCCGTGGAGCTCGATCTTGCGCATCGAGTCCCACAGCTCGAACGGGTAGCCCTCCTGCGCCTCGGCCGCGCGGGCGCGCTCCTTCGGCCACTCCCGCGCGACCCACGCCCGGACGGTCTCGCGGAACTGCGCCTGCTCTGGGGTCACGGACATGAACATCTGCTTCTCGACCTTCCGTGTTCGTTGACTAGCGACCTCGGAACTCCGGCTCCCGCCGGGAGACGAACGCGGACACGCCCTCGAACTTGTCCGCGGACAGGTGGAGCACGGAGAGCGCATCGATGACCGCGTCGAGATCGCCCGGGCTGCGATCGCGGCCGGCGAGCTGCTTGGCGTGCCGGACCACGGCGCCGTCCTGCGACCCGGCCGCGCGCGCGATCCCGACGGCCGTGGGCAGCACCTCCTCGTCGGGGACGACGAGCTGCGCGAGCCCGAGCTGCTGCGCCTCACGCGCGCCGACACGGCGACCGGTGAGCGTCAGCGACCGCAGGGCGTGGTCGCGGACCGAGGCGCCGAAGCGCACGCTCGCGTACCCGGCCGCCAGCCCGATGCGAACCTCCGGGACGCCGAAGGAGGCCGACTCCCCGGCGACGACGACGTCGCACGCGAACGCGAGCTCGCTGCCGCCGGCGAGCGCGTAGCCCCTGACGGCGGCGACGAGGGGCTTGTCGAAGCCCTCCAGGCGGCGGAACGCCCCGAAGCAGACCCGCTCATAGGCGACGATCGCCTCCAGCGAGTCGAGCTCCTGAAAGCTCGCGATGTCACCGCCGGCCGAGAACGCCGCGTCGCCCGCCCCGGTCAGGACGGCCGCGCGGACCGCGTCGTCGGCCTCCAGCCGGTCGAGGGCGCGGGTGAGCTCGCCCCAGAATCCGGGATCGAGCGCGTTGCGCTTCCCCGGGCGGTCGATGGTCAGGAGCGCGATCCCCTCGGCCGCGCGGCCCACGCTCAGCATCCCGCGCCCGCCTCCTCGCCCACCAGCCGCCGCAACGCCGCCTCGCGCAGGCGACCGAGCTCGAGGTCGCCGAGCCCGCGCGGGTCGATCCGGCGGATGAGCCGCAGCTCCTCCGGCGAGGGCTCCGGCTCGATCTCGACCTCCGCCGGCACGGCGATCTCCATCCCGGCCGCCCGGAAGGCCTCGGCGCTCGAGCCCGGCGCGAGCGACACCAGCCGTGCGGCGCCGCCGACGAGGGCGACCACCCCGGCGCTCGTGACGATGCGCGTGACGCCGGCGCGCCCGGGCAGGTTGCCCTCCGGCGAGCCCGTGACGTACTCCACCTCCCGCACGAGCGCCCGCAGCGAGCGGCCGGTCTTGTAGACGACGATGCGGCCGACGAGGCTGACGAGGTCGGCCGTCCCGATGCCGCCCGGCAGCGGGCTCCCGCCCACGCGGCTGGCGTTGACGGCGCCGCGCGCGTCCACCTGGGCGGGCGAGATGAACATGAGAGTCACGTGGCCCGCCTCGATGAGCCGCAGCGCCTCCGCCTGGCCGTAGCAGGCGACCCCGTCGGCGGGATGGGCGAGCTCGCGTGGGCCGGGGAGCGGTCCGAGGGCCGGGTCCACGATCCCGTGCCAGAGGATCGTCGCGTTCGGCGCGTGCGTCTCGCGCGCCAGGAACGCGGCGGTCGCCGTCAGCGGCGTCGCGACGTTCACCACGTCCCCGTCACGCACCTCGCGGGCGAGCCGCGCCACGAACCGCTCGCGCTCGCCGATCACGCCACCGGCACCCCCAGCACCCCGCCCTCCGGGTCGAAGCTGCGGAGCGTCGCCAGCTCCTCGTCGGTGGGCGGCGCGTAGCGCTCGACCTCGCGCGCCGGGGCGATCGGCCACGGCGTGCTCTCCAGCACGTCCGCGACCGCCGCGGCCTCGCCGCCCGGCTCGGCGACCACCCCGGCGACCACGAACTCGCGGCTCGCCGGGTCGCGCTCGAGGACCGCCTTGTCGGTGACGATCGCCTCGACGTTGCGGCCGGGGCTGGTGACGTAGTCGACGTCGGGCACGAGCCGGCCCTGGCGATGGAGCATGAGCGCGATCGTCCGGCTCGTCGACACGATGTCGTTCGCCCCACCGGAGCCGGAGATCCAACCCCGTGACGTCCGCGTCGTGTTGAGGTTCCCGTGCCGGTCGACCTGGCCGGCGGACACCACCGCGAGCGCCCGCTCCGGGTGGGCGCCGAGCATCCCGCCGAGGATCGTCGGCGCGTCGACGATCGCCTGCGCGGTCGCGAGGTTCGGGAAGTAGAAGAGGAACGGGTTGCCCGCGACGGGGTCGTAGTCGTAGAGCCCGAGCTCGGAGATGAGCCGGGGGAAGCGCTCCCGCCGGCGCTGGGCGAGCCAGACGGCGAGGCAGGAGATGCCTATGCCGGCGAGGACGTAGGAGGGATCGTGCGTGTCGACCGCCCTGCCGATGACGCGCGCGCCGGCGACCGCCATGCGCTCCTCAGGAGTCGCGGGGCCGGGCCGCGGCCCGACGTCGGCCGGCCACGACCGCCAGGCGTCGAGCTGCGCGAGCCGCTCGGCACCGAGCATGGCGACGTAGTCACCCTCCAGGTCGCCGACGAGCAGCCGCTCCGTCACCCAGCGCTCCCGCTCGGCGGCGGGCGCCGAGAGCGCCGCGGCGGCCTCGATGATGAACGCGTAGTCCTCGCCGTAGGAGTACTCCTCGAGCGGCGGCGGCGCGAAGATCCCCGCCGGGTGGGCGCCGTGCCGGAGCTCGGTGAGGGCGCGCACGAAGCAGCCGGGGAGGATCGGGCAGCCGGCGAGGCCCCGCAGCTCCTCGCGCGAGACGATCCGCTCGACGCTCACGATCGCCCCGCCACGTGCCGCGATCGCGGCCCAGAGCGCGTCGCCGACGGGCACCGAGAGCGCCGTGTTGCCGTCCTCGTCGGCCACGATGCCGTGGAGGAACGTCACGTCGGGCCGCAGGCTGCGGATGAGCACGACGTCGTCGAGGACACGGACGTCCGGGTTGCCCTCGGCCAGCGACGAGCCCACCAGGCTGCGGGTCGTCGTCCACTCGAGCCCCGAGGCGCCCGCCTGGATCCGTTGCAGCATCGTGAGCAGGGACCAGCCCGACACCTCGATGCCCTCCTGCTCGAGGGCGCCGTTCGCTCCCCGGTTCGGCCCCGGCCGCGGGAGCTGATCGCCGATGAAGGTCGTCTCCACCCGCTGCACGAGCCCGGCGGTGAGGAGGAACGGGCCGAGCTGCGCGCCCCCGAGCCCCGTCCCCGACACCGTGAAGCCCGGGCGGGTGCCGGCGAACCGCTCCAGCAGCGCCCGGATGGCGAGGTTGGGCCGCGCCTGCCCAAGGGCGAGATGGAGATGCATGCCGGGTCGGACGAGGTCCCGGACGGCCTCGCGCATCGAGCAGATCTTCACCGGGACCCCTCCATGGCACAAGTTACCCACATTAGGGTACCTGGGTGCCGTAGGATCACGCCCATGCCCTCACGCCCTTCCCGCCTCGTCGACCTCGGGACCGCGGTCGGCCTGGTGCCGAGCGGTGCCCACGTCGCCTTCGGCGGCAGGCCGCTGCACGGCAAGCCGATGGGCTTCGTCCGCGCGCTCGCCGAGGGCGGGGCGCGCGACCTCGAGGTCACCGCACTCTTCGGGAGTCTCGACTTCGAGCTGCTCGCACGGGGCGGGGCGCTCGCGGCGACGACGAGCTCGTACGTCGGCCTCGAGCACCTCGGCGGCTGTGCCGCGCACCGCGCGCAGGTGGCCAACGGCGCGATCAAGCACCTCGAGCTGAGCGAGTACATGCTCATGCTCGGGCTCGACGCGGCCGGCCACGGCCTGCCGTTCCTGCCGACGCGCGCGGCGCTCGGCTCGCAGCTCGTGGAGGACCGCGGGCTGGCGGTCATCACCTGCCCGTACACCGGCGACCCCCTGCTCGCCGTGCCGGCGATCGCGCCGGACGTCGCGGTCATCCACGCGGAGGCGGCGGACGAGCGCGGGAACGTCCTGGGGCCCCCGCTGCCGAGCTTCCTCTGGGACCACGACCGTGCCGTGGCACGCGCGGCGCGCCGCACGATCGTGACGGTCGAGCGGATCGTCGACACCGCCGTCATCCGCGCCAACGCCGAGCGGACGTACCTGTGCGCGTTCGAGGTGGACGCCGTCGTCGAGCTCCCAGGTGGTGCGGCACCGACCGGCGGGCACGGCTACTCCCCCGACTGGCGGGCCCTGGCCGAGCTCGCCCGGTCGTCGTCGAGCGGGCCCCACTCGCCCGCGCGGTAGCGCGCGACCTGTTCCGCGTACACGAGCGCCCCGCGGACGATCTCCTCCCAAGTGGGATGCGTCGCCTCGAACAGGCGCGCCGGGACGCCCCGCGCCTGCATGCCGGACGGGACGACGAGGCGGCTCACGACGACCGCCCCGGCCGCGACCACCCCGCCCGAGCAGACCCGGGCTCCGTTGAGCACCCGCGCACCCACGCCGATCTGGCACTCGTCCTCGACGACGGCCTCCTCGATGAACGCCTGGTGACCGACGATGCAGCGGTCCCCGACCGACGACCCCTCGCCCACGCCGTGGATGACGACGCCGTCCTGGATGCTCGTCTGCGCGCCGACGCGCACCGGGCCGAAGTCGCCGCGGAGCACGGCGCCCGGCCACACGCTCGAGCCCGGCCCGATCTCGACGTCGCCGATGAGCGTCGCCGCCGGGTGGACCCAAGCCGTGGGATGGACGCGCGGCTCGGCTCCTGCGAAGCGCTCAAGCCCCATCCCCGCCCCCGCTCATCGATCCGGCTCCCGGTAGCCGAGGGCGTACTCCGCGACCATCGTGGTGTGGAGCTGGTTCGTCCCCTCGATGATCTGGAAGACCTTGGCGTCCCGGAAGTAGCGACCCACCGGGTACTCGTCGGAGACGCCGTAGGCGCCGTGAATCTGCACGGCGCTCGTCGCGGCGCGCATCGCGACGTCGCTGGCGTGCAGCTTCGCCAGGCTCGCGTCGCGCCGCGGACGCTCGATCCCCTCGTCCTTCAGGCGCGCGAGCCGCAGCACGAAGTGCCGCGCGCTCTCAACTCCGATGACCATCTCCGTGATCATCTGCTGGACGAGCTGGAAGCGGCCGATCGGCTGGTCGAAGACGATCCGCTCCCGCGCGTAGGCCGTCGCGGCGTCGACACAGGCCTGCGCCAGCCCCACCGCGCGGGCCGCGACCGAGAGGCGGCCGGTCTCGACGGCCGCCATCGCGACCTGGTAACCGTCGCCCTCGTCGCCGATGAGGTTCTCGGCCGGCACGCGCACCTCGTCGAGCACGAGGTCCCCGGTGCAGACCGGCCGGAAGCCGAGCTTGTTCTTGTACGGCCGGAGCGTGAGGCCGGGCGCATCGTGGGGCACGACGAACGCGCACACCCCGGCCCGGCCGAGCGAGCGGTCGAGCGTCGCGAAGGTGAGGAACCAGTCGGCGACGTCGAGGAAGCTGATCCACGCCTTCGCCCCGTTGATGACGTACGCATCGCCCTCCCGGCGACAGGTCGTCGTCATGCCGGCGACGTCGGTCCCGCTGCGCGGCTCCGTGACCCCCGTGCCGGCGAACGCCTCCCCGCGGGCCAGCGGCGCCACCCAGCGCTGCTTCTGCTCCTCCGTGCCGTAGCGGAGGATCCCGGCCCCGGCGAGCCCGCTCGGGAGCGACATCCCGAGCCCGACGATGTGGCAGGACCGGGAGATCTCCATGATCATCGCCGCGAACGTCTCCCAGTCCAGCCCCTGGCCGCCGTAGCGGGGCGGCAGGACCGCGCCGACCCAGCCGAGCTGCGCGACCTTGCGGACGATCTCGGCGGGGAAGCGCTCCTCGCGGTCGTAGGTCGCCACGTGCGGGGCGATCTCCCGCGCTGCGAACTCGCGTACCGACTCGAGCAGGTGCGCGCGCTCGACCTCGCTCAGGGGTCCGTTCCCGCTCATGCGCTCTCCTCCCACGGCTCGAACCAGAAGTCCACCGGGCCCTCCTCGCCTCCGACCGCGAGCCGCACCGGCAGCGGGACCCGCGGGCTGCCCTCCAGGCCCCGGACGTGCGCGAACACCTCAAGGCCAGGCTCGAGCTCGACCTGCCCGAGCGTGTACGGCGGCTCGAGCCCCGGCCGGGGTACCCAGACGGTCGTGTAGGTGAGCAGCGTCCCCGTGCGGGCGAGCGCGACGCCCTGGTCGACCTCGGCCGAGCCGCAGGCGTGACAGACCGCGCGCGCCGGCCACGCGCCCGCGCCGCAGGCCCGACAGCGGCAACCGAGCAACACGCCACGCGCCGAGTCGAGGCGAGGACGCTCGCAGATCGGGGGCGCGCCCAGGGCAGGGGTCAGGCCGGCCACGGCGTCACCCTCTCGAGGATGTGGACATTGCAGGCGGCCGGCTCCCCGCTGAGCCACCCGCCGCTGTTCTGGGCGAGGGCGAGGCGAGGCCGGCCGACCTGGCGCTGCCCGGCCTCGCCACGGAGCTGCCAGGTCAGCTCGCAGAGCTGGGCGACCCCGGTGGCGCCCACCGGATGCCCGCGGGCCGACAGGCCGCCGCTCGGGTTGACCGGGATCCGCCCACCGAGCGCCGTCTCCCCGCGGCCCAGCAGCTCGGCCGCCTGGCCCGGCTCGGCGAACCCGAGCTGCTCGTAGTAGATGAGCTCGCCCGGCGCCATCGCGTCGTGGACCTCGGCGACGTCGATGTCGGCCGGCCCGACCCCCGCCTCCTCGTACGCCTCCCGCGCACAGACCTCGGCCGTCGGGGGCTCCTCGGCGGGTGTCGCCGAGTAGCCCGAGGCCGCCGCGCTCGCCCGGATCTCGACGACCGGCCGGTCGCGCCGCGCGCGCTCGGCGGCAGCGAGCACTAGGGCAGCGGCGCCGTCGCACATCGTGCTGCACATCGGCAAGGTGAGCGGCTCGGCGATCGGGCGGCCGGCGAGGACCTCCTCCGCCGTGAGCGGCTCGCGGTGCTGGGCGTTCGGGTTGAGGGCGCCGTTGCGGCGGTTCTTCACCGTGACATCGACGAGCGCCCGCTCGGTCAGCTCGCCGCGGTCGATCCGCTTGCGCAGCCGCATCGCGTACACCGCCGTGAACTGGAGCCCCAGCCCGCGGACGACGTCGAGGTCGGCGGCCGTCTCCAGAGCGGCGAGGGAACGGTCGCGGTCGCCCACGAACATCTTCTCGAAGCCGACGACGAGCACGACGTCCGCGGCGCCCGCGCGGATTGCCAGCACGCCCTCGCGGACCGCGCTCGAGCCGCTCGCGCACGCATTCTCGACGTTCACGACCGGGACGCGCTCGATCCCGACGTCGCGCAACGCCGATTGCCCGCGCACCTGCTCCTGGCCTTGAAGGAGCCCGGCCATGCCGTTGGCCGCATACACGGCGCCGATGTCCCGGACTCCCAGCCCGGCGTCCTCGAGCGCGCGGACCACGGCGACCCGCGCGAGGTCCTTCAGCGAGGCGTCCGGGAAGCGCCCGAAGGGGTGCATCCCGACGCCGACCACGCAGACGCGCCTCATGTCGCTCCTCCTTCCTCGCCGGGGTCGTCGCCGCCGAGGACCCGGGTGAGGGTGCGGGCGGCGCTGCGCAGCTCGTCGAGCACCGCCCGCTGGCGCTCGGGGGTCCAGCGGTCGGCCGGGCCGAGGACGCTGAGGGCGAGCAGCGCGCCCTGAGCGCCACGGACGGGCACCGACAGGGCCGCCGCCCCCGGGACGCGCTCGCCCGCGCTGGTGGCCCAGCCCCGCTCGCGCACCCGGGCGATCTCCTCGCGGAGCCGGCCGGGGTCGACGATCGTGTTCTCCGTCAGCGGGGTGAGGGTCAGCCGATCTAGCACCCGCTCGCATGCCTCCTCCTCCATGAAGGCGAGCAGGACCCGGCTCGCGGCACCCACGTGGAGCGGCGCGACCGATCCGACCCCGGCCGTGTAGCGGATCGCCTCGGGGCTGGGGATCTCCTCGACGCACACGCGCGCCGTTCCCACGCGGACGTGGAGGACCACGGTCTCCCGTGTCGTGTCGCGGAGAGCCACGAGCGCGTCCCGCGCCGGCGTCGCCATCGCGCCCAGGCCCTCCACGGCTCCCTGCACGAGCCGGAGGAAGCCCGGCCCGAGCATGTACCGGTTCTCGACCGGGTCCTTGCTGACGAGCTCGCGGTAGCCCAGGGCCGCGAGTAGCCGAAACACGGTGCCCTTCGGCAGCCCGCTCTCGCGGACGACCTGGGTGAGCGTCTTGGGGCCCTTTGCGAGCAGGGCGAGGAGGTCGAGCGCCCGCTCGAGGACCTGCACGCGACCTTGATCCTTGGCTTCCGTCGTCATGGGCGTGGATCCTCGAACAACGACGCCAGCCGACGCCGGTCCGGCTTCCCGTAGGCGTTCGTCGGGATCTCGTCGACGAAGACGACCCGCTTCGGCGTCCGGAAGCTGAGCCGCTCGCGCACTTCGGCGATGAGCGCGTCGGGGTCGAGGCGCGCGCCGCGCACCGGGCGGACGACGGCGCTGATCGCCGAGCCCCAGCGCGGATCGGGGAGCCCGATCACCACGCACTCCTCGACCTGCGGGTGCTCCTGGAGGACGCGCTCCACCTCGCGCGGCGCGACGTTGAAGCCGCCGGAGTTGATCATCTCGTCGCGCCGCCCGAGCAGGTAGACGAAGCCGCGCTCGTCCACCCGGCCGAGATCCTTCGTCCAGATCCAGCCGTCGCGCATGACCGCGCGGGTCTCCTCGGCGAGGTTCCGGTAGCCGCTCATCATGTGCGGACCCCGGACCGTCACCTCGCCGAGCTCGCCGACGTCGGCGATCTCCCCGTCGGGCCGCCGTACCTCGACGGCGACGGAGCGCCACGCCCGGCCGGCGGAGTGGACGCGCTCGTCGCCGGCGAGGTGGTCCTCCTTCTTCAGGCAGGTGAGCGTCGCCGGGGCCTCCGACTGGCCGTAGATCTGGACGAGCACCGGGCCGAAGCGGTCGAGGGCCTCGCGCAGGATCGGACCGGGCACAGGAGATGCCCCGTAGATGACGGTGCCGTACGGCAGACGGCCGGTGCACGCCTCGAGCAGGGGTGGCAGCATCGTCGGGACGATCTTCAGCGTGTCCAGCGCGAGACGCTCGCCCGCCCAGAGGATCTCCTCCGGGTCGAAGCCGTCGGCGACGTAGACGGCCCCGCCCGACATGAGGTAGGGAAGCACGAAATAGCCGGCGCCGTGCGAGAGCGGCTGCGCGAGCAGGATGCGCTCGCCGGGCCGGTTCGGCCCGAGCTCGAGCAGCATGTTGAACGCGACCTCCCGGATCGCGCGGTGGCTGAGCTCGACCCCCTTCGGATGGCCGGTCGTGCCGGAGGTGTAGGTGATCCAGGCAATCTCCTCCGCGTCCCCGGGCCGGGGGCGGGGGTCGTCCGGAGCCGACCGCACGAGCCGCTCGTACCCGAGCTCGCCCTCGCCGTCGAGGTCGATGGCGACGATCCCGAGCTCGCCCGCGAGCGCTGCGGCGTCCTCGGCGAACGTCCCGGAGTGGACGATCGCCACGGCGCCCGCGTCGCAGAGCGCGTAGCGGAAGTCGTCCCGGTGGAGGCGGGAGTTGAGCGCGACCCGCGGCCGGCGTGCGAGCGCCAGGGCGAGGTCGAGCTCGGGGTACTCCAGGCGGTTCTCCGACAGGATCGCAACGCCGCCGGGCGCGAGGCCGAGCGCGTCGAGGGCGTTGGCGAATCGCTCGGCCCGGCCGACGACCTCGTCGAGCACCCGCTGCCGGCGACGGTCGGCGACTGCCGGCGCGTCCGGGTAGGCAGCGCGGGCGCGGCGAATGAGGTAAGGCAGGTCGAAGCTCGGGCCCACGTCAGCCTCCCGCGTCCGCTGCCCACCGGGCCCGGGCGAGCGCCTCGACCGTGCCGGTGATCTCCGACAGCGGCGACCCCGGGCCGAAGACCGTGCGCACGCCGATCGCCTCCAGCCGCGGCACGTCCTCGGGCGGGACGATGCCACCGATGACCACCGGGATGTCGGCGGCCCCGCGCTCGGCCAGCGCGCCGATGACATCCTGGGCATGCTCGAGGTGCGCGCCGGACATGATGCTCAGCCCGACGCAGTCGACGTCCTCCTCGACGGCGGTCTGGGCGATCATCGCGGCGGTCTGGCGAATGCCGGTGTAGATCACGTCCATCCCGGCGTCGCGCAGCGCGCGCGCCACGACCCCCGCGCCCCGGTCGTGGCCGTCGAGCCCGGGCTTGGCGACGAGGACGCGGATCTGCCGTGGCCCGCTCATGCGATCCTCCGGGGCTGGGCCCGGAACTCGCCGTACACCGACCGCCACACGTCGGCGATCTCACCGACGGTCGCACGGGCGCGGACCGCGGCGAGCACGGCCGGCACGCAGTTCTCCCCGTCGCGGGCCGCCCGCCGGACGCGCTCGAGCGCGTCCTCGACCGGGCCGCGAGGGCGACGCGCCCGCAGCTCCCGAACCCGCTCTCGCTGCCGCTCGACCGCGTCGGCGTCGAGCTTGAACGTCTTCATCCGCTCGTCGCCCTCCTCGACGAAGGCGTTGACGCCGACGATCAGCTGCTCGCCCTCCTCGAGCCGCCGCTGCTGCCGGTAGGCGCCTTCGGCCAGCGCGGCGGCGAGACGGCCGGACTCGACGGCCGCGACGGCCCCGCCGCGCTCCTCGATCTCGGCGAGCGTCCGGCGAACCTCCTCGTACATGTCGCGGGTAAGCCACTCGAGGAAGTAGGAGCCGCCGAGCGGATCGACGGTGTCCGGGATCCCGGTCTCGTAGGCGACGATCTGGTTGATGCGGATCGACTGCTTGACCGCGTCCTCGGCCGGGATCGCGAGCGCCTCGTCGTAGGAGGCGGTCCGCGTCTGGACCACGCCCCCCAGGACCTGGGCAAGGACCTGGAGCGTGATGCGGACGATGTTGTTCCGCGGCTGCTGAGCGGTCAGGGGCAGGCCGGAGGTCGCCGCGTGCACGCGCGGCGCGACGTCCTCGGCGCGGTAGCGATCCCGTAGCAGCTCCGCCCAGACGCGGCGGATGACGCGGTACTTCGCGACCTCCTCGAAGAAGTCCATGTCCGTGCAGAAGTGGAGCTCCATCCGCGGGAGGAACCCCTCGAGCCCGCGCTCGCGCAGGCGGTCCGCGTACGCGACGGCGTTGGCGATCGTGAACGCCGCCTCCTGCGCGCACGTCCCGCCGGCCTGCTTCATGTGCGAGCCCGACACGCTGATCGGAAACCAGGGCAGCCCACGCTCGGTGCAGTGGGCGACGACGTCGCAGGCCAGCTCGACGGCCGGGCCGACCGGGAGGAACTGCGTCCCGCGCGCGACGTACTCCTTGAGCGGGTCGTTCTGGATCGTGACGACGAGCTCCGCAGGGTCGACCCCGTGCTCCTCAGCCAGGCCGAGGAACCACGCGCAGGCGATCGGGCCGATGGCGTTGGCCGTCGTGAAGATCCGGCCGACCTTGCGTAGGTCGATCCCGTCGAAGAGGGCGAGCACGTCCTCCAGCGAATCGAGCGCGACGCCGACCCGCCCGACATCCCGCGCCGCGAGGGGATGGTCGGAGTCGAGGCCGATCTGCGTGGGGAGGTCGAGGGCGATCGACACCCCACCCGTGCTCCCCTGCTCCAGCAGGTACCGGAAGCGGCGGTTGGCGTCGGCGGCCGACCCGAAGCCGGCGTAGAGCTCCCAGTGCCAGAGGCTGCCCCGGTAGCCCGTCGCGCTCTCGCCGCGCGTGTAGGGGAAGTCGCCCGGGAAGCCGAGATCCTCGAGGTAGGAGAGCCCGGCGATGTCGTCGGGGCCGTAGACGGTGCGCAGCGCCCGCCCGGAGGAGGTCTCGAAGGCGGGCTTGCGCTCCCGTGCGAGCTCGGCGGCGTGCCGGCGCTCCCATACGCGCCTGGCCTCGAGGAGATCTTCGCCGAGCGCGCGCATGGTCAGTTGTAGGCGCCCCCGTCGACGACGAGCACCTTGCCGGTGATCCAGCTCGCCTCCGGCCCGGCGAGGAACGCGACGGCCGCCGCGATGTCCGAGCCCATCCCGAGCCGGCCGAGCAGGACCTCGCCGCGGATCTGGGCGGCGAGCTTCTGGTTCGACAGGATGTTCTCGGTCATCGGCGTCTCCACCGTCCCCGGGGCGATGGCGTTGACGCGGACGCCGTAGCGGCCGAGCTCGCGCGCGGCGGACTTCGTGAGGCCGACGACGCCGGCCTTGGCGGCGGCGTAGTTCACCTGGCCGACGCTGCCGCGCAGGCCGCCGATCGACGAGATGTTCACGATCGCGCCGCCGTGCTCCTTCATCCACGCGCGGGTCGCGGCCCGGATGACGTAGAACTGGCTCGTCAGGTTGGTGTCGATGACGGCGTCCCACTCCTCGTCGGTGAGGTTCCAGAGCATGTTGGTCCTCGTGATGCCGGCGTTGTTGACGACGACGTCGAGCCGGCCGCGCTCCTCGAGCGCGGACCGGACCGCCGCGTCCACCTCGGCCGACGAGCTCACGTCGCAGGGAATGGCCCGCGCGGAGCCGCCCGCTGCGCAGATCTCCTCCGCGGTACGCGCGCCGCGGTCCGGGTCGCGCTCGGCGACGACCACGTGCGCCCCGAGCGACGCCAGGTGCGAGGCGATCGCCTGGCCGATGCCCTGACCGGCGCCGGTGACGAAGGCGGTCGCCTCGCGCCACCAAGCCGCGCTGTCGACGGACTGCTGGGTGGCATCGGTTCGGGTCATGCAGATCCTCCGTCTGGCTCGATCGCGACGTCCGCCGTCCCGCGCAGGACGACGCGGTCCCCCGCCGCCACCGAGAGGTCGAGATGGGCAACACCGTGGTCTGCGGAGGCCACCCGACAGGTGACCGCGGGCGCCTCGCCGCGCCACAGCGGCGAGACGAACCGGACCGCGAGCCGGCGGACCGCCGCTGCGCCGAAGCGGTCGACGAGCACGCCGCCGAGCAGTCCCGCCGTCAGCATCCCCTGGGCGAAGCTGTCGCGGAAGCCCTTGCTCCGTGCGAGCTCGCGGTCGTAGTGCATGGGGTTGAAGTCGCCGGCGGCACCCGCGTAGCGGACGGCGTCCTCGAGCTCCACCGGGTCGAGGCGGACCGTGAACTCGCTCCCGGGGGCGAGCGCGGCGCTCACGCAGCTCCCTCCAGCTCGAGGACGGTGCGGGCGATGCGCACGGCGAGCTTGCCGGTCCGCTCGTCGACGAGCTCGGTCTCGAAGCGCAGCGCGGTCATCCGCCGCCCGTCGCGCGTGGTCTTCGGGGCGCGCTCCACCAACCGCATCTCGCCCCGCAGGCGCTGCCCCTCCAGCAGCGGGCCGGCCGGGTACTCGTACTCCTCCGAGCCGTGGACGACGTTCGTCACCTCCACGCCGAGCTCCTCGAGCACGCGGGCGTTCGAGTGCCCCCAGTGGTTCGCCACCACCGGGTACGTCGGCACGGCGCGAAGGCGCTCGCCCTCGCTGCACTCGGGGGCGCGGACGCGCAGCGCGCGAGCGAGCTCGCGACACTTGCCGCGCTCGACGACGAAGCTGACCGGCCACGCTCGCCGCTCGCTCATGCGTCGTCCTCCTCGAGGGCGAAGTAGGGGAGCGTGAGCTCCTCGTCGACGTCGTGGAAGACGACGCGCACGCGACGGCCGACGGCGACCGCGTCCGGGTCGCCGACGATCCGCGTGAGCAACCGCGCCCCCTCGTCGAGCTCGACGATCGCGAGCGCGTACGGGAGCTCCTCCTTCAGCACCGGGTCGCCGACGCTGTAGAGGACCGAGTAGCTGTAGACGACGCCGCGCCCGGAGGACTCGGGCGTCTCGAGGTCGCGGCTCCAGCACTCCCGGCAGACGGCGCGGAAGTAGAGCTGGGCGTGGCCGCAGCGGCGGCAGCGCTGGAAGAGCAGGCGATGCTCACGCAGGGCGTCCCACCACGGCGCGCTGTCGGGATCCGGGGTCGGCCTGGGGAACGCGGGGGCTTGCTGCTGGGTGCCGGTCATCTCAGCTCCTTCCGAGGACGACGGTTCCGTGCGAGGAGAGCCAGCCGCCGACCCCGTGGGCGACGGCGATCTCGGCGCCGTCCACCTGCCGCTCGCCGCCCTCCCCGCGGAGCTGCCGGACGCACTCGATGAGGAGGAAGATCCCGCGCATCCCGGGGTGATTCGACGACAGGCCGCCGCCGTCCACGTTCATCGGGAGGGATCCGCCGGGGTCGATGTGCCCGTCCTCGACGAAGCGGCCGCCCTCGCCCTTGGGACAGAAGCCGAGATCCTCGAGCGCCAGCAGCGCGGTGATCGTGAACGAGTCGTAGGTCATCAGCAGGTCGACGTCCGCCGGCGTCACCCCTGCCTCCGCCATGGCACGCGGGCCGCTGACCGCCGCGGCCGTCGTGGTGAGGTCGGGCATCTGGCTGATGATCTGGTGGTCGGTCGCGTGTGAGGCGCCCAGGACGAAGACCGGCGGCTTCGCGCAGTTTCGCGCGCGGTCCTCGGTCGTGAGCACCAGCGCCCCGCCACCGTCGGAGATGACGCAACAGTCGTACTTGTGGAGCGGCGACGCGACGAGCCGCGAGGAGAGCACGTCGTCGACGGTGAGCGGGTCGCGGTACATCGCCTTCGGGTTGCCACGGCGCGCGTACTCCCGGGCCGCGACCGCGATCCGCCCGAGCTGCTCCGGCGTGGTGCCGTACTCGTGCATGTGCCGCTGGGCGGCCAGCGCGTAGGAGGCGACCAGCGTCACCCCGAAGGGCATCTCGTACTGCTGGGCGTACTGGGAGATCGGGCGGGTGCGAGTGCCCAGCGTGCGGCCGAGCGAGGAGAGCATCGTCGAGCCGTAGGTGATGAGCGCGGTCTTGATCCGGCCCGCCTGGAGCGCGGTCATCGCGTGCTCGACGAGCACCTCGAAGGACGACCCGCCGACCGAGGTCGAATCCTCGTAGCTCGGGCGCAGGCCAAGGTACTCGCAGACCGTCTGGCTCGGAGAGCGGATGAAGTCCTGCGTGACGGTGAAGACGCCGTCGATGTCGTCGCGCGTGAGGCCGCAGTCGTCAAGCGCCCGCTGCGCGGCCTCGGCATGGAGGTCGAGCTCCGATCGTCCCGGCAGCTTGCCGTAGTCCGACTCGGCTGCCCCGACGATGGCCACGCGCGGCCGCTTCATTCCCCTCGTCCTTTGGTCCGCATCACAGAACAAGTGTGCCACATATCGTTACCTAATGCCAGCGCCCCTGCTCAGTGCCAGGCGGTGCGGCCACCGTCCACCCGCAGGACCGTCCCGGTGATGTCCGCGGCCGCCCGCGAGCCGAGGTAGAGGACCGCGGCCGCCACCGACTCCGGCGAGACGGGGCGGCGCGTGGGGACGCGCGAGAGCAGGCGCGGCTCGAGCCCGGCCTCGACGATGTGCGTCGTGAAGTCGGTGCGGACGTAACCCGGCTCGACGAGGTTGACCCGGACCCCTTGACGCGCCCACTCGACCGCCGCGGTGCGGGTGACGGAGGCCAGGCCGGCCTTTGCCGCCGCGTAGGCGGCGCCGTTGCGGACGCCGCCGGCCGCCGCGATCGACCCGACGTTGACGATGCATCCCCCGGCCGCGATCAGCGCGGGGAGGCAGAGGCGCTGAAGGCGAACGGCGGCCAGGAGGTTCAGCGACAGCGCCTCGTCCCAGTCCCCCTCGTCGAGCTCCTCGAGGGGTAGCGCTCGCCCCGGGGCGCCCGCGACGTTCGCGAGCAGGTCCAGCCGGCCGGAGAGCTCGTCGAGCACCCACCGCAGCCCCTCGAGCTCCTCGCGCGCGGTGAGGTCCGCCACCGCCACGACCGCGTCGCCGAAGCCGGCGACGGTCTCCTCGAGCGCCGCGCGATCCCGCCCGACGACGGCCACCCGCCCTCCCCGACGGGCGATCGCGCGCGCTATCGCGCGCCCGATGCCGCGGCTGCCACCGGTGACGAGCGCCGTGCGGCCCGACCAGTCGGCGGCGGCATCCAGGGGGTCGGCTGGCAGGGGCTCGGCCGCCACGGGCCCGATGCTAACCAACCAACCGTTTGGCGGCAAGCTTTCCCGCCGCCCGGCGTTGGCAGGCGCGTGCTCAGCCCTGCGCCGGCTCGGCGTCCTCGCGCAGCAGGCGCTCGTAGATGCGGTAGCGCTTCGAGAGCTTGCCGCCCATCATCTCGATGCCGCGGATCATCGGCTCGTTCCTCTCGAGGATCCAGCCGGCCTCGCCCTTCTGCTGCGGGCGGTGCTCCGCCGTCTGGTACTGCACCTGGTAGAGCTTCGCCGCGACGCCGGTGTGCTGGTGCTCGGGCTTGACGCCGAGGAAGCCGACGCGGACGCGGTCGATGTAGCGCTGGCGGCGGAGGTAGTACCACCAGCCGAGCGGCAGCAGCCGCCCGTTCATCCGCTTCAGCACCTGGTTGACGTCGGGGACGGTGATGTTCACCCCCACCGGCTCCCCGTCGCGCTCGGCGATGAGGAACCAGTGCTTGTCGAAGACGAGCTGGAGCTCGAGCGCGTAGCCGTCGAGGCGCTCCTTGTCGTAGGGCCAGAAGCCGAAGTTGCGCTTCCAGGCCTGGTTGTAGATCTCGGCGAAGGTGTCGAGGTCCTTGCGCAGCCGCCGGCGCGACATCCGCCGGATGCGGACCCCGTGCTCGCGCTCGGCCTTCTCGGCGAGCTCCCACAGCACGGGCAGGACCTCGTGCTTCTCCTCGAGCCGGAGCTCGAAGGTGAGCAGGTCGACGACCTTGCGCATGCCGTACTCCTCGACGAGGCGCTGGTAGTACGGCGGGTGCCAGGGCTGGCGGATGTAGGGCTCGCGGTCGAAGCCCTCGACGACGATCCCCGACTCGTCGTTCATCGTGAAGCTCGCCGGCCCGATGACCCGGTCGCAGCCGCGCTCGCCGAGCCAGCGCGCCGCGGCGTCCAGCAGCGCGAAGGCCGCGTCGCGGTCCTCCTCGACCTCGAACCAGCCGAACCAGCCCCACTCCCTGCCGTGGTGGTCGTTGAAGAGCTTGTCGATGTGCGCGCTCACGCGCCCGACGACGCGGCCGTCGCGGCGGGCGAGGAAGTACTCGGCCTCGCCACGGCGGAAGAACGCGTTGAGCCGCCGCGACAGCAGCATCCGCTGGTCGAGCTTGAGCGGCGGCACCCAGACCTCCGAGCCGGCGTGGAGCCGGTACGGGAGATCGATAAACGCCTTCAGGTCGCGGCGCGTGCGAACGGGTGAGACCTCGACGGACATCGCCGGGGAACGCTATCCGGCCGTCGGGCCGGCTGCGTCCACGCCCGCCGTCAAGACCGCCCCAGCCCGCGCACCGCGAACGCGGCGCACTGCTCGGCGATCGACTCCCGGCGCCAACGGCCGGGCCGGTACCAGCGGTACGTCCAGATGATCGTCGCGAAGACGCAGTTCGCGGCGATCTTCGGGTCGAGGTCGGGGTCGGCGTCGCCGGCCTCCTGCGCGTCGCGGATGAGGCCCAGGACGAAGTCGTTGTGGACCGCGCGGCGCCTGAGGATCGCCTTGCGGGGCTCCTCGCTGAGGCGGTCGATCTCGTGGTAGTAGACGGTGATCCGCTCGAGGTTGTCGAGGTTGTGCTCGACCTGGCGGCGGACGTACTCGGCGAGCCGGTCGAGCGGCTTCAGCCCCTCGAGCGCGGCGACCTCCTCGAGGATCCGCTCGACCTCCTCGTGGACCTCCTCGAACAGGCGGACGAGGAGATCCTCCTTCGTGTCGATGTAGTGGTAGACGCTCCCCTTGAGGATGCCGAGCTCGTCGGCGATGTCCTGGACGCTCGCCGCCGAGTAGCCCTGCTCGTAGAAGACCTTCGTCGCGGCCTCGAGCACCTCGCGGTCGCGCCGCCGCGCCGGCGTCGAGCGGTTGTTGCTCCCTGCTCTCGTGTTGTTCGACTTCGCCACGTTGCCGGACCTCGGCGCTATCGCCACGCAGTATCCCGGACGGCGGCGACGGACACCACGTCGCCGATCAACCGGTGGGTGGAATGCCACACCCGCGGGGCCTACTCGCCGCCGTAGTCGCGGAACCCCTTGCCGGTCTTGCGCCCGAGGTGGCCGGCGTTGACGAGCGCGCGGAGGTTCTGCGGCGGGCGGAAGCGCTCGCCGTAGCTGTCCGTCATCGCCTCCGCGACGTTGAGCGTCACGTCGAGGCCGCTGAAGTCGATCGTGTCGAGCGGCCCCATCGCGTGGTTGAAGGCGAGCACGCAGGCGGTGTTGACGTCCTCGACGTCGGCGATCCCCTCGTCGACGATCCGCGCCGCCTCGAGCGCGAGCGTGACGATCAGCCGCGAGGTGATGAAGCCCGGCGTGTCCTTCTTGCAGACGATCGTCTTCTTCCCGTAGCGCTCGGCGAGCTCGAGCGTCGTCTGCAGCGTCTCGTCGGAGGTCTGGACGCCGCGGACGACCTCGATCAGCCCCATGACCGGCGGCGGGTTGAACCAGTGCGAGCCGATGACGCGGTCCGGGCGCTCGGTCGCCGCGGCCAGGCGCGAGATCGAGAACTGCGAGGTGTTCGAGGCGAAGACGACGTCGTCGCGGCAGACGGCGTCGAGGCGCCGGAGCACGTCGGCCTTGACGTCGATGTCCTCGATGACCGTCTCGATGACGTGGTCGGCCTCCCCGCCGGCGGCCTCGAGGTCGGTGGTCGTGGACAGGCGCGCCTTCGCGGCCTCCGCGTCGGCGGCCTCGAGCCGCCCCTTCTCGACGGCGCGGTCGAGGTTGGCGTGGATGCGCCCGACGGCACGCTCGAGCGCCGCCTCGGCGACGTCGACGAGCGTGACCGTCAGCCCCGACTGCGCGACCACCTGGGCGATGCCGTGGCCCATGGTGCCGGCGCCGATGACGGCGACGCGCTCGATGCCCGCCATCTCAGCCCTCCTCCCAGCGGCCGTCGACCGCCTTGTAGGGACGAGCGACCTCGACGAGCGTGCCGTGCGCGCTGTCGGGCAACACCCACGTCCAGCGCTGCCAGGGCATACTCGGGTCCTGGTAGACCTCGCCGACGACGTTGATGCCGGCCTCGGCGAGGCGCCTGGAGGTCTCCTCGGGGTCGTCCGTCGTGAAGCAGATGTGGTGGACGTGCTCGCCGTGCTTGGCGAGCCGCTTGCCGAGCGGCGTGTCGGGGGCGGGCTCCATGAGCTGGATCTCGGTGCCGCTGTTCGACACGAACGTCGCCCAGCGCATCTGGTCGTCCCCGCCCTCGAACTCGTCGTAGCGCACGATCCGCTCCTCGAGCTGGCCCGGATCGAGCACCGAGAGGATCTTGGTCCAGTCCTCGATCGCCTTGTCGAGGTCCTTGACGAGGAGACAGACGTGCGCAAGGGGTCCGCTGGGCATGGCCGCAGGATACCAAACGATCGGTTGGTGGGGGCGGACGCGCGCGGCGCCGCGGGCGCGGCGCGAGAACGTCCATGGGTGGCCCCTATAGGGGCCATTCCGGGACGTTCTCGTGACGAACGTCCCGCGCTAGCCCCTATAGGGGGCACTGCGGGACGTTCTTCCGTGCGCGGGGCGGCTAGAGGCCGAGGGAGCGGCCGACGATCTCGCGCATGATCTCGTTCGTGCCGCCGTAGATCCGCTGGACGCGGGCGTCGCGCCACATCCGCGCGATCTCGTACTCCTCCATGTAGCCGTAGCCGCCGTGGAGCTGGACGCAGGCGTCGATGACGCGGAACTGCATCTCCGTCGTCCACGCCTTCGCACCCGCCGCCTCGGCGGCGTCGAGCTCGCCGGCGACGTGCGCCTCGATGCAGCGGTCGATGTAGGCGCGGCCGACCCGGACCTCGGTCTGCAGCTCGGCGAGCAGGAAGCGGTTGGCCTGGAAGGAGCCGATCGGCCGGCCGAACGCCTGCCGCTCGCGCGCGTACTCGAGCGTCAGCTCGAGCGCCCGCTCGGCGCTCGCGACCGCCGTGACCGCGATCCCGAGCCGCTCCTGCGGGAGGTTGCGCATGAGGTAGCGCAGCCCCTCGCCGGGCTCGCCGAGGACGTTCTCCTCGGGCACCGCGACGTCGTCGAAGAACAGCTCGGCGGTGTCCTGCGCGCGCCGCCCGACCTTCTCGAGCTTGCGGCCGCGCTCGAACCCCTCCGCGCCCGCCTCGACGACGAACAGCCCGTAGCCGTCGACGCCGGGCCGGTCGCAGCGGGCGGCGACGATGACGAGGTCGGCCTGGATGCCGCTGGTCACGAAGGTCTTCGACCCGCTCAGCCGCCAGACCGAGCCGTCCCAGCGGGCCGTCGCCTGCATCGCGCGCAGGTCCGAGCCCGCGCCCGGCTCGCTCATAGCGATCGCCGGGACGAGGTCACCGCGGACGAGCGGCGGCAGCCAGCGCTGCCGCTGCTCGTCGCTGGTGAGGTCGACGAGGTACGGCAGGACGATGTCGTTGACGAGCGAGAAGTTGTCGCCGACCGTGCCGGTGCGGGCGACCTCCTCGTCGACGACCGCATTGAAGCGGAAGTCGTCAAGACCCGCCCCGCCGTACTCCTCGGGAACCGCGAAGCCGACCATCCCCTGCTCGGCGGCCTTGCGCCAGAAGGCACGGTCGACCATGCCCGCCTGCTCCCATTCCTGGGTGTGCGGGACCCCCTCCTTGAGGAGGAAGCCCCGCACCGCCTCGCGGAACTGGTCGTGCTCCGGCTCGAAGATGGTGCGCCGCATGGGCCTCAGCTGCCCTGGGCCACCCGCGCCACCTTCCAGGCGTACGGCATCGCCAGGCCACCGACGATCGCCTTGATGATCCCGCCGACGATGAAGGGGGTGAAGCCGTAGTTGATGCCCGTGGCGAGGTCGTAGTTGGCGGCGACCATGAGCCACGGCACGCCGATGCCGAAGATGATCAGCTGGCCGACGACGAACGACGCGAACGCCGTCAGGATGCGGCGGTCGTGCCCGCGCTCGGCCAGCCAGCCGATGGCGTACGCGGCGAGGATGAAGCCGACGATGTAGCCGCCCGTGGCGCCCCAGATGACGTCAGGACCGGACTCGCCGTCGGCGTAGACGGGCAGGAACAGGCCGAGCACGAGGTACAGCGCCTGCGAGGCCGCCCCACGACGGGCGCCGAGGGCGGTGCCCGCGAGCAGGACGCCGAGGGTCTGGCCCGTCACCGGGACCGGCGACGGCGGGACGTGGATCGAGATCTGCGCGCCGAGCGTGGTCAGCAGCGCGCCCCCGAGGACGAGGGCGGCGGTGCGCACTCGGCTCGCGCCGGCCAGGTCGGCGAGGACCAGGCCGCGAGCGGAAGGTGCGGCGACAGCGGACATCTTCGTTGTGACGCTCCTTGTGTCGACAGAATCGATGTGGGCGGTGGATGGTACCCGCGGCGGCTCGGTCAGGGCGGGACGATACCAACCAATCGGATGGTTGATCTCGTTGCCGGCTCCTGGCAGACTCCTTGACGATGGAGGAGTCTCGGCCGGCACGCCCGGCCCGCAAGCGCAGCGCCCGCGCGAAGCGGCGGGAGCGTGAGGTGCTCGACGCCGCTGCCGCCGTGTTCGCCCGCAAGGGCTACGCGGCCACCTCGGTGCAGGAGATCGCGGACGCGGTCGGGCTGCTCAAGGGAAGCCTCTACCACTACATCGAGAGCAAGGACGCGCTCCTCTACCGCCTGGTCAGCGAGGTCCACGACGCCGTGGAGCGCAACCTGGAGGAGGTCGCGGCCATCCCCGGCCTCAGCCCGCGCGCCAGGATCGAGCGCTACGTCGAGCGGCAGGTCGCCTACACCCTGGCGAACCTGGAGCTGATCGCCGTCTACCACAACGACCTCCAGCACCTCAGCCGACGGCGGCGGGCCCGGATCTCGGCGCGGCGGCGGCGGCAGGAGGAGTTCATACGCGCCCTCGTCGTCGAAGGCCAGCGGAGCGGGGCCGCCGACCCCGCGCTCGACCCGGCCATCGCCGCCAACTGCGTCTTCGCCGTGCTGATCTGGGTCTACCGCTGGTACCGCCCGGGCCGCGACGACCCCGAGACGCTGCCTCGCGCCTGCGCCAGCTTCGCGACCGCCGCACTCCGGCCACCGGCGTGAGGCCGCGGGCGCCGTCGCTCAGCCGAGCTCGATCAGCGGGTCGCCCTCCTCGACGGACTGCCCCTCCTCGCAGAGGATGCGGAGGACCTTGCCGCCCTCCTCGGCCTCGACGGGGAGCTCCATCTTCATCGACTCGAGGATGACGACCTCGTCGCCCTCCTCGACCGTGTCGCCGACGGCGACCTCGATCTTCCAGACGGTCCCGGTGATGTGCGCGTCGATCGTTGCCACATGTCGCTCCTTCAGCAGCCCGTCGGCGTCACGCGCGGGGTGCTCCCCCAGGCGTAGTCGAGGGCGGTCCGCAGGACCTCGCGCGTCGCGCGCGGGTCGATGACGTCGTCGAGGAGGATGTTGCGCGCCGCCTCCCAGGGCTCCGACTCGGCGGCCCACTCCTCCTCGAGCTGGGCGGCGAGCGCGGCGCGCGCCTCGGGGCCCTGCTCGGCCTCGACCTCGTCGAGGCGGCGGCGGTAGACGGTCCGCACGCCGGTCTCGGGCGCCATGAAGCCCATCTCCGCGGTCGGCCACGCGAGCAGGAGGTCGGGCTTCACCGGGCGCCCGCCGAGCGCGATGTGGCCGCCGCCGTAGGCCTTGCGGACGATGAAGGCGATCTTGGGGACCCTGGCGCGCGCCAGCCGCGTGACGACCTGCTCGTAGCAGCGGAGGATGCCGCCGCGCTCGGCCTCGGTGCCGATCATGAGGCCGGGGACGTCCTGGAAGAAGACGAGCGGGATGTTGAAGCGCTCGCAGAGGTCGATGAAGCGGGCCTCCTTCTTCAGCGCCGGGACGTCCAGGACGCCGGCGCGGCGCATCGGCTGGCTCGCGACCACGCCGACGGGCTGGCCCTCGACGCGCGCGAGCGCGCAGATGAGGCTGTTGCCGTAGCGCTCGCCCCAGTGGAAGAGGGAGCCCCCGTCGACGATCGCCTCCAGCACCTTCCGCATGTCGTAGCCGCGGCGCGGCTCGAGCGGCACGAGCCGGAGCAGCTCCTCCGGGTCGCGGGCGGGGTCCGCCGGCGCGGTCACCGGGGCCGGCTGCGCCGCGGAGTCGGGGACGTAGGTGAGGAAGCGGGCAAGCGCCTCCAGGGCGGACTTCTCGTCGTCGACGATGAGGTGGGCGCTCCCGCTCGTCCCCGCGGCGACCTCGGGACCGCCGAGCTCGTCGGCCGAGACCTCCTCGCCGATCGCGCCCTTGATGACCGGCGGGCCGGAGAGCGCGATCGCCGTGTCCTTCTTCATGACGACGAAGTCGCCCATCGCGGCGTGCAGCGCCGCGTCGCCGAAGCTCGGCCCCAGGACGGCGGTCAGCCGCGGGATCTCGGGGTAGCCGGCGGGCGACTGGAGGAAGGTGGAGAAGTCGAACGGGACGCTGGAGAAGCGCCAGCCCAGGAGGTCCGGCAGCCGGCCGCCGTCGTTGTCGGAGAGGCAGATGACCGGCATGCCGCGACGGGCCGCCCACTCGGCGACCCGGTTCTGCTTGCGCATGTTCACCGGCGCGGTGGTGCCGGCGAGCACGGTGGCGTCGATGGCGATGACCGCCACCTGGCGGCCGTTGACGCGGGCCAGGCCGGTGATGATGGCGTCGGCGGGCGCGTACTCGTCGCGCCGCAGCTCCGGCTCGGCGAGCAGGCCGAGCTCGAACCAGGAGCCCTCGTCGACGAGCAGGTCGATCCGCTCCCGAGCAGTGAGGCGGCCCGAGTCGTGGTGGCGCTTGATCCGCTCAGGGCCGCCCATCGCGAGCGCGGCCTCGCGCCGGCGCTCGAGCTCTGTGACCAGGTCCCCGACGGAGCTGACGGACTTGCTGTCGCCCATCCCGCTCAGCGCCCCTCGAAGCCCGGCTCGCGGTTCTCGCGGAACGCGCTGATGCCCTCTTGCATGTCGTGCGTCCCCTGGAGGAGGGCGATCGCCTCGACGCCGTACGACCAGCCCTCGCCGGCGTGGCGGTTGAGCACGCGCTTGCCGACCTCGAGCGCCAGTGGCGCGCGCGACGCGATGAGGCGGGCAAGGCGCTCGGCCTCGGCGACGTGCTGTCCGGCGGGCACGACCTTGTTGACGAGGCCCGCCAGGCGCGCCTCCTCTGCGTTAAGCGGCTCCCCGGTCAGGACGAGGTACTTCAGCCAGTGGAGGTTGAGCTGGGCATGCCCGCGGACGATGCCCAGCCCCGGCACGAGCCCGACCCTGCTCTCCGGGGTGCCGAAGCGCGCTGTCTCGTCCGCGATGACGATGTCGCAGACGAGCGTCAGCTCGCAGCCACCGCCGAGTGCATGCCCGTGCACCGCGGCGATCGTCGGCTTGCGCAGCTCCTCGATCGTGCGGTACGCGCGCAGCGCCTCGTTCATGTAGGCGCGGCGATCGGCGGTGTCGCCCAGCTCCCCGAAGCCGTCGATGTCGCCTCCGACCGAGAAGGCCCGGCCTTCGCCGCAGAAGACGAGCACGCGGACGTCGGGATCCTCCTCGACGCGGGAGGCGACGTCCACGAGCTCGCCCCAGACCTCGCGCGGTAGGGCGTTGAGCTTCTCGGGGCGGTTGAGCTTCGCCCACGCGACGGGACCGCGCACGCTGTAGTCGATCACGAGAGGCAATCCTACCAGACGGTTGGTTGATGTTTCGACCCCTTCCCGCCCCGGCCCTCTCCGGCGCGGAGCAATGAGCGGACTCCCCCGGCGGCGCGGCACCGGACCTCGGCCGGTTCCCCGCGGGCGGGGCCTCCGTCGACGCGGCGCCTCCCCACGCCGTGTGAAGTGGAAACAACCAATCGATTGGTGTAGAACGGTACTGCACCGTCATCGCGACCGGGCCGGGCGGACGCCGCCGCGGTGGTCAGGCCACGTCGAGCAGCGCGGGATGCTGGCCGCCGTCCACAGCGATGCGCTGGCCGGTGACCAGCTCCGCGTCGGAGCCGACGAGGAAGCGGACGACCCGGCCGACGTCGGCGGGCCGAACCACACGGCCGAACGGCTGACGCGCGTCCAGGTCGGCGGCGCTTTCCAGCCCGAGCTTCGCCCGCACGAGCCGATCCCCCATCTCGGTGGCGACGAGGCCGGGCGCGACGACGTTGACGCGGATGCCGTGACGGGCCTCCTCGTGGGCGAGCGTGTAGGCAAGCGCCTCCATCGCGGCCTTCGCCATGTTGTAGGGGGCCCCGCCGGCCCGCATCTGCTCGACCTCCGTGCTGGAGATCATCACGATGTCGCCACGCTCGAGCTCGCGCATCCCGGGGATGACGAGCTGGCAGAGCCGGTGTGTCGCCAGGGCGTGAATGGCGATGACCCGGCGGAGCTCCTCGGGATCGGTATCCGCGACGGGCGCGCCTCGGCTCGCGATCCCCGCGTTGGCGACGAGGATCCCGATCGGGCCGAGGCGCCCGGTCGCCTCCGCCACGAGCGCGTCCACCTCCTCCGGGAGGTCGAGCGAGGCCCGGACGGCGATCCCGCGCCCGCCGCGCCGCTCGATCTCGGCGACGGTCTCGGCCGCCGCCCCCTCGTCGCGCCGGTAGCCCACCGCGACGGTGACGCCGGCTGCGGCCAGCTCGACCGCGATCCCGCGGCCGATGCCCCGGCTGCCGCCCGTGACGAGCGCGACACGGCCCCCGAGCGCGCTCATCGGCGCCCCCCGGCGAGACCGGGCAGGAGCCGGCGAGCGCGCCCTGGCAGCCGGCACGCGTAGGAGCGGAGGGTCTCCTGTGAGGTGATCTGGGTCTCCACGGGCATCGGACGAGAGACGAGCCCAACGCTAGCCGATCGCCACCGACGTGTCTACCAATCGCTTGGTAGTTGCGCTCGCGACGCGCCGCCCTCTCGCCCCTCGGCCCGCCACGTCGGTGCCACCCCCGGCGCCCCGACCACCACCACGGGTCCGTCTCCCAACCGATTGTTTGGTAGGTTGATCGGCGAGAGCTACTGCAGAAGGGGAAGGTGCGCGCGATGAGCCAGCTAGGTCGAGAGGTCGTGATCGTCGAGGCGGTGCGGACGCCGATCGGGCGCGGGCACCCCGAGAAGGGCTACTACCGGGACGTCCACCCCGTCGCCCTGCTCGCCGAGACCTACCTGGCGCTGCTCGAGCGCAGCGGGCTGGACGCGCGCGAGGTCGAGGACGTCATCGCCGGCTGCGTCCAGCAGCTCGGCGAGCAGTCGTTCAACATCGCCCGCAACGCCTGGCTGCACGCGGGCCTGCCGATCGAGGCGGCCGCGACGACCGTCGACCGCCAGTGCGGCTCGGCCCAGCAGGCCGTGAACTTCGGCGCCACCCTCATCGCCGCCGGCGTCCACGACGTCGTCATCGGCGCGGGCGTCGAGCACATGGGCCACATCAGCTTCGCCGCCGGCGAGGACGTCCAGCGGCGCCACGGCTCGCCGTACACCCCCCAGCTCCTGGAGCGCCACGACATCGTCGGCCAGGGCCTCGGCGCGGAGATGATCGCCGAGGAGTACGACACCCCGCGCGAGGAGCTCGACGCGCTCGCGCTGCGCTCCCACCGGCTCGCGCACGAGGCGACCGAGTCCGGCGCCTTCAAGCGCGAGATCGTCCCGATCACGCTCCCCGACGGGACCGTCGTCGAGACCGACCAGGGCATCCGCCCCGACACCTCGATGGAGGCGCTCGCGGCACTCAAGCCGGTCTTCAAGGAGGGCGGCGTCATCACCGCCGGCAACTCCTCGCAGATCTCCGACGGCGCGGCCGCGGTGCTGCTCATGAGCGCCGAGAAGGCGAAGGCGCTCGGGCTGAAGCCGCGCGCGCGGATCGTCGACCAGACGACCGTCGGCTGCGACCCGGTGAAGATGCTCGAGGGGCCGATCCCCGCGACGACGAAGATCCTCGAGCGCAACAAGCTCGAGCTCTCCGACATCGACCTCGTCGAGATCAACGAGGCCTTCGCGCCGGTCGTCGCCGCCTGGGCGAAGGTCCACGACGCCGACCTGGACCGCGTCAACGTCCGCGGCGGGGCGATGGCGCTCGGCCACCCGCTCGGCTCGACCGGCGCCCGGCTCATCACCACGCTGCTGCACGCGCTGGAGGACGAGGACAAGGAGCTCGGCTTCGTGACGATGTGCTGCGGCGGCGGCCTCGGGACGGGGACGCTCATCCAGCGGGTCTGAGCGCCGACGCGCCGATGTCCCACGCCGACGTCATCGGCCACCGCTACCCGGAGGGCACGTACACGATCGCGCCGTGGGAGGACCGCGTCCTCCGCGACGCGATCGGCGCCCCGCCGGCGCGCGGCGACGAGGCCCACCCGATCTGGGGCTACATCGCGGCCCAGGGCGGGATCGGCACCGACATCGCCGGCATCGTCGCGCCCGTCGACGCCAGCCCCGAGGACGGCACGATGATCGCCTCGGTCGACGTCGAGTACGCGCAGCCGCTCCGCGTCGGGGTCGAGTACCGCGCGAGCGGCGAGATCGTCGCGATCGAGCGCAAGCACGGCCGGCGCACCGGCCCGTTCGACCTGTTCACCTTCCGGATCGACCTCACCGCGCCCTCCGGCGAGCGGGCGGTGCGGATGACGGCGGTCTGGGTGCTCCCCAGGAGGGATGCCGATGCCTGAGCTCGAGCCCGGCGCCGACCTGACGCCGTTCGAGATCGAGTCCGTCTCGGCCGAGGCGATGCGGACGCTCGCCGCGCTGCTGCGCGACCCGACGCCGATCCACTTCGCGCCCGAGGTCGTGAAGGAGATGGGGCTCGGCGACCGCGTCATCAACCAGGGCCCGGCCAACGTGGGCTACGTCATGAACGCCCTGCTCGAGAACGCCCCCGAGGGCGAGCTCGAGCGGGTCCAGGTCCGCTTCCTGGGCAACGTCTTCGCCGAGGACCACGTCGTCGCCGGCGGCCGTGTGACCGAGGTGGCCGACGGGCGCGCGACGTGCGAGGTGTGGCTCGACGTCGAGGGCGGGACGCGCGCCCTCGAGGGCACGGCAGTCGTCCGGCGGCGCTGAACCCCTGCGGCCGCCGGGCGCCTCCTCGCGGCCGTCCCTCCACCCGGATCGCCCCGCACCCCCCGGGGCGATCCGGCCCTGCCGTCACGAGAACGTCCAGCGCTAGCCCCTATAGGGGCCGGCCCTGGACGTTCTCGTGGCGGGGCCGGCCCTGGAGGTTCTCGTGGCGGGCCCGGCCCTGGAGGTTCTCGCGGGGCGGCGGAGCGTGAGCAGGCAGGCGAGCGCGACCGCCGCCATGAGCGCGAAGCCGAGGAAGTAGCCGCCGGTCGCCTCGTTCACGAGCCCCATGACGAGCGGCGGGAAGAAGCCGCCGAGGCCGCCCGCGGCGCCGACGACGCCGGTCACGCCCCCGACGCGGTCGGGGAACCACTCCGGCACGAGCTTGAACACCGCCCCGGTGCCGAGCCCGAGCGCGGCGGCGAGCGTGAGGCAGGCGATGGTCAGCGGCACCATCGCCTCGTAGCCGAAGGCGAGCGCGAGCGCGAGCGCGGCGGTCGCCGTGAACGACGCCGACAGCACCGCCGCCGCGCCGATCCGGTCGGACAGCCAGCCGCCGACGGGGCGCGCGAGCACGGCGAGCAGCGCGAAGCCCGCCGCCCGCGCGCCGGCGTCGGACTTGCCGAGGTCGTGGACGCCGGTGAGCAGCGTCGGCAGGTAGAGGAACATCGCGACGAAGCCGCCGAAGGCGAGAAAGTAGAAGAACGTCAGCGCCCACGCCCTCCCGCTCGTGCGGAACACCGACAGCGACGCGAACATCGCCGGGCGCTCGTCCTTCGGCGGCGGCGGGGCGGCGTCGCGGGCGAGCAGCCAGAAGGCGACGGCCGTCGCGGCGACGAGGCCGAGCGCGACCCAGAACGGCGCCGACAGCCCCCACGCGTCGGCGATCGCCGGCGCGGTCAGGCCGCCGAGCACCGTCCCGCCCATCCCCATCCCGTAGACGCCGAGCGCCGCGCCCTGGCGCTCGGGCGGGAACCACCGGTTGACGAACGGCACGCCGACGGCGAACGAGGCGCCGGCGAAGCCGAGCAGGAAGCCGAGCGCGAGCACGAGCGCGAGCGAGGCGTCCGCGAGCAGCGCGAGCCCGGCGAGCGGCAGCGGCGTGAAGGCGAGCAGCGCCGTGAAGACGGCCCGCCCGCCGTGGCGGTCGGTGAGCGCCCCGAGCGGGATGCGCATGAGCGAGCCGAGCACGACCGGCGTCGAGACGACGAGCGAGAGCTCGAGCTCCGACAGGCCGAGCTCGTCCTGGATGTCGGGCCCGAGCGGGCCGAGCAGGCTCCAGGCGTAGAAGCAGACGCAGAAGGCGGCCGTCGCGAGCGCGAGCTGGCGGCCCGAGCTCACCGCGCGCCCCGCGCCGGCGCGGGCCGCGGCGGGCCGCTGCGGCCGCGGTAGAGGATCGGACTGCGGCGGAACCAGTCGACGGGCAGGCTCCAGGCGTGGACGAGGCGGCTGAACGGCCACAGCGCGTAGAGCGCCCACGCGATCGAGACGTGGACCTGGAGCACCCAGTGGACGCCGCGCATCGCCTCGACGTCGGGGTCGAGGGCGAAGAGGCTGCGGAACCAGGGCGCGACGTCCTCGCGGTAGCTGATCGCCTCGCTGACGTTGTTGAGGACCGTCACGGCCATGCCGGTGACGATCGTCGCCGCGAGCAGCGCGAACACGACGACGTCCATCCGCTGCGTCGTCACCCGCACGCGCGGGTAGCGCGCCCTGCGCCAGACGAGCACGACGAGGCCGAACGTCACCGCGGCGCCGGCCGCGATCCCGCCGATCGCCGCGATGAGGTGGTAGGCGTCCTCGTGGATGCCGACCGCCTCCGTCCAGCTCTCCGGCACGAGGATGCCGAGCACGTGCCCGCCGATCGCCGCGAAGGCGCCGTAGTGGAAGGCGATGCTCCCCCAGCGCAGCGCGTCGCTCTCCAGGAGCTGCGTCGAGCGGGAGGTCCAGCGGTACTGGTCGCGGCGGTAGCGCCAGATGTGGCCGACGACGAACGCCGCCACCGCCGCGTACGGCAGCGCCGCGTAGAGCATGGTCTGCCAGCCCGCGATCACGGCGCCTCCAGGGGTCGGGGCGTGACGGGGGCCGGGGGCATGACCTCGGGCGGGGCGAACGGCTCGAGCCCGACCTGCTCGTCCGGCGGCCCCTCGCGGGCGAGCCGGCGGACGCGCGCGGCCTGGGCGCGGGTGAGGCCCGGGAGCGGCGCGACGACGGCGTCGAGCAGCGGCGCCCACGGGCTGCCGCGCTCGTGGAGGTCGGCGCGGACGAGCTCGATCGCGTCCCGGTGGCGGGCGAGCAGCTCGAGCCCCGGCTCGGGCGCGAGCGCGGCGAACTCGAGCATGACCGGGAGGTAGTCGGGCAGCTCGCCGTCGGCGAGCTCCAGGCCGGCGGCGGCGTAGCGCTCCTTCAGCGCGACGAGCGCCTGCCCGCGCCGGCGGCGGTCGCCGAGGCGCTGGTAGGTGAGGTGGAGGCAGGCGCGGCGGGAGAAGTCGAAGGTCTCGACGTAGCGCTCCTGCAGCTCGCGCGGCCCGGCCTCGCGCCACCAGGCGCAGAACGCCTGGATCGCCCGCGCCTGCGGCCCGCGCCCCAGCTCCTCCGCCGCCGCCGCGAGCTCCTCGCGCGCCGCGAGCAGCTCCTCGCCCGGGTACTGGAGCAGCAGCGACAGGAGCTTGAACGGGTGGACGTCGGTCACGGCCCCTCCCCGTCGACGTGCCTGAGGTGGTCGCGCAGGTCGAAGCCCTCCGCCCCCGCCTCGAACTCCTCCGCGCCGGAGCGGATGGGCCGGTCGAGCCAGTCGAGCCCGCAGGTGCCCTGGAGCTCGTTCGGGTCCAGCCCCGCCTCGGGGTGCGCCTTGGGGATGACGTAGCGGTCGTCGTAGTCGCCGATCGCGACCTGACGGTACATCTCCTCCATGTCGGCCGGGTCGATCCCGACCGCGCGCGCGATCCCCGGGTCGGGCTCGCCGCCGACCTGCTCGCCGCGCTTGTACGCCCGCAGCGCCGCGAGCCGGCGGAGCGCGAGGCGGACCGGCTCGACGTCGCCCGCCGAGAGCATGCTCGCGAGGTACTCGAGCGGGATCCGCAGCTCGTCGATCGCGCCGAAGACCTCGTCGGGGTCGAGGTCCGGGTCGGTGCCGTCCTCGGCGAGCCCGAGCACCGGCGAGAGCGGCGGCACGTACCAGACCATCGGCAGCGTCCGGAACTCCGGGTGGAGCGGAAGCGCGACCCGCCAGCGGACGGCGAGGTCGTAGACGGGCGAGCGCGCGGCCGCCTCGATCCAGTCGGCGGGGATCCCGTCGGCCTGCGCCCGCGCGCGCACCTCGGGGTCGCGCGGGTCGAGGAACAGGTCGAGCTGGGCCTGGAGCAGGTCGCGCTCGTCCGGCACCGACGCGGCCGCCTCGACGCGATCCGAGTCGTAGAGGACGATCCCGATGTGGCGGAGGCGCCCGACGCAGGTCTCGGCGCAGACCGTCGGCATCCCCGCCTCGATCCGCGGGTAGCAGAAGGTGCACTTCTCGGCCTTGCCGGTGTCCCAGTTGAAGTACGTCTTCTTGTAGGGACAGCCGGAGACGCAGTAGCGCCAGCCGCGGCAGGTTTCCTGGTCGACGAGGACGATCCCGTCCTCCTCGCGCTTGTACATCGCCCCGGAGGGACAGGAGGCCACGCACGAGGGGTTGATGCAGTGCTCGCAGATGCGCGGCAGGTACATCATGAACGCCTGCTCGAACTCCAGCCGCACGCGCTCCTCGAGCGCGCGGCGGTTCGGGTCGCGGGCGGCGTGCTCGGGCGAGCCGGCGAGGTCGTCGTCCCAGTTCGGCCCCCACGCGAGCTCCAGCGGCTTGCCCGACACCTGAGAGCGCGGGCGGGCGACCGGCTGGTGCTCCGACGACGGCGCGGAGATGAGGTGGTCGTAGTCGTACGTCCACGGCTCGTAGAAGTCGTCGATCGTCGGCAGGTCGGGGTTGTGGAAGATCGTCAGCGCCTTCTTCAGCCGCCCGCCGGCCTTGAGCCTCAGCCGCCCCTTGCGGTCGAGCGTCCAGCCGCCGCGCCAGCGCTCCTGGTCCTCCCAGTCGCGCGGGTAGCCGCGCCCGGGGCGCGTCTCGACGTTGTTGAACCAGACGTGCTCGGTGCCGCGCCGGTTCGTCCAGACGTTCTTGCAGGTGACCGAGCAGGTGTGGCAACCGATGCACTTGTCGAGGTTCATGACCATCCCGATCTGGGCGCGAACGGTCATCGCCAGCTCACCTCGCTCCGGCGCTTGCGGACGATGATGAGCTGGTCCCGCTGGGGCCCGCAGGCGCCGTAGTAGTTGAAGCCCCAGGAGAGCTGGGCGTAGCCGCCGACGAGGTGCGTCGGCTTCATGAGGATGCGCGTGAGCGAGTTGTCGGTGCCGCCGCGGGTGCCGGAGACCTCGCTCAACGGCACGTTCACGTGCCGGTCCTGCGAGTGGTAGAAGAGCGCGACCCCGGGCGGGACGCGGTGGGAGACCGCCGCGCGGCAGGCGACGGTGCCGTGGCGGTTGTAGACCTCGAGCCAGTCGTTGTCGCGCACGCCGATCCGCTCGGCGTCGTCCGTGGCCAGCCACATGACCGGCCCGCCGCGGAACAGCGTGAGCATGTGGAGGTTGTCCTGGAACTCGGAGTGGATCGACCACTTCGAGTGCGGAGTGAGGTAGCGGACCGTCACCTCCAGGGCCTCCTCCGGCGCCGGCTCGCCCGCGAGCCCCTCGAGCTGGCCGGCGTCGAGCGGCGGGCGGTAGGCGGGCAGCGCCTCGCCGAGCTCGAGCAGCCACTCGTGGTCGAGGTAGAGGTGCTGGCGGCCGGTGAGCGTCCGCCAGGGGATGAGGTGGTCGACGTTCTGCGTGAACGGCGAGTAGCGCCGCTCGCGCGACTCCAGCCCCGACCACTCCGCCGAGGCGATGACCTTCCGCGGCTGGGCGGTGATGTCGGCGAGCGTCAGCCGCTCCTCGGCCCGCTCCTCCGGGATCTGCGACAGCGGGCGCCCGACGCGCCGCTCGAGCGCGCGGAAGCTCTCGACCGCCAGCCGCCCGTTCGTCGTCCCCGACAGCGCGAGGATCGCCTCGACGACGTGGACGTCGCGCTCCAGGCGCGGCCGCCCGGCCGCGACGCCGGCGCGCACCCGCCCGTTGCGCCGCGCCAGCTCGGCGACCTCCGCGCCGGGGACGAAGGTCACGCCCTTCGCGCCGATGCCGAGCTCCTCCACCAGCGGCCCGAGCGCGCGCATCTTCTGCGCGACCGCCGCGTAGTCCCGCTCGACGGCGACGACCTTCGGGAACGTCCGGCCCGGGACGGCCTCGCACTCGCCGGCGCGCCAGTCGCGCACCTCCCCGAGCGGCTGGGCGAGCTCCTCCGGGGTGTCGTGGTTGAGCGAGCCGGCGATGAGGTCGGTGCGCGTGCCGAGGTGCTCGGCGGCCAGCTCCGAGAAGCGCTCGGCGATCGCGCAGAAGGCGTCCCAGTCGGTGCGCGCCTCCCAGGGCGGCGGGATCGCCGCGTTGAAGGGGTGGACGAACGGGTGGAGGTCGGTGCTGGAGAGGTCGTGCTTCTCGTACCAGGTCGCGGCCGGCAGGACGACGTCCGAGTACAGGCACGAGCCGTTCATCCGGAAGTCGATCGTCGTGAAGAGATCGACCTTCCCCTCGGGCGCGTCCTCGCGCCAGCGGACCTCGCGCGGCCGGCGCCCGGGCGGCGTCTCGGGCGAGCGGACGGCGGCGTCGGGGACGCCGAGGGCGTGGCGGAGGACGTACTCGTGCCCCTTCGAGGAGGAGCCGAGCAGGTTCGCCCGCCAGAGCGTGAGCACGCGCGGGCGGTTCTCCGGCGCGTCGGGGTCCTCGCAGGCGAAGCGCAGTCGCCCCGCCTTCACCTCCTCGACGACGTGCTCGGCCGGCTCGCGGCCTGAGGCGCGCGCCTCGTCGGCGAGGTCGAGCGGGTTGCGGTCGAACGTCGGGTAGCTCGGCAGCCAGCCGAGCCGCACCGCCTGCGCGTGGGCGTCGGCGAAGTGGAGCGCCCCCATCCGCCCCGGCCCGGCCGGCGAGGTGAGCTCGCCCGCGTCGAGCTTCTCGTAGCGCCACTGGTCGCTGAGCAGGTACCAGAAAGGCGTCGCGGGCTGCTGACGGGCCGGGCGCGCCCAGTCGAGCGCGAAGGCGAGCGTCATCCAGCCCGAGAGCGGGCGCACCTTCTCCTGCCCGACGTAGTGCGCCCAGCCGCCGCCGTTGCGCCCCTGGCAGCCGCAGAGCAGCACGAGCGCGAGCATCGCCCGGTAGGTCTCGTCGGCGTGGAACCAGTGGTTCGTGCCGGCGCCCATGACGATCATCGAGCGGCCGCGCGTCCGCTCGGCGTTGCGCGCGAACTCGCGCGCGATCCGCACGACGCGCCCGGCGTCGACCCCGGTGTGCCGCTTCTGCCAGGCCGGGGTGTGGGGCTGGGAGGCATCGTCGTAGCCGCTCGGCCACTCGCCCGGCAGGCCCTCGCGGCGGACGCCGTAGTGGGCGAGCATGAGGTCGAAGACGGTGGTGACGAGCCGCCCGCCGATCCGCCGCGCCGGCACGCCGCGGACCATCTCGCTGCCGCCGGCGGTGGGGCCGTCGTCGAAGCGCGGGAGCGCGACCTCGACGAGCTCGTCGTGGGTCCCCAGCAGCGTGAGCGCCGGGCGGACGTCGCCGAGGTCGAGGTTCCAGCGCCCCTCCCCCTCCGCGCCCCAGCGGAAGCCGAGCGAGCCCTGCGGGACGACCGGCTCGCCGCTGCGCTCGTCGACGAGCACGGTCTTCCACTCGGCGTGCTCCTCGGCCGAGCCGAGGTCGGAGGCGCGCAGGAAGCGGTCGCCGGCGAAGGCGCCGTCGCGGTGCTCGCGGAGCCCGACGAGGAACGGCAGGTCGGTGAAGCGGCGGACGTAGTCGTCGAAGTAGGGCAGCGTCCGCTCGGCGAAGCACTCGCGCAGGATCACGTGCCCCATCGCCATCGCGAGCGCGCCGTCGCTGCCGGCGCGGGCGGGCAGCCAGTGGTCGGCGAACTTCGTGTGGCCGGCGTAGTCGGGCGAGACGACGACGACCTTCTGGCCGCGGTAGCGCGCCTCGGTCATGAAGTGGGCGTCCGGCGTCCGCGTCTGCGGGACGTTCGAGCCCCAGAGGATCAGGTAGCTCGCGTTCCACCAGTCGGCGGACTCCGGCACGTCGGTCTGGTCGCCCCAGACCTGCGGCGAGGCGGGCGGCAGGTCGGCGTACCAGTCGTAGAAGCTGAGGGAGACGCCGCCGATGAGGCTGAGGAAGCGGGTGCCGGCGGTGTAGGAGACCATCGACATCGCCGGGATCGGGGAGAAGCCCGCGATGCGGTCCGGCCCCCAGCGCTTGATCGTGTGGACGTGGGCGGCGGCGATGAGCTCGCAGACCTCGTCCCAGGAGGAGCGGACGAAGCCGCCCTTGCCGCGCTGCGACTTGTAGGCGCGCGCCTTCTCCTCGTCCTCGGCGATCTCCGCCCAGGCGGCGACGGGGTCGCCGAGGCGCTCGCGCGCCTCCCGCCAGAGCCCGAGCAGCGCCCCGCGGACGTAGGGGTACTTCGGGCGGACCGGCGAGTAGACGTACCAGGAGAAGGAGGCGCCGCGGGGGCAGCCGCGCGGCTCGTAGTCGGGAGTGTCGGGACCGTTGGACGGGTAGTCGGTCTGCTGGGTCTCCCAGGTGACGAGCCCGTCCTTGACGTGGATCCGCCACGAGCAGGAGCCGGTGCAGTTGACCCCGTGGGTGGAGCGGACGATCCGGTCGTGCTGCCAGCGGCGGCGGTACGCCCGCTCCCACTCGCGCGAGTAGGTGGAGCGCTCGCTCCAGCCGTCGGCCGAGCGGTCGCGCGGCCCGAAGAACTGCCGCGCCCGCAGGAGCGCCCTTCCCTCAGCCACGCCCACTCCTCATGCGCGCAGAGGTAGCCCGTCCGGGCGCTCGCGAAACGTCGTCGCGAGCCCGACCCCGCCGGGGTGGCGGGCGTCCCCCGCCTGACGGGGCTGCGACACTAGGGGTGATGGGCGGGTTCTCCCTGGGCAAGGAGGCGGGCGCCGACGGGTCCTTCAGGCGGCAGGAGAGCCGCTTCCGCGACTGGGTCTCCGCCGACGGCTCGACGCCCTATCCGGCCGAGCCCGGGCGCTACCACCTCTACGTCTCCTGGGCCTGCCCGTGGGCGCACCGCACGATCATCGGCCGCCGCCTCAAGGGGCTCGAGGACGTCATCGGGCTGTCGGTCGTCGACCCGGTCCGCGACGAGCGCGGCTGGGCGTTCACCGGCGGCGAGTACGTCGACCGCGCCCAGGGGTTCTCCTTCCTCATGGAGGCCTACCGGGCGACCGACCCCGGCTACGCCGGCCGCGCGAGCGTCCCGGTGCTGTGGGACACGAAGACGAGGCGGATCGTCAACAACGAGTCCGCCGACATCCTCCGGATGCTCGACCGCGGCTTCGGCGAGCTGGCCGACGACCGCGTCGTGCTCTGCCCGCCGGAGCTCGAGGCCGAGATCGACGCGCTCAACGCCCGCATCTACGAGACGGTGAACAACGCCGTCTACAAGGCGGGCTTCGCGCGGCGCCAGGAGATCTACGAGCGCGAGGTGCGGACGCTCTTCGCGAGCCTCGCCGAGCTCGACGAGCGCCTCGCCGACCGGCGCTTCCTCTTCGGCGACGAGCCGCTGGAGACCGACTGGCGGCTGTTCACGACGCTCGTCCGCTTCGACTGCGTCTACGCCATCCACTTCAAGTGCAGCCTCCGCCGGCTCGTCGACTTCGAGCACCTCTGGCCATACGCGCGCGACCTCTACCAGCAGCCGGGGATCGCCGAGACCGTCCGCTTCGACGAGATCCGCGCCCACTACTACGGCACGCACCCGATGATCAACCCGACGCGGATCGTCGCCCTGCAACCGGAGGCCGACTGGACGGCGCCGCACGGGCGCGAGCGGCTCTCCGCGGGCGAGCAGCGAGCGGCCTGAGCGGCCTCAGCCGCGGCGGAGCAGTCGCCCGACCGCGGCCATGAGCTCGTCCGTCAGCTCCTCCGGCGAGCCCTCGGCGTGGCCGCCGACGACGCAGTGGCGCGCGTGGCCGTCGAGCAGGCCGAGCGCGACCTTGTCGAGCGCCGCCTGGATCGCGGCGATCTGCGTGAGGACGTCGATGCAGTAGCGGTCCTCCTCGACCATCCGCTCGACGCCGCGCACCTGCCCCTCGATCCGCCGCAGGCGCTTGAGGAGCTGGTCCTTGGTGGCGGTGTAGCCGCGCGTGGTGGTGGTCGCCGGGGGAGTCATCTGCTTCCTTTCGCGAGAGCCTTCTGCGCCAGATGCTAGCGCGTACCCCCACCGGGTATCCGAAACGTGGTAGGCTGGCAACGTCGTAGATACCCCCTCCCCGTATAAGGAGCCCGATGCGATGACCGACGCGACGACGACCCTCACCTTCTCCGTCCCCGGCGTGAGCTGCGAGCACTGCCGCGCCGCGATCACCGAGGAGGTCACGCAGGTCGCCGGCGTCACCGGCGTCGACGTCGACCTCGAGGCCAAGCGGGTCGAGGTGCGCGGCAGCGACCTCGACGAGGCGGCCGTGCGCGAGGCGATCGCCGAGGCCGGCTACGAGATCGCCTGATGGGCGCGCTGCCCCGCCTCGGCCTCTTCGCGCTGGCGCTCGCGCTCCTGTTCGGCGCCGGCGCCCTGCTCGGCGGGGCGCTCGACCCTGACGCGCGCGGCGACGCCGCCATGGGCGAGGCCGGCCACGGCGAGCCCGCCGGTGAGGACGCCGCCCACGCCGGCGCGGAGCCGCCGCGTGGCCTCGCCGTCGCCGCCGGCGGCCTCCGCCTCGTCCCCGAGACGACCGAGCTGCCGCGCGGCGAGACGGTCCGCTTCCGCTTCCGCATCGCCGGCGAGGACGGCCGCACCGTGAGCGGCTTCGAGGTCGAGCACGAGCGGCCGATGCACGTCATCGTCGTCCGCCGCGACCTGAGCGGCTACCGGCATCTGCACCCGCGCCGGCGCGCGGACGGGAGCTGGGAGATGCCGCTGCGGCTGCCCGAGGCGGGCGAGTACCGCCTCTACGCCGACTTCGTCCGCGACGGCGAGCCGCAGACGCTCGGCGTCGACCTCCGGGTGCCCGGGCCGTACGAGCCGCGGGAGCTCCCCCATCCCGCCACGACGGCGAGCGCCGGCGACGGCTACGAGGTCGCCCTCCAGGCCGACGGCGCCGAGCTCGCCTTCACCGTCCGCAAGGACGGGCGGGAGGTGACGGACCTCGAGCCCTACCTCGGCGCCCGCGGCCACCTCGTCGCCCTGCGCGAGGGCGACCTCGCCTACCTCCACGTCCACCCCGGGAGCGCGGCGACCGAGGGGCGGGACATCCGCTTCGCCGTCGAGTTCCCCTCCGAGGGCCGCTACGCCCTCTACCTCCAGTTCAAGCACGAGGGCCGCGTCCGCACGGCCGTCTTCACCCACGAGACCGCGGAGGAGCGCGATGGCCACGCAGGCTGAGCACCTCGAGCTGCCGATCACCGGCATGACGTGCGCCTCGTGCGCGAGCCGGATCGAGCGGAAGCTGAACAAGCTGGAAGGCGTCGAGGCGAGCGTGAACTACGCGACCGAGCGCGCGACGGTCACCTTCGACCCCGAGCTGGTCGCGCCGGAGGACCTCGTCGCGGCGGTCGAGGCGGCCGGCTACGGGGCGGTCCTCCCCCACGGCGAGCACGAGGGCGAGCACCCGCGCGCGGAGGCAGACCCGACCGCCGACCTCCGCCGCCGGCTGATCGTCTCGGCCGTGCTGTCGCTGCCGGTGCTCCTGCTCTCGATGATCCCGCCGCTCCAGTTCGACTACTGGCAGTGGCTCGCCCTCCAGCTCGCGACGCCGGTCGTCCTCTGGGGCGCCTGGCCGTTCCACCGCGCCGCCTGGGCGAACCTCAAGCACGCCACGGCGACGATGGACACGCTCATCAGCGTCGGCACGCTCGCCGCCTGGGGCTGGTCGCTGTACGCGCTCTTCCTCGGCGACGCCGGCATGCCCGGGATGGAGATGGACTTCGACCTCATCCCGGAGGCGGGAGGGGGCAGCTCGGAGATCTACCTCGAGGTCGCCTCGGTCGTGACGACGTTCATCCTCGCCGGGCGGTACTTCGAGGCGCGCGCGAAGCGCAACGCCGGCGCCGCGCTGACGGCGCTGCTGGAGCTCGGCGCGAAGGACGTCGCCGTGCTCGGCGAGGACGGCAGCGAGCGGCGCGTGCCGGTCGAGCAGCTCGCCGTCGGCGACCGCTTCGTCGTCCGCCCGGGCGAGAAGATCGCCACCGACGGCGTCGTCGAGGAGGGCCGCTCGGCGGTCGACATGTCGATGCTCACCGGCGAGTCCGTACCGGTCGAGGTCGGCCCCGGTTCGGAGGTCGCCGGGGCGACGGTGAACGCCGGCGGGCGGCTCGTCGTGCGCGCGACGAGGGTCGGCGCCGACACCGCGCTCGCCCAGATCGCGCGCCTCGTCACCGAGGCCCAGTCGGGCAAGGCGCCGGTGCAGCGGCTCGCCGACCGGATCTCCGGCGTCTTCGTCCCGGTCGTCATCGGGATCGCCGCCGCGACGCTCGGCTTCTGGCTCGGCGCGGGCGAGGGCGCGTCGTTCGCCTTCACCGCCGCGGTCGCCGTGCTCATCATCGCCTGTCCGTGCGCGCTCGGCCTGGCGACGCCGACCGCGCTGCTCGTCGGCACCGGCCGCGGCGCCCAGCTCGGCCTGCTCATCAAGGGGCCGGAGATCCTCGAGTCGACGCGCCGGGTGGACACGATCGTGCTCGACAAGACCGGCACGGTGACGACCGGGCGGATGAGCCTCGTCGACGTCGCCGTCGCCGCCGGCGCCGAGCGGGCGGAGGTGCTGCGGCTCGCGGGCGCGCTCGAGAACGCCTCCGAGCACCCGATCGCCCAGGCGATTGCGCAGGCCGCGCGCGAGGAGCTGGGCGAGCTGCCCCCGGTCGGCGACTTCGCCAACCGCGAGGGGCTCGGCGTCGAGGGGGTCGTGGAGGGGCACGCGCTCGTCGTCGGCCGCCCGCAACTGCTCGCCGAGCACGGGATCGCGCTGCCGGCCGAGCTCGAGGAGGCGCGCACGCGCGCCCAGGCCGCCGGGCGGACGGCGATCGCCGTCGGCTGGGACGGCACCGCGCGGGCGATCCTCGTCGTCGCCGACACGGTGAAGCCCACGAGCCGCGAGGCCGTCGCCGCCCTGCGCGAGCTCGGGCTGCGGCCGGTGCTGCTCACCGGCGACCACGAGGCGACGGCGCGCGCCGTCGCCGCCGAGGTCGGCATCGACGAGGTCATCGCCGAGGTGCTGCCGGCCGACAAGGCCGAGGTCGTCCGGCGGCTCCAGGAGGAGGGGCGCGTCGTCGCGATGGTCGGCGACGGCGTCAACGACGCGCCCGCGCTCGCCCAGGCCGACCTGGGGCTGAGCATCGGCACCGGCACCGACGTGGCGATCGAGGCGAGCGACCTCACGCTCGTCTCCGGCGACCTGCGCGCCGCCGCCGACGCGATCCGGCTGTCGCGGCGGACGCTGCGGACGATCAAGCAGAACCTCGCCTGGGCGTTCGGCTACAACGTCGCCGCGATCCCGCTCGCCGCCGCCGGCCTGCTCAACCCCGTCATCGCCGGGGCGGCGATGGCGCTCTCGAGCGTGTCGGTCGTCGCGAACGCGCTGCGGCTGCGCCGCTTCCGCTCGCTCCACGGGGCGGCGCCGGCCGCCGGGCCCGCGCCCGCCACCGAGCCGGCGCGGGCGGAGGCGGCGTAGGGCGGCGCGGCGCCGGGGGCCGCCTGACCCCCGCTACGGTTTCTCCGCCATGCGCCTCAGCGTCCTCGACCAGTCGCCGATCCCCGAGGGCTCGACGGGCGCGGAGGCGCTGCGCAACACGCTCGACCTCGCGCGGCTCTGCGACGAGCTCGGCTACCACCGCTACTGGCTCGCCGAGCACCACGGCGGCGTCATGCTCGCCGGGCCGAGCCCCGAGGCCCTCGTCGGCCCCGTCGCGGCGGCGACCGAGCGGATCCGGGTGGGGAGCGGCGGCGTCATGCTCCCCCACTACAGCCCGTACAAGGTGGCGGAGACCTTCAGCGTGCTGAGCGCGCTGTACCCGGGCCGGATCGACCTCGGCATCGGGCGCGCGCCCGGCACCGACCCGCTGACGACGTACGCGCTCCAGCGCGACCGCCGCCAGGCCGCGCCCGACGACTTCCCGCAGCAGCTCAGCGAGTTGCTCGGCTACCTCGAGGACGCGCTGCCGGCCAACCATCCCTTCGCGCGGCTCGGCGCGACGCTGCCCGGCCGGCCGGAGTCGCCGGAGCTGTGGCTGCTCGGCTCCTCGGCGCAGAGCGCGATCTGGGCCGCGCAGCTCGGGCTGCCGTACTCGTTCGCCGACTTCATCAACCCGGAGGGCGCGGAGATCGCGCGCCTCTACCGCGAGCGCTTCGATCCCGGCGCGGGGCGCCTCCAAGCGCCGCGGGTGTCCGTCGGGGTGTGGGCGCTGTGCGCGGACACCGACGAGGAGGCGGTGAAGCTCGCCGCCAGCGCGCGGATGGCGATGGCGATGCTCCGCCGCGGGCAGCCCATCCCCGTCCCGCCGGTCGAGAAGGCCGTGCGCTGGTACGAGGCGCAGGGCAAGCCGGTCGAGACCGAGGCGGGCCTGCGCAACCGGCGGATGGTGCTCGGCGCGCCCGCGACCGTGCGCGCGGGCATCGAGCGAATCGCCGACGCCTACGGCGCCGAGGAGGTCATCCTCGTCAACGTCGTCCACGACCACCAGGCCCGCCGCCGCTCCTACGAGCTCATCGCCGAGGCCTTCGGCCTCCCCGCCGCCGCGGACCGCGCCGCCGCGGCGTGACGGAGCGAGAACGTCCCGGACTGGACCCTATAGGGGCCACTGCTGGACGTTCTCGCGTCAGCGGGGCTCGAGGATGACGAGCGGGATCGTCCGGTCGGTCCGCGCCTGGTAGTCCGCGTAGCCCGGCCAGACCTCGACCGCGCGCGGCCACAGCCGCTCGCGCTCCTCCGGCGTGGCGACGCGCGCCCGGACCGCCATGCGCCGGCGGCCGATGCGGACCCAGGTGTCCGGGTGGGCGCTGAGGTTGTGGAACCACGCCGGATTGCGGGGGTGGCCGCCCTTCGAGGCGACGAGCACGACGTTCTCGCCGTCGCGGACGTAGACGAGCGGCGTCGTGCGCCGGCGGCCGCTGCGCGCGCCGGTGTGCTCGAGCAGCAGCATCGGCGGGGCGAACGGGACGCGGTGGCCGATGAGCCCGCCGCTCACCCGGTAGAGGAAGGCGTGCAGGGCGGCCGCGCGGCGCAGCAGCGGCCAGCTCCGGTCGGCGATCGCGAGGTAGTCCACGGGCGCAAGCCTCTCCGATCGCGCCGCTCGCGCCAAGCCCCCGCGCACGAGAACGTCCGGCAATGGCCCCTATAGGGGCCACTGGTGGACGTTCTCGGGGGTGGGGCACGATGAACGTCCCGCCATGGCCCCTATAGGGGCCGGCCATGGACGTTCTCGCGTCAGGGCTCCAGGAGCACCGGCACGCCGTCGGGCGTGCGGAGCTCGCGCCGCTCCGGGGCGCCGCCGATGACGACGGCGTCGAGGCCGGGGCCCTCGGGCGGCTCGAGCGGCTGCCCGCGCGACATCCAGACGTTCGCGCCGACGTGGTGGTGGTAGCCCTCGTCGGCGAGGAAGGCGGCGTCGGCGCCGTACATCGTCATGAGCTCCATCCCGACCTCGCGCGTCCAGAAGTCGATCGCGGGCGGGATCTCGGCGACCTTGAGGTGGACGTGGCCAACGTCGACGCCGGCGCTGTCGCCGCGCTCCTCGCGCAGGAGGTCCTCGAGGTCGAGCGGGAGCGTCGCCATGGCGACCTTCTGGCCCGGCCCGGGCTCCGGCCACTGCTCGCGCGGGCGGTCGCGGTAGAGCTCGATGCCGAGGCCGTCGGGGTCGTCGAGGTAGAGCGCCTCGGAGACGAGGTGGTCGGAGGCGCCCGACAGCCCGACCCGCTCCTCGAGCAGCCGCTGGAGCGCCGCCGCCAGCCCGGCGCGGGTCGGATAGCGGAAGGCGGTGTGGAACAGGCCCGCCGCGCGGCGGAGCGCCTGGCCGGGGCGCTCGGCGCGCCGCAGCACGAGCCGGACGGGGCCGCCGTCCGGGGCGCCGAGCTCCGCGCGGTCGAGGCCGAGCGAGCGGGCCGTCATCCCGGTCACGCGCGCGTAGAAGCCGGCGCTGCGCTCGACGTCGGAGACCCGCAGCTCGATCCGCTCGACGTGCATGGGTCCATTCTGCCGGGCGGAGGCACGGGGCGGCGGGGCAGGGCACGGGGCGGCCAGGGGCAGGGCACCGGGCGGCCGCGGGCGCGGGCACCGGCGACGGCGGGCGGGGCACCGGGCGGCCGCGGGCGCGGGCCGATACGGTTCCCGCCCGTGACGGGCACCCGCCGCTGCGCAGCGATCCAGCTCGAGCCCAAGCTCGGCGACGTCGAGGCCAATCTCCGCCGCTGCCGCGCGCTCGCGCAGGAGGCGCTCGCCGCCGGCGCGGAGGTCGTGATCCTGCCGGAGTTCTTCACGACCGGGATGGCCTACCTGCCCGAGGTCGCCGACGGCGCCGTCCCCTACGACGGCCCGGCGCTCGCGCTGCTGCGCGAGATCGCCGCCGAGGGCGCGCTCGCCGGCGGCTCCTTCCTGGCGCTCGACGACGACGGCGAGGTCCGCAACGCCTTCGTGCTCGCGGGCCCCGACGGCGTGCTCGGCCGCCACGACAAGGACCTGCCGACGATGTGGGAGAACGCCTGCTACGTCGGCGGGAGCGACGACGGCGTCATCCCGCTCCCCTCCGGCGGCGCCGCGGGGGTCGCGCTCTGCTGGGAGCTCATGCGCTCCCAGACGGTCCGGCGGCTGCGCGGGCGCGTCGACATCGTGCTCGGCGGCTCGGCGTGGTGGAGCGTCCCGCCGTGGCCGCCGCGGGCGCTGACCCGCCGCTGGGAGCGGGCCAACCACGCGACCGCCACCGGCGCCCCGGCCGCGTTCGCGCGCATGCTCGGCGTCCCCGTCGTCCACGCCTCCCACTGCGGCGGCCTCGAGTGCCCGATGCCGTGGGCGCCGTGGGTGCGCTACCGCGGCCACTACGAGGGCCCGACGACGATCGTCGCGGGCGACGGGACGGTCCTCGCCGAGCGGCCGGCCGCGGCGGGCGAGGGGGTCGTCGTCGCCGACGTCGCCTTCGGCGCGGTCGAGCCGAGTCTCCCGACCCCCGACGGCTTCTGGCTCCACGAGCGCGGCCCGCTGCCGACGTTCGCCTGGCACTACCAGCGCATCCACGGCCGCCGCGCCTACCGCCGGCGCCGGCGCCGGCGCCGGACGCCCGCCTGACCGTGCCGCTGCTCACCGCGCTCGGCCTCGCCTCGATCGCGCTCGGCGCGGTCTCCGGCTGGCTCGTGCTCGTCGCGACCGAGCGGCCCCAGTGGCTGCGCCGCTGGGGCATCGTCGCGCCCGGCCGCTTCCGCCAGGCCCACCTCGACTGGGTGATGATGGGCCTCATCCTCATCGCCATCCAGACCGCGGTGCCCGGCCTCCCCGGCTGGATCCGCGCGCTCGTCGTGGTCGGGACGATCGTCAACCCGCTCCTGTTCCTGCCGCTGGCGTGGGGCGCGCACGTGAAGGAGCACCCCGTCTACCGCGCCGTGACGGTCGCCTCCTTCACCGCGGCGAGCGTCGGCCTGTCGGCGGTCGCCGTCCACGCGATCGCATAGGCGGCGAAAGGGCCCGGCCGGTTCACCGGCCGGGCCCCTCGCTGGACCGGACTGGACCGACGCACCGCCCCGTGCGGGGCGGACGCCTGTGTCGCTACCGCCCGCGGGCGCGTTGCGCCTTCGACGGGCGGGCGCAGTTGCGCGGCGCCACGGCGAGGCCCGCGGCGCCGTCCCCCACGGCCGCGCTCTCGACGCGGTAGCGCGTCCCCGGCCGGTACTTCGCGTAGCGGACGAAGACGCCGCTGGCGCTCGTCGTGAACGCCTGGGCGCGCGCGCTCGCCATCGCGGCCGGGCGCGGGCTCGTCGAGGTGGCGGCGGCCGTCCAGCCGCTGCCGCGGCGTGAGGCGCTCACCGTCGCCACCGCCGCGCCCGCCGACGGGCGGACGTGGCCCCAGATCCGCACCGGGCCGCGCACCCAGCGGCGCTTGACGCGGATCCGGCCGCCGCGCGTGCGGACGCGGACGCGCTTGCGGGTCCACTGGCACTCCGCATGCATCGCGAGCTTGAAGCTCGTCGCCGAGGGCTTCGGCGTGCCGTCGTGGAAGAACAGGCCCGACTGCCAGTCGCCGTACTCGCGCTTGCCGCGCGCGGCGTCCTCGGCCGAGACGGTGCCCATGTCGCGGAGCAGGAACTGCGGCCACGACCGCACCCGCTTGTTCTGCCACGCGATCGCCTCGGCCCAGTTGAGGTAGACGGCCTGCTGCGCCGGCGACCACGGCTTCTCCGGGTCGGGCGGGTTCGTCTCATAGCCGAACTCCGTCAGGTAGACGTTGCGCAGCTTCGGGTCGATCCGCCGCATCTTCACGAGCTTGTCGAGCGTCTTCGTGAGGCGGTCGAGCGCGCCGATCGGCAGGTTGTCCGGCTGGCGCTCGGCCTGGAAGTCCGGGCGGTGCAGGAGCGAGTACGGGTGGTGCGAGAACCCGTCGCCCATGAGCGGGCGGTAGTTCGCGCACTCGCCGGTCTTCTTCGGCCGCAGCTTCTCGTCCACGCAGGCGAGCTCGCGGATGAAGAGCAGCGGCGCCATCCCGGACTGCTCGCTGCGCGGCTTCGTCGTGCCGGTGCTCGAGGTCGCGCCGACGAGCACGAGGCTGTCGGGCTGGATGCCCTTGATCGCCGGGTAGGCGGCCTCGACCATCGCGCGGTAGATGTGCGGCGAGCGCGGGCGCCAGCCGCTCGAGGTCCGCTCCCACTGCGGCTGGACGAAGCCCGGGTGGTTGGGCTCGTTCCAGATCGTCCACCACGTCACGCGCGGGAGCGGCTTGCGCTCCTGCTTGACGGCGGCCTTCTGCTGCTGCTTCTGCTGCGGCTTGCCCCAGCCGAAGAAGCCGCCGAAGAGCTGCTCGAGGAAGCTCTGGTCGCGCGAGGGCTTCGGGGGCTCGCCCTGGCCGTCGGTGTTCGGCTTCGGCTCGGGCGGGACGAAGTCGCCGTTGTAGCGGCGGACGACGGCCTTCGTGAACTCGGCGAACTCCTGCGGGTCGATGTCCCAGCGCGCGCGGCCGTCCCCGGGGTCGCCCTTCGTCGCCCACAGCGGCGCCCAGAAGGCGATGTCGATCATCACCTCCAGCCCGGCCTCCTTGGCCATGACGACGGCGCGGTCGAGCGCGCGCCAGAAGCCCCACGGGTCCGGGTAGGCCGCGGGGTCGCTCGCGTCGAAGTCCGGCTTCGTGGCGCTGTCGGCGTCGGGGGCGAGCACCGACCAGCCGGCGGTCAGGCGGACGCGGTCGACGCCGAGCTCCTTGAGCGTGCGCATGTTCTCGCGCACCTGCTCGTCCGGCTGGTGGAGCAGCGCCGCGTCGTCCTGCAGGATCGTCTCGATCGGGGGCCGGGCCTCGGCCACGGCCGGTGTCGCGGCGACGACGGCGAGCGCGCCGGCGACCGCCGCTACGAGCTTTCGTCGGAGGCCTCCGTGCCTCCCGCGGTTGTCCATCCCTGTCGGTCCTCCTTCGGCTGCTGGGCTGTCTCGCGTCCGGCGAGACCCCTGGCTTTGCGTCCCCGCCTCACGACGGGTTTGCCTTTGTCGAGAGCTGCCTGTTGTGGGAAGGCGGCCCGGTCTAGCGCTTGCGGCTCACCCGGCAGCGGCGGTCGTACTTGCGCAGCGCCTTGCGCCCGGCGCGCTTGGCGGCGCGGCGCTTGGCCGGGCTGCACGCCCGCTTCGCCCGCTGCTTCTTCCGCTTCGCGCGCGCGGCGCGCTCGCGCGCCGCCTCCGCGGAGTCGTCACAAGCCGTGCCGAGGTGCCCGCAGGTGAGCGCGTACACCTCCTCGTTGCTGAGCGCCTTCTGCTCGGAGGCCCCAGCCGTGGAAGCGGTCACCCCGCCGATCGCGAGCGTCGCGACGAGCGCGGCGACGATGGTCTTGGTGCGAATGTTCGAAGCTGTCATGTGCGCGGTCCCCTTTCCTTCCGCCCTTGTCCTCGCCACTTCGGGGCTCCGGCTCAAGCGCTTCCTGGCGCGTTTGGCCGGATGGCGGATGGGGCCCGCGCGGGGCTAAGGGTCGAGCACGCGCACCGGCTCGCAGCGCGGAACGCAGAGGTCGGCCTGGATCGCGCCGAGGGCGTTGGCGACGGTCTGCATGCGCACGAGCGCCTGCCGGCGGCGCGCGTCGGTGTCGTCGGCCTGGAGATCCCGCTCGAGCTCCTGGACGAGCTCGAACGCCTCCGCGCGCAGCCGCGTGACGCGCGCGAACAGGTCGTGGTAAGCGAGCTCCATACGACTCTCCCTTCCTGCCCTGCTTGACGGACGGGAGGGGGCCTTCTCACAGCCGGTTGCAGGATCTGCACAGGTTTCGTGCTCCAAACCGGCAGGAACCCGGCTCCGTCTGGGGAATTGGTGGGCGGGGGCTCGCATGCCTCGCAACCCGGACATCGCCCTGCTCTGGCGGCGCTACGCGACACGGAAGGACGCGGAGACGCGTGCGGCGCTCGTGCTCGCGTACTGGCCGCTCGTCAAGGAGGTCGCCGCCTCGCTGCGGGCGAAGCTCCCCTCCCACGTCGACGAGGCCGACCTCACCTCGGCGGGGCTGTTCGGGCTCATGGACGCGATCGCGCGCTTCGACCCCGCGGCCGGCCAGCGCTTCGCGGCCTTCGCGCGCGCCCGCATCCGCGGGGCGATGATCGACGACCTGCGCGCGGCCGACTGGGCGCCGCGCCACGTGCGCGAGCACGCGCGCGAGGTGTGGGAGACCGGCTCGGCGCTCGAGCAGCGCCTGGGGCGGCGGGCCACCTACCAGGAGCTCGCGGCGGCGCTCGGGCTGACGCCCGAGCAGGTCCACGCCCGGCTCGCGCGCAACCTCCTCTCCCAGGTCGCCGCGCTGGACGCGGAGCTCCCGGCCGAGGCGTCGGACGAGCCGGTCCGGCTCATCGACACGATCGAGGACGCCGAGGCCGACGATCCCGAGCAGACGGTCGCCGCGGAGGAGCTGCGCGCGGGCATCGTCGCCGCGATCACCTCGCTGCCCTGGCGCGAGCGGCGGGTACTCACCGCCCACTACCGCCGCGGCCTCACCTTCCGCGAGATCGCGCGCTCGCTCGGCGTGAGCGAGTCGCGCGTCTTCCAGATCCACACCCAGGCGATGCGCCGGCTGCGCGACGAGATCCTCGCGCTCGTCGGCGGCGACACGATCCCGCTGGCGACGATCGTCGACGCCATCGCCGAGGCGCTCGAGGAGCTCGAGCCGGCCGAGGCCGCGGTCGGCTGAGGCTCCGCTAGCCTGCCCGTCCGCGATGGACCTCGGTCTCGACGGCAAGGTCGCGCTCGTCACCGGCGCGTCGAAGGGCATCGGCTTCGGCATCGCCCGCGCGCTCGCCCGCGAGGGCGCGCGCGTGGCGGTGAGCTCGCGCTCGCGCGAGCGGGTCGAGGCGGCCGCCGCGGAGGTCGGGGCGACGCCGTTCGTCCACGACACGCTCGACCTCGACGCGATCCCCGGCCTGGTCGAGGCGGTGGAGTCGGCGCTCGGGCCGATCTCGGTGCTCGTCACCAACACCGGCGGGCCGCCGCCGAACCCGGACCCGCTCGGGTTCACGCGCGAGCAGTGGGAGGACGCCTACCGCGAGCTCGTGCTCGCGCCGATGGCGTTCATCGAGCGCGTCGTGCCGGGGATGCGCGAGCGCCGCTGGGGCCGGATCGTCAACGTCGCCTCGACGTCGGTGCGCGAGCCGATCCCGAGCCTCATGCTCTCGAACGCCCACCGGACCGGGATCCTCGCCGCGTTCAAGACGCTCGCGCGCGAGCTCGCCGGCGACGGCATCACGCTGAACACGCTCCTCCCGGGCCGGATCGCGACCGACCGCCAGGCGCAGGTCGCCGGCTCGCTGGAGGAGGCCGAGCGGCGGGCGCAGGCCGAGGTGCCCGCCGGCCGGCTGGGGACGATCGACGAGATGGGCGCGGCCGCCGCCTTCCTCTGCTCCGAGCAGGCCGGCTACATCACCGGCGTCGCGCTCGCCGTGGACGGCGGGCTGCTGCGGTCGGTCTGAGCCGTGCGCGGGACGAACGTCCCGCAATCCCCCCTATAGGGGGCAGCGCGGGACGTTCTTCGTGTCAGTCCGCCGCGAGCGGGGGCACGCGCTCGCTGAAGCGCGTCTCCGCCTCGATCTGCGCGGCGAGCGAGAGCAGCGTCTGCTCGTCGCCCATGCGCCCGACGAGCTGGACGGCGAGCGGCAGCCCGTCGGCCGTCAGGCCGGCGGGGACCGAGGCGGCGGGGTTGCCGGTCGCGTTCCAGGGCGGCGTGTACGGGGTGAACGCCGCGACGCCGCTCGGGCCGAGCAGCGTGCGGACCGCGCCGCGCCCGTCCCAGCGGCCGACCGCCGGCGCGGGCTCGGCGAGCGCGGGCGTGAGCAGGACGTCGGCGTCGTCGAAGACGCGGTTGACGCGCGCGACGTGCTCGGCCTCGCGCCGGCGCAGCCAGGCGAGCACGCGCGGCGGGTAGAGCTTGCCGAGCCGCACCATCCCGCGCGTGCGGCGATCGAGGCGCTCGGGGTGCGGCAGCGTGCGCGCGTCGTCGTGGATGCCGCGCAGGTAGCGCGGGATGACGTTGAGCGACGCGAGCATCCCGTAATCGGGGTCACGCTCGACGACCTCGTGGCCGAGCGTCCGCAGCAGCTCCGCCATCTCGTGCCAGGCGCGCTCCATCTCGGGGCCGAGCCGGCCGAGCGTCTCCGGCGGGACCCGCTTGGAGATCGCGATCCGCAGCCGCGCGGGCGGGCTCGGCGGGGCGGTGTCGAGCCCGTCGGCGATGACGCCGAGGAAGAGCGCGGCGTCCTCGACCGTCCGCGTCAGCGGGCCGACGGCGACCATCCCGTGCCAGGCGGGCGGGTGCGGGACGCGCCCGCGCGTCGGCTTGAGGCCGAAGAGGTGGCAACAGGCGGCGGGGATGCGGATCGAGCCGGCGCCGTCGGAGCCGAGCGCGGCGCCGACCTCGCCGCCGGCGACCGCCGCGGCGCTGCCGCCGCTCGAGCCGCCCGGCGTGCGGTCGACCCGCCAGGGGTTGCGCGTCGTCCCGTAGGCCGGCGTCTCGCAGAACGGCCAGATGGTCAGCTCCGGCACGTTCGTCTTGCCGATGACGATCGCCCCCGCCTGCCGCAGCCGGCGGACGACCACGGCGTCCTCGCGCGCCGGGCCGCCGTGGGCGGCGGTGCCCTTCGCCGTCACCTCCCCGGCGACGTCGACGTCGTCCTTGATCGCGACCGGCACGCCGAGCAGCGGCCGCTCGTCGCCGGCGGCGACGCGCGCCTCCGCCTGGCGCGCCTCGGCGAGCGCGCGCTCGGCGAGCACGACGCGGAAGGCGTTGAGCGCCGGCTCGAGCGCCTCGATCCGCGCCAGGCAGGCCTCGACCACCTCGACGGGCGAGACCTCGCGCGCCCGGATCAGCCGCGCCTGCCGTGAGATCCCTGCGAGGGCCAGCTCCCGCTCGTCCATGATCGCGAAACCTTAGGCCACCGGGGCCTCCGCGCGCCGGGGATTGCGCACCCCCGCGGCCGAGATCCCCGCGCCGATGAAGAGCAGCGCCGCGACCGCGGCCATCCCCGCGTGGAAGCCCGCGACCCCCGCGTCGTCGGCGGCGGCCGCGAGCGCGTCGCGCTCGGCCGGCGCGAGCTCGTCGTCGTCGACCGCGGCGAGCGGGCGCTCCTTCGCGTCGTCGGCGGCGGCGCGCACGGCGGGGCTGGCGGCGGACGGGAGGCGGTCGTCGAGCTCGGCCGAGAACGCGGCCGAGACGACCGCGCCGACGGCGGCGATCGCGACGAGCCCGGCGACGCGCGCGACGGCGTTGTTGATCCCCGAGGCGATGCCCGCGTGGCGCTGCTCGACCGCGCCGAGCACCGTCGCGGTGAGCGGCGCGACGGTCATCGCGAGCCCGAGCCCGAAGACGAGCACCGCCGGCAGCACCTCGGTCACGTACGCGGCGTCCGCGCTCACGCGGAGGAGCAGCAGCCCGCCGACCCCGGCGACGGCCGGCCCGGCGGTCATGAGCGTCCGCGAGCCGATCCGCTCGGCGAGCGCGCCGAAGCGGCGCGAGAGCGCGAACAGCAGCAGCGAGATCGGGGCGAACGCCGCGCCCGCCTCGAAGGCGGTGTAGCCGGCGACCTGCTGGACGAAGAGCGCCGAGAAGAAGGTCAGCGCCCCCAGCCCGGCGTAGATCGCGAACGTCGCGAGGTTCGTCGCCGAGAAGTTGCGGTTGCGGAACAGCCGCAGCGGCACCATCGGCGCGGCGGCGACGCGCTCGCGGACGAGGAACAGCGTGCCGGCGACGAGCCCGAGCGCGAGCGGGACCCAGACCCCGGTCGCGGCGAAGCCGCGGTCGGGCTCCTCGATGAGCGCGTAGACGACGCCGCCGAAGGCGAGCGCGCACAGCAGCGCGCCCGGCCAGTCGATCCGCCGGCTCGCCTGCGGGTCGGCGCTCTCGGCGATCGCGCGCGCGAGCAGCAGCGTCGCCGCGACGAGCGGGACGTTGACCCAGAAGACGAGCCGCCACGAGATCGCGTCGACGAGCGCGCCGCCGACGAGCGGGCCGACGACGATGCCGACGCTCGTCCACGCCGTCCACGTCCCGATCGCCGCGCCGCGCTCGCCCTCGCCGAAGGTCGCGGTGATGATCGCGAGCGAGCTGGGGACGAGCAGCGCGCCGGCGACGCCCTGGAGCGCCCGCGCGGCGACGAGCGCCTCGACGCTCGGCGCGACCGCGCACAGCGCCGAGGTGAGCCCGAAGGCCGCCGTGCCGGCGACGAACACCCGCCGCCGCCCGACCACGTCGCCGAGCGAGCCGCCGACGAGCAGCAGCGACGAGAGCGTGAGCAGGTAGGCCTCGACGACCCACTGCTGCCCCGCGAGGTCGGCGTCGAGATCGGCGCGGAGCGCCGGGAGCGCGACGTTGACGACGGTCGAGTCGACGAAGGCGACGGTCGACGCCAGGATCGTCGCGACGAGCGTCAGGCGCTTGTCGCCCACCCGCGCAACGGTACCGTTGCGCGCCGTGGTGGACTTCGTCGTCGTCGGCGGCGGGATCGTCGGGCTCGCGGTGGCGCGCGAGCTGCTCGCCCGCCACCCCGGGGCCGAGCTCGTCGTCCGCGAGGCGGCGCCCGACGTCGGCGCCGAGCAGACCGGCCACAACAGCGGCGTCGTCCACGCCGGCATCTACTACGCGCCGGGGTCGCTGAAGGCGCGGCTCTGCGTCGAGGGCGCGCGGCTGCTGTACGAGTACTGCGAGGCGCGCGGGATCCCCGCCCGCAAGACGGGAAAGCTCATCGTCGCGCTCGACCGCGACGAGCTGCCGCGGCTGGAGGAGCTCGAGCGGCGGGGGCGGGCGAACGGCGTGCCGGGGCTGCGGCGGCTGAGCGGCGAGGAGCTGCGCGAGATCGAGCCCCACGCCGCCGGCATCGCCGCGCTCCACTCCCCCGAGACGGGCGTCGTCGACTTCCGCGCCGTCGCGCGGGCGCTGCGCGAGGACGTCGAGGCCGCCGGCGGGCGGGTGCTCACGTCGAGCCCGGTGACCGAGGACGAGGTCGCCCGCGGGCTCGGCGCGCGCACGGCGGTCTTCTGCGCCGGGCACGCCGCCGACCGCCTCGCGGTCGCCGCCGGCGCGTCGCCGGACCCACGCATCGTCCCCTTCCGCGGCGCGTTCCTGCGCGTCACCGGCGAGCAGGCGGGGCTGGTGCGCTCGATGATCTACCCGGTCCCCGACCCGTCGCTGCCGTTCCTCGGCGTCCACCTCACGCGCCGGATCGACGGCGAGCTCGTCGCCGGGCCGACGGCGCTGCTCGTCCCGCGCGCCCGCTCGCTCGCCTGGCCCGGGACGTGGCGGCTCATGCGCCGCTGGTGGCGGACGGGCGTGGCGGAGTTGCGCCGGGCGGCGAGCCGGCGGGCGTACGCGCGCGAGGTCGCCCGCTACGTCCCCGCCATCGACGCGGGCGCGCTCGAGCCGGCCTTCAGCGGCCTGCGCGCGCAGGCGCTCGGCCGCGACGGCCGCCTCGTCGACGACTTCGTCGTCTCCGAGACCCCGGGCGCCCTCCACGTCCGCAACGCGCCGTCGCCCGCGGCGACGTCGGCGCTCGCCCTCGCCCGGCTGATCGTGGACCGCGTCGAGCGCCAGTAGGCTGCCGGGCTCCACCATGGGCGCCCTCCTGCGCAGGATCGAGTCGCTTCCCCCGGCGGTCTCGCTCGCGCTCATCGTCCTCGCGGGGGCGCTCGCGGCCGCCGACATGGCGCTCGCGCTGGCGAGCTACTTCGTCATGCCGGACGAGCTGGGCTACGTCAAGCAGGCGATCGCGATCGGCGAGCGCGGCTTCCCCCTCACCCCGGGCGAGCCCTGGTACCTCTCGTGGGCGCAGCTCCAGCCGCTGCTCCTGGCGCCCGCCTACGCGCTCTTCGACACGCCGACGGCGTTCGACGTCGCGCACGTGACGAACGGGGTGGTAATGGCGAGCGTCGCGATCCCCGCCTACCTGCTCGCCCGCCCGCTGCTGCCCTCGCGGCCGTGGGCCTACGCGGTCGCCGCGCTCTCGGTCGCGGTGCCGTGGCTGGCGATGGCGGGCAGCATGATGACCGAGGTCGTCGCCTACCCGGTCTTCGCCTGGGCGGCGCTCGCGATGCAGCGCGCGATCGCGCGGCCATCACTGGGCCGCGACGTCGCCGCCCTCGCCCTCATCGGGCTCGCCTTCTTCGCCCGCGCGCAGTTCGCCGTGCTGGGCCCGGCCTTCCTCGCCGCGATCGTCGCCCACGAGCTCGGCTGGGGGCTGCGCAGCGATCGCCGCGGCAGCGTCGCCGCCCGCACCGGGCGCGCGCTCCGCCGCGCGGTCGCGCGCCATCCGGCGGCCGTCCTCGCCGCGGCCGCCGGGCTCGTGGGCGTGGTCGCGCTCGGGATGGACGACCTGCTCGGCGGCTACCGCGTCGTCGGCGAGGGCGCGCTCCTGCCGGCGGGCACCCTCGCCGCCGGCCGGGAGCTGCTCGCCTGGATCGCCGTCGGGACCGGCGTCCTCCCGCTCGCCGTCGCCGGTGCCTGGGCGGCGGTCACGCTCCTGCGGCCGGAGAGCGAGGCCCACCACGCCTTCGCCGCGCTCGCGGTCGTCGTCGCCGCCGTGCTCTTCGTGCTCGGCGGCTCGTTCACCGTCCAGTTCACGAGCGGGATCAACGACCGCTACCTCTTCTACGTCGCCCCGCTGCTGTTCTGCGGGATGGCGCTCGGGCTCGTCCGCGGCCGGCCGATCGCGCCGGCGCTCGTCGTCACCGGCGCGCTCTGCGCGTGGATGCTCTACGCCTCGCACCTCCGCCCCGGGGTCTCGCTCGTCTCGCCGTCGGGGACATTCCAGGTCTTCCTGGACGGGCGCGCCTATGACGTCGGCCGCCTGATCGGCAATCCTGAGCTCGCCCTGCCGACCCTCCTCGGCCCGGCGGCGCTGCTCGCCGCGCTCGCCCTCGCAGCAGCGCTGCGGTGGCTGCCGGCGCGGCAAGTCGCCGTCGCGACGACGCTCGCCGTGCTCGCCTACGGCGTCGTCGAGACCGGCTACGTGCTGGACCGGATCGCCGACACCCAGGCCAGGGCGAGCCAGGACTTCCTCGAGAACCGCGACTGGGTCGACCGCGCCCTCCCCGGTGACGCGCGCGCCGCGGCTCTCGTCGGCGCGTTCGAGGACCCGGGAACGACCGTCGCCGTCTGGTGGGACCTCGTGTTCTGGAACCGCCAGGTCGACCGGGTCGTCATCGCCGAGGGGGACTCCCGCTACGACCAGCCGTTCCACACCCGCTTCACGTTCGACCCCGAGACCGGCGACCTCGAGGGGCTCGACCACCGCGCCTGGCTCGTCCGCGCGAGCGGCGACGTCCGCTTCGGCCTGCGCGGGGCCCGCGTCGTGGACGCGCGCAACATGCTCGAGCTCGTGCGCGCGCCGCGCCCGTACCGGGCCGAGTGGGCCGTGCTCGGCGCCGGCCCCCGCGGCCGCGTCCCGGCGGGCGAGACGGTCCGCGTCCGCGTCTACGGCGACGGCCGCGCGCGGCGGCGGACGGTGACGCTCGCGCTCACGCCGACGCAGGACGCGCCCGGGCCGTACCGCTTCGTGGTCCGCGGCGAGCGGGGCGAGCGGCGCGGGCAGGTCGCGCCGGGCGGGACGACCGAGCTGCGCGAGCGCGTCCGCGTCCCGGCGAGCGGCTACGCCGACGTCACGCTGGCCGTGCCCGCGACGCCCGGCGGGCCGGAGGGCGGCGGCGGGCTGCGGATCGCCTCCGTGCGGCTCGGGCCGTAGGCGACGGCTGGGCCGCGAGCCCGCCGCAACGAGCGCTCAAGCCCCCCGCCTGCACGGCCGGACCGCCATTCGCCACACCTGCGCGCCGCCCCGGGCGAGGAGCCTGACGTCCCGGTAGGGGCGCTCCGTCACGTTCCCGAGCGGCACCTCGAGCACCCGGGCCACCTCCGGGCTCGAGAAGGCGACGCGCGCGGGGCGTCGCCCGCCGGCGGATCCCATGACCACCCCGCCCACGCCGCTTGTCAGCAAGAAGGCCGCGCACTGGCGGGCGGCCGGCGTCAACCCGGCCGTGAAGATGCGGAACCTCGCCCGTGCGCCGTCGGCGATGAGGCCACGCGGGTCGATCCCGCCGAGCGCGGCCCAGCGCGCCCTGAACGGCCGCGCGAGCCGGTACAGCCGGATGCGCCAATTGGAGGCGAGCAGGCGCCCCGCGAGGCCGACCGGGCGGTACTGATCGATCGTCACGAGCTCCGGTGTCAGGCGGGCGGCGGGACCGATCCGGCCGGTCTCCCTGTCGAGAGCGCCCCTCAGGTGCCCGTAGCCGAGGTGCGCGGAGTGCTGGAACGAGCCGTTCCAGAAGGCCACCTCCGACCAGACCGCGGGCTCGGTAGGCGGCCAGCCGTCGCCGTCGAGGTAGCGGTAGTAGGCGTCGCGCCCGAGGGTGCGGTCGAGCAAGGTGCGCTCCTCGAACCCCGGGCCGCGGGGATCGCCGGCTTCCGCCACGTAGCGGTCGAGCGCGTAGCCGGCGAGGACGACGCCGGCCAGCAGCATCGCGGCGATCGTGCCGCCGGCCGCCAGGCGCGCCCGCCGGCCCCCGCCTCGCAGCGCCATGGCCACCGTCACCGTCAGCGCGAGCAGGACCGCGACGGCGAGGACGTCGGCGTAGTCCCGGAGCGCGCCCGGGGCGGCCGAGTAGATCCGGCCGAGCACGAGGCGGCGCCACGCCACCCGCCCGCCGGACGCCACGTGGTCGTACGCGTCGCGCTCCACCAGAGGGTCAGTTGCGACGATCAGCGCGCCGAGCGCCGCGCCGATCGCTGCGACGAGCGCGACCGGGGCCTCGCGCCGCTCGAGCCCCGCGATCGCACACAGGATCACGAACGGGGTGACGTAGAAGAGGTAGCGCTCCTCCTCCGGGGCGGAGACCGCGGCGACCGAGTAGGCGATGAGCGCGGTCGTCGCCACCCCCGCGACGACGAGGGCGAAGGCGGCGCGGTCCCGGCCTGCGGCGAGCGTCGCGACGATCCAGGCGAGCGCGAACGCGAACGGGACCAACAGCAGCCCCTCCGCGAACATCAGGACCAGCAGCTCGGCCTTGCGCCGGACGTGGCCGAGGTCGGGCAGCAGGGACGCCGGGTAGTAGCCGCGGGCGGCATCGACGCCGCCGAGGAGCAGCACCCAGGCCGCGCCCGCGGCGACGACCGCCACGAGCAGGCCGTGGCGGCGGGCGACGGCACGGGCCGCCTCGCGGAGGCGCGGGCCGGCGCCGCGGGCGCGCGCGTAGCGCAGCTCGAACGCGGCGACGGTGATCGGGAGCGCCCCCGCGACCACGACGAGCTGCGAGCGCGACAGCGCGGCGAGGGCGACGAAGAGCAACGCCAGGACGTCGTTGGCGACCCCGCCGCGCACCGCGCAGCGCCAGATCGCCCACACCGCCCAGGCCGTGGCCGGGTAGCCGACGGGCTCGTTGAGGAAGGTCGTGGCGAGCGCGACCCAGGGCGTCGCGACCGAGGCGGCGGCCGCGATCGTGGCCGCAAGCCGCCCGAGCCCGATGCCGCGGGCGAGCAGCCACACCGGGAAGGCCACCGAGGCATAGGCGACGGCCGGGATCAGCCGGCCCGCGACGAAGCTGTCGGCCGGCGGCAGGGCCGCGATCGCCGCGGCCTGGAGCACCTCGTGCAGGCGCTCGAAGCCGAGGTAGAAGAAACTCCGGTCGAACAGCGCCTCGGGGAAGCGACGGACGACCTCGCGCGCCTGCGTGAGGTAGATGTACTCGTCCGGCATGAACGTGCGGACGCGCACGGACTGCCAGCCGAGCAGGCAGGCCCCGGCGAGGAAGACCGCGAACGGAGGCGCGGCGGCCACGATGCGGGCGCGCATGGCGGCGGAACGTTACGCCAGCGACGGGACGGGGCGCCGCGGCGGCTGAGCGCTCAGCCCTCGCGCGGGCTGGCGAGGAACTTCCGCAGCGCCGCCTCGACCTGGTCGCCGGCGCGCTCCCAGGTCCGCTCCTCGACGAACTTCCGCGCCCGCGCGGCCATCGCGCGGCGGCCCTCGGGGTCGTCGAGGAGGGCGAGCACCGCCTCGGCGACCGAGACCGGGTCGGGCTCGGCCTGGACGACGTGCTCGCCCGAGGGCCCGAGCTGGGAGGCGACGTTGTCGCCGGCGAGCTCGACGACCGGCAGGCCCGAGGCCATCATCTCCTGCGCGACGAGCGAGTGCGTGGTGAGCGAGAAGCAGAGCCCGACGGTCGCGCGCTGGTAGAGGGCGGCGAGCGCGGCCGGGCTGGCGACGCCGAGGTGCTCGTGCGCGAACGGCGCGCGCAGCCGCCGCTCGGTCCCGAAGGTGACGACGTGGACGTCGGGGCGGCGCTCCTTCACGACCTGGAGCGCGGCGAGCGCGAGCTCGACGGCGCGCCGCTCCGTCTCGATCCGCGCGTAGCAGGCGACGGTCGCCGGCTCGCGCGTCTCCTCGCGCCCGGGGCGGTAGGTGAGCAGGTCGGTGCCGCACTCGAACCACTCCGCCCACAGGCCGTAGCGCTCGCGCAGGATCTCCGCCATCCACGGCGTGTAGGCGATGCAGCGGTAGCCCATCCGGTAGGTCTCCTCCGCCCACAGGTACTCGGCCGAGCGGGCGTGGAACTCGGGCTCGATGTCCTGGACGAGGTAGACCTTCTCCGCGCAGAACGGGAGGTCGCGCAGCGGGTAGGCGGTCCACCAGTTCGTCGCCACGCCGACGTCGCCGCCGCTCCAGTGCTCGAGCCCGCGGATGACCGGCGCCTCGATCGGGATGAAGTGGTCGCGGATCTCCGCCGCGAGCTCGTGCGCCGGGCGAGGGTCGCGGTGCATCGGGTCGAAGACGTAGACGACGCAGCGGTGGCCGCGCTGCTCGAGCATCCGGATGATCCGGAAGATCGTCGTGTGGCCGCCCGAGCCGCGCTTCCACGGCGGCAGGATCCACGCGAGCGTGAGCGACTCCTTGCTCGCCAGGTCGCGGTCGGGCTCGAGCGCCAGCGGCCGGCGCGGGAAGGCGTCGCGGATGAAGCCGTAGTCCCAGCCGGGGTCGGGCTCCACGAGCGGCGGCTGCCGCCGCTCGCCGGCCTCGAGCGGGCTGTCGGGGATCGCGACCGGCGTGAAGCTGTCGCGGCCCTCGAGGGAGAGCGCACGGCGGACGCGCCGCGGGAGGCGGTCGGCGCGCGTACCGAGGATCGCGCCCGCCTGGCGGATCGCGTGGTGGCGGGCCGAGACCATGAGCGGGCGCAGCGACCCGGCCTTCGAGCGCTGCTCGACCTCGCGCAGGTAGGCGCGGTCGGCGCGGACGAGGTGGAGGACGTCGCGCAGCGTCCGCCGCGGCCCGAACGGCTCGACGTGGCCGAGCACCTCGCGCAGCGAGCGGTACTCGTCGAAGTAGCGGCGGAGGAAGCCCAGCGGCGGGTAGTCGTGGGAGTGGATGACCTCGGCCTTCGGGTTGTACGCCTTCGCGAAGCCCGCCTCGATCATCTCGCGCCCCAGCAGCTGGTCCTCGGCGTACGGCACCGGCCGGTACGGCACGCGCTCCCACGCCCAGCGCGCGACGCAGCCGTTGACGTCGGAGAAGTACTGCCAGCGCCAGGCCTCGCGGCGGTAGGCGGCGAGCTGCCCGGGGTCGTCGCGGTCGAGCCGCTGGACGTCGATGCCGTCCTCCCCCCAGGAGCGGAAGAAGCGCCACATCTCCGCCTTGATCATGTGGCTGGCGTCGGGGCGCGGGCGATGCGGACCGAAGACGAGCGCGACGTCGTCGGCGGCGGCGAAGCCGTCGAGCAGCGCCTGCAGCCAGTGCTCGTGCGCGGGCGTCGCGTCCTGGGTGAGGAAGGCGATGTGGTCGCCGCGGGCGATCTCGACCATCCAGTTGCGCGTCGCGCCGTGGGAGAACGACGAGCGCGGGATCTCGTGGACGACCGCGCCGTGCCTGCGCGCGATCTCGACCGAGCGGTCGCGCGAGCCGGAGTCGACGACGAGCAGCTCGACCTCGCGGTCGACCTCCTGCGCGCGCACGGCCGAGAGCACCTCGTCGAGGTAGCGCTCGCCGTCGAGGACGGGGATCGCGACGGTGACGACGCTCACCGCAGACCCAGCCGCGCCTTCAGCGACCGCCACGCCGCCGCGAGCGCGCGCAGCGGCGCGGTGAGCCGCCAGGAGAGGCTCCCTTCCATCTGGGCGACGCGCTCGGCGAGCGCGTCGCGCTCCTGCGCCTTCGCCACCAGCTCCTGGAGCGGCGCCCAGGCCTCGTCGCGCCAGCGCTCGGCGGCCAGCGCGCGCTCGCGCCAGCGTGCGACCTCGTCCTCGCTCACAGCTCCTCCGCGACCCGCGGCGCCTCGCGGTTGAACACCCAGAAGCCGAGCGCGAACAGGACGACGACGATCCCCGCCGGGACGAGCAGCCAGGCCGCCCCGCCGATCGCCTCCGCGGCGGTCGGCGCCTGCGGGTCGACGATCGCGTGGCGGAGCTGCTCGATGATCGCCGCGAGGGGGTTGCACATGTAGGCGGTCTGCACGCTGTCGGGAACCGTCTCGACCGAGTAGAAGATCGGCGTCCCGTAGAACAGCACCTGGAGCACGACCTCGTAGATCGGGCTGACGTCGCGGAAGCGGACGTACAGCGCCGACAGCAGCATCGCGACGCCGGAGGCGAGCGCGACGAGCGGGACGAGCAGGACCGGCAGCCACAGCCACTCCAGCCGCGGCTCGATCCCGGAGATGAGCACGAAGGCGAACACCGCGACGAGGTTGAGCGCGAGGTTGAAGCACGAGGTCAGCACGACCGAGAGCGGGATGACGAGCCGCGGGAAGTGGACCTTGCGGACGAGGTTCTCGCGCGTGACGACCATCTGCACCGAGCGCGACGTCGCCTCGGCGAAGCCCTGGAAGACGACGAGCGCCATGAGCAGGTAGACGGGGTAGTGCGCGATCGGCTCGACCCCGAACTTCACGACCTGCGTGAAGATCACGTAGAGGACGCCGAAGAGCATGAGCGGTCGCGCGAGCTGCCAGAGGTAGCCGAGCACCGAGCCGAAGAAGCGCAGGCGGAACTCGGTCACCGCGAGCAGCCAGGTGAGCTCCCAGAAGCGGCGCAGGTCGCCGCCGAGCGCGGACGGCCCGGCGACCGGCCGCAGCGGCGCCTCGGCGGTCGCGCTCATCCGTCCACCCCCGCGGGCGCGGCGCCGTGCTCGAGCGCGACCTCGTGCGGGAGGTCGACGAGCCCGCCGCCGGCGCGGACGCCGTGGACGACGAACGAGCGGAAGCCGGCGCGGCGGTCGATGAGCTGGCGCCCCTCGCCGGGACGCAGCAGCGCCGCCACCAGCCCGTAGCGGCCGGGCGCGAGCGCGACGTCGAAGGTGACGGTGAACGTGCCGCGCTCGCCGGGTGCGAACCTCCCCGTCGGCCGGTTGAGCCAGTTCGAGTTCGTCGCGAAGACGCGGATGTCGTCCTCGTTCATGAGCTCGATCGCGGCGACGGGGTCGCGCACCTCCTCGCGCGCCTCGAACTCGACGACGATCCGGCAGCGCTCGCCCTGCGGGACCGCGTCGATCCGCTCGCCCGAGGCCGACTCCAGCCAGGCGTCGACGATCTCGGCGCTGCCGTCGCCGGCGCGCTGCTCGGCGCCGGGCCCGGCCGGGGCGACCGTGCCGCGCCCGAAGTTGAGCTCGCTGTAGAGCGTCGCGACCTCGCTGGGGTCGCCGAGCGAGACGAGCTCGCCCTGCTCGAGCAGCATCGCGCGGTCGCAGAAGCGCTCCACCAGCGCCATCGCGTGGGTGACGAAGAGGATCGTCCGTCCCTCGCGCCGCATCCGCTCGAACTCGTCGAAGCACTTCTGCTGGAAGGCGGCGTCGCCGACGGCGAGCACCTCGTCGATGAGCAGGATGTCCGCCTCGATCTGCGCCATCACCGCGAACGCGAGGCGGACGTGCATGCCCGACGAGTAGTTCTTCAGCTTGAGGTCGACGAAGTCCTCGAGCTCCGCGAAGGCGATGATCTCGTCGAAGCGGCGGCGCGCCTCGGCCTTCGTGAGGCCGAGCATGACGCCGTTGAGGATGACGTTGTCGCGCGCGGTGAGGTCCGGGTTGAAGCCGACGCCGAGCTCGATGAACGGCGACACGCGCCCGGCGGTGAGGATCTCGCCGCGGTCGACGCCGTAGATGCCGGCGATGCACTTCAGCAGCGTGCTCTTGCCGCTGCCGTTGCGCCCGACGATGCCGAAGAACTCGCCCGGGCGGACCTCGAAGGAGACGTCCCGGAGCGCCTGGAACTCGTCCGCCGACCGCCCGCGGAAGGGGTGGAAGACGCGCTCCTTGAGGGTGTGCAAACGCTCGTGGGGAAGACGGAAGGTCTTCCACACCCCCCGGCATGCGACAGCGGTCATCGCGGAAAAGCTTAGCGTTCCGCTCCACCGGTGAAGGCCTGCTTCCTGCTACCCGACCTGCAGCTGTCCGGCGGCGTCGGGGTCGTCCTCCGCCACGCCTGGCACCTGCGGCGCGACCCCGAGCTCGAGGTCTCGATCCTCCTCACCGACCACGACGCCAAGCCGGCGCCGTACGGCCTGCTCGCCGACCTCGACGTCCGCCCGATCGAGGACCTGCCCGCCGACGCGCGCTTCGACGTCGCGGTCGCGACGTGGTGGCAGACCGCCTACCGGCTGTTCGAGGTGCCGGCCGAGCGCTACGGCTACTTCGTCCAGAGCCTCGAGGACCGCTTCTACCTCGGCGACGACCCGGTCGAGCGCGGCGCGGTCGCGCTCACCTACGACATGCCGGTGACGTTCATCACCGAGGCGCGCTGGATCCAGGACTTCCTCGCCGCGCTGCGGCCCGACACGCAGTGCCACTACGTCCGCAACGGCGTCGACAAGGAGGTCTTCGCGCCGCCGGAGCGGATCGAGGCGCGCCCGCCCGGCTCGCCGCTGCGCGTCCTCATCGAGGGCAACCCCGACCATTGGCTCAAGGCGGTGCCGGACGCGCTCGAGGCCGTCGCGCGGACCGAGCGGCCGATGGAGACGACGCTCGTGAGCCCGCGCCCGCTCGGCGACCGCCGCTTCGCCGTCGACCGCCAGCTCGGCCCGCTGCGCGAGGAAGAGCTCGCCGCCGAGTACGCCGCCGCCGACGTCGTCGTCAAGCTCTCGCGCGTGGAGGGGATGTTCGGGCCGCCGCTGGAGGGCTTCCACAAGGGCGCGACCTGCCTCGTCACGCCCGTCACCGGCCACGAGGAGTACGTCGTCCGCGGCCACAACGGGATCGTCTGCGACTTCGACGACCTCGACGGCACCGCCCGCTGGCTCGACCTCCTCCAGGCCGACCGCGAGTTCACCGAGACCCTGCGCGCGAACGCGCTCGAGACGGCGAAGGCCTGGCCGTCGTGGGAGGAGGCGGCGGCCGAGATGACGCGGGCGCTGCGCGCCGTCGCCGAGGCCGAGCCGGCGGACCCGCACGCCAACGCGCGCGCGATCATGCGCCATGCCTGGAGCCTCGCCGAGGCCTCGCGCGCGGAGATGCTCCGCCGCCGCTCGAGGGCGGAGTGGATCGAGAAGCAGCTCGCGGCCTTCCACGAGACGCGCGGCTACAAGGTCGCGACCGCGCTCCAGCGGCTGAAGCGGCGACTCACCCCGGGGCGACGAGGGGACGGCCACAGCTCGTCGTCGAGCAGCCGCTCGTCCAGCCGCGGCCCGAGGAGGTCGCGCCCGAGCGGCTGCTGCGCCCGCTGCGCGAGCGCGGCTACGCGCTGCCCGCCGCGGGCGAGCCGCTGCGGGTCGCGCTCGTCGGCCAGGACACGTACTTCCTCGCCTGCGCGCTCGAGGCGCCCTGCCCGTGGGCGGAGCCGGCGTTCGAGGACTTCCGCTACGGCGCCGACCCGGACCGGCTCATGCTCCGCGTGCGCGCGTTCGACCCCCACGTCGTCGTCGTCTTCCGCCCCGAGCTCATCCCCGCCGGGCTGTTCGCCGAGCTGCGGGCGGTGACGATCGGCTGGCTCACCGAGCCGCTGCCGCGCACCCCCGACGGCGACGGCGCCCACCCGGACCAGCTCCGCCGCCTCGAGTACCTGAGCGCGACGGACGCGTCGAACTTCGACCGCATCGTCTCCTTCGACCCGCTCGTCGTCCGGGCGGCGCGCCGGTATGTGCCGGTGTGGCGCTCGGTGCCGCTGCCGGTCGCCGACTCGCTCTACGTCGACCGGATCGAGTCCGACCCCGAGTGCCGGCCGATCTTCATCGGCCGCTCGACGCCCCACCGCGAGCGGATGCTCGAGCGCTCGAAGCACTACCTCGAGCTGCTCCACATCGCGCACGGGACGAAGGCGGAGGAGCTCGCCGACGCGCTGCGGCGCGCGACGATCAGCGTCAACCTCCACAACGAGCCCTACCCGAGCTTCGAGAACCGCGTCTCGATCTCGCTCGCCGCCGGCCGGCTCGTCGTCTCCGAGCCGCTGTCGCCGACGCACGGGCTGGAGCCGGGGATCGACTTCGTCGAGGTGACGAACGCCTGGGAGGTCGACCAGGCCATCTGGGCGGTGAAGCAGTATCCGGAGGCGTACGAGCCGATGCGCCTGCGCGGGCGGCTGAAGGCCGAGCTGTTCCGCGCCTCGCGCGTGTACCCGCGACTCGTCAACGCCGCGCTCCACGACCTCGCCGTGTTCGGGTCGGAGCGCAGGCTCGGCTAGGCGCGCGGGCGGTCCCGCTCGCCCGCGCCGAAGGCCCGCCACAGCGACCAGAAGGCGAGCGCGGGCACGCCGAGCAGGACGGCGACGAGCAGCGGCCAGGTGAGCCACTCGCCGTAGGGGCGGAAGGCGGTCATCCGCTCCAGCGCGGCCGGGAGGAGCTCGAGCACGCTGCGCCGCTCGCGCTCGTAGAAGGCAAGCGCGACGTCGGGCTCGATCTCGCGGCCCTCCACGGCGACGCGCACGCGCGAGCGCGTCCGGACCTCCCCGGTGGCGTGGAGCGCGATCGGCCCGTCGCCGGCGTTGGCGATGCACGCCCGCCCGAGCAGCGACCGATCCGGCCCGTCGATGGCGAAGGACACGGGCGCGTTGTCGGGGTAGCCGCCGGCAGCGCGCGCCCGCTCGCGGTAGCCGGCCCCCGAGAGCTCGAGCTCGAGCGGCTGGCCGGGGCGGCCGAACGTCCCCACGCGGACGCGCGCCACGTCGGCGCCGGGGTCGAGCGCGACGTCGCGCAGGCACGCCTCCTCCCCGGGGCCGAGCTCGACCCGGACGACCGGGTCGAACAAGGGCGCGGTCGCGGGCGTCGAGACCGGCGACTCCCGCTCCTCCGAAAGCCACGGCACGAACGCGACGGCCGTCACGAGCGCGACGGCGGCGATCCCGAGCGCGAGCGCCGTTTTAGGCATAGAACCTCCCCAGCGCGAGCCCGAGGCCGGCGAGCTGGAGCACGACCCCGAGCGCGACGACGAGGCTCGCCACATACGGCGCCACCCGCCGCGGCAGCGACGAGACGACGAACGCGACCGCCGCGCCGAGCAGGGCGATGAGCGGGAAGAGGTAGCGGCCGACGATGATCGGGTCCTCGGGGTTGCTCAGCATCGCCCGGTAGGCGGCGAGGTGGAGGCCGAGGACGAGCGCGGCGACCGTCGTCGCGAGCACCGCGAGCAGCGGCCAGTGGCCGCGCAGCTCGGCGCGCCGGCCGACGAGCGCGACGGCGAGCGCCACCAGCCCGATGAGCGAGAGCCAGCGCAGCAGGTCGTAGAGCCCGTCGGGGTACAGCACCTCGAGCGAGGCGAAGACGCCCCAGAAGGTGTCGGAGAAGGCGACGCGCCAGTCGTAGTCCGGCCCGATCATGGGGTCCTGGAAGGGCAGGCGCGGGAGGTAGAACTGCCAGACGTAGGAGGCGAACTCGCTCGCCTGGAACGGCCGCGCGCCGTCCCCGCCGCCGGCGAGGCCGCCGTCGGCCTCACCGCCGGCCCCCCACGTGATCGCCCAGAACGCGACCGCGCCGGCGGCGACGCAGGCGAGCGCGCCGCCGCCGAGCGCGAGCGCCCGCGCGGGCCGCGCGCGCAGCCGCCACGCCGCGAGCGCGACGACGAGCAGCGCGGGCACGACGAAGGGCAGCGCGCGTGCGTGGGTGAGCGCGAGCGCGGCGGTCGTGGCGGCGAGCGCGGCGAGGCGGGCCGGGGTCGGCCCGCGCTTGACGACGAGGATCGCCGCATACAGGAACGCGCTCCCGAGCAGGCCCATCGCCGTGTCGGGGTTGACCATTCCCCCGAGGTAGGCGAGCTGCGGGTGGAGCGCGACGGCGCTCGTCGCCAGCGCCCGGATCCACAGCGCCCCGCCGAGCAGCTCGCCGGCGACGAGCCAGGCGAGCGCGACGGTCGCGACGTGGAGGAGGACGCTCCACAGCCGCATCGCGAACAGCCGGTCGAAGAGGTCCCCGCCGGCGGCGGAGGCCACGGCGTACGGGACCGCCTCGTAGGCGTAGTAGAGCGGCGGGTTCTGCCGTGCGGGGTTCGGGCCGGTGCCGTCGGCGCGGTCGGCATCGCCGAGCGTCGCGCGCACGCGCTCCCACCCCTCGAGGTCCGCCTCGGTCCAGGCGGGCCGCGCCGCGAGGTTGCCGACGAGCTGCCGGAGCCCGGCCCACAGCGCCGCCGTCACGGCCTCGGTCGAGTACGGGTTCTCGCGCTCGTCGACGTCCTGCGGCAGGTCGCCGCGCTCGACCATCCGCTGCGTGTAGCTGAAGTGGGCGATCTCGTCGTTGCCCTGCAGGGGCGGGATCACGACCGCCCACGCGAGCGAGCAGAGCGCGCTCAGCGCCAGCAGCGCGGCGAGCGGCGCCGGGACGCGGCGGAGGAGGCGACGGGCGCGGGCGAGCACGGGACCGGGCTAGGGCCGGTACTCGAACGGGAGCGCGTCGGCGATCTCGCGCAGCGGCGGCGCCTTGCTGTCGCGCTCGGACGCGATGAGCTCGAGGCCGGACGGCCACTCGATCCGGACGTCGGGGTCGGCGTAGTTGAAGCCGCCCTCGGCCTCGGGGTCGTAGTAGGTCGTGCACTTGTACGTCACGTCGGCGACCTCGGAGAGGACGCAGAAGCCGTGGGCGAAGCCGGGCGGGGCGTAGAGGATGTGGTGCTGCTCGTCGTCGAGCCGGAACGCCTCCCACTGCCCGAAGGTCGGCGAGCCGCGGCGGATGTCGACGAGCACGTCGAGGATCGCGCCGCGGACGCAGCGGATGAGCTTGCCCATCCCCGGCTGGTAGTGCATCCCGCGCACCACGCCGCGCCGGGAGCGGGAGTGGTTGTCCTGGACGAACTGCTCGGGGACGCCGAGGTTTGAGAACACGCTGTGGCGGTAGCTCTCGAGGAAGAACCCGCGCGCGTCGCCGTGGACGACGGGACGGACGAGCACCGGGCCCTCGAGTCGCGTCGGAAGGCGCTCCATAGGGCGCGCAGGCTAACGCCGCCGATGAGTCCGGGCCCCGCCGGCGGTCTGTGCGGGTGAGGCGGAAAGCCCGCAGCTTTCGACCCCGACGCGCCCCCAAGGTGCAGACTGCCCAGATGACCTCTTCCTCTTCCACCCTCGCCATCGAAGCCGGCGGTCTCGTGAAGACGTTCGGCGAGACGCGCGCCGTCGACGGCGTCGACCTCGCCGTCCGCCGCGGGTCCGTCTACGGCGTCCTCGGCCCCAACGGCGCCGGCAAGACGACGACCATCCGCATGCTCGCCACGCTGCTGCGGCCGGACGCCGGCTCGGCGCGGGTGCTCGGCCACGACGTCGTCGGCGACGCCGACGAGGTACGGCGGCGCGTGAGCCTGACCGGCCAGCTCGCCTCGGTGGACGAGGACCTCACCGGGCGCGAGAACCTCATCCTCGTCGGCCGCCTGCTCGGGCTCGGCCGCGCGCAGGCGAAGGCGCGCGCCGACGAGCTGCTCGACGCGTTCGGGATCAGCGACGCGGCCGGGCGGCTCGTCAAGCACTACTCGGGCGGGATGCGGCGGCGGCTCGACATCGCCGCGAGCATCGTCGTGACGCCGGAGCTCATGTTCCTCGACGAGCCGACGACCGGGCTGGACCCGCGCTCGCGCAACCAGGTGTGGGACATCGTGCGCGCGCTCGCCGCGAACGGGACGACGGTCCTGCTCTGCACCCAATACCTCGAGGAGGCCGATCAGCTCGCCGACGGGATCGCGGTGATCGACCACGGCAAGGTGATCGCGGAGGGCACCCCGGCGCAGCTCAAGGCGTCGATCGGCGGCGGCGCGCTCCACGTCCGCCTGCTCGACCCCGAGCAGCGGCCCGCCGCGCAGCAGGTGCTCGAGCGGGAGCTCGGCGGCGTCCACCTCGAGCCCGACCCCGCCGCGCTGTCGGCCGAATGCGGCGACGCCGACCGCGCCGCCGAGGCGGTCGGCGCGCTCACCCGCGCCGGCGTCGGCGTCGCGGCCTTCACGCTCGGCCAGCCGAGCCTCGACGAGGTCTTCCTCAGGCTCACCGGCCGGCCCGCGGAGGAGCAGATCGAGACCGTCGAGGAGGTCGCATGAGCACGGCCCCCACCGCGCAGGCGCAGGCCGCCCTCGAGCAGGAGGCCGTCCGCAAGGCGCTCTCGTCGATCGAGCGCCCCGAGCCGGCGAGCGGCCTGCGCGCCGCGCTCACCTTCGGCTGGCGCGGGATGCTCAAGGTCAAGCACGTCCCCGAGCAGCTCCTCGACGTGACGCTGACGCCGGTGATGTTCACGCTCATGTTCACGTACCTCTTTGGCGGCGCGATCGAGGGCTCGACGCAGGCCTACCTCCAGTACGTCCTGCCGGGCGTGCTCGTCATGTCGGTGCTGTTCACGACCGTCTACTCGGGCATCTCGCTCAACACCGACCTGACGAAGGGCGTGATCGACCGTTTCCGCTCGCTGCCGCTGTGGCGGCCGGCGCCGCTGCTCGGCGCGCTGCTCGGCGACAGCGTCCGCTACCTCGTCGCCGGGACGGTGATCATCGTGCTCGGCCTCATCCTCGGGTACGACCCCCACGGCGGCGTGCTCGGCCTGTTCGGGGCGCTCGCGCTCGCGGTGCTCTTCTCGTTCGCGATCTCGTGGGCGTTCACGACGATGGGCCTGCTGCTGCGCTCGCCCAACGCGGTGATGAACGCCGGCTTCACGACGATCTTCCCGCTCACGTTCCTCAGCAACGTCTTCGTCGACCCCGAGACGCTGCCCGCGGGGCTGAAGGCGTTCGTCGACGTCAACCCCATCACCCACCTCGTCGACGCCGCGCGCGGGCTGATGGAGGGCGACCCCGACGGCGGCGCGATGCTCGTCGTGCTCGTGTCGGCGATCGCGCTGACGGCGATCTTCATGCCGATCACGACGCGGCTGTACCGGAGGGCGTGAAGCGAAGGGAGCCGCGCGGTATCACTCTCCGCCGCAAGCGACGGAAGGAGATGGTGTGGCGGCTCCCTACACGCTGACCAAGCTGACCGAGGTCGAGGACTCGGCGCAGAAGTTCGGCCACGGCGAGCACCAGGAGGCGCGCTTCGCGACGAAGGAGCTCAAGACCGAGCGGACCGGCGTCAGCTACCACCGCGTGAAGCCGAACATGCGCCAGGCCTTCGGCCACCGGCACGAGCAGGCCGAGGAGGTGTACGTCGTGCTGTCGGGCTCCGGCCGGGTGAAGCTCGACGACGAGATCGTCGAGCTCGAACCGCTCGACGCGCTGCGCGTCTCCCCCGGCGTCACGCGCCAGTTCGAGGGCGGCCCGCACGGGCTGGAGTTCCTCGCCTTCGGCCCGCACGTGCCCGGCGACGGCGAGATCCTGCCCGGCTGGTGGAAGGACTGAACGGCGCAGGCGACCGAGGCGGTCACCCACGTCTCTCGGCACCGCCCGTCGGGGGGGCGAGGTCTCTAGGCTGCCCATCGTGATTCGCCGGATCTTGCTCGTCAGCTTCTTCTACCCGCCGAGCCGCGAGGCCGGCGTCCACCGGGCGGTGGCGATGGCGAAGTACTTGCGCCGGACGGGGCACGAGGTCACGGTGCTGTCGACGAGCGCGTACGGCACGTTGCCCGACGACGCCGAGCGCGGGATCGTCCGCTCCCACGACCTCCAGGTCACCGCTTCCCGGCTGCGCCTCCGCCGCGGCGGCGATGTCTTCGAGCGCGGCGAGTACGACGGCCGTCGCCACCCCCTCAGCGCGGTCATCGTGCCGGAGCCGACACTCGTGGCCTGGGCGCCGTTCGCCATCGCGAAGGCGGTGGCGCTGCACCGGCGCATTGGCTTCGACGCCGTCGTCACGACCTCGCCGCCGGAGTCGGCGCATGTGGTCGGCTGGGCACTGCAACGGATCGGCCTCCCGTGGGTTGCTGACGTCCGAGACGGCTGGACGTTCGAGACCTTCCGCCCGCCGTGGCCGACCGAGCTCCAGCGGCGGCTGGAGGTGGCGCTGGAGCGCGCGCTCTTCAGGCGCGCCGATGTCGTCACCTGCGTCGCGCAGGCGCTCGCCGACGACGTGCGGACGCGGATCGGCGGCAACGGCGTCGTAGTGACGAATGGCTGGGACCCCGAGCTCGCCGCCGGCGCGGTCGACCCCTCCGCCGCCGAGCGCCTGCTCGACCCGCAGCGCCGCTCGCTCGTCTACACCGGCCGGCTCGCCTTCGTCGACCGCGACGTCACGGTGCTCGTGCGGGCGCTCGCCCGGCTCGCCCGCGCAGAGCCGGACGTGGCCGCGCGCTTGGAGCTCGTCTTCGCCGGCTCCTACACCGAGGAGGAGCGGCGGCTGTTCGCCACCGACGTAGCGCCCGCCCGGATCGTCGTCGCGGGCAGCCTCCCGCGAGAGCAGTCGCTCGGCCTCCAGCAGGCCGCCGACGCCAACCTGCTCGTCACCGCCGGGACCCGCCGCCACGAGGTCACGGGCAAGCTGTTCGAGTACCTCGGCGCCAGCCGCCCGATTATCGCGCTCGCGCACCGCGACGAGGCCGCGCGCATCGTCGCCGAGACCGAGGCGGGCCGGGTCGTCGCCCACCACGACGAGGACGCCGCCGCCGACGCGCTGCGCGCGCTCGCGGCGGGGGAGCTGCGGCCCCCGGCGGAGGAGGCGGTACGCCGCTACTGCTACCCGGGCGTCGCGGAGCGGATGCTCGAGGCGATCGAGGACGCGATCGCGCGCCGCTAAGGCGCACGTCCGGGGCCGCGAGCCTGCCCGTAGCATCCGCGCCCATGCACCTGGCCTTCGCGCTGTTGACCCTCGTCCCCGGCAAGGCCGGGGGATCCGAGTCGAGCGTCCGCGAGCTGCTGCGGGAGTTCGGGCGGGGCAACGGCCCCGAGCGCGTGACCGTCCTCGCGAACCCCCTCGTCGCCGAGGCGTATGAGGACTTCGCCCGAGGACCGGTCGCCCTGCGCGAGGTCTCGCCCGTCCGGGCGGGCCACCATCCGCTCCGGCGCCTGGCCGCCATCGGCTCGGCGCGGCTGCTCGCGCGGGGCCTCCGCCGCCTCGGGGCCGACGTCCTCCACCACCCGGTGACGGTGCCGGTCCCGCGCCTCGCGGGCACGCCGACGGTGACGACGATCCACGACCTCCAGCACCACGACCTGCCGTCGCTCTTCTCCCGCGCCGAGCGCGCGTGGCGCCGGTGGGCCTACGACGACGCGGCGCGCAAGGCCGACCTCGTCGTGACGCCGAGCGAGTACTCCCGCGGGCGGATCGTCGACCTCCTCGGCGTCGAGCCGGCGAGGGTGCGGGCGATCCCCCACGGGATCGACCACGGCCGCTTCGTCCCCGAGCCCGGCCCCCGCGACGCCGACCTGCGGACCCGGCTCCGCCTCCCGGAGCGGTTCGTCCTCTACCCGGCGAACCTCTGGCCGCACAAGAACCACGAGCGCCTCGTGCAGGCGCTGGCGCAGGTCCGGGATCGCAACCTACACCTCGTGCTCACCGGGGCGGACTACGGGCGGCTGGGCGAGCTCGAGGCGGTCGCGCGCCGGGCCGGCGTCGGCGAGCGCGTCCACCACCTCGGCTACGTCGACGAGCGCGACCTGCCCGCCCTGCTGCGGGCGGCGGCGGCGCTCGTGTTCCCGAGCCTCTACGAGGGCTTCGGCTCCCCGCCGCTTGAGGCGATGGCGTGCGGCTGCCCCGTCGCGAGCTCGACGCGCGCCTCGCTCGCCGAGATCGTCGGCGAGGCGGCGCTGACCTTCGACCCCGGGTCGGCCGAGTCGATCGCGGAGGCGATCGACCGCATCACCTCCGACGCGGCGCTGCGAAGGCGGCTCCGCGCGGCCGGCCTCGAGCACGCGCGCAGGTACTCCTGGAGCGCCGCCGCGGCCGCCTACCGGGAGGCGTACGAGGCGGCAGCCGCCATGGCCTGACCCGGCGGCGCCCGCCCGGGGCTGCCGCGAGGGCCGGGTAAACTCGCGCCGCATGCGCCGCCGCCACGCTCGTCACCGCCCGGTCGCTCGCAGGAGCGCGGCGCCGCGATCCGGCCGGGCCGGCCGCTGACCATGGCGCGACGGGGCCGGGTCGTCGCCGTCGTCCAGGCGCGGATGACGTCGACCCGCCTGCCCGGCAAGGTCCTCGCGGACCTCGGAGGCCTGCCCGTCATCGAGCGCGTGCTCTCGCGCCTGTCGCGGGCGCGGGAGCTCGACGAGATCGTCGTCGCGACCTCCGAGGACCCGTCCGACGACCCGCTCGCGGACGTCGTCGAACGGCTCGGGCTCGCGGTCGTGCGGGGGCCGCTCGACGACGTGCTCGCGCGCTACCGGCTCGCCGCGGAGCGCCACGCGGCCGACGGCGTCGCGCGCGTCACGGCTGACTGCCCCTTCGTCGATCCGGAGGTCGTCGACCTCGTCGTGCGCCGCTGGCGGGAGTCGGCGGCCGACTACGTCGCGAACGTCATCGAGCCGCGGACCTTCCCGAAGGGGCTCGACACCGAGGTCATCTCGCGGTCGGCGCTCGCGACCGCCGCCGACGAGGCCACCAACCCCTACGACCGCGAGCACGTGACGCCCTTCGTCCGCGCGCGCCCCGAGCGCTTCCCGAGCATCGCGGTCCGGCACGATCCCCCGTGCGCGGATGTCCGCGTGGTGCTCGACACCGAGGAGGACCTCGCGTGGCTCCGGCGGCTGCTTCAGGCCGTCGGCGAGGACGCGTCGCTCGACGACCTCGTCGCCGCCTACCGGGCCACGGCGACGAGGTCCGCCGACCGCGCCCTCTAGCGCGGCTCAGACCATGTCCCAGGTGATCACGTCGTCGTAGGCGATGTCGACGCGCGCGACGCGCCCGACGAGCAGGTCGATGTGCTTCGGCGCGACGCCGTAGCCCGGCCGCTTCACCGTGAGCATCTCGCGCGTGATCGTCGTCCCGGCGGGGATGTCGCAGGCCGCGATCACGCTCCGGCGCGCGAGCGTGTACATCTCGCCCTGCTCGAGCTCGGACGGGCCCTCGAGCCGGCCGCTGCCGAGCGCCGCCTCGACCTCGCGGACGCCTGCGATGAGCGCCTTCAGCTCGTCCGGCTCGAGCGCGAACGGGTGGTCGGGGCCCTCGAGGTCGCGGCTCAGCGTGAAGTGCTTCTCGAGGATGTCCATCCCGAGCGCGGCGGCGCCGGCGGCGACGGCGATGCCCCGCGTGTGGTCGGAGAGCCCGACCGGCACGCCAAACGCCTGGCGCAGCGTCGGGATCGCGCGGATGTTCATGATCTCCGGCGGCGCGGGGTAGAGCGACGCGCAGCGCAGGAGCGCGACGTTCCGGTTGCCCTCGGCGGCGACGGCGCCGAGGGCGTCCTCCACCTCCCCGTACGTCGCCATGCCGGTGGAGAGGATGAGCGGGATCCCCGTCGCCGCCGCGTGGCGGATGAGGGGCAGGTCGACGAGCTCGAAGGACGCGATCTTCAGCGCCGGCACGCCGAGCTCGGCGAGCTCGTCCACGGCGTCGAAGTCGAACGGGCTCGAGAAGAAGGCGATCCCGCGCGAGCGCGCGTACTCGGCGAGCTCGCCCTGCCACTCGCGCGGCAGGGCGATCGCGTCGAGCAGCTCGTGGGGCGGGCGGTCGTCCTCCAGGTACTCGAAGCGCGGCGTCTTGCTCGAGTAGAGGTCGGAGCCACGGTAGGTCTGGAACTTCACGGCGTCCGCGCCGGCCTCGGCGGCGACGTCGATGAGCTCCTTCGCCATCCCGAGGTCCCGGTTGTGGTTCGCGCCCGCCTCGGCGATGACGTAGGCGGGCTCGCCCCCGCCGACGCGGCGACCGCCGATCTCGAAGGCGGGCGCGAAGCGCGGCTCGCTCACGGCAGCGCCTCCCGCAGCATCGTGACGACCCGCTCGACGTCGTCCTCGGTCATGGCCGGGAAGATCGGCAGCGAGAGCGCCCCGGCGTAGTAGCGCTCCGCGTTCGGGCAGGTGTCCTGGGGCATGCCGAGCACGTCGCGGTAGTAGGAGAGCCGGTAGACCGGGATGTAGTGGACCTGGACGCCGATCCCGGCGGCACGGAGCTTGTCGTAGACGTCGCGCCGCGCCTCGGCGCCCGCCCTGATGCGGACGACGAAGAGGTGGTAGCCGTGGCGCCACCCGGCCGGCGCGGCGGGCGGCAGCTCGATCCGGTCCTCGTCGGCGAGCCGCTCGCGGTAGCGCGCGGCGATCTCGTTCCGCCGCTCGATCCAGCCCTCGAGCCGCTCGAGCTGGCTCAAGCCGAGGGCGCACTGGATGTCGGTGATGCGGTAGTTGAAGCCGAGCGCGGTCATGTCGTAGACCCAGCCGCCCGCGTCGGCCGGGACCCCCGCCCGCCCGATCCCGTGCGTGCGGAACAGGCGCAGCCGCTCGGCAAGCTCGTCGTCGTCGGTCGTGATCGCCCCGCCCTCGCCGGTCGTGATCGGCTTGACCGGGTGGAACGAGAAGGCGGTCATGTCCGCCCCGCCGGGGCCGCCGACGGGGCCGCCCGGCCGGCGGGCGCCGAGCGCGTGGCAGCCGTCCTCGATGACGACGACGCGGTCGCGGACCGGGGCGAGCGGCTCGAGGTCGACGGGCAGGCCGGCGAAGCTTACCGCGACGATCGCGCGCGTCCGCTCGCCCACCGCCGCGGCCGCCTGCGCGGTGTCGAGGTTCCAGGTCGCCGCGTCGATGTCGACGAAGCGCGGGCGCGCGCCGACGTAGAGGGCGCAGTTCGTCGAGGCGGCGAAGGTGATCGGCGGGGCGAGCACCTCGTCGCCCGGCCCCAGCCCGGCGGCGAAGGCGGCGGCGTGGAGGGCGGCGGTGCCGTTCGCGAACGCGACGGCGTGCCGGGCGCCGACGTAGTCGGCGAGGGCCCGCTCGAAGCGCTCGATGAGCGGGCCCTGGGTGATCATCGGCGACCGCAGCGCGGCGGCGACCGCCTCGACGTCAGCGTCTGTGATCTGCTGGCGGCCGTACGGCAGGAACGACGGCGTCATACCGCGGCCTCGACGCCGGCCACCATCTCCTTGAGGGCGTCGACGTCGAGCCAGTGATCGTTGCTGTCGCTCGAGTAGTGGAAGCCTTCGGGCACGCGCGGGAAGCCCGACATGTCCTTGAGCGGCCAGGAGGCGTACTCGGGCAGGATCACGTACGCGTCCCCGATGTCATAGGCGTGGCGGGCCTCGTCCTGCGTCAGGAGGACCTCGTGGAGCTTCTCCCCGGGGCGGATCCCGATGATCCGCCGCTCGGCGTCGGGCGCGATCGCCTCCGCGATGTCGACGACGCGCATACTCGGGATCTTCGGGACGAACACCTCGCCCCCGCCCATCCGGCCGAGGCACTCGATGACGAACGCGACGGCCTCGTCGAGGGTGATCCAGAAGCGGGTCATCCGCTCGTCGGTGATCGTGAGGACGCCCGTGCGGGCCTGCGCCTTGAAGAGGGGGAGGACGCTGCCGCGGCTACCGACGACGTTGCCGTAGCGGGCGCACGCGAAGCGCGCGACGGAGTCGGCGGCGTAGGAGTTGCCCTGCGTCATGATCTTCTCGGCCGCGAGCTTCGTCGCGCCGTAGAGGTTGACGGGGTTGACCGCCTTGTCGGTGCTGAGGCCGAGCGTCAGCGGTACGTCGTTCTCGATCGCGGCGGTGACGACGTTCTCGGCGCCGATGATGTTCGTCTGGACGGCCTCGAACGGGTTGTACTCGCACGCCGGCACCTGCTTGAGCGCCGCGGCGTGGACGATGATGTCGACGCCCCGCGTGGCGCGGATGAGCCGCGGCAGGTCCCGGACGTCACCGATGAGGTAGCGTAGGCGGTCGTCGTCCGCGAACCGGCGCTGGAGCTGCGATTGCTTGAGCTCGTCTCGGCTGTAGACGCGGACCGCCGCCGGCTCGTGCTGCTCGAGAACCGTCTCGACGAACCTCGTCCCGAAGGAGCCGGTGCCCCCGGTTACGAGGATCGTCTTTCCATCGAGGATGCCCATGAATCACCGGCACGCTAGCACGGGTTCGGTGGCGTGACCGCGCTCTCAGATTCGTCCCGCGCGACGCTCCTCCTCCTCCTCGCCGACGCCTTCCCCGCGGCCGGGCTCGGGCACGTCAGCCGCGCCACCGCGGTCGCCGACGCCGCGCGCGAGACGGGCCTCGCGCCCCGCTGCCTCGCGCTCGGCGCGCGCGAGCCGCTCGAGCGCGACGGGATTCGCTGGGAGCCGGTGCGCGGGCTCGAGGACGCCGGCGATCCGGCCGTGTTCGCCGCGATCGTCCTCGACAGCTACGAGCTCCCGCCGCCGGTCGTCGCCGCCTGGGCGCCCGGCGTCCCGCTCGTCGTGATGCACGACCTCGGGGGCGTCCCGCCCGAGGCGGCGCTCGTCGTCGCCCCGGCGCGCGAGGAGGCCGGCGAGGAGCGGCTCCTCACCGGCCTCGCCTACGCGTGCCTACGCCGCGCGTACTGGAGCCCCCCGCCACGCGCCTACCCGGAGGAGGTCGGGACCGTGCTCGTCACGACCGGCGGCGGCGACCCCGGCGGGCGCGCCGCCGCGCTCGCGTCCGCCGCGATGGCGGCGTTCCCCGGCGCCACCGTCCGCGTCGTCCGCGGTCCCTATGCGTCGGGGACACTCCCTCCCGGCACGGACGTGGTCGAGGGTCGCGCCGGCCTCGCCGACGAGCTCGCGCGGGCCGACGTCGTCCTCACCGCCGCAGGGCAGACGATGCTCGAGGCGCTCGCGACGGCCGCGCCGACGGTCGCGGTCCCGCTCGCCGACAACCAGCGCCGCGGTGCCGAGGCGCTCGCGCGGGCGGGCGGCGTGCTGCTCGCCGAACCCGACGAGGCCCAGATGCGCGCGGCGCTCGGCGAGCTCGCCGGTGTGCGGCGGCGGCGGGAGCTCGGCGGCCGCGGCCGCGAGCTCGTCGACGGCCGCGGCGCCCTCCGCGTCGCCGAGCGGATCGCGGCCCTCATCGCGGGCTGACTCAGACCTCGCGGCGGAGCCGGACGAACTCGCCCTCGGCGACGGCGTCGGCAAACCCGGCGCGGCGGAACGCGCGCAGTGACGGCTCGTTCTCGTGCCGGACGACCGCGTCGACGGTCGACGGGCCGACGTGCTCGCGCAGCCACGCGATCCCCGCCTCGATGAGCGCCGCGGCGAGCCGGCGGCCGCGCGCCTCCGGGGCGAGCGCGACGCTGATCTCGTGGCGGGCGTCGTCGAGGCGGTCGAAGCGGACCTGCCCGATCGGCTCGCCCTCGACCTCGGCGACGAGGAGGTGACGCTCGGGATCGGCGAGGACGGTGGCGAGCCACCGCCGGTGCTCGGCCTCGCTCACCTCGGCGCGGGAGCGCGAGGCGGCCCGGACGGCCGGGTCGTTGCGCCAGCGCAGCAGGCGCGCGGCGTCCGCGGGGCCGGCCGTCCGGACGACGACGGGCTGCTCCATCGGCATGGGGCGCCGAGTCTGCCACGTACCATCCGGCGCCGTGCACCTGGCCTTCGCGCTCCTGACCCTCGTCCCCGGCAAGGCCGGCGGCGCGGAGTCGAGCGTCCGCGAGCTGCTGAGGGAGTTCAGCCGCGGCAACGGCCCCGAGCGCGTCACGGTCCTCGCGAACCCGCTCGTCGCACGCGGCTACGCCGGCTTCGCCCGTGGCCCCGTCGGCCTCCGAGAGGTCGCCGCCTTCCGGACGGGCGAGGGCACCGCCCGCCGCCTCGCCGCGATCGCGGCCGCGCCGATCCTGACGCGCGGCCTCCGCCGGCTCGCGCCGCGCGTCGACGTCCTCCACCACCCCGTGACGGTGCCGGTCCCGCGGCTTGCGGGCACGCCGACCGTGACGACGATCCACGACCTCCAGCACCACGACCTGCCCGCGCTCTTCTCGCGTGCCGAGCGCGCGTACCGCCGGTGGGCCTACGACGGCGCCGCGAGGCGGGCCGACCTCGTCGTGACGCCGAGCGAGCACGCCCGCGGCCGGATCGTCGAGCTCCTCGGCGTCGAGCCGGCGCGGGTGCGCGTCATTCCCCACGGCATCAACCACGACCGCTTCGCCCCCGTGCCCGGCCCGAGGGACGCCGGCCTGCGGGCCAGGCTCCGCCTGCCGGAGCGCTTCGTCCTCTACCCAGCGAACCTCTGGCCCCACAAGAACCACGAGCGCCTCGTCCGCGCGCTTGCCGCCGTCCGCGATCCCGACCTCCACCTCGTGCTCACCGGCGCCGACTACGGGCGGCTCGGCGAGCTGGTGGCGGTCGCCCGCGCGGCCGGCGTCGCCGAGCGCGTCCACCACCTCGGCTATGTCGACGAGGACGACGTCCCCGCGCTCCTGCGCGCCGCCGAGGCGCTCGTCTTCCCGAGCCTGTACGAGGGCTTCGGCTCGCCGCCGCTCGAGGCGATGGCGTGCGGCTGCCCGGTCGCGAGCTCGACGCGCGCCTCGCTCGGTGAGATCCTCGGCGAGGCGGCGCTGACCTTCGACGCGGAGTCCGTCGAGGCGATCGCCGCGGCGGTCGAGCGCGTCACCTCCGACGCGGCGCTGCGGGAGCGGCTGCGGGCCGCCGGGCTGGAGCGAGCGCGACGCTACTCGTGGAGCGCCGCCGCGGCCGCCTACCGGGACACGTACGCGGCGGCGGCCGCGATGGCCTGAGCGCCGCCGCCCGTCACGCCCCGGTCGCCCGCCGGCGCGCCGCGCGCATCGCGCGGTAGGCGAGCACGATCGCGCGGCTGACGACCGCGTTCGCCGCGACCGCGACGGGATGGCCGTCACCGTGCTCGCGCGCGTTCTGCGCGTGCTCGCGGAACTGCGTCTCGAAGCCGGACATGCTCAGCGTGCCCTCGGTCATCGTGAACCAGGCGAGCTCCTCGTCGACGACGACGGGATCGCCGAGCTTGGCGAGCCGCAGCCAGAGGTCGTAGTCCATCGAGTAGCCGAAGCGCTCGTCCAGCGGGCCGATCCGCCGCAGCCCGTCGGCGCGGATGAACGTCGCCGGGCACTGGATGAAGTTCTGGGTGATGAGCAGCCGGCGCGAGTAGCGGCGCAGCAGGAAGCGCTTGTAGGCCTTGACGAAGCGGCGGATCTCCCGCCCCTCGCCGTCGACGATCCGGCAGAGGCCGGTGACCCACAGCGCCCCGGGGTGCTCGGCGAAGGCGCGCCCGGCGGCGAGCAGCGCGCCCGGCTCGTAGCGGTCGTCGGCGTTGAGCCAGCCGATGACCTCGCCGCGCGCCATCGCGATCCCCTTGTTCATCGCGTGGGCGAGCCCGCGGTCGGGCTCGGAGACGTAGCGGACGCCCGCGCGCTCGAGGATCTCCACCGTCCCGTCCGTCGAGCCGCCGTCGACGACGACGTGCTCGACCTCGCCCGGATACTCCTGCGCGCGCACGCTCTCGAGCGCCCGCTCGAGCGTCGCGGCGCGGTTGAGGCAAGGCGTGACGACGGTGATGGACGGGAGGTCGCTCATGCGCTGAGGAGGCGCTCGGCTCGGCGCGGGCGCGCCGCCGGGAGGCGGCGCCACGGAGGGCGGCAGTCTACTCGAGCGCCCGGCGCGCGCGGGCCCGCCGCGCGGGACCCCGCATCCCCTGCGGGTAGCATGCCGCGCGATGGGCGGGTCCCCCGATCCGGGCTTCTGGGCGGGGAAGGCGGTCGTCGTCACCGGCGGCGCGGGCTTCCTCGGCAAGGCCGTCGTCGCGCGGCTCGAGCCGCTCGGCGCGGACGTGCGCGTCGTCCGCTCGGCCGAGCACGACCTCCGCGACGCGGCGCAGGCGCGCGCGGCGGTCGACGGCGCGGAGGTCGTCCTCCACCTCGCCGCGACCGTCGGCGGCATCGGCTTCAACCGCCGCAACCCGGCCCCGCTCATCCACGACAACCTGCTCATGACGGCGAACGTCTTCGAGCAGTCGCGGCTCGCCGGCGTGCGCAAGCTCGTCGTCGCCGGGACGGTCTGCGCCTATCCGAAGCACACGCCGGTCCCGTTCAGCGAGGACGCCCTCTGGGACGGCTACCCGGAGCAGACGAACGCGCCCTACGGGCTGGCGAAGAAGATGGCGCTCGTCATGTCCGACGCCTACCGGCGCCAGTACGGCTTCGACTCCTGCGCGCCGATCCTCGCCAACCTCTACGGGCCGGGCGACGACTACGACCCCGAGGACTCGCACGTCGTCGCGGCGCTGATCCGCAGGTTCGTCGAGGCGGCCGAGCGGGGCGACCCCGAGGTGGTGGTCTGGGGCACGGGCAACGCCTCGCGCGAGTTCCTCTACGTCGACGACGCGGCGCGGGCGCTCCTGCTCGCCGCCGAGCGGCTGAGCACCTCCGAGCCGGTGAACGTGGGCACCGGCCGGGAGACGAAGATCCGCGACCTCGCCGAGCTGATCCGCTCGATCGTCGGCTACGAGGGCGAGATCGTCTGGGACGCCTCGAAGCCCGACGGCCAGCCGGCGCGCTACCTCGACGTCGGCCGCGCCCGCGAGCTCATGGGCTTCGAGGCCGAGGTCGGGCTCGAGGAGGGCCTGCGGCGGACGATCGCGGCCTTCCGCGCCGAGCGGGAGACCGCAACCGCCGGGCCGGTCGCGGGCTTATCGTGAGGAAGCCGATGTCAGCCACGCCCCGCTACCTCGCGGTCGTGCCCGCGTACAACGAGGAGGCGACCGTCGGGGACGTCGTCCGCAAGCTGCGCGAGGCCGCCCCGGCGTTCGACGTGCTCGTCATCGACGACGGCTCGACCGACGCGACGGCGCGCGTCGCCGGCGACGCCGGCGCCGCCGTGCTCCGCCACCCCTTCAACCTCGGCATCGGCGGGGCGGTGCAGGCGGGCTTCATCTGGGGCCCTCGAGGAGGACTACGACTACATGGTCCAGGTCGACGGCGACGGCCAGCACGACCCGGCCGAGATCGCGACGCTCATGGACGAGATGGACCGCGACCCGCCCGTCGACATGGTCTGCGGCTCGCGCTTCATCCAGGAGAGCGGCTACCTTCCGCCGATCAGCCGCCGCACCGGCATCCACATCTTCGCCTTCCTGCTCTCGCGCCTCGTCGGGCAGCCGATCACCGACCCGACGTCGGGCTTCCGCCTCTACAACCGCCGCGCGATCCGGCTCTTCGCGCGCGACTACCCGCACGACTACCCCGAGGTCGAGGCGGTGCTCATGCTCCACCACCACCGCCTGCGGATGCGCGAGGTGCCGGTGCGGATGTTCGCCCGCGGCGGCGGCGCGTCGTCGATCACCTCGGGGAAGTCCGTCTACTACATGGTGAAGGTGCTGCTCGCGCTCTTCGTCGCCCTCTTCCGCTCCCGGCCGGTGGTGGAGTCCGGCGACGAGGCGCCGGTCGCCGCCACGCACGGGCTCTGATGAGCGTCCGCATCCAGATCATCTCGGTCCTGCTCAGCGGCCTGCTGCTGCTCGTGCTGCTCGAGCTCGTCCGCCGCCGCCGCCTGCTCGAGCGCTACGCGCTGCTCTGGCTGTTCAGCGCCGTCGTCCTGCTCGGCCTGGCGGTGTGGCGCGACGGGCTGGAGCAGATCGCGGACCTGCTCGGCATCGCGAGCCCGACGAACGCGCTCTTCTTCGTCGCCTTCGCGTTCGTGCTCGTGCTGCTGTTGCACTTCTCGCTCAGCGTGAGCAGGCTCGCCGACCAGTCGAAGGTGCTCGCCCAGCGCGTCGCGCTGCTCCAGGAGCGCCTCCGCCAGGCCGAGGAGCGCGCGAGCGCCGCCGAGGCCGAGCTCGGCCGGCGCGAGGGCGCCGAGCGGGAGCCCGCGCGTCAGCCGTAGTAGCGGGCGATCGTGATGAGCTGGGCGAAGACGCCGTGGGCGATCGCGGCGACGACGATCGCCGCCCCCGCCGCCGGGCCCAGGCGGCGTCCCGCGCCGCGCGCGGCAAGCGCGACGATCGCGCCGTAGAGCGGCAGCAACGGCAGGTAGTAGCGCGCCTGCTCGAAGCCGGAGCCCTGCTTGCGCGCGCCGTAGCCGGCGACGCCGATGACGATCGCGAGCCCGGCCGCCGCGAGCGCGTAGACGGCGAGCTCCCCCGCGCGGCGGCGGAGCGCCGCGCGCCGCCGCCACAGCTCCGCGCCGGCGAGCGCGAGCACGACGCACACGACCGCGAGCGCGAGCTCGTACACCCACGCCTCGAACCCGTAGTCGAGCCAGCCGAAGCGGCCGACGAAGCCCTTGAACGAGTTCTCCCACAGCGGGTAGTAGCCGCCGGCGAACTGGTCCTCCATGAAGGGCAGGCGCGGCAGGTACCACTGCCAGAGGTAGCTGAGCTGCTCGCGCAGGGAGGCGTCCGGCGCGATCTCGTCACTCGTCCCCGCCGAGAACTGCGCCGCGCCCGCCCACAGCGGCCGGTCCCAGGCGAGCGCGTTGACGGCGACGTAGAGCGCGACCGGGGCGGCCGCGACGCCCGCGGCGAGCGCGACCGCGCGCGCCGCCCGGCCGCGCTCACCCCGCGGGACGCGCCGCACGAGCACGACGGCGGCGAGCGCGAGCGCCGGGGCGAAGGCGAGCAGCGTCGCCTTCGCGACGAGCCCGAGGCCGAAGGCGGCGCCGACGGCGGCGGCACGCCGGGGCGTGAGGCCGCGGCGGAAGCAGCGCGCGACGGCGAAGAGCGTCGCGGCCGCGGCCGCGAACAGGAGCGCGTCGTTGTTCACGCCGGCGGACATGAAGCCGAAGAGCGGCTGGAACGCCGCCGCGAGCGCCCCGGCGCTCCACGCCCACGGCGTCCCCGGCAGCAGCTCGCGCAGGAAGCCGAAGACGCACAGCACCGTCGCGCCGGCGAGGAGGACCGAGAGGAGCCGGACGAGCGCGAGGCGGTCGAGCAGGTCGCCGCCGGACCCCGCCCGGTAGGCGACCGCGCCGAGCAGGTGGTAGAGCGGCGGGTTGTTCGTCGCGTTCGACCAGCCGCCGCCGTCGTCGCGCGGGAGATCGGAGGCGAGCACCCGCTCGAGCGCGTCCTGCTCGAGCCGGGACCAGATCGGGCGGTTCTCCGGCCGCGTGGTGACGTCGAACTCCTTCAAAGCGATCTCGGTCCGGAAGAGCTCCGTCGACGCGCCCGGGCGGTCACCGGCGCGCGGGGGCGCGCCGGTCTCGGCGAGGTGCTGGACATAGGCGAAGTGGGCGTTCTCGTCCGGCACCTGGAACGGCGGCACCAGCAGCGACCAGGCGAGCGCGTTCGCGACCGCGACGAGCGCGCAGGCGCGTCCCGCCGGCGGGATCCGCCGCAGCGCGGCCCTCACGGCCGCCCTCCCCACAGCAGCCGCGCCGAGAGCCCGATCGCGCAGACCACGAGCGCGGCTGCGAGCCAGAGCGTCCAGGAGCCGAGCCAGTCCGCCTTCCCGAAGCCGAAGCGATGGGCGATGACCGGGACGAGCGCGAGCCACGACTCGCTGCCCGGGCGGACCCACTCGAGCCGCAGCCGCCCGGGCGCCGGCTCGCCGTCGAGGCGGGCCGCCTGCTCGGGCGGCAGGGCCTGGCCGAGCAGCGCGACGGGCTCCTCGCCGGCGTTCGTCACGCACACCTCGGCGAGGCGCGCGTCCGTCACCCGGTCGAGCCGCGCGACCGCATAGCCCGCGGCGTAGCCGCCGGCCACCGCCCCGCGCGCGACGGTCCGCCGGCCGTCGCGCAGCTCGACCGCGAGCGGCGGCCCGTCCGCCGTGCCGGGGGCGCTGAGCAGGCGCAGCCGGTCGGCGTCGGCGAAGACCTCCTCCTGGGCCTGGCAGAGCCGCAGGCCGGGGGCGAGCGCGATCGCGTCGCCGGCGCGGAGGTCGTTCGTGCCGGCCAGGCGCGGCTGGGAGGCGGCGAGGGCCGCGGCGACGCCGGCGGCCAGCAGCGCGAGCCCCGCGAGGATGACGACGCGCGCGGCGGTCACGGGCGGACGACCTCGAGCCAGTCGGCGGTCTCGCCGCAGAGCGACCTCGCCTCGTCCGGGCGGACCGTCCTCACCTCGGTCGTGTCGGGCACCGGCCGGAGCACGAGCGGGCCGAGCAGGCGGTTCGCGCCGCGCTCGCCGGGGCCAAGGCCGGCGGGCGGGCGGACGATCGCGACCGCGTGCGCGCCGGCGGCGAGCTCGACCTCGCCGACGCGCTCCCAGCCGCCGCGCGGGCTGAGCCGCGGCTTCACCGCACCGACGCGCCGGCCGTCGACCTCGACCGCGACCGGCCGCGAGAACGACCCCTGGAGCCAGACCTCGTGGCGGCCCGCGGCCGGCACCTCGACCGTCCCCTCGACGCGCCCCTCGCCGGCCGGGCGGACGGCGAGCGGGTCGGCCCCGTCGACGGCCCACCCCGGCGGGAGCTGCGCCCGGCTGGTGAGGAAGGCGGCGACCGGCGGGCGCGGCACCGCGGCGAGCGCCCCGCGCTCGCGCCGCGCCTGGGCGGCGAGCGCCTCGACGTCCCCGCACGCCGGAGCCGCACGGCCGTGCGTCACGTCGCCGAGCGGCCGATGTGCGAGCACCTCGGCGTCCCCGCGGCGCTGCCAGACCTCGTACGACTCGGTCTCGAGCACGCGCGCCCAGCCTGCCGGCGGGCGGCTGGCGACCGGCGAGCGGCGGAGCACGATCGTGCGGAAGCCGGCGACGTAGGCGGGGTCGAGCTGGTCGAGCTCGTAGGAGAAGCCGAAGCCGCTCGCCCCGCCGCCGGCGAGGCGGCCGCGCTCCGCCGGCTGCCACGACTCCGACGAGCCGACCGGCTGGGCGTCGCGGAGGAAGAACTTCGCGAACTCCTCGAACTCCGGGTAGAGCGTCGGGCCCTGGCCGGCGATCCGCTCGCCGATGTCGGCGAGCTGCTCGAGCCGGTCGCGCGGCGCGAGGTCGGCCCAGGCGTGGGCGAGCGCGTCCGTCCACACCACGCCGGCGGCGATCGCCGCCGCGACGAGCAGCGCCTCGACCGTGCGCCGCGCGCGGCGGAGGCTCTCGACGCCCGCGAACGCCGCGACCATCACGGCCGGGGAGAGGAGCATGTAGGCCTTGCCGTCGGCCCACGGCGAGCCGCGCGCGATCGCGTACGCGCTCCCGATCCCGACCGCCGCGCCGAAGGCGATCGTCCCCCGGTCGGGGCGGCGGAGGAGGAAGAGGACGCCGAACAGCGCGCCGAGCGCGACCGCCCCCATGAGCAGGTACGCGGCCGTCAGGTCCTCGACGAGCGGGAGCCGGTAGTCGCCGCGCGGCCAGACGCCGAGCGCCTGCGCAGGGCGGAGCGGCTCGAGCAGGTTGCCGACCTCCTCGCCGCTGGTGAGGCTGACCTCGGCGGTGCGGAGGAAGCTCGGCGCGGCGACGAGCACCGGGAGCGCGAGCAGCGCGGTCAGCGCCCCGAGCGCGGCCACGCGGACGAGGCGGTCGCGCGCGGGTTCTGCGCGGCGCAGCAGCAGCGCCCCCGCCGCGACGAGCCCGAGCGGGCCGACGTAGGGCGCCGCGGCGAGCTGGAGCGACCCGAGCGCGGCGGCCGCGACGACCGCGACCGGGATCGCCGCCCGCCGGCCGGTCGCGTCGCGGTCGGCGAGGCGGACGGCGACGGCCGCGAGCAGCGGCAGCAGCGCCGCCATGACGACCTCCTTGACGCTGCCCTGGAGGTAGTAGCCGTAGACGAGCCCGGGCAGCGCGGCGAGCGCGGCCGCGAGCGCGCGCAGCGCGGGCGGGCGGATGACGGCGCGCACCAGCCCGTACACCGCGAGCGCCGCCATCGTCGCGGCGAGCGCGAGGAACGGCTGGTAGACCCACGGCAGCGCCTGGAAGCCGAAGGGGCGCAGCGCGGCGAGCGCGGCGTGCGTGCCGGTCGGGTAGCCGGTGTCGAGGTAGGTGTTGAGCGCGACCGAGTACGACGACTCCGGCAGGCCGAGGCCGAGGTGCGGCCCCTCACGGCCGACCCAATCGCTGAGGATGAGGTGGATCGAGGTGTCGCCGAGCAGCGTGTAGCCGGCGAACGTCGCCTCGCCCGACAGCACGATCGGCGCGGCGTAGGCGCCGAAGACGACGAGCGCCGCCGCGAGCGCCCAGCCGCACGGCCGCGGCGGCCACCGGCGCGCCCGCCCCAGCCAAAGCCCGGCCAGCGCGGCCGCGGCGACCGCGACGGTGACGAGCTCGGCGAGCGGGTCGGCGAAGGTGACGAGCTGCGCCAGGACGATCAGCGCGGCGAAGCCGAGCGGGAGCAGCAGGACGCCGTCGAGGCGTAGGCCGGCGAGGCGCTCGACGAGCAGCCCGAGCCCGAGGCAGGCCGCGGCGGACAGCAGCGGGAAGGCGAGCCACGCCCCGAGCAGCTCGAGCATGGCCGTCCGTCAGTCGCGCCTGCGCAGTCCGAGGATGCTCAGGAGGAACGACGAGAAGATGACCTGGATCCCGACGATCATGAGCGTCGCCGCCAGCAGCGCGAGGCGCTCCTCGGACAGCGCCCCGAAGCCGCGGTCGATCCAGATCCCGACGATGACGGCCGCGATGACGAAGCCGGCGAGCAGGATGAGGCCGCCCAGCGCGAGCCCGTGCTCGAGCCGGAAGCGCGCGCGCATGCGGTCGAACCACGGCTCGCGCTCGCCCATGAAGTAGGCGCCATAGGCGTGCGCGGCGAGCCCGAGGGCGAGCACCTGCGTCCCGACGATCATGAGCAGCGCGCCCGCCACCATCGTGTGGATGTCCCACGCCCGCCCGAAGACGTTGACCTGGGCGATGACCGCGAGCGCGATGAGCGTGCCGAGCGCCGCCATCGCCAGGCCCGGGACGACGAACAGGTACGTCGGGCTGTGGACGAGCAGGAAGCGGAGGTGCCGCCAGCCGTCGCGCCAGGTCGAGAGCTTCGACTCGCCGCCGCGCGGGTGGTACTCGATCGGCACCTCGCGGATGTCGAGCCCCTCCTTGCCGGCCCGGATGACCATCTCGGAGGCGAACTCCATTCCGGTGGTGCGCAGGTCGAGGGCCGGTAGCACGTCGCGCCGCAGCGCCCGCATCCCGCAGTGGGCGTCCCTCACGCCGGTGCGGAAGAAGAGGTTGAGCAGGCCGGTGAGGAGCGGGTTGCCGACGTAGCGGTGGAGCCACGGCATCGCGCCCGGGTGGATGTTGTCCATCCGGTTGCCCATGACGAGCTGGGCGCCCTCGTCGAGGTGGCGGACGAAGTTCGGGATCTCGCCGAAGTCGTAGGTGAGGTCGGCGTCCGCCATGACGATGTACTCGCCGCGGGCGGCGGCGAAGCCGGCGAGGTAGGCGGAGCCGTAGCCGCGGCGCGGCTCGTGGACGACGCGCGCGCCGGCCTCGCGGGCGAGCTCGCCGCTGCCGTCGTCGGAGCCGTTGTCGGCGACGACGACCTCGCCGGAGATGCCGTGCTCGGCCATCACCGTCCGCGCGCGGGTGACGCACTCGGTGATGTTCTCGGCCTCGTTGAGGCACGGGATGACGACCGAGACCTTGATCTCGCTCGCCCTGAGCTGCGCCTCGGCGGTCTGCGTTTCCTGTTCGATCGTGCCCATACGGAGGACGACCGCGCCCTACGTGCGTGAACACGGCCGAAGAGAAGGGGTCGCGGCCCGGGAGGCGATACTAGCGGAGCGACCCGCGGCCCTCGGGGCCGAGGCGGGCGTTGTCGAGCCGCACGGTATCGCAGGCGACGCTCGCCTCGAACCCCTCCGGGACGACGACCTCGCCGTCGGTCGCCTCGTAGTAGATGCGCCGGACGCGCGCGAGCAGGTCGGGCCGGATCGCGGCGACGGTCGCCGCCTCCGTCCCCTCCGTGTCGATCTTCAGCAGGTCGACGGCCCGCGCCTCGCGCAGCGCGTCCTCGAGGACGTCGTTGATGTGCACGACCTCGACGGCGATCGCCGGCCGCCCCTCGAGCGGCCGGAGGCTGCCGTAGCGGCCGAACGGGTCGGTCCAGAACGGCAGCTCCCCTTCGCGGTCGGCGACCGCCGACTCCCTCAGCTCCCACCGCTCGCCCCAGCCGGCGAGGTTGTCGCGCAGGCGTTGCGCGTTGCGCGGGTCGGGCTCGTACAGCAGGCAACGCGCACGCGGCGCCGCGGTGAGGAAGTAGAGGGCGGAGATCCCGATGTTCGATCCGATGTCGACGATCAGGCGCTCGTCGCCCTCGCAGCGGTAGTCCTCGCGGCAGAAGACCTCGTTGACCGTGAGCAGGTCGTGGTGGCTGTGCAGCTCCGGCGCCACCTCGCCGGCCGGCGTGCGGACCGCCAGGCGCGCCGGGTAGCGACCGCGCCCGGTGAGGTAGCGCAGCAGCGCGCCCGCCGGTCGCCGGTACACGCGGAAGGCACGCACGAGGGCGCGGTAGTTCGCCGACTCGCGGGCGTTGCTCAGCACGAACGCGAGCGAGCGGTCTCCCAGCAGCCGCATCACCTGCGAGTCTAGATTCCCCCCGCGACATGCGGATCTGCCTCGTCTACGACTGCCTCTACCCGCACACGGTCGGGGGCGCCGAGCGCTGGTACCGCAACCTCGGCGAGCGGCTCGCCGCCGAGGGGCACGACGTCACCTACCTCACGCTCCGCCAGTGGGAGCGGGGCGCCGACCCCGGCGTCGAGGGCGTGCGGGTCGTGACGGCCGGACCGCGGATGGCGCTCTACGTCAAGGGGCGGCGGCGGATCCTCCCCCCGCTCGTCTTCGGGCTCGGGGTGCTCGTCCACCTGCTCCTGCGCGGCCGCCGCTACGACGTCGTCCACACCGCCTCGTTCCCCTACTTCTCGCTGCTCGCCGCCGCGGCGGCGCGGCCGCTCGGCCGCTACCGGCTCGTCGCCGACTGGCACGAGCTGTGGACGCGCGGCTACTGGGAGGAGTACCTCGGCCGCGCGGGCGTGATCGGCTGGCTCGTCCAGAAGCTCTGCGTGCGCGCCCGCCACCGCGCGTTCGTCTTCAGCCGCCTCCACGCCCGGCGGCTGCGCGAGGAGGGCTTCGCCGGCGAGCCGCGCATCCTCACCGGTCAGTTCGTCGACCCCGGGATCGAGCCGGGGCCGTCCGAGCGCGCGCCGCTCGTCGTCTTCGCCGGGCGCCACATCCCGGAGAAGCGCGTGCCCGCGCTCGTGCCCGCGATCGCGCAGGCGCGGCGGGAGATCCCCGGCCTGCGCTGCGCGATCTTCGGCGACGGGCCGGAGCGCGAGCAGGTGCTCGCCGCGATCGAGGCCCACGGGCTCGGCGAGGCCGTCGAGGCGCCGGGCTTCGTCGAGGGCGAGCGCGTCGAGCGCGCGCTCGCGCAGGCGATGTGCATGGTGCTGCCGTCGCGGCGGGAGGGCTACGGGCTCGTCGTGCTCGAGGCGGCGGCGCGCGGGACGCCGAGCGTCGTCGTCGACGACCCCGACAACGCCGCGGTCGAGCACGTCGAGGACGGCGTCAACGGCGTCGTCGCCCCGTCGGCCTCGCCCGAGGACCTCGCCGCGGCGATCGCGCGCGTCCACGCCGGCGGGGCGGAGCTGCGCGCGTCGACGCGCGCGTGGTTCGAGCGCAACCGGGAGCGGCTGTCGCTGGAGGGGTCGCTGCGGACGGTGGCGGAGACCTATGCCCGCTGAGCCCCGCGTCACCGTCCTCATCGGCTGCTGGAACAACGCGCCGACGCTGCGGCGCGCGATCGACTCGATCCTCGGCCAGACGCTGCGCGAGCTCGAGCTCATCGTCGTCGACGACGGCTCGACCGACGAGACGCCGCAGCTCGTGCGCGCGATCGAGGACGAGCGCGTCCGCTACCTGCCGCTCGAGCACATGGGGATCTCGCGCAGCCTCAACGAGGGGCTGAAGGCGGCGCGCGCGCCGTACGTCGCGATCCAGGACGCCGACGACTGGTCGCTGCCCGAGCGGCTGGAGCGCCAGCTCGCCGTCCTCGACGCCGACCCCTCGGTGGCGGTCGTCGGCTGCCGGATGCGCGAGGTGGACCCGGGCGGGCGCGAGCTGCGCCCGCGCACGGCGTTCCGCGCCGGCGTGGTCAACGACGTGCTCCTGCGCTTCAACCCGATCCCGAACAGCTCGGCGACGCTCCGCCGCGACCTCGCGCTCGCCGCCGGCGGCTACGACCCGCGCCTGCGCTACGCGATGGAGTACGACCTCTGGCTGCGCCTGGCCGACCGCCACCGGATCGTCGCGCTCGGCGAGGTGCTCGCCGTCCGCGAGATGGGGACGGCGAACGTCGCGGCCACCAAGGAGCGCGCGCAGATCCGCGAGGCGCTCGCCATCCGCCTGGCGACGCTGCGGCGGCGGCGGACGCTGCGCGGCGCCCGCGGGCTCGTGCTGCCGGCGATCTCCTACGTCACCCCGCTGCCCGCCAAGCGCGCGCTGCGGCGGGCGCTCGGGCAGGCGCCCTAGCCGTCAGGCGGGGCGCTCGGCGACGATCCAGCGCCAGTCGCCGCCGGTGGCGCGGACGACCGCGCCGGTGAGCGGGTAGAGCGTCATGAGCGCGAGCAGCGCGACGCGCAGCCACGGCCCCCGGAAGACGCAGCGGCCGGCGAGCGCGTACTGGACGCTCCCGGGCAGGCCCGACGCGGAGGCGTTCGTGCCGGTCGCCAGCGGCCGCAGGCCGGCGCGGCGGACCGCCTCTGCGAGCGAGCGGGCGTCGAAGTGCTGGAGGTGGCGCGGGAGGTCGAGGTGGAACCAGCGCGAGCCGAACAGCCGCCGCTGGCGCGAGCCCCAGTCGGGGACGACGACGGCGACGCGCCCGCCCGGGCGCAGCAGCTCGCGGGCGCGCGCGAGCGCGCCGACCGGGTCGGGGATGTGCTCGAGCGAGTGGTTGAAGACGACGGCGTCGAAGCTCCCCTCCGGCCACGGGGCGTCGTCGATCGTCCCGGCGCGGGCGTCGACCCCGAGCGCCCGCGCCGCCTCGACCGCCGCCCGCGACGGCTCGATCCCGCACGCCTCCCAGCCGCGGCGCGCGAACGCCGCCGCGAGGTCGCCGCGGCCGCAGCCGACGTCCAGCAGCCGCCCGCCCTCCAGCGACCGGAACGGCTGCGACCGCAGCTTCGCGTCCATCTGGAGGCGGCGGTTCGCCGCCATGAGCCGCCCGAGCGGCCCCGACGGCGGGCGGTAGGGCTCGTACTCCTCGTCGGGGTAGTGGCGCGCGAGCGCCTCGCCGGCCAGGCGCGGCTCGGTGAGCGCGAGCCCGCAGCCGATGCACCCGGCGACGGCGAACTCCCCCGGCACGCCGAGCAGGCGGTCGCGGCCACGCAGCAGCGGCGGCCCGGCGGGCGATCCGCAGACGGGGCAGGCGGTCACGGCGCGGAGGCTACCTCGCGGTAGATGGCCGCGGTCTCGCGCACCATCCGCTCGGCGGTGAAGCGCTCGAGCAGGCGCTCCTGCGCGGCGGCCCCGAGCCGCTCGCGCTCGGCGGGGTCGGCGGCGAGGCGGGCGAGCTCGCGCGCGAGCGCCCCGGCGTCGCCGAAGGGGACGACGACCCCGGCGTCGCCGACCGCCTCGGGGTTGCCCGGGCCGTCGGAGACGACGAGCGCGAGCCGGGCCGCCATCGCCTCGAGGACGGCGTAGGAGAGCCCCTCCCGCTCCGACGGCATGACGAAGACGTCGCTGGCCGCGAGCAGGGCGGGCGCGTCATCGCGAAAGCCGAGGACGCGCACGCGCTCGCCGGCGCGCCGCTCGACCTCTGCCCGGAGCGGTCCGTCGCCGGCGACGAGCAGGACGACCGGCGCGCCGGCGGCCTCGGCGGCGGCGACGGCGGTGAGCGGGTCCTTCCGCTCCTCGAGCTGGCCGAGGTAGAGGACGGCGACGTCGCGGTCGGCGAGGCCGAGCTCCGCGCGGGTGCGGGCGCGCAGCTCCGGGCCGGGCGGCGGGGACGGCTCGAGGCCGTTGTGGACGAGCGCGAGGCGGCCGGCGTGCTCGGGCGCGGCGATCTCGGCGAGGTCGTCGCGCTCGGCCACCGAGGTGCAGATCGTCCGGTCGGCGGCGGCGATCGCCGCCCGCAGCGCCCGCCGCGCCACGCGCAGGCGCGCGCCCTGCGCGCGGCGGAGGAAGTGGAGGCCGTGGGTGCTCCACACCGACGGCCGCGCGCGCAGGATCGGCAGGCTGAGCATCGCCGCCATGTCCCCGTGGACGTGGACGATCGCCGCGCGCCGCGCGCGGGCGGCGATCCGCGGCCAGCGGACGGGCAGCGAGGCGGCGGCGGAGGCGGGCGTCCGCCCGGCGCTCAGCGCGACGCGCTCGTGGGCGAAGCCGTCGATGCGCTCCATGAGGTCGACGTAGGCCTCGCCGCCGCCGCCGCGGTGGGGCAGGATGTGGAGCGCGAGCCGCTCGCTCATCGGCCCACCCCGATCCGGTCGAGCACCTCGGCGACCCGCTCGGCCGGCGCCGGGTAGCGGTAGGCGGCGAGCCCGCGGGGCCGCAGCCGCGCCTCGAGCTCGCCGGTGGCCAGCACGCGCAGCGCGCCGGCGATCGCCTCCGGGTCGTCCGGCGGGACGGTGACGCCGGCGCCGGTCTCGGCGACGATCCGCGCCGCCTCGTTGCCCTCGGCGAGCGCGACGATCGGGCGGCCGGCGGCGAGGTACTCGAAGAGCTTGCCGGTCGCCTCGCCGCGGTCGCGCGAGGTCATGAGCACGAGCCCGTCCGCCCGCCGCTGGAGCGCGACCGCCTCGAGGCGCGGCAGCGCGCCGACGTGGACGACGAAGCCCTCGTCCGCGATCGAGGCGAGCAGCCGCTCCTCCTCGGTGTCGATGCGGCCGGCGAGCACGAGCCGCAGCCGCCCGCCGAGCTCGGGCTCGGTCCGCCGCAGCAGGCGGATCGCGTCGAGCAGCGGGGCGGGGTCGCGCCCGCGGGCGCCGCTCAGCTTGCCGGTGTGGACGAGCGCGACCTCGCCGTCGCCGACCGGCCGCGCGACGTCTGGGACCTGCACGTCGAGCTCGGGGTCCCAGGCGTTCGGGACGTGGACCGCGCCGACCCCGAGCCGGGCGCGGAAGTCCTCGGCGATCGGGAGCGTCGCGGCGAGCACGGCGTCGGCGCGGCGGACGAGCCGCCGCTCGAGCCACGCGTCGAGGCGCCGCTGGGGCGCGGTCGGGAACGGCGGCTCCAGCGGCTCGAACGACCAGCCGTCGCGGAAGTCGGCGACCCAGCGGACGCCGCGGCGCTGCAACACGGGCCCGAGCACGTGGACCGACAGCGGTGGGCTCGAGGTGACGAGTACGTCGGCGCCGCGCTCGCGCAGGTGCCGGAGCGCCCGCCGCAGCGCCGACGGCGCCCAGCCGACGACGTGCGGGTCGGGGACGAGCGTGCGCGTGAGCAGGCGCGGCGGCGGCTTGTCCGGCGCGGGGGCGCCGCCGGCGCCCGTGGGCTCCAGTGGCGGGCGGCGGAGCAGCGCGCGCAGCAGCCGGCTCTGCGCGAGGTCCGGCGCGCGGATCACCCCCGCCTCGGCCTCGGGCGGCAGCGTCCCGTGGAGGGAGGTGGCGAGCACCGTGACGTCGTGGCCGGCGCGGCGGAGGTACTTCGCCAGCGCGTCCCAGCGGTGGCCGCCCACGCCCGGGAACGGCGGGTGGTAGTAGCTGACGACGAGCACGCGTGCCATCGACCGCGCGGAACGTTACGCGGCGACCGCGGGCCGGGCGACGGCCCGCAGCCACAGCTCGGCGCAGAGGGCTCGCCAGATGCCGGCGTGGTCGCGCCAGGCCCCCGCGCGCAGGTCGGCCTCGACGGCGGCGCGCTCGAGGTGGGCGGCCGTGCGGGCGCCCGGGTCGAGCAGGAGCTCGCGGGCGAGGTCGCGGAACGGCTCGGTCGCCAGCCAGCGTTGCTGGGGCGTCGCGTAGCCGACCTTGTCGCGGCGGCCGAGCACGAGCTCGGGGACGAGCCCGCGGACGGCGTCGCGCAGCGGGCGCTTCGTGAGGCCGTCGCGGATGAGGAAGGCGGCCGGGAGCGAGAGCGCGTACTCCGCGACGCGGCGGTCGAGCAGCGGCAGGCGGACCTCGCGCGAGAAGGCCATGCTGTTGCGGTCCGCGTAGCGGAGCAGCTCGGGGAGGCTGGTGACGAACGCCTGGAGCAGGAGCTCGCGGCGCAGCGGGTCGGCGCCGCCGAACCAGCCGAGGTAGGGCGGCTCGATCCGGGCGGCCGCCTCGACGTGGGCGCGCGTCGCGTACGGGCTCGCGACCCGCCGCCGCCAGGCGCGCGCGGCCGCCCGCGGCAGGCGCTCGACCGCGAGCGAGTACGCCACGTCGCGCAGCGACCCCGGCGCGCGCAACACGGCGCCCGCGCCCGCCGAGCGGAGCGCGTAGCCGGCCATCCCCTGATAGCCGCCGAGGAGCTCGTCGCCGCCCTGGCCATCGAGCAGGACGACGACGCCCGCCTCGCGCGCGGCGCGCATGACGCACCACTGCGCGTAGATGCTCGTCGAGTTGATCGGCTCGTCGTGCGCGCGCACGAGCGCCTCGAGCTCGGCGAGCAGCGCGTCGGCGGTCGGCTCGACCGCGTGGTGCTCGACGACGCCGGCCGCCTCGGCGACCGCGGCGGCGTAGCGCCACTCGTCGCGCTCGAAGCCGGGGAAGCGCGCGGTGAAGGCGTGGCGGCGGTGGTCGCCGGCGAGCTCGGAGGCGACGCCGACGACGGCCGAGCTGTCGATCCCGCCGGACAGCGAGGTGCCGACGGGGACGTCCGAGCGAAGCCTGCGGCTGACCGAGCCGCGCAGCAGCTCCCGCAGCTCGGCGACGGCGTCCTCGTAGCGCGCGGGCGTCTCGACCGGCCGCGGCCGCCACCACTGCCGCAGCCGCGCGCGGCCGTCCTGCCAGCGCAGCACGTGCGCGGCGGGGACGGCGCGGACGTCCGCGTAGAAGGTCTCGCCGGGCAGCGGCAGCGCGGCGCGCGCGAGGTAGGCGCCCAGCGCCGCCTCGTCCGGGCGGCCCTCGACGGCCGGATCGGCGAGCAGCGCCTTGATCTCGGACGCGAACACGAGCCGCCCGCCGCGCTCGGCGTAGTGGAGCGGCTTCTCGCCGAAGGCGTCGCGCGCGAGCGTCAGCGCCCGCTCGGCGTCGTCCCAGACGGCGAACGCGAACATGCCGTCGATCCGCTCGAGCGCGCCCTCGCCCCACTCCGCCCAGGCGTGCAGCAGCACCTCGGTGTCGCCCTCGGTGCGGAACTGGTGGCCGCGCCCGCGCAGCTCCTCGCGCAGCTCGCGGTAGTTGTAGATCTCGCCGTTGAAGACGAGGTGGAGCGGCCCGAGGTGGAAGGGCTGGTCCGACCGCGGGTCGAGGTCGATGATCGCCAGCCGCCGGTGCGCGAGGCCGACCTCGTCGTCGTGCCAGACGCCCTCGCCGTCGGGGCCGCGGTGCGCCATCGCCGCGGCCATCCGCTGCAGGAGCGCCGGGTCCGGCCCTCCCCCGCCCGCGATGCCCGCGATGCCGCACATGTGCGCCGGAGGGTAGCCGCGCCCGCCCCCTCCCCTTCTCCCGGAGCGAGCTGGGGAACTTGGAGGGAGGGCGCGCGGGCCCGCCCCGCCCGTCAGCTCGCGGCGCCGGCGGCGCGACCGAGCCGCTCGCGGACGAGGCCGATCACGCGGCGGTAGTCGTCGAGCTCGCCGCGCGTCGGCACGAGCAGCGGCGCGATGCGCAGGCCGGTGACGCGGCGGTAGTAGTGGGCGGTGAGGGCGAAGGTGAGCGCGTAGGAGATCGTCGAGGCGAGCGCCGCGCCGGTCGCCTCGAGCGCCGGCACGAGCACGAGGTAGAGCACGACCGTCGGCGGCGTGGTGATGAGCGCGGTGTAGAGCGAGTAGATCGGGAAGCCGCGGCCGACGGTCGTCGCCGACAGGACATTCGCGATGCCCATGAGCGAGACGCCCGGCAGCAGGATGAGCCCGAGCGCGATCGCCGGGCGGAACTCCGAGCCGTAGACGAGCTCGACGAGCCCGATGAGCGCGCCCGCCAGCGCGAGCCCCGAGACGACCGTGATCGCCGCGACGTGGCGGAGGCTCTTCTCCTCGACCATCGCCCGCTGCGCCTCGTCCCCGGTCCCGGTGAGCTGCGCCACGCGCGGGAAGACGACCGCCGACAGCGCCTGCGGCAGCAGCCACATCGCGCTCGTCACCGAGATCGCGACCGAGTAGTGGCCGACCGTCGCCGAGGCGGCGACCGCGTTGAGGATGAAGAGGTCGAGGCGGTAGTTGAGGAACTGGAGCGCGTGGGCCGAGTAGCTCTTGACGCCGAAGCTCGTCGCCTCGCGCAGCGCCGGCAGGCCCGCCCGCGGCGGCAGCTCGTCCCGCGGCAGGCGGCGGCGGTTCCAGGCGAGCATGACGAGCGCGGTGACGACGTGCGACGCGGCGAGGCCGGCGATCGCGCCGTCGATGCCGAACGCGACCGCCAGCCCGGCGACGCCGGCGAGCGCGACCGCGGACTGGAGCGCGGGCGCGACGACGTAGCGCTCGTAGGCGTCGACGGCGAGCGCGACGTAGGACGAGAACAGCCACGACAGCGCGAACGGCAGCCCGGCGCAGACGACGAGGACGAGCGCGACGCTCACGCCCTGGAACGCCTCCGGCACGATCGCGCGCGCCGCCAGGCCGATCGCCATGCCGCCCAGCCCGAGCACGAGCGCCGCCGCCTGGGCGTGCGCGTGCGCCGCGCGCGCGCCCCAGCGCCGCGCGCTCACCATCCACGTCAGCCCGCTCTCCAGCCCGAGCGACGAGACCGTCATGAGCATGACGAAGAGCGAGAGCGCGACCGTGAAGGCGGCGGTGCCCTCGGGGCCGAGCAGGCGGGCCACGGCGACCGTCGCCAGGAAGCCCGTGAGCGCCACCGTGACCTGGCTGACGGCGGTCATGACCGCGCCGCCGGTGACGGGCCGCGGCTGGGCGCCGGGCCGCGGCTGAGCGCTCGGTTCGTCGGCCATCCGCGCGTATTCTCGCGTAACGTCCGCTGACGCCATGAGCGCGGAGTACGTCCCGGGCGACTACTGGGAGGGGGTGCTCGGCGGCGACTTCTCCGCCGCCGGCGTCGCCTACCCCCACCTCGCCGTCTCGCTCAACCGCGCGATGTACCGCGCGCTCGCCGCCCAGGCGACCCGCGCGCTCGCCGCCGCCGGCGCGCCCGCCGCGCCCGGCTCGGTGCTCGACGTCGGCTGCGGCACCGGCATCTGGCTCGGCTTCTGGCGGCGGCGCGGCGTCCGCGACCTCACCGGCATCGACCTCACCGAGGCGTCGATCTCGCGGCTCGCCGAGCGCTTCCCCGGCGTCCGGCTCCGCCGCCTCGACGTCGCCGACCCGGCGGTGCGCGAGCTCGGCCGCTTCGACGCGATCTCGGCGATGAGCGTCCTCCTCCACATCACCGACGACGCGCGCTTCCGCCAGGCGGTCGCGAACCTCGCCGCCATGCTCAGGCCCGGCGGCGTCCTCCTCCTCACCGAGCCGGTCGTCGTCCACCGCTGGTGGGGGCCGCCGTTCGGGCCGGAGTCGAACAGCGTCGCCCGCCCGCTCGAGCTCTGGCGCGAGCTGCTCCGCGAGCACGGCCTGGAGATCGCCGACCTCCGCCCCGCCACCGTGCTCCTCGCCAATCCGATCGACACGCGCACGCGCACGGGCTATCGCGCGCTCGCGCGCTACTGGGACCTGCTCTCGCGCGGCGTCGGACGGCGGGAGCGGCTCGGCGCGCTCGCCGGCGCCGCGCTCGGCGCGCTCGACGCGCCGCTGCGGCGGCTGTTGCCGGGCGGGCCGAGCGCGAAGGTGCTCGCCGTCCGGCGGCGCGGGTGACGGCGCTCAGGCGACGCGCGTGACGCCCTCGGGCGTCGCCTCGTAGACGCCCGGCCGCGGCTTGGTCGCGACGTGCGCGTAGACGTGGCCGGTGGCCGCCGCCACCCGGTCGGGGTCGTTGACGCGCTCGACGAAGGCGCGGCCGGCGCGGCCGAGGCGCTCGCGCTCGGCGGGGTCGGCGGCGAGCTCGCGCACCCGCTCCGCCACCGTGCCGGGCTCGCAGAAGACGATCGGCACGTCGTGGCACCAGGAGGCGAGCTTGGAGCGGTCGTACTCGCAGAGCACGGGCTTGCCGGCCGCCATCCCCTCGATCGCGACCACCCCGTAGGTCTCGGAGTTGAGCTGGTCGACGACGACGTCGGCGTCGCGGATCGCGGCGAGCACCTCGTCGTGCGGGACGCCGCTGACGAGCCGCAGCTCGACGCCCTCGAGCCCCTCGAGCTCCGCGCGGATGACGTCGGTGCCCTTGATCCGCGGCGCCGACGGGGCGTGGACGACGCGCAGGGGCCCCTCCCGGCGCGGCGCGAAGTCGGGCGGCGGGCCGAGCTCGACGGCGAGCGGGAGGAGGTAGACGACGTCGAAGTAGCGGCGGACGTAGCTGAGCAGCTCCAGGTCGGCGCAGATCGCCGCGCTGCAGGTCAGCGACGCCGCGCGCAGCATCCGCTCCCGTCCCGGGTCGTTCGCGCGGTCGACGACCCGCCCGCGGCGCGGGTGCTCCTCGAGCGCGATCGCCGCCAGGCGGCAGTCGTCGCCGTGGTAGTGCATGAGCCGCGGCCGGCGCCAGAGCGCCGCCCAGAGCGCGTCGAGGTAGCCGAACCAGGTCTGGCCGAACTGGTAGTGGAGGACCCGGTGACGGAGCGGCGCGGCGAGCCCGAACGCGAGCCGGCGCGCGTACCCGCGCACGACCCGGTCGACCGGGTAGCCGAACGGGTGCGGCTCGAACAGCGCGGCGGTGACGCGGTGCCCGCGGCGGCGGAGGGCGGGGGCGAGCGTCGACGACACGCCCGCGACCTCGACCGGCCCGATCGCCACCGAGGGTCGTGCGGTGGGGTCGCCCATCGGGCGGCGGATTCTTGCGTATCGTTGCGGGCGCGATGGCGTCGAACGCTCCGATCACGGCCGCGGTGGTCGGTGGCGGCGTGATGGGCGCGTTCCACGTGAGGGCGCTCCTCGACCGCCCCGACGTCGAGGCGGTCGTCCTGGTCGAGCCGAGCGAGGAGCGGCGCGCGCTGCTCGAGCGCCGCCACGGCCGGCTGCGCTCCTATCCCTCGCTCGACGCGGCGCTCGAGCGGGAGCGGCTCGACTGCGCCTGCGTCGCCGTCCCGCCCGCGCTCGCGCCGGAGCTCGCGAGTGCGCTCATCGAGCGCGAGGTCCCGGTCCTGCTCGAGAAGCCGATGGCGCCGACCGTCGCGGAGGCCGAGCCGGTCGTCGCGCTCGCCGAGGAGCGGGGCGTGCTGCTGTCGGTCGGCTACATCGAGCGCTTCAACCCGGCGGTCGAGGCGCTGCGCGGCGAGCTCGCGAACGGCGTCGCGGGGCGGGTGCTGCACATGCACGCGCGCCGCCTCAGCCCGCTGCCGACGCGCGACGGGCTCGCGAACCTCGTCAAGGACTCGACCACGCACGACCTCGACGTCATGTGCCACCTGCTCGGGGGCGCGCCGCAGCGGGCGTACGCCGAGATGGGCGCGAACCTCGTCTGCGCGTCGGTGCGCTGGGAGGACGACGTCACCGGGCTGGTGGAGACGAACTGGCTCACGCCGATGAAGATCCGCCGCCTCACCGTCACCGCGGAGGGCGGGATGTTCGAGGTCGACTACCTCACCCAGGACCTCTTCTTCCACGAGCAGCCGCGCAGCGAGCCCCACTGGGAGACGCTCGGCGTCGTCCGCGGCGCGAACGAGGGGCGGATGATCCGCTACGCCCTCGACCGCCGCGAGCCGCTCGCCGTCGAGTGGGAGCGCTTCATCGCCGCGCTGCGCGACGGCGGGCCCGCGCCCGTGCCCGGGCGGGAGGGGCTGAACGCGCTCGCGCTCGCCGAGGCGATCATCGCCTCCGCTCGCATCGCAACCCCGGTCGCGCCCGAGGGTTTGAGCGTCTGAGTCCGGGTAGACTGCCGACGCGCAGGGGAGTTGGCGGGACTACGCGGAGGGGCCCGCCGAGCGGGTCACACCGACCTACTGTGACTCCACAGCCAGAACAAGCCATCGACGTGCCCACGCCCATCGCGAAGCGGGAGGCCCCGGGCGCGGCGACTCGCGATGCCTACCCGCGGCCGGAGGACATCCGGACGCGGAGCGTGCTCGGCATCCCGATCGCCATGACGGACTACGACGAGGCGATGGACGTCATGGACGGGATGATCGCCCGGCGTGAGCGCGGCTACGTCTGCGCCGTCGCCGTCCACGCGGTCATGGTCGCCCAGAGCGACCCCGAGATGCGCGACGCGCTGCGCAACTCGACGCTCACCGTCCCCGACGGCATGCCGCTCGTGTGGGCGGTGAACATGCTCGGCGAGAGCCTCGAGAACCGCGTCTACGGGCCGGAGCTCATGCGCCGCTACTGCGACCGCTGCGCCGAGCGCGGCCATCGCGTCTGGCTCTACGGCGGCCGCGACCAGGGCTCGCTCGTCCAGCTCGCGCTCAAGCTCCGCCAGCGCCACCGCGGCATCAAGATCGTCGGCGGCTACGCGCCCCCGTTCCGGCCGCTGACGCCGGAGGAGGAGGACGCGATCGTCGCGCAGATCAACGAGGCGCGGCCCGACGTGCTGTGGGTCGGCATCGGCGTGCCGAAGCAGGAGAAGTGGATGGCGCGCCTGCGCGACCGCCTCGAGGTGCCGGTCATGTGCGGCGTCGGCGCGGCCTTCGACTTCCACGCCGACCGCATCTCGCAGGCCCCCTCGTGGATGCAGGAGCGCGGCCTGGAGTGGACCTACCGGATCGCCCAGGAGCCGCGCCGCTTGCTCCCGAGGTACCTCTACTACAATCCGCGCTTCATGTTCGCCTTCGGACGTCAGCTCGCCCGCGAGCGGCGCTCCTCGTCAGCGTGATCGCCGTCATCGGACTCGGCAGGATCGGCCTGCCCCTGGCCCTCTGCTTCGCCGACCGAGGGCTGGAGGTCATCGGGGTCGAGCGGGAGGTGGCGGTCCTCGAGGCGCTCCGCCGCGGCGACATGCCGTTCCGCGAGCCCGGCTGCGACGAGCTGCTCGAGCGCGTCCTGCCCACCGGCAGGCTGACGCTCACGAACGACATCCGCGAGGCCGCGGCCGCCGACCACATCGTCCTGACGCTCGGCACGCCCGCGTTCGCCCACATCGAGATCGACGTCTCGCAGATCCGCACCGTCATCGGCGACCTCCTCCCGCTGCTGCGCGAGGGGCAGACGATCATCCTCCGCTCGACCGTCGCGCCCGGGACGACCGAGTGGGTCGCCGGCTACCTCGAGCAGCGGCGCGGCTTCAAGGTCGGGGAGGACGTCTTCGTCGCCCACGTCCCCGAGCGGATCGCCGTCAACCACTTCCTCGAGGAGATCGAGACGCTGCCGTGCATCGTCGGCGGCGTCGGCGAGAAGTCCGGGGAGAAGGCCGCCGAGCCGTTCGAGGTCTTCGGCGCGGAGATCGTCCAGACGACGCCGGTCCAGGCCGAGCTGGCGAAGATCTGGTCGAACATCTACCGCTACACGTACTTCGCCCTCCCCAACCTGCTCATGATGAACTGCGAGCAGTACGGGGCGAACGTCTTCGAGGTCATCGAGCTCGTCAACAAGGGCTACCCGCGCGGCGGGATCGCCCGGCCGGGGCTCACGGCCGGGCCGTGCCTGCGCAAGGACTTCGCCTTCTCGGAGGAGCGCTCGAGCGCGCCGGGGATGCTGCTCGCGGTCTCGCGGGTGCACGAGAGCGTGCCGCTCTTCCTCGTCGAGGGCGTGAAGCGGCGGCTCGGCGGCTCGCTGCGCGACCGCAAGGTCGCCGTGCTCGGCCTCACCTTCAAGCGGGACACCGACGACGTGCGCGACTCGCTCTCGTCGAAGCTCATCCGCCTGCTCGAGCGCGAGCTCGCGATCGTCGCCCGGCACGACCCGTTCCTGCCCGACGAGTCCGAGTCGCTCGCGGCGGCGCTCGCCGACGCCGACGCGGTGATCATCGCGACGAACCACTCGGCCTACGACAACCTGCTGCCGATGGTCCCCGCGGGGGCGCTCGTCGTCGACCCGTGGAACTGCAGCGGCACCGGCCAGGTGTTCGCGTTCGCCGACGAGCTCGCCAAGGTGCCGGCCACGTGAGCCGGGTCCTCGTCACCGGAGGCGCCGGCACGATCGGCGCGGCCGTCGTGCGCCGGCTCGTCGACGACCCGGCCTGGGAGGTGCGCGTCTCCGACCAGCGCGAGGCCCCGGCCTGGATGCGCGAGGCGTGCGAGGTCCACACCGGCGACCTGCGCGACCACGACGAGGCGCGGCGCGCGATCCAGGGGTGCACGCACGTCATCCACCTCGCCGCGATCGTCGGCGGCATCGGGAACTTCCACAAGCTCCCGCACACGCTGCTGGAGACGAACACCGCGCTCTACAACGCGGTCTTCCGCGCCGCGCTCGAGGTCCGCACCGAGCGGCTCGTGTACGTGTCGTCGTCGATGGTGTTCGAGCGCGCGACCGTCTTCCCGACCCCGGAGGAGCACATCCACGAGGTGCCGACGCCGCGCTCGGCCTACGGCTTCTCGAAGCTCGCCGGCGAGGTCTACTGCCGCGCCCTCCACGACGAGCACGGCCTCCCCTACACGATCTGCCGGCCCTTCAACGCCTACGGCCCGGGCGAGATGCCCGACGCCGAGCCGGGGATCGCCCACGTCGTCCCCGACCTCATCAAGAAGGTGCTCGACGGGCAGCGCCCGCTGCCGATCTTCGGATCGGGGAAGCAGACGCGCACGCTCACGCACATCGACGACATCGCCGAGGGGATCGTGACCGCGATGGCGCACCCGGCCGGCGAGAACGAGGACTTCAACATCTCCGCAAGCGAGGAGCTGACCGTCGCCGAGATCGCCCGGATCGTCTGGGAGGCCTGCGGCGAAGATCCCGACGAGTTCGAGCTCGAGCACCTGCCGAGCTTCGAGGTCGACGTCCAGCGGCGCTGGCCGTCGGTGGAGAAGGCGCGCCGCCTGCTCGGCTTCGAGGCGAAGATCGACGTGCGCGAGGGGATCGCCCGGACGGCGCAGTGGCTGCGCGAGCAGCAGCGCGTCGCATGAGCCGGGTCCCGCTCTTCGCCACCTCGCTCGAGCCGTACATGCCGCGGCTCACGCGGCGGCTCGCCGAGGTCGCCGAGTCCGGCAGGTACATCCTCGGGCCGGAGGTGTCGGCGTTCGAGGAGGAGTTCGCCGCCTACCTCGGCGTCCGCCACTGCGTCGGCGTCGGCAACGGCACCGACGCGCTGACGATCGCGATGCGCGCGCTCGGCGTCGGGCCGGGCGACGAGGTCGTGGTCCCGTCGCTCACCTTCTACGCGACCGCCGAGGCGGCGGTGAACGCCGGCGCGACGCCGGTGTTCGCCGACGTCGACCCCGACACGCTCTGCATCACCCGCGCGACGGTCGAGCCGGTCCTGAGCGAGCGGACCAAGCTCATCGTCCCCGTGCACCTGTTCGGCAACGTCGCGCCGGTGCCGGAGCTGCGCGAGCTCGGCGTGCCGGTGCTCGAGGACGCCGCCCAGGCGGCCGGCGCGGCGCTCGGCGGCGTGCGGGCGGGTGCGCTCGGCGACGCGGCGACCTTCTCGTTCTTCCCGTCGAAGAACCTCCCCTGCCTCGGCGACGGCGGGGCGGTGGTGACGAGCTCCGACGAGGTCGCCGACCGGGCGCGCAGGCTCCGCTTCCACGGCTCGCACGACAAGACCGTCCACACCGACGTCGGCTACAACTCGCGCCTCGACTCGCTCCAGGCGGCGGTGCTGCGCGAGCTGCTCGGCGAGCTCGACGGCTGGAACGCGCGCCGGCGCGCGGCGGCCGAGGCGTACGAGCGGGCCGGGCTCGGGGAGCTGGTGAGGCTGCCGGTGCCGACGCCCGGGGCCGAGCACGTCTACCACCTCTACGTCGTGCGGGCGGACGATCCCGACGCGCTCGTCGCGCGGCTCGCTCAAGCCGGCGTGCAGGCGCGTCGCTACTACGCGACGCCGGTCCACCGCCAGCCGGCGATGGAGCCGTACGCGCAGGGCGTCTCGCTGCCCGCGACCGAGGAGGCGGCGCGCTCGATCGTCGCGCTGCCGATGGGCCCGGAGCTGACCGAGGAGCAGGTCGCCGCCGTCGTCGCGGCCGCGCGGGCGTGAGCTGCCCCGCCTGCGGCGGCCCGCTCGCGCCGTGGCAGGCGGTCGCCGCCGGCGAGCCAGCGGACGAGCGGCGCTATCCGCTCGGGCGCTGCCGCTGGTGCGGGACCGCGGTGACGGGCGGCGAGCCGCCGGGACCTGAGCTGTACGAGTCGGGCGTGTACGCGCCGGGCGAGCCGCGCGCGGCGGCGCTCGTGCGGGCGATCCAGCGCGCGGTGACGGGGCAGCCGGTGCGGGCGCTCCGCCGCGCGGGGGTGGCGCCGGGCGCGCGGGTGCTCGACGCCGGCGCGGGCCGCGGCCGGCTCGTGGCGGCGCTGCGGGAGGCGGGCTTCGACGCCCGCGGCATCGACCCGAGCGCGCGCAGCGTCGCGCAGGCGATCGCCCCGGTCGAGCAGGCGACGATCGAGGAGCACGACGACGCCGAGCTCGACGCGGTCGTGCTCTGGCACGTGCTCGAGCACCTCGGCGACCCGGCCGCCGCGCTGCGGCGGATCGGCGGCTGGCTGCGGCCGGGCGGGGTGCTGCTCGTCGGGGTGCCGAACCCGGCGTCGTGGCAGGCGCGCATCGGCGGGGCGGGCTGGCTCCACTTCGACGCGCCGCGGCATCGCGTCCATCTCACGCCCGACGGCCTGCGGGCGCTGCTGGGCGCGACCGGCTTCGCGCCCAGCCGGATCGACCACCTCGTCTGGGAGCACAACCTCCACGGGATGTGGATGGCGCTGCTGACGCGCCTGGGGATGCGCCCGGGGTTCCCGTTCCACCTGCTCAAGCGCAACATCGACCCGCGCCCGCGCGACCTCGCCCTGCTCGCCCTCGGCGTGCCGCTCGCGCCGGTCGCCGTGGGGCTGGAGCTCGTGGCCGCCGCGGCGGGCCGGGGCGGGACGGTGCTGGCCGTGGCGCGGCGGGCGTAGGCGGGGGCGTCCCATAACGGCGGCGCTCGGTTTGCCGTCTATAGGACGGTCGATCGAGCACTGCCGGTCGGAGGCCCGGGCGCCCCCTGATTGCAGTGCTCGATTCTCCGTCCATATGACGGTCGATCGAGCGCTGCCGGCTCGGGGCGCCGCTCGCGCCGGTGGCCGTGGCGCGGCGGGTGCAACAAACCGCACACGCTTCGAAAAGAAGACCGCCCATTCCCCCGAAGGGGAAGGGCGGCAGCAACGGTGCGGCTAGATTAGCCGCTGCGAACGAGCATCGGCAACGAGCACTGGCCCTTGAGTCCGAGCACCGGCGCCGCGCGCGCAGTCGTCTTCGTCGACTACCAGAACATGTACCGAGGGGCCCGCGAAGCCTTCGGGTACGACGCACACCCCGGGCACTTCGGGAACTTCCGCCCGATCAGCTTCGGCCGAGTGCTCACGCGTGAAGAGGGCTGCGTGCTGGTGCAGGTGCGGGTCTACACCGGCATCCCGGTCCCTCAGCGGGATCGCAAGGGCAACGCGATCATGCAGCGGCGGATCGCCTCATGGGTGTCTGACAGCCCGGACAAGGTCGAGGTCTTCCCACGGCCGCTTCGCTACCCGCCTTCCCAGGGACGGGAGAAAGGCGTCGACGTGGAGCTCGCCATCGACATCGTCCGGCTCGCGCTCGACGACGTCTACGACATCGCCATCGTTGCGTCCGCCGACACGGACCTCGTCCCCGCGCTCGAGTTTGTCGTCCGCCGCTGTCCCGACAAGCTGGTCGAGACGGTGGCTTGGGAGCCGGAACCCGGGCGCGAGGCGATGGCGGCGGCGCCTATCGACGTCCCGGGCGGGGGCGTGCGTCGGCGGACGATTCCGAAGCGGGACTTCGAGCGTATCGCCGAACGCCGGAACTTCGCCCAGCCCGCCGGCGATCCGACCGCGGCGCTCGACCCGTCGCGTTGGGCAAGGATCAGGCGCCGCTTCGACCGCTGAGCACGCCCTCGTACAGCGCCAGCAGGTCGCCCGTGAACCGCTCCCGCGAGAACCGCTCCCGCGCCCGCGCGAGCAACGCCTCCCCCTCGGCCCGGCGGCGGTCCTGGTCCTCCCAGAGCGCGCGCATTGCCGCCGCGAGAGCGGCCGTGTCGTCGCGCGGGACGCAGCGCTCCTCGCCGACGAGCTCGGGCAGCGCGCCCGCGCGGGCGGCGACGACCGGGAGCCCCGCCCCCATCGCCTCGAGCGCGGCGAGGCCGAAGGTCTCCGAGCCGCGGGTCGGGGCGACGAAGAGCGCCGCGCCGCGGCGCAGCCGCCGCAGCTCGTCCGCCTCGACGCGGCCGAGCAGCCGGACCGGCGCGCCCCGCTCGCGGGCGCGGCGCTCGAGCGCCCCGGCCAGCGGCCCGTCGCCGGCGATCCGCAGCGGCACGCCCGCCTCGGCGGCCGCGTCGATCGCGGCCTCGAGCCCCTTCTCCGGCGCGAGCCGCCCGGCCGCGAGGGCGTACTCCCCCTCGTGGGCGGCCGAGGCCGGCGCCACCTCGTCGGCGGGGAGGTAGTGCGGCAGCGCCGTGACCCGCTCCGCCGGCAGGCCGAGGCGGACGAGCTGCCCCGCCGCCCAGGCGCTCGGCGCGACGAAGCGGTCGACGACGGCGACCACCTGCGGGAGCCGGCGGGCGAGCGCGGTCGCGTAGACCGCCGCCTCCGCCACCGAGCCGCGGCAGTTGAGCGCCAGCCCGGGGATCGTGTTCCCGCCCCGGCAGCGGAAGCACGGCGCCCCGTCGCGGAACGCGACCCCGATCGCGCAGAAGAGGCGGAAGTTGTGGAGGTGCAGGACCACGCGCGCGCCCGCCTCCCGCGCCGCCGCGAGCGCGCGCGGGCCGAAGAGCGGCTGCATGTTGTGGCAATGCACGACGTCCGCGCCGAGCTCTGCGACCGCGCGGGCGACCTCCCCCGGGTCCTCCCCGCCGCGCAGCAGCGCCGCGGCGGCCCGCCCGCGCCCGGCCTCCGCCGAGTCCCGGGCGAGCACGCGGTGCTCGACCCCGGCGGCCGTCAGCGCGGCGGCGTGGAGCTCGACCGCCCGCTCCTCGCCGCCGGTGACGCGGTAGCGGTTGTGGAGGACGAGGACCCTCATCCCAGCAGCCGCGGCAGCACCTCGTCGCGGACCGTCGCCAGCAGCGCCTCGCGCCCGTACGGGGCGAGCAGCGCCCGCGCCCGCTCGGCGTAGGCGGCACGCGCCTCCTCGTCCAGCGCGAGGCCTGCCGCGAGCGCCTGCGCCAGCGCCTCCGCCGAGCCGTCGGCGGCGACGAGCTCGCCCGCCAGCTCGCGCGCGAGCGGGAGCGCCTCGTACGCGCCCGGCGAGGGCACGGTGACGAGCGGCGTCCCCGCCGCGAGCGCCTCGAGCTGGGCGAGCCCGTGGTCCTCCCGCCGCGAGGCGTTGACGAACACGCGCGCCCGCCCGACGAGCTCCAGCCACTCCGAGCGGCCGAGCGTGCCGAGCCACTCCACGCCCGCGGGCTCGGCGACGCCGGAGCGGCGCAGCCACGCCCGCCCCTTCTCGGCGTCGCAGCCGCCGACGAGCAGCCGCGCCCCGGCCGGCGCGGCCCGCCCCCACGCCGCGCAGAGCACGTCGAGCCCGCGCTTCCACGGCCAGCCCGCGTAGGCGACCGCGTCGACATCCCGCCGCCCGGCCGCCGGCGCCGCCTCGACCGGCACGCCGAGCGGGACGACCTCGGCGCCCGCGACCGGGATCGCCGCCGCCGCGGCCCGCCCCCACGGCAGCAGCAGCCGCGCGCCCGCGAGCACGCGCCGCTCGCGCCGGCGCTGCCAGGCGCCCGAGAGCCCCGGGCGGTTGAGCGCCGCCGGGGCGTCGAAGCGGACGGCGTAGGGCCCCTCCGGGCGGGCGAGCAGCGCCGCCGTCACCGTCGAGAAGATCGTCGCCCGCGCGCCCGTCCCGCGCGCCGCCCGCGCCGCCGCGCGCGCCTCCACCCAATCGGTGACGGTGATCTGGCGGCGCAGCCGCCCCAGCGGGCCGATGCGCGCCTCGCGGACCTCGCAGTCGGCCCCGGCCGCGCGCAGCAGCTCCGCGAGCGCGGCGTCGGCCCGGCGCAGGCCCGGCGTCGTGCCCAGCGAGATCAGCGTGATGTCCGGCACGACGGGCAGGCTAACCTCCGGCCGTGCCAACGCCGCGCGTCTCGGTCGTCGTCCCCACCGCGAACCGCGCCGACTACCTCGAGGTCGCGCTCGCCTCCTTCGCGCGCCAGGACGTCGAGCACGAGGTCATCGTCGTCGACGACGCCTCGACCGACCGCACGCCCGACGTCGTCGCCGCCGCGGGCGTGCGCTCGATCCGCCAGCCCGCCCCGCGCGGCGCGAACGCCGCCCGCAACGCCGGGATCGCCGCCGCCGAGGCCGACCTCATCGCGCTCGTCGACGACGACGTCGAGGCGCCGCCGGGATGGCTGCGCGCGCTCGTCGAGGGCGCCGAGCGCCACCCCGGCGCCGAGGCGTTCGGCGGCCCGATCCGCGCCCGCCTCGAGGGGCCGGCGCCGCGGAGCTGCGGCCGCGAGCGCCCGCCGATCACGACCCTCGACCTCGGCCCGGCCGACCGCGAGGCGGAGCTCGTGTGGAGCGCGAACATGCTCGTCCGCCGCAGCGCGATCGAGCGGATCGGCGGCTTCGCCGAGGACCTCCCGACCGGCGGCGACGAGGAGGAGTGGCTGCGCCGCCTGCGCGCCGCCGGCGGGCGGGTCGTGTACCTCGCCGCGGCCGGGCTCGACCACCGCCGCGCCGGCGACGACGCCCGCCTGCGCGCGCTCATGCGCAGCGCCTACCGCCGCGGCCGCAACCTCCGCGCCTACGACCGCCGCCGCGGCGTCGCGCCCAGCCTCGCCCGCGAGCTGCGCGTCCTGCTCGGCTGCGCCTGGCACACCGTCCGCCGGCGTTGCCCGCAGGGGCTCGTCATGGGCGCGCACTCCGCCGGGAGGACGATGGAGGCGGTGCGCCGGCGGTGAGCGCCCTGCCCGCGCCCGAGACCTTCCTCTCGGGCGAGACCGGCCACGTCGCCGGCCTGCGCCGCACGACCCTCCGCCGGGCGGGCGACGCGCTGCTCGACCTCGGCCTGCGCCTGCGCGCCCGCCGCCTCGAGCGCCTCGCCGCGGCCGTCCCGCGCCGCAGCGTGCTCGCCGCCTGCGTCCACCGCCCGGACGCGCAGCCCCCGCCGCTCGCCACCGACCGCCACGAGCTGCGCTACGTCACCGGCTCGACCGCCGAGCTCGGCGGCGGGAAGTTCGAGAACCTGCGCGCGCTGCTCGACGGCGAGCCCGCGGCCGACTGGACCGTCGTCCTCGACGACGACGTCGAGCTGCCCGCCCGCTTCCTCGACCGCTTCCTCGGCGTCTGCGAGCACCTCGGCCTCGCGCTCGCCCAGCCCGCGCAGACGCTCGCCAGCCACGCCGCCTGGCCCGTCACCCGCCGCCGCCCGGCGCTCGCCCGCCAGACGCGCTTCGTCGAGATCGGGCCGGTGACGGCGTTCCGCCGCGACGCCGCCGCCGAGCTGCTCCCCTTCCCGCCGCTGCGCTACGGCTGGGGGCTCGACCTCCACTGGGCGGCGGTCGCGGCCGAGCGCGGCTGGCGGCTGGGGATCGTCGACGCGACGCCCGTCCGCCACGAGCGCGCGCCCGTCGCGGCGAGCTACCGCGCCGAGGACGCGATCGCCGAGGCGCGGCGCTTCCTCGCCGAGCGCCCGTACCTCACCGCCGACCGGGTCCGAGAGGTGGTGGCCGTCCACCGGTGAGGGTCGCCGTCGTCGCCGAGTACTACCCGCGCCGGCGCGACCCGGTGCTCGGGGTGTGGGCGCACCGCCAGGCGCTCGCCGCCCGCGACGCCGGCGCCGACGTCCGCGTGCTCGCGCTGGAGCGGCCGGTCCCGCCGGTCGCGACGGTCCGCGCCGCGCTGCGCGGCGACGTCCGCCCGCTCCTGCGCACCGCCGCCGCGATGGCGCGCCAGCCGCGCCGCGATGTGCTCGACGGGCTGGAGGTCGAGTACGTCCGCTTCCTCGCCCCGCCGCGCCGCGGCCGCTACGCGGGCTGGGAGCGCTGGGCGCGCCGGCCGCTTGGGCGCGCGCTCGCCCGGCTGCACGCCCGCGCGCCGCTCGACCTCGTCCACGCCCACTACGCGCTGCCCGCCGGCGGCGCCGCCGAGGGCTTCTGCGCCGCCCACGGCATCCCGCTCGTCGTCTCCGTCCACGGCGGCGACGTGCTCGGGCCGGAGCTGCGCGCGCCCGCCGCCCGCGCCCGGGTCGGCGCGGTGCTCGCCGGCGCCGCCGCGGTGCTGTGCAACAGCCGCGCGACGCTGCGGGCCTGCGCGGCGCTCGCCGGGCGCGACGACCACATGCGCGTCGTCCACCTCGGCGCCGAGCCGCCCGCCGGGACGGTCCGCCGCCACGAGCGCCCGACCGTCGCGACGCTCGGCCACGTCGTCCCGCGCAAGCGCCACCGCGACGTCCTGCGCGCGCTGGCGCTCGCCCGCCGCGAGCTGCCGGACCTGCGCTGGGTCGTCATCGGCGACGGCCCGGAGCTGCCCGCGCTGCGCGCGCTCGCCGCCGAGCTCGGCGTCGCCGACGCGGTCGACTGGCTCGGCCAGCTCGCCCCCGGCCGCGCGCTCGCCGAGCTCGCCCGCTGCCACCTCATGGCGCTGCCGAGCGTCGACGAGGCGTTCGGCGTCGCCTACGTCGAGGCGCTCGCCTGCGGGCTGCCGGCGATCGGCTGCGCGGGCGAGGGGGGGCCGGAGGAGATCGCCGCCGCCGGGGAGGGCATGCTGCTCGTGCCGCCCGGCGACGCCGAGGCGCTCGCGCGGGCGATCGTGACGACGCTGGAGCCGCGGCGGCTGGAGCAGCTCTCGGCCGCCGCGCTCGCGACCGCGCGGTCGGCCTTCTCCTGGGAGCGCTGCGGGAAGGCGACGGTCGCCGCGTACGAGGAGGCGCTGCGGCGGTGAGGCCGGTCGCGCTCGTCACGAGCGCCGTCACCGACTACCGCGAGCGGCCGTTCCGGATGCTCGCCGAGGAGGAAGGCGTCGAGGTCCTCGCCTGGGCCGACGGCGGCCAGGAGCACCCCGGCCTCGCCGTCCGCCACGTCACCCAGGCCGGCGCCGCCCGGCTCGTCGCCTCCGGCCGCTACCGGGCGGTCATCTGCGGGCTCGGCGGGCGCGTCGCGCTCCCCGCGACCTACCTCGCCGCCCGCCGGGCGCGGATCCCGTTCGTGCTCTGGGCGTCGATCTGGCGCCATCCGCGCACGCCCGCGCACGCGCTCTCCTGGCTGCCGACGCGTCTCCTCTACCGCCGCGCCGACGCCGTCGCCACCTACGGCCCGCACGTCAGCCGCCACGTCGCCGCCGCGCGCGGGGGCGAAGAGGGGATCTTCGTCGCGACGCAGGCCGTCGACGGCGAGCACTTCGGCCGGCCGGTGTCGGCGGAGGAGCGCCGCGCCGCCCGCGAGCGCGCGGGCGCGACAGACGACGCCTTCCTCGCCCTCTTCGTCGGCCGGCTGGAGCGCGAGAAGGGGCTCCACGTGCTGCTCGAGGCCTGGCGCCGGGCCGATCTGGGGCCGGACGCCCGCCTCGCAGTCGCCGGGCGCGGGCCGATCGCGCCGGCCGGGACCGGCGTGACGGCGCTCGGCCCCGTCGCCCGCGACGACCTCCCGGCCCTCTACGCCGCCGCCGACGTGCTCGTGCTGCCGTCCATCCGGACCGCAACTTTCACCGAGCCGTGGGGGTTGGTCTGTAACGAGGCCATGCATCAGGCCACCCCCATCCTCGCCAGCGACGCCGTCGGCGCCGTGGCGGGAGGCCTCGTCCGCGACGGCCGGAACGGCCTCGTCGTCCCCGAGCGGGACGCGGACGCTCTCGCCACCCGTCTGCGTATCCTCGCCTATGCTCCCGAGCTCCGGCGGCGGCTCGGTGAGGCGGCCCGCAGGGACGTGGGGGCGTACACGTACGCCGCGTGGGTCCGCGGGATGCGCGCAGCACTGGCCCACGCGTCGCAGCACCCGACCGCGAGGAGCTGAAGCCCAGACCATGCGAATCCGCACGCTGCTCATCGCCCTGGCCGTGTCCGGCCCCGCGCTGGTGCCCGCGACGGCGGGCGCGAGCCCCGAGGACGTCATCCGCGACTGCGCCCAGGACGGCGTCATCGACGGGAGCTACTCCGAGTCGGACCTCCGCCGCGCCGAGCGCGACCTGCCCAGCGACGTCGACGAGTACACCGACTGCCGCGAGGCGATCCGCGGCGAGCTCGGCAGCAAGCGCGGCGACGACCGCCCCGGCGACCGCGGCTCCGGCGGGTCGGGCTCGGACGGCTCGGGCGGCGCCGCCGATCCCTCGCTCGTCACCGACTCCGGCGCGGTCGCCGGGTCGCGCGACGACCTCGAGGCCCTCAACGAGCTGACCGACCGCCGCGGCGGCCCGCCCTCGGTCGAGGTCGGGGGCAAGCCGCTCACGCCCGGCGCCTCGAGCGAGGCGCTCGGCCTCGCGGGCGCCACGAACGAGCTGCCCCGCTCCCTGCTGTCCGCGCTCGTGCTCCTCGGGCTCGTCGCCGCCACCGGCACCGGCCTGCTGATCCGCCGCCGCGGGCTGCCGGCGCCGCTCGCGGCGCGGCTCGGCGGCGTGCGCGCGCCGGCCCTCTTCCGACGTGGCAAGCGCCGAGGTCTCTTCCGCCGTTAGCGCGCCGCCGGCGGCGCCCGCCCCCCGGCGCGGGCGCGGCGGACGGCTGATCGCGGCGCTGCGGCGGCCGTCGTCGCGGTCTGCCGCCGCGAGCCTCGCGCTCGGGCTCGCGCTGGCCGCCGCCGCGTTCGTCGCCGAGGGCGGCAACGAGATCGGCGGCACGACGCTCGTCACGATCGCGGCGATCCTCGCGGGCGGCGCGGTCGCCGCCGCGGCCGTCCCGCTCGCGCCGGCCGGGCGGGCGTGGGGCGCGGGCACGCTCGTGCTGCTCGTCGCGCTCGTCGCGCTCACCGCGCTCTCGGTGATCTGGTCGGTGTCGCCGGAGCAGAGCTGGTTCCACGCCAACAAGTCGCTCGGCTACCTCTTCGCCTTCGCCGGCGCCCTCGCCGCGGTGCGGCTCGCGCCGGGCGGCTGGCCCGTCGTCCTGCGCGGCATCCTGCTCGGCGCGGGGATCGTGGTCGCCTACGCGCTGCTCTCGCGCGTCTTCCCCGGCTCGCTCGCCGCCGACGAGATCTACGCGCGCATCGGCGCGCCCTACGGCTACTGGAACGCCGTCGGGACGACGGCGGCGCTCGCGGTCGTGCCGGCCCTCTGGCTCGGCGCGCGGCGCTCCGGCTACCTGCCCGCGAACGCGCTCGCCTATCCGCTGCTCGGACTGCTCGTCGTCGCGCTCTTCCTCTCCTACTCCCGCGGCGCGCTCGCCGCCGCCGCGGTCGGCGCCGCGCTCTGGCTCGCCTTCGTCCCGCTGCGGCTGCGCAGCCTCGCCGTGCTCGGCCTCGCCGCCGCCGGCGCCGCGCCGGTCATCCTCTGGGCGCTCGACCAGGACGCCTTCACCGAAGACGGCGTCCAGCTCGCCGTCCGCGAGGCGGCCGCGGCCGGGTTCGGCCTGCTGCTCGTGGCGATGGTGCTCGTCCTGCTCGCCGCCGGCCTCGCCGTCGGCTTCGCGAACGCGCGCCGCGCGCCGTCGCGCCTCCTCCGCCGCCGGGCGGGGATCGCCGCGCTCGCGCTCGCGGCGCTGCTGCCCGTCGCGGGCCTCGTCGCGCTCGCCGGCGGCGAGCGCGGGATCGGCGGCACCTGGGACGACCTCACCAGCGAGGAGGCCGTCGTCACCGGCGGGCCGGAGCGCCTCACGAGCGCCGGGTCGTCGCGGGCGCGCTACTGGCGCGAGGCGTTCGACATCTTCGAGGACAACCTCCTCAAGGGAGCGGGCGCCGACAGCTTCCGCACCGCGCGCCTGCCCTACCGCAAGGACGTCCTCGTCTCCAGCCACGCGCACGGCTACGTCGCCCAGACCGCTGCCGACCTCGGCCTGCTCGGGCTCGGCGCCTCCGCGCTGCTGCTGCTCGCCTGGCTGTGGGCGGCGGGGCGGACGCTCGCCGTCCGCGACCGGCTCCGCCGCGTGCCCTGGGACGCCGAGCGCGTCGGCCTGTCGGCGCTCGCGCTCGCGGCGGTCGTCTTCGGGCTCCACTCGGCGCTCGACTGGACGTGGTTCGTGCCGGCGCCGGCGCTCATGGCGCTGCTCGCCGCCGCCTGGGTCGCCGGGCGCGGGCCGGTGGAGGAGCGCCCGCCCGCCGCCGGCCCGCGGCCGCTCGCCTCGCTGCCGCGCCCGCGGCTCGCCGCGGCGGCGCTCGTGGCGCTCGCGGCGCTCGCCTGCGCGTGGACGGCGTGGCAGCCGGAGCGCTCACAGTCGGCGGGCGACGAGGCGCTCGCGCTGCTCGAGGACGGCGAGCTCGCCCGCGCCGCGCGCGAGGCCGACCGCGCGCGCGACCTCAACCCGCTCTCGCCGCGGCCGCTCTTCATCAAGGCGCAGATCCAGGATCGCGCCGGCAACCGCGCGGCGGCGGAGGCGACGCTCGAGCAGGCGGTGCGCGAGCATCCGGCGCGCGCCGACGTCTGGCTGCGGCTCGCCGAGTACCAGCTCCTCGACCGCGACGACCCGGAGGCCGCGCTGCAGACGCTGCGCGCCGCCCTCTACCTCGACCCGCGCTCGCGCCAGGCGCAGGCGGCATTCTTCGAGGCGCGCAGTCGTTTACGGGAGCAGGAGGCTGAGCGCGCGAGGGAACGGCGCGCCGGGTAGCACGGAGGACAAGGGATGAGCAGGGGCCTACGGACAGCGATCCTCGCGCTTGCGCTGATCGCGCTCGGCGCAAGCCCCGCGCCGGCGGCGCGGACGCAGGAGTCGATCATCATGGACGACGCCCACGTCGTCTACGTGACGCCGGAGCGGCTCGACCGCGTCTTCGCGGAGTTCAAGCGGCTCGGCGTCGACCGGGTGCGCGTGTCGGTCTACTGGCACCTCATCGCCCCGGCGCCGAACCAGCGGACGCGGCCGAGCTTCGACGCCGCCGACCCGTCCGCCTACCCGGCCTCGCACTGGGACCGCTACGACGCGATCGTCCGCGCCGCCGCCAAGCACCGCCTCGGCCTGCTCTTCACGCTCACCGGCCCGGCGCCGCTGTGGGCGACGAAGGTGCCCGAGCGCGAGGACATCGCCCAGACCTACGACCCAAACCCCGGCGAGTTCCGCGCCTTCGTCGAGGCCGTCGGCAAGCGCTACTCCGGGAGCTGGCGCGACGAGGTGCAGGCGCCGCCCCCGCAGCGGACCTGCGGCCTGCTCGGCTGCACGGAGGAGCAACCGGAAGCCCCGCAGGGCGAGGTGCTGCCGCGTGTGACCCACTGGTCGATCTGGAACGAGCCGAACCACCCCGGCTGGCTGACGCCGCAGTGGCTGCCCGACCCGCGCAACGCCTCGCTGCCGCTGCTGCCCGCCGCGGCGCGCATCTACCGCTCGCTCGTCGACGCCGCCTGGGCGGGGCTGGCGGCGAGCGGCCACGGAGGCGACGTCATCCTGCTCGGCGAGACGGCGCCGCGCGGGCTCAACGACCGCGGGCTGACGCGCGCGATCCGCCCGCTCGAGTTCATCCGCGAGCTCTACTGCCTCGACCGCAGCCTCCAGCCCCACCAGGGCGAGGAGGCGCAGGTGCGCGGCTGCCCGGGCACGCGCGACGCGTTCGTGGCCCAGCACCCCGGCCTCTTCCACGCCAGCGGCTGGGCGCACCACCCCTACTCGCTCGAGCAGGCCCCGACGCGCGGCGACCGCCAGCGCGACAACGTCGTGCTCGCCGACCTCGGCCGGCTGACGCGCACGCTCGACCGCATCTTCCGCCGGCACGGGAGCAGCCGCCGCCTGCCGGTCTGGCTGACCGAGTACGGCTACCAGACCGACCCGCCCGACCCGACGATCGGCGTCTCGTGGGCGCGCCAGGCGGCCTGGATCAACGCCGCCGAGTACCTCGCCTACCGCAACCGGCGCGTGGCCTCGATGGCCCAGTTCCTGCTCTGGGACGACGGGCCGCTCACCGCCTACCCGGCGAGCGACCCGCGCTACTGGGGCACGTTCCAGTCCGGCCTGAAGACGAACGACGGCAAGCGCAAGCGCTCCTACGCCGCCTACCAGCGGCCGATCCACGTCACCCCGGCGCAGGCGCGGCGCGGGCAGGCGATCCGGGTCTTCGGCGGGCTGCGCAACGCCGACTGGCGCCGGGTCACGGCGCGGCTCCAGTTCCGCCGCGGCCGCCGGGGGCGGTACCGGACGCTGCGCGAGGTCACGGTCCGCCACCCCAGCGGCTACGTGCACATGCGCACGCGGGCGCGCGGCTCGGGCTGGTACCGCCTCGCCTGGCAGGACGGGAGCCGGACGCTGACGAGCCGGGCGGTGCGCGTCCGCGTCAGCGGTCGGCGTTGACGGCCGTCGCCCGCTCGAGCTCGGCCAGGCGGTCGAGCGAGAGCGGGCCCGGTCCGGTCGCGCCCGCGACCTCGAGCAGGAGCTGCTCGTAGGCGGTCGCGACCGCGTCCCAGGAGTAGAGCTTCGCCCGCTCGAGCGCGCGCTCGCGGTACTTCGCGACCGTGTCGGGGTCGTTGATGAGCTCGTCGAGCTTGCGCGCGAGGTCGGGCACGCCCTCCTTGCCCGAGAAGTAGACGCCCGCGTCGCCGACGGTCTCGGCGTTCGGCTTCCAGTCGTTGACGAGCACGCAATTGCCGGCGGCGAGCGCTTCGAGGATGACCGGGTGCGTCCCACCGACCTCGGTCGGCGCGCAGAAGAGGTAGGCGTTGCGCTGCAGCTCCCAGTAGCCGCGCCCGAAGACGTAGCCGGGGAAGATGACGCGCGGGTCGGCGGCGCGGCGGACCTGCTCGATGTACTCGGAGGCGTACGGCGCGCCGCCGACGACGACGAGCTTCATCCCCCGCGTCCGCGAGCTCGGGATGCGCGCCCACGCCTCCACCAGCAGGTGGGGGTTGTTCTCCGGCTCCAGGCGCCCGACGAAGAGGACGTAGCGACGCGGCTCCAGGCCGAGCTTCTCGAGCATCCTCGTGCCGGTGTCGGCGGGCGCCTCGGCGCCGTAGGGGACGACGTCGATCGACTTGCCGAAGCGCTGCTTGAAGATCTCCGCGACGGCGTGCGAGTCGGTGATCGCGCGCGTCGCCATCGTCGGGGCGAGCCGCTCGGCGACGCGCAGGTACGCCTTCGCGAGGCGGTTCCACTTGCGCCGGTCGGAGTCGAGCCCGTCGATGTTGATGACCGTCGGGATGCCGCGCGCGCGGGTGATGAGGCAGAGCGGGCTGTTGCCCGCGATGAAGAAGAGCGCGATGTCCGGCTTGAGCTTGTGGGCGGCGTGGAGGCTCGACAGCAGCGTATGGACGAAGGTGTCGAGGTACTTGTTGCGGACCGTCGGCAGGTGGATGAGCCGCGCGCCCTTCCACGTCTTGTGCTCGCGCGAGACGACGTGCGGGCGGCAGTAGACGACGACCTCGTGGCCGCGCGCGGTCAGGCGCTGGGTGATCTGCTCGACCGCGGTCTCGAAGCCGCTGTAGGCGGCGGGGATGCCGCGCGTGCCGAGGATGGCGACTCTCACGCCCGCAGCGTAGTACGGGCCTCGGCCGGGGCGACCCGGTCGCCGGTCCCGTCGGGGCCCGCGGCGGCGAGGGCGGCGTCCCGCTCCTCCGCCGCGGCGACCTGGCGGCGGATCCCCTCCTCGAGCGAGACGACGGGCGCCCAGCCGAGGTCGGCCATCGCGCGCGTGAGGTCGGCGGCGGTGGCGCGGTGCTCGCGCGGGTCGGGCGGGCGGGGCTCGAGCGGCGGCTCGCCGCCGGTCGCGCGCGCGATGAGCGCCAGCGCGTCGGCGAGCGTCGTCGGCGCCCCGCCGGAGACGTTGTAGACGGCGCCGGGCCGGCCGTCGGTCAGCGCGAGGCGGGTCGCGGCGGCGGCGTCGCCGACGTAGGTGAAGTCGCGCACCTGGCGGCCGTCGCCGAGCAGCGGGGCGGGCTCGCCGGAGCGCGCCGCGGCGACGAAGCGGCTGAAGGCCATGTCCGGCCGCTGGCGCGGGCCGTAGACGGTGAAGTAGCGCAGCCGGACGAGCTCGATCCCGCGCTCGCGCGCGAGCCGCACCGCGACCCGCTCGGCGGCGAGCTTCGAGCGCCCGTACGGCGAGCGGGGCGCGAGCGGCGCGTCCTCGCCGACGGGGCCCCGCGCGGGCGCGTAGACCGACGACGAGGAGGCGAGCACGACGCGCCGCACCGGGCTGCGCAGCACCGCCTCGGTCGTGCGGACGTTCGCGGCGGTGAAGAGCTCGGGGGAGCCGCAGCGGACCCCGGGGCGGCCGGCGAGGTGGACGATCGCGTCGGCCTCCGGCAGCGGCCCCTCGACGACGTCGCGCTCCAGCAGCGTGAAGCGCGGGTGGGAGCGGCAGCGGGCGACGTTCGCCTCCTTGAGCTCGCGCGCGTAGAAGCGCGTGAAGGAGTCCACGCCGATGACCTCGTGGCCGGCCGCGAGCAGCTCCTCGCAGACGTGCGAGCCCACGAACCCGGCGGCGCCTGTCACCACCACGCGCATCCGATTAGGGAACCCTAACGAGCGGCGCGCGCGAGCAGCGTCCCGCGGCGGCGCTCGATCGCCTCGACGTCGAAGCCGAGGTCGTCGAGCGTCGCCGCGAGCGAGCGGCGGGTGAAGAACCGCAGGTGCGGGCCGAGCGGCGGGAAGCGGCGCTCGAAGCCGCGGACGAGGATGTCGAGGCCGGTGAGGCGCGAGTGCGCGGGCGTGGTGACGGCGAGCCGCCCGCCCGGGACGAGCACGCGCCGCGCCTCCGAGAGCAGGAGCTGGACGTCGCGAACGTGCTCGAGCGTCTCCGCGCAGAGGACGAGGTCGAAGGCGTTGTCCGGGAACGGCAGCGGCTCGTCGGGGCGGAGGTGGACGAGGCGGGCGTGCGGGAGCCGGCGGGCGGCGCGCTGCAGCGCGACCTCGGAGACGTCGGCCGCGGTGAGCTCCGCGCAGCGCAGCTCCGCGGTCAGCCGCCCGTCGCCGCAGCCGAGGTCGAGCGCGCGGGCGGCCTCGCCGAGCGAGCGGACGAAGGCGACGAGGTGCGCGGGCGGCGGGCCGGGGTCCTCCGGCACGAGCTCCCAGATCTCGTCGTCGTAGGCCACGCGCGCATCATCCCGAGAACGTCCAGCAATGGCCCCTATGGGGTATGGCCCTGGACGTCCTCGCCGCCCCGCCGCGAGAGCGTCCCATAGTGGCCCCTATACGGTCCAGCGCCGGACGTTCTTCCCGCGGCGCGCCTGCGATCATCGCCCGCGCATGGCCGCTCGCGTGCTCGCGATCACCCAGGCGCCCGAGCTCGGCGGCGCCGAGTACGCCCTGCTGCGCATCGCCCGGCGCCTGCCGGCGCGGGGCTACGAGTGCGTCGTCACCGTCCCGGGCCCGGGCGCGACCGAGGCGGCCTTCCGCGCCGAGGGCTTCCCCGTCCACCGGCTCGCGACGGGCCCGCTGCGCGCCGGCGGCTGGCCGCGGGCGCTCGCCGCGCTCCCGCGCGCCCGGCTGCTCGCCCGGCGCGTGCGCCCGCAGCTCGTCTATCTCAACGGCACGGTCGCCCAGCGGCTCGCGCCCGCCTTCCTCGGCACCGGCGCGCGGCTCGTCCCCCACCTCCACGACCTGCTCGAGACGGCGCCGCGGCCGTGGCGGAGCGCGCGCTTCTGGGCGGCGGCGCCGGTCGTCATCTGCGCCTCGGGCGCGGTCGCCGACCGCGCCGCCGAGCTCGGCGCGCCGCGCGAGCGGCTGCGCACGGTCTGGTGCCCGATCGAGCCGGCCGAGCCCGCGCCGCGACCCGCCTGGCGCGAGGACGGCCGGCCCGTCGTCGGCTTCGTCGGGCGGATCGAGCCGCGCAAGGGCGTGCTCGACCTGCTCCGCGCCGCCCCGGCGCTCTTCGAGCGCCGCCCGGACGCGCGCATCGTCATCGTCGGCGACGACGAGCTCGGGGCCTCGGCCGTCTACCGCGACGAGGTCCGCCGCGCGGCCGCGCAGCTCGGCGAGCGCGTCCTCCTCCTCGGCGCCGTCCCCGAGGCGAACCGGCTGATGCCGTGGTTCGACGCGCTCTGCGTGCCCTCGCGCGTCGAGCCGTTCGGGACCGTCGCCGCCGAGGCGCTCGCCGCCGGCACGCCGGTCGTCGCGACCCGCTCGGGCGGGATGGCCGAGTACGTCGCCGACGGGCGCACCGGCGCGCTCGTGGAGCCCGGCGACGTCGCCGCGCTCGCCGACGCGCTCGACCGCGTCCTCGCCGACGCCGAGGCGCTCGGCCGCAACGGCCGCGAGGACGCCGCCCGCTTCTCGAGCGACCGCGTCGCCGCCCTTGTCGCCGACGCGCTCGACGAGGCGCTCGACCGCCGTCCCGCCCCCGCCGCGCGATGAGGGTCGTCGTCGACGCCCGCGCGCTCTCCGACCCCGCGCTCGCCGAGCGCGGGATCGGCCGCTACGTCCGCTGCCTGCTCGACGCGCTCGGCGACCGGGTCGTCCCGCTCCGCCGCCCCGGCCGGCCGCTCGTCCTCGGCGTCCGCCGCGCCCGCGCCGACGTCCTCCACACCCCCTCGATCGACGGCGTCAGCCTCGTCCCCGGCGCGCCGCTCGTCGTCACGCTCCACGACCTCGTCCCGCTCAAGCACCCGCGCACGTACCTGCGCACCGGCCTGCGCCACCGCGTCCGCTACGCGGCGGTGAAGCGCGCCGCGCGCGTCATCGTCCCCACGCAGGCCGTCGCCGCCGACGCCGAGCGCCTGCTCGGCATCCCGTCCGCGCGGCTGCGCGTCATCCACGAGGCGCCGGCGCCCGCCTTCCGCCCCGGCGTCGCGCCGCCGACGCGGCTGCGCCTGCCCGAGCGCTTCCTCCTCTGGGTCGGCGGGCTCGACCCGCCGGACCCGCGCAAGCGCGTCGAGCAGCTCGCCGCCGCCGTCCGCCGCCGCGACGGCCTCCCGCTCGTGCTCGCCGGCCGCGTCGGCCCCGACGCCCCGGCGCTCGCCGCGCCCGGGCGCGTCTTCCTCGTCGGGCGGGTGAGCGACGAGGAGCTCGCCGGCCTCTACGGCGCCGCCGCGGCGCTCGTCCTCCCCTCGGCCGAGGAGGGCTTCGGGCTGCCCGCCGTCGAGGCGCTCGCCTGCGGCACGCCGGTCGCCGCCTTCTCGGGCGGCGCGCTCGGCGAGGTGCTCGCGGGCGCCGGCGGGGCGCGCCTCGTCGACCCCGGCGAGGGCATCGACGGCCTCCTCGACGCCGCCGAGGCGCTCGCGGGCACGGCCGCCACGCCGCCGCGAAGGACGTGGGCCGACGTCGCCGAGGAGACCTGGGCCGTCTACGGCGAGGTCGCCGGGGCCTGATCGCCGAGGCGCTCGCGGACGCGGACGACCATCCGCCGCGGCGACACCGTCCCCAGCTCGCGGCCGAGGATCGCGACGGAGATGAGCAGCCCGGTGACGAACAGCGACGCCCCGACGCCGAACGAGAAGGCGGTGATGCTCGCGATGTCGACGGGGTGGCCGGTGACCTCGACGAAGCCGTAGCCGAGCATCGCGATCCGCAGGCCCGCGCTCGCCGGCGCGATCGGGATGATCTTCCCGCCGCCCTGCGCGGCCATGACGAGCACGACGGTCGAGACGGTCACCGGCAGCGCGAAGGCGGCCATGAAGCAGGCGAGCGAGCCCAGGCGGATGAGGCGGCCGAGCGCCTGCCAGGCGACGACGCCGCGGAGGAAGTCGCGCGGGCGCTCGAGGATCGCGAAGCCCTGGCGCAGCCGCGCCCAGAAGGCGCGGGCGTGGCGGAGCCCGAAGACCGCGAGCAGCGCGATCGCGGCGGCCGCCGCGGCCGACTGGATCGGGTGGCGGATGACGAACGAGACGTCGAGGGACGGCAGCTCGCTCGGGGAGGTCGGCACCGGCAGGAACCCCTGGGCGAGCGCCCAGGCGACGAGCATCGTCCCGACGAAGGTCTCGAACAGCGTCTCGGGGACGAAGGTGCCGATGAGCGTCGACCAGCGCGTCTGCGGCGCGCGCCGGCGGATGAGGTAGAGCTTCGCGAGGTCGCCCCCGCGCGCGGGGACGATGCCGTTCAGCCCCGCGCCGGCGAGGTAGGCGGCGGTGACGTCGCGGACGCGCAGCTCGGTCGCGTCCGGGTAGGCGGCGCGGATGATCGTCCACCAGCCGCGCGTGCGGACGACCTGGTGGAGGACGTGGAGGAGCACGCCCGCGGTCAGCCACCACGGGCTCACCTCGGCGACGTCCTCGACCACGAGCGAGATCGCGTGCTCGGCGCTGCGCCAGGCGGACTCGATCCGGTCGATCACGGCCGCTGCCGGTCGCGGGCTGCCATGGGTCGAGTATCGGCAGTCCGGGCCGTCAGCGATACGGGTCGCGTCTGCCCAAGAACCCCCGCAACAGCGGCACGCGCAGCACCAGCGCGAGCGCCCGCTCGCGCCCGCGCAGCGGTGCGGCCTCGGCGAGCGCGGCGCGCGCGCCGGCGTAGTCGCGCCGCCGCACGCGCCCGCGGGCGAGCGCGACGAGGTCGCGCCGGCGCGCCGCCTCGGCGACCTCGGCCGGCACGAGCGAGCGGTGGGCGGCGCGGATCGCGAGGTTCGCCTCGGCGAGCGCGGCGACGTCGGCGGTCACCCCGCCCGGGTGGCGGCGGTACTCGATGACCGCGCGCGGCTCGCAGACGAACGTCGCGCCGCGCTCGACGAGCCGTAGCCAGAGGTCCCAGTCGGAGCCGAGCGGCGCCGGGCCGGCGAAGCCGCCCGCCTCCAGCAGCGCGTCGCGGCGGACGATGACGCTGGAGGTGGGGATCGGGTTGCGCTCGAACAGCAGCGGGCCGAGCCGCGCCGGCTCGTGGCGGCCGGCGGGCAGCTCCTCCCAGCGCTCGCCGGTCGGGGCGCCGTCGGGACCGACGATGATCGCGCGGCCGAAGCAGAGCGCCGCGTCGGGGTTCGCCTCCAGCGCCTCGAGCTGGGCGGCGAGCTTGCCCGGCAGCCAGCGGTCGTCGGCGTCGGCGAAGGCGACGAGGTCGGCGTCCGGCGCGGCGGCGAGCCCGGCCTCGCGCGCGGCCGCCGGCCCGCCCCGCCGCTCGCGGCGCACCAGGCGGATTCCCTCCGGCACCGCGACCGGCTCCGGCGAGCCGTCGTCGACGACGACGATGTCGTCCGGGCGGGGGTCGTGGGTGAGCAGCGCCTCGAGCGCCCCGGCGAGGTAGGGGCTTGGGCCGTGGACGGGAACGATCGCGACGACGCGCACCGGCTGCCAAGCTACCCCGCCGGGATGCCGATCGTCGCCATCGACGCCAGCGACGCCGCCGACCCCCGCGCGCGGGGCTGGGGGCGGTATGCGCGCGAGCTCGTCGCGGCGATGCGGCGGCTCGACCCGCCCGACCTCGAGCTGCGTGCGCTTCAGCAGGACTCGCGCGGACCCGAGCTCGCCTGGGAGCAGGTGCACCTGCCGCGCCGGCTGCGCCGGCTCGGCGCGGCGCTCGTCCACGCGCCGAACTGCTTCCTGCCGCTGCGCCGCCCCTGCCCGGGGGTCGTGACGATCCACGACCTCGCCTTCGAGGATCACCCCGAGGACTTCGCGCGCCTCACCGGCTGGAAGTACCGGACGTTCGCGCCCCGCGCCGCGCGCTCGGCCGAGCGCGTCATCTGCGTCTCCGAGCACACGCGCGAGGACGTCTGCCGCCGCTGGGGCGTCCCGGAGGAGCGGACGCGCGTCATCCTGCCGGCGCCGACGCTCCCGCGCACCGACGCCGAGCCCCCGGAGGGCCCGTACCTCCTCTACGTCGGCGACCTGCGGCGGAAGAAGAACGTCGTCCGGCTCGCCCACGCCTTCCGCCGCCTCCACGAGGAGGGGCTGCCGCACCGGCTCGTGCTCGCCGGCATCGACGCCGGCGAGGGCGCGAACGTCATCGCCGCCGCCGGGCGGGCGCCGGTCGAGCTCACCGGGTGGGTGACCGACGCCGAGCTCGACGCGCTCATGCGCGGGGCGGACGCGCTCGTCCACCCCAGCCTCCACGAGGGCTTCGGGCTCGTGCTCGTCGAGGCGATGGCGCGCGGCTGCCCGGTCGTCGCCGCGCACGCGACCGTCCTGCCCGAGACCTGCGGCGACGCGGCCGTCTACTTCGACCCGCTCGACACCGCCGACATGGCGCGCGCGATCCGCTCGGTCGTCGAGGATGCGGCGCTGCGGGCGACGCTCGCCGAGCGCGGGCGCGAGCGCGCCGGGCGGCTGTCGTGGAAGCGGACGGCGCGCGAGACGCTCGACGTCTACCGGGAGCTCTTGGCGTGAAGGCGACGATCCTGCTCATGAGCGCCGACGAGGCGGACATGCTCCGCCACTCGCTGCCGGCCGCGCTGGCGCAGGGCGCCGAGGAGGTCGTCGTGCTCGACAACGCCTCGGGCGACGACACCGAGGCGGTCGCGCGCGAGCACGGCGCGACCTGCCTCCGCCTTCCCGAGCGGCGCAGCTACGCGGAGGCGATGAACGAGGGCATCCGCCGCACCGGCGGCGACGCGCTCCTGCTCCTCAACGCCGACTGCTTCCTCGCGCCCGGCTTCCTCGCCCACGCGCTCGCGCGCCTGGAGGCCGATCCCACGGTCGGCTCGGTCGCCCCGAAGCTCGTCCGCTGCGAGGGGCCCGCGCCGCACCAGCGCCTCGACGCGCTCGACGCCGCGGGAATGGTCGTCGACCGCCGGCGCAAGAACACGCTCGTCGGCCACGGCCGGCCCGCGCTCGCCTACGACGAGGCGGGCGAGGCGTTCGGCGCCGACGGCGCGGCGGCGCTCTACCGGCGGGCGACGCTCGAGGACTGCGCGGTCGAGGGTGAGATCTTCGACCCGGATCTGGAGCTGTGGGCCTCGGACGTCGACCTCGCCTGGCGGGCGCGGCTGCTCGGCTGGCGATGCGCCTACGAGCCACGGGCGCTCGCCTACCATGTCCGCTACTACAGCCCGTCGACCCGCGCACGGGTGCCGGCCGCCCACCGGCGGCTGCAGTTCCGCAACCGCTACCTCATGATCGTCAAGAACGACACGGCCGGCGCGCTGCTCCGCGACCTGCCGCGGATCGCCGCCTACGAGCTGCTGGCGCTCGCCTACGCCCTGCTGTGGGAGCGGACGCTGCTGCGCGGCTACGCCGAGGCGGCGCGGCTCTTGCCCGCCGCCTGGCGGAGGCGGCGGGTGATCCAGCGCCGCCGGCGCGAGCGCGGCGTGCCGGGCGCGCCGCTGGGACTGGAGCCCGCGCCGTGAGCTCCGGCACCTGCGAGATCCTCGACGTCGGCGTCGAGACCGCGCCGCCCGCGGAGCTGCTGCGGCGCATCCTCGGCTGGGCCGAGCGCGGCGAGCACCGGCGCGTCACCTACGTCAACGCGCACGTGCTCAACCAGTCGGTCCAGCACCCCGAGCTGCGCCGCTCGCTGCTCGCCTCCGACCTCGTCTACTGCGACGGCTACGGGGTGCGGCTCGCCGCGAAGGTGCTCGGGCTGCCGGTGCCGCACCGGATGACCGGCGCCGACTGGATCTGGGGCGTCGGCGCGCTCTGCGAGGAGGCCGGGCGCTCGCTCTACCTCATCGGCTCGGTGCCCGGCTCGGCGGCGGACGCCGCCGCGCAGCTGCGGCGCTGGTACCCGCGACTGGACGTGCGCGGCACCCACCACGGCTACTTCGAGCTCGACTCGCCCCACAACGAGCGCGTGCTCGAGCACATCGCCGAGCAGCGGCCGGACATCCTGCTCGTCGGGATGGGCACGCCGCAGCAGGAGCTGTGGGTCGACCGCTACTTCGACCGCATCGAGGCGCACGTGGTGTGGAGCGTCGGCGCGCTGTTCGACTACGTCTCCGGGCGGATGCCGCGCGCGCCCCACTGGATGGCCGACCACGGCCTGGAGTGGATCTTCCGGCTGGGGATGGAGCCGCGGCGGATGTGGCGGCGGTACCTGCTCGGCAACCCCGCGTTCCTCTGGCGGGTGCTCCAGGAGCGCCGGCGGCGCCGCCGGGCGCTGTCGAACGGGCGATGAGCGCCGTCCGCGCCCCCGCGCCGCCGCGGGCCCGGTCGGGCACGGGCGACGGACCGGGCGCGCGCGTCTGGGTCGCGGCGCTCGCGGCCGCCGCGCTCGCGGCGCTGTGGATCGCGCGCGACGCCGGCGTCGCCGGGCCGGCGGCGCTGCCGGACGTGGCGCGTGCGTTCCTCGCGTCGGTCGGGGTGCTGTTCGTCTGCGGCTTCCCGCTCGCGCGCTGGCTCGTCCCCGAGTCGCTGGCGGCGTGGCGGCCCCTGCTCGTGCTCCCGCTGGGCGCGTGCGGGCTCGCGCTCGCGCTCACGCTGCTCGGCTTCGCCTGGGTCCCGTTCGCGGTGTCCCTGCCGCTCGTGCTCGCGGCGGCGGTCGCCGGCTGCGTCCGGGCGGCGCGCCGGCCGGCGCGTGGGGCCCCGGCGTCATTGCGCACCTACCTCGGACTCGCCGCGGCCGGCGGCCTGATCGTCGCGCTCGCGCTCGTGCCGACCTTCCGCTCCGGGCTGGCGACCGTCACCGGCTTCGGCTCTGACGCGCACATGGCGACGGGGACGGCGTTCTTCCTCCAGCACGAGCACCCGATGGGCTTCGACGAGACGCTGCCGATCGACGAGGTCACGCCGGCGTGGCGGTCGAAGTACCCGATCTACTACGCGCTCGCCGCCGTCTCGAGCGTCGCCGGGCTGGAGACGTGGCAGACGCTCATGACCTTCGGCGCGGTGATGCTCGCGCTCGGCGGCGCGGGCTTCTTCCTCCTCGCCCGCCTCGGCTTCGGCGCGGGCGTCGGCGTCGCGGCGGTGGCGGCGGCGGTCGCGATCCTCGACCAGCGCGTCCTCCACCTGCCGATGCACCCCTACTACAACCAGCTCTGGGGGCTGTTCACGCTGCCGTTCTCGCTCGTGCTCGCGCAGCTCTGGGTGGAGCAGCGGACGCGGCGGATGCTCGCCCTGCTCGCGCTGTTCACGCTCATGGGCGCGCTCGCCTACCCGCTCATGCTCCCCTTCCCGGGGCTCGTCATCGCCGGCGCCTGGGCGCTCGAGCAGCGCCGCCGCGGCGAGCGGATCCTGCCGCGGGTACGGGCGCGCGACCTGCGCTGGTGGATGTGGCCGTTCGTCGTGCTGCTCGCCGTCCCGCTCTTCGGGGTGCTGGAGAAGATCGGCCAGTGGGTCCGGCTCATGGGCAACCTCCACACGGCGCTCGAGGACTGGGAGGGCGACCTCTCCTTCCACCCGCCGGTCGGGGAGTTCCTCGCGGTCGCCGACGTGCCCGGGCGGACGGTCTTCATCGTGCTCGTCTGCCTGCTCGGCCTCGCCGGGATCCGGCTGCTGCCCCGCCACGTCGGCCTGCCGCTGCTTGGGACGCTGCTGTCGGCGGGCGCGGCCGCGACGCTCTTCGGCCTGCTCGAGAACGGCCAGTACATCTACTTCAAGATCCTCGCCTTCGCCGGGCCGCTCATCGTCGTGTCGGCGGTCTGCTTCGTCGGCTCGCTGCGCGGCCGGCTGCTCCCGCTCGCGGTCGCGGGGCTCGTCGCCTTCGGGGCCTCGGCGCTCGCGGGGGCGCGCGACGAGATCGGCCTCTCCTACGACCAGCTCACTCCGCAGACGATCGAGCTCATGAGCTGGTCGAGGGAGCTGCCGCCGGGCGCGAGCGTCCGCCTCGACACCCCGCCGCCCGCCCAGCTCTGGGAGGCGTACATGCTGAGCGACCGCCCGCTCGGCTCGCGGCGGCCGAACCCCCACTACCCGCACGTCCCCTTCAGCCGCTCGGCCGATTACGCGATCGACTGGGTCGGCCGCCGCCCGCCCGCCGACGCGGTCGGCGCACCGCTGCGGACGAACAGCCGCTACCGGCTGTGGAAGCTCGACGGCAGCGCCGGCGAGGACCGCACGTCGCGCAAGCAGTTCAGCGGCGGCTCGCTCGGCAAGCGGACGGACTGAAGAACGTCCAGCACTGTGCGCTATAGGGGCCATTGCTGGACGTTCTCGCTGCGCGGGCACGAAGAACGTCCAGCGCTGTGCGCTATAGGGGCCACTGTTGGACGTTCTCGCTGCGCGGGCACGAAGAACGTCCAGCGCCGGACCCCATAGGGGCCACTGTTGGACGTTCTCGCTAGCGGAGCGCGGCCTCGACCGCCGCCCGCAGCTTCTCGGCGGTCCGCTCGTAGGCGAACTCCTCCAGGCGCCTGCGGCCGCGGGCGACGAGCTCGGCGCGCAGCTCGGCGTCGCGGACGGCGAGCTCGAGGAGCTCGGCGACGACGGCGAGGTCCTCGGTGTCGGCCCACAGCACCGCGTCGCCGCCGACCTCCGGCATCCCGCCCACGGGGCGGGCGACGACCGGCACGCCGGCCTGGAACGCCTCGAGCAGCGGGACGCAGAAGCCCTCGTGCTCGGACAGCGTGAGGAAGACGTGGGCGCTTGCCCAGCGGCGGGCGAGCTCGGCGTCGGGGACCGGACCGGTGAGCTCGACCCCGCGCGCGCCCGCGCGCTCCGCCAGGCGCTCCAGCCGCTCGCGGTAGGCGGGCGAGAGCGGCTCGCCGACGAGCGCGAGCGCCGCGTCCGGGGCGCGCTCGCGCTGCCAGAGCGCGAACGCGCGGATGACGAGGTCCTGACGCTTGTGCGGGACGAGCCGGCCGACGCCGAGCACCCGCGGCGCCGCTTCCGGCGGGCGCGGGTCGGCGGTCGCGGGCAGCTCGCGCGGGCGATAGAGGATCGGCACGATCCGCACCTCGCGCGCGCCCGCCTCGCGCAGCTCGCGCGCGTTGTACTCCGACACCGCGCAGGCGACGTCGACGGCCTGCGCGTAGCGGGGCAGGTGGTCGCGCCCGAGCTGGCAGAGCGTCGCGACGTGCGGGTGGTGGCTCCAGAGGTACCGGGCGGGCGTGACGTTGTGGTAGACGAGCAGCTTCCGCTGCGGCAGGTCGAGCAGCGGCTCCAGCCGCGGCGCGTACGCCGAGTAGTGGATGAGCAGGAGGTCCTCCGGCGCGGCCTCCAGGTTCGCCAGCGGCCGCACGCGCGCCTTCAGGCGCGGCTCGATCGCCGCGGCGTGGATCTCGCCCGCCATCCCCCAGCGCTCGAACAGCTCCCGGTAGGCGAGCGCCTGCGTGGTCACGGCGTCGACCGGCCCGGCGCCGGAGAGGAGCTGGTGGATGCGCGTCACTCGCGCTCCCGCTCGTCCGGCCCGGGCGCCGGCCCGCCCGATCCGCCCTCTGGCCCCGGCGCCCCCTGCGTCCGGCGCCGCTCGGCGCCATGCCGCTCCCGCTCGTACTGCTCCAGCCAGGCGAGCACGCCGACGTTGAAGCGCGTCTGCCGGGCCTCGAGCTCGGTCGTGTACTGGCGCAGCAGCCGCAGCAGCAGCCGCTTGAGGAACGTGATCGGCGCGCCCCAGCGGCGCGTCGAGTAGACGAGGGCCGGGTCGACCTCGATGAGCGCCCACTCGCGGAGCTGCTCCAGCGACGGGCGCTCCGGCGCCGCCGGCTCCTCCAGCCCCGGCGGCTCGGCGTAGCCGCCCTCCGCCCGCCGCCTCGCGGCCGCCCTCCGCGCCTCCTCGAGCGCGTCCTCAGGCCGGGTCACGGACGAGCACCTCCCATCTGCCGCGCAGGTCCACGATCCCCTCGCCGCCGGACGTCTGCGCCACCGAGAAGCGCGCGACCCGGTCGAGGAAGCCGCCCTGGGGAGCGTCGTGGCCGTAGGCGCCGACGGCGACGTCGTAGTCGCCGCCGAGCAGCGCGAGCGCCGGCACCTGGAACGTCACCCTCGCCTCGCCGGCGAGCGCGCCGAGCGAGGTGTCGGTGCGGAAGCACGTCTCGCCGCGCGGGTCGCGCACCTCCAGCGCGAGCAGCGCCCGCTCCTGCGGCTCGACCGCACGCACCGCCATCGCAACCGTCAGCGGCTCGCCGGTGCGGAACATGTGCCGCCGCCGCCCGTCGGCGTCGCGCAGCTCGAGCTCGGTCACCTCGATGGCGCCGCGCCGCTCGGCCGGGCGGAGCGCGCGCGAGCCTCCGGACTCGGTGCCGAGCATCCGGTGGTAGAAGAGCAGCCCCTCCGCGACGGGCCCGTCGAAGGCGACCGACCCCTGGTCGAGGACGACGACGCGCTCGCAGATGCGCTCGATCGCCGTCGGGTCGTGGGAGACGAGCACGAGCGTCGCCCCGCGCTCCATCTGCTCGCCGATCCGCCGCAGGCACTTGCGCTGGAACGACTCGTCCCCGACGGCGAGGATCTCGTCGATGAGCAGCACGTCGGCGTCGAGGTGGGAGACGATCGCGAAGCCGAGCCGGAGGTACATGCCCGCCGAGTAGGCGCGGACGGGCACGTCGATGAACTCGCCCAGCTCGGAGAACTCGACGATCGCGTCGATCCGCTCCTCGATCTCGTCGCGCGTGAAGCCGTGGAGGGCGCCCGAGAGGTAGATGTTCTCGCGCCCGCTGAAGTCGGGCCCGAAGCCCGCGCCGAGCTCCAGCAGCGAGACCGTGCGGCCCCCGCACTCGGCGCGGCCGGAGTCGAGCGGGACGATGCCGGCGAGGCAGCGCAGCGTCGAGGTCTTGCCCGCGCCGTTGCGGCCGACCATGCCGACCGCCTCCCCCGGCTCGACGTGGAGCGTGACGTCGCGCAGCGCGTGGACGCGCGGGCGCGCCCGCCCGCGGCGGACGAACAGCTCCTTGAGCGTGCGCCGGCGGTCCTGGTCGAGCGGGAACGAGCGCGTCGCGTGCTCGAGGACGATCTCGCCCGGGCGCAGGCCGCTCACAGGATCACCGCCAGGTCGCGCTCCATCCGCCGGAAGACGGCGACGCCGAGCGCGAGCACCCCGAGCCCGGCGGCGGCGAGGTAGAGCATCTGCCCGGCCGGCGGCGCCACCCCGGCGTAGACGACCTCGCGCACCGCGTCGACGAACGGCGCGACGGGGTTCGCCCACTGGAGCAGGTCGCCGAGCCAGGCGTGCTCGGCCACGCCGGGGAAGTCCTCGACGCGAAGGAAGATCGGGGTGAGGAAGAACCACGGCAGCAGCGCCGCGCCGAGGATCGGCTCGACGTCGCGGTAGTGGGCGTTGAGCACCGCCGCCAGCAGCGAGAAGCCGAGCGCGAGGCAGAAGAGGAACGCGACGATCGGGACGAGCAGCAGCAGCGCCGGGTCGAGCACGTCGCGGACGACGAGGGCGACCGGCAGCAGCAGGGCGAGCATGACGAGGAAGGTGGCGAGCTGGACGGTCGTCACCGATGCGGGGATCGCCTCGCGCGGGAAGCGGACCTTCCGCACGAGCGGCGCGTTCTGGACGAGGCTCGGCGCGGCGGCGAGCAGCGACTGGGAGAAGAAGACCCAGACGATGAGCCCCGCGAGCAGGAAGAGCGGGTAGTCGGGGACGTTCGCGACCCGCAGCAGGACGCTGAACATGAGCGCGTAGGCGCCCATGAGCACGAGCGGATTGACGAGGTACCAGAGCACGCCGAGCGCGGAGCCCTTGTACTTCTGGCGCAGCTCGCGCCGGACCATCTGCTCGAAGAGGAAGCGGTAGCGGAGCATCGCGCCCCCGCCGACGGTACTACCAGGCGCCCTTGGAGCGGATGACCGCCGGGATGGTCTTCAGCATGATCGAGAGGTCGAGGAAGACCGACCAGCGCTCGACGTAGAGGAAGTCGAGCCGGACGAGCTCGTCGAAGTCGAGCTCCGAGCGCCCCGACACCTGCCAGAGCCCGGTGATGCCAGGCAGGACGAAGTAGCGCTTGCGGTGCCAGTCCTCGAGGCGGTCGTAGTCGCGCTGCGGCAGCGGCCGCGGCCCGACGAGCGACATCTCCCCGCGCAGGACGTTGAAGAGCTGCGGCAGCTCGTCGAGCGACCAGCGGCGGAGGAACTTGCCGATCGGCGTGACGCGCGGGTCGTCGCGGATCTTGAAGATCGCGCCGTTCGCCTCGTTCGCGTGCTCGAGCTCGTCCTGGAGCTTGTCGGCGCCGTCGTACATCGTGCGGAACTTCAGGCACGCGAACGGCTCGCCGCCGATGCCCGGCCGGATCGAGCGGTAGATGACCGGGCCGGGCGAGCTGAGCTTCACCGCGAGCGCGCACAGCAGCATCACCGGCGAGAGCGCGACGATGAGCAGCACCGAGCCGACGATGTCGAAGGTGCGCTTGATCGCGAAGTCGATCCCCTCGAAGACCGGCGGCTTGAGCTCGAAGAGCGGGAGCGTCTGGCCCGGGATGAACTCGACCCGGTCCATGAGGATCTCCATCGTCGAGGGCGCGACCCGGACGCGGATGCCGTGCCGGTGGCAGCGGTCGACGAGCTCGACCGCCTCGTCCTGGGGGAAGTCCGGGTCGGCGATGAGGACCTCGTCGATCTCCGGGAAGCGCTCCTCGAGGCGCTCGAGCGGCCCGAGGTCCTTCAGCCCGTTCTCCGGGAGCGGCGTGAGCGAGACGAAGCCGACCGGCTGGATCTCGGGATGCGGGCCGGACTTCAGCGCCTGCGCGACGGCCTCGATGTGCGAGCCGCGGCCGACGAGCACGGCGCGGCGGTGGTAGCCGCCGGCGCGGAGGATCCAGCCGGTCACCTGCTCGAAGACCCAGCGGAAGCCCGTGACGTAGATCAGGGCGAAGAGCAGCGAGCCGTAGAAGATGTAGTACGAGGAGAAGCGCTCGCCCTCGACGAGGGCGTAGACGAGGACGATGACCGTCGTCTGGACGAGGCAGGCGATGATGCGCGCGAAGCCGGGCCGGACGGCGCGGTCGGAGTAGAGGCCGGAGCGCGCGAAGAGCAGGATCGCGACGAGCGTCGCAAGCGGCGCCATGTCCTGGGTCTGCTCGAAGGAGAGCTGGAGGTTCGGGGCGCCGCGCAGCGTCGCCTTGAGCTCGAGCGCCGTCCAGATCGCCATGAAGATGCCGAAGCTGTCGAGCCAGGCGAGCACGAGCACGCGCATCGCCTTGCGGAGCAGCTCCGCCCCGATGAGATGGCGCCAGAAGAGCGGCCGCTTCGCCCGGACGTCCCGCTTCGGCAGGACGATCGGCTTCGCCGGCTTCAGCTCCTTCAGCTCGTTTGCCAGTCCGTTCGGCATCGCGAAGACCCTTCCCCCTGCGCGCAATCAATCACAGAACACGCCGCAGGGGCAGAAAGCGCGCACACGACCCCTTCTCCCGTCTGACCGGAAGATTCGACGCAGCGCCGGGTGCCTTGAGCAGGGCAGGGATGGTTTCAACGCAGAGACCACGCCGGCCGGACGCGGGACGGCCCGGCGGCGCTGGACCTTATCGGTCGCCGCGGATCCCAGAATCGGCCGGAGGTACTAGCGGCCTGCTTCGTCGGCACGGCGCGCGTGCCACGTGTCGAGCAGGAACTCGCAGACCGCAACCGAAGAGTTGAAGCCGGGAGGGTCGCTTTTCAGATCACGGTCAATCCTGCGCAGATGGTCGCGAAGCGCCTGGGGGTCGGTCAATCTGGGGTACGCGTCGACAGCGAGTCCCGCGTCGCCCGCACGGAAGGCCTCCCGTCTGCGCCCCTCGAAGACCGGCCTGCCCGACAGCTGTCCGACTTCAATGAGTTCCCAGTCATCACGGGCCAGGCACTCGTTGAAGTAGTTCGCCAGCCGCCGGACCTCCTGGATATCTGGACGCACTACGGGATGAAGCATCTCCGCCAAGAAGCGGCAGAAGATCTCGTCGGGACCATGGAGCAGGTCAAAGCGCGAGTCGCTGAACACCCAGTCGTCAGCCCAGTCGTACGGGTTATTGACGCGGTGTTGCCGGATATCGCCCTCGGCGCTCCTGAAACGACGGTCTGTTGATGGCAACGCCGACAGGTCCCATATCCGCTCCAAGAACGGGATTTCGTCGAGGCGGCCGTGCCACACCACACCCTCAACCGATAGGAAGTCGAGGATGTCGCGTCGAGTCGCCTCGGAGATGGTGTTCTCGGACGACACGTCTGAATTCTGAGGATTCGCGCGGCTGGCCGCACAGGGTGAGCATTCCCCCAGCAGGGCTCAGACACAGAGCGCGGCGCTAACGGCTAAGTCGAGCCGGCGGATCGCCGTCAAGCAAGGCCACCCAGGCCCCACACGGCGACCTCGTCCGCCAGGCTGCGACGCAGGTCCCGCATGACGAAGGCGCACAAGGGGGGGCGAAACGTGCGCACGCGAGCCCTTCTTCGGTCTGACGGAAGTCCCGAGGCACCAGAGCGTTGGTTTCGAGGAGGGCAGGGATGCTGGGTACGCGCAGACGTCGTCCGACGCGGGCGGAGATCGATCCTGCGGCGCTCGAGCTCATCGCGCGGCACGGGCCGCAGATCCTCGCCACCGCTCGCCGCTACTCGCTCAACGCCGACGACGCCGAGGACGCCTACCAGCGCGGGCTGGAGATCCTGCTCACGAAGGCGCCGACGACGCGGCCGGAGGAGCTCGTGCCCTGGCTGAAGACCGTCGTCAAGCACGAGGCGTTCGCGATCCGCCGCCAGCGCGAGCGCGCGACGCCCGTCGACGACCCAGGCGTGCTCGACCGCGAGGCGCACGAGCACGACACCGACGAGCGGGCGGCCCGCTACGAGCGCCTGCGGCTCGGCGCGGAGGCGCTCAAGCGGCTCAAGCCCCAGGAGGTCCGCTGCCTGCTCCTGCGCGCGGAGGGCTACTCGTACAAGCAGATCTGCGAGATCACGGGCTACAGCTACACGAAGGTCAACCGCTGCCTCACCGAAGGCCGGGCCGCCTTCCTCGCCCGCATCGAGGGCATCCAGTCCGGGGCCGAGTGCGAGCGGCTCGCCCCGCTGCTGTCGCGGCTCGCCGACGGCGAGGCGACCGCCGCCGACATGCAGGCGCTGCGACCGCACCTGCGCGGCTGCTCGGCCTGCCGCGCCCGGCTGCGCGAGTACCGCGAGGCGCCGCGGCACGCGGCGGCGCTGCTGCCGCCCGCGCTCCTCGCCGGCACGCCCGCCGCCGAAGACGGCAACTGGCTCGGATCGGCGCTCGGCTGGCTGAGCGATCGGGCGACGGCAGTGGCGGTGAAGGCGCAGGGCGCGGCGTCGGGCGCCTTCGACGCGGCCTCCGCGCAGAAGGTCGCCGCGGTCGCCGCGTCGACCGCCGTGCTCGCCGGCGGCGGGGTCGCGACCATCGAGCGGCTGGACCGCCAGCCGCCGCCTGACCGCCGCCCTCGCGCCGCGACCGCCACGCCCGCGGCGCCGGCGTCGCAGGCGACGCCGCTCGTGCCCACCGCGGCCCCGGCGACGGCGCCCGCCGTCTCGCCCGACCGCATGCTTGCGCGCGACCGCGCCCAAGGGCGCGAGGCGCGGCGTCGCGACCGCGAGCGCGAAACCGCACCGGAGAGCCCCGCCTCGTCGGAGTTCGAGCTCACGCCCGCCCCGGGCCCGCCGCCGGCGCGAAACGCCGGACCGACCGCCTCGCCCCGCCCGTCCCCGCGGCCGCGCCGCCCGCCCGCCGGGACCGGCCCCTCACCCGCCGAGGCCGAGTTCGGCCTCTAAGCGCGGCACGCCTCAGCCCACGAGCTCGAGCGCGGTCACCTCGCACTCGAAGAACGGCGACCACGCGTCGGTCCCGTGCCCCCAGCCGGCGGTCAGCCGCCCCGGGATCGTGAGGCCGTGGAACGTCGCCTCGGCCTCGACGTCGGCGCCGAAGGGCTCGTACCCGCGCTTCGCGTCCCGCCAGCGGCGGCCGCGGACCGAGCGGACGGCGCCCTCGGACGACAGCGTGAGGTGGACCTCCGGCTGCTCCGGCGGCACGTCGAGGCTCGCCACGATCGCCGTCGGCGACTCGGCCCGCCAGCGCACGCCGCGCGAGGGAAGCAGCGACGCCGGCGTCCAGATCGCCTCGAGCGCGGCGCGGCCCGCCCCCGAGCGCGCCGTGTGCTCGTCCTCGGCGTGGACGAGCCGCAGCGGCGGCCGGCGGAGGCGGACGTCCATGACGCCGCGGCCCTCGGCGAAGGCATCGTGGACCCGCAGCGGCCGCCGCCCCGGCCCCGCCGTCGCGTCCCAGGAGAACGAGCGCCCGTCCCCCTCCCACGTCGAGTCGAAGCTCAGCCACACGCCGACCTTGATCCGCCCCGACAGGCGCAGCCGCACCCCGCGGCTCAACGGGGCGCCGGCGGCGATGGCGTGGCGGAAGTAGCGCCGCACCGGCTCGTCGAGGTCGGCGAGCTCGGCCTCGGTGAAGCCGGCGGGTGTCGTCATAGGCCAGGCGTGCCCCGCCGCGCCATGCCGCTACGCGGCCGCGCGCGCCCTGGGGTGGACCGCTCCCCGTCGCGGCCGGCCGGCCGGCCGGCGCCGACCGCGAGCAGGACGGCGAGCGCGACCGCCGCGGCCGACTCGAGCGCGACGAACTGCCCCGCGCTCGCCGGGCCGAGCGTCGTGTAGAGGTGGTGCATGGAGGCGGCGACGAGCAGCGCCGCCGCCACCGCGACCCGCAGGCCGCCGAGCCGCCACGGCGCCGGCACCGCCGCGATCGCGACGAGCAGCGGGACGAGCGCGAGCGCCGACAACCGCGTCTCGTTGTCGGCCGCGTACTCGGGGCTGAGCGCGAGCGGCTGCGCCGCGATCACCGCCCAGGCCACGAGCCCGAGCCAGAAGGCGGGCGGCAGCGCGCGCGGGCGCACGCGCGCGGACCACAGCGCGACGCAGAGCACGGCGAGCGCCGGGATGTGGGGCGTCAGCACGCGCAGCGCGTGCTCGGCGAGCTCGCGGAGGCTCCCCGGCGAGCCGACGACGAGGAGCTCGCCGAGCGCCGGCGGCGTCTCTGGCGTCCCGCCGAAGTCGGAGAGCCCGAGCGTGGCCGGCTGCGCGAACGGGTCCGAGGCGAGCCGGAGCGCGACGTACGGGACGAGGACGCAGGCGGCGATCCCCGCCACCGCGAGCGCGCGCGACCGCGGGGCGAGCTCGCGCCAGCCGGGGCCGAGCCAGATCCACGCCAGCAGCGCCGGGAGCAGGGGCAGGAGCGTCTCGCGCCCGATCGCGGCGGCGACGGAGGCGAGCGCGACCACCCAGAAGCGGCGGGCGACGAGCCCGTAGAGCGCCCACGCGAGCCCGGCGACGAAGACGAGGTCGGCGAGCACGCCCGGCGCGATCGCGTAGTAGCGGAAGGCGTAGGCGTTCGCGACGAGCAGGCCCATCACCAGCGAGTACGCGCCCCGGCCGGCGCGCAGCCGCCCGAGCGTCAGGTGGAGCGCCGCCACGATCGCGACGACGAGCAGCCCCCACGCCACCCGGTAGAGCGCGTGCACGCCGAGACCCGTCCAGCCCGCGAGCGCGCCGAGCGTCCAGTGCGGGACGAAGCGGCGCGCGTGCTGGGCGGGCAGCTCGCCCTCCGGCAGCCCCGGCGCCTCGGCGGCGATGAGCTCGTAGGAGCGGACGTCGTTCGCGCGTAGCAGCTCGACGCCCTCCTCCCAGCCGGTCCACTCGTTGGTGGCGGCGAGCAGGACCGCGAGCGCGGCCAGGACAACGGCGAGGCGAGCCACGGGGGAGTTCTAGTCTTTCCGCGCCGTGCGCTGCCGCACCACCCAGGTCCTCGCCGGCGTCGTCGCGCTCGCGGCGGCGCTCCGCTTCGCCACCCTCGACGCCCAGAGCTACTGGAGCGACGAGGCGGTCACCGTCCTGCTGCTCAAGGGCTCGCTCGGCGACCTGCTGCGCGCGATCCCCGACAGCGAGTCGACCCCGCCGCTCTACTACGTCCTCGCCTGGCTGTGGTCGAAGGCGTTCGGCACCGGGGAGGTCGGGCTGCGGTCGCTGTCGGCGCTCGCCGGGACGCTGACCGTCGTCGCCGCCTTCGCCGCGGGCCGCCGCCTCGTCTCCGACCGGGCGGGCCTCGTCGCCGCCGCGCTCGTGGCGACGAACCCGCTGCTGTGGTGGTACTCGCAGGAGGCGCGCTCCTACGCCCTGCTCGTCCTCTTCGCGACCGCCTCGCTCGCGTTCTTCGCCCGCGCCCGCCTCGGCGACCGCCGCGCGCTCGCCGGCTGGGCGATCGCCTCCGCGCTCGCGCTCGCGACCCACTACTTCGCCGTCTTCATCGTCGCCGCCGAGGCGCTCTGGCTGCTCTGGCGGGTCCGCCCGCGCTCGTGGGCGGCCGGCGCCGTCGCGCTCCCGGCGCTCGCCGGGGCGGCGCTGCTGCCGCTCGCGCTCGAGCAGCGCTCCCACGAGGGGGCGGCGTTCATCTCCTCGAGCGGGCTCGGCTTCCGGCTCGCGCAGGTGCCGAAGCAGTTCCTCGTCGCCTACGACGCCCCGGCCGAGGTCGCCCTCACCGCGCTGGCGGCGGTGCTCGCCGGCGGCGGGGTCGCGCTGCTCGCCTTCCGCGCCTCGGCCCGCGAGCGGCGTGGCGCCGCCGTCGCGGCAACGATCGGCGGCTTCGCCTTGGCCGTGCCGGTCGCGCTCGCCGTGACCGGCGTCGACTACGTCCTCACGCGCAACCTCATCGCCGCGCTCGTCCCGCTGCTCGTCGCCGGCGCCGCGGGCTTCGGCGCCGCCGCCGCCCGCCGCCTCGGGCCGGCGCTCGCGACGGCGCTCTGCGCGCTCGGGACGCTGCTCTGCGTCTGGGTCGCCGCCGAGCCGGGCTTCCACCGCCAGGACTGGCGCGGCGCCGCGCGCGCGCTCGGCCCGGCGGAGGTGGACCGGCTCGTCGTCGCGACCCCGGTCAACGGCACCGAGCCGCTGCTCGTCTACCTCCCCGGCAGCCGGGTCATCCGCCACGACGAGGTGCTCCCGGTGCGCGAGGTCGACTACCTCGGCCTCGTCCGCCGCGCGCCGGGGAAGGAGCCCGTCCCGCCGGACGAGCCGGCGCCGGACGTCCCCGGCCTGGCCGGGTTCGCGCAGATCGCGCGCGTCGAGGGCGCGCAGTTCCGCGTGCTCCGCTACCGCGGCCCGGCGCCGCAGCCCGCGCCGCCGCCGGGGATCGCCCGCTTCAAGCTCGACGAGGGGCTGCCGGTGATCCTCCACCAGCCGGCCGGCGGCGGAGCACGTGCTCGTCTCCCCGGCGGAGGGTGACCTTCTCGGCGTCGAGGTGCTCGAGCAGCGCCTGGGCGTAGCGGCGCGAGGTGCCGAGCTCGTCGCGGACGCTCGCGATCGTCGCCGACCCGTCGCGCTCGCAGATGGCGACGACGCGGCCGAGCAGCCCCTCCAGCACCTCGGCGTCGTAGTGGAGGTTGCGAGCGACGCGCACGACCTTCCCCGCCGCCCGCAGCGCGGCGAGCCGCTTCGCCGCCTGGGCGGGCTCGAGCCCGGCGGCGGCGGCGAGGTCGCCGTCGGCGCGCGGCCGCTCCCCGTCGGCGCGCAGCAGCGCGGCGATCCGCAGCGCCGCCCCGTCGAGCTCCGGCGCCGGACGCGCCGGCCGCGGCGGCTCGGGCGCGGCCGCGGGCGCCTGCGGCTCCGGCGGCGCCTTCCCGCGCTCCAGCGCCCGCAGGCGCGCGACCACCTCCGCCGACGGGCCGTGGCGGCGCGGCGCGGCGTCCACGACCGTGCCGCCGCCGAGCGTGTCCGGCGGGGCGATCCGGCGGAGCACGACCCGGTCGCCGGCGCGCGGGACGAGCGGCGCCTCGAGGCGGAGCTGCGCGAAGCCCCCGCCGAGCGGGACGACGCGGGCGGGCGCCTCGCGCGTGCCGTGGTGGACCTGGACGCGCGTGCCGCGCTCGAGCGGGGGCAGGCCGGGCTCGAGCTCCAGCCGCGCGTCGATCCGGTAGGTCGGCTCGAGCTCGGCGTCGGGGGCGCAGACGACGTCGCCGCGCGCGATCTCGCGCCAGCTCGGCCCGGCGAGCGCGAGCGCGACGCGCTGGCCGGCGAGCGCGCGCCCGACCGGCGCGTCGTGGACCTGGACGGAGCGGACGCGCGCCTCCAGGCCGCGCGGGAGGATCCGCACCTCGTCGCCGGCCGCCACCGCGCCCGACCAGAGCGTCCCGGTGACGACCGTCCCGATCCCGCGCAGCGTGAACGAGCGGTCGACGTGGAGGACGGCCGGGCCGGCGCGCTCGGCGCGCGAGGCCACCGCCGCCGCGACGCGGTCGAGCGCGGCGAGCAGCTCGCCCAGCCCCTCGCCGGTCCGCGCCGACACCGCGACCGCCTCGACGTCGCCGACGAGCTCGCGCGCCTCCGACAGCGCGCGCGAGGGGTCGGCGAGGTCGGCCTTCGTCACCGCCACGACCCCGGCCTCGACGCCGAGGCCGCGGAGCACGGCGAGGTGCTCGCGCGTCTGGGGCATGACCCCGTCGTCGGCGGCGACGCAGAGGAGGTAGCAGTCGATCCCGGTCGCCCCGGCGACCATCGTCCGCACGAAGCGCTCGTGGCCGGGGACGTCGACGACCGAGAGCGCCCGGCCGCTCGGCAGCTCCAGCCGCGCGTACCCGAGCGCGATCGAGATCCCGCGCGCCTTCTCCTCCGGGAGGCGGTCGGTGTCGCGGCCGGTGAGCGCGCGGATGAGCGCGGTCTTGCCGTGGTCGATGTGACCGGCCGTCCCGAGCGTGAGCGGGAGCGCCTCGGTCACGCCGCGAGCGCGCGCGTCACCGCCGCGGCGGCGAGGCCGGCCTCCTCGTCGGTGAGCGTGCGCGGGTCGAGCAGCAGCCACCCCTCGCGGGCGCGCCCGACGACCGGCGGGTCGCCCGCCCGCAGCCGCGCGGCGAGCTCGCCGAGGGAGAGCGGCGCGGGATCGACCGCGCAGACCGGCCCCTCGAGCTCCAGCAGCGGCAGCGCCCCGCCGCCGGCCTTCGCGCTCGCGCGCAGGACGCGCGCCCGCTCCCCGATCGCCGCCCGCATCCGCTCGGCGCGCGCGGCGAGCTCCTCCTCGCCGGCGGTGAGCATGGCGAGCACCGGGAGCGTCCGCGCCGCCGCCGGGTCGCGGTGGAGGTCGAGCGTCGCCGCGAGCGCGGCGAGCGAGAGCTTGTCGATCCGCAACGCGCGGGCGAGCGGGTGCGAGCGGCAGCGCTCGATCGCCTCGCGCCTGCCGACCATGAGCCCGGCCTGCGGGCCGCCGAGGAGCTTGTCGCCGGAGCAGCAGACGACGGCGGCGCCCGCGGCGACCGAGCGGCGCACCGGCGGCTCGTCGGCGAGCTCGGGCACGCCCGGGGCGAGCACGCCCGAGCCGACGTCGTCGATGACCGGCACGCCGAGCGAGCAGAGCTCCTCGATCTCGACCTCGGCGGTGAAGCCGACGGTGCGGAAGTTCGACTGGTGCGCGCGGAGGATCGCGCCGGTCTCCTCGCCGATCGCCCGCTCGTAGTCGGAGCGGCGGGTGCGGTTCGTCGTGCCGACCTCGACGAGCCGCGCGCCCGACTGGGCGACGACGTCGGGGATGCGGAAGGCGCCGCCGATCTCCACGAGCTGCCCGCGCGAGACGATGAGCTCGCGCCCGCCCGCGAGCGCGGCCGCGGCGAGCAGGACGGCGCCGGCGCCGTTGTTGACGACCATCGCGGCCTCGGCGCCGGTGAGCTCGCACAGCAGCGCCTCGACGTGGCCCTGGCGCGAGCCGCGCGCGCCCTCCTCGAGGTCGTACTCGAGGTTGCTGTAGCCGCCGGCGACGTGGGCGATCGCGGCGACCGCCCGCTCGTGCAGCGGCGCGCGGCCGAGGTTGGTGTGGACGATGACGCCGGTCGCGTTGAGCACCCGCCGCAGCGGCAGCTCGGGCGCCTCGGCGAGCCGGCGCGCCTCGGCCTCGACGTCGCCCGCCTCGCCCCCGGCGAGCACCCGCTCGCGCGCGGCGGCGATCGCCTGGCGGGCGGCGTGGACGGCGAGCGGGTGCGGGACGCCGGTCAGCCGCCCCGCGAGCTCGCCGACGGCGGGCAGCGCCCGGAGCGCCTCAGTGGATCCAGCGCTCCTCGTCACCGGCGACCTCCTTCTTCCAGATCGGGGCCTCGGCCTTGACGCGGTCGATGATCTCGCGCGCCCCCGCGAACGCCTCCGGGCGGTGGGGCGCCGAGCAGGCGACGACGACGCTCGGCTCCGACAGCGGGACCGGGCCGACGCGGTGCTCGCAGGCGGCGGCGCAGAGGCCGTGGTTGGCGATCGCGTCCGCGACGATCGCGGCGATCCGCTCCTCGGCCATCTCGACGTAGGCCTCGTAGTCGAGCCGGTCGACCTCGCGGGTGACCCCCTGGAAGGTCACGACCGCGCCGGCGCGCGGGTCGCGGACGCGCGCCACGAGCGCGTCGAGCGAGAGCGGCTCGGCGGTGACGCGGGCGTGGGCGGTCGTCGCCTCCCCGCCGCTCACCGGCGGGATGAGGGCGAGCTCGTCGCCGGGGTCGAGCACCTGGTCCTCGGGCGCGTACTCGCGGTTGACCGCCATCACGAGCGGCAGCCCCTCGGCGAGGTGGTCGAGCGCGGCGATCGCGTCGCGGACGCGGGCCCCGTCGGGCAGCTCGAGCGTGAGCTCGCTCGTCCCCGCGCGCTCGCGCAGGGTCGCGAACAGCCGGACGGTGACCTCCACGCCAGGGATGCTACGCCCGCCCGGCGGCCGCGTGGGAGACGCGCAGCGGCAGCTCGACGCGGAACGCGGTCGCGTCCGTGCCGTCGACCGACACCTCGCCGCCGTACTCGGCGACGACCGAGCGGACGAGGTCGAGCTGCGGCGGGCGGCCGGCGTCGACGAGCAGCTCGACGACCGCCGCGTCGGCGCGCGCGTGCAGGCGGACGTCGACCCGCCCGCCGGGCCGGGCGGCCTCGAGCGCCCGCTCGACGAGCTGGTCGAGCGCGAGCGAGACGCGGTCGGGGTCGCCCGCGCACGGCGGGACGCTCTCGAGCGCGAGCGTGAGCGCGACGCCGTCCTGCTCGGCCCCGGGCCGCGCGGCCTCGACGCTCTCGCGCAGAAGCCGCGCGAGGTCGACGGTCCCCGGCGGCGGCGCCTGCGACGCGGATCGCGCGTCGTCGGGCGCGGGCGCGGGCGGGGCGGCGGCGCGCGCGGCGAGCGCCGCGAGCGCGTCGGCGAGCGCGCGGTCGGCGCCGAGCGCGTCCGCGCAGGCGCGCAGCAGCTCGTCCGGCCGGCCGCCGTCGGCGACGACGCGCGCGAGCGCCGCGAGCGCCTCCAGGCGGCGGCGCTCCTCGGCGCGGGCGCGGCGCGCCCGGCGCGCGGCGACCCAGGCGACCAGCCCGAGCAGGAGCGCGAGCGCGAGCACGCCCGCTCCCCCGGCGAGGGCGAGCAGGCGGAGGTCTGCGGCCCGCTCGTCCGCGCGCTCGCGCGCGGCCGCGGCGCGGGCGGCCTGCGCCTCGGCGCGCGCGGCGAAGGCATCCCGGACACGGTCGGCGGCCGCCCGGACGCCGCCGCGCGTGATCGCGACGTGGGCGTCGCGGCGGTCGCGGCGGGCGAGGGCGACGACGGGGTCGAGGTGGCGGCGCGCGAGCGCCGCGATGCGCGGGTCGAGCCCGGCGAGCCGCGCGCGGCCGCGCCGCCAGGCCTCGAGCTGGGCCGGGCGCCCGGTGATCGCGAAGCGGACCGCGCGCCGCTCCAGCTCGGCGACCGCCCGCTCGCGCTCGCGCGCCTCGGCCGCGGCCCGCTCGGCCGCCTCCGCCTTGGCGAGCTCGTCGCGCTCGGCGCCGGCGAGCAGCGCCGCGCCGCCGAGCAGTCCGGCGGCGGCGAGCGCGGGGACGAGCAGCAGGAAGGCGATCAGGCGGGGCATCCGACTCCGACCCCCGTTCCATATCCTTGCCGGCTATGGCAACGCGCCCCGAGCCCAAGCCCACCATCGCGCCGGTCGTCGGCCCCGATGACGACCGGCGGTTCACCGACTCCGGCATCGAGATCAAGCCGCTCTACACCGAGGAGGACGTCGCCCCCGGCCTCGCCGAGCGCCTCGGCGTCCCGGGCGAGTATCCGTTCACCCGCGGGATCCACCGCCGGATGTACCGCGACCGCATCTGGACGATGCGCCAGTACGCCGGCTACGCGACCGCGCAGGAGACGAACGAGCGCTTCCGCTACCTGCTCGAGCACGGCTCCACCGGCCTCTCGATGGCGTTCGACCTGCCCACCCAGCTCGGGCGCGACTCCGACGACCCGCTCTGCGAGGGCGAGGTCGGCCGGACCGGGGTGGCGATCGACTCCATCGACGACATGCGCCGCGTGTTCGACGGGATTCCGCTGGACCAGGTCTCCACCTCGATGACCATCAATGCGCCGGCGGCGGTCCTTCTCCTCCTTTACGAGCTCGTCGGCGAGGAGCAGGGCGTCCCGCCCGAGAAGCTGCGCGGGACGACGCAGAACGACATCCTCAAGGAGTACATCGCCCGCGGGAACTTCATCTTCCCGCCCGAGCCCGCGATGCGGCTGACGACCGACCTCTTCGCCTACTGCCGCGAGCGGATCCCGAAGTGGAACACGATCTCGATCTCGGGCTACCACATGCGCGAGAAGGGCTGCTCGGCGGTCCAGGAGGTCGGCTTCACGCTCGCCAACGGCATCGCCTACGTCCAGGCGGCGATCGACGCCGGCCTGGAGGTGGACGAGTTCGCGCCGCGGCTCGCGTTCTTCTTCAACGGCCACAACAACGTCTTCCAGGAGGTCGCGAAGTTCCGCGCCGCCCGGCGGATGTGGGCGCGGATCATGCGCGAGCGCTTCGGGGCGAAGGACCCGCGCTCGATGATGATCCGCTTCCACACCCAGACCGGCGGCGTCACGCTCGCGGCCCAGCAGCCGGAGAACAACATCGTCCGCGTCGCGCTCCAGGCGTTCGCGGCCGTCTGCGGCGGCACCCAGTCGCTGCACACCAACGGCTTCGACGAGGCGCTCGCGCTCCCGACCGAGCGCGCCGCCCGGATCGCGCTGCGCACGCAGCAGATCGTCGCCCACGAGTCGGGCGCGGCCGACACCGTCGACCCGTTCGCCGGCTCCTACTTCGTCGAGGCGCTCACCGACGAGATCGAGGAGCGCGCCCAGGAGCTCATCGACAAGATCGACGAGATGGGCGGCTCGGTGAACTGCATCCCGTTCATCCGCGCCGAGGTCGAGGAGTCGGCCTGGAGCTACGAGCAGCGCTACCGGACGAAGCAGGACATCGTCGTCGGCGTCAACGAGTACGTCACCGACGAGGTCGACGAGGTCGAGATCCTCAAGGTCGACCCCGCGTCCGAGCGCGAGCAGGTCGAGCGCCTGAAGCGGTTCAAGGCGCAGCGCGACCAGGAGCTCGTCCAGCGGAAGCTCGAGGAGCTGCGCGATGTCGCGCGCGGCACCGGGAACCTGCTCCCGCCGATGCGCGAGGCGCTGCGCGCGAACGCGACGATCGGCGAGGTCTGCGGCGTCCTGCGCGAGGAGTTCGGCGAGTACTCGGAGGCCTAGGCGCGGTCCCGGCCGGCGGCCCGTCGGCCGGGATCTTGCAGCGGGCAGGAGTCGCCGCGGCGGGCGCGAAACCCGCCGGTGATGGCGACCGTCCGCGTCTCGCGCACGCTCATCAAGTCGGCCGGCGAGATCTGGGCGGATCTCGAGGCCGGGCGCATGGGCGAGTTCTTCGACGACGTCGCGATCGAGCCCGTCGAGGAGCTCCGCGAGCTCGCCTGGGAGGCGAAGGGCGCGCGCGGCACGGTGCTCCTCGAGGAGGCCGGCTTCGGGACGAAGGTGACGCTCACCGCGGAGGTCGCCGCATGAGCTGGCTGCGGCGGCTGATGCGCCGGGGCCAGGCCGCGGAGGAGGCGGCCGCCCGGGAGCCCGAGCCGCTCCGCCCGCCGGAGGCGGCGCCGGTGCCGCGCGCCGCCGAGCCGGAGCCCGCGGCGGAGCCGGAGCCGGTGGCCGAGGCCGCCCCGGCGTCCGCGGCGGCGTCCGAGCCCGAGCCGGAGCCGGCGTCCGAGGTGACACCCGACCCCGCGCCCGAGGCCGAGGCGGAGCCCGACCCGGAGCCCCAGCCCGTCGCCGAGGCCGACCCCGAGCCGGACCCCGAGCCGGTCGCCGAGGAGGCCTCCGCCGAGCCGCTCACCGCCGCCGAGGTCGAGGAGCGTTTCACCCGCCTGCTCGACAGCCTCGGCTCGGCGCACAAGCGCCCGTTCACGCGCAGCGCCTGAGGCCGCGCTGCCCGCCCCGTCCGCTAGTCTCGGCTGCTCGATGCCCGAGCCGATCGTCTCCGCCACCGACCTCTACCGCCGCTACGGCGAGGGCGAGGCCGCGATCTTCGCGCTCGACGGGGTGACCGTCGACTTCGAGGCGGGCCGCTTCACCGCGATCATGGGCCCGTCCGGGTCCGGCAAGTCGACGCTCATGAACGTCCTCGCCGGCCTCGACCGCCCGACGCAGGGCTCGGTCGTCCTCGACGGCGTCGAGCTCACGAGCCTCGACGACGGCGAGCTCACGCGGCTGCGGCGCGACAAGGTCGGCTTCGTCTTCCAGTTCTTCAACCTGCTGCCGGTCCTCACCGCCGAGGAGAACATCCTCCTCCCGCTCTCGATCGCCGGCCGCAAGCCCGACCGCCAGTGGCTCGACACGCTCATCGACGCCGTCGGGCTGCGCGACCGCCTCGGCCACCGGCCGGCGCAGCTCTCCGGCGGCCAGCAGCAGCGCGTCGCGGTCGCGCGCGCGCTCGTCTCCAAGCCGGCCGTCGTCTTCGCCGACGAGCCGACCGGCAACCTCGACTCGCGCACGAGCGAGGAGGTCCTCGGCCTCCTCCGCCGGGCCGTCGACGACTTCGGCCAGACGGTCGTCATGGTCACGCACGATCCGCAGGCGGCCTCCTACGCCGACCGGCTGCTCGTCCTCACCGACGGGCACGTCGTCCACGACGGCGAGGCGGGAAGCGCCGACGACGTGATCGACGTGATGAAGGCCGTCGTCTGATGGGCAAGCTCGCGCTGCGGGGCCTCGCCGCGCGCAAGCTGCGGGCGGCGCTCACGGCGGTCGCCGTCATCCTCGGGGTCGCGCTCGTGTCGGGGACCTACGTCCTCACCGACACGATGAACGCCTCCTTCGCGGAGATCTTCCGCACGGCGAACGCCGGCACCGACGTCATCGTCTCGCGCGAGGAGGCGGTCGAGAGCGAGACGAACGCGCCGCCGCCGATGCCCGCCTCGGTGCTCGACGAGGTCCGCCGCGTCGACGGCGTCGCGAGCGCCGCCGGCTCGATCTTCGAGCTCGCCGACGTCTTCGACGAGGACGGGGAGCGGATCGGCTCGCAGGGCGCGCCGAGCTTCGTCGCCTCCGTCCAGCCGGAGCCGTTCGAGACGCTCACCTACCCCGAGGGGCGCGCGCCCCGCCGCGACGACGAGGTCGCCGTGCTCGAGGTCACCGCCGAGCGCGACGGCTTCGGGATCGGCGACGTCATCCAGGTCTCCGCCCGCCGGGCTGCGAAGCGCTACCGGATCGTCGGCATCGCGCGCTTCGGCGACGTCAGCTCGCTCGGCGGGGCGTCGATCGTCGTCACGACGCTGCGCGAGGCGCAGCGGATCGCCGCGCTCGAGGGGCGCTTCAACCAGGTCAGCGTCGAGGCCGCCGAGGGCGTGCGCCCCGAGGAGCTCGCCGAGCGGATCGCGGCGGCGCTGCCGGACGGCTTCCACGTCCGCACCGGCGAGCAAGACGCCGCCGAGCAGTCGGCCGACATCGAGGAGGACCTCGGCTTCTTCCAGACGGCGCTGCTCGTCTTCGCCGGCATCGCGCTCTTCGTCGGCGCGTTCACGATCTTCAACACCTTCTCGATCACCGTCGCCCAGCGGACGCGCGAGTTCGCGATGCTGCGCACGCTCGGCGCCTCGCGCCGGCAGGTGCTGCGGGCGGTCGTCGCCGAGGCGCTCGTCATCGGGATCGTCGCCTCCGGCCTCGGCCTGCTGGCGGGCATCGGCCTCGCGCCGCTGCTCAACGGGCTGATGAAGGCGTTCGGGATCGACGTGCCGAGCACCGGGCTCGTCGTCGAGTCGCGGACGGTGATCGTCTCGCTCGTCGTCGGGACGCTCGTCACGCTCGCCGCCGCGCTCGTGCCGGCGGTGCGGGCGACGCGCGTGCCGCCGATGGCGGCGCTGCGCGAGGACGCGCTGCCGGCGCCCGAGCGGCGGCGGCGCCGCGTGAGCGCGCTCGCCACGCTGCTGCTCGTCGCCGGCGTCGTGCTGCTCTGCGTCGGCCTGTTCGGCGGCAGCGACGAGGACGCGACCGTGCTGTCGCTGCTCGGCGGCGGCGCCGCGCTCGTCTTCCTCGGGATGGCGCTCGCGAGCCCGCGCCTCGTCCGCCCGATCGCCGCCGCGGTCGGCCGCCCGATCGAGCGGGCGCGCGGGCTGACCGGCCGGATCGCGCGCGAGAACACCGTCCGCAACCCCGGCCGCACCGCCGTGACGGCGGCGGCGCTCATGGTCGGGCTCGCGCTCGTCGTCTTCGTCACCGTGTTCGCCGAGGGCGCGCGCCGCTCGGTCGAGGACGTCATCGACCGCCAGTTCGCCGGCGACCTGCTCATCCAGAACACCGACGGCTTCTCGCCGATCCCCGGCCCGGTCGCCGACGCGGCGCGCGACGTCGAGGGCGTCCGGCTCGTCTCCCCGACGCGGACGAGCGAGGCGCGGCTCGTCGGCGGCTCCGACGACACGATCCGCCCGACCGGCGTCGACCCGGAGTCGTTCGCCGAGCTGTTCGACCTCGAGTGGGAGGAGGGCGACGACGACGAGGCGCTCACCGGGCTGGGCCCGCGCGAGGCGGTGCTCGACATCGCGTGGGCCGACCGGGAGGGCATCGACGTCGGCGACCGCTTCACCGTCGTGACGCCGCGCGGGACCGAGCGCACCTACACCGCCGTCGCGACCTTCGACAACCCCGACCTCACCGGCGAGTTCGTCATCCGCAACGACACGCTCGCGCGCGACTACGGGGAGGAGCGGATCGCGATCATCCTCGTCTCCGTCGAGCCCGGGGCGGACGTCAAGGCGGTGCAGGACCGCCTCAACGAGCGCCTGAAGGCGGAGTTCCCCGTCGCCGAGGCGCTCGACCAGCAGGGGGTGAAGGACCGCATCGCCGAGAGCCTCAACCAGCTCCTCGGCCTCATCTACGTCCTGCTCGCGCTCGCGATCGTCGTGTCGCTGTTCGGGATCGTGAACACGCTCGCGCTCTCGATCCACGAGCGCACGCGCGAGATCGGGATGCTGCGCGCGATCGGGATGTCGGTGCGCCAGATGCGGCAGGTCGTCCGCTACGAGGCGGTCATCACCGCCCTCATCGGCGCCGTGCTCGGGACGCTGCTCGGCCTCTTCTTCGGCTGGCTCGTCATGCAGCCGCTGCGCGACGACGGCTTCTCGTTCGCCGTCCCCGTCCCGACCCTGATCGTGCTGCTCGTCGTCTCCGCGCTCGCCGGCGTCCTCGCCGCCATCGGCCCCGCCCGCCGCGCGACCCGGGTCCGGATCCTCGAGGCGCTGGCGTACGAGTAGCGAGAACGTCCAACAGTGGCCCCTATAGGGTCCGGCCCTGGACGTTCTTCGTCCTGCGCATCGAGAACGTCCAGCAATGGACACCAGAGGGTCCGGCCATGGACGTTCTCGCGGCTCAGCGGAAGGACGGGACCGCCGCGAAGCGGTCGCGGACCACGTCGAACGCGGGCTTCGGCACGTTGTGCTCGTCGATGAGGCCCTTGCGGTTCCAGGGCGGGTCGGGCCGGGGGTTGCCGCCCGTCCAGCCGGGGCGGACCCAGAAGTCGCGCAGCGCCCAGACGAGCGCGCCGGAGAGCGCCGGCGTGGCGTCGATGACGTCGAGGTGGTCGCGCAGGAAGGCGGCCTGGAACTCGTAGGTTCCCGGCTCGGTGGGCGGGCCGCTGCGGTTCGCCTCGGCGCCGAACTCGGTCACGAACAGCGCTTGCCGCGGGAAGCGCGCGCGCAGCGCGGCGAGGTCGCCGGGCAGCTCGGCCGTCGACCCGCCGTACCAGCCGACGTACTCGTTCACGCCGATGGCGTCGAGCCGCGCGTAGTGGGCGGGGATCTGGTCGAGCGGCCGCAGCGCCGCGTCGGCGGCGGCGAGGCGCGTGCCGTCGAGACGGCGGATGAGGCGCACGGCGTCGCGGACGTAGGCGCCCTCGCGCCGCCCGGCCCGCAGCGTCTCGTTCGCGACGCTCCAGGTCATGACCGAGGCGTGGTTGCGGTCGCGCAGGATCGCCTCGCGCAGCCGCTGGAGCGCCGTCTTGCGCAGGCGCGCGGAGAAGCTCGTGTCGCGCAGGCGCCAGACCGGGATCTGCTCCCAGAAGACGATGCCGGCGCGGTCGAAGGCCTCCAGCAGCGCCGGATGCGGCGGGTAGTGGGCGCGCGCGACGTCGGCGCCGAGGGCGCGGAGCTGGTCGACGATCCGCTTGCGGTCGGCGGGCGTGAGCGCGGCGCCGCGCGCGAGCGTCTCCTCGTGGAAGCTCGCGCCGCGCAGCGACAGCGGCCAGCCGTTGAGCGTCGCGCGCCCCTGCTCGTCCACCCCCCACTCGCGGATGCCGAAGCGGACGGTCGTGACCTGGCCGCCGGCGAGGCGGAGGTCGAGGCGGTAGAGGTGCGGCGCCCCGGGCGACCACTCGCGCGGCGAGGGGATCGCGAAGGAGCCGCGCAGCGGGGCGCTCCGCCCGGCGCGGACGCGCCGCCCCTGGCGGAAGGCGCGGGTGACGTCGGCCGCGTAGCCCTCGGGTCCGCGCACCCGCGCGCGCTCGACCTCGAGCGCCCGCGTCCGGCCGGTCGCGTTGCGCACGCTCCCGGTGACCGTCACCTGCGCCGGGTCGCCGCGGCGCGCGACGACCCGCAGCTCGGAGAGGTCGAGGGCGGCGACGCGGCGGAGGTAGACCTCGCGCAGGATGCCGCCGTGGTTCCACCAGCCGCGCGGTCGCGAGGAGGGCGGCAGGTCGGTGCGCGAGGGCCGGCCGTCGACGCGGACGACGAGCTCGTTGCCGCGCTCGCGCACGCCGCGCGCCGGCAGCTCGAACGGCAGGTGGGCGCCCTCGTGGGTGCCGAGCAGCCGCCCGTTGAGCCAGACCGTCGCGTGGCGGCCGACCGACTCGAAGCGCAGCCGCCAGGCCACGGCGTCGCGCCGGCGCGGGAGGTCGAAGCGGACGCGGTACCACTGGACGCGGCCGCGGAAGCCCCGCACGGAGTCGTCGCCGGCGGTGAAGGCGTGCGGCACCGCGACCCGCTCGAACCCGCGCCGGAAGCCCGGCCGCTCCCAGTCGCGGCGGCGGCCGAGGTCGCGCGGGTCGGCGCGCGTCGTCCAGCCGCGGTCGAGCAGGTACAGGCCGTCCGGCCCGTCGGCGTAGAGCGCGCGCTCGCGTGGCGCGGCGGCGCTCGCCGGGGCCGCGAGGGCGAGGATCGCCAGCAGCGCGAGGACGAGGACCATCGGACGTCTCAACACGGCGAACCGTAGAATGCTGCGCCGCCCATGCGCCAGAAGGTTCCAGAGACGTTCGAGGAGAAGGCGGAGCAGCTCAAGCAGCTCCGCGAGGCCGCGATCCACGCCGGCTCCGAGCAGGCGATCGAGAAGCAGCACGCGAAGGGCAAGCTCACCGCGCGCGAGCGCATCGAGAAGCTGCTCGACCCGGGGTCGTTCCAGGAGCTGGACACCTTCGTGCGCCACCGCACCTACGACTTCGGGATGGAGAAGCACCGTCCCTGGGGCGACGCGGTCGTGACCGGCCACGGGACGATCAACGGCCGCCCGGTGTGCGTCTTCTCCCAGGACTTCACGGTCTTCGGCGGCTCGCTCGGCGAGGTCATGGGCGAGAAGATCTGCAAGGTCATGGACCTGGCCGCCAAGATCGGCTGCCCGGTCATCGGCATCAACGACTCCGGCGGCGCGCGCATCCAGGAGGGCGTCGTCTCGCTCGGCGCCTACGGCGACGTCTTCGTCCGCAACGTCCAGTGCTCGGGCGTCATCCCGCAGATCAGCCTCATCATGGGCCCGTGCGCGGGCGGCGCCGTCTACTCCCCGGCCATGACGGACTTCATCTTCATGGTCAAGGGGACCTCGCACATGTTCATCACCGGCCCCGACGTCATCAAGACGGTCACGGGCGAGGAGGTGGACTTCGAGGAGCTCGGCGGCGCGATGACGCACGCGACGAAGTCCGGCGTCGCGCACTACGCGGCCGAGGACGAGGAGAGCTGCCTCGAGGACGTGCGGTACTTCATGACCTTCCTGCCGCAGAACAACCTCGAGACGCCGCCGCGGCTCGACACCGGGGACCCGCCGGACCGGATGGAGATGGACCTCGACAAGGTCGTCCCGGCGGACCCGATGAAGCCGTACGACATCCGCGACGTCATCTCGCTCGTCGTCGACAACGGCGAGTTCTTCGAGATCCACGAGCACTGGGCGCGCAACATCGTCGTCGGCTTCGCGCGCGTGCACGGCTACACCGTCGGCGTCGTCGGCAACCAGCCGAACCAGCTCGCCGGCGTGCTCGACATCGACGCCTCCGAGAAGGCGGCCCGCTTCGTCCGCACCTGCGACGCCTTCAACATCCCGCTCGTCACGTTCGTCGACGTCCCGGGCTTCCTCCCCGGCACGAGCCAGGAGTGGGGCGGCATCATCCGCCACGGGGCGAAGCTGCTCTACGCCTACACCGAGGCGACGGTGCCGAAGGTCACGGTCGTCACGCGCAAGGCGTACGGCGGCGCCTACGACGTCATGGCGTCGAAGCACATGCTCGCCGACTTCAACTTCGCCTGGCCGACGGCGGAGATCGCCGTCATGGGCCCGGAGGGCGCGGTGAACATCATCTACCGCCGCGACATCGCGAGCTCGCCGACGCCGGAGGAGCGCCGCCAGAAGCTCATGGACGACTACAAGGCGCGCTTCGCGAACCCGTACACGGCGGCCGAGCGCGGCTACATCGACGACGTCATCATGCCCCACGAGACGCGTCCGCGGATCGTCAAGGCGCTGGAGATGCTCCAGACCAAGCGGGTCGCGCAGCCGAAGCGCAAGCACGGGAACATCCCGCTCTGAGGGGCGCGCACAGCGGAGTCTTCGCGGAGGGCGCCAGGCGGCGCCCTCTTCGCGTTCAGAGCCGGACCGCCGGCGCCTTCACGATCCCGGCCGCGTGCGCCTCGAGCCCCGCGTGGCAGATGGCGAGGTCCTGGATCGCCAGCCCGGTCGAGTCGAAGAGCGTGATCTCCTCGTCGCTCTCGCGGCCCGGCGCGGTGCCGCGCAGCACGGCGCCGAGGTCGGTGACGTCCTCGCGCCGGACGCGCCCGGCCTCGACCGCGGGCGTGAGCTCGCCGCCGTGGGAGGCCTGCTCCCACTCGTCGCAGAAGAGCTTGCAGGCGACGACGGCGTCGATCTCGGCCTCGGCCTTGCCCGGGCCGTCGGCGCCGAGCATCGAGAGGTGGAGGCCGGGACGGAGGTCGCTCGCGAAGACGACCGGCTCGAACCCCGGCGTGACGCAGGTGACGACGTCGCAGGCGAGCGCCTCCTCGCGCGTGCCCACCTCCCAGCCGAGCTCGCCCGCCAGGGCGCCGGCCGCGTCCGGGTCGGCGTCGTAGCAGACGCCCGGCCCGTACTCGGCGGCCGCGAGGCAGCGCGCCGCCCAGCGCCCGTGGAGGCCGCAGCCGACGATGCCGGCGGTCCTCGCGTCCTCGCGCGCGAGCTCCTGCGCGGCGACGGCGGCGACCGCGCCGGTCCGCAGCGCCGTGACCGCGCGCGTGTCCATGAGCGCGAGCGGGCGGCCGTCGTCTGCGCTGGAGACGGCGACGACGCCCATGACGACCGGCAGCCCGCGCTCGCGGTTGGCGGGGAACGACGTCACCCACTTGAGGATCGCCAGCCCGCCGCCGGCGGCCGGCATCGCGCGGAAGTCGCCGCGCTCGACGGTGAGGTAGCTCTTCGGCGGCATCGTCCAGTCGCCGCCGGCGTGGCGGACGAACGCGTCGCGCACGCGCTCGATCGCCTCCTCGGGGCTCACCGCGGCCATGACGGCGTCGTGGTCGAAGACCGGGACCTCGGGCATGGCGACGCGACGATACTCTCCCGTCGTGACCCACAACGGCCAGCACCACCCGGCCCGCCCGCGGATCGAGATCGCGCAGGCCGCCGCGACGCCGGCCGAGGCCGCCGCCATCGCCGCGGCCATCGAGCAGTTCCTCCGCGACACCGCCCCGCCGCCCGCTCAGCCGCAGGGCCGGGCGAACCCGTGGCTGCGCGCCGCGCTCTACGAGAACGCCAAGCTCGACCCCTCGAACGCGAACGCCTGGGGCGACGGCGAGCCCTGGGGGCGGTAGCGCGGGGGCGACGGCAAGCCCTGGGGGCGGTAGCGCGGGGGCGACGGCAAACCCTGGGGCCGATGGCGCCCGAGCGCCCCGGGGGCGACGGCGCGCCGCCGGGTCGCTAGCCTTCCGCGACCCATGAGCGAGACGACGACGGCGCACGAGCTCGAGCCCGCGCGCGTCCGCAAGCTGATCGCGGAGGGCGCGCAGGTCGTCGACGTGCGCACCGAGGACGAGCGCGAGGCCGCCCGCGTGCCAGGCTCGATCCACATCCCGCTCGAGCGCCTCCAGGAGTCCGCCGACCGGCTCGACCGCGACCGCCCGGTCGTCTTCTACTGCCGCGGCGGGGACCGCTCCCGCCTGGCGGCGGACGCCTTCGCGGCCTCGGGCTGGGACGCCGCCGCGATGGCCGGCGGGATCGCCGCCTGGAAGGAGCAGGGCCTCCCGCTCGAGCCGGAGGACGGCGAGGTGCGCGCGCCGAGCGGCCTCCCGCCGCGCTAGGCGCCTCCCCAACAAAGACCAAAAAACAGACCGAGTTTTCTGTTATTCTCGCCCGCCTCCCCCGACGGAAGCAGGAGGCAGGCGCGATGGAACCGGTCACCACCCAGAAGCGGGGCCGCGAGGGCAGCCTCGACAACCCCGAGGTCGTCGAGGACGCCCCCGGGCACGTCATCCCGATCCTCGAGCGCGAGTTCGACGACTTCGAGACCGAGGCGACGAGGTTCCTCCGCGGCGAGACCGGCGAGGACGAGTTCATCCCCTTCCGCCTGAGGCAGGGCGTCTACGGCCAGCGCCAGGCCGAGCGGCAGATGGTCCGCATCAAGGTCCCCTTCGGCGGCATCACGCCGAAGCAGATGGAGGCCTTCGCGGACGGCATCGAGAAGTACGTCCCGCTGCGCAAGGGCCACATCACCACGCGCCAGAACATCCAGATGCACCACGTCCCGCTGCCGGACGCGGCGAAGCTCATCCGCGAGCTCGGCAAGGCGGGGCTCTCCTCGCGCGAGGGGTGCGGCAACACCATCCGCAACGTCACCGGCGACCCGTGGGCGGGCGTCTGCGAGGGCGAGCTCTTCGACCCCACCCCCTACGCAGGCGCGTACGTTCGCTACTTCGTCCGCCACCCCACCACGCAGCTCATGCCGCGCAAGGTGAAGACCGCCTTCACGGCGACCGACGAGGACGTCGCGATCACCGGCATCCACGACATCGGCTTCATCCCGCGGCTGCGCGACGGCGTGCGCGGCTTCGAGATGCGCGTCGGCGGCGGCACCGCGATCATGCCGCGGATCGCGCACACGCTGTACGACTTCGTCGAGGCCGACAGCGGCGAGTACCTCAAGGTCACCGAGGCGCTCCTGCGCGTCTACGACCGCCAGGACTGGCTGCGCGTCAACCGCGCCCGCGCCCGGATCAAGGTCTTCGTCGACAAGCACGGGATCGACGAGCTCCGCCGCCAGGTCGAGGAGGAGCTGAAGGGCGACTGGGTCAACGAGCGCGACTTCACGCCCAGGCTCTTCATCCACGACGAGGAGAGCAAGGCCCCGCCTCCGCCGTCCTCCTACGGCACCCCGAACGGCGACGCGCGCGAGTTCGCCCGCTTCTACGAGGCGAACGTCAAGCCGCAGCGCCAGCAGGGCTTCGTCACCGTCCAGGTGCGCGTCCCGCGCGGCGACCTCACGCCCGAGCAGTTCCGCGGGCTGGCGGCGATCATGCGCGAGTTCTCGGGCGGCTACGCGCGCACGACGATGCACCAGAACCTCGTGCTGCGCTGGGTGCGCGAGGAGTCCGTCTACGACGTCTGGAAGCGGCTCGGCGAGCTCGGCCTCGACGGCTGGGGCGCCGACGAGGTGCTCGACGTCGTGAGCTGCCCGGGCACCGACAGCTGCAAGCTCGGCATCACCTCCTCGATGGGCCTCAACCGCGCGATCGCGCGCCGGCTCGAGGAGATGGACATCACCGACCCGCTGACCCGGAAGATCCACATCAAGATGAGCGGCTGCCCGAACGGGTGCAGCCAGCACCACATCGCGAACATCGGCTTCTACGGGGCGTCGATCAAGGTCGGCGACCGGACGATGCCCGCCTACGTCGCCCACGTCGGCGGCAGCTACGAGGGCGGCGAGGTCGCCTACGGCCAGCGGCTCAAGGTCCGCCTCCCCGCCCGCCGCGTGCCGGACGCCGTCGAGCGCTGGATCCGCCACTACGAGGCGGAGCGCCTGGAGGGCGAGGGGTTCAACGACTACGTCGCCCGCGTGGGCACCGCCCACATGGAGGAGATCGTCAAGGACCTCGCGCTGCCGGTGGAGTTCAGCGTCGAGACGCTGAACCACTTCATCGACTGGGACCGGCGCGAGCCGTACCAGGTCATCCGGGGCGAGGGCGAGTGCGCGGTCTAGAGGAGACGCTCGAGCAGGCGGTCGCCCGCCACGGCGACAAGCTCGTCACGCTCTGCTCCTTCCAGAAGGAGGAGTCCGTCCTCCTCGACGCGCTGCTGCGGATCGACCCGAACGCGCGCGTCGTGACGATCGACACCGGCGTGCTCTTCCCCGAGACGCTCGAGACCTGGCGGGCGTTCGAGGAGCACTTCGGCATCCGCATCGAGCTGCAGGACGCCTCCGGCCCGTGGACGGGGCCCGAGCGCTGCTGCGGCGAGGCGAAGGTCGCCGCGCTCGAGCGCGCGCTCGAGGGCGCCGAGGGCTGGGTCACCGGCATCCGCCGCGAGCAGGCGCCGACGCGCGCGAACGCCCAGCTCGTCGAGTACGACGAGCGGCGCGGGGTGTGGAAGTACAACCCGCTCGCCGAGTGGACCGAGCGCGACCTCTGGCGGCGCATCCACGAGCGCAACCTCCCCTACCACCCGCTCCACGACCGCGGCTACGACTCGATCGGCTGCGCGCCCTGCACGCAGCCGGGGAAGGGCCGCGAGGGCCGCTGGGCGGGCACCGACAAGACCGAGTGCGGGCTGCACGTGAGCTGACATGGACCCGCTGGTCATCGTCTTCGGCCTCGGCGTCGGCGTCCTCGTCGGCCTCACCGGCATCGGCGGCGGCTCGCTCATGACGCCGCTGCTCGTCATCTTCGCCGGGGTCCAGCCCGCGATCGCCGTCGGCACCGACCTCGCCTACGGCGCGGTGACGAAGACGGTCGGCGGCTGGCGGCACTGGCGCAAGGGGACCGTCGACTTCGGCGTCTCCGGCTGGCTGGCGGCCGGCAGCGTGCCCGGCTCGCTCATCGGCGTCTGGCTGCTGGAGCGCCTCCACGACGCCCACGGCGACGCGTTCGACGACACGCTCCTCCTCTGCGTCGCCGGCGCCCTCCTCGTCGCCGGCATCTCGATCCTCGGCCGCGCGCTGTTCCTGCCGCGGCTGGTGGCGCGCGAGCGCGACACCGTGACGCTCACGCCCCGGGTGAAGGCGACCGCCGTCGCGATCGGCCTCGCGCTCGGGGTCATCCTCGGGCTCACCTCGGTCGGCAGCGGCGCGCTCATCGGGCTCGCGCTCATCCTCGTCTTCCGGCTCACGCCGCACCGCGTCGTCGGGACCGACGTCTTCCACGCGGCCGTCCTGCTCTGGGTCGCCGGCTTCGCCCACTTCGTCTCCGGCAACGTCGACCTCGGCCTCATGGGGACGATCCTGCTCGGCTCGATCCCCGGCGTCTGGCTCGGCACGGCGCTCGTCACGCGGGTACCCTCCGCGGGCCTGCGGGCGGCGCTCGGGTGCGTGCTGCTCGGCTCGGCGCTCGGCGTCGCGTCGAAGGCGGGGGTCGACGTGCCCGTCGGCCTCATCGCCGGCGTCCCCGCCGCGGCCGGCGTCGCCGCCTGGCTCGTCCACCGCGGCCGGCGCGCCCCGGCGGCGGAGCCGGTGCCCTCGACCACCCCCGTCACCGAGAACGCATGACCGTCACGTACGAGCTCTCACACCTGCGCGCGCTCGAGGCGGAGGCGATCCACATCATGCGCGAGGTCGCCGCCGAGTTCGAGCGCCCCGTCCTGCTGTTCTCCGGCGGCAAGGACTCGATCGTCCTGCTGCGGCTGGCCGAGAAGGCGTTCCGCCCGGCGCGCTTCCCGTTCCCGCTCCTCCACGTCGACACCGGCCACAACTTCCCCGAGGTCATCGAGTTCCGCGACCGCCGCGTCGCCGAGCTCGGCGAGCGGCTCATCGTCGCGAGCGTCCAGGAGTCGATCGACAAGGGGCGCGTCGTCGAGGAGACGGGCCCGCGCGCCTCGCGCAACCGCCTCCAGACCGTGACGCTGCTCGACGCCATCGAGGAGCACGGCTTCGACGCGGCCTTCGGCGGGGCGCGCCGCGACGAGGAGCGCGCCCGCGCGAAGGAGCGCATCTTCTCCTTCCGCGACGACTTCGGCCAGTGGGACCCGAAGAACCAGCGCCCGGAGCTGTGGAACCTCTACAACGGGCGCATCCGCAAGGGCGAGCACGTCCGCGTGTTCCCGCTCTCGAACTGGACCGAGCTCGACGTCTGGCAGTACATCAAGGAGGAGGGGCTCGAGGTCCCGTCGATCTACTTCGCCCACAAGCGGCAGGTCTTCCGCCGCGACGGGATGCTCTACGCGGTCGCGCCGTTCACCCGGTTCCTCGAGGGCGAGGAGCCGTTCGAGGCGACGGTCCGCTACCGCACGGTCGGCGACATGAGCTGCACCGGCGGCGTGGAGTCGGCGGCGTCGACGATCGACGAGGTCGTCGCCGAGATCGCCGCCACGCGCGTCACCGAGCGCGGCGAGACGCGCGCCGACGACCGCGTCTCCGAGGCCGCGATGGAGGACCGCAAGCGGGAGGGCTACTTCTGATGACCGCACCCGTCGCACCCGCCACGAACGGCCGCGCGCCGCTGGATGCGCGGCAGACGAGCCTGCTCCGCTTCGCCACCGCCGGCTCGGTCGACGACGGCAAGTCGACGCTCATCGGGCGGCTGCTCTACGACTCGAAGTCGGTCTTCGCCGACCAGCTCGAGCACATCGCCGACGTCAGCCGCCGCCGCGGCCAGGACGGGCCCGACCTCGCGCTGCTCACCGACGGCCTGCGCGCCGAGCGCGAGCAGGGGATCACGATCGACGTCGCCTACCGCTACTTCGCCACCCCGCGCCGGCGCTTCATCATCGCCGACACTCCCGGCCACGAGCAGTACACGCGCAACATGGTCACCGGGGCGTCGACGGCGGACGTGTCGGTCATCCTCGTCGACGCGCGCAACGGCGTGGTCGAGCAGTCGCGCCGCCACGCCTACATCTCGGCGCTGCTCGGCGTCCCCCACCTCGTCGTCTGCGTGAACAAGATGGACCTCGTCGGCTGGGACGAGGTCGTCTTCGACGAGATCCGGCGCGAGTTCTCCGCGTTCGCCGCGAAGCTCGACGTCCGCGACGTCACCTTCATCCCGATCTCGGCGCTCCACGGCGACAACGTCGTCGAGCGCTCGCGGCAGATGGACTGGTACGAGGGGCCGCCGCTCCTCTACCACCTCGAGACCGTCCACATCGCCTCGGACCGCAACCTCGACCTGCTCCGCTTCCCGGTCCAGTACGTCATCCGCCCGCAGACCGACGAGCACCGCGACTACCGCGGCTACGCCGGCCAGCTCGCCTCCGGCGTCGTGCGGCCGGGCGACGAGGTCGTCGTGCTGCCGTCGGGCCGGACGACGCGGATCGCCGCGATCGACACCTGTGACGGCGAGCTCGACATCGCGTTCGCGCCGATGAGCGTCACGCTCCGGCTCGAGGACGAGCTCGACGTCTCGCGCGGCGACATGATCTGCCGGCCCGCCGACGCGCCGGCCGAGGCGCGGCGGATCGAGGCCGACATCTGCTGGATGACGGACGCGCCGCTGCGCCCGCGCGGCCGCTACGTCCTCAAGCACACGACGCGCACGGTGAAGGCGCTCGTCGACGAGCTGCGCACGCGGGTCGACGTCCACACGCTCGACCCCGAGCCCAGCCCGGCGGAGCTCGGCCTCAACGACATCGGCCGCGTCGTGCTGCGCACGAGCGCGCCGCTCGCCTGCGACGCCTACGCCGACAACCGCGCGACCGGCGGCTTCATCCTCATCGACGAGGCGACGAACGACACGGTCGGCGCGGGCATGATCCGGGCCACCGAGCCGGCGGCCTGACGCGCGGCCGCGGGGGCCTCCCGCGCGGCCGAGCCGAGCGGACGCCCCGCCGAGCCGAGCGGACGCCCGGCCGAGCGAGGCCGGCGCGCAGAGCCCCGTGAACGCGCGGCGGTCCCGGCGCGCGAGGGCACCGGGACCGCCGCATTCGTCACGGCTTCGCTACCAGGGCTGCGGGTTCGGCACCGTCCCGCCGCACACCCGGACGATCTGCCCGATCAGCGGGAAGTCGAGGATGTTCACGGTGCCGAGGATCCCGAGCTGGGTGTTGAGCACCGACTGCCCGCCACAGCTCATCGCGCCGGCCTCCGCGCGATCGAGGCTGGCGTTGAGGAAGCCGGTGCAGCCCCGCAGCCAGGCGATCCGGCCCGCCGCCCGCGCCGGGTTGCCGTCCGTCCCGATCCGGAAGTCCTGGACCAGCGGCGGGTACTTGATCGAGTTCATGACGAACGGGTGGCTCCGCGAGTCGAAGAACATGTAGATCCGCGGAACCGACTGCCCGACCGTGCAGGTGCCCGAGAAGTTCGAGCCCTGGCCGAAGTCCATCGCGAGGTTCCGGAAGCGGAGGTTCTGGATCCGCACCGGATCGCCCTCGAGCAGCTCGATCGTCGCGTTCAGCGTCGTGCGGAACGCGGCGCCCGAACCGGACCCGTGGGTGCCGAAGTCGTCGAAGTCCATCGACACCTGGGCCTGATACGGCCGGTTGTTGAACGCGGTGCCGCCCGAGATCGGGTTCGGGTTGTGCCGCTGGCAGGCGGGCCCCGGGTCCATGCAGATCGCCATCTTGCGCGACAGGTTGTCGAACGCGGCGTCGACCTGGCCGATCGAGCCGAGCCCCTTCGCGTGGAGCTCGAAGCGGTCCATGTTCTGCGAGTTGTCGAAGACGAGCCGCGTCGGCTTGCCGGGCTCGATCTCGACCGACATCGAGGTGCGCGTGCCCGGCTTGTTGAGCAGGCCCTCGACCTCGACCTCGTCCTCGCCGTTCAGCAGCGCCGCCTCGAGGTCGATCGGCCGCGTCTTCGCCTCATCCTGCTCGAGCGCGATGTTGACCGGGTCGAGGTTGACCGACAGCGACTTCACCGCCGACAGCCGCAGCCCGACGTCGAACGTGCCGGGCACGTTGCGGAAGCGGAACAGGTCGTGGAGCGTCGGGTCGCCCGGCAGCAGGCTCCGCTCGGGCAGGTCCGCGCCCTCCTGCGCCGCCGCCAGGCGGAGCTGGCCGATGTGGCCGTTCGCCTCGATCGAGGCGAGCGGGCCGTTGTCCGGCAGCTCGACCTTCACGTCGGTCGGGATGTCGTTGATCTCGACCGCGACGTCGTCGGCGCCCTCGAGCAGCTCGAAGCCGCTTGCCGTGAGGCTGAGGACGTCGATCCGCTCGCTGGCGGTGAGCGCCAGCCGCGTGCCGCAGGTCGGGGCCTCGATGTCGCCGATGCTGATCGAGAACTCCGACGGGAGCTTGTCGATCAGGCCACGGACGTGGATCGGGGCCGGCCCGTCGTCACCGGGCTCACCCGGCTCGCCACCGGAGCCGTCGTCGTCACCGGAGCCACCGTCGTCGTCACCGCCGGGGCCACCGGAGCCGCCGTCATCGCCGGACCCGCCGTCGTCGCCGGGCCCGCCGTCGTCGCCGGAGCCGTCGTCGTTGTTGTCCGGGCACGGGTCCTCCACCGGCTCCGCGGGCTCGCTGGGCTCGCCGGGCTCGCCGCCGTCCTCGTCGGCGGGCGTGACCTCGTCGAGCAGCGACTCGATCTCGTCGACGACGTCGCCGAGGCCGCCGAGGCCGAGCTCGTCCAGCAGGTCGTCCGTCTCCTCGTCCTCCTCCTGCGGGAGCTTGACGTCGATGTGGAACGGACGGCCGCCGGCCATCTTGCCCTCGAGCGCGATCGGGTCGAGCGCGACCGACAGCCGCTCGAGCTCGAACACCCGGAGCGCCAGCCCGACCTCGTCGTCGGTGCCGTCGAGGATCGCGCCGACCTCACCCTCGGGCAGCTCGGGGTAGTCGCGACCCGTGCTGCGGGCGCGGAGGTCGATCTCGCCGACGGGCTGGTCGGAGGTGAGCGAGATGTTGCTCACGTCGGTGCCGAGCGTGAGCCCGAACGCCTCCGGCAGCTCGCGGAAGCGCGCGTCGAAGTGCTGCGCGCCGAGGAAGACCGGCTCGGCCAGGTCGGCCTGGAGCTCGAGCCGCTCCATCCGCTCGGAGGCGTCGTAGGTCACCGCGCCGGTCTCGGTGTCGATGCCGAGCTCGACCTCCGAGGGGAGCTTGTCGAGCACGCCCTTGATGCGAGCGGGACCGCTCTCGAGCTCGACGTTGGCGTCGACGGTGAACAGATGCCCGCCGGACATCTTCGCCTCGAGCGCGAGCGGGTCGAGCGAGACCGCGATCCGCTCGAGCGCGAAGACGCGCAGCGCCAGCGCGAGCGCCTCGCCGGTGGAGTCGAAGATCACGCCGGCCGGGCCCGCCGGGAGCTCGGGGTAGTCGCGGTCGTCGCTGCGCGCCCGCAGGTCGATCTGGCCGATCGCCCGGTCGGCGGACAGCGACACGTTGCCCGCGTCCTGGCCGAGCGCGAGATTGAAGGCGTCGGGCACGTCGAGGAGCGTCGCGTCGAAGTGCTCCGCGCCGAGCAGCACCGGCCCGGCGGTGTCGACCTGGGCGCTGATCCGGTCGACCGGCGCCGACGCGTCGTAGGAGATCGCGCCGCCGGCGGAGTCGATCGCCAGGCGGATGCGGTCGGGCATCTTGTCGATGACCGCCTTGGCCGTGAGCGGGCCGTCGTCCTGCTGGAGCTTCGCGTCGACGGTGAAGACGCGACCGCCCTCGAGCTCGGCCTCGAGCGCGATCGGGTCGAAGGCGACGGCGAGCTTGCGCAGGCCGAACACCCGCAGCGCGAGCGCGAGGCTGTCGCCGGCGGCGTCGACGACCGCGCCGGCCTCGCCGTCGGGCACCGACGGGTAGTCGCGGCCCTCGCTGCGGGCGCGCAGGTCGATCTGCCCGATCGCCGCGCTGCTCGTCAGGCTGAGGTCGTCGAGCGCGCGCCCGAGCGCCAGCTCGAAGCTCGCCGGCACGTCGCGCAGCGTCGCCTCGAGGTGCTCGGCGCCGAGGAAGACCGGATCGGCGGTGTGGACCTGGGCCGCGAGGCGCTCGACCGGCCCGGAGGCGTCGTAGTCGAGGTTCCCGGCGCCGGGGTCGACCGCGAGCGCGAGCGCGGTCGGCAGGTCCTCGATCTCGACGGCGATGTCGTCGGCGCTGCCGCCCTCGGCCACGCGGACCTGGAGCTTCGCCGGGCCGGAGCGGTTCTGCTCGAGCTTGACGTCGACGCCCTCGCCGAGCGTCGCGCGGATCGCGGCCTGCTCCGGCGAGGCGCCGTACCCGAGCCGCAGCTCGGTCGCGTCGACGCGGTCCTCGATCGACCCTTCGAAGAGCGAGCCGATGAGCGCGATCTTGCGGCCGGGCGCCTCCTGGCTGAGGTCGAGCTGAAGCTCGCCCTCGGGCTCCAGCAGGGCGTCGACCGGCGTGGAGAGCTGGAAGCGCTTGGGCGCGCGGTCGCCGCGGGCGTCGTAGCCGAAGGCGAGATGGCCGCGGCCGAGCGTGCGGCGGGTCGCGTCGGTGAGCACGGCCTCGACGGCGACCGGCAGCTCGGCGTTCTCGCCGGGCGCGCGCTCGATGACGAGCGCGAGGCGGTTCGCGTCCTGGATGGTGATCGTGCCGACGAGGTCGGGGGCGGAGTCGTCGTCGACGTCCAGCGGCGTGGGCAGGCCGACGACGGCGCGCGCCGTGCGCGTCACGAGCTCGCCGTCCGGGCGCTCCCAGCGCGTGTGGAAGCGGTACTCGAGCAGGTTGGCGGCGCAGACGAGCGAGGTGAGCCCGGCGCCGATGCCGCCGAGCGGCTCGCCGGCGTGCTTGCGCAGCAGCTCCGCGACCTCCCCGACCGGGGGACAGAGGAGGTTGGAGACGGTCTCGAGCGGCCCCTGCTGACCCGTGAGGAGCTTCTCGGCCTCGGGGCCGACCTGCTCGAGGGTCTTGCCCGTCGCCTCGAGCACCTTCGTGACAGACGTGGCGAGGTCGTCCCGCGGCGGCGCGTCCTGCGCCCACGCGTCCTGCGCCGCCGCCCCGAGCAGCGCGCAGCAGACGGCGGTCACCACGGCCAGGCGCACGCGCCTGGCGGCCCTCACGAGCCCGTGCGTCATCGACTCCCCCCTTCTGGCGGCCGCGGCCGCCGGTTCCCCTGCCTGCAAGAGGTCCGAAGCCTGACGTACGCCCGCGCGCGCCGCAACCCCCAACCGGTCGTGCGGGTCCGCGGCGCGTGCCCGCTCAGCGCGCGGTCCCGACCCTGACCACCGCGTCCAGGCCCCGGTCGTTAACCTTCCGCGCCGCCGTGTTCAGCAAGGTCCTCATCGCGAACCGAGGCGAGATCGCCATCCGCGTCATGCGGACGCTCGAGGAGCTCGGCGTCAGCACCGTCGCCGTGTACTCCGAGGCCGACCGCGACGCGCCGCACGTCCGCCGCGCGGACGAGGCGTACCTCCTCGGCCCCGGTCCCGCCAACCAGTCCTACCTCGTCATCGACAAGATCATCGAGGTCGCCAAGCAGTCGGGCGCCGAGGCGATCCACCCCGGCTACGGCTTCCTCGCCGAGAACTCCGCGTTCGCGCGCGCGTGCGAGGAGGCGGGGATCGTCTTCATCGGCCCGCCGGCCGACGCGATCGACGCGATGGGGTCGAAGACGCGGGCGCGCGAGCTCATGAAGGCCGCGGGCGTGCCGATCGTCCCGGGCACGACCGAGCCCGTCGAGACCGTCGAACAGGCGAAGAAGATCATCGACGAGGAGATCGGCTACCCGGTCGCGATCAAGGCCGCGGGCGGCGGCGGCGGCAAGGGCTTCGCGGTCGCCGAGTCCGAGGACGAGCTGGAGAAGGCGTTCGAGCGGGCCTCGCGCGAGGGCGAGAAGTTCTTCGCCGACCCGACCGTCTACATCGAGCGCTACCTCCCGAACCCGCGGCACGTCGAGGTCCAGGTCCTCGCCGACGCGCACGGCAACGTCGTCCACCTCTTCGAGCGCGACTGCTCGGTCCAGCGCCGGCACCAGAAGATCATCGAGGAGAGCCCGGCGCCGGCCGTCGACGACGAGCTGCGCGAGAAGATCGGCAAGATCGGCGTCGAGGCCGCGCGCGCCGTCGGCTACCGCTCGGCCGGCACGATCGAGGGCCTGCTCCAGGACGGCGAGTACTTCTTCCTCGAGATGAACACGCGCGTCCAGGTCGAGCACTGCGTGACCGAGATGGTCACCGGCATCGACATCGTGCGCGAGCAGGTCCGCATCGCGGCCGGCGAGCCGCTCTCCTTCAAGCAGGAGGACGTCGTGCTCCGCGGCCACGCGATCGAGTGCCGCATCAACGCCGAGGACGCGTCGAAGAACTTCGCCCCGGCACCGGGCAAGATCGGCGCCTACCGCGAGCCGTCGGGTCCGTTCGTCCGCGTCGACTCCGGCGCGGAGGCCGGCTACGAGGTCCTGCCGCTCTACGACCCGATGATCGCCAAGCTCATCGTCTGGGACGTCGACCGCGAGGCGGCGACGCGGCGGATGCTGCGCGCCCTCGACGAGTACGAGATCGAAGGCCTGAAGACGCTCGTCCCCTTCCACAAGGCGCTGCTGCGGACCGAGCAGTGGCGCAACGGCGAGACCTGCCGCGACCTCATCGAGGACAAGCAGTGGCTCAAGCAGCTCGCCGAGCCGAAGGCGGAGCCGCCCGCCGAGGGCGAGGAGGAGACGCCGAAGATCGAGCGGACCTACGCCGTCGAGGTCTCCGGCCGCCGCTTCGACGTCAAGGTCATCGGCGAGGCCCCGGCCGCCGCGAACGGCGCCGCCCCGGCGCTCGCGAAGGCGCCGAAGCGGCGCGAGCGGAAGGGCGCCGGCGGCGGTGGCGGCGCGCCCGGCGCGATCGTCTCGCCGATCCAGGGCACGGTCCTCAAGGTCGCCGTCGAGAAGGGCGCCCAGGTCGAGGAGGGCCAGCTCATCTGCGTCATCGAGGCGATGAAGATGGAGAACGAGATCACCGCGCCGACGGCCGGCACGGTGGAGGAGCTCGGCGTCACCGAGGGCGGCTCGATCGCCACCGGGGACACCATCGCCGTCATCAAGTAGCGGAACCTTGACGCGACGCGGCATCCCCGGCGACGACGAGCCGGGACCATGCCGCACGTGAGCCGCACGCGCCGCCTCCTCCCCTTGGTGCTCGCCACCACGGCGACGCAGGCGAGCATCGTCGTGCTCGTCCCCGTGCTCGCCGAGATCGCGGACGACCTCGGCGTCTCGGTCAGCGCCGCCGGGCAGGCGCGCACGATCCTCGCGGCGACCGCCGTCGCCGCATCGCCGGTCGTCGGGCCGCTCATCGACCGCCTCGGGGTGCGGCCGCTCATCGTCTGGGGCGGCGCGCTCGCGCTCGGCGGCTCGGCCGCGGTCGCCGCGGCGCCGGACCTCGCGCTGTTCTTCGCCGCCCACGCGATCACGGGCGCGGGCGTCGCGTGCATGCTCTCGGCCGGCTTCGCCGGGGTCGCCGCCTGGTTCGAGGAGCGCGACGCGCCGTGGGCGATCGGCTACGTCGTCGCGGCCCAGTCGGTCGCGTGGATCGTCGGCAACCCGCTCATCGGGGTGCTCTCGGAGCTCGGGTCCTGGCGGCTGGCCTACGCCGTCCCCGCCGCGTTCTCGGCGCTCGCCCTCGCTGCCGGGCTCGCCGCGCCGTCCGCGCGGCCGGCGCACGCCCCCGCGGCCCGGTCCGGCCTGCGCGCGGTCGCGGCCGACCGCAGCGCCCGCGCGTGGGCGCTCGCCGAGCTCGTCGCCTACGCGGCCTGGACGGCCGAGCTGACGTACGCCGGCGCCTTCTACGTGACGAGCTACGGGACGAGCGAGGCCGCCGTCGGGCTGCTGCTCGCGGTCGGCTCGCTCGCGTTCATGTTCTCCACGCTGCGCACGTCCCGGCTCATCGCCCGCTTCGACCTCCGCCGCGTCGTCGGGATCGGGGCGCTCGGGATGGGGCTGCTGCTCGTCCCGGTGCTCAACCTCACGCCCTCGGTCTGGTTCACCCTCGGGGCGTTCTGCCTCATGGCGCTCTTCGCCGGCGTCCGCACGACGAGCTCGAGCACGCTCGGGCTGCGCCAGCTCCCCGGCCGGGAGGGGAGCATGATGGCGGCGCGCACCGCCAGCTCCCAGCTCGGCTACATGCTCGGCGCGGCGGGCGGCGGGCTCGTGCTCGCGCTCGGCGGCTTCGGGACGCTCGGCTTCGCGCTCTGCGCCGTCATGGTCGTGGCGGCCGCGCTGGTGCAGCGCGTCCGCGACCCGGGCTCGCCGGCCGGCTAGGCGGCCGAGGGCCACCCGCCCGGATCGCAAGCCCCTGGCATGCGCCCGCCCGGATCGGTTACAAGAGCGCCAGGGAGGCGACGAGATGCGCGCGCTCATCACGACGGCGGCCGCCGTGACCGCGCTCGCGGCCGCGACGGCCGCGCCCGCGGCGGCGGGGCCGCCCCGCGAGCACGAGCCGGTCGTCCTCACCGGCGCGCACTTCCCGAACTGGTCGGTCACGCCGGGGGTATCGCTGCGGCTGCCGCTGCTCGACCTGCTCGGCTGCCAGACCTTCGACGAGCGCTGCCGCCACAACCACTACGCCGAGCCGCAGCTCGACGCGATGAAGCTCGCCAAGCGGCGCGGGGCGCCCGTCGACCGCCTGCTCGGCTACCGCTGGGACGGCGACGGCTGGCGGCAGATCCCCTTCCAGGTCGACGAGCGCTTCACGCGCTGGCTCGCGAACCCGGCGTCGGGCTTCGCCGCCTACTCGGGCGAGGACCGCCACACGACCTACGCCTTCCAGCGCGAGGGGTTCCGCTGGACCGAGCACGACCCGTCCAACCCCTGCGTCGCCCGCCCGTCCTCGCCGCCGGCGGCCGACCCGGTGCCCGGGCTCGACAGCAACGACGAGCTCGTCTTCATGGCGCGCGACGCCGGGCCGCGCGCGCCGCGCGGCACGCCGCCCCCGCCGGGGATCGAGGAGGTGCGCGAGGTCGCCCTGCTCGACCCGCTCGCGCCCGCCGCCAGGCTCCGCTTCGTCTACGTCATGCTCGCCGCGCCGGACGGGCCCCGCTCGGCGTTCCCGCCCGGCAGCGGCTACGTCCGCTACGAGCGCGACCGCGACGCCGACCGCTTCGAGCGCTCCGAGTCGACCTACTCCGGCTACGGCAACGCGCCGCGCGGGCCGGTCTGCGACGCCGACGGCAAGGTCGTCGCGACCGACGTCCGCCGCCGCCCGCGCGACACCGCCTGGGTCACGACGCCCCGCTACCGCTGGCGCTACGACGGCCGCTGGCTCATGACCCAGATCCGGATCTCGCCCGACGAGGGCAGGACGTACGGCCCGGACCTCGTCGACCGCTGGAAGGCGCGCGCCTTCGCGCAGGACCCGGCCTCGGAGACGCCCTGCTGCGGCTTCGAGGAGGAGGACACCAACTGGGGCGGCTCGAGCACGCTGCTCGGCGAGCTCGCCGGGCCGGTGCGCTCGATCCGCGAGACGTGGGGCGCCGACTCGGGCACGAACGTCATCCGGCGCGAGACCTTCTACCGCGACGAGGTCCGCCAGGACTACTACCTGCGCGTCCACCCGATCCCGCCGCTCGACGGCATCTACGCGCAGTGGGACTTCAACGCCGGGCGCGTCACCCGCTACTACAACCAGAGCCGGCCGGACGGCGTGCCGGCCGACGGGCGCAACGACGAGCTGCTCGGCAACCTCGACGACCCCTGCAACGAGCGCTACGACGGCAACGACACGAGCGCCCTCGACCAGGGCTACCGGAGCCTCTACCGGGCGCTGCGGCTCTGCGAGCTGCCGTGGCACCTGAGCGTCGACGTGCCCGACCTCACGCACTCGGCGGCGAACGCGGCGCTGGGCTGGAACCAGGTCTCCGGCCCGTGGGGCACGATCGTCGACCGCTTCCGCGTGCGCCTGCTCGAGGCGACCCCCGGCGGGCTCCTCCAGTCGCTGCTCGCCGTCCCCTACTACCGCGACGACGCCTGTTTCGACGACGGCACCGGCACCGACCCCGGGCCGAAGCTCAAGCTCCGCTCCGGCGACGAGCCGCTGACCTGGGGCGACCCGCCGCGGCCGCGCCGCTGCTGGACGCCGGCCGACGGCATCCCCGACGGCTCGGCGCGCTTCTTCCAGGGCAGCATCGCCACGCACGGCCTCCACCTGCTGCTCATCGCCGAGTCCGACAACGCGCGCGCCACCCTGCCGCTCACCGAGATCGTCGCCCAGCAGCGGCTGCTCATGCTCCCCGGCGAGCGCGACGGGCGGACCGGCCGCCGCTACGCGCGCGCGATGACGGCCGGCCTCGTGGGGCTCGTCACCCCACGACGTGAATCGGGGTGGTGACCGCCTCGATCGTCGTCCCGCGGTGGAGCTGGAGTGCCCACCGCCCCGGCAGCGGAACCGGGAGCGTGAACGGGATCGTCACGTCGTCGGAGAGGATCGGGACGGCGAGCAGCGGCAGCCCGTTCCAGGTCACGATCAGCTCGTAGGGGTCGGGCTTCCTCGGGTCCCGGCCCGACAGCGGCGCGGCGCCGATGACGCGCGCCTTGAACTCGACCGGCTTGCGCGTGCGGAGCGTGTCGCCCATGATCGCCGGCGGCCCTCCCGAGCCCTGCTCGCGCGCCTCGAAGCGCAGGTCGGGGCCGTCGTTGCCGTAGAGCTTCACGTAGGTGTGGCCGGCCTCGACGCCGCGCCGGATGCCGTCCTCCGACAGCTCGTCGGCGTAGACGACCGTCGTCGCCTGGCCGATCGGCGCCTGGGTGATCGGGTTCGTCGCCACGCCGGCGTGGTGGGAGTCGCTCGAGCCGACGGCGGCGATCCGCACGTCCGGCCCGCTCGCGAGCGCGGCCTGGTAGCGGAAGAGCGCGAGCAGCGTGAACGGGTTCGGCCCGATCTTCAGCGGGTCGTTGAGCCCGCCCGGGCCCGTCGCGATCTCGATCGCGTCGACCTTCCGCCAGTCGGTCTCCGCGCCCGAGTAGTCCCACGAGCAGCCGCGGCAGAAGAGCTCGAAGAGCGGCACGAACGACGGGAAGATCGCCGGGTGGTTGACCTGCGTGAAGCCGCCCGCGGCGTGGATGTCGTCGAAGACCGCGCTCGCCGGGCGGGCGGGGCGGAGGAGCGTGAGCGAGCCGTCGGGGTTGCGCTCGTAGACGGGGCCGGTGCGGTAGTCGACGAACGTCGCGCTGCCGTGGTTGTTGAGGTGGCCGCGGTAGGTCGTCACCTCGGCGCTGCGGCCGATGAGCTTGCCCGGGTAGCGGGCCTGGTGGCGGCCGATCTCGCCCCAGTGCGAGTCGGTGTTGTGCTCGGAGAGCCAGATGAAGTCGAGCCCGGCGCCGCCCTCGGAGAGCGGGCGGAAGGCGTAGTCGAAGACCTCGCGCATCGGCGCGTTGCCGGGCTCGTGGTCGGCGTGGACGTGGAAGTCGCCGGCGTACCAGCCGGGCTCCGACCGGGCGGGCCTGGTGTCGTAGGGCGCCGGCTCGTACGGCTCGTCCGCGTACGCGGGGTCGTCGCCCAGCTCGATCTCCACGCGCCAGTGGACGACGCCGTCGCTGTCGCCGTACGAGGCCGGGACGACGCCGGCGACGCCGAGCTCGACCGCCCACTCGCCGGCGGGGATCGGCCCGGGCTCGTACCCGCGCGTCGTCTTGCCGGGCACGCGGCCCTTGCGGTCGGCGAGGTACTCCTCCTCGGAGGAGAAGCCCTCCGGCGAGACGGTCACGTCGCGGATCGCCGAGCCGCTCGAGCCGCGGAACTCGTCCTTCCCCCACAGCCGCCCGGGGCCGGGCCGCGCCTCATACAGGGCGAGGTCGAGCGTGTCGCCCGCGATCGAGGCGAGCGGCGAGTCCGAGCCGTCCCAGCAGTACTTCACGCGGACGGCGGTCGTGCCCTCGGGCACGTCGAACGGCAGCAGGACGTAGCTGCCCTGGAGGCTGCTGTGGAAGCTGCCGGTGATGACGCGGTCGGGCTCGATCGCCGCGCCCGGGCAGCGCTCCGGCACGCCGGCCGCCGCGACGGGCGCCGGCAGCACGGCCAGGACCAGCCCTGCGAGCACGACCCCCGCCAACCGGCTCACGGCCGGTGAGTCTACGGCCACGGGCGCGCCGCGCGCGCAGGTCGCCGCGGGCGGGGCTCAGCCGCCCAGCCGCTCGAGGTTGCGCGCGTGGATCTCCCGCTGGCGCGCGCTGTCGCGCCCCTCCGGGAGCCGCGGCCGCTCCTCACCGCGCTCGAGCGCGTCGAGGTAGGCGAGGTCCTCCTCGAGGATCCGCCGCGCGCGGTCGGGCACGAGCGGCGAGCCGTGGCCGGGGACGACCGTCTCCGCCCGCTCGACGAGCGGCGCGAGGCGGGCGAGCGTCGAGCGGTAGGCAGCGAGGTCGGCGACGTCGGGGATCTCGACGTCGGAGAGGTAGTCGCCCGGGCAGAGCACGCCGCAGAAGGGCGCGAAGATCGCCGTCCCGTCGGCGGTGTGGCCGTCGGCGGGATGGAGCTCGAGCTCCTCGTCGCCGAGCTCGAGCTTCCCCGGCACCGGCAGCGACTGCCAGGCGCCGAGCGAGAGCGGGCGCGGGCGGACGACGTAGAGCTCCTCGTCGCAGGCGCGCAGCTCCCGCTGGGCGGCGCCGGGCTCGGCCCATAGCCGCTCGGCGGTCGGCTGGCCGACGCCGAGCGCCAGCCCGGGGAACGCCGCCCGGCCGAGGAGGTGGTCGAAGTCGGCGTGGGTGACGAGCAGGCCGACGGGCTCGAAGCCCGCCTGGGCGAGCACCTGCGGCAGCAGCTCGAGCTCGTCCGGGAAGTAGGGCGAGTCGATGAGCATCGCCTCGCCGCCCGCGCGCAGCGCGACGGCGTTCGTCTGCCAGATGCGGCTCGTCGCGACCACCGCGTCGCGGTGGACGGCGACGACTCTCATCGGCGCGCGCCCGTCAGGCGACGCCGAGCAGCTTGGCGGCGTCGCGCAGCGTCTTGACCTCGGCCGTGGGCTTCTTCTGCCCGGGCTCGAGCTCGCGCCCGTGGCGGTTCACCCAGATGACCGGGATCTTCAGCTTGATGCACGGCTCGACGTCGGTTTCGTAGCCGCTGGCGATGTGGACCCACTTCTTCTTCTTGTCCTCCAGCCGGCGCGCGCACTCCTTGAAGTGGGCCGGGTCGGGCTTGTAGCTGCGCACCTGCTGGGCCGTCACGACGAGGTCGAAGTCGACCCGGAAGTGACGGCGGGTCGCGCCGAGCAGCTTGTCGTCGATGTTGGAGATGATCCCGATCTCGTACTTCTTGCGGAAGCGCTCGAGCTGCGCGTTCGTCTCGCGGAAGGGCGGCCACTTCGGGACCGAGTTCGGCAGGAACTGCGAGCGCGAGGACTCGAAGTCCCAGCCGATCTCCTTCGCCGTCCGCACCGCGGTCCGCCGCAGCACCTCGGCGTAGAGCTCGTACGAGCCGCCCTGGATCTCGTGCTGGATGTCGAGGAAGAGCCGGACGACCTGATCGCGGTCGGTGATGGTGAACCCGTCCTTGGCGGCCTCCTCCTTGAAGGCCTCGAAGGCACCCGTCTCCCAGTCGATCAGCGTCCCGTAGCAGTCGAAGGTGACGAACTGGATGTCCTTGGGAAGTGCCATTTCGATAGGGTCCGGCGCCGTTCGCTGAGCCGGCGCGCGGCGCGGCATTCTACGGAACTACGGACCAATGGACCTTCTCGAATACCAGGGAAAGCAACTTTTCAAGAAGCACGGCGTCCCCGTGCCCGAGGGGCGCCCCGCTTCCAGCGTGGCCGAGGCGGTGGAAGCGGCCGACGAGCTCGGCTATCCGGTCGTCATCAAGGCGCAGGTGCGGATCGGCGGCCGCGGCAAGGCGGGCGGCATCAAGCTCGCCAAGGATCGCGCCGAGGCCGAGCAGCACGCCCAGGCGATCCTCGGCATGGACATCCGCGGCTTCACCGTCCACGAGCTCTACGTGGAGAAGGCCTCGGAGATCGACGAGGAGTACTACGCGGCCGTGGTCTTCGACCGCGGCGCGAAGAAGCCGATGGTCATGCTCTCGCGCATGGGCGGCATGGACGTCGAGGAGATCGCCGCGAAGGACCCCGAGGCGATGCGGATGATCCACGTCGACCCGCTGCTCGGCTGGTCGGACTTCCACGGCCGGCGGCTCGCCTATGAGGCGGGCATCGCCGAGGACGTCATCCGGCCGGTCGGCCAGGTCCTCGCGAAGCTGTACGAGACGTTCGTCGCCGAGGACGCGATGCTCGTCGAGGTCAACCCGCTGCTCGTCACCAAGAGCCGCGAGGTCGTCGCCCTCGACGCGAAGGTGACGATCGACAACAACGCGCTCTTCCGCCATCCCGACACGGCGGAGCTCCGCGATCCGAGCGCCGAGGACCCGCAGGAGCAGATGGCGAAGGAGCGCGGCCTCACCTACGTCAAGCTCGACGGCAACATCGGCATCCTCGGCAACGGCGCCGGGCTCGTCATGTCGACCCTCGACGTCGTCAAGCAGGCGGGCGGCGAGCCGGCGAACTTCCTCGACGCCGGCGGCGGCTCGAAGGCCGAGGCGATCACCAGCGCCGTCGAGGTCATCCTCTCCAACCCGAAGGTGACCGCCGTCCTCTTCAACATCTTCGGCGGCATCACCCGCTGCGACGAGGTCGCGAACGGCCTCGTGGAGGCGTTCAGGCAGATCGACGTCAAGGTGCCGTTCGTCGTGCGCCTCGACGGCACGAACGACGAGGAGGGCCGCCGCATCCTCGAGGAGGCGAACCTCCCGAACGTGCACGTCGAGTCGACGATGCTCGGCGCCGCTTCGAAGGTGGTCGAGCTCGCGGGCTCGCCCCAGGGGGCGCAGGCATGAGCATCCTCGTTGGCAAGGACACCAAGCTCGTCGTCTCCGGCCTCACCGGCCGCGAGGGGAGCTTCCACGGGCTGAACAACAAGCGCTACGGCACCGACGTCGTGGCGGGCGTGACGCCCGGCAAGGGCGGCCAGGACGTGGAGGGCATCCCCGTCTTCAACACGTTCCACGAGGCCGTCGAGCAGACCGGCGCGAACACGGCGATGGTCTTCGTGCCGCCGCGGTTCGCCGCCGACTCGATCCTCGAGGCGGCCGACGCCGGCGTCGACCTCGTCGTCGCGATCACCGAGGGCATCCCGGCGCACGACATGCTGCGGGTCTACACGTACCTCAAGGGCACGAAGACCCGCCTCGTCGGCCCGAACTGCCCGGGCATCCTCTCGCCGGGGAAGGCGAACGTCGGGATCATCCCGGCGCACTTCTTCTCCGAGGGCAACGTCGGGCTCGTCTCGCGCTCGGGCACGCTGACCTACCAGATCGGCAACGAGCTGGCCCAGCGCGGGTTCGGCAACTCGACGATCGTCGGCATCGGCGGCGACCCGATCGTCGGCTCGTCGTTCATCGACATCATCGCCCTCTTCGAGCAGGACCCCGAGACCGAGCTCATCGTCATGTGCGGCGAGATCGGCGGCGACGAGGAGGAGCGCACGGCCGAGTACATCGCCGAGCACGTCACCAAGCCGGTCATCGGCTACATCGCGGGCTTCACCGCGCCGCCGGGCAAGCAGATGGGCCACGCCGGCGCGATCGTGTCCGGCTCGAAGGGCACGGCCCAGGCGAAGGCCGAGGCGCTCGAGGCGAAGGGCGTCCGCGTGGGGCGCAACCCCACCGAGGTCGCCGAGATCGCCGTCGAGACGCTCGGCGCCAAGGTCTGACGGTCCCGGCACGCTAGGCTGCCGCGCGTGCTCGTCCGATCGCGCGCGCTGCCGGCCTGCGTGCTGGGCCTCGCCCTGCTCGGCGCCGGCGCCCTGCCCGCCGGCGCCGAGGGGAAGACCGTCCACGTCATCCGCGGGGCCGGCTTCGGCCACGGCATCGGGATGAGCCAGTGGGGCGCCTACGGCTTCGCCGAGCGCGGGCGCTCCTACCGCGAGATCCTCGCCCACTACTACCGCGGCACCGAGCTGTCGAAGGCCGCGGGCCGGACGATCCGCGTGCTGCTGCAGTCGGGCGTGGGGACGGTCTCGTTCAAGGGCGCCCGCAGCGCCGACGGCAAGCGGCTCAACCCACGGCGGACCTACCGCGCGACGCGCTACGGGCTCACGCAGGTGGAGCTGCGCACGACGCGCGGGACGCGCGTCGGCCGCTTCGACGCGCCGCTGGTGGTGCGCAGCGCCGACGACGCGCTCACGCTCGTCGGCACCGCGATCGGCGGGCGCCGGAACGGCACCTACCGCGGCTTCCTCGAGATCCGGCCGTCCACGTTCTCCGGCCTCGTCGCCGTCAACGCCGTCGGCCTCGACGACTACGTCCGCGGCGTCATCCCGAGCGAGGTGCCCGCGTCCTGGCCCGAGGAGGCGCTGAAGGCGCAGGCCGTGGCGGCGCGGACGTACGCGCTCGCGACCGACGCCGGCGGCGCCGTCTTCGACCAGTACCCCGACACGCGCTCGCAGGTCTACGGCGGCCGCGACGTCGAGCAGCCGGCCACGAACGCCGCGGCCGAGGCGACGGCCGGCGAGGTGCTCCGCCACGACGGCGAGATCGCGACGACGTACTTCTTCTCCACCTCGGGCGGGCGGACCGAGAACGTCGAGAACGTCTTCTACGGCTCGGAGCCGAAGCCGTACCTCGTCAGCGTCGAGGACCCCTACGACGACCGCTCGCCGCGGCACCGCTGGCGGCTGCGGCTGAGCCAGGCGACGATGCAGCGCAGGCTCGGCGGCCTCGTGAAGGGGCGGTTCCGCCGCATCAAGGTCACCCGCCGCGGCGAGTCGCCGCGGATCGTGTGGGCGAGCGTCGAGGGCACGCGCGGGCGGACGCGCGTGCGCGGGATGACGCTGCGCGCCCGCCTCGGCCTCTACGACACCTGGGCGTCCTTCTCGCGCGTGACGACGAAGCGGAGCCTTGCCGCGAGGGTGGCCGGCGGCTCACCGCGCCTGGCGCCGCTCGCGCTCGAGGGGACGTTCGAGCCGCGCCCGCGCGGCGGCGCGGTCGTCGTCGAGCGGCGGACGCGGCGCGGCTGGCGGCGGGTCGGCCGGGCGCGGGTCGGCGCCGACGGGAGCTTCCGCGCCGAGGTGCGCGCGCCGGGCGTCTACCGGGTGCGCGACGGCGCGGTGGCGGGTCCCGCCGTGACGCTTCGCTGACGTGGCGGTTATCGTGGCGCGTCGATGAGCTCCGACACGCCGACCATCTCGTTCGCGCGCGGCGCGCCCTCGCTCGACATCATCGCCGTCGAGGACCTGCGCGCGGCCGCCGACCGCGCGCTCGCCGAGGACCCGCTCGGCGCCTTCTCGTACGGGACCTCGAGCGGCTACCCGAAGCTCTGCGACTGGATCGCCGAGCAGCACGGCGTCGGCATCGACCAGGTCATCGCGACGAACGGCTCGATGCAGGCCGACGCGTTCCTCTTCCAGCACCTCGTCGAGCCGGGCGACGTCGTCGTCGTGGAGGCGCCGACGTACGACCGCACGCTGCTCGCGCTGCGGGCGCTCGGCGCCGAGATCCTCGCGATCCCGCTCGAGCCCGACGGCATCGACGTCGAGGCGCTCGCCCGGGCGCTCGAGGCGGGCGCGCGGCCGAAGCTCGCCCACATCATCCCGAACTTCCAGAACCCGGCGGGCTACACGCTGTCGGAGCCCAAGCGCCGCCGGCTGCTCGAGCTCGCGCGCGAGTACGACTTCGTCGTCTTCGAGGACGACCCCTACGTCGAGCTGCGCTTCGAGGGCGAGCGCGTGCCGACGATGCTGTCGCTCGACGAGCACGACCGCGTCGTCTACGCCTCGTCGTTCTCGAAGACCGTCTGCCCGGGCGTGCGCGTCGGCTACCTCGTCGGGCCCGCGGACACGATCGGCGCGATCCGCAAGATCGCGACGAGCACGTACATCTCGCCGAGCATGGTCGCCCAGGCGATCGTCGCCGAGTTCTGCCGCTCCGGCGCGATCGAGCGCTCGATCGAGACGGTGAAGCGCGCCCTGCACGAGCGCCGCGACGCGCTCGTGGCCGCTCTGCGCCGCGAGCTGCCGGAGGCGCGCTTCGTCCCGCCGCAGGGCGGCTACTTCCTCTGGGTCGAGCTGCCCGAGGGGACCGACGTCGACGCGCTCTTCGACGCCGCGCAGGAGCGCGGGGTGGTCTTCGTGAAGGGCACCGACTTCCTCATCGAAGGGGGCGAGAACGCGCTCCGGCTCGCCTACTCGGGCGTGACGCCCGCGGAGATCGACGAGGGCGTCGCGCGGCTCGCCGCCGCGTACCGCGACCTGGCCGGCGCCGGGGCGTGAACGGGCCGGCTCCGCGGCTCGACCTCAGCCGGCCGCGCGACCTCGGACAGCTCATATCCGACGGTCTCGCGCTGTACGCGCGCCACGTCGGCGTGTTCGTGACGATCGCGGCGGCGGTCGTCATCCCGGTCGAGGTGATCGTCAGCGGCATCGGGCTGGGGCAGATCACCGCGCCTTACGACGAGGACCCGCCGCTGGCCGCGCTGGTCGTCCCGCTCGCCGTCGAGTACCTCGTGACGGCGCCGCTCATCACCGGCATGACGATCCACGCGCTCCTGCGCGCGGCCTCGGGCCAGCAGCCGGGCACGCGCGCGTCGATCGCGGCCGGGCTCGAGGTCTTCGCGCCGATCTTCCTCGCCGTCATCCTCGCGGCGATCGGCATCGCCGCCGGCCTGTTCCTCCTCGTCCTCCCCGGCGTCTACCTCGCGATCCGCTGGTTCTTCGTCGCCCAGGCGGTCGTCGTCGACGGCCGCCGCGGCGCCGAGGCGCTGCGGCGGAGCGGCGAGCTGGTGAGCGGGGCGTGGTGGCGGGTGCTCGGCATCGCGATCGTCGTCAACCTCATCATCCTGGTGCCGGCCGCGATCATCGACCTGCCGCTGGTGCTCGCCGCCGAGGCGGCGGACCGGCAGGTGTTCGCCCTCGCCGGGTCGATCCTCTCCCAGATGGTGACCGCGCCCTACCTCGCGATCGTCAGCACGCTGCTGTTCTTCGACCTCAGCACCCGCAAGGCCGGCCGCATCCCCGCGCCCGTCTCCCCGCCGCCGCCCGGCGGCGGCGGCCGCAGCGGCCCGCCCGACCCGCCGGGCCTGCCGCCGCGGGAGGGGTAGGGGCGGCGCCGGCTGCGGCCGCGGCCGGCACGACCGTGCTCGATCACCCGCACATCGTGCGGGTGATGCGGCACCGCGGTCCCGGGAGCGGGGCCCCGAGACGGCAGCGCTCGGTTCGCCGTGCATGAGACGGTCGATCGAGCGCTGCCGGCCGGCCGGCGCGCCGGCGGGGACCACCGCCGCAGACCCAGCCCGCCGGGACGCGCCAAGCCTCAGGCCGCCGCCGCGCCGAGCCTCAGGCCGCCGCCGCGCCGTGCTCCTGCGCCGCGATCTCCGCGAGCCGGCGGAGCGAGCGCTCGAAGCCGGCCTCGAGATGGCGGTGGAGCCCCGCGGCCGCGAGCAGGCGGCCGAGCGGGCCGAACCGCGGCGTGTAGCGGAAGGCGAGCGTCAGGCGCGTCGCCCGCTCGCCGGCGGGCTCGAGCGTCATCTCGATCGAGACGTCGTCGGCGATCCAGATGCCCTCGCCGCGGTGGAGCGTCCGCCGCGGCGGCTCGTGCTCGGCGACCGTCCAGCCCGAGCGCGCCTTCACCGGGCCGATCACGGTGTTGCGCTCGTCGTAGGTCGAGCCGGCGCGCGCCTCGCCGTCGGTGCGGACGACCTCGTCGGTCCCCTCCACCCACGCGGCGTAGCGGGCGGTGTCGCAGACGAGCTCCCACACCGCCGCCTGCGACGCCGGGACGGTGGTCGACGCGACGGCGGCGCGGGACGCCATCTCGCTAGCGGCCGTAGCGCTCCTTGCCGAGCACGAGCTGCTCGGGCAGGGCGGCGCGCGGCGGCGGGCTCGGGTCGGCGACGACGGACACGGTCTCGGCCACGCTGCGGGTGATGGTGTGGGCGCCGTCCTCGCTGGTGACCGTCACCTCCTCCTCGTTCGAGGCGGAGACCGTGCCCTCCAGCTCCGGGTGGAGGCCGGACTCCTTGAGGTAATGGAGGAGGTCCTCCGCCTCGTTCTCGAAGCGGAGGATGCGCACCTTCGCGCCGACCTCGACGTCCGCGAGCGGGACCCCCTCCTCGCGCTCGCCCTCGAAGATCGGATGGCCGTGCGGGCAGGTCCGCGCGTCCCCGATCGCGCGGAGCATCCGCTCCTCGACGGTCGGCGTGATCCAGTGCTCGAGGCGCTCGGCCTCCTCGTGCACCTGGTCCCAGGGGATGTCGAAGACGTCGGAGAGGAAGCGCTCGATGAGGCGGTGGCGGCGGACGATGTGCGCCGCCTGCTCACGCCCGCGCTCGGTGAAGGAGATCGACTTGTCCGCCGCGCGCGTGATGTAGCCGTCGGCCTCCAGACGGCCGATCATCTCGTGGACCGTCGGCGCCGAGAGCTGCATCGCGCGGGCGATGTTCGCGCCGGTGACGGGCAGCCCGGCCTCCTGCAGCCAGTAGATGGTCTGGAGGTACTCCTCCTCGGCGACGGTCGCGTGATCGTGGGACAAGGTCTTTCCTTTGAGTCGTTTCAAGTAACGAACAACATCGTAGTATCTCCGACGTGAAGCTCGAGCCCGGGACGCGCGTGCTCGTGACGGGCGCCTCGCGCGGGATCGGCGCGGTCGTCGCGCGCGCGTTCGCCGGGCGCGGCTGCGTGGTCGGTCTGGTCGCCCGCACCGTACCGGACCCGGCCGCCCTGCCCGGCGAGGGGCACGAGGCGTTCGCCGCCGACGTCGCCGACCGCGAAGCGATCGCCGAGGTCGTCACGCGCTTCGCCCCGGACGTCGTCGTCGCCAACGCCGGCGTCGCCGACTACCGGCCCTTCCCCGAGCTCGACCCCGAGCCGGCGGAGCGGATGACCCGCATCAACTGGCTCGGGACGCTCAACACCGTCCGGCCGGCGCTGCCGCGGATGATCGAGCGCGGGCGCGGCCACGTCGTCATCGTCTCCTCCGGCGCGGGCATCCGCGCCTTCCCGAACGCCTCCGTCTACGGGGCGACGAAGGCCGCCCAGCGCGCGTTCGCGGAGGCGCTCCGCCACGAGCTCGCCGGCACCGGCGTGTCGGTCACCGGCGTCTACCCGGGCCAGCTCAAGACGACCCTCCACGACCACGAGCGCGAGCGGATGCCCGACTGGTACACCCGCGCGGGGGCGATCCCGCCCGACCCGATCGGCCCGCTCGTCGTGCGCGCGGTCGAGCGCGACCGGCGCGAGGTCTTCTACCCTGCGAACGTGCGCCTGCTGCGCGTCGCCCACGGCCTCTCCCCGCGCCTCGCGGACGCCCTGCTGCGGCGGATCCGCGGCGCGAGCGCGGCGCCGAGGCGCCGATGACGCTCCCGCTCCAGCCGCCGCTTGCGCCCCAGCTCGCCCGCTCGGCGAAGGAGCTGCCCACCGGCGCACAGTGGCGCTACGAGCCCAAGTGGGACGGCTTCCGCACGCTCGTCTTCCGCGACGGCGACGACGTCCACCTCCAGAGCCGCAACGGGCGGCCGATGAACCGCTACTTCCCCGAGGTGGTCGAGCAGGTGCGCTCCTTCCCAGGCGAGCGGCTCGTGCTCGACGGCGAGATCGTCGTCATCGTCGACGGCGTCCAGGAGTTCGACCTCCTCTCCCAGCGCATCCACCCGGCGGCCTCGCGCGTCGAGCGGCTCGCGCGCGAGACGCCCGCGCGCTTCGTCGCCTTCGACCTGCTCGCCGAGGGGTCCGACGCGCTGCTCGAGCTCCCCTACGAGGAGCGCCGCCGGCGGCTGGAGGGCGGGCTCGTCCCGGGCGACGACGTCAGCCCGGTGGTGCGCAGCGCCGAGGAGGCGGCGCAGTGGCTGACCGGCCACTCGGAGGGCGTCATGGCGAAGGAGGCGGGCGCCCCCTACCGCCCCGGCGAGCGGACCGGGATGCTCAAGATCAAGCGCGTCCGCACGCTCGACGCCGTCGTCGCCGCGTTCCGCTTCGGCAAGGAGGAGGGCACGGTCGGCTCGCTCATCCTCGGCCTCTACGACGACGCCGGCGAGCTGCGCATCGTCGGCCACGCCTCCGGCTTCACCGCCAAGCAGAAGCGCGAGCTGGCCGCGCTGCTCGAGCCCTACCGCACCCACGAGCGCGGCTCCGGCGAGCCGAGCCGCTGGAAGTCGGAGGAGGAGCTCGTCTGGGAGGGGCTGCGCCCCGAGCTCGTCTGCGAGGTCGCCTTCGACCACATCACCGGCCACCGCATCCGCCACGGCGCGAAGTTCCTCCGCTGGCGCGACGACAAGGACCCGCGCGAGTGCCGGCTCGAGCACCTGCGCGACGCCTAGCGACGGGAGGCCTCCCCGATGCGCGGTAGTTCACATACCGGCCGGTACGGGAACACAGGAAGGTGAGCACCTCCGCTCCTCCGGCGCCACGGGCCGGAGGCCCGCGCCTGCCGGCCCGTGGCGCCACCTCCCTGGCGCTCCGGCGCGGCGAGATCCGCGCCTGAGCGCGGGTGCGGTAGACATACGCGCGTGGCGAAGCTCGAGGTCCTGCAGGCGGACGTCACCAAGCTCGAGGTCGACGCGATCGCCAACGCCGCGAACACCCACCTGCTCCACGGCGGCGGGGTGGCGGGCGCGATCGTCCGCGCCGGCGGGCCGGAGATCCAGCGCGAGTCCGACGAGCGCGCCCCGATCGGGCTCGGCGAGGCGGTCGAGACGACCGCCGGGGCGCTGCCCGCGCGCTGGGTCATCCACGCCGCGACGATGGAGCCGGGCGGGCCGACCTCGGCCGAGATCATCGAGCGCGCGACGCGCTCGACGCTGCAGAAGGCCGAGGAGCTCGGTTGCCGCTCGCTCGCGCTCGTCGCCTTCGGGACGGGCGTCGGCGGCTTCCCGCTGCAGGAGGCGGCGCGGATCATGACCGCCGTCGTGCGCGAGCACGAGGGCAACCTCGAGCGGATCGCCTTCGCCGTCCGCGGCGACGAGGCGGAGCGGGCTTTCCGGGACGCGCTCGGGTGAGCCTGCCGGTCGTCGTCGCCTGCGACAAGTTCAAGGGCACCTTCAGCGCGGCGGAGGTGTGCGCCGCGATCGCGCGCGGGCTGCGCGCGGGCGGGCGCGAGGCCGTCGAGCTGCCCGTGGCCGACGGCGGCGAGGGGACGCTGGAGGTGCTCGTCGGCGTGCTCGGCGGGGAGGTCCGCACCGCGCCGGCGACCGACGCGCTCGGCCGCCCGATCGAGGGGCGCTGGGCGCTGCTCGCCGACGGGCGCGCCGTCGTCGAGGTCGCCGAGGCGAGCGGGCTCGCCCGCCTCGCCGAGGACGAGCGCGACCCCTGGGCGGCGTCGACCTACGGGACCGGGCAGCTCATCGCCGCCGCGGCGGCGGAGGCGGGCGAGGTCATCGTCGCCGCCGGCGGGAGCGCGACGACCGACGGCGGCGCCGGCGCGCTCGCCGCCCTGGAGGAGGCGGGCGCGCGCCCGCGGCTCGTCGTCGCCTGCGACGTCCGCACCGAGTGGCAGGACGCCGCCCGCGTCTACGGGCCCCAGAAGGGCGCCGACCCCGCGACCGTCGCGCGCCTGGAACGCCGCTTGGAGGAGCTCGCCGACGCCGCGCCCAAGGACCCGCGCGGCGTGCCGATGACCGGCTGCGCCGGCGGCCTCGGCGGCGGGCTGTGGGCGCACCTGGGGGCGAAGCTCGTCTCCGGCGCGGCGCTCGTCCTCGACGCGATCGGCTTCGACGCGGCGATGCGCGGCGCGCGCTTCGTCGTCTGCGGCGAGGGCAAGCTCGACGAGCAGACGCTCGCCGGCAAGGCGGCCGGGGAGGTCGCGACCCGCTGCCGCCAGGGCGGCGTCGCCTGCCACGCGGTCGTCGGCGTCAACGCGCTCGACCCCTTCCGCGCGCGCGTGCTCGACCTCCAGTCGGTCATCGAGGCGCGGACGATCCCCGAGCTGGAGGCGGCGGGGAGGGCGCTCGCCGAGCGCTAGCGCGCCTCGGCGAGCGAGCGGACGACCGCCTCGTAGAAGCCCTCGCCGTTGCGGCCCTCGCAGACCTCGACGTTCGGCCGCCCGGCGATCGCCGCGCGGATCGACGGGTCCTTCTCGACGGCGTTGGCGACGAGGAAGAAGCGCCCGACGACGTCGGCGGTGCCGAGGTCCTCCTTCGAGTCGCCGACGGCGATGCACTCCCGCGGGGCGTACCCGCGGGCGCGCATGTGCGCGGCGACGGCCGCCGCCTTCGACACCCCCGCCGGCAGCAGGTGGTAGCTGTGCGGCGGCCCCGGCAGGTCGGGGAGCGTCGGCTTCACGGAGATGACGCCGTTGTCGACGAGCTTGAGGCTCTCGTGACCGTGCTCGCGCAGCAGCTCGTTCGCCTCGGCGACGTCGACGAGGCCGCGCATGAGGTGGGTCACCTCGCGCCCGAGGTGGTGCGGCGCGTGGTACTCGAGCCGGCCGGCGTAGCGCTCCAGCAGCAGCGCGGGCGCGCCCGAGTCGGCGATCTGCTCGTGGATCGTGCGGCCCTCACGCGGCTGCCAGGCGCCGGTGAGCCAGGTCTGCTCGCCGTCGATGACCATCCCCGAGCCGAGCTCGAAGATGTAGGAGGTCTGGCCGAGGATGCGCGCGTCCTCGTAGGCCTGCAGCCGCCGCCGCCCGGTCTTCACGACGACCTCGACGCCGGCGCGGTGGCAGGCCTCGAGCGCCCGGACCGGGAGCAGCGTGAAGTTGCCGTCGGCGTCGCGCAGCAGCGACGCCCCCTTGCCGAGCAGCGTCCCGTCGAGGTCCGTGTAGACGCAGCGGATCACGCCGTGGAGCGCACCGTCTGAAACGGCGGGCGTTCCACGGGGGTCAGCTCGAGCACGCGCCCGTCGGGGCCCGTGTACGGGGGCAGCTCCTCGATCTGGAGGACGCCGGCGTCGCGCAGGCGGCGCAGGACGGCCCCCTGCACCTTGTACGCCATCCGCCCCAGCTCGAAGAGCGGCTGGTGCTGGTTGCGGCGCTCGCCGAGGTCGACCTGGACCATCGCGTCGATGCCGACCTCGTGGTAGATGTCGATGAGCATCCCGATCTCGACGCCGAAGTCGGCCGGGAACGGGATCCGCTCCAGCAGGTCCCGCCGCGCCGCGATCTCGCCCGCCAGCGGCTGGACGAACTGCGCGAGCGGCGGGTGGAAGGCCGCGAGCAGCGGCCGGGCGCACAGCTCCGTCACGCGACCGCCCTCGTTCGGCCGCTCGCCCTCCGGCGTCACGAACGGGCGCGCGAAGGCGCCCTTGACGAACTGGACGTCGGGACGTCCGAGGATCGCCCCGATGAGGCCGATCGGGAAGCGGAGGTTGAAGTCGAGCGTGTCGGCGTCGAGGTAGATGATGTACTCGCCGCGCGCGACCGAGAGCGCCCGCCACATCGCGTCGCCCTTCCCCCGCGCCGGCCCGAACTCGGGCATGAGCTCGCTCTCGTCGTACACCTCCGCGCCCGCCTCGCGCGCGCGGTCGGCGGTGCCGTCGGTCGAGCTGCCGTCGATGACGAGGATCTGGTCGACCAGCCCGCCGAGCTGCTTCAGCGCCGAGACGATCCCACCGATCGTGATCGCCTCGTTGAGCGCCGGCAGGACGGCCGTCACCTCGCCGTCCTTGGCCGCCAGCAGCTCGTCGAGCGTGCGGTCGTCATGGCGGAATGTGCGGATCACGGGGGCGTACTATGCCAGCCAGTGGCGGTCGGTCGCGAAACCCTGCCCTGGGAGGGGCTCCTCGACGGCGGCAGGGGCGAGCGGCTCGTGGCGGAGAGCCGGGAGGCCGCCCGGGCGGCCCAGACCGTCCCCATCCCGGCCTCGCTCCACCCCCGCGTCGCCGAGGCGCTGCGCGCGGCCGGGGTGACCGAGCTCTACACCCATCAGGCGGCCGCGTTCGAGGCCGTGCGCGAGGGCCACGTCATGGTCACGACCGGCACGGCGAGCGGGAAGTCGCTCGCCTTCAACCTGCCGGTGCTCGACACGCTCGCGCGCGACCCGCACGCCCGCGCGCTCTACCTCTACCCCACGAAGGCGCTCGCCCAGGACCAGGCGCGCAAGCTCCACGAGCTGGGGCTGCCGTTCCTGCGCCCGGCGATCTACGACGGCGACACGCCGTCCCAGGAGCGGCGCATGATCCGCCGGCGGGCGAACGTCATCCTCACCAACCCCGACATGCTCCACGTCGGGGTGCTGCCCAACCACGGCCGCTGGGGCGACGTGCTCGCCAACCTCGCCGCGGTCGTCGTCGACGAGGCGCACGTCTACCGCGGCGTCTTCGGCTCGCACGTCGGCAACGTGCTGCGGCGGCTGCGGCGGCTCGCGAACGCCTACGGGAGCGAGCCGCGCTTCCTGCTCGCCAGCGCGACGATCGCCAACCCCGGCGAGCTCGCCGAGCGGCTCACCGGCTGCGAGGTCCGGCTCGTCGGCGCCGACGGGGCGCCGCGCGCCGAGCGGAAGATCGCGATCTGGAACCCGCCGCTGCTCGACGAGGAGCTCGGCACGCGCGCCTCCGCGCTCGCCGAGGCGGCGGAGCTGCTCGCCGAGCTCGCCCAGGAGGGCGTGCGGACGATCTGCTTCCTCAAGTCGCGCCGGGGCGTCGAGCTCATCCAGCGCTTCGCGCGCGAGCGGCTCGAGGCCGCGGGGCGGGCCGATCTCGCCGAGCGGATCGCGCCCTACCGGGCCGGCTACACGCCCGCCCAGCGGCGCGAGGTGGAGCGGCGGCTGGCCTCCGGGGAGCTGCTCGCCGTCGTGGCGACCGACGCGCTCGAGCTCGGCATCGACATCGGCGACCTCGACGCGGCGATCTGCGTCACCTTCCCCGGCACCGTCGCGAGCCTGCGCCAGATGTGGGGGCGCGCGGGGCGACGCTCCACCGGCCTCGCGCTCTACGTGGCCGGCGAGGACGCGCTCGACCAGTTCTTCTGCCGCCACCCCGAGGAGTTCCTCGACCGCCCGGTGGAGGCGGCGATCCTCGACCCCGAGTCCGAGCAGATCCACCTCGCCCACCTGCTCGCCGCCGCCTACGAGGCGCCGCTCCAGGACGGCGACGAGGAGACGCTCGGGCCGCGCTGGCGCGGGTACGCCGAGCGGCTCGTCCGCCTCGGCGAGCTGCGCGAGCGCGACGGGCGCTTCCACCCCCGTCGCCCCGAGGACTTCCCGGCCGCGCGGGTGTCGCTGCGCTCGGCCGCGCGCGACGCGTTCGCGGTCATCGACGCCGCCTCCGGCGAGGTGCTCGGCACGGTCGAGGCCGCCCGCGCGCACGCCGCCGTCCACCCCGGCGCGGTCTACCTCCACCTCGGCAACACCTACGAGGTCGAGGAGCTCGACGAGGCGCGGCGGCGGGCGGTCGTCCGCCCCTTCGACGGCGACTGGTACACGCAGCCGAAGAAGGAGACGGAGATGTACGTCGAGGAGGTGCACCGCGCGCGCACCGCGCTCGGCGTCGAGCTCCGCTTCGGGACGGTGGTGGTGACCGAGCAGGTCGTCGCCTACCAGCGCAAGCGCACCACCGACCACGAGGTCATCGACCTGCTCACGCTCGACCTGCCGGAGCAGGAGTTCGCCACCCAGGCGCTCTGGTACACGATCGGCGAGGACCTGCTCGGCGCCGACTTCCCGCTCGACGCGCTGCTCGGCTCGCTCCACGCCGCCGAGCACGGGCAGATCGCCGTGCTGCCGCTCATCGCGATGTGCGACCGCTGGGACATCGGCGGGCTGTCGACGAACCTCCACCACCAGACGGGGCGGCCGACGATCTTCATCTACGACGGCCACCCCGGCGGGGTCGGGATCACGCGCGTCGGCTACGAGGCGTTCGAGCGGCTCGTCGGCGACGCCTACCGGCTCATCGCCGAGTGCCCGTGCAAGGCGGGCTGCCCGTCGTGCGTCCAGTCGCCGAAGTGCGGCAACCTCAACGAGCCGCTGAGCAAGCGCGGCGCGCTCGAGCTCATGGAGCGGATGCAGCGCTCATAGCTCGCCGCCGCCCTGCCGATGACCGGGGAGGATGCGATCCGTCCTCCTCGTCGCCCTCGCCGCGCTCGCGCTCGCCCTCCCGGCGGCCCCGTCGGGCGCCGCCACCGGCGGCGTGCCCGCCGGCGCGGGCGGCGACGCCGGGGAGGCGCGCGGCGGCGCAAGCCACGGCGGGACCGCGGTCGGCGAGCGCCCGCCGGCGCGCCGCGGAGGCCAGGGCTCCTCGCAGCGCGGGCGGCGCCGCTCGGGCCGGCCGGTGCTGCGGTCGTTCACCGTCGGGGCGGAGCGCCTCTACGGCTACGGGCGGCCGGTCGACCTGGTCTTCCGCGTCGACGACCGCGACGAGACGGTGCGCGTCAAGCTCGTCGTCCGCCGCGCGGGCGAGCGCGCCGTGGCGGCGGTCGTCGACCTCGGCGAGCGGCGCACCGGGCGGCGGCATCGGGTCCCACTCGACGGGTTCGCCGGCGGCGAGCCCCTCCCCGAGGGGGCGCTCGACCTGCGCCTGTCGGCCCGCGACCGGGCGGGCAACGCGCTGCGCGTGTCCGCGCGGGCGAGCGCGTCGCGGCGGCTCGAGCTCTACTGGCACCGCTTCCCGCTGCGCGGGAGCTTCAGCTACGGCGGCGAGGGCTCGCGCTTCGGCGCCGAGCGCGACGGCCACGACCACCAGGGCCAGGACCTCCCCGCGCCCGAGGGCACGCCGGTCGTGGCGCCGCGCGGCGGGGTCGTGAAGGTCGTCGGCTACCAGCGTGAGGGCGCCGGCCACTACGTCGTGCTCGACGGGGCGGGCGAGGACCGCGACTACGTCTTCATGCACCTCCAGGAGGGCTCGATCCGGGTCCGCGAGGGACAGCGGGTGCGCACGGGGCAGCTCCTCGCCCGGGTCGGCAACACGGGCGCCTCGAGCGGCCCGCACCTCCACTTCGAGATCTGGACCGGCGGCGGTTGGTACGAGGGCGGGAAGCCGATCGACCCGCTGCCGCTGTTGCGCCGCTGGGACGCCTGGAGCTGAGGGCTGCGCCCCGCCGCCGGGGCCGGGCGGGACGCGTCAGCCGAGCTCGAGGACGAGGCGGCCGCGCAGGCCGCCGTCGGCGGCGGCGAGCGAGGCGGTGAGGCCGACCGGCGGGAGCGCGCGGAGGAGGCCGCGCAGCGCCGGGCGCAGGACGGGCGGGAGCGCCCGGGCGATCGCCTGCTGGCCGCCGCGCACGACGAGCGTTCCTGCCGCCCCCTCCACCTCGCGCGGGCGGTCGCGCGCGAGCCGCGCGGCGCGGGCGGGGTCGTCGGAGAGGACGAGGACGCCATCGACGACGCCGAGGACGACGCCGTCGCCCCGCCCGGCGGCGATCGCGGCGAAGCCCCGCACCGGGCGGGCGACGCCGACGTCGCCGAGCCCGGCCCGCGGCGCGACGCCCGGGAGGGCGCGCAGCAGCCGCGCGAGCGTTCGCGCGGCCGCGGCGGGGTCGTCGAGCTCGGCGCGGACGGCGATCCGGCCGCCGCGGCCGAGGGCGAGCGCGGCCTCCTCGACGCGGCCGAGCAGATCGCGGTCGACGTCGACGCCCGCGCGGGCGAGCCCGCGGCGGAGCCGCTCGAGCCGGGCGGCCGTCCGGGGCGCGGCGGCGCGCAGGAGCGCCCGGGCCACGGCGGCGAGACGCGCCGGATCGCGGACGGCGACGCGCAGCTCGCCGCCGCGGCCGATCACCCGCGGCGCGTCGCCGGGGAGGTCCTCGAGGTCGGCGGCGCGGAGGCGGTCGTCGCCGTCGCGGCCACGCAGCGCGGCGCGGAGACGCGCCTCGTCGCCGGCGACGAGGAGCACGTCGCCGTCCACGGCAAGGACGGACCCGCCGCGGGCACGGTAGAGCGCCGCGCCGGCCTCCTCGCCGATGCGCTCGGCGCGCGCGCCGACGAGCCGCGCGAGCGCCTCGCCGTCCTCGGCCGGGAGCGCGGCGACGACGCCGTCGCCGGGGGCCCGCGGATCGGCGATCCCGAGGACCGCCTCGCCGGCGAGCAGCGGGGCGAGGTCCGCCTGCGCGCGGGCGCCTCCGAGGAGGCCAGGAGCGAGCCGGCGCAGCAGGAGCGGACCGGGCCCGGGCTCGTCGCCGTCGGCGGTCACGACGAGCGCGAGCGGCGCGTCGGCGGGGAGGTAGGAGAGCGCCGCGTCGAGCGGTCCTTCATCGTCGCCGCCGCAGCCGGTGAGCGCGAGCGAGAGGAGCGCCAGTGCGAGGGCCAGTCTCCGCACGGGGCGCGCACCTTACCGGCCGAGGTGGGGCGCGCCGGGGTCGCGGTCACGGGGCGTGGTGTGGGGTCCCGCTTGACTTTCGCAAACACGGGTGTTTACGGTTGACCGGTCGTATGTGTCCCCGTGCGGGAGCCGGGGGTGACCTAACAAGGAGGCAGGGGGAATGAGGAAGGTATTCCTCTCGTTTGCTGCCGTGCTCGCAGCACTGTTCGTGCTCGGCCCGGCTTCGGCGTCGGCCGCTCCGCCGCCCGCGGCGGTCGCGTGTCTGGGCGCCGTGGACAACCAGGGTTCGTTCTTCCAGCAGGAAGTCAACCTCTCGCTGCCGGGCGGCGGCCTCGGGCTCGCGCCGAGCCTGTGCGCCGGTGTGGCTCCGGAGCAGGTGAACGAGTGGCTGGAGAACACGGTCAACCAGGCGCTCGAGCTCGGGACGCCGACGGAGCTGCCGACGGCTGAGGATCTCGAGGCGTTCCTGAACGCGCTGCAGGAGTTCGACCCGAGCAACCCGCTCGGCGCGCTGCTGCTCGTCTTCCAGGGCTGCGAGTCGCTGAAGATCACGAAGTACTGCCAGTTCGTGCTCGGCGCCGCGCTCGGCGGGCCGCTCCCGATCGGCCAGTCGGTGTCGCTCCAGGGCAACCCGGGCAACAACTGCTTCTCGGGTGACCCGCAGACCGGCACCGGCAGCGCCTTCGTGGGCGGCAACTTCTACTCGCTCGAGTGGAGCGCCGACTACAAGGCCGGGAACGATGTCGTCGGCGTCATCTCCGGCACCGCGAAGGCCGGGTTCGGGCCCGACGCTCCGGTCTACCCGCTCCGTGGCTACATCGGCCTCGGCTGCGGCGCCGGCGCGAAGGGCCTCGTTCTCATGATCGAGAACAACGGCTAGTCGGCGAACGCCGTACGCAGCATGCGACGGGGCCGCTCCGGCAACGGGGCGGCCCCGTTTCGTCGTCGCGCGGAGAACGTCCCTGGCTGTGCCCTATAGGGGTGCTGCGGGACGGCGTCCCTCACTGGCTCCTATAGGGGCCGCTCCGGGACGGCGTCCCTCACTGGCCCCTAGAGGGGTTGCTCCGGGACGGCGTCCCTCACTTCCCCCTGTAGCGGGCAGTCCGGGACGTTCTCGGCTCAGGCGTCGCCGGGGCGCTCGATGAGCTCGATGCGGTAGCCGTCGGGATCGCGGACGAAGCAGATCCGCGAGCCACCCTCCCGGACGCGGTACGGCGGCTTCTCCGGCTCGATCCCGTGCTCGGCGAGCTCCGCGAGCTTGGCGTCGAGGTCCTCGACGGTGATCGCGATGTGGTTGTAGCCCGTGCCGAGGTCGTAGGAGTCGACGCCGAAGTTGTAGGTGAGCTCGAGCCGCGGCCCGTCGCCCGGGAGGCCCATGAAGACGTTGATCGCCTCGTCGCGGATCGGCATCCGCGAGTGCTCCTCGAAGCCGAGCCGCTTGTAGAACTCGACCGAGCGTTCCAGGTCGCCGACGCGGTAGCAGGTGTGAATGAGCTTGCTCATCGCCGTCGATGTTACGGCGGGGGCGAAGCGCGCCCGGCGCCGCCCCGCCGCGGCGGGCGGCCGGTGCCCGATCCGCGACGCGCCGCTACCATCCCACACCTGGCCACCACGGCCGCCTCGGCGAGGTAGCTCAGTTGGTAGAGCACACGACTGAAAATCGTGGTGTCGCCGGTTCGAATCCGGCCCTCGCCATTTCCGCCCTCTTCCTCGCGCGGACCCTCTGACGACCTGCCGCGCGCCGAGGGAGTTGGCGCATTCCGCCACCCCCGGCGGGTAGGTTGCCAACTGTACGACGCCGATCGGCTGGCCCATGGATCCCGATCAGCTCATCGACACGGCGCTCTCGGGTCCCCGGGCGCTGGAGGACGAGGCCCTGCTCGCCGCCCTCCGCGGGCGGGTGGGCACGGCCCGCGCCGGCGCCTCGTGAGGCCGGTGGTCGCGCGCGACGCCGCCCCACTCACGCACGACGACCCCGCGACGGCGGTCGAGCGGCTCGTCGACGACGCGATGCGCCGCCTCGCCGAGCGGCGACCGCTGTACGACACCCTCAAGGACGTCGTCAGGCTGGAGCGGCTGACGGAGGCGGGCAACATCGACGTGGGCTGCGTCGTCGCCCTCACGAACCTCGCTCGCCTGTGGACCCCGCCGGCCGCCGGTGCCCGCCTAACCGCCTTCGACGCCTTCCGGCTCCATGACGGCCGCCGCCTGCACGGCGAGCTTCACTGGGGACCGACGGCCGGGTCCAAGACGAAGGAGAACCGGGAGGATCCCATCCGCCTCCGCGGCACCTACACCGCCCGCTGGCGCGACTACGCGCATCTCGGCCCCAAGCGCACCGAGACGCTCCGTCACCTACCGCTTGTGGTGGCCTGAGCCTCGGCCGCGACTCTCCGGCGCCGGCCGCAGGTGCGAGGGCGGGAAGCATCCTGCCCTGGAGCGACGACTGGTCCGTTTCGCCCGGAAGCGTCCTGCCCTACCGAGGCATGGTCCGGTCGGGACAGGACGCTTGCCGCGGCCACGCCCCGGCAGCCCCGCGGCCCGCCTCAGGCGTGCACCAGCACCGGCTGCTCGGGCGCGCCCTCGTCCTCGTCCTCGTCGATCGGCCGCGCCTTCGTGCGCGGGAGCAGCAGCGCCGGGATGAACGAGACCGCGAGCAGGACGACCGCCCACACGAACGTCGAGGCGAAGGCGTCGGCGACGATCGGGGCGACCTGCTCGCGCACCTCGGGCGGGATGCTCGAGGCGCCGCCCTCCGGCGCGCCGCCGGGCGCCCCGCCGGCCGCGGCGAGGCGGTCGGTGATCGCGTTCGTGAGCAGCACCGACATCACCGCCGTGCCGACGGCGCCGGCGACCTGCTGGATGATGTTGAGCGCCGTGCTCGCGCGCGGGACCTGGATCTTGCGCAGCGTGGAGAACGCCGCCGACATCGTCGGCATCATCGTGATGCCGGTGCCCATCCCCATCACGACGAACGTCCCGCCGAGCAGCCAGTAGGACGTCGAGTCGCCGACTTGCGTCAGCACGGCCATCGTCCCGAGGATCACCGGGATGCCCGTGAGCACGAGCTTGCCGGGGCCGATGCGGTCGGTGAGGACGCCCGCGAGCGGCATCATGATCATCGCGCCGAAGCCCTGCGGGGCGAGCAGCAGGCCGGTGCTCAGCGCGCTCTCGCCGCGCACCACCTGGAAGTAGAGCGGCAGCAGCAGCATCGCGCCGAAGAACGCGACGCCGAACGCCGTCATCGTCAGCGCCGCGGCGGCCACCGACCGCTCCTTGAACAGGCGCAGGTCGATGAGCGGGTTCTCGTTGCGCCCGCTCAGCCCGTGCAGGATGAACGCGATGACGAGCGCGAGGCCGATCCCCATCGGGACGAGCACCTCGGTCGAGGCGAAGCTGCCCGACGACGACTCGGCCAGGCCGTAGATGAGCGTGGCCAGGCCCGGCGAGAGGAGCGCGAGCCCGAGCGCGTCGAGGCGCTCGGTCGGCGACGGCTCGTCCTTCGGCAGGATCCGCGCGGCGAGCGCGAGCGCGACGAGCCCGATCGGGACGTTGATGTAGAAGATCCAGCGCCAGGAGATGTCGTCGACGAGCCAGCCGCCGAGGATCGGGCCCATGATCGGCCCGAGCAGCATCGGGACGCCGACGATCGACATCACCCGCCCGATCCGCTGCGGCCCGGCGGCCTGCGTGAGGATCGTCATGCCCGCCGGCATGATCATGCCGCCGCCGAGCCCCTGGAGGACGCGGAAGGCGATGAGCGACTCCGCCGACCACGCCGCGCCGGCGAGCGCCGAGCCGCCCATGAAGAGGGCGAGCGAGAGCATGTAGAGGCGCTTCGTCCCGAAGCGGTGCGCCGCCCAGCCGGTGAGCGGGATCACCGTCGCGAGCGCGAGCATGTAGCCGGTGACGATCCACTGGATCGTCGACAGCGGCGCGTCGAGATCCTGGGTGAGACGGTCGATCGCGACGTTGACGACCGTCGTGTCGAGGATCGCCATGATCGCGCCGAGGACGACGACGGACGCGATGGCGAGCACGCCGCGGTCGAGGCCGCCGACGCCGGTCGAGGATGCGGAGGAGGGGTTGCTCATGCGTGGTCTCGGGTCGGTGCCGCGCACGCGCGGCGGTGGGCAGGGGCAGAGGGAGGGCGAAGTCGCGCCGGCCGAACAGCGCCGCTCCGTCGCCGCCCCGGGGGCGGCGGGATGGGTCGTGAAAGCGGCCCGGCCGCGAAAAGCCGGCGGAGCAGTTTACGACGCGACGGCTCCGGTGCGTGGTCCCGGCACGCGCGCGGGTCGTCCATTCCCTAGTGGCGCACTAGGTGTTACCCTGCCTCGCCGTGACATTAGGGCACCCTAATCTCGGGACGCTCCTCGACCGCGTCGGCCGCGCCATGGGCAGCGAGCGCGCGGACGTCCAGGCCACCCTCTTCTGCGAGGGCTACACCTGGGCCCTCGCCGACCCGGCGGTCAAGGCGCTGCTCGCCGAGGACCGCCTGCCGAGCCTGCGGCCGGCCGACGTCGTCGTCCGCTACGGGGACGACGGCTACCCGAGCAGCGTCACCTTCCTCGAGCCGGACGGCCCCGCCTCGGTGCAGCGCCTCCGGCGTGAGCTCGAGGACCACCTCGCGCCGCTCATCGCCGACCTCTCCGCCACCGCGCGCCGCCCGCAGCGGGCGCTCTGGCGGAGCGCGTCCGACCGGCTCGCCCAGGCGTTCGCCTGGCACGGCACGCAGCTCGGCCTCGCCGAGCGCGCCTGCGAGCTGGGCGAGCGCGCGCTCGCCCTCGACGGCCCCCTCGGCCTGCGCCCCCGCTGGACGCTCGCCGACGGCGGGATCGAGATGGAGCGCAACGGCTGCTGCCTGTGGTGGCGGACCGCTGCCGGCGAGCCCTGCCCCGCCTGCCCGCTGCGCCGGCGCAAGGCCGCGCCCGCGACGGCCGCCGCGGAGGGGGCGCGCTGACGATGGCCGTCGCGCTGCGCGCGCGCCCCGGCCGGCCGCCTCGCACCACCGCCGTGCTCGGGACGCATCGCCGGCGCGCCGCCGGCCTCGCCGGCCTCGCCCTCTGCCTGCTCGGCTGCGTCGCGGCCTCGCTCGCGCTCGGCTCGCTCGAGATCCCGCTGCGCGAGGTCGTCGCCGCCTTCACCGACTTCGACGGCTCGGACGCCCACGTCGTCGTCACCGAGCTGCGCGTGCCACGCACCGAGCTCGGCCTGCTCGCCGGCGCGGCGCTCGGCGCGTCCGGCGCGCTCATGCAGGGCGTCACGCGCAACCCGATCGCCGAGCCGGGCATCCTCGGCATCAACTCCGGCGCGGCGTTCGCCGTCGTGCTGGCGATCATGCTGCTCGGCGTCACGTCGGTCGGTGGATACGCCTGGTTCGCGCTCGCCGGCGCGGCGGTCACCGCCCTGCTCATCTACGCCCTCGCCGCACCCGGCCGCGACGGCGCGACGCCGGTGAAGCTCGCGCTCGCGGGCGCGGTGCTCGGCGCGCTCCTGCTCTCGCTGACGAGCGCCGTGCTCGTCTTCCACACCCGGACGCTCGACGAGTTCCGCTTCTGGGTCGTCGGCTCGATCGCGGGCCGCGACGAGGGCGTCCTGCTCGCGGTCGCGCCGTTCGCCGCGGCCGGCCTCGCGATCGCGCTGCTCGCCGGGCGGAGCCTCAACGCGCTGTCGCTCGGCGACGAGGTCGCCCGCTCGCTCGGCGAGCACGTCACCCGCGCGCGGGCGGTCGGCGCGACCGGCGCCGTGCTGCTCGCCGCCGCCGCGGTGGCGGCGGCCGGCCCGATCGCCTTCCTCGGGCTCATCGTCCCCCACGTCGCCCGCGCGCTCGTCGGACCCGACTACCGCTGGGTCGTCCCCTACTCGGCCGTCCTCGGCGCGAGCCTCCTCCTCGCCGCCGACGTCATCGGGCGGATCGTCGCCCGCCCGGGGGAGCTCGAGGTCGGCATCGTCACCGCGCTGCTCGGCGCCCCGTTCTTCATCTGGATCGTCCGCCGGAGGAGGATCGCGGAGCTGTGAGCCGGCGGCTGACCGTCCGCACGGGCGCCGTCTCGCTCCGGGTCGAGCTGCGCGCCGCCTGGGTGCTCGCCGCCCTCGTCGCCGCCGCGCTCGCGCTCCTCACCGTCAGCGTCGGGCGGGGCGAGTACGCGATCCCGCCGATCGACGTCGTCGCCGCGCTCGCCGGCGCCGGCGACGAGGCGACGAGCTTCGTCGTCGTCGACCTCCGCCTCCCGCGCGCGCTCACCGCGGTCCTCGTCGGCGCCGCGCTCGGCCTCGCCGGCGCGGTCTTCCAGGACCTCGCGCGCAACCCGCTCGTCGCGCCGGACGTCATCGGCATCAGCGGCGGCGCGTCGCTCGCGGCGGTCTCGCTCATCGTCCTCGGCGGCTCCGGCGGCGCGGTGTCGGTCCCGCTCGCGGCGCTCTGCGGCGCGCTCGCGACCGGCGTCGGGCTCTACCTGCTCGCCTGGCGCGGCGGCATCCACGGCTACCGGCTCGTGCTCATCGGCGTCGGCGTCGCCGCGCTCATGCAGGCGGGCATCTCCTACGTGCTCACCCGGGGCGAGGTCTACGAGGTCGTCCGCGCCTACGTCTGGCTCGTCGGCTCCCTCAACGGCCGTGGCTGGGAGCACGTCTGGCCGCTGGCGGTCGCGCTCGCCGTGCTCGTGCCGGTGCTCGTCGCGCTCGTCCGCCGGCTCACGGCGCTCCAGCTCGGCGACGAGGTCGCGCGCGCCCTCGGCGTCCGCGCCGAGCGGGCGCGGCTCGGGCTGCTCGCGGTCGCCGTCGCGCTCACCGGCATCGCCGTCTCGGCGGCGGGGCCGATCGCCTTCGTCGCCTTCATCGCCCCCCACCTCGCCCGCGCGGTCGCGCGCTCGGTGGCCCCGGGGACGGTGCTGCCGGTCGCGGCCGGCTGCGGCGCGGTCGTCGTGCTCGGCTCCGACCTCGCCGGGCGGCTGCTGTTCGCGCCGACCGAGATCCCGGTCGGGATCGTGACGGCGATCGTCTCCGCCCCGTACTTCCTCTTCCTGCTCGCACGCGCAAGCCGGTTGGGGGTGACCGGATGACCGAGCCGCTGCTGCGCGCGGACCGCCTCACGCTCGCCTACGACGACCGGACCGTCGTCAGCGAGCTCGACCTCGTGATCCCACGCGGCCGGGTGACGACGATCGTCGGCGCCAACGGCTGCGGCAAGTCGACGCTGCTGCGCGCGCTCGCGCGGCTGCTGCGGCCGCGCGCCGGCAGCGTCCTGCTCGACGGCCGCGAGATCGCCCAGCTCCACACGCGCGAGGTCGCCAAGCGGCTCGGCCTCCTCCCCCAGCAGCCGATCGCGCCCGAGGGGCTCACCGTCGAGGACCTCGTCGCGCGCGGCCGCCACCCTCACCAGGGGCTCTTCCGCCAGTGGTCGGCCGCGGACGAGGCGGCGGTGAAGGCCGCGCTCGCCGCCACGCAGATGGTCGAGCTGCGCGACCGGCCGCTCGACGAGCTCTCGGGCGGGCAGCGCCAGCGCGCGTGGATCGCGATGACGCTCGCCCAGGACACCGAGGTGCTCCTGCTGGACGAGCCCACGACCTTCCTCGACCTCGCCCACCAGATCGAGGTGCTCGACCTGCTCGCCGACCTCGTCGAGCGGCACGGACGCACCGTCGTGATGGTGCTCCACGACCTCAACCAGGCCTGCCGCTACGCGGACCAGCTCGTCGCCATGCGCGCCGGGCGCGTCCACGCCGCGGGCGCCCCCGCCGACGTCGTCGACGCGGCGCTCGTGGAGGAGGTCTTCGGGATCCCCGCCCACGTCATCGAGGACCCCGTCACCGGCACGCCGCTGTGCCTGCCGAAGGCGCGCAACGGGCGCGCCTTCGCGTCGCGCAACGGCGCCGCCACCTGACCGAACCCGACACACCTGACCGAACCCGACAAGGAGACCGATGAGAGCAACGCACCGGATCGCGGCCGCGCTGGCCGCGCTCGCCACCGCCGCCGCGCTGGCGGCCTGCGGCGGCGACGACGACACGACCGCCGCGACGGCGCCGGACCCCGGCGCCGCCTTCCCCGTCACGGTCGAGCACAAGTTCGGCACGACCGAGATCCCCGCCGAGCCGAAGCGGGTCGTGACGGTCGGCTACACCGAGCAGGACATCGTCCTGGCGCTCGGGGTGAAGCCCGTCGCCGAGCGCGAGTTCCTCGGCGGGTATGCCTGGAAGGAGCGCCCGTGGGCGCAAGCCGCGCTCGGCGGCCATGAGCCGGAGATCGTCGGCGCCGAGGAGATCAACTTCGAGGCCGTCGCCGCCCAGCGGCCCGACCTCATCATCGCCACCCACTCCGGCATCACCGAGGGCGACTACCGGCGCCTGTCGAAGATCGCCCCGACGATCGCCCAGAGCGACGACTACGTCGACTTCGGCATGCCCTGGCAGGAGCAGACGCGGATGATCGGGCGCGCGCTCGGCCGCGAGCAGGAGGCCGAGCGGGTGATCGCCGACGTCGAGGCGAAGTTCGCGCAGGCGCGCGAGGAGCACCCGGAGTTCGCGGGCAAGACGGCGATCCTCGCCTACGGCGGCCCCGACGGCTACGGCGCCTACGCGACGGAGGACACGCGCTCGCGCTTCTTCGCCGACCTCGGCTTCGCCATCCCGGAGCGGATCGACGAGCTGGCCGGCGAGAGCTTCTACACCGAGTTCAGCCAGGAGCAGATCCGGCTCATGGACCAGGACGTCGTCGTCCTCTACGGCAAGCCCGAGGACGTCCTGGACAACCCCGTGTTCAAGCGCCTCGACGCGGTGCGCGAGGGGCGGGTCATCTACTTGGACGCCACCGACCAGTTCGCCGGCGCGCTCGGCTTCTCGAGCCCGCTCAGCCTCGCGTGGCTACTCGACGAGGCGGTGCCGAAGCTCGCCGCGGCGGTCGACGGCGACCCCGAGACCGAGGTGGAGCAGCCCGAGTAACCGGGACATGGTTGCCGCGCGCCCGGGCCGGGCAGGAACGGGTGCGATGGCAACGCTGACGACCGTGCCCGTCGGCTCGCTGCCGTTCGAGCGCTTCGAGACGGTGCTCGACGGCAGCGAGTACGGCCGCCTGCTCGACGCCGTCCTCCGGGGCCGCGAGCTGCTCGCCGGCCGGGTCATCTGGAACGTCAACTCCACCGCCCGCGGCGGCGGGGTCGCGGAGCTGCTCTCCTCGGTGCTCGCCTACGCGCGCGGCGCGGGGGTCGACGTCCGCTGGGAGGTGATCGCCGGCAACCCGGAGTTCTTCGCGATCACGAAGCGGATCCACAACTGGCTCCATGGCGCGCCCGGCGACGGCGGACCGCTCGGCGCCGAGGAGCGCGACGTCTACGAGGCGACGCTCGACGCGAACGCGCGCGACCTCTGCGAGGTCGTCGGCGACGGCGACGTCGTCATCCTCCACGACCCGCAGACCGCCGGCATGGTCACGGCGCTGAAGGCACGCCACATCCGGGTGATCTGGCGCTGTCACGTCGGGCTCGACACGCCCAACGAGCACGCGCGCCGGGCGTGGCAGTTCCTCCTCCCCTACGTCCGCCAGGCCGACCGCTACGTCTTCTCGCGGCGCGCGTTCGCCTGGCCGCAGCTCGAGGCGGAGCGGATCGCCGTCATCGCGCCGGTGATCGACGTCTACTCGCCGAAGAACCAGGAGCTGGCGCCGCCGGTCGTGGACGCGATCCTCGCCCGGGCCGGCATCCAGGCGGGGGGCGACCACGGCGAGGCGGTCTTCATCCGCGAGGACGGCAGCCCGGGACGGGTCGACCGCCACGCGACCGTGTACCAGGAGCGTCCCGTCGGGCGGGACGAGGCGATGGTGCTCCAGGTCTCGCGCTGGGACCGGCTGAAGGACCCGCTCGGCGTCATCCAGGGCTTCGCCCGCCACGTAGCCCCGCGCACCGGCGCCCACCTCGTCTACGCTGGCCCCGCGGTCGAGGCGGTCTCCGACGACCCCGAGGGCAGGGCGGTGCTCGACGAGGCCTTCGACGCCTGGCGGCGGCTGTCCCCGCCGGTGCGCGAGCGCGTCCATCTCGCCTGCCTGCCGATGGACGACCCGGAGGAGAACGGGGCGATGGTGAACGCCCTCCAGCGGCGCGCCGACGTCGTCGTGCAGAAGAGCCTCGCCGAGGGCTTCGGGCTCACGGTGGCGGAGGCGATGTGGAAGGCGCGGCCGGTCGTCGCCAGCCGCGTCGGCGGGATCCAGGAGCAGATCTCCGGGCCCGAGTGCGGCGTGCTGCTCGACGACCCGCACGACCTCGCCGCCTTCGGCGCGGCGGTGGAGGAGCGCCTCGTCGACGTCGAGGGCTCGGCCCGGATGGGCGCCGCCGCCCGCGAGCGGGTGCGCGCGCACTTCCTCGACACGCGCAGCCTGTTCGACTACCTCGACCTCGTCGCGAGCCTCATCCCCGGCCCGTGCGCGTCCTGACCGTCAACGCCGGGTCGAGCTCGCTCAAGCTCCGCCTGCTCGGCACGCGCGACGAGCTCCTCGCCGACGAGGAGCTGGCGGCCGAGCGCGGGCACGTCGCGCCGGGCGAGCTCGCCGCCGCGCTGGCGCGGATCGGCGACGCCGACGCGGTCGGCCACCGGATCGTCCACGGCGGGACGCGCTTCGCCGCACCCGTCCGGCTCGACGACGAGGTCGTGGCGGCGCTGCGCGAGCTCGCCCCGCTCGCCCCGCTCCACCAGCCGGCGGCGCTCGCGGCCGTCGAGGCGGTCGGCGCCGCGCTGCCGGACGTCCCGGCCGTCGCCTGCTTCGACACCGCTTTCCACGCCCGCCTCCCGGCGGCGGCCGCGACGTACGCGCTGCCGCGCGCCTGGCGGGAGGCCGACCCGCTCCGCCGCTTCGGCTTCCACGGGCTCTCGCACGCCTACGCCGCGCGCCGCGCCGCCGAGCTGCTCGGCGCCGGCGCGGGGCGGCTGCGGGTCGTGACCTGCCACCTCGGCGCCGGCGCCTCGCTCGCCGCGGTCGCCGGCGGGCGCTCGGTCGACACGACGATGGGCTTCACGCCCACCGAGGGCCTCGTCATGGCGACGCGCCCCGGCAACGTCGACCCGGGGCTGCTGCTGTGGCTGATCGAGCACCGCGGCCGCTCCGTGCGCGAGGTCTCCGACGCGCTCGAGCACGGCTCGGGGCTGCTCGGGCTCGCGGGCACGGCGGACATGCGCGCCGTCCTCGCCCGCGCCGCCGAGGGCGACGACGCCGCGACGCTCGCGCGCGACGTCTACCTCCACCGCCTGCGCGCGCTCGTCGCGGCGATGGCCGCGGCGATGGGCGGCCTCGACGCGCTCGTCTTCACCGGCGGCGTGGGCGAGCGCGCGAGCGAGGTCCGCACGCGCGCCGCGGCGGGGCTCGGCTTCCTCGGCGTCGTCGTCGACGCGGCCGCCGACGCCGCCGCCGTGCCCGACGCCGAGGTGAGCGCCCCCGGGGCGCGCGTGCGGACGCTCGTCGTCCGCGCGCGCGAGGACCTCGAGATCGCCCGTCAGACTCGCGCCACCCTCCTTTAGGGGTCGGTTGGCTGGGGGTCGGTTGGCTGGGCTCCTGACGCCGCGAACGGCCACCCTGACCCCCAGCCACCTGACCCCTCAGGTGCAGGCTCAGGTGCCTCAGGAGGGCCAGGCCCAGTCGCGCACGTCCGGCGCGTCGTCGCCGAACTCGCGCGTGTGGAGGCGGCGGCGGAGCCGCTCGTCCCCCATGCGCTGGCGGAGCGCGGCGTGGCGCTGCGCGAGGCCCGGCACGCGATCGATGACGTCCATCACGAGGTGGAAGCGGTCGAGGTCGTTGCGCATGACCATGTCGAACGGCGTCGTCGTCGTGCCCTCCTCCTTGTAGCCGCGGACGTGGAGGTTGGGATGGCCGGTGCGCCGGTAGGTGAGCCGGTGGATGAGCCACGGGTAGCCGTGGTAGGCGAAGATGATCGGCCGGTCCGGCGTGAACAGCGCGTCGAAGTCGCGGTCGGACAGCCCGTGCGGGTGCTCGCGCTCGTCCTGGAGGCGCATGAGGTCGACGACGTTGATGACGCGCACCCGCAGGTCCGGCAGGTGCTCGCGCAGCAGCGCCGCGGCGGCGACCGTCTCGAGCGTCGGGACGTCGCCCGCGCACGCGAGCACGACGTCCGGCTCGCCCTCGTCGTTGCTCGCCCACTCCCAGATCCCGAGCCCGCGCGTGCAGTGGAGGATCGCCTCCTCCATCGGCAGGTACTGGAGCGCCGGCTGCTTGCCCGCGACGACGACGTTGACGTAGTCGCGGCTGCGCAGGCAGTGGTCGACGACCGACAGCAGGCAGTTCGCGTCCGGCGGCAGGTAGACGCGGATGACCTCCGCCTTCTTGTTGACGACGAGGTCGATGAAACCGGGGTCCTGGTGGGAGAAGCCGTTGTGGTCCTGGCGCCAGACGTGCGAGGACAGCAGGTAGTTGAGCGACGGCACCGGCCGCCGCCACGGCAGCTCGCGCGCCACGTCGAGCCACTTGGCGTGCTGGTTGAACATCGAGTCGACGATGTGGACGAAGGCCTCGTAGGAGTTGAAGAGGCCGTGGCGGCCGGTGAGCGTGTAGCCCTCCAGCCACCCCTCGCAGAGGTGCTCGGAGAGGACCTCCATGACCCGCCCGCCGGGCGCGAGGTGGTCGTCGCCGGGGAGCAGCTCGGCGCTCCAGGCGCGGCCGGTCGCCTCGAAGACGGCGTCGAGCCGGTTCGAGGCGGTCTCGTCCGGCCCCATGAGGCGGAAGTTGTCCGGGTTGCGGGCGATGACGTCGCGCAGCCAGGCGCCGAGCACGCGCGTCGACTCGGCGACCGTGCGGCCGGGGTCGACCTCGATCGCGTAGCCGCGGATGTCCGGCAGCTCGAGCGGGCGGGTGAGCCGGCCGCCGTTGGCGTGCGGGTTCGCGCCCATCCGCCGCTCGCCCTCCGGCGCGAGCGCGGTCACCTGCGGCCGGGGCGCGCCGCGCTCGTCGAACAGCTCCTCGGGGCGGTAGGAGCGCAGCCACGCCTCCAGCGCGCGCAGGTGCGCGGCATCGCCGCGGACGTTCGCGAGCGGGACCTGGTGGGAGCGCCAGGTCCCCTCCACCGGCACCCCGTCGACCTCCCCCGGGCCCGTCCAGCCCTTCGGCGTGCGCAGCACGATCATCGGCCAGCGCGGGCGGGCGCGGTCGCCGCCCTCGCGCGCGCGGCGCCGGATCGCCCGGATCTCGGCGAGGCACGCGTCGAGCGCCGCGGCCATCAGCCGGTGCATCTCCTCGGGCTCCGCCCCGGCGACGACGTGCGGGGCATACCCGTAGCCGCGCAGCAGCGCCTCGAGCTCGTCGCCGGGGATGCGCGCGAGCACCGTAGGGCCGGCGATCTTGTAGCCGTTGAGGTGGAGGACGGGCAGGACCGCCCCGTCGCGAACCGGGTCGAGGAACTTGTTCGAGTGCCAGCTCGCCGCCAGCGGCCCGGTCTCGGCCTCGCCGTCGCCGACGACGCAGCAGACGACGAGGTCGGGGTTGTCGAAGGCGGCGCCGTAGGCGTGGGCGAGCGAGTAGCCGAGCTCGCCGCCCTCGTTGATCGAGCCGGGCGTCTCCGGCGCGGCGTGGCTGGGGATGCCGCCGGGGAAGGAGAACTGCCGGAACAGCCGCCGCATCCCCTCCTCGTCCTGGCGGACGTGCGGGTAGATCTCGCTGTAGGTGCCCTCCAGCCAGACGTTCGCGACGACCGCCGGGCCACCGTGGCCGGGGCCGGTGACGTAGATCGCGTCGAGGTCGTCGCGCCGGATGACGCGGTTCATGTGCGCGTAGACGAAGCTCAGCCCGGGCGCCGTCCCCCAGTGGCCGAGCAGCCGCGGCTTGACGTGCTCGGGCCGCAGCGGCTCGCGCAGCAGCGGGTTGTCGAGCAGGTAGATCTGGCCGACGGCGAGGTAGTTCGCCGCGCGCCACCACGCGTCCAGCGCGGCGAGCTCGTCGTCGGTCAGCGGCGTCGGGGCGGCGGGCGCTGCGGTCTCGGCCATGCCCTGCCCAGTACCTCGCCGGGCGGGCGGCTGAACGCCCGACGGCCTCAGTGGTCGGCGCGCGCCGAGGCGGCGCGGGCGCGCCGCGTGCCGCGCCAGAGCTCGGTCCCGATCGGGACGACCGAGACGAGCACGATCCCGACGAGGATGAGCTCGATGTTGGCGCGGACGAAATCGACCTGGCCGAGGAAGTAGCCGAGCGTCGTCACGCCGATCCCCCAGAGCGTCCCGCCGATGACGTTGTAGGCGACGAAGCGCCGGTACGGCATGCTCGACACGCCCGCGACGACCGGCGCGAACGTCCGCACGATCGGGACGAAGCGGGCGATGATGATCGTCCGCCCGCCGTAGCGGTCGAAGAAGTACTCGGCCTTCTCGACGTACTCCTGGCGGAAGAAGCGGCTGTCGGGCCGGTTGAAGATCGCCGGCCCGGCCTTGCGGCCGATGGCGTAGCCGACCTGGTCGCCCGCGATCGCCGCGACCGGGATCGTCAGCAGCAGGAACCAGAGGTCGGGCAGGTGCCCGTTCGCCGACAGCAGCCCGGCGGTGAACAGCAGCGAGTCGCCCGGGAAGAAGAAGCCGAACAACAGCCCGGACTCCACGAAGACGATGGCGAGGAGGCCGAGCGTCCCGAAGGTCTCGATGAGCGTCTCGGGGTCGAGCCAGTCGGGGCCGAGCGCGAGCGGGACGGCGGGGAAGGCCAAGGGATGCATGAGCCGTGCGAGGGTAGCGGCCCCGGCGGGCGCGCGGCGCGGGGCCCCCTAGCGTCCGGCGAGCTCGGCGGGCTCCTGGCCCGGCGGCCCGAAGTACTCGATCGGCCGCGCCGGGACGCCGGCCGCGACGGTGTAGGGCGGGACGTCGCGCGTCACCACGGAGTTGGCGCCGACGAACGCCCGCGTCCCGACGTTGGCGATGATCGTGCACTTCGTCGTGATCGTCGCGTCGTCCTCGATGCGGATCGGGCGGAAGTCGTAGCCCTGCCCGAGCATCGGCGTGTCGAGGTCGCGGAAGCGGTGGTTGCCGTCGACGACCATCGTGCACTGGCCGAAGGCGCAGCGCTCGCCGATCTCGATCGAGGTCGAGCACTGCATCAGCACGTCGTAGGTGAACACCGTGCCGGCGCCGATCGTGATCTTCCCCCCGTTGATCTCGGCGCGGAACCCGCGGCGGAACTCGACGCCCGGGCCGACGTGGAAGGAGCCGCCGTCGGGGATGTGGAGGCTGAAGCCGGGGCCGAGGTAGACCGGTCCCTCGAAGCGGATGTCGGCGTTCGGGTGCTTGAACAGCACCCACCAGCGCCGTAGCGCCGACATGAGCATCATCCCGCGCCCGCGGTAGGCCCACCGGTGGACGAGCTTGCGCAGCGGCCGCAGCAGCACTCCCATCGCGCCGCGAACGCTAGCGCCCGCCGCGGCCTGGACGCATCGGCCGCGGGCCAACACCGGGCCAACGCCCCAGCCAACCGCGGCCCAAGGCGGCCCGCCTAGGGTCGCCGCGCACTCATCGGTCGGCGGCGCCCCGCCCGGGCCCTGGGCAGGGCGCCGCCGGGAGGGAGGACTCGTGATCGAGATCAGCACCCGCTACGCACGCCGCCATGGCGCGTTCCGGGCGAAGGCGACGCTCGACGCCGACCTCCGCCCGGGCGAGCTCGAGGCCGCGCTCGCGCGCGCCCGCCGGGGCGACCGGCGCGCGCTCGCCTACCTCTACCTGCGCTTCGCCGACAACGTCTACGGCTACGCCCGCGCGATCGTCGGCGACGACCACGCCGCCGAGGACGTCGCCCAGCAGGTCTTCGTCCGCGTGCTCGGCGCGATCGCGCGCCATGAGAGCCGCGGCGTGCCGTTCTCGGCCTGGCTGCTGCGCATCACCCGCAACGTCGCGCTCGACCATCTCCGCCGCCGCCGGGCGCTGCCCTGCGCCGAGGTGCCGGTGCCGGAGGAGCCGGAGACCGAGGAGGCGCGGGCGGCGCTCGCGCTCGCGCTGCGGGAGGCGCTCGCCGAGCTGCCCGAGGGCCAGCGCGAGGTCGTCGTGCTCCGCCACCTCGCCGGCTGGTCGCCGGCCGAGATCGCGCGCCGGCTCGGCCGCAGCGAGTCGTCGGTCCACGCGCTCCACCACCGCGGCCGGCGCGCGCTGCGGGCGTCGCTCGCGCGGCGGGGCGCCGTCCCGGCGGCCGCCTGAGCGCGCGTCAGCGCGAGCGCGAGAGCGCCCGCCCCAGCCGCCGGCACACGCGCCGCGGCAGGCCGGCCGACGGCACGGGCCCCGGCGTCGCGCCGAGCGCCCGCTGCTCCTCGGCGAGCCGGCGGCGCTCCTCGGGCGTCGGCTTGAAGTGGTCGAGGATCAGCCGCTCGAGCGCGTCGAAGTCGGTGAGCTTGCCGCTCGAGATGCCGAGCGCCTCGCGCGCCTTCACCTCGCCCTCCCAGAACAGCCCGATCGCCCGGTCCTCGAGCGTCAGCCGCCGCGCCCAGCTCGGCGGGACGCGCACGCGCGGCTCGGCGTGGAGGTGGTGGGGCTTGAGCATGAAGACGAGCTCGTCGCCGTCGAGCTCGATGAGCCAGCGGTGGTGCATGTGCCCGCACCAGGGGCCGCCGGAGGCGGTCGGCACGCCCCAGGTGAGCTCGTCGAGGATCGACGGGACCTCGATGTAGCCGCGCTTGCCGACCCGGGAGATCTCCTGGCAGACCCCGATCGGGTCGCGCAGGTCCTCGAGCGTCTGGACGCAGAAGACGAAGTCGAAGTAGTCGTCCTCGAACGGCCAGGGCTCGCGCGAGCAGATGTCCATCTGCACCCACGTCTGCTCGCTGAAGCGCTCCGGCGGGGGCCCGAAGGAGTGCGGCGGCAGCACGCCGCGCGTCTCGTACGGCATGAGGTCGATGACCCAGTCGGCGCGGTTGAGCGGGGCGGCCCAGCCGCCGACGTCGAGCACCCGGTCGTGCTCGCCGAGCTCGGCGAGCACCCGTTCGAGGTTCGAGACGATCACCGTCGGTCGCGCACCGTAACGCCTCGGCGGCGACCTTCGCGCCACCAGCCGGACCGCGACTAGCATCCCGCCGGGGTGACGGCGAGACGACGGATCCCGTGGCGCAGGCGCGCCCAGCCGCCCGGCGCCGGCGGCCTGGCGCGCAGGGCCGCCCTCCACGTCGCCTGGCGGCTCGGGCGGCGCTACGGCTTCGACGTCGTCCGCCGGACCGTCTACAGCCCGCTCCCCGACGTGCCGGGGCCCGACGACCCGATCTGGTCGCGGACGGCGAGCGGCCTCGCGATCGACTGCGAGCGGCAGTTCGGCCTGCTCGAGGGCGAGCTCGCGCCCTGGGTGGAGGAGTTCGGCCGCGAGGTGCGCGGCGACGGCTTCGAGCTGTGGAACGGCTACTACGCGGCGGGCGACGCCGAGACGCTGTACGCGCTGCTGCGCCACCTCCGCCCGCGCCGGGTGCTCGAGATCGGCTCGGGCTTCTCGACGTACGTGAGCGCCGCCGCCTGCGCGGCGAACGCGCGCGACGGCGCGCCGGCCGAGTTCGTCGCCGTCGACCCCGAGCCGCGGACGGAGCTGCGCGAGGGGATCCCGGGCTTGAGCCGGATCGAGCCGCGCGACTGCCGCGAGCTGCCGCTCGACCGCTTCGACGCGCTCGAGCCGGGCGACGTGCTCTTCATCGACAGCTCCCACGCCGTCAAGCTCGGCAGCGAGGTGAACTGGCTCCTGCTCGAGGTCCTGCCGCGGCTGCGGCCGGGCGTCTACGTCCACCTCCACGACATCTTCCTGCCGTACGAGTACCCGCGCTACCTGTTCGAGCTCGGCGCCGCCTTCAGCGAGCAGTACCTCCTCCACGCGCTGCTGCTCGGCAGCGACGACTGGGAGTTCGTGCTCACGCTCTGCGCGCTCGCGCGCGCCGACCGCGAGCGGCTCCAGCGCACCATCCCCAGCCTCGCCGAGCCGGTCCCGGGAATGCCGGGCTTCCCCTACCTCCCGTCGGCCTTCTGGCTGCGGCGCGCGGAGGGCGCCCCGCGCTAGGGTGGCCGCCGTGGGGAGGGCGATCCTGACGGCGCCGGTGCGGCGGTGGCGGCGGTTCCGCTACCGGCGGCTGCTGCGCCGGATGGCGGGGCCGCGCCTGCTGCGCGCGTTCGCCGAGGCCTACCCGCAGGCGCGCTTCGTCGAGATCGGCTCCAACGACGGGTCGAAGTACGACCACCTCCGCGAGCACATCGTCTCCGGCGCCTGGCGGGGGATCATGGTCGAGCCGGTGCCGTACGTCTTCGAGCGCCTGCGCGCGAACTACGGCCACCTCGAGCGCGTCGCGCTGGAGAACGTCGCCGTCGCCGACCGCGACGGGTCGCTGCCCTTCTACCACGTCGCCGAGGCGTCCGAGGAGGAGCGCGCGCAGCTCCCCGACTGGTACGACACGATCGGCTCCTTCCACCGCGAGGCGGTCGCGAGCCACGCCTCCAAGATCCCCGGCCTGGAGGAGCGGATCGTCACGACCGAGGTGCCGACGGTGACGTTCCGCACGCTCCTGGAGCGCAACGGCTACGACCAGGTCGACCTCGTCCTCATCGACACCGAGGGCTACGACGCCGAGATCCTCGCCACCATCGACTTCGACGTCCACCGCCCGCGGCTCGTCATCTACGAGCACTTCCACCTCCCCGCCGCCGAGCGGCGGGCGACGCGCGCGCGGCTGGAGGCGCACGGCTACGAGACGATGGAGGAGGGCTTCGACACCTTCTGCCTGGACACGCGCGCCGACGACGCGCTCACGCGCGCCTGGCGCGGGCTGCGCCCCGCCGTCCCCGGCGTCAGCGCCGAGGACGAGCGCGCTAGTGCTTGATCGCGATCCGCCCGCCGCGGTCGATGCGGTGGAGGAGCACGGGCGGCGCGTGCTCGGAGAAGTACTCGTCGACGGCGCGGCGGGCGCCCTCCCACTCGCCGTAGTCGTCGACGATGAGGACGCCGCCGTCGGCGAGGCGCGGGTAGAGGTGGATGAGCTCGTGCCGCGTCGACTCGTACCAGTCGGTGTCGAGCCGCAGGAGCGCGAGCCGCTCGGGCGCGTGGGCCGGGAGCGTCTCCTCGACGGGCCCGCGGACGAAGCGGACGCGCTCGGCCGGGTAGCCGGTCGAGAGCACGGTCTCGCGCACCTGCTCCTCGTTGAAGAGCTCCTCGTTGAAGAACTCCGGCCACGGCCGGCCCTCGGTCCGCTCCCACAGCTCGAGCGCGGCGAGCTGGGTGACCGAGACGTCCTGCTCGGTCGGGCGGGTCATCCCCTCGAAGGTGTCGTAGAGCCAGACGTCGCGGTCGTCGACGCCGAGCTCCTGGAGCGTGAGGATCATCGCGAGCACCGAGCCGCCGCGCCAGACGCCGCACTCGGCGAAGGCGCCGGGGACGCCACGGCGGACGCAGTAGCGGACGGCGTCGATGAGCGCGCGCATCCGCGGGATGCCCGCCATCGTGTACGGGAGCGCGCGCTCGACGATCGCGCGGTCGCGCGGGTCCTCGACCTCGGCGACCATCGCCGCCAGGTCCGGCACGGCCGGCTGCCGCCCGTCCTTGCCGAGCAGCGAGCGTAGGCGCCCCGTCAGTCGCATGCGCCCATCCTGCCAGGCGGCGCGACGGCGCGAAGCAGCTCCCGCCGCGAGCGCAGGCCGGCGCGGTGCGCGCGCCGCCACGTCCGCCACTCCTGGGCGACGGGCGCCCAGCGCCGCGGGTCGCGCCGCTCGCGCGGGCGGGTGAGCGCGAGCCGCCCGGTCGCGCCGAGCCAGTTCACGGCCGCGTAGCACCAGGTCCGCAGCATCCCGCGCCGCCGCGCCATCCAGGCGTACGTCGCCGCCATCCAGCGGTCGACGACCTCCTCCTCGAACGCCTGGGTCGCCGCGGCGCTCGCGGCGTGGCGGACGACCGCCGCGGGCTCGTAGCGGGTCGTCCACCCCAGGCGCGCGAGCCGCCAGGCGAGGTCGAGGTCCTCCGCGTACATCCAGTGCGCCTCGTCGAAGCCGCCGGCCTGCTCGAACGCCTCCCGCCGGACGATCTGGAAGGCGGCGATCGCCCAGTCGACGTCGCGGGGACGCTCCGGGTCCCAGTGGTGCTCGAGCAGGAGGTGGTCGGCGAGGCGGCGGCTGAGCAGGTGGAGGCCGGCGTTGAAGACGAGCGTGAGCGGGAGCGTCGGGAACCGGTGGACCGACTGCTGCGTGCTCCCGTCGTGGAGGACGAGCCGCGGCGCGACGATGCCCGCGCGCGGGCGGGCGGCGCCGGTCTCCAGCAGCCGGGCGAGCGCGCCGGGCGTGAGCTCGACGTCGGCGTTGGCCGGCGCGATCCAGGGCGTGCGGGTCTTCTGCGCGACGAGGTTCACCGCCCGGCCGAAGCCGAGGTTCTCCTCGCAGGCGACGAGCCGCGCCCACGGGAACTCGCGGCGGACGAGCTCGGCCGAGCCGTCCGAGGAGGCGTTGTCGACGACCCAGACCTCGGCGAGGCCGGCGTCGGCGTCGGGGCGCAGCGAGCGCAGGCAGGCGGCGAGCAGCTCGCGCGTGTTCCAGGAGACGACGGCGACCGCGACCGCGGGGCGTCGGTCGTCGCTCACGGCCGGGTCGGAGGGCATGGGCAGCCGCAGCGTAGCGGCGGGGCGAGCGGCGGTCGCCGGGTAGGGTGAGCGCCCGTGCTCGCCAGCGTCATCATCCCGGCCCACGACGCGGCCGCCACCCTGCCGCGGACGCTCGCCGCGCTCGCGGCCCAGGAGCTCGACGGCGAGTTCGAGGTCATCGTCGTCGACGACGGCTCGCGCGACGACACCGCGGCGATCGCCGAGCGGGCCGGGGCGCGGGTCGTCCGCCACGAGAAGCCGGTCGGCCCCGGCGCGTCGCGCAACGCCGGCGCGGCGGCCGCGCGCGCCGACGCGCTCGCCTTCACCGACGCCGACTGCGCGCCCACGCCGGGCTGGCTGGCGGCGGGGCTGCGCGCGCTCGAGGACGCCGGCCTCGTCCAGGGGCGCGTCGAGCCGCGCCCGGACGTGCCGCTCGGCCCCTACGACAAGACGCTCTGGGTCACCGCGCCGTGGGGGCTGTTCGAGTCGGCGAACCTCTTCGTCCGCCGCGAGGTCTTCGAGCGCATCGGCGGCTTCGGCGACGGGCTGCTCGGGCTCGCCGGCTCGCACTTCGGCGAGGACGTCATCTTCGGCTGGAGCGCGCGCCGGCTCGGCGTCCGCACCGCGTTCTGCGACGAGGCGCTCGTCCACCACGAGGTGTTCCCGCGCTCGGCAGGCGAGTTCATCCGCGAGCGGCGGCGCAACGCGCTCTTCTGCGCCCTCGTCCGCCAGGTGCCTGAGCTGCGCGACACGTTCCTCTACAAGCGCTGGTTCCTGAGCCCGCGCAGCGCCCGCTTCGCCGCGGCGGTCGCGGGCGTGGCTGCCGCCGCCGCGACGCGCCGCGCGCTGCCGCTGCTCGCCGCGCTCCCCTACCTGCGGCTGCTCGCCGGCGACGCGAGGGACGGCGGCGCGCCGCTCGCCGCCGCCCGCGGCGCCGCCGACGCCGTCGGGTTCGCGGCGCTCGTGCGCGGCAGCGTCGCCCACCGCGCGCCGCTGCTGTGAGCGAGCGCGAGCGGCGCGAGGCTCGCGAGGTCGAAGCCGGGCTCCTCGCCGAAGGCGCGCAGCAGCCGCACGCGGAAGGCGGCGAAGGCGCGGGCGGCATCGCTGCGCCGGCCCTGCGCGAGCCAGACGGCGAGCAGGTCGCGGTGGACGTCGGCGTCGTAGGGCGCGAGCGCGCTCAGCCGCTCGAGGTGGCCGCCCGCCGCCTCGAGATCGGCGGCCTCGGCGGCGAGGCGGGCGAGCGCGCGCAGCACGCGCGCCGCCAGCGCGCGGAGGCGGTCGCGCTCGGCGAACGCCCACTCGGCGTAGGGCTCGTCGGCGAGGAAGTCGCCGCGGTAGAGGGCGGCCGCCGCCTCGAGCGCGGGCCGCGCCGCGCCGGCGTCGCCGCGGCCCGCGGCGGCGAGCCCGTCGCGGGCGTGGCGCTCGAACTCGTCGGCGTCGACATGGACGTGGCGGCGGTCGAGCGCGTAGCCGCCGCGGACGGCGACGACGAACGCCGAGGGGCCGCGGCGCGGGCGATCCGGCTCGAGGTGCTCGCGCAGGCGGTGGACGAAGTAGCGGACGTTGGCGAGCCCGCCGCGTCCCGCCCGCGGCCAGAGCGCCTCGGCGATCTCCTCGGCCGCGAGGGCGCGGTCGCGCTCGCAGAGCAGCAGCTTGAGCACCTGCCCGGGCCGCTGCTCGAGCCAGCGCCCGCCGAGCGGCCCCTCCGGCGTCTCCAGCTCGGTGCGCCCGAGCGCGCGGACGCGCAGCTCCGGCCCGCGCAGCCAGTGGGGGTCGCTGCGGCGCCGGCGGTCGCGCGCGTCGCCCGGGCGGAGGTGGAGGAGCGCCTCGTCGCCCGATCCCAGCGGCGCCGCCGTCACCCACACCGCGCTCGCGCCGCCGCGGCGGGCGGCGTCGATGCGGATCTCCGGCAGCGGCGCGGGCGCGGCGGCGGCTCGGGCGGCGAGGCAGCCCTCCGCGCACGGCCCGCCCGGCGCGCGGCAGGCGAGCAGCTCGTGGCAGCGGCGGCGCCCGTCGCCGTCGAGCCCGCCGAGGGCCCGCGCGGCCGCGGCGTTGTGGGCGAGCACGAGCCCGCCCGGGCCGACGACCACGACGCCGTACGGCAGGCGCTGGACGATCTCGCCGGGCAGCGAAGCACGCATCCGACCTCCCTCCCTGACGATGACGCCTCGTCCTCCCCATCGGCGGGCGGGCGCGGGCGGCGCGAGACGGGCGGGCCGAGATCGACGAACCGCCGAGCCGGGCCGCGCGCCCGGGCGGCTACTCTGGCGCGCGGATGACCGAGACGGCCGAGCAGGGCCCACCCGCCTGGCGGGGGCGCTTCGACGACGACGGGCCCGGGCTGCGGCAGCGCACCGCCCAGGGCACGCTCGTCAACGCCGCGTTCAACATCGCGCTGGCGTCGCTCGGCTTCGCCCGCGGGTTCATCGTCGCCGGCTTCCTCACCGCCGAGGAGTACGGCGTCTGGGGCATCCTCGCCGTCGTCCTCGGCGGCGTCTCGACGCTGAAGCTCATCGGCATCGGCGACAAGTACGTCCAGCAGGACGAGGACGACCAGGAGCTCGCCTTCCAGAAGGCGTTCACGCTCGACACGCTCGCCAACGGCGTCCTGCTCCTCCTCCTGCTCGCCGTGACGCCGCTCATGGCGTTCGCCTACGGGCGGCCGGAGATCATCGTCCCCGGGCTCGTGCTGACGCTCGCGCTGCCGCCGGCCAGCCTCCAGGCGCCGCAGTGGATCTTCTACCGGCGGATGCGCTTCCTCCAGCAGCGGCTGCTCTCGGCCGTCGACCCGCTCGTCTCGTTCGCCGTCACGATCGGCCTCGCCGCCGCCGGGACCGGCTACTGGAGCCTCGTGGTCGGCACGGTCGCCGGGGTGTGGGCGGCGAGCCTCGTCACCGCGCTCGCCTCCCCGTACAAGCTCCGCTTCCGCTACGACCGCGGCACGCTGCGCGAGTACTTCGGCTTCTCCTGGCCGCTGTTCGTGAACTCGCTCGGCGGGCTCGTCGTCGCCCAGGCGTCGATCTTCTTCGGCGAGCTCACGCTCGGGCTCGCGGGCGCGGGCGCGATCGCGCTCGCCAGCTCGATCGCGCTCTACACCCACCGCGTCGACGAGATCCTCACCCAGACGCTGTACCCCGCCATCTGCGCGGTGCGGGACCGGACCGACCTGCTCTTCGAGTCGTTCGTGAAGTCGAACCGGCTCGCGCTCATGTGGGGGATGCCGTTCGGCGTCGGCCTGACGCTGTTCGCCCCGGACCTCGTGGCGTACGTCATCGGCGAGCGCTGGGAGCCGGCGGTCGGCCTGCTCCAGGCGTTCGGGCTCATCGCCGCCTCGTACCACGTCGGCTTCAACTGGAGCGCCTACTACCGCGCGATCGGCGACACCCGGCCGATGGCGGTCGACAGCGTCGTCCAGACCGTCCTCTTCTGCGTCTCGGCGCTCCCGCTGCTCATCCTCTGGGGGCTCGACGCCTTCGGGCTGGGGATGGCGGTGTCGGCGCTCGGCGGGCTCGTCGTCCGCACGATCTACCTGACGCGGCTGTTCCCCGGCTTCGCGATGCTCGCCCACACCGTCCGCGCGGTGCTGCCGACGATCCCGGCGACCGCGGTCGTGCTCGCCGGGCGGCTGCTGGAGGACGCCGGGCGCACCGCCGCCGACGCCGCCGTCGAGCTCGGCGCCTACTTCGCCGTGACGATCGTCGCGACGCTCGTCATCGAGCGCGCGCTGGTGCGCGAGGTGCTCGGCTACCTCCGCCCGCGCCGCGCCTCGGCCGCCTAGCGCGGCCGGGCGACGACGGCCATCCGGTCGCGGAAGTCCGGCGCCCAGAGGCGGTCGGCGAGGCGGAGCGCCTCGGCGCCGCGGACGAGCGCCCGCGCGAGCGGCCGCGAGTAGCCGCCGACGCGGTCGAGGTAGTAGCGGACGGTGAACGCCTTCGGCGCGGTCGTGACCTCGAGCGGCTCCCAGCCCTTCCGCTCCAGCAGCGTCGCCATGCTCGCGCGCGTGAAGTACTGGACGTGGGTCGGGATGACCGACCACCAGCGCGCGCCCATGAGGCGGGCGAGGCGGCTGCCGGCGTCCGGCAGCGCCATCCAGAGCACCCCGCCCGGGGCGAGCAGGCGGGCGATGCGGTCGAGGGCGGCGCCCGGGTCGGGGAGGTGCTCGATGACGTCGCCGAGCACGACGGCGTCGAAGGCGCGCTCGGGCAGGTCGGCCTCGAAGAGGTCGGCGCGGCGGACGTCGAGGCCGAGGCGCTCGCGCGCGAAGTCCGAGGCGAACCGGCTCGGCTCCACGCCGGTCGCCCGCCAGCCGCGCGCCTGAGCCTCGGCGAGCAGGAAGCCGACCCAGCAGCCGAGGTCGAGGATCGCGCCGGGCGCGACGTGGCGCTCGATCTGCTCCAGCGCGGCGCGCGCCGTGGCGCGCTGCCCGGCCTCCTCCTCGACGTAGTCGGTGGAGGCCGCCTCGCCGTAGGCCTCGGCGAGCTCGGCGGCCTCGGGGAAGCGGGCTAGCTGCATGTGCCCGCAGGCGGGGCAGCGGACGATGTCGGCGAGCGCGGTGCCGAAGCGGTCGGTCGTCGGGATGAGGCCCTGCTCGCCCGCCTCGCCGGCGACGGCGAGGTGCGGGCGCAGGCCGCCCCCGCCGCAGGCCGCGCAGACCGACGCGTCGTGTGGGGTGCCCCCGCTCACCGCGCCGCACCCTAGCGCGTCGCGGCGGGCCGACCCGCCGCCTTGCCGCGCGGGGCGGGGTAACGTGTCCGGCGGGAGGCCCGAGTGACCGAGCCCGCGACGCACCCCGGCGGGACGCCGCCAGCCCGCTCGTCGCCGCTGCGCGCGGCCGGCCTCGCCATCTCGCTCGTCTCCGTCGCCGCCGTCGTCTGGTGGGCGCTCCGCCAGGACCCGCCGGAGCTGCCGGACCGGCCCGGCGAGCTGCTCGCGCTCGCCGCCGCGCTCGGGGCGTACGCCGTCGCGACCGCGCTGCGCGGCGAGCGCTGGCGGGGGCTGCTGCGCCGCTGCGGCGTGCCAGCCTCGCGCGCCGACTGCCACGCGCTCAACCTCGTCGGCTACATGGGCAACAACGTCCTGCCGGCGCGCGGCGGCGACGTCCTGCGCGTCTCGCTGCTCGACGCGCGGGGCCCGGGCGCGACGCGGACGGTCGTCGGCACGCTCGTCGCCGAGCGCCTGCTCGACGCCGCCTGCCTGCTCGCCGTGTTCGCGCTCTTCGGCTACGTCCTGCTCGAGGACGCCGGCGCGCCGGGCGGGGCGCGCGTCGCGATCGTCGCCGGCGGCGCCGCGCTCGCGCTGCTCGCGGGCGCGCTCGCCTGGCGCCGGGCGGACCGCCACCCGCTCGGGCGGCGGGTGCGGGCGTTCCTCGACCCGCTCACGAGCGCGACCCGCTCGCTGCGCGGCCGCCACGGCGCGCGGATGGCGGCGGTGACGGTCGCGCTGTGGTGCGTGGAGGCGGCGACCTGGTACCTCACCGGCGTGGCGGCGGGCGTCGAGATGAGCCCGGCCGAGGCGCTCTACCTCGTCGGGCTGGCGAGCGTCTTCGTGCTCATCCCGTCCGGCCCCGGGTACGCGGGGACGCTCGACGCGGCGGTGCTGTTCGGCGTCAAGGCGATCGGCGGCGGCGGCGCGGAGGCGGTGTCGTTCCTGCTGCTGCTCCGCTTCGTGCTGCTCGTCCCGATCACGCTCGCGGGCCTCGTCGTGCTCGTCGCCCGCTACGGCGGCCGGCTGCGGCGGCCCGCGCTCGGGACCCGCGAGCTGGAGGGGCGCGCGTGAGGGCGGCGGTGCTCGGCGCCGGGGTGGCCGGGCTCGTGGCCGCCTACCGCCTCGGCCAGGCCGGGGTGGCCTGCGACGTGTACGAGCGCTGGCCCGGGCTCGGCGGCCAGGCCGCGACGCTCGACGTCGGCGACGGGCATTTGCTGGAGCGCTACTACCACCACCTCTTCACGAGCGACCGCCACATCGCCACGCTCTACGACGAGCTCGGGCTCGAGGACGAGCTGGAGTGGCGGCCGTCGTCGGTGGCGTTCTTCGTCGACGGCCGCAGCCGCCCGTTCACGACCCCGCTCGACCTGCTCCGCTTCACGCCGCTCAGCCTCCGCTCGCGCCTGCGCATGGGGCTCGCCGTCCTCCGCCTCCAGCGCCGCGCGACGGACGTCCGGCCGTTCGAGTCCGAGACGGCGCGGGCGTGGATCGAGCGCGAGATGGGCGCGGAGGCGTACGCGAAGGTGTGGGGGCCGCTGCTGCGCGGGAAGTTCGGCGACCGCGCCGACGACATCTCGATGGCGTGGCTGTGGGGGAAGCTGACGCTCCGGCGCCGGCTGGAGGGCAAGGAGGCGCGCCAGGAGCTGCTCGGCTACCCGCGCTCGAGCTGGGAGCGGCTGTTCGAGCGGCTGCGCGAGGAGATCGAGGCCCGCGGCGGGCGCGTCCTCATCGACCGGCCGGCGCGGCGGATCGCCCGCGACGAGGGCGGCTTCCTCGTCGAGGCGGGCGCGCCCGACTCCTTCCGCCGCGGCCACGACCCGCGCGCGTTCGAGCCCGCCGGGGAGCCCGAGCGCTACGACGCCGTGCTCGCCACCGTCCCGTCGGACATCTTCCGCGCGCTGCTCGACGAGCGCCTTGCCGCCGAGGTCGGCGTGGACTACCTCGCCCGTCTCGACGCGACCGAGTACCACACGGCGCTCTGCCTGCTGCTCGAGCTCGACCGCCGCTTCTCGCCCTTCTACTGGACGAACATCGCCGACCCCGAGCTGCCGTTCGTCGGCCTCATCGAGCACACGAACCTCATCGAGCCGGAGCGCTACGGCGGCCGGCGCTTCCTCTATGTCGCGAACTACCTCGCCCCCGGCGACCCGCTGCTCGAGCTCGATCCGGACGAGCTCATCGCCCGCTACGAGCCGGGGCTGCGGAAGGTGAACCCCGCGTTCTCGCGCGACTGGATCAGGCAGCGCTGGCTGTTCCGCGAGCCGGCGGCGCAGCCGATCGTCACCGTCGGCTACCGCGAGCGGATCCCGCCGCTGCAGACGGGCGTGCCCGGCCTCGTGCTCGCGAACACGACGCAGATCTATCCCGAGGACCGCGGGACGAACTACAGCGTCCGGCTCGGCGACGACGCCGCCCGCGCGCTGCTGGCGAGCGCCGGCCGCGCGCCTGCCCCGGCGAGCTCCTCGTAGAGGCGGTGCCAGCGCTCGACCATGAGCTCGGCGCTGAACTCGCCGCGCCGCTCGCGCTGCTCGGCGCGCAGCTCCTCGCGGAAGGCGGGATCGGTGACGACGCGGCGGAGCAGCTCGACGGCCTCCTCCTCGGTTCGACGCACGCCCGAGGGACCGAGGATCTCGCGGTTCGGCGGGATGTCCGAGGCCACCACGACGACGTCGAGGGCGAGCGCCTCGAGGATCGAGAGCGGGAGGCCGTCCCAGGCGGTCCAGTGGAGGTAGGCGGTCGCCGAGGCGAGGCGGTCGAGCAGCTCCTCGCGCGGCAGCCAGCCCGACAGCGGGATCCCGGCGGCCTCGAGCGCCCGCCGGCCGGCCTCCCCGCGGCTCCCGCCGCCGCCCCCGAGCCACGCCACGTCGGCGAACGCGCGCGCGGCGGCGAGGATGCGCGCCGTGCTCTCGGGCCGCCGCTGCGGCACCGTCCGCCCCGTCGCGACGATGAGCGGCCGCCCGGTCGCGGGCGCGGCGTGGGCGGGACGGACGGCGAGCCGGCCGGGGTCGAGCTCGGGGATGCCGTTCGGGACGCGGACGACGCGGGCGGCGCCGAGCTCGCGGGCGAGCTCGGCCTCGCTCTCCGAGACGGCGCCGACGAGCGTCACCCGCCGGCAGATCGCGCGCTCGGCCGCGCGGTAGACGGCGCGGCGGAGCGGCCCCGCCTCGGGCACGGCCGAGGCGAACGCGTTCGGCGAGAAGACCGTCGGGACGCTCCCGTCGCAGACGAACGCGCCGACGGCGCCCGCGAACGAGGAGTGGAGGTGGATGACGTCCGGCCGCCACTCGGCGACGAGCTCGCGCAGCGCCCGGGCGGCGCGGACCTGCGCGCCGGGCGTGCGGCGCGTCCACGGCAGCGCGCGCAGCTCGACCGCCTCGTCGACGACGTCGCGCGGCCGCTCGGGCGTCTCCGGCCGCACGCCGTAGGCGATGAGCGCGTCGTGGCCCCGCGCGGCGCTCCCCTCCGCGACGGCCACGACCATCTGCAACAGCCCCCCGCCGAAGGCCTCGGCCACGTGCAAGACCCGCACCGGCCGAGCATAGCCCTGGACCGGTGGGCGATGTCGCGCTCGGCACGGGGGACCGCGGGCCTCGCCCGCCGGCGCCGCGCCGGCCCTCCCGGCGCACCCCACACCCTCCCGTGAAGCGCCTGGGGAAGTTGCGCCCGTTCTTGCGTGGGGTGCAACCGAGTTGCGTGGTGGGCGAGGAACTTGCGCGACTTCTTGCCTGCGGCGCAAGCGAGTTGCGTGGGGAGCAAGGAAGTTGCGCAACTTCCCCAGCACACGTGCGAGGGACGAGGGTCCCCCCCTCCGAGGCAGAGCCGGGCGCCGCCTAGAGGACCGGGACCCGGTGGCGGACGGCCGCGCGGACGATGCCGTAGGCCTCCACGAGGTCGTGGAGGAGCAGATACGGCGCGAGCAGCGGGCCGCTGCGGCGGCGGACGAGCCGCAGGAGGTAGGGCCAGGCGAGCGCGAGCGCGAGCAGCGGCCGGCGGCGCGCGAGCGGGAGCGCGACGAGGAAGCGGAGGAGGTGCTCGTGCACCGGCGACCAGAAGACGCCGCGGTGGAGCTGGACGGCCCGCAGGTCCGGGTGCTTGGCGAAGAGCGGCACCGCGTGCTGCCAGCGCAGCGCGTCGCGGAGCATCCGCAGCGGGCCGAGCACGAGCACCGCGTGGTAGACGCGCGCCTCGGGCGCGAACACGGCCGGCACCCCCGCGCGCACGGCGCGCCAGGCGAGGTCGGTGTCCTCCCCGACGGGGTGGCGGAACTGCTCGTCGAAGCCGCCGAGGCGCTCGAGCACCGCGCGCGGGTAGACGATGTTGCAGGTCTCGAACGGCGGGCCGAGCTCGTGGATGACCTGCGTGCGCGAGAACGGGCTGCGCAGGTGCTCCTCCTCGGGGAGCGGGTCGGTCCGCCCCTGGACGATCGCCCCCGGGTTCGCGTCGGCCGCCGCGAGCGCCCGCTCGAGCCACTCCGGCCGGGCGACGCAGTCGTCGTCGGTGAACGCGACGAGCGGGGCGCGCGCCGCCCGCCAGCCGGCGTTGCGCGCGCTCGCCGGGCCGTAGGGGCGGTCGCGGCGGATCACCCGCACGCCGTCGCGCTCGGCGGCGGCGAGCAGCTCGCCCACCTCCGGGTCCTCCGAGGCGTCGTCGACGACGATGACCTCGAAGTCCTGCCGCGGCAGCGTCTGCTCGCGCAGCGACCGCAGCAGCGCGGCGAGCCGATCGGGGCGATCGCGCGTCGGGACGACGACCGAGACCCGTGGGGCGGAGACCATGGCGCCGGGCAGCGTAGAGGAGGGCGGCCGGCCCGCGCGGAAGCTGCGCGCCGCACCGCCGGGACCTGCGATGCTCCCCGGCTCGCATGAAGGTGCTCTCGATCGTCCACGGCCCCGTCTTCGGCGGCGGCAACAACCAGGTCGCCCACCTCCACGAGCCGCTCGCCCGCCGCGGCTGGGAGATCCGCGCCGCCGTGCCGGACGTGCCCGAGGGCGTCCCGACGCTCGAGCGGATGCGGGCGGCGGGCGTGCCGACCGACGCGATCCCGCTCCACCGCCTCCGCCGCACGCTCAGCCCGCGCATCCATGCCGAGTTCGCGCTCTCGATCCCGCGCGAGATCCGGATGCTGCGGCGGATGATCCGCGAGCACGACATCGACCTCGTCCAGGCCTTCGGCGAGACGAACCCGCACCTGGCGATCGCCGGCCACCTCGAGGGACGCGCGGTCGTCTGGCACCTCTACGACCTCGCCGCGCCCCAGCTCGCCCGCACGCTCGGGATGACGTACGTCAAGCGGCTCGCCGACGTCATCCTCACCTGGGGGCGCGGGATGGCGGACTTCTACCCCGGGGCGACGAGCCTCGGGGACCGCTGGCTCCCCGTCTACCCGCCCGTCGACTGCGACCTCTTCCGGCCTGACCCTGAGCGACGCGCCGCCGCGCGGCGGGAGCTCGGCGTGCCCGAGGACGCCCTGCTCATCGGCACGGTCGGCAACCGCAACCCGACGAAGCGCCACGACGTGCTCGTCGAGGCCGTCCGCGTCCTGCGCGATCGCGGCCTCGACGTCTGGTGCCGCGTCTTCGGCCAGCGCTCGCCCAGCCACGAGCGGCACATGGCCGAGGTCGACGCGCTCGTCGAGCGGCTCGGCCTGAGCGACCGCGTCGAGTTCCTCGACCCCGGCGCCCGCGTCGCCGAGCTGCTGCCCGCGCTCGACGTCTTCACGATGTCGTCGGAGTCCGAGGGGATGCCGACGGTCATCGTCGAGGCGATGGCGAGCGGACTGCCGATCGTCGCGACCGACGTCGGCTCGATCCGCGAGGTCGTCGAGGACGGCCCCTGCGGCATCGTCGTGCCCCCGCTCGACCCGCCGGCGCTCGCCGATGCGATCGCGCGGATGCTCGCCGACGCCGTCGCCCGCGAGGAGCTGGGGCGCGCCAACCGCGAGCGCGCGCTCGAGCGCTACGCCACCGAGCGCGTCGCCGACGTCTACGCGGCCGCATACGAGCGCGCCGTCGCCCACCGGCGGACGCGGCGGCGGAGCGGCGGCCGCTAAGGGCCGGCCAGCGCGACGACGCTCCGCATCGCCTCGGCGACCCTCGCCACGCTCGCCTCGGCGGTGAAGCGCGTCTCGTACGACCGTCGCCCCCCGGCCGAGAGGCGCCGGGCGAGCGCCGGGTCGTCGAGCACCGCCGCGATCCCCTCCGCGAGCGCGCCGGGCTCGCCGGAGGGGACGAGCCAGCCGGACTCGCCGTGCTCGATGATCTCGAGCGGCCCGCCCTCGGCGACGGCGACGGCGGGCACGCCGAGCGCCTGCGCCTCCAGCAGCGTGAGCCCGAACGGCTCGCCGACCGAGGCGTTGACAAGCACATCCATGAGGCGCAGGTACGGGAGCGGGTCGGCGACGTGGCCGGTGAACGTCGTCCGCTCGGCGAGGCCCAGCTCGTCGGCGAGCGCGCGCAGCTCCGGCTCGAAGTCGGCGTCGAGGCCGTGGCCGGTGCCGCCGACGACGAGCGCGTGGACGTCGCGCCCCTCGTCGCGGAGGCGGGCGACCGCGCGGAGGAAGCGGTCCTGCCCCTTCCAGCGCACGAGCCGCCCGGGGAGGCCGACGACCGCCCGCCCGGGCGGGATGCCGAGCCGCGCCCGCAGCGCCTCCAGCTCCTCGGCCGCCATCTCGCCGGGGTCGGCGATGCCGCAGTGGGCGACGATCGTCCGCCGGCGGGGCCACAGCCCGCGCTGCTCGCGCGCGACCGCCTCGGAGGCGCAGAAGACCGCGGCGGCCGGGACGAGCGTCGCGATGCGCGAGAGGAGCTCGTCCCTGGGGGTGTGGTGCTGCCACCACGCGACCCGGCGGCGCGGGATGCCGGCGAGCGCGGCGGCCGGCGCGAGGTAGACGTGGGAGCGCGTCAGCCAGGAGAAGACGAGGTCCGGCCGCCACGCGCGCATGAGCCGCCGCAACGCGAGGAGCGCGCGCAGGCCGGCGCCGAGCTGGCGGAAGCGCCCGAGCGGGACGAGCGAGGTCTCGACGCCCGCCGCCTCGAGCTCGCGCGCGAGCGGCCCCTCCTGGTGGAGCACGACGTGGAGCTCGAGCCCGTGCTCGGCGGCGCGCTCGGCGACGAGCCGCAGGAAGCGCTCGGCGCCCCCGCGGGCCTCGCCGAAGGGCATGCCCACGAGCACGCGCAGCGGCCGGTCCGCAGCGCCCGTCATCGCGCCCCCGCGGCGACCTCCGCCGCCTCGGCGAGCGCCGCCGCCACATCGGCGACGGGCTCGACCCGCAGGTCCGCCCGCCCCGCCGCGCGGGAGAGGCGGGACGCGAGCGGAGCGAGCGCGGGCTCGGCGAGCACGCGCGCGCCGGGCGCGGCGGCCCGCAGCCGCAGCGCCGCCGGGGCGTGCTCGAGCGACGGGGCCCGCCGCGGCAGCAGCCGCGCCGCCGCGACCGCGCGCGCCCACGGGCCGTCGTCCTCCCACACCGCCGCGGGGATCGCCCGCGCCCGGGCCCAGTCGGGGCGGCGGGGCTGGCGTGCGGCCTCCACGACGACCGCCTGCCCGCGCGCGGCGGCGTCCGCGAGCGCCCCCACGAGCGGATCGTCCGGGCGCGGGAACGCCTCGGCCACGACGACGACCTCGGCCGGCGGCGCCGGCGGCTGCGGCGTGCCGTTCGACTGGAGCATCCCGAGGTCGAAGGCGGCGCCCCAGATCCCGTCGATCGCCTTGAACAGCCCGCGGCGGGGCTGTCCGAGCAGCGGCCACAGCACGGCGCCCGCCGCGGCGCGGAGGAAGTCCCGCGCGCCGAACGCCGGGCGGTAGCCCTCCCAGCGGCCCGCCAGCCAGCGCCCCCCGGCGCCGTCGCGCCGCGTCTGGGCGAGCAGTGCCCGCAGCGTCGCCCGGTGGTCGTGGGTGACGGCGGCGCCCTCGCGCAGCTCCATCTCCCACCCGGCGTCGACGACCCGCCAGCAGAAGTCGGCGTCCGCCCCCGAGCGCGTCCGCTCGAGGAAGCCGCCGACCGCCTCCCACGCCGCCCGCCGGACGAGGAGGTTCGCGGTCACCGCCATCGGCCGGTACGGGTGGTGGGCGAGCAGCGCCTGGTCGAGGTGCCCCCGCGAGCGCGCGTACGCCGGCACGATCCCGCCCTGGCCGGGCGTGCCGGTCACCCCGCCCGCGACGAGGCCGGCGCGCTCGCCCGGCGGCGGGTCCCAGTAGCGGTCGAGCAGGTCCGCCCGCGGCCGGCAGTCGGCGTCGATGAAGAGGATCCACTCCGTCTCGGCGTGCTCGACGCCGACGTTGCGCGCCGCGTACGCCGAGGCCGTGACGGGCGAGCGGACGACGCGCACCCCCGCCGGCGGCTCGGCCTCGGCGGCGACGCCGTCCGCGGTGTTGTCGACGAGCAGCGCCGCGTCGCCGTCCCGCAGCTCGATCGAGGCGAGGCGGGCGAGCGCCTCGCGCGCCTCGGCCGCGCTGCCCCAGAACGGCAGCACGACGGTGACCGGCGGGCGGCTCACGGGCATCCCTCGAACGGCGGCGGGCGGCGGACGAGCCGCCGCAGCGCGCAGAAGGCGAGCTTCGGGCGGCCCTGCTCGGCGCCCCGCGGCTCCAGCAGGCCGAAGCCCCGCTCCGGCGAGCGCGGCGAGACCGCCATGAACTCGTACTGGGTGTGGAGGTAGACGCCCTTCACCCGCGGCATCGTGAGGAGCTTGCGGACGAGGCGGAGCACCTGCGTCGCCTGCCCCCGCTGCGACGTCCCGCCCGGGCCGGACGTCGTCACGCCGGTCTCGGTGATCCACAGCTCGGGACGCCGGTCCCAGGGCCGGTGGCCGCGGCGGAAGTCCGCAAGCCCCGCGGCGAACGCCCCCTCGTCGAGGGGCTCGACGCCGCCGCCGGGGTAGGGGTGGATTGCGATCCCGTCGTAGTGGCGGCGCCGCAGGCCGGCCTGGTAGAGGCGGCGGAGGTAGGTGCTCGCTCGCATGAAGCGGTCGTCGCCGAGCGTCAGCGCGAGCCCGCCGAGGAGCACCCGCATCCGCGGCCGCGCCGCCCGGATCGCCGCCGCGGCGGCGCGGTGGAGCCGCGCGTAGGCCTCGGGGTCGGCCTTCGGCGCCCAGGCGAGCACGCTGTTCGGCTCGTTCCAGGTCTCGATCGCGACGGCCTCCGGCCAGCGCCGGGCGACGAACGCCGCGAAGCGGGCGAAGGCCCGGACGGTCCGCCGGTCGGTCCGCGGCGGCGAGCCCTCGCGGTCCGGGTGGGCCGCCGCCCACGGCGGCGTCGAGCCGAGGACGAACAGCGGCCGGCCGCCGCGGCGCCGCAGCGCCGCCACGAAGCGGTCCATCTTGTCGAGGTAGGCCCGGTTGATCTGCCCGGGCTTCGGCTCGAGGTCCCACCAGCCGACGAGCACCCGCGCGGAGTTCACGCCGGCCGCGGCCGCGTCCGCGACCGTCCGTTCGGGCGTCAGCCCGTGGTCGAGGTTGGGGTGGCTGCCGGTCCAGGCGAAGTAGTTGCCGTTGAAGCCGAACCAGCGCCGCTTCGGCGGCAGCGTGATCCTGGCGTGCGCGTCGCCGCCGGGGTCGTAGCGGACGGCGACCGCGGCGGAGGTGGCGGCCGGGTCCTCGTCGCGCGCGCCCAGCAGCGCGGCGGCGGCGACGGCGCCGACCGCGACCGAGCCGACGATGACGCGCGGGCGGGTGCGGGCCGTCGCCACGCGCCGCTGCCAGCGGGCGAAGCGGTCGCGGACGCCCCTCACCCCTCCACCCGCCCGATGGCGGAGGTCGCGCGGACGTAGCTGGCCAGGCCGAGCCCGACGATGAGCCAGGGCGCCGCGGCGACGAGCCCCTCGAAGTAGAGCCCGGCGCCGATCGCGGCGGAGAACGAGACGAGGGTGCCGCACGCGGCGAGCGCGAGCGTCCCCGAGCGCGCGTCCGGCGCGCGGATCGCCCGCTGGCCGAGGCCCGCCGCGAGCGCGATGAGCGCCGCGATGAAGAGCAGCATCACCATCGCGCCCTGGTCGTAGGCGACCTTGACGTAGGCGGAGTCGGGGTCGAACGTCGCCGCCGAGGTGAAGCGGGCGTACTTCTCCTCGGCGATGCCGCTCGCCCCCAGGCCGTGCCCGAACGGCAGCTCGTCCACGTCGTCGAGGACCGTCTTCCACTTGTTCAGGCGGTCCTGGACCGAGTAGTCGCTCAGCGGGTTGAGCAGCCCCTCGAAGCGCTGCCCCGCCTTGCCCTCGTCGGCGAGCTTCGTGGCGGCGAAGACGCCTCCGCCGAGCAGGAGGACGATCGTCCCGAGCGCGAGCGGCAGCGCGCGCCGCCCCTCGAAGCCGCGCCCGACGGCGAAGAGGACGAGCACGGTCGCGGAGCCCGCCGCCGCGCCGACCATCGCGGCCCGGCTGTCGGCGCCGGCGAGCGCGACGCCGCAGAGGCCCATGATGACGAGCCCCAGCAGCCGCCAGCCGGCGCCCATCGGCGACAGCGCGGACGCGAACGCGAGCGGGAGCATCGCCGCGGACCAGACGCCGAGCGCCACGGGGTTGGGCAGCGAGCCGAAGAGGCGGACCTCGTTGTTGTCGCCGAGCACCCACGGGCCGCCGAGACGGGCGATCTCCTCCTCCTTCGCCGATGGGCCGATGCCCCAGCGCAGGAGCGCGTAGCCGCCGACGACCGCCCCGACGAGCAGCATCGCCTTGTGCGCGCGGTCCTGGTGGCGCTCGTCGGTGAGCAGCAGCGCGACGAGGACGGCGCCGAGCATGAGCCAGGCCGAGGCGCGGAACGAGTAGGCCGACTGCATGAGCGTGGTGGAGAAGACGACGTAGAGGGCCGTCACGCCGAGGTAGGCGAGCAGCGGCACGAGCGGGAGCGGCAGCCAGCGCGGGGTCTCGCGGCGGCCGGTCAGCCACCCCCACAGGAGCATGGACCAGCCGCCGGCGAGCAGGACATCGCTGGCCACGCCGGCGGAGAAGAACGGGAGGTAGGCCTCGATCGTCCCGAACGTCCCCGAGAGGAAGAAGATGACGAAGACGGGGACGACCGGCCAGCGCGAGGCGATGGCCGCCGAGACCGCGAGCGTCACGGGGATGAGCGCGATGACGTTCGTCGTGTCGAGCTCCGGCACGACCTCGACCGCGACGGCGACGGTCACCGTCGCCCCCAGGGCGACCTTCGCCCACAGCGGGCTGTGCGGGCGCGACAGCAGCACGAGCAGCCCGGTCGCGACCGGCGCGGCGAGGGCGAGCCAGTCGGCGTGGTCCTCGAGCGCCCCGATGTACCCGGTCGCGCCGCCGACGACCGCCACCGCCCAGGCGGCGCAGACGACGGCGACCGCGAGCGCCGGCGTCGGGACGCGGGCGATCCGCCGCGCCGGCGGAGCGAGCGCGAGGCCGTCCAGCTCGGGTGTCGAGGCGACCCGCGCCATCGCTCACGCCTCCCCCGGCCTCGGCTCGCCGGCGACCCCGGCCGGCACGGCGACGGGCACCCGGCGGCCCGCGTTCGTCACGACGAGGGCGGCGGGCAGCGGCCGCGGCAGCCGCCCGAGCGTCGTCCGGACCGCCTCGAGCTCGTCGACCGCCGTCTGCCCCGCGCGGGCGCAGAGCACGAGCGCGTCGGCGTGGGCGAGCAGGGCGAGCGCGTCGGAGACCGCCAGCAGCGGCGGCGCGTCGAGGATGACGAGGTCGTGGCCGGAGCGCAGGGACGCGAGCGCGGCGGTGAACGCCTCGCCCGAGAGCACCTCGCCCTTCCCCGGCTCGTGCCGGCCGGCCGCCACGACGGCGAGCTCGGTCCCCGCGGGGCCGGGGATCCGTCGCACGACCTCCTCCGCCTGGGCCGCCCCCGCGACCCACTCCGCCAGCCCGGGACCGCCGCTCCCGAGCCGCTCCGCGAGCACCGGCCGGTGGAGGTCGCACTCGACGAGGCAGGTCCGCCCTCCCGAGCGGGCCGCCGCCTGGGCGAGCCCGAGCGCGAGCGTCGACTTGCCCGCCGACGGCTCGGCGGAGGCGACGACGAGCGTCACCGGGCCGGGCCGCCCCGCCAGCCAGGCCGCCTGCCCGGCGAGGTGCTCATAGGCCGGGCCGCGGCTGCGCGGCGCGCTCGGCACGAGGCCGAGCAACGGCAGCCCGGCGGCGGCCGCGAGCCGCTCGGGCGCGCGCGGCCGGCGCGCGATCGCGTCGAGGAAGAAGGCCGCGAGCAGCCCGAGGCTCAAGCCGAGCACGGACCCCGGCACCACGTGCGGCACGACCGTCTTCTCCCGCTCGCCGAGGTCGGCCCGGTCGACGATCGTGGCGGGGCGGCGCGTCCGGCGCACCGCCTCGAGCCTGGAGATGGCGCGGTCGAACTCGGCGAGCGTGAGGCGCGTCACCGCGTCGTCGTCGTCCGCGCCGCGCCGCAGCCGCCGGCGCTCGTCGCGGAGCGCGTCGACGAGGCGGGCGAGGCGGGCGCGCTCCCGCGCCGTGGCCACGGCGGCGAGCTCCTCGGCGACGGCGTTCGCGACCGCCTGGGTGCGGCGGATGTCCCCGTCGCGGGCGGCGACGTGCACGGAGCCCGCAAGCGGGCCGGGCGCGGCGCCCACGACGACGTGGTCCTCGAGCGGGTAGCCGGCGGGCACCTCGTCGCCGAGGCGGCGGCGGACCCGCGCGAGCACCTCGGGGTCGTCGGCGAGCGCCGCGACGCGGCCGGCGGCGCTCTCGTCGCTCACCTCGGGGTAGTTGCTCGGGATCCCGAGCAGCGGGTTCTCGTAGGCGACCGGGCTGACGCGCACCTCGGCGACCGAGATGTTCGCCGCGGGCGCGCGGAGGTCGAACAGCGCCGCGATCCCGATGAAGGCCAGCGTGACGGCGGCGATCATCCATCGCCACTCCGCCAGGACGCGGCGGGCCTCCTGCAGGCGTGCTCTCGAGGGTCGTGCGCTCACGGCTGTCCCGGCCGGACCCCCGCCCGACCGGCAGCGACCGTAGCACGGGGATGCCCTCGTCCGAGCCGGGTACGTCCCCGGATGGCGGCGGGTATGGTCGCCCCCGTGGGGAAGGGAGCGACAGGCGTGCGCGCCCTCGCGCTCGCCGCGGTGGCGCTCGCGCTCGTGCCGGCCGGGGCCGCGGCGCGCGAGCCGCTGCGCTTCGGGCTCAACGACGCGATCCTCACCCACCCCGAGGACCCCGACGTCGTGCTCGACGCCCACCTCGCGATCGGCGCGACGGTCCTGCGCACCGCCGTCCACTGGCGTGACGTCCAGCCCGAGCCGGGCACCTGGCACTGGGCGGCCACGGACGAGGCCATCGGCCGCGCTGCGCGGCGCGGCCTGAAGACGATCGCGGTCCTCTACTCCGTCCCGCCGTGGGCGGCGGCCGGCGCCCCCTCGCCCCACTGCAGCCGCGACCGGATGGCGTCGCGCTGCCAGCCCCCGCCCGCGCCCGAGCGGCTCGCCGACTTCCAGGAGTTCGTCGCGCAGCTCGCCATCCGCTACCCGAGCCTCGCCGCGATCGAGGTCTTCAACGAGCCGAACGTCGCCGCCTGGACCTGGCAGCCGCGCGCGGACCCCGAGCACTACGCGCGCGTGCTGCGCGCGGCCCACGAGGCGGTCGAGCGGGTCCGCCCCAGGCTTCCGGTGCTGTCGGGCGGGATCGCCTTCCCCGGCGTCCCCACGCCGCCGGGGTCGATGTCGCCGGGCGAGTTCCTCGAGCGGATGTACCGCGCCGGCGCGCGCGGCGCGATGGACGGCATCGCGGTCCACCCCTACCCCGCCGACACCTCTCCCTTCGAGGCGGCGACGAGCAGCTACCACCGGCTCATGGCCGAGACGACGGCGATCCGCAACCGCCGCCGCGACCGGGACGTGCCCCTCTGGATCACCGAGGTCGGCTACACGACGACCGGCCCGTTCGCGGTGACGCCCGGCCGCCAATCGCGCTGGCTCGTGCGCATCCTCGAGGACGCCTTCGCGCGCAGGGACGTCGCCGCCGTCGTCGTCCACACGCTCCGCGACCCCGCCGGCAGCCCCGCCAGCCCGGAGTCCGGCTACGGCCTGCTCAACGGCGACTTCTCTCCCAAGCCGGCCTTCCACGCGGTCGGGCAGGCGGTGGGACGCGAGCACGCCCGCCGCGCGAACGAGCGCCGCCGGGCGCGCCTGCGCCGGACGTTCACGCGCCGCTGCGAGCGCGTGGCCCGCCGCCGGTCCCTGCGCGGCGCGAAGCGGCGCGCCTACGTCCGCCGCTGCGTCAAGCGCGCCGAGCGCCGGCACCGGGCACGGCGGAAGGGTCAGGCCGTGACGCGCGAGCGCGAGTAGCGCGAGTAGGTGAACCCGTAGTAGCCGTAGTCGCCGGCCGCCCGCGGCGAGACGCCGGTGGCGACGAGCCCGGCCGGCCGCGACGGCAGCCGCTCGAGCGCGTCGAGGGCGGCGCGGAGCTGGTCCCGTGTCGTGTGGTCGGAGCGGACGCAGAGCACGATCGCGTCGACGTGCTCGATGAGCTGGAGCGTGTCCGCGGTCGCCAGCAGCGGCGCGGAGTCGAAGACCACGTAGTCGTAGGCCTTCGAGACCTCCTCGACGAAGCGGCCGAAGCGCTCGGAGCCGAGCAGCTCGGTCGGCCGCGGCACGATCTTCCCGGCCGGGATGACCGCGAGCTGGGTGGCCTCGGCGGCCGACGGCCCCGAGCCGTTGGCGGACGGCGAGCCGGCGGAGGCGGTGCGCAGCACCTGCTGCGGCTCGGCCTGGGCGCCGAGGTAGTCGGTCAGCCCCGGCTCGCCCGCGAAGCGGAAGCGCTCGCCGAGCACGGGCCGGCGGAGGTCGCACTCCACCAGCAGCGTGTCGCGCCCGGCCGCGGCGGCCGCGACCGCGAGCGAGGCGGCCACCGTCGACTTCCCCTCCTCGGCGAGCGCCGAGGTGACGAGGACGCGCCGGATCGGGCGGTCCACGTCGAGGTAGTCGAGGTTCATCCGGAGGATCTTGAAGGCCTCGAAGTCGGCCTGCGCGTCGGGGTCGCGCGGGTCGCCGGCGTTGACGCGCCCGAGGGCGTCCTTGCGGACGACCGCGAGCAGCGGCAGCCCGGACTCGGCGACGAGGTCGTCGGCGCCGCGGAGCTTGCGGTCGAGCGCCGCGCGCAGGAACGCGAGCCCGATGCCGAGCACGAGCGCGACGCCGAAGCCGATGAGGCCGTTGCGCACCGGCTTCGGCGAGACCGGTGAGTCGTCCGCGTGCGCGTCCTCGACGATCTCGACCGGCGCGGTGAACTCGCGCGTCGCGCGCAGCCGGGCGAGCTGGCGCTCGAGCTCCTGGCGCTGGAGCCGGGTCACCGGGTCGTTGCCGCGCAGAGTCCGGCGCTGCTCGGCGCGCGCGGCCTCGATGAGCGCCTCCAGGCGGCGGCGCTGCTCGGCGCGCTCGGTCCGCGCCACCTCCTCGGCCACCGCCTGCGCGATCCGCTCCGCCTCCTCCGGATCGCCCGCCTGGGCCTGGACGACGACGAGGTTCGTCCGCACCTCGGCGCGCGCCTCGACGTCGTCCTCCAGATCGCGCTCGATCTTCAGCCGCTTGGCGACGCGGTCGAGGATCTCGCGCCGGTTCGCCTGCTCGGCGCCGAGCGCCGCCCGCTGCTCGGGCGTCTGGTCGCGGATCGAGAGGATGCCGATGAGCTCGACGTCCTGGGTCGGCGGGCGGAAGAGCAGCGACGCCTCGGCCTCGTAGGTCGGGTCCTGGGCGAACGAGAACGCGAGCGCGGCGGCGACGCCCGCGGCCGTCACGAGCCCCACCAGCAGCCGGTGCTGCCGGATGACGCGCAGGTAGTCCCGCAGCGAGGTGTAGCGGGGCCCCGCGCCGGAGGGGTTCGTCTCGTCGCGTGCCATCAGTGGTCTCCCGCGCGGCGGAACGTACCAGGCATAGGCCCCGCCCTGCGCCGGGAGCGCGGGCGGGTGGCGCGTCGGCGCTCATGCCCCCGATCCGCCGCCTCGGCAACCCGCGCCCGCGCGCGGGCGGTGGGGCTAGATTGCGGCCCGTGGCAGGGACAGCCGCCAGCGGGGAACGGGTCATCCACGTCGCGTGCGCGGCCCGGCGCGACTACGTGCCGCACTGCGCGGCGATGCTCCACTCGGCGCTTCGGCGCTGCGACGACCACCGCATCCACGTCCACTTCCTCCACGGGCCGGACCTGCCGCGCCGCCGGCGGGAGCGGCTGGCCGCGATGGTCGAGTGCGACGGCGGCGAGATCTCCTTCCTCGAGGTCGCCGACGAGCGCGTCGCCGGCCTGCGCAGCAGCGAGCAGCTCCCGCCGTCCCACTGGTACCGGGTCTTCCTCCCCGAGCTGCTGCCCGAGCTCGACCGGATCCTCTACCTCGACGCCGACATCATCGTGCTCGAGTCGCTCTGGCCGCTGTGGGAGACGCCGCTTCAGGGGAACCTGCTCGCCGCGGTGACGAACGTCTTCCAGCTCGACCACCTCAGCCACCTCGACCGGCTCGAGATCGCCCGGCCCGAGTCCTACTTCAACAGCGGCGTGATGGTCATGGACCTCGCGGCGATGCGGGCGGCGGACGCGACCTGCGCGGTGCTCGAGTACGCCGAGGCGAACTACGACCGGCTGCGGCTGCCCGAGCAGGACGCGCTCAACGTCGTCCTCGGCGACCGCCGGCTGCCGCTCCATCCGCGCTGGAACTGCATGAACAGCGTGCTCGCCTTCCCCTGGGCGGCCGACGTGCTCGGCGCCGAGGCCGTCGAGGAGGCGCGCCGCGCGCCGGCGCTGCGCCACTTCGAGGGGCCGTCGGTGAACAAGCCGTGGCACATCCTCTGCGAGCGGGAGATGCGCGAGCTCTACCTCGAGCACCGCCGCCACACGCCCTGGCCGCGCGTGCGCCCCGTCGGCGTCACGCCGCGCAACCTGCTGCGGCGGCTGCGGCGGCGCGGAGCGCCTACGCCGTGACCGCCCGGCGGCGGCCGCGCACGTAGCCGGTCGCCTCGCGGAGCAGGCCGCGCTCGAAGACCCAGGTGAAGGCGACGGTGACCGCGACGTAGGCGGCGAGCTCGGCGGCGACGGCCGCCGCGGGCCGCGAGCCGCCCTCGGCCGCGCGGATGAGCAGCACCGCGGCGACGGCGGGCACCGAGGGGAGGCAGCCGCGGGCGATGTGCCGGACCAGGCTGAAGCCGGCGAACATCCGCCGCAGGTAGACGCTGCGCAGCAGCAGGAGGACGACGGCGTGGGCGGCCATCGCCCACGCGAACCCCTCCAGCCCCCAGAGCAGCAGCGCCGGGACGGTGAGGCCGAGCGAGGAGACGAGCCCGCCGGCGGCGACCGTCGCGATCCCGCGCGTGTCGTTGCGCGCGCGCATGAAGGCGGTCCAGTTGAAGCCGATCTGGCTGATCGCGACCGCGATCCCGAAGCCCTCGAGCACGGGGATCGCGGCGCGCCACTCCTCGCCGAGGAGGGCGTCGACGAGGTCGCCGGCGAAGAGCGTGAGCCCGAGCGCGAACGGGATCCCCCACATCATCCCGAGCCGGTTGCTCTTCACGAACGACTCGTGGAGGAGGTCCATCCGGTCGGCGACGGCGCAGATCGCCGGGTAGAGCGTCTGCGTGACGATCTGCTGGATGCGGTCGGAGAGGCTCGTGAACTGGCCCGCGAGCCCGATGACGCCGATGCCCGCGAGCCCGACGCTCGCCTTGCCCGCGAGCATCGTCGCCTGGAGCGTGACGAGGTTCGTGCTCTGCCCGACGAAGAGCGGCCAGGAGAAGTGGAAGTACTCCCGCAGCGTGCCGCGGTCGTAGCGGAGGCGGAGCCGGTAGGGCGCGTACGCGACGGTGACGAGCCCGGCGGCGAGCACGCCCGCGAGCTGGCCGACGATGAGGCTCCAGTAGCCGGCGCCGGCGACGCCGAGGCCGAGCGTGACGACGATCCCGACGACGGGGTCGATGGACTCCAGCAGCCGCTGGCGCGCGTACTGGAGCCGCCGGTAGAAGATCACGCGGGGGAACGAGAAGAGCGAGACCGGGACGACGAGCGCGAGCGCCAGGCCGGGGAGGATCATGTCCGGCTCGCCGTAGACGACCGCGAACAGCGGCAGCGAGGCGACCATGAGGGCGAAGATCGCGAGGCTCACGATCGCCTCGATCGTGAACGCCTTCTGGAAGGCCTCCTCCTGGTCGAGATCGTCCTGTTGGACGTACTTGTCGCTGATCCCGACCTCCTTGAGGAACATGATCGTCGCGAGCACGACGACGAGCAGGCCCCAGAGGCCGTAGTCCTCGGCGGTCAGGAAGGCGGCGATGAGGAAGCGCCGCAGCAGCCCGACCCATGCCAGCCCGATGCTGAAGGCGGCGTTGATGAGCGTCCCGCGCGCGGTGTGCTCGCGCAGGCCGCGCCCCTCGGGGATGGCGGCGAAGCGGTCGCTCGCCTTCGGCCCCGGCGCGTCCTCGCCCCCGTCCGCCGCCGCGGGCGGCGCGGCACCCGGCGAGCCGGGACGGTGGCGCTCAGGGGAATCGGGCATCGGGGCGCGCGAGCACGCTAGCAGCGGTCCCGCGCGCGCCGCGACGGTCGACTGCCGCCGCGCGCGCGGCGCGCGACTACGATGGCGGCGCCTTGAGCCGCCGGCCCGAGATCACCGTCGCGATCCCGTCGCACCGGCGCGCCCGGCGGCTGCGCGCGCTGCTCGACGGCCTCGCCGCCCAGACGCTCGCGCCCGAGCGCTTCGAGGTCGTCGTCTGCCACACGCCCGACGAGGAGACCGAGCAGGTGCTCGCCGACCACCCGCTCGCCGAGGGCGGCCGGCTGCGCGCGCTCCGCCTGCCGCCGGGCGAGCGCGGCCCGGCGCTGCAGCGCAACCGCGCCTGGCGGGTCGGCCGCGCGGACCTCGTCGCCTTCATGGACGACGACTGCCGCCCGCACCCAAACTGGCTGGCGGAGCTGCTCGCCGTGGCGCGCGCCCATCCCGGCGCGATCGTCGAGGGCGCCACCCGGCCCGACCCGCTCGAGGAGCACCACCTCGGGATGCCGTACGCGCGCACGCTCTGGGTCGACCCGCCGAGCCCCTGGGGGGCGACCTGCAACATCTGCTACCCGCGCGAGCTGCTCGAGCGCGTCGGCGGCTTCGACGAGCGGTTCGCCCTCGCCGGGGAGGACACCGACCTGCTCATGCGCGCGCTCGACGCCGGCGCGCTCCACGTCGGCGCGCCGAGGGCGCTCGCCTGGCACGCCGTCGACCCGGGCACGCTCGTCGGCCGGCTGCGGACGCTGCCGCGCTGGCGGCACGCGGTCCTCGTCGTCCGCCGCCACCCGCGCGTCCGCTCGGCCCTCTCCCTCGGGGTGTTCTGGCGGCCCGAGCACGCCTCGCTCGTCGGCGCGCTCGCGGGCGCGGCGCTCGCCGCCGCCTCGCGGCGGCCGGCGTGGCTGGCGCTCGCGCTGCCGTGGCTCGTCTCCCGGGCGCCCCGCTACGGCGCCTCGCCGCGCGCGCTCGCCGCGTCGGCGCGCGACACGGCGGGGCGGCTCGTCGTCGACGCGGCGGAGGTGGCGGTGATGGGCTGGGGCTCGGCCCGTCACCGCACGTTCGTGCTCTGAAGCAGCTCCTCGTAGAGCGCGAGGTGCGCGGCGACGCAGCGCTCGACCGAGAACTCCTCGGCGCGGGCGCGGCAGGCGGCCTTCGCGGAGGGATCCCCGGCGAGCTCCAGCGCCTCGAGCAGCGCGCGGGCGAGCGCCTCCGGCTCGTCCCCTGAGAACGTCCGCCCGATCTCCGGCCGGTCGATGACCTCCGGCAGCGCACCGTGGTCGGAGCCGACCACCGGCGTCCCGCAGGCGAGCGCCTCGACGAGCACGAGCCCGAACGCCTCGCCGATCGACGGCAGCGCGCACACCCACGCCGAGGCGTAGGCGGCCGCGAGCGCCGCCGCGTCGTCGAGGTCGCGCACCTCGACGCCGTCGCCCTCCGGCACGTCGGCGGGCGCGGAGAGGACGAGGCGCGCGCCGGGCCGCTCGCGCCGGACGAGCCGGAAGGCCTCGACGAGCAGCCCCACGCGCTTGCGCGGCTGGCGGGCGTCGGCGGGGCAGACGATCGTCGGCTCCGGGGCGCGCTCGCCGGGCCGGAAGCGGCGGACGTCGACCGGCGGGTAGATGACGCGCGCGTCGACGCCGAGCCAGCGGCGGAAGCCTTCCTGGGCGGTGCGGCTGAGCGCGACGACGGCGGCGCTCCCCTCGACCGCGCGCAGCACGGTCTTCAGCCGCAGCCGCCGCTTCGCCAGCCAGGCGCGGTGCGGGATGCCGAGATTGCAGTAGACGGCGGGCTTCCCCGTCCGCTCGCTCCAGCGGACGGCCGCGAGCGCGTCGGTGTTGTAGAAGGCGACGGCCACGTCGTCGTCGCCGAGGCGCAGCGACAGGTACGAGAACGGCACGTGCGTGAGGTAGTCCTCGTACGCGCGCCGGCGCAGCCGCCCGTCGGGCGGGCGCCAGTGGCGGACGATCGGCAGGCCGTCCTCGACGAGCCGCTGCGGCGGCCCGGGATGCGCGGTGATGAGCCGCGGCTGGTGACCGGCCGCGAGCAGCCCCCAGCCGAGCTCGCGGGCGTAGCGCTCGCCCCCGCGGCGCACCTCTGGCCAGTCGGCCGGACCGAGCAGCGCGACCTTCACAGGAACAGGGACCGGTGGCGGACGCTGCCGGCCGCGAGCGCGAGGACCTCGGTGGCGTCGATGGCCAGCCGCGCCGGCAGCTCCGACAGCGAGCGGGCGACGCCGCGCGGATGGCGGCCGTGCCAGGGCCAGGTCGCGCGCACCCAGGGGAGCGCGAGCAGCGCCCAGCCGGGGCGGCGGCGGGCGATCGCCAGCCCGACGCCGGCGGCGCCGAGCAGCAGGCGCGGGTGCGTCGGCTTCCAGAAGATCCGCAGCGGCACCTCACTGCGCAGCTCGGGGTGGCGGCGCATGAGCTCGGCGAGCCCGCCCCAGCGCGCGGCGAAGCGGAGCCGGCTCGGCAGCGTGCGCGCCTCGACGGCGTGGTAGGTCAGCACCTCGGGGACGCCGACGTAGGGGGCCCCCGCCTTGCGGGCGCGCATGAGCAGGTCGGTGTCCTCGCCGACGGCCATCGGGCGCTCCTCGTCGAAGCCGCCGACGCGCTCGAGCACCTCGCGCGGGTAGACGATGTTGCAGGTCTGGCCCGAGGGGTGCGGCGGGACGATCCACTGCGAGGTGACGTGCGGGGCGGCCTGCTCGACGTCGGCCTCGTCGGGGTCGGGCATCGTCTGCCCCTGGATCACCGCGCCCGGGTGGGCCCGCGCGGCGGCGAGCGCGTTCTCGACCCAGTCCGCGGGCGGGCGGCAGTCGTCGTCGGTGAACGCGACGACCGGCGCGCGCGCCGCGCGCCAGCCGGCGTTGCGCTTGAGCGAGGCCTCGGGCCGCTCGAGCCCGATCGGCCGCAGCACCCCGGCGGCGGCGAGCGGGTGGCCGCGCAGCAGCGCCGTGATCTCCTCGTCGCCCGCGTCGTGGACGACGATCGCCTCCCAGCGGTCGCGCGGCAGCGTCTGCTCCTCGAGCGCGTTGAGCAGCCAGAGCAGGCGGATCGGGCGGCGGTGCGAGGGCACCACGACGCTGATCTCGGGCTTCATCGCGGGCGACGGTACCAGCGGCGCGGCCTCGGGCACGCACCTTCCCCGGAGGCGGCGCGAGCGCCGCGCCCTCGCCCGTATGCTTGCCCGCGATGACGACGACCGCTTCCTCGGCCCACGCCCTCGCCGCCCGCGTCGCCGAGCACTCCTGGTACCACACGCTCGAGCTCGCGCCCGGCCTCGTCACGCCGGGCTGGTTCGACCTCCGCCCGGCGGCGAGGATCGTCCCGCTGCCGGAGAGCCTGGAGGGCAAGCGCTGCCTCGACGTCGGCACCTGGGACGGCTTCTGGGCGTTCGAGATGGAGCGCCGCGGCGCGGCCGAGGTGGTGGCGATCGACATCGACGATCCCGACGCCTGGGACTGGCCGCCGCACACCCGCCTCGGCGACGACGAGGAGGAGCGGCTGGCCTTCCTCGCCGGCTTCAAGTCGAACGCCGCCTCGTTCCGGCTCGCCCACGAGGCGCTGGGGTCGAAGGTCGAGCGGATCAACCTCTCCGTCTACGACCTCTCGCCCGAGCGGGTCGGCACCTTCGACGTCGTCTTCCTCGGCTCGCTCCTCCTCCACCTGCGCGACCCGGTGCTCGCGCTCGACCGGCTCCGCTCGGTCTGCCGCGGGGAAGCGGTGATCGCCGACAACATCGACGCGTTCCCGACGATCCTCCGCCCGCGCACGCCGGTCGCCCGCCTCGAGGGGCTCGACCGCTCCTGGTGGTGGCAGCCGAACCGCGCGGCGCTGCTGCGGATGGTCCAGTCGGCCGGCTTCGAGATCCTCGAGGCGACGCGCATGTACTTCGTGAAGACGGGGCCGGCCCACCCGTTCCCGCCGCTGACGGGCATCTTCCGCGCGCTGCTGAGCGCGCGCGGGCGCGAGCAGATCGTCGTCCGCTTCCTCGGCGTCCCGCACGCCGCGGTGCGCGCGCGGCCGGTCGGCTAGCCGCTCCCGGCGACCTCGGCCTGCCGGCGCCCGAGCGGGCGCACGGGCGCGGCGGGCACGCCGGCGATGAGCCAGCCGTCGGGGTAGTCGCCCCCGCGGACGACGCTCGCGGCGCCGACGAGCGCGTTGCGGCCGATGCGCGCGCCGCGCAGGACGACGACGTTCGCGCCGAGCCAGGTGTTGCGCCCGACCGTGATCGGGTCCGAGCGGACGGGCTTGACGAGGAAGTGGTCGTCCGTCCCGTCGATGGTGTGGTCGGAGTCGATGACGGTGACGCGCTCGGCCGCGCCGGAGAGGTCCTCGAAGCGGACGGAGTCGTGCGCCTGGATCGAGGAGAAGCGCGCCACCATGACGCGCTCGCCGAGGACGAGGCTCCCCGAGGACTTCAGCATCGCGCCGTCGCGGAGCTGCGCGGACGGCCCGACCCGGATCTCGCCGCCGAAGAGGACGAGCCGGACGTTCGCCTGGCAGGTGACGCCGTCGCCGAGGACGAGCGTGCTCTCCTCCGACGGCAGCACCTCGATCTCCATGTCGCGGCCGAGGTGGACCCACCGGCCGAGCTCGATCCGCACGCGGCCTCCGCCGCCGACCGGGCCGAAGTGGAGCGTCGGGCGGACGGCCGGCGGCGAGTCGAACGTCGCGCCGTGCGGGGCGTGGACCTCGAGCTTGCACCCGTGACGGGCGAGCACGAAGCGCGCCCGCCACACCCAGCGCGCGAAGCGCCAGCGGGCGCGCAGCCGCGAGATCGGCGCCACGAGCCTCCCGAGCGTGCTCATCGCGGCCAGCATCGCATACCGCCGCGCCGCCACGCGCCGGGCCGGTAGCCTCCGCCGCCGTGGGGACGGGCGAGTTCCTCGGGGGGATGGCGCTGTTCGGCCTCGCGGGCGCGGGGGCGCTCGTCGTGGCGTGGGCGTGCGTGTCCCGCCGCCTCGCGCACCTCGACCGCCTCGAGCGCGCCGTCGCCGGCGGGCTCGTCTTCGTCGCGGCGATCCTCGCGATCCATCTCGTCCCGCTGGCGCTGGGCGTGCTCTCCCGCCCCGCCGTGGCGGTCGCCGCCGTGCTCGCGGCGGCGGGGGCGCTCGCGATCCCGCGCGGGCGGGCGGTGGAGCGCGCGGCGCGCCCGCCCGCGGCGCGCGACGGCCGCGCGGCGCGCGTGCTCGCCTGGCTCGTCGGCGGGATCGCGTTCGTGACGGTCGCGGCGGCGGTGCGCGCCGAGCTCCCGCTGCTCATCGGGGGGCTCGACATGAACACCTTCCACCTGCCGAGCGCGGCGCGCTGGATCGAGACGGGCTCGCTCTGGCAGACCGACGTGTTCGTGCCCCGGCAGGCCTACGGCTACTACCCGAACTCGGGCGAGCTCCTCTACGTCTGGGCGATGCTGCCCTTCGACAACGACTTCCTCATCCGCTGGGTGATCGCGCCGCTGCTCGCGCTGCTCGCGCTCGCGGCGTACGCGGTCGTGCGCGAGCTCGGCGGGTCGCCCGCGCTCGGCGCGCTCGCCGCGACCGCGCTCGTCTGCGTCCCGATCGTCGGCCTGGCGACGGTCTCCCACGGCATGCCCGACGTCCTCCTCTACGCGGCGATGACCTCCGGCCTGCTGTTCCTGCTGCGCCACCGGCGGACGGGGCTGCGGTCCGACCTCGTGCTCGCCGGGCTCGGGCTCGGCATCGGCTTCGGCACGAAGTGGTACGGCGTCTCCACGGCGGCGATCGCGATCGCCGTCTGGGCGGGGGCGCGGCTCGTCGGCGACCGGGGCGGCCGGCGGGCGGTCCTCGCCGACGCGGGCCTCGTCGCCGGCCTGACGGCGCTGAGCGGCGGGATCTGGCTCGTCCGCAACCTCGTCCAGTCGGGCAACCCGGTCTTCCCCGTCCGCGTCTCCGTGCTCGGGATCACGATCTTCGACGCGCCGCCCGACCGCGTGCGGGAGGTCGCGGGCTTCAGCATCTCCGACTACTTCGGCGAGCCCGACGTGCTCGCCGACCGCATCGCCCCCGAGCTGCTCGAGGGCGCGGGGCTGCTGGCGGCGCTCGCGCTGCCGCTCGTGCTCGTCGCGTGGGCGGGCGCGCGCCGCTCGAGCGCGCGCGGCCCGCTCCTCGCGCTCGGGGTCGCGGCCGTGGTCATCGCCGTCGCCTACGCGTTCACGCCCTACAGCGCGCTCGGCGGCGAGGGCCGGGCCGAGCTGGCGAACGTCAACACCCGCTACCTCATGCCCGCGCTCATCGCGGCGACGGTCGCCGGCGCCGCCGCCGCGGCGCGCTCGCGCGCGCTTGCCCCGGCGGTGGCGGTCGCGCTCGCGCTCGCGGCGCTCGCCGGGCTGCCCGAGGCCTACGGCGAGCGGCTCGGCGCGGCCGAGGTCGCGAAGGTCGGCCTCGCGCTCGCGGTCCTCACCGCCCTCGCGGCCCTGGCGTGGCGGGTCGTGCGCGCGCGGCCGCGGCTGCGCGAGCTCGCGCTCGCGGGCGCGGCGGTCGTCGCCGTCGCGGGCGTCGTCGGCTACGCCGAGCGGACCGAGAACCGCATCAACCACGCGCGCTTCGAGGGCTACGGGCCGGTCGTCCACGCCGTCCACCGGCTGAGCGCGGAGCGCGAGCTCGACGTCGGCCTCGCCGGCCTGTGGTCGAAGGCCGGGACGAGCCCGGTGTGGCCATCCTTCGGCCCGCGGCTTCGCAACCACGTCGAGTACGTCGGCTACGACGACGACGGCTGGCTCGCCGCCTACGCCCGCGAGGCCGACTTCGCCGCCGCCGTCCGCCGCGCGGGCTACGACCTCGTCGTGCTCGGGCGCGGGATGGTGCCGCGGGCGCACGTGCCCGAGCAGGACTGGCTCGAGCGGGCCGGCTACGTCGAGCTGGGCCGCGACGACCGGCTCATCCTCTACGCCAGCCGCGAGCTCGCATCGGATGCCGGCGGGCGCGGCTGACGTCCGCGTCCTCGTCGGGATGCCGTTCCCGGAGCCGCACGGCGGGTCCGAGCGACTGCTGCTCGAGCTGCTGGAGCGCGCGGGCGCCGAGGGGCTCGACCCGCACGTCGTCTTCCTCGCCCCGGGGCGGATGATCGAGGAGGCGCGGGCGCGCGGGGCGCGCACCTCGCTCGTCCACGTGCGGCGGCCGAACCACCCGCTCGACGCCGCGCGCGCGGTGACGGCGCTGCGGGGGGTGCTCGCCGCCGACCGGCCCGACGTCGTGCTGAGCTGGCACTCGCGCGCCCACCTCTACCTCGGCCTCGCCGCGCGGCTGTCGGCGCGGCGGGTGCCGGTCGCCTGGTGGCAGCACCACCTGCCCGGCCGCGAGCGCCTCGAGCGGGCCGCGACCGCCGTCCCCGCCGACCTCGTCGTCGCGACCTCGCGCGCGGCGGCGGAGCGGCAGCGGGCGCTCCGCCCGCGCCGCCGCTGCGTCGTGGTCAACCCCGGCGTCGCCGAGCCGGACCCCTCCCACGCCGCCGCGGGCGCCGAGCTGCGCGCCGGGCTCGGCCTGGGCGAGGACGCGGCGCTCGTGGGGATCGTCGGGCGGCTCGTGCGCTGGAAGGGCCAGCACCGCTTCCTCGAGGCGATCGCGCTCCTGCGCGAGCGCGGCCACGACGTCGCCGCCGTGGTCGTCGGCGGCACGACGCACGGGCTCGAGCCGGAGTACGCGCCGTACCTGCGCCGCCGCGCGGCCGAGCTCGGGCTGGAGGCGCGCGTCCGCTTCACCGGCCACGTCGACGACCCGCTCTCGTGGATCGCGGCGCTCGACGTGCTCGTCAACGCCTCCGAGGCCGAGCCGTTCGGGATGACGCTGCTGGAGGCGATGGCGCTCCGCGTCCCGGTCGTCGCGGTCGCCGCCGGCGGGCCGGTCGAGATCGTCGAGCCGGGGGTGTCCGGCGCGCTCGCCCGCGACCCCTCGCCGGCGGCGCTCGCCGACGCGATCGAGCCGCTGCTCGACCGCGACCGTGCCCGCCGTCTCGCCGAGGCGGGGCGCGAGCGCTACGAGCGCCGCTTCACCGCCGAGCGCTTCGCCGCCGAGGCGGCGCGGGTCATCCGCGAGCTCGCGGCAGCCGGTCGAAGAGCTCGCTGAGGCGCGCCGTCTCGGCGTGGACGTTCGCGTGCTCGGCGACGAACGCGCGCCCGGCGCGCCCCATCTCGACCCGCCGCTCGGGCGGAAGCGACAGCAGCTCGGCGAGCGCGGCGGCGAGCGCCGCGGGGTCGCCGGGCGGCACGATCCGCCCGAACTCGGGCCGCACGAGCTCGGGCAGCCCGACCTCGTCGCTGACGACGACCGGGACCTCCATCGCGAGCGCCTCCTTGACGACGACCGGCATCGAGTCGCGGTCCCCGTCGGCGGCGACGACGCACGGCATGGCGAGCACGTCGGCGGCCTCCAGCAGGTCGCGGATCTCGCGCGGGTGGCGGCGGCCGGCGAGCTCGACGACGTCGCCGACGCCGAGGCGCTCGATCTCGGCCGCAAGCTCGTCGCGCAGCGGCCCCTCGCCGACGATGACGATCCGCTCGGCCACGCCCGCGAGCGCCGGGTCGGCCGCGGCGCGGACGAGGTGGACGAAGCCCTTCTTCTCCACCAGCCGCCCGATCGCGATCACCCGCCGCCCGCCTGGGTACGGGCGCTCGCGCCGGAAGCGCTCGGGGTCGACGCCCATGACGATGCGGTGGACGTCCGCGCCGGGGGCGATGCGGCGCAGGTCGCGGACGGTGTAGTCGCAGCCGGAGGTGACGAACGCCGCCCGCGTGAGCTTCTCCCGGAGGTTACGCGGCAGCTTGTAGATGTCGTAGGCGTGGGCGGTGAGCGTCCACGGCCGCCCCGCCAGCCGCGCCGTGCGCATCGCCGACAGCGCCGCGACCCCGGCGAAGTGGGCGTGGAGGACGACGCCCGGCCGGCGCTCGGCCTCGAGCACGCGCGGGGCGAGCATGCGCAGCGGGAGCACCTGCTCCTCCCGCCGCCAGCGCAGCCGCCCGGCGAGGTCGCGCGCGCAGCGCAGCGGGTGGCGGGCGACCACCCGCGCGAGCGCGCCGAGGCGCTCGAGGCGGCTGTCGTCCTCGAGCCAGCGCGCCCGGACGTCCTCGACGCCAAGCGCCGGGCGGTCGGGCCGGCGCGTCGCGACGACGCGGACGTCGTGGCCGAGCGCCCGCAGCGCGCGCGCCTCGTTGACGACGAACGTCTCCGACACGACCGGGAACTCGTCGCACCACAGCTCGATCGCCCGCTTCGTCGCCGGCGGCACCGGCCGCGGGTGCGCCCGGTTCGCGCGCAGGTCGCCGCGCACCGCCGCCAGCGCCACCGCGGCGTCGAGCGCCTTCAGCGCGGCACGGCGGAGCTGGCCGGTGAGGAGGAAGGCGGGGATCGCCACGGCGGCGCGCGCCAGCGTGCGGCCGGTGTGCAGCGGCGGCAACCACGAGCCGGGCCAGCGGCGGTGGAGCCAGCGGGCGCTCGCCCTGCGGTTGGCCGTCTGGCGGAGCAGCGAGCGGACGTCGGGGCGGTCGTGGTGGACGACGCGCGGGGCGTCGCGGAACTCGAGCGTCCAGCCGGCACGCTGGATCCGCCACGAGAGGTCGACGTCCTGGCCGCTGAGGATGCCCTCGAGGAAGCCGCCGACCTGCTCCCACGCGGCGCGCCGCACGAGCAGGTTCGCCGTCAGCGCGAACGGCATGAAGCGGTGGTCGCGCCCCACGTGGGCGGTCGTGACCTCGCGCGTCCGCGCGAACTCGGCGGCGAGCGACGCCTCCCCGGCGCCGGGCTCGATCGCGCCGGCGACGAGGCCGACGCGCTCGCCGATCGGCTCGGCGAAGTAGGCGTCGATGAGACCCGGGTCGGGCTCGCAGTCGGAGTCGATGAACAGCAGCCACTCGCCGCGCGCCGCGAGCGCCCCGGCGTTGCGCGCCCGCGACGGCGAGCCCTCGCCGGTGGCCGGCACGATCCGCCACCGCTCCGGCGGCTCCAGGCCGGACAGCGCCAGGTCGGGCGAGTTGTCCGCGACGACGACCTCGTCCCCAGGCCCCAGGCGCAGCCGGGCGAGCGCGGCGAACATCGCCTCCGCGCTCGCGCGGTCGCCGCCGAAGGGGACGACGACCGAGACCGGCGGGCGTCCCGCGGCGGCTGCGTCGTCGGAGCCTGGGGTGTCGGACCGGACCGGGGTCGTCATGGGGCGCCCGGGGCTGCTGCGCGGGCGCGGCAAGCGTAGCCGTGACCCCGCCGCGGGCGGCGCGGTTCGCACCGCCCGGAGGGAAACCGGCGCTCGCGCCGGTGCCCATCCTGCATACTGCTCCGCCGTGCAAGAGCTCCTCGAACGCGCGAAGACCTTCGGCTGGTACCACACCCTCGAGCTGGCCCCCGGCCACGTCACCGAGGGCATGTTCGACCTGCGGCCCTACGTCCGCGAGTACCACCTCCCCGAGCGCATGGACGGCATGCGCGCCCTCGACGTCGGCACCTGGGACGGCTTCTGGGCGTTCGAGATGGAGCGCCGCGGCGCCGAGGTCGTCGCGCTCGACCTCGACGACGAGCGCGACCTCGACTGGCCGCCGCGCCGGCGCCCGAAGGAGTTCCCCGAGCACCGCCGCGGCGAGGGGTTCCGGCTCGCGCGCGAGCTCTTCGGCTCGAACGTCGAGCGGATCAACCTCAGCATCTACCACGCGCTGCCGGAGGACCTCGGCCAGTTCGACGTCGTCTTCTGCGGCTCGGTCCTCATCCACCTCCGCGACCAGCTGCTCGCGCTCGAGCGGATCGCGAACCTCACGAAGCCCGGCGGGCTCTTCATCTCCGCCGAGGAGTACGACCGCCTCAGCGGCCTCGTCCCCTTCCCCGTCGCGCGCTACCGCGCCGACCGCGACGCCGCGGTCGTCTTCTGGCAGCCCAGCGCGCGGACGTGGCGGCGGATGCTCTGGTCGGCGGGCTTCGACCGCGTCGAGGAGAAGAACCGCTTCACGCTGAAGTCGCGGGAGGGCTGGGGCGTCCGCCACGTCCTCCACCACGCCTGGAAGGACGCCTAGGCCGGGCGGGCCCGCCCGGCGTCCTCAGCGCCGGCGGAGCAGCACGTAGCAGAACTGCGTCCCGGCGTTCTCGATCCGCTCGGCGTCCATGCCGGCGTCGGCGGCGACGGCCTTGAGCTCCTCGAGGTCGACGGCCGAGCCGAGCCAGGCGGGGTTGTCGCTGCCGCGCGGCGCCCGCCCGAGCCGCTCGAGGACGCGCCAGCGCAGCGAGGGCTTGCGCGGGCGGTGGACGGAGGGGTCGTTGGAGACGTGGAAGGCCGCGAAGCCACCCGGCCGCAGGACGCGCCCCATCTCGCGGACGTAGCCGAGCGTCACGGCCGGGTCGGGGATGTGCTGGAAGACGACGTGCGAGAAGCAGACGTCAGCGCTTGCGTCCGCGACGCCGGCGAGCGAGGTGCCGTCGCCGAGCAGCCACTCGACGTTGTCCAGGTGCGGGTTCGCCTCCCGCGCCCGGGCGAGCATCTCAGCGGAGACGTCGAGGGCCACGACCCGGCGCGCCCGCGCGGCGAGCGCGCGCGTCAGCCGCCCGACGCCGCAGCCGATCTCGACGACCTCGTGGTCCGGCTCGATGCGGGCGCCGAGCAGGTCGAGGATCCGGTCGACGACCCGCTCGCCGTCGCGCCAGAACGCCTCGGCGTCCGGGTTGCGGTAGTCGATCGTGTTGTCGACGAAGTAGAGCGCGTTCTCGCGCGCCCGCTCGTCCCAGAAGGTCCGCATCTGCTCGCCGGCCGACACAAGGCGCGACCGTACCACCGCCGGCCCGCCGGGCACGCCACACCCCGCCGGCCCGCCCCCGCCGCAGGCCACGCCCGCAGCCCGGCCCGCCTGCGAGCACGTTGGGTCTGGCGCGCGATCCCCGCCGCCTCTAGAGTGGCGACCCGGAGGAGGGGGCAGGGGGTGTCCAGGCCAGCCTACGAGCGACGGAAGGAGTTCCCGATCATGGACTCCCTCCGCGGCCTGGGCGCGCTCGTCGTCCTGAGCGTCCACGCGACCACGCCCGCCCAGCTCGACCCGACCTCGACGCCGATGACGTTCATCACGTCGCTCGACGGCGTGGTCCCGATGTTCTTCGTGATGTCGGCGTTCCTGCTCTACCGGCCGTTCGTCGACGCCCACCTCGGCGGCCGGCCGATGCCGTGGGTCGGCGCCTACGCCTGGCGGCGCGTGCTGCGCATCATCCCCGGCTACTGGGTCGCGCTGACCATCTGCGCGCTCTGGCTCGGGCTGTCGAGCGTCTTCACGCTCGAGGGCCTCTTCACCTACTACGGCCTCGCGCAGGTCTACCGCGCCGAGACCTTCGACGGCGGCATCGGCCAGGCCTGGACGATCTGCATCGAGGCGGCCTTCTACCTCATGCTGCCGCTGTACGCGATCGCCATCCGGCGGCTGCTGCGCTCGCGGCCGGCCTGGCGGGTGCGCGGCGAGCTCGCCGGCGTCGCCGTGCTGTTCGGCATCTCGCTGCTCTACAACGCGGTCGTCCTCTCGCACGTCGGCGAGGTCACCCACGACAAGGCGCCGCTCGTCTCCGCCTACCCCGCCTTCCTCGATCACTTCGCGATCGGCATGGGGCTCGCGGTCCTCGACGTGCTCGTCGACCAGGGCAAGCTCCGCCTCGGGCGCCTGCTCGACTTCATCGAGCGCCACCCAGGCGCCTGCTGGGCCGTCGCCGGCGCCGCCATCGCGATCCAGGCGCGGGGGATCGGCCTCTACGAGGGCCCGATCACGGCGCGCGAGTGGTTCCTCCGCAACCTCCTCCACGGCGTGGTCGCCGCCTCGCTCGTCCTGCCGACGATCTTCGGGGACCACCGCCGGGGCGCGCTCCGCCGCTTCCTCGGCACGCCCGCGCTGCTGTGGCTGGGGATGGTCTCCTACGGCTTCTACCTCTACCACCTGGCCGTCCTCTCCCAGCTCGACCGCTCGGGCCTGACGGAGGCGCTCGGCGGCGGCTACGACGCCTGGGTCGTCTGGATCGCGCTCGGCGCCGCCGGAGCCGCGGCCTTCGCGGCGGTGAGCTGGTACCTGCTCGAGCGCCGCGCGATGGGGCTCATCAGGATCGTCTACCGCCGCCGGCGGGCCGCCCAGCCCGCGCCGGCCGGGGCGGGGCGCTAGCGCCCGAGCAGGCGGCCGAGCAGGCGGCGGCGCCGCGGCCGCTCCTCCGGGGCCCCGGCCGGCCGGTGGCGCGCGACGAGCTCCGCCAGCCAGGCGTCGAGCTCCTCCGGCTCGAGGAAGACGCGCTCGACCGCCTCGAACGTCCCCTCCCACCAGAACGCGACGACGCGCTCCTCCTCCGGCGCGGCCTCCCAGACCGAGCGCGGGAGGTGGAACTCCTCGCGGCCGTGGACGATGTGGTGCTTGAAGACGAACTCGAGCCGCCCGTCGCGCGCCTCGGTGAGCCAGTGGTGGTGGCCCCAGCCGACCCACGGGCCCTGGACGCCGTAGGTCTGCTCCTCCAGCCGCGACGGCACCTCGATGTAGCCGGCCTTCGCGACGCGGGCGAGCTCCTGGCAGACCCAGACCGGGTCGCGGACGTCCTCGAGCGTGTGCGAGCAGATGGCGAAGTCGAACATGTCGTCCTCGAACGGCCACGGCTCGCGCGCGCAGATGTCGCGGCAGACCCAGGTCTCGGCGCTGAAGCGCTCCTCGGCGCGGGCGGCCTCGCGGTCGTAGTCGTAGAGGCCGCGGGTCTCGTACGGCATGAGGTCGATGACCCAGTCGGCGCGCGGGAACGGCTTCGCCCAGCCGCCGACGTCGAGGACGAGGTCCTCGTCGCCCAGGCGCTCGAGGATCCGCTCGCGGCTGGCGCTCAGCACGGCAGCGACCGGCCCCCGACGGCGACGGCCATCACCAGATCTTCCAGGGCGGCCGCTCCTTGGCCCAGAGGTCGTTGAGCAGGACCGCGTCCTTGTAGGTGTCCATGCACTCCCAGAAGCCGGTGTGGCGGTAGGCGTAGAGCTGGCCGTCCCGCGCCAGGGCCTCGAGCGGGTCGCGCTCGAGCACGCTCGTCTCGTCGAGGTAGTCGAAGACGCCGGTCTCGAGGCAGAAGAAGCCGCCGTTGATCCAGTGCTCGGAGCGCGGCTTCTCGCGGAAGCCGGCGACCCGGCCGTCGCCGTCGAGCTCGGTGACGCCGAACTGGAGCTCGGGCCGGACGACCGTCATCGTCGCGAGCCCGCCGTAGCGCTCGTGGTGGGCGGCGAGCTCGTGGAGGTCGATGTCGGCGACGCCGTCGGCGTAGGTGAGGCAGAACGGGCCGTCGCCGACGCGGTCGCGGACCTTGTAGAGGCGCCCGCCGGTCGGCGTGTCGAGCCCGGTGTCGACGCTCTCGACCACGATCCCGTCGGGCCACTCGGTCTCCTCGACGAAGCGGTCGATCATCTCGCCGCGGTAGCCCGTGCAGAGGATGAACCGCTTCAGCCCCTGCGCGGCGTAGATCTGCATGACGTGCCACACGATCGGGTGGCCGCCGATCTCCACGAGCGGCTTGGGAATCGACTGCGTGTGCTCCTGCAACCGCGTCCCCCGCCCGCCGCAGAGGATCACGGCCGCCGTCATCCGCTCGAGTCCCATGGGCGCCGCGATTATGCAGCAGGTCCGCCGCGCCTCGCGACGATTGCCGCGTACCAGGCCCGCATCTGCGGCACCGACTTCGGCCGGTGGAGGCCCTTCCGCTCGACGACGGCGAAGCCCGCCGCGCGCGGCCAGGCCATGAGCGTCGCGAGGTTCGGGTACCACCAGTTGAACTCCTTGGCGAGCGGCTGGAACTCGCCGACCGGCCGGCGCGGGAAGCGGAGCGTCGCGGCGACCGAGAACGGCTCGAGCATGAGCAGCGCCCCGCCGGGGACGAGCGCGCCGTGGATGCGCTCGAGCGCGCGGACGGGGTCGCGCAGATGCAGCATGAGCGCGCCGCAGAAGGCGAAGTCGACGGGCCCGCCGATCGCCTCCGGGCTGAGGTCGTAGACGTCGCAGACCACGCGCCGCACGCCCGAGCCGAGCGCCTCGGCCGCCAGCCGGAAGCCGCGGCCGAGCTCGATGTCCCACTCGCGCGCCCGCCGCTCGAGCTGCGGGCGGTTGAGCGGCGGCCACTCGGCCGCGTCGATGGCGTCGACGTCGATGGCCACGACCTCGGCGCCGCGCCGCTCCAGCTCGAACGCCCAGAAGCCGTCGAAGGTGCCGACGTCGAGCGCCCGCCGGCCGGCGAGGTCGTCCGGCAGGATGCGCTCGGCGGTCCTGCGGAGGTCGACCTGGCCGGGCGTGAGCACGCCCGGCGCGAGCTCGATCGTGTGGTACCAGGCCGGGTTCGCCGCGACCGCGGCCCGCGCCGCCGCCACGCGGTCGCCCTCGGCCCGCGCCCCGTCTGCCGCCGTCCGCTCTGCCGCCAAGACGCGGGCGAGTCTAGATGGTCGCCTGCCCCCCGGCGCCGCCGGCCGCGGGCGCCGCCCTTGCCGCGTGCGCCAGAGGCGGGATCCCCCTCGACAAGGCCGCCTGGCCGCCCATACAATCGCCCTTCGCCCGGCTCGAGGCAGGGGAACGTCGCGAGCGGGCACGAGACACCCCAGACGGGAGGTTGGGGGAGATCAGCGATCTCGGATTCGGCGCCCAAGGCGCTGCGCAGGGGAAGCTGCCCGGTGTCGACACCGCGGGCCGGGTGAGGGAGCGCGCACGGCGTGACCGGCCGCGCCTGCGCAGCGTCGAGCTCGACGGGCTGCTCCAGCCCGGCTCGATCCTCACGCGACGGGACACCGTCCGCCGCTGGGCGCTCGCCTTCGCCGACGCGCTGTCGCTGTCGGCCGCGTTCGCGTTCGCGCTCGCGGTGACGAAGCCGGAGGGCGACGCGCCGCTCGCGTTCGCGCTCGTGCTGCTCCCCTGCTGGGTCCTGCTCAACAAGCTCATCGGCCTCTACGACCGGGACGCGAACCTCATCCACAAGTCGACGCTCGACGAGCTGCCGAAGCTCTGCCAGTCGCTCGTGCTCGGGACGGGGTTCGTGTTCCTGCTGGCGCCGCAGCTCCCGGTCCCCGAGCTCGGCCGCGCCGAGATCATCGCCTTCCTCGCGGCGGGCGTCGTGCTCGTCCCCTCGGCGCGCGCGACCGCGCGCCTGCTCGTCCGCCGGGCCTATCCGTGCGAGCGCTGCGCGATCGTCGGCTCCGGCGTCGTCGCGAGCCTCGTCGCGCGCAAGATCGCCGCGCACCCCGAGTACGGGGTCGAGGTCGTCGGCTTCATCGACGTCCCCCACCCCGGCGACCAGGGCGACGACGGCGGCATCGCCCACCTCGGCGACTTCGACCGCTTCGAGCAGATCTGCGCCGAGCACGGCATCGAGCGCGTGGTCATCGCGTTCTCGAGCCTCTCGCACGAGGCGCTGCTCGACGCCATCCGGATCAGCAAGCGGCTGAACATGAAGATCACGGTCGTGCCGCGGCTGTTCGAGGTCATCGGCCACGCCGTCGAGATCGACCAGCTCGAGGGGATGACGCTCATGGGCCTGCGCGGCTTCTCGCGCACGCGCTCCTCGCTCATGCTCAAGCGGGCGATCGACGTCGTCGGGGCCGGCGTCGGGCTCGTGCTGCTCAGCCCGCTCATGCTCGTCATCGCCGTCGCGATCAAGCTCTCCTCGCGCGGCCCGGTGCTCTTCCGCCAGTACCGCATCGGGCGCGGCAACAAGCCGTTCCAGATGCTGAAGTTCCGGACGATGGTCGACGGCGCCGATGAGCTGAAGGAGAGCCTCCTCCACCTCAACGAGGCGGAGGGACCGATGTTCAAGATCGCCGACGACCCGCGCATCACGCGCGTCGGGAAGTTCCTCCGGCGGACGAGCCTCGACGAGCTCCCGCAGCTCTGGAACGTGCTGCGGGGCGAGATGAGCCTCGTCGGGCCGCGGCCCCTCATCCCGTCCGAGGACGACCACGTCATCGGCTGGCACCGGGCGCGGCTCGAGCTCACCCCGGGGCTGACGGGCCCGTGGCAGGTGCTCGGGCGGACCGCCATCCCGTTCCAGGAGATGGTCAAGCTCGACTACCTCTACGTGTCCGACTGGTCCCTCTGGAACGACGTGAAGCTGCTCATCCAGACCGCGCCGGTCGTGATCCGCCAGCGCGGGCAGTGAGCATGCGCCCGCGCCTCCGCCTGCTCGCCTCCGTCGCCCGCGCCGCCGTGGAGCGGGGCCGGCGGGCGCCCCGGGGCGAGGCGGGCCCCTCCGACGCTCGCGCGCGGGACGCGATCACCGGGGCGGCCCAGCCGGCCGCTTCCGGCGCCCAGCCGCAGGACATGGCCGCCGGAGCGACGCAGCCCGCCACCCGGCCGCAGGACTCGGCCGCGGCCGGCCGGGAGGCGGAGGCCGGGGACGGCTCGGCCTGGCAGGCCCGCCCGGCGGGCGAGCCGGCGGCCGAGGCGCCAGCCGCGAGCGCCGGCGAGGCCGGCCAGGCGGGCGGCGAGCAGCGCGAGGGCGGCGAGCCGCCCGCCCCCGCCACGCCGGAGGCCCGCCCCACCGAGGCCGCCGGCGAGCCCGGCGCCGGCGAACCCGCGACCGGCGGCGAGGACCGCGGCGGCTGGAATCCCTTCGCGCGGCGCCGCGCCGCCGCGGAGCCCAGCCGGCCGGCGAGCGCCTGGCTGCGCGCCGAGCGCGCGCGGGCGCAGGAGCGCGCGCCGGTCGCGCCCGCGGCGGCGTGGAAGCGGCCCGACGACGCGGCGCCGAAGGCGCCCGTGCCGGCGGACCCCGCCCCCGCCTGGAAGCCCGCCACCGGCGGCGACGGCGAGGGGCCGCAGACGAGCGTCCTCGAGCCGAGCCCGCGCCCGCGGCGGCGCCGGGCACCCGCGCTCGCCGGGACCGCCGCCCTCATGCTCGTCGCGGCCGCGATCGGCGGCGCCATCGCCCTCCTCGGCCGCGACGGCGACGACGGGCCCGAGCGGCTCGTGGCCGGCGACGCGGCCGTGACGGAGGAGCACGGCGCGGCCGAGCGCGAGCGCGAGGCGGAGCGTCGCCGCGAGGCCGAGCGGCGGCGCGAGGCGCGGGAGCGCCGCGAGGCGCGCGAGCGGCGGGAGGCCCGCGAGCGCCGGCGCGAGGCGCGGGAGCGCCGCGAGGCCCGCAGGCGGCGCGCCGCGTCCCGCCGCTCGGGCAGCACGCCGGTCGCCGCTCGGCCCCGGCCGGCCCCGCAGACGACGCCGCCGGCGCCGCGCTCGTCGCCGCCGGCCCGCAGCGCGCCGACCCCCAGCCGGCCGGCGCCGGCCCGTCCCAGCCCGGCGCCGCTCGGCGAGCCGCCGCGGCGGGGGCCGACCGGCGGCTCGGACGGCGGCGCGCCGACCCAACCGGCGCCTGAGACCGACGAGCCCGGCAGACTTCCGGGGTGATGGCTCGCAGGCAGGGGTCGGTTCGCAGGCGCGCCCTCGTGCTCGGGGCGGCGGTCGCCTGCGCGGGCGCCTCGGCGCTGCCGGGCCTCGCGGCGGTCGTGGAGAACCGCACCGTGCGCGTCTCCGGCCCGGCCGGCGGGGTCGCCGACGGCGAGAGCGCGAACCCGGCGATCTCGAGCACCGGCCGGCTCGTCGCCTTCGACTCGAGCGCGACGAATATCACGCCCGACGACGGCAACGGCGCGGTCCGCGACGTCTTCACCTACGACCGCCAGACCGGCGAGCGGCTGCTCGTCTCGCGCGCGCCCGGCGGCGAGCCCGCCGACGGGCCGTCGCTCGACCCGGCGCTCGCCGGCCCGAGCCGGCGCGTCGCGTTCACCTCGGCGGCGACGAACCTCGTGCCCGGCGACACGAACGGGAAGGCCGACGTCTTCGTCCGCGAGGGCGCCGGGGAGATCGTCCGCGTCAGCGTCGCCTACGACGGGAGCGAGGCCAACGGCGACTCCTACCAGCCGGACATCTCCGCCGACGGGCGCTACGTCGTCTTCACCTCGACCGCCTCGAACCTCGTCCCCGGCGACACCAACGGCGTCGAGGACGTCTTCATCCGCGACCTCGTCGCGGGCACGACGCGCCGGGTGAGCGTGCGCGGCCGCGCCGGCCAGGCGAACGGGCGCTCCGGCACGCCCGCGATCAGCCCAGACGGCCGCTTCGTGACCTTCGAGTCGGAGGCGACGAACCTCCACGGTCGCGACCGCAACCGCGTCGCCGACGTCTTCCTCCGCGACGTCCGGGCGAACCGGACGGTCCGCGTCAGCAACGCCTGGAACGGCCGCCAGCAGAACCGGGCGGTCGCGGCGCCGTTCCGGATGGTGTCGGACGTCAGCCGCGGCGGCCGCTACGTCGTCTTCGAGTCCGACGCGACGAATCTCGTCCCGGGCGACACGAACCGCGACACCGACGTCTTCCTCGTCGACCGCAGGAAGAAGACGATCGAGCGGATCAGCGTGAGCACGCGCGGGCTCCAGGGCGACAACGACAGCTTCGCGCCGACGATCACGCCCGACGGCCGCTTCGTCGCCTTCCAGTCGTTCGCGAGCAATCTCGCCCCGAACGGCGCCGCGCGCGAGGACATCTTCGTCCACGACCGCCACCGCGGCGTGACCGTGCTCGGCTCGGTCTCGGCCACCGGCACCGCGCGCGGCCCGGAGCGGGCGCGCCAGCTCCTCCAGCAGCCGGCGCTCTCCGACAACGGCACCGTCGTGGCGTTCATCTCCGGCGCCGACAACCTCACGCCCGGCGACACGAACGGCCTCGTCGACGTCTTCGTCCGCGACCTCACCCCGCCGCACGGCACGCTCGCCGGCCCGGCGCCGCGGGCGATCGGGCCGAAGGCCGCGACGGTCGAGGTCGAGGGCGACGACCCGCAGGCCGGGCGGGCGGTCTGCCGCCTCGACGGCGGCCCACCGCGCGAGTGCGGCTACCCGCAGGTGCGCCTCCCGCGCAACCTCGCCGACGGCCCGCACCGGCTGGCGATCCACGTCGGCGGGCCCGGGATGCTCTTCGACCCGACGCCGATCCGCCTCCGCTACACCGTCGACCGCAGCCGGCCCGGCGTCGTGCTCGACCGCCCGGCGACGCCGATGCTCTCGTCGCTGACGACGATCAGCGGGCGCGCCGGCGACCGCGTGTCGGGCGTCGAGCGGGTCCTGGTCGCCGTCGTCGCGAGCCGCAACACCCGCACCTGCCGCGTCTACGACGGCCGCCGCTTCGTCAAGGCGCGGAGCTGCAAGGCGCGCCGCTACGTCGAGGCGACCGGCGCGCGCCGCTGGCGCCTGCGGCTGCGGCAGCGCCCGCACGGGCTCGTGTTCATCGAGGCGCGCGCCGTCGACCGCGCGGGGAACGTCAGCCCGCCCGACCGCCGCCTCGTCTTCGTCCGCTGACGCTCAGGCGCGCGAGCGCCGCCCGAGCGGGAAGAGCGTCGCGGCGAGCACGAGCGCCATGCCGGTGAGTGCCGGCATCTGCCAGTCCCAGTCGACGCCCGCGTGGACGGCCCAGACCGCGAACGCCGCCGTCGCGCCCGCCGCCTGGGCGCGGCTGAGCGCGCGCGGGCGCAGCCGTGCCCGCAGCGCGGCCGCCGCGACCGTCGCGAGGAAGAGCGCGAGCGCCGCCAGCCCGACGAGGCCGAGCTCGGAGAGCGTCTCGAGGTAGAGCGAGTGCGCGTCGCGCACCTTCTCGGTCACCTCGCGGTCCCGGATCCAGCGGTACTCGAACGACCCGGCCCCCTCGCCGATGAACGGCGAGGCGGCGAAGCCGTCGAGCGCGACGCCGTAGAGGTCGCTGCGCGTGCCGCGCACCGACGAGAGCCGCTCGCGGCCGCTGCCCGGCCCGGCGCCGGCCGCCATGAACTCGTCCCACTGGCGGTCGACGAAGTCGCGCGCGTCGACGACCGCCGCGCTCGCCCGCCGGTCGATCGCGTCGGCCTTCACGAGGTAGGCGCCGATCGCGACGAGGACAACCGCCCCGGCCGCCCACGGCGCGGCGGCGCGCGCCAGCCGCCGCAGGCTCCGCCACGCCGGCGCGAGGTCGCGCGGCACCCGGGCGGCCGCGACGGCCCCCTGCACGACCGCGGCGGCGAGCGCGAGCAGGGCGAGCAGCGGCGTGACTCGGTCGCCCGCAGCCTGCTGGCCGTCGCCGAGCGCGGGATCGTCGACGAGCGCGGGCTCGCCGGCGAGGAGGACGATCGCGAGCGCGATCGCGCCGCCCGTGATCGCGGCCGAGGTGACCAGCGGGCGGCGGCGCGGGGCGAAGAGGACGAGCACCAGCGCGCCGGCGGCGAGCGCCGCCCACGCCCCGCGCGAGAGGCTGAGGTAGAGCGCGGCGCCGACCGGCACGGCCGCGCCCGCGGCGAGCGCGCGCAGCCCCGCCCAGGCCGAGCGGTCGGCGGCGAGCGCGACCGCGAGCACGAGCCCCATCGCGGCCCAGGCGCCGAGCGCGTTCCAGTAGCCGAGCGGATAGGAGAGCCGGTAGGGGTCGGGGTTCAGCCCGGTCGGGGACGTGGCGATGAGGTCGGGGTGGAGGCGACTCACCAGCGCCCCGACCGCGACGGCGACGATCGCCGCGAACAGCGCCCAGAGCAGGATGCGCGCGAGCCGGCCCGACCCGGCGGCGAGCAGGCCGAGGCCGAAGATCCCGACGTAGGCGAGCGCGCGGTCGAAGTCCTCCATCGCCGTGATCGGGTTCTCCGACCAGACGCGGGAGAGGCCGATCCAGCCGGCGAAGGCGGCGAGCGCGCCGAGGGCGAGCAGCGCCTCGCTCGCGACGAGGTAGTGCGGCCGGCGCAGGACGAGCAGCACGCCGGCGACGGCGAAGGCGATCCCGCCGGCGAGGAGGTGCTCGGCCGGGAAGTATCCTCCGGTCCGCCATGCCAGCCAGACGAGGATGGCGACGGCGGCGGCGCCGCAGAGCGCGGAGGGGAGCGCGCGCGTGACGGCCGAGCGGCGCCGGCGGGCCTCCGGGCGCGGACTCTCGACGGCGCTAGCCGCCATCGCGCTCGCTCTCGCGGCCGGCGTGGCCGCCGCCTACCTCCTCCTCCAGCGCGAGGACGCCGCGACGCTCGCGCGCGCGAACGCGCGCGGCACCGCGGGCGACGCCGCCGGCGCGCTGGCGGAGGCGCGTCGCGTCTCGCGCCCGCCCGCCGCGGAGCGCGCCCGGCTCACCGAGGCGTACGCGCTCGTCGGCCTCGGGCGGCTGAGCGCCGCGGAGCGCGCCTTCGCCCGGGCGGCGGACGCCGACCCGCGCAACTGGGTGATCTGGCGCGACTGGGCGCGCGTCCAGCTCGCCCTCGGCCGTCGGAAGCAAGCCGGCGAGACGATGGCGCGCGCGAAGGCGCTCAACCCGCGGATGTCGCTTCCGCCGGGCTTCCATGCCGCGCCGCGGCGCGGCGGCCGCTAGGCGGTCGCCGCGAGGCGCCGCCGCGCGACCTCCACGACGAGCCCGGCCGCGACGAGCGCGAGCGCGATCCAGACGAGCGTGCCGAGGTCGGAGCCGGTGAACGGCAGCGAGCCGCCGCGCGCCTTCGGCGCGGTCACGCCCGGCTCGACCCGGGCGCCGACCTGACCGCCGGGCTCCGCCTGGGCGGCGACCTGGTCGCCGGTCGCCCGCTCGCCGGCGACCTCCTCGGCGTCGGGGTTGCCGCGCTCCCGGGACGGAGTCGAGGTCGGGGTCACCTCGCCGCCGACCTGGGGCGGCGGCGCCGGGGCGTCCGGCGTCGTGTACTGGTCGCCCGGCGCCTGCGCCGGCGTGAACGGCGCGGCGCGGCCGGCCAGCGTGTCGGCGCTCGCCGCCGCCGCGAAGAGGGTGGTCGCCAGGATGGCCCCCGCCAGGGCCGTGATCGTGCGTCGAATCATTCCCCTGCTCCGTCCGAGAACGCGTCCCGCGGTGCCGACGATACCCGGCCGGGACGGACTTGTCACCTGGGAGGTGGCACGAGAACGTCCCTCGATCGCCCCTATAGGGGCTGGCGAGGGACGTTCTCGTGTCCTGCGCGAGGCGGTCGAGGCCGCCCCGGCGGCCGGGTCAGGCGAGGCCCTCGGCCTCGTACTCGCGCAGGAAGCCCTCGAAGAGGCGGCGGTGCTGCTCCTCGTCGCGGAGGATGTCGATGACCATGTCCTGCGTGACGAGATCCTTGTCGTCGCAGAACTCGATGATCTGGTTGTAGAGGTCGATCGCCTTCGTCTCCGCCTCGATGACGCCGCGGATGACGTGGACGATGTCGGTCTGGCGCTCGGGCGGCTGGAGGTAGTGCTGCTCGGCGGTGAACTCGAGCGAGCCCGGGACGACCCCGTAGAGCTCCTTGATCCGCTCGCCGAACTGGCGGGCGTGCCCGAGCTCCTCCTGGATGTCCTCCTCGAGCGACTCGATGACCTCCTGGGCGCGGACGCCGTCGGGGTTGATCGAGTTCGCCATGTAGCTCATGACGGTCTCGATCTCCATCCAGTACGCCTTCTCGAGCAGCTTGATGATCGCCTCGCGATCCCCGGCGCGGTCTTTGCTGAGGATCCCGTCGGAGGGGACTGTGGTTGCCATGCCGGACGGGTACCCGGCACCTTCCGGGGCTAACCTGCGCCGATGGACCCCGCCGACCGCACGCTCCGCGCCGAGGGCGTGGAGGCGATGCCGGCGGGGCTGTGGGAGCGGCTGCGCGCCCGCCCCGAGCGCGCCCCGGAGCTGCTCGCGCTCGCCGCCGCCGAGCGCTTCGCCGCGCCGGCGGCCCGCTGGGTCGAGCTCCACGGGACGGGCGCGCGCTCGGCCCGGCTCGCCCGCCGCAAGCACGCGCGCCTGTCGACGCTCGAGGGCGCCGCGCTCGGCATCGGCGGCTGGGTGACGGCGGCCGCCGACCTCGCCGCGCTCGTCTGGATCCAGAGCCGGATGGTCTTCTTCATCGCCGCCGCGTACGGCTTCGAGCCCGGCCACCCGATGCGCCCCGCGGAGCTGCTCGCCCTCCAGGACGTCTACGAGACGCCCGCGGAGGCGCGCGCGGCGCTCGACGGGCTCGGCGCGCCGCTGGCGTGGCGGCTGGTGGAGCGCGGGCTGAGCTCGGGCGGCGACGAGCAGCTCGCGCGGAAGCTGCTCCTGCTCACGGGCCGGCGGCTCGCGCGCAAGGGCGCGCTGCGCCTCATCCCCCTGCTCGCCTCGCCGATCAACGCCCGCCGCCAACCGCGCGGCGACGAACGCGCTCGCCCTGCGGGCGCTCCGCTACTACGGCGGCGAGCACGAGAACGTCCAACACCGGCCCCTATAGGGGCCATTGCTGGACGTTCTTCAGGCGCGGCCGTAGACGGGGATCGCGGCGCCGCTCGTCACCGCCGCGTCGCGGGAGACGAGGAAGCGGACGACCTTCGCGATCTCCTCCGGCGGCACCCACGTGCCGTGGTCGGCGTCGGGCGAGGCGGCGCGGTTGGCCGGCGTGTCGATGACGCTCGGCAGGATCGCGTTGCAGCGCACGCCGGTCGCGCGCCACTCCGCGTCGAGCGCCTTGATGAAGCCGAGCACCGCGGCCTTCGCGGTCGCGTACGTCACCCCGCCGGGGAACGGCCGCAGCGCCGCCCGGGCGGAGACGCAGACGAAGGCGCCCTCCCGCTCGGCCAGGCGCGGCAGCGCGGCGCGCGCGAGCAGGAACGCCGGGCGGAGGTTGAGCCGCAGCATCGCGTCGAGATCGTCGGGGCCGGTCTCGTGGATCCGCGGCCCGGACTTGAACCCGCCGACGAGGTTGACGACCGCGTCGAGGTCCTCGACCGCGGCAACCGCGGCCTCGGCCTGGTCCGGGTCGAAGAGGTCGGCGCGGACGAGCGTCAGGTTCTCGCGGCCCCCGAGCCGGCCGCGCTCGGCGTCGGCGACCCAGGTCGCCCAGACGCGGCGCCCGCTGCGCAGCAGCTCGTCGACGACGGCCACCCCGAGGGCGCCGGTCCCGCCGGCCACGAGCACGCCTCCGTCGGACATCGAACGGAACGCTAGCGCGGGGGCTGGGACGCGGGGCGGGCCGGCGCGGCGCCGCGCGGGCCGAGCCGTCCGCCCCTCGCACTACCGTCCGGACTCCCATGGAGCAGACCGCCCTCGCCATCGAGAAGGTCTTCGTCAGGGACCTCGCGGACGGCCAGGCGGTCGACGCCGTCTTCCTCGTGCGCGAGCGGACGCGGCGGACGAAGCGCAACGGCGAGCCGTTCCTCAAGCTCCGGCTCGGCGACGTCTCCGGCTCGCTCGAGGCGGTCGTCTGGGACGTCACCCCCGACGTCGAGGAGGCGTGCGCGCCCGGCGCGGTCCTGCGCGTGCGCGGCACCTACGAGGTCGACCCCACCTACGGCGGGACGCTCACGATCCGGGCGCTGCGGCAGGCGCGCGAGGGCGAGTACGACGAGCGGGACCTCCACGACGGCCCGCCGATCCCGTTCGAGCAGATGGTCCAGTCGCTGCGGGCGCTGATCGCGACCGTCCAGGACCCGCATCTGCGCCGCCTGCTGGAGACCGTCTTCGACCCCGAGTCGGAGACGTGGCGGCGCTTCTCGGTCGCCCCGGCGGCGAAGCGCTACCACCAGGCCTACCGCCACGGCCTGCTCGAGCACAGCCTCTCGGTGGCCGAGGGGGTGAGCGCGATGTCGGCGACCTTCCCCGGCATCGACCGCGACGTCGCCGTCACGGGCGCGCTGCTCCACGACATCGGCAAGATCGACGCCTATGCCGACGAGGGCGGCTGCTTCGACCTCACCGACCTCGGCAAGCTCTGTGGCGAGATCCCGCTCGGCTACTACCGCGTCCGCCGCCTCATCGAGGACATGCCCGGCTTCCCGGAGGAGACCGCGCAGGCGGTCCTCCACATCATCCTCAGCCACCACGGCCAGCTCGAGCACGGCTCGCCGGTGACCCCCTGCACGCGCGAGGCGACGCTCGTCCACATGATCGACAACCTCGGCGGCCGGCTGGGGAGCTTCGACCGGCTCGAGAAGGAGCTCGGCGAGGGCGAGCGCTGGTCGGGCTTCGACCGCGCGCTGTCGGGCTCGGCCTACTTCAGCAAGCGGACGGCCGCCTGAGCCGGCCCCCGGAGCGCGCGCGGGCGCCCATCAGGGGTCACGGATCCCCGCAACGAGCGGGTTCATCCTGCTCGGCGGCCCCTCGCGGGGTCGTATGCTGGGCCGGACCGTGGCCAAGGACACCGAGAAGCTCATCCGGCAGCTTTCGCTGATCTCGTTCCTCATGGCGGAGCGACGGCCGGTGACCGCGCTCGAGATCAAGCGCGAGGTCGAGGGCTACTCCGCCATGAACGACGACGCCTTCGCGCGCCGCTTCTACGCCGACCGCGCCGAGCTCGAGTCGCTCGGCATCGAGCTGAAGGTCGAGAAGCCGGCGGAGGGCTACTACGAGGCCGAGAACTACTCGCTGCCGCCCGAGAACTTCTACCTCCCCGCGATCGAGTTCACCGACGAGGAGCTCGGCGCGCTGCGGACCGCGCTCTCGCTGCTCGACGGCGAGTTCGCCTACGCCGAGCCGCTGCGGCTCGCGCTCCAGCAGCTCTCCTGGGGCAAGCCGTCGCCGCTCGCGGCGCCGGAGCACCGCTCGGTCGCCCTCGCGGTCACGGCGGGCGCCGGCGGCCGGGAGCTCTCGCAGCGGCTGTCGAAGATCGAGACGGCGATCTTCCGCCGCAAGACGATCGTCTTCGACTACTACACGATGAGCCGCGACGTGGAGGAGCGGCGGAAGGTCGACCCCTACCACCTCCTCTTCCAGGGCGGGCAGTTCTACCTCGTCGGCTGGTCGCACGAGCGCCAGGCGATGCGCGTCTTCCGCCTCTCGCGCATCCGCGGCAAGGTCTCGTACGCCACGAAGGCCGAGCACGACTTCACGCGCAAGGAGGACTTCGACCCGCGCGAGTACGCCAACCGCACGCCGTGGCAGTTCGGCGAGACGGAGGGGACCGCGCAGATCTGGCTGTCGGACCGCATCGACTGGCTCGTCACCCGCCACTTCGGCCACGCCGGCACGACGCGGCCGGCCGAGGACGGCGACGGCGTGATCTTCGAGACCGAGTACGCCGACGCCCGCCAGATGGTCGCCTGGGTGCTCGGCCTCGGCGAGCGCGCCCGCATCCTCGGCCCGCCCGAGCTCGCCGAGGAGGCCGAGCGGCGGCTGCGGCTCGTCGTCGAGCGCCACTCGGAGGGCCCGGAGCTCGCGCGCGTCGTGCGCCGCCCGCCCGCCGACGAGGAGCCGGAGGAGGGCGGCGGGGACGGCAAGCGCGAGACGCCGATCCGCCCCGAGCGCTTCGCGCGGCTGGTCACGCTCGCCGGGATCCTCATCCACGCCGCCCGCGACGGCGACAAGCTCGACGTGCGCGAGCTGTGCGAGAACCTCCAGGTCAGCGAGGACGAGCTGCGCGAGGACATCGACGTCCTCAACGTCGTGAACTTCGGCGGCGGCAGCTACGTCCTCTACGCCGAGATCCAGGGCGACTCGATCGAGGTCGACCCCGAGCCCTACGGCGACAACTTCGCCGAGCCGGCGCGGCTGCTACCGCTGGAGGCGAAGGCGCTGATCGCCGCGATCGACCTCATCGGCGAGCACCTGCCGGAGGGCTCGCTCACGAGCGCGCGCGAGAAGATCGTCGCGGCGCTCGGCCAGGACCCCGCCCAGGACGGCCTCCAGATCACGACGGCGCGGGGCGACGACTCGGAGATCGCGCGCGCGGTCAGCCAGGCGATCGCCGAGCGGCGCATCCTCGAGATCGACTACTACAAGGAGAACGAGGACGAGTTCGCCCGCCGGCGGGTCGAGCCCTACCAGCTCCTCAACGGCCGCGAGGGCTGGTACGTCCACGCCTGGGACCTCGACCGCGAGGCGCCGCGCAGCTTCCGCCTCGACCGCATCCGCTCGGTCGACGTCACCGACGAGGAGTTCGAGCCGCGCCCCGGCGTCCAGCCCGACGTCCACGGCTGGCCGCGGACCGGCGAGGTCGAGCAGGCGCGCACGGCGCGCGTGTGGATCTCGCCCGACCGGGCGCGCTGGGCGCGCGAGGACCGGCGCGTCGTCGAGGAGCTCGCCGACGGCGCCGTGATCGTCGAGCTGTCGTTCGCCGGCGAGGAGTGGCTCACGCGCGAGATCCTCAAGGAGGCCGGCGACGCAGCCGTGCTCGAGCCCGAGGACGCCCGCAAGGCGGTGCTCGAGGCCGCCGAGTCGCTGCTCGGCGCGGTCACGAGCTGAGCGGCATGCGACAATCGCGGCGTGGCAGGCCGGCCTGTCGCGCGAGCGTCCTGCGGGGCGCTCGCGCGCGTTCGGGGTAGGCTTCCCCGCCGATGCCCTCCCGCCGCGATCTCATCCGCATGAGCGAGGAAGAGGTCGCCTCCTACCTCGCCGCCCAGAAGACCGTCATCGTCGCGACGATGGGCCCGCGCGGCCGCCCGCACCTCATGCCGCTGTGGTACGTGCCGGACGGGCTCACGCTGCGCTGCTGGACGTACGCGAAGTCGCAGAAGGCGAAGAACCTCGAGCGCGACCCGCGCGCGACGCTCCAGGTCGAGGACGGCGTCGAGTACCACGAGCTGCGCGGCGTCATGCTCGAGTGCGACGTCGAGCTCATCCGCGACGTCGAGCAGGTCACCGAGATCGGCCTCGCGCTCGCCGAGCGCTACAGCGGCGGGGCGCCGGAGGCGAAGGAGGTGTTCGCCCAGCAGGCGCCGAAGCGGGTCGGCATGGTGTTCACGCCCACGCGCATCATCAGCTGGGACCACCGCAAGCTCGGCGGCGTCTACTGACATGGAGCGGCTCAAGGGCCTGATCCTCTCCGGCGGCAAGGGCACCCGCCTGCGCCCGCTCACCCACACGAGCGCGAAGCAGCTCGTGCCGGTCGCGAACAAGCCGGTGCTCTTCTACGGCATCGAGGCGATGGCGGCCGCCGGCATCGAGGACGTCGGCATCATCATCGCGCCGGAGACCGGCGACGAGATCCGCGCCGCCGCCGGCGACGGCGAGCGCTTCGGCGTGCGGATCACCTATATCGTCCAGGACGAGCCGCGCGGCCTCGCCCACGCCGTGCTGACGGCGGAGGAGTTCCTCGGCGACGCGCCGTTCGTCATGTACCTCGGCGACAACCTCCTGCGCGACGGGATCACCGACCTCGTCGCGACCTTCCGCGCCGAGGAGCCGGACGCGCTCATCCTCCTCACCCCGGTGCCGGACCCCGAGCACTACGGGGTCGCCGAGCTCAGCGACGGGCGCGTGTCGCGGCTGGTGGAGAAGCCGAAGGAGCCGGCGACGAACCTCGCGCTCGTCGGGGTCTACATGTTCACGCCCGCGATCTTCGGCGCGGCGCGCGCGATCAAGCCTTCCTGGCGCGACGAGCTGGAGATCACCGACGCGATCCAGCACCTCGTCGACGCCGGCCTGCGCGTCGACCCGCACATCGTCCACGGCTGGTGGAAGGACACCGGCCAGGTCGACGACATGCTCGAGGCCAACCGGCTCATCCTCGACGACATCGCCGAGCGCTGCGACGGCGAGCTGGTGGACTCGCGCGTCGAGGGGCGCGTCGTGATCGAGGCGGGGGCGCGGCTGGAGCGGGCGACCGTCCGCGGGCCGGCGATCATCGGCGCCAACAGCCGGATCACCGACGCCTACATCGGCCCCTACACCGCGATCGCCGAGGACTGCGTCATCGAGCGGGCCGAGATCGAGCACTCGATCGTCATGCGCGGCTCGTCGATCAGCGACCTCGAGGGCCGCGTCGAGGCGAGCCTGATCGGCAAGGACGTCCGCATCGGCCGCGGGCCGCAGGTGCCGCGCGCCTACCGCTTCGTCGTCGGCGACAGCTCCGAGATCGAGATCCTCTGATGCGGCTGCTCGTCTGCGGAGCCAACGGGATGCTCGGGACCGACGTCGTCCGCGCGGCGGGCCTCGCCGGCCACGAGGTCGTGGCGGCCGGCCACGCCGAGCTCGACGTCTGCGACGCCGAGGCGGTGCGCGAGCGGATCGCCCAGGAGCGGCCCGGCGCGGTCGTCAACTGCGCGGCCTGGACCGACGTCGACGGCGCCGAGGCCGACCCCGAGGGCGCGCTGGCGGTGAACCGCGACGGGGCGCGCAACGTCGCGGCCGCGGCGGCCGCGGTGGGCGCGCCGGTCCTCTACGTCTCGACCGACTACGTCTTCGACGGGACGAAGGAGGGCGCCTACGTCGAGTCCGACCCCGTCGCGCCGCTGTCGGCCTACGGCAAGAGCAAGCTCGCCGGCGAGGAGGCGACCGCCGCCGTCAACGCCCGCCACTGGATCGTGCGGACCTCGTGGCTGTTCGGCACCGCCGGGCGAAACTTCGTCGAGACGATGCTCCGCCTCTGCGCCGAGCGGGGCGAGGTGACCGTCGTCGACGACCAGGTCGGCTGCCCGACCTACACGCCCCACCTCGCCGACGCGATCGTCCGCCTGGTCGAGGGGGAGGCGTGGGGCGTCCACCACGTCTCCGGCTCGGGCTCGTGCTCGTGGTTCGAGTTCGCGCGCGAGATCTTCCGCCAGGCGGGCGCCGACTGCCGCGTGACGCCGTGCACGACCGAGGAGACCGGCCGGCCGGCCCCGCGCCCGCGCAACTCGGTGCTCGCCAGCGAGCGCGCCGACACCCCCGTGCTCCCGGACTGGCGCGAAGGGCTGCACGCCTACCTCGCGGAGAGGGTCGCGGCATGAGGCTGCTCGTCACCGGCGCCGCCGGCTTCATCGGCTCGACCTACGTCCGCGTGGTGCTCGAGGAGCGCCCGGACGACGAGATCGTCGTGCTCGACAAGCTCACCTACGCGGGGCGGCGGGAGAACCTCGCCGAGGTCGAGGACCGGATCACCTTCGTGGAGGGCGCGATCGAGGACCCCCAGGTCGTGCGCGAGGCGATGGAGGGCTGCGACGCGGTCGTGAACTTCGCCGCCGAGTCGCACGTCGACCGCTCGATCGCCGGCCAGGACGTCTTCGCGATCACGCACGTCATCGGGACCGGGGTGTTGCTCGACGCCGCGCGCGAGCTCGGGGTGGCGCGCTACCTGCAGGTCTCCACCGACGAGGTCTACGGCTCGATCACGGAGGGCTCGTTCACCGAGGAATCGCCGCTGCGCCCCTCCTCGCCGTACAGCGCGACGAAGGCGGCCGGCGACCTGCTCGTCTGCGCCCACGTCCACACCTACGGGCTCGAGGCGGTGATCTGCCGCGGCTCGAACAACTACGGTCCGCGCCAGTACCCGGAGAAGCTCATCCCGCTCATGATCCTCAACGCCCTCCACGGCGACCACCTGCCCGTCTACGGCGACGGCCGCCAGGTGCGCAACTGGCTCTACGTCGAGGACTTCGCGCGTGCGATCGACCTCGTGCTGCGCGAGGGCAGGCCGGGCGAGGTCTACAACGTCGGCGGGCCGGACGAGAAGGAGAACATCGAGGTCGTGCGGCGGATCGTCGAGCTCGTCGGCGCCGACGAGTCGCTCATCGAGCACGTCCGCGACCGCCCGGGCCACGACTTCCGCTACTCGCTGCGCTCCGACAAGGTCCAGGCGCTCGGCTGGCGGGCGCGCGTCCGCTTCGACGAGGGGCTCGAGCGGACGGTGCAGTGGTACCGCGACAACGCCTGGTGGTGGGAGCCGATCCGCTCCGGCGAGTACCGCGAGTACTACGAGCGTCAGTACGGGCGCAAGCTCGGCGAGCGCCAGGCGGGCTGAGGCCGGGCCCGCGCCCGCCCGTCGCCGCGCACCCGCTGACACCCGCGCCACACTTCTCGGACGTGACCTCGCTGCTGGCCCAGCACCTCATCGTGCTCGTGCTCGCGCTCACCGGCCTGGCCGAGCGCGAGGCCGAGCAGGCGAAGGCGCGCGACGACCTGCGCCCGGTCGCCGCGCGCGTCGAGCGCGGCCGCCGCGAGGGGCTGTTCGGCGGCGCGCCGATCGCGCTGCCGGCGCGGCCGCCGGTCGCCGCCGGCACGCCGACGGACGGGCGGCTCGTGCGCGGCATCCGCATCCCCGCGGAGGGCCCGCTCTTCTTCACCTGGGACGACGTGCTGCAGCGCAAGCCCAATCGCTCCTGGCGGCGCTACGGCACGGCGCGGTTGCTCGCGACGATCGACCGCGTGCTCGCCGCCTACCACCGCCGCAACCCGGACGCCCCGCGCGTGGCGATCGGCGACCTCAGCCGCCCGCGCGGCGGCGACTTCGGGCCGCGCTTCGGCGGCCTCGGCCACGCCTCGCACCAGAACGGGCTCGACGTCGACATCTACTACCCGCGCAGGGACCGGCGCGAGCTGGCGCCGAAGCGCCCGTCGCAGATCGACCGCCGGCTCGCGCAGGAGCTCGTCGACCTCTTCGCCGCCGAGGAGGGCGTGCAGTATGTGTTCGTCGGTCCCCGCACCGGGCTGCGCGGCCCGCGCGGGATCGTCCAGCAGCTCGTCCACCACGACGACCACCTCCATGTCCGAGTCCGCTGAGATCAACGTCCCCGCGCTCGAGCTGCGCGGCCTGACCAAGCGATACGACGACGGCACGGTCGCGCTCGAGGGCTTCGACCTCACCGTCCCCGCCGGGAGCTTCTTCGGCCTGCTCGGCCCCAACGGCGCGGGCAAGACGACGCTCATCTCCGCCGTCTGCAACCTCATCCGGATCACCTCGGGCGAGGTGCTCGTCTTCGGCGAGCCGGCGAGCTCGCTGCGCGCGCGGCGCTGGGTCGGGCTCGCCGAGCAGGACGTCAACCTCGACCGCTTCCTCACCGTGCGCGAGACGCTCGTCTACCACGGCGGCTGGTTCGGGATGCCCAAGAAGGAGGCGGAGGAGCGGGCGGACGAGATGATCGACGTCTTCGACCTGCGCGCGAAGGCGAACGTCCGCACGACGAAGCTCTCCGGCGGCATGCGCCGCCGGCTCCTGCTCGCCCGCGCGCTCATGCACCATCCGCGGCTCGTCATCCTCGACGAGCCGACGGCCGGGGTCGACTTCGAGCTGCGCCTGGAGCTGTGGAGCTACATCCGCAAGCTGCACGAGCGCGGCACGACGATCCTCCTCACCACGCACTACCTCGAGGAGGCCGAGGAGCTGTGCGAGGAGATCGCGCTCATCCGCGGCGGGCACCTCGTCGCACGCGACACCGCCGACGGGCTGCGCGAGCACTACGGGGTCGACTCGCTCGCCGACGTCTACGTGAAGGCGATCCACGAATGACCGACCGCGCCGAGCAGCTCAACGGCTACCCCGGGCTCTACTGGCTCGCCCGCCGCGAGATCCTCCGCGTGGCGAAGGTGTGGAGCCAGACGATCCTGGCGCCGATCGTCTCGTCGCTGCTCTTCATCCTCGTCTTCGGCCTCTCGCTGAGCGGGCGGATCCGCCACCAGTTCGACGGGGTCGAGTACGAGGTCTTCATCGTGCCGGGGCTCATCGCGATGGCGATGGTCCAGGCCGCCTACAACAACAACGCCTCGACGATCTTCCAGGCGCGCGCCGACCGCTACATCCACGACGTCCTGTCGGCGCCGATGCACGCGTGGCAGATGAACCTCGGCTACAACGTCGGCGGGATCGTCCGCGCGCTCGTCATCGGCGTCGCGCTGCTCGCGCTCGCCGCGCCGCTCACGGGCGTCCCGGTCGAGCGGCCGTTCGCGCTCATCGCCGCGACGCTGCTCGGGCTGGTGCTCTTCGCCGCGCTCGGGACGGTCGTCGGGATCTACGCCGAGACGTGGGACCACACGTCGTTCATCTCCAACATCGTGATCCTCCCGCTCACCTTCGTCGGCGGCGTCTTCTACTCCGTCGACGTGCTCCCCTCGCCGTGGGAGGAGCTCTCCCACGTCAACCCGATCTTCTACATCGTCAACGCCGTCCGCTACGGGTTCCTCGGCACGAGCGACGTGAGCATCTGGCTCTGCCTCGGCGTGACGGCGGCGCTCGCCGTGCCGGTGTACGCGTGGTCGCACTGGCTGTTCGCCAGCGGCCGTAGGCTGAAGGCGTGAGCGCCGCGGCCGACCGCCTCGCCGTGCTCGAGGCCGAGATCGTCCGCTGCCGCCGCTGCCCGCGCCTGGTGGAATGGCGCGAGCGCGTGGCGCGCGAGAAGCGCGCCGCCTTCCGCGACGAGGAGTACTGGGGGCGGCCCGTCCCCGGCTTCGGCGACCCGGCCGCGCCCGTCTACCTGCTCGGCCTCGCCCCCGCCGCCCACGGCGGCAACCGGACCGGCCGCGTCTTCACCGGCGACCGCTCCGGCGACTGGCTGTTCGCGGCGCTCTGGCGGACGGGGTTCGCCAGCCGGCCGACGTCCCGCCGGCGCGACGACGGCCTGCGCCTCGACGGGGCCTTCATCGCCGCCGCCGTCCGCTGCGCGCCGCCCGCGAACCGGCCGACGCCGGCCGAGCGCGACAACTGCCTCCCCTACGCCGCCGCCGAGCTCGAGCTCATCCGCCCGAAGGTGATCGTCTGCCTCGGCCAGTTCGCCTGGGACGCCGCCTGCCGCCTGCTCTCCCTGCGCCCGAAGCCGCGCTTCGCCCACGGCGCCGAGCACCGCGTCGAGGGCGGGCCGGTCCTGCTCGGCACCTACCACCCCAGCCAGCAGAACACCTTCACCGGCCGCCTCACCGAGGAGATGCTCGACGCGGTGCTCGCGCGGGCGCGGGAGCTCGCCGGCCTTCCGCTCCGGCCCTGAGCGGGGGCGCGCACGGCCACCCATGAGCCGGCGTGGTCGCACGGCCGTGCGGCGATACGCTGAGCGGTCATGCCGCTTTCCGGGTTCACCCCGCAGGTCCGCGAGTGGTTCACGCGCGCGTTCGCCGAGCCGACGCCCGCCCAGGCGCAGGCGTGGCCGCGCATCGCCGCGGGCGACCACGTCCTGCTCTCGGCCCCGACGGGGTCGGGCAAGACGCTCGCGGCGTTCCTGTGGGGGCTCGACCGGCTCGTCGCCGAGCCCGCCGAGCCGCGGCGGACCCGGCTCGTCTACGTCTCGCCGCTGAAGGCGCTCTCCTACGACGTCGAGCGCAACCTGCGCGCGCCGCTGAAGGGGATCGGCGGCGACGTCACCGTCGCGATCCGCACCGGCGACACGCCGCAGAAGGACCGCGCGGCGATGCAGCGCAAGCCGCCGGACATCCTCATCACGACGCCGGAGTCGCTCTACCTCATGCTCACCTCCCGGGCGCGGGAGATCCTCACCGGCGTCGAGTGGGTGATCGTCGACGAGATCCACGCGGTCGCCCAGACCAAGCGCGGCGCCCACCTCGCGCTCACGCTCGAGCGGCTCGAGCACCTCGCCGGGCGGCCGATCCAGCGGATCGGCCTGTCGGCGACGCAGCGCCCGCTCGAGGAGGTCGGCCGCTTCCTCGTCGGCCCCGAGCGCGAGTGCACGATCGTCGACGCGGGCGTGCGCAAGCCGCTCGACCTCGAGATCCGCGTCCCCGTCGAGGACATGGCCGAGCCAGGCCCGCCCGACGTCGTCGACCCCGCGGTCGGCGGGATGGGGACGGCCGCCGGCGGTGGCGACCTCGTCGGCACCGGCCTCGGCGAGCCGGCGGGCGGGTCGCGCTCGATCTGGCCGGCGATCTACCCGGAGCTGCTGCGGCTGGTACGCGAGCACCGCTCGACGATCATCTTCGTCAACAACCGCCGCGGCGCCGAGCGGCTGGCGGCGCGGCTCAACGAGCTCGCCGAGGAGGACATCGCGCGCGCCCACCACGGCTCGCTCGCGCGCGAGGAGCGGCTCGTCGTCGAGGAGATGCTCAAGTCGGGCGAGCTGCCGTGCCTCGTCGCCACCAGCTCGCTCGAGCTGGGCATCGACATGGGCGCCGTCGACCTCGTCCTCCAGGTCGAGTCGCCGAAGTCGGTCACCCGCGGCCTGCAGCGGATCGGCCGCGCCGGCCACGGCGTCGGCGAGGTCTCCAAGGGCCGGATCTTCCCGAAGTTCCGCGCCGACCTGCTCGAGTGCGCGGTCGTCGCCAAGCGGATGCGCGACGGCGAGATCGAGGAGACCGTCGTCCCGCGCAACCCGCTCGACGTGCTCGCCCAGCAGATCGTCGCGATGGCCGCCTCGCGCGAGGAGTGGCCGGTGGGCGAGCTGCACGAGCTCGTCCGGCGCGCCTACCCGTTCGCCCAGCTCTCGCGCGAGCTGCTCGACAGCGTCCTCGACATGCTCGACGGGCGCTACCCCTCCGAGGAGTTCGCCGAGCTGCGCCCGCGCATCGTCTGGGACCGCGTCCGCGACGTCATCCGCGCCCGCCGCGGCGCGCTCCAGCTCGCGGTCACGAACGCCGGGACGATCCCCGACCGCGGCCTCTACGGCGTCCACCTCCCCGACGGCCGCCGCGTCGGCGAGCTCGACGAGGAGATGGTCTACGAGGCGCGCCCGGGCCAGACGTTCCTGCTCGGCGCGTCGTCGTGGCGGATCGAGGAGATCACGCGCGACCGCGTCATCGTCACGCCCGCCCCCGGCGCGCCGGGCGCGATCCCCTTCTGGCGCGGCGACTCGATCGGCCGCCCCGCCGAGCTCGGGCTGGCGATCGGGCGCTTCGCACGCGAGGCGGTGGACCGCGAGCCGGAGGAGCTGGCCAAGGAGTACGACCTCGACCCGCGCGCGGCGCGCAACCTCGTCGCCTACCTGCGCGAGCAGCGCGAGGCGACGCGCGTCGTGCCCTCGGACCGGACCGTCGTCGTCGAGCGCTTTCGCGACGAGATCGGCGACTGGCGGCTGTGCGTGCTCTCGCCGTGGGGCGGGCGGGTGCACGCCGCCTGGGCGCTCGCGCTGTCGGCGCGCATTCGCGACGAGTTCGGCCTGGAGTCGGACGCGATCTGGTCCGACGACGGGATCATCGTCCACCTTCCCGACGCCGACGAGCCGCCGGGCGCGGAGCTCGTGCTGGTGGAGCCGGACGAGATCGAGGAGCTCGTCGTCCGCGAGCTCGGCTCCTCGGCGCTGTTCGGCGCGCGCTTCCGCGAGAACGCGGCCCGCGCGCTGCTGCTGCCGCGGGCCTACCCGGGCAAGCGGACGCCGCTCTGGCAGCAGCGGCTGAAGGCGCAGTCGCTGCTCGAGGTTGCCAAGCGCTACAGCCAGTTCCCGATCGTGCTGGAGACCTACCGCGAGTGCCTCCAGGACGTCTTCGACCTGCCCGCGCTCACCGACCTGCTCCGCGGGCTGCACACGCGCGAGCTGTCGCTCGTGGAGGTCGAGACGCCGCGCGCCTCGCCGTTCGCCTCCTCGCTGCTCTTCGACTACGTCGCGACGTACATGTACGAGGGCGACACGCCGAACGCCGAGCGGCGGGCGGCGGCGCTCTCGCTCGACCGCGAGCTGCTGCGCGAGCTGCTCGGCCAGGAGGAGCTGCGGGAGCTCATCGACCCCGCCGCGCTCGAGGAGGTCGAGCGCGACCTCCAGCGGCTGTCGGAGCGGACGCAGGCGGTCAACGCCGACGGGATGCACGACGTGCTGCGCGCCGTCGGCGACCTCACGCTCGCCGAGGCCGAGGCGCGCTCCCACCGCGCCGCGAGCGCGAAGCGGATGCTCGACGTGCTCCAGGCCGAGCGGCGGGCGGTCGTCATGCGGATCGGGGGCGAGGACCGCTACATCGCCGCCGAGGACGCGGGGCTGTACCGCGACGCCTTCGGCTGCGTGCCGCCGGGCGGCCTGCCGGCGGCGTTCCTCGAGGAGGTCGAGGAGCCGCTGCTGCGGATCGTCCGCCGCTGGGCGCGCACCCACGGGCCGTTCACCGCCCAGGACCTGCGCGACCGCTACGGGATCGACTTCGGCCCGGCGCTGCGCGAGCTCGAGGCGGCGGGCGAGCTCGTCCGCGGCGAGCTGCGCCCCGGTGGCGCCGAGCGCGAGTGGTGCGACCCCGACGTCCTGCGGCGGCTGCGGCGCGCCTCGCTCGCGGTGCTGCGCAAGGAGGTCGAGCCCGCCGAGCAGCGCGCGCTCGCGCGGATGCTCCCGCTCTGGCAGGGCGTCGACGCCGCGCCGCCCGGCGGGGCGGGCGTCGACCGGCTGCGCGAGGTGCTCGTGCCGTTGCAGGGGCTCGCGCTCGCGCCCGAGGTGTGGGAGCAGGACGTGCTGCCGCGCCGCGTCGGCGCCTACTCGCCTGCGTGGATGGACCAGCTCTGCGCGGGCGGCGAGATCGTCTGGGTTGGCGCCGGCGCGCTCGGCCGCCAGACCGGGCGGGTCGCGCTCTACTTCCGCGAGGACGCCCGCTGGCTCGGGCCGCCGCCGCTGCGGGGTGAGCGCCCGTCCGGGGAGCTGCACGAGCGACTGCGCGAGCGCCTTGCGGGGGGCGCGTGCTTCTTCGCCGACCTCGCCGCGACGATCGAGGCCGACACCGCCGAGCTGGCGGAGGCGCTCTGGGACCTCGTCTGGGCCGGCGAGGTGACGAACGACGCGTTCGCCCCGCTGCGCGCGCCGCGGCTGACCGTCGCTCGCCGCCGCCAGGCCGAGAGCCGCCGGCGCTTCTCCCGGCGGCGCGGCGGGACGCCGCCGCACCTGCAGGGCCGCTGGTCGCTGACCGCGCCGCTGTTCGCCGATGCGCCGGCGCACGGCCCGCGGATGCGCGCGCTCGCCGAGCTGCTGCTCGAGCGCTACGGGATCGTGACGCGCGAGACCGTGCTCGCCGAGGGGATCCCCGGCGGCTTCTCGGCGCTCTACCCGGAGCTGAGCAACCTCGAGACGCTCGGGACCGCGCGGCGGGGCTACTTCGTCGAGGGGCTCGGCGGCGCGCAGTTCGCGCTCGGGCCGGCGGTCGAGCGGCTGCGCGGGCTGCGCTCGGACGAGCCCGCCGGGCCGCTCGTGCTCGCGGCGACCGACCCGGCGAACCCCTACGGCGCCGCGCTGCCGTGGCCGCGGCGCGACGAGGAGGGCGCGCGCCGGCCGCAGCGGGTGGCGGGTGCGTACGTCGTCCTGCTCGACGCCGAGCCCGCGCTCTTCGTCGAGCGCGGCGGGAAGGGGATCTCGCCGCTGCGCGACGGCGCGATCGGCCCCGGCGGCGAGCCGTCGGCGTGGCTGGCCGAGGCGCTCGAGGCGCTCGCCGACCACGTCCGCAAGGGCCGCCTGCGGCGGATCGCGCTCGAGCGCTTCGACGGCGAGCCGATCGTCGGCTCGCCCGTCGAGCGGCTGCTCGTCGACCTCGGCTTCCGCCAGGGGCCGCGGAAGCTGACGCTGACCGCCTGAGCGGGCGCGACGCCCTGGCGCCGGGATCCCGGACCCGGCCGCCCGCGGGCGCGGGGAATCCGTCTAGACTCGTTGCGCAGTCAACATGCCGGCGCAACCGGACATGCGCGCGCGGCCGGCCGGCGTCGCCGACGCCGGCTGTCCGGAGTCGAATCCCGCGCTCCAGCCCTGGGACGAGGTCCGGACGTTCGCCTGGACCGCGCTCCACGCCGCCCACCGCAAGCTGCTGCGGACGCTGGAGCACGAGCTCTCCAGCCGCCACGGGATCGGCCTGAGCGGCTACAAGCTGCTCGCGCGGCTGGCCGCGAGCGAGGGCAAGGCGCGCATGTCGGAGCTCGCCGACGACGCGCTGCTCAGCCCGAGCCGGGTGTCGCGCCTCGCCGACCAGCTCGAGGCCGACGGCCACATCGAGCGCCTCTCCTGCCCGAGCGACTCGCGCGGCGTCTACGCGGCGCTCACCCCGCAGGGGCGGACGTACCTCATGGAGGTCCACGCGACGTATGTCGACACCGTCGAGCGGGAGTTCTTCCGGCGGCTCGGCGACGACGACGTACAGGCGCTCGCGCGGGCGTTCGAGCAGCTGCTCTGAGGCGGCCGCGCCGGGCCGGCGTCCTGGCCTCGCCCGGCAGGGGCGGGCCGGGGCAGGACAGTCCCGGGCCGAGGCGGCCCCGGGGGCGCTTCCTCACCCACCCGCGCCACGGCGATACTTGTTTGCGCACGCATTCTGCTAGGTTTGGTTGCACACGCAAGCATCCGACCCACAGGAGGCAACGAGTGAGCACCGCGGAGACCACCACCCCCACCGGCACCTGGACCGTCGACAAGGTCCACTCGCAGGCCGCATTCGAGGTCAAGCACAACGTCATCGCGACCTTCCGCGCCGAGGTCGAGGACTTCGACGCGACGCTGACCTTCGAGGACGGCGAGCCCAAGCTCGTCGGGACGGCGCGGCCGGCCAGCATCAAGGTCCGCGACGAGAACCTCGCCGCCCATCTCGCCTCGGAGGAGTTCTTCCACACCGAGCGGTACCCGGAGATCCGCTTCGAGTCGACGTCCGTCCGCCGCGACGGCGACGCCGTGACGGTCGAGGGCGACCTGACGATCAAGGGCGTGACGAAGCGGGTCGAGGCGAAGGGCACGCTCGTCGGCCCGACCGACGACGCGTTCGGCGGCGTCCGCATCGGCCTGGACCTCGAGACGGTGGTCGACCGCACCGAGTTCGGGCTGAACTGGAACATGCCGCTGCCGAAGGGCGGCTTCGTCCTCGCCAATGACGTCAAGCTCGTCCTGCACCTCGAGTTCGTCAGCGCGAGCTGACATGCGGGTCCTCGGGATCGCCGGCAGCCTGCGCAGGGAGTCCTGGAACCGCAAGCTCCTCCGGGCGGCAGCCGAGCTGCTGCCGCCCGGCGCGGAGTTCGTGGAGTGGGACCGCCTCGCCGAGCTGCCGCCCTTCAACCAGGACGACGAGGCGAACCGGCCCGAGCCGGTCGCCGACCTCTGGAACGAGATCGCGGCGGCCGACCTCGTGATCATCGCCACGCCGGAGTACAACCACTCCATCCCCGGCGTGCTGAAGAACGCCCTCGACTGGGTCTCGCGCCCGCTCGCCGAGACGCCGTTCAAGGGCAAGCCGGTCGTCGTCATCGGCGCGAGCACGAGCATGTTCGGCGCGGTCTGGGCGCAGGCCGAGGTGCGGAAGGTCCTCGGTGCGCTCCACGCCAAGCCGCTCGACCGCGAGCTGCCCGTCTCGAGCGCCGACCAGCGCTTCGACGCCGAGGGCCGGCTCGCCGACGAGGAGCTGCGCGCCCAGCTCGCCGACATCCTCGCCGAGGCGACCGAGTCGCTCCAGGCGACCGCGGCCTGACCCTCGCCGCCCGGGCCGCGGCGCGCCTACGATCACGGCGTGCCCGAGGGCGACACGATCCACAGCGCGGCGCGCCGGATCGGGGCGGCGCTCGTCGGGCGCGAGATCCTCGCGCTCGAGACGCCGCAGCCCCGCCACCGCTACGACCGCTGGCCGGAGCGGCTCGCCGGGCGGCGCGTGCGCGCCGTCGACGCGCACGGCAAGCACCTGTTCCTCCGCTTCGAGGGCGGGCTCACGCTCCACTCGCACCTGCGCATGCGCGGGAGCTGGCGCGTCTACCGGCGCGGCGAGCCGTGGCGGCGCTCGCCGGAGCGGGCCTGGCTGGTCATCCGCACGGCCGAGCACGAGGTCGTCCAGTTCGACGGCCCCGTGCTCGAGCTCATGACCGACAGCCGCACCCGCTTCGACCGGCGCCTCGCCCGGCTCGGTCCCGACGTGCTCGCCGCCGAGTTCGACGAGGAGGCGTTCCTCCGCCGGCTGCGCGCCGGCGACCCCCGGCGGCCGCTCGGGGAGGCGCTGCTCGACCAGACGGTCGTCGCCGGCATCGGGAACATCTGGAAGGCCGAGTCCTGCTTCCACGCCGGCGTCGACCCGTGGCGGCCGGTCGGCGAGGTCTCCGACGCCGAGGCGCTGCGCGTCGTCGCCGAGGCGCGCGAGCGGATGCGGGCGTCCGTCGAGGGCCCCGGGTACCTCCGCGACCCCGCCGTCCACCACCGCGCCGGGCGGCCGTGCCCGCGTTGCGGAACGCCGATCGCCGCGCGCGGGCAGGGCGACGACAACCGCACGACCTGGTGGTGCCCGGGATGCCAGGCGTGAGGAGGGTCGGTCACAAGGGCGCCTCGCACGTCGCGCCCGGCAACACGATCGCGAGCTTCGAGGCGGCCCTCGCCCACGGCGTCGACATGATCGAGTTCGACGTGCTGGCGCTCTCCGACGGGCGGATCGTGCTCGCCCACGACCCTGAGGACGCCGCCTCCCGGCCGTGCCTCACGCTCGAGGAGGGGCTCGACCACTTCGCCGGCGAGGCGTACGCGGGCGTGGAGCTCGACGTCGACCTCAAGCGGCCCGGCTGCGAGGAGGCGGTCGTCCGGGGGCTGGCCGAGCGCGGGCTCATCGAGCGCTCGCTCATCTCCTCGCAATACCTGGAGAGCCTCGACCGCGTAGGGGCGATGGGTGCCGGCGTCCGCCGTGGCCTGTCGGTGCCGCGCGTGCGGCGCGACTACACCCGCACGCCGCTCGCGCCGGTCGCCTACGGGATCGCGCGCTGGATGCGGATGCGCCTGCCCGCGCGGGCGGAGGAGCTCATCGCCGCCGGGCGGATCGAGGCGGTCATGTCCCACTGGATCCTCGTCAGCGACGCGCTCGTCCAGCGCACCCGCCGCGCGGGCGGCGAGCTCTACGTCTGGACCGTCGACGACGCCGAGCGGATCGCCCGCTACGAGGCGCTCGGCGTCGACGGGATCATCACGAACGACCCGCGCCTCTTCGACCGCCTCGACGGCGGACCTCAGCGGATCTCGCAGAGGCCCGACGAGTAGCCGCGCGGGTCGGCGCCGGCGGTCGACTCGTAGCCGCCCTTCGTCGTCGCGCGCGCCCGGCGGACGACGACCCAGCGCAGCCGCTTGCTCCGGCCGACGCGGCGGCGCTCCCGCCACTGGAACTCGACGACCCCGCGCAGGACGAAGCGCCCGCCCGCCGGCGGCGGGTCGAAGCGGAAGGTGTAGCCGGTCTCGCGGAAGCGGACGCGGGCCGAGCCGAGGCGGATCCACTTCGAGATGCCGCTGCCGCGGACGTTGTGCCAGATGCGGGTCGCCTCGTCGAAGTAGTGGGCGCGGAAGCGGACGTACATCTGCGCCCGCCGGCGGCGGTAGTCGCCGGGCATCCGCGCGCGGACGCCCATCGCGTTCGGGTGCCGCTCGGTGTCGCAGACGTTGATCGTCGCCCACAGGTTCTTCGGCCGCGGCGCGGCGGTCGCGGAGGCCGGCAGCGCGGCGACGAGCGCGAGCAGGGCGGCGAGGGCGAGGACTGCGAGGCGCATCACTCTCAGTATCGGCCAGGAGGCGGGTGGGCGCAGCCGCGAAGCCGCCCGCGTCGGCGCGCTGACACCCCTCAGCGCTCGACGTGGACGGCGAAGCCCGCGTCCTCGACGGCGCCGATGATCTCGCGCGCGTGGTCGCGGCCGCGGACCTCGAGGACGAGCTGGACGGCGGTCTCGCGGACGTGGAGGTCCATACCGTCGCGCAGGTGCGTGACGTCGACGACGTTCGCGCCGCGCTCGGCGATGACGCGCAGCAGTCCCGCGAGCGCGCCCGGGCGGTCCGGCACGACCGTGCCGATGACGATCCGCCGCCCGGCCGCCGTCTCGCCGAGGCGGATGCACTCGGCGAGCAGCCCGGCGTCGACGTTGCCCCCGGACAGCACGACGCAGACGTCGCCCGCCTCCGGCGGGGCGACCAGGCCGCGCATGAGCGTCGCGACGCCGACCGCGCCCGCGCCCTCGACGACGAGCTTCGAGCGCTCGAGCAGCAGCACCATCGCCTGCGCGACGTCGTCGTCGGTGACGGTGACGACCTCGTCGACCCAGCGCTCCACCAGCGGCCCGGTGAGCTCGCCCGGGCGCTTGACCGCGATCCCGTCGCAGATCGTCGTCGGCGAGCGCCGCGCCCGCCCGCTCGCGAACGGGGCGAACGCCTCCGCCTGGACGCCGACGACGCGCACGCCAGGCAGGCGCTCCTTCACCGCGATCGCCACGCCGCTCGCCAGCCCGCCCCCGCCGAGCGGGACGACGACGCAGCGGACGTCGGGCGCCTGGCAGGCGAGCTCGAGCCCGATCGTCCCCTGGCCGGCGATGACGTCCGGGTCGTCGAAGGGGTGGACGAGCGGCCGGCCCGTGCTCGCCGCGAGCTCCGCCGCGGCCGCGGCGGCGTCGTCGTAGCCGCCCTCGACGAGCCGCACCTCGCCCCCGTAGCCGCGGACCGCGGCGACCTTCGCGAGCGGCGCGCCCGCGGGCATGCAGAGCGTCGCCCGCACGCCGCGGCGGGATGCGGCGAGCGCGACCGCCTGCGCGTGGTTGCCCGCGCTCACGGCGACGACGCCCTCGCGCAGCTCGGCCTCGGGGAGGCGGGCGAGCTTGTTCGCCGCCCCGCGGAGCTTGAACGCCCCGGTGAGCTGGAGGTTCTCGAGCTTGAGCAGCACGCGCGCGCCCGCGCGGCGCGACAGCTCACCCGCGGACAGCACCGGCGTCTCGCGCACCTGGCCCGCGATCCGTCGCGCCGCCGCCTCGATGTCGTCCGCGGTGACGGCGCCGGTGAGGGTCATGCCCTCAGTCTGGCAACGCGACGATCGCGTCGATCTCGACCCGCGCCCCCTTCGGCAGCGCGGCGACGCCGATCGCGACGCGCGCGGGCGGGTCGTCGCCGAAGAACTCGGCGTAGGCGGCGTTGACCTCCTCCCAGTCGCCGGGAAGGTCCGTGAGGTAGACCGTGCAACGCACCGCGTCGGCGAGGCTCGCGCCCGCCGCCTCGCAGACGGCGGCGAGGTTGGCGAGGCAGCGGCGGGTCTGCTCGGCCGCGCCGCCGTCCACGAGCTGGCCGGTGGAGGGGTCGAGCGGGATCTGCCCCGAGCAGAAGAGCAGCCCGCCGGAGACGACCCCGTGGGAGTAGGGTCCGACCGCGCTCGGCGCCGCCTGCGCCATGATCGTATGGCGATGGTGCGTCACGGATCGTCATTATGGGCGACATGCCCGGGGAGGCTGTGATGCCCTCGCCGCCCACCGAGGCGGAGACCGCCGAGCTGCTCGGTCGGATCGAGCTGTTCTCGGACCTGTCCGAGGACGAGCTGCGGCGGCTGGCCGCCGTCGCGGTGCCGCGCAGCTACCGGGCGGGCGAGGTGCTCTTCCGCGCCGGCGACCGGGGCGACACCTGCTACATCGTCCGCAGCGGCGCGGTGAAGGTCACCCGCCGCCACAAGGACGGGAGGACGATCACGCTCGCCGAGCTCCGCCAGGGCCAGATCTTCGGCGAGCTCGCGATGTTCAGCGGCGAGACGCGCTCGGCGACCGTCGAGGCGCTCGAGGACACGACCGTCATCGCGCTGCTCGCCGCCGACGTGCGGCGGACGCTCGCCGAGCATCCGGAGATCGCCGTGAAGATGCTCGCGGGCCTCGCCGACCGGCTCCGCGACGCCAACGAGCGGATCGCGCGCCAGTCCTTCCAGACCGTCGCCGGGCGCGTCGCCCAGGTGCTCATGGCCCAGGTGGCCGCCCGCCAGGCAGAGGGGGCGGGCGAGCGCGACGTGCTCATCAAGGCGACCCAGGCCGACATCGCGCAGCTCGCCGGCTCCTCGCGCGAGAGCGCGAGCCGCTTCCTCGCGACGCTCGAGCGCGCGGGCGTCGTCACCAGCGGCCGGGGGAAGGTCGTCGTCCATGACCCCTCTGCGCTCAAGAACTACGTCTACTGACGCGGACTGGGAGCGCCGGCGGCTGCAGATGGTCGAGCAGCAGCTCCGCCGCCGGGGGATCGAGGACCAGCGGGTGCTGGCGGCGATGGCGACCGTGCCGCGCGAGCGCTTCGTGCCGGAGGAGCTGCGCCACCGCGCCTACCGCGACGGCGCGCTGGCGATCGGCGCCGGGCAGACGATCTCGCAGCCGTGGATCGTCGCGTTCATGACCGCCCAGCTCGGCCTCGACGGCGACGAGCGCGTGCTCGAGGTCGGGACCGGCTCCGGCTACGGCGCGGCGGTGCTCTCGCGCTGCTGCCGCGAGGTCGTGACGATCGAGCGCCACCGCTCGCTCGCCGAGCGGGCGCGGCGGGTGCTCGCCGAGCTCGGCTACGACAACGTCGAGGTCCGGCACGGCGACGGCGCGCTCGGCGCGCCCGACCGCGCGCCGTTCGACGGCATCGCCGTCACCGCCGCGATGAGCGGGGCCCCGCCCCAGGCCCTGCTCGACCAGCTCGCGCCCGGCGGCGTGCTCGTCGGGCCGGTCCGCCACGGCGAGCGCGAGGTGCTCGCCCGCTTCCACGAGGACGGGCGGATGGAGCCGCTCGTGCCGGTCCGCTTCGTCCCCCTGCTGCGCGGCGAGGAAGAGTGATCCGGGAGTTCTCGGCGGGGGGCGTGGTCGTGCGGCGGTTCCGCGGGCGCCCGTTCGCCGCCGTCATCCGGCTGCGCGGCGGGAGCGTGCTCGCGCTGCCGAAGGGCCACATCGACCCCGGCGAGACGAGCGAGGAGGCGGCGCGGCGGGAGGTGCGCGAGGAGACCGGCGTCGAGGCCGAGCCGGTCGAGCGGCTCGGGGAGGTGAAGTACTGGTACACGCGCGGCGGCGAGCGGGTACTCAAGGTCGTGACCTTCTTCCTCTTCCGCTACCGCTCGGGCAGCGTGGCCGACCACGACGACGAGGTCGAGGGCGTCGAGTGGATGCCGCTCGCCGAGGCCGCCGAGCGCCTCACCTACGAGGGCGAGCGGCAGATCGCGGCCACGGCACTGTCCAGGGTGGCGCCCGACCGTTAGGCTCCCGCCGATGTTCGTGCTCAACTTCTACTCGCCGGTCTTCATCGACCAGCTCCGGCGCGGGCGCAAGACGGCGACGATCCGGCTCGGGGACAAGAGCCGCAAGTACCGCAAGGGCGAGGTCGTGCTCGTGACCGTCGGGTTCCAGCACGCGCCGCGGGAGAAGATCTTCGAGGCCGTGATCGACAGCGTCGAGGTCAAGCGCGTCAAGGAGCTGTCGCCGCGCGACATCGAGCACGACAACCCGGAGTTCCGCCGGCTCGACGAGACCGTCCACTTCCTCGAGCAGATCTACGGGCGCCCGGTCGGCGAGGACGACATCGTCACCGTCATCCGCTTCTCCGCGATCAGCGACCGGCCGAGCGAGATCGCCGAGCGCCTCCGGCCCGGCTCGGCGCCGCAGAACTAGGCCTTCTTCACCGCTTCCCGCGCGGCCGAAACCGATTTGGCGCTCTCGACGTGAGAGCGCCAACGCGCGCTTTCGCGCTTGGCACTCTCGTTGCTAGAGTGCCAACTCGGTAGACAGCGTCCATCGGAGGTTCGGATAGACGATGAAGCTGCAGCCCCTTGAGGACCGCCTGATCGTCAAGGCGATCGACGAGGAGGAGACCACCGCCAGCGGTCTTGTTCTTCCCGACACCGCGAAGGAGAAGCCGCAGCGCGGCAAGGTGATCGCGGTCGGCGAGGGCAAGTACGGGGACGACAACGAGCGCATCCCGCTCGACGTCCAGGAGGGCGACGAGATCCTCTACTCCAAGTACGGCGGCACGGAGATCAAGGTCGACGGCGAGGAGCTCCTCGTCCTTCGCCAGTCGGACGTGCTCGCGAAGATCACCAAGTAGCTGCCCCACCGACTGACCCCGACTGAGAAGACGTAACGGAGGAATCACGGAATGGCTCACAAGGAGCTGAAGTTCGACCAGGAGGCGCGGGCCGCGCTCGAGGCCGGCGTCAACGCGGTCGCCAACGCGGTCAAGGTCACCCTTGGCCCGAAGGGCCGCTACGTCGTCCTCGACAAGAAGTTCGGCGCCCCGACGATCACCAACGACGGCGTCACGATCGCTCGTGAGATCGAGGTCGAGGACGTCTTCGAGAACCAGGGCGCGCAGCTCGTCCGCGAGGTCGCGACCGCGACGAACGACGTCGCCGGCGACGGCACGACGACCGCGACGCTGCTCGCGCAGATCATCGTCCGCCAGGGCCTGAAGAACGTCGCTGCAGGCGCCAACCCGCTGGCGCTCCGTCGCGGCATCGAGAAGGCCGTCGAGTGGGTGGTCGAGGACATCAAGAAGCAGGCCAAGGAGGTCTCGGGCAAGGACCAGATCGCCCGCGTGGCCGCCATCTCGGCCGCCGACGACGAGATCGGCGACGTCATCGCCGACGCGATCGACAAGGTCGGCAAGGACGGCGTGGTGAACGTCGAGGAGGGCCAGACCTTCGGCATGGACCTCGAGTTCACCGAGGGCATGCAGTTCGACAAGGGCTACATCTCGCCCTACATGGTCACCGACCAGGACCGCATGGAGGCCGTCCTCGACGACCCGTACATCCTCATCGCCAACCAGAAGATCGGGTCGGTGCGTGACGTCCTGCCGGTCTTCGAGCAGGTCATCCAGGCCGGCAAGCCGCTGCTGGTCATCGCCGAGGACGTCGAGGGCGAGTCGCTCGCGACGCTCGTCGTCAACAAGCTCCGCGGCACCTTCACCGGCGTCGCGGTGAAGGCGCCGGGCTTCGGCGATCGCCGCAAGCGGATGCTCGAGGACATCGCCATCCTCACCGGCGGCGAGGTCATCACCGAGGAGATGGGCCTCAAGCTCGAGAACACGCAGCTCTCGCAGCTCGGCCGCGCCCGCCGCGTCGTCGTCGCCAAGGACACGACCACGATCATCGACGGCGCCGGCGACCCGGAGGCGATCAAGGGCCGCATCAACCAGATCAAGACGGAGATCGAGAACACCGACTCCGACTTCGACCGCGAGAAGCTGCAGGAGCGGCTGGCGAAGCTCGCCGGCGGCGTCGCGGTGGTCAAGGTCGGCGCGGCGACCGAGACCGAGATGAAGGAGAAGAAGCACCGCGTCGAGGACGCCCTCCAGGCGACCCGCGCGGCCCTCGAGGAGGGCATCGTGCCGGGTGGCGGCGCGGCGCTGCTCCAGGCCCAGAACGCGATCAAGCTCGACGAGCTCGAGGGCGACGAGCAGACCGGCGCGAAGATCATCCACCGCGCGCTGGAGGAGCCGGTCCGTCAGCTCGCCGAGAACGCGGGCCTCGAGGGCTCGGTCGTCGTCAACGACGTCCGCAAGGCCAAGAAGGGCTGGGGCCTCAACGCCGAGACCGGCGAGATCGTCGACCTCATCGGCAGCGGCATCATCGACCCGGCCATGGTGACCCGGTCGGCGCTGCAGAACGCCGCCTCGATCGCGAAGAACATCCTCACGACCGAGGCGATCGTCGCCGAGATCCCGGAGAAGGAGCAGGGCGGCGGCGGCGGCATGCCCGACATGTCGGGGATGATGTAAGTCGTCTCCTGCGAGATGTAAGTCGCCTCCTGCGAGACGACTTCGCACGAAGGGCCCGGCCTCGGCCGGGCCCTTCGCGTTGCGTGGATCAGGCGAACTCCAAGTGAACTCCTAGGAACTCCAAGTATTTGGAGTTCGGCCAGCCCAGCTCACCGGCGACGAGCCCGCGGCCCGACGCCGGCGCGCTCAGCCCGCGCCGAGGACCGCCGACATCCGCAGCGGCACGACGCCGAGCGCCTCGGCGTCGGCGGTGCCGCGCGCGGTCGTCGTCGGGATCTCCATGAGCTCGGCCTCGTCCCAGGTCGCGAACGCCGCCTCCCCGGCGACGCGCTCGGCGAGGCGCAGGCCGCGGCTGACGACCGGCGTCGGGACGTGGACGAGCGGGCGGCGGCGGCCGAAGGAGCGCAGCGCCGTGCGGACGATGTCGTCGTAGGAGAGCGTCTCGGGCCCGGCGAGCTCGAAGCGGCGGGACGGCTCGCCGCGACGGGCGAGCGCGGCCATGACGCAGTCGGCGACGTCGTCGGCCCAGATCGGCTGGAAGAGCGCGCGGCCCGAGCCGGAGACCGGCACGACCGGCAGCAGCGACATGCGCTCGAGCAGCGTGAGGAAGCGGTCGCCGGGCGTGTAGGCGAGCGAGAGCGCGAACACCGTCGTCTCCAGCGACGAGGCGGCGACCGCCTCCTCGGCGAGCGCCTTGGCGCGGAAGAAGCGCGAGCGCGAGTGGAGCGACGCCCGCATCGGCGTGAAGAAGAAGAACCGCTCCACCCCCGCCCGCTCGGCGGCGCGGACGAGCCGCATGGTCGCGACGCCGTTGAGCTCCTCGATCGATGCGCGCTCCTGGTCGCGCGTCGAGGCGCCGAGGTGGATGACGGTCTTCACGCCGCGCATCGCGTTGCGGAACGAGCCGGGCAGGGAGAGGTCCCCGAGCGCGATCTGGACGCGGACGCGGTCCGGGCCGAGCCGGCGAGGGTCGCGCACGAGGCAGCGGACGGGGTCCTCGCCCGCCGCGATCAGCCGGCGCAGCAGCGCGCGCCCGACGACCCCTGTCGCGCCCGTCAGCAGGATCACGGCCCGCAACGCTAGCGCCCGCGCGCCCGCGGGCGACCCGTCACCGGCGGCACGTCAGAACCAATGGCGCTCCTCGCGCCAGGGGTCGGCGTCGTTGTGGTAGCCGTTGAGCTCCCAGAAGCCCATCCGGTCCTCGCCCATCACCTCGAGCTTGCGGAGGAACTTCGCCGACTTCCAGAAGTAGCGCTTGGGGACGAGCAGCCGCAGCGGCGCGCCGTGGTCGGGCTCGAGCGGCTTGCCGTCGTAGCTGTGGGCGAGCAGGACGTCGTCGCCGAGCACCGCCTCCAGCGGGAGGTTCGTCGTGTAGCCGCCGTCGGAGTAGGCCATGACGTACTTGCCCGACGGCTTCACCCCGGCCGCCTGGAGCACGTCGCGGACGAGTACCCCGCGCCAGGCGGTGTCGAGCTTCGACCAGCGCGTGACGCAGTGGATGTCGGCGACGACGTCGCGCTGGGGGAACGCCATGAGCTCCTCCCAGCTCAGCCGCAGCTCGCGCTCGACCTCGCCGAAGACCCTGAGGTCCCAGCGGGAGAGGTCGTAGGGCGGGTTCGGCCCGACGGTGAGGACGGGGAAGCCCTTGGTCAGGTACTGGCCGGGCGGGATGCGCGCGGGATCGATGCCCAGCTCCCTGGCCTGCCTCCGCCCGCGCGCGGCGAGGATGCGCGAGGTGACCGCCATGGGGCGAGTGTAGAATCGGCCGCCGTTTACCCGACCCACCGACTTCGCCCTCCGAACACATGGCCTACGTCATCGCTGAACCCTGCATCGGCACGAAGGACGCCTCGTGCGTCGAGGTGTGCCCGGTCGACTGCATCCATCCGACGCCGGACGAGCCGGACTTCGACCAGGTCGAGCAGCTCTACATCGACCCGGAGGAGTGCATCGACTGCGACGCGTGCGTCGAGGCCTGCCCGGTCGACGCCTGCTTCGCCGAGGACCAGCTCCCCGAGGAGTGGTCCCAGTTCATCGAGATCAACGCGAACTACTTCAAGTCGAAGGCCTGAGCCCGACAGACGTCGCCCGGCTCGCGCGGGAGTCGGGCGCGATCGCCGTCGACACGGAGTTCGTCTCCGAGCGGCGCTACCAGCCGCTGCTCTGCCTGGTGCAGACGGCCGTCGAGGGCCCTGACGGCCTGCACATCTCGCTCTTCGACCCGCTCGATGAGGGCCTCGACCCCGCGCCGCTCGCCGAGGTCCTCGCCGACCCGGCCGTCGAGGTCGTCATGCACGCCGGCCGCCAGGACGTCGCGCTGCTCAAGCGCACCTGGCGGACCGAGGTCACGAGCGTCTTCGACACGCAGGTCGCCGCCGGATTCGCGGGCTACGGCAACCAGACCGGCTACGCCGACCTCGTCCGCAGCCTGCTCGGCGTGAGGCCGAAGCGCTCGGAGGGCTTCACCCGCTGGGACGACCGCCCGCTCTCGCCCGAGCAGCTCGAGTACGCGCGCGCCGACGTCGAGCACCTGCTCGAGGCCGCGCGTGAGCTCAAGCGCCGCCTCGCCGCCGGCGGGCGGCTGGAGTGGGCGCGCGAGGAGTGCCGCCGCCTCGAGGCGGCGAGCGACGAGCGCGGCCCCGACCAGGCGTACGAGGCGCTCCCCCGGCTCGGCCGCCTCAACGGGCAGCAGCGCGCCGTCGCCTACGAGCTCGCGCGCTGGCGCGACGAGGCGGCGCGCGCCGCCGACCGCCCGCCGGCGAGCTTCATGCCCGACCACGTGCTCGTCGAGACCGCGCGCAAGATGCCCGCGAGCCGGGAGGAGCTGAAGAAGATCCGCGGCATGCCCGAGCGGACGGCCGGGCGCCACCACCGCGAGATCGTCGCGGCGATCGAGCGCGGCAGGCGCGCCGAGCCGATCCCCTACGAGGAGAAGCGCCTCGACATCGACAAGGGGGACGCGCCGCTCGTCTCGCTCGCCCAGGCGCTCGTCCGCCAGCGCGCGAGCGAGGCCGAGATCGCGGTCGAGCTCATCGCCACCCAGGCCGACCTCACCCGCGTCGTCGCCGGCGTGCGGACCGGCACGCTCAACGGCGGCCGGCCGCTGGAGGGCTGGCGGCGGAAGCTGGTCGGCGAGGAGCTGCTGGAGCTGCTGCGGGGACGGCGGGTCGTGCGCGTGGTCGACGGGCGGCTGTCGGTGGAGCCTCTGCCGCAGGCCGGCGGCAGCGAACCTGGAACACCGACGTGAGCCCGGTCAAGAACCCGTTGCGCGCCGCGCGCAGATAAAGCCGCCAGACGCGCACGCGCTCGGCGCCGGCGATCCGGACCGCGTCGTCAAGGCGCGCGTCGAAGCGCTCGATCCAGTGCCGCAGCGTCTCGGCGTAGTCGGCGGCGAGCCCCTCGACGTGGTCGGGGTGGAAGCCCGCCCGCTCGAGGGCGAGCAACACGCGCGCGAGCGGCAGCACGGCGCCGTCGGGGAAGACGTAGCGCTCCGAGAACGGCCCGCCCTCCGGCGGGCGCGAGCCGAGGCGGGCGATGCCGTGGTTGAGCAGCGTCCCGCCCGGGCGCAGGAGCTCGAACAGCCGCCGCGCGTAGGCGTCGATGCTCGCCTCGCCGACGTGCTCGACCATGCCGATGCTCGCGACCGCGTCGAAGCTGTCGTCTGCGAGCTCGCGCCAGTCGGCGACGCGGATCTCGACCCGGTCGGCGAGCCCGGCGGCCGCGACCCGCTCGCGGGCGAGCTCGGCCTGCCGCGGCGAGAGCGTGATGCCGAGCGCCTCGACGCGGTGGCGCCGCGCCGCGTGGATGGCGAAGCTGCCCCAGCCGCAGCCGACGTCGAGCACCCGCATGCCGGGCTCCAGGCCGAGCTTGGAGCAGACGAGCTCGAGCTTCGCCTCCTGCGCCTCCTCGAGCGTCCGTGCCCCGCGCGAGAAGAGGGCGCAGCTGTAGGTCATCGAGTCGTCGAGGAAGAGGGCGAAGAAGTCGTTGCCGGCGTCGTAGTGGTGGCGGACGGCCTGCGCGTCACGGCGGAGGCTGTGGAGCCGCCCGCGCGGGCGATGCTCGACCGCGGGGATCCGCGGCGGGCGGACGGGCCCCATCGCCCGCAGGCCGGCGAGCGCGAGCCGCGCCTTCGCGCGCGCGTCGAGCGGCGGCGGCTGCCAGCGCCCGATGAGCGCGACGACCGCGTCGAGGTCGTCGGCGGCGAGCGCGCCGGAGACGTAGGCGCGGCCGAGGCCGAGCTGGCCGGGCGCGCGGAGCAGGTGGGCGATCGCCTGCGGCGAGCGGACGAGCAGCGTCGGGCCGCCCGGCTCGGTGGGCTCGAGGCGCCCGCCGTCCCAGAGCTCGACCGCGAACGGCCGCTCCGGCAGCGCGCGGCCGAGCTCGCGGACCAAGGGGCCGGTGTCCCGCAGCGCCATGGCCTGTGGCTACCCGGAACGGGCGCCGCGCTATCCGGCCGGCGTCAGGCCTGCTCGGGGAGCGCCTTGGCGACTTGCCGGGCGGGCGCGACGCGGACGACGTCCCAGGCGAGGCCGAGCCGCTCGAGCAGGCCGATGAACGCGGCGGAGACGTCGACCTGCCCGCGGCGCAGCCCGTGCGCCGCCGAGGTCGGGAAGGCGTGGTGGTTGTTGTGCCAGGCCTCGCCGAGCGAGGGCAGGGCGAGCCAGCGGAGGTTGCGCGACTCGTCGCCGGTCGCGAAGTCGCGCCGCCCGAAGAAGTGGCAGAGCGAGTTGACGCTGTAGGTGACGTGGTGGATGAAGAACATCCGGATCGGCCCGCCCCACAGCAGCCCTGTGAGCCCGGCCTTGACCGTGCCGCCGAGCCCCCAGCCGAGGAAGAAGGCCGCCGCGAAGCCGAGCGCCGCCCAGAGGAGGAACGTGCGGTCGACGAAGCGGATGTCGCGGTCGCGCAGCAGGTCCGGCGCGAAGCGGCGCTTCGCCGCGCGGTCGGCGTGGACGAAGAGCCAGCCCATGTGGGCGTGGAGGAGCCCGCGCAGCGCGCCGCGCCAGCCGCCGCCGTGGCCGACGTGGGGGCTGTGGGGGTCGCCCTCCCTGTCGGCGAAGGCGTGGTGCTTGCGGTGGTCGGCGACCCAGGAGACGATCGGCCCCTCGATCGCCGCCGACCCCAGCGCGGCGAGCGTGAAGCGCAGCGACCGGGTCGTCTTGAACGAGCGGTGCGTGAAGTGGCGGTGGAAGCCGACCGTGACGCCCAGGCCGCAGAGCAGGTAGGCGATCCCGAAGACGGCGAAGTCGCTCCAGCGCTGGGCGTGCGCCCAGGCCTGCCAGGCGCCGACGCCGAGCGCCGCGAACGGCACGGCGCAGACGAGGCCGGTGATGACGCGGTCGCGCGTCTCGTGCTCGACCGGCTCGACGTCGTCGGGTCGCGGGCGCCGTCGGCCGGATCTGTCGGCGTCGGGCACTACTGCGCCATCGGCAGCGGCGTGCCGCTGATACCGGGGTCGCCGGTCATCGCGAGCTCCTGCGGCGTGGCGGCGATGATGCCGCGCGCGGCGTGGAAGAGCGCCTGCGATGCGGGCGCGGACGGGTCCCGGAGCACGAGCGGCTCGCCCTCGTCGGCGGCGACGCGGAGCTCCTCCTGGAGCGGCACCTTGCCGAGCAGCGGCACGTCGAGCTCGTCGGCGAGCTGCTGGCCGCCGCCCTCGCCGAAGATCGTGAAGCGCTCGCCCGACGGCGTCGTGAAGCCCGACATGTTCTCGATGACGCCGAGGATCTCGAGGTTGTAGCGGAGCGCCGTCTCGGCGGCGCGCTGGGCGACCTTCTGGGCCGCGGGCTGGGGCGTGGTGACGATCACGAACTTGGCCTGCGGGATGAGCTGGGCCAGCGACATCGAGACGTCCCCGGTGCCGGGCGGCAGGTCGATGAGCAGGTAGTCCAGTTCTCCCCAATCGACGTCCTCGAGAAACTGCCGGAGCGCCTTGTGCAACATCGGCCCGCGCCAGGTGATCGCCTGGTCGCGCCCCTCGAGGAAGAACTCGATCGACATGACCTTGAGGCCGCCGTGGGCGACGAGCGGGATGATCTTCCGCTCGGCCGAGACCATCGGCTTGCCGTGGACGCCGAGCATGCGCGGGATCGAGTAGCCCCAGACGTCGGCGTCGAGGGCGGCGGCGCTCTTGCCCTCGGCGAACAGCGCCGCGGCGAGGTTCGCGGTCGTCGTCGACTTGCCGACGCCGCCCTTGCCCGACGCGACGCAGATGACGTTCTTCACCTGGGCGAGCGCGCCGGCGGGGAGCGTGCCGCGGCCGAGGCGCTGCTGGAGGCCGGCCTTCTCCTCCTGGCTGAGGACGTCGAAGGCGACGCTGACGCCCTTCACGCCCTCGAGCTGGCCCACCTGCTCGGCGACGGCCCGCTGGAAGTGGGAGCGGATCGGGCAGCCGGGGGTCGTGAGCGAGACCGTCACGGCGACCTGGCCGTCCTCGCCGAGCTCGATCGAGCGGACCATGCCGAGCTCGACGATGTTGCGGCGCAGCTCCGGGTCGATGACCGAGCGGAGCGCCTCGCGGACCTGTTCCTCGGTGGGCATCCAGGTCATTGTGGCAAAGGTGTCTCGGCCCGCCCCTCCCGGCCCGGCCTGAGAACGCAATCGCCGGGACCCGCGGGCCCCGGCGACCGAGGGAGGAGAGATGTGCACTGCCGACGACACGCGGCCGGCAGTTCCGCCCCGCGACGCGCCTCTCTCCTCGAGCGGCGCGGGGAGAAGCCCGGGTCAGACGAGCGCGGCGACCCGCTCCTGGACGCGCCCGACGAGCTCGCCGGCGTCCTTCTGGACCTGCTCGATGCGGCGCTCCGCGGTGCGGCGGACGGCGCGCACCTGCGACTCGACCTCGCGGCGGTTGCGCTTCACCGCGCGCTCGACGTGCGAGCGGCGGCGGCGCAGCTCGCGCTCGACGCGCGTGCGGCTGCGCTTGAGCTCGCGCTGGAGGCGGTTGCGGGCGGTCGTGCCGCGCTGCTCGAAGCGCTTGAGCTCCTTCTCGCGCCCCTCGGGCGTCGAGAACGGCTTCGCCGCCTCCACGACGGCGTCGCGCGCGACGAGGGCGGCGCCGACGGGGACGAGCACGGCGCGCTCGAGCTGGGCGGCGAGCGCCTCGAGCGCGTGGCGCTCGGCCTCGGCGCGGGTCTCCGCGGCCTGGCGAGCGGTCGCCGCGGCGTCCGACGCGGCGGCGCGCTTGCGGGTGGCCGCCGCCTTCTTGCCGGCCGCCTTGCGCTGGGTGGTGGTCTGCGTGGCCATCGTCCTCTGCTCCTAAGTTTATTAGTTCTAAGTTTCATAGGGACAATAACCACCGAACACACGTTTGTAAACGTGCGGTGGGCCGTTGCGTGACGCATGTCACGGACCGGGCGGGCGCGAGAACGTCCAGCAATGGCCCCTATAGGGGCCACTCACGGACGCCGTCCCTCACTGTCCCCTAGAGGGGCCACTCACGGACGCCGTCCCGCGCCGGCCGCTATAGGGGCCACTCCTGGACGTTCTCGTGTCGGGGCTCAGGCGACGGCGGGGATCGCCGCGACGCGCTCGCGCCAGCGCTCCGGGCGCGACAGCTCGTCGAGCGAGGGGAGCAGCTCCGGCGCCTCCCAGACGCGGTTGAGCAGCGCCAGCCCGCCGGCGGCCACGACGGCGTCGCAGAAGCGGCGGCCGACCTCGTACTGACGGAGCTTGATGTCGAGGCCGAGCAGCCGCCACAGCAGCCGCTCCGGCGCCGAGCGGCTGCGGCGGCGGCGCTCCATCGCCGCGCGCAGGCTCGCGTAGTCGCGCAGCACGTCGGCGCCCACCGCGTCCATGACGTGCTCGGAGTAGCCCTCGATGACCGACATCGCCGCCTGCACCTGCGCGAGCAGGTCGCGCTGCTCGCCCGACTGGACGAGCGCGACGAGGCCGCCCTCGCGGAAGCGCTCGACGAGCTGCTGGACGTCGGCGAGCGACGGCAGCCCGCCGGCGCCCGCCTGGTCGAGGCGGACCTCGACGGTGTCGAGGTAGCGGCGCAGCAGCGCGGCGAGGTGCTCGCGCAGCCACGGCACGCCGGAGAACTGGAAGACGTGGGTGACCTCGTGCAGCGCGATCCAGGCGAGGAACTCCTCGCGGTCGACGGCGAGCTCGGCGACGGCGCGCTCGAGGTTCGGCGCGACGAACAGCAGCCGCGGCGGCGCCTGCGGCTGGAGCAGCGACATCTCGTACTGGCCCAGCACGCGCTGGGCCATGTAGCCGAGCACGAGCCCGGCCTCCGCCGCGAGCGCCACCCCGCCGACCGCGCGCAGCGCGCCGGCGAGCGAGCCCGCCGCCTCGGCGCGCTCGCCGAGCCGGTTCGCGACCGGGTCGAGGTAGCTCGCGAGCGTGCCGAGGTTCGTCTCCGCCCACCTGGCGCGATCGACGGCCTCCGGGCGCGGGATCGGGCCGCTCAGCTCGAGGCCGGTGTAGGCGCCGACGTGGCGGCCGGCGTCGTCGACGAGCCGGACGAGGTGCTCGCCCAGGCCGGGGGCGACGGGCGGCGCCGAGCCCGCGTTCGCCGCGAAGCGCGCCACCTGGCGGGCGAGGGTCCAGTCGACCATGCCCACCCGAGGGTAGAGGTCAGGAGCGCCGCCGTCCCGGGGACTCGTCGGGCATCGCCGAGAGCAGCCGCGCGAGGATCTCCTCGTTCGCGGCGGCGAGCACGCGCGAGCGCATGTCGAGCGAGAGCGAGACCGCGGCCGGGTCGCCGCCCGCGTCGGGGAACGTCACCGCCCCGCCGAGCTCGCGGACCAGGAGCTGGCCCGCCGCGGCGTCGACCGAGCGGCAGTCGGCGAGCGAGATCATCGCGTCGAAGCGCGCGCCCGCGACGTAGGCGAGCGAGAGCGCGATCGAGCCGATCGCCCGCAGCCGGCGCGCGCCGGACGCCGCGACCTGCTCCGCGCAGGCGGCGACGAGGCGGGGGTTGGCCCCGTCGAGGCCGAGGATCTCGAACGGGCGCTCGCCGCCGAGCGCCGCGAGCGGCTCGCCGCCGGCGAAGGCGCCACCGCCACGGCGCGCCCACCACTCCTCGTCGCGGCCGAGGTCGTAGACGTAGGCGAGCTCGACGTCGCCCATGTGCGGGCCGGAGGCGACCGCGATCGAGACGCCGTAGAGCGGCAGCCTGCGCTTGGCGTTGAGCGAGCCGTCGATCGGGTCGACGACGACGTGGACGGGCCCGCCGCCGTGGAGCTCGACCCGCCCGCGCTCCTCGGAGATGACCGTCACGCCGACCCCGAGCGCCTCGATCTCGGCGAGGATGACGTCCTCGGCGCCGCGGTCGATGACGAGCGCGAGGTCGCCGCCCTCCCCGCGGCCCGTCGTCTCGGCGCGGTCGGCCGTCTCGGGATGCGCGGCCAGCACCGCCTTGACGCCCTCGATCGCCCGTCGGCAGGCGCCCAGCCAGTCCGCATCCAGCGGCGATGTGCTCTCGCTTCCGGCGCTCAACCGGGCGTATCCTACGGCGGGATGCCCGCTCCCCTCGACGGCCTCTCCGACGCGCAGCGTGAGGCGGTCGTCCACCCCCCGTCGCCGCTGCTCGTCACCGGCGGGGCGGGCACCGGGAAGACGCGCGTGCTCGTCCGCCGCGCGGCCTGGCTCGTCGAGGAGGGCGCCCCCGCCGAGAGCGTGCTGCTGCTCTGCCGCGGGGCCGCGATCGCGAGCGCGCTGCGCGAGGAGCTCGAGACGATCATCGAGCGCCCGTACGGGGAGCTGCGCGTCGGCACCGTCCGCGACCTCTGCGCGCGGCTGCTGCACGAGGAGGCGCTCGAGGCGGGCCTCGACCCGTTCTTCTCCCGCGCGAGCCGCGCCGACCGCGTCGCGCTGCTGCGCGAGCACATCGACGACCTGCCCCTGCGACGGCATGAGATCCGCGGCAACCCGGCGCCGCTGCTCGCGAGCTTCGTCGCCCGCATCGACGCGCTCAAGGACGCGCTCGTCTCGGCCGACGACCACCGCCGCCACGCCGAGCAGCTCCGCGCCGCCGCGACGACCGACGCCGACCGCGCCCACGCCGACCGCGAGCTCGAGTTCGCGCACGTCTACCTCGCCCACGACCGGATGCTCGCCGAGCGCGGGTGGCTCGACGAGGGCGACCTCGTCGTCCACGCCTTCCGCCTCCTCCACGAGAAGCCGCACGTCCGCCGCCGCACGGCCGAGCGGATCCGCCACGTGCTCGTCGACGACGTCCAGGAGCTGAGCTTCGCCGAGGCGGTGCTCGTGCGGCTGCTGTGCGAGCACGGGTCGATCACCTCCGCCGGCGACGAGCACCAGGCGATCGAGCGCGCCCGCGGGGCCGGCGCGAAGAACCTCGAGCAGTTCACGCGCGAGTTCCCGGACGCGACGGTCATCCGGCTGGAGCGCAGCCACCGCTGCGCCTCGCGCATCCTCGTCCCGGCGCGGGCGGTCGCGCGCTTCGAGGGACGGCTCGCCGGCGGGCCGGGCGGGAAGGTCCGCTTCTGGCGCTGCCGGACGGCGCGGGCGCAGGCGCAGGCGGTCGCCGCCGAGTGCGAGCGGCTGATCGTGAGCGGCGTCGCCCCCGCCGACATCGGGATCATCGTCGGCTCGGTCAGCGGGGAGGGGCAGCTCGTCGCCTCGGCGCTGGAGGAGCGCGCGGTGCCGTTCCGCCTCACCGGCGCCGCCGCGTACTTCCAGCGCGCCGAGGTCCGCGACGTGCTCGCCTGGATGCGCGCGCTCGCCGACCCCGCCGACTCGGGCGCCGTCGTGCGCGCGCTCTCGCGCCCGCCGATCGAGCTGCGCTCCGTCGACATCGCCCGCCTCACCCAGCTCGCGCGGCGGCGGAAGCTCGACATGGTCTCCGCCGTCGCCGTCGCGCTCGAGGGGCCGCAGCTCTCCCAGGAGGGGCGCGACCGCGCACAGTCGTTCCTCAAGCTCTACCGGGCGGCCTCGCGGGCGTTCGAGACGATGCGCCCGGACGCGTTCATGCACCGCCTCATCGAGCGGATCGGGCTGCGGCGGCGGCAGGTCTTCGCCGCGCAGGCCGACACGGTCGAGCGGCTCGTCAACATCGCCAAGCTCTCCGACCTCGCCGACGCGTTCATGCGCCGCGAGCCGCAGGGCACCCCGCGCGACCTCGCCCGCTACCTCGCCGCGGTCGCCGAGGCGGGCCTGCCCGAGGAGGAGGCGGTGCCCGACGGGCTGCCGCAGGCGGTGCGCGTGCTCGACATGCGCGGCGCGCGGGGCGCCGAGTTCGACCACGTCTTCGTGCTCGGGCTGAGCGCCGCCCGGATGCCCGGCCGCGCGCGGCCGTCCGACGACGAGGTGCCCGACGCCCTGCTGCGCGAGCAGCTCCCGCCCGCCGGGGCGGAGGCGCACGAGCGGGCGATGCGCAACCTCCTCCACCTCGCGATGACGCGGGCGCGGAAGGGGCTCGTGCTCGCCTGGGCCCAGGAGCGCGGCGCGCGGCCGTCGCCGTTCTACGAGGAGGCGCGCGCGGCGGCGGGCGCCGAGGAGGAGGTCTTCGAGGAGGAGCTGTTCGGCCCCGCCGAGGGACTCCACTCGACGTTCCGGATGATGCGCGACGAGCTGCTCGACACGGTCTCGCGCGTCGCCGGGTCGCTCGCGGAGATGCGGCTCGACACCTACCTCGACGTCAACCAGGCGGTCGCGCGCTACTTCGAGCTGCTCAAGGTCGCGGCGCTCATCGAGCGGGCCAAGCAGGGGCAGTCGGTGGCGGAGGCGCTGCCGGAGGTCAACGACATCCTCATGCAGGTCGCCACGCCCGAGCAGCGCGACGCGCTCGAGACCTCGGCGCTCGACGGCTGGCTGCGCGACGCCGAGAAGCGCGAGCGCCGGCGCGGCTTCGAGGCGCCCGAGCCGGCGCTCGAGTCGTTCATCCCGCGCCGCGGCGACGGGCTCATGCTGTCGGCCTCCGACATCGAGACTTACCGGCTCTGCCCGGCGAAGTACAAGTACGCGCGCGTCTTCCGGATCCCGCAGGAGCCGACGATCAACCAGCGCTTCGGGATCGTCATCCACCAGGTGCTCGAGCGCTATCACCAGGGCGGGCGGGGCTCGCTCGAGGACCTCATGAGCATCTTCGAGGTCTGCTGGCGGCGGAACGGCTTCGGCGGCGGCAGCGACGACCTCCAGTTCCGCGAGAAGGCGGTGGCGGCGCTCACCCGCTACCACGAGATCGACCGCCAGTCGCCGGGCGAGCCGGTGTGGTTCGAGCGCAGCTTCTCGTTCAAGCTCGGCCCGCACCTGCTGCGCGGGCGGGTGGACCGCGTCGACCTGCTGCCGGACGGGACCTACGAGCTCATCGACTACAAGACCGGCAAGGCGAAGACCGAGGCCGAGCTGCGCAGCGACATCCAGCTCTCGCTCTACCAGATGGGCGCGCGCGACTCCTGGCAGGTCGAGACCTCGGCGCAGAGCTACTACTACGTGCTCGAGAACGAGAAGGTGCCGGTCGAGCACTCCGAGGAGGAGCTCGAGCGGGTGCGCAACACGGTGGCCGAGGTCGGCGAGGGGATCCTCGCGCAGGAGTTCGACCCGACGCCGTCGGCGGAGATCTGCGCGTTCTGCGACTACCGGATCATCTGCCCGGCGGCGGAGAAGTAGCCGGGGCGGGCGGCGGCGGGGTCGACGCGAGGGCGCGCCCGGCTAGCGACCCTGGCCGCGCTGGCGGAGGAAGCGCTGGAACTCGCGCGCGATCGACTCCGCCGAGGGGATCTGCTGCTCGGCGGGCCCGTCGTCCTCCTCGTCCTCGGCGAGCGTCTGCTCGAGGCGCTCGACGAAGGCCTTGACGTCGGGGTCGCTCGCGACGGCCGCGCTCACCTGGCGGTCGTACTCGATGGCGGCCTCCTCGAGGTCGCTCGCGTCGACGGCGATGCCCGCGACGCCCTCGAAGTGGCGGACGAGCGCGAGCGCCGCCTTCGGGTTCGGGGTGGCGGCGACGTAGTGCGGGACCGACGCCCACAGGCTCGCGCTCGGGAAGTCCGCGGCGGCGCAGGCGGCGTGGAGGACGCCGACGATGCCGGTCGGGCCCTCGTAGCTGGAGCGCTCGATGCCGACGCGGTCGACGATCGACGGGTCGGAGGCGAAGCCGGTGATCGTCGTCGGGCGGGAGTGCGGGAGGTCGGAGAGGAGCGCGCCGAGCGTGACGATGAGGCTCGCCTCGACCTGCTCGGCGACGTCGACGACCGCCTCGGTGAACTTGCGCCAGCGGGTGGACGGCTCGGTGCCCTGGAGCAGGACGAGGTCGCAGTCCGCGCCGGGGACCTCGGCGGCGTAGAAGGTGTTCGACGGCCACTCGAGGCGGCGCTCGCCGTCCTCGCCGAGGGCGATCGTCGGGCGGACCGCGGTGAAGTCGAAGAACTCCTCGGGGTCGATGGCGGCGAACTCCTCGGCGTCGAAGCTCTCGATGAGGAAGCTCAGCGCCGCGGTGGCCGCCTCGCCCGCGTCGTTCCACCCCTTGAACGCCGCGACGAGCACCGGCCGGCGGAGGCTCGGGCGGTCGCTCCAGATGACCGGGTCCACCCGTTCACCGTAGCGAAGCGGCCAACCGGCGTGGAGGGGGCGTCCGATCCGCAACCCAAGATGGGGCGGGATGGACGCCGCCGCCCTCGACCAGCCCGCGATCGCCGAGCTGCGCCCCGGGCAGGCGCTCGAGGGCGTGTACGCGTGCACGCGCAAGGACCGGCTGACGACGCGGACGGGGGCGCCGTACCTGGCGCTGGAGCTGCGCGACCGCACGGGGGCGATCGCGGCGCGCGTGTTCCGCGACGCGGACTTCCTCGCCGGCCAGTTCGAGCGGGGCGACCTCGTGTGGGTGTCCGGGCGGGTGGAGCGGTTCCGCAACGAGCTGCAGGCGGAGCTGAAGGCGATCCGCCGGGCCGAGGGCGAGGCGGCCGCGCCGGAGGCGTTCCTGCCGGTCGCCTACCGCGACCTCGACGAGCTCGACGGCTTCTACGAGCACCTCGCCCGGGAGGAGGTGTACGACCCCGACTACCGGCGGCTGCTCGAGGCGTTCCTCTCGGATGAGGCGTTCCGCCGCGAGCTGCGCCGGGCGCCGTGCACGCGCAACGGCCACCACGCCTACCTCGGCGGGCTGCTCGAGCACAGCGTCGCGGTGGCGACGCTGGCGACGGAGCTGCGGACGCTCCACCCGCGGCTGAACTCGGACGTGGTGATCTGCGCGGCGCTGCTGCACGACATCGGCAAGACGCGCGCGTACACGCTCGGAGCGGAGATCGCGCTGAGCGACGAGGGGCGGCTCGTCGGGCACGTCGCGCTCGGCAACCAGATGGTCGCCGAGCGGGCCGGGCGCGTCGGCGTGCCGCAGGAGAAGCTGCTCGCGCTGTCCCACTGCATCCTCACCCACCACGGCCCGGACGCCGTGCCGGGCAAGCGGTTCGGCTCGGCCGAGGCGGTGGCGCTGTACCGGCTCAACGCGCTGGACGCGGCGGTGAAGGGCGCGCTGGAGCACGGGGTCGGGGCGCCGGTGGGGATGGACTAGCCGCCGCGTCCAGCGAAACGAAGCCCTCCTTTCCGTAGGTTCCACGGATTGCCCCGACCTGGGCGATCGGGGACGATCGCCCTGCCGCGTCAGGAGACGGGCCTCGCCGACGACACAGAGGGGGACGTGAGCCTGCCGGAGGACTTCACCGGCTTCTTTCGCAGGGCGACGGGCCGACCGCCGTACGAGTACCAGGCTGCGCTCGGGGCCCGTGAGCGGCCACCGAGCGTGGTCAACGTCCCGACCGGCTGCGGGAAGACGCACGCGCTCGTCCTGCCATGGCTTTACCACCGGCTCGTCGCCCGCCGTGGCCCCCGGCGGCTCGTCTACGCCCTCCCGATGCGCACGCTCGTCGAGCAGACCCGCGATGTCGTCGTGGAGATCCGCGAGCGGCTGGGGCTCTCGGCCGAGGAGCTCCCCATCCACATCCTCATGGGCGGCGAGCGCCCGGCCGCCGACTGGCGCCACCATCCCGAGCGGGAGCAGGTCCTCATCGGGACGATCGACATGCTGCTCTCGCGCGCGCTCAACCGCGGGTACGCGGAGAGCCGCTTCCAATGGCCGGTCGCCTTCGGGCTGCTCAACTCGGACTGCCGCTGGGTCTTCGACGAGGTCCAGCTCATGGGGCCCGCGCGGACGACCTCCGCGCAGCTCGACGGGCTCCGCCGGCTGCTGGGCACGGCCTTCGCGTGCGAGACCGTGTGGGCGTCGGCCACGGTCGACCGCGAGGCGCTCGTGACCGTGGACCGGCCGGAGCTCGGCGAGGTCCTCACGCTCAGCGAGGCCGACCGCAGGGGTCCTCTCAGCCGGCGACTCGAGGCCCGCAAGACGCTGCAGCGCGTCGATCTCTCCGGGGAGTCCGCCTCGCGCGCGCCGCGGCGGATGGCGGAGGAGGTGCTCGAACACCACGTCCCGGGCTCGCGGACGATCGTCGTGCTCAACACGGTCCGGCGCGCGCAGGAGGTGGCGCGCGTCCTGCGCAGAGCCGCGGAGGACGGACCCGAGATCGTGCTCCTCCACTCCCGCTTCCGGCCGCCCGATCGCCGGCGAGCGCTCGAGGCGGCGCTCGCCGACGTGGAGGCCGGCGGTCCGGGGCGGATCATCGTCGCCACGCAGGTGATCGAGGCGGGCGTCGACGTGTCGGCGCGGCTCCTCGTGACCGAGACCGCGCCGTTCTCGTCGATCGTCCAACGGCTCGGACGCTGCAACCGGGCAGGCGAGCACGAAGACGGCGCCGTACTGTGGCTCGACACCGGCGAGCCGACCGACCGCTCCGCGCCGCCGTACCGGGCCGACGACCTCGCCCACGCGCGCGAGGCGCTCGGCGGGCTCGAGGGCCAGTCGCTCTCCCCTGCCCTTCTCGAGGAGGTGGCGGTGACGGAACACCGCCCCGAGACCGACGTCCTACGCCGTCGCGACCTCCTCGACCTCGTCGACACCTCGCCCGATCTGTCGGGGCTCGACGTGGACGTGTCGCGCTTCATCCGCGAGGACGACGAGCGCAACGCCTCGGTCTTCTTCCGCGAGCTCCCGGCTGAGGGGCCCTCGCCCGACGAGCCTGCGCCCGATCCCGACGAGCTCGTCGAGGTCCCGGTCGACCAGGTGAGGGAGCGCAATGCGTGGGTGTTCGACCACGTGGACGCCCGCTGGGTCCCCACCCGCGCCCGGCCACCCCGTCCCGGCGAGGTGGTCCTGCTCGCCGCCGCCGACGGCGGCTATGACGAACGTGACGGCTGGGACCCGAAGCTGGAGGAGCCCGTCCCCGTGATCGTTCCCGCGGCGCCGGCCGAGCCCGAGGCGACGGAGAGCGATCCGTGGAGCTTCACGCGCGACTGGCGGACGCTCGGCGAGCACCTCCGCGACGCCCGGCGCGAAGCGCACGCGCTCGCCGAAGCGGTCGGCCTGGAGGCGGACGAGGTCGCGGCGATCGCGGACGCCGCGGCCCTCCACGATGTCGGCAAGGCCCACCCCGCGTTCCAGCGGATGCTGTTGTCCGGGATCGCGGACGAGGAGGAGCGCCGCCGGCGCGAGAGCGAGTTGTGGGCGAAGAGCCCGCATCGGGGCTCGCGCAACGAGCGCCGCTTCTTCCGCCACGAACTCGCAAGCGCGCTCGCCATCCGGCACGTGGCGAAGGACCTGTTCGAGGATCGCGCCCACGGCGAGCTCGTCGCCTACCTCGTCGCGGCCCACCACGGCCGGGTGCGGTTCTCGATCCGCCCGGCGCCCGACGAGGCGCCGCCCGCCGACGTCCCCGACGCCCCGCGCCACGCGCTCGGCGTCGCCGAGGGCGACGCGCTGCCCGCCGTCGACACGCCGCTGGGGCATCTGCCCCAGGTCACGTTGTCGCTCGCGTGCATGGAGCTCGGAGGGGAGGAGCGGAGCTGGACGGAGGTCTCCTGCGAGCTGCGGGATCGCCTCGGCCCGTTCCGGCTCGCCTACCTCGAGGCGCTCGTGCGGGTGTCGGACTGGAGGGCCAGTGCCTGAGGTCCGCCTGGCAGGCTGCCGCTCCCGGCCGCTCGTCGGCTACCTCAAGGCGCTCGGGGTGTTGCGCGTCGTCAGCCGGCAGGCCGACCCGGAGGCCCGCGGCCGCTGGGCGGCCGGGGTGTTCGAGCTGCGGTCGTCGCTCGACCGTGACGCGCTCGCGGAGTTCTTCCTGGAGCGGTACGCGCCGACGCCGGTGGTGTCGCCGTGGAACGGGGGGAGCGGGTTCCATGCCAGGGACAACACCGAAGGCATCGACGCGATCGTCGCCGACCGATCGGAACGGCTCGGCCCCTTCCGCGAGGCCATCGCCGTGGCCCGTGAGGCGCTCGAGCGCCTCGGCGTCGGCACGACGGCGACGCTCGCCGAGGCCAAGCCGCGTCTGATCCGCGACCTCCGGGCAACCCTCCCCGACGTCGCGCTCGAGTGGCTCGACGCGGCCGTCGTGGTGCTCGGGGAGGACACCCAGTACCCGCCGCTGCTCGGCAGCGGGGGCAACGACGGCCGTTACGACTTCTCGAACAACTACGCGCAGGCCATCGTCCGCGCCCTCGCCCTCGACTCGGGCGACCGTGACGCTTCCGCCCGCTGGCTGTCCGCAGCGCTCGAGGACCTCCCTGCGCCGCTGATCAGGAAGCTGAGCCTCGCGCACTTCGTGCGCGACAACTCCCCGGTCAACTCGCCGCTCGGCGACGACGACGCGCTGGGCAACCCGTGGGACCTCATCCTCGCCCTCGAGGGGAGCCTCGTGCTCACGGCCGGCGCCGCCCGCCGTCACGGGACCGCCCTGCGCGGCGCGCTCGTGGCGCCCTTCACGGCGGCGATCACCGGCGCGGGATACGGCTCGGCGATCGCCGACGAGTCCGGGCGCGCCGAGCTCTGGCTGCCGCTGTGGTCGCGGTGGGCTGCGCTCGGCGAGATCGAGTCGCTCGCGCGGGAGGCCAGGGTGCAGGTCGGCCGCCGCGCCGCGAGGGACGGGCTCGACTTCGCGCGCGCCGCAGGCGAGCTGGGCATTGCACGGGGGATCTCGTCCTTCGAGCGCTTCGCGGTCGTCGAGCGCGCGGGGCAGTCCAGTCTCGCCGTCCCGGCAGGACGGATCGAGGCGAAGCACCGCCCGGCCGTCGTCGCCCTCCGCTCCCTCGACCGCTGGCTGGACCGGGCCCACGCGTACGCTCGCCGCGAGTGTCCCGCGGCCCACAAGGCGGTCCTGCGGCGGCTCGACCGCGCCCTGTTCGCCTTCGCCGAGTCGGGCACGCCCGCGGCCGCGTGCGCGGTGCTCGAGACGCTCGGTGACGTCGAGACGACGCTCGCGTCGGCCGGGGGCCGCGCCGAGGAGCGCGGCCTGCGGCCGCTCAACGGCGCCCCGGCGCAGGACTGGCTCGTCGCCGCCGACGACCGGTCCGCCGAGTTCGCGCTCGCGGCGGGGCTGGCATCGCTCCGCGACCAGCGTGGCGGACTGCCCGCCGTGCGGGATTACCTCCACGGCACGACCTTCGACGAGCAGGGCCGGCGCGTCTACCCGGACCGCGCTCGACCAGCCGTCCCGCGGCGCGGCGACCCCGCGGCACGTCTAGCCGCACTGCATGTCCGGCGTCACCTCGACGCGGGGTCGGCAGACCGGCCGCTCGCGTTCGACCGTGGCGTGTGGATGCCCGCCGCGCTCGTCTCGCTGGTCGCCACCGGCGGCGTGGACCTCGCGCGCGTCGTGCGCCTCACTGCCGGCCTGTGTCTTTTCGACTTCACCCACGTCTCCTGGCATCCGGCCTATCGCGGCGGGTCCGTTGACCCGGCGTTCGCCATGCTCGCCCTCGCCTGGGCGGGGATCCCGGAGGTGCCGCTCGAGCCGCGACCGGACTGGGCCGCGCTGCTCGCGCACGGGCGCGTGAGGGAGGTCCTGCGCGAGGCCATGCTGCGCCTCCGTCTCGCGGAGCTCCCGCCGCTCGCCGACGCCGACGACCTCATGGTCGCCGCGCCCCAGGGGACGCGTCTCGCTGCCGCACTGCTGCTCCGGCTCGGCGACCGGGAGCGGAGCCGGCTGGCCGCGCGGCTGCTCGACCACGAGTCCGAACCGCTCACGACAGGAGGGACAGCGACATGATCGAGAAGCTCGAGGGCGAGCCTCGCCTCGTCATCGACGCGCGGCTCGAGCCGGTGGCCGGCTCCACGTTCCAGCCGACCGGATTTCCCGACCTCGGTGCAGCCACCTTCCGGCGTCCCGGCGACCCGGAGAGCGTCCTCGTCGAGTCCGTGCAGTCGATGGCGAACCGCCTCGAGGACGTCGGGTGGGACTCCGCCGCCCAGCGGCCGGTCGAGACGCTCGCCGAGCTGCCCTACATCCGCGTCGAGGCCGAGGACGGGTCGTTCCTCACCTCCTCGCGGCTGGAGCCCCACCGCCTCGCCGCCGCGTATGTGCGTGACGCCGAGATCGACGGCAAGCCCGGGAAGGAGTTCATCGCCGACCAGCTCGGGCTCGAGAAGGGACGGCCGCTCGACTGGGCGGGGATCTACCGGGCGGTCTTCGAGCTGGATCCCCTGTGCCTCGTCCACGGCGTGTTCTTCTCCGACAAGGACTGGCACGGGAACCCGAAGGTCCGCCGCGCGATCTCGTCGGTCGTCGAGGCCCATGACGCCGCGCCGGTGGTGTCCGGTGGCCTGAAGCGCGACGACGTCTCGTTCACGGCGGGCGAGGGCCGGAGGGCCGAGGAGGGCTACGGCTTCGTGCCGTTCTCGCGCACCGAGTACACCGCCCGGGAGATCGCGCTGACCGCCGTCATCGATCTGGCGCAGATCCGTGGCTACGGCTTGGGCGAGGCGGAGACGCGTCTGCTCACGCTCGTGGCGCTCTGGGAGATCGCGAGCCTGCTGTCCGGCCCCCTGCGGCTGCGGACCGCGTGTGACCTCGACATCGTCTCCGCCGAGGTGCGCCGGCCGTCCGGCTTCGAGCTGCCGGAAGCCGACGCATTGGCGGAGGAGATCGCCGCCACGCGCATCGCCTTCGCCCACCCGGGGCCGCGGAAGGCCGTCTGGCGGTCGCCCAGGCGTTAGGGGGACGAGGGGAGCCCCGGTGATCGGCCTCGCGTTCCGCTTCGACCTCGGGCGCTACCACGCGAACCCGTGGGGGGCGCACGTCAACGAGGCGACCGTGGAGTGGCCGCCGAGCCCGTGGCGGATCCTGCGTGCGCTCTACGCCGTCTCGAGGACGAACACCCGCCTCTCGGAGCAGCGCGATCTGGTCGACGAGGCCCTCCGCAAGCTCGCGTCAGCGGACCCTCCCTCGTACGAGCTCCCGGCGACCACGACGGCACACACGCGACACTTCGTCCCGAGCCGTCTCTACTCGGCGCTCAGGCCCCATGAGACGGACAAGGTGCTGGACGGCTTCCTCGCGGTCGATCCGGACGCGGAGCTCGTGACGTGGTGGGACGTGGCCCTCGCCGGCGGTGAGCGCGAGGCGCTGGAGAGCGCCGCCGAGGCGCTCGGCTACCTCGGCCGCTCGGAATCCGTCTGCTCGGCCCGGCTCGTCGAGGGAGCGCCGAGCGGCGAACTCGCGGCCGCACCGGCGACCGCCCACCCCGACGATGCGGAGGGCGAGACGATCCGGCTGCTCTGCCCGGACGGCGAGGACCCGCTCGCGGCCCTCTCGGTGTCGGTCGGCGAGGTGCGCAGGCGGCGACTCGCCACCCCGGAGGGCACGCGCTGGGTCGAGTACCGCGTCCGGCGTCCGGAGCCGGCGGCACCACCGCCGCCGGAGCCGGAGGCGCCGACGCTCGCCCGATACCGGGTCACCGGGAAGGCCCGGCCCAGCATCCGGGAGGCGGTGACGGTCGCGAGCTTGCTCCGTTCCGCGCTGCAGGCACGATACGGGCGCCGTAACGACGGCGGCGCGTCCCCGGTCTTCAGCGGCCGCGCCGGCGACCGGCCCCGGACGGACCAGCACCAGCACGCCCACTACCTCGTGACGCCCGACGCGGCAAACCGGCGCGTCGCGCACGTGGTGGTGTGGGCGAAGGAGGGGTTCGGACCCGAGGAGGTCGCGGCGCTGGCCGAGCTGTCGGAGATCAAGCTGAGGGAAGCGCCCGAGCCCCTGCGGCTCGTCCTCACCGCGCTCGGCAGGCCGGAGGAGATGCGGCTGCCGAGCCTGCTCGGGCCGTCGGCTACGTGGCGATCGCTCACCCCGTTCGCACTGCCGCGACACCCCAAGCGCCGCAGGAGCCGGATCGTCGACGGGCCCGAGGACCAGATCCGGCGCGAGCTCGCGCTCCGCGGGCTCCCGGAGCCCCGGGAGGTCAGGCTGATCAGGGGCTCGTGGCTGGAGTACCGCCGCACCCGCCCCGGACGGCCGAGCCTCGAGGCCCCGCGCGCGGTCGGAGCGCGACTGGTCTTCGGCGAGCCGATCCGCGGCCCGCTCGCCCTCGGCGCGCTCAGCCACTTCGGCCTGGGGCTCTTCGTCCCCGAGCGATGAGCACCGCGGGCGAGGACGTCCCCGACCTCGTGCCCGCCCGCATGCTGAACGAGTACGTCTACTGCCCGCGCCTCGCCTACCTCGAGTGGGTCGACCAGTCGTTCCGCGACAACGCCGACACGGTCGAGGGGCGGTTCGTGCATCGGAGGGTCGACAGCGAGCGCGGCCGCCCGCCCGAGCCCGGGCGGGCGGCCGACCATCCTCCGAGCACGTCGCTCATGCTCAGCTCGGAGAAGCTCGGGCTGATCGCGAAGGTCGACGTCGTCGAGTCCGGCGGCGTGCGAGCGGTCCCCGTCGAATACAAGCGGGGCCGCCCCCGCAATCCCGGTGATCCCCTGTGGCCCCCCGAACACGTCCAGCTCTGTGCACAAGTCCTCCTGCTGCGGGAGGCCGGCTACGAGGTCGATCACGCGGAGGTCTACTTCTCGGAGTCGCGCACGCGTCATCGCGTCGAGATCGATGAGGAGCTCATCGCCCAGACGATGCGAGCCATCGAGGGACTCCGTCAGGTCGCGGCCGGGAGCCACGCGCCACCGCCGCTCGTCGACAGCCCGAAGTGCCCGCGCTGCTCGCTCGTGGGCATCTGCCTTCCCGATGAGACGAACGCCCTGCGCGGCGCGAGCTCGGGCCGCCCGCGCAGGCTCGTCGCGCGCGAGGACCCGGCGACCCCGCTCTACGCCACCACGCCCGGCGCGCGCCTCTCCAAGCGCGGCGGGCGTGTCGTGCTGCTGGAGGACGGCAAGGAGACGGCGTCGCGGCGGCTCATCGACGTGTCACACATCGCCGTGTTCGGGAACGTGACCGTGGGCAGCGCCCTGCTACGGGAGTGCTTCGACGCGGGGATCCCGGTGCTGTGGTTCAGCTCGGGCGGCTGGTTGCGCGGCTTCGCCACCGGGATGCCACCGAAGAACGTGGAGCTCCGCGTCCGGCAGTACCGCGCGTCGGCCGTCGGGGCTCCCGAGCTCGCCGCCGCGTTCGTCGCCGGCAAGATCCGCAACTCGCGGACCCTGATCCGGCGGCACGGCGACGACCAGGCGCGGAAGGTGGTGGCCCAGCTCAGCGCTCTCGCCCGCCAGGCGGAGGCGGAGCGGGAAACCAGTGCGCTGCTGGGCATCGAGGGAACCGCGGCACGCCTCTACTTCCAGGAGTTCCCACGGCTCCTGAAGCCGAAGGATGAGCTAGGGACGTTCGAGTTCAGGGAGCGGAACCGGCGGCCACCACGGGATCCGGTGAACGCGCTGCTCTCGTTCGTCTACGCGCTGCTCGTCAAGGACGTGGTGGCCGCGGTGCTGGCGGTGGGCTTGGAGCCGTACGTCGGCCTCTACCACCGGCCACGCTTCGGCAGGCCGGCCCTCGCACTCGATCTCGCCGAGGAGTTCCGGCCACTCATCGGGGACTCGACCGTGCTGACCGCGATCAACAACGGCGAAGTCGAGGCGAGGGATTTCGTGCGTCGAGCAGGCGCGGTGGCGCTCACGCCGGACGGCAGGAAGAAGGTCCTGCGGACGTACGAGCGGCGGATCTCCACCGAGCTCGTGCACCCGGTCTTCCGCTACCGCACCACGTACCGACGCGCTTTGGAGATCCAGGCGCGGTTGCTCGCCGGCGCCCTCGTCGGGGATATTCCGGCGTACCGGCCTTTGACAACTCGATAGACCATCGGTGGTCCAGGATGGCCCGGCGGCTCCGGTATCTCGTCTGCTACGACATCCGGCATCCGCGACGGCTCCGGCGGGTCCACCACGTGATGACCGGCTACGGAGAGCCGCTCCAGTACTCGGTCTTCATCTGCGACCTCAGCCGGGCCGAGCTGCTCGCGTTGAAGGCGGACTTGCTTGCCGAGGTGAATGTCCGCGAGGACAGCATCGGCATCTTCGACCTCGGTCCGCCGAGCGGGCGAGGCGTGGCCTGTGTGGAGTTCATCGGCACTCGGCGGCCGCTCCCTTCAGGGGAAGCGACGATCTGGTGACGCGAGCGCCGAGGTGATGCGATTCTCCCCGGGAGCGCTCGCACGCTTGTTTTTCCTGCAAGTCACGGGAAAGCCGGGAGGAAGCGCACGCACAGCCGAGCTTCCGGCGGGCATCTGGACCCGACCGCTCGCACCAGCCCACAAGATGCCTGCAAATCGGCCGCTTTCTGAGCGAGCCGTCACCCGAGTCGTGAGACTCGGGCTCCGTTGAAGCGCGGGCCAGCGGCCCAGCGCGTCATAGTTGCCGAGTCACCCGAGTCGTGAGACTCGGGCTCCGTTGAAGCCGATTGAATCTGAGCAGGTCCCGCACACACGTGTTGTCACCCGAGTCGTGAGACTCGGGCTCCGTTGAAGCAACATGGCGACCACACAACAGGATCTTGTTAGCGCCAACGTCACCCGAGTCGTGAGACTCGGGCTCCGTTGAAGCTCGCGCTCCCCCGCTCGCTTCCCCGCCATCGACCACGTCACCCGAGTCGTGAGACTCGGGCTCCGTTGAAGCTGGGGCCGGCGGGTGAACGCCGACCACTACGACCATGTCACCCGAGTCGTGAGACTCGGGCTCCGTTGAAGCCTGACCAGCCTCGTTGGCCTGAAGATCGTCACGACGTCACCCGAGTCGTGAGACTCGGGCTCCGTTGAAGCTCGTAGCGGGCCTCCGTCGCGGCGAGGCCCTCCGCCGTGGTCACCCGAGTCGTGAGACTCGGGCTCCGTTGAAGCGACTTCCGCCCCGACACGCTCATGCGGTGGGTGGAGCGGTCACCCGAGTCGTGAGACTCGGGCTCCGTTGAAGCGGCTTGGGCCGCGGGTGGGTGTGGGCGGTGGGTTTGGGGCGGGTCACCCGAGTCGTGAGACTCGGGCTCCGTTGAAGCAGGATGGAGCGGCCCTCGTTGGGGGTCAGCAGCGCAGAGGTGTCACCCGAGTCGTGAGACTCGGGCTCCGTTGAAGCGGGTTGGTGGTGTCGACGGTGATGCCGCCGTCTGGTCACCCGAGTCGTGAGACTCGGGCTCCGTTGAAGCACAGTCTTGCCCTAGGTACTTCTTGTAGGTCTCCTGGTCACCCGAGTCGTGAGACTCGGGCTCCGTTGAAGCGCCGGCGCTCTCTCTTCGGTCGGTATCGAGGCGCAGGTCGTCACCCGAGTCGTGAGACTCGGGCTCCGTTGAAGCAGCGTGCGCGTCCACTTGCCCGAGCAGCTCGGGGGTGACGTCACCCGAGTCGTGAGACTCGGGCTCCGTTGAAGCGAGAACTGGCGCAGCCGCCACGCGACCTCATCCTCGATGTCACCCGAGTCGTGAGACTCGGGCTCCGTTGAAGCAGTCGGTCCACCCCGGTCCACGCGAGCGCTGCCTCGTCACCCGAGTCGTGAGACTCGGGCTCCGTTGAAGCCTGGTGATCTCCGCCGCCACGTCGAAGGGGTCCACGTGTCACCCGAGTCGTGAGACTCGGGCTCCGTTGAAGCGGTTTCCCCCACGCGATGAGCGTGAGGTTGCTCCCCGTCACCCGAGTCGTGAGACTCGGGCTCCGTTGAAGCTGGCAGGACGTCTTGGCGAAGGCGCAGGCGGCGGGTGACGCGTCACCCGAGTCGTGAGACTCGGGCTCCGTTGAAGCCGCTTCGCCCACTGTGGATGCGACGGCCGGTGGATGTCACCCGAGTCGTGAGACTCGGGCTCCGTTGAAGCGTGACGCTTGGGTCCACCTATGCACGGTCAGTGGTGTCACCCGAGTCGTGAGACTCGGGCTCCGTTGAAGCTAGAAGCGCCTGCCGGTCATCCCGTCGATCCCACGGTCACCCGAGTCGTGAGACTCGGGCTCCGTTGAAGCTTGACCCGCGTGTGGATCTCGCGCTGCTTCTCCGCGTCACCCGAGTCGTGAGACTCGGGCTCCGTTGAAGCTTCGTCCTGGGGTTGAGCCGGCCGGTCCCGTCGAGGCGTCACCCGAGTCGTGAGACTCGGGCTCCGTTGAAGCGAGACCCTTGACACCGCCCGCACCCTGCTGCGCCGCATCGTCACCCGAGTCGTGAGACTCGGGCTCCGTTGAAGCGCCGCCTGGCGACCCCCCGCAAGCACGACAAGGAGGGTCACCCGAGTCGTGAGACTCGGGCTCCGTTGAAGCTGGGCGCGGGCCTGGGCGCGGCGCGCCCCCTCCGTCATCGTCACCCGAGTCGTGAGACTCGGGCTCCGTTGAAGCGTGATAGCCATGCTCAGTTCTCCCTATGTCAGGCCCCGTCACCCGAGTCGTGAGACTCGGGCTCCGTTGAAGCCACAACCCCCTCGTGACCCCCCTGGCTAATGGTCGTCACCCGAGTCGTGAGACTCGGGCTCCGTTGAAGCGGTCTGGCCATGATGAAGTCCACCGGGGGTGAGGGCGTCACCCGAGTCGTGAGACTCGGGCTCCGTTGAAGCCACGTCTGCCCGGAGGGGACTTCGATGTGTTGCCCGCCAGTCACCCGAGTCGTGAGACTCGGGCTCCGTTGAAGCGTGCGGGCGTACGCGAGGTCGGCGGCGTGGGCGAGTCACCCGAGTCGTGAGACTCGGGCTCCGTTGAAGCATGTTCGTGTCGGCCGACCAGCGGATCCTGAACTCAGTCACCCGAGTCGTGAGACTCGGGCTCCGTTGAAGCATGGGCGAGCGGTGGGATACGCACGGTGTGGGGCAGTCACCCGAGTCGTGAGACTCGGGCTCCGTTGAAGCACGATGGCCGGGAAGTCGCTCGGCTCGGCCTTCTCGTCACCCGAGTCGTGAGACTCGGGCTCCGTTGAAGCTCGTGTCTGTCGAGGGTGTGTTGGTGGCACTCCGGGGTCACCCGAGTCGTGAGACTCGGGCTCCGTTGAAGCGCGACGAGCAGCGTGACGGCGGCGGGGAGCAGGCCCGTCACCCGAGTCGTGAGACTCGGGCTCCGTTGAAGCAGCGTGTTCGCCGCCTCGATGTCATCCCTCGGGTCGTCACCCGAGTCGTGAGACTCGGGCTCCGTTGAAGCATCGCGCTCGTGAGGGCGTGCGCCTCGTCGCAGGTGTCACCCGAGTCGTGAGACTCGGGCTCCGTTGAAGCTGGCAGGACATCCTCGCGAAGGCGCAGGCGGCGGGTGTCACCCGAGTCGTGAGACTCGGGCTCCGTTGAAGCCTCGCGGTCGCCCGTGAGGCGGCGATCGGTTCGGGCCGCGTCACCCGAGTCGTGAGACTCGGGCTCCGTTGAAGCAGCGGCTGCGGTGGGACGCGGACGTGGCCGCGTCGGGTCACCCGAGTCGTGAGACTCGGGCTCCGTTGAAGCTTCCGTGCAGCTTGGTACCGCGTCGTCGGCTGCCACGTCACCCGAGTCGTGAGACTCGGGCTCCGTTGAAGCTTGATCTCCAGTTCGGCCACGCCGAAGCGGGCGCGTCACCCGAGTCGTGAGACTCGGGCTCCGTTGAAGCCGCTCCGCAACGGCCAAGGGCGCACTCGGCAACCGTGCGTGACCCGCCGAGCGTGAAACTCGGGCTCCCTTCGACCCCCCGGCGGCTACGATCGCCCCGGAGCGGCAGGGGCCTGGTGGCCCATCCGGCCTTCAAAGCCGGCAGGCCGGAGCAGCCCTCCGGTTGGATGGTTCGATTCCATCGCCGCTCCGTGGGGAAGGCCGGTGTCAGGACAACGCGCTCGATGACGACCAGTCCCCCCGTGACTCGCCCCGCGAATGGCCAGGTGAGTTCGGCGCACTGACCCCCGACGCTTCCCGCGCCAAGGGCTGGTTCATCGAGGTCAAGCCGAAGGAGGGCAAGACCACGATGTACTTCGCCCAGGCCGGCGTCCGAGCAGCCATCCGCGGAGCGCGCAGCGCAAGGAAGCAGGCACGAGGACGAGTGGCCGACCATCGACGAGATGCTCGCCCTTGCGTGGCCCCTGCTCCCGAGCGACGACGAGACGGAGCAGTGGCTCTGCCGGCTCGACCTGGGTCCTTTGGGCGCGAAGCTCTGGAGGCTGATCGACGAGGTCGACCGCGAGACCGCGCACGCGATGGCCGACCCGTGGCGAGAGGCCCTCAGGGCGTCCTTGCATATCGCCGCGCAGCTGCGGACCTACCTCATCGGGGGGGCCGGAGCGACCCGCTGCTCGTCCGGCTCGGGGAGATCCTGATGGAGACGAGCGGTCGCGACCCGACGGAGATCGAAGCGACGATCGCGCAGGAGGCGGATCAGCTCCTCGGGCTCGTGAGCGGGTCATGAACCATCGGCTCCGCAGCACGGAGCCGCCGCCCTTCGACCGGACCGCGATGGACAGCGCGGAGTGGCTCTCAGGCTGGCTCATCACCCTGCGCTTCGCCTCGAGCTGACCACCCGGCCGCGCGCCTTGCCGACGGCTCCGGTCAACGGCCGGGCCGCTGCTCGAACCGCCTCACTCCCGCCCCTCGAGCGAGCTTCCGATCCCCCACAGCGTCGGTGCCCACAGCCCGGCGAACAGCGCGCGGCGCTCGGCGTTCGGGCGCTCGTCCTGGTCGAGCGTCTTCGCGCGGATCCAGAGGGCGATGCAGAGGACGACGCTCCCGAGCGAGGAGGCGTGGAAGATCCAGCCGCGCAGGCCGAGTCGGCGCAGGAGCTCGGTGACCACGGCGCCGCCCTACCCGGGTGCTCGACGCGCCAACCCCCGGTTCCGGCGCCGGCCCTAGCGGGTAGCCGGGCGGGGATGGCCCGCCTCAGCCTCGGCCGCCGCCTCTCCACCGCCACCCGCTGGCCGGTCGGGGTCTCGCTCACGTCCTGGCGCTACATGTGGCGGACGACGCCGATGTCGCGTCGCGAGGTCGAGCTCGGGCCGGGCGCGGACCGCCCTCCGCCTCTCCCCGCCGGCTTCGACACAGACGGCGTCCAGACGCACGACGACGGCGTCGGCACCCTCTTCCACCGCCGCTACCGCATCCGGATCGCCGGGCCCGCGTGCGCCGCCCCCGACGTCGTCGGCGACCTCCCGGACGACCTCGACGCGTTCGCGCCGTCGGAGTTCGCGCGCTTCATCCGCCTGAGCGGCGACGGCCGCTGCGCCGCCGGCGACGAGTACGTCGTTCGCATGCCCGGGCCGTGGGACGGGCCGGTGCGGGTCGTCGACGTCAGCGACGCCTCGATCCGGCTCGCCACGCTCGACGGTCACCTCGAGGCCGGGCAGATCGAGTTCCGCGCCGCCGACCACGACGGCGAGCTCGCCTTCACCATCGAGTCCTGGGCGCGCAGCTCCAGCCGCCTCACCGACTTCCTCTACGACCGCGCCCGGATGTCGAAGGAGGTCCAGGTGCACATGTGGGTCTCCTTCCTCGAGCGGGTCCGCGACCGCGCGCGCGGGCGGCGCTCCGGGCCGATCGACATCGAGACCCGCCGGATCGGCTGAGGCCGCCATGGCCGCCGGGCTCATCCCCGACGAGCGCACCCGGCGCGCGCTCGCCCGGCTCGAGGCCGCGCCGCTCAACTTCGACCCCGGCGAGCTCGCGGCCGGGACAGACGCCTGGAGCTACGACGAGCGCGTCCAACCGCTGCCCGCCGAGCCGCCCGGCCCGCGGCAGCCCGGCGGCGCCTGGGAGCTCGCGCGGCGCCTCATGCGCGGCTACGAGTTCGCCGACCCCTCGCTCGTCCGCGCCTACCACGACCCCGCGACGCCGCTCGAGGGGCGGACGCTCCTGCTCGAGGTCCGCTTGTGGGGCCTGCGCTTCCGCGTCGGCTGCCGCGTCGCCGACGTCTACGAGCGCGTCGAGCCCGTCGGCGACCGCGACGCCCTCGTCTCGGGCTGGAGCTACCGGACGCTCGCCGGCCACTTCGAGCAGGGCGAGATGCACTGGCAGGTCGCGAAGTGGCCCGAGACCGGGGAGGTCGCCTTCCGGCTGTACTCCTGGTCGCGCTGGGCGCGCGACGTCCACCCGCTCGTCCGCGCCGGCATCGCGCTGTTCGGCCGTCGCGCCCAGCTCCGCTTCTACGACCGCACCTGCGCGCGGATGCTCCGGCTCACCGAGGCGGCGCTGGCCGGGACGGAGCCGGGGGCGGCGGTGCGGACCGCCTCGGAGCGGCACACGACCTCCCGTCGCGACGACGCCGTCCACGACGAGCTGGCGCGCAACGTCGAGCGCTGACGGCCAGGGGCGAGCGGCCGGGCTTCGCGGGCCGGGGAGCGAGGGACCGGCGGGCGCCGCTCAACGGCCGACGGCGCCGCAGGAGGCGCAGCCGCCGCCGTTGCGGACGTATTGCACCGCCATCAGCAGCCAGGGCGGCAGCGGATTGCCGGCGTCGTACGCCGCGAGGGCGTAGCGGACCGCCCACGGCAGGTGATCGTGCGAGACCATGGCGGAGAAGCGTAGTGGGGGCGTCTACGCTTCCCGCACCCGGCCGAACCCACAGGACCTGGAGGCACCGGCCGTGCTTGACACCCTCGTCGACGCCGTCAGCGCGAGCCCGGTCACCTACCTCGTCCTCGTCGGGATCGTCCTCGTCGACGACTTCGTCCCCGTCGCGCCGGGCGACACGGCGATGATCACCGCCGGCATCCTCGCCGCCAACGAGGGCCTCCTCCTCCCGCTCGTCATCGCCGCCGGCACCCTCGGCGGCTTCCTCGGCGACAACCTCTCCTACCTCCTCGGCCGCCGCTTCGGCCCCGCGCTCGCCGCCCGGCTCCTGCGCGGCGAGCGGGCGCGCGGCCTCTACCGCGCCGCCGAGCGCCAGCTCCACGAGCGCGCGGCGACGATCGTCATCGTCGGGCGCTTCATCCCCGCCGGGCGCGCGGCGACGACGTTCGCGTGCGGCACCGTCGGGCTCGCGTACCGGCGCTTCGCCGCCGCCGACGGCTTCGCGGCGCTTGCCTGGGCGAGCTACACCACGCTGCTCGGCTTCGCCGGCGGCACGGCCTTCCGCGACGCGCTCTGGGAGCCGCTCGCGATCGGGCTCGGCGTCGCCCTCCTCCTCGGCGCGCTCGCCGAGGCGCTCCGCCGCCACGGCACGCACGAACGTCCCGCGTGATCCCCTCTAGGGGCGAACGAGGGACGTTCTCCGCTCAGGCGGCGGCGTAGCGCCTCGCCGCGCGGGCGCGGGCCTTCGCGGCGGCCGCCTCGCGGTCCTGCGGGGGCGCGGTGGTCACGAGCGAGGTGAGCAGGCGCTCCGTCGCGGCGGCGACCTCGTCGACCGCCCGCGCGAAGGCCTCCGCGTTCGCCTGCGACGGCTTGGTCGAGCCGCTCACCTTGCGGACGTACTGGAGCGCGGCGTCGCGGACCTCCTCGGCGGTGGCGGGCGGGTCGACGTTGTGGAGCCTGCGGATGTTCCGGCACATGCGACGAGGCTACCCGCCCCCGCCGTACGGACGAACGTCCATCGCTGGCCCCTATAGGGACCACTGTGGGACGTTCTTCGCAGCGGCGCACCGACGACGTCCAGCACTAGCCCCTATAGGGGCCAGCCCTGGACGTTCTCGTGCCGAGGGTCAGGCTGACGCGGCGGACCGCCTCGGCGTAGGCGCCGGCGAGGCGGCGCTCGCCGGCCGGCCGGCGCCAGCGCGACTCGGCGCGGCGGGCGAGCGCGGCGGCGAGGCGGCCGCCCTCGGCGCCCTCGCCGCGCGCGGTCCGCGCGACGGCCTCGTCGTCGCGCGCCGAGGCCTTGCCGGCCTCCACCCACGCGTAGCGGAACGCGAGCCCCGCTGCGAGGTAGAGGACGCTCGCGACGTGGTGGGCGCGCGGGCCCAGCCGCGCCCGGACGAGCCGCAGCCCCAGCCCGGCGGCCACCGCCGTCTCGGCGCAGCGGATCAGCAGCCCGGCGCGCCCCTCGCCGAGGCCGTCCGCGAGCCGCCCGAGCCGCCGCCGGTTGAGCTGGGCGAGCAGCGTCTCGGCGAGCATCGCGCCCGTCTCGACGTTCCCGAGCGCCTGACGGGTCGGGTGGCCCTCGGGGAGCCCGCGCGCGACGAGCGCGAGCCGGGTCGCGGCGGCGCCCGTCGCCGTCGCCGTCGCGACGAAGATCGGCCCGAGGAGGAGGCGGCTGCGCGCCCACAGCGGCACCGCGGTCGAGGCGAGCAGGACGCCCGTGTAGGAGCCGAGGTAGCCGCCGACGACCGCGTTCGCCGCGCCGAGGGCGCGCGCGGCCCGCCCGCGCCCGAGCAGGTCGGCGCCGACCGCCGCCGTCCCGAGCGCCGAGTAGGTGACGAGCGCCCAGGCGCCGAGGTTCATCGGCGAGCGCGGCTTGACGATCCGCAGCATGTTGAGGAAGCGCTCCGGCCGCCCGAGGTCGGCGATGAGCAGCAGCGGCGAGGGCGCGGCGGCCGCGAGCGCGACCGCCCGCGCGGTCCGGGCCGAGCGCCGGTCGCCGGCGAGGTCGCAGGCGAGCGCGACGAAGCCCGCGCCGGCCGCGATCCCGCCGGTCCAGAAGTAGAGCGGCACCTCCCACGTCCACACCGGCGGCTTGAGGACCGGCCCCTGGACCGGGGGCATCGGGCCGGAGCGCATCCGCCGCGCCGCCGCGGCGACCGCGTCGGGCTTCGGCTCCGCGGCGGCGTAGACGGTGTCGTCCTGGTAGAGGAACGACCAGCGCATGTCCGCCCAGTCGCGCCGGGCCAGCGCGACCTCGGCGCCCTCGCGCGCCCGCCGCCACGCGGCGGGCTCGCCCGGGGTCCCCAGGGCCGGGCGCGGCTCGCGGGGCTCGCTCACCGCCGCCACCTCCGCCTGCGGGCGGGGGCGCCGAAGGGCATAGCCGGGGTGCGGGAGGCCTTCGCGCCGGCGCGCCGGGCGGCCGTGACGAACGCGAGCGCCACTCCCGCCGCGGCGAGCAGCCCCGCCCCCATCGCCGCCGCCGTCGCCGGCGCGACGTTCTCCTGGATCGGCGAGTCCGCCCGCGCGGGCAGGCCGTGGCGCTCCGGCGGCTCGGTGAGCAGGAAGAACGCGCCGAGGCCGCCGGCGATCTGGTCCTCTGGAGCCTCGTCGCCCGCGCCGTAGAGGTAGGCGCGCTCGATCCCCGCCTCGTGGAGCGTCGCCACCCGCCGCCGCGCGCGCTCGACGAGCTCGTCGTGGGGGCCGAACTGGATCGCGTCGGTCGGGCAGGCCTTCGCGCAGGCCGGCTCGAGCCCGTCGCGGAGGCGGTCGTAGCAGAGCGTGCACTTCGCGGCGCGGCCGTCGTCGGGGTCGCGGTCGACGACGCCGAACGGGCAGGCGGGGACGCAGTAGCCGCAGCCGTTGCAGACATCGGGCTGCAGGACGACCGTGTCGAACTCGGTGCGGATGAGCGCGCCCGTCGGGCAGGCGTCGAGGCAGCCGGCGTTCGTGCAGTGCTTGCAGACGTCGGACATGAACACCCAGCGGTCCATGTCCGCCACCGCCTGGGCGACGTCGACCTCGCCGTCCGCGCGCCGCGCGAGCTCGACGAGGTCCGGCAGCTCGTCGGCGCCGATCGCCTCGCCCGCCGCCGGGATCCGCGGCAGCTTCCCGCCGTCGCCGGCGGCGAGCGCGCGCTGCGCCTGCTCGCGCAGCTCCGGCGCCGGTTCGACGAGCTCGAGGAAGCGGACGTGCCGCCACGTCGCGGCGCCCAGCTCGCCGGTGTGGTCGTAGGAGCCGCCGCGGCGGAACTCGCCGCCGCCGGCGGGGAGGTCGTTCCACTGCTTGCAGGCGACCTCGCACGCCTTGCAGCCGATGCAGACGGTCGTGTCGGTGAAGAAGCCCAGCCGCGGCGCGTCCTCGCGGCGGACCGCGACCTCGGTCGGGGCGGCGCGCGTCATCCGCCCGCCTCCTTCGGCCGCTCGGCGGGCGGGTCGTCCTCGTCCGGCGCGACGTCGCGCCCGAGGCGCCGGCCCGCGAGGCGCTCGGTCGTCTGCCCCGACCGCCGCCCGGCGCGCACGTCGCAGGAGAACGCCTTCGACTCCTGGATCGAGACGTTCGGGTCGCCGGACAGCGCGAGCAGATCGTTCGTGGAGTCGCCGGTCCGCTCACCGGCGTAGCCCCAGTGCCAGGGCAGCGCGACCTGGTGGACGAGCTTCCCGTCGACGCGCAGCGGGCGGATGCGGTCGCTCACCCGCGCCCGCGCCTCGATCTCGCCGCGCTCGGTGACGATCGTCATCCAGCCCCCGTCCTCGATCCCGCGGTCGGCGGCGAGCACCGGGTCGATCTCGGCGAACATCTCCGGCTGCAGCTCCGCCAGCCAGGGGACGGTGCGGCTCATCCCGCCCGCGGTGTGGTGCTCGGTGAGCCGGAAGGTCGTGCCGACGAGCGGGTAGCGCGGGTCGCCGACCGGGTTGAGCGGGTTCTCCGGCCGCCGCCAGCGGATCGCCGCCGGGCTCTGCTCCATCTTCGGGTAGAGGAGGTTCGGGATCGGCGACTCGAGCGGCTCGTAGTGGGTCGGCAGCGGGCCGTCGAGGAGGCCGGAGGGCGAGTAGAGCCAGCCCCGGCCGTCGGCCATCATGATGAACGGGTCGCTGCCGGCGATCGCGTCCATGCCCCCGGCGTCCGGCGGCGGGCGGTAGCCGGGCTCCTTGCCGGGCGGGAAGTCGGGGACGTCCCAGCCGGTCCAGCGCCCCTCCGCCTCGTCCCACCAGACGAGCTTCTTGCGCTCCGACCACGGCCGCCCCTGCGGGTCGGCGGAGGCGCGGTTGTAGAGGACGCGCCGGTTCGCCGGCCACGCCCACGCCCACTCGGGCGAGACCCAGCCGCCGGGGGCGCCGAGGTCGCCGGGGTTGCGCCGGCGCGCCTGGTTGACGCCGTCGGCGTAGACGCCGGAGTAGATCCAGCAGCCGCAGGCGGTCGAGCCGTCGGCGCGCAGCTCGGCGAAGCCCGAGACCGGCTTCCGCGTGGCGACCTCGTAGCCGCTGATCTCGGCGAGCACCGCCTCCGCGTCCGGCTCGCGCAGCTCGCCGCGCTCGGGGTAGTCCCAGACGAGGTTGACGATCGGCCAGTCCCGCTCGCGCGCCGAGCCGGCGTAGCGGGCCTTCACCCGCTTGGCGAGGTGGTGCATGAACCACAGGTCCGAGCGCGCGTCGCCCGGCGGGTCGAGCGCCTTGTCGCGCCACTGCACGAGCCGCTGGGTGTTCGTGAAGCTCCCCTCCTTCTCGACGTGGCTCGCCGCGGGCATGAGGAAGACCTCCGTCTCGATGTCCTCCGTCCGCAACTCGCCCGAGCGCACCTCCGGCGCGTCGCGCCAGAAGGTCGCGGTCTCCGTCTCGGCGAGGTCGCGGACGACGAGCCAGCGCAGGCGCGCGAGCGCGCGCCGCTGGAGGCCCGCGTGCTCGGAGCCGACGGCCGGGTTCTGGCCCATGACGAAGAGCCCGTCGAGCCCGCCGTCGAGCGCGCGCAGCATCGTCGCGAAGTGGGAGTGGTTGCCGCTGATCTTCGGCAGGCGCCCGAAGCCGTAGTCGTTCTCCTCGGTCGCGGCCTCGCCGAACCAGGCCCTGAGCAGCGAGACGATGTAGCGGTCGAAGTTCGCCCACCAGCCGCGCGGGGCGCCGCCGCTGGCCACGTAGTCGCGCAGCGTCAGCTCCTCCTCGCGCGCCCGCGGCATGTGGAGGTAGCCGGGGAGGAGGTCGTAGAGCGTCGGGATGTCGGTCGAGCCCTGGATCGAGGCGTGCCCGCGCAGCGCGATGACGCCCCCGCCCGGGCGGCCGACGTTGCCGAGCAGGAGCTGGAGGATCGCCGCGGCGCGGATCATCTGGACGCCGACCGAGTGCTGCGTCCAGCCGACCGCGTAGCAGAAGGCCGTCGTCCGCTCGGGGCCGGAGTTGCGCACGAGCGCGTCGGCGACGGCGAGGAAGTCCTCGCGCGGGATGCCGCAGATGCGCTCGACCATCTCGGGCGTGTAGCGGCTGAAGTGGCGGCGGAGGATCTGGAAGACGCAGCGCGGGTGCCGGAGCGTCTCGTCGCGCTTGACCTCCCCGACGAGCATCCCGGCGCCGGTGCTCTCCTCGAACGACTGCGTCGAGTGCTCGCGCACGCCGGCGGCCGAGGCGACCTCGCCGCCCTCGTACATCCAGGTCGTGCGGTCGTAGGTGCCGGTCTTGGGGTCGAAGCCGGAGAAGACGCCGCCGAGGTCCTCGGTGTCGCGGAAGCGCTCGTCGACGATCGTGGCGGCGTTCGTGTAGTGCACGACGTAGTCGCGGAAGTACGACTCCGTCTCGATGACGTGGCGGATGAGGCCGCCGAGGAAGGCGATGTCGGTGCCGGCGCGGATCGGGACGTGGCGGGTCGCCATCGCGCTCGTCCGCGAGTGGCGCGGGTCGACGTGGATGACCTCGGCGCCGCGCTCACGCGCCTTCATGACCCAGCGGAAGCCGACCGGGTGCGCCTCCGCCATCGACGACCCCTGGATGAGCACGCAGTCGGCGTGCTGCAGGTCCTGCTGGAAGCCGGTGGCGCCGCCGCGCCCGAACGAGGTGCCCAGACCGGGCACCGTGGAGCTGTGTCATATGCGCGCCTGGTTCTCGATCTGCACCGCGCCCATGGCGGTGAAGAACTTCTTGATGAGGTAGTTCTCCTCGTTGTCGAGCGTCGCCCCGCCGAGGTGGGCGAAGCCGAGCGTGCGGTCGACGCGGCGCCCGTCGGAGTCGGCGTCCTGCCAGCCGCGCTCGCGGGCCTCGATCACCCGCTCGGCGATCATGTCCATCGCCGTCTCCAGGTCGAGCTCCTCCCACTCGGTCGCGCCCGGGCGGCGGTAGCGGACCTCCGTGAGCCGGCCGGGCTGCTGGACGAGCTGACGCGAGGCCGAGCCCTTGGGGCAGAGCGTCCCCTGGTTGATGGGCGAGCGGGGATTCCCCTCGATCGAGACGAGCTCGCCGTCGCGGGTGTAGACGACCTGGCCGCAGCCGACGGCGCAGTAGGGGCAGACCGACTCGGTCGCCTTCAACCCCGCGGTGCGGGCGCCCGCCGCGCGGGTCTGCGCCGAGGCCGCCGCGGGGCCCATCCCCCAGTCGAGCGCGCGCCCGACGAGCGGCAGCCGCCGGAGGCGCTCGAACGACCGCGGCCGGGCCGCCGCCCTCGGCGGCCTGCGAGCGCCGTCGCCCATCGTCTGCTCCGATCCCACCAGGAGCGGTGTTTCCCCCGCCCGGCGACGGTGAATCCAGTTCCCGTCCGGGCACGAAAATCCCTGGGGCGGGCCCGGCGGGGGCCGCTAGCGTCCCAGCCGATGCACGACCTCGTCCGGCAACGTCCCGATCGCACCGTCGTCACCGGCCACCTCGACGCCGAGGGCGCCCGCGAGCTGGAGCGGGAGCTGCGCCGCCGCGCGCTCGGCGGCGAGCGCACCGTCGTCGTCGACATCTCGGGCGTGGAGACGCTCGAGCCGGCGCTCGCCGGCGCGCTCCTGCGCGCCCACCGGAGCCTGAGCTGGCGCAACTGCCGCCTCATCGTCGTCGTCACCGCGGCGATCCGGCGCACGCTCGAGCGGATGGGCCTCGACGACGCCCTCGACCTCGTCGAGTCCGGTCACGGCGGAGCCGCGGCCGGCCGCGCCTGAGGCGCGCTAGCTGAGCTGCCCACGGAGTTTGTGAACGGTTGAGTGGGCTGTCCGGGCCCGACCTGAGGCTGTGGGTTTTGCACAACTCGCAGCTTTCAGGAGGGACTCGGACATGGAGGACGGTAGATGCCGGCTCGGACTCAGGGCGCGGTTGGAGCTGGTGGAGTTGATCGAGTCGGGCGCGACGATGAGGGCGGCCGCGGCCGCGCTCGGCGTCGCGCCGGCGACGGCGCATCGGTGGTGGCATCGCTGGAAGAACGCCTCGGAGGCAGAGCGTGCGAGTCGGGCGTGTTTGCGGGCCCGCCCGCCGGTGCCCAAGTCCTGTCCGTGGCGGCTGAGCGCCGAGGCTGAGCAGCGCATCCTCGACGCGAGGGCGCGCACCAACTACGGGCCGGCGCGGCTGGCGGGGATCGTTGGGTTTCGTCGCTCGACGATCCACGAGGTGCTGGCCCGCCACGGCGTCTCGCGCCGCCGCTCAGCGCGGGAGCGGCAGCGCTATCGCCGTTATGAGTGGGCCCAGCCCGGGGCGTTGCTGCACATGGACACCAAGCGGTTGCAGCGTTTCGACGCGCCGGGGCACTGGGCGACCGGCGATCGCGCCGTTCGCCACCGCGGCGCCGGTTACCTCTACGCGCACTGCGTCGTCGATGACCACACCCGCTTGGCCTATGTCGAGCTGCACCGCCAAGACACCGGCCAGGCCGCTGCAGCCACGCTCAAGCGCGCCGCCGCCTGGATGCGCCAGCAGGGCTGCAAACCGGTCGAAGCAGTGATGACCGACAACGCCTTCGCCTACACCAACAGCCGCCAGTTCGCCGACGTCCTGGCTGATCTGGGCGCCCGCCACATCCGCACTCCGCCCTACACGCCCCGCTGGAACGGCAAGGTCGAGCGGTTCATCCAAACCCTCGACGACGAATGGGCGCACGGCCGCGTGTGGCCCTCCAGCACCCAACGCGACCGCAAACTGGCATCCTGGCTGCGCTTCTACAACCGCCGCAGACCCCACACCTCACTCGGCGACCGACCACCCATCAGCCGCGTTCACCAAGACCGCGGGCAGGACAGCTAGACCGGCCCCGGCTCCTCGCGCAGGACGAGCGCGCCGTCCTCGCGCACCGTCACCTCGCCCGAGGCGCGCAGCGCCTTCATCGCGAGCGAGAGCGTCGGCCGCCGCGCGCCGATGAGCTCGCCGATCGTCCGGTACGGGAGGCGGACGTCGAGCACGACGCCCTGCGCGGTGACGCGGCCGAAGCGGCCCGCGAGCAGCCACAGCAGCAGGCGGAGGCGCTCCTCCGCGCGCGGCACCTGGGCGATCGCGTGAACCGTCGCCAGCCGCGCGTGGCGCACCTCCATCCGCTCGCGCAGCGTCGAGGCGAGCTCCGGCCAGCGGACCGCGAGGCGGAAGGTGCTCGGCGGCAACAGGGCGAGGCGGGTCGTGAGCTCCGCGGTCCAGGAGATCTCCGGGACGAGGAACGGCTGCGCCACGGAGAGGTTCGGCAGGGGCGCGATGACATCGCCCGGCCAGATGAGCTCGACGGCGGCGTGGGCGCCGATGAGCGTCCGGCGCGAGATCAGCCCCTCGACGACGACGGCGCCGGACGCCCGGCGGCCCGCGATCAGCCCCTCGACGTCGCAGGGGCCGGGCGGGATGGTGACGAGCACGACCTTGAGCGCGGCGCGCGCCTCGCGGGCGTGCTCGCCGAGGCCGGCGGCGAAGTCGGGATCGACCTCGAGCAGGTCCGCCGTCTCCACCGAGGGGCGCCCTGGCGGGGCCCCCTCCCTCATCCGCGGCGACGCTCGCATGCGGAGCGGACGCCGGGGTCTCGGGTGGCGCGCCAGACTCCGCTATAGGCGTGGGCAGTCATGTCAGCGTTCCCCCCTGCGAGCGACGGTACCAGCGACACCCGGCTCCGCCCAGGTCCGCCGGCGGGAACTGCGTACCCGTTCGCGGGGAGAGATACCCCTCTCGCAGGTCAGCGACGGCGGACCAGGCGCTGGGCCGCGTGCGTCCTGCGGCCGACGCGCGCGACGACCTCGACCCGGTAGCGGCCGCGCGGCAACCCGGCGACGGGCAGCCGGACGAGGCGGCCGCGGGCGGCCTTGCGGCGGATCGTCCGCACGCGCTTCTCGCCCCGGATGAAGCGGACGAGCACGCTCCCGCGGCGGGCGAGGCGGACGGCGACGCGCGCGGGTCGGCCGGGGCGCCCGCCGCTCACCCGCAGCGTCCGCAGCAGCCGCCCGGCCGAGCGGCGCGCATAGCCGCGGCCGAGGTCGCGGACGGTGAGCCGCTTCTCACGCCGCAGCTCCGCCTCGCAGAAGGGCGGCTTCACCCACTTCTTCTGCGAGAAGAGCCGCGTCTGGTCGGCGAACCAGGGCGACTCGGGGCTCGACGACAGCGAGTACGTGAGGATCGTCCGCGCGTCCGGGCACTTGCCGTTCAGCTCGACCGCCTGGACGTAGCTGGAGCCGTAGGTGATGTCGGTGTAGCCGCGCTTGGGGTCCCACGTCGCGCCGATCGCGTTGAAGACGCCGAGCTCGCCGGGGCCGCCGTGGATCGGGATGCGCTCGTCCCCGCGCGGCTCGTAGTGGTACTCGCCCAGCGGCGCGTCCAGCGGGATGCCCGCGCCGCGGAGGTCGTTGACGGCGTCGCGGAGCGCCTGGCGGACGGCGGGGTTGGAGGCGTTGAGCCCGCGCGGGGTGTTCACCGGGTCGGAGACGTCGAAGGCGGTCTCCCAGACCGGCAGCAGCGGGCCGCCGACCGGCAGCGGCGAGGCGAGCGCGCGCGCGGCGAAGCGGCGGAACAGCAGCGCGCCGCGCGAGCCGACGTCGTCGCGCAGGTCCCACTTGGCGAGCACGTCGCAGGCCTTGCCGAGCTGCTCCTCGCGGCAGACCTGGACGAGCCGGTCGCGCCACAGCTCGCCGAGGTACTGGCGGTTGTTGAAGACGGCGTCCTGGAGCTGCCGGCGGGTGAAGCGGCGCCCGGGCAGGCCGTCAGAGCCGCCGAGACGCTGCTCGATGATCTTCAGGCCGAGGCGGGTGCGCGGCGAGCGCTCGGTGCGCTCGTCGCCGATGATGAGGTCGTAGCCCTCCAGCGGCTGCTCCGGGTTCGTCAGCCAGTACGAGTCGTTCATGTTCGAGACGTGGTCGTCCCGCACGAGCGACGGCTGCCGGCTCGGCCCGAGGATGCCCTCGGCGACCGCGTCCGGGTCCTTGCCGGGCGCGCACTCCGCGCGCGAGCCGTCGAGGATCGGCACGCGCAGCAGGGCGTTCGTGACGACGCCGAGCACGGCGCTGCAGCGCTCGGCCTTCTCGTCGGTGACGTGCGGCACCGAGCCGATGTCGGCGTAGTAGGCCTTCCCCGAGGAGTCGGCGGCGATCGTGTTGACCCAGGGGATGCCCTGGTAGCGCCGGAGGATCTGGTCGAGCTCCTCGACGCTCTTCGCCATGTCGGTGAAGAAGAAGTGGTTGAGGTAGCGGAAGTTCGCCGCGTTGGCGTCGTACATCGAGTAGGCCGTGAGCGGCGTCCAGGGGAAGAGCGGCAGGCCGAGGATCTCGGTGAAGACGGGGCCGTACTCGGTCGACCAGAGCGTCCGCGTCCGCTCGGCGATCTTGCCGTCCTTGCCCTTGACCTCGACGGTCACGCGCGTCGGGCGCATCTTCCGCTGCTGGCCGTCGACGACGTAGGTGGTCGGCGAGCCGGGGACGAGGCCGACCTGGTAGATCGCGAAGCGGCGCGAGGTCGAGACCGTGTGGCTCCAGGCGAGGTGCCGGTTGTAGCCGATGAGGATGACCGGCACGCCGAAGAGGCTGGCGCCGGCGACGTCGACCTTGCCGGGGATGGTGAGGTGGGCCTGGTAGAAGCGCTCCGACCCGTTCCAGGGGAAGTGCGGGTTGCCGAGCACCATGCCGCGCCCGCTCTGCGTCGCCTCCCTGCCGAGCCCGAAGGCGTTCGAGCCCAGCCCGCCGAGGAGGTTGTCGAGCAGCCCCGGGCGGAGCTCGCGCAGCGCCCTGCGGCTGCGCTCCACCGCCGCCTGCGCCTCGGCCCCGCCGAGCAGCGGCTGGGCGGTCGCCATGCCGTCGATCGCGACGCCGCCCGAGGCGAGCAGGGCGAGCTGGTAGAAGCGCCGGTAGGCGTCGAGCTCGGTGATCGGCTTCACCCACTCGGCGCCGCGGCAGCGCGGGTCCGGGATGTTCTCGACGCCGGTCTCCTCCAGCCAGGCGTTGTAGCCGGCGACGTAGCCCTTCACCGCCTCGCGGATCTCGGGGACCGGGCCGTGCGGCGGGTCCTGCGCGAGCAGCTTCTCGACCGTGCCCTCGGCGATGATCCGCTTGTAGAAGAAGTCGGAGTTGAGGTTGTTCGGCTGCGTCCCGTTGGCCGGGTACTCGTACGAGCCGTCGGGGCCGAAGTACTTCGAGCGCTCGCCGCGGACGGTCACGTAGGCGTCGGCGATGACGCAGATGTTGTCCTCCGCGAAGGCGTAGCCGTAGCCGTAGCCGAGGCTGCCGAAGTCGCCGGCGACGATGTGCGGGATGCCGTGCGCGCTCCGCTTGATCGTGACGTCGTACCGGCGCGCGCTCGCGGGCGCGGCGAGCAGCGCGCAGACGGCGACCGCGGCCGCGGCCGCGGCGGCGATGCGATGGACGACACCCCTGCCCATCCCCTTGGACGTTAGTCCAAGCTGGCGCGGGGATGCGCCGGTCTCGCGCCGCCTTACGCCGCCGCCGGGTTCTCGCGCGCCCGGCGCAGACGCCGCACGAGCCGCCAGGCGAAGTAGAGCTGGACGCCGGCGAAGCCGAGCTCGAGCGCGCGCTCGGGGACGGCGTTCGCGACGACCACCCCCGCCCCGACGCCGAGCGGCGAGAGCGCCCCGACGAGCACGCCCTCGCGCAGGCGGAGGTTGCCGTAGCCGTGCTGGCGCCAGGCGCCGGCGGCGGCCACGACGACGACGGCGAGCAGCGAGGTCGCCTCGGCCTCGAGTTGCGAGCTGCCGGCGAAGAGGACGAGCGCCGGGACGAAGATGACGCCGCCGCCGACGCCGAGCAGCCCGCTCGTCACTCCGGCGGCGAAGCCGGCGACGAGGATTCCGGCGAGCTCGAGCGCGTCCATCAGAGGATGAGCATGAGGGCCGAGGCGACGAGCAGGAGCGCGAAGACGGCGGACACCGCCTCCGGCCGGATCCGCTGCTGGAGCGCGGTGCCCCAGAAGGTCCCGGCGACGGCCGGCACGCCGATCGCGAGCGCGGCGAGCGGGTCGACGTTGCCGTAGACGCCGTGGAGGGCGGCGCCGAGCGCGCCGATGACGACGATCGCCGCGAGCGAGGTGGCGGCCGCCTCGCGCTCCCCGTAGGCGAGCCAGAGGATGAGCAGCGGCACGATGATCGTCCCGCCGCCGACCCCGAAGAGGCCGCTGAACGCCCCCGCCGCGGTCGCGATCACCGTGAGGCGGAGCAGGCGGGCGGACATGGCCGGGCATACTACGGCGGATGTCCGGCTCCGCCCTGGAGACGATCGAGCAGGCGCTGGGCCCGGTGTCGGCAGCCCGCGACCGCGCCGCGATCTTCTGCGACATCGACGGCACCCTCGCGCCGATCGTCGAGCGCCCCGAGGACGCCCACGTCCCAGAGCGCACCTCCCGCCTGCTCGCCGCGCTCGCGCGCCGCTACCGCCTCGTCGCCTGCGTGACCGGGCGCGCGGCCGCCGAGGGGCGGCGGCTCGTCGGCGTCGGCTCGATCGCCTACGTCGGCGCCCACGGCGCGGAGGTGCTCACGGCGGGCGAGCAGCGCGCGGAGGCGCTGCCGGCGTTCACGAGCTGGCGCGACCCGGTGCGGCGCTTCGCGATGAAGCAGGACACGAAGGAGCTGCGGCTCCTGCGCGTCCGGCTCGAGGACAAGGGCCCGATCGTCGCCTTCCACTGGCGCGGCGCGCCGGACGAGGACGCGGCGCGGACGCGCCTGGAGCGCGTCGCCCAGGAGGCCGAGGCCGCCGGGCTCGACACCCACTGGGGCCGGAAGGTGCTCGAGATCCGCCCGCCGGTGCGGGTCGACAAGGGGCAGGCGATCACCGAGCTCGTCCGCCGCACGGGCGCGAGCGTCGCCCTCTACGGCGGCGACGACGCGACCGACCTCGACGCCTTCGCCGCCCTCGACCGCCTGCGCGCGGACGGCACGCTCGAGCTCGCGGTGAAGATCGGCGTCCGCTCGGACGAGGGCCCGCCGGCGATCGTCGAGCAGGCCGACCTCGTCGTCGACGGGGTCGGGGCGTTCGCGACCGTGCTCGAGGTCCTCGCCGCCGACCTCGGCTAGCGGCCCGTGCGCTTCAGGGACTTCCTGCGGACCGCGGTGCTGCTGTTCGGCGGGTCGGCCACCGCGCTCGCCGTCGTGGCGGTCGCCGGCGCGGCCTCGCGCGACGACCCGGCGCTCGTCTACGTCGCCGCCGGCTGGTGGGTCGTGGCGGCGGCGATCGGCCTCTGGCTCGGCCGCCGGCAGGAGGTCACGCAGGGGATCCGGCGGCTGCTGTCGCAGGCGCGCGCCGCGACGACGATGCCGGAGTCCGAGCCCGGGGCGATCCTCTTCAACCGCCTCTGGCCGCTCGCCGCCTTCACGCTGCTCACCGGCGGCGTCGCCTTCCTCGTGCCGCAGGTGCCGGCGATCGCCGCCGGCTACACGCTCATCGTCGCGCTGGCGTGGCGCAAGCAGGCGGCGGCGGTCGAGGCGATCGAGCTGCGCGACGGCGTCCAGTTCCACGTCGAGCGGACGTCGCCGTTCAAGCCGACGCGGCTCATCAGGACCGCCGGCCTGCGGAAGATCGACCCCGTTTACGAGCGCGACTGAGCTCCGGCCACTGGAGCGTGTTCGCGACGTCGGCGGCGGTGAGCCACGCCCGCCGCGCGGTCGCGACGCCGTAGCGGACGTTGGCGAGCGTGTCGGTCCCGTGGGCGTCGGAGTCGATGACGAGCCTCGCGCCCGCCTCGGCCGCCAGGCGCGCGTACACCTCGCTCAGGTCGCGGCGGTTGGGGTTGCCGTTGATCTCGAGGAACGTGCCGGTGCGCGCGGCCGCCTCGACGAGCGCCTCGACGTCGACGTCGTAGGGGTCGCGCCGGCCGATGAGGCGCCCGGTCGGGTGGCCGATGGCGTCGACGAGCGGGTGCTCCATCGCCGCGACGATCCGCTTCGTCATCTCCGCCGCCCCGATGCGGAAGGAGGTGTGGACGCTCGCGACGACCCAGTCGAGCTCGGCGAGCAGGTCGTCGTCGTAGTCGAGCGAGCCGTCCGGGAGGATGTTCACCTCCGAGCCGGCGAGCAGCGTCAGCCCCTCGACCTCGGTCGCGCGGACGGCCTCGATGTGGCGGCGCAGCTCGTCGGGCTGGACGTCGTTGCCGAAGCCGTGGCTGGCCGAGTGGTCGGTGATCGCGAGGTACTCGTAGCCGCGCTCGCGCGCCGCCAGCGCCATCTCGGCGATCGTGTTGCGCCCGTCGGAGGCCGTGGTGTGGCAGTGGAGGTCGCCGCGCAGGTCCTCGAGGCGGACGAGCTGGGGCAGCCGCCCCTCGCGGGCGGCCTCGAGCTCGCCGCGGTCCTCGCGCAGCTCCGGCGGGATCCAGTCCATGCCGAGCAGGCGGTAGACCTCCTCCTCGGTCGCGCAGGCGTGGGTGATGCCCTCGGGGTCGGTGACGCCGTACTCGGAGACGTGGAAGCCGCGGCGGACGGCCTCGGTGCGCAGCGCCTCGTTGTGACGGGCCGAGCCGGTGAAGTGCTGGAGGAGGTTGCCCCAGTTCTCCGGCGGCACGATGCGCAGGTCGACGGCGACGCCCTGGTGGGTCACCCCGCGCGCCCCGGCCTCGCCGGAGACCGACGCCTCGCCGATGAGCGGCAGGCGCGCGAACGCCTCCGCGAGCGCGCGGGCGTCGGTCGCGGTCGCGACGACGTCGAGGTCCTTGCAGGTCTCGGCCCAGCGACGCGCGCTGCCGGCGAGCTCGACCTTGTCGGCCGCGGGGTGCTCGCGCAGCGCGGCGACGATCGCCTCCCCGATCTCGAGCGCCTTGGAGAGCAGCAGCCGCTCGCGCTCGCGCCCGTCGGCGCCGGCGGCGAGCGCGGTGAGGATGTTCTCCTCCGCCTTCGGCCCGAAGCCGGGCACGGTGCGGATCTGCTGCGTCTCGGCGGCCTCGCGGAGCTTGTCGAGCGAGTCGACGCCGAGCTCCTCGAAGAGCTTGCGGGCGCGCTTCGGTCCCAGCCCCGGCACGCGCGTGACCTCGACGAGCCCGGGCGGGAACTTCGCCTTGAGCTTCGCCGCCGCGGGGATCTCGCCGGTCTCCAGCAGCGCGGCGATCTTCTCGGCGATCGTCTTGCCGACGCCGGGCAGCTCCTCGGCCCGCCCCTGGGCCGACAGCTCGGCCACCGAGACGCCCGCCTCGCGGATCGCCTTGGCCGCGTTGCGGTAGGCCTGGACGCGGTAGACGACCGCGCCGTCGAGCTCGTAGAGGTCGGCGAGCTCGTCGAAGTGGAGTGCGATCTCGGCGTTCTTCACGCGCTGACCGTAGGGTACGGCGGCCGATGCGCGGAGCCTGGATCGTCCTCCCCACCTACAACGAGGCCGAGAACCTCGAGGCGGTCGTGCGCGCGGTGCTCGCCGCCGCGCCGGGCGTCCGCGTGCTCGTCGTCGACGACAACTCCCCGGACGGGACCGGGCGGATCGCCGACCGGCTCGCCGCCGAGCTGGAGGCCGTCGAGGTCCTCCACCGCGCCGGCAAGGAGGGGCTCGGGCGGGCCTACCTCGCCGGCTTCAAGGAGGTGCTCGCGCGCGGGGCGGAGCTCATCCTCGAGATGGACGCCGACTTCTCCCACGACCCCGCCGACGTGCCGCGCCTCATCGAGGCGGCGGAGCGCGCCGACCTCGTGCTCGGCTCGCGCTACGTGGCCGGCGGGCGCGTCGAGGACTGGGGGCTGGTGCGGCGGCTCGTCAGCCGCGGCGGCTCGCTGTATGCGCGGCTCGTGCTCGGCGTCGGCGTCCGCGACCTCACCGGCGGCTTCAAGTGCTTCCGCCGCGAGGTGCTCGAGACGCTCGACCTCGACGCGGTCATCGCCGACGGCTACGGCTTCCAGATCGAGCTCACCTACCGCGCGCTGCGGGCGGGCTTCACCGTCGTGGAGATCCCGATCGTCTTCCGCGACCGCCGCGCGGGGACGTCGAAGATGAACGTCCGCATCGCGGCGGAGGCGATGTGGAAGGTGCCCGCCCTGCGGCTGCGGATGCGGCGCGAGCGAGCCGGTTGAGCGGACGCCCTCACTATCTTCTTCGAGAGCGACCCGACTGCGTGCAAAGGAGCCGACAGGTGGCAGGAGCTATCAGCGACGTGACCGATGCGAACTTCCAGGCCGAGGTGCTCGAGTCCGACACCCCGGTGCTCGTCGACTTCTGGGCGCCGTGGTGCGGGCCGTGCCGCGTGATCGCGCCGCACCTGGAGGAGCTCGCCGCCGAGAAGCCGGAGCTGCGCATCGTCAAGCTCAACGTCGACGAGAACCCCGCCACCGCCGCGCAGTACAACGTCATGTCGATCCCGACGCTGCTGCTGTTCAAGCACGGCCAGGTCGCCAAGCAGATCGTCGGGGCGCTGCCGAAGAAGCGGCTCGAGGAGGAGATCGAGCCGGTCCTCGCCGCCTAGGCGACGACCTCGCCCTGCTCGAGCCGCCGCCGCCCGGCGGGCGTGCGCAGCAGCGGCCGCCCGGCGAGCACGACGATGAGCTCCTCCTCGGCGTGGTGGAAGTGGTACGGGTAGGCCGCCTCGCCGGGCGGCAGCTCCCAGAGGCTCGCGCCGAGGCGGCGCGCGCCGGCCGCCGGTCCGAGGCGGGCGCGGCGGGCGCGGAAGCCGGCGGGCCGCCCGTCGCCGCCGAGCTCGGGCCGCTCGATGTTCGGCGTCATGCGCGCTCCAGCGCGATCCGCAGCTCGCGCCCCTCGATCTGGGTGCGCGTGCCCTCGTCGGCGCCGTCGTAGCCGAGCTCGACCGCGAGCGTCTCACCCGCGACGTAGCGCTCGTGCGCCCGGGCGGCGTCGAGCAGCTCCGCGTCGCCGCCGAGGGTGAGGCGGATGCGGTCGTCGACGTTGAGCCCGGCGTCCTTGCGCGCGCCCTGGACCGCGCGCACGACGTCGCGCGCGAGCCCCTCGCGGCGCAGCTCGTCGTCGAGCTCGAGGTCGAGCGCGACGGCGTGCGTGCCCGAGCGCTCGACCTGGTAGCCCTCGAGCGGCTGGAGCGCGAGCAGGACGTCGTCGGCCGACAGCTCGTGCTCGGCGCCCTCGACGTTGATGCCGACGCGCCCGCCGGCGCGGAGCGTCCGCGCCGCCTCGGCCGCGTCGAGCGCGGCGATCGCGGCGGCGACCTGCGGCATCTGCTTGCCGAAGCGCGGGCCGAGCGTGCGGTAGTTCGGCTTGAGCTCCCACTGGCCGAGCTCCTCCGCCTCGTCGACGAAGCGGAGCGACTTGACGTTGAGCTCGCCGGCGACGAGCTCGCCGAGGCGCTCGAGCGCCTCGCGCTCGCGCCCCGCGGCGACGATGACGGCCTCGCGCAGCGGCTGGCGGTTCTTCACCTTCGCCTGCGCCCGCGCGCGGCGGCCGAGCTCGACCGCCTCGCGGGCGGCCTCCATCGCCTCCTCGAGCTCGAGGTCGCGCAGCGACGCGTCCGGCTCGGGGTAGTCGCAGAGGTGGACCGACGGCTCGCTGCCGTCGAGGTTCTCGTAGATCGCGTCGGCGATGAACGGCGTCAGCGGCGCGAGCAGCTTCGCGGTGGTGACCAGGCACTCGCGCAGCGTCCAGAACGCCGAGCGGTCGCCGTCCCAGAAGCGGCGGCGCGAGTTGCGGACGTACCAGTTCGAGAGGTCGTCGACGAACTGCGCGATCGCCCGCCCGGCGAACGTCGTGTCGTAGTGGTCGAGGCGGTCGATCGCCGTCTCGATCGTCGCCTGCAGCCGCGAGAGGATCCAGCGGTCGAGGTCGGTCGCGGGGCCCTCGTCGGCCGGCTCGATGCCGTTGGCGTTCGCGTAGAGGACGTAGAGGTGGTACGTGTTCCAGAGCGTGCGCAGGAACAGCCGCACGCCCTCGCCGACGGTGTCGACGTTGAAGCGGTAGCCGTCCCAGGGCTGCTTGGCGGTGAAGTAGTACCAGCGGAAGGCGTCCGCGCCGTGGGTGTCGATGACGTCCCACGGGACGACGACGTTGCCGCGGGACTTCGACATCTTCTGCCCCTCGGGGTCCAGGATGAGCCCGAGGCAGAGGACGGTCTTGTAGGGGACGCGCCCGAAGAGCAGCGTCGAGACGCCGAGCAGCGAGTAGAACCAGCCGCGCGTCTGGTCGATGGCCTCGCAGATGTAGTCGGCGGGGAAGCGCTCCTCGAAGACGTCCTGGTTCTCGAACGGCGCGTGCCACTGCGCGAACGGCATCGAGCCGGAGTCCCACCAGACGTCGATGACCTCCGGGACGCGGCGCATCTCGCCGCCGCACTCCTCGCAGGTGAGGACGACCTCGTCGATGTAGGGCTTGTGGAGGTCGTCGGGCGCGGCGTCGCCGAGCTCGGCGACCGAGCCGATGCAGCGCGCGTGCCCGTTCGCGCAGCGCCAGATCGGCAGCGGCGTGCCCCAGTAGCGCTCGCGCGAGAGCGCCCAGTCGACGTTGTTCTCGAGCCACTTGCCCATCCGCCCGTGCTTGATGTGGGGCGGGTGCCAGTCGACCGTCTCGTTCTGGGCGAGGAGCTGGTCGCGGATCGCGGTCGTGCGGACGTACCAGGAGCGCTTGGCGTAGTAGAGGAGCGGCGTGTCGCAGCGCCAGCAGTGCGGGTAGGCGTGCTCGTAGTCCTCGGCGCGGAAGAGCAGGCCCTTCTCGCGCAGGCGCTCGACGATGTCGGGGTCGGCGTCCTTGACGAAGCGCCCGGCGAACTCGCCCATCCGCTCGTCGTAGGTGCCGTCCTCGCGCACCGGGTTGTGGACGGCGAGCCCATAGCGCTGCCCGAGCTGGAAGTCGTCCTCGCCGAAGGCGACCGCGGTGTGGACGACGCCGGTGCCGTCCTCGGTCGTGACGAAGTCGGCGGTCAGCACGGTGTGGCCGTGCTCGCCCCAGTCGGTGATGTAGTCGAACGGCGGCTCGTACGCGGTGCCGGCGAGCTCGGCGCCCTGCATCCGCGCCTCGACCTCGAAGCCCTCGCCCAGCACCCGCTCGGCGAGCGCCTCGGCGAGGATGAGCGTCTCGCCGTCGCGGCGGGCGCGGACGTAGGTCACGTCGGGGTTGACGGCGAGCGCGGCGTTGGAGAGCAGCGTCCAGGGCGTCGTCGTCCAGCCGAGCAGCGCGACGCCCTCCTCGCCCTTGACCGGGAAGCGGACGTAGACGGAGGGGTCGACGACGTCGCGGTAGCCGAGCGCCACCTCGTGGCTGGAGAGCGCGGTGCCGCAGCGCGGGCAGTACGGGACGACCTTGTGCCCCTCGTACAGCAGGCCCTTGTCCCAGACCTGCTTGAGCGACCACCACACCGACTCGATGTAGTCGTTCGACATCGTGAGGTAGGCGTCGTCGGTGTCGAGCCAGAAGCCGATGCGCTCGGTGAGGCGGTTCCACTCGTCGACGTAGGCGAGCACCGACTCGCGGCACTTCGCGTTGAACTCGGCGACGCCGTACTCCTCGATCTCGCGCTTGTGCGAGATGCCGAGCTCCTCCTCGACGGCGAGCTCGACCGGGAGGCCGTGGCAGTCCCAGCCGCCCTTGCGCTCGACGAGGTAGCCGCGCATCGTCCGGTAGCGCGGGAAGACGTCCTTGAAGACGCGGCTCAGGACGTGGTGGGAGCCGGGCCGCCCGTTCGCCGTCGGCGGGCCCTCGTAGAAGACCCAGCGCGGGGCGCCCTCGCGCCGGCGGATCGACTCGTGGAAGACGTCGCGCTCCCGCCAGCGCCGGAGGATCTCCTCCTCGAGCTCGGGGAAGGACTGCTGCGGATCGACGGGGGCGTACACCGACGGCCGATTCTACGAACGCCGTCGCGGCGGGCGCGGGCCGGTCGCGTCAGGCCGCGAGCTTGCGGCAGATCTCCGCGAGCGAGCGTTTCTCGGCCTCGTCGAGGCGCGCGAAGGTGTCGCTCACGCGGCGCGCATGGTCGGGGAAGAGGCGGTGGACGAGGTCGGCGCCCGCGTCGGTGAGCGCCACGAGGACGGCGCGGCGGTCGGAGGGGTGGCGGCGGCGCGTGACGAGCCCGCGCGCGGCGAGCGTGCCGGTCACCTCGCTCGCGTTCGCCTTGCTCCACCCCAGGCGGCGGCGGAGCGTCCGCAGCTCGAGCTCGCCGCCGGCGGTGACGAGCACGACGAGCGCCGAGAAGCCGGCGGCGGACAGCCCCTCGCGCTCGAGCTCCGAGGCGAGGCGGCGGCGGACGGCGGCCTCCGCGCGCACGAGCGCCTGGAGCGCGCGGTGCGCGAGCGGGTCCGCCACCTCGAGCCGTGCCATGTCCGCGGCGATCGTAGGCTCGCCGCCGGACGGCGGCTCAGCCCGCGGCGACGGCCTGGCGGGCGGGGGCCGGAGCGAGCTGCTCGGCGAGGTCGGCGAAGTCCGGCTCGGGCGCGCGGCCCTCGACGACGGCGCGGAGCTGCTCGGCGGCCTCGCCCGGCTTCGACCCGAGCGAGCGGACGGCGTGCGGGCCGGTGACCGGCATCGCCTCGCGGTAGTCGAACACGCGCGCCCGCGAGCCCACCTGGCGGGCGGCGTAGACGAGCCGGCCGACGGTGTCGAGCGTCGCCTCGCGGCCGCAGAGCACGAGCGCGGCGCACGGCTCGAGCGCGCGCAGGGCGCGCGCGACGCGGTCCTGGCCGATCGACGGCGACAGCGACAGCACGCGGAAGCCGGCGCGGCGCAGCCCCAGCTCGAGCGCCTGGACGTGGATCGCCTCGACGTCGACGGCCGGGCCCGAGGCGTCGAGGAGGAGGACGCCCTCCGGGCGCGTCGGCTCGGGGGCAAGCCGGCGGACGGCGTGGAGCCAGCCGGTCGCCCAGCGGCAGGCGTGCTCGAGCTCGGCCTCGCGGCCGCGGCGGTCGGCGGCGAACTCGAGCGCCGGCAGCAGGAGCTCCTCGACCGTGCGCTCGACGGAGCGGACGGCGAGGCTCTCCTCCATGACGCGGTCGGCGGCCGCCTCGTCGAAGCGGTCGAAGGCGTCGACGAGCCGCGCCGAGGAGGCCGGGCCCTCGCCGCGCTGGCGGGCGAGCGCGATCGCCGAGGAGATGTTGTGCGTCTCCAGCAGCGCGCGGCGGAGCACCTCGAGCTCCTGGAGGTCGTACTGGCGGTGGCCGCCGGCGGTCCGGCGCGGGCGCGGGAAGCCGAAGCGGCGCTCCCACGAGCGGAGCGTGTTGGGGCTGACCCCCAACAGCTCGGCTGCCGCGTTCGTCCGGATCCCGCTCATTGCACGCACTCTCATCGGCGATCCCGTGCGAACCCTTAGCGGGATTGGCGCGAAAGCACGCGTGCGCCGTTGCAGCGGCGGCGCCTGCAGCGGGACTTGCAGCCCGGCTCAGGCGCTCCCGGCGGCGATCTGCTGCAGCCCCGGCAACACCATCTCGACGAGCCAGTCGGCGAGCGCCTCGGGCGGCACGTCGGGGTTCGCGTACCACCAGTGGGCGAGCGCCTCGTAGGCGCCGTTGAGCGCGTGCGCGGTCGCGCTCAGGCGGCGGGGGTCGATGCTCGCCCCCAGCGCCCGCGCGGCCTCGTCCATGAGCTCGATGACGAGCCCGGTCTGGCGGGCGCGGATGCCGGCCGCCTCGGCGCTGAACGGCCCGGGGTCGCCGGTGAAGAGCATCTCCCACGAGCGGCGGTGCTCGGCGACGAAGCGGAAGAAGGCGAGGCTGCCGGCGCGCAGGCGCGCGGGCGGGTCGGCCGCCTCCGCGACCGCCGCGGCGACGCGCTCGTACAGCTCGTCGGCGGCGCGCTGGACGCAGCGGCGGTAGAGCTCCTCCTTGCTGCCGATCAGGTCGTAGATGACGGGCTTCGTCACCCCCGCGCGGCGCGCGAGCTCGTCCATCGACGCACCGCCGTAGCCGCGCTCGGCGAACAGCGCCTCGGCGAGCTCGAGGAGCTGGCGCTCGCGCAGGGCGCGCGGGACGCGGCCGTGGGGGTAGCGGGCGATCTCGGAGGCGATGTCCTGCGCCGGGGCAGCGGCGGGATCTTGCATGGTTACTCAGAGTAGGTTACCGTCAGTAGGCATGAGGGACCACCACCGCATCGCGATCATCGGGGCGGGCTTCTCCGGGCTCGGCATGGCGATCCGCCTCAAGCAGCAGGGCATCCACGACTTCGTCGTGCTCGAGCGCGCCGACGACGTCGGCGGCACCTGGCAGGCCAACACGTATCCGGGATGCGGCTGCGACGTCCCCTCGCACCTCTACTCGTTCTCGTTCGCGCCCAACCCGAACTGGAGCCGCACCTACTCGCTCCAGCCGGAGATCTGGGAGTACATGCGCGACTGCTCGCGCCGCTACGGCGTCGAGCCGCACATCCGCTTCCGCTGCGAGGTCGAGGAGGCGGCCTGGGACGAGGACGCCCAGGTCTGGCGGATCGAGACCTCGCAGGGCCCGGTGACCGCGAACGTCGTCGTCGCCGGCATGGGTCCCCTCGCCGAGCCGAAGCTCCCCGACATCCCCGGCATCGAGACCTTCAAGGGACGCGCCTTCCACTCCGCGCGCTGGGACCACGACCACGACATCACCGGCAAGCGCGTCGCGGTCGTCGGCACCGGCGCCTCGGCGATCCAGATCGTCCCGGCGATCCAGCCGCGCGTCGCGAAGCTCAAGGTCTTCCAGCGCACTCCGCCGTGGATCGTGCCGCGCAGGACCGACCGCGAGATCACCGAGCTGGAGAAGCGCCTCTACCGCGCCTTCCCCGCCCTCACGAAGATCCCCCGCGCGGTCACCTACGTCGCGCGCGAGCTGCTCGTCCTCGGCCTCGCCAAGGACCCGCGGCTCATGAAGATCCCCGAGGCGGTGGCGCTGCGGCACCTGCGCCGGCAGGTGCGCGACCCCGAGCTGCGCCGGAAGCTGACGCCGGACTACTCGATCGGCTGCAAGCGCATCCTCCCCTCCGACGACTGGTATCCGGCGCTCCAGCAGCCGAACGTCGAGCTCGTCGACCAGGGCGTGAAGGCGGTCACCGAGACCGGCCTCGTCGCCGCCGACGGCAGCGAGCACGAGGTCGACACGATCGTCTTCGCCACGGGCTTCCACGTCACCGACATGCCGATCGGGCAGAAGGTCCGCGGCCGCGGCGGCGTGCTGCTCGACGACGTCTGGCGGGGCAGCCCGCAGGCCTACCTCGGGGCGACCGTGGCCGGGTTCCCGAACATGTTCACGCTCATCGGGCCGAACACCGGCCTCGGGCACAGCTCGATGGTCTACATGATCGAGTCGCAGATCCGGTACGTGCTCGACGCGCTGCGGGTGATGGACGAACGCGGGCTCACGAGCGTCGAGGTCCGCCAGGACGTCCAGGACGCCTACAACGCCGAGCTCCAGGCGAAGATGCCGAAGACCGTCTGGATGTCGGGCTGCGCGAGCTGGTACATCGACGCCAACGGCCGCAACACGACCATCTGGCCGGACTTCACCTTCCGCTTCCGCAAGCGGACGGCGCGCTTCGACATCGAGCACTACGAGGTCTCGACGAAGGTGCCCGAGCCCGTGCCGGCGGCCGCCTAGCCGAGCGCCGGCTCGACCGCGAGCAGCGCGGCGCGGGGCGACCCGCACGGGGAGACCCGCGCCTCCAGCGGCCCGAACTCCTCGGCGCCCTCGACGAGCGGCTCGACCGGGAAGGTCGCCGGCTCGCGCACGCCGAGCGCCGCGCCGCGGACGGTGCGCAGGAGGCGCCGCGTGCCGGCGGGGCTGGAGACGAGCAGCTCGAGCGGCGTGCCGACGAGCGCCTCCTCGGCGCCGAAGATCCCCTCGGCGCCGAGGCTCACGGCGGCGACGCGCAGGTCGCGCGTGACGACGAGGAAGAAGCGACCGAGCTCGCCGAGCGCGTCGCGCGTCGCCTCGAGGCAGATGCCCATGCCGCAGGCCGCGCAGACGCGGCCGGCGCCCGGCCGCTCGGCGGGCGCGCCGGCGAGCTCGCCGCAGCGGGCGCAGAAGCGGACGCGCTCGGCCTGGTGCAGCTCCGACACCCCGCGCGCATCCCAGCACGGCGCGGGCGGCGTGTGGCCCCGCGCGCAGGCTTTGCGCAGGATCGGGCCGCGAACCCGTGACCCGGGCGGACCCCGAACGCCCGCGGCCGTTCTCTACGCTCCCCGCATGGCTGCGACAGAGACGGACTTCAAGGAGCTGTGGGGCGGCGAGACCGCCAAGGCGATCAAGAACTTCCCCGTGTCCGGCGAGCGGGTGCCCGTCGCGGTGGTGCGGATGCTCGGCCGCATCAAGGCGGCCGCGGCGCGGACGAACGCCGAGCTGGGCAAGCTCGATCCTGAGCTCGCCGAGCGGATCGCGAAGGCCGCCGACGCCGTCGCCCGCGGCGAGCACGACGACCAGTTCCCGATCGACGTCTTCCAGACCGGCTCGGGCACGTCGTCGAACATGAACGCGAACGAGGTCATCGCGAACCTCGCGGGCGACCCGGCCCACCCGAACGACCACGTGAACATGGGGCAGTCGTCGAACGACGTCTTCCCGTCGGCCGTCCACCTCGCCGCGCTCTCGGAGACGACCCACACGCTCCTGCCCGCGCTCGAGCAGCTCGAGGCGTCGCTGGCGAAGAAGGCCGAGGAGTTCGCCGACATCGTCAAGGCCGGCCGCACGCACCTCATGGACGCCGTGCCGGTGACGCTCGGCCAGGAGTTCTCCGGCTATGCGGCGCAGATCCGCCTCGGCCAGGACCGGATCAAGGCCGCGCTGCCGCGCGTCGCCCAGATCCCGCTCGGCGGCACCGCGACCGGCACCGGCCTCAACACCCACCCCGACTTCGCCGCGGGGGTGCGCGAGAAGATCCGCAACGAGACCGGCCTGCCCGTCGAGGGCCCGGCCGACCCGTTCGAGGCGCAGGGCAACCGCGACGCGCTCGTCGAGCTGTCGGGCGCGCTCAAGGTCGTCGCCGTCTCGCTGACGAAGATCGCCAACGACATCGCGCTCATGGGCTCCGGCCCGCGCGCCGGCCTGGGCGAGCTGCTGCTGCCCGAGCTCCAGAAGGGCTCGTCGATCATGCCGGGCAAGGTCAACCCGGTCATCCCGGAGGTCGTGCTCCAGGTCGCCGCGCAGGTGATCGGCAACGACGCGGCGATCACCGTCGGCGGCATGCAGGGCCAGTTCGAGCTCAACGTCCGCATCCCGCTGATCGCGCGGAACCTGCTCGGCTCGATCCAGCTGCTCGCGAGCGCGTCGCGGCTGCTCGCCGAGAAGTGCGTCGACGGCATCGAGGCGAACGTCGAGATGTGCACGCGCCACGCGGAGTCGACGCCGGCGATCGCGACCGCGCTCAACCCCTACATCGGCTACGACCGCGCCACCGAGATCGTCAAGGAGGCCGTCGCCTCCCGGCGGACGATCCGCGAGGTCGCGCGCGAGAAGGGCGTCGACGAGCAGACGCTCGACGAGGCGCTCGACCTGCGCAAGATGGCGCGCGGCAGCCGCGCCTAGGCCGCAAGGAAAGGACCGGCCGCGGCGCCCGGGGCTGGAGGAACTGGGGGCATTGGCCCTGGGCGGCGCGGCCGGTCGGGGAACAGGCAGGGGGAGTGCCTTCGTCCCCCTTATCGGCGCGGCCGCGGCGGAGCTTGAGCCCTCAACGAGAACGTCCAGCAATAGCCCCTATAGGGGCTATTGCTGGACGTTCTCGCGTCAGAGGTTGACCGCGACGTACTTCGTCTCGAGGTACTCCTCGATGCCGACACGGCCGCCCTCGCGGCCGAAGCCGGAGTGCTTGACCCCGCCGAAGGGCGCGGAGGCGTTGGAGACCATCCCCTGGTTGAGGCCGACCATGCCGGTCTCGAGCGCCTCGACGACGCGCAGCGCGCGCTCGAGGTCGCGCGTGAAGACGTAGGCGACGAGGCCGTACTCGGTGTCGTTCGCCGCCGCGATCGCCTCCTCCTCGGACGCGAAGGTGGTGATCGGCGCGACGGGGCCGAAGATCTCCTCGCGCAGGACGCGGGCGCCCGGCTGGACGTTGCCGAGCACGGTCGGCTTGTAGAAGTAGCCGCGGCCGTCGAGCGGCTCGGCCCCGACGAGCGCCCGCGCGCCCTTCTCCAGCGCGTCGGCGACGAGCTCCTGGACCTTCGCCCGGGCGTCGGCGTCGATGAGCGGCCCGACGTCCACGCCCTCCTCGGTGCCGCGGCCGACCTTGAGCTCGGCCATCCGCTCGGCGAGCCGCTGCGCGAACGCGTCGGCGACCGACTCGTGGACGTGGAAGCGGTTCGCCGCCGTGCAGGCCTCGCCGATGTTGCGCATCTTCGCGATGAGCGCCCCCTCGACCGCGGCGTCGAGGTCGGCGTCGTCGAAGACGAGGAACGGCGCGTTGCCGCCCAGCTCCATCGAGACCCGCAGCACCTGGTCGGCGGACTGCGCGATGAGCTGCTTGCCCACCTCGGTCGAGCCGGTGAAGGAGAGCTTGCGCGCCCGCGGGTCGCGCAGCAGCGGCGCCATCACCGAGCCCGACGACGAGCTGACGACGAGGTTGAGCACGCCCGCCGGCAGTCCCGCCCGCTCGAGGATGTCGCAGAGCGCGAGCGCCGACAGCGGCGTCTGCTTCGCCGGCTTCCAGACCATCGCGCAGCCGGCCGCGACGGCGGGGCCGATCTTGCGCGTGCCCATCGCCATCGGGAAGTTCCAGGGCGTGATGAGGATGCACGGCCCGACCGGCTGCTTCATCGTGAGGATCCGCCCGGTGCCGGTCGGCGCGACGGAGTAGCTGCCCTCGATGCGGACGGCCTCCTCGGCGAACCAGCGGAAGAACTCGGCGGCGTAGGCGATCTCGGCCCTCGACTCGGCGAGCGGCTTGCCCATCTCGAGCGTCATGAGCAGCGCCAGCTCGTCGGCGCGGCGGGTGAGCTCCTCGAAGGCGCGGCGGAGGATCTCGCCGCGCTCGCGCGGCGGGTGCGCGCGCCAGCTCGCCTGCGCCTCATGGGCGGCGGCGAGCGCCGCGAGCGCGTCGTCGGGCGAGGCGTCGGCGACCTCGCAGAGGGTCTCGCCGGTGCTCGGGTCCTCGACGGGGAGCGTCCGCCCGCCGCTCGCCTCGCGCCACTCGCCGGCGATGTAGAGGGCGCGCGGGACGCCGTCGAGGACGGTCTGCTCGTGGGTGGCCAGCGTCATGTCGCGACGGTCTCCGTACCCAGGTCCGGGGAGATGGCAACGTCCATCGAGTAGTCGATCGGCAGGACGATCAGCGAGGGGACGTCGAGCGCGAGCGCCTGGCGGAGGCGCTCGCCGAGCTCGCCGGCGCGCTCGCAGCGCCAGGCGGGCATCCCGAAGGCGTCGGCGAGGCGGACGAAGTCGGGGTTGGTGAAGTCGGTCCCGAAGTGGCGGCCGAAGCGCTTCTCCTGCTTCCAGACGATCGAGCCGTACTGGCGGTTCTCCCAGACGACGCACACGAACGGGGTCTTCAGCCGCATCGCCGTCTCGAGCTCCTGCGCGTTCATCAGGAAGCCGCCGTCGCCGTTGACCGCGACGACCTTCCGGCCGGGGTGGACGAGCTTCGCCGCGATCGCGGCCGGGATCGCGAAGCCCATGCCGGCGAGGCCGTTGGCGATGAGGACGGTGTTCGGCTCATAGGCGGGGAACATCCTCCCGATCCAGAGCTTGTGGAGGCCGACGTCGGAGATGAGGATGTCGTCGCGGCCGAGCACCTCGCGGATCTCGTGGAGGGCGCGCGGGGGCTGGTAGGGGAAGCGGTCGTCGGCCTTGCCGGCCTCGTACGCCCCGCCGACGACCTCCTTCAGCCTGCCGGAGCCGCCCTTGTGGGGGACGTGGCGGCACTCCTCGGCCAGGCGGCTGAGGATGTGGTAGACGTCGCCGACCAGCTCGACCTCGGGCATGAAGTGCGCGTCGATCTCGGCCGGCAGCGAGTCGATGCAGACGATCCGCTTGTCGCCCGCGGGGTTCCAGTGCGCGGGGGCGTGCTCGACGAGGTCGTAGCCGATCGCGAGCACGAGGTCGGCGTCGTCGAAGCCGGCCATCGCGTAGTCGCCCGCCTGGAGCCCGACGGAGCCGAGGTAGCGCGGGTCGTCCTCGGCGAGCAGGCCCTTGCCCATGAACGTCGTCGCGACCGGGATGCCGGTGGCGCGGGCGAACTCGCGCAGCGCCGGGGCGGCGCGAGCCCGGATGACGCCGTTGCCGGCGAGCGCGACGGGCCTGAGCGCGCCGCGGACGAGGTCGGCGGCCTTGAGCAGCTCGCGCGCGCCCGGCTCGGGCTGGACGGGCCGGCGCCGCGCGAGCGGCTGGGCCTCGAGCGGCGCGGCCATGACGTCCTCGGGGAGCTCGATGTGGGTGGCGCCGGGCTTCTCGCTCTCGGCGAGCTTGAACGCCTTGCGGACGACCTCGGGGATGATCGCCGGGTCGGAGACGATCGCGTTCCACTTCGTGATCGGCCGCATCATCGACACCACGTCGATGTACTGGTGCGACTCCTTGTGCATCCGCTCGAGGCTCCCCTGACCGGTGAGCGCGACGAGCGGGGCGCGGTCGAGGTAGGCGTCGGCGACGGCCGTCACGAGGTTCGTCGCGCCCGGGCCGAGCGTGCCGAGGCAGACGCCCGCGTGGCCGGTGAGGCGGCCGTAGACGTCCGCCATGTAGGCGCCGCCCTGCTCGTGGCGGACGGGGACGAACTCGATCGACGAGGAGGCCAGCGACTCGTTGAGGTCGAGCGTCTCCTCACCGGGTATGCCGAAGACGTACTCGACGCCCTCCGCCTCTAAGCATTCGACGAAGACGTCCGATGCCTTCCTCGGTGGCATACCTCTCTCACCGTAACAGCGCGACTCGGCCGGCCCGCCCGGGTTGGTGGGGGTCCGTGCGCGCCACGGCCCTCCTCTGCTCCGTCGTACTCCTGCTCGCGGCGCCCGCGGCCGAGGCCGCCGTCAGCCACGTGATCAGCGGCCGCGGCTGGGGGCACGGCGTCGGCATGAGCCAGTACGGCGCGCGCGGGCTCGCCGAGCACGGGCGGACGTACGAGCGGATCCTCCGCCATTACTACCGGGGCACCGAGCTCGCGCGGATCCGCGAGCGGGCGGTGCGGGTGCTGCTTCAGTCGGGGCGGAAGGAGATCGTCGTGAGCGGCGCGACGCGCGCCGGCGGACGGCGGCTCGACCCGGCACGGCTCTACCGCGTCCGCGCCCACGGCGCCGGGGTGGAGCTGCGCAGCGCCGCCGGGCGGCTGCTCGGCCGCGCCGCCGGGCCGCTCGAGCTGTCGCGGCCGGGCGACGTCGTGAAGCTCCACGGGACGGCGATCGGCGGCGTGCGCGACGGCCGCTACCGCGGCTCGATCGTCGTCGTGCCGGGCGTCTTCGGCGGGCTCGGGGCGGTGAACGTCGTCGCGCTCGACGACTACGTCCGCGGCGTGCTGCCGGGCGAGATGCCCTCGTCGTGGCCGATCGAGGCGCTGAAGGCGCAGGCGGTGGCGGCGCGCAGCTACGCGCTCGCGGCGAACAAAGGCGGGGCGGTGTTCGACCACTACCCCGACACCCGCTCGCAGGTCTACCGCGGCTTCGACCACGAGACCGCGCCGGCGAACGCCGCGGTGGAGGCGACGGCCGGGCAGGTGCTCGCGTACGAGGGCGAGGTCATCCCGGCGTTCTTCTTCTCGACCTCGGGCGGGCGGACCGAGGACGTGGAGAACGTCTGGTACGACGCCGCGCCACGGCCGTACCTGCGCTCCGTCCGCGACCCGTACGACCGCATCTCGCCGCGCCGGCGCTGGGAGGTGCGCTTCACGACGGAGCAGATGGAGCGGCGGCTGCGCGGGCTCGTGAAGGGGAGCTTCCGGCGGATCGTCGTCCGCCGCCGCGGCGCCTCGCCGCGCGTCGTGGCGGCCGACGTCGTCGGCTCGGAGGGGCGGACGCGCGTGAGCGGCGCGACGCTGAAGGCGCGCCTCCGGCTCGACGACACGTGGGCGTACTTCCGCCGCATCAGCTCCCGCGGCGGGCGCTCGATCGCCGGCCGGTCGATCCTCGGCGCGTTCCTGCCGCTGCCCCACTGGGAGATCACCGGCTCGGTGACGCCGCGCCCGCGCGGCGGGCGGATCGTCGTCGAGCGCCTGACGCCGCGCGGCTGGCGGACCGCGGTGACCGGCGGCGCCGACCGCGCCGGGCGCTACCGGATCTTCCTCACGCGGCCCGGGACGTACCGGATCCGCGTCGGCTCGGTGCGGGGCCCGGCGGTGCGGGTGCGCTGAGGGGGCGCCCGCGCGCGGTCGCCCAATCCCGGGCCGACCGTGAGGGGCCGGCCGGGCGCGGTCGGCGCCCAACCGTCCTGGGTTGACCCGCCATGGCCGGGTCGGGGCAGGACGCTTGCCCTGCCGGAGCGCCTCTCCAGACCGGCCGCGAGGCGCGCTGCATACCCCTGCCCCGTATTGGTATCGTCCGCGTCCATGCGACGATGGGCCGACGAGACCGCCTGGCGGGCCTACCAGCGCTTCCTCCCAGCCGACCGCGTGCTGCAGGAGGCGATCGAGCGCTTCGTCGCGAAGGCGGCGCTTACCCCCCGTTAGCATCCCCGGGCCATGCCGCTTGCGATCGAGACGCGCGCGCTCGAGCGCCGCTACCCGGGGGGCGTGCTCGCGGTCGCGGGCGTCGACCTCGCCGTCGAGGAGGGGGAGATCTACGCCTTCCTCGGCCCCAACGGCGCGGGCAAGACGACGACCGTGCGGATGCTCACGACCCTGCTGCGCCCCACCGGCGGGAGCGCCTCGGTCGCCGGGCACGACGTCGTCGCCGAGGCGGCGGCGGTGCGGCGGAAGATCGGCGTCGCGCTCCAGGAGGCGGCGCTCGACCCGCTCATGACCGGCCGCGAGCTGCTCCGCCTCCAGGCGACGCTCCACGGCATCCGCCGCGCCGAGGGCGAGCGGCGCGCCGACGAGCTGCTCGAGCGCGTCGGCCTCGTCCAGGCGGCCGACCGGCGCATCGGCACCTACTCGGGCGGGATGCGCCGCCGCCTCGACCTCGCCGCCGCGCTCGTGCATGAGCCGCGCGTCCTCTTCCTCGACGAGCCGACGACCGGCCTCGACCCGGTCAGCCGCGCCGCGATCTGGGACGAGGTGCGCGCGCTCAACCGGGGCGGCGCGACGATCTTCCTCACGACCCAGTACCTCGAGGAGGCCGACCAGCTCGCCGACCGCGTGGGGATCATCGACGGCGGGCGGATCGTCGCCGAGGGCACGCCGGAGGCGCTGAAGGCCGAGGTCGGGCGGCCGCGGCTCGAGCTCGCCGTCGCGCGCGACGCCCAAGGCCGCGCGCGCGAGGTGCTCGCCGGCTTCGGCGAGCCCCTCCCCGACCGCGACGGGCTGCTCGTCCTCCCCCTTCCCGACGGCCCGGCGGCGGTCGGGCGGATCGTGCGCGCGCTCGACGACGCCGGGCTCGTCGTCGAGCACCTCGACGTCGTCAGCCCGACGCTCGACGACGTGTTCGCCGAGAAGACCGGCCACCGCCTCGAGGGCGCGGCGGCGGAGGCGTGATGGGGCGCGCGGCCGCACACGCGCGCGTCGTCTGGGGCCTCGGGCGCCGCTCGGTCGCGAGCGCCTTCCGCCGGCCGCAGTTCCTCGCGCCGATCATCGTCTTCCCCTCGCTCCTGCTCGCCGTCAACACCGGCGGCGCCGGCCGCGCGACGGACCTGCCGGGCTTCCCCGAGGTGGCGGGCTTCCTCGACTTCGAGCTCGCCGGGGCGATGGTCCAGTCGACGATGCTCGCCGGCGTTTCGGGCGGCGTGGCGCTCGCGATCGACATCGAGGGCGGCTTCATCGACCGCCTGCTCGCCGCCCCGATCGCGCGCTGGACGCTGCTGGCCGGCCGGCTCGCGGGCACCTGAGCGCTCGGCGTGCTGTCGGCGGTGTGGTTCCTCGCCGTCGGCCTGATCTTCGGCGCCGAGATCCAGGGCGGCCTGCCCGGCGTGCTGCTCATCCTCGCCGTCGCCCCCTGCGCGGCGCTCGCCTTCGGCGGCGTCGCCGCCGCGATCGCGCTCTACACGGGAAGGGCGAGCGTCGTCCAGAGCGTCTTCCCGCTCGTCTTCGTGATCCTCTTCATGTCCTCGGCGTTCTTCCCGCGCGACCTGCTGCTCGAGCCCGCCTCCAGCATCGCCGCCTGGAACCCGCTCAGTCTCATCGCCGAGGGGCTGCGCGAGCCGATCGTCTCCGGCGCGACGCTCGCCGCGCTCGGCAAGGGGGCCGGCGGGGTGGCGATCGTCGCAGGCATAGGGATCGGGCTGAGCGCCGCCGGCCTGCGGGCGAGGTTGCGGGCGGCATGACGATGCGGATGCACCTGGCGACGCTGTGGGCGCTCATGCGGCGCGCGATCAACGAGGTCGTGCGCGTGCCCGGCGCGGCGATCCCGGCGGTGCTCGCCCCGGCGATCTTCCTGCTCGGCTTCACCGCCATGTTCGGCGAGCTCACCCGGCTGCCCGGCTTCACCTCCGACAGCTACATGACGTTCCTCATCGCCGTCAGCCTGCTCCAGGGCGCGGGCTTCACCGGCGCGGCGACCGGCGTCAACCTCGCCCGCGACATCGAGCAGGGCTGGTTCGACCGCCTGCTCGTCTCGCCCGCCCCGCGCTGGGTCATCCTCGCCGGGACGATCCTGTCGGCGAGCCTGCGCTCGCTCATGCCGATGTCGCTGCTGCTCGTCGTCGGCTTCGCCTTCGGCGTCGACTTCCCCGGCGTCGGCGCGCTGCTGCTCGCCGTCGTCCTCGTCGCCGCCTTCGCCGCCGTCGTCGCCTGCTACGCGGTCGCGCTCGCGCTGCGCTTCCGCACCCAGCAGGCCGCGCCGCTCATGCAGGCGGGGACGTTCATGGCCGTGCTGTTCACGACCTCGTACGCGCCGCTCGACCTGCTCGTCGGCTGGCTCCACGACGTCGCCCAGGTCAACCCGGTCACCCAGGTCGTCGAGGCCGTCCGCCAGGGCTTCGTCGCCGAGGTCACCTGGGCCGACACCTGGCCCGGGCTGCTCGCGCTCGCCGGGCTCGGCCTCGTGCTCGGGGCGGCGGCGCTGCGCGGGATGGCGCGCACCGCCGAGCGCGCCTAGGGCGTGAACTTGACGGTCATGACGTCGCCGTCCTGCATGACGTAGTCGCGGCCCTCCAGGCGGAGCGTGCCGCGCTCGCGCGCGCCGGCGTAGCCGCCGGCGTCGACGAGCTCGTCCCAGGCGACGACCTCGGCACGGACGAAGCCCTTCTGGATGTCGGAGTGGATCTCGCCCGCCGCCTCCCACGCGGTCGTGCCGCGCTCGATCGCGTACGCGCGGGCCTCCTTCCCCTCGCCGGCGGTGAAGAACGAGATGAGGTCGAGCAGCTCGAACGCGCCGCGGATGACGCGGTCGAGGCCGGACTCGCCGACGCCGAGGTCCTCGCGCATCGCCTGCGCCTCCTCCTCGTCGAGCTCGGCCAGCTCCGCCTCCAGCCGCGCGCAGACGGCGACCGCCCGCGCGCCGACCTTCGCGGCGTGCTCGGCGATCCCGGGCGGCACCTCGAGCTCCTCGCCCTCGCCGACGTTGGCGACGTAGAGGACCGGCTTGGCGGTGAGCGGCTGGAGGTTGCGCAGCGCGTCGGGCGCCTCCTCGGGGACCGGGACCGAGCGGACCGGCCGCCCCTCCTGGAGCGCTTCGATGACCTGGCGCAGCCACTGCTCCTCGGCGACCAGCGCCTTGTCGAGCGAGCGTGCCTGGCGGGCGACGCGCTCGTGACGGCGCTCGGCCTGCTCGAGGTCGGCGTAGACGAGCTCGGTCTCGATCGTCTCGATGTCGGCGAGCGGGTCGACGCGCCCCTCGGGGTGGACGACCTGGGGGTCGTCGTGGGCGCGGACGACGTGGAGGATCGCGTCGGTCTCGCGGATGTTCGCGAGGAACTGGTTGCCGAGTCCCTCGCCCTTGTGGGCCCCGCGCACGAGCCCGGCGATGTCGTGGAAGGCGATCGTCTCGAAGACGATCGGCGTCGCCCCGACCGTCTCGGCGACCTTCTCGAGCCGCTCGTCGGGGACGGGGACGATCGCGACGTTCGGCTCGACGGTCGTGAACGGGTAGTTCGCCGCCTCCGCCCCGGCGCGCGTGAGCGCATTGAACAGCGACGACTTGCCCGCGTTCGGCAGCCCGACGATGCCGACCTTCACGCCGCCACCCCCTGCGGGACGAGCTCGGCGACCGCGAGCCCGAGCGCGGCCCCGGCGAGCGCGTCCGAGGGCCAGTGGACGCCGACGTAGGGGCGCGAGAGCGCCATGAGCGCGGCGAGCCCGTAGAGCGGCGGCGCGGGCAGCCGCGCGCTCAGCGCGCGGGCGCCGGCGAACGACGTCGCGGCGTGGGCGCTCGGCCAGGAGCGCTCGCTCAGCGTCGGGGTGAGCGCGGGCAGGCCCGGCAGGCGCGGGCGGCGGCGGCCTGCGACGAGCTTGACGAGCGTGTTGAGCGCGTAGGCGCAGAGCACCGCGACCGCGGCGCGGGCGTAGGCGCCCCGTCCGCGCCGGTCGGCGAGCGCCCCGGCGCCGGCGAGAAAGAGCCAGAGCGCGCCGTGCTCGCCCGCCCGCGTGAGCGCGAGCAACGCCCGCTCCAGCGGCGGCTGATGGAGGCGCGTGCGCAGGACGCGCAGGAGCGCGGTGTCGAGCGCGAGCAGCACGGCGCTGAAGGGTACGCGGCGGGCGCCGCCGGCCGCCCGCGGCCTAGAAGCCGACCTTGTGCTCCTCGGTCTCGAGGCGGACGTAGACGACCTGGGCGAGGTCGATCGTCGTCTCGGAGTCCTGGGTCTTCACCTCGTGCCAGCGCCCCGAGCGGTCGTCGGTCAGCGCCTCGCGCAGCTTCCGGTACTCCTCGTCGGTGACCCGCAGGGCGATCGCCTGCCCGCCCTGGAACCCCACGTCGACGCGTCGGATGTTGGCCATTCAGTGCTCCTCCGCCGGCTGGACGAGCTCGGTGAGCACGCCGCCGGTCGCCTTCGGGTGCAGGAAGGCGACGCGGCTGCCGCGGATCCCCCGGCGCGGCTCCTCGTCGATGAGCCGCAGCCCGAAGGCGCGGACGGCCGCGATCGCCGCCTCGATGTCGTCGGTCGCGTAGGCGACGTGGTGCATGCCCGGGCCGTGCCGCTCGAGGAAGCGCCCGACGCCGGTGTCGGGCGAGAGCGGCCGCAGCAGCTCGACGTGGCCGTCGCCGACCTCGAGCAGGACGGCCTCGACGCCCTGCTCCTCGACCGTCTCGCGATGCTGCACGGCCATCTTGAAGCCCTTGCTGTAGAGCTCGATCGCGGCGTCGAGGTCCTCGACGGCGACGCCGATGTGGTCGATCCGCCCGAACATGCGGCGGGAGTCTAGACGGCGCGCCGAGTCGCGGACAGCGCGGTCCCGACGCCGAGCGCGACGAACGCGCTGCCCGAGCCCCAGCGCCGCAGCGCCCGCCGCGCGCCCGCCTTCAGCCGCGGCCCGAGCGTCCCGGCCGCGAGCCCCCAGGTCGTGTCGCTGACGAACGCGATCGCCGCGAACACCGCGCCGAGGACGAGCGCCTGCGCGAGGACCGGCCCCGCCGCCGCGTCGACGAGCTGCGGCAGGAAGGCGAGGAAGAAGACCGCCGACTTCGGGTGGAGCGCGTTGACGAACACGCCCCGCCAGGAGATCCGCCGCCGCGACGACCGCCGCGGGCATCGTCGGGCGACGATGCTAGCCCCGCGGATCGGTCGCGGCCATGCGGGGCCGGGAGCGGTGGCGCTCGCCGACGATCCGCTCGATGTCGTCGCGCAGCAGCACCTCGTTGGAGAGCAGCGCTTGGGCGAGCTCGTCGAGCAGCTCCCGGTGCTCGCTCACGAGCGCGAGCGCGCGGCGGTAGGCGGCGTCGGCGATGTGCTGCTGCTCCTCGTCGATGACGCGCCGGGTCGCGTCGGAGAGCGAGTAGTCGTCGGCCGGCATCCGCCGCGAGGCGATGCCGGTGCCCATGCCGTACTCGACGACCATCGAGCGGCTGATGTCGTGGACGCGCTTGAGGTCGTCGGCGGCGCCGGTGGTGATCGACCCGAAGACGACCTGCTCGGCCGCGCGGCCGCCGAGCAGCACGCAGAGGTAGTCGTTGAGCTCCTCCTTCGTCTTGAGGTAGCGGTCCTCCTCGGGGAGGTTGAGCGTGTAGCCGAGCGCGCGGCCGCGGGGGACGATCGAGATCTTGTGCACCTTGTCGACGCCCGGCAGCAGCTCCGACAGGAGCGCGTGCCCGGCCTCGTGGTAGGCGACGAGGCGCTTCTCGTGGTCGGTCATCACCCGGCGCGACTCCATCCCGGCGACGACGCGCTCGAGCGCCGCCTCGAAGTCCTCCATCTCGATGACGTCGCGGCCGCGGCGGCCGGCGAAGATCGCCGCCTCGTTGCAGATGTTCGCGAGCTCGGCGCCGGTGAGGCCGCTCGTCTGGCGGGCGATGAGCTCGAGGTCGACGCCGCGCAGCGGCTTGCCGCGGGTGTGGACGGCGAGGATCGCCTCGCGCCCCTTGAGGTCGGGCGGCGGGACGAAGATCTGGCGGTCGAAGCGGCCCGGGCGCAGGAGCGCGGGGTCGAGCTTCTCGAGCAGGTTCGAGGCGCCGATGACGACGATGTCCTCGCGCTCCTGGAAGCCGTCGAGCTCGACGAGGAGCTGGTTGAGCGTCTGATCCTTCTCGCCGGAGAACTGGTAGCCGCGGGTGGCGCCGACCGCGTCGAGCTCGTCGATGAAGACGATCGCCGGCGCGTGCTTGCGCGCCTCCTTGAAGAGGCGGCGGATGCGGGCGGCGCCGAGCCCGGCGAACATCTCGACGAACGCCGACGCCGACTGCGCGAAGAACTTCGCGTTCGCCTCGTTCGCGACCGCCTTGGCGAGCAGCGTCTTGCCGGTGCCGGGCGGGCCGTGGAGGAGGATGCCCTTCGGGACGCGCGCGCCGAGGCGGCGGAAGCGCTCGGGGTGGCGGAAGAACTCGACGACCTCGCGCAGCTCCTCCTTCGCCTCGTCGACGCCGGCGACGTCGTCCCAGCGGACCGACCCGGCCGACTCCGGCTTGATCTCCTGCGGCTTCGTGCGCGGGACGCGCGCGAGCGTGAGCAGGACGAGGACGACGATCGCCCCCATGAAGATGACCGGGAGCCAGGTGAGGATCCAGGTCTCGACGTCGTCCCAGGAGAAGGCCAGCAGGAAGGCGTCCACCCGACCGAGATCGGCGCCGCGCGGCGGCGGCTTTAGGCGGCCAGGCGGACGGCCGTGCAGCCGCGGAGCCGGGCGATCTCCGCCCCCTGCGCGACGTCGGCGGGCTCGCCGAGCCACTCGACCGTGACGTCGAGCCGCTCGCCCTGCTCGCGCGAGCGCCACAGCCCGGCGAGGCGCCGGTCGGCGAGCCGCCACTGCGCCTTCGCGCTCATCTCGGTGACGCCGAAGGGGCCGAGCGCCCGCCACAGCCCCGGGCGGACGTGGTGGCTCCGGCAGCCCCGGCACCACGGCAGCAGCCCGTCGGGGAGGCGCTCGCGCAGCGCCTGGTGGAAGTCGTCGCGCCCGAGCGGCCTGCCGGCGAGCGCGTCGCGGGCGGCCTCGGCGACGAGCTCGAGCGCGCCGCGCGGGGTGAAGCCGGCCTCGACGACCTCCTTCGCCACCGCCGGGCCGATGAGCGCCTTGAAGCCGTCGTCGTCGGCCGGCACGAGCGCGGTGGTGAAGACCGCCATGTCCGCGCGCGGGACGAGGTAGGGCGAGCCGCGCATCGCGTTGACGAGCACGACCTCGCCGGAGTCGGGCTCGCCGTCGGTGCGGGCATGGAGCGCGACCGCCGCCCAGCCGGGCGGGTACTCCTGGATGCCGCAGGCGGCGATCGCGGTGAGCGGGTCGGTCCGCTCGTGGAGGTGGTGGCCGGCAAGGCGGAAGGCGAGCGCCTGGTCGGGCTCGACCTCACGCATCCGCCCCGGCCCCCTCGGCGCGCAGGATCTCCGCCAGCGCCGCCTGCCCGACCGCGAGCTGCTCGGCCGTCGGCTCGCGGGTGCCGAGCGCGCGCTGGAGCTCGTGCCCGGGGCGGCGGAGCGCCCGCGCGAGCGCCGTGTCGGCGTGGCGCTCCGACCAGGCGAAGACCTCGACCGCGACGGCGACGCTGCCGAGCGCGATCGCGCCGTCGACGGCCGGGCCGGCGAGCCCGGCGCGGCGGGCGGCGAGGTTGCCGGCGATCGTCGAGACGAGCAGCGGCGCGACGAGGTTCGAGCCGCAGCGGTCGTGCTCCTTCGCCGCGGCGGCGACCTCCTCGTCGCCCTCGTAGGCGGCGATCGCCTTGTGCTCGACCCCGTGGTAGGCGGCGAGCTCGCCGGAGCGGAGCGCGAGCAGCGCCGGCGCGAGGCCGAGCGCCGCGAGCGCGACCTCGCGGGCGAGCCCGCCGGGCACGCGGCGGCGCACGAGGCGGCCGGCGAGCGTCGCGGCGGCCATCGCGCCGAGCGCGCGCACGTCCTCCATCGGCAGGCGCGCCTCCGGCAGCGCCCGCTTGACGAGCGGGATGACGGCGAACGCCTCGCCGAGGCGGGCGACGCCGCGGAGGCCCGGCGTCCGGGCGGCCCAGCCGGCGGCGAGGCGCGGCTTGCGGCCGGACGCGGTGCGGATCGACCCGTCGCGCGCGCGGATCGCCGCCGCCCAGTGCGTCGGCCCGTGGACGAGCAGGCCGTTGCCGAGCGCCATCCCGCCGAGGCGGAGCTTCTCGGCCGTGGCGCTCATGCGAGCACCCTCAGGGGAAGCTCGGCGTAGAAGCGCGCAGCGAGCGCGAGGTCGGCGACGGCGACCCGCTCGTCGGCGCCGTGGATGAGGGCGGCGCCCTCGACGAGGTCGATCTCGCGGTGGGGGAAGAAGCCGTAGGCGACGCAGTCGGGGAAGGCCTCGCGGAACGAGCGCGAGTCGGTGAAGCCCGGCAGGACGCTCGGCGCGACGACCGCGCCGGGGTCCTCGCGGGCGATGAAGTCGCGGATGCAGTCCATGAGCGGCGTGTCGATGGGCGAGCGGCTGCCCGGCGTGCGCTCGTCGAAACGGAGCGTGTAGCCGTCCGGACCGAGCACCTCCTCGACGCGGCGGCGGACGTCGTCCTCGCTCAAGCCCGGCGGGACGCGGCAGTCGACGCGCAGCTCGGCGCGGCTGGGGATGACGTTGATCTTCTCCGAGGCGCTCGCCATCGTCGGCGTGAGCGTGACGCCGAGGGTCGGCTCGACGATGACCGCGAGCTGTGGGTTCTCGGCCTCGACGCGGGCGAGCGCCGCCTCGAGGTCGCCGTCTGTGAGCACGCCGAGCGCGGTGAGGAACGCCTCCGGCTCGGGGGTGAGCTCGTACGGCGGCCGGCGCTCCGCCATCGCCTGAAGCAGCGGCGCGAGCTTCGTCAGCGCGTTGTCGCCGATGCGCGGGTAGGAGGCGTGGCCGGCGCGCCCGCTGGTGGCGAGCGTGAAGCGGAAGACGCCCTTCTCGGCGACGCCGACCGAGTAGACGCGCCGCCCGCCGAACACGACCGCCCCGCCGCCGCCCTCGTTGACGACGTAGTCGGCGCGCACCTTGCCGGGGTGGCGCTCGCAGAGCCAGCGGACCCCGTGCGCCCCGCCGGCCTCCTCGTCGACGGTGACGACGACGAGCAGCTCGCCCGCCTCCGGCCGCCAGCCCTCCTCGGCGAGCGCGCAGGCGGCGGCGACCTCGGCGGCGACCTGCCCCTTCATGTCGAGCGCGCCTCGCCCCCAGACGCAGCCGTCGCGCAGCTCGCCCGACCAGGGATCGACCTGCCACTCCGACGGCGTGGCGAGCACGGTGTCGACGTGGCCGAGGTAGCAGAGGCGCGGGCCGTCGGAGCGGCCGCGCAGGCGCGCGACGAGGTTCGGCCGCGCGGGCGTCGCGCCGAGCAGCTCGACCTCGAAGCCGGCCGCGCGCAGCTCGCCGGCGAGGTGCTCCTGCGCCACGCGCTCGTCGCCCGGCGGGTTCACCGTGTTGAAGCGGATGAGCTGCCGCAACAGCTCCGTGGCGCGGCGTTCGAGCGCGGCGGGCTCGGGCATCGCGGCGAGGATATCCCCGCCGCGCCCGGGGCATCGGAGGCTCTCCCCGCGGCGGTGCCAGAATCGCTGCGTGGACCAGCTCTTCGACACCGGAGACGGCCCGCGCGGCCAGACCCGGGTCCCGCCCACCGACCAGCCGCTCGCCGCGCGGATGCGCCCGCGCACGCTCGACGAGGTCGTCGGGCAGGAGCACCTGCTCGCGCCGGGCTCGGCGCTGCGGACCGCGATCGAGTCCGGGCGGCCGCACTCGATGGTCCTCTACGGCCCGCCGGGGACGGGCAAGACGACGCTCGCCCGCCTGCTCGCCGAGACCGCGGACGCCGCCTTCGAGGAGCTGTCGGCCGTGAACGCCGGGCGGGCGGAGGTGCGCGAGGTGCTCGAGCGGGCGACCCACCGCCGCACGACGAGCGGCCTGGGGACCGTCCTCTTCCTCGACGAGATCCACCGCTTCAACAAGGCGCAGCAGGACACGCTCCTGCCGGCCGTCGAGGAGGGGCTCGTGACGCTCGTCGGCGCGACGACCGAGAACCCCTACTTCGAGGTCAACTCGGCGCTGCTCTCGCGCACGCGCATCTACGAGCTGCGCCCGCTGGGCGAGGACGACGTGCTCGCGCTGCTCCGCCGCGCGCTCGCCGATGAGCGCGGGCTGGCCGGCGCGGTCGAGGCCGACGAGGACGCGCTGGCGTTCCTCGCCGCCCGCAGCGGCGGCGACGCGCGCACCGCGCTCGCGGCGCTCGAGCTCGCCGCCGAGGGCGCAGACCGGATCACGCTCGCCCGCGCCGAGGACGCGCTCCAGCGGCGCGCCGTCCTCTACGACAAGGGCGGCGACCGCCACTACGACCTCGTCTCGGCCTGGATCAAGGCGACGCGCGGCTCCGACCCCGACGCCGCGCTCCTCTACCTGGCGGCGATGCTCGAGGGCGGCGAGGACCCGCGCTTCATCGCCCGCCGCATGGTCATCCTCGCCAGCGAGGACATCGGCAACGCCGACCCGCAGGCGCTCGTCGTCGCGACCGCCGCCGCGCAGGCGGTCGAGCACGTCGGGATGCCGGAGTGCGCGCTCAACCTCTCCCAGGCGTGCGTCTACCTTGCGCTCGCGCCGAAGTCGAACGCCGCGACGAAGGCGATCGCCGCCGCGCGGGCGTGGGTGCGCGAGCACGGCACGCCGACGCCGCCGCCGTACCTGCGCGACGCCCACTACCCCGGCGCGCGCAAGCTCGGCCGCGGCGAGGGCTACGACTACCCGCACGACCGGCCCGAGGGCGTCTCGCCGCAGGAGCTCATGCCCGAGGAGGCGGTGGGCGAGCGCTTCCTCGAGCTGTCCGGGCACGGGCACGAGCGGGAGCTGCGCGAGCGGCTCGAGCGGATCCGCCGTGCCCGCGGGCGCGCGGACGCGTAAGCTGCGTGGCCGTGACGGTCGAGACCGCAGCGGGAAGGCTCGAGTCGTACAGCCCGGCGACGGGCGAGCTGCTGGGCTCCGTGCCGACGGTGACGCCGGAGGAGGTCCAGGGCGTCGTCGACGACGTCGCCGGCGTCCAGCCGTTCTGGGCCCAGCTCCCGGTCGCCGAGCGCGGGCGCTACATGCGCCGCGCCGCGCAGGTGATCATCGACCAGCTCGACGAGCTCACGACGCTGCTCGCGCGCGAGCAGGGCAAGCCGCGCACCGAGGCGTACGCGATGGAGCTCATCCCGACGATCGACGCGCTCCACTGGATCGCCGACCACGGGCCGGAGATCCTCGCCGACGAGCGCGTCCCGATGCGCCAGCCGTTCTTCCTCACCAAGCGCGCGCGCTTCGCCTTTGAGCCGCTCGGCGTCGTCGGGGTCATCTCTCCGTGGAACTACCCGTGGTCGATCCCCTTCGGCGAGGTCGCGATCGCGCTCATGTGCGGCAACGGCGTCGTCCTGAAGCCGGCGTCCCTGACGCCGCTCATCGGCGAGCGCATCCGGGCGGTGTTCGAGCGCGCGGGCGTGCCCGAGGGGCTCGTGCGGACCGTCCACGGCGGCGGCGCCGTCGGGCAGGCGCTCGTGGAGTCGAGCGTGGCGAAGATCTTCTTCACCGGCTCGGTCGAGGTCGGCCGCCGCGTCGGGATGGCCTGCGCGGAGCGGATGAAGGGCGCGGTGCTCGAGCTCGGCGGCAAGGACCCGCAAATCGTGCTCGCCGACGCCAACCTGGAGAACGCGATCTCCGGCTGCCTCTGGGGCGGGTTCGCCAACGGCGGGCAGACCTGCTCGGGTATCGAGCGCGTGTACGTCGTCCGCGAGGTGGCCGACCGCTTCATCGAGGGCGTCGTCGAGGGCGCGAGGCGGCTCAAGGTCGGCGACCCGATGCGCTGGGACACCGAGATCGGCCCGATGGTCTCGCGCGAGCAGTTCGAGATCGTCCGCGAGCTCGTCGACGACGCCGTCGCGAACGGGGCGACGCTCCACTGCGGCGGGCCCGTCGAGGTGCCGGGGCTGAGCGGCGCCTTCTACGCGCCCGCCGTCCTCACCGGCGTCACCCACGAGATGCGCATCATGCGCGAGGAGATCTTCGGCCCCGTCGTCCCGATCGTCACGGTCGAGGACGAGGAGGAGGCGATCCGCCTCGCCAACGACTCGGAGTTCGGGCTCGGCGCGTCGGTGTGGACGACCGACCGCCACAAGGGCGACCGCGTCGCGCGCCGGCTGGAGGCCGGGAGCGTCTGGATCAACGACCACCTCTACACCCACGGCGCCTGCCAGTGCTCGTGGGGCGGGATCAAGTCGTCGGGCATCGGCCGCGCGCACTCGAAGTTCGGCTTCTACGAGTGCGTGAACATCAAGCTCATCGCCCGCGAGGGCACGCCGATCCACAACCTCTGGTGGCACCCCTACGGCGAGTCGCTCGGCAAGGCGCTCCACGCCTCGGCGACGCTCCTCTACGGCCGCGACGAGGACAAGCTCGCCGCGCTGCGCCGCGGCGCGCTGCCGCTCGCCTCGGTCGCGCGGAAGATCCTGCGCGGACGCTAGCGGCGCTGCCTGAGGCAAGGGATCGCTCGCCGAGGCGCGGTGGTCCAGATGGCTGGAAATTGGTGGTCCATGTGGCTCATAATTGGTGGTCCACGTGGCTCGAAATGAGCGGTCCACGTGGCTCGAAATGACCTCCGAATACCGCCTCCGCCTGGTCGACTCCCTGCTCGACACCTATGCCGAGCAGCTCCCGGCGCTCCTGGTCGTGGGCCCACGGGCGTGCGGAAAGAGCACGACGCTGAGCCGCCGCGCGGCGACGGTCGTGCGACTGGACAGGCCCGCCGAGGCGGCCGCGTTCGCCGCCGATCCGGATTCGGCGCTCGCCGGCCTGGAGGAGCCGGTGCTGCTGGACGAGTGGCAGAACGTCCCCACCGTCCTGGGCGCTGTCCGCCGCGCGGTCGACCGGGACCCGCGCCCGAACCGCTTCCTGGTGACGGGTTCGGTCCGAGCTGAGCTCGAGCACGGGGTCTGGCCGGCCACCGGCCGGCTGACGCGGGCCGCGATGTACCCGATGACGGTCGCCGAGCAGCGGGGCTTGGATGGCTCGGCGCCTTTCATGGACCGGCTCGCCGCCGGCAAGGAGCTCCCCGTCCCCGCGGACACGCCGGACCTCCGCGGCTACGTCGAGCTCGCGCTCCAGAGCGGCTTCCCCCAGGCGGCGCTCCAGCTCAGCGGCGAGCCACATCGAGCCTGGCTCGAGAGTTACGTCGCCGATCTCCTCACGCACGATGTCGAGCAGGCGGACCGCGCCGCCGGCCGTGCGCCGTCCGGGCGCAAGCGCGATGCGCAGCGGCTGCGCCGCTACCTCGAGGCCTACGGGCTCAACTCGGCCGGCGTCGCCGACCACAAGACGATCTACGAGGCTGCGGGCCTGGCCAAGGCCAGTGCCGAGGCCTACGAGGCCCTCCTAGAGGACCTCTTCGTCGCCGAGCGCATCGCGGCATGGTCGGCCAACCGCCTCAAGCGCCTGGTCCAGCGTCCGAAGCGCTACGTCGTCGACGCCGCGCTCATGGCCGCCGTCCTCCGCGTCGATGCGGACGTTGTCATGCGCGACGGCGACCTGCTCGGGCGCGTCCTTGACACCTTCGTCGCCGCCCAGCTCCGGCCGGAGACCGTCGTCAGCCGTGAGCGCCCGCGCCTCTTCCACGTGCGCACCAAGAACACCCGGCAGGAGATCGACCTCGTCGCCGAGCTCGGCGGCGGGCGGATCGCCGCCTTCGAGGTGAAGGCCACCTCCGCCCCGGACCGCCATGACGGCCGGCACCTGGCGTGGCTCCGCGACCGCTACGGCGAGGGCTTCCTCGCCGGCGTCGTCTTCCACACCGGTCCCCGCGTCTTCCGGCTGGAGGAGCGGATCATCGCCGCCCCGATCAGCACGCTCTGGGGCTGAGCGCCTCAGGCGCGCCGCCCGGCCGGGCGGCCCTCCTCCGCCATCGCGAGCAGGCCGCGGAAGAAGATCTCGAGCATCCGCCCGTAGAGGCCGGCGGGGATCGCCTCGGGCTCGAGCGCGTGCTCGAGCGCGGCGCCGTTCGCCATCGCGAAGGTCATCGCCGCGATCTCCTCGGCCGGGATCGGCGGCTCCTGGCCGAGCTCGCGAGCTCGGTGCTCGATCGCCTCGGCGATCGCCTCGCGCAGCGCGCGGTAGCGCGGGACGAGCTTCGCCGCGACCTCGGGGTTGCGGACCGCGTGCGCCCAGAACTCGAAGAAGAGCGGCGCCCAGCGCGGGTCGGCGTCGACGTAGGCCATGAAGCCTTCGCCGGCCTCGCGCGCCTGCTCGCCGACGTCGCGCTCGGTGTCGAGCAGCGCGCGCACCTCCGCCAGCCGCGCGGCGAAGCGCTCGTCGAGCAGCGCGAGGAAGAGGTCCTCCTTGCTCTCGAAGTGCGCGTAGACCGCGCCCTTCGTGAAGCCGGCCGCGTCGGCGACCTCGTCGACCGAGGCGGCGCGGAAGCCGCGCCGCGCGAACACCTCGGCCGCCGCCTCGAGCAGGCGCGCGCGGGTCGCCGCCTTCTGCTGCGCCCGGGTGCGCCGGCGCCTCACGTGGCGACCGGGGTCCGCCGGCGCTCGAGCGCGATGCGGGCCCCGCGCTCGGGGACGTAGGTGATCGCGCGCCGGACGATCCGCTCGCCGCCGCCGTCCCAGGTGCGCAGCTCGATGTGCGGCAGCACGGTCGCGAGCACCTGCCGCATCTCGAAGAGCGCGAAGCTCGCCCCCAGGCAGCGGCGCACCCCGCCGCCGAAGGGGATCCACGTGTAGGTGCCGGGCTTGCGGTCGAGGAAGCGCTCGGGCCGGAACGCGTACGGGTCCGGATAGACGTCGGCGCGGCGGTGGACGAGGTAGATGCACGGCACCGCCGTCACGCCCGCGGGCAGGACGTGGTCGCGGATCTCGAACGGCGCGGCGAGCTTGCGCACGACGATCGGGAGGATGGGACGCAGCCGGAGCGTCTCGTGGACGACGGCGTCGAGGTAGGCGTGCTCGCCGGCGGCGAGCTCGTCGCGGACGCGGGCGAGCACGTCCGGGTGGTGGACGAGCCGCTCGAACGTCCAGGCGAGCGCGGTCGCGGTCGTCTCGTGGCCGGCGACGAGCAGCGTGACGAGCTCGTCGCGCAGCTCGCGGTCGGTCATCCCCCGGCCGTCCTCGTAGCGGGCCTGCAGCAGCAGCGAGAGGATGTCCTCGCGCTCGGCGAGGTCCTCCGCGCGGCGGCGGCGCGCGATCTCGTCGTAGATGAGCGCGTCGAGGGCGGCGCGGGCGCGGCGGAACGAGCGCAGCCGGCCAACCCGGTCGACGCCGATCGCCGCGAGCAGGAGGAGCCGGTTGCGGTCGGTCGCCCAGTCGAGCAGGTCGGCGACCGCGGCGCGCAGCCGCTCGAGCCGCGCGGCCTCGTCGACGCCGAAGACCGCGCGCATGATGACCTCGAGCGTGATCGCCTGCATCGCCGGGCGGACCGGGAACTCGCGCCCGACCGGCCAGCGCTCGACCTCGGCGCGCGCGACCTCGGCCATGACGTCGGCGTAGCGCTGCATCCGCTCCCCGTGGAAGGGCGGGAGCATGAGCTTGCGCTCGGTCATGTGGCGCGGCGCGTCGAGCAGCAGCAGCGAGTTGCTGCCCACGACGGGGCCGAGGACGGCGTTCGCCTCCCCGGCGCGCAGGACCTCGGGCGGCCCGGTGAAGACGCGCTTGATGTCGTCGGGGTGGCAGAGGAAGACCCACGTCCCCTCGCGCGCGATGCGGACGCTGAAGGTGTCGCCGTAGGTGCGCCGGCAGCGCTCCATGAAGTGCGTCGGCCGGCGGATCCAGCGCGCGGTCTGCAGCGCGACCGGCAGGCGCGGGCCGGGCGGGAGCGATGTCGCGGCGGCGGCCATCTCGCGTACCCGACGGTATGCGAATACCGCTCGGTATGTCAAGAGGGTGCGTACACTGCCACCCATGCCAGCTCAGGCCTACGCCGGCAAGGAGTGCGTCTGCCAGCTCCGGAAGGGGATCTGCGACCAGAGCTGCGTCCAGGGGATGCTGGAGACGCCGTTCTACATCGCGTGCCTCCGGCTCTCCGGGCGCAAGTGCCTCGTCGTCGGGGGCGGCGACGTCGGCCTCGAGAAGGTCGAGGGGCTGCTCGCCTGCGACGGCGACGTGACCCTCGTCGCGCCGGAGGCGGTCGAGCCGCTGCAGGAGCTCGCCGCCGAGGGGTCGATCACCTGGGAGCGGCGCGAGTACCGGCCCGAGGACCTCGAGGGCACGTTCCTCGTCATCGCCGCGACGAACGACTCCGAGGTGAACATCGGCATCTTCGAGGACGCCGAGAAGCGGGCGATGCTCGTCAACGTCGTCGACGTCCCGCCGCTGTGCAACTTCATCCTCCCGGCGATCGTCCGCACCGGCCCGCTGGCGATCGCGATCTCGACCGCCGGCGCCTCCCCGGCGCTCGCCAAGCGCATCCGCGACGAGATCGCCGCCACCTACGGCGACGCCCACGCGCGGCTGGCGGAGCTGCTCAACGAGGTCCGTGGCTGGGCGAAGGCGACGCTGCCGACCTACCAGGACCGCAAGGTCTTCTTCGAGTCGATCGTCAACGGCGAGCCCGACCCCGTCGAGCTGCTGCGCAACGGCGACGAGCAGGCGGTGCGCGACCTCATCGCCGCAGCGCAGCGGTCGGCGGCGCCCGCCTAGCGTGGCCGGCCTCTCCCACCTCGACGACTCGGGGGCGGCCCGGATGGTCGACGTGGGAGGCAAGGACGTGACCGAGCGGCGCGCCGTCGCGCGCGCCCGCGTGCGCATGTCGCCGCAGACCGCCGCCGCCGTCGCCGCCGGCAACGCACCCAAGGGCGACGTCGTCTCGACCGCCCGCATCGCCGGCATCCAGGCGGCGAAGCGGACCGCCGAGCTCATCCCGCTCTGCCACCCGCTGCCGCTCACCTTCGCCGACGTGCGGATCGAGATCACAGGCGACGAGGCGCGGATCGAGGCCGAGGCGCGCACGACCGCGCAGACCGGCGTCGAGATGGAGGCGCTCACGGCCGCCTCGGTCGCGGCGCTCACCGTCTACGACATGGTGAAGGGGCTGGAGCGCGGGGTCGAGATCGCCGAGGTCCAGCTCGTCGAGAAGACCGGCGGCCGCCACGACTGGCGCCGCGCCTGACCGCCCCGCTGCGCATAACCTCCCCCACGATGCGCGCCGCTGTCATCACGGTGTCGACGTCGGCCGCCCGGGGCGAGCGCGAGGACGTCTCGGGGCCCGAGCTCGTCGCGCTCTGCCGCCAGGCGGGAATGAAGTGCGTCCACGAGGTCGTCCCCGACGACCGGGAGGCGCTCGAGGCGCTGCTGCGCCGCCTCGCCGACGAGGAGGACGTCCGCTTCGTCTTCACCACCGGCGGGACGGGGCTGACGCCCGACGATGTCACACCGGAGGCGACGCTCGCGGTCATCGAGCGCGAGGCGCCCGGCTTCGCCGAGGCGATCCGCGCCGAGGCGCTCCGCCACACGCCGATGGGGATGCTGAGCCGCGGCGTCGCCGGCATCCGCGGGCGCACGCTCATCGTCAACTTCCCCGGCTCCCCGAAGGGGGTGCGGGAGTCGTGGCCGGTCGTCGAGCCGACGCTCCGCCACGCCGCGGAGACGCTCGAGCGTGACTGACGCCCCGGCGCTGGAGATCGACGGGCTGGAGCGCCGCTTCGGCGAGCGCGCCGCCCTGCGCGGGATCAGCGTCCGGCTCGAGCGCGGGCAGACGCTCGCCGTCTTCGGCGCCAACGGCGCCGGCAAGACGACGCTGCTGCGCGTCCTCGCGACGCTGCTGCGCCCGCACGCCGGCACGGTGCGCGTGCTCGGCGCGGCGCTGCCGCGCGAGGCGTGGAAGGTGCGCGGCGCCGTCGGCTACCTCGGGCACGAGCCGCTGCTCTACCCGCGGCTGAGCGCGCGCGAGAACCTCGCCTTCCACGCGCGGCTGCACCGCGTGGGCGAGCGGCGCGTCGACGAGGTGCTCGCCGCCGTCGGGCTCGAGCGGCGCGCCGACGAGCCGGTCCGCGAGCTCTCGCGCGGGCTGCTCCAGCGCGCGGCGGTCGCGCGCGCGGTGCTCCACGACCCGCCGCTGCTGCTGCTCGACGAGCCGCGCGCGAACCTCGACCCCGCCGCCGCCGAGCTGCTCGAGCCGCTCATCGGGCGCGCGTCCGGGCGGGCGCGCGTGCTCGTCACCCACGACATCGAGGGCGGCCTGACCGAGTGCGACGTCGCCCTCGGGCTGCGCGCCGGCCGGCAGGTGTTCGCCGGCGCCGCCGACGCCGCGCAGGTGAGGGAGCTGTACCGGTGATCTCAGCCGCCCTCGCCATCCTCCGCAAGGACCTCCGCCTCGAGCTGCGGACGGGCGAGGCGGTGCCCGCGATGGTGCTCTTCAGCGTCATCGCCTACGTCCTCTTCCACTTCGGGCTCGACCGCGACCGCCTCGACGGCAACCTCGCGGCGGGCGTGCTGTGGGTGACGCTCCTGCTCGCCGCCGTGCTCGGCGTCACGCGCCTCTTCGCCGGCGAGCGCGAGCAGGGCGCGCTCGACGGCATCCTGCTCGCGCCGGTCGAGCGCACCGCCCTCTACCTCGCGAAGCTCGCCGCGCTGCTGCTCTACCTCGTCGCGGTCGAGCTCGTCGCCCTGCCGGCGTTCGCGCTGCTGCTGCTCGGCCCCGACCTTCTCGGCGCCTTCCCCGAGCTGCTCGCCGTCGTCGCCCTCGCCGACCTCGGGCTCGCCGCCGTCGGCGCGCTCGTCGCGGCGCTCGCGATGGAGACGCGCACGCGCGAGCTCATCGTCCCGCTCATGCTCCTGCCGCTGCTCGTGCCGGTCGTCATCGCCGCCGCGTCGGCGAGCGCGCCGCTGCTGTCGGAGCCCGCCTCCGGCGGCGATCTCGGCCGCTGGCTGCTGCTGCTGACCCTCTACGATGTGGTCTTCGTGCTGATCTCGCTGGCGGTGTTCGACTTCCTGCTGGAGGACTCGTGATCCTCTACGGGCGCAACCTCCGCGGATGGGCGCTCGCCACCGCGGGCCTGCTCGCCCTCACGATGGGGCTCGTCTTCTTCTACGCGCCCAACGACGCCGACCAGGGGTTCATCCAGAAGATCTTCTACATCCACGTGCCGATGGCGATCGTCGCGCTCGTCGGCTTCGTCGCCGCCGGCGTCATGGGGATCAGGCACCTGCGCTCCGGCGACGCGTCCTGGGACCTGCGCTCCTACGTGACGATCCACATCGCCGTCATCCTCGGGATGGGGGTGCTCGTCACCGGGGCGATCTGGGCCAGGGGCTCCTGGGGCCACTGGTGGGTCTGGGACGAGCCGGTCCTCGTCTCGTTCCTCATCGTCGTCCTGCTCTACTGCGTCTACTACCCCCTGCGCTTCTCGATCGAGGACCCGGAGCGCCAGGCGCGCTACTCGTCGGTGTTCGCCGTCGTCGCCGGCGCGTTCGTGCCGCTCAACTTCATCGCCGTCCGGCTCGCCGAGTCGTACACGCACCCGCGTGTGCTCTCGCAGACGGGCGGGAACATGCCGGGCGAGATGCGGCTGACGTTCGTCGTCGCGCTCCTGGCGATGGCCGCGCTCTTCGTCACGCTCGTCAAGCTCGAGCTGACGGCGAAGCACGCGGCGATGCAGCTCAAGCGACTCCGGCGCCGCCGCGAGGCGCGCGTCACCGCGGAGGTCTGACACCACCATGCCGGCACTGCCACTGGACGAGGCGGGCAAGTACGTCGCGGGCGCCTACGGCGTCTTCGTCACGCTGATCGTCGTCTACGTCGCGATCATCGGGGCGAAGATCAGCCGCATCGAGCGCGAGCTCGCCCGGCTCGACGAGGAGAAGGGCGAAGGGTGAGCAGCTCGCTGCTCGCGCTCGGCGTCTCGCACAAGACGGCGCCGGTGGCGTTGCGCGAGCGGCTGGCGCTGCCCGAGCCCCGGGCGGGCGCGTTCCTGCGCGAGCTGCTCGAGCACCCGCAGCTCCACGAGGCGGTCGCGATCTCGACCTGCAACCGGACCGAGCTCTACCTGTACGCGAGCGACGCCGTCGAGGCCGAGAGCGTCGCGCTCGCGGCGCTGGCGCGCCAGGCCGGCACGCCGCTCACCGAGCTGCTCGGGCGGATCTACTCGCTCCGCTCGACCGAGGCGGTCCGCCACCTCTTCTCCGTCGCCGCCGGGCTCGACTCGATGGTGCTCGGCGAGCACGAGATCCAGGGGCAGGTGAAGCGGGCCTACGAGCTCGCGCTCGCCGAGCGCACGACGGGACCGCTGACGAACCGGCTCTTCCGCGACGCGCTCGCGGCGGGCAAGCGCGCCCGCAGCGAGACCGGGATCGGCCGCTCGCAGGTCTCGGTCGCGACCGTCGCCGTCGAGCTCGCGCGCGCGACGCTCGGCGAGCTCGCCTCGCGGCGCGTGCTCGTCATCGGCACCGGCGAGCAGGGCGAGGTGACCGCGCGTGCCCTCGCCGACGCGGGCGTCCACACGGTCTTCGTCGCCAACCGCCGCTACGACCGCGCGCTCGGGCTCGCGCAGCGCTACGGCGGGAGCGCGATCCGCTTCGACGACCTCCCGCGGGAGCTCGTCGACGCCGACATCGTCGTGAGCTGCACCGCCTCCCCGCACCTCATCCTCGACCACGACGAGCTCGCGCTCGTGCTCGACCGGCGCGGCCGCCGCCAGCTCGTCCTCATCGACATCGCCGTGCCGCGCGACATCGACCCGCGGGCGCGCGAGCTCTGCGGCGTCGACCTCTTCGACATGGACGACCTCCAGCGGGAGGTGGCGCGCAACCTCTCCGGGCGCGAGGCCGAGGCGGAGCGGGCGCGGGCGATCGTCGACGAGGAGGTCGAGCGCTTCGAGGCGTGGCTCGGCACGCTCGACGTCGTGCCGACGATCGCCGCGCTGCGCGAGCGCGGCGAGGCGATCGTCGAGCAGCTCCTGCGCGAGAACGAGCCGCGCTGGGAGGGGCTCTCCGAGGCCGACCGCGAGCGGGTCCGCCTGCTCGCCCACACGGTCGTCAAGCGCCTGCTGCACGAGCCGACCCTCCGGCTCAAGCAGGCCGGCGCCGACGACGGCTACCGCTACGTCGAGGCGCTGCGGGAGCTGTTCGGGATCGCGCCCGGGGCGGGCGCCGACGCCAAGGTGACGTCGCTCGAGGAGCGGAGGCGGCGGTCACGGCAGGGATCCGGCTAGCGACGCGCGGCAGCGCCCTCGCGCTCGCGCAGGCCCGGCTCGTCGCGGGGATGCTCGAGCGCGCCGGGGGCGAGCCCGTCGAGCTCGTCGTCGTCCGTACCTCCGGCGACGAGCGGCCGGGCGGCGCGCCCGCGCCCGCCGCGCCCGGCGACAAGTCGCGCTTCGTCAAGGAGATCGAGGAGGCGCTGCTCGCCGGCGAGGCCGACCTCGCGGTCCACTCGGCGAAGGACCTCCCCGGCGAGCTGCCGGAGGGGCTCGTGCTCGCGGGCGCCCCCGAGCGCGCCGATGCCCGGGACGCGCTGTGCGGGGCCGCGTCGCTCGCCGGCCTGCCCGAGGGGGCACGCGTCGGGACGTCGTCGCTGCGTCGCCGCGCCCAGCTCCTCGCCGCCCGGCCGGACCTCGAGGTCGCCGAGTTACGCGGCAACGTCGACACGCGCCTGCGCAAGCTCGCCGCCGGCGACTACGACGCGATCGTGCTCGCGGTCGCCGGACTGCAGCGCCTCGGGCGCGCCGGCGAGGGGACGCCGCTGCCGGCGGACCTGCTCACGCCCGCGCCCGGCCAGGGCTGCCTCGCGCTCGAGGCGCGCGCCGGCGACGAGCGGGCCCGCGCGCTCGCCGCCGCGGTCACCGACGCCGGCGCGCTCGCCGAGCTGGCCGCCGAGCGCGCGCTCGTCCGCGCGCTGGAGGCGAGCTGCCACACGCCGGTCGCCGCCCACGCCCGGCTGCGGGGGGACGAGCTCGCGCTCGCCGCCTTCGCCGGGCTGCCCGACGGGAGCGCGTGGATCCGCGACGAGCTGAGAGGACCGGCCGCCGAGGCGGAGGCGCTCGGGCGCTCGGTCGCCGAGCGCCTGCTCGCGGCCGGCGCGGGCGAGCTGCTCGCCGCCGCCGAGCGCGGGGCGACGGCGGCCGGCGGCTAGATTCCGCGGCGATGACCGTCTACCTCGTCGGGGCCGGGCCGGGCGATCCCGGCTTGATGACGCGCCGCGCGCTCGAGCTCATCGCGCGCGCCGACGCGATCCTCTACGACCGGCTCATCCCGGAAGGGGCGCTCGACGGGGCGCGGGCGGACTGCGAGCTGCGCTACGTCGGCAAGCAACCCGGCCGGCCGGCGATGACGCAGGAGGAGATCAACGCCGCGCTCGTCGAGGCCGGGCGGCGGCACGAGACGGTCGTCCGCCTCAAGGGCGGCGACCCGTTCGTCTTCGGGCGCGGCGGCGAGGAGGCCGCGGCGCTCGCCGCGGCGGGCGTGCCGTTCGAGGTGGTGCCGGGGGTGACGGCCGGGGTCGCCGCGCCGGCCTACGCCGGCATCCCCGTCACCCACCGCGAGGCGGCGTCGGCGGTCGCGTTCGTCACCGGCCACGAGGACCCCGCGAAGGAGGAGACCGCGCTCGACTGGGAGGCGCTCGCGCGCTTCCCGGGGACGCTCGTCTTCTACATGGGCGTCCGCAACCTGCCCCTCATCGCCGAGCGGCTCGTCGCGGCCGGGCGCAGCGCCGATGAGCCCGCGGCCGTCGTCGCCCGCGGCACCCAGCCGGCGCAGCGGACGGTGACCGGCACGCTCGCCGACATCGCCGCCCGCGTCGCCGACGCCGGCATCCGCCCGCCCGCGATCACGCTCGTCGGCGCGGTCGCCGGCCTGCGCGACGAGCTCGCCTGGCTCGAGCGGCGGCCGCTGTGGGGGCGGTCGGTCGTCGTGACGCGCGCCCGGCCGCAGGCGAGCGGGCTGGCCGCGCGGCTCGCCGCGCTCGGCGCGCACGTCGTCGAGGCGCCGGCGATCCGCATCGCGCCGCGGCCGGTCGAGGGCGAGGTCGCGGCCGCCGCCGAGCGGATCGGCGACTACGCGCTCGTCTGCCTGACGAGCCCGAACGGGGCGGCGCTGCTCATGGACGCGCTCGCCGCGCGCGGCCGCGACGCCCGCGCGCTCGCCGGCGCGACGGTCGCCGCGATCGGGCCCGGCACCGCCGCGGAGCTCGCCCGCCGCGGCATCCGCGCCGACGTCGTGCCCGAGCGCTCGGTCGCCGAGGCGCTCGTCCAGGCCTTGGAGGTCGTGGACGTCGCCGGGAAGCGCGTGCTGGTCGCGCGCGCGAGCGAGGCGCGCGACGTGCTGCCGGAGGCGCTGCGCTCGCGCGGCGCCGAGGTCGACGTCGTCGCCCTCTACGACACCGTCGCCGAGGAGCTCGACGGCGAGACGCTCGACGCCGTCGCCGAGGCCGACTACGTGACGTTCACCTCCAGCTCGACGGTGCGCAACTTCCTCGCCGCGCTCGATGGGCGGGGCCTGCCGGAGCGGGCGCGCGTCGTCTCGATCGGGCCGGTGACGAGCGCGACGGCGCGCGAGCACGGCCTCACGGTCCACGTCGAGGCGGAGCGGCACGACGTCGACGGGCTGGTGGCGGCGCTGCTCGCCGACGCGGAGGGGCGATGACGCGGCCGGTCGTCACGCTGCTCACCGACTACGGCCGCGACGACGACTTCGTCGGCGTCTGCCACGGCGTCATCCTCCGCCGCTGCCCCGACGCGGCGATCGTCGACATCACGCACGGGATCGGGCGCCACGACGTCCGCCACGCCGCGCTCGTGCTCGCGAACACGCTCCCGTACCTGCCGGCCGGCGTCCACGTCGCCGTCGTCGACCCCGAGGTCGGCACCGAGCGGCGCGGCGTCGCCGTCCGCACCGCCGACGAGCGGCTGCTCGTCGGGCCCGACAACGGGGTGCTCAGCGTCGCCTGGGAGCGCTGCGGCGGCGCGATCGAGGCGGTCGACATCAGCCGCTCCCGCCACCGGCTGCAGCCCGTCTCGGCGACCTTCCACGGCCGCGACGTGTTCGCGCCCGTCGCGGCGGCGCTCGCCGCGGGGGAGCCGCTCGCGGAGGCGGGCGATCCGCTCGACGTCGACGACCTCGCCGTGCTCGAGCTGCCGCGCCCGCGCATCGAGGGCTCCGAGCTCGTCGCCCACGCGCTGCTCGTCGACCGCTTCGGCAACGTCGCGCTCGACGCGACGCACGCCGAGCTGACGGCGAGCGGGATCCGGCTCGGCCGGCCGGTCGAGATCGAGGCGGCGGGCGAGCGCTACCACGCGACGTACGCGCGCACGTTCGCCGACGTCCGCCACGGCGAGGTGCTCGTCTACGAGGACTCCTACCGGACGCTCGCGATCGCGATCAACCGCGGCGACGCGGCCGAGACGCTGCGCGTGCGGCCCGGCGACGAGATCCGGCTCCGCCCGCGATGACCCTCGGCCGCCCCCACGTCCACCACCGGACGATCGGCTCGACGAACGACCACGCGAAGGCGCTCGCGCGCGCCGGCGCGCCCCACGGGACGATCGTCACCGCCGACGAGCAGACGGCCGGGCGCGGGCGCCAGGGGCGGCGCTGGTCGACACCGGCGGGGCGGGCGCTGGCGCTCTCGGCGATCCTGCGCGACCTCGGCGAGCGGTTCGAGCTGCTGCCGCTCCTCGCGGCGGTCGCCGTCTGCGAGGCGTGCGAGGCGGTCGCCCCGGTCCGCTGCGCGATCAAGTGGCCGAACGACGTCTGGATCGACGGGCGGAAGCTGTCGGGCATCCTCGCCGAGGGGCGGCCCCACGACGGCTGGGCGGTGCTCGGCATCGGCGTGAACGTCACGCTGCGCGCCGAGGAGCTGCCGCCGGAGCTCGCGGAGACGGCGACCTCGCTCGCGATCGCCGCGCCGGGCGCGGCGCCCACCAGGTCGGACGCGCTGCTCGGCCCGCTGCTCGACCGCCTCGCCCGGCGGCTCGCCGACGAGCCGGCGGCGGTGCTGGCGGCCTGGCGCGAGCGCGACGCGCTGCGCGGGCGCGTGGTGCGCTGGGACGGCAACGAGGGCGTCGCGGCGGGGATCGGCGACCGCGGCGAGCTGCTCGTCGAGACCGACGGCGGGACCGTCGAGCTGCAGGCGGGCGAGGTTCACCTGGAGCGGTAGGACGCATCGCCCCGTCCCGCCCTGGGTAGGTGGGGCGGGTACATGGCCGGCACGCCGCCCACCGTCAAGCTCCGGTGCTCGGCGTGCGGCCACGAGACGCTCTCGTCGCTCTTCTACCGCGGCCCCGGCCAGCACCGCTGCCCGGTCTGCGCCGGCAAGCTCGTGCTCGCCCCCGGCGAGCCCGAGCGGCGCAGCGGCCGCGACCGGCGCAGGCGGCGCGTGCTGCGGCGCTGGCCGGACTGGCGTCAGGGGACGGACCGGCGCGAGCCCTAGGCCGCGGCCGGCTCGTCGAGGTCCTCGCCCCCGGCGGCCGGCTCGGCCTCGGCCTCGGGCTGCTCGGCGTCGGCCTGCGCGCCGTCGCGCGAGGCCGTCGTGCGCTTGCGCCGGGTGGTGCGCCGGCGCTTGGGCTTCTCCCCGGCCTCGGCCTGCGCCTCGGTCTCGCCCTCGGCCGCCTCCTCGTCGCCGTTCGCGGCGGCTTCGGCGTCTTCCTCGCGCTTCGCCTCGCCGTCGCCCTTGGCGCCCGCCCGCTCGCGCGCGTCTGCGCGGTCGTCCTCGAGCGCCTCGACCGCCTCCTCGACGGCCTCCTCGACGTCGTCCTCCGAGTCGGCCTCGGCGACCGTGTCGATCGCCTCGGCGAGGTGCTCCTCGTGCTCGACCTCGATCGCGTTGCCGTTCTGGGTCGCGGCCGCCTCCTGCTGCTCCGGCGCGGCGGCCTCGCCGCCCTTCTTCCGCCGGCGGCCGCGGCGGCGGCGCCCCTTCGGGAAGTTCTTCAGCAGGTCGCGCGCGAGCGCCTGCGGCTTGCGCGCGAGCCGCTGGCGCGCGCCGTTGAGGACGTCGGCCGCCTCGGGCGTGTGGGCGAGCGCGGCGGCGAGCAGCGCGGCGCAGAGGCGGCGGTCCTGCTTGCGCGCGGCCTGGACGAGCCGGCGCGCGTTGCGGGCGTGCGCCGCGCCGGCGGAGTTGACGAGCAGCCCGAGCAGGCGCTTGGTCTCGGGCCAGCGCTGGACGGCGTACTCCTCGTGCGTCTCGCGGCTGAACTCGGCGAGCCGCCAGATCCACTGGGCCGCCTGGTCGCGCCGGCCGATCGGCCGCTCGGCGAGCGCCTGGAGCAGCACCTTCACGCCCTCGCGCCGCTCCTCCCGCGACCAGGTGCCGACGATCTCGAGCGCCTCGTCGAACGCGCCGGGGTCGCGCAGCCCGGCGACCTCGCTGAGCGCGCGCAGGCGGAGCTGCGAGTTGCGGTTGCGCTGGATGCAGGTGAGCAGGAAGCGGCGGCGGAGCTCCCCGGTCTGGTCGAAGTGGATCATCGCCTTCGCGCGCCGCCAGTTGTTCGAGGCGACGCGCGCGCCGGCGAGGGCCGCCCAGATGTTCTGCTCGCCCCAGGAGAGGTGCTCGACGGCGATCCGCCAGAGCTCGCGCTCGAAGACCATCGCCCGCCGCTCGGGGTCCGGCGTCACCGGCACGACGCGCCGCTCGACACGCAGGCGGCGGCCGCGCCCGCGCCGCACCGGGCCGACGACGATCGCCCCGCCGCGGTAGACGTCGCGGTCGAGCAGCGAGTGGAGGGTGACGACCGGGTCGTCGTGCGTCGTCGCCGGGTGGACGAAGTCGACGACGATGCCGGCCTCCTTGCCCGGGTGGCGGCGGGTCACGCGCCCGACGCGCTGCTGGTAGATGCGCTTCGAGGCGGTCGGCGCGAGGTGCATGCAGACGGTCGCGCGCGGCGAGTTCCAGCCCTCGGCGAGGAGCTGGGCGTTGCAGAGCACGTCGATCTCGCCGCGCTCGTAGGCGGCGAGGATCTCCGCGAGCTCGCGCTTCGGCGTCTCGCCCGAGACCGCCACCGCCTTGATGCCGGCCCGGCGGAACGCCTCGGCGACGTTCTTGGCGTGCTGGACGCCGGCGGTGTAGACGACGCCGGGGAGGTCCTTGAAGCGGACGCGGTAGAGGTCGGCGACCGCGGCGTTGAACGGCTCCTGGTCGAGGAGGGCGGCGAGCTCTTCCTGGTCGAAGTCCTGGTCCACCTCGCCGCGGCGGAGCGGGACCTTCGCGATCGAGCGCACGCCGACGCCCGGCGGGATGCGGACGCAGCGCAGCGGCGCGATGACGCCGCGGCGCGCAGCCTGGGCGAGGTCGAAGCGCGAGGTCTGGGTCGGGAAGAGGTCGGTGACGTGGCGGGCGATGAGCGCGCCGGTGGCGGTCATGCCGACGAACACCGGCCCGGACCACTGGCGGATCGCCGCGCTCGTCTTCTCGCCGAGGGCGGTGTGCGCCTCGTCGCAGATGACGACCGTGTACTCGTCGGAGATCTTGCCGGCGTTGCGGACGAACCACTGGTAGGTCTCGACCGTGACCGGGCCCTCGACCTTCCGGTAGCGGTCGCCCTTCAGCAGCGGCGGCGAGATCCGCTTCGCGTAGCCGCGGTCGCGCAGCTCGCCGTTGAACTGGTCGACGAGGTTGCGGCGGTGGGTGAGGATGAGGACGCCGCCGGTGCGGGAGGCCTCGACGAAGCCGAGCGCCGCGACCGTCTTGCCCGCGCCCGTCGCGTGCTCGAACCAGAAGCGGCGATGGGCGTTCGGGTCCTCCGGCTGCTCGGGGCGCGACTCCTGCTCGCTCTCGTCCCAGTCGAGCGGCTCCTCGTCGGAGAGGTCCTCGTCTCCCTCGATCTCCCGCTCGCCGGAGGGCAGCTCCTCGAGCTGCTCGGGCGGGACCTTGCCGTTCGAGCGGCCCTCGCCGTTGCGGTTCTGCAGCTCGGCGAGGAGGGCGATCAGCGTGCCGGAGAGGGCGTCGACCTGGTGAGCGTTGAGGACGGTGCCGTCGGCGAGGTGCGGCTCGTCCTGGGAGAGGAGCCGCTCCAGGCCGAGCATGAGCGAGTACTCCTGCCGCCACTCCACCGACGGGCGCTTGCGGCCCTCCTCGATCTCCGCGAGGGCAGCGTCGAGCGCCCGGCGACGGACGGTCCCGGGGGCGAGCACGGTCTCGGGGTCCTCACCCTCGTGGAGAAAGGGCTCGCGTGCGAAGCGCTCGGCGCGCTCGATCTCGGCGACAATCGTGGCAGCCACTGCTGGCCTTGTTGAAGCGATCCATGGGGCACCGCCCGAGGTTGGTGCGCGAGGCACGCGACAGGGACGGTGCGGCTGAGCCCGGCCTCCGGTGGAGCGGAAGCACGAGTCGTCGTCTATTAAAGCACCGATGGCGGCTCTGCCACCCTATTGGTCGTGAAGCGCGCCTTCCTCGTCGGCATCGGGCTCGTGGCGCTCGCCGTCGTGGTCGTCGTCGGCCTCTTCAGCGCCCGCGAGGACGCCCCCGACGAGCCCGCGGCGAAGGGCCCGGACCTCGCCGCCCAGCGGGCGCGGCTCGCGGGCGCGCCCGCCCCGCTCGCGGCCCTGTACCGCGACGCGAGCGAGCTGCTCGACGGCGGGGAGGAGGCGTTCGAGAAGCGGCTGGAGGCGCTGCGCGGCCACCCGGTCGTCGTGAACAAGTGGGCGTCGTGGTGCGGCCCCTGCCGGGTGGAGTTCCCGCACTTCCGCGAGCAGGCGCTCAAGCGCGGGAAGGAGATCGCCTTCATCGGCGTGAACTCGGGCGACGTGGACTCCGACGCCGAGCGGTTCCTGAGGGACAACCCCGTCCCCTATCCGTCCTACCGCGACCCCGACTTCGAGATCGCCCAGCTCATGCGCGCGAACGGGCCGTTCCCGCAGACGGTCTTCTACGACTCGGCGGGGCGGATCGCCTACATCCGGCAGGGCCAGTACCGCACCGAGGCGGACCTGGCCGAGGACATCGAGCGCTACGCGAAGTAGGCCCCGGTGCCCGAGGTCCGCATCGACCCCCTGAGCGGCCTGCGCACGATCGTCGCGGGGGAGCGCGCGTCGCGCCCCGGCGGCGGCTTCTCGGTCGAGCCGCAGCCGCCGATCGACCCGGAGAGCGACCCGTTCCTCGAGGGGCACGAGGACCGCACGCCGCCGGAGGTCGCCGCGCTGCGGCCGCACGGCAGCCCGCCCGACGGGCCCGGCTGGCGCGTGCGCGTCGTGCCGAACCTCTACCCCGCGCTCGGCGACACGCCGGATGACGACTCGCCGCCGGAGGTCGTCGACCCGCTCGAGGCGGGGCACGGCGAGCCGAAGCTCTTCGCCGCCCGGCCGGCGCTCGGCGCGCACGAGGTCGTCGTCAACTCGCCGCGGCCGGTGACGTCGCTGCGCGAGCTCGAGCCCGAGGAGGTCGAGACGGCGATGGGCATGTGGCGCGAGCGGATGCGCGCCCACGCGGACAAGGCGTACGTCCACGTCATCGTCAACGAGGGGCGCGAGGGCGGGGCGTCGCTGCCGCACACGCACGCGCAGGTCTACGCGCTCCCGTTCGTGCCGGCGCAGGTCGCGCGCGAGCGCGAGCGCTTCACCGCCTACGCCGAGCGGACGCACGGGCGCAACCTGCTCGAGGACCTGCTCCAGGAGGAGGTGCGGCTGGGCAAGCGGGTCGTCGCGATCGACGAGGAGGCGGTCGCGATCTGCCCGTTCGCCTCGCGCGTGCCGTACCAGCTCCAGATCGTCCCGCGCGCGCCGCGGAAGCGGTTCGAGGACGACGGCCCGCTCGGCGCCCGGCTGCTCCACGACGTGCTCGGGCGGCTGGAGCACGTGCTCGGGGCGGTGCCGCCGCTCAACCTGTGGGTGCGGACCGCGCCGCGCGACGCGGAGTGGTTCTGCTGGCGGATCGACCTGCTGCCGCGCCTCACCCACCTCGCCGGGCTCGAGATGGGCGTCGGGGTGGGGCTGAACATCCTGCCGCCCGAGCGCGCGGCGGAGCAGCTCCGCGAGGCGGTAGCGTCCTGAGCCGCATGGCGCCGTCCGACCGCCCGATCCCGCGCTTCGTCGCCGAGCCGCCGCAGGAGAACCTCCCCTACGGCCGCTGGGCCGAGCGCCTGGCCGAGCGCTTCCTCGCCGCCTGCCGGGACCTGCGAGCCGACGAGGACCTCGGCGAGCCGGGCGAGATCCGCTGGTTCCCCGACCGCACGTACGCGGGGCGGACGTACGTCCCGGCGGTGACGATGACCTCGACCGGCTTCGAGCTGTTCGGCTACGTCTCGTTCACGCGCGAGCACGAGGGCGCCGAGGCCCGCGACTTCCACGCGGTCGCCGACTACACCGACGAGACGGCGGAGGCCAACCCGGACTGGAAGCTCGACCTCTGCGACCAGGAGATCGCCAACTGGCGCGGCCCCGAGGGGCGGCTCGGGGTCATCACGCTCGTCTGGGGGACGGCGCTCGTGCCGAACGGCGCGGTCGCGACCGCCGAGCTCGGGCCGACGACGACCGACCAGTGCGCGCTCGCCGACGACCGCTTCACGCTCGTCTCGCTCGACAACTACACCGGCGACCTGCTCGAGGTCCGGCTGTGGGGCGCCGGCGGGCGGGAGCTGGCGCGCGAGTCCCTATACGAGGACGAGTGATCGTGGCTATCGTGGGCCCTGGCCCCGATAGCTCAGGTGGATAGAGCGACTCCCTCCTAAGGAGTAGGCCGCAGGTTCGAATCCTGCTCGGGGCACTGGCCCGCCGCCACGCCTCGGCACGAGCCGCCGCCCGGCCGCTACGACGCCCCGGACGGCTGCTCGGCCGCCTCGGCGTCGCCCTGCTCGTACGCCTCGATAACGGCGAGGGTCGAGCGGAGGTGCTGCTGGGTGAAGTCGACGGCGGCGTCGGCGTCCCGGCGGGCGTAGGCGTCGAGGATGCGGCCGTGATCCTCGTTCGCCTGTCCGAGCTGCGACGCGCGGGCGCGCAGCGAGAGCGCGACCTGGATCGCCGCCGCGTTGCGGAGCGACGTGATGATCGAGAGCAGCCGTGGCGAGCGCGCGGGGTCGGTGAGCGTCTGGTGGAAGTCGCGGTTGAGCTCGACCCAGGCGCCGAGCTCGGTCGTCTCGAGCATCCGCTCGTGGAGCGTGCGGGCGCGCGCGAGCTCCTCGTCGGTGATGTTCGCCACGGCGCGCCGGACGGCGATCGGCTCGAGGATGAGCCGCAGCTCGTAGATCTCCTGCGCCTCGTCGAGCGTCGGCGTGTGGACGATCGAGCTGCGGTAGGAGTCGAAGTCGACGAGGCCCTCGGCGGCGAGGTCGCGGATCGCCTCCCGGATCGGCGTGCGGCTGACGCCGAGCTGCTTCGAGAGGTCGGACAGGATGAGCGGCGTCCCCGGCGCGAGCGTCCCGCCGAGGATCGCCCGCCGCAGGCGGTCGAGGACCTCCTGGTGCGCCGTCCGGCGCGGGACGTCACCGAGCGCGGCGATGCCCTCCGAGGTCATCCCTGCGCCGTCCCGATCTGGTCTGTGGTCGCTTGTCGTCATTGGTGTCGGTGAACGCTCGGGGCGATCGCGCCCCCTACTCCAAGGATGGCTCGCCGTCCGGCGCGACCCGCGCGCCCGCGCCGGCCACGAAGGTCCCGGCCGCGTCGCCGACCGGTTCCCCGTCGACGGCGACCGTGCGGCCGCGCAACAGGGTACGCACGACGCGCCCCCGCACCTCCCGCCCCGCGTACGGCGTCCAGCCCGCCTTCGAGTGGACGAGGTCGTCGCGCAGCACCCAGGTGGCGGCCGGATCGACGAGCGCGAGGTCGGCGTCGGCGCCGGGCTCGAGCGCGCCCTTGCGCGGCCAGAGGCCGTACTGGCGTGCCGGCGCGGTCGCGTACACGCGCACGACGTCCTCGTAGGCGAGCCGGTCACGGGCGGCGGCGTCGAGCAGGAGCGGCATCGTCGTGTCGAGCCCGGGCAGGCCGAAGTGGCACTGCCAGATCGAGCTCTCGCGCTTCTGCGCGACGGTGCTCGGCGCGTGGTCGGACGAGAGGAAGGTGAGCCGCCCGGCGCGCAGCAGCCGCCACATCGCGTCCTCGTCGGCCGCGATCCGCGCCCGTGCGGGCGGGGTGAACTTGCGCAGCGGCCCGTGCTCGTCGATCTCCTGCTCGCGCAGGAGGAAGTACTGCGGGCAGGCCTCGGCGGCGAGGCGCGCGCCGGCGGCCCGCTCGCGGTCGATGAGCTCGACGACCGCCGGCGAGCTGCAGTGGGCGATGCCGATCGCGGCGCCGGTGCGGCGGGCGAGCAGCCCGGCCACGGCGACCGCGACCTCCTCCGCGGTCCGGTTGCGCCACTCCGGCACGATCCGCGGGTCGTCGCGGCCCTCGGCCCGCAGCCGCTCCTCGGCGGCGGCGGTGAGCGACTCGTCCTCGCAGTGGACGAGCGCCGGGGCGCCCAGGCGAGCGAGCCGGCCGAACCACTCCAGCAGGCTCGCGGGGTCGTGGCCCGGCACGCCGTGCGTCGTGCAGGTGAAGAGCTTGAAGTAGGCGACGCCCGCGCGCCACAGCTGCTCCGCCTCGCCGGCCATGCCGGGCCAGCCGTGCGCGACGAGGCCGAAGTCGACGAGCGACCGGCCGCGGAGGTGCTCTCGCTTGGCGCGCAGGTCCTCGGCGGTGCGGACCGGATGGCCGTGGGTGTGCTCGAGCACGGTCGTGACGCCGTTCGCGGCGGCCGCCGCGGTGCCCGAGGGGAAGTCCTCACGCGAGCTGTCGCCCGGGTCCATGAGGTGGGCGTGGGTCTCGACCATCCCCGGCATGACGAGCAGCCCGGTCGCGTCGATCTCCTCGCGCGCGGGGCGCGGGGCGCCGACGTGCGCGATCCGCCCGCCGGCGATGTGGACGTCGAGGCGGGCGCGCCCGTTGTCGGTCACGACCGTGCCGCCGCGCACCGCCAGGTCGAAGTCGCTCACGAGTACCGCACCTCCCCCGTCGTCCCGAACCAGTCCGCGGGCGTCCCCGCGGCGTTGACTACCACGCTCTGGACCACGGTGTAGTCGCGATAGGCGTCGAGGCCGTTCTCCTGGCCGAGCCCGCTCAGCTTCCGCCCGCTCCACGGCGAGGAGGGGTCGATGCGGTGATGGTCGTTGACCCAGACGATGCCGATGTCCAGGCGCGACGCGATCCGCAGCGCGCGCGCCGCGTCACCGGTCCAGATGGAGGCGGCGAGGCCGTAGTCGGAGGCGTTCGCCAGCTCGACGGCCTCGTCGTCGCCGGCGAACGGCACGGCGACGACGACCGGGCCGAACACCTCCTCGCGCCAGATCTCCATGTCGGTCGTGACCCGGTCGAGCACCGTCGGCTCGTAGTAGGTCCCGGCGGCGAGGCGCGGGTCCTCGGGGCGGCGCCCGCCCGCGAGGACGCGCGCCCCCTGGTCGATCGCCCGGTCGACGGCCTCCGCGACCCGGGCGCGCTGGCGCTCGGAGACGATCGGGCCGATCTGGGTCTCGGGTTCGCGGGGGTCGCCGAGGCGGAGCGCCCGCGCGCGCTCGGCGACGCGCCCGACGACCTCGTCGAAGCGCCGCTCGTGGACGAGCAGCCGGCTGCCCTGGACGCAGGTCTGGCCCGTGGCGATGAAGCCCGCGAACAGCGCCCCGGCGGCGGCCGCCTCGGGGTCGGCGTCGTCGAGGACGATCACCGCGCCCTTGCCGCCGAGCTCGGCCGCGACCGGGACGAGGTTCTCGCCGGCGGCGCGCGCGACCGCCCGGCCCGTCGGCGTGCCGCCGGTCACGTCGACCCGCCCGAGGCCGGGGTGGGCGCTCAGCGCGCGGCCCGCCTCCGCCAGGCCGGGCACGACGTTGACGACGCCCGGGGGCACGCCCGCCTCCTCGAGGATGCGCGCGAGCTCGACCGGGACCGCCGGCGCGAGCTCGGACGGCTTGACGACGAGCGAGTTGCCCGCGGCGAGCGCGGCCGCGAGCTTCTTCATCGTGATGAGCAGCGGGTGGTTCCAGGGCGTGATGAGCCCGGCCACCCCGAGCGGGCGCCGCACGACGAGGTTGACGTGGCTGCCGCCGAAGGCGGGGATCGCGCCCTCCTCGGTGTGCGCGACCGCGCCGAAGTACTCCAGCCACTCCGGGACGCGCCGGAGCTGGGCGCGCATCTCGCGCAGGGGACGGCCGATCTGGAGCGTCTCCCACAGCGCGAGCTCGTCGACGCGCTCGCGCAGCAGCGCGGCCGCGGTCATGAGCACGCGGTGGCGCTCCGCCGGCGCCGCCCGCGACCAGCGGCCCTCCGCGAACGTCCGCCGCGCCACCTCGACGGCGCGCGCGACGTCGCGTTCGGACGCCGCGACCACCTCCGCGAGCTGCTCGCCGGTGGCCGGATTGAAGACCGCGAACGTGGCGCCGCCGGCGGCGTCCTGCTCCCGCCCGTCGACATGGAGCCCGAGGCGGGCTCTCATCGCCCCACCTCCTCGAGCCCGAACAGCCGCGCGGCGTTGGCGCCCGCGACGGCCGCCGCCGCCGCGCCCTCGAGCCCCGCCCGCGCGAGCACCTCCGGGCACGGGCCGTCGGCCATGTCGAACGGGGTGTCGCTGCCGTAGACGACGCGCTCGGCGCCCACGAGCCCGACGAGGAACGCCAGCGCGTCGCCGCGGAAGGCGATCGTGTCGTAGGCGAAGCGGGCGAGGTACGCCGACGGCGGCCGCGCGCAACCGCGCGCCTCCGGGCGGACCGCGTGCCCGTGGTCGAGCCGGCCGATCTGGAACGGCAGGTGCCCGCCGGCGTGGACGAGCAGCACGCGCAGGCGCGGGTGGCGGTCGAGCGCGCCGGAGAGGATGAGGCGGGCGGCGCAGACGGCCGTCTGGAGCGGGTTGTTCACGAGGTTCGTGAGGTAGAAGTCCTCGTAGCCGGGCGCCGAGCCGACGTAGTAGGGGTGGACGAGGAGCGGCACGCCCAGCCGCTCGGCGGCGGCGAGGACGGGCGCGAGCTCGTCGTGGTCGAGGGGGACGCCCTCGACGGTCGTGCCGACCTGCGCCCCGCGCAGGCCGAGCTCGCCGACCGCGCGCTCGAGCTCGCCGACCGCGGCGGCGGGATCCTGCATCGGCAAGGTCGCCAGGCCGGCGAGCCGCCCGCCCGCCTGCTCGCACATCGCCGCGACGTCCTCGTTGACGAGGCGCGCCACCTCGCGCGCCTCGTCCGCCGGCGCCCAGTGGAGGAGGAACGGCGGCGCGAGCGAGACGACCGCGACGTCGGTGCCCGCCGCGTCCATCGCCGCCAGCCGCGCGTCGAGGTCGTGGAACGGCGGCTCGAGCGGGTAGCGGTAGCCCTGGCGGTGGACGACCCACTCGCGGCCGCCCTCGACCGCCGTCCGCGCGCCGTCGGGCCCGTCGCCCGCCCGCATCGCCGCCACCAGCGCCGGCGGGATGACGTGCGTGTGCACGTCGACGACGCGCGCGCCGTCGCTCACGCCGCGGCCCCGCTCGCCGAGCAGGCGGGCGTCCCCATCACCGCGCCTCGCGGGGGTGCGGGCGCCGGACGACCTCGCCGGCCTCGGTGACGAAGTCGAAGCGCTCCTCGAGCGGACGGCCGTCGACGCGGTCGCGGAGCCAGTCGGCGCACCAGGTCACCCAGTGCGGCCCCAGCGCGACCGACGGCGTCGGCAGCGAGAGGGCGTGGCGGCCCTGGTGGTAGACGAGCAGCGAGGACGGGCCGGCGCAGCGCGCCGCGAGGTCGTAGCTGTGCTCGATCGGGGAGAGCTCGTCGGCGTCGCCACCGACGACGAGCCAGGGCACCTCCATCCGCTCCACCAGCGGGCCGAGATCCATCCCGGCGGCCATCCGGTCGAACGCCTCCTCGTCGCGCTCGAGGCCCGCCATCCACATGAAGCGCGCCTTGAACGTCGGCGAGGCCTGCTCGAAGATCGTGTGGCAGCCCGGCTCGTGACAGACGAGGCCGACGGCGCAGCCGAGCAGCCGCGGCTGCGTCGCGGCGATCTGGGTCATCCAGTACGAGCCGAACGAGAGCCCGAAGGCGACCATCCGGTCGCCGTCGAGCTCGGGTCGCCCGGCGATCCACGAGACGACCGCCTCCCCGGCGTCGATCCAGGCCGTGTTCGTGAACTTGAGCCCACGGACCGGGGCCTCCCCCTGTCCGGGGCCGTCGAAGGCGAGCACGGCGAGCCCGCGCTCGAGGAACTTGTCGCCGTAGAGGTTGACGTTCAGCTCCTTCGGCGCGTCCATGCCGCCGCAGGAGAGGACGACCGGGAGCGGCCCGCCGTCGTGCCCGCGCGGCAGATGGAGCCAGCCGGGGATCTTCTTGTCGCCGAGCGGGATCTCGACGCGCTCGACGTGATGGTCGGCGAGCCGCGCGTAGCTCGCGTAGCACGCGTTCTTGAGGTCGTCGAGGCGGACGAGCTCGTCCGTGTCCTCGAAGATCGACCACTCGGCCGTGACGTAGAGGAGCGCGGCGAAGAACCAGTGGTCGCGCGCGGTGACGAGGTGGCCCTCGCGCTCGGCCTCCTCGGCGAGGCGGTGGCGGCGCTGCGCCAGGCGCGTGAACACGGGCACGAGGTCGTCGAACTTCTGGATCTGGCGCTTCGCCACCTCGAAGTCCGCGATCCCCTCGACGCCCATCGGGCGGACGGTGTAGGCGACGCGGGGCTGGTCCCACTCGAGCCCGTCGGTGCGGATGGCGGTGTCGACGAGCCAGCGTTGCTCGTGCCACCGGCGCGGCCCCGGCGGGCTCGCGGCGCCTCGCCCCGTGGGTGCCACGGCCGGACCGGTCCTCTCCATCGCAGCAGCTCTCCCTTCGTTCCGCGGTGACGGAGCGCGGAGGGTTCCCCGCGCACTGTCGATGGTATACGATCTTCTCATGCCCGGCGAAGGAGGGGTGGTGCGCTCCGCTACACGACCGGCCGCGCGCATCGACGTGCTCTCGCTCGGGGGCACGATCGCGATGACGCGCACCGGGACCGACGGCGTCGTGCCCCGGCTGACGGCCTCCGACCTCGTCGACACCGTCCCCGGGCTCGAGGGCCTCGCGGAGATCCGCACCACGAGCCTCCGCCAGGTGCCGGGCGCGTCGCTCGGCTTCGGCGACCTCGTCGAGACCGCGCGCGTGGCCCGGGCCTGCGTCGCCGACGGCTCGAGCGGGATCGTCGTCACGCAGGGAACCGACTCGCTCGAGGAGAGCGCGTACGCGCTCGACCTGCTCTGGGACCTCCCCGAGCCGCTCGTCGTGACCGGGGCGATGCGCCACCCGGAGGCGGCCGGCGCCGACGGCCCCGGCAACCTCTGGTCGGCCGCCGCCGTCGCCGCCTCCCCCGCGGCGCGCTCGCGCGGCTGCCTCGTCGCGTTCGCGGACGAGATCCACCACGCGAGCCTCGCGGCGAAGGTCCACAGCGTCCGCGCGGCCGGCTTCGCGTCGCCCGGCTGGGGCCCGATCGGCCTCGTCTCGGAGGGCTTGGCGCGCTTCCTCGCGCCCGCCCGGCCGCGGCCGGCGGCGCTCGTCCCCGGCGACGGCGATCCGCCGCGGGTGGCGCTCGTTTCCGCCGTCCTCGGCGACGACGGCAGCTACCTGCGGGCGGTGGCGGAGGCCGGCGTCGACGGGATCGTCCTCGCCGCGATGGGCGCCGGCCACATCCCCGAGCGGATGCTGCCCGCGCTCGAGGAGGCCGTCGCGCGCTGCCCCGTCGCGGCCGCGAGCCGCACCTGCGCGGGGCCGCTGCTGCGCGAGACGTACGCGTTCCCGGGCTCGGAGCGGGACCTCCGCCGGCTCGGCGTGCTCGACGGGGGCGGCCTCAGCCCGCTGAAGGCGCGCGTCCTGCTGACGCTCGCGCTGTGGTCGCACGACCGCGCGGAGGCCGAGGCCGCCTTCGGGCGGTGGGCCGGCCACGCCCGGGGGGAGTGAGAGCTGTGCGCCGCGCGGACCCGACGACGACGCGGATGGTCAGGCAACGAGATCGGAGGCGCTCATGAGCTCCGTGCTGCTCACGAACGGCTACGTCGTCACGGTCGATCCCGAGCGCCGCGTCTTCGAGCGCGGCTGGATCGCGATCGAGGACGACCGGATCGTCGCGCTCGGCGACATGGCCGAACTCGGCGACCGCGGGGCCGACGAGGTCATCGACCTCGGCGGCAAGCTCACCATGCCCGGCCTCGTCAACGGGCACAACCACCACTGGGCCTCGCTCTTCAAGAACACCGGCGAGGGCCTGCTGCTGGAGGAGTGGCTCGACCAGGTGACGCTGCCGCTCATGTTCCAGCTCACCCACGACGACCTGCGCTGTGCCGCCTACCTCGGCGCGATCGAGCAGATCCGCACCGGCACGACGTGCTCGCTCAACCACGTCGTGAACGTCAACGACGCCGACTCGATCGCCGCCATGGTCGAGCCGGTCGTCGAGGTCGGCATCCGGCAGCTCGTCACGAAGGAGCTGCGCGACACGCCCGACCCGCCCTTCTCGGCGAAGTACCCGGCGAACGAGCACGTCCGCTCGCGCGAGGAGGAGATCCAGCTCGCCGAGGAGATCATCGACCGCTTCGACGGCACCGGCGGGCTCATCCACATGGGCCTCGCGATCGAGACCGGCGCGAACTGGATGCTCCACAACGCGACGTCCGACGAGATCATCCTCGAGGGCGTCGAGCTCGCGAGGCGGCGCAACCTCAAGATCACCAACCACTGCTCGGCCGGCACGCCGTGGCTGTCGATCAAGGAGTTCGAGCAGGCCACCGGCGGCGGCGACATCGACTACCTCGCCCGCCTCGGCGCGCTCTCCGAACACTGGGTCTTCATCCACGTGCTCCACCTCAAGCAGCGGGAGCTGGACCACATCGCCCGCTGCGGGGCGTCGGTGGTGACCAACCCCGTCTCCAACGCCTACAGCTGCGACGGCATCCCGCCGATGCGCGCGCTCATCGAGGCCGGCTTCACGATCGGCCTCGGCAGCGACGGCGCCTACGTGAACTGCTCGATGGACATGGTCGAGCAGATGAAGTTCGCCGCGCTCATCGGCAACGTGACCCACTTCGACCCGACGCTCATGACGGCCGAGCGCGTCATCGAGTGGGCGACGATCGGGAGCGCGCGGGCGATGGGGCTCGACCACCTCATCGGGTCGCTCGAGGTCGGCAAGAAGGCGGACATCGTCGCCTTCGACCTCGACAAGGCCCACGCGACCGTCGCCAACCGGCCGGTCGCCGCGCTCGTCTTCTCCGCGCACGGCACCGACGCCGACACGGTGCTCGTCGACGGCAGGGTCGTCATGCGCGGCGGGGAGCTCGTCTTCCCGGGCGAGCGGGAGGTGCTGGAGGAGGCCACCGCACGGGCGCGGGAGGTCATCAAGCGCGCCGGGCTGGACGAGCGCGTGTTCGTCCCGTGGCGCAAGACCGAAGGGGGAGGACGATGAGGAGCAAGGCCCGCTTCGCGGCGGCGCTCGCCGCCGCGCTCGCACTCGCCGCCGCCGGCTGCGGCGGCGACGACAACGGCGACGGCGGCGGCGAGGGCGAGGACTCGCTGCGCGTCGCGATCCTGCTGCCGGGCGCCGTCTCCGACCAGGGCTACAACGCCGACGGCCAGCGCGCGGCCCAGCAGATGGAGGAGGAGCTGGGCGCCGAGGTCACGCTGACCGAGAGCGTCGCGGTCCCCAACCAGACCGACGTCTACCGCCAGTACGCCAGCCAGGGCTACGACCTCGTGATCGGCTGGGGCGGCCAGTTCACCGACGGGGCGGTGACCGCCGCCGAGGAGTTCCCCGACGTCCGGTTCCTCGTCGTCAACAGCAACGCCGAGAACGGCCGCAACCTCGCGTCGATGGACACGGCGATCGAGCAGTGGCAGTTCTTCGCCGGCTGGCTCGCCGCGAAGCTCTCGGAGAGCGGGACGGTCGCCTGGATCGGCGGCCAGTGCTTCCCGGCGACCGCGGCGAACCTCCACGGCACCGAGCAGGGCGCGAAGCACGCCGACCCGGACGTGGAGTTCCTCTCGCGCTTCACCGGCGACTTCGAGGACCCCACGAAGGCGCAGACGGCGGCCAAGGCCCTCATCGACCAGGGCGCCGACGTCATCACGGGCAACCTCAACAACGCCTGGCCCGGCGTGTACCAGGCCGCCCGCGAGGCGGGGAACCTGCCGGTCATCACCGAGTGGGTGGACAACAGCGACCAGGCGCCCGAGGTGATCGCCTCGTCGGTGCTGAAGTCGCAGGCGCGCTTCGTCGTCGAGCTTGCCAGGCAGGCCCAGGAGGGCACGCTCGAGGGCAAGTTCTACAAGTTCGACCTGCCCGAGGACTGGGGCGACATCGTCTCCGACACCGAGCTGCTCCCGGACGACATCCACCAGGAGGCCCTCGAGGTGCAGGAGCAGCTCGTCAACGGGGAGATCGAGGTCGAGCACGACGAGACCTGCCCGAGCTGATCCGACGGCATGGCCGGCGTGGCGACATCCGGGACGCGGCCGCTGCTCTCGCTGGAGGGCATCACGAAGGCCTACCCCGGGGTCGTGGCCAACGACGGCATCAGCCTCGACCTCTTCGCCGGCGAGATCCACGCCCTCGTCGGCGAGAACGGGGCCGGGAAGACCACGCTCGTCGGGGCGATCCACGGCCTCCACCAGCCCGACGCGGGACGGATCCTGCTCGACGGCGAGCCGGTGACGATGCCGAGCCCGCGTGCCGCGCTGGCGCGCGGGCTCGGCTACGTCCAGCAGCACTTCTCGCTCATCCCGACGCTGACGGTCGCCGAGAACCTCGTGCTCGCGCTGCGCGGCAGCCCGCAGGCGGTCGGCATCGGCGAGGCGGCCGACCGCATCGAGGAGCTCGGCGAGCGCTACGGCCTGCGCGTCGACCCGCATGCGCTCGTCGCCGACTTGAGCGTCGGCCTCCAGCAGCGCGCCGAGCTGCTCAAGGCGCTGGCGCGGGAGGCGCGCGTGCTCACGCTGGACGAGCCGAACTCGCTGCTCGCGCCCCAGGAGTGGGACGAGCTCGAGCGGGTGCTGCGGCGGCTGGCCGAGTCCGGCGTCGGGATCCTGCTCATCAGCCACAAGCTCGACGAGGTGCTGCGCGTCGCCGACCGCATCAGCGTGCTGCGGCGCGGCCGCCTCGTCGCGACGCTGCCCGCGGCCGAGGCGACGGAGCAGCAGCTCGCCGAGCTCATGGTGGGGACGCTCCAGCAGCCGGTGACGCGTGACGGCGCGTCGCGGCCGCGCGCCGGCGAGCCGTTGCTCGTCGTCGAGGACCTCTGGGTCGAGGGCGACCGTGGCGAGGACGCCGTCGCGGGCGTGACGCTGACCGCCCGTGCCGGGGAGGTGCTCGGGATCGCCGGCGTCGAGGGGAGCGGGCAGGTGGAGCTGACCGAGGCGCTTTGCGGGGCGCGGCCGATGAAGCGGGGCACGATCCGCCTCGACGGGCGCGACATCTCGTCCGCCGGCGTCCGCGAGCGGCGCGCGCTCGGACTCGCCCACGTCCCGGCCGACCGGCGCGAGGGCGGCCTGGTGGGCACGCTCAGCGTCGCCGAGAACCTCGCCCTGCCGACGATCGGGGAGCACGGCCGCTTCGGCTTCCTCGACCGGCGGGCGATCCGCCACCGCGCCGAGGAGCTCATCGGGACCTTCGACGTCCGCGTGCCCGGGCCGGACACGCTCGTCAACGCGCTGTCGGGAGGCAACCAGCAGAAGGTCGTGCTCGCGCGCGAGCTGTCGCGGCCGCTGCGGGTGCTGCTCTGCTGCTATCCGACCTGGGGGCTCGACGTGGCCGCGGCGGCGGCGGTCCAGCGCCAGGTGCTCGCGCTGCGCGACCGGGGCGCGGCCGTCGTCTACGCCTCCGTCGAGCTCGACGAGCTGCTCGCGGTCACCGACCGCATCGTCGTGCTCAACCGCGGCCGCATCGCCGGCGAGATCGCGACGGCCGAGGCGACCGCCGACCGGCTCGGCCTCATGATGGCGGGGGCGCGGGCCGCATGAGCGTCGCCTGGCTCACCCGCTCGCGCGGCGTCGCGCTCGCGGTCGCGATCCCGGTCGCGGCGGTCGTGCTCGCGCTGGCGACGGCCGCGATCGTGCTGCTCGTCGTCGGCAGCGACCCGCTCGAGGCCTACCGGAGCATGGCCGACGCCGCGCTCGGCAGCCCGTTCGCGCTCAGCACGACGATCCAGAAGGCGGTCCCGCGGCTGCTCGCCGCGCTCGGGATCGCGCTCGCGCTCCGCGCCGGGCTGTGGAACATCGGCGCGGAGGGCCAGATCTACGTCGGCGCGATCGCGGCCGCGGCGATCACGCTCTGGCTCCCCGGGCTCGAGACGGCCGGGATCGTGCTCGCGCTGCTCGCCGCCGTGGCGGCGGGCGCGCTCTGGGGCGCGATCCCGGGCGTCCTGCGGGCGACCCGGGGCGTGAGCGAGGTCATCACCTCGCTCATGCTCGTCTACGTCGGCATCCTGCTGGCGAACTACCTCGTCGAGTCGCCGTGGGCGGTGCCGGGCTCGACGTTCCCCGCGTCGGAGCCGGTGCCCGCGGGCCAGCGGCTGCCGATCATCTGGGACGGCACGCTCCTCAACGCCGGGGCGCTCATCGCGCTCGCGATGACCGGCGTGACCTGGCTGATCGTCGAGCGGACGACGCTCGGGATGCGACTGCGGGCGGTCGGCGGCAGCGCGCGCGCCTCGCTGCTGGCGGGCGTCGGCGTCGGGCGGACGATCGTCGTCGCCATGGCGCTCAGCGGCGCGTTCGCCGGGCTCGCCGGCGGCATCGAGGTGCTCGGCGTGCGCGGCCGGCTCATCGAGGGCTTCTCCCCCGGCTACGGCTTCGAGGCGATCGCGATCGCGCTGCTCGGGCGGCTCAACCCGCTCGGCATCCTCGGCGCGGCGCTGCTGTTCGGCGCGCTCGACGCGGGCGCCGCCGGCCTCCAGACGGCGGCCCGCGACGTCCCGTCGGCGATCGTCCAGCTCACCGAGGGCCTGGCGGTCATCTACGTGCTCATGGGCCTCGGCATCCACGAGCTGATCGTGCGCCGCCGGCGCGCGCGCGAGGCGCTCGAGCGCCAGCATGCCCCGGCGCGCCCCGCGGCCGCGACGATCAGCGAGGCGGAGGCGGCGACGAGCTGATGGGCGACGACGCCTTCCTCACCCTCCTGCTCGTCTCCGCGGTCGCGCTCGCGGCGCCGCTGCTGTTCGCCGCCCTCGGCGAGCTCATCTCCGAGACGGCCGGCGTCATCAACATCCAGCTCGAGGGGATGATGCTCTGCGGCGCCTTCTTCGGCGTGCTGGGCACGTCCTGGACCGGGAGCGTCGCGCTCGGCTTCGCCTTCGCCGCCGCGGGCGGCGCGGCGCTCGCGGCGCTCCACGGCCTGCTCTGCTTCGTCTTCCGCGCCAACCAGGTCGTCAGCGGCGTCGTCCTCAACATCTTCGCGCTCGGCGTCACGTCGTTCCTGCTCGCCAGCGTCCTGTCGAAGCGGGTGACGCAGTCGATCGCGAGCCTCGGCGACATCGCGATCCCCGGGCTCTCGGAGCTGCCGGTGATCGGGCCGGCGTTCTTCGACCAGGACGTCATGGTCTACGTGGCGATGGCGCTCGTGCCGGCGACCTGGTGGCTGTTGCGCCGCACCCCCGCGGGGCTCGCGCTCACCGCCGCGGGCGAGCGCCCCCACGCCGCCGAGTCGCTCGGCGTGAGCGTCGCGCGCACCCGCTGGGCGGCGCTCACGGCCGCCGGCGTGCTCGCCGGGATCGGCGGCGGCCAGCTCGCGCTCGCGGGCATCGGGTTCTTCACCCAGAACATGACCGCCGGCCGCGGCTTCATCGCGCTCGCCGCCGTGATCTTCGGGCGCTGGAAGCCGATCCCGGTGGCCGCGGCGGTGCTGCTGTTCGCCGTCGCCGAGGCCTTCCAGGTACGGGCCGGGGCGCTGGGGATCGACATCCCCTACCAGTTCCTCGTGATGCTGCCCTACCTCGTGACGCTGCTCGCGCTCGCCGGCCTGCTCCGCCGCATGCGCCCGCCCGCCTCGCTCGCCGTCAACTACCACCCCGACTAGGAGGGATGCCGTGACCGTGCCCGCAGACCATGCCCGCCAGGCGCTGGAGACGCTCGCCGAGCGCCCGGCCGTCGTCACGATCGACATCCACCGCGGTCACCTCGACCCGGAGGTCGCGACGCTGCCGCTCCCGCCGGACGCCGCGGCGGCGCTCATGGAGCGGGTCGTGCCGCTGCTGGCGGAGTACCGCCGGATCGGCCTGCCGATCTTCCACGTCACGACGATCTACCGCGACCGGGACGAGATCCTCTCCAACCGCTACTGGCGCTTCCAGGCAAGCCGGCCGGAGAGCTCGCGCGCCCGGATCGCCGAGCACAACCTCGACCACCTCCCCGGCATCGAGCTCATGCCCGGCGTGCGCGAGGGCGACGAGCCGATCATCGTCAAGAAGCGCTACGACGCCTTCCACAACACCGACCTCGAGCTCACGCTCCGCTCGCACGGCATCGACTCCCTGCTGCTCATGGGCGTGAACACGAGCTCGTGCGTGATCGCGACGACGTGCGCGGCGTCGGTGCGCGACTACGCGACCTTCGTCGTCGAGGACGGCGTCGACACGATGCTCGGCCCGCGGCTGCACGAGGCGGCGAACCTCGTCATCACCGAGTCGTTCGGCTGGGTGGTCGACGGCGCCACCACGCTCGACGTCCTCGGCGCCCGCGCCCACGCGGCGCGGTCCTGAAGCCCCCGCGCCCTCCCCTCCGGGGAGCCGCCGGCGCCCCGGCGGGGGCAGCGCGCGTCAGGGGAGCGAGGCGAGGTACGGCCCGAGCTCCTCGGCGACGACCTTCTCCGGCGGGTCCCAGGCGGGGCCGTCGAGGACCTCGGAGACGAAGCCGCGCTCGCCCTCCACGCGCGCGGTGAACCAGACCGGCTCGCGGCCGGTGAGCAGCATCCCGCGCAGCACCGGCTCGAGCCGCTGCTCGGGCACGTCGGCGCCCGCGAGGCGGGCGATCCCGGCGGCGGCGACGTCGGCCATCTGCGCGCCGAGGCCGCCCTGCTTGACCGGGTAGGCGGTCGCGTCGCCGGCGGCGAAGACGCGCCCGCCGGTCTCGGGGACGACGCAGTGGGCGTCGATCGGGACGAACCCGAGCCGCCCCTGGCCCGGGAGCCCCGGCACGGCGGGGCCCTCAACCTGCGGCATCGCGACGATCCGCCCGGCCTCGAGCTCGATCCCCTGTGGGTGGACGAGCACGCGCCCGGGCGCCGGCACGTTCGGCATCGCGCCCGCCCAGAGCGTCACCCCCGCCTCGTCGAGCAGCCGCTCGACCGTCGCGCTCACCGCCTCGCCGAACGCCGCGAGCGCGCGCGGCTCCGGGGTGACGAGCGCGAGCTCGAGGCCGTCGACGCCCATCTCGTACGCGCGCCGCGCGGTCATGAGCGCGAGCTCGTACACCGGCAACGGCCAGGCCGGCCCCGGCGGGAGCAGCAGCGCGACGCTGCGGGTGTAGCCCTCCTCGACGTCCCGGACGATGCCGGCGAACGCCTCCGCCGCGTGCGCGTCGTCGAAGAGGGTGACGTGGTCGTAGGGCACGACCTTGCGCCCGCCGACGGCGACGAGCAGCGCGTCGTAGCGGAGCGTCCGCCCCTCCGCGGTGCCGATCTCGCGCGCCTCGCAGTCGACGGCGGCGAGGCGGTCGCGGACGAGCTCGGCGCCCGTGTCGGCCGCGATCCGCGCGAGCGGCCAGCGCCGCGCGGGCGGGTAGGCGAACGGCTCGCCGACGGCGAGCGGGCGGTAGACGAGGTCCTCGTTCGGCGCGACGAGCGTGACCTCGACCGCGTCGCCGGCGAGCCGCCGCAGCCGCAGCAGCGCCTCGGCCCCGGCGATCCCGCCGCCGCAGACGACGACGCGGAGGCCGCTCACGCGCCCTCCTCCTCGCCCTCGCCGGGATCGGGCGGCCGCTCGCGCGGGAAGGCGAGCGAGGTGACGTGCGCCTCGTCCACGGCGAGCACGCGCGCGGTCCGCCCGTCGAGCTCGACGGTCTCGCCGACGTCCGGGCGGCGGCCGAGGCGCTCGACGACGTGGCCGCCGATCGTGCCCTCGTGCGCGTCCGGGAAGGCCGCGCCGAGCCGCTCGGCGACCGCATGCACCGGCGCGGAGCCGGCCACGACGAGCTCGCCGCCGCGCTCCTCGAACAGCGACCCGACGTCGGGGTCGAACTCGTCCTCGATGTCGCCGACGATCTCCTCCAGCAGGTCCTCGAGCGTGAGCAGCCCGGTCGTCGTCCCGTGCTCGTCGGCGACGAGCGCGAGGTGCTGGCGGCTCGAGCGCATCTCGCGCATGACCTCGTCGACGAGCGTCCCGTCGGCGATCCGCGGCAGCGGCCGCGCGATCTCCGCGAGCTCGGGCGGGGGGTCGCTCGTCACCGCGGCGAGCAGGTCCTTGGCATGGATCATCCCGACCGGCTCGTCGAGCCCGCCCGGCCCGCAGAGCGGCAGCCGCGTCCGGCCCTCCTCGAGCATCGTCCGCACCGCCCCGTCGAGCGTCGCGTCGGTCGTCACGTACGTGATCTGCGGACGCGGGATCATGACCTCGCGCGCCCGCAGGTCGCCGAACGTCAGCGCGTGCTCGGCGTAGCGGCGCTCCTCCGGGTCGAGCACGCCGGCGCGCCCGCTCTCGCGCAGCAGCGCGCGGATCTCGTCCTCGCTGTGCGGCTGGGAGCCTGCCTCGCGCGCCGGCGGGATCCCGAACGGCTTGAGCAGGAGGTTGCCGAGGCCGTTGAAGAGGTCGACGACCGGCCGCGTCGCGACGTAGAAGGCGCGCATCGGTGGCGCCAGGAGCTGGATCGTCCGCTCGGTGCGGGCGATCGCGAGGCTCTTCGGCGACAGCTCGCCGACGACGACGTGGACGAGCGTGATGATCCCGTACGCGACGACGCCGGCGAGCGGGAGGCTGCCGATGCTCGCGGCCTCGCCGAGCACCGGCTCGAGAAGCTCGCGCACGACCGGCTCGCCGACGATGCCGAGCCCGATGCTCGCGAGCGTGATGCCGAGCTGGCAGGCGGCGAGGTAGGCGTCGATCCGCTCGACGGCGTGGCGGACCGAGCCCGCCCCGGGCCGGCCCTCGCGCTCGAGCTCGTCGACCTGCGTCGGGCGCACGCGCGCGAGCGCGAACTCCGTGGCGACGAAGAAGCCGTTCGCCAGCACGAGCAGGAGGGCGACGAGCAGCTCGGCCGCCATCGCGGCAGCTACCCCGCGGCGCCGGCCGTCTCCCCGCGGTCGGGGCTGCCGACCACCCGGACGCGGCTGCGCCGCTGGGGCGGCGGCGCGCCCGGCCGGGCGACGACGCCGAGCTCCTCGACGAGCGTGAAGAACGCCTTCGCGAACGGCGAGGAGGACGTGCGCCGGCGGACGTCCTCCCAGTCGACCTGCTCGCGCAGCGCCCGCGCGATCTGGAGCATCGGCTCGTAGTCGAGCGTGTGCTCGTCGAGGACGAGCAGCTTCGTCGTGAGCATGTCCTCGAGCGACATGACGAGCATCGGGATGGCGAAGACGTCCATCTCCTCGGCGCGGGCGAAGGTGGCGTCGCCGATCTCGAGGCCCTTCGCGCGGAAGATGAGGTCGATGAGCGTGTCGTCGTGCCAGGCCTTGTAGAGCCAGTCCTCGACCGGCCGCTCGGTGCGCATCCCGGCGGCGGCGAGCGCCTCGACCGCGCGCTCGGCGTCGGCGGGGCGGACCATGAAGTCGAGGTCCTTGCGCGTGGGCGGCCCGCCGCGGACCCAGGCCGCGAGGCTGCCGCCGAGCATGAACGGGACCTCCGCGCGCCGCAACGCCGGCACCGCGGCCTTCATCGCCGCCTCGACCGCTTCCTGGGCCGGGGCCCTGGGCTCGCCTGACATCGGCCTTCGCCTACCCGGAAGGCGTGCTTTTGACGCTCGCGATGACCGGGTATGGCCTGCTGCGATGCCCGACGCGACGATCCGCGTCGCCGCCGCAGGCGACATCCACTGCGACGAGCACTCCGGACCGCGGGTCGCCGCGGCGGTGCGCGAGCTCGAGGGGCAGGCGGACCTCCTCCTGCTCGCGGGCGACATCACCACCCACGGCCGCCCGCAGGAGGCGATGGTGCTCGCCGAGACGCTCGCGGGCAGCGAGATGCCGGTCTTCGCGGTGCTCGGCAACCACGACTGCCACGCCGGCCACGACCGCGAGGTCGTCGCGATCCTCGAGGACGCGGGCATCGAGGTGCTCGAGGGCGAGCACGCGATCGTCGAGCTCCACGGCGTCGAGGTCGGCCTCGTCGGGACGAAGGGCTTCATCGGCGGCTTCGCCGGCTCGCACCTGCCCGACTTCGGCGAGCCACTGCTCCGGCGCGTGTACGCGGCGACGAGCAAGGAGGCCGAGGCGATCGACCGTGGCCTGCGCGAGGTCGCGCTCTGCCCGCTGCGGATCGTCCTCCTCCACTACGCGCCCGTCGCCGAGACGCTCGAGGGCGAGCCGCCCGGCATCTGGGCGTTCCTCGGCAGCGACCGGCTCGCCGGGCCGATCATGGAGCACGAGCCCGACCTCGTCCTCCACGGCCACGCCCACGCCGGCCGCTTCGAGGGACGCATCGGCGTCGTGCCCGTCTTCAACGTCTCGCTGCCGGTCATGGGCCGCGCCTTCTGGGTGTTCGAGCTGCGCGGCGCCGAGCACCCGAGCGGCACGATCCACTAGAAGCGCAGCAGCGCGCCGAAGCCGCCGTGCGGCCCCAGGTCGGGGTGGCGGCGGACGACGAGCACCCGTGCGGACTGCCCGAGCGCCCGCTCGACCATGAGCTCGGTGACGTCGTCGCGGCGCTCGGTCCCGTTGCCGTCGGCGGGGCAGCGGCCGGCGTCGCCGGCACCGACCCAGCCGCAGGCGGGGCACCAGCTCCCGGGCGCCCTGCGGCCGTCGTCGAGCAGCAGCGTGCCGACCCGCTGCTGGGCGAGCGCGTCGAGCACCGCGCGCAGCCCGCTCGCCGCGCGGCCGTCGCGGCGGGCGACGCCGGCGCGCAGCCGCGCGAGCGCCTCGCGCTCGGCGGCCGCCTCCACCTCCTCGATCCGCGGCGCGGCCGCGGCGGTCACCGTCGCCTCGGTCGCGTGCTCGACGTCGAGCTCGATGCGCCCGGCGAGGCGCTCGCGCAGGTAGGGGTGGAGCTCCGCCTCGACGACCCCGAGCAGCTCGTGCGGCCCGCCGACGAGCAGGTGGTCGAACGGCTCGAAGCGGTGGCGGCGGAAGAGCGCCTCGAGCGTGTCGCGGACGTGGTGGAAGGCCTCGTTCTCGATGCTCTGCTCGTAGCGGCGCTGCGACCGGCCGCCCTGGTCGTGCTGGCCGTGGACGTCGTGCTCGACGCGCGCGACCTCGGTGAGCGCGTCGGCCTTGCCGCGGAAGATCCGCCCGACGCGGCGGTTGACGAGCAGCACGCACCAGTCCGCCCCGGGGCCCGCGGAGACGAGCGGCTCGACGTACGGCGTGTCGCCGACGACGACGCGCGCCGGCGCCGGCCGCGGCAGGCGGACGACGTCGAAGAGGGTGGCCCGGCGGGCGCGGAAGAGCGCGACCGCGCGGGCCCCGGCGGCGGGCAGCCCCTCGCGGAGGAGCTCGGCGACGTCCTCGAGGTCCCGCCGCAGGGCGATGTCGCGCTCGTGGTCGAGCTCGAGGGCGCGGATCCTGCGGGCGGCCTCGTCGAGCAGCGACCGGACCTGCTGGGCGCGCGCCGGCGCGGTCGCGAAGCGGGACGGCTCGAGGTCGACGTAGATCGACAGCACCGGCCCGGGCGCCACGCGCGCCAGCTCACGGGCGGTGTCCGGCGCGAGATCGTAGATGCGGGGGGTGATCGTCGCCATGGGCCGTCGCTACCCGAGGCGGTCGGCCCGTAACCGCCGCTACCGTGCGCGCATGCGACGCCTCGCGACGATCGCGCTCGCCGCCGCTGCGCTCACGCTCGCCGGCTGCGGCGCAGACGACGACGGCGACCGGACGCGGCCCGCCGCGACGACCGCCCGGCCCGCGACGCCGCCCGCCCGCTGGCGCACCCACGCCGACCGCGAGGCCGGGCTGACGCTCGCCCTGCCGCCGGGCTGGGCGGCCGAGCGCAGCGGCGGGGCGCTGCGCATCCGCGCGCCGCGGCGTCGGCTCGTCGCCGTCGTCCAGGCCGACCGCTCCCCCGCGGGGCGGGCGACGCCCGCGGGCGAGTACGCGCTCTCGGCGCTCGCCGCGCTGCCCGGCTACCGCGAGCTCGAGGGCCGGACGGCGCGCCCGCCCGCCTCGCCCTACGAGGCGGCGCGCGTCGCCGCGAGCGGCACGCGCTCGGGCACGCGCCAGCACGTCTCCGTCACCGCCCTGCACGTGCCGGATGAGGTGACGGTCAGCGCCGTCGCCTTCTCCCACCCGGGCGCGCGGGCGGAGCGGCGGATGCTCGACCGGGCGCTCGCGACGCTCCGGGTCGCTCAGCGGTCGGGGCGGTCCGGGTAGACGTCGTCGATCGTCGTGAGCGGGACGTACGGCGCGCCCGCGGCGGCCTCGATCGCCTCGGCCCCGCCGGCGAGGCGGTCGAGCACGCTCGTGACGCCGGCGATCTCGTAGCCCTCTTCGCGCAGCCGCTCGATCGCGGCGATCGTCGACCCGCCGGTGGTGACGACGTCCTCGACGACGAGGCAGCGCTCCCCCGGGTCGAGCAGCGGCCCCTCGACCCAGCGCTGCAGCCCGTGGTGCTTGCGCTCCTTGCGGACGAAGAACGCCTTCACGTCCGCGCCCGCGGCGAGCGCGGCGCACGCGATCGGGTCGGCGCCCATCGTCATGCCGCCGACCGCGGTCGCGCCCCGCTGCGCGATCTGCTCGGCGACGAGCTCGCCGAGCGCCATGAAGCCGCGCCGGCGGAGGATCGCCCGCTTGGCGTCGACGTAGTACTGCGCCTTCCGCCCGCTTGTCAGCGTCACCTCGCCGATGACGAGCGCGTGCTCGCGCAGCTCGGCGATGAGGACGTCGCGGGCGCTCACGCCGCCCGCCTCCGCGCGCCGCGGCGCAGGCCGAGCGCGATCCAGAGCGGGTAGGCGCAGAACGCGAGCGCCGCGAGCAGGTGCGTGCCCGCCCCCGCCCGCCGCACGTCGAAGGAGAAGACGCCGGAGTTGATCATCCAGTCGCGCCCGCTGCGCGCCCGGCACGCCCGCCAGAGCGGCCGCGTCCACGCCCGGTCGAGGTAGAGCGCGACGCTGACGAGCCAGAAGAGCGCGACCGTCCCCGCCGCCAGGCGCTGGGCCTGCCGCGGCGCCACGCGGGCGTAGGCCGCGCCGTTCAGGTACAGCAGCGGCGGGTCGATAAGGAAGGACATGAGCGGCGATTATGCAGCGGTGAGCCGATGATCGCCGGGCTCGTCCGGATCGTCTCCACGGTCGCGACGGCGCTCGTGGTGCTCGGCTTCGCGCTGTTCGCGATCGACGAGACGCGCGCCGGCTCGCAGGAGACGGTCGCCCGCCTCGACGGCGCGCCGAAGGCCGTCGCCGAGCGCGACGCGCGGGCGGAGGAGCACAGCGGCCTGCGCGGCGCCGTCGACGACGCCAACGACGTGCTGCTCGCCCCGTTCGAGGGCCTCGGCGGCGGCAGCTCCAACGCCTGGGTGCGCAACGGCGTGCCGGCGCTGCTCGGCTTCCTCTTCTACGGGCTGCTGCTCCGCCTGCTCGCGAACGCGCTCCCGAAGCCGCGCCACGAGACGCTCGGCTGGGAGACGCCCCGCTAGCGGTAGACGTCGATCCGGTCGCCGATCCGGATCCAGTCGTCGATCTCCTTCGCGTCCGGGATCGGGACCCGGAGGCAGCCGTGGCTCGCGGGATACGGGGGCACCGACTTGTAGCCGTGGACCGCGTAGCCGCGGATGAAGTAGTTCGAGTGGACCATGCCGAGCGCGTTGGTCCCCGGCTCCTTGCGGTAGAAGCGGAACGAGCCGAGCACCGTCGGCGTCACCGGCGAGCCGGAGGAGGTGTGGTAGATCCGCTCCGGCCTGCCGCCGCGGGCGAGCACGAGCACCTGGCGGGAGAGGTCGGCCTCGACGTGCTTGCCGTGGCGCGGGTACTTGAGCCTGAAGCCGCCGCGGCCCCGGAGCAGCATCGAGAAGACCTTGCGGTTGGCGATCGTCGTCCGCGCCATGTCGTTCGTCTTGCGGAAGGCGAGCACCGCCCGGGCGGTGGCGGCGTCGTAGCGGCCGCCGCGCGAGGTCACGAACGCGAGCCGGGCGAGCGCGCGCTGGAGCACCCGCACCCTCACGCCGCGCTGGCCGGGCCGCGCGCTCCAGCGCACCGCGCTCACGCCGGCGCGGTCGAACAGCTCGCCCTGCTGCGGGGTGGGCGCGTGGTAGGCGCGGACGACGTAGCGGCCGGCGCGGCGCGCCCGGAAGCGGTAGGCGAAGCGGCCGACCTTGCCGTCCTTGCGGATGAGCAGCGTCGGCCGGGCGAGCGTCTTGTTCCCGCGGGTGAGCGTGAGGACGACGTGCTGGCCCGGCGCGTACTCGCTCACCGTCCCGCGCACCTCGACGCGCTGGCCGGGCGCGACGTAGCGGTGGCGCCCGTCGGGGATGCCGGTCGTCACGCGGAGCGTGAGCTTGCCGCCGGCCTGCTCCTGAGCCGGCGCCCCGGGCGCCGCAGCCTCCTCGGGCGCCGCGACCTCCTGGGCGGGCGCGGGCGCCGCGGGCAGCGCGAGGGCGAGGGCGACGGCCGCGGCGAGGCGGTGCATCGGCGGGACTCTACGGTCGCTGCAGACGTGGCGCAAGGACACAAGCCGCCAGCATCGGCAGCGCGAAGGCCGCGGCGAGCGCCGCGCCTGCGTCGGCCGCGACCGCGTAGGCGATCGCGTTGTTGATGACGTGGAAGGCGATGCAGGGATAGAGCGAGCCCGTCTTCTCGTAGAGCACGCAGAGGAGGACGCCGAGCCCCGCGAGCACCGGGACGGCCTCGGCGCCGGAGAAGACGTGGATCGAGCCGAAGACGACGCCGCCGACGAGCGCGGCGCTCCACATCCCCAGCCGCGAGCGGAGCGCGCCGTAGAAGAAGCCGCGGAAGAAGACCTCCTCGCCGATCGGCGCGATGACGACGAACAGCAGCCCGGCGTTGACGAGCCCGAACGTCCCCTCGTCGGCGCCGACGTCCTCCGGCGTCGTCTGCTCCTCCGGGTTGCCGATGAGCACCCCGTAGGCGACGACGAAGAGGAGGTAGGCGAGGTAGATGAGCGCGGTCCAGCCGACGCCCTTCCAGAAGGGCGTCCGCCGCAGGCCGAAGTGCCAGGCGCGCGGGCGCGCCTTCGTCCAGGCGAAGCCGACCGCCGTCGCGACGAGGACGCCGTCGAGGATGAGCGTGCTCAGCAGCGCCCCGAGCGGCGTGAGGTCGCCGTCGTCGGAGGCGACGACGACGACCGGCGTCGCCAGCACGTTCGCGAGCACGAAGCCGACGGTGAACGCCGCGAACGCGTACCACCAGGGCCAGCGCGGCCGCCGGCGCGCGCCCTCGGGGAGCTCCGGGGGCTGCGGCGGCGCGGGATGCGGGCTGAGCGTCACCGGCGGGAGATTAGGGCGGGCAGCTCGGCGAGCGAGCGGATGGAGCGCACGCCGTCCGGCGCCCGGCCGTCGCGGGCGACGAGCACCGCCGGGATGCCGCACGCCTCCGCGCCCCGCACGTCGTTGACGACCGAGTCGCCGGCGAAGAGCGCCTCCGCCGGCGCGCAGCCGGCGACCTCGAGCGCCGCCTCGAAGACGGCGGGCTCCGGCTTCGGCGCCCCGGCGAGGGCCGAGGAGACCGCGCCGTCGAGGTGGCGCGCGAGCCCGGCCCGCTCGAGCACCTCGCCGAGCGAGCAGTCCCAGTTCGAGGCGGCGACGAGCCGCAGGCCCCGCGCGCGCAGCGCCTCGAGCGCCGGGACGACGTCGTCGAAGGGCTCGAAGGCGAGCGCGTCGAGCATCGCGGCGCGGACGTCGGCGTGGCGCTCCGGGCCCAGGTCGAGCTCGCGGGCGATCTCGGCCGCGCAGCGGTCCCGCAGGTCCTCGAGCCCCTCCGGCGTCGCGCCGTCGGTGTGGTGGGCGAGGTAGTAGGCGATCTCGGCCTGGAAGGCGCGCGCCGCCGCCTCGGCGTCCACCTCGATCCCCCGCTCGGCGAGCCGCGCGCGCAGCTTCGGCGCCGGGTCGCTCAGGTACAGGAGCGTCCCGAGCACGTCGAGGAGGACCGCCTTCACGCCACCCACTGCCACGTCGCGAACCAGGTCGTCAGGAGGCCGAGCAGCATCGCCGATGCGACGACCGCGTGCGCCGTCACCCCGCGCCGCTCGCAGACGACGGCGAGCCACATGAAGAGGGGGAAGAGCACCGAGACGAAGCGGCCGAGCGACATGAGCGGCTCGCCCTCCACCGGGAAGGAGAGCGGCAGCAGCAGGCAGGCCGTGACGTAGGCGCCGTAGGCGGCCGGTAGCCTCCGCCACACGCCGACGGCCGCGACCAGCGCGAAGGCGAGGAAGCAGAAGTCGACGAGGTTGCGCCGCGCGAGCTCGCCCGCGACCCCGCCGTCGCCGAGGTCCCCGAGCGCCGCCCAGGTGGCCTCAATCCCCTGCCAGGTCCCGGCGAGCGGGCCGTCGAAGGAGCGCTCCCAGGCCCGCTGGAGCTCGAGGTAGGCGAACGGGTCGCCGTGGGCGAGGCCGAGGTAGGCGCTGTAGGCGGCGAGCCCGGCGGGCGCGAGCGCGAGCCAGGCGAGGTCCGCCCGCCGCCGCGGCGAGCGCCACCACAGCAGCGCGAGCGGCACGAGCAGGAGGATGCCGGCGCTGCGCGTCGCCGACGCCGCGCCGGCGAGCGCGCCCGCCCACGCCCAGCGGCCGGTACGCGCCCCGTAGAATGCCCCGACGCTGAGCAGGAGGAAGAGGCTCTCCGAGTACGGCGCGCCGAAGAAGAGCGCCGCGGGGAAGAAGGCGAGCAGCAGCAGCGTCGCCCGCGCGTGCTCGGCGCCGAGCTCGAGCGCGACGAGCCGGTGGAGGAGGTAGAGCGCGCCGAGGAACGCCGCCAGCGAGACGACGTAGGCGGCGACGAGCAGCTCGCCCGGCCCGCCGCCCGCGCCCACGACCCGGACGAGCAGCGGGTAGAGCGGGAAGAACGCCGCGTCGACGCCCGTGGCGCCGTAGCCGTTGAAGGCGATCGAGAGGTACCAGACGGCGTCCCAGTGGGCGAGCGGGGAGAGCAGCGCCTCGCCGAGCCCCTCGAAGGGATGGGTCAGCCCCGGCGCGTCGAAGCGCTCGCGGTTGCCGGCCGCCTCGAGCGACGCGGCCGCGAGCACCGCGACGGCGAGGACGGCGAGGCGGCTGGCGGCGAAGGCCCGCCAGGCGACGGACAGGGCGCGCCGCCGCTCGCCCGCGCGGGTCGCGACGGGCGCGTCCGCGCCGGCCTGGTCGATGGCGTTCATGCCCGGTGCAAGCATGACCGCTCCTCTATCCTCAGGTCGCCACGGCCCTCGAGCCGTCCGCGTCATGACGCACCGCCAGCGACAGATGCGCCGCCGCCGGCGTGGCCGCGGTCGAGGCGCGCTCCTGATCCTGAGCGTGCTCGGTCTCCTCGTCGCGATCGGCGCGCTCTCCGTCGTCGGCTACATCGTCGCCGTCGCGGCGACCGCGCCGGCGCTCGACGAGCTCCAGCCGATCGACAAGGGCACGAGCACGGTCATCTACGCCGCCGACGGCACCCGGCTCGGCTACGTCCAGTCGGACGTCATCCGCACGCCGATCTCGTGGAGCAAGATGCCGCTCCACCTCAAGCAGGCGACCGTCGCCATCGAGGACGAGCGCTTCTACGAGCACCGCGGCGTCGACTACACGGCGATCGTCCGCGCGGCGATCCGCAACCTCGAGTCCGGGCGCAGCCTCCAGGGCGGCTCGACGATCACCCAGCAGCTCGTCCGCGCCCTCTACATCAAGGACCCCAAGCGCGACCTCGAGCGGAAGATCCGCGAGGCGAAGCTCGCCTCCGAGCTCGAGCAGCGCCGCTCGAAGCGGTGGATCCTGCGCGAGTACCTCAACTCGGTGCCGTACGGGACCGTCGACGGCCGCACCGCCGTCGGCGTCGAGGCCGCCGCGTCGGTGTTCTTCGGCAAGCACGCGAGCCGGCTCACGCTCGAGGAGGCGGCGCTGCTCGCCGGCCTGCCGCAGGCGCCCTCGCAGTACAACCCGTTCCGCAACCCGACGGCCGCGCTCGAGCGCCGCAACGAGGTGCTCATGAAGATGGCCGAGCTCGGCTACATCACCAGGGAGCGCGCCGAGCGGGCGATGGCGACCCCGCTCAAGCTCCGCCGCGGGCGCCGCTACACGCAGCGCCGGGAGCCGTACTTCTTCGACTTCGTCCAGGAGCAGCTCATCGAGCAGTACGGCGTCAACGTCTACCGGAAGGGCGGGCTGAAGGTGCACACGACGATCGACCCGGCCCTCCAGGAGGCGGGGCGGCAGGCGATCGCCACCTACCTCAACCAGCCCGGCGACCCGAGCGCCGCCGTCATCGCGATCGACCCCGAGACCGGCCACATCCGCGCGATGGCGAACAGCGGCAGCTACTCCGACCGGACGTTCAACCTCGCCGGCCAGGGCCACCGCCAGCCGGGCTCCGCCTTCAAGACGATGGCGCTCGTCGCCGCGCTCCGCCAGGGCATCAACCCGCGCACGACGACCTACGTCTCCAAGCCGCTGGCGCTCCAGATCCCCGGCTACGGGACCTGGAACGTGAAGACCTACGACAACACCTACGGCGGGCGGATGGACCTCGTGCGGGCGACGCTCCGCTCCGACAACTCCGTCTACGCCCAGCTCGCGCTCGACGTCGGCCCCGAGAACGTCGCCGAGACGGCGAAGCTGCTCGGCATCACGTCCAAGCTCGACGCGGTCCCGTCCGAGACGCTCGGCGGCCTCACCCAGGGCGTCTCGCCGCTGGAGATGGCGAACGCCTACGCGACGCTCGCCGCCGGCGGCATCCGCTCGAAGCCGAAGGCGATCACCCGCGTCGAGTTCCCCGACGGCAAGGTCGACAACCTCGGCGAGCCGGAGCGCAAGCGCGTCATCAGCGACGGGGTCGCCTACGAGGCGACGCGCATCCTCCAGCAGAACATCACCTCCGGCACCGGCACCGCCGCGAACATCGGCTGCCCGGCGGCGGGGAAGACCGGCACGACCGACAACTTCGCCGACGCCTGGTTCGTCGGCTACACGCCGAAGCTCGCGACGGCCGTCTGGGTCGGCTATCCGAACCAGCGCCGGCCGATGCGCGGCGTCCACGGCATCAACGTCGCGGGCGGCACGTTCCCGGCCCAGATCTGGGGCGCGTTCATGCGCGTCGCGAAGGGCGACTTCTGCGGCTCCTTCCCGCCGCCGACCCAGCCGGTCCAGTGGAAGCCGTTCTTCGGCAAGTACGCGCAGACCGGCACCGCCGCGGACCGCGACTACACGACCCCCCAGCGGCAGGGCCAGGGCGGCGGCACGGGCGGCGCGCCCGCCGGCGGCGGCGAGGAGGACTTCGACCCGCGCTTCTACGAGTCGCCGCCCCAGCAGGCGCCGGACACCGGCGGCGGTGGTGGCGGCGGTGACCGCGGCGGCGGCGGCGGCCGCGGCGGCGGCGGCCGCGGCGGCGGCGGTGGCGGCCCCGGCGGCGGCCCGGGTGGCAACGGAGGCGGCCAGGGCGGCGGCGCCCCGGCCGACGGCGTCTAGCGCGCGGGCCAGGCGATGAGCGCGCCCACCCGCCGGGTCGCGCGGGCGCCGGCGGCGGCGACGACCGCCCCCGGCGCCGGCGTCCTCGCCCTCGCCCTCCTCTGCCTCGTCTACGGCGCCCTCGCCCTGCTCTGGGCCGAGCCGGGCTCCGACGTCGTGCTCGCCACCGCGGGCGGCTCGCCGGACTGGCTGCTCGGCCCGCTGCGCCTCGCCGGGCAGCCGTTCGCCGATGGCCCGCTCTCGGGCCCGCTCTTCTACGCGGGGCTGTGGCTCGCGCTGCTGCTGTACGGGGCGGTGCTCCTGCGCGCCCGGGAGATCTCGCCGCGCCTGGCGCTCGGCGCGATCGGCGGCCTCCACCTCCTCTTCCTGCTCGCGCCGCCGCTGCTCTCCCAGGACGTCTTCTCGTACATCGCCTACGCCCGCCTCGGCGTCGAGCACGGCCTGTCGCCGTACGCGCACGCCCCGCTCGACATCCCCGCCGACCCGGTCTTCCCCTACGCCGGCTCGAAGGACGCGGTGTCGGTCTACGGGCCGGCGTTCACGCTCCTCACCTACCCGCTCGCGTCGCTCGGGGTCCCGGCGGCGTTCTGGGTGCTCAAGCTCGTCGCCGCCGCGGCGTCGCTGGGGATCGTCGCGCTCGTCTGGCGCGCCTGCCGGCGGCTCGGGCGCGACCCCGTCGCCCCGGCGCTGTTCGTCGGGCTGAACCCGCACGTGCTCGTCCACGTCGTCGCCGGCGCGCACAACGAGGCGCTCGTCATGCTCGTCGCGACCGCCGGGGTCGTCCTCTTCCTCGTCGGCGGCCGCGAGGCCGGCGGGACGGCGCTCGCGACCGCGGCGTCCGCGCTCAAGGCGTCCGCGGCGCTCGCCGTGCCCTACCTCGTCGCGGGGGCGCGCCGCCTGCGCCCGGCGCTCGCCGCCGCGGCCGCGACCGCGCTCGGCATCGCCGCGCTCGCCTTCGCGGGCTTCGGCGCCGACGCGCTCGACGCGCTCGACCTGCTGAGCTCGAACCAGGAGCGGACCTCGCGCTTCAGCTTCCCGTACAAGACCGCCGAGCTGCTCGGCGCGCTGTTGCCCGGCGACCGCCTCGACTACCGCGACGCGGTCCGGCTCGCCTGGGCCGCCGCGTTCGCCTGCGTCGCCGCCTGGCTGCTGTGGCGGACCTGGCGGGGGCGGATCGCGCCGGTGGCCGCCGCGGGGTGGGCGACCGCGGCCGTGCTCGTCGCCTCCGCCTGGCTCGTGCCCTGGTACGCGCTCTGGCTGCTCCCGCTCGCGGCGCTCGCGGGCGACCGGCGGCTGTGGCTGGCGGCGTTCGCGCTCAGCGCGTGGATGCTCGCGATCGCGGTGCCCCTGTGAGGCGCGCGACGGCGCCGGCGCCGGCGAGGTAGGCGACCTCGGCGAGCGTTTGGAAGATGCGGAACGCGACGGCGATCGCGAGCGCGACGCCGCCGGGCAGCACCGTGCCGACCGAGGCGGCGATCGCGGCGTCGCGCGTGCCCAGCCCGGCGGGGACGAAGAAGGTGAGCACCGCGGCGCAGAAACCGACGGAGTACGACGCCGCGACGGTCGGCAGGTCGGCGGCCTCGACCGGGTGGAGGGCGGCCGCGAAGGCGAAGAGGGCCAGCCCGCAGAGCAGCCAGAGCACGACGTAGAGGGCGACGAAGGCGAGCACCCGGCCGAAGGAGAGCGAGCGCGCGAGGGGCTCGCGGCCGAGCCGCGCGAGCCCCCGGTCGGCGAGCGGGTGGAAGACGCGCGGGTGGAGCGCGGCGAGCGCGAGCGGGACGACGGCGAGGACGGCGAAGCGGGCGGGCTCGTGCTCGAGCGGCGGGAGCGTCACGACGAAGTAGGCGCCGACGACGACCGCGGCGGCGAGCGAGCAGCCGACCTCGTAGACGATGCTCGCCAGACACGCGCGCTTGCTCACGCCGTGGCGCTCGGCGAGCACGACCCGCCCGACGAGCGCGAGCACGCTGGTGGGGACGTAGCGCGCGAGCAGCGCCTTCGTGAAGACGACGTGGCCGGGGGCGGCGTCGAGGCGCTCGCCGAGCGCGCGCAGGATCGCCAGCCACGCCTGGCCGCTCGCGACGTAGAAGACGGCGGCGGCGAGGACCGCGAGCGCGAGCCAGCCGGGCGCGAAGCGCCAGTCGTGGTCGGGCAGGCGCTCGGCCTGCGAGGCGAGGAAGGCGGCGACGAACGCCGCGACGAGCGCGGCGGCGACCGTGCCGACCATGCGCCCGCGGCGCGAGCCGGGCGGCGCGGCCCGCCCGACGCCGGCGGCGAGGTCGCCGGCGCGCTCGAGCAACGTGGGCGGCCGGCGGCCTGCTGGCATGTGGTCAACTGTATTGACGGTGGCCGAGCTTGAGCTCATCGCCGCGATCCGGCGCCGGGTCGGGGTGCGCAGCGAGCGGATCGTCCGGCCGCCCGGCGACGACGCGGCGGTGGTCCGCGCACGCCCGTACGCCGTCACCTCGATCGACTGCGTCATCGACGGCGTCCATGTGAGCCTCGCGACCCACGCCCCCGCGGACGTCGGCCACACCGCGCTCGCGCGCGGGCTGTCCGACCTGGCGGCGATGGGCGCCGACGCCGGCGAGGCCTACGTCGCGTTCGTCGTGCCGGAGGGCTTCACCGAGGCGGAGGCGCTCGAGCTCGTCGAGGGGATGGAGGCGCTCGCGCAGCGCACCGGCACCACCATCGCCGGCGGCGACGTCGCCGGCGGGCCGGCGCTCGCGCTCGCCGTCACCGTCACCGGCTGGGCCGACGACGCCGGCGCGCTCGTCGGCCGCGACGGCGCCCGCCCCGGCGATCTCGTCGGCGTGACCGGGACGCTCGGCGCCTCCGCCGCCGGGCTCGCGCTGCTGCGCGGCGCCCGCCCCGCGGGCCTCGCGCCCGCCGACACCGGCGCGCTGCGCGCCCGCCATCTGCGCCCCGAGCCCAAGCTCGCGGCGGGCCGCGCGCTCGCGCGCGCCGGCGTGACGGCGATGATCGACGTCAGCGACGGCGTCGCCACGGACGCCGCCCATCTCGCCGAGGCGAGCGGCGTCGAGGTGCGCGTCGAGCTCGAGCGGCTGCCGCTCGCGCGGGGTGTCGCCGACGTCGCCCGCGCCGCAGGCCGCGAGCCCGCCGAGCTCGCCGCGACCGGCGGCGACGACTACGAGCTGCTCTTCACCGCGCCGCCCGCCGCGCGCGAGGCGGTCGAGGCCGCCGCCGCCGAGGCCGGCACGACCGTCGCCTGGCTAGGGGAGGTCCGGGCGGGGTCGGGGGTCGTCCTGCTCGACGCGGCCGGGGCGGTCGTCGAGCTCGCCGGCTTCGAGCACCTCCGCGAGTCCTGACTCGCGCAGCCACTCGGCGCGGCGCCGGAGGATCGCCTCGGCAACGGCCTCGCAGTCGATGACGTACTCGCCGGCGACGAGCCGCCGCGGGAGATCGGGGTCGCGCTCGCTCACGGGATGGCTCCTCGAGCGCCGTATCGGCCCCCGCGGGCCGAGTCGTCAGGCCTCGCTGTCCGCGCTCGGACGGCCGTCCACGATGAGCTCGGCGCGCACCTGGCGCGCGAAGACGACGATCCGCTTGGCGGCGCTGTACTTCGGGTGGCAGGCCGAGAGCACGAGCCGGTCGTGGCGGACGCGCCGGACGACCCAGACCGCGGTCGGCGCGACGATGCGGGTGCCCTCGACGCGGTAGGTGAAGCGCCCGTAGGGCAGCTCGACGACGATCTCGTCGCCGCGCTCGAGCTCGTCGATCTCGCTGAACGGCGCGCCGTAGGTCGTGCGGTGGCCGGCGATCCCGACCGTCCCGCGCATCCCCGGCAGCGGCGTGCGCGGGTAGTGGCCCGGGCCCTTGCGCAGGTCGGCGGCGCCCGTGCCCTCGACGACGACCTTGTCGACGCCGATCGCCGGGATGCGGATGCGGGCGATCGCCTCACCGTCGTCGACGCGGCGGCGGAGCGAGCGCGCGAGGAACGCGAGCCGCTCGGGGTCGGCCTCCAGCCGTGCGAGCCCGCGCCGCTCCGCGGGGGTCAGCCCCTCCTCGCGCAGCTCCTCGAAGTCGTCGGCGAGCGCGGCCTGGCGGAGCTCGGCGTACAGCGCCGAGAACGGCTCCTGCCAGGCGAGCGTGACGGCGACGTCGGCGAGCAGGAGCACCCCCGCCGCGATGAGCACCGTCGAGAGCCTGCGCAGCCAGCGCATGTCATCCCGACCTTAGAGGCGCGCGGAGGCGCGCGTGGAGGTCGCGCAGCGTCGCGGCGGCCGCCGCGGGCGAGTGGCGCTCGCGCACGGCGTCGAACCAGCGGCGCGCGCGGGCGGGGGCCTCGGGGTCGGCGGCGAGGCGGAGCACGGCTTCGGCGAGCGTCGCCGGGTCGGCGTCGGGGCAGACGACGCCAGCCTCGCCGGAGGCGAGCAGCTCGACCGCCGCGTTGTCGGCCTCGTCGACGAGCACGACCGGCAGCCCGTGGGCGGCCGCCTCGATGACGACGAGGCCGAAGCCCTCGCGGACGGTCGGCAGCACGAGCGCGCGGGCGCGGAGCATCGCCGCCGACAGCTCCGCGTCGCCGGCGAAGCCCGCGACCTCGACCGCGCCCGGCGCGAGCCGCCGCGCGGCCTCCTCGACGCGGGCGCGCTCGGGCCCGTCGCCGTAGATCACGCCGCGCCAGGCCGGGTCGTGGCGGCGCAGCTCGGCGACGACCGCGGGCACGAGGTGCGCCCGCTTCTGCGGCACGAGCCGCCCGGCGAACAGCACGAGCGGCTCGCGGTCCTCGGCGCCCGCGGCGGCGGGGAGGCGCTCGAGCGCGGGGAACTCCGGCACGATCGTCGCCTCACGCCCGAGCCGGCCGGCGTGGAGGCGCGAGAACGTCACCACCGCGTCGCCGGCGCGCGTGGCGGCGCGCTGGACGAGTCGCCCGGCGAGGCCGAGCAGGCGGCCGCGGCGCGCGCGCCAGTCCTCGGCCGAGAGGACCTCGTGCCAGTCGCCGACGAGCGGCGTCGTGCGACGGTGGGGCAGCAGCCCGAGCCGCGCGGCGAGGATCGACAGCCCCGACGGGAACGAGCAGACGTGGACGACCCGGTAGCGGCGGCCGTGGCGGAGGAGGTGCCAGGCGAGCGCGAGCGGGAAGCGGAGCCGCCCCCCGCGGCCGAGCCCGACGACCTCGACGCCGGCGGGCGCGTGGGCGCCCATCGCCGGGAACGTGCGGCTGACGAGCGTGACCGCCTCCCCCTCCTCCGCCAGCCGCGCGGCGATCGCCGCGTACCAGCGCTCGGCGCCGCCGATCGTGTGCGGCCAGAGGTGGTCGTAGACGAAGGCGACGCGCCCGCTCACCGCCGCAGCGCCGACTCGGTGCCGCCGAGCGACCCCGGGCCGGCGTAGCTCGCGGGGCCGCGGATGCGCGGGCCGGACGGCCGCGGCGGGGCCTGGGCGGCGCGGATGCGCGCGGCCGCCACGGCGACGACCGCGGCGAGCAGCGCGAGCAGGAGCACGCCGACCAGCGTGCCGACGACGCCGACGTGACCGCCGGTGACGAGCAGGAAGAGGTACCAGGCGCCCTCGAGCGGGCCGAGGTCGAGCCGGGCGAGGTAGTAGACGGCGACGAGCCCCGGGCCGAGCAGCCCGCCGGCGACGAGCGCCGCGGTCACGCCGGGCCGCGTGTCGGCGACCATCGCGAGCATCCAGAGGTGGATCGCCGGCACGAGCACGAGCGCGGCGAACGGGTTGAGCACGAGCACGACGACGCCGGCGAGGCTGAGCGCGAGCGCGGTCGCCGCGCCCGCGCCGGGGGAGTCGGCGCTCGCGATCGCGCCCGCGCGGCGGATGAGCTCCGGCCGCACGAGCAGCCAGGAGAGGACGACGGCGGCCGCGACGAGCGCGAGCGTGAGCGCCGCGCCGCCGCCGAAGGGGAAGTCGCTCGGCACCGGCGGGGCGGACGGCGCCTGGGGCGCCTGCCCGACGAGCACGAGGAACTCCGCGAGCAGCAGCCCGATGAGCGGCGGCACGGCGGCGAGCAGCGTCCACGCCCACCAGCCCGCCAGCCGCGCGCGACGGCGTCGGGCGCGCGCGGCGGCGTCGACCGAGGCGACGAGCGGCGGCAGCAGGAGCGCGGCGGCGAGCAGCGTGATCGCCCAGCCGGGCATGACGTTGCGCACGCCGATGATGTACGACGACGGCCCGTGCTCGGGCCCGCGCTTGCCGTCGAGCGCGGTGGCGAGGCGGAGCACGCCGCGGCCGAGGTCGGCGAAGCGCTCGACGTTCGCGTCCTCCACGTCGCGGCGCTCGGGCGGCGGCGGCAGCTCGCCCGAGCCGGAGATGCGGACGGCCGTCGCGCCGGCCTCGTTGAGGACGCCCTGGGCGCCGATCGCCAGCGGGAAGGCGAGCCGCGCGAGCTGACCCGCCCACGACTCGTCGCCGGGCAGCCCGCCGAGCTCCTCGCGCAGCGACGCGACCGCCGTCCGCTGGAGGCCGATCGAGCCGCGCGTGGCGTCGTTCGACCACTGGACGACGAGCGGGCCGCGCGACGTCGAGGCGGCGAGGTTCGAGAGCACGATGATCGCGCGCACCGGCCCCTGCTGGCGGACGGTCTCGTAGAGGTGGCGCGCCCCGGCGTCGCCGAGGCTCGAGCCGTCGATCGAGGCGAGCACGATCGTCGCGTTCGAGGCCCGCCCCTCGAAGATCCGCGCCAGCTCGAGCAGCGCCGCGGTGTCGGCGGCCGTGCCGACCGCGTCCGGGCCCTCGTCGGCGGTGTCGCGCGCGGCGGCGAGGACGACCTGGTCGCGGACCGCGCCGGGCTTGCGCGCGATGACGTTCTCCAGCCGCGCGCCCTCGGCGGTGAAGCGGCGGCGGACGACGGGATCGAAGCCGCGGCCGGCGAGCTCGCGCGCGACGAGGTCCGCCACGGCGGCGTTGCCGAGCGACCCGGGACGGCGGTCCGGGTTGCGCTCGGCGATGTCGCGCATCGTCTCGGCGGCGGCCTCCCCGTCGAACAGGATGTCGGCGGCGAGCCCCTGCGGGAGCGGCGCCGGCCGGCTCTCGAGCGAGAACATGGCCACGACGACGGCCAGGAGCGTCGGGAGGAAGGCCGCGCGGTAGATTCGCGGCTCGATCACCGGCCCGAATCTACACTCTCCTTGTGTCCCGGCAGCCACCGAGGATCCTGCTGGTCGACGACGAGGAGTCCTTGCAGAAGCTGCTCGCCTATCCCCTGAGGAAGGAGGGCTACGAGGTCGTCCCGGCGCTCGACGGGGAGGCGGCGCTGGAGCGCCTCGCCGAGGGGAGCTTCGACCTCGTCGTGCTCGACGTCCGGCTGCCGAAGCTCGACGGCTTCGAGGTCTGCCGGCGCGTGCGGGCGCGCAGCGCGGTGCCGATCATCATGCTCACCGCCAAGGACGACGAGTTCGACAAGGTCCTCGGGCTCGAGCTCGGCGCCGACGACTACATCACCAAGCCGTTCTCGGTGCGCGAGTTCCGCAGCCGCGTGAAGGCGGTGCTCCGCCGGGCGGCGCTCTCACGCGCCGGCGAGGCGGGCGAGCAGCCGTTCGAGGACGGCGACCTGCTGCTCGACTACGCGAAGCGGACCGTCACGGTGCGGGGCGAGCCCGCCCAGCTCACCTACGTCGAGTTCGAGATCCTCGCCGCGCTCACCCGCGCGCCCGGGCGGGTGTTCAGCCGCACGGCGCTGCTCGAGTCGGTCTGGGGCGACGCCGACTACCGCGACCCGCGCACCGTCGACGTCCACATCCGCCACCTGCGCGAGAAGCTCGAGCGCGACCCGCGCGAGCCGGAGTTCCTCCTCACCGTGCGGGGCGTGGGCTACCGCTATCGCGACCGCTGATGCCGGCCGGGCTGCGCTCGCTGCGCAACAAGCTCGCGCTCCTGTTCGCCGTCATCACCGCCGCGGCGTTCGCGCTGCTCTACTTCGTCGTCGTCCCGCAGCTCGAGTCGCGGCTCATCGACCGCGAGCTCGACGACCTCGAGCGCGCCTCCGCGGCGACGCTGCCGTCGCTCGAGGAGCTCGTCGAGCTGCCCGAGCCCGCGGTGAACGAGCGCGTCCGCGCCGCGGCCGACGACGCCGACGCGACGGTCACGGTCTTCGGCGCCCAGATCTCGGGCGTCGACGCCGTCGAGGACGTCCGCTCCTACGTCGTCTCGGACTCGCGCGCGGAGAGCCACGTGCCGGAGCCGACCGGCCTCGCCGACCGCGTCTTCGCGAGCGGGGAGCGCGACAGCGACGTCATCACCGTCGACGGGACCCGGCTCGCCCGCGTCGCCCAGCCCGTCGTCGTCGGCGGCGAGGTCGTCCGCGTCGCGGTGTTCGCGCGCGACGTCGCCCACATCGAGGACGCCGTCGGGGTGATCCGCAACCAGGTCGTGCTCGCGACCCTGCTCGCGCTGCTCGTCGCCGTCGTCGGCGGCTACCTCGTCGCGCGCGGGGTGTCGCGCCGCGTCGCGCGGCTCGAGCGCGCCGCCGAGGAGGTCGCCGCCGGGCGCTTCACCGGGCCGCTCCCGGTCGACTCCGAGGACGAGCTCGGCCAGCTCACGCGGACGTTCAACACGATGCAGGAGCAGCTCGCCCAGGTCGACCGCGCCCGGCGCGACTTCATCGCGACGGCCTCGCACGAGCTGCGCACGCCGCTCATGTCGCTCGGCGGCTTCGTCGAGCTGCTCCAGGACGAGGACCTCGACGAGGCCACCCGCGAGGAGTTCCTCCAGGCGATGGGCGAGCAGGTCGAGCGGCTCCAGAAGCTCTCGGTGGACCTGCTCGACCTGTCGCGGCTCGACTCCGGGGCGATCCGGCTCCGCCCCGAGCGCGTCGACCTCGCCGCGCTCGCGCGGACCGTCGCGCGCGAGTTCGAGCCGGCGACCCGGGGGCGCGACGGCGACCTCTCGCTCGATGGTGTGGATGCGCCGATCGTCGCGGTGTGCGACCGTGAACGGACCGCCCAGATCATGCGCATCCTCATCGACAACGCGCTCCGCCACACCCCGCCGGGCACGCCGGTCACCGTCCGGGCGGCGCGGCGCGACGGGGTGGCGCGGCTGAGCGTCATCGACGAGGGACCGGGACTCGGCCCGGCGGCGGCCGAGCAGGTCTTCGAGCGCTTCTACACCGGGGACGCCGCGCGCGGGTCGGGGCTCGGGCTGGCGATCGCGCGCGAGCTCGCCGAGCGGATGGAGGGGCGGATCGCCGTCTCCTCCCGCCCGGGGCGGACGGTCTTCGACGTCGACCTCCCGGCGGCATGAGGCGGGTCGCGTCACTGCTCACCCTCGCCGCCCTCGGGCTCGCCGGCTGCTCGCTCGGCGACGGCGACGGCGGCGACCCCACCGCCGAGGGCGAGGCCACGCGCCGGGTCGAGACGACGCGCGTCCAGGTCGTCGAGGGCCTCGGCGAGCGCGGCGGCTTCGACCCCGCGGCGATCTACGAGCGCCTCTCCCCCGGCGTCGTCACCGTGATCTCGCAGTTCCGCGGCGGCTCGTCGCTGCTCGACGACGACGGCGAGGGCGGGCTCGGCAGCGGCTTCGTCGTCGACGAGGAGGGCCATATCGCCACGAACGCCCACGTCGTCACGAGCGGCCGCGGCGACCGGCTCCGGCGCGCCGAGCAGGTCTACGTCGAGTTCGGCGACGGCAACCGCGTTCCCGGCGAGATCGTCGGCGTCGACCCCAACGCCGACGTCGCCCTGCTCAAGGTCGACCCCGGCGGCCTCACGCTCACGCCGCTGCGGATCGGCAGCTCGCAGGGGCTCACCGTCGGCGAGCCGGTGGCGGCGATCGGCAGCCCGTTCGGCGAGCGGCGCTCGCTGTCGGTCGGGGTCATCTCCGCGCTCGACCGCGACATCGAGTCGCTCACCGCCTTCACGATCGGCAACGCCATCCAGACCGACGCCGCGATCAACCAGGGCAACTCGGGCGGGCCGCTGCTCAACGCCAGGGGCGAGGTCATCGGCATGAACGCCCAGATCCGGACCGCCAGCGGCGGCGGCGAGGGCGTCGGCTTCGCGATCCCCGCCGACACGATCAAGCGGTCGCTGCGGGAGCTGCGCGAGAAGGGCCGCGTCGACTACGGCTACCTCGGCGTGACGACCCAGCCGCTCTATCCGCAGCTCGCCGAGCACCTCGGCCTCGACGTCCGCGAGGGCGCGCTCATCGTCGAGGTCGCCGAGGGCGGGCCGGCCGACCGCGCCGGGATCAGCGCGGGCGCCGAGCGGACGAGCTTCCAGGGCCAGGACGGCATCCCGCGCAACGGCGACGTCGTCGTCGCGGTGGACGGCACGCGCCTCGGGGGCGAGAACGACCTCGCCGACGTCATCGCCCGCCACCGCCCGGGCGACGAGGTCCGGCTCGAGGTCGTCCGCGGCGACGAGCGGCGGACGGTGACCGTCCGCCTGGGGGCGCGGCCGCCGCGCCTGTCGGAATAGGCTGTCGGCCCGTGCCGTCGTCTGAGGTGTCGCTGACGATCCCGGCGAAGGGCGACTACGTCGTGCTGGCGCGGCTCGCGCTCTCGGCGGTCTGCCGGCTCACGTCGCTGCGGCCGGAGGACGTCGCCGACCTCAAGCTCGCGATCACCGAGGCCGCCGGGCGCGTCGTCGGGCGCGACCCGCGCGAGCACCTGGCGTTCACCTACCGGCTCGAGGACGACCGGCTGCTGCTCGAGATCGCCGGCCCGGGCGAGCCGGGCGACGACGCCGACCCCGAGCTCGGGCGCGCGATCGTCGCCGCGACGGTCGACGAGCACAGCGAAGGCGACGGCAGGATCACGCTCGTCAAGTACCTGTACCAGGGCGAGTAGGCTCCGTCGGCGTGCTGCAACCGGTCGGAGTCGGTCACAAGAGCCTCGCGGACTACACCCACCTCGTCGGCCGCCCGCTCGTCGCCGAGATCCGGGAGCTCGCCGAGGGGCTGCAGGGGCTGAAGGTCCTCCACCTCAGCGCCACCGCGTTCGGCGGGGGCGTGGCGGAGATCCTCTACACGCTCGTCCCGCTCATGCGCGACGTGGGGATCGAGGCCGAGTGGCAGGTGATCATCGGCCGCGAGGAGTTCTTCAACGTGACGAAGCTCATGCACAACGCGCTCCAGGGAAGCCCGCAGGACCTCTCCGAGGAGGAGTGGGCGACGTACGAGCGCTACAACGAGCTCAACGCCCGCGAGCTCACCGGCGGCTGGGACGTCATCGTCGTCCACGACCCCCAGCCCGCGCTCGTCCAGCGCCACGCGCGCGACCGGGGCCGGCGCTGGGTCTGGCGCTGCCACATCGACCTCTCGACGCCGAACGCCGACACGATCGGCCGGCTCGTGCCGCAGCTCGACGGCTACGACGCGGCGGTCTTCCACATGGACCAGTACGTGCCCGCGGCGCTGCGCGACGGCGCGGGGCCCAAGGTCCACATCGTCCCGCCGGCGATCGACCCGCTGAGCCCGAAGAACATGGCGCTCTCGCCCGAGGACGCCGCGTTCGTCTGCGACCAGTTCGGCATCGACGTCGACCGCCCGCTGCTCTGCCAGGTGTCGCGCTTCGACCCCTGGAAGGACCCGCTCGGCGTCATCGACGCCTACCGGATCGTCGCCGAGCGGCGCCCCGAGGTGCAGCTCGCGCTCGTCGGCTCGATGGCGACCGACGACCCCGAGGGCTGGGAGTTCCTCAACACGACGATCGAGTACGCCGGCGGCGACCCCGACATCCACGTCCTCAACAACCTCAACAACGTCGGCGCGATCGAGGTCAACGCCTTCCAGTCCCAGGCCGACGTCGTCATCCAGAAGTCGACGCGCGAGGGCTTCGGGCTCACCGTCTCGGAGGCGCTCTGGAAGGCGCGGCCGTTCATCGGCGGCGACGTCGGCGGCATCCCGCTCCAGGTGACCGACGGCGAGACCGGCTACCTCGTCAGCTCGCCGGAGGAGTGCGCCGAGCGGGCGCTCCAGATCCTCGACGACCCGGAACTGGGTAAGGCGCTGGGCCGCGCGGGGAAGGAGCACGTGCGCAAGCACTTCCTCGCCCCGCGCCTGCTGCGCGACTGGCTGCGGATCTTCCACGACCTGACATGAGCACCGGCACGCCACTCGTCCTCGTCTCGAACCGCGGCCCCGCCACGTTCGGGCGAAACGAGAGCGGGGAGATGGTCGCCTCGCGCGGCGGGGGCGGGCTCGTCACCGCGCTGACCGGGCTCGTCAACCACCGCGACGCGCTCTGGGTGGCGTCGGCGATGACCGAGGAGGACGCCGAGATGAGCCGGCGCCACGGCGGCCGCGCGTTCGCCTGCGACGTCGACGGGACGACCTACCGGGTGAAGCTGGTGGAGTCGGACCCGACCGCCTACGACCGCTTCTACAACATCGTCGCCAACCCGCTGCTCTGGTTCATCCAGCACTACCTCTGGGACCTCTCGAACGCGCCCGACATCCGGCGCGTCGAGGTGCAGGCCTACGAGGAGGGCTACAAGGCGGTCAACGAGGACCTCGCGCGGGCGGTACTCGAGGAGATCGAGGGCACCGACGCCGTCGTGATGCTCCACGACTACCACCTCTACGCGGCGCCGCGCGCGATCCGCCGGGCCCGCCCCGACGTCTTCCTCCACCACTTCGTCCACATCCCCTGGACCCAGCCGGACGCCTGGCGGGTGCTCCCGCGCGACATGCGCGAGGACATCTACGAGGGGATCCTGAGCAACGACATCATCGGCTTCCACACGCGCGCCTACCGGCGCAACTTCCTGCTCTGCTGCCGCGAGCTGTTCGGGCTCGACGTCGACGAGGAGCTCGGGATCGTGAACTTCGAGGGGCGCGAGGTGTGGGTGCGCGCCTACCCGCTGCCGATCTCGGCCGACAGCTTCGAGCGGCTCGCGGCGCGGCCGGCGGTGCGCGAGTACGAGCGTGAGGTGCTCCGGCGCCGGCGCGAGCACCTCATCCTCCGCGTCGACCGGGCCGACCTGTCGAAGAACGTCCTGCGCGGCTTCACCGCGTTCGACATGTTCCTCGAGCAGCACCCCGAGTTCCGGGAGAAGGTGACGTTCGTCGCCCACCTCATGCCGTCGCGCCAGGACGTGCCGGAGTACGTCGAGTACCTCGAGAAGATCGAGGCGCTCGTCGCGGTCGTCAACCACCGCCACGGCACGACCGACTGGATGCCGATCGACCTCCGCCTGCGCGAGAACCTCGAGGAGGCGATCGCGTACTACAAGCACTACGACCTCATCATGGTCAACGCGCTCTTCGACGGGATGAACCTCGTCGCCAAGGAGGCGCCGCTGGTCAACGAGCGCGCGGGGGTGTCGCTGCTGTCGGAGAACACCGGCGCGCACGAGGAGCTCGGCCAGTTCGCGCTGTCGGTCAACCCGTTCGACGTCCAGGAGCAGGCCGACGCGATCCACCGCGCGCTGACGATGTCGCGCGAGGAGCGGGAGTGGCGCTCGGAGGGGATGAAGCGGATCGTCCGCGAGCGCAACCCCGGCGACTGGGTCGACGACCAGCTCGCCGACATCGAGGCGAAGCGCGCCGGCAAGCGGCCGAGCGGCGCCGGGAGCGCCCCGCCGGGGACGGGGCGCTAGGCGGGCCCTCAGCCCACGGGCGCGAACTCGAGCACCTCGGGCGGCGGGCGCGGCGGCCGCCACGGCGGGCTCGCGGCCGGCGGGCGGGGGTACGCAGGGCGCGGGGCCTGCGGAGGCGGCGCGGGCCGGGGCCGCTCGGCGCGCCGGGTCTGCGCCCGGCGGCCCCGCCCAGCCCGGCCCGGACGCCCTCCGCGGCGTGTGCCTTCGGCGCGTCGCGAGCGCGCGTCGCGCGTCGCGCCGCGCAGGCGGCGGCCCGCGTCGGCGCGCCCTCCACGCCCTGCGCCACGCCTCGCCGCGCCCTCCCCGGGCTCGTCGCGGCGCGCCGCGCCGTGGCGGCCCGCCGCCGCTCCGCCCGCCTCCGGCGGCGTCCCGCCCGGCCCGGCCTGCGCGCCCGGGTCCGGCCCCTCTGTCGCCGGCCCGGCCGTCTCCGACCCGGCGCCCGCGCCCTCCCGCCCGGGCACGCCCGCGTCCGGCCCCGTCGGCGCCTCGGCGCCCGGCCGCGGGCCCGCGAGGATCACGACGGCGGAGACGACGATGACGGCGAGCGGGGCGACGTTCGCCCAGCGGACGCGGCCGAGGAGGTCGGCGATCGAGGGGTCCATCGCCCCGGAGAAGGGCCCGCGGGCGCGATCCTCGCCCCCCGCCGCCCCGCCATCGCCCGCGCGGCGCTGCTATAACACGCCGCCGTGCCGGCGCTGTACGACCTCATGATCCTGCTCGATCCGAACGCTCCCGAGGAGCGCCGCGAGGCCATCCTCGAGGAGGTCCGTCAGACGATCGAGTCCGCGGGCACCCTCGTCGGCGAGTACGACTGGGGCACCCGGAAGCTCGCCTACGAGATCGACCACCGGCCGGAGGCCCAGTACCAGCTCTTCCAGCTCGAGGCCGAGCCGGAGGCGCTCGACCGGCTCCGCCACCAGCTCAAGATCGCCGACGGCGTGCTGCGCCACCGGCTCATCCGCCTCAAGCCGGGCGCGCCGCCGCCCCCGGAGCCGCCGGGCCGCGACGGCGGGCGCTCCGGCCGCGAGGAGAGCGGCGACACCCAGGTCGCCCCGCGCGCCGCGGCCGACGCCTGAGTGCGCCCGCGCCGCCATCCTCCGAGCCCGTCCGCCCGTCGTTCGCCCGCCGTGTCGTCACCGCGCCGACGTCCACCGGCGCCGGCCCCGCGACGCGCACGAACTTGTCGCAATGTCCGCGATGAACGTTTACGCGCGGCGCGTCACCTTTGCGCTTCCGCCTGCGACCCTGCCTAGGCTTAGAGAACCCGGAGCCGAAGGAGCACCAGCTTCATGAACATCAACCGCGTCGTCATCACCGGGAACCTGACCCGGGACCCGGAACTGCGCAGCACCCCCAGCGGGACCTCGGTCTGCAGCCTCCGCATCGCCTGCAACACCCGCCGCAAGGACCCCTCCGGCGAGTGGGTCGAGAAGCCGAACTACTTCGACGTCACCGTCTGGGGCAAGCAGGGCGAGAACTGCGCGACCTACCTCCAGAAGGGCCGCGCCGTGGCGATCGACGGCCGGCTGGAGTGGCGCGAGTTCGACGACCGCGAGGGCAACAAGCGCCAGGCGGTCGAGATCGTCGCCGACTCGGTCCAGTTCCTCGGCGGCCGTGACGACGCGCCCGCGAACGGGAGCCGCTTCACGCCGCAGAGCGACGTGCCCGCGGACACCTCCGACTTCGCGTCGGCGCCGAGCCCGGGCGCGCCCGCGGACGACGACATCCCCTTCTAGCCTGGTGGGCGGGGCCCCGTCGGGGTGGGCCGGCCTCGCGCGCGCAGCGTCTCGCCGCTGACGGCTCCGGGCGGGAGTCGCTACAGTGTTGCGGCTCGCGCGATGCCGGGAACCCGCTTTCCCCGCGCGGTTCCCCTCTCCGCACCGGCCATCGGCGCGGGCAACGGACACGACGTAGGAGCACTTCACCAGTGGCAAGCAAGCGAAGCCGGACAAGCGGGCGCCGGCGCGACAAGCGCGGCTCGGGCGGCGGCGGCCGTCGCAAGCCCTGCCCGTACTGCAAGGAGAAGGTCGACGTCGTCGACTACAAGGACGTCGCCAACCTCCGCCGTGCGCTCAGCGACAAGGGCAAGATCCGCTCGGCGCGGGTCACCGGCTGCTGCCGGCGGCACCAGCGCCAGCTCGCCCGCGCGATCAAGCGCGCCCGGGAGCTCGGCCTCCTGCCGTACGTCGCGGACAAGTAGGCATGCCGAAGGCGATCCTGCTCCAGCCGGTCGAGAACCTGGGCGAGCGCGGCGACGTCGTCGAGGTCTCGGCGGGGTACCTGCGCAACTACCTCGTCCCGCGCAAGCTCGCGGAGGCGGCGACGCCGGGCGCGATCGCGGAGGCGGAGCGCCGGCGGGAGGCCCAGCTCCGCGCGGAGCGCGAGGCCGCGGAGCGCGCCCAGGAGACCGCGGCGCTGCTCTCGAAGACCGTGCTCACGATCCCGCACGCCGCCGGCGAGGACGGCCGCCTGTTCGGCTCGGTCACGTCGCAGGAGATCGTCGACGCGATCAAGCAGGCGCGCGGCATCAAGATCGACAAGCGCAAGGTCCTGCTCGACCAGCCGATCAAGACGACCGGCTCGCACATCGTGACGATCGAGGTCCACGACGGCATCACCGCCGACGTGAAGACCATCGTCACCGCCGCGGCCTAGCGGCCGCCAACCGTCGTCCGAGCGTGGCCGGGTAGCCGGATGGCGATCTCGGTTCCCCAGGAGGCCGGCGCCGGCGCCCTCCCGCCGCACAACCACGAGGCCGAGATCTCGGTCCTCGGCGCCATCCTCATCAGCGACCGGGTCTTCGACCGCGTCGTCGTCGACACGAAGCTCCGCGCCGACGACTTCTACCGGGACCGCCACCGCCTCATCTACCAGGCGATGCTGCGGCTGAAGGAGAAGGCGGAGCCCGAGCCGATCGACGTCGTCACCGTCTGCGAGGAGCTCCAGCGCGCGGGGCAGCTCGAGGCGGCCGGCGGGGCCACGTACATCCACTCGCTGCCGACGCTCGTCCCCGCGACGGCGAACGCGCCCCACTACGCGAAGATCGTCAGGGATCTCGCACAGCTGCGGCGCCTGCTCGACGCGACCATGGAGATCCGCGAGCGCGTGCTCTCGCACACGGGCGACCCGAAGGAGCTGATCGACCAGGCCGAGGCCGTGCTCTTCCGCGTCGCCCACCAGGAGCACAGCGGCGAGGTCCGCTCGATCGGCGAGGTGCTCGACACCGAGCTCGACGCGCTCGAGAAGGTCTCGCGCGAGGGGCGCGACCTCACCGGGACCCCGAGCGGCTTCCACGACCTCGACCGGCTCACCGGGGGCTTCCAGCCCGGGAACCTCATCGTCCTCGCCGCCCGCCCGAGCATGGGCAAGAGCGCGCTCGTCACGAACATCGCCGAGAACGCCGCGCTCAAGGGCCATCCCGTCGTGCTCTTCTCGCTCGAGATGTCCGAGACGGAGCTCGCGCAGCGCTTCGTCGCCTCCCAGGCGCGGATCGACGGCGACGACCTCCGCAAGGGGCGGATCAGCGCGGAGCGCTGGCCCAAGGTGCTGAAGGCGACGCAGAAGCTGGCCGCCTCCCCGCTCTACGTCGACGACTCCTCCGACATCGGCATCCACGAGCTGCGCGCGAAGGCGCGCCGGCTCCACGCGCGGGAGCCGCTCGGCCTCATCATCGTCGACTACCTCCAGCTCATGCGGCCGGAGGACACCACGGTCAGCCGCGTCGAGCAGATCGGCCAGATGAGCCGCGGCCTCAAGGTCCTCGCGCGCGAGCTCGGGGTGCCGGTCATCGCCGTGTCGCAGCTCTCGCGCGCCGTCGAGGCGCGTCCCGACAAGAAGCCGCTGCTGTCGGACCTGCGCGAGTCGGGCAACATCGAGCAGGACGCCGACGTCGTCATCTTCATCTACCGCGACGAGTACTACAACAAGGAGCACTCCGAGAAGCCCGGCATCGCCGACCTGCTCATCTCCAAGCACCGCAACGGACCCGTCGGCGAGGTCGAGCTGACGTTCATGCCGCGCTACCCGAAGTTCGCCAGCATCAAGCACGACTACGCCGCCGACGGCGACCAGGCGCCGGCTCCGGCGGGGTAGCCGGGCCACGCGGCGGAGTTCCCTACACTCGCCTCGTGCCCGGTCTCGCGATCATCGGCGCCCAGTGGGGCGATGAGGGCAAGGGGAAGGTCACCGACCTCCTCGCCGAGCGTGCCGACGTCGTCGTGCGCTTCCAGGGCGGCAACAACGCCGGCCACACGATCGTCCGGGACGGCGAGACCTACAAGTTCCACCTCATCCCGTCCGGGATCCTCTACCCGCGCAAGCTCTGCGTCATCGGCAACGGCGTCGTCGTCGACCCGAAGGTCATGGTCGAGGAGATCGACGGGCTCCGCCGCCGCGGCATCGACGTGAGCGGCCTGCGGATCTCCGCGAACGCGCACGTCATCATGCCCTACCACCTCCTGCTCGACCACGCGGGCGAGGTCAAGCTCGGCAAGTTCGAGATCGGGACGACGCGGCGGGGGATCGGCCCCTGCTACGCCGACAAGTCGGCGCGGCTGGGGATCCGGATGCAGGACCTCCTCGACGAGAAGATCCTGCGCAAGAAGATCATGGCCGCGCTCGAGCCGAAGCGGCAGTCGCTGCGGCCCTACGCGAAGGACCCGGTGCTCGACCTCCACACGATGACCGAGGAGTACCGGACGCTCGGCCATCGCCTCGAGCCCTACATCGCCGACACGCCGCGCATCCTCTGGGACGCGCTCGACCGCGGCCGGCTCGTCGTCTTCGAGGGCGCGCAGGGCACGCTGCTCGACATCGACCACGGCACCTATCCGTTCGTCACCTCGTCGAACCCGGTGGCGGGCGCCGCCTGCGTCGGCTCCGGCGTCGGGCCGCGCGACGTCCAGGAGGTATGGGGCGTCGCGAAGGCGTACACGACGCGCGTCGGCTCCGGCCCGTTCCCGACCGAGCTCGACGACGACGTCGGCGACCGCCTGCGCGAGGTCGGCGGCGAGGTCGGCACGACGACCGGCCGGCCGCGGCGCGTCGGCTGGCTCGACCTCGTCGCGCTCAAGTACGCCGCGCGCATCAACGGCCTCACCGGCCTCGTCATCACGAAGCTCGACGTGCTCACCGGGATCGACCCGATCCCGGTCGCGGTCCGCTACCTCGGCGAGGACGGCGCGACGTTCGACAGCTTCCCCTACCACCAGTCGATCGTCCACCGCTCGCGCGGCGACTACGTCGAGCTGCCGGGCTGGCACGAGGACATCAGCGGGGCGCGGACGCTCGACGACCTGCCCCGGCAGGCGCGCGACTACCTCGACTTCATCGCCGAGCAGGTCGGCGTGCCCGTCGTGCTCGTCGGCGTCGGCCCCGGGCGCGACCAGGTCATCTGGACCGGCGCCGCGCCCGCCTACGAGCCGGGGAGCGGCAGCGAGCCGGCGCCCGCCGCCGCCTGAGGTCAGCGCGCCGGCGGCCAGGCGCTCGCCAGCAGCTCGACGGCCAGGGCCGCGTATGCCCCGGCCCGCGGGTGCCCGGCGTCGAGGTCGGCCAGGCTCACCCCGACCAGCTCCGGCGCGGCGAGCAGCGGGCGGAGCAGGTCGCGCAGCTCGCCGAGGCCGAGGCCCTCCGGCTGCGGGTAGCTCACCGCCTCGAAGACGCCGCCGTCGAGCACGTCGAGGTCGAGGTGGAGCCAGGCGGGCGTGCCCGCGCCGGCGCGGGCGACGTGGCCTGCGACCGCCGCCGCGCCGCGGCGGCGCAGCGCCGGGGCCGTGACCTGCGCGACCGCCTCCGGGACGAGCGCGAGCTCGGCCGCCACCTCGGGAGCGAGCGAGGCGGGGCGATGGCCGAGCAGCGCGACGTCGGCGGGCGCGACGATCGGGACGGTCCCGGCGAGCCCCGTCAGCGCCGGAGCGCCGCGGCCGCAGACGACCGCGAGGCCCATGTCCGCGGCTTCCCCGGTCGGCGAGGTCGCCCCGTCGAGCGCGTCGGGGTGGCCGTCGACCATCCACAGCCGCAGCGGCCCGCCGTGGGCGCGGACGCCGGCGAGCGCGCCCGGCATGAGGCTGCAGTCGCCGCCGAGCACGAACGGCCGCTCACCGCGCGCGAGCGTGGCCGCGACCGCGTCGCGCAGCGCCCGGGACTCGCCCGCGAGCTGCGCGGCGGCGATGACGCCGCTTCCGGGATCGCGCCGCGGATCGCGGAGCGGCCCGCAGGCGTTGCCCGCGTCGCGCAGGCCGAGGCGGTCGGGGAGCCCGGCCGCGCGGAGCGCCGCCGGCGCGCGCTGCTCGCCGCGGCCCGCGCCGGAGGAGTCGAGCGGCGCGCCGAGGAGCGTCCAGGGCGGTCCCATCCAGCGAGCGTACGCCGCCCGGCCCGGCTCCGCACGCGGCCGGGCCTGCCCTGGCGGCCGGCCGTCAGGGCACGCCGGCCGCGAGCCGCCCCTCGAGCACGAGCGCGGCACGCCCGCCGACCCGCGGCGGGGACGGCGCGCCGGCCGAGCCGCCGACCTCGACCTCGATCCGGCTCGGGCGGCCGATCTCCTCGCCCTGGGAGATCGTGAGCCGCCCCGGCTCGGCGCCGAGGCGGACGCGCAGCGCGCCGAGCGCGCCCGCGGCCGAGCCGGTGGCGGGATCCTCGGGCACGCCGAGCCGCGGCCCGAACATCCGCTGCGCGAGGCGGCCGGGCGCCTCCTCGCACCAGGCGACGACGCCGAGCGCGGGGTCGTCCATCGCCGCGATCGCCTCCTGGTCGGCCCGCACGCGCGCGAGCGTCGCGCGGTCGGCGACCTGCGCGAAGACGAAGCGGACGCCCGTCGAGGCGGGCACCGGCGCCGACACGAGGTCGGCGGGCTCCAGCCCGAGCAGCGGCGCGACGGTGGCGGGATCGAGCTCGGGCCAGGCCTCGAGCGGCGCCTGCGTCATCGTCGCCGTGCCGCCGCGCAGCTCGACCGGGGTCGGGCCGACCCCGGTCGTGAACGTCCACGTCCCCTCGGCGGGGATGCGGCCGCGGCGGGCGAGCTCGAGCGACGCGCCGACGACGGGATGGCCGGCGAGCGGCAGCTCCGTCGCCGGCGTGAAGATCCGCAGCCGCCGCGCGTCCTCGAGGACGAAGATCGTCTCCGACAGGCCGAGCTCGGCCGCGAGCGCCTGCATCCGCTCGCCGCCGAGCGCGTCGGCGTCGAGGACGACGGCGAGCGGGTTGCCGCCGAGCGGGCGCTCGGTGAAGACGTCGAGCCAGGCGACCTCGAGGCCGCCGCTCACGCCCTCACGACGTGGCTGGACACGACCATGTCGTGGAGCGCGCGGTTCTCGTCATCCCACAGCGGCCAGAAGAAGTTCAGGAACCACGGGACGAACGGGATGATCGACGAGGCGATCCCGACCGCGAGGCTCTTCACGAGGACCTCGCGCACCGCCGCCGAGCCGAACGTCCACGGCTGGCCGTTGTCGCGGACGGCGCGGATGCCCATGAGCTGCTTGCCGATCGTCTGCCCGTTGCGCTCGCCCTGGCGGATCATGAGCAGCGGGGCGTAGAGGAACGACTCGATCGTCACGACGAGCACCGTGAGCATGACCCCGCCCACGAGCGCCGCCACGCTGTCGCCGTCGTCGGCGGCGACGATCCCGGCGCCGAGGATCCCGAGGATGATGAGCGCCGGCACGACGATGATGAGCCCGTCGATGAGGTAGGCGGCCGCGCGCGTGCCCCAGCTCGCGAGCTCGCCGGAGACGAGCCGCGGCGGCGGTTGCTGCCAGCCCCCGGGCGGGACGGGCCCTCCGTACGGCTGGGCCGCGGGAGACGTGGGCGCCTCGGGGCCGGGCGCGGGGCTCTGCGGGCCGGAGGCGGCGCCCTGCGGCCCACCCGGCGACTGCGGGCTGTCCATGCGCGGACTCTAACCGCGCCGGCGGCGGCTCCCGCCGGGCGCGGACGGGCGTACGGCGGCGGCTTCAGCCCTCGCCCGGCAGCGGGGCGACCGTCGGCGGCGTCGGCGGGAGCACGAGCCGCTCGCCGCGGCGGGTGAAGCGGAGCCCGATCGCGAGCGCGGCGAGCAGCGCCGTGACACCGAGCGCGATCTGCAGGCCGACGACGCCCTCCTCGGTCCAGTAGACGTCGTCGAGCTCGAGCAGCAGCGCCGACTCGTCGAGCACGAGCCCCATGCCCGCGCCGAAGGGGATGGCGAGCCAGCGCTGGAGGCGCTCGTCGTGGACGACGAGCGCGACCGCCCCGGTGACGAACGTGAGCACGATGCCCGGGACGAAGTGATGGATGTGGCGGCGGCCGACGTGGAAGTCGCGGAAGGGCCCGAACGCCCGCCGCGAGCGGAGCTGGTAGGCGATCCCGCGCGCGAGCACGAGCGAGGCGACGAAGCTGGCGAGCAGGTTGAACATCGCGTTCTCGCGCATGCTCCCCTCGCGGTAGCCGGTGACGAGCGTGTCGACGGTCTCGGCGACCGCCTCCTCGGCGGCGAGCAGGAGGTTGCCCTCGCCGGCCGGGTACGGCGCCGAGCCGCGCCGCCAGACGCGGCGGATCTCGATCCCGATGGCGGCGAGCGAGGAGCCTGCGGCGAGCGCCCCGAGCGCGACCGTCGCGCGGTCGGTGAGCCGGAAGCCGGAGCGCCCGCGCCGTCGGCCGAGCAGCCTCACCGCCAGCGCTCCAGCAGCTCCTCGTCGCCGACCTCGCGGAACGGCCGGGCGGGCACGCCCATGACGACCGTCCGCGGCGGCACGTCGCGGGTGACGACCGACCCGGCGGCGACGAACGCCTCCTCGCCGACCTCGACGCCCGGGAGCAGCACCGCCCGCCCGCCGATCCGGCAGGCGCGCCGCAGGATCGGCCCCTCGAGCTCGTACTCGGGCCCGTGGCGCGAGGCGGTGTTGTCGTTCGTCGTGACCACGCCGGGCGCGACGAAGACGTCGTCCTCGATCGTCGTGTTCGTCGTGATGTAGCAGCCGGTCTGGATCCGCACGCGCGCGCCGATGCGGACGTCGGGGTCGACGGCCGTGCCGCGCCCGACGACCGTCTCCTCGCCGACGACCGCGCGCTCGCGCACGTGCGCCTGGTCGCCGATGAGCGCGCCGGCGCCGATGCGCGCGCCCGCGACGACGATCGCCTGCGCGGCGACCGTCGCGCCCGCCCCGATCTCCGCCGGCGGGGGCGGGTCGCGCCGCGCGGTCGAGTGGCGGCCGAGCGCGACCGGCTTGCCGATGATCGCGCCGTCCTGGATGCGCGCGCCGGGGCCGATGCGCGTGCCGGCGTGGATGACGACGTTCGCGCCGAGCTCGACGTCGTCGGGCAGCTCGACGCCCTCGCCCAGCAGCAGCCCGGGCGCGCGGTCAGACGGCCGCAGCATCCGAGCGGTCGTTCCTCCTCGCGCTGCGCTCCAGCGACCGCTGGAGCTCCTCGAGCACGCGCACGACGCGCAGCCCCGACTCGCCGCCCGAGCGCGGCTCGGCGCCGTCGCGGATCGCCTCGACGAAGTGCGCGCACTCCAGCCGCAGCGGCTCGTCGTTCGGCACCCGCGGGCACCAGATGTCGCCGGAGCGCTGGATGTACTCGCCGTAGCTCTCGTAGTCCTGGTCGAAGCCCTTGTCGTAGACGGTGAGCTTGCGCTCGGTCTCCATGTCGTCGAAGGTCGCCATCCGCCGCGAGCCGACGACGGTGAAGCGCCGCTCCTTGTGCGGGTCGAGCCAGGAGAGATGGAGGTGCGCCGCCAGCCCCGAGGGGAAGCGGAGGTAGGCGAACACCACGTCCTCGATGCCGTCGCGCATGTACGACTCCCCGACCGCAGAGCACTCCACCGGCTCCTCCCCGGCGAGGCGGAGCACGACCGAGACGTCGTGGGCGCCGAGCGACCAGAGCGCGTTCTCGTCGGCGCGCAGCTTGCCGAGGTTGAGCCGGTGGCCGTAGATGTAGAACAGCCGCCCCAGCTCGCCCGCATCGACGAGCTCCTTCAGCCGCACGAGCCCGGGGTGGTACTCGAGCAGATGCCCCACCATCAGGGTGCGCTTCGCCGCCTTCGCCGCGGCGACGACCTCCTCGGCCTCGGCGACCGACTGGGCGAGCGGCTTCTCCACAAAGCAGTGCTTGCCCGCCTCGAGCACCCTGCGCGCGAGCGGCGCGTGCGTCGGCACCGGCGTGGCGAGCACGACGGCGTCGGTGTCCGGGTCGGCGAGGACCTCGTCGAGGCTCGTCGTCCGCCGCGCGCCGGGGAAGCGGACCCGCATCCGCTCCAGCCGCTCGGCGTCGCCGTCGCAGATCCAGCGCAACACCGCGTCCGGCAACGCGTCGAAGTTGCGAGCCAGGTTCGGGCCCCAGTAGCCGAGACCGACGACGGCGACCGACAGCGGCTCGCTCACAGGCGGACGAGGTTCGGGGACTCGATCCCCCGCGTGGCGCCGCGGAAGTCGACGACGAGCGGCGCCCGCTCGACCACCTGCGCGACGTCGAGCTCCGGGTGGGCGGTGACGATGACGGCGCAGTCGGCGCCGTCGAGGGCCACGTCGAGGGGCTGCGAGGCGAGTCCGAGGTCGGAGAGCTCGGGCACGTGGTCGTCGTGGTAGACGATATCGGCGCCGCGCGCGCGGAGGAGGTCGATGATCTTCAGCGCCGGCGACTCGCGCAGGTCCCCCACGCCCGGCTTGTAGGAGACGCCGAGGATCGCGATGCGCGAGCCGCGCACCGGCTTGGCGTGCTCGTTGAGCGCCCACGTGACCTTCTCGGCGCAGTGGTAGGGCATGTGCTGGTTGATCTCGCCGGCGAGCTCGATGAAGCGCGCGGTGAGGCCGAACTCGCGCGCCCGCCAGGAGAGGTAGAAGGGGTCGACGGGGAGGCAGTGGCCGCCCATCCCCGGGCCGGGGTCGAAGCGCATGAAGCCGTACGGCTTCGTCGCCGCGGCCTCGACGACCTCCCAGATGTCGACCCCCATCCGCCCGGCGATGATCGCGATCTCGTTGACGAGCGCGATGTTGACCGAGCGGAAGATGTTCTCCAGCAGCTTCGTCAGCTCCGCCGCCTCGGGCGAGGAGACCTCGACGACCTCGTCGCAGACCTCGCGGTAGAGCTCGACGGCGCGCCGCCGGCAGGCGTCGGTGAGCCCGCCGACGACCTTCGGCGTGTTGCGGAGCGTGTAGTCGGTGCGGCCGGGGTCGACGCGCTCCGGGGAGAAGGCGACGTCGAAGTCGCGCCCCGCCTTCAGCCCCGACTCCTCGAGCAGCGGCACGAGCCGCTCGCGCGTCGTGCCGGGGTAGGTCGTCGACTCGAGCACGACGAGCTGGCCCTTGCGCAGGACGCGCGCCAGCCCGGTGCCGGAGGCGATGAGCGGGCCGAGGTCGGGCTCGCGGTTCTCGGTCAGCGGCGTCGGCACGGCGATGAGCACGGCGTCGCAGTCGGAGAGCGCCCCGTAGTCGGTCGTCGCCGTCAGGCGCTCGCCGACGGCGGCGAGGCGCTCGGAGCTGACGTCCTCGATGTAGCTCTCGCCCCGCTCCAGCGACTGGGCCCGGCGCGGGTCGGTGTCGACGCCGACGACGTCGTGGCCCGCCTCGGCGAACGCGACGGCGAGCGGCACGCCCACGTACCCGAGGCCGATGATCCCGACCTTCATGGCGTGGGAGTGTAGGTGGCGAGCACGTCGCGGATGCGCGCGCCCGCCCGGCCGCCGCCGTAGAGGTCGGGCCGCTCGCCCTCCGGCCGCGGGCGTTCGAGCGCGGCCAGCGCGGCCTCGGCGTCGAGGTCGACGAGCACGTTCCATCCCGCCTCGACGGTCTCGACCCACTCGGTCGTGTCGCGCAGCGTCACGCACGGAGTGCCGAGCAGGTAGGCCTCCTTCTGGACGCCGCCGGAGTCGGTGAGGATCGCGCGGGCGTGGCGGGCGAGGCGGAGGAAGTCGAGGTAGCCAAGCGGCTTGGCGAGGCGGAGGCGCGGCGCGCGCTCGAGCCGCTCCAGCAGGCCGGCGGCGACGAGCCGGGCGCGCGTGCGCGGGTGGACGGGGAAGACGACCGGGTCGGGAAGCGCCTCGAGCAGCGCGACGAGGCGCTCCAGGCGCGCCGGGTCGTCGACGTTGCCGGCGCGGTGGGCGGTGACGAGCAGGTAGCGGCCCGGCTCGACGCCGTGCTCCTCGAGCGCCCGCGAGCGCTCCTCCGCGACGTCGGCGAAGCGCAGCGAGACGTCGGCCATGACGTCGCCGACGAGGTGGACGCCGTCGCGGATGCCCTCGGCGGCGAGGTTGTCGACGGCGGTCTGGGTCGAGCAGAGCAGCAGGTCGCTGGCGTGGTCGCAGAGCACGCGGTTGAGCTCCTCGGGCATCGAGCGGTCGAACGAGCGCATCCCCGCCTCGACGTGGGCGACGGGGACGCGCGCCTGCGCGGCCGCGAGCGCGCCGGCGAGCGTGGAGTTCGTGTCGCCGTAGACGAGCGCGAGGTCGGGCGCCACCTCGGCGATGACGCCCTCGAGCGCCGCGAGGATGCGCGCCGTCTGGGAGGTGTTGCTCCCGCCCCCGCAGTCGAGCTGGCGGTCGGGCTCGGGCACCCCGAGCTCGTCGAAGAAGATGCGCGAGAGCTCGTCGTCGTAGTGCTGGCCGGTGTGGACGAGCACCTCCTCGTGCTGCTCGCGCAGGAGGAGGGAGACCGCGGCCGCCTTGACGAACTGGGGCCGGTTGCCGACTATCGTGAGGATCCGCATTATGTGCTTCGTGAGGAGGCTTGCCGGCGTCGCCGCCGCGGTCGTCCGCCACGCCGCGTGGTACGTCAGCTACCACGTCGGCGGCGGGACGCGCCGCCAAGACTAGGGCTCGGCGCCGTCAGGCGGCGAGCGGCTCGGCCGCCTCGGCGGCGGCCGGGGCGGGCGCGAACGCGATCCCCTCGTCCTCGACGGGCCCGCGCCGGAGCAGCACGACGTCGCGCATGTAGTTCTGGTGGAGCCGCCACGGCGGCCGCGCGCCCTGCTTCGGCAGCCGGTCGAGCGCGCGCAGGATGTAACCCGAGTTGAGGTTGTCGATGAACGGCTGCCGCGGCTCGCCCGGGTCCGGCTCGCGCGGGGTGGCGACCGCGTAGCCGCGGGCGTCCATGTGGTTGAGCAGGCGGCAGACGTACTCGGCGACGAGGTCGCACTTCAGCGTCCAGGAGGCGTTCGTGTAGCCGAGCGCGACCGCGAGGTTCGGGACGCCGCTGAACATCATCCCCTTGTAGGCGACGGTGTCGGCGACGTCGACCTCGCGCCCGTCGACGGCGACCGCGATGCCGCCGAGCACGAGGACGTCGAGCCCGGTCGCGGTGACGATGACGTCGGCCTCGAGCTCGCGGCCGGAGCGAAGCTCGATGCCGCGCTCGGTGAAGGTCTCGATGTGGTCGGTGACGACCGAGGCGCGGCCCTTGCGCAGCGCGCGGAAGAGGTCGCCGTCGGGGACGAGGCAGACGCGCTGGTCCCACGGGTCGTAGGTGGGGTTGAAGTGCGTGTCGACGTCGAAGCCCGGCGGGAGCTGGCGGCGGACGCCGTGGGTGAGCAGGCGCCGCATCGCGTTCGGGAAGCGGCGACAGGCCTGGTAGAAGGCGAGCGAGACGAGGACGTTCTTCCAGCGCACGAGCGGGTAGCTCACGCGCGCCGGCAGCACCCGCCGCAACAGGTCGGCGATCGGGTCGCGGGCCGGGAGCGTGATGACGTAGCTCGGCGAGCGCTGGAGCATCGTCACGTGCTCGGCGCGCTCGGCGAGCGCGGGGACGAGCGTGACCGCGGTCGCGCCGCTGCCGATGACGACGATCCGCTTGCCGGTGTAGTCGAGGTCCTCAGGCCAGTGCTGGGGGTGGATGACCTCGCCGCGGAAGCGCTCGACGCCCTCGAACTGCGGCGTGTAGCCCGCCTCGTAGCGGTAGTAGCCGGTGCAGGCGAAGAGGAAGGAGCAGGTGAGGCGGACGGTCTGGCCGGTGTCGGTCCGCTCGGCCTCGACCGTCCAGCGGGCCTCCTCGCTCGACCACTCCGCGCGCACGACGCGGTGGTTGAAGCGGATCGCGCGGTCGACGCCGTAGTCGCGCGCGGTCTCGCGGACGTAGCGGCGGATCGCGGGCCCGTCGGCGATCGCCTTCGCCTCCTCCCAGGGGCGGAAGCGGTAGCCGAGCGTGAACATGTCGGAGTCGGAGCGGATCCCCGGGTAGCGGAACAGGTCCCAGGTCCCGCCGATCGCGTCGCGCGCCTCGAGGATCGCGAACGTCTTCGTCGGGCACTCGCGCTTGAGGTGGCACGCCGCCCCGATGCCGGACAGGCCGGCGCCGACGATCAGCACGTCGACGTGGCTGGGCTGCGCTGGGGCCTCGATCTGGGTCATCGGCGCCGTCCTCCCCTGCGGCGCGGTGGGCGGCACGGCGGCCGCCCCGCGTTGAACGTCGGTCGCCTCAGCATACGCGCTTCCCGGAGGCCGGCGCCAGGGTCACGCGGGTCGCGTCCTCCCAGCCGGCTGGGAATCGTCCTCTGTCACAGGGCGCCGCTCAAGTCCCCCGGGGAGCGGCCGCGGGCTTCGCTGCCCTCCGTCGCCATCCGGCCTGCCCAGGGGCCTGGGGCTGGGGAAAAGCGCCGGCTACCCGGTCATGCGGATCGGACACCGCCTCTTCACCGAGGCGCAGGTACTGACGCAGCTGAGCGGGCCGCTGAGGGTGACCGAACCGGACGACACGCCGCAGGAGCGGGCCGTCTGCGAGGCGGTGCTCGCCCAGGCCGACCCCTCGCTCCCTCGCGGCAGGCGAACGAGGGCCGTTCTCGCAAGCGACGACCTCGGGCGCACCTGGCAGGTGGCGGCCACGCCTCACGGGCGGGAGGATCCCGGCTACAGGGGGAGCATCTTCGAGGGCGGGGGCATCCACTCCGGCGGCCCCGGCGCCGGGTGGTCCTCGCTCGATCCCCTCACGCTCACGTGGGGACCCCCGACCGACTTCGGGCGCACGTTCCTGCAGCGCGCCGACCGGCAGAGCGCGCTCCTGCCGAACACCGCGAGGAAGCTAGATCTCGAGGGCGGGCGGGAGATCGCGCCGGGGAGGACGGTCGGCCTCTACACGGGCGGGAGCCCCCGGCGGCCGAAGCAGCGGATCATGTGGTTCACCGACGGCCGGCTCACCCGATCGGTCCCGGTGCGCTTCAAGGCGCGCACGCGCGCCATCACCGTCGTCGGCCCGCAGGAGCTGGTCCGCGACGGCTACTGCCGCGTGCCGCGCACCGCGATCTCGCGTGGCTTCAGCCAGCTCATGCCGGGCGACGCGGGCCGGGTCCTGTTCGCGATCAGCGGCACCCTGGCCCCGACCAGGTGCCGGAGGCTTCCTCCGGGGTTCGATCTTGGGGCGGACGCCTACCTCGAGCTCAAGCCGATCTTCCTGCGCTCGACGAACGGCGGGCGCACGTGGCGGCGGATCCGCGCGCCCCGGGGCGCCAGCGCCTTCTTCGCGGTCGACGGCAAGACGCCCATCTACATCGTCTCGTCCCGCCGCTGCCGGTACTACGAGTCGATGATCTACCGAGGGCTGAAGAAGATCGGCTGCCGCGCCACCGGCGTGCCCAACTACCAGCAGACCCTGATCGACGAGTGACGCGGCGGCCCGGCCGGCCGCCGCGCCCGGCGAGCCGGGGCCTGCCTCGGACCAGTGCCCCCGCCAGGACTCGAACCTGGAACCTTGGGATTAAGAGTCCCCTGCTCTACCAATTGAGCTACGGAGGCGAGACGCCAAGAGTGTAGAACGGCTGCGGCCTAAGCGGTATCCGAGGCCACGGCGGCGAGCGCGTCCTCGCGCGTCTCGTGGATCGGGAACACGCGGTCGAGGCCGGTGATCTCGAAGATCTTGAGGATGTTCGGGTCGCCGCAGACGAGCGCGAGCGACCCGCCGATCGGCCGCAGCCGCTTCACGCCGCCCACGAGGACCCCGAGCGTCGTCGAGTCGATGAACGTCGCCTTCGAGAGGTCGACGACGACGCGCTTCTTGCCGCCGTCGATCACCTGCACCATCCGCTCCTTGAACTCGGGCGCGGTGTAGAGGTCCACCTCGCCCCCGAGCTCGATCACATGGGTGTCGGCATCGACCTGCTCGTCGTGGATGTGGAAGTTCACCTGGCTCCCTTGGGTCGTCGTGCTGATGCCACCGGGGCCAGACGGCAGCGACCGAAATCGTAGGCAACCCGGCTCATCCGCCGGTGTCGCCGCCTTCCCGGGCCTGCTGGAGCGCCCCCACGGCCTTCGCCTGCTCGACCTGCTCGCGCACGGTCTTGCGCTGGTCGCGCGGCGCGAGGTCGATCGCGCGCCGGCCCGCGAGCGCGGCGGTGCGCTCGTCGCCGGCGAGCGCCGCGTACTGGACGAGCCGCAGGTACGCCTGGGGGCTCTCGTCGGCGCGGGCGAGGATCTGGGCGACCTCCTTGGCCTCGTCGAGCTGGTTCAGCGCCCCGGGCCCGTAGGCCTGGAGCATGAGGTTCGCGAGGCTCTCGTCGATCGGGTCGGGATCGAGCGCGAGGTAGCGCTGCCAGGCGTCCGCGGCGGCGCGCAGCTCGTCCTTCGCCTCCTCCGGGAACGTCGTCGCCTGACCGGCCTCGCTGCTCGCGAGCTGGTAGTTGGCGCGCACGAGCTGCTTCAGGGCCGCCTCGTCGCGCGGGTTGACGCGCAGGCGCTCCTGGGCCTCGTCGCGCCGCTCCTTGAAGGTGTCCGCGGCGCTGGAGACATTGCCCCGGCGCTCGCTGAACGCGTCGAAGAGGCCGCCGGAGACGTCGCCGCCAATGCCGAACAACACCAGCCCGCCGCCCATGAGCAACGCGAGCGTGATGTACGTCGCCTGGACCAGCCGGCGGCGCTTCCCTTTGAGGTCGAAGAGCATGTCGTGAGTCCTATGAGCCCTCTGCGGAGACCACGTGGTCGCCCGGGTCGGCCGCAGGCCTGCCGAAGGCGGCAGCGAGGAGGATAGACAGCTCGTACAACAGGACCAACGGCACCATCTCGATGAGCATCGTGATCGGGTCGACCGTCGGCAGCAGCGCGGCGAGCACGGCCATGCCGAGGATCGCGTAGCGGCGGTTGCGGCGGAGCTGGGCGACGGAGACGACGCCGAGGCGCGTGACCACGAGCACCCCGATCGGCACCTGGAAGAGGATGCCGACGGAGATCATCGTGAGCATCGCGAAGCTGTAGTACTCGCGCGCCCGCAGCTCGGTCGTGAACTCGTCGGCGTTGAAGCCGAGCAGGAAGTCGATCGCCGGCGGCAGCACGACGAAGTAGCAGAAGGCGACGCCGCCGACGAAGAGGACCGGCACGAGCAGCAGCAGCGGCAGCGCGACGCGCTTCTCGCTCGGGCTGAAGGCCGGCAGGACGAAGGCGTAGACCTGGTAGAGGATGACCGGCAGCGCGAGCAGGATCGCCGCATACAGCGCGAGCGTCAGCGTCGTGAGGAACGGCTCGGTCGGGCTGAGGGTGACCGGCTTGACCCCGTCCGGGAGCGGGTCGTTGAGGATCTCGAGGACCTCGTGGTTGCGCCAGAGCGTGAAGCCGAAGGCGACCGCGAGCGCGAGCAGCGAGACGACGATGCGCGCGCGCAGCTCCTCGAGGTGCTCGACGACCGTCAGCTGCTCGTCATGCGCGACGGGCCTGAGCCTGACCACGGCGGGCGGGACGGGACGCGGCTACGAGGCGTCCGCGGAGGTCCTCTCGCGCCGCTCGGCCGGCGCGTCGGCCTCGGCGCGGGCGAGCTCCGGGCGCTCGTCGTCGCCGGAGTCCTTGCCGGTGACGGAGTCCTTGAACTCCCGCAGCCCCCGGCCGAGGGAGCGCCCGAGGTCCGGCAGGCGCTTGGGCCCGAAGATGAGCAGGACGATGACGAGGATGATGATGATCTCGAGTGGCCCGATGGTCGGCATGGCGGTCGCCTCGGCGTTTCGGGGAGCGGACCTGACCGATGGTAGTCGGGATCAGTCCTCGCGCTGGAAGTTGAGGTAGAAGCGACTCGGCGTCGGCTCGGCCTGGCCCTGGTACTTCGAGCCCTTCCCGGCGGTCCCGTAGGGCTGCTCGACCGGCGCGTCCATGCGCATGAAGGAGAGCTGGCCGATCGGCATGCCGTGGTAGATCGTGATCGGCAGGTTCGCGACGTTCGAGAGCTCGAGCGTGAGGTTGCCGGAGAAGCCGGCGTCGACGAACCCGGCGGTCGAGTGGATGAGGAGCCCGAGGCGGCCGAGCGAGCTCTTCCCCTCCAGGCGCGCGACGAGGTCGTCGGGGATCGTCACCCGCTCGAGCGTCTGGCCGAGCACGAACTCCCCGGGGTGGAGGATGAACGGCTCGTCGCCCTCGACCTCGACGAGCTCGGTGAGCCCGTCCATCGGCCGGCGGACGTCGATGTAGGGGTAGCGCGCGTTGTGGAAGACGCGGAAGCGCCGGTCGACGCGGACGTCGATGCTCGACGGCTGGATGAGCGAGGGGTCGAACGGGTCGATGACGATCCGGCCCGCCTCGATCTCGCGGCGGATCGAGCGGTCGCTGAGCACCACGGCCGGCGGAGCATAACCGCTGCCGTCCCCCGCGACCCCGCTCGGATACCAGCGGGGGCGCTCAAGTTGCCCGCCACGGTGCCGATACCGGGGCTGAGCCGCCATGGACAGCACCGGGAGCCGGGATCACCACATCAAGCGCATCGTCCTTCCCAGCGGGAAGACGATCGAGGTCGTCTACTTCTCCGACGGGATCGAGGACGGGCCGGCCGGGCCCGCGCGCGAGCGCGCGGGCGACGCCGGCCACGCCCCGGCGACCGGGTTGCATGTCTGCCCCCGCTGCGAGTCGACGTTCGTCCACCCGACCGACTGGGAGGAGGCCGGGCGCGAGCGCTGGCGGGTGTCGCTGCGCTGCCCGGACTGCGAGTGGCACGGGTCGGGCATCTTCAGCCAGGAGCTCGTCGACTGGTTCGACGAGGAGCTCGACCGCGGCACCGAGGCGCTCGTCCGCGACCTCAAGCGCCTGACGCGGGCGAACATTGAGGACGAGATCGAGCGCTTCGTCCGCGCGCTCGAGGCCGACGCCATCCTCCCCGAGGACTTCTAGCCGCCGCCCGCGCGCGCTAGGCGTAGCGCGCGACGACGCCGTCGGCGACGAGCTCGAGCGCGCGGCGCGTGCGGTCGGGCAGGCTCGCCTCGTCCAGGGCCGCCTTCGCGGCCGCCACGTGCTCGAGCGCGCGCTCGCGCGCGGCGGTGAGCGCCCCGGTCGCGGCGATGCGGTCGCAGACCGCCTCGGCGGCCTCGGGCGTGCGCACCTCGGCGCGCAGGTCGAGGGAGCGCAGGCCGGAGTCGGCGCGGCGGGCGAGGATGAGCGGGAGCGTGACCGTGCCGTCGAGCAGGTCGGTGCCGCGGTGCTTGCCGGTCCGCTCGACCGGGCCGGAGACGTCGAGGACGTCGTCGAAGATCTGGAAGGCGAGGCCGACGGCCGCGCCGAAGGTCCCGAGCGCGTCGGCGGCGGCGGGACCGGGGTCGCCGAGGCGCGCGCCGAGCCGGCAGGCGGCCTCGAACAGCCGGCCGGTCTTGAGCACGCAGCGCTCGAGGTAGCGCTCCTCGGGCACGTCGGCCGACCAGGCGTCGGCCCGCTGCATGAGCTCGCCGCGCGCGAGCGCCGAGGAGGCGCGCGAGAGGTCGCGGACGGCCTCCGGGTCGCGGGAGCGCAGCAGCTCGGCGAAGGAGCGCGAGAAGAGGAGGTCGCCGGTCGCGGTCGCCGCGGCCGGGCCGTCGGTGGCGAACACCGTGGGGCGCCCGCGGCGCAGCGGGGCGCGGTCGAGCACGTCGTCGTGGACGAGCGTCGCCATGTGGAGGAGCTCGACCGCCGCGGCGGCGTCGACGAGCGCGTCCGAGGTCGCCTCCCCGGCGCAGAGGAAGAGGAGGATCGGCCGCAGGCGCTTGCCGCCGGCGGCGAGCGTCGCGCCGGCGTGGCGGCCGAGCGTGTCGCCGTGGCTGCGCGCGACCTCGGCGAGCCGCGCCTCCGTCCGCTCGAGCAGCTCGGCGAGCCGGGGCCCGCCCGCCTCGAGCACCTCCCCGAAGCCCGCCTCGGCCGCCCCCGGACGTCCCGTCACCCGCGTACCGTCCCGGCGTGGATGGCGATGATGCCGCCGGCGGTGACGAGCCAGCGGACGTCGTCGAGCCCGGCGGCGTGCATCCTGGCGGCGAGCTCGCGCGGGGCGGGGAAGCGGCGGACCGAGCTCGGCAGGTAGGTGTAGGCCTGCGGGTCGCCGGCGAGGCGGCCGAGCAGCGGGACGGCGCGGTCGAACCAGAGGCGGAAGAACCACGACAGCGGCGGCCGCTGCGGGCGGGTGATCTCCAGCACGACGACGCGCCCGCCGGGACGGACGACGCGGACCATCTCCGCCAGGCCGCGGTCGAGGTCGGCGAAGTTGCGCGCCCCGAAGCCGACGGTGGCGGCGTCGAAGCTGTCGTCCGGGTAGCGGAGGTCGAGCGCGTTGCCCGGCTCGAAGGCGATGCCCGGCGCCTTCCGGCGCGCGATCGCGAGCATCTCCTCGGCGAAGTCGACGCCCACGACCTCCGCCCCGCGCGCGGCGAGCGCGACCGCGAGGTCGCCCGTCCCGGTGGCGACGTCGAGCGCGCGCGAGCCCGGGCCGACGCGGGCGAGGTCGACGGCGCGCTCCCGCCAGCGCTGGTGCATCCCCGCCGTCATGACCGAGTTCATGAGGTCGTAGACGCGGGCGATGCGATCGAACATCGCCCGCACCTGCTGCTCGGGCAGGGTGCCCGCCTTGGACGGTTCGCCAGTCATGAGCCGGAAACGGTGGCGGCGGCCCGACCGGCCGCCGCCATCAAGCCTTGCAGGCCGCCTACTTCAGCGACGAGAGGAACTTGACGAGCTCGTTGAACTTCTCGGGCTCGTTCTGCCTCAGCGCCGCGTACGACGGCATCGGGGACGTCGGGTTCTCGAGCGTCCGCGCGATCGCCGGGGCGGGCAGCCGCGCGCCGATCTCGGTCAGCTCCGGGCCCGGGCCGTCGTTGCCGTTGTCGCCGATCTTGTGGCAGGCGAGGCAGCCGGACGAGGCGGCCACGAGCTTGCCCTTCTCGTACTCGGGCGCGACCTCGAGGTCGATCTCGGTCGGCGCGCCGGCGAAGGCGCCGAGCAGCGTCAGGTAGAGCATCGCGCCGATGACCGTGATGCCGGACAGCGTCGCGATCGGCCGCCGCAGCGGATGCCGCTCGGGCCCGCGGTCGATGAACGGCAGCAGGACGAGCAGCACCATGCAGATCGTCGGGATGCCGACGGTGGCGATGAAGACGACCTCCGGCGGCTTGATGACCCGCAGCAGCTCGAAGAGGAAGAAGAAGTACCACTCCGGCCGCGGCGTGTAGGTCGTCGTCGTGGGATCCGCCTTCGGGCCGAGCTCGGCGCCGAGGAAGATGGCCATGACGATGATGACGCCGAGGACGATGCAGGCCATGACGCCGTCCTTGAAGACGGCGTAGGGGAAGAAGGGCTTCCCCTGGTTCTTGAGGATCGAGTACTCGCGGAGGTACTGCTCCTTCTGGCGAGCGTCCATCTAGATGCGCTCCTCCTTGAGCTCGCGGGCCTTCTCGGCCTTCAGCCACGGGGGCGCCGTGGTGCCGAGCTTGGCCACGAGGTAGAGATGCGCGCCGATGAGCGCGGCGATGAGGCCCGGGATGAGCATCATGTGCAGCGAGTAGAAGCGCGTCAGGGTCGTGGCGCCGAACTCGGGACCGGCGCGCAGGAAGTCGGCCAGGTACGGGCCGAGCAGCGGGCCGGAGGCGTTGATGTTCACGCCGACGATCGTCGCCCAGTACGAGCGCTGGTCGAACGGCAGCAGGTAGCCGGTGAAGCCCATCGCCATCGTGAGGATGAGCAGCACCACGCCGATGACCCAGTTGAGCTCGCGCGGGTACTTGTAGGCGCCGAAGAAGAAGGTCCTCCCCATGTGGAGGAAGATGAGGATGACCATGACGGTCGCGCCCCAGCGGTGCATGCCGCGGACGAGCTCGCCGAGGAAGACCTCGTTGGTGATGCGGGCCGCCGACTCGTAGGCGCGCGCCGGGTCCGGCTCGTAGTACATGGCGAGGAAGACGCCGGTCACCGCCTGCGAGAGGAAGGCGAACATCGTCGCCGAGCCGAGGGTGTAGAACCAGTTCGTCCCCTTCGGCACCTTGCGGAAGAGGAAGCCGCGCAGGAACGGGCTGAGCCCGCTGCGCTCGTCCAGCCAGCCGACGACCGACGTGCCGGCCTCGGCGGCCTGCTGGGTCGCCGTCGGCTTGGCGCCGTTGGCGTTGCCGTCACCGGGGCGCCCCGGCCGCGGCGTCAGAGAGCGTGGAAGTGGTGGCTTGGGGAGCTTCACGTGCTGGGCCTCGACGGATAGAGGTACTGCCACAGCCCGTCGAGATGGTTCGACGGGTCACGCGGGCTGAACCGCTCGAGCTTGCTGTTGAGGGAGAAGCGTGCGCCGACGAGGACGCGGCCGTTCTCGACCTTCGTGTAGAAGCGGTCGAGCGGGCGGACCGGCGGGCCGCCGGTGACCTCGCCCTCGAAGCCGTAGACGCCGCCGTGGCACGGGCAGATGAAGCGCTGGGAGGCCTGCACGTAGCGGACCGGGCAGCCGAGGTGGGCGCACCGGGTCGAGATGGCGACGTACGGCAGGTCGCTGTTCGTCGGGTTGTCGCGCTCCGGGTTGAAGCGGCGGACGTAGATCGTCGTCTTGCCGGCCTCGCCGACCTCGGGGACGATGTCGATGACGCGCGGGACGTAGGTGTCCGGGTTGAAGTCGCTCTCCGGGCCGACGTCCTGGAACCTGTCCGGGAGCTGATCCTCGAAGATCGGGCCGAGCGCGAACCCGAGCGTCGGGAGTCCGAAGGCCGCGGTGGCGATCCCGCCGGCGGCGAGGGCGCCGCCGGTGAAGAGCCCGCGGCGGGTGACGGTCTCACCCTCGAAGGCGCCCGGGATGTTGCGGTCGGCGGTGTAGGGCGACTTGCGTGGCTTGGGAGGCTTGGGGTTTCGGGCCATGATCCTGTCGTTGGAGATGCGCCCCAAGGCGCGAACCGGCGCGGAACTCTAGCGCCATACAGCCTACGGAGGTCGGATGGCCGAGGTCGGCTCGTCGGGCGGCAGCCTACGCGCTCGCGCGCAGGCGCGCCTCGACGGCCGCGCGCGACCCCTCCCCGCGCCCGTCGGCGACCCTCGCGGCGGCCGCCTCCCAGGCCGCCTCGGCGAGCTCGGGACGGCCGTCGGCGTGCGCCCAGGCGCAGAGCGAGATGAGGTCGCAGAGCTCGGCGATGGCGTCGAGGTCGCCCGCCTCGGCGAGCCGCGCGAGCCCGAGCGCGTAGAGCGCGTCGCCGCCGAGCAGGCGCAGGTCGCCGTCCATCCCGGCGAAGCCGCGCGGCTCGCCGTAGTGCATGAGGTAGCCCTCGTGGACGGCCTCGAGCACGAAGGCGCGCTCGCGGTCGGCCACCGCCTCGAAGCGGCCCCGCGGCGGGTCGGGCGCGGCGTGCGCGGCGATCGCCGGGTCGGCGGCCGCGGCGACCTGCGCGAGCAGGCTCACCCCAGCGCCTCCTGCAGCGCCTCGGCCGCGGCGGAGATCGTCCGCTCGACCTCCTCGTCGCCGTGGGCGAGCGAGGGGAACCAGGCCTCGAATTGCGACGGCGGCAGGTAGACGCCACGCGCGAGCATCGCCCGCCAGAAGCGCGCGAACGCCTCGAGGTCGCAGGCCGCGGCGCGGGCGTAGTCGCGCGGCGGCTCGGGCCGGAAGAAGACGGTGAGCAGGCCCGGCCGCCAGGTGACGGAGACGGGCGCGCCGACCGCGGCGATCCCCTCGGCGAGGCGGCGCGTCGTCGCCTCCAGGCGCGCGTAGGCGGCGGCGTCGAGCAGCCGCAGCGTCGCCAGCCCGGCGGCGGTGGCGAGCGGGTTCCCCGACAGCGTGCCCGCCTGGTAGACGTCGCCCGCGGGCGCGACGCGCTCCATGAGGTCGCGCCGCCCCGCGTAGGCGGCGGCGGGCACCCCGCCGCCGAGCACCTTGCCGAGGACGGTGAGGTCGGGCAGCACGCCCTCGCGCTCCTGGGCGCCGCCGCGCGCGACGCGGAAGCCGGTGATGACCTCGTCGAAGACGAGCAGCGCGCCGGCGGCGTCGGCGGCCTCGCGGAGGAAGGCGAGGAAGCCCTCCTCGGGCGGGACGACGCCCATGTTGCCCGGGTAGGGCTCGCAGATGATCGCGGCGACCTCGCGCTGCTCCAGCAGCCGCTCGACCGCCTCCCGGTCGTTCCAGGGCGCGACGAGCGTGTCGGCCGCCTGCGCCGCGCTCACCCCCGGCGAGGCCGGGATGCCCTGGGTCGCCAGCCCCGAGCCCGCCTCGGCGAGCAGGCCGTCGACGTGGCCGTGGTAGGCGCCGGCGAACTTGAGGATCGCGTCGCGCCCCGTCGCGGCGCGCGCGAGCCGCAGCGCGCTCATCGACGCCTCGGTGCCGGAGGAGGTCATCCGCATCATCTCCGCCGAGGGGATGCGGTCGACGACCTCGGCGGCGAGCTCGACCTCGGCCTCCGTCGGCGCCCCGAAGCTCGTCCCGCGCGCGGCGGCCTCCTGGACGGCGGCGACGACCTCGGGGTGGGCGTGGCCGGCGATGAGCGGGCCCCAGGAGCAGACGTAGTCGACGTAGCGGTTGCCGTCGACGTCCTCGATCCACGCCCCCTCGCCACGCGCGATGAAGATCGGGTCGCGCCCGACCGCGCGCATCGCGCGCACCGGCGAGTTCACGCCCCCCGGCAACAGGCGGAGCGCCCGCTCGTGGAGGTCGCTCAGCTGTGCTCGCGCTCCCACTTCGCGTAGTCGTCGGTGAAGTAGAGGAGGCGGATCTTCTTGAACTCCGTCGAGGAGTAGAGCGTCGCCCGCTCGGTGATCCCGGTCTCCTCGGCGATCGCGTCGAGGATCGCGTCGCACTCCTCCTTCGAGCGGCCGTGCGCCATCGTGAAGATCGAGTACGGCCAGTCCGGATAGGTCGGGCGCTGGTAGCAGTGGGAGACGCCGCGGAAGGCCGCCATCTTCGGGCCGACCTCGAGCACCTTGTCCTCGGGCACCTTCCACACGCCCATGCCGTTCGCCGAGAAGCCGGCGCGGCGGTGGAAGAGGATCGCGGCGACGCGCCGGAGGATCCGCCGCTCGCGCTGCTCCTCGAGGCGCTCGAGCAATTGCTGCTGGCTGATGCCGAGCCGCTCGGCCGCGGGCGCATACGGCTCGGGCACGACCGGCATGTCGCCCTGGAGCGCGCGGATGACCGCGATGTCGAGCTCGTCGAGCTCGGCGGGCTCGGGGTCCTTCGGCTCCTCGACCGACGCGGCGGCGGCGAGCTTGTCGGTGCCGCCCGCCATCTCGAGGTTCATGTTGATCTTGAACAGCCGCAGCGTCGGGAGCTTGCGCACCGACTCCGCCCCCGCCTCCTCCGCGAGGATCTCGAGCGTGCGGTCGAGCCCGAGCGTGGAGTCCGGCGGGATGGCGATCGTGAACCACATGTTGAAGTCGTGGTTGCGCAGGTAGTTGTGCGAGACGCCCGGGTGGGCGTTGATCGCCTCCGCCGCGCGCCAGGGGTTCTCGGGGTCGACCTTCGCGGCGACGAGCATCGACTCGTACCCGAGCACGCGCGTGTCGAAGATCGGCGTGATCTGGCGGATGATGCGGTCGTCGACGAGGCGCCGGACGCGCCGGAGCGCCTCGTCCTCGGAGATGCCCGCGGCCCCGGCCACGCGCAGGTACGGCCGCGGCTCGAGCGGGAAGCGCGACTGCATGAGGTTGAGGAGCTGCTTGTCGAGCTCGTCGAGGGGGACCGCCGCGCCGCCCTTGCGGCTACGGACCTTCACGCCGAAGTTGCTGCCAGCCATCGCGCCACGTCCTTTGCGTGATAGGTGATGACGATGTCCGCGCCCGCCCGCCGGATGCCGGTCAGGGCCTCGAGCACGGCCTCCCGCTCGTCCAGGTACCCCGCCGCCGCGGCCGCCTTGACCATCGCGTACTCCCCGCTCACGTTGTAGGCGGCGACCGGGAGCTGGGTCGCGTCCTTCACGCGGCGGATGACGTCGAGGTACGGGAGCGCCGGCTTGACCATGACGACGTCGGCGCCCTCGGCGACGTCGAGCAGCGCCTCGCGGACCGCCTCGTCGCCGTTGGCGGGATCGAGCTGGTAGCTGCGCCGGTCGCCGAAGGCGGGCGCCGAGTCGGCGGCCTCGCGGAAGGGGCCGTAGAAGGCGGAGGCGAACTTCGCCGAGTAGGCGACGATCGGCGTGTCCGCGTGCCCCTCGGCGTCGAGCTGGCCGCGGATGACGCCGACGCGCCCGTCCATCATGTCGCTCGGCGCGACGGCGTCCGCGCCGGCGTCGGCGTGCGAGATCGCGACCTTGGCGAGCAGCTCGAGCGTGACGTCGTTGTCGACGCGGCCGTCCTCGCGGACGACGCCGCAGTGGCCGTGGTCGGTGTAGGAGCAGAGGCAGACGTCGGTGATGACGATGAGGTCGGGGTGCGCCTCCTTGATCGCGCGCACGGCGAGCTGGACGACGCCCTCGTCGTCGTAGGCGGCGGACCCGATCGCGTCCTTCTCCGCCGGGACGCCGAAGAGGAGGATCGCCGGGATGCCGAGCTCCTTGATCGCGCCGGCCTCCTCGACGGCGAGCTCGATCGAGAGGCGCTCGACCCCGGGCATCCCCGGCACGGGCGTGCGGACGTCCTCGCCGAGCTGGACGAACATCGGCTGGACGAGGTCGGAGACCGAGAGCTCGGTCTCGCGGACGAGGCCGCGGAGGGCGGCCGTCGAGCGCAGCCGGCGCAGGCGCGTCTGGGGGAACGCCATCGCGCCTGCAGTCTAGAGAGCCGCCGGCGCCGGCCCTAGGTCGCCACCTGGGGCGTCGGCTTGCCGCGCTGGATCCGCCGCCGCTCGGTCTTGGCGACGAGCTCGAAGGCGGCCTCGCAGCGCCCGCGCGCGACCGGGCCGGGGAGGAGCAGGCGGCCGGCACGGACGGCACGCACGAGCGCCTCCCAGGCGACCTGCCGGGCGCGCGACCACGGCAGGCCGTAGAGCTCGCGGATGCGCGGCGGCAGCGAGCCGAGCATGAGGAAGTCGTGGACGCGCTTCGCCCCCTGGAGGTGGAGCGGGAGCGGGATCTGGAACGCCGTGAAGGAGCCGACGACACGCGCCTCGGGCGTGAGGTAGAGGTCGTCGCCGGCGAGCTGCTCGTCCCACCAGGCGCGCCAGTCCGCGTACGTCGGCGGCGCCGCGTCGCGCGGCATCCCGAACAGCTCGGCGAAGCGGAGGTAGTCCTGCCAGTACGCCTCCTTCTCCTCCCGGGAGAGCGGGCGGACGAAGAGCTCGTAGAAGTACTCCGCCGAATCGGCCGCGACGGCGACCGTCCAGAGCATGAGCTCGGGGTCGAAGGCGTCGTACGGCGTCCCCTTCGGGTAGCGCGGGCCGGCGTCCTCGGGGAGCGTGCCCTTCACCTCCGAGTGCATCTTGTGGACGACCGCGAGCACGCGGTCGGCCTCGGCCCGGGTGCCGAAGTAGATCGTCTCGAACATCTTCGCCGTGTGCGCGAGGCGCCGGAACGGCGTCCGCTTCTGCTTGGTGTGGAGGCTCGTGCCGACGTAGTTGAGCGGCTTGACGGCGCCGATGCAGAGCGCCCGCTGCCCGTAGTGGAGGCCGACGAGCCGCTCGCTGTGCACCTCGCGCAGCACCGACTTGCCGCGCGGGAAGTACCCCTCGTCCATTTGAAAACGGACGTTATCAGATACGCTGGGGCGTGTGGGCGTCTACGCGGGTGCCACCGCCGACGAGCGCCGCGCGCGGCGGCGCGAGCGCCTGCTCGAGGCCGCGCTCGACCTCGCCGGGCGCGAGGGCTGGCAGGCGGCGGGCGTGCGCGCGGTCTGCCAGCGGGCGTGCCTGACGCCGCGCTACTTCTACGAGAGCTTCGCCGACCGCGACGAGCTGCTCGTCGCGGTCTTCGACGCCGTCTCCCAGGAGGCGGCCGAGCGGGTCGTGGCCGCCGTCGAGGCCGCGCCCGACGACGCGCCCGCGAAGGCGCGCGCCGCCGTCGAGGCGTTCGTGTCGCTGCTCGAGGACGACCCGCGCAAGGCGCGCGTGATGTTCGGCGAGGCGCTGGGCGTGCCCGCGCTCGAGCGGCGCCGCCGCGAGGTGCTGCGGATGTTCGCCGCGATCATCCGCGAGCAGGGCCGCGCCTTCTACCGCGCGCCCGCCGGCGCCGACGTCCTGCTCGACACGACCGCCTACCTCCTCGCCGGCGGCCTCGCCGAGCTCCTGCTCGCCTGGGTCGAGGGCGAGCTGAGCGCCGACCGCGACGAGCTCGTCGCCGACGTCGCCGCGCTCATCGCCGCGACCGGCGAGGCCGCGGCGGCGATCGCCCGCGAGCGCCTCCGCTAGCCGAGGCGGCGCAGCGCCAGGCGCGCCCCGGCGCCGAAGGCGAGCGTGAGCGCCGCGAGGTGGGCGAGCGGGCCGAGCAGGCTCCCCTCCGCCCCGAGCGCCGCCTCGAGCGCGTCGATCGACGGCCGGAACGGGAAGAGCGCCGCGACCGCGGAGAGGACGTCGTAGAGGCCGCCCGAGACCGAGCCCGAGGGGACGAGCGAGACGAGCGCGACCGGGACGGCGAGCAGGAGCGCGAGCAGCGAGGCGGCGCGGACCTCGCGCGCGAGCGCGCCGAGCGCCAGGCCCAGCGCGGCGAACGTGAGCGCGCCGGCGACGGCGGCGAGCGCCCACAGCGGCAGGCGCGCGAAGTCGAGGCCGGTGAAGAGGCCGATCCCCACGAGCACGAGCAGCGCGACCGCCCCCGCGAGCGCCGCGGTGACGAGCGCCTTCGCGGCGAGCAGCTCGGCGCGCGAGACGAGCCCGCGGACGAGCCGCAGATAGGCGCCCTCCTCGCGCTCGAGCGCGAGCAGGCCCGCGGCGAGCAGGAGGCCGACGAGCATGAGCGACAGCGCCGCGGCGATCGCGGCCGCGAACGCGGCGAGCGGCGTGTCGGCGCCCTCGACGACCCGCTGCTCGACACGGATCGGCGTGCCGACCGAGGCGAGCACGTCGTCGGAGAAGCCGAGGTTCTCGCGCGCGAGCCGCGCGAACTCGGCGACGTCGGCGACGCGCTCGCGCGTCCGCCCCGCCGGCAGCTCGCCGAGCGCGTCCTCGAGGATCTCCTCGGCCCGGCGCAGGCCGAGCACGTCGATGTCGCGGCCGAGGAAGGTGAGGCTGCCGCCGCGGGCGATGAGGCCGAGGTAGTCGGCGGCGACCTCGCTGAAGAGCTCCGACAGCGCGGCGTTCGCGTCGGCGACGTGGGCGGTGATCGTGTTCTTCACCCACTCGCGCTTGACCGGGTCCTCGGCGTTGTAGAGGACCTCGACCGTCGCCGGCTCCATGCCGGAGGAGAGCTTCTGCGTGACGTCCGGCGGGATGATGAGCGCGGCGAGCACGTCGCCCTCGCGGACGAGCTCCTCCGCCTCGGCGCGGCTTGCGACCTCGACCGTGTCGAGCGCGTCGAAGAGGCGCGAGGCCTCCTCGACGGCGTCGATCTCCTCCCCGCCGATCGTGATCGTCTGCTGCGCCGCCGGCACCTGGTTGAGCAGCGCGACGCGCGGCTCCGACGGCCCGCGGGTGAGCGCGAAGCCGAGGATGACCGCGATGACGACCGGGTAGGCGACGAGCAGCGCCACCAGCAGCGGCGAGCGGCGGAGGATGCGGAGGTCCTTCGCGACGAGGTGGCGCATCAGTGGCCGTGCTGGCGGAGGAACGCGACGAAGGCCGCCTCGAAGTCGAGCCCGCTCGTGCCGACCGCGCGCTCGAGCTCGCGCGGGGAGCCGCCGAAGAGGCGCTCGCCGTCGGCGAGCACGACGACCTGGTGGGCGTGGCGGTCGGCCTCGGAGACGTCGTGGGTGGAGTAGACGACCGCCGTGCCGGCCTCGGAGAGGCCGAGGACGAACGCCCACAGCCGCTCGCGCTGGCGCGGGTCGAGCGAGGCGCTCGGCTCGTCGAGGAGGAGGACGGGCGGGTCGGCGAGCAGCCCGATCGCGATGTTCACGCGCTGGCGGTTGCCGCCCGACAGCTCGCCGACGGGGTCGTCCGCGCGCTCGGCGAGCCCCGCCTGGGCGAGCATCCGCTCGACGGCGGCGTCGGGGTCGGCGATCCCCTCCAGGCGGGCGAAGAGGCGGAGGTTCTCGGCGACCGTGAGCTTCGAGTAGAGCGCCGCCTGCTGCGGCACCCAGCCGATCTCGGCCGGCGCGCGGCTGACGCTGCCCGCGTCGGGGCGCTGGACGCCGGCGAGGATCGAGAGCAGCGTCGTCTTGCCGGCGCCGTTCGGCCCGATGATCGCGACGCGCTCGCCGCGGTGGACCCGCAGCGACACGCCCGCGAGCGCGACCCGCTCGCCGTAGCGCTTGACGAGGCCGTCCGCCTCGAGCACCGGCTCGGCGGCGACGGCGGTCGCGGTCGTGGCGGCTGCGGGCATCGGGCGCAACAGTGACACAATCGCCCGCCGTGAAGGTCCTCTTCGTCGGCGACGTGGTCGGGCGCTGCGGGCGGCGCGCGCTCGCGGCGCTGCTGCCGGAGATCCGCGAGCGCCACGCGCCCGACTTCGTCGTCGTCAACGGCGAGAACGCGGCGGGCGGCGTCGGCATCACCGAGCGGGTCGCCCACGAGCTGCTCGACCTCGGCGTCGACGTCATCACGCTCGGCAACCACGCCTACCGCCACCGCGACGTCTACGAGCTGCTCGACCGCGACGAGCGCCTCGTCCGGCCGGCGAACTACCCGAAGGGCAACCCCGGCCGCGGCGTGACGGTCGTCGAGCGCGACGGCAAGCGCCTGGCGGTGGCGGCGCTGTCGGGCAGCGTCTTCCTCGAGGTCGCCCGCTCCCCGTTCCCCGAGGCGGACGCGCTCGTCGCGTCGCTGCGCGGCAAGGCCGACTGGATCCTCGTCGACTTCCACGCCGAGGCGACGAGCGAGAAGGTCGCGATGGGCTGGCACCTCGACGGGCGCGTGACGGCCTGCCTGGGCACGCACACGCACGTGCCGACGGCCGACCACCGCGTGCTTCCGGGCGGCACCGCCTACATCACCGACGTCGGCATGACCGGCCCGCGCGGCGGCGTCATCGGCATGAAGCGCGAGCTCGCGCTCGAGCGCTTCCGCACGCAGATGCCGGTGAAGCTCGAGAGCGCCGACGAGGACCCGTGGCTCAACGCCGTCCTCGTCGAGGCCGGCGACGACGGGCGCGCGATCGCGATCGAGCAGCTCCTGCTGCCGGCTAGCGACGCGGGTCGCGCCACATGAGCCACATGGTCGGCCCGTCCGGGAGCCGCACCTCGCCGGTGACCCGGAAGCCGTGGCGCTCGTAGAAGCCGACGTTGCGCTCCTTCGACGACTCCAGGTAGGCGGGGACCTCGTCGGCGTCGCAGCTCTCCAGCACCGGGCGCAGCAGCGCCGAGCCGATCCCCTCCCCCTGGCGCGCCGGCTCGGTGCCGAGGATCGAGAGGTACCAGTGGGGCGCGGGCGGGTGGCGCTCGTCGACCTCGCCGAGCCCCCGCAGGACCTCGAGCGTCCGCCGGCCCGTCGCGGGCAGGAAGCGCAGCAGCAGGGCGCTCTCCCGCCAGCCGAAGCGCCACGCCTCCGGCGGCGACCACAGCGCCGCGCCGGCGGCGTCCTCGGTCGTGTGGACGACGCCGCGCGCGAGCAGGGCGCGCAGGCGCGTGCGGAAGTAGGCGCGCGCCCACATCCGGCGCGTCGCCGCGCGCGGGAAGATCCACGACCACACCGGGTCGTCCTCGAACGCCCGCGCGAGCACGGCCGCGAGCGCCCGCACCTCGGCCTGGCGGGCCGGGCGGACCGGCGGCGCGCTCACCGGCATGTCCGCGGCTCCCGGGCGAGCGCCGCCAGCGCGAGCGCGACGACGGCGACGAGGACGAGGTCGCGGGCGCCGACGATGACGAGCGCGAGCGGCTCCCGCCCGACGACGTCGAAGTAGCGCGCCGGGAACTCGGCGAGCGTGAGCCCGAGCGCGGCGGCGACCGCCGCCGCGAGCCCCCACAGCCGCCACGCGGCGGCGAGCGCGCCGAGCGGCGCGACCCAGATGAGGAACTGCGGCGAGAGCACCTTGCCGAAGGTCGCGAACGCGGCGATCGCCGTCAAGGCGGCGAGGGCGAGCGCCCGCGGGGTCGGCCGCCGCGCCGCCAGCGCCGTCGTCGCCGCGAGCGCGACCAGCAGCAGGGCGAGGGTCGAGGCGGCGAGCGCGCCCGCGGCGGGATGGAGGAGCCCGTCGGAGCGGTGGCTGTCGACGTGCTCGGGCGCGGCGGCGAGGCCGAGCGCGTCGGCGGCGTAGAGCGCGACGGCGGGGAGGCTCTCGACCTGGACCGGGCGGTCGAGGTGGTAGGCGACGGCGTCCCACGCCCCCTCCGGCGAGAGCGCGACCCAGGCGGTGCCGAGCGCGACGAGCGTCACGGCGAGCGCGAGCGCCCCGCGCGCGGCGGCGCGCCCCTCCCCGCGCCCGAGCAGCCAGGCGAGCGCGACGACGGCGACGAGCAGCGGGAACGCCTTCGTCATCGCGCCCGCGCCGGCGAGCGCGAAGCCGGTCGCGGCCCGGCCGGCGAGCAGCGCCGCGAGCGCGCAGAGCGCGAGCGCGACCGGGACGGGGTCGAAGTGCGTGCGGACCATCGCGCCGGCCAGCAGCGGGAGCGCCGCGAAGGCGAGCAGCGCCCGCCGCTCGCTGCCGCCGGTGCGCCGCGCGATCGCCCCGCAGGCGACGAGCGCGACGATCGCCGCGGCGAGCATGAGCAGCGCGAACGCGACGCGGTAGGGCTCCTCCTCGCCGACGCCCGCCAGCCCGGCGAGCCAGAGCAGCGGCGCCGCGAGCGGCGGGTACTCGAACCCGACGTCGCGGAACGGGAGGTAGCCGTCGTGGAAGAGCTGCGCGTACGTCCGGTAGACGTGGAGGTCGTTGACGCTCTCGTCGGCCCACGGGCCGGGCCCGAAGGTCGCCAGCCAGGCCGCGGCGAGCAGGGCGGCGGCGGGCAGCCACGCCCACGTCGCCCGCGAGCGCGCGACGGCCCCGCTCATGCCGCGACCGCGGCCGTCGACGTCTCCTCCACCCGCTCCGCCGGCTCGCGGCCGACGCGCCGGTGGGCGGCGAAGAGCGCCACGAGCGCGAGCGGGGCGAACCAGACCACGTAGAGATAGAACCAGTGGGTGAGGGTGAGCTGCAACGCGATGAGCACGGCGGCGCCGAGCGCGGCAAGCTGCGGTAGCGAGCGCCGGCGTGGGACCCAGAAGACGGCGACCGCGAGCGCCGCGGCGGCGGCCTTGACCGCCGTCTGCAGCCACTGAAGCTCTGGCTCCTGGCCCCAGACGCTGAACGGCGAGTCGCGCCCGGCCTGGTAGCCGATCGTGCGGTCGTAGACCTCGCGCAGGCCGCCGTCGGGGACGAACGGCGCGAACGCCGCGCAGGTCACCGCGACGAAGGCGAGCGCGAACCACACGGCCTGGCGGCGGCGCTCGCCCGTCCCGGCGGCGAGCAGCGGCGCGAGCCCCGCGACGGCGAACTTCGCCGCCGCCCCGAGCGCCGCCGTCGCCCCGCTCGCCACCGCCGGCCAGCTCGCGAGCCCGCGCCCGCGCGGGAGCGTGAGCGCGACGAGCGCGAGCACGGCGAGCGCGCCGACGAGCGTGTCGTTCGCGTTCGTCGACAGCACGAAGAGCGAGTACGGGTAGGCGACCCAGGCGTAGGCGAGCACGAGGCCGAGCTCGCGCCCGCCGCGCCCCGGCCGCAGCCGCGTCCCCAGCAGCCAGAGCGCCGCCACGGCGAGCAGGTCGAAGGCGATCGCCGCCGCGTGCGCGGCGGGCAGGTCGTCCCAGCGCCCGCTCCACGGGAGCAGCTGCTCGAACGGGACGTAGAGGAGGTAGTTCACCGGCCCGTACGTGTCGCCGTGGCGGTTGTCCTCGGGGAACGTCCCCTCGTACAGCCCCTCGCCGTCGGCGATCTGGTCGGCGCCGACGACCCCCGAGTAGCCCACGTCGATGACGTTCGAGTCGGCGACGTTGAGCGCGATCCGGAAGGTGAGCAGGAAGACGACGCCGAGGGCGAGCCAGCGCACCGGCACGTGCGGGACGAGCGGGTCGTCGCGCTCGCGCGGGCGGAATCCCACCCAGAGCATGCGCGCGAGCAGGTAGGCGAGCACCGGGTAGGCGAGCGGGACCGAGGTGAAGATCTCGCCGCGGTTGAAGTAGACGTGCGAGACGGCGAAGCCGGCGAGGACGAGCAGGTCGAGGTGGACGAGTCGCAGCGGGCGGCGGACGTCCACGAACGGGGCGAGGAAGAGCAGCCCGAGCGGGAGCCACACCCAGGGGGCGTTGAACGCCCGCCCGAACGCCCCCTCGTAGCCGCGCGCCATCCGCCAGGCGACCTGCGGGCCGGTCCACGCCTCCAGCACGGCGGCGGGGCGGTCGGAGAGGTGGACCTGGACGAGCTCCTTGCCGTCCGCGAACCAGCTGACCTGCCAGCGGCCGGCCCCGCGCGTGTACGCGGTCGGCTCGAGGTCGGGGTGCTCGGCCTTCGTCTCGCGCACCTCCTCCGTCCGCTCGGCGAGGCTGATCGCCTCCTCCCCGCTGAGCGCAAAGCCCTCCGGCGGCTCGTCGAGCCGCTCGGGCGCGCGGAGGTCCTGGGCCGCCGCGGGGGCGGCCGCGAGCAGGAGGCAGAGGGCGGCGGCTAGCGCCGCGAGGGCCGGCGCCCGAACGTCCACATCTTGTTCCCGACGAAGTTGAGCGGCATCGCGAGCACGACCGAGGTCGCCTGCGCGGCGACCTTCGGCACCTCGCCCACGCTGATGAGCAGCTCGAGCATCCCCGCCTGGACGCAGAACGCCCCGATGCTGACCGTGAAGAAGCGCGCCGCCTGGAAGCCGGCGTGGCCGTCGCGGGCGCGGAACGTCCAGTGGCGGTTCCACCAGAAGTTGTTCGTGACCGCGACGACGAACGCGGCGGTCGCGGCGACGAGGTGGTGGACGCCGAGCACCGCGACGGCGAACGTGAAGACGCTGAGGTTGACGACGTAGCCGGAGCCGCCGACGAGCGAGAACTTCACGAGCTGGACCCAGTTGTGCGGTCGCCGCAGCCCGTGACGGACGCGCGCGTGGACGCGCAGCGGCTTGGACGGGGCCGCGGCCGTGGGCTGCGCCCCGCCAGGCACACCGCCCACAGTGGCCTCGTCGCGCATGGTCACGAGGGTACCGAGAAGTGCTCGAGCGCCACCGGCGCGACGTCGGCGAGGGTCCACTGCTCGCGCTCGTCCGCCGAGGCCGGCCCGGTGCCGCAGAAGATCAGCGTCCCGAGCGAGTCGCCGCGGTGGAGCGAGCCGTGGCTGCCGCCGCCGACGTGGTCGGCGCCGCCCCAGTCGACGAACTCCCACCCCGGCGCGGCGGAGACGAGCACGTCCCCGGCGGACGGGCAGCGCAGGGCCGACCACAGCCGCTCGAGCGCATGCGGGTACTGCCGGCTCGTCACGCGGCCGTCCTCGGCGCGGAGGTCGAGCACGGCCAGGTCGCCCTCCACCGCCCAGCGCCCGCCGCGCAGGTCGGCGAGGTCGCCGCCGGGGGCGAAGCGCAGCTCGCCGCGGTCCCGGCTCGTGACGATCGCCTCCTCGCCGTCGAGGCGCGCGACGAGGTCGACGCCCGGCGCGTCCTCGAGCTGGCGGGCGACGAGCGGCGCGAGCCCGTCGCGGCGGTCGGGGTCGAGCACGTAGACCATCGCCGAGCGCGCCCCCGGGCAGACGGCGAGCTCGGCGTCGCCGGGACCCTCGTCGCGCGGGCGGAGGATCCGCCAGCCGTCGAGCACCTCGGTGAGCACGATGCGCTCGCCGACCGGCGTCTGGGAGTGGTCGGACATGACGATGACCGCGTGCTCCTCCAGGAACTCGTCGGGCCCGCCGCCGGCGTGCATGATCCGCTCGAGCGCGCGGTCGGCCACGGCGATCGACTGCGTCTGCGCATAGGGCCCGTGGCGATGGGAGTGGGTGTCGTTGTCGGGCAACGAGACGAGCAGGAAGTCGAACAGGCGCTGGTCGACGAGGTAGGCACCGACGCACCCGGTGTGCTGGTCGCGCTGGCCGGGCAGGCCGAGCGTCGAGCGGCAGCCGGTCCGCCGCGAGGCGAAGAGGTCGGCGTAGAAGAGCTCGGTCGGGCCCCAGACGGCGTGCCGGAAGGCGGCGAGCCTGGCGATCCGCCCGTAGAGGTTGTCGGCGGCGATCTCGTGCCGCGTGCGGCCGCGGTAGATGAGGTAGGTCGTCCCGGCCGTCCGGTAGCCCGCGTCCTCGAGCCGCTCGAAGATCGTCGCCACCCCGCGGCTGAGGTGGGCCATGTTCATGTTGTAGACGGTGTCGTAGAGCGAGCGGACGACCCCGAAGGCGCGCGTCGCCTCGAACGAGGAGCCGTACTCGACGTAGCGCTGCTCGCCGCGGTGGTACCAGTTGATCGAGGGGATGTGGTGCTCGTGCGGGAGCGTCCCCGTCGCGATCGTCGCCGAGGCGACCGGCGTCACCGACGGGAACGTCGAGACGCAGTCGCGGATGTAGACGCCGCGCTCCACCAGCGTCGCGAGCGCCGGCGCGCGCCCGTCGGCGATCGCCCGGTCGAGCATCTCGGGCTTGAGCGCGTCGATGACTGCGAGGACGAGCTTCTTCGCGGCCACGGCGGCTCAGCCACGGGCGCGGGTCATCGCAGGATCCGCAGGCCCTCGTACTTGCGGTCCGCCTGCGCCCGGCCGCGGACGAGCAGCCAGAGCAGCGCCGCGAGCGCGAGGAAGCCGACCGGCGGGGCGAGGATCGCCAGCCCCGCGAGCGCGAGCGCGCAGACGTCGGCGTAGACGTCGAGGAAGGCGGCGGCCTCCCCGTCCAGCCGCCGGCGGACGCGGCCGAGGAAGGCGCTCGCGGCCGCGAAGGCGACGAGCGCGCAGGCGCCGCCGGCGATCAGCCCCCACCAGTCCGTGTGGCCGCCGTCGGCGAGCGAGCCAGCGAAGAAGAGCGCCCCGAGCGCGACGGCCACGACGGCGAGGGCGGGCTGCGGGATCGCGCGCCCGCCGCGGCCGAGCACCCACTGGAGCGCGGCGAGCGCGAGCACCGCGAGCAGGAACCAGGTGCTCTCCAGGAACGCCCAGTCGGTCCCGTCGAAGTCGATGCCGAGGTCGCCGCGCGCGAGCGCGCCGGCGAGCAGCGGCGGGAGGAAGGGGCGGACTCCGGTGGCCGAGGCGACCCCGGCGCCCTGCCCGATGTCGAGGAAGAGGCTCACTGGGGGCTAGTAGGCTGGTCGGAGCGTCATGACGATAGACGACGGCCGCAGCAGGGACCGGGGCGGCCCCGGCGAAGGGGGGTCCATGCCCCGCCGCTCGACCTCCCGGGACATCGAGCGCTACGGCGCGCTCTTCGCCCAGCGCACGCGCGGCATGAAGTCCTCGGCGATGCGCGACATGATGGCGATCACCCAGCGGCCGGAGGTGATCTCGTTCGCGGGCGGGCTGCCGGACACGAGCGCCTTCCCCGCCCAGACGTTCGCCGCGATCGCCCAGGGGATCGCCGCCGAGTCGTGCGCGCGGGCGCTCCAGTACGGGCCGACCGACGGCCTCGCCGAGGTGAAGGAGTGCATCCGCGAGGTCATGGCGGCCGACGGCTCGCCGATGCCCGACCCCGAGGACGTGCTCGTCACGACCGGCGGGCAGCAGGGCCTCGACCTCATCACGAAGGCGCTCGTCGACCCGGGCGACGTCGTCATCGCCGAGGCGCCGACCTATCCCGGCGCGGTGCCGACCTTCTGTGCCTACCAGACCGACGTCGTCCACGTCGACGTCGACAGCGACGGGATGCGGATCGACCTGCTCGAGGAGACGCTCGAGCGGCTCGAGGCCGAGGGCCGGCGGCCGAAGTTCATCTACACGATCCCGAACTTCCAGAACCCGTCCGGAGTGACGCTGTCGCTGCCGCGGCGCAAGCGCCTCGTCGAGGTCGCGCGCGAGCGGGAGCTGCTCGTGCTCGAGGACAACCCGTACTCGCTCCTGCGCTTCGAGGGCGAGTCGCTGCCGTCGCTCTACTCGCTCGACGGCGGGCGCTACGTCATGTACCTCGGGACGTTCTCGAAGATCTTCTCCCCGGGGATCCGGCTCGGCTGGGTCGTGGCGCCCCCGCCGATCCTGGAGAAGCTCAACCTCGGCAAGCAGGGGGCCGACCTCTGCACCTCGACGCTCTCGCAGCTCATGGTGCACGCCTACTTCCGGCAGGCGCGCTGGCGCGACTACGTCGCCGCCTCGGTCGAGCTCTACCGCGAGCGGCGCGACGCGATGCTCGCCGCGCTCGAGGAGTTCTTCCCGCCCGAGGCGGAGTGGACCCGGCCCGCCGGCGGCCTGTTCATCTGGTGCACGCTGCCCGACTACATCGACACCACCGACCTGCTCGCGCGGGCGCTGCGCGAGAACGTCGCGTTCGTGCCCGGCGAGGGCGCCTACCTCGACGGGCGCGGGCGGAGCTCGATGCGCCTCAACTTCTCGGTCTCGAACGAGGACGAGATCCGCGAGGGCATCCGGCGCATCGGCAAGGTCATCGACGAGCAGGTCGCGCTCTACGGGACCCTCACCGGGCGGCGGGCCGAGGCGGCCCCGAGGCGCGAGGAGCCCGCCGAGCCCGAGCAGGGCGCGCGCGTCGTGCCGCTGCCGCGCCGCGACGCCGCCGAGCAGCGCGCCGAGCGGTCGTGAGCAGGGTCGCCGTCCTCAAGGGCGGGGCGTCGCTGGAGCGCCAGGTGTCGCTCCGCTCCGGCGCCCGGGTGGAGGACGCGCTCCGGCGGCTCGGGCACGAGGTCGTGCCGATCGACGTCGGCGCCGACCTCGTCGAGCGCCTCCGCGACGAGCGGCCCGACGCGGCGTTCGTCGCCCTCCACGGCCGCGACGGCGAGGACGGGACCGTGCAGGAGCTGCTCGAGCTGCTCGCCATCCCCTACACCGGCTCGGGGGTGCTGGCCAGCATCCTCGCCTTCGACAAGGTCGTCTCCAAGCACCTGTTCGCGCAGGAGGGCATCCCCACGGCGGAGTTCTTCGCCTTCAACGAGCAGGCCTTCAAGGAGCTCGGCGCCGCGAAGGCGCTGCCGGCGATCGAGGAGCGGCTCGACTTCCCGATCGTCGTGAAGCCGGCGCGCCAGGGCTCGGCGCTCGGGATCAAGTTCGCGCGCACCGCGGCCGACGTGCCGAGCGCGCTGCTCGCCGCGTTCTCCTACGACTCGAAGGTGCTGCTCGAGCGCCACGTCCGCGGGCGCGACCTCGCGGTGTCGGTGCTCGCGGGCGAGGACGGGCCCGTCGCGCTGCCGATCGTCGAGGCGGTGCCGATCGGCGAGGACTTCTACGACTTCGAGGCCCGCTACGAGATCGGGCGGACCGAGTTCCGCTGCCCCGCCGAGCTGCCGGACGGGGTGACCGAGCGCGCGCAGGAGCTCGCGCTGCGGGCCTTCCGGCTGCTCGGCTGCTACGGGACGGCGCGCGTCGACCTCATGCTCGAGGAGGAGACGGGCGAGCTGTTCGTGCTCGAGCTCAACACGATCCCCGGGCTGACGGAGACGAGCCTCCTGCCGCAGGCCGCCGAGGCGGCAGGGATCGACTTCGACACCCTCGTGGGGCGGATCCTCGAGCTCGCGTTCGCGCGTGAGCGCCCGGCGGCCGGCAGCGGCGCCTAGCTGCTCCCGCTGGCGAAGTCCTCGGGGTTGACCCGGTCGAGGAACTCCTTGAAGCGGTCGATGACCTCCTCCTCGTCCTCGGCCTCGTGCTCGAACTCGATGCCGGACTCGGCGATGACCTCCTCCGCGGCGTAGATCGGCGCGCCGGTGCGGACCGCGAGCGCGAGGGCGTCGGACGGGCGGGAGTCGATCTCGACCTCGCGCCCGTTCGACTGGAGCGTGATCGAGGCGTAGAAGGTGTTCTCCCGCAGCTCGGTGACCGCGACGCGGATGCAGGCGACGTCGAGCTCGTTGAGGACGTCGTTGATGAGGTCGTGGGTCATCGGCCGGGGCGTGTTCGCGCCCTGGAGCTTCATGAGGATCGCCGCCGCCTCGGGATGGCCGATCCAGATGGGCAGGAACTTGTTCCCGTCACGGGTCTTCAGGAGCACGATCGGCTGCTTGCCGACCATGTCGAAGCTCACCCCGTAGATGACCATCTCCTGCATGCTCAGACGCAGTCTAGATCACCTGTGGGCCCCGCCGGGAGGGCCTGAATAGGCTCCGGGGCGTGGCGCGCCAGGTTTCCGTCGCCGTCTGCACCAACCGCCGTCCCGAGGACGTCGCCGAGGCGCTCGCGGCCGTCCGGGCGCAGGCGGGCGACGAGGTCGCGCTCGTCACGAGCGGCCTCGGGCCCGCCGAGGTGGAGGCCCACCGCGCGGCGTTCGGCGGCGTCGTGCTGAGCGAGCCCCGGCCGGGGCTGTCGCTCGCGCGCAACCGCGCGCTCGCCTGGCGGCCCGAGGGGATCGTCGCCTTCGTCGACGACGACGCGGTCGTCTGCGAGGGCTGGTACGAGGCGCTCTGCGCGGCCTGGGCGGCGGCAGGCGACGACGTGGCCTGCATCGGCGGCCCGATCCGCCCGCGCTACGAGGTGCCCCCGCCCGCCTGGCTCTGCGAGCCGATCCTCCCGGCGCTCACGCTGCTCGACCTGGGTCCGGAACCGCGCGACCTCGACCCGTTCGTGACGACGGTGTACGGGGCGAACATCTCCTTCCGCGCGGCGCCGCTGCTCGAGCTCGGCGGCTTCGACCCGAGCTTCGGCCATCGCGGCCGGCGGGTGTTCTTCTCCGAGGAGGACGAGGCGCAGCGGGCGCTGCACCGGCGCGGCTTCCGCGTCCGCTACGAGCCCGGCCCGGCCGTCCTCCACGTCATCGGGGCCGAGCGGCTGACGCGCCGCTCGTTCCTCCGCCGCCGCTTCGCCTACGGCGCGACGCTGGGGCTGCGGCGGGCGCGCACACGCCGCCTCGCGGCCCGCCAGGCGGCGAGCTCGGCCGCCGGGGCGCTCGTCGCCGCGCTGACCGGCCGGCAGGCGCTCGCGATGGAGCGGGCGGTGCGCGCCGCCGAGAACGCGGGCGTGCTCGCGGCGCCGCTCGCGGCGCGCCGCTGAGCCGTCAGGGCCGCAGCGTGCGGCGCAGCAGCCAGCCCGCGAGCGCCGTCAGCAGCGCGAGCAGGACGACGACGCCGACGCCGACGACGCCGAAGATCGCGAGCGCGAGCGTCACGACAGTCGCGAGCGCGCCGGCGCCGGTGGCGAGCACGAGGCGGTAGGCGCGCTGCTCGCGCTGCCTGCGGGTGAGGCCGCCGCCGGGGCGAGGGGCCGGATGGCTCATGCGCTCACCGTAGCGGAGCGCGACGGGGCGGCGCCGCCGCTCAGCCCGAGGAGCGCGGCAGCGAGCGCGAAGGAGCGGGGGACGAACCGCTCGCCGTCGCCTCCGCCGCGGCGGCGTGCGCGGCCAGCGCGGCGAGCGCGACCGACAGCGCGAGCCGGCGACGGACCACGGCACCCTCCCGTGGTACTTGCCCCCGACGAAAGAAGCCCTGCAAACGCGGGCTTTCCAGTGGGCGATCCAGGACTCGAACCTGGGACCTCTTCCTTATCAGAGAAGCGCTCTAACCAACTGAGCTAATCGCCCTCTCGGGCGGCGATTGTAGCGAGGCCGTCACGGCGTGTGGCGCCTTGCGATCAGCGGCCCCGGAGGCGCTCGGCGAGCTCCGCCGCGTCGGCCGGATCGTCGATCTCGACCTCGATCCGGAAGCGCTTCCCGCGCGGGCGCACGCGCACGTCGCGGCCGAGCGCCGACGAGAGCGCGTCCTCGGCCGCGCTGAGCGCCTCGGCGAGGTCGGGGTGGAGCGCCGGGGCCGCGGGGCGGGCGGGGCGACCCTCCTTCGCGAGCTTCACCTGGCGCTCGGTCTCGCGCACCGACCACCCCTCCTCGACCGCCCGCTCCGCGAGCCGGCGGCGCATGTCGTGGTCGGGGTGGGCGAGGATCGCGCGCCCGTGGGCCTCGCTGAGCTCCCCGGACTCGATGAGCTCGAGCACGCGGTCGGGGAGATCGAGGATGCGGATGAGGTTCGACAGCCGCGGGCGGCTGCGCCCGAGCCGCCGCGCGAGCTCCTCCTTCGTGACGCCGAGGTCCTCGACGAGCGTCGCGCAGGCGCGCGCCTCCTCGACCGGGTTGAGGTCCTGGCGGGCGACGTTCTCGATGAGCGCGAGCTCGAGCCGCTCCTCGTCGCCGGCGTCGCGGACGATCGCCGGGATCGTCTCCAGCCCGGCCATCTGCGCGGCGCGCAGGCGCCGCTCGCCGGCGATGAGCTCGTACTCCCCGCCGGGGAGCGGGCGGACGACGATCGGCTGGAGCACGCCGCGGGCCTTGATCGACTCCGACAGCCCGATCAGCGCCTCGCGGTCGAAGCGGCGGCGCGGCTGCTCGGGGTTCGGGGCGACGAGGTCGACCGGCACCTCGCGCAGGCCGGCCTGGTCGCGCGCCGAGCGCGGCAGGATCGCCGCGAGGCCCCGTCCCATCCCGCGTGCCTGGCCGCTCCTGGCGGCCGCCGCGGCCGCCTCACGCATGGTCATCCCCTCGGGGGTCATGCACGCGCTGCGACCTCACGGGCCAACTTCAAGTAGGCGACCGACCCGCTCGAGCGCGGCGCGTGGTGGGTCACCGGGACGCCGTAGCTCGGCGCCTCGCCGACGCGGACGTTGCGCGGGATGACGGTGTCGAAGACGAGCTCGGGGAAGTGCTCGCGCACCTCGCGCTCGACGTCCTGGGCGAGGCGGGTCCGCCCGTCGTGGAGCGTGAGCAGCATGCCCGCGATGGTCAGGCGCGGGTTGAGCTCCTGCTTGACGAGGTCGACCGTGTCGAGCAGGCCGGCGAGCCCCTCGAGCGCGAAGTACTCGGTCTGGACCGGGACGATGACCTTGTCGGCGGCGACGAGCGCGTTGACGGTGAGCGGCCCCAGCGACGGCGGGCAGTCGAGCAGCGTGAAGAGGTACCGCTCGCGGACGCCGGCGAGGGCCTCCCGCAGCCGCATCTCCGAGCCGGGGAGGCGCGGGAGCTCGACGTTCGCGCCGGCGAGGTCGGGCGTCGAGCAGACCATGTCGAGGTTCTCGACGCGCGTCGGCGTCGCGGCCTCGGCGACCGAGAGCACGCCGCTGAAGCAGTCGTAGACGTTCGGGCTGTGGGCCTTCGGCAGGCCGAGGGCGACCGTCGCGTTGCACTGCGGGTCGAGGTCGACGAGCAGCGTGTCGCGCCCCGCCTCGGCGATGCACGCCGCGAGGTTGACGGCGGTCGTGGTCTTGCCGACCCCTCCCTTCTGGTTCGCGATGGCGTAGACGGTCCCCATGCGTTCCCTCCGACGGTATCGCGCGCCGCGGTCGGCACCGGGCCCGCGTCCTTCGTTCGGCACCGAACGTCTACCTCCTCTTGAGGTCGAGCGTTGAACCGATTCCCGCAACGTCCGGGAAAAACGGCTCAGCCGAGCGGCCGCTTCGCCGCCATGCCCGGCCGGCGGGGGAAGCGCTCCGGCGTCGGGGCGACCTTCGACCAGACGTGGAGGTGCCGGTCCCGCGCGCCCGGGAACGGCACGACGGCCCGTACGACCGGGTCGCCCATGCCGAGCGGCCCGGCCGCCCGGGCGGCGCCCGCCTCCTCGCCCGGGTCGCGCCTCCCCTTCCACGCGACGAGCACGCCGCCCGGCCGCAGGAGGGGAGCAGCGTACTCGAGCAGGACGGCCAGCGGGGCCACCGCGCGGGCGGTCACGGCGTCGTACGCCTCGCGGCCGGCGCCCGCCGCGTGCTCCTCGGCCCGGGCGTGGATCGCCCGCGCGTTCTCCAGGCCGGCGGCCGCCGCGAGGTGGTCGATGACCGCGCACTTCCGCCGGGCCGACTCGATGAGGTCGACCTCGGCGTCCGGGAGGGCGACGGCGAGCGGCAGGCCGGGGAAGCCGGCGCCCGCGCCGACGTCGCCGAGCCGCCGCGCCGACCGCAGCGCCTCGACCTCGAGCCCGGCGAGGCTGTCGGCGAGGTGGAGGGCGACCGCCTCGTCGCGGTCGCGGATCGTGGTGTGGGGATCGGGCTCGGCCGCCAGCGCGTCGAGGAGCGCGCCCAGGCGCGCCTCGGCACCCTCGGGCAGGGCGTGCCGGCGGACGAGCTCGGCGATCGTCACGACCCGATCATGACCGGGCGGCGTTCCCCGGGGAACGCTCAGCGGGGCCGCAGCGGGGTGATGACGAGCCGCCGGTCCGGCTCCTCGCCCTCGCTGTGCGTCTCGACGTCCGGGTTGTCCGCGAGGTACTGGTGGACGATCTTCCGCTCGGTCGCGCCCATCGGGTCGAGCTCGACCGGGCGGCCGTAGGCGAGCGCCTCCTCGACCGCGCGGTCCGCCGCCCGCTTCACCGCGGCCTCGCGGCGCTCGCGATACCCGGCCGCGTCGACGATGACGCGCTTGCGCCCGGTCTCGCGCTTGCCGCGGAAGGCCGCGCGGAACGCGAGGTGCTGGACGGCGTCGATCGTCACGCCGTGCTTGCCGATGAGCAGCCCGAGGTCCTCGCCGTTGACGGTGGCGCGCAGCTCCTCGTCGGTCTCGCTGATGTCGACGCTCGCGCGCAGCCCGAGCGCCGCCGCGATCCGCGCGACGAGCGCCCGGACGCGCTCGGACGGTTCCCCGGGGAACGCCTCGGCCTCCGCCTTCCAGGCCTCGACGTCGACCGTCGCGGCGACGCGGACGCGGCCCTCCTCGCCGTCGCCGACCTCGAGGACCTCGAAGGTCACGGCGTCGGCGGTGATCCCCGGGAAGCGGCGCTCGAGCTCCTTCATCGCGGCCCACTTCGCCTCGCCGGGAGACCCGCCCTCGGCCTCGACGCGGCGCTCCCGCTCCTCCGCCATCGTCACCGCCTCCGGCCGGACCGCTTCTTCTTCTTGCGCGGCGGGGGCGGCGGGGCCTTCTGCGGACCGCCGTTCCCGCCGCGCGCGGCGGCCGCCGGCGCCTTCGGGCCGGCCGCAGCCGCGGTCGCGCCGTTCGCCAGGCCGGCCTCGGCGAGGATCTCCGGCCGCGGGTAGAGCCGCCGGACGACGAGCTGCTGCCCGATGGTCCAGAAGTTCGTCGTGATCCAGTAGACGAGCAGGCCGGCCGGGAAGTTCACGACGAAGACGACGAAGACGAACGGCAGCGCGAGCATGATCGTCCGCTGCGTCTTGTCGGCGCTCGCCATGCTGATCGCGCTCGCGCCGAGCTGCGAGACGACGTAGAGGACGATGAGCGCGATGAGCGGGCCCGGGTCGGTCACCCGCTCCGCGAGGTCGTCGATGAAGAGGAAGCTCTGCCCCTCGAGGTCCGGCTCGTCCCGCAGGAGGAAGAAGAGCGCCATGAAGAACGGGAGCTGGAGCAGCAGCGGGAGGCAGGCGCCCAGGGGGTTGACCTTGTTCTCCTGGTAGAAGCGCAGCATCTCCTGGTTCATGCGCTGCCGGTCGTCCTTGTAGCGCTCCTGGATCTTCTTGATCTCCGGCTGGAGCACCTGGAGCTTCTGCATCGCCTTCACCTGCCGGAAGGTGAGCGGCAGGATCGCCAGGCGGACGCAGACGGTGAGCATGATGATGGAGGCGCCCCAGCCGAAGCCGGCCTGGTCGTGCCAGAACTCGAGGACCGCGTGGGCGAGGTCGACGAGCGGCTGGAGGACGTTGGCGATGATCATCTGGCTGGGCGAGTGCGCGGCGGCGTGCGGAAGATGGTCTGCTCCTCGACGGGGTCGACCCCGCCGTGGCTCCACGGGTTGCAGCGCAGGACCCGCCAGGCGGCGAGCACGAGGCCACGCCAGATCCCGTAGGAGCGGATCGCCTGCACCGCGTAGGCGGAGCAGGTCGGATAGTACTTGCAGCGCGGCGGCAGCGCGGGCGAGATGAAGCGCTGGTAGAGCCGGATCGGCGCGACGACGAGCTCGGCGAGGAGCCTCATTCCCCTTCCCGCCTCGTCAGTCGCGCCTCGGCCAGCAGCTCGCGCAGCGCCTCCTCGATCCCGGCCTCGCCGCGCTCCTCGGCGAGCTTGGCCGCGTCCGGGCGCGCCACCACCACGAAGTCGTGGCCGTCGGGGAGCGTGTCGGCGGTGGCCCAGAAGGCCTCCCGCAGCAGCCGCTTCATCCGGTTCCGCTCGACGGCTCCGCCGATCCTCCGCCCCACGGAGACGCCGAGCCGCGGCCCGCCCTCGCCGTCGGGGCGGGGGAAGGCGTAGACGACGAGGTAGCGGCTCGCGTGCGAACGCCCCTCGCGGTAGACGCGGTCGAACTCGGCGCTCCGCGACAGGCGCCTGCGCTTGCTGCGCCGGTCGCGCCCGCCGGTCACGTCCCTACGGGGTCAGGCGCTTGCGGCCCTTGTGGCGCCTGCGCTTGAGCAGCAGCCGGCCGGCACGCGTCCGCATGCGCGCCCGGAACCCGTGCGTGCGGGCGCGCTTGCGCTTCTTCGGCTGGTAGGTGCGCTTCATGGGCGCGCCAGTATAGGCGGCGCCGGGTCCGCGCGGGCTATGCACAGCCCTGTGCACACGCTGTTGCAGCCGCCGCGCAGCCTTTTCCCGCGATTTGCGAGGTACGCCGTTTCGTCCCGTCTGCCGGGCCGCGGCGGCTGTGTACACTCGGCGCCACTCACCGGCCCCGCGGCCCACCCGCCGCCGGGAGGCCGTCCTCTCCGATCCATCGACGCACGCCCCCGCGAGGGGCGCGGCCGCCCTTGCACGCCCACGAGCTCGACAACGCCTGGCCCGCCATCCGCTCCCGGCTCCGGGACGAGCTCAGCGAGTACGCCTTCCACATCTGGATCGAGCCGCTCGCGCCGGCGGCGCTGCGCGACGGGACGCTCTACCTCCGCACCCCGCGCCACGTCCGCTCGATCGTCCGCGACCGCTACCTCCCGCGGCTCCGCCGCGCGGCCGCGGGCACGCCGGTCACGCGGATCGAGCTCGTCGACCCGGACTGGGAGCCCCCGGCGAGCGCGCCCGCCCCACCGGCGCCGCCCCACAGCGAGCCCGAGCACGGGCGGCTCAACCCGAAGTACACCTTCGACCAGTTCGTCATCGGCGAGGGGAACCGCCTCGCCCACGCCGCGGCGCTCGCCGTCGCCGAGCTGCCGGCGCAGGCCTACAACCCCCTCTTCCTCCACGGCCCGCCGGGCCTCGGCAAGACGCACCTCCTCCACGCGATCGGCAACTTCGTCCGCCGCTACGGCGGCCTCAAGGTCCGCTACGCCACCGTCGAGGCCTTCACGACCGACTTCGTCGCCGCCCTCCACCGCGACGGCGACATCCGCGCCTTCAAGGACCGCTTCCGCGACCTCGACGTCCTGCTCGTCGACGACGTCCACTTCCTCGCCGACAAGCAGCGCACGAAGGAGGAGTTCTTCCACACCTTCAACGCGCTCTATGAGGCCGGGGCACAGCTCGTCATCTCGAGCGACCGCCCGCCGGCCGAGCTCCACGGCCTCGAGGACCGCCTGCGCGAGCGCTTCGCCGCCGGCCTCGTCGTCGAGGTCGAGCGGCCGGACTTCGACGTCAGGTTGGCGATCCTCCGCCAGCGAGCCCGCCACGACGGCCTCGCCGACGTCGCCGACGAGGCCCTCGCGGCGATCGCCGAGCACGTGACCGGCAGCGTCCGCGCGCTCGAGGGCGCCCTCATCCGCGTCGTCGCCTACGCGTCGCTCGAGGGGCTCCCGGTCACCGCCGACCTCGCCCGCCACGTGCTCGCCAAGCTCTACCCGCGCGAGCGCCCGACGCTCGAGGACATCCGCGCGGCGACGGCGCGATCGTTCGGCCTTGAACCGGACGACCTGCTCGCCCGCACCCGCCGACCCGACGTCGCCTTCGCGCGCCAGGTCGCGATGTACCTCTCGCGCGAGCTCACCGACGAGACGCTGCCCGCGATCGGCAAGAGCTTCGGCGGCCGCAACCACACGACGATCCTCCACGCCCACCGCCGCGTCGCCGACCGCATCGCCTCGGACCCCGAGACCGCGAGCGCGGTCGAGGCCGTCCGCCGCCGGCTCGGCGCTGCCGACCGCCCGCGCTGATTGAATCCACACCTTGTCCCCACGAGACGCACAGCCCCGCTTCCCGTTCCAGCCCCGCAGCGAAGCCGCTGTCCACATCTCCACAGCACTTACTTCTCCAAGACCTGACAGATGAAGTTCTCGATCGATCGCGAAGCATTCACCGGGCAGCTCGGCATCGCCGTCCGCGGCGTCGCCACCCGCAGCGCGATCCAGACGCTGTCGGGCGTCCGGCTCGAGGCCGGCGACAACGCCGTCGAGCTCCAGGCGACCGACATGGAGCTCGGCATCCGCATCACCGTGCCGGCCGAGGTCGAGCGCCAGGGCAGCGCGGTCGTGCCGGGCCGGCTCCTGCTCGACGTCGCCCGCGCGCTGCCCGGCCGGGGGCTGAGCGTCGAGTACCGCCCGAGCGAGCAGGACGTCGAGCTCGTCGCCGGCGGCTCCCGCTTCCACCTGCGCACGCTTCCCTCCGAGGACTTCCCCAAGCTCCCTGCGGCCGACGCCGCGCAGCCGATCCGCATGCCCGCCGCCGCGTTCGTCGAGACCATCGGTCGTGTCGCCCGCTCCGCCTCGCGCGACGAGACGCGTCCGCACCTCACCGGCGTGCTCGTCACCGCCTCCGGCCGCGACCTGCGGATGGTCGCGACCGACTCCTACCGCCTGAGCGTGAAGGAGACGACCCTCGACGAGCCGGTCGCCGCGGCGCTCGAGGCGAACATCCCGGCCCGTACCCTCCAGGAGCTCAGCCGCATCGCCCAGGCGGCCGGCGCCGAGCACATCGAGATCGCCGCGCTCGAGAACCAGGTCGTCTTCGGCCTCGGCGACATCGTCCTCTCGTCGCGCCTCGTCGAGGGCCGCTTCCCCAACTACGAGCAGCTCCTGCCCGAGTCGTACGAGCACGAGCTGCGGCTGCCGCGCGACGAGCTGCTCGAGGTCATCCGCCGCATCAGCCTCATGGCGCAGAAGAACGCCCCGCTGCGGCTGCGCTTCACCGAGGGCGAGCTCGAGATCTCCGCCCAGACGCCGGACCTCGGCGACGCGCGCGAGACCATGCCCGTGCCGTTCCACGGGGAGCCGTTCGAGATCGGCTTCAACCCGGAGTTCCTCCGCGACGGCCTCGAGAGCGCCGAGTCCGAGGAGCTCATCGTCAAGCTCATCAGCCCGCTGCGGCCGGGGCTGATCCAGTCGGGCGACGACGGCGGCTTCCTCTACCTCATCATGCCGATCAGGCTCAACGTCTGAGGGCCGGCCCGGCGCCGGCCGCGCCGACCGCCGCCATGCTCGTCACCCGCCTCACGCTCCGCGACTTCCGCAACTACGACCGCGTGGAGCTCGACCTCGGGCCCGGCCTCACCGTCGTCCACGGCCCGAACGGCGCCGGCAAGACGAACCTCCTCGAGGCGCTCTACTTCGGCTGCACCGGCCGCTCCTGCCGGACGAGCAACGACCGCGAGGTCGTCCGCTTCGGGCAGGGCGTGACGCGCGTCGCCGTCGAGACCGAGGGCGAGGACGGCCGCCACCTCATCGAGGTCGGGCTCGAGCCGGGCGCCGGGCGGCGGCTGCGCGTCGACGGCGCGCCGGTCGAGCGGCTCGCCGACGTGGCCGTCCGCCCGCTCGTCGCCGTCTTCCTGCCCGACCGCCTCGAGCTCGTCAAGGGCGCCCCGGCGGGCCGCCGCGCCCATCTCGACCAGCTCGTCGCCGCGCTCTGGCCGGCGCGCCAGGACACGCGCATCGCCTACACGCGCGCGCTCGCGCAGCGCAACGCCCTCCTCGCGCGCGTCCGCGCGGGCGCCGCGCCCGAGCGTGCGCTCGACGCCTGGGACGCCGAGCTCGCGCGCCACGGCGCGGCGCTCATGCGCGACCGCGCCTCGGCCGTCGACCTGCTCGCCGAGGCGTTCGCGCGGCTCGCCGCCGAGCTCGGGCTGCCCGAGCCCGCGGCGATCGCCTACCGGCCGCGCTCGCAGGCCGCCGACGCCGACGGCCTGCGCGCCGAGCTCGCCGAGCGCCGCGCGGCCGACCTCCAGCGCGGCTTCACCGACCACGGGCCGCACCGCGACGACGTCGCGCTCCTCCACGGCGGCCGCCCGCTGCGGGCCTACGGCTCCCAGGGACAGCAGCGCCTCGCCCTGCTCGCGCTGCTCTTCGCCGAGCGGGAGGTGCTGCTCGCCGAGCGCGGCCACGCCCCGCTCATGCTCCTCGACGACGTCATGTCGGAGCTCGACGCGGCCCGGCGCGAGCGCCTCGTCGACCTCGTCCGCTCCAGCGGCCAGGCGCTCGTGACCGCCACCGACCGCGACCACGTCCCCGGCGCCGACCAGGCCGACGTCGCCACCATCGCCGTCGTCGGCGGCTCGCCGGCGCTCGCGGAGGCGGGCCGATGACGCGCCGCGTCGCCCCGAGGCGGCTCGCGGCCGCGCTCGACGCTCTGACCGCGGCCGCGGCGCCGCAGACCCCGCTCGCGCGCGTCCAGGCCGTCTGGGAGGAGGTCGCAGGGGCGGTGATCGCCGCGCACGCGCGCCCGGTGGCCGAGCGCGGCGGCGTGCTCGTCGTCGAGTGCGCGGCTGGCGTGTGGGCCCAGGAGCTCGAGCTGCTCGCCCCGCGCCTGCTCGAGCGCCTGCGCGCCGCCGCCGGGGATGACCTCGGCATCACGGCGCTGCGGGTGCGCGTCGGCGGCGCCGAACGGCCGTAACGGCGGTCAACCCGCCTCCGCAGCATGCCCGGAAAGCGGCGATTTGCTGGGCTTTTTCCGGATCGCCGGACCCGGGTTCCGCCCTCCCGGCTGCTATCCTTCGCGGCGGTCTTCAGGCGCCCCGGCACCGCCGCTGCGACCGTGCGGAGCCGGGGTGCGTCGCTGTAGGAGTACGAACGAAAGGGCGGCGTGGCAGACAAGCCCGCGAAGAACGGATCCAGCAGCTACGGGGCGGAGGACATCACCGTCCTCGAGGGGCTCGAGGCGGTGCGCAAGCGCCCCGGCATGTACATCGGCTCAACCGGGATCCGTGGGCTCCATCACCTCATCTACGAGGTCGTCGACAACTCCGTCGACGAGGCGCTCGCCGGGGAGTGCGACCGGGTCGAGATCACGATCCATCCGGACAACCGGGTGACCGTCACGGACAACGGGCGCGGCATCCCCGTCGACATCATGGAGAAGGAGGGCCGGCCGGCCGCGGAGGTCGTCCTCACCACCCTCCACGCCGGCGGCAAGTTCGGCGACGGCGGCGGCTACAAGGTCTCCGGCGGCCTCCACGGCGTCGGCGTCTCGGTCGTCAACGCGCTCTCCGAGGAGCTCGAGCTCACCGTCTGGCGCGACGGGTACGAGCACACCCAGCGCTACTCCCGCGGCGAGCCGCTCTCGCCGCTCGAGCGCGGCGCCAAGACCGACCGCCGCGGCACGCGGATCACCTTCCTGCCGGACCTCGAGATCTTCGAGTCCCTCGACTTCGACCGCTCGGTGCTCGAGCAGCGCTTCCGCGAGATGGCCTTCCTCACGCGCGGGCTCGAGATCGAGTTCCGCGACGAGCGCGGCGGCGAGAACTTCCGGACGACCTTCAAGTACGACGGCGGGATCCGCGACTTCGTCACCTTCCTCCACACCCAGGGGACGAAGGACCCGATCCATAAGAAGGTCATCTACATCGCGGACGAGTCCGAGATCGGCGAGGTCGAGGTCGCCCTGCAGTGGAACTCCTCCTACCAGGAGTCGCTGCTCTCCTTCGCCAACAACATCAACACCCACGAGGGCGGCTCCCACCTCTCGGGCTTCCGCTCGGCGCTGACGCGCACGATCAACGCCTACGCGCGCCAGAAGGGCCTGCTCAAGGAGAAGGAGGAGAACCTCCAGGGCGAGGACGTCCGCGAGGGGCTCACCGCGATCATCTCCGTCAAGGTCCCCGAGCCGCAGTTCGAGGGCCAGACGAAGACGAAGCTCGGCAACCCGCCCGTCGAGGGCTTCGTCCAGGCGGCGGTCAACCGCGGGCTGGCGGAGTTCCTCGAGGAGAACCCGCAGGACGCGCGCGCGATCATCAACAAGGCGATCCAGGCGCAGCGCGCGCGGGAGGCGGCGCGCAAGGCGCGCGACCTCACCCGCCGCAAGTCCGCGCTGGAGAACACCTCGCTGCCGGGCAAGCTCGCCGACTGCTCGGTGCGCGACCCCGCGCTCGCCGAGCTCTTCATCGTCGAGGGCGACTCGGCCGGCGGCTCGGCGAAGCAGGGGCGCGACCGCCACACGCAGGCGGTGCTGCCGCTGCGCGGCAAGATCATCAACGCGGAGAAGAACCGGATCGACAAGGTCCTCTCCAACCAGGAGATCCAGGCGATGATCACCGCGATCGGGACCGGGATCCGGGAGGAGTTCGACCTCTCCAAGGCCCGGTACCACAAGGTGATCATCATGTGCGACGCCGACGTCGACGGCGCGCACATCCGCACGCTCGTCCTCACGTTCCTCTTCCGCGAGATGCCCGAGCTGATCGAGGCGGGCTACGTCTACCTCGCGAAGGCGCCGCTCTACAAGGTCAAGCGGGGCAACCAGGAGCTCTACATCGAGAAGGAGAGCGAGCTCGAGGAGGTCCTCCTCCACGACAAGCTCGAGCAGATCGAGGTGCTCGACCGCGCCGGCTCGCGCTTCCGCCTGACCCAGCAGCGCTGGCAGAAGTTCGGCCGCCTGCTCAAGCAGTACGAGGGCTGGGCCTCGGCGCTGCGCTCCGAGCACGGGCAGGACACGATCAACTTCCTCGAGGCCTCGCAGATCCTCGACGAGGGGGCGCAATCGGCCGACGACGTGCTCGAGCTGCTGAAGAAGCCCACGCCGGACGGCGAGCCCTACGACGTCACGCTCGTCTCGCAGGACCCGATGGAGCTCGTCGTCCGCGTGGTCGAGCGCAAGACCGGCCTCGCCACCACCCACCGGCTCGGGCGCGAGCTCTTCTCCTCGGAGGAGTACCGCAACTTCGCCCGCGTCCACCGCGAGCTGCGCCAGCTCGCCGGGACGCCGCCGTTCACCGTCACGCTCGGCAAGCACCACGCCGAGGCGCTCTCCTTCGAGGAGCTCCGCCGCGCCGTCCTCAAGGTCGCCGGCGAGGGGGTCCAGATCACCCGCTTCAAGGGGCTCGGGGAGATGAACCCCGACCAGCTCTACGAGACGACGATGGACGCCTCGAAGCGGACGCTGCAGCAGGTCACGGTGGACGACGCGAGCGCCGCCGACCAGATCTTCTCGATGCTCATGGGCGACAAGGTCGAGCCGCGCCGTGAGTTCATCGAGGCCCACGCGCGCGAGGTCACGAACCTCGATGTCTGATCCCGTCCACCGACCCGCGTCCGCCAGGAGTAGCCGAGGCACATGAGCATCGACCAGCTGACAGGAGGCTCCATCGAGCCGCGCGGGCTCGAGGAGGAGATGAAGTCCTCGTACCTCGATTACGCGATGAGCGTGATCGTGGGCCGGGCGCTGCCGGACGTCCGCGACGGCCTCAAGCCGGTCCACCGGCGCGTGCTCTACGCGATGCACGAGAACGGCCTCCAGCCGAACCGGCCGTTCCGCAAGTGCGCGAACGTCGTCGGCGCCGTCATGGGCGCCTACCACCCGCACGGCGACGCGGCGATCTACGACACGCTCGTCCGCCTGGCGCAGGACTTCGCCCAGCGCTACCCGCTCGTCGAGGGCCAGGGCAACTTCGGCTCGATCGACAACGACCCGCCGGCGGCGATGCGCTACACGGAGGCGCGGCTGGCGAAGATCGCCACCGAGCTCCTGCGCGACATCGACGCCGACACCGTCGACTTCGGGCCCAACTACGACGACTCGCGCCTGGAGCCGCTCGTCCTCCCGTCGCGCTTCCCGAACCTCCTCGTCAACGGCTCCTCCGGCATCGCGGTCGGGATGGCGACGAACATCCCGCCGCACAACCTCGGCGAGGCGATCGACGCCGTCGTCGCCTTCATCGACAACCCCGACATCGACGTCGACGGGCTCATGCAGCACCTCAAGGGCCCGGACTTCCCGACCGGTGGGATCATCCTCGGTCGGGCGGGGATCAAGGAGGCGTACGAGACCGGGCGCGGCCGGGTCGTCATGCGGGCGCGCGCCCACGTCGAGGACCTCGCGCGCGGCAAGCAGGCGATCATCGTCACCGAGCTGCCCTACCAGGTCTCGAAGGGCGACGGGCGCAACGACGGCTCCGGCCTCGTGAAGAAGATCGCCGAGGTCGTCGCCGAGAAGAAGATCCCGGAGATCTCCGACCTCCGCGACGAGTCCGGCAAGGACGGCATCCGCCTCGTCATCGAGCTCAAGCGCGAGGCGGTCGCGAAGGTCGTGCTGAACAAGCTCTACAAGCACACGCCGATGGAGACGACCTTCGGCGTGAACATGGTCGCGCTCGTCGACGGCGTGCCGCGGACGCTCAGCCTGCCGGCGGTCATCAAGAACTACGTCGACCACCAGCGCGACGTCGTCGTCCGCCGGACGAAGCACGAGCTGCGCGAGAAGGAGGCGCGCCTCCACATCCTCGAGGGCCTGCTCGTCGCGCTCGACGACCTCGACGCGGTCATCGAGCTCATCCGGGCCGCGCCGGACCCGGACACCGCGCGCGAGCGGCTCATGCAGCGCTTCAACCTCACGCAGATCCAGGCGCAGGCGATCCTCGACATGACCCTGCGCCGGCTCACCGCGCTCGAGTCGGACAAGATCCGCCAGGAGCACAAGGACGTCGCCGAGCGCATCCGCGAGCTGCGCGAGATCCTCGGCGACGAGGCGCGCGTCATGGGGCTCATCAAGGAGGAGCTCCTCGAGATCAAGGAGACCTACGCCGACGAGCGCCGCACCGAGATCACCGCCTCGGCGGACGAGATCGACATCGAGGACCTCATCGCCGACCAGCAGATGGTCGTGTCGATCACGCACTCGGGCTACATCAAGTCGATCCCGCTCTCGACCTACCGCCAGCAGAAGCGCGGCGGCGTCGGGGTCATCGGGATGGACATGAAGGAGGACGACTACATCGAGCACCTCTTCGTGTGCTCGACGCACGACTACCTCCTGTTCTTCACCAACCGCGGCAAGGTCTACCGCCAGAAGGTCTACGAGCTGCCCGAGCAGTCCCGCACCGGCCGCGGCCGCGCGCTCGTCAACCTCCTGCCGCTGCGCGAGGGCGAGCGCGTCCAGGCGGTGCTCTCGACGCGCGACTACTCGGAGGGCAAGTACCTCGTCTTCGCGACGAAGAAGGGCCTCGTCAAGAAGACCGAGTTCCAGGCCTACAACACGCCGATCAAGGCCGACGGCATCATCGCGATCAAGATCCGCGACGACGACGAGCTCGTCGCCGTCCGCCGCACCAGCGGCGACGACGACATCATCATGGTCTCCCACTCCGGGCACGCCGCCCGCTTCCACGAGAGCCAGGTGCGCCCGATGGGGCGCGACACGAGCGGCGTCCGCGGCATGAACGTCTCGCGCGGCGAGAACTGGGTCATCGCGATGGACGTCGCGCGCGACGACACGGAGCTGCTCGTCGTCACCGAGAACGGCTACGGCAAGCGGACCCCGATCAACCAGTACCCGCGCAAGGGCCGCGGCACGATGGGCGTCCTCACCGCGAAGCTGACCGAGAAGAAGGGCGGCCTCGCCGGCGCGCTCATCGTGCGCGAGCACCACGACCTCGTCTTCATCTCCCAGAACGGGATGGTCCAGCGCACGAGCGTGAAGGGCATCTCCCGCCAGGGCCGGCCCGCCCAGGGCGTGAAGGTCATGAACCTCCGCGACGACGACGCCGTCAGCGCGGTCGCCCTCGTCATGGAGACGAACACGCCGCAGACGGCCGCGCCGGTCGAGGAGGAGGGGCCGGCCGCGCCGGCCGAGGGGGCGTCGGCGGCGGCGGGGGACGAGGCGACGGCCGCCGGCGGGGACGGCGCCGCCCCGGACGCCTAGCCTGGTAGCGCGCTGACCAGCCCGCTCGGGCGCCTCCGGCCCGTCTGCTTGAATGGGCCCACCAGGGAAAGGAGGTGGTCCGAGCTTGAGTGACAGTCTTGGGACCCTGGAGGTGTCCGGCCGCTAGCTCAGGGAGCTGGGCCCCACTGGTGGAATCCACCCGCTGACACCGTCGGGAGCGTGGTGGCCGGAGCTCGTCCCACCGGCCGCGCCGAGCGCAGCAGCCACACCCGATCCGGTCCAGCAGTCGTAGGGAGAGGCGTCCGGGAGGGCGCCTCTCCCGTCCCTACTGCCGCCGCGACGCGCCGCCCTCGTCCTCGCCCGCGGCGCCGAGCTGGTCGACCTGGGCCTGCAGCTCGTCGAGGCGACCGCGCAGCTCGTCGACCGCGTCCTGGGCCTGGCCGGCCGCGTCGGCGGCGCGCTCGACCTCGCCCTCGAGCTCCTCGACCCGGTCGGCGAGGTCGCGCACGTCGTCGGCCGCCGCCGCGTCCTCGACCTGCTCCTCCAGCTCGGCGAGGCGCTCCTCGGTCTCCTGCTCGAGCGCGCGCAGGTCGCGCGCCACGCCCTCGGCGTCGCCGCCGCGGCGCGGCTCCTCCCCGCCGCCGTTGCCGTCGATGAGCGCGATGAGGCCGACGGCCGTCGCCGCCACGGCCCACACGCCCGTCACGACGAGCCAGCGCCGCAGCGTCCGCAGATCGCCCGCGGTGGCGGGCCGGGCGTCGTCGTCCTCCGGCGGCCGGCCGGCGCCGCCGTGCTGCTGCGCCGGACCGGTCACGCGACGTGCTCGAGGTACTGCTGCCACGCGCGTGGGATGACCGGCGCGGCGACGTGGATGAAGATGGTCGGGCTGGGCGGGCGCGGCGGCCGGCGCAGGCGCATGTTCGCCTGGCGCGGGAGCCGGTCGCCCTTGCGGCGGTTGCAGGCGACGCAGCAGGTGACGATGTTCTCCCACGTCGAGGTCCCGCCCTTCGAGCGCGGGATGACGTGGTCGACGGTGAGCGTCCCCTTGCGCGAGCCGCAGTACTGGCACGACCAGCCGTCGCGCGCGAAGACCGCGCGCCGGGTGATCCGCCGCCGGTGCGCGTCGCGCGGCACCTTGACGTAGGTGACGAGCCGGATGACGACCGGCTGCGGGATCGTCATCGACTCCGAGTGGAGCGCGTACTCGCCGTGCTCGAGGATCTCCGCGCGCTGCTTGAGCACGAGGATCGTCGCGCGCCGCACCGTGCAGACGTTGATCGGCTCATACGACGCGTTGAGCACGAGCACCCGGCTGGTGGACCGCCCGCGCTGCCCCGCCGGGTCGCCTCCGGGCAGCGCGGCCAGAGTCGCGGGAGCGTCGTCCCCGGGCAAGGCCTCTGGTCGTGCGGTGGCGGCCACGGTGAGGCGCAGTGTAGCGGCAGGATCCCCCGCTCCGGTGGCGCTCCCGCCCCGGGAGTGCCGCTATTCGGGCCGCGGGGCGGCCGGATACGAGCCGAGCACGCGCAGCGTCTCGACCCGCGCGGCGATCGCGTCGAGCGCGTCGCGCACCCGCTCCTCGCGCGCCGAGCCCTCGAGGTCGGCGAAGAACATGTAGCGCCCCAGCCGCACCTTCCGCGGGCGCGACTCGATGCGCGTGAGGTTGATGTCGCGCTCGGAGAACTCGCGCAGGACCCCGACGAGCGCGCCCGGCGAGGCGTCGTTGAAGCCCCAGAAGACGACCGACGTCTTCGCCGGCCCGGCGGCGGGGTCGGGCGCGTCCTCCTCCCCGCCGCGGGCGGGGGCGAGCCAGACGAAGCGGGTCTCGTTGCCGCGCTCGTCCTCGATCTCCTCGGCGAGCAGCTCGCCGCCGTAGAGCTCGGCCGCCAGGCGCGAGCCGATCGCCGCCACGCCCTCGGCGGGATCGGCGAGCGCGCTCCGCACCGCCTCGGCCGTCGACGGCGCGGTGACCCGCTCGGCCTGCGGGAGGCGCTCGCGCAAGAACCGGCCCGTCTGCGCCATCGCCTGGGGGTGCGAGACGACGCGCCGCACCTCGGCGAGCGTGAGCCCGGGCGGGCCGATGAGGCAGTGGCTGATCGGCTGGACGACCTCGGCGGCGATGCGGACGTCCGCCGCCTCGCGCGCGAGCGCGTCGAGCGTCGCGGCGACCCCGCCCTCGAGCGAGTTCTCGATCGGGGCGACGGCGCGGTCGGCCTCGCCCTGCTGGACCGCCATGACCGTCTCGTAGACCGTCGTCTGCGCGACGGCCTCGAACGGCACGTCGCCGAGCACGCGCGGCGCGGACGCGCGCAGGGCCTCCTCCGTGAACGTCCCGGCCGGCCCGAGGAACGCCACGCGCAGCGGCGCGGGCTCAGTCATCGAGCTTGACGGGCGGCGCGGAGAGGGCGGTCTCGATCGCCTGCTCCTCCTCCGGCGAGAGCTCGTACTCGGAGCGGCCCTCGTGGACCTGCTTCACGTACACGCGCGCCTGGTCGCGGTGGTGGATCGACGAGACGACGACGCCGGAGCGGTGCGCGTCGAGCAGCGCGAACGAGCTGGACTGCCGGCCGGACATCTCCCCGTAGGCGTCGTAGCGGATGACGGCGCGGTAGGTGAGGCAGCCGTCCAGCCGCGCCTCGGCCTCCGCCATCCGCCGCTCGCTGCCGGCGAGGGCGTCCTCGACGAAGTCGCGCAGCTCGGAGAACGCGCGCTCGATCCGCGCCGCGTGCTCGACGAGGTCCTGCGTGCCGGACTCGCCGAGCACGGCGCTCTGGGCGCTGCGCACGCGGTGGAGCTTGACGGCGAGCACGATCGCGAGCGCGAGCGAGACGAGCGCGACGGCCACGGCGGCGAGGGCGACGATCCCGGTGGTGGAGGTCAGCTCGTCCATGGGCGCGGCGTCAGGGTACCGCCGCCGTCAGCGGCGGCCTCAGCCGGAGAAGATCGCGCGCGCCGTCACCGAGTTGTTGTCGAGGTTCTCCTCGCCGGGCACCCGCTCGGCGACGATCTCGATCTCGACCGGGCGGCCCGCCGGCGGCGTCTCGGCGATCGGGATGCTCACCTGCTCGGTCGCGCCCGCCGCGATCGTGTCGATCGTCTCCTCGAAGCGGAGCGGCTCGCCGGCGCCGCTGATCGTCACGCGCACGACGACGTCGCGCTCCTCGTGCTCGCCCTGGTTCTGGACGGAGACCTGGAGCGAGAGGTTCTCGCTCGCGGGCAGCTCGACCGCCCCGCCCGGCTGGATCGTCGCGCCGGTGGGCTGGACGGTGACGCCGGTGATCCCGGTGCCGTGGAGGCCGGGCGCGACCTCGCCGTCGCCCCCGCCGCCGCCCCGGATGCGGCTGATGCGGTCGGCGACGGTGTCGGGGTCGAGCCAGTCGGTGTCGGGCAGGAAGCTCGCCTGCTCGCCGGACGGGAGCGTCACCTGGGCGAGCAGGTCCTCCTCCTCGAGCGGCCGCCGCAGGTTCGGGAAGACGCGCTGGATCATGATGACGTCGCTGGCGAGGAACTGGAGCATCTGCGCCGCGACGCGCGCGGTCGCCTCGCTCCGGCCCTCGTCGCCGAGCGCGGTCGGGATCGCCTCGCCGATCTCGGCGAGCCCGTCGCGGCGGAACTCGAGCACGTCGACGAAGTAGCGGTTCGCCGTCTCCATCTCGTCGGGCACGTCGAGGTCCTTCGCGCGCTCGACGAGCTGCTCGGCCTCGCTGCGGAAGCCGTTGATCTGCTGCTCGATCTCGACCGGCGTCTGCCCGCCCTCGCGCAGGAGCGTGAAGAACGCCTCGCTCTGCTGCGCCGAGGCGACCGACAGCTCGTTGACGTCGGAGGCGTAGTCGCGCAGCGCGCGCTCCTTGCGGGCGTCGAGGCAGCCGCGGATGCCGAGCACGAGCAGGACGATGAGGAGGACGATCGCGCCCCCGGCGATCGTCCGCCGGACCATGAGCGTCTGCCGGTCGACCGGCGGGCCGCCCCGGGGCGGTGGCCGCCGCGGCCTCCGGCGGGGCGAGCCTGAGCGTTCTTCCAGGGAGGACAAGGCGTGGACGTAGTGCCGTCGGGAGGTCCAGTATGACCGCCCGTCCGGCCGGTAACACCCGGTGGCACGCGGGGACGGCTACCTTGAGCCGGCAGGGAGGACGGCGCCGTCCCCGAATCGAGCACCTGGAATGGAACGTCCCCCGACCACCGAGGAGCTGCGCACCGAGGCGCTCCCGGCCAACGCGACGGCGGCGACGCGCGCGCTCACGGGCGCCGCCTCCGCCCCGCCCGCCGGGCAGGAGCTCGTGCTCGGCCGCTACCGCCTCGTCCGCCGCCTCGGCGCCGGCGGCTTCGGGGTCGTCTGGGCCGCCTTCGACGAGCGCCTGGAGCGCGACGTCGCCGTCAAGGTCGTCCCCCACGGCGCGGGCGGGCGCGGGCCCGAGCGCGAGGCGCGCGCGGTGGCGCGGCTCAACCACCCGGGGATCGTCGCCCTCTACGAGCTGGCCTCCGACGACGAGGCCGTCTACCTCGTCTCCGAGCTCGTCCGCGGGAGCACCTTCGCCGAGCTCGCGCGCGAGGGCGCGCTGTCGGACCGCGACGTCGCCCGCATCGGCATCGCGCTCTGCGACGCGCTCGAGCACGCGCACGCCAACGGGGTCATCCACCGCGACGTCAAGCCGCAGAACATCCTCGTCGCCGCCGACCCGTCCGCGGGCGCGGGCTTCGCGAAGCTCGCAGACTTCGGCGTCGCGCACCTCGCCGGCGGCGAGCCGCTCACGCGCACCGGCGACGTCGTCGGCACGCTCGCCTACATGGCGCCCGAGCAGGCCGAGGGCCGGCGGGTCACCCCCGCGGCCGACGTCTACTCGCTCGCGCTCTGCCTGTACGAGGGCTGGACGGGGACGAACCCGGTCCGCGGCGCCTCGCCCGCCGAGACGGCGCGCCGCGTCGGCCGGCTGCTGCCGCCGCTGGGTCGGGTGCGGCGCGACCTGCCCGCCGAGCTGTGCGCCGCCGTCGACGACGCGCTCGACCCCGACCCGCTCCGCCGCCCGCCGCTGCGGGAGCTGCGCGCCGCGCTCGCGGCCTGCGAGGGCGCCCTGTCGGAGGAGGGCGGCCTCGTCGAGCCGGCGACGATCGAGCGCTTCGGCCTCGCGACCGCGCAGGCGCTCGCCCGCCCGCGCCCGCGCCCGCTCCTGCGGCGCGCGCTCGCCGGGCTCGCCGCGGGCGCGCTCGCCGCCGTCGCCGTGGCGCTGCTCGAGCCCGCCCCGCCCTCGCCGCCGCTCGTCGCGCTCGCCGCCGCCGGCGCCGTCGCGCTGCTGCCGCGCCTCGGCTGGCTCGCCGCGGCCGCCGCGCTCGCCGGCTGGCTCGCCGGCGAGGCGGACCTGCCCGGCACGGCGCTCGTCGTCGCGGCCGGCGCGGCCTGCGCCCCGCTGCTGCTGCCGCGCGCGGGGCTGCTGTGGTCGGCGCCCGCCGCGGCGCCGGCGCTCGGCTTCGCCGCGCTCGGGCCGATGCACGTCGCGCTCGCCGGGCTCGCGCGCACGCCGTGGCGGCGCGCCGGGCTCGGGGCGGCGGGCTTCTGCTGGCTCGCGCTCGCCGAGGTCGTCACCGGCGAGACGCTCCTGCTCGGCCCGCCCGCCGACGCCGCGGCGCAGGCGGCCTGGGAGGGCTCGCTCGCCGACGCGGTCACCGAGGCGCTCGTCCCGCTCGCCACCAGCGGCGTGCTCGCCCTCGCCGTCGTCTGGGGCGCGTTCGCCGCGGCGCTCCCGCTCGCGGTGCGCGGGCGGTCGCTGTGGCTCGACGTCGGCCGCGGCGTCGCCTGGGCGGTCGCGTTCGTCGTCGCGCAGGGCGCGCTCGGCGAGCTGCTCGCGGCGGACCTCGCGGCGGCGGAGCCGCGCGGCGCGATCGGCGGGGCCGCGCTCGGGCTCATCGCCGCGCTCGCGGTGGTCTTCGTCTCTCCTAGGATGGACGCGGCATGAGCGTGCTTCGCAGCCTCGAGGCAAAGCTCGAGGGCCTCGTCGAGGGGGCGTTCTCCCGCGCCTTCAAGTCCGAGGTCCAGCCGGTCGAGATCGCGCACAAGCTCGCCAAGGAGATGGAGGAGCACAAGCTCGTCTCCGTCTCGCGCACGTACGTCCCGAACCACTACCGCGTCTACCTCTCGCCGAAGGACCGCGAGCAGTTCGCAAGCTACGAGGACGCGCTGCGCAAGGAGCTCTCCGACTACCTGCTCGAGCACGCGCGCCAGGAAGGGCTCGCGCTCACGAGCCGCCCGCAGGTCGAGCTCATCACCGACGAGCGCCTCGGGCTCGGGGAGTTCGGCATCCAGGCGCAGCTCGTCCAGGTCGCCGGCGAGGACGAGGGCCCCGACCTGCCGCCGAGCCAGGGCGAGTTCGGCCACACGATGGTCTACTCCCCCGACCGCGAGGCGCGGCCGCTCGCCGAGCAGCTCCACGGCCAGGCGATCCTGCGCGACGGCGACCGCCGCCGCGTGCTCGCCGGCGAGCGGGTGCTCGTCGGCCGCAGCCGGGAGTGCGACATCCGCATCGACGACCCCAACGTCTCCCGCCGCCACTGCGAGCTCCGCCGCCAGGACGGCGGCTGGGTCATCGTCGACCTCAACTCGACGAACGGCGTGAAGGTGAACGGGCGCCGCGTCGACCAGGCGCACCTCTCGCCCGGCGACGAGATCACGCTCGGGCTCACCCGGCTGACGTTCGACGTCGACTAGGGGCCCGGACCGGCTGCCATGGACGACCCGATCGCCGTCGCGCTCAAGTTCGGCTTCCTGGCCGTCCTCTACCTCTTCCTGCTCTGGGTCGCGCGCAGCTCGCTGCGCGACCTCGCCCGCACCGCCGCCGCCCCCGAGCCGCCCCCGCCGGAGCCCGCGCCGGAGCCGCGGCGGCGGCGGACCCGCCCGGACCTGCGCGCCGGGGTCCGCCCGCGGCTCGAGGTCATCGCCGCGATGGGGCACGAGCCGGGCACGGTCTTCGAGATCGGCGACGGGGCGACGCTCGGGCGCTCGCCGTCCTCGGACATCCGCGTCGACGACCCCTTCGCGTCGTCGGCCCACGCGAGGATCTTCCCGCGCGGGGAGTTCATGTATATCGAGGACATGGGCAGCACGAACGGCACGTACCTCAACGGCCGGCCGCTGCGACGGCCCGAGCAGTTGAAGGTCGCCGACGTGGTGCGCATCGGCGAGTCCGAGTACCGGTACCAGGAGTAGGGCCGTGCGCGTCGTCGAGCAAGCGGGCCTGACGGACGTCGGGCGCCAGCGCAGCGGCAACGAGGACAGCCACTACGAGGCCCCGCCGCTGTTCGTCGTCGCGGACGGGATGGGCGGGGCGCGCTCCGGCGAGGTCGCCGCCCAGATGGCCGTCGACGTCTTCGCGCAGGCAGGCGAGACCACCGGGTCGGCCGAGGCGCTGCTCGAGCGGCTCGTCAAGGAGGCGAACCGGCGCATCCACGAGCTCGCCCAGCGCGACGCCGCCCACGCCGGGATGGGCTGCACGCTCACCTCCGCGCTCGTCGGCGACGGCGAGGTGACGATCGGCCACGTCGGCGACAGCCGCGCCTACCGCCTGCGCGACGACCGCCTCGAGCAGCTCACGCGCGACCACTCGCTCGTCGAGGAGCTCGTCCGCCAGGGCAAGCTCACCGCGGAGGAAGCGGAGGTCCACCCGCAGCGCTCGATCATCACGCGCGCGCTCGGCCCCGAGCCCGACGTCGAGGTCGACGCCTTCACCTTCCCGGCGCGGCCCGGCGACGTCTACCTCCTCTGCTCCGACGGCCTCACCGGCATGGTGAGCGACGACGACATCGCCGAGATCCTCCGCTCGCACGACTCGCTCGCCGAGGCCGCCCAGGCGCTCATCGACGCCGCGAACGCCAACGGCGGCCGCGACAACATCACCGTCGTCCTCTTCCGCCTCGGGGAGGACGAGGACGAGGACGGCGACGGCGCCGACACGCTCTCGGGGCGCGAGACGAACGTCACGCTCACCGTCGACGACGTGCGCGCGGCCGCCGCCCGGCAGGAGGCCGAGCAGCGCTCGGCCGAGGCGACGATGGTCATCGACGCGCAGACCGCCGCACGGGCGCGCGCGTCGCCGCCCGGAGCGCCCCCGCGGGCGCGCCGCCGGCGCGTACTCGCCGTCGTCGCCGCCGTGGCGGTCGTCGCCGCGCTGCTCGCGGGGCTGTACGCCGGCAGCCGCCAGTTCTGGTTCGTCGGCACGAACGACCAGGGGCTGCTCACGCTCAACCGTGGCCTGCCCTACGAGCTGCCGCTCGGCATCGAGCTCTACACGGAGGAGTACGTGTCGGCGGTCCCGGCGCGCTCGATCACGCCCGCGCGCCGCCGCGAGAACGTGCTCGACCAGCGGCTGCGCGACCGCGACGACGCCGTCGACCTCATCCGCAGCTACGAGCGCCCGCTCGGCGGCGGGTCGTAGAGGGGGCGAGCCGGGGGATGTCCGCACGCGCCCGCGAGCTCTTCGGGCTGCTGCCCGTGAGCCTGCTCGTCACCGGCGGCTTCACCGCCGTGCTCATCGCCCGCTCGGACGTCATCGAGACGGTGACGCTCACCTACGGCGGGATCTTCCTCGCCCTCGCGCTCGTCGGCCACCTCTTCATCCGCGCGCGCCTCCCCGACGCCGACCCCTACCTCTACCCGCTCGCGGCGCTGCTGGCGGCGTTCGGGCTCGTGATGATCTACCGGATCGACGAGGCGAAGGCCGGCCAGCAGGCGGTCGTCTTCGCGCTCGGGCTCGGGCTCTTCTGCGCGACGATCCTGCTGCTGCGCGACCACCGCGTGCTGGAGCGCTACCGCTACACGATCGCCGCGGCCGGCATCGCGCTCCTGCTCGCGCCGCGCCTGCCGCTCATCAGCCACCAGGTCAACGGCGCCTACCTCGCCGTCGACATCGGCCCGCTCTCGTTCCAGCCCGCCGAGCTCGGCAAGCTCGCGATCGTCATCTTCCTCGCGAGCTACCTCAACGACACGCGCGAGGTGCTCGTCCGCGGCAGGCTGCCGCGCGTGAGCATGAAGCACCTCGGCCCGCTGCTCGTCGTCTGGGGCGCGGCGATGCTCATGCTCGTCTTCATCCGCGACCTCGGCAGCTCGCTCATGTTCTTCGGCGCGTTCCTCGCGCTCCTCTACGTCGCGACCGCGCGGCTGTCGCTCGTGCTCGGCGGGCTCGGGCTGTTCGCCGCCGGCGCCTGGTTCTTCGCCAACACCGTCGGCCACGTCCGCGACCGCATCGACATCTGGCTCGACCCGTTCGCGCCCGGCGTCGTCGACCGCGAGGGCTACCAGATCGCCCAATCGCTCTTCGCCCAGGCCGACGGCGGGCTCTTCGGGGTCGGCTTCGGCGAGTCGCTGCTGCACGTGACGACCCCCGCCGGCGACACGATCCAGCTCCTGCCCGCCGCCGAGACCGACCTCGTCTACGCGATCATCGTCAACGAGGTCGGGCTGTTCGGCGCCTGCGCGGTGCTCCTCACCTACCTGCTGTTCGCCGCGCGCGGCTTCAAGACGGCCGTGCTCGCTCCCGACGGCTTCTCGAAGCTGCTCGCCGCCGGGCTGACCGCGGTCTTCGCCCTCCAGGTCTTCGTCATCGTCGGCGGCGTCACGCGGGTCATCCCGCTCACCGGCGTGACGCTCCCGTTCATCTCCTTCGGCGGCAGCTCGATCGTCGCGAACTTCATCCTGCTGGCGCTGCTGCTCATCGTCTCCGACCACGCGCGGCGCGATCCCGCGGCCCGCCAGGGAGGGCTGGTGTGAACCGCCAGATCGTCCACCTCATGGGTGTCGTCGTCGCGCTCTTCGCGCTGCTCGTCGTCTTCACCTCGCGCTGGGCGGTGTTCGAGGCCGAGAGCCTCGAGCACGAGTCGGCGAACCGCCGGCCGCTCATCGAGCAGGCACAGATCCCGCGCGGGATCATCACCGCCGCCGACGGCACCGTGCTCGCCCGCAACCGCCGGCGCGGGAGCGGCAGCTCGCGCCTCTTCACGCGCGTCTACCCGCAGCGCGACCTCATGGCGCACGCCCTCGGCTACTCGTTCATCGACCGCGGCAACGCGGGCATCGAGCGCGAGTACGACGACGAGCTCGCCGGGCGCGAGGACGAGTTCACGACGATCGTCGACGAGCTCACCGGCGGGACCGACGCAGGCAACGACGTCCGGCTCACGCTCGATCCTGCGGCGCAGCGGGCGGCGATCGCCGCGCTCGGCGACCGCAAGGGCGCGGTCGTCGCGCTCGAGCCCGACACCGGCCGCGTGCGCGTCATGGCGAGCGTGCCCCAGTACGACCCGAACGAGATCCCGAGCCGCTTCTCCCAGCTCGCGACCGACAACGCGAACTCTCCGCTGCTCAACCGCGCGACGCAGTCGACCTACCCGCCCGGCTCGGCGTTCAAGGTCGTCACCGCGGCGGCGGCGCTCGACACCGGGAAGTTCACGCCCGACTCGATCGTCGACGGCAGCTCGCCCCAGCGCATCAGCGGCGTGCCGCTGTCGAACTGCTGCACCGAGGGGTCGGGCGACTTCGGGCCGATCCCGCTCGCGGTCGCGCTCCAGCGCTCGGTCAACACCGCCTTCGCCAACGTCGCCGTCGAGCTGGGGCAGGACACGCTCGTCGAGTACATGAAGCGCTTCGGCTTCTACGAGGACCCGCCGCTCGACTACCCGGACGCCCAGATGGCGCCGAGCGGCATCTTCAACGGCGACGGCGACCTCGTCGAGGACGGCTTCGACGTCGGCCGCGCCGCGATCGGCCAGGGGGGCGCCGAGGGGCAGACGCGCGCGACCGTGCTCCAGATGGCGCTCGTCGCCGCCGCGATCGGCAACGGGGGTGTCATGATGGAGCCGCGGCTCGTTGAGCGGATCGTCTCCCCGGACGGCCGCGTCCGCGAGCGCTTCAGGCCCAGGCGCCTGCGGCGCGTCGTGAAGGAGGAGACCGCGCGGCAGCTCGCTGCGATGATGCGCGGGGTCGTCCAGAGCGGCACGGCGGCGGGGACGGGGCTCGACGCGTTCGACGCCGCCGGCAAGACCGGGACCGCCGAGGTGCAGGGCGGCGCCGCCAACCAGGCGTGGTTCATCGCCTTCGCCCCGGCGGAGGACCCCAAGGTCGCCATCGCCGTGACGGTGGAGCGGACGCAGGGCCAGGGCGCTAGCGTGGCCGCGCCGATCGCACGTCAGGTCCTCGCGGAGATCCTCGGGTAATGGCAGAGGTCGCCGACAACACGCTCGTCGACGGGCGCTACCGCATCACCGGCCGGATCGGGTCCGGCGGGATGGCCGACGTCTACCGCGCCGAGGACACCCACCTCGGCCGGGAGGTCGCGATCAAGGTCCTCTACCGCCGCTTCGCCCAGGACGCCGAGTTCGTCGAGCGCTTCCGGCGCGAGGCGAAGTCCGCCGCCGGCCTCCAGCACCCCAACGTCGTCGCCGTCTTCGACCGCGGCGAGCACGACGGGACGTACTACATCGCGATGGAGTACCTCCCCGGGCGGACGCTCAAGGACGTCATCGCCGCCGAGGCGCCGCTTGCGGAGGAGCGCGCGATCGACATCGCGATCCAGATCCTCCGCGCAGCCGGCTTCGCCCACAAGCGCGGCGTCATCCACCGCGACTTCAAGCCGCACAACGTCATCTGCGACGACGAGGGCGGCGTCAAGGTCACCGACTTCGGCATCGCCCGTGCCGGCGCGTCGGAGATGACCGAGACCGGCTCGATCATGGGCACGGCGCAGTACCTCTCGCCCGAGCAGGCCCAGGGGCACGGGGTCACGCCGCAGTCCGACCTCTACTCGATCGCGGTCATCCTCTACGAGATGCTCGCCGGGCGCGTGCCCTTCGACGGCGACAGCGCCGTCTCGATCGCGCTCAAGCACCTCGACGAGCCGCCGCCGCCGCTGTCGCGCGAGCGCCCGGGCGTCCACCCGGCGCTCGAGGGCGCGGTCATGCGCGGGCTCGCGAAGGACCCCGCGCAGCGCTACCCGGACGCCGACGCGTTCATCGCCGCGCTCGAGGACGCGCGCGCGCAGATCCGCTCGGGCGAGGGGTACGGCGGCGAGACGATGGCGTGGTCCGCCGGGGTCGCCGCGGTCGCCGCCGCGGCCGCCCAGGCGGCCGAGGACGCCCCCGCCGCGTCGCCCGCGCGCAGGCATCGCCGCTGGCCGTGGGTCGCGCTCGCGGTCGCGCTGCTGGCGCTCGCCGCCGGCGGGGCGTTCCTGCTCACCCGGCCCGACCGGGTGACGGTGCCCGACGTCGTCGGGCGCTCGCTGCTCGAGGCGACGACGCGGCTGGAGGCCGCGGGCTTCGAGGTCGAGACGACCCGCGTCCAGGACCGCGCGCCGGTCGACGAGGTCATCCGCCAGGACCCGCGCGGCGGCAGCGAGGCCGACGAGGGCTCGACGATCCGCCTCACGGTCTCCAACGGCCCGGGCCAGGTGCGCGTCCCCTCGGTCGAGGGGCTGCCGCAGGACGAGGCGGTCCGCCGGCTCAACCAGGCGGGCTTCGACGTCACGATCGACAGCCAGCCGAGCGACGAGGTCGAGGAGGGCTTCGCGATCCGCACCGTCCCGGAGGGCGGGGAGCTCGCCGACCGCGGCGAGAACATCCGCCTCTTCATCAGCTCCGGGCCGGAGCTCGTGACCGTGCCGGACGTCGTCGGCTCGACCGAGCGCTCGGCCGAGGCGCGGCTCGAGCGGGAGGGGCTGCTCGTCGACGTCGAGGAGGAGCCCAGCGACGCCGACGAGGGGACGGTCATCCGCCAGCAGCCGCCCGCCGGGAGCGAGGTGGAGGCGGGCTCGCGGGTGACGATCGTCGTCTCCGGCGGCCCCGAGCTCGTCCGCGTCCCGTCGGTCGTCGGCGAGACGCTGCGCGAGGCGCGCGCGGCGCTGCGCGCCGCCGGCCTGCGCGTCGCCGTCGAGCGGCGCGCGGTGCCCGACCGCGCCGACGGCGGGATCGTGCTCAGCCAGCGGCCCGGCGGCGGCAGCGAGCGCGAGCGCGGCTCGACCGTGACGATCGTCGTCGGGCGCTACGAGCGGCCCCAGGAGCCGCCGCAGGCCGACCAGGAGGGCGCGCCGTGAGGGTCGCGGTGCTCGGTGGCGGGCGCTCGAGCGAGCACGACGTCTCGCGCGCGTCGGCGGCCGCCGTCGCGGAGGGCCTGCGCGCCGCCGGCCACGAGGTGCTCGCCGTCGAGTGCACGCGCGACGGCGCCTGGCTCCACGAGGGGCGGCCGGTCGCGATCGAGCCGGGCAAGGGCCTGCTCGGCGCCGACGTCGTCTTCCCGGTGCTCCACGGGCCCTTCGGCGAGGACGGCACCGTCCAGGGGCTGCTCGAGATCGCCGACGTCCCCTACGTCGGCGCCGGGGTGCTCGCCTCGGCGGTCTGCATGGACAAGGTCGTCTTCAAGGACCTCATGGCGCGCGCCGGCATCCCGCAGGTCGACTACGTCGCGGTGCGGGCGGGCGAGGGCGTCGCCGGGGTCGAGCGGCTCGGGCTGCCGGTGTTCGTCAAGCCCGCGCGGCTCGGCTCGTCGGTCGGGATCTCGAAGGTGACCGAGGCGGGCGAGCTGCCGGCCGCGCTCGCCGCCGCGCACGAGCACGACCCGCTCGCGATCGTCGAGGCGATGGCGCAGGGCATCGAGGTCGAGTGCTCGGTGCTCGGCAACCGCGAGCCGGAGGCATCGCTGCCGGGAGAGATCGTCATCAAGAGCGACTGGTACGACTACGAGGCGAAGTACACGCCCGGCGGGATGGAGCTCATCGTCCCGGCGCGCATCCCCGACGAGGTCGCCGCGCGCGTCCGCGAGCTCGCCGTCGAGGTCTTCCGGCTCGTCGACTGCTCGGGGCTCGCCCGCGTCGACTTCTTCGTCGGCGACGGCGGCGAGGTGCTCGTCAACGAGCTCAACACGATGCCCGGCTTCACCCCGACGAGCGTCTACGCCCGCCTCTTCGAGGCCTCGGGGGTGCCCTACCCGCAGCTCTGCGACCGGCTGCTGCGGCTCGCGCTCGAGCGCCACGCCGAGCGCCGCCGGCACGCCTTCTAGCCGCGCGGGGCGAGCAGCGAGAGCTCGGCGATCGCCGCCTGGCCGCCGGGCGGCAGCTCGGTGATCCAGACGAGGTAGTGGCGGTAGGCGCGGCCGCGGGTGTCGAGCTCGACCTGCTGCTCGTCCTCGGCGACGAACGGCCGGCTGACCGGCGTCCAACCGTCGATGGAGGGCGGCACGCCGTCGGCGGCGAGCACCTGCGCGCGCCAGCCGGTGAGCGAGTTCACGAGGTCGAGCCGGCGGGCGGCGACCCGGTCGCCGGCGTCGACGTAGATCCCGACCCCGGACTTGTTCGACCCGGCGAGCCCGCCCCGGTAGGTCTCGGTCTCCCAGACGGTGCCGACGTTCTGGTCGATGACGTTGCGGACGTCCGAGGGGTGCTCCTCCTGGTCGCCCTCGGGGTCGTAGTCGTTCGGCGCGTCGGCGGCGAGGCGGACGGGCGCGAGGTCGCCGGTCGCGCGCGGCGTGGCGCCGCCGGGCGTGCCGCGCTCGGCGCGCGAGACGACGATGACGAGCGCCGCGGCGAGGGCGGCGACGGCGAGCAGCGTGAGCGCGAGCACCCGCTTCGGCCGGCGGATGCGCATCGGCACGAAGCCGGCGGTGTCGCCCTCGAGCGCGCGCAGGACGGTCGTCGCCTCGCCGCCGCTGCGGCCGCTACGCGCCGCCTCGATCGCGAGCGCCTCCTCGAGGTCCTCGACGAGCTCGGTGACGGTCTGGTAGCGGTTGCGCCGCTCCTTCGCCGTCGCCTTCTCGACGACCGCCGCGAGCGCCGCCGACACCTCGGGGCGCAGGTGCTGGACGTCCGGGAGCGGCTCGCGGACGTGCTTCATCGCCACCGCCACCTGCGACTCCGCCTTGAAGGGGACGTCGCCGGTGAGCATCTCGAAGAGGCAGATCCCGAGCGCGTAGACGTCGGACTGCTCGGTCACCTCCTCGCCGAGCGCCTGCTCGGGGGCGACGTAGTCGGTCGTCCCGAGCACCCGTCCGTCCTGGGTGAGCCCGTCCTGCTCGAGGCTGCGCGCGATGCCGAAGTCCGTCACCTTCGCGCGCCCCTCGCTGTCGATGAGGACGTTCTGCGGCTTGACGTCGCGGTGGACGATCCGCTCGGCGTGCGCGGCGGCGAGCGCGCGGCCGATCTCGATCGCGTAGGCGACGGCCTCCTGGATCGGCAGCCGCCCGCAGCGGCGGATGCGCTGCTTCAGCGTCTCGCCCTCGACGTACTCGAAGACGATGTAGGGGTGGCCGTCGTCCTCGCCGGCGTCGATGACGGTGACGACGTGCGGGTGCGAGAGGCGGGCGGCGGCGCGGGCCTCGCGCCGGAAGCGCTCGAGCTGGTCCGGCTCCGACGAGATGTCGCGGTGGAGCAGCTTGATCGCCACCCACCGTTCCAGCGTCTCGTCGAAGGCCCGGTAGACGGTGGACATGCCACCCGAGCCCACCTGCTCCTCGAGGCGGAAGCGTCCGCTGAGAAGGGTGCCGATCACGTTCTCGTCTATTTTGCGCCCCCGGTGGGAGTCGTCGTCCGCTACATCACCGATCCGGCGTGCATCCACTCATGGACGGTGGAGCCGGTCGTCCGCCGCCTGATGACGGAGTTCGGCGCCAACCTGTCCTGGACCTTCGTCATGGGCGGGCTCGCACGCGACATCCCGGAGCCCGCGGCGGTGGCGCGCGAGTGGCTCGACGTCAGCGCCCGCACCGGCGCGGTCTGCGACCCGGGGCTGTGGCTGGAGGCGCCGATCGCCTCGACGTACCCGGCCGCGATGGCCGTCATCGCCGCCGCCGAGCAGGCGACCGACGGCGGCTACGCCTACCTGCGCGCGCTGCGCGAGGGGCTCGTCTGCTTCCGCCGCAAGCTCGACACGACCGAGGCGCTCGTCGAGGCCGCGCGCGAGGCCGGGCTCGACGCCGCCCGCTTCCGCATCGACCTCAACTCGAACGCGATCGTCGAGATCTTCGGGGCCCACCTCGAGGAGGCGCGCTCCGTGCCGGTCCCCGCGGGGGCGGAGCGGGCGCTGCCGGCGATGCGCTTCGGCGACGGGGAATGGATCGTCGGCGTCCAGCCGTACGAGGCGTACGCGGCCGCCGCGCGGGCGGCGGGCGCCGAGCCGGCCGGCGAGCCGGCGCCGGACGCGGCGGCGCTCGTCCGCCGCTTCGGGCGCGTGACCGCCGCCGAGGTGGAGCTCGCCTGCAACCTGCCCGGCCCGCGCGCGCAGCAGGAGCTGTGGAACCTCGTCGCCGGCTGGCAGGCGCGGCCGGTGCGCGTGCTCGGCGGCCACCTCTTCGAGGCCGTCTAGCGAGCGGCCGGCCGCCCGGCTAGCGGCCGCGGGCGCCGCGCGGCGAGAGCACGAGCCGGCGCGGCAGCCGCTCGGCGAGCGGCTCGAGGCGCTCGACGACCTCGGCGGCCGACGGGCGCGCGGCGGGGTCGCGGGCGAGCATCGCCGCGAGCAGCTCCGCGAGCTCCGGCGGGGTGCGCGGCGGCAGCGGCGCGGGGTCCGCGACGAGCTGCGGGAAGCGGATCCGCCGGTCGTCGGCGTCGCGCGCGCCCTCGGGCCGCGGGAACGGGCGGGTGCCGGCGGCGGCCTGGAAGAGCGTCGCGCCGAGCCCGAAGACATCGGTCGCCGGCCCGATGCGGTCCGCGAGCCGCTCGGGGAGGCACTGCTCGGGCGCCATGTAGGCGTCCGTCCCGGCCGGGCCGGCGAGCCGCCGCGCCCGCGCGACCGGCCGCGCGAGGCTGAGGTCGATGAGCCGCGGCGGGAGCCCGACGATGACGTTGTCGGGCTTGACGTCGAGGTGGACCCACCCGCGCGTGGCGAGGAAGTGGAGCGCCGCGGCGAGGTGGAGCGCGAGCGGGACGAGCTGCTCGAGGGGGAGCGGACCGCCCCGGCGGATGAGCCGGCGCAGCGGCGGCCCCTCGAGGTGCTCGAGCAGCAGATGTGGGCGCGGCCCCTCGAGCGCGGCGTCGAAGCAGCGGACGATCGCGGGGTGCTCGAGGGCGGCGAGCGCCTCCGCCTCGCGGCGGAGGGCGCGCAGCGCGCCGGTGTCGGCGACCACGGCCGGCCGCAGCGCCTTTGCGACCATGAGCGCGTAGCGGCGCGCGTCCCAGACGAGCAGCGCCTCGTGGAGGCGCCCGCCGCCGAGCGTCCGCAGCACGACGACGCCGTCGACGAGCTCGTCGCCCTCCTCGAGGCCCCACCCCTCCGCCCCGGGCGCGGGACGGCGGTCGGCCCGCGCGGGCTTGCCGGTGCGGCGGCGGAGCCTCGGGAGCGCCACCTCAGGTCAGAGCGGCCGAGCGGCCGGTGCGCGTGCGGGTCTGCGTCCCGTCGCTCGGCCCCGTCTTGCCGGTGGTGGCGCCGGTCCGCGTGTTGCCGGTCAATGACCACGCGGGCTTGCGGCGGGTGTTGCCGTCGACGGTGGACCGCACGGTGGTCGCGCCGTCGCGGGTGTTGGCGGTCAGCGACCACGCGGGGTTGCGGCGGGTGTTGCCGTCGACCGTGGACTTCACGCGCGTCGTGTCGCCGTCGCGGGTGTTGCCGGTCAGCGACCACGCCGGATTGCGGTGCGTGTTGCCGTCCTTCGTCGTCGGGACGGTTGTCGCCGCGCCGACGGTGTTGCCGGTGATCGACCAGGCCGGGTTGCGGTCGGTGTTGCCGTCCACGGTCGCCTGCGCGGCGCGCCCGTCGGGGTCGTCGCCGTCCTCGTCGCCCTCGCCGTCGTCGGCGACCCCGGCCGTCTCGGCGCGGGCCGCGAAGGCGTCGGCGTGCCCGTCGCCGAGCACCGCGACGGCGAGCGCGAGCGGCGCCGCGGCGACGAAGGCCACGGCGAGCAGGACGGCGAGCACCCGCGGCCGCCGCGGCGGCGGCGCCTCCTCGTCGTGGAGGAGGGCGAGGTAGAGCTCGGCGGTCCGCTTCGGGTCGCGCATGGCGGTCCTCACCCGCCGTCCTACCCCCGCCCGGGGGCCGATAACCGGGTCAGGTTCGCTCGCTACGCCGCCCGGAAGCCCTGCCCGGCCTTGCCGATCAGGCGGGAGCGCGGCAGCTCGACGACCCCCTGGGTCACCGTCGCGCGCCCGATGACCGCCGCGCCGGGGTGGTGCCGGGCGAGCAGCTCGAGCGCGTCGTCGGCGTCGCCGGCGGGCACGACGCAGCAGAAGCCGCAGCCCATGTTGAAGACCTCCATGAGCTCGGCCTCGCCGGCGCCGGAGCGCGCGGCGATGAGGGCGAGCACCGGCGGCACCGGCAGCGGGGCGTCGATCCGGTAGCCGACCGGCGCGGCGAGCCGCAGGAGGTTGAGCAGCCCGCCGCTCGTGATGTGGGCGAGGCCGCGGACGTCGACGCCCGAGGCGAGCAGCTCGCGGACCGCGCGGACGTAGATGACCGTCGGCTCCAGCAGCGCCTCGCCGACCGTCCGCCCCCCGAGCTCGGGCGGGGCCTCGGCGAGGTCGGGCAGCGCCTTGCGCGCGAGCGTGAAGCCGTTGGAGTGGACGCCGCTCGAGGGCAGGCCGATGACGACGTCGCCCGGCTCGATCGCGGAGCCGTCGACGATCCGGTCGAGGTCGACGAGGCCGACGCAGGCGCCGACGAGGTCGAAGCCGCCGGGCGAGGGATGGCCCTTGATCATCTCCGGCAGCACGGCGAGCTCCCCGCCGGGGATCTCGACGCCCGCCTCCTCGGCGCCGGCGCGCAGCCCGACGGCGATCTCGCGCAGCCGGCCGGGGTCGGCGTCCTCGACGGCGATGTAGTCGAGCACCGCGATCGGGTCGGCGCCGACGCAGATGACGTCGTTGACGTTCATCGCGATGCAGTCGATGCCGACCGTGTCGAGCTTGCCGAGCTGCTCGGCCACGATGAGCTTCGTCCCGACGCCGTCGCTGGAGAGCGCGAGGCCGCGCTTCTCGTCGAGCCGCAGCACGGCCGCGTAGTGGCCGCTGCCGACGACGCTGCGCGACGGCCGGCCGGGGTCGATCGCGCGCAGCACCTCGACGAGGGCGGCGACGGCCCGGTCGGCCCTGCTGGTGTCGACGCCCGCGCGGGCGTAGGCGCTCTCGCTCACGCGCGGATTGAATCGCACCTCGGGGTCAGACCCCGCGCCGGGCGAGCGCGAGCGCGCCGAGCGCGACCCGGTAGGCGGCGAACGGCGCGTACGAGCGCATCCCGTCGATAGCCCGCACGAGGCGGGCGGAGGCGAGCGTCGAGCAGAACGCCGCCGCCGCGCCGGCGGCGAACGGCGCGGCGAGCTCGCGCGGCACGCCGCGGCGGGCGAGGCGGACGCCCTTGAGCGCGCTCGCCCCCACGATGACCGGCAGCGCCGCGCGGCGCGAGAGGCGGTTCGCGTCGGCGCGCGCGAACCCGCGCAGCCGCGCCGCGGTCAGCGTCGCGCCGTTGCGCGAGACCCCCGGCACGAGTGCGGCGGCCTGGCCGAGGCCGATCGCGAGGTGGTCGAGCGCCGTGGCGCCGGCGCGCCGGCGCCGCGCCGGCGCGCGGTCGGCGAGCCAGAGCAGCGCGCCGGCGGCGACCTGGGCGGCCGCGACCGAGCGGACCGTCCCCAGGCGGCGCTCGATCGGGCGCTCGAAGGCGAGCCCCACCGCGGCGGCGGGGGCGAACTCGAGCGCGGCGTGGCCGAGGCGGCGGAGGCTCAGCTCGCGCACCTCCGCGCGCACCTCGTCGCGCAGCGCCCACAGGAGCGCGGCCGCCGTGCCGGCGTGGAGGGCGACCTCGAAGGCCTTGCGCAGCTCGGGGTCGAGGCGGCCGTAGGGCCAGCCGAGCAGCGCCGGGACGAGCGCGACGTGGCCCGAGCTGGAGACGGGCATGAGCTCCGCCGGGCCCTGGAGGGCGCCGAGGGCGATCGCGTGCCGGAGCGGGAGCATCGAGGCTGGCTAGGCTAGAGCGCCGCGTGCGCATCTGGGTCGACCTCACGAACAGCCCGCACGTGCTCGTCATGCGCCCGCTCATCGAGGCCATGCGCGCCGACGGGCACGAGGTGGAGGTCACCGCCCGTGACTTCGCGCAGACGCTCGAGCTCTGCGAGCGCTTCGGCATCGACCACACCGCGATCGGGCGCCACCGCGGCGGGCGGCTCGCCGCCAAGGCGCGCGGGCTCGTCTCGCGCTCGCTCGCGCTCGCCCGCTGGGCGCGCCGGCGGCGGTTCGACGTCGCGCTCGGCCACGGCTCCAACGACGTCACCGTCGCCGCCGCGCTGCTGCGGATCCCGAGCGCGACGGCGTTCGACTACGAGTGGGCGACGGTCCAGCACACGATCAACTGCCGGCTCGCGCGGGCGGTCGTCGTCCCCGACGCGATCCCGCCCGAGCGGCTGGACCGCTACGGGGCGCGCGGCAAGCTCCGCCGCTACCCGGGGCTGAAGGAGGAGTACTACCTCGCCGACTTCGAGCCCGACCCGGGGGTCCTGGACGAGCTCGGCCTCGACGCCTCCGACCCGATCGTCGTCGTCCGCACCCCGCCGGACGTCTCGCTCTACCACCGCTTCGAGAACGACCTCTTCGCCCGCCTGCTCGAGCGGCTGCGCGGGACGCAGACGGTCGTGCTGCCGCGCACGCCCGCCCAGCGCGCCGAGCTCGAGCGGGCCGGGGGGTTCATCGTCCCCGCACGCGCCATCGACGCCCCGAGCCTCGTCGCCTACGCTGACCTGGTCGTGAGCGCGGGCGGTACCATGAACCGAGAGGCCGTCGCGCTCGGGACCCCCGTGTACACGACGTTCGAGGGTCGGCTGGGCGCGGTCGACGAGCGGTTGCTCGCCGACGGGCGGCTGCGCAGGCTGACCGACCCCGCGCAGGTCAGCGTCGAGAAGCGCCCCGCGCAGCGGGTCGAGCGCGTCCGGCGCGATCCGCGGGAGCTCGTGAGGCTCCTGCTCTCCGCAGCGGACCACCCCGTTTCCCCGTGAAGGCCCGGATCACCTCCTCCGTGAAGCTCCGCCGATCGGCCCAGGTCGCGGTCGACGCGGCCCTGCTCACGTTCGCCTACTGGGCGGCCTTCGCGCTCCGCTTCGACGCCGGCATCCCCGAGCGCTACGAGGAGCTGCTCGCCGACACGATCGCCTTCGTCGTCGTCGGCAAGCTCGTGATCTTCGCCCTCTTCGGGCTCTACCACAAGCTCTGGCGCTTCGTCGACCTGCAGGACTTCCACGCGATCGTCCGCGCCGTCGTCGTCTCGACGCTCCTGCTCATCGGCGGCATCTTCCTCGTCTCGCCGAACGACACCGACCCGCCGCGGAGCGTCATCGCGCTCGACTTCCTCATCTCGCTCGCGCTCGTCGCGGGCACCCGCTATGCAGTGCGGGTGGTGAACGAGCGCGGCCGGCGCATCCCCCCGGCGGGGGCGCGCGAGGTGCTCGTCGTCGGCGCGGGCAACGGCGGCCAGGCGGTGGCGTGGGAGCTGCGCCGCAACCCCGAGCTCGGCACCGTCCCGATCGGCTTCATCGACGACGACCCGCGCAAGCGCGGGATGCGCATCGGCGGGCTCAAGGTGCTCGGCTCGACCGACGACCTGCCGCGCGTGCTCGACGACGCCGAGCCCGACGAGGTCGTCATCGCGATCCCCTCGGCGCCGGGCGTCCTGCGCCAGAAGGTCGTCACCGCCTGCCGCCAGCGCGGCATCCCGGTGCGGACGCTGCCGACGGTCTTCGAGCTGCTCTCCACCGGCACCGAGCTCATCCGCCAGGTGCGCGAGGTCCGGGTCGAGGACGTGCTCGGCCGCGAGCCGGTGCGGATGGAGATCGACCGCGTCGGCGCCTACCTCGCCAACCAGGTCGTGCTCGTCACCGGCGCGGGCGGCTCGATCGGCTCCGAGCTCTGCCGCCAGATCGCGCGCGTCGGGCCGCGCAAGCTCGTGCTCGTCGACAACGCCGAGAACGCCCTCTTCGAGATCGACCGCGAGCTCAGCGAGCAGCGCCACTTCCGCCACGCCCAGGCCGTGCTCGCCGACTGCAAGGACGCGGTGAGGATGCGCGAGGTCTTCGGCGAGCACCGCCCCGATGTCGTCTTCCACGCCGCCGCCTACAAGCACGTCCCGCTCATGGAGGCGAACCCCGTCGAGGCGGTGCGCAACAACGCCGTCGGCACGCGCATCGTCGCCGCGGCCGCCGGCGAGGCGGGCGCCTCGCGCTTCGTGCTCGTCTCCACGGACAAGGCGGTGAGCCCGGCGACGGCGATGGGCGCTTCGAAGGCGCTCGCCGAGTGGGCGGTCGAGGCCGCGCAGCACCGCTGGCGGCAGACGCGCTACACGACCGTCCGCTTCGGCAACGTGCTCGGCTCATCCGGCTCGGTCGTCACGATCTTCCGCCGCCAGATCGCCGCCGGCGGCCCGGTGACGGTGACCGACCCGAAGATGACCCGCTACTTCATGACGATCCCGGAGGCGGTCCAGCTCATCATCCGCTCCGGGGCGATGGGCGAGGGCGGCGAGATCTACGTGCTCGAGATGGGCGACCCGGTGAAGATCGTCGACCTCGCGCGGAACATGATCCGGCTCTCCGGCCACGAGCCCGACGTCGACATCGCGATCGAGTTCATCGGCCGCCGGCCCGGGGAGAAGCTCCACGAGGAGCTCTTCAACCCCGACGAGCGCCCGCGGCCGACCTCCGCGGAGAAGATCCTCGTCGCCGAGCGGACGCCGCTCGACCCCGCCTGGGTGGAGTCCGCGTTCGCGCGCGTCGAGGAACTCGTGTACAACGGGGACGCCCCCGCGCTGGCCCGCACGGTCGCGGCGCTCGCCGCCGAGCGCGTCACGGCCGGTCAGGCGACGCCCGAAGAGGGGGCTACCGTTTGACGATGCCCATCGACCCGTCCCTCGTCCCCGTCGCGCTCTCGCTCGAGATCCCGAACATCGTGCGGGACATCGGCGCGGTCGCCGGCTTCGCGTCGTTCATCGGGCTCGCCGTGCTGTCGGCGCTCTACTTCTCCCAGGCGCGCGACGTCAAGCGGCTGCGCGAGTGGGCCGGCCGCGCCCCCGAGCGCGAGCCGCTCGAGCGGGCCGCCGTCCAGGCGCGCGCCCAGGCCGCCGCCCTCGCCGCCCAGCAGCGCCAGCAGCAGGCCCAGCAGGCCCAGCAGGGCGGCCGGCCCCAGCCCGCCGGTCCGCGGCCCGCCTCGGCGGCCGGCGCGACCGCGACCGCGCCGCAGCCGCCGCGGCGGATCCCCTCGACCCCGGCCGGCAACGGCGCCTTGCCCGCCGCGCCGCCGGTCGGCGCGCGGCCCTCGGCGGTCGGCCAGCGGACGCAGATCCTCCCGCCGGGCGCCGTGCGCCCGCCGTGGTACCGGCGGCTCGTCCCCGACCTGCGCACCGCGCTCATGGCGCTTGCCGCCGTGCTCGTGCTCGGCGCGGCGGTCGCGTTCGCGGTCATCCAGGTCGGCGGGGACGACGGCGCCGAGAGCGGCGCCCCCGCCCAGCAGGCGCGCGGCGGCGACGAGCGCGCCTCCGAGCCGCCCGCCGAGCCGCCGTCGCCGTCGGAGATCACCGTCTCGGTGCTCAACGGCACCACCGTCACCGGCCTGGCGAGCCAGTACCGCGACGCGCTCGAGGAGGCCGGCTACGACGTCGGCAACGCCGCGAACTTCTCCGACCAGGCGAAGGCCGAGTCCGTCGTCCTCTACGCCAAGGGCGAGCGCCCCGCCGCGCGGGTCGTCGCGCGGGACCTCGACATCAACCAGATCGAGCCCGTCGACCCCGAGAGCCAGCAGCTCGGCGGCAACGCGTCGGTCATCGTCGTGCTCGGCGCCGACAAGACCCCGTAGCGGGTCGCCTGGCGCCCTCTCGGCGCGGCGGGCGCGGTAGCCTCCCGCCCGCGCATGCCGGACTTCCTCGACCTTCCGGAGCGGCCGCCCAAGCCGCGCGACCGGGGCATCACGCACGTCATCGACACCGGCCTGTCGACCGCCGAGGCCGAGGGGTTCCTCCGCACCGCCGGGGAGTACGCCGACCTCGTCCGCCTCGGCTTCGGCTCGGCCTACGTCACGCGCGACCTCAAGGCGAAGCTCGACTGCTACCGCTCCTACGGGGTGCCGGTCATGCTCGGCGGCACGCTCACCGAGCTCGCCTGGCTCCAGGGCCGCGTCGACGCCTACCGCGCCTGGCTGCAGGAGCTCGGCATCGAGCACGTCGAGGTCTCCTCGGGCACGCTCGCCATCCCGCCCGAGGAGAAGGCCGAGCTCATCCGCGCGCTGTCGCAGGACTTCGTCGTCTACGCCGAGGTCGGCGAGAAGGACCCCGCCGCGCTGCTCGCCCCCTACCGCTGGGTCGAGCTCATCCGCGAGGCGCTCGACGCCGGCGCGCGGCAGGTCATCTGCGAAGGGCGCGCGAGCGGCGACGCCGGCCTCTACCGCCCCTCGGGCGAGGCCCGCACCGGCCTCATCGACGAGGTGCTCCACGCGATCGACCCGGCACGGCTCATCTTCGAGGCGCCGCGCAAGCACCAGCAGGTCTGGTTCATCGAGCACGTCGGCCCCGACGTCAACCTCGGCAACGTCCACACCGCCGACCTCATTTCGCTCGAGACGCTCCGGCTCGGGCTGCGTGCCGACACCCTCAAGCTCCTCCACGAGCGGTGATCCTCCTCGCCCGCCATGGCGAGACCGACTGGAACGTGCCGCCTGCGCGCGTGATGGGGCGGATCGACATCCCCCTGAACGAGCGCGGGCGCGAGCAGGCCCGTCGCCTCGCCGCCGAGGCCGACGGCGCCGCCGCGCTGTACGCGAGCCCGCTCGCCCGCGCGCGCGAGACGGCCGAGCTCATCGGCGCCGCGATCGGGCTCGAGCCGATCCTCGACGAGCGCCTCGCCGAATCCGACCGCGGCCGCTGGCAGGGGCGGCGCGTCGACGAGATCGCGCGCGAGGAGCCGGAGGCGTGGGCGGCGTTCATGGCCGCCGGGCCCGGCTTCCGCTTCCCCGGCGGGGAGTCGCTCGCCGAGCACGCCGCGCGCGTGACCGCGGCGCTCGCCGACATCGCCGCCGGCCCGTTGCCGGCGTTCGTCGTCTGCCACGGCGGGACGATCCGCGCCGCCGTCGCGGCCCGCCACGAGCGCGGGCTGGAGGCCTTCCACGAGCTCGACATCCCGAACGCCGGGGTGGTGCGCCTGCCATGTGGCTGACGCGGATCGTCTTCGCGCTGCTCGTGATCGCGACCGCGGGCGCGTTCGTCATCACGCAGCGGCTGAAGAGCTCGACCCCGGTCGTCGAGCGCGTCTACTTCTACCAGTGGGTCGGGCCGGAGTGCCGCTGCGAGAAGGCGACGGTGCCGATGCGCTTCGACCTCCCCGAGGACGACCGGGTGACGGTCGAGATCGTCGACGAGCGGGGCGACGTCGTGCGTGAGATCGCCGCCGACGTGCCGCGCGGCGTCGACCGCGGCGGCATCCGCTGGCGCGGCCGCACCGCCCACTTCCGCTGGGACGGCCGCGACGACGACGGCCGCGTCGCGCCCGACGGCGTCTACCGCCTGCGCGTCACGCTCCGCGACGAGGGCCGCGCCGTCACCGCGCCGCGCGAGCTCAACCTCGACACGCGCCCGCCCCGGCCGCGGATCGTCGAGGCGAGCCCGCCGACGTTCGTGCCGGGGCTGCCGCCGTCGCACCCACGCGGGCGCGTCCGCATCCGCCTGAGCGAGGGCTGGGATCCCGCGCCGGAGTTCGAGGTCTGGCGCACCGACGCGGGCCGGCCGCGGCTGGTGCGGCGCTTCAGCGGGCCGCGCTTCCGCCGTACCGCCGTCTGGGACGGCCGCGACGACCGGGGCCGCTTGGTGCCCGACGGCGTCTATGCGATCACCGTCACGACGACCGACAAGGCGGGCAACCGCGGCCGCTCGGTCGCGCGCCTCACGCCCGCCGCCGCGCAGCCGCGGACGGGCGTCTCGGCGCGCGGGCTGACGCTCGCCGCGCCGCTTCGGCCGGTCGAGGCGGGCGCCGTCGCGCGCGTCGAGGTCGGCCCGATCGCGCGGCGGCTGCGCTGGAGCCTCTCGCGCCTGGGCAGCTCGCGGCCGGTCGCGCGCGGGCGCGCCGACGCGCTCGAGTTCGGCGTGCGCATCCCCGCGGACGCGCGCACCGGCGTCTATCTCCTGCGCGTGCTCGCCGCCGGGCGGCACGCGGTCGCGCCGATCGCCGTCCGCGGCCGCGGCGGCGGCGACGTGCTCGTCGTCCTGCCCGCCATCACCTGGGAGGGGCGCAACCGGATCGACGACGACCGCGACGGCTTCGCCGACACGCTCGACACCGCCGAGGCCGTCCGCCTCGAGCGCGGCTTCGCCCACGGCCGCCTCCCGGCCGGCTTCGAGCAGACGACGGGACCGCTGCTGCGCTTCCTCGACCGCGAGCGCCTCCGCTACGACCTCACGACCGACCTCGCGCTCGCGCGCGGCGAGGGCCCGGGCCTCGACGACGCGAAGGCCGTCGTGTTCGCCGGCGACGCGCGCTGGCTGCCCGGCGAGCTCAACCTCCGCCTGCGCGACTGGGTCGAGCGCGGCGGGCGGATCGCCTCCTTCGGCGTCGACAGCTTCCGCCGCCGCGTCGACCTCGCGGCCGAGGAGCTGCGCGACCCGAGCGCGCCGGAGCTGCGCAACCTCTTCGGCGAGGAGACCGTGGAGGGCCCGACGCCGGCGGGCGCGACGCCGATCACGCCGACGGCCGGGCCGGAGCTGTTCCAGGGGGCCGACGTCGCGATCGGGCTCTTCACGCGGCTCGAGCTCTCGCGCAGCCTCGCGCCCGGGCTGCGGCTCGTCGCCGCGGCGGGCCTCGACGAGGCCCGCCCCGCGCTCGTCGCCTACCGCCTCGGCGAGGGGCTCGTCGTCCGCGCCGGCTCGTCGCAGTGGGCGGCGCAGCTCAGCGCAGGCGACGACGTGCCCGCCGTCACCCGCAACATCTGGGAGCTGCTCGAGGGCCGGTGACCGCGCTCCAGGAGATCGGCATCGTCGCGGCCTGCCTCGCCGCCTGCGGGGCGTTCGCCCTGCGCGACCCGCGCGGCCGCGCCGCCGCGATGCTCGCCGCGCTCGCGCTCACGCCGGTCCTGCTGCTCGGCGAGGTGTGGGGCTCGGACCAGCTCGCCGCGCTGCGCGACCGCCCGCTCGTCGCCGTCGCCGCGGGTGTGTGCGGCCTGCTCGCCGCGGCCGCGCTCGCGGCGCTGCTGCTGCGCCGCCCCGCCGCGCTGCCGCTGCTCGCCGTCGCCGCGCTCCCGTTCCGCGTCCCGATCGACACCGGCACGGGCGAGGCGGCGAACCTGCTCGTCCCGCTCTACCTCGTCGTCGCCGCGGGCGTGCTCGCCTACGCGTGGGACCGGCTGCGCGCCCGGCCGGGCGAGCCGGCGCGGATCGCGCCGCGCGAGGCGCCGCCGGGCGCGATCGAGCTCGCGCTGCTCGCGGCGATCGTCCTCTACGCCGCCCAGGCCGCCTACTCGAGCGACTTCGAGACGGCGCTGAAGAACGTCGTCTTCTTCTACGTCCCGTTCGCGCTGCTGCTGCGCCTGCTCGCGGGCGTGGCGTGGTCGGCGCGGCTCGCGGCCGGCTGCCTCGGCCTCGCCGTCTCGCTGGCGCTCGTCTTCGCCGGCATCGGCTTCTGGGAGTACGCGACGCGCAAGCTGCTCTGGAACCCGAAGGTCGTCGCCTCGAACCAGTTCGAGTCCTACTTCCGCGTCAACTCGCTCTTCTTCGACCCGAACATCTACGGACGCTTCCTCGCGCTCGTCATGCTCGGGCTCGCGACCTGGCTGCTGTGGACGCGCCGCAGCCGGGACCGCCTGCTCGCCACCGCCGCGCTCGCCGTGCTCTGGGGCGGGCTCGTGCTCACGTTCTCCCAGTCGAGCTTCGGCGCCCTGCTCGTCGGGCTCGCGGTGCTCGCGGCCTTCCGCTGGGGGCTGCGGCCGGTGCTCGCCGGCGGCGCGGTCGCCGTCGTCGCCGGGCTTGTCGTCCTGCTCGCCGCGCCCGGGCTCGTCCGCCTCGACGGCGCCGACGAGCGCGCGCTCGACAACGCGACGAGCGGGCGCGTGTCGCTCATGCGCGGCGGGGTCGAGATGTTCCTCGACCGCCCGCTCACCGGCTTCGGCTCGGGGTCGTTCGCCGAGCGCTTCCGCGAGCGGGAGGACGTCAGCTCCGAGGACGCGGCGACGGCCTCCCACACCATCCCGATCACCGTCGCCGCCGAGCAGGGCGTGCTCGGCCTCGGCGCCTACGCGCTCGTGCTCTGGGCGGCGTTCGGCGTGCTGCTGCGCGGGGCTCGGGCGGCGCCGGCGCGGACGTTCGTCGTCGCGGCGCTGGCCGCGCTCGTCTTCCACACGCTCCTGTACGCGGCCTTCCTCGAGGACCCGATCACCTGGACGCTGCTCGGCGCCGGGATCGGGCTCTCGGTCAGCGCCGCGAGCGGCGAGCGCCCCGCGGCTCGAACGCGTACAGGCTCGAGTAGCCGGTGACGTAGAAGCGGCGGCCGTCGGTCACCATCGGCGAGAACGCGCCGCGGCCGAACTTCCACACCGGCCGGCCGTCGCGGGCGCGCAGCCCGGTCGTCGACTTCCTGCCGAGGTTGGAGAAGTAGACGATCTCGCCGACGACGGTCGGCGCGCCGGAGATCCGCCCGCCCGCGTCGTAGGTCCAGCGCGTCGCGCCGGTGCGCGCGTCGAGCGCGTAGAAGTTGCCGTCGTAGGAGCCGATGTAGACGGTCGGGTCGGTGTCCGGGGTGTCGGCGACGGCCGGCGCGCCGTAGACGTAGCCGCCGGTCGACTTCGACCAGGCGAGCTCGCCGGTGCGGGCCGAGAACGAGTAGACGCGGCCGTCGGTGTTGCCGAGGTAGACGCGCCCGAAGGCGACCGCGGGCGTCGAGTAGAAGTTGCCCGAGCGCCCGAACGAGCGCCCCTGGGTGCCGGTGCTCCAGACGCGGCTGCCGTCGCGGCGGCGGAGCGCCGTCACCTGGCCGGCGTAGTCGCCGAAGAAGAGCTTGCCGTCGCTGTAGGCGAGCGCCCCCTTCACCGACCCGGCCGCCCGGTACGTCCAGACGGTCTTGCCGTTGCTCGCCTGGACCGCGTAGACGGTCCCGTCCTCGGAGCCGAAGTACACGCGGCCGCGGATGACGAGCGGCGAGGACTCCGAGCGGCTCGGGAGGTCCTTGACCCAGCGCGTGCGGCCGGTCTCGGCGTCGAGCGAGAGCGCGCGGCCCGAGAGCGTCGTGATGAAGAGGTTGCCGTCGGCGAAGGCGGGCGAGGAGGCCGCGAGCGTGCCGACGCGCTTGCGCCAGAGCACGCGCCCGCTGCGCGCCGAGAGCGCGTACGCCTCGCCGTTGTTCTTCACGAAGAAGAGCCGGCCGCGCGCGTACACGGGCGGGAACTCGATGAGCTTGCTCCCGCCGCGGTGCCAGAGCCGCCGCCCCGGCCGCGGCAGGTCGCGGTCGACGTGGCGGGTGCGCGCGAGATCGTAGCCGTAGACCGGCCAGGCGACGCGGTCGTCGCGGCGCTCACGCTCCTCGCGCTCCCGCGCCGGCGGCTCCTGCGGGACGGTGAACTCGACGTCGGGGTTCGTGACGTCGCCGGGCGCCTTGACGAGCTCGAAGTAGGCGGTCGCCCCTCCCGCGCCGACGAGGACGAGCAGCGCGACGAGGATCAACGGCCAGCGACGCCGGCGGCGGCGCCGGCTGGAGACGAACATCGCGGGGCATGGTAGCCCCCGCGACAACGTCCAACAGTGGCCCCTATAGGGGCTATTGCCGGACGTTCTCGGTGCCGGCGCGGCGGTTGCGGGCCTCGGCAAGCTCGCGCAGGCCCTCGCCGCGCCAGGGCAGCAGCGCCTGGCGCGCGTGGAGGAGGAAGCGGCGGCGCCGGTAGACGACCGCGCGCACGAGGTACGCCCACGCCGTCAGCGCGCGGACGACCGCGGCGGCGAGCGGGCCGTGATGCTTGCGCATGTAGCGGTCGCGGTTGCGGTGGAACTCGACGATCCGCGGGCGCGATGCCTCGACGTCGGTGGAGAGCTGCTCGTGGTGGATCGCGCGCGCGGCGGGGACGTAGAGCGTGTGCCAGCCGGCGTCGGCGAGGCGGCGGCAGAAGTCGGTCTCGTCGCTGTAGACGAAGAACCCGGGGTCGAGGAAGCCGACCTGCTCGGCCGCCTCGCGGCGGACGAGCAGCGCGCTCGACTGCGCCCAGTCGACCCGGCGGGTGCGGTCGCCCTTGCTCTGGACGGTGACGAGGCGGTGGAGGAAGAGGGCGCCCGCAAGCGCGGTCAGCACGCCGGGGAAGCGCCACGCGCACGGCTGCGGGCGCCCGGCCGGGTCGAGGAGCTGCGCGCCCGCGGCGCCGGCGCGCGGGTCGCGCTCGAGCGCCTCGACGAGCGCCTCCACCGCGCCGGGCAGCAGCTCCGAGTCCTCGTTGAGCAGCAGGCAGTAGCGCCCGCGTGATGCGCGCAGCAGCGTCGAGTCGTTCTCGGCCTTGCCGGTGCGGCGGCCGAGCTCGATGAGGCGGATGTCGCGGTCGCGGACGGCGTCGGCGGAGCCGTCGTCGGAGGCGTTGTCGAGCACGAGGACCTCGCACTCCAGATGCGCCGGGCGGGTGCGCTCGATGGCGTCGAGGCAGGTGAGCAGGTGCTCGCGGCCGTTGGTGTTGACGACGCAGTAGCTGAGGTCCACGGGAGAATCATCGCCCGATGCGGGTCCAGCTCGTCGATCCCTCGGCCTTCACGCCCCCCTACGACCACGCGCTCGCCGCGGCGCTCGCGCGCGCGGGGGTCGAGGTCGAGCTCGTCACGAGCCACTTCCGCTACGGGCCGGTCCCGCGCGAGCAGGGGTATGCGGTGCGCGAGCTCTTCTACGCGCGCTCGTCGCGCTTCCGCGGGCCGGAGCGGGCGCGGCTCGCGCTCAAGCTCGCCGAGCACGTGCCGGGGATGCTCCGGCATCGCCGCGACGCCCGCCGGGCCGACCTCGTCCACTACCAGTGGCTCACCGTCCAGCCGCTCGACGTCCACCTGCTCGCCCGCCGGCCGCGGCTGCTCACCGCCCACGACGTGCTGCCGCGCGAGCCGCGGCCGGGGCAGATCGCCGCGACGCGCCGGCTCGTGCGCAAGATGGACGCGATCGTCGTCCACTCCGAGCACGGCGCGCGACGGCTGCGCGAGGAGCTGGGCGCGGACGCCGACCGCGTCCACGTCATCCCGCACGGCGCCTTCGACTACCTCACGCGGCTGCCGGAGGAGCGGCCGCTGCCGGAGGAGCTCGCCGCCGTCGAGGGGCCGGTCGTGCTCATGTTCGGCCTGCTCCGTCACTACAAGGGGATCGACGTCCTGCTCGAGGCCTTCCGCTCGGTCGAGGGCGCGGAGCTGTGGATCGTCGGGATGCCGCGCATCCCGCTCGAGCCGCTGCGGGAGCTCGCCGCGAAGGTGCCGGGGACGGTCCGCTTCGTCCCGCGCTTCGTCACCGACCCCGAGATCCCCGCCTTCTTCCGCCGCGCCGACCTCGTCGTCCTCCCCTACCGCGAGATCGACCAGTCGGGCGTCCTCTACACGGCGCTCGCCTTCGGCAAGCCGCTGCTGCTCACCGCCGTCGGCGGCTTCCCCGAGGTGGCCGCGCACGGCGCCGCCCGCCTCGTCCCGCCGGACGACCCCGAGGCGCTCGCCGCGGCGCTGCGCGAGCTCGTCTCAAGCCCCGCCGAGCGCGAGCGCCTCGCCGCCGCCGCAGCGGCCGCAGCCGCCGGCCCGTACTCCTGGGACGCGATCGCCGGGAAGACCGTCGCGCTCTACCGGACGCTGCTGGAGGGCTGACGCGAGGACGTCCGGGGCTGTGCCCTATAGGGGCCACTGCTGGACGTTCTCGGCGTTCGCATAGCATCCGCGGCCGTGCTGGCGCTCGAGGTCGTCTTCTGGGTCGCGGCCGGCCTGCTCGTCTACACGCACGCCGGCTACCCGCTGCTGCTCTGGCTGCTCGCCGGGCGGCGGCGCGAGCGCCCGCCGCGGCCGCCGGAGGAGCTGCCGAGCGTGTCCCTCATCATCGCCGCCTACGACGAGGAGGCGGTCATCGCCGACAAGGTCCGCAACGCGCTCGCGCTCGACTACCCGCGCGAGCGGCTCGAGGTCATCGTCGCCTCCGACGGCTCGGGCGACGCGACGGTCGAGCGGGCGCGCGAGGCCGGCGCCGACCTCGTGCTCGACCTTCCCCGCGGCGGGAAGATCCGCGCCCAGGACCAGGCGGTCGAGCACGCAAGCGGCGAGATCCTCGCCTTCAGCGACGCGAACAGCTTCTGGGAGTCGGACGCGCTGCGCGAGCTCGTCGCGCCGTTCGCCGACCCGCGCGTCGGCTACGTCTGCGGCCAGGTCCGCTTCGTCAACGACGCAGGCGACAACCAGGAGGGGGTCTACTGGCGCTACGAGATGGCGATACGCTCGCTGGAGTCGCGCCTCGCGGGGGTGACGGGCGGCAACGGCGCGATCTACGCCGTCCGCCGCGAGGACTACCTCGTCGTCGATCCACGGATGGGCCACGACCTCTCGTTCCCGTTCAACATGGTCAAGCGCGGCCGCCGGCCGGTGTACGCGCCGTCCGCGCGCGCGACCGAGCGGATGGTCCCGACGATCGAGGGCGAGTTCGCCCGCAAGCGGCGGATGATGAGCCACGCCTGGCTCATCGTCCTCAAGGGCGGGCTGCTGTCGCCGCGCGGCTACGGCCTGGCGTACGCGTGGGAGATCCTCAGCCACCGGCTGCTCCGCTACGTCACGCCGTTCCTCCACCTCGTCGCGCTGGCGGCGAACGTGTGGTTGGCGGCGGCCGGGGCCGGCTGGGTCTACGTCGTCACGCTCGCCGCCCAGCTCGCGCTGCTCGCCGCCGCGGCGCTCGGGCCGCTGGTGCCCGCGCGCCCGTTCCGGCTCGCCTACTACTACGTGCTCGTCACGGCGTCGCTGGCGGCCGGGCTGTGGGACTGGCTGCGCACCGGCACGCCGGCCGGCTGGGAGAAGGCGGAGGGAACGCGGTGATCGACCGGCTGATCGCGCTCATCGGGCTGATCGTCAGCTCGCCGATCCTGCTCATCGCGGCGATCGCGATCAAGCTCGAGACCCCGGGCCCGGTCATCTACAAGCAGCGGCGCGTCGGCAAGGACGGCGTCCCGTTCGAGCTCTGGAAGCTGCGGACGATGGTCGACGGCGCCGAGCGCATGGGCGCCGGGCTCGCGGTCAACGAGGGCGACCCGCGCATCACCCGCGTCGGGGCGATCCTCCGCCGCTTCTCGCTCGACGAGCTGCCGAACCTCGTCAACGTCCTGCGCGGCGAGATGGCGATCGTCGGCCCGCGCCCGACGGTCCAGTCCCAGGTCGACCAGTACACCCCGCGCCAGCGCCGCCGGCTCGAGGTCAAGCCGGGGCTGACCGGCTGGGCGCAGGTGAACGGGCGCGCCGCGCTGCCGTGGCCGGAGCGGATCGAGCTCGACATCTGGTACGTCGACCACCGCTCCTTCTGGCTCGACTGCAAGATCATCGCCAAGACCGTGTGGCTGCTCGTCACCGGGCACGGCCTGTACAAGGGGGAGACCGGGGGATGGACGCAGTCCTCCTGACGGGGACCGGCAAGCGCTACGACATCGTCACGGCCTTCGCCCAGCACGCGAAGGTCATCGCGGCCGACCCCAACCCCTTCTCGCCGGCGCAGTACGCCGCGGACGTCCGCGTCGCCCCGCCGCTCATCGACGACCCCGGCTACATCCCGTTCCTGCGCGAGGTCTGCGAGGAGCACGGCGTCATCGCGGTCATCCCGCTCACCGACCTCGACATCGAGGTGCTCGCCCGCTCGGATCTGCCGGCGATCGTGCCCGATCCCGAGGTCTGCCGGGCGACCTACGACAAGTACGAGACGCACCTGCTGCTGCAGCGCCTCGGCCTGCCGAGCCCGCCGACCGTGCTGCCCGGCACCGAGCCGGAGTCCTACCCGGTGATGGTCAAGCCCCGCCGCGGCTCGGGCGCGCGCTCCATCCACCCCGCCGCGAACCGCGAGGAGATGGAGTTCTTCATCCGCTACGTCAAGGAGCCGGTCATGGTCCAGAAGCTCATGGACGGGCCGGAGTTCTCGATCGACATCCTCTGCGACCTCGACGGGCGCTGCCTCAACGCGATCCCGCGGACGATGGTCGAGTCGCGCGGCGGCGAGTCGATCAAGGGGACGGTCATCCACGACGAGGAGCTCATCGAGCTCGGCCGCGCCGTCGGCGAGGCGCTCCCGGTCCGCGGGCCCTGCACCGTCCAGGTCTTCCGCGACAAGGAGATAGGCCTCGGCATCACCGACGTCAACACCCGCTTCGGCGGCGCCTTCCCGGCGCCGATGTACGCCGCCCGGCCGGGGCGGACCTACCCCGAGCTCATCGTGCGGATGGCGTGCGGCGAGCGGATCGAGCCGCACGTCGGCGACTTCCGCCACGGCCACAGCTTCACCCGCTGGTTCTGGCACATCGAACTCGACGAGCGGATGGAGCCGACCGGGCGGGACATCGTCCCCGGCGGCCCGCGGGCGCCGCGCTAGCCGCGCCGCCCACGCGGGGCGGCGCGGCCGCGCTGCCTATGCCTACTTCAGCTCGGCGCTCGTCTTGCCCAGGAGCTGGCGGGCGATGATGAGGAGCTGGATCTGCTGGGTGCCCTCGAAGATGTCGAGGATCTTCGCGTCGCGGGCCCACTTCTCCAGCAGCGCCGCCTCGCTGTAGCCGACGCTCCCGCACAGCTCGCAGCAGCGGAGCGCGATGTCGACGGCGCTGCGGCCCGCCTTCGCCTTCGCCATCGACGCCTGGAGCGAGTTGGGCTTGCGGTTGTCGGCCATCCAGGCCGCCTCGAGGGTGAGCAGCCGCGCCGCCTCGTAGTCGGCCTCGAGCCGCAGCAGCTCCGCCGCGGCGGCGTGCTGCGACCAGGCCGGGCGGTCGTAGTCGACCTCGACGCCGGCCTCGGCGAGGCGGTCGCGCGTCTCCTCGATGCAGGCGCGGGCGAGCCCGACGGCCATGGCGGCGACGAGCGGGCGCGTGTTGTCGAAGGTCTTCATCGCGCCCTTGAAGCCCTTCTTGATCTCCGGGTCGCCGAGGAGGTTCTCCTTCGGGATCCGGACGTTGTCGAGCACGAAGTTCGCCGTGTCCGAGGCGCGGATGCCGAGCTTGTGCTCGAGGCGGTCGAGCTTCAGCCCGGGCGCGTCGCGCGGCACGACGAACGACTTGATCGCCTCGCGCCCCTTCGACGGGTCGAGCGTCGCCCACACGACGATGAGGTCCGCCCGCTCGCCGGAGGTGACGAAGATCTTCTCGCCGTTGAGGACGTACTCGTCGCCGTCGAGCACCGCGGTCGTGCGGATCGCGGCCGAGTCCGACCCGGCGCCCGGCTCGGTGATCGCCATCGCGGCCCACTTGCCGCGGAAGCGCTCGAGCTGCTCCTCGTTGGCGACCGAGGCGATCGCCGAGTTGCCGAGCCCCTGCCGCGGGAGCGACAGCAGCAGGCCGACGTCGCCCCAGCACATCTCCATGATCGAGAGCGCGGTGCTCATGTTCGAGCCGTTGCGGTTCTGGGCGTCGCCCTCGGCCTTCGTGCCGCCGCCGACGCCGGACGCGCCGGCCCCGCCGAGCTGGTCGCTCATGCCGTCGATCGCCGCGGCGAGCATGTCGAGCTCCTTCGGGTACTCGTGCTCGGCGCGGTCGTACTTGCGCGAGATCGGCCGCAGCACCTCGGCGGCGACCGCGTGCGCCTGGCTGATGAGCGGCTGGAACTTCTTCGGGACCTCGAGGTTGATCATCAGACGAGCACCCCGCCTTCCATCACCCCGGCGGCGCGCAGATCGCGGTACCAGCGCTCCACCGGGTGCTCCTTGACGTAGCCGTGGCCGCCGAGCAGCTGGACGCCCTGCGAGCCGATCTGCATCCCCTTCTCGGCGCAGAGCCGCCGCGCGACGGCGGTCTCGCGCGCGAAGTCCTTGCCCTGGTCGGCGAGCGAGGCCGCGCGCCAGGTGGTGAGCCGCATGCCCTCGAGCTCGATCGCGATGTCGGAGACCGCGAAGGCGACCGCCTGGCGGTGGCTGATCGGCTCGCCGAAGGCCTCGCGCTGGTTGACGTAGGGGATGACGTAGTCGAGCGTCGCCTGCGCGGTGCCGACCGCGAGCGCGCACCAGGCCAGGCGCGCGCGGCGGACGCACTCGGCGTACACGCCCGGCTGGCCCTCGCCGAGCAGCGCGTCGGGGCCGAGCTTCACGTCGTCGAAGACGACGCGCGCGAGCGACGCGGCGCGCAGGCCCATCGCCGGCTCGGGTTCGACGAAGACGCCCTCGGACTTCGACTCGACGATGAAGAGCGCCGGGCCGCTGCCCTCCAGCTCCGCGCCGACGACGAACAGCTCGGCGTCGGCGCCGCGCGGCACGAGGGACTTCGTCGCCGAGAGGACGAAGCCGTCGCCCTCCCGGCGGGCGCGCGCCTGCGGCGCGAGCGGGTCGAAGAGCGGCTGCGGCTCCAGCAGCGCGAGCGCCGCGGCGGGCGGGTCCTCGCCGGTGAACGGCGGCAGGTAGCGCGCCTGCTGGTCGGCGTCGCCCCACAGCCCGATCGCGGTGCTCACCGCGCCCGGCGCGAGGATCGCGACGGCGAGCCCCATGTCGCCGTGGGCGAGCGCCTCGGCGGCGAGCACCGACGTGACCGTCGAGCGCTCGGCCATCGGGCCGTCGAGCTCCGCCGGCACGCCGAGCATCGTCACGCCGAGCTCGTTCGCCTGCTCGAGCAGCTCCTTCGGCGCGGCCGAGTCGGCGTCGGCCTCGGCGGCCGCGGGCCGGAGCTTGTCGGCCGCGAAGCTGCCGAACGCCTCCTGCAGCATCTGCTGCTCGTCGTCCGGTGTGAGGTCGAAGAGGTCGGCGGGCTTGCGCGGCGCCTGGCGCGCCGGCTTGGCGAGCTTGGTCACGGCCGCGAACGTCCGGCCGGCCTTGCCGGCGGCCATCGTGCCGCGGTACAGCAGCCGCTCGGCCGGCTTGCGCAGGCCGACGCGGTCGATGACGTCGAGCGACGCGAAGCGCCCGAGCGCCCGCAGCCCGAGTCCCATGGCTCGTTCGGCTGGTGTCACGAGATCCTCCCGATCAGGTGTGGCCCGAGCGCGAAGCGCTCCCCGTCGAAGGAGAACGTCGCCTTGCCCGGGATGAGCAGCGGCTTGCGGAACTCCACCTCGACGGTGAACGCCTCCGGCAACCGGTCCTCGATCGCGGCCAGGCAGCGCGCCTTGCTCCACATCCCGTGGGCGATCGCCCGCGGGAAGCCGAACAGGCGCGCGCTCAGCGGGTGGAGGTGGATCGGGTTGCGGTCGCCCGACACCTCGGCGTAGCGGCGCCCGATGTCGCCGGGCACCCGCCACACGGCCCGGACCGGCGGCTCGGGCTGCTCGGTGGCCTTGGTCTGCCGCTTCTCCTCGGCGGCCTCCCCGCTCCCGCCGCCGCGGCGCAGGTACGTGCTGCGGTCGACCCAGACGAGCTCGCCGCCGGAGCGGGCCTCGGCGACGACGTCGAGCTGACGCCCGCGCCGGTGCGGGCGCAAGTTCTCCGCCCACACGACGAGGTCGAGCGTCTCGCCCGCGTCGATCGGCCGCCGCTGCTCGATCCGGTTCGCGACGTGGACGAGGCCGAGCAGCGGGAACGGGAAGTCACGCTCGGTCATGAGCGCGAGCGCGAGCGGGAAGGCGAGGACGTGCGGGTAGGTCGCCGGCAGCGTGTCGCGCAGGGTGAAGCCGCAGACGCGGTCGTAGGCCGCGAGGTGGTCGCGGTCGATCTCCACGCCGGCGAGCTCCTTGCGCGTGTCCGGCAGCGCGTCGCCGCCGCCGCCGAGGAACGGCAGCGCGGCGCCGGCGATCGCCTTCGCGTACGAGGGCAGCAGGCTCGGCGGCGATGCCATCTCAGGCGCCCAGGAACCCCTGCCCGCAGACGCGGACGACGTTGCCGTTCACGCCCCGCGAGGCGGGCGCCGCCAGCCAGGCCACCGTCTCGGCGACGTCGACCGGCAGGCCGCCCTGGCCGAGGCTGCTCAGCCGCCGGCCCGCCTCGCGCGTGCCGAGCGGCATCTTCGCCGTCATCTGGGTCTCGATGAAGCCCGGCGCGACCGCGTTGATCGTGCCCCCGCGCTCGCGCATGAGGCCCGCCATCGCGTCGACCATCCCGATGACCGCGGCCTTGCTCGTGGCGTAGTTCGTCTGGCCGCGGTTGCCGGCGATGCCCGCGATCGAGGAGACGCCGATGATCCGCCCCTCCGGCTTGAGCGCGCCCTCCAGGAGCTTGTCGTTGATCCGCTCCTGGCTGGAGATGTTGACGTCCATGAGGACGTCCCACTCGGCCTCGCTCATCTTCCCGAGCGTGCGGTCGCGCGTGATGCCGGCGTTGTGGACGATGACGTCGAGGCCGCCGTGGCGGTCGGTGACGTGCTCGGCGATCCGGTCCGGCGCGTCGTCGGCGGTGACGTCGAGCTGGAGCGCCGTGCCGCCGACGCGGTTGGCGACGGCAGACAGCGCCTCGCCGGCGGCCGGCACGTCGGCGCAGACGACGTGGGCGCCGTCGCGCGAGAGCACCTCGGCGATCGCCTCGCCGATGCCGCGCGCGGCGCCGGTGACGACCGCGACCTGGCCGGCGAGCGGCCGCTCCCAGTTCGAGGGCGCCGAGACCTCGGCCGGCTCGATCCGGATGACCTGGCCGGAGACGAAGGCCGAGCGCGCCGACAGCAGGAACCGGAGCGTCGAGGCGATCGCGCCCTCGGCGCCCGGCGCGACGTAGACGAGCTGCGCGGTCGCGCCCTTGCCGACCTCCTTGCCGACCGAGCGGACGAAGCCCTCGAGCGCGCGCTGGGCGATCCGTTCCCGCCCCTCGCAGAGCTCCGGCGGGGTGCCGAGCACGATGACGCGCCCGCACGGCCGGATGCTCCGGATGACGGGGTGGAAGAAGTCGTAGAGCGCGCGCAGCCCCTGGCTGTCCGTGATGCCGGAGGCGTCGAAGACGAGCGCGCCCTTCTCGGGGTCGTCCTCCTTGGCGAGCTTCGCGCCGGCGCCCTTGAGCACCTGCTTGACCGGCTTGACGAGCCGGCCGTCGCCGCCGACGAGGACGGGCCCGCGCGCGACCGGCTTGCCGGGCGCGTGGCGCTCCAGCACGACCGGGCGCGGCAGCCCGAGGCTCTGGACGACGGTCGAGCCGACCGGCGTGTTGGCGAAGCGGGTGAAGAGATCGGTCATGCCTGCTTCTCCAGGATCGCGACGACGCCCTGGCCGCCGGCCGCGCAGATCGAGATGAGGCCGCGGCCGGAGCCCTTCTCGTGGAGGAGCTTCGCCAGCGTGGCGACGATCCGCGCGCCGGTGGCGGCGAACGGGTGGCCGACCGCCAGCGACGAGCCGGTGACGTTGAGCTTCGACCGGTCGATCTTGCCGACGCCGTTCTGCTCCCACGCCTTCAGCGTCATGAGCACCTGCGAGGCGAACGCCTCGTGGATCTCGAAGAAGTCGAAGTCGTCGAAGGTGAGGCCGTTGCGCTCGAGCAGCCGCGGCACGGCGTAGATCGGTGCGGCCAGCAGGCCGTCCTCGCCGTGGATGAAGTCGACCGCGGCGGTCTCGGCGTCGACGACGTGGGCGAGCACCGGCAGGTTGCGCTCGGCCGCCCACTCGTCGCTGGCGAGCAGGACGACGGCGGCGCCGTCGGTGAGCGGCGTCGAGTTGCCCGCCGTCATCGTCGCGTTCTCGCCCTTGCCGAAGACCGGCTTGAGCTTCGCGAGCTTCTCGAGCGACGTGTCGGGCCGGAGGTTCTGGTCGCGCGTCAGCCCGAGGTACGGCGTCATGAGGTCGTCGAAGAAGCCGCGCTCGTACGCGGCGGCGAGCCGGCGGTGGCTCTCGAGCGCGAGCTCGTCCTGCTCCTGGCGGGTGATCCCCCACTTCTCGGTGGAGATCGCCTGGTGCTCGCCCATCGAGAGGCCGGTGCGCGGCTCCTCGTTGCGCGGGATGCGCGGCACGATCTGCCCAGGCCGCAGCTTCGCGAGCAGCTTGAGGCGGCCCGAGGTCGAGCGCGTGCGGTTGAGCTCGAGGAGGAGGCGGCGGAGGTCGTCGTTGACCTCGATCGGCGCGTCGCTCACGGTGTCGACGCCGCCGGCGATGCCGGACTCGATCTGTCCGAGGGCGATCTTGTTCGCCACGTGGATGACGGTCTCGAGCCCGGTGCCGCACGCCTGCTGGACGTCGTAGGCGGGCGTCTCGTTCGAGAGCGCGCTGCCGAGCACGCACTCGCGGGTGAGGTTGAAGTCGTGGCTGTGCTTGAGGACGGCGCCGGCCGCCACCTCGCCGATCCGCTCGCCCTGGAGGTTGAAGCGGCTGACCAGCCCGTCGAGGGCTGCGGTGAGCATGTCCTGGTTGGAGGCCTGCGCGTACGGGCCGTCGGCGCGGGCGAAGGGGATGCGGTTGCCCCCGAGGACCGCAGCCCGCCGGATCTGTCCATTTGCCATGAGGCGATGGTACATGGGTCCATGACAACGTTGTGTGTGCAGATGCGCACACGGCCGCGGGCCGAGGCGCGCGCGGGCATGCGCACGCGCGCGGGCGCGCGCCCGCGGCGGGCGGCCGGGAGCGCCGGGCGTCGCCGAGGGCGCCCTAGCCGGCCTCGGTGCCGCCGCCCTCGGTCCCGGGCGGCAGCACGCGGATGTAGAAGGGCTCCGACGTCGCGCCGAGGTTCTTCTCGTCGGCGCGGAAGCGGACGTAGAAGCGCCACAGGCCGGGCGCGGTCACGCGCACGCCCTTGCGGAAGCGCCCGCCGCGCGCGGTGAGGCGCTCGCGCGCGACGAGGACGTTGCGCGAGCCGATCCGCCGCTGGACGACGAGCTCCAGCGCCTTGCGGCGCGGCTCGATCCGCCCGCTGACGATCGGCGTCTGGCCGACGAGCGCGCGGCTCACCGAGCGCCGCGCGGTGATCCGCGGCCGCACCCGCACGGTCGTCCGCTTGGAGGTCGCGGCGCGCAGCTCCGGCCCGCCCGGGTAGCGGACGCGGAACGTGTTGTTCCCGCCCGGGGCGATGCGCGCCTCGAAGCTCCCGTCGCCGTCCGTCGTCGCCCCGGCGACGCGCTTCCACGTCTTCCCCTTCAGCGCCTGGATCTCGACCGGCTGGTTCGCGACCGGCTGCCCCTTCATGAGCGCGAGCCGGCCGCTGATGACGACCTCCTCCGGGAAGCGCAGCACCCGCGCGCTGACGTGGACCTGGAGCTTCGTCCGCGCGGCGTTCGCGCCCGCGGCCTTGGCGCGGATCGCGTCGAGCTGGTCGTAGAGGTAGTCGCCCGGGCAGGTGGTGTGGTTGCCGTCGCGGTGGCCCGAGACGCGCGGGAGGCGGACCTTCGTCCCCTTCTTCCAGCGGTTGGCGCTGCCGCCGGCGGACGTGAGGACGACGGTGCCGTCGGTCGGCTGGCCGTGGAGCGACAGCTTCCAGCCGATCACGCGCGCGAGCGCGTCGACCATGGCGGACGTCGGCGGGGCGCCGTCGCGGTGGACGTCGTGGCGGCCGATCGCCGCGACGCCGGTCGACTCGGCGTTGAAGCCCTGCGCCTGGGCGCCGACGACGGCCTTGTCGATCCCACCGGCGCGGCCCTCGTAGATCGTGCCGTAGCGGTCGACGAGGAAGTTGTAGCCGATGTCGTCCCAGCCGTTGGAGTTGCGGTGGTAGCGGCAGATCGCGAGCACGACGCTCGGCGCCTCCTCGCGGCTGTAGCCGTTCGTCGAGACGGTGTGGTGGACGAACGCGGCCTTCACCCGGCCGTAGGAGGGCTTGCGCCTCGGCTTGCAGCTCTCGTCCGCGCCCCAGTCCGCGCGCGGCACGATCCCCGGGTCGCCCTGCGCGCGGGCGCTGAAGAGCCCGCCGACGACGACCGCCGCCCGGCTCGCCGCGCGGCGGAGCGCGGTCGTCACGCGCTGGGCCGGCGTCGCCGTGCCGGTCGAGTTGACGAAGTGGAGCCGCAGGCCGCGGACGGGCCGTGAGAGGCGGTACTGGACCCAGTCCGCGTGGCCGACCCAGACGGGCTCGGTGCCCTGCCCGCGGCTGCGCTCGGCGCCGGCGTCGGGAGCGTGGTCGCCGCGCGTGGGCACCGCCGTCCAGGGCGTCCAGCGCCCGCCGTCACGGCGGGTGCGGATCGCGACCGCGACCTCGCCGCCGCGTGACCAGCGCAGCCCGACGAGGTTGAAGCGCTTCGGCGCCTTCAGCGGCGGCGAGACGACGCCGCGCCCGCTCGCCGCCGCGGAGGCCTGCGGCGGGGCGAGCTCGAAGTCGACGGCCTCGGGCACCCACGGGCGCGTCGACAGCGCCGGTGCGGCGAGCACCGCGAGGACGGCGACGAGGGACGCTCCGGCGAGCAGGACGAGTCGCTTCACGACACCGACTCAACACCGTGGCAGCGCGCGTGCTGCGGTGCCGCAAGCGGCGTTGCAGCCGCCCTGGACGGATGACCGGTGGCGGGCGGTGAGCCGTGCCCTACGGCACGAACTCGGGACCCTGGTCGCGGTACTGGTCCCTGAAGGCGCGGATCGCGTCGAAGACCTGCGGGCTGAAGGACTCGCAGAGGAGCGCGTGGTTCCACGTCGTCGCCGCGACCGGGACCGGCAGGTCCGCGTTCGGGTAGATGAGCATGTGGTACGGGTCCTCGTCGAAGAGGGCCTTGAGCTGGTCGATCTGCTCCTGCGGGAGGTCCGGCTTGAACTGGATGTGGATGCGGCCGTGCTCGAGCGAGTGGACGCTGTTCTCCACCTTCGGCCGGATCGAGTAGGCGCCGTCCGCCGTCGCGATCGGGTGGTGGTCGCCGGAGGTCGGCGGGTTCGCGCGGTACTCGACCTCGCCCTCGGTGTGCGTGTTGCCCTCCTCCGGCGGGTCCTCGAGCCGGCAGCTCGCGGCGCGCGCGGCGGCGCGGAGGTCGAACTCCTGCTGCTCGGGGATCGCCGCGCCGTCGCCGTAGCTCACCTCGGGCGTGCCGGGCTCGGCCTCCTCGGGCGCCTGCGCCTGGTGGGTGCCGCCGCTGGAGTCGCCGCCGCCGGCGACCGCGACGACGACGGCGACGATCGCCGCGAGCACGAGCACGGCGGCGGCGCCGTAGCCGACGAGCTTCTTCCGCTGCGCGGCCTGGTCCGCGGCGGTCTCCCGCGCGAGGCGTTCCTGGCGCAGCTTCTCCTTCTGCTCCTCGCGGTTCGCCATGCGGCCGAGCAGCTTATCCGGAGGCGAGGCGCCTGTCCGCCGGTAGTCGATCCGCCGACGCGAACCCCCCAACTCCCGCAACTCCGTCCGCGTTGGAACCGATATATGCGCACATGGGCGCAACCTCGGCTCCGCGCGCGCGAGCGCTCGCGCTCCCGCGGCGCCTGCTCGCGGCCCTCGACGACGCGCGGCTCGTCGAGCACGTCCGGCGCGGCAACGAGGCCGCGTTCGAGGTCATCTTCGACCGCCATCACCTCGGTCTGCTCGCCTACTGCCGCCACCTGCTCGGCTCCCGCGAGGAGGCCGAGGACGCGCTCCAGCACACCTTCGCGGCCGCCTATCAGGCGCTCCGCGCCGACGAGCGCGCGATCGAACTGCGGCCGTGGCTGTACGCGATCGCGCGCAATCGCTGCCTCGGCGTCCTCCGCGCCCGCCGCGAGCAGCCGGCCGAGCTGGACGAGCCGGCCGTCGACGGCCTCGCCGAGGCTGTCCAGCGGCGCGACGACCTGCGGGCGCTGGTCGCCGACCTCCAGGAGCTGCCCGAGGAGCAGCGGACGGCGCTCGTGCTCGCCGAGGTCTCCGGGCTCCGGCACGGCGAGATCGCCGGCCTGCTCGGCTGTGAGGCGGCGAAGGTGAAGTCGCTCGTCTACCAGGCGCGCGCCGGCCTCATCGAGCGGCGGAAGGCGCGCGAGACCCCGTGCGAGGAGATCCGCGAGCAGCTCGCGGTGCTCCGTGGCGGCTCGCTCCGCCGCGGGCCGATCCGCCGCCACCTCAAGGCCTGCCCGGCGTGCGCCGCCTTCCGCGAGGAGGTGAGGCGTCAGCGGGCCATGCTCGCCCTCGCGCTCCCGGTCCTGCCCAGCGCAGAGCTGAAGGCGAACGTCCTCGCCGCGGTGGGCATCGGGGGCGGGACCGCGGCCGGGGGCGGCACGGCCCTGGCGGGAGCCGCGGCGGTCTCCGGCGCGGGCGGCTCGCCGACCGGCGGCGGGCTCGCCGCGGCGGTCTCCGCGCTCGGCGCGAAGGCCGGCGGCGCGAAGCTCGTGGCGGCGCTCGCCGCCGGCGCCGTGGCGGTCGGCGGCGGCACGTACGCCGTCACGCAGGACGCGCCGCCCACGGCCGGCCGCCCCGCGCAGCTCACCGTGCAGCCGGGTGCGCCGGCATCCGGCCAGAGCCGGCCCGCCTCGCCCGCGACGCCGCCGGCCGCCGGCCGTCCGCGGGAGGCCGAGCCCGGCCGGCGCCGCGCGGACCGCCCGCGCCCGGGCGGGCCTGCCCGTCTGCAGGGCGGGCGCCCACGGCCGGCCCTCCCGAACGGGCGCGGCCGCCCCGGCGGCCCGCCGCGCTCCGGCGCCGCGCCGGGTCGCGCGAGCCGTCCCACGCCCCCGGCCCGCCGGGCGCGCCCGCAGCCGCCCGCCCGCAGCGACGGCCGCGGTCAGCGGGCCGAGCCGCCCGCCCCGGATCGCAGGGCGCCGGAGCCCGCGCGCGGGACGCCGGCGCCGCCCGCACGTCCGCCGGAAGGCGAGGCGCGGCCGACGCGCCCGGCGCCGGAGGGCGAGCCGGGCGCCCGCGGCCGCGACCCCCGCTAGGCCGCCTCGCTCATGCCGAACCGGGCGTGGAACCGGCGCAGCGGCGCCGGCGCCCACCAGTTCCGCCAGCCGAGCAGCTTCATGAGCGACGGGACGAGCAGCGCGCGGATGATCGTCGCGTCGACGAGCACGGCGAGCGCCGTCCCGAGGCCGAGCTCCTTGATGAAGACGATCTGCGAGGTGACGAACGCGCCGATCGCGACGGCGAACAGCAGCGCCGCGGCGGTGACGATCCGCCCGGTCCGCTCGAGCCCGACCGCGACCGCCTCGTCGTCGGGCAGCCCGCCGTCGCGGGCCTCCTTGATCCGCGAGAGGAGGAAGACGGCGTAGTCGGTCGAGAGCCCGAAGGCGACGATCGCGAGGAAGAGCGGCTGCGTCGCGTCGAGCCCGCCCTGGCTCGTGTAGCCGAGCAGGCCCTCGAGGCGGCCGTCCTGGAAGACGAGCACGAGCGCGCCCAGCGTGGCCGACAGCGTGAGCACGTTCATCACCGCCGCCTTCAGCGGCAGCACGACCGAGCCGGTCATGAGGAAGAGCACGACGAACGTCGTGCCGACGACGAGCAGGACCGCGAGCGGCAGGTGGGCGGCGAGGCTCGCCTTCTGGTCGACGAACTCCGCCGTCCGCCCGCCGACGAGCACCCCGAAGGGGGTGTCGAGCGCGCGCACCTCGCGGACGAGATCCTCCGCGGCGGCGCTGTCCGGGCTCACCGCGGGCACGGCGTGCAGCAGCGCGCCGTCGCCGCCGATCCGCTCGGGCGGCGAGACGGCCGCGACGCCGGGCAGCGCGGCGACCTCCTCGCGGTAGGCGGCGAGCTCGTCCGCCGACGCGCCGGTGGCGACGACCACGAGCGGCTCGGTGCGGTGCGGCGGGAACTCGCGCTGAAGCCGCTCGTCGACGACGCGCGGCTCGGCGCCCGCGGGCAGGACGCTGACGTCGACCGGCACCCACGTCGCGCTCGCGAACGGGATGCCGAGCGCGATGAGGAACGCCGCGGCGAGCACGGCGATGCGCGCCGGCCGGCGCATGACGAGCCGCGAGAGGCGGTACCAGAAGCCGCCCTGCTCCGGGCGGGCGTCGCGGTGGGCGGCGCGCTGGAGCCGGCGCGGCGCGAGCGCGTTCACCCGCTCGCCGAGCAGCGCGAGCAGCGCCGGCAGGACGACGAGCGCGATCGTCGCCGCGAGCACGGTGACGCTCACGCCGCCGACGCCCATCGAGTAGAGGAAGCGCTGCGGGAAGGTGAGCAGCGCCGCGAGCGCGGCGGCGACGGTGGCCGAGCTGAAGAGCACCGTCCGCCCCGCCGTCGCCATCGTCGCGCGCAGCGCCTCGAGCCCGGGGCCGCGGCGCGCGAGCTCCTCGCGGTAGCGCGAGACGATGAAGAGGCTGTAGTCGATCGCGAGCCCGAGGCCGAGGCCGGTCGTGAGGTTGAGGGCGAAGATCGAGATGTCCCACGCCTCGTTGGCCACGCGCAGGACGAGCAACGTCGAGACGATCGCCAGGCCGCCGACGAGCAGCGGCAGCAGCGCCGCGACGAGGCTGCGGAAGAAGAGCAGCGAGAGGAGGAAGAGGAGCGGGAAGGCGAGCAGCTCGGCGCGCCGGAGGTCGCGCTCGACCGTCTCGCCGACCTCGGCCTGGGCGAGCGCGATGCCGCCGACGGTCACGCCCTCGCGGTCGGCGAGCGCGTCGGCCAGCTCCTCGGCGGTCTCCTCGCTGTCGGCGCCGGCGCGGAACTGCGCGGCGGCGTAGGCCGCGCGGCCGTCGCGCGAGTCGGTCGCGGTCTGGACCGCGCCGACGCCGGGGTGGGCGCGCAGCTCGCGCACGACGCCGGGGAGCTGCTCGCGGTCGTCGACGAGCGCGACGAAGCCGACGTCGGGCTGCAGGCCGGTCCGCTCCTCGAGCAGGCGGTCGGCGCGGATGCTCTCGGTGCCGGGGTCGTCGGCGGCGAAGGGGTGGAGACGCTCGGCGACGGAGCCGCCGAGCGCCCCGGCGACGGCCGTGACGACGAACGCGAGCGCGAGCACGCGCCGGGGGCGGGCGTGGACGAAGTCAGCCAGTCGTTGCATCCAGGTCTTCCTCTCGTTCGGCCATGAGCTCCCCCATCCGGCGGCACCAGTCCGCGTAGAACTCGTGCAGCTCGATCCCGCCCCGGAGCGTGAGGTAGGGGAAGCACGGCTCCTCGCCCTCGGCGGGGGCGACGCTCGGCTCGATCTCGCGCAGGCGCTCGACGATGTCGCGGTGGCGGCGCTCCATCGCCGCGAGCTGGGCGCGGACCTCCCCGGGCGCCAGCGCGGAGCCGAAGAAGAACTTCAGCAGCCCCTCGTCGCGCAGCTCGTACAGCGGCTCGGCGTCGTCGGTGAGCCAGGCGCGCAGCGCCCGCTCGCCTTCGGGCGTGATCTCGTACTCGGTCCGGCGCCGCCCGCCCTCGGGGGCGGAGGCCCGGACGAGCCCGGCGGCGGCGAGGCGCTTGAGCTCCGGGTAGATCTGGCCGTAGCTCGCGGCCCAGAAGAAGCGCGTCGACCGGTCGACGATCGCCTTGATGTCATATCCCGTCCGCGGGCCCCAGTGGAGGATCCCGAGGATGACGCGCGCGGTGGGCGAGAGCTCCTTCATCTATCGCGGTGATATATCATCCCGATACATCCACCGCAAGGGCCACCGGAGAGGAAGCGAACGCCAAGGCGGGACAGCCGCAAGGGCCACCCAACAGGAAGCGAACGCCGTGGCGGGAAGCGAGGGCGACTGAGATGACGCAAGAGGCGACAGCGGAGTTCGACACCACGACGGCCGTCGAGCCGCTCGGCGGCGGCGCCTACCGCGCGGTCATGGACCGCGGCTGGTGGGTCGCGCGCGGCCCGAACGGCGGCTACGTCGCCGCCGTGCTCCTGCGCGCGCTCGCCGCCGAGGTCACCGAGTCCGAGCGGGCGCCGCGCTCGCTCACCGTCCACTACGCGGCGCCGCCGGCCGAGGGCGAGGTCCGCATCGAGGTGCAGACCGAGCGGCGCGGCCGCTCGCTGACGACGCTCTCGGCGCGGATGACCCAGGGCGACCGCCTGCTCGCGCTCGCGCTCGCCGCCTTCTCGGCGCCGTGGGGGAACGAGCACGACTTCGCCGGGATGGCCCCGCCCGAGGCGGGCGAGCCCGGGAGCGGTCTCGCCGTGCCGCGCGACGCCGACCTGCTGCCGCCGGTCGCCGAGCGCTGGGAGTTCCGGGGCGCGCTCGGCGCGCCGCCGTTCTCGGGCGCCGAGGAGGCCGTCACCGGCGGGTGGCTGCGCCTCGCCCAGCCGCGCGTGGCCGACGCGTTCGTCGTCGCGGCGATGACCGACGCCTGGTTCCCGGCCTCCTTCACCCGCCTCGAGCGGCCCGCGGCGCTCCCGACGATCGACCTCACGATCCACTTCCGCGTGCCGCTGCCCCTGCCGGGGGCCGCGCCGGACGACTGGGCGCTCGCCCGCTTCAGCTCGCGCTGGGCGCGCGACGGCTTCGTCGAGGAGGACGGCGAGATCTGGAGCGCGGACGGCGTCCTGCTCGCCCAGTCGCGCCAGCTCGCGCTGCTCATCTAGGCGTGGGCGGTTGCGGGGGCCCGGCGGCGCCGGGCGCGGCCCCACCCCACGGCTAGACTGGTTGCAGATGCAATCACCTGACCTCTCCCCGCTCGAGCTGGCCGCGTGGCGCGGGCTGCTGCGCGTCCACGCCCACCTCGTGGGCGAGCTGGACGCGGAGCTGCGGGCCGAGCACCGCCTCCCGCTCACCTCCTACGAGGTGCTGCTCACGCTCGCGAACGCCGAGGGCGGGGAGCTGCGGATGTCGGAGATCGCCGACTCGGTGCTGCTCAGCCGCAGCGGCCTCACCCGCCTCGTCGACCGGCTCGAGGCCGAGGGCCTGGTCGAGCGCCGCGCCTGCCCGACCGACCGCCGCGGCGCCTACGCCCGCCTCACCCCCGCCGGGCGCGAGCGCTTCGAGGCGGCCCGGCGCACGCACCTCGACGGCGTCCGGCGGCGCTTCCTCGGCCGCCTCTCCGAGGACGACCTGCGCGCGCTCGCGGCCGCGTGGGAGGCCGTCCTCCCCGGCGCGGCCGAGCCGCTCACGGCCGCCCGCTAGGAGATCGGCACCGTCGCGCGGGCCGCCCCGCCGCCCGCGCCGGCGAGCCGCGCGCGGCGGCGGACCGCCCGGATCGCGCGCGCGAGCCGCTTCACGCCCTCGTCGAGCTCCTGGGGGCCGAGCAGCGAGAACGAGAGGCGCATCGTCGTCTGCGCGGGGCGCTCGACGGTCACCGCCCCGCCGGGGGTGAACGTCACGCCGAGGCGGAGCCCCTCGGTGTAGAGCTCGCGCTCGTTCAGCGGCCGCTCGAGCGTGACCCAGACGTGGTGCCCGCCGGCGGGGCGGATCGCGCGGTACTCGCCGGCGAGGTGGCGCTCGAGCGCGTCCATGAGCGCGTCGCGGCGCTCGCGGTAGACCGGCACGGTCGCGGCGATCTGGCGGTCGTAGCCGCCGGAGGCGAGGTAGCGCGCGGCGATGTGCTGGACGAGCGTCGCGGTGTGGAAGTCGGTCTCCATCTTCAGCGCGGCGAGCCGCTCGTAGACCGGCCCGCGCGCGGCGATCCACCCCGCCCGCAGCCCGCCGCCGACGGTCTTCGAGAGCGAGTTCACGTAGATGACGTGGCCGGGCGCGAGCTCGCGCAGCGAGCGCACCGGCTCGCCCTCGTAGCGGAGGTCGGCGTAGACGCGGTCCTCGAGGATGAAGAAGTTCCGCTCGACGGCGAGCTCGGCCAGCCGCCGGCGGCGCTCGGGGGAGAGGTCGCGCCCGGTGGGGTTGTGGCAGGCGCTCTGGAGCGCGCAGAGCGTGACCTCGTGGCGGGCGAGCACGCGCTCGAGCGCGCCGGTGTCGAAGCCCTGCTCGTCGACGGGGATGCCGATGACGCGCGCCCCGGTCGAGCGCAGCGAGGAGATGAGGCCGATGAAGCTCGGGCTCTCGACGACCGCGACGTCGCCGGGCTCGAGCACCGCGCGGGCGGCGAGGTCGATGCCCTGGCGCGCGCCGGAGGTGACGAGGATCTCCTCCGGCGAGCTCGCCCAGCCGGAGCGCCGCCCGCGCTCGGCGAGCCGCTCGCGCAGCTCCCAGAGGCCCTCGACCATCCCGTAGGCGACCGCCGTCGCGCCCGTGTCGGCGAAGACCTCGGCGCTGATCTGGGCGAGCTCCTCGGTCGGGTAGAGCTCGGGCGCGACGTGGCCCGCGGCGAGCGAGATGACGCCGGGGTCGCCGGCGTGGCGGAAGGCGTCGCCGAGCACCTGCTCGGCGTAGGTGATCGGCCGGTCCGGGAGCGCGTAGGCCTGCCAGTCGTCGCCGTGCTCGCCGGCGGCGGGCGGGAGCGAGCGGACGAACGTCCCGCGCCCGACCGTGGCGGTCACGTAGCCGAGCTCGGCGAGGCGCCGGTAGACACGCGCGGCGGTGAGGTGGTTGACCCCGGCCTCGGCGGCGAGCCGGCGGGTCGTCGGGAGCTTCGTGCCGGGAGCGAGCTCACCGGCGTCGATGGCGGCGGCGAGGCGCTCGACGAGCTGCTGGGTGATCGACGGGCGTCCGTCCCGCTTCAACCCAGACAAGTCGAGCTTGTACGACATCACATCCTCCAGAGCCTCGCCTACTCTGGGGATTGTAATACCAGCCGAGCGTACTTGTGTTGCCTGGAGGTCCGAAATGTCTTACGCAGAGCCGATGTCGCGCCACGCCAGCGCCTCGGAGCCTGCGCCGGGTCCGCTCGCCGAGGCGCCGCTGACCATCCGCCGCGCCGTCCCCGCCGACGCCCCCGCCATCGCCCGCCTGGCGGCGCTCGACAGCGCCAGGGCCCCCGAGGGGGAGGTGCTCGTCGCCGAGGTCGGCGGCGAGATCGTCGCCGCGCTCGACGTGGACGAGGGGCGTGCCGTCGCCGACCCCTTCAAGCCGACCGCCGACGTCGTCCGGCTGCTCGAGCTCCGCGCCGCCTCGCTGCGCGACGGGCGCGCCGGAGCCGGCCGCGACCGGCGCGGGCGAGGGCTCGGCGTGCTGCGCCCGCAGCCGCGCTGAGCCGCGTCCCGGCGGGCCCCGGCGAGTCGGGCCGTCCCGCCGGGCGCGTCGACTACAGTTGCGCGCCGATGGCCGTGGAGCGCTCGCCTGCCGAGGTGTTCGCCGAGCACTGCGAGCGCGGGGTGCTCGCCTACCAGGTCGACCCCGAGGGGCGGCCGGTCTTCTACCCCCGCCTCGTCGCTCCCGGCGGGGGCGAGCCGAGCTGGCGCGAGAGCGCCGGCCGGGGCGTCGTCTACGCGACGACGACCGTCCGGCGCCGAGGCGAGGAGCCCTACGACGTCTCGATCATCGAGCTCGACGAGGGCTTCCGGATGATGAGCCGGGTCGAGGGCATCCCGCCGGAGGAGGTCCGCATCGGGATGCGCGTCGAGGTCCGCTTCGAGGAGCGCGAGGACGGGCCGCCCGTCCCGGTGTTCGTGCCCGTGGAGGAGGCGTGAGGGAGGCGGTCATCGCCGGGGTCGCGGAGTCCGACCTCGGCAAGGTCGCCGACGGCCTCACCCCCGTCGACCTCATGGCCCAGGCGGCCAAGCGCGCCCTCGACGAGTGCGGGCTCGAGGTCGCCGACGTCGACGGGCTGTTCGCGGCCACGACACAGCTCCCGATGGCGACGCTCAACCTCGGCGAGTACCTCGGCATCAACCCCCGCTACACGGACGCGACGCAGATCGGCGGCTCCTCGTTCGTCGCCCACCTCCACCACGCGCAGGCGGCGGTCGCCGCCGGGATGTGCGAGGTCGCGCTCATCGCCTACGGGAGCACGCAGCGCTCGGTCGGGCGCGCGGTCGCGTCGGTGCAGGAGATCAGCCCGTGGGAGGCGCCGTACCGGCCGATGCTCCCGGTGACCGGCTACGCGCTCGCGGCCTCCCGCCACATGCACGAGTTCGGCACCACGCGCGAGCAGCTCGCCGAGGTCGCGGTGAGCGCGCGCGAGTGGGCACGGCTCAACCCGAAGGCGTGGCACCGCGACCCGCTCACGATCGAGGACGTGCTCGCCGCGCCCCTCGTCTGCGACCCGTTCGGCGTGCGCGACTGCTGCCTCGTCACCGACGGCGGCGCCGCCGCGGTCGTCACGACGGCCGAGCGGGCGGCGTCGCTGAAGACACCGCCGGTGCGGATCCTCGGCGTCGGCGAGGCCCACTCGCACCGCCACATCTCGAGCATGCCGGACCTCACGCGGACGGCGGCGGTCGAGTCGGGGCGGCGCGCGTTCGAGGCCGCGGGGCTGACGCCGGACGATGTCGACGTCGTCGAGCTCTACGACGCCTTCACCATCACCCCGATCCTCTTCCTCGAGGACCTCGGCTTCTGCGAGAAGGGCGAGGGCGGGGCGTTCGTCGAGGGCGGGCGGACGCGGCCCGGCGGCGACTTCCCGATGAACACGAACGGCGGCGGCCTCTCCTACTGCCACCCGGGGATGTACGGGTTGCTGCTCGTCGTCGAGGCGGTCCGCCAGCTCCGCGGCGAGTGCGGCGAGCGGCAGGTCCCCGGCTGCGAGGTCGCGCTCGTCCACGCCAACGGCGGCGTGCTGTCGAGCCAGTGCACGGCGCTCCTGGGCCGTGGCTGAGGGCTACGGACCCGACCTCGCCCGCGTCCACGACGAGGGCTTCGGCGGCTTCGCCCGCGCCGCGGCGCCCGGCCTGCTCCGGCTGCTCGAGCGCGCCGGCGTCCGCGACGGCCTCGTCGTCGACCTCGGCTGCGGGAGCGGCATCTGGGCGGAGGACCTCGTAGCGCGCGGCTACGACGTCCTCGGCGTCGACCTCTCCGCCGACCTGCTCCGCATCGCCCGCCGGCGCGCGCCGCAGGCGCGCTTCGTCGAGGCGTCGTTCCTCGACGCCGACCTGCCGCGCTGCCGCGCCGTCACCGCGCTCGGCGAGGTGCTCGGCTACGCCCTCGACCCGCGCGTGCGCCGGCGCCGGCGGCTGCCGCTCTTCCGCCGCGTCCACGCCGCCCTCGAGCCCGGCGGCGTGTTGGTCTTCGACCTCGCGGGGCCGGGCCGCGAGCGGACCACGCCGCGGCGGACCTGGCACGAGGGCGACGACTGGCTGCTCTGCATGGAGGCGTGGGAGGACGCCGAGGCGCGGACGCTGACGCGCCGCATCACCGTCTTCGCTCAGGCCGGCCGAGGCTGGCGGCGAAGCGACGAGGAGCACGTCGTCTGCCTCCACGACCCCGAGGACGTGCTCGCTGACCTCGCCGCCGCCGGCTTCGACGCCCGCCGCCTGCGCGGCTACGGCAGCGGCTGGCGCTTCCCGCGCGGCTGGACGGGCTTCGCCGCGGTCAAGCCGCGCTCGCCGCGGCGTCCTGCGCCGGCGCGAGGTGGCGCGTGAGGAAGGCGAGCTGGTCGGCGACGACCCGCTCGAAGGCCTCGCCCGTGTAGACGCCGAAGTGCCCGACCGGGTAGCGGCGCACCTCGGCGCGCGCGCCCGCCTTGCGCGCGGCGACGAGCACCGCCTCCGGCGGCGTGATCGCGTCCTCGTCGGCGATCTGGAAGAGCACCGGGCAGGGCAGCCGCTTGGCGTGACGGACCGGCCGGTTGAGGGCGACGCCGAGCACGCCGCGGGCGCAGAACGCGTTGCGGAACGTCGGCCCGGCGATCGCGAGGTAGCCCGGCTCGGCGTCCGGCGTCGTCATCGCCGCGAGGCTCCCGGGCGGGCCGACGAGCGGCATCCGCAGCGGCTCGCGCCCGGTGAGCGCCCGCGCCTGGTCGCGCAGCCCGAGCAGCGTCGCGCGCGCGAGCGCGCCGACGCCCGCGTGGCGGACGAGCGCGCGCAGCGCGGCGAGGCCGTCGGTGGCCGGGACCTGCGAGACGACCGCGGCGACGCGGCGGTCGCCGGCGGCGACGGGGATGACGTGGCCGCCCGAGTAGGAGCTCCCCCAGAGCGCGATCCGGTCGGGGTCGACGCCCTCGAGCGTGCGCGCGAAGGCGAGCGCGGCGCGGTAGTCCTCGCGGTGGCGGCGCCAGTCGACGAGCTGGCGCGGCTCGCCCTCCGAGGCGCCGAAGCCGCGGTAGTCGAAGACGAGCACGTCGAGCCCGGCCGCGGCGAAGCGCTCGGCGTAGGGCTCGAGGCCGCTGTCGCGCGTGCCGCCGAAGCCGTGGGCCATGACGACGCACGGGCGCGGCGCCGCCGCGCCCTCCCCGCGGTAGTGCCAGGCGGCGCAGCGCACGCCGCGGCTTTCGAAGCTCACGTCCTCTCTCATCGATGCCTCCCGGTCGCCTTCGGCGGGAGCTTCGCATGCCCGGCGGCCGGGCGCCGCCCGGCGCGGGGGCGCGCTAGCGGTAGCCGGCGTTCCCGCCCCGCCGCGAGCGCCCCTCGAAGGCGAGCCGCGGCACCTGGCCCCGGTCGCAGAGGACGAGCCAGAAGCTCCAGACGTCCTTCGAGCCCGCCCGGAAGAGGCTGATCGCCCAGCCGCTCGCGGGCACGCCGGCGGCGGCCGTCCCTTCCGCCCGCAGCAGGCGCAGCGGCTCGGGCTCGCCGACGAGCTCGCGGCCGCCGGGCCCGGTGACGCTCACGTCCTCGCCGGCGACGAGCCTGCCCTTGAGCGCGGCGAACAGCGCCGGATCGGCGGGGTCGAGGTCGTGGAGCGTGACGACGTCGAAGGCGTCCTCGCCACCGTAGATGTCGTGGTCGACCATGAGCGCGTCGGCCTGGCCGCCCCGCTCGAGCCACAGCAGCGCGACGCCCCGCCCGTCGCCCTCGTCGCCGTCGACCGTCATCTCGAAGGTCGCGAGCGCCGCGACGGTCGCGGGCCCGCGGCGCCCGGCGGCGACCTGCTCGCCGACGCGCAGCGCGAACCAGTCGGGCTCGCGGGCGGCCTGCGCGATCCGTCGGAAGAGCCGGCGCATCGGCGCATCATCGCCGCCGTCGCGGACGGCGGGCGCCGCTTGACCGCCTCGCGGCGGGGGTACGTCGCGCGTGATGCCACAGACCGTCGACGTCGGCGAGCGGCGGATCGCCGCCTACGAGCGCGACACCCCGCCCGGGATCATGGAGGAGCTGCGCGAGCGCGCCGAGGACCTGCGCGGCGCCCGCGTCCTCCACCTCAACGCCACCCCCTACGGCGGCGGCGTCTCCGAGCTGCTCCGCTCGGCGGTGCCGCTCTACAACGACCTCGGCCTCGAGGTCGAGTGGCAGGTCATCGCCGGCGACGAGGCGTTCTTCTCGGCGACGAAGACGCTCCACAACGCCCTCCAGGGCGCCGAGCGGAGCCTGACGGCCGAGCAGCGCGAGGCCTACCTCGCCAACGCCGAGCGCAACGCGGCCGAGCTGCCCAAGGGCGGCTGGGACTTCATCGTCGTCCACGACCCCCAGCCGGCCGGCATCCGCCGCCTGCGCGACGACGACGCGCACTGGATCTGGCGCTGCCACATCGACACGTCCTCGCCGAACCCGGACGCGTGGGCCTTCCTCACGCCGCTGCTGGAGGGCTACGAGGCGGCGGTCTTCACGATGGCCGACTTCCTCCCGCCCGGCTTCCCGGTCCCCAACGTCGACATCATCCCGCCGGCGATCGACCCGCTGAGCCCGAAGAACCTCGAGCTCCCGCGCGAGATCGCCGCGAACATCCTCGACTGGATCGGCGTCGAGACCGACCGCCCGCTCGTCACCCAGATCTCGCGCTTCGACCCCTGGAAGGACCCGCTCGGCGTCATCGCCGCCTACCGGCTCGCGCGCGAGGAGGTCCCCGACCTCCAGCTCGCCCTCGCCGGCTCGATGGCGCTCGACGACCCGCAGGGGTGGGAGATCTACCGCCAGATCGAGGCCGAGGCCCACGACGACCCCGGCATGCACGTCTTCACGAACATGACCGGCGTCGGCAACATCGAGGTCAATGCCTTCCAGCGGCTGTCGGACGTCGTCGTCCAGAAGTCGATCCGGGAGGGCTTCGGCCTCGTCGTCACCGAGGCGATGTGGAAGGCGACGCCGGTCGTCGCCGGACGCGCCGGCGGCATCCCGCTCCAGACGGCCGACGGCTGCGGCGGCCTGCTCGTCGAGTCGGTCGAGGCGTGCGCGGAGGGGATCGTCCGGCTGCTGCGCGACCGGGAGCTCGCGCGCGAGCTCGGCGAGCGCGGCCGCGCACGGGCGCGCGCCCACTTCCTCCTCCCGCGCCTGCTGCTCAACGAGCTCTCGCTCATGCTCGACCTCGTCCGCGGCGAGCCGGTCGGCCCCGCGACGACGGACTCGGGCGTCGACCGCGACCCCGTCTGCGGGCTGGCGATCGAGCGCTCGGCCGAGGCGCCGGAGGCCGAGCACGAGGGGCGCGTCTTCCGCTTCTGCTCGCGCGGCTGCCGCGCGCGCTTCGCTCACAGCCCCGGCCGCTACGCCCGCCACCCCGGGGCGCCGGCGGCGGGCACGAGCACGCCGCTCGCCGAGCCGGGCGGCTGAGCGCCGCTCAGGCGACGCGCTCGAGCAGGGCGCCGGCGAGGTAGGCGAGGATCGCCGCCGCCCCGCCGACCGCGAGCGTCTCCAGCCCGGCCCGCCACCACGCCTGGGCGACGAACGCCGACTTGAGGCTGCCGACGGCGAAGAAGGCGATCCCGGTGAGGATCGTGCTGATCGTGAACGGGTCCTCGACGTGGCCGATGAGGTCCCAGATGAAGGCGCCGAGGGGGAAGAAGCCGATGAGCAGGAAGGCGAGCAGCGTCGTGAGCGCGGCGCGGAGGGGGTTCGTCTCGGCCGGCCCGAAGCCGAGCTCCTCCTGGACCATCGTCTCCGCCCACAGATGGTGGTCGCGCGTGATGACGTCGACGACGCGCTCGAGGTCGTCGCCCTCGAAGCCCTTGCGGGCGAAGATCTGGCGGATCTCCTCACGCTCGCCCTCGGGCACGAGCTGGATGTGGCGGAGCTCCTCGCGCCGCGCCTGCTCGCGCTGCTGGCTGGCCGCGCGCGAGCCGAGGTAGTTGCTCACCGCCATGCTGAAGCCGTCGGCGACGAGGTTCGCGCCGCCGAGGATGACGACGATCGTCGCGTCGAGGTCGGCGCCCTGGACGCCGGCGACGACGGCGAACGTCGTGACCGCCCCGTCGATCGCGCCGTAGACGAAGTCGCGCAGGTAGCTCGCGCGCGGCTCCTGGGCGAGGCGGCGGCGGACCGCCTCGGGGGTGTGCTCGGCCTCGAGGGCCGCGGCGCGGTCGGCCTTGCGGTAGCGGAGCATCGTGCCCGCACCGTACCCGGGATAGAACCCGGCCGGAAGGGCAACGAAAGGGGCCATGACCACCCTCTTCCGACGCATCGCCGTCGCCCACGACGGCTCCGACCCCGCCCGGGCCGCGCTCGAGCTCGCCTTCCGGATCGCCGCCGGCACGCAGGCCGAGGTGCGGCTCGTCCACGTCCTCGAGGAGCCGGACCCCTACCCCGAGCTCGCGCAGGTCGCGCCGGCGCTCGAGCGGATGGTCGAGCTCGCCGGCGAGGAGTGGCGCGAGCGGCTGGCCGCCGAGGCGGCCCGCGCGCCGGCCGGGGTCGCGGCGAGCGCCGAGGTGCTCGTCGCCGCCCGCCCCGCCGGCGCGCTCGTCGAGTACCTCGAGGCCAACGAGGTCGACCTCCTCTGCCTGGGCACGCACGGCGTCGGCGGGATCAAGCCGGTCGTGCTCGGCAGCGTCTCCCACCACCTCCTCCACCACGCCCCCTGCTCGGTCCTGCTCACGCGCGGCGAGAGCCCGGACCGCGCCCCCTGCGTCGTCGCCGCCCTCGACCGCTCACCGCTCGCGGCGGCGGTCGCCGCCGCGGGCCAGGCGGTCGCCGCCGCGCTGTCGGCCGAGCTCGCGCTCGTCCACGTCGTCGAGCCGCTGCCGGGGTTCGTCGATCGCGGGGGGCTCGACGGCGTCCGCGACTGGCTCGTCGAGCAGGGCCGGGACGTGCTGCGGGCCGAGCGCGACCGCCTCACCGCGCCGCTCGAGCACGTCAGCGAGCACGTCCTCGAGGGAACCGCCCGCGAGGAGCTCGTCGCCTTCTGCGAGCGCCGGCGCGCGGCGCTCGCCGTCGTCGGCCACCGCGGCCGCCACGGCTTCGCGGGCCTGCTCCTCGGCGGGACCGCCCGCCACCTCGTCGACCACCTGACCTGCCCCGTTCTCGTCGTGCGCGATGGCTGAGGCGACGTACGCCGGCGAGCCGGCGTCCCCGCCCTGGGCGCTGACCGCCGAGGCGGCGCTCGAGCGCCTCGGCTCGCGCCCGGAGGGCCTCGACGAGGCCGAGGCGCGGGCCCGCCTCGCGCGCCACGGCCCGAACGAGCTCGAGGAGCAGGAGCGGCGGGACCTGCTCGCGATCGTGGCCCACCAGTTCGCGAGCCCGATGATCCTCATCCTCGTCGCAGCCTGCGGGATCACGCTCGCGCTCGCCGAGTGGGTCGACGCCGCCGTCATCGCGGTCGCGCTGCTGCTCAACGCCCTGCTCGGGTCGCTCCAGGAGCACCGCGCGGAGCGGTCGCTCGCGGCGCTGCGGCGGCTCGCGCGGACGCGCGCGCGGGTCCTGCGCTCGGGCCGCGAGCGCGAGCTCGACGCGGCCCTGCTCGTCCCGGGCGACGTCGTGCTCGTCGAGGCGGGGGCGAAGGTCCCCGCCGACTGCCGCGTGCTCCACGCCACGGCGCTGGAGTGCGACGAGTCGCTGCTGACCGGGGAGTCCGTGCCGGTCGCGAAGAGCGCCGAGCCGGTGCCGGCCGCCGCGGCGGCGGCCGAGCGCCGCGACATGCTCCTCATGGGCACCGTCGCCACGCGGGGGCAGGCGCGCGCGCTCGTGACCGCCACCGGGCGCGACACCGAGCTCGGCCGCGTCGCCGGCGCCGTGCGGCGGATCCCGCGCGCGCAGACGCCGCTCCAGCGCCAGATGGCGCGCTTCGGCCGCCTGCTCGGGGCGTGGGCGACCGGGAGCGCTCTCCTCGGCTTCGCCCTCGGCGCGCTGCACGGCGAGCCCGCCGGCGAGCTGTTCCGGGCGATGGTCGCGCTCGCCGTCGCGGCCGTCCCCGAGGGCCTGCCGATCGTGCTCACGGTGACGCTGGCGATCAGCGTCAGCCGGATGGCCGCCCGCGGGACGATCGTCCGCCGCCTGCCGGCGGTCGAGACGCTGGGGAGCTGCACCGTCATCGGCTCCGACAAGACGGGGACGCTCACCCAGAACCGGATGACCGTCGAGCAGGTGTGGGCGGGCGGCCGCCGCTACGAGGTGACCGGGACGGGCTACCGCTCCGACGGCGAGCTCCTCCACGACGGCCGGCCGGTGACGGTCGAGCAGGGCTCGCCGCTCGAGCTGACGCTGCGCGGGGGCGCGCTGGCGAACGAGGCGACCTTCGTCGAGCGCGACGGCGAGCCGCTCGTGAGCGGGGACCCGACCGAGGTCGCCCTGCTCGTCTGCGCCGCCAAGGCGGGGCTCTACCGCAACGAGCTCGAGGACCGCTTCCCGCGCGTCGCCGAGATCCCCTTCGACCCGGAGCGCCGCTGGGCGGCGACCGTGAACGCCGACGGCGCGCGCGAGGTGCTCTGGGTCAAGGGCGCGCCGGAGCGCGTGCTCGAGCTGTGCGTGCGCGCGGCCGGGCAGGAGCGGCTCGACCGCGCCGCGGTCCTCGGCGAGGCGCACCGGATGGCCGCTGCCGGCCTGCGCGTGCTCGCCGTGGCCTGCCGCGACCTCGGCGCCGCCGGGGCCGGCCGGGCGATCGTCGCCGAGCACGTCGAGGGGCTCACCTTCCTCGGGTTGCAGGGGATGATGGACCCGCCGCGCGCGGAGGCGCGCGAGGCGGTCGCGCGCTGCCGGCGCGCCGGGATGCGCGTGGTGATGATCACCGGCGACCACGCGCGGACGGCGCTGGCGATCGCCGAACAGCTCGGCATTGCGCGCCCGGGCGACCGTGCCCTCCACGGCCCCGAGCTCGACGCGCTCGGCGACGACGAGCTGGAGCGGATCGTCGCGGAGGTGCCCGTGTTCGCGCGCGCCTCGCCCGAGCACAAGCTCCGGCTCGTGGCCGCGCTCCAGCGCCGCGGCGAGGTCGTCGCCGTCACCGGCGACGGCGTCAACGACGCGCCCGCCCTCAAGCAAGCCGACATCGGGGCGGCGATGGGGCGCTCCGGGACGGACGTCGCGAAGGAGGCCGCCGACATGGTGGTGACCGACGACAACTTCGCCACGATCTTCGCGGCGGTCGAGGAAGGCCGCGTCGCCTTCGACAACGTCCGCAAGACCGCGTTCTTCCTCATCTCCGGCAACGCGGCGACCGTGCTCGCCGTGCTCGCCAGCCTCGCCGTCGGCGCGACGGTCCCGTTCGCGGCCGTCCAGCTCATCTGGCTCAACCTCGTCACCAACGGCGTCCAAGACATCGCGCTCGCGTTCGAGCCGGGCGAGGCGCACCTCGTCGACCGCCCGCCGCGGCCGCGCGGGGAGGGCATCATCTCGCGCGTGCTGTGGGAGCGGACCGTGCTCGCCGCGCTCGTCATGGCCGCCGGGACGCTGCTGATGTTCCACCGCCTGCTCGACGCCGGCGCCGACGTCGAGGAGGCGCGTACCGTCGCGCTCACGACGATGGTGGTCTTCCAGGCGCTCCACGTCGGCAACTCCCGCTCCGAGCGCCTGTCGCTCTTCGCCAAGAGCCCGTTCTCGAACCGCTTTCTCCTGCTGGGGACGGTGACGGCGGTCGCGATCCACGCCGCGGCGCTCTACCTCCCGCCCACCCAGTACGCCCTCCGCGTCGAGCCGATCGCGCTCGCGCGCTGGGCCGAGCTGCTCGCGCTCGCGCTCAGCGTGCTCGTCGTCGTCGAGCTCCACAAGGCGGTCCGCCGCCGGCGGCCGGCGGGCGGGCGCGCCTAGGCGCCGCTCAGCCCTCGGGGTCGTCCGGCCAGCGGCCGGTGCGCTCGAACTCCTGCCGCGCCCACTCCTCGCGCTCGCGGTCCTCGCCGCTGGTGAGCGAGAGGTAGAGGAGGAACGCGAGCATCGCCGCCGAGACGGCGAACGCGACGATCCCGCCGAGCGCGCCCCAGATGACGACCGCGAGCGCGACGGCGACGAGGATCCCCGCGATCCAGACGCGCCGGTCGTGCCGTCGCCCGTCGTCTGTGCCGCGCTCCCCCGTCACGGTGCGCCCGGCGCGTTGCGCGCGTGCGCGCCGGCGAGGTCGAGCCCGATCGCGAGGATGAGCGTCCCCGTCCAGCCGTTCACGGGGTCGAAGGTGAGCGGCTCGCTCGCGCCGACGTTGTTGGCGATGAACCAGACCACCACCCAGAGGAGCGTCATGGCGGGGACGCTAGCGCCCGCGCGCGACGGGCGCAGGTGCGCGCGTCCTCACTGCGAGAGCGAGAACGGCGGGTAGCGGTCCGTGACGAGGATGAAGGCGTAGCCGACGACCCGGTTGTGCCAGCGGATCACGCCCTCGACGTAGTCGAAGAGGGCGCGCGGGTAGCGCCCGGTGAAGAGGATCGCGAACCAGGCGACGATCACCGCCACGAGCGCGCCGAGGTAGAGGAAGGCGAGCACGATGTAGTGCGGGATCGCCAGCAGCCACTTCACGAGCGGCAGCCAGCGGTTGAGGTCCTGCTCGGCGGCCGGGTACTCGAACTCGAGGCGGACCGACTGGTGCTCGTCGGTCGACGGGTAGCGGTCGTCCATGAGCGCGAGGTAGACGCCGACGCGGTTGGCGAACCGCAGCAGCTCGCGGTTCCAGTCGAACCACCAGCGCGGGTACTTGTGCCGGAAGACGAGCAGCAGCAGCGGCGGCAGGAAGAGGATCCCGGTGCCGCCGACGACGACGGTCGTCGTCTCGGCGCCGTCCCACTCCCACGTCCAGCCCTCGATCGAGACGAGCACGATGACGATCGGGATGGCGGCGAAGATGCGGAACGCGGTGCTGACGCGGTTGAGCGGGCGGTCCGGGTAGTCGACCGAGAAGCGCACCGGATAGGCGTCCATGCGCCAACCGTTCCTGGATTCCGCGCCCGCCAAACCGGGAAGCCTTCGCCCATGCTCCGGTCGCGCCGGAGGGGAGCGCGGTGACCGCGGCGCTGCTCGGGCTGCTGCCGGTCGCGCAGGCCGTCGACCAGCCCTACCTGCTCGAGGCCCGCCAGATGCAGGCGCTCTCGCTCGGGGTGCACATCCCGCTCGTCTGCTTCGGCATCTCGTTCCCGGCGCTGGTGCTGTTCGTCGAGTCGCTCCACCTGCGCACGGGCCGGGCCGAGTACAAGGCGCTCGCCAAGCGCTGGTCGAAGGTCATGCTCATCCTCTTCGCGATCGGCGTCGTCACCGGCACGATCCTCTCCTTCGAGCTCGGCCTCCTCTGGCCGCGGTTCATGGAGCAGTGGGGCGAGGTGTTCGGCTTCGCCTTCGCGGTCGAGGGCCTCGCGTTCTTCGTGGAGGCGATCTTCATCGCGATCTACGTCTACGGCTGGGACCGGCTCCCGCCGCGCGTCCACTTCCTGACAGGCCTGCCGATCGTCCTCGCCGGGATCCTCGGCTCGTCGTCCGTCATCGCGGTCAACGCCTGGATGAACGCCCCGCAGGGCTTCGACGTCGGCGCGAACGGCGAGGTGACCGACGTGCGGCCCGTCGAGGCGGTCTTCAACCCGCACCTCTGGCACGAGGAGGTGCACATGTACCTCGCCGGCCTCATCGTCGCGAGCGCGCTCGTCGCCGGCGTCTACGCGGTCGCCTGGCTGCGCGGGCGCCGCTCCGCCTACTACCGCGCCGGGCTCGTCGTCCCGCTCGCGGTCCTCGCGCTGGCCGCCCCGGCGCAGATCGTCGTCGGCGACTGGGCGGCGCGGACGGTCGCCGGCGAGCAGCCGATCAAGCTCGCCGCGATGGAGGGCCTCCACGAGACGACCGCGGGCGCCGACCTCACGCTCGGCGGCTGGTACTACGACGGCGAGGTCCACGGGGGCGTCTCGGTCCCGAAGCTGCTCTCGCTGCTCGCCTTCCACGACCCCGACGCGACCGTCGAGGGGCTCGACGCGGTCCCGGCGGACGACCGGCCGCCCGTCGCCTGGGTCCGCAACGCCTTCCAGCTCATGGTCGGGATCGGGACGCTGCTCGCCCTGCTCGGGCTGTGGTTCCTCTGGTTCCGCTGGCGGCGCGGCGCGCTGCCGCGGACGCGCTGGTTCTACCGCGCGGTCGTCCTCGCCGGGCCGCTCTCGCTCGTCGCGCTCATCTCCGGCTGGATCGTCACCGAGGTCGGGCGCCAGCCGTGGATCGTCTACGAGCTCATGCGCGTCGAGGAGGCGGTCACCGGCGCGGAGGGCATCCCCGTCGGCTACGCGACGCTCGTGGTCGTCTACCTCGCGCTGCTCGCGGTCGCGCTCTTCATGCTGCGGCGGCTGGCGCGCAGGCCGCCGGAGACCGAGGTCGAGGCCGGGCCGGGCGAGATCGAGGTGCTGCCCTGATGCTCGTCGACCTGATGCTCGCGATCCTCATCGTCGCGCTCGCCGCCTACGCGGTGCTCGGCGGCGCCGACTACGGCGCGGGCTTCTGGGACCTCACCGCCGGCGGCGCCCGGCGCGGAGCGCGCGCCCGCGCGCTCATCCACCGCTCGATGGGCCCGGTGTGGGAGGCGAACCACGTCTGGCTCATCGCGGTGCTCGTGATCCTCTGGACCTGCTTCCCGCGCGCGTTCGGGCCGATGATGGAGACGCTCTACGTCCCGCTCTTCCTCGCCGCCGTGGGGATCATCTTCCGCGGGGCGGCGTTCGCCCTGCGGGGCGAGGCGGCGACGATCGCCGAGGCGCGGCTGCTCGGGGCGACCTTCGCGCTCGCCTCCGTCCTCATCCCGTTCTTCCTCGGCTGCGCGATCGGGGCGGTCGCGTCCGGGCAGGTGCCCGCCGACGGCGACCCGGGCCGCCCGTTCGGCGCCTGGACGAACTCGACGTCGCTGTGGATCGGCGCGATGGCCGTCGTCATGGGCGCCTACGTCGCCGCCGTCTTCCTCGCCGGCGACGCGGTGCGGGCGAAGCAGCCCGGCCTCGCCGAGGCGTTCCGGGCGCGCGCGCTCGGCGCGGCGCTCGTCGCGGGCGCGATGGCGATCGGCGGGCTGTTCGTCATCCGCGCCGACAGCCGCGACCTCTTCGACGGGCTCACCTCCGGCGGCGGGCTGGCGATGGTGATCGCCTCGGTCGTCGTCGGGGTCGTGACGCTCGCGCTGCTGTGGACGCGCCGCTACGAGCCCGCCCGCTACACCTCGGGCGTCGCGGTCGGGACCGTGCTCGCCGGCTGGGCGCTCGCGATGCGGCCGGACTTCCTGCCCGGCGAGCTGACGCTCCAGGACGCCGCCGCCGGCGACGCCACGCTGCTCGCGACGCTCATCGCGCTCGTGCTCGCGCTTGCGGTCATCCTGCCGGCGATGGCGTGGCTGTTCCGCCTCTCGCTCCAGGGCCGGCTCGCGCACCGGTTCAACCCGCTCGGGCAGTCGGAGGAGGCGGGGCAGTGAGGCCGTCGCACCCGGCGGTGGCGTTCACGTGCTTCCTCGCCGGCGCGCTGCTCGTGTTCCTCGTCGAGGCGCCGGCCGCGCGCATCGTGGGCGTGCCCCTGCTGTTCGCCGGGATCCTCCTCGGCGTGGCGGCGATCGCCTCGCCCGCCTTCCTCGCCGGCGACCGCGAGGACTCCGGCTAGGCGGGCGCGTAGGTCACGTGGATCGCGCCGGTGCTCGTCGGCGTCGCCTCGACGAGCCGCAACCGGCGCAGCTCGCCGTCGTCGCTGAGGATCCGCTTGCCGCCGCCGAGCACGAGCGGGTAGACGACGAGCTGGAGCTCGTCGACGAGGTCCGCGGCGATGAGGCTGCGCACCAGCCCGGGGCTGCCGATGACGTGGAGGTCGCCGCCGTCGCCCGCCTTCAGCTCCGCGACCGCCTCGGCGGCGTCGCCGGAGAGCAGGGTGGCGTGCTCCCACTCGAGCTCGCCGGAGAGCGTCCGCGACGCCACCCACTTCGGCTTGCTGTTGAGCGGCTCGGCGAACGCCGCCGCCTCCTGCCGGCCCGTGTGCGGCCAGTAGGAGGCGAAGATCTCGTACGTCCCGCGCCCGAGCAGGAAGCCGCCCGCCGCGTGGATGCCGGCGAGGATCCGCTCGACCGAGGCGTCGTCGAGATAGTCCATCTGCCAGCCACCGTGGCGGAAGCCGCCGCTGGTGTCCTCGTCGTCGCCGCCTGGGGCCTGCACGACGCCGTCGAGGCTCATGAACTCCTGGACGATGACCTTGCGCATCTCGTTCCCCTCGTTCGTCTCGACGAGCGCCTGCCCGGGCGGGGCGAGGTCGACGACGTCGTCATCGTCAACTCCGGCGACGTCCCCGTCACCGACCCGTCCGTCCGCCGGCATGTGGCCGGCCTCGTCGAGGAGCTGCGCGCAAGCGGGTCCGTCGAGGCGCTCTCCAGCTACCTCGGCCCCGGCGGCGAGGCGCTCGTCTCCCCGGACGGCAACGCGACGATCATCCCGCTCGTCCTCGCCGCCGACGAGGAGGACAGCATCGAGGAGGTCGTCCCGATCGTCGAGCGGGCCGACGGCGCCGGCGGGCTGTCGGTCGACGTCACCGGCGAGTTCACCGCCGGGCGCGACTTCGAGGAGGTCTCCTCCGAGGACCTCCAGAAGGGCGAGATCGAGTTCGGGCTGCCGGCGGCGCTCGTCGTCCTGCTGCTCGTCTTCGGGACGCTCGTCGGCGCGGCGATCCCGCTCGTCATGTCGCTCATCTCGATCGTCGTCGGGCTCGGCCTGGTCGCGCTCATCGGGCAGGTCGTCGAGCTCAACCTCTTCATCACGAACATGCTCGTCGCGATGGGGCTCGCGCTCGGGATCGACTACTCGCTGTTCATCGTCTCCCGGCTGCGCGAGGAGCGGGCGAAGGGGCGCTCGACGCGCGAGGCGATCGTCGCCGTGGCGAGCACCGCCACCCGCGCGGTCGTCTTCAGCGGCACCGCGTTCTCCCTCGCGCTGCTGGGGATGTTCCTCGTCCCCGACACCGTGCTGCGCAGCCTCGCGACCGGGGCGATCGTCGTCGCCGTCGTCTCGGTCGGGGTCGCGCTCACCTTCCACCCGGCCCTGCTCATGGTGCTCGGCGACCGCGTCGACCGCCTCAGCGTCCCGTGGCTGGGCAAGCGCGTCGCCCGCTCGGCGGGGAGCGAGGGGCGCTTCTGGGGCGGGGTCGTGCGGGCGGTCATGCGCCGGCCGGCCGTCAGCCTCGCGGTGGCGGTCGCGCTCCTGCTCGCCGCGGCCTCCCCGCTGCTCGGGCTGAAGCTCGGGTCGGCCGGGGCGTCGAGCCTGCCCGGCGACACGGTCGCCAAGGAGGGGCTCGTCGCGCTCGAGCGCGACTTCCCGGTGGGGGCGACCGACCCGGTCGAGATCGCCGTCGACACGGAGGCCGTCGGGAACGTGGGCGCCGGGCTCGAGCGGCTCGCCGCCGAGCTCGAGTCCGACCCCGACTTCGCCGTCGACCGGGCGGGCATCGAGGAGGGCCCCGGCCTCGTCGTCGTCTCGGTCCCGCTCGACGCCGAGTCGAACAGCGAGGAGGCCTCGGCGGCGATCGACCGGCTCCGCGACGAGGCGGTGCCCGCCGCCTTCGGCGACGACGCCGGGGCGGTGCTCGTCGGCGGCGGGCCCGCGGAGGTGCGCGACTACTTCGCGCTCGTCGGCGGCTGGCTGCCGATCGTCATCGCCTTCGTGCTCGCGCTCAGCTTCGTCCTGCTCACGCTCGCCTTCCGCTCGATCGTCGTGCCGCTGACGGCGATCGCCGTCAACCTGCTCTCGGTCGGCGCCGCCTACGGCCTGCTGGTGCTCGTCTTCCAGGAGGGGGTGGGCGCCGACCTGCTCGGCTTCGGGGAGGTCGAGCGGATCGAGGCGTGGGTGCCGGTCTTCCTGTTCTCGGTCCTCTTCGGCCTGTCGATGGACTACCAGGTGTTCCTGCTCAGCCGCATCCACGAGCGCTACCGCGCGCGCGGCGACACGACCGACGCGATCGTCTTCGGCGTCGGCTCGACCGCGCGCCTCATCACCGGCGCCGCGCTCATCATCGTCGTCGTCTTCGCCGGCTTCGCGCAGGGCGAGCTCGTCTCGTTCCAGCAGATGGGCTTCGGGGTGGCGATCGCGCTGCTCGTCGACGCGACGATCGTCCGCTCGGTCGTCATCCCGGCGGCGATGCGCCTGCTCGGCGAGCGCAACTGGTACCTGCCCGGCTGGCTCGAGCGCCGCCTGCCGCACGTCGAGATCGAGGACCCGCAGGCCCGCGGGAGCGCCTGGCCGGTGGGCCCGGCGACCCGGTCGGCGACCCGCCTGCCGGGGAGCGGGCGCACGCCGGGCGCCGGCTGAGCGGCGCGGCCGGCGGCGCCGGCCGGGTAGGCCCCGGCCGGCGCGCGCCTTGGCGCCTCCCACTCAGCGGAAGCGGCGCGGGAACTGCCGGATGATCCCGTTGCTGAGCGTGTCCGCCATGCGGAGGATGTGGCGGTGGATCCGCTCGTAGTCGCGGATGTCGGCGCGGAAGTCGCCGCCCAGGCGATGGACCGCCTCGTCGAGCGTGTCGTCGAGGTGCACCCGCATCAACCGCCGCATCGTCGAGCGCTTCCAGTGGCGCGGGTTCGCCTTGTTGAGGAAGTCGGCGATCTCGTTGCCGTTCCTGTACCACTCGGCCTTGCGCCGCTCGATGAGCGCCGCGTCGCCGGACTTGGCGGCCACGAGCAGGTTGACGGCGCCGGTGATGTGCTCCTTCAGCAGCGCCGTGAGCCGGTTGCCCGCGCGGCGCCCGTAGAAGGGCTTGATCGCGTTGCCGATGTCGGTCTGGTTGCGCAGCAGCCGGGCCTGGGTCTGGGGGAGGTCCGGCAGGTCGTGGGCGAAGCTCACGATCGCCAGCCGCGTCCAGGTGATGTGGTCCTCCCACAGCTTGCGCATCTGGTCGTGGAAGGCCACCGCCTTCTCGGTCCTCGCCGTGGCGACCGCGCCGTCGTCGTGCGCGCCGTCGCTGTGCGCCTCCCCCTGGTGGACGCCGGAGAAGCCGAGGACGAGGACGGCCGCGGCGACGGCGGCCAGGGTCGCGAGGGCCAGCGACGAGCGGCGGCCGGCCGTGTCGGTGCTCATGATCCAGCCTCCTTCGTGACGAGCGAGCGGCGCCCGCTCGGGGTCGGGTCGAGGTGGAGCGCGAGCACGAGCCCGATCGCCTCGACGGCCTTCGTCGCCAGCCCGACGGCGTCGACCGGCTCCGGCCCGTCCGCGAGCCACGGCAGCCCCACGGTCACGTTGACCGCGTAGGCGGCGATCAGCGCGCCGAGCAGGGCGGCCACGCCCCGGCCGGCCCGCCGCCGGGGATCGGACGCGAGCACGGCGGCCGCGGCAAGCGCGACCGCCGCGACGGCGAAGGCGACGCCGAGCGCCGGCTCGTGGGCGAGGTGGTCGGGCACGAGCGCCGCGTGGACGCCGGCGCTCGCGCCGCAGGCTGCGACGACGACGTTCCGTGCTCGCCTGCGCTCCATGCCCCGTGGGCGTCCACGGGCCGCCGGGTCTTACGTCGCGGCGACGGTCCCCGAACGGGCGCTCACCACAGCTCGTCGGCGGCCTGCGGGCACTCCTCGCAGGAGCACTCGAGCAGGCGGAGCTCCTCGAGCACGTCGGCGAGCGCGAGGTCCGGCCCGTGGAGGCGGACGTCGAGGTAGCGGTCGCAGACGGTGACCGAGGGGCGCCCGAGCAGCGCGGACAGCTCGCCGGGCCGCTCCTCCGTGACGAGCACGGCGCCGAGCGCGGCGAGCTCCTCGCGCGAGCGCTCGAACTCGGCGACGTCGTCGCGGCAGGCGATGACGACCGGGTTGCGCTGGCGGTGCGGCCAGAGGCTCGCGACGCGACGGAGGTCGGACGGGGCGCCCGTCGTGGTCGATCGCCACGTCATGGCGTCACCCTACCCGCTCCGGCCGCCGGGCACGCGCCTACGCCGAGACGATCCGCGTCGCCGCGGCCTTCCAGCTCGCGACGACCTCGGCGCCGGGGCGCAGGCCGAGCCGATCCGCGGAGGCGGCGGTGATCTCGGCGACGAGCGGCTGGGGGCCGCGCAGCCCGACGCGGACGCGGTTCCCGACGGTCGTCACCGACAGCACCTCGGCGGGGAGGCGGTTGAGCGCCGAGCCGCGCGGCTCGGCGCGGGCGGGCTCGAGCGCGACGTCCCACGGGTAGACGCTCACCGCCACCTGGCCCTCGCCGGCGTCGGTGCTCGCGACCGTGCCGCCGCCGTCGAGCTCGACGTGCGTCAACCCGTCCGCCGCGGGGCGGGCGGTGCCGGTGAGCACGACCGCGCCGGTGAAGTCGGCGACGAACGCCGAGCGCGGGGACGCGGCGAGCTCGCTCGGCGTGCCGAGCTGGACGACGCGGCCGCGGTCGAGGATGCCGACGCGGTCGCCGAGCTGGGCGGCCTCGGTGAAGTCGTGGGTGACGAGCAGCGCCGGGATGCCGCTCTCGCGCAGGACGGCGGCGAGCTCGCGCGCCGCCCCGGCGCGCGTGCGCGCGTCCAGCGCCGACAGCGGCTCGTCGAGCAGCAGCACCTCCGGCTCGCGGGCGAGCGCCCGCGCGAGCGCGACGCGCTGGCGCTCGCCGCCGCTCAGCTCGTGCGGGCGCGCGTCGGCGCGGTCGGCGAGGCCGAGGCGGCCGAGCAGCTCGAGCGCACGCTCGCGCCGCGCCCGCCGGCCGAGGCCGCGCAAGGGGTAGGCGACGTTCTGCCAGGCGGTGAGGTGGGGGAAGAGGGCGTAGTCCTGGAAGACGTAGCCGCACGCCCGCCGCTCGGGCGGGAGGTCGATCCCGCGCGCGGTGTCGAGCCAGGTCGCGCCGTTCGCCTCCACGCGCCCGCGGGCGGGGCGGACGAGCCCGGCCGCCACGCGCAGCACGGTCGTCTTGCCCGCGCCCGACGGCCCGGCGAGCGCGAGGCACTCCCCCGCCTCCACGGCGAGCGCGACGTCGAGCTCCAGCGAGCCGAGCCTCGTGCGCGCCTCGACCGCCAGCACGCCCGCCTCACCCCCGCCAGGCGCCGAGCGCCCGCTCGCCCTGGACGAGCTTGACCGCGAGCAGGATCGCCGCCGACACCGCGACGAGCACGGCGGAGAGCGCGAGCGCCGCGTCGAAGTCGGTCGAGAAGCGGTCGTAGATCGCGAGCGGCACGGTCTGCGTGATCCCCTGGAACGAGCCCGCGAACATGAGCGTCGCGCCGAACTCCCCGAGCGCGCGGCCGGTCGCGAGCGCCGTGCCGGCGGCGAGCCCTGGGAGCGCGACCGGGACCACGACGCGCGCGAACGTCCGCGCCTCCGAGGCGCCGAGGGTCCGCGAGGCGTCGAGCAGCGCCGGGTCGACGGCGGCGAACGCCGCCATCGCCTGGCGGACGTAGAAGGGCGAGGCGACGAAGGTGAGCGCCACGACGACCCCGGCGGTCGTGAAGGAGAGCTCGATCCCGGCCGCCTCGATCGTCCCGCCGAGGATGCCCGAGGGCCCGACGGCGGCGAGCAGCGCGATCCCCGCCACGGCCGGGGGCAGGACGAGCGGGAGCTCGACGAGCGTCACGACCGCCGCCCTGCCGCGGAAGCTGCGCGTCGCGAGCAGGTAGGCGGCCGGGGTGCCGACGAGCAGGATGAGCGCGAGCGCCGCGGAGGTGCAGGTGAGGCTGAGGCGGAGCGCGTCGCGCGCGCCCTCCTCGCCGAGGCTCTCGACCAGCCGCGCCGGGCTCGTGTCGAGGAAGATCGCGACGACCGGGAGCGTGAGGAAGGCGAGCGCGACCGCGAGGCAGGCGGCGAGCAGCGCCGCGAACCAGCCGCGCCCTCTCATGGCGCCGGGCCGAAGCCGGCCTGCCGCAGCGCATCCGCGCAGGCGCCGCCGGCGAGGTCGTCGAGGAAGCGGCGGGCGAGCTGCGGCCGCTCGCTCGCCGTGACGACGCCCGCCGCGTAGGCGACCCGCGGCTCCAGCCGCGCCGGGAGCGGGATCGCCCGCAGCGCGCCGCCGGCGGCCCCGGCGTCGCTCGCGTAGACGAAGCCGGCGTCGCCGGCGCGCTGGACAAGCTTGCCGACGATCCCCTTGACGTCGGGCTCCTCGGAGACGACGTTGGCGAGGATCGCGCGCTCCCGGATGGGCGGGAGCTTCGCGAGCGCCTCGCGCGTATAGGCGCCGACCGGCACGGACGCGGCGCCGACGACGAGCTTCGTCCCGTCCGCGGTCAGGTCGCCGAGGCCGCCGATCCGCGAGCCCTCCGGCACCGCGAGCACGAGCTCGTTCGTGGCGAACGCGACCGGCGCCTCCAGCAGGCCCGCGTCGTGGAGCTCGTCCGGGAGCCGGGTGCTCGCCGCCGCGTAGACGTCGGCGTCCGCGCCCTGGCGGATCTGGGCGGCGAGCTCGTCGGAGCCGCCGAAGGAGAGCCGCACGTCGGCGTCCGCGAACGCCGGGGCGCAGCGCTCGAGCGGCTCGCGCAGCGACGCCGCCGCCGACACGACGAGGCGCGGCCGCTCGCCTTGGGCCTCGTCGTCGCCGCAGCCGGCCGCCGCGACGCAGGCCCCGAGCGCGAGCGCGCCGGCGAGCCGCCTCATCCCGCCCCCCGCTCGACCATGACCGACGTCGCCTTGACCGTCGCCGTTGCCGGCACCCCGGGCGCGAGCCCGAGGTCCTCGACGGCGTCGCGGGTCACCGCCGCCGTCACGCGGAACGGCCCCGCCTCGATCTCGACGAGCGCCATCACCCCGTCGACCTCGACCGAGCGGACGACGCCGGGCAGGCGGTTGCGCGCCGAGAGGCCGTCGCCGGGGCGGTGGCGGCCGGGCCGGCCGGCGAGCCGCTCGATCTCGCTGCGCGGGACCCGCCGGCGGTTGCGGGCGTCGCGGACGGTGCGCAGCTTCCCGGCGCGGTCCCATCGCCGCAGCGTGTCGGGGCTCACCCCGAGCGCGCGCGCCGCCTCGCCAAGCAGCAGGCCCTCCTCTTCGGCCGCCATGTGCCTAAGCATTGCATAGGCACTGTGCTCGGCGCCACCGGCCCGTGAATGCCGCAGGGCCCGCGGTCAGCGGGCCCTGAAACGACGAAGCCCCTGCGTCCGCAGGGGCCTGAGAGTGGAGCTAGCCGGACTCGAACCGGCGACCTCCTGGGTGCGATCCAGGCGCTCTCCCAACTGAGCTATAGCCCCGTGTCTGCGCACCGCCGGGCGGCGCGACATCTCATAGTAGCGGCGGCTCGGGAGCGCGGCGACCGTGCTAGGCCCGTTGCGGCCGGCGGCAGTCCGTGCCCGCGACCTGCACCACGCGCAGGACCTGGTCGAGGTCGGGGAGCTCCTCGCCGGGGGCGGGGAAGAGCGCGCACTCCTCCGGCGTCGCGCAGCCGCACTCCTTCGCGACCTCGAGCCAGCCCTTCATCGCCTGCGTTCGCTCCAGCAGCGCCTCGACCTCCGCCAGCTTGCGCTCCGAGAGCTCGCGCATCCGCGCGGACAGGCCGCCTGCGTCGTCGATCCCCGCGATCAGCTCCTTGATCTCGCGCAGCTTGAAGCCGGCGCTCTGCGCGACGGCGATGAAGCTCAGCCGCCCCAGCACCTCGGGGTCGTAGCGGCGCCGGCCGGACACGCGCATGGGCTCGGGGAGCAGGCCGATCCGCTCGTAGTAGCGGATCTGCGAGGTGGCGACCCCGGCGCGCCGGGCCACCTCGCCGATCGTCAGCTCGGGCCCATCAAGCATTGCTTCGCGCAGACCCCTTGACTTGAAGCGCGCTTCAAGCGCCAGCGTAGCCCCCGACGGTCACCGAGATCAACGACCGAAGGGAGGTACCGATGACCGCCAAGACCGCTTCGACCACCCTCGACCTCGTCGAGACGCTCCGGCGCGGCTTCGAGGAGTGGGACGTCGAGGCGCTGCTGTCGCTCTACGCCGACGACGTGGAGCAGATCCAGGTGGACCGCGACAACCCGCCGGCCGCGCCGCGCGTCCGCCACGGCAAGGAGCACTACCGCGGCATGTTCGAGCACTGCGCCGCGGCCGGGGTGAAGGCGAGCGTCGAGCACGCGGTCGCCGGGCCCGACCGGGCCGCCGCGACGGTCACCTGCGCGTTCCCCGGCGGGCGCACGGTGGTCGCGAACACGATCCTCGAGCTCCGCGACGGCCGCATCGTGCGCGAGCACACGGTCGCCTGCGGCGACTCGTAGGCGGTGGACGGAGCGGGGGCCCAGGCCCGCGGGCTCCCGCTCCGGCCCCGGGCTCGCCGCCCGACCCCGGACTCGCCCCCGCCCACGCGGGTAACCGGTTTGCAACAGCGGGGACTAGCCTTGCACGAGACCAATTCGCGCTTTGGAAAGGGCCGCGGGCCGCCGATAGGAGCACTGGGGATGCATCGTTCATGAGCTTCCGTTCCCGGCTCCGGGCCTTCTTCGCGATCATCGTGCTCGTCCCGATGGCGGCGGTCGCGTTCGTGCTGTTCTCGCTCGCCGAGGACAGCGAGGTCGGGAAGGCCGACGCGCGGCTCGCGGCCGGGATGCGGACGGCCTTCGCCGTCTACGAGGAGGCGAGCGAGTCGGCGGCGGCGCCGCTGTGGCGGATCGTGCGCGACCGCGCCTTCCAGCGCGCGCTCGCCCGAGGCGACGCCGCGGGCGTCGAGCGGCGCGCGCGCCGGCTCATCGGCGACGGGCCGGTCGTCCACCTCGTCGTCGCGGGCGTCGACGGCGAGCGCCTCGCCGAGGTCGGCGACCCGGCGGCGGTCGCGCCGGCGACCGCCGCGGCCGAGACGGCGGAGGGCCGCCGGCTCGGCGCGGTCTCCGCGTCGGTCACCACCGCTTCCGAGCTCACGCTCGACGTCGCGCGCTTCACGGGCCTCGACGTCCGCCTCGTCCGCGAGGGCCGCGAGCTCGCCTCGACGCTCCCCGACGGCGCCGACGTGCCGGAGCGCTCCGGCGACCTCGAGATCGCCGGCGAGAAGTACCGCGCGCGCCTGCAGGAGCTCCACCAGAGCGCGGGGGCGCCGCTCGTCGTCGGCATGTACGAGTCCGCCGAGGGCCTGCGCAGCGCGGTCGCCGAGGCGCGCCTGACGATCGGCGGCGTGCTGCTGTTCTTCATCGCGCTCGCGCTCGCCTCGTCGGTGTTCGTCGGCCGCTCGCTCCAGCGGCAGGTCGAGCAGTTCCTCGCCGCCGCCCGCCGGCTCGGGCGCGGCGACTTCAGCACCCGCGTGCCGGAGCAGGGCTCCGACGAGTTCGCCCAGCTCGGGCAGGAGTTCAACCGGATGTCCGAGCAGCTCGAGCTCCAGATGCGCGAGGTCGAGGACCAGCGCCGCCAGCTCGAGCACGCGATCCGCCGCGTCGGCGAGGCGTTCGCCGCCGGGCTCGACCGCCAGGGCATCGTCGACCTCGCGGTGCGGACGGCGATGGAGGCCTGCTCGGCGCAGGCCGGCCGCGCGGTCGCGCTCGACGCGCGCAAGATGCCGTCCTCCTCGCTCGGCAGCGACGACCCGCGGCTCGCCGCCGCGCTCGAGGCGGCGGAGCGGAAGGCGTTCGCGGTCGACCCGGAGTTCGGCGCCGAGCTCATCGCGACGCTCGACCCTTCGATGGAGACCCCGGAGCTGCGCCGCCTGTCGGCCGTCGAGGTGAACGGCGTCCACGCTCTCGCGCTGCCGCTGCGGGCCCACCTCGGCGCCGGCACGGACGTCCAGTACGTCGGCGTCGTCTCGATCGCGCGCGAGGGGCGCGAGTTCAGCGAGCGCGAGCGCGACCTGTTCGGCTACCTCGCCGGCCAGGCGGTCGTCTCGATCGAGAACGTGGACCTCCACGAGACGGTCCAGCGCCAGGCGGTCACCGACGAGCTGACGAACCTCCACAACCTCCGCCACTTCCACGACTGGCTCGACGTCGAGATCGAGCGCAGCCGCCGCTTCGGCACGCCGATCGGGCTCGTCATGCTCGACATCGACGACTTCAAGCGCGTCAACGACACCTACGGCCACCAGCAGGGCGACCTCGTGCTCATGGAGGTCGCGCGCGTCGTCCGCGAGCTCTCGCGGGACGTGGACGAGCCCGCCCGCTACGGCGGCGAGGAGATCGCCGTCGTGCTGCCGCAGACCGACCTCGAGGGCGCGGCGCTCGCCGCCGAGCGCATCCGCTCCGCGATCGAGGCGCTGGAGATCGCGCGCGTCGACGGCCAGGGCAAGCTGCGCGTGACGGCGAGCTGCGGTGTCGCGGCGCTGCCGACCTGCGCGAGCGACAAGGAGTCGCTCATCGCGGCCGCCGACCAGGCGCTCTATCGCGCCAAGCGCGCCGGGAAGAACCGGGTCGAGCGCGCCACGGCGGCCGCCGCGCGCAGGTAGGCGCGCTGCTCGTCTACCCTACGGCCCGATGGGCCTGCTCGACGACGCCATCCGCGAGCACCTCGAGCTCAAGCGGCGGCACGGCGCCAGCCCCGAGGAGATCGCCCGCCTGGAGGCCGAGGTCTTCGGGCCGGCGCGGCGGGAGCCGCCCGCCCCGCCCGCGTCCGAGGAGCCGCGTCCCGCCGGCGGGGCGGGGCCGGTCGCGCAGGAGCCGCCCGCCGCGGAGGCCGCCGACGAGGCGTGGCTCGAGCCCGAGCCGGAGCCCGCGCCGCAGGCCGAGGCGGCGCCGTACGGGGAGGTCGCGCCGCCGCCCGCCGCCGAGGAGCCCGCGCCGGCGCCGGACGAGCGGACGCAGGCGTACGAGCCTGAGCCCGCGGCCGAGGCGCCGCCGGCCGAGGCGGACGCCGACATCGCCGCGCCGCCCGAGCCCGCCGCCGAGCCGCGATCGGGCGACCCGTCGCGCTATGGCGTCCCGGCGGTCGAGCCGGAGGAGGCCGAGGTCGAGCCGGAGGCTCCCGAGCCCGAGCCGGCGGCGGCCGAGGAGGAGGCGTGGGCCGACGAGCCGGAGGAGCCGCTCGCCGACGGACCCGCCGAGGACGACGTCCTCGAGGAGACGCCGGACTTCCTCCAGGACACGCCCGAGCACGACCGGCTCTGGTTCGAGCAGGGCCCGCCGCGCGACTTCGACTTCGACGACTGATCCCGGCGCGCCGCGAGCGCCCGCCGACGCAAGTCGCAGGATCCCGCCCAAGAGCTCAAGTCCCCCGCCGGCCTGCCGACAAAGGGGGCACGACGGCATTGAGGGTTCCCGTCGTTCGGATCTAGCGGCGCTCGCGCCGCGAACGCTGCAGCTTGTGAGGGTCGCCGGGTGGGGCGGCCCTCACTGCGTTCTGGGACCGTTGCGGTTGAGCGGCACGCGGGGCCCGGCTCTGGTGACTCCGCGGCTGACCTACCATTGACCGCTCAGGGGCCATAGCTCAGCTGGAAGAGCGCCTGCTTTGCAAGCAGGAGGTCGCCGGTTCGAGCCCGGCTGGCTCCATCTTCGCGCGCCGCTACGTGAACAGCGTCAGCGCCCCGGCCACGACGAAGCTCGCGGCCCAGACGTGGTCCGAGTTGATCCACGCCTTGCGGAGCACGCCGACGCCGAGCTTCTCGTAGACGAGCAGGGCGAGCGCGCCCATGACGAGCAGCATCGCGCCGACGTGGACGAGCGTCCCGAGCGCGGCGGCGGGGGCGGAGAGGAGCCCCGCGTCGGCGAGGTGCTCGAGCTGGTGCCCCGCCCCCGCGGCCTCGGCGTGCGACGAGCCGCCGCTGCCGAGCAGCACCGGCGCGATCATCAGCCCGGCCCCGTGGGCGCTCGACATGAGGAACGACCACAGCACGAGCTCCCGGCGGGTCACCCGCCCGCGCACCCAGCGCGGGTGCCAGCGCGGCCGCAGGAACCGGAAGACGCCGAAGGCGATGAGCACGACCGCCGCGCCGGCGCGCAGCGGCTCGGGGTCGGCGAGCGCGCCAACCCCGAGCACGAGCAGCGCGACGAGCGCGATCGCCGCCTCGTGGCCGAGCGCGATCGCCGGGAGCGCCCCGACGACCGCGCGCCGGTCCCGCTCCTGCAGCCCGAGCCCGACGGCGAACAGCCAGCCCATCGCCGGGTTGACGCCGTGGTAGGCGCCGAGCAGCGCGAGCAGGATCCAGGGCCACAGCTCGCCCACGCCGGCGGACCCCCGTCAGTCGCTCGGGAAGCAGTAGGAGTCCGACGACGCGTCGCCGCCGTGGAGGCGCACCTGGTGCGGCCGCTCGCCCTGGAACTCGACGAAGAAGTCCGGGTCGAGGCGGAAGTCGCCGTCGGAGTCGAGCTTCACGAGCCAGCCGTTGATCCCGTCCGGGTAGAACTGCTCGTCCCAGGCGGCGTAGAGCGAGTTCGTCAGGTACACCCGCTTCCCGTCGCGGCTCACCTCGACCATCTGCGGCCCGCCGTTGACCGCCCCCGCGGCCGGGTGGGCCGCCCGCTCGACGATGCCGCCGAGCCGCACCGAGCCGGTCTCGCGCGGCCGCTCGGGATCGGTGACGTCGAAGCGCTTGATCTCGCCCGTCCCCCAGCAGGAGACGTAGAGCGTCGAGTCGTCGACCGAGAGCGCGATGTCGGTGATGAGCGGCGGCACCGCGCCGAACGGCTTGAGGATCTCGGGCAGCCGGTCCGCCTCGGCCGGCTCGGCGGGCACGCTGATGACCTTCCGCGCCCGCACCACCCCGTCGTCGCCGAGCCGCCAGAGGAAGACCGAGCCCGACAGATCCTCGGTCGACACCGCGACGCCGACGAACCCGTACTTCCGCCGCGGGTCGTGCGCCGGGCGCAGCTCGAGCACCATCTGGTGCTCGGCGCCGAGGTCGATCTCCTGGAGGTGGCGGCGCGACTCGAGGTCCCAGACGTGGAGCCGGTGCCCGTACTTGTTGCCGAGCAGGAGCTCGCCGACGAGGCCGTCCTCGACCATGTTCGGCGTCCCCCACTCGCTCGTCACCACGGTCCCGTGGTTGATGTGCCACCAGAAGTCGTAGGCGAGCTCCTGCGTCCCGCGCTGCTCCTCCCACGCGCCCTTGACGTCGAAGGTCTCGTGGTCGAGCAGGAAGATGCCGCCCGGGCCGTCGCCGTCCGGCGCGCCGAGCGCGCTGACGTAGATCGCGTCGGGGCCGCAGTGGATCGTGTGCGGCCGGCTGTAGCCGCTCTTGCGCTCGACCTCCTCGGGCTCGATGACCTTCGCCAGGCGCGGCGCCCGCGGGTCCTCGCCGACGTCGACGACGTGGATGCGCGACGAGCGCAGGCCCGGCACGAGCAGGTAGCGCCGCTCGACGTGCGGGTGCGCCGCCCACGGGCAGAGCGCGGACGAGCAGGCGTTCCAGCCGAAGTGGTGGAGCTCGTCGCCGGCGTTCGGCATGTCGAGCCGGCCGACGACCGTCCCGTACGAGGACGACGACGGGTCGAGGTCGAGCACGCTGAGCGCGTCGGGCTTGTCCTCGGTGCTCAGCGTGACGACGTAGCCGAGCGTCTCGGGGTCGGCCTCGGCCGCGTGCCGCGGCGACGGGTAGAAGGTCGGGTCGGGCGTCAGTCGTGCCATCGGGCGCCTCCGGGAGGGTGGCCTGAATTCCGGCCGACTTTACCCTATTTGCCGGAGGGTGGGGAGAGCGGCGGGTCAGGCCCGGGACGCTCAGCCTCGCCTGAACGCGAGGTTGAGCAGCTTCCGCGCCTGCCGCTCCGGGTCGGGCGAGCCGAGCAGGACGACGCCGAGCGTCCGCCCCCGCCGCCTCACGACCGCGACAAGGCAGCGGCCGGCGCGCTCGGTGTAGCCGGTCTTCAGCCCGATCGTGCCCGGATAGCCGCCGCGCAGCAGCGGGTTCGTGTTGCTCAGCCACAGCCGCCCGCCCTTGATCGGGAAGCGGAGCACGGCCAGCTTCTTCCGCACCACCCGCCGGATCCGGTACTCGCCCATGTTCACCCGAGCGAGCGCGGCGAGGTCGGCCGAGCAGGAGCGGTTGCCCGCCTCCAGGCCGTGCGAGGAGACGAAGCGCGTGCACGTGAGGCCCAGCTCGCGCGCCCGCCGGTTCATCCGCGCGACGAACCGCCGCTCCGACCCCGACACGTGGACGGCGAGCGCGATCGCCGCGTCGTTGCCCGACGGCAGCAGGAGGCCGTGGAGCAGCGCCTCGATCGGCACGCGCCGCCCGCGCGGCAGCCGCCCCACGCCCGAGCCGCGGTAGCCGAGCGCGGCGCGCGTGATCCGCACCCGCTCGCGGGCGTGCGTCAGCTCCGCCACCAGCTGCGCGGTCATCATCTTCGTCAGGCTCGCGATCGGCAGCCGCCGCCGCGCGTTGCGCTGCCAGAGCGCCTTCCCGCTCTCGAGGTCGAACACGAGCCCGGCCCGCGGCGGGTGGCGGAAGCGCAGCCGGAAGGCGGGCGGCTCGTCGAGGTCGACGGCCGCGCGCGCCGCCTCGGGCGAGCGGGGCTGCGGCGAGGCCGGCGGCGGCGAGGCGGTCGCCTGCGCGGGCGATGCCGGCGAGCCGGCGTCGTGGCCGCCGAGCGCCGAGACGGCGAGCGCGACGAGCGCGGCGAGCAGCGCGACGAGGGCGGCGAGGGCGAGCAGCGGTCCCCTGTGCCGCCTCCGCCGCCCGCCCATGAGCACGCTACGGCTGGTCATCGGGCGGGGTGGTGAGCGCTCCGAGCACGCCGAGGCCGAGCAGCGCGAGCAGCCCGAGCGAGACGACGACGAGGATCGTCACGCCGTCGGTGATCGCCACCCGGATCGTGAGGAAGGCGAGCAGCCCGATCAGCACGAGCGCCGCCGCGAGGACGAGGGTGCGGGCCATCAGTAGACGGGGAAGCGGCGCCGGTAGGCCTCCTGCGCCCGGTCGGCGAACAGCTTGATGGCGAGCAGCCCGAAGAGGAACCCGCCGATGTGGGCGAAGTACGCGACGCCGCCCTCGGTCGCCACCGGCTGCGCGAGGTCGGCGGCGCCGTAGAGGACCTGGAGGACGAACCAGAGGCCGAGGACGACGAGCGCGGGCAGCTCCACCACGGTGAAGAAGATGATGATGAAGACGAGCGTGACGACGCGGGCGTGCGGATAGAGCAGCGCGTAGCCGCCGAGCACCGCGGCGACCGCCCCGCTGGCGCCGATCGTCGGCACCGCCGCGCCCGGGTCGATGAGCGTCTGCGCGAGGACCGCCGCGACGCCGCCGAGGAGGTAGAAGAGCACGAACTTCACGCGCCCCATCGAGTCCTCGACGTTGTTCCCGAAGATCCAGAGGAACAGCATGTTCCCCAGCAGGTGGAGCAGCCCGCCGTGCATGAACATCGCGCTGAAGATCGTCAGCCAGGTCGAGGGCTGGTCGCCCGCCTCGCCGACGACGCCCGGCTGCCCCTCGCAGAGCACCTGCCCGGCCACGAGCTCGCAGTGCTTGCCGGGGTGGGTGAGCTCGTAGGGGATGACGCCCCACTCGACGACCTTCGTGTCGTCGACGCTCGCCCCGGAGAGCGACAGGCGCGCCTCCTGGAAGAGGAAGAACACGAGCACGTTGATGGCGATGAACGCCACCGTGACGACCGGGAAGCGCCGCGTGGGGATGTTGTCCTTGAGCGGGAGCATGGCGCGCTGCTAGCCTCGCGGCCCCAATGGCCCGGACCGCGCATCCCTACGATGACACCGCTGTCATCGACTCGCGCGCGCCCCGGACGAACCAGGCCTTCATCGGTTCGCTCGCGCTGCTCGCGTTCCTCTTCGGCTTCGCCTGGCTGCCGGCGCTGCTCGCCCTCCAGCTCTTCGTCGGGCTCGTCTTCGGGCGCCGCTGGTGCCTGCCGTGCCTCTTCTACTTCGAGGTGCTCCAGCCGCGCCTCGGCGAGGGCCGCCTCGAGGACGCCCGGCCGCCGCGCTTCGCGAACATGGTCGGCTGCGCGTTCCTCACCGCCGCCACCGTCGCCTTCGTCGCGGGCGCGCCCGCGGTCGGCTGGACGCTGACGCTCATCGTCGCGGCGCTCGCCCTGCTCGCGGCGACGACCGGCCTCTGCGTCGGCTGCGTCGCCTACGTCTGGCTCGCGCGCCTGCGCGGCCTGCGGGTCGCGCCCGCCGACGCCGGCCTCGACGGCGAGGGCGTCGGCGTCGTCGGCTTCTCGGGCCCGTACTGCCTCGCCTGCCGGCGCTGGGAGGAGGCGCTGGAGGAGGCCGGCATCCCGTTCCGCAAGATCGACGTCGCCGAGCGGCCCGACCTCGCGCGCAAGTACCGCATCCGCCACACCCCGGTCGTGCTCGCCGTCCGCCTCCCCGAGGGGCTCGTGCTCGAGCGCTACGACGGCGAGCCCGAGCCCGCGCAGGTCGAGCGGCTCGCCGACCTCGCGGGCGTGGCGGCGCCCGCGGCCGGCGCCGCCTGAGCGGCGGCGCCTAGAGCGCGTGCGGCGTCTCGCTCGCGATCGCGAGCCGGTTCCAGGCGTTGATGAGCGTGATGCCGAACATGAGCGCCGCCAGCTCGCCCTCGTCGAAGCGCTCGGCCGCGGCCTCCCAGACCGTGTCGGGGACGCCCGCGTCCGCGATCAGCGTCATCGCCTCGCAGAGCGCGAGCGCCGCCCCCTCGCGCTCGTCGAAGGCCGGGCTCTCGCGCCAGCCGGCGAGCACGTCGAGCTTGAGCTGCGGCACGCCCTTCTCCCGCGCGTCGGCGGTGTGCATGTGGAGGCAGTACGCGCAGCCGTTGATCTGCGAGGCGCGGACCTTCACGAGCTCGTAGAGCTGCGGGTCGAGCGGCGACTCGGCCATCGCCCGCTCGAGCTCGAGCATCGCCCGGTACTGGTGCCGCGCATGACGCGCGTAGTCGATCCGCTGCCGGATGGAGGTGGTCGCCATGCCCCCACGCTACGGCGCCGCTGGTCCTGCGGCCAGGACCAGTCCGGCCGCGCGTGAGGGGACCAGTCAGGAGGCGATCGCGGCGCCCCGCTTGGCCTGCTTGAGCGTCTGCTCGGCGTGGTAGCTGGAGCGCACGAGCGGCCCGGCGGCGACCGACTCGAAGCCCATCTCGTACGCCGCGCGCTCGAGCTCGGCGAACTCCTCCGGGTGCCAATAGCGGACGACCGGCAGGTGGTTCTTCGTCGGCCGCAGGTACTGGCCGACGGTGAGCACCTGGACGTGGTGCTCGCGGAGGATCTGGAAGGTCTCCAGCAGCTCCTCCTTCGTCTCGCCGAGCCCGGTCATGAGGCCGCTCTTGGTGACGACCTCGTCGCCGCCCATCTCCTTCGCGTTCTTCAGCACGCGGCAGGAGCGGAGGAAGTCCGAGCCGCGGCGCGCGAGCGGGTAGAGCCGCGGCACGGTCTCGACGTTGTGGTTGAAGACGTCGGGCTTCTCGGCGATCACGCGCGCGAGCGGCATCTCCTCGCCGCGGAAGTCCGGGGTCAGCACCTCGACCTTGCAGCCGGGCGCCTGCCGGCGGATCGAGCGGATGACGCCGACGAACGCCGAGGCGCCGTAATCGGGCAGGTCGTCGCGGTCGACGCTCGTGATGACCGCGTGCTTGAGCCCCATCCGCGCCACCTGACGGGCGACCTTCGCCGGCTCGAGCGGGTCGTAGTGGGTCGGCTTGCCGGTCTTGACGTTGCAGAAGCCGCAGCGGCGGGTGCAGGTGTCGCCGAGGATCATGAAGGTCGCCGTCCCCGCCTCCCAGCACTCGCCGATGTTCGGGCAGGCGGCCTCCTGGCAGACGGTGTGGAGGCCCTCCTCCTTGATCCGCTCGTGCAGCTCGCGGTAGCGCGGGCCGCCCGGCGCCGGCACCTTGAACCACGGCGGCTTGCGCTCCCGGAACGGGCGGACCTCGCCCATGATCTCGTGGACGTTGGCGCCGCCGGGGTTGGCGCGGGAGCGGGTGGCGCGGACGCTCATGCCGCGACCGACTCTAGCGAGGCGAGGCGGTGGGCCGACACGAGGCGCTGGCGGCGCCCGTACGCCTCCGCGAAGCGGTGGGCGACGCGCTTGCGGAAGCAGCGCATCCCGCCCTCGCGGCCGGTTTCCTGCTGCACGGACGTCATCGCGACGCCCTCGATCCCGCACGGCACGACCCACTCGAACGGGCGCAGGTCGTTGGAGACGTTGACGGCGAAGCCGTGGGTCGTCACCCCGCGCGAGACGTGGATGCCGATCGAGCCGATCTTCCGCTGCCCGACCCAGACGCCGGTCAGCCCCTCGCGCACCGTCGCCTCGATGCCCTCGTCGGCGAGCGCCGCGATGAGCGCCCGCTCCATCGTGCGGACGAAGGCGAGCACGTCGTCGATGCGCATGATCGGGTAGCCGACGAGCTGGCCGGGACCGTGGTAGGTCACCCTCCCGCCGCGGTCGACGTCGCGGATCTGGATTCCCTGCGCCTCGTACCACGCCTCGCCCATCGGGAGGTCGCCCGGGCCGGTGCGGCGCCCCTTCGTGTAGACGGGCGGGTGCTCGAGCAGCAGCAGGACGTCCGGCACCTCGTCGGCCTGGCGGGCGTCGCGGATCCGCTCCTGGAGCCGGAGCGCCTCGTCGTAGTCGACGAGCCCGAGGTTGCAGACCCACAGCTCCGGCATGGGACGAAGGCTATCGCTCCGGCGGGCCTGTGCGGGGGCGGGTGCGGGCGTGCGCGAACGGCGCGCGCACTAGGCTCGGCCCCGTGGCGGCGAACGAGCGCTTCTGGTGGCGGCGACTGCGCTGGCGGCTGCGGGGCGGGGGCACGCTCTGGCCCGCCTTCTTCGCCCTCACGCTCGCCGACGCGCTCATCCTCACGCGCCTGCCGCCGATCCGCACCGGCGTCGACTTCTTCCCCGGCCTCTTCATCGCCTCGTTCGGGAACCTCTTCCTCGTCGGGGCCGCCGCGCCGTGGCTCGCGCGGCGGCTCGCGCGCCGCGACCCGCACGGCCCGCCGCCCGAGGTGCTCGCGGGGCGCATCGGGTCGGCGCTGCTCCTGCTCGGCACCGCCGGCCTCGTCGCCGCCGGGCTGGCGGCGCGGCCGCTCGTCGTCTCCGAGACCGAGGACACCGAGGCGGCCGCCGCCGCGGTCCGCGCCTACATCGACGCGCACGGCAGCGCCGAGGTCCGCCGCAACCTCGACACCGCGAACACCATCCGCCTGGAGCAGGACTTCTTCCGCATCTGCGTCGCGCTCGACGATCGCGCCCGCGCCTCCTGCTACTTCGTCGACACGAGCCGCCGGCCGGCGACCGTCACTCCCGACGCCGACCGGCGCCCGAACGCGCTCTACCGCCGCTGAGGCGAGCGCTCAGTCGAGCTTCACCATGACGTGCTTGACCTCGGTGTAGTCCTCGAGCGCGTACATCGACATGTCCTTGCCGTAGCCGGACTGCTTGAAGCCGCCGTGCGGCATCTCCGAGACGATCGGGATGTGGTCGTTGACCCAGACGGTCCCGAACTCGAGCAGCCGCGCCGCCCGCATCGCCCGGCCGACGTCGCGCGTCCACACGCTCGCCGCCAGCCCGTAGTCGACGCCGTTCGCCCAGGCGATCGCCTCCTCGTCGGAGCTGAAGCGCTGGACGGTGACGACCGGCCCGAAGATCTCGCGCTGGATCATCTCGTCGTCCTGCTTCAGCCCGGCGACGACCGCCGGCTCGAGGTAGTACCCGGGCCCGGTCGGCGCCTTGCCGCCGACGACGCGCTCGGCGTGGCCGGGCGCGCGCTCGAGGAAGCCGAGCACCCGCTCGCGCTGGGCCTCGGAGACGAGCGGCCCGAGCTCGGTGTCGGGGCTCAGCGGGTCGCCCATGGTGAGCGAGCGCGCCGCCTCGGCGAGGCCGGAGACGAGGTCGTCGTGGACCCGCGGGCCGGCGAGCACGCGCGTCGCGGCCGTGCAGTCCTGGCCCGCGTTGTAGTAGCCGGCGACCTTCACGCCCTCGACAACGGCCTCGAGGTCGGCGTCGTCGAAGACGACGACCGGCGCCTTGCCGCCGAGCTCGAGGTGGACGCGCTTGAGCGAGTCGGCCGCCGCGCGGGCGACCTCCTTGCCGGTCGCGACGTCGCCGGTGAGCGACACCATCCGCACCTGGGGGTGGCGGACGAGCGCGACGCCCGCCGGGTCGCCGTGGCCGTAGATGACGTTGAGCACGCCCTCGGGCAGGTGCTCGGCCGCCAGCCGCGCGAGCCGCGCCGCCGTCAGCGGCGTCTGCTCGGACGGCTTGAGCACGACCGTGTTGCCGGTCGCGAGCGCCGGGCCGATCTTCCAGATCGCCATCATGAGCGGGTAGTTCCAGGGCGCGATCTGGCCGACGACGCCGAGCGGCTCCCGCCGGATCATCGACGTGTAGCCCGCCATGTACTCGCCCGCGGCCTTCCCCTCGAGGTTGCGCGCCGCGCCGGCGAAGTAGCGGAGGTTGTCGACGCAGAAGGGCAGCTCCTCCCGCATCGCCTCGATCGGCTTGCCGACGTTGAGCGACTCCAGCCGGCAGAGCTCCTCGCCGTGCTCCTCGATCGCGTCGGCGAGCTTGAGCAGCGCGAGCGAGCGCTCGCCCGGCGGCGTGTCGCGCCAGCAGGGGAACGCGCGCTGGGCCGCCTGCACGGCGGCGTCGACGTCCTCCGCGCCCGACAGCGGCGCGTGCGCGATCACCTCGCCCGTCGCCGGGTTGAGGATCGGCTCGCTGCCGCCGTCGGCGGCGGGGCGCTCCTCACCGCCGATGAAGTTGCGGATCTCCTCCGCGGTCGTCGTGGCCATCTGCTCCTCCTCAGGCGGTCGCCCCAGACAACCCCAGGGCCTCGTTGACGGGCGTGTACGGCAGGCCGACGGACTCGGCGACGGCGGGGTGCGTCACCTGCCCCCGCGCGACGTTGACGCCGAGCTCCAGCCCGGGCACGGTCGTCACCGCCCCCGCGACGCCGTGCTCGGCGAGCGCGATGACGTACGGCAGCGTCGCGTTCGTGAGCGCGTACGTCGCCGTCACCGGGACCGCGCCGGGCATGTTCGTCACGCAGTAGTGGATGATCCCGTCGACCTCGTAGGTCGGGTCGGAGTGGGTCGTCGGCCGCGACGTCTCGAAGCAGCCGCCCTGGTCGATCGAGACGTCGACGAGCACGGCGTGCGGCCGCGCTCCTCGAGCACGATCCGCTCGAGCCGCTTGTGGAGCTCGATGCCGCGCTGGAGCGTCTCGTAGTGCTCGTTGACGAGCCGCGTGAAGGCGAGCTCGGTGATCGCGATGAACGGCAGCTCGTAGGGGACCTCGAAGACCGGGAAGCCCACCGCGCCCGCCTCCTCCACGAGCGCGTCCGGCAGCGTCGCGTGGTCGAAGCCGGTGCCGAAGCCGAGCCCGGCGAGCTGGTGGTCGGCGAGGCGGCGGACGAAGGCGCGCTGCGCGTCGGCGCCGCGGAGCCGCATCCCGGTCGTGAGGATGAGCTCGCCGCCCGACAGCCACGGTGTCGGGTCGGTGAGCTCGGTGATGTGGACCCAGCGGATCGGCCGGTCGGCCGCGTCCGCGCCGGAGACGAGCTCGAGGCCCATCTCCGAGGCGACGCTGCCGACCGTGAGCATCGCCCTCAGCGGGTCACGACCTTGTCCCACGCCTCGGTGAAGACCTCGCGCAGGACCTGGCCGATGAAGCGGAACTCCTCCGTGTCGGCGATGAGCGGCGGCGAGAGCTGGACGACGGGGTCGCCGCGGTCGTCGGCACGGCAGATGAGCCCGCGGCGGTAGAGCTCGCCGGAGAGGAAGCCGCGCAGCAGCGTCTCGGACTCCTCGTCGGTGAAGGACTCCTTCGTCTCCTTGTCCTTCACGAGCTCGATCGCGCGGAAGAAGCCGGCGCCACGGACGTCGCCGACGATCGGGAGGTCGCGCAGCTCGTCCAGCGTCGCCGCGAACTCCTCCTCCTTCGCCCGGACGTGCCCGTTGAGGTCCTCCCGCTCCATGATGTCGATGTTCGCGAGCGCCACCGCCGCGGCAACCGGGTGGCCGCCGAAGGTGAAGCCGTGGGCGAACATCGTCTTGTCGTGCGCGAACGGCTCGAAGACGCGGTCGGAGACGATGACCGCGCCCATCGGCGCGTACGCCGAGGTGATGCCCTTCGCCGTCGTGATGATGTCCGGCACGAAGTCGTAGCGCTGGCAGCCGAACCAGTGGCCGAGCCGGCCCCAGGCGGTGATGACCTCGTCGGAGATGAGCAGCACCCCGTAGCGGTCGCAGATCTCGCGCACCCGCTGGAAGTACCCGTCGGGCGGGGTGAAGCAGCCGCCGGCGTTCTGGACCGGCTCGAGGATGACGCACGAGACCGTCTCCGGCCCCTCGAAGAGGATCCGCTCCTCGATCGCGTCGGCCGCCCAGAGCGGGTCGATGCCCTCCGGCCAGCGGTAGAGGTTCGTGTTCGGCACGTGGCAGCCGCCCGGCGTGAGCGGCTCGAAGACGCTGCGGATCGCGGTGATGCCGGTCGCCGACAGCGCGCCGAGCGAGGTGCCGTGGTAGGCGACCTCGCGGGCGATGACCTTCACCCGCTGCCCCTCGCCGCGGAGGCGGTGGTAGTTGCGGGCGAGCTTGAGCGCCGACTCGACCGCCTCCGAGCCGCCGGAGGTGAAGAAGACGCGCTTGAGGTCGCCCGGCGCGAGCTCGGCGACGCGCGCCGCCAGCTCGATCGCGCGCGGGTGCGCGTAGTTCCAGTTCGTGAAGAAGCCGAGCTCGCGGACCTGCTTCGCCGCCGCCTCGCCGAGCTCGGTCCGCCCGTGCCCGACGTTGACGCAGAAGAGCGCCGACAGCCCGTCGAGGTAGCGGTTGCCGTGCTCGTCCCAGACGTAGCAGCCGTCGCCGCGGGTGATGATCGGGACCTCGTGCTCGGGCCCGAACGCGCCCATGCGCGTGAAGTGCATCCAGAGGTGGCGCGTCGCCAGCTCCTGGAGCCGGCTGGGCTGCGCCGCCGTGCCCGGCGTCGCCGTCTGAGGCGTGGTCGCCATGTCTCCTCCTTCGAGGATCGCCGCCGTGGACAACGCTAGCGGCGGGCTGGAGGACGGACAAGGCATCGAACGTCGCAATCGCGTGCCGGCGGTTGGACAAGGTGGCGAATCGCCGGGGCCAGGTTCATGTCATCTGCCACTTGTGCCTCCGTCGCAACGGCGCATAGCGTGAGCACATGCAGGCCACTTCGAGCGTGCGCCTCGAGGCCGTCACGAAGCGCTTCGGCGACGTGGTGGCGGTCCGCGCGCTCGACCTCGACATCGCCCGCGGCGAGTTCTTCACGCTGCTCGGCCCGAGCGGCTGCGGCAAGACGACGACGCTGCGGATGATCGCCGGCTTCGAGGAGCCGACCGAGGGGCGCATCCTCATCGACGGCGTCGACGTCGCCGGGCTGCCGCCGTTCAAGCGGCCGACGAACACGGTCTTCCAGAGCTACGCGCTCTTCCCCCACCTCTCGGTGGAGGAGAACGTCGCCTTCGGGCTCAAGCGCAAGGGCGTCCCGCGCGCCGAGATCCGCCGCCGCGTCGGCGAGGAGCTCGAGCGCGTCGGCCTCACGGCCGAGGCGAAGCGCAAGCCGCGCCAGCTCTCCGGCGGCCAGCAGCAGCGCGTCGCGCTCGCCCGCGCGCTCGTCAACCGCCCGGCCGTGCTGCTGCTCGACGAGCCCCTCGGCGCCCTCGACCTCAAGCTGCGCGTGCGGGAACGGGTTCGTGCTCAAGCCCTCCGAGCAGGACCCGCTCGCCGGCGAGCGGATCGCCGAGCTCGTCTCGGAGATCGCGGAGATCCCGCCCGGGCTCGTGAACCTCGTCCACGGCGGCCGCGAGGCGGTCGACGCGCTGCTCGACCACCCCGGCGTCGACGCGATCTCGTTCGTCGGCTCGGCGGCGACGGCGCGCCACGTCGCGAGCCGGGCGAGCGCGGCGGGCAAGCGCGTCCAGGCGCTCGGCGGGGCGAAGAACGCGTTCGTCGTCATGCCCGACGCCGACCCCGACCTCATGGCGCCGGGCGTCGCCGCCTCGGCCTTCGGCGCGGCGGGGCAGCGCTGCCTCGCCGGCTCGGTCTGCGCGCTCGTCGGCGACCGCGCCGCCCAGGACGCCGCGCGCGAGCGGATCGTGGAGGCGGCGCGCGGCTTCGACGTCCCGCCGCTCATCAGCCCGGCGGCGCGCGAGCGGGTCGAGCGCGAGATCGCCGCGGCCGAGGCGGAGGGGGCGGAGGTCGTCTGCGACGGCCGGGCGCAGGCGGAGGGCGCGCGGCTCGGCGCGACGGTGCTCGACGGCGTCGACCCCGAGGGGCGCGCCGCGCGCGAGGAGCTGCTCGGCCCGGTGCTCGCGCTCGTCCGCGTCCCCGACCTCGACGCGGCGCTGCGGTTCGTCAACGGCAGCCGCTACGGCAACGCCTCGATGATCTTCACCCGCTCCGGCGCGGCGGCGCGCGAGTTCCGCGTCCGCGTCGAGGCGGGGATGGTGGGCGTCAACATCGGCGTCGCCGCGCCGGTCGCCTGGTTCCCCTTCGCCGGCTGGAAGGACTCCTTCGAGGGCGACCTGCACGCGAACGGGCGCGACGCCGTCGCCTTCTACACGCGGACGAAGGTCGTCACCTCGCGCTGGCCGTGATCCACGACGCGCGCGGATTCTGGCTCGCGGACGCCGGCCCGGTCGAGCCCGCGCCGCCGCTCGAGGGCGAGGCGCACGCCGACGTCGTCATCGTCGGCGGCGGCTACACCGGCATGTGGACGGCCTGGCACCTGCTCGAGGCCGCGCCGGACGCGCGCATCGTGCTGGTCGAGGCGGGGCTCTGCGGCCACGGGCCGAGCGGGCGCAACGGCGGCTTCCTCGAGGCGCAGTGGCTGCAGGCGCCGGAGCTGCGCCGCCGCCACGGCGACGGCCCGGCGCGCGCCCAGCTCGAGGCCTCGATCGCCTCGCTGGAGGCGATCGCCCGCTGGTGCGAGGAGGAGGGCGTCGACGCCGGGCTCCGCCGCGGCGGCTACCTGCGCGTGTCGGCGTCGCCCGCCCAGGACGGGGCGTGGGCGGAGGCGGTCGCCGCCTGCGCGGCGCTCGGTCTCGGCGACGAGCTGCGCCCGCTCTCGGCCGAGGAGGTCCGCGCCCGCTGCGACTCACCGGCGTTCCGCGGGGGCGTGCTCGCGCCGCGGGGCGCGACGGTCCACCCTGCGCGCCTCGCGCTCGGGCTGCGCCGGCGGCTGCTCGAGCGAGGCGTGGCGATCCGCGAGCGCTCGCCGGTCGTCGCGCTGCGCGAGGAGGCGGGGCAGGTCACGGCGGAGACCGCGGGCGGGCGGGTGCGCGCCGGGGCGGGCGTGCTCGCGGCCGGCGCGCGGATCATGGGTGTGCGGTCGCTGCGGCGGCGGCTGACGGTCGCCTCCAGCCACGCCTGCGCGACCGAGCCGGTCCCCGACGTGCTCGACCGCCTCGGCTGGCGCGGCGGGGAGTGCATCGCCGACTACCGCACGTTCCTCCACTACTTCCGCGTCACGCCCGACGACCGCGTCGTCTTCGGCTGGGCCGGCGGGCGGATCGGCTGCGGGCGGCGGGTCGGCGGGCTGCTCGAGGTCGACCCGGACCCGATCGCCGAGGCGCGCCGCGCGCTCGCGCGACTGCTCCCGCCGCTCGCGGACCGCGCGATCACGCACGCCTGGGGCGGGCCGATCGACGTCTCGCCGACGCACCTGCCGTTCGCCGGGACGCTCCCCGGCGGGCGCGTCCACTACGCGGCCGGCTACACGGGCAACGGCGTCGGGCCGACGCACCTCGCCGGCCGCGCGCTCGTCGCGCTCGCGCTCGACCGCCGCGACGCGGTCACGCGGCTGCCGTTCGTCGAGCCGGAGCCCGTGCGCGTCCCGCCCGAGCCGCTGCGCTGGCTCGGCGGCTCGCTCGTGCGCCGTGCGGTGCTGCGCGCCGAGCGGCTCGAGGACGAGGGGCGCCGGCCGGACCCGCTGTCGGCGTTCGTCCGCGCGCTGCCCGGGCGGCTCGGCATCCACCTCGGGCGCTGAGGGCGCGGGGCCCGGGGCGCGGCAGACCGACGCGCGCGGCGGGCGCGCGCTCAGTCGCCCGGCGCGTCGCGCGCGAGGTGCTCCTCGAGCAGCGCCGGGATCTCGCGCGTGCGCTCGGCCACCTTGAGCAGGTCGCTCATCGTCGACTCCTCCTCGACCTGCTCCTCGAGGAACCAGTGGAGGAACTGCTCGCTCGTGTAGTCGTTCGTCTCGCGCGCGATCTCGAACAGGCGGCTGATGTGGACGGTGACCTTGCGCTCGTGCTCGAGCGCGAGCGCGATCGGCTCGACGTGGTCGGCGAAGTCGTTGCGCGGCGCGTCGATCTGCCCGAGCTCGACCTTCGAGTCGGTGTCGAGCAGGTAGCGGACCATCTTCATCCCGTGCTCGCGCTCCTCCTCGGCCTGGTCGTAGAAGAAGCGCGCCAGGCGCGGGAAGGCCTCGCCCTCGTACCAGACGGCGATGGCGGTGTACTGGTGGGCGGCGGCGAGCTCGCGGGCGATCTGGGCGTTGAGCTCGGCGACGAAGCGTTCGGTCGGCATGGCCCGACCTTACCCGCCTCCGGAGCGGGACCCGCCCGCTCCCGCCGGCGTCGCCCGGGCGCGCGAGCGCGGGTGCGCCATCGTCTAGGCTGCGCTCGTGGCGACCTGGGACCGTCTCGCCGACCTCCGGGTCGAGGTCGAGGGCTACGCGCTCGAGCGGCTCGAGCTCGCCGTGTCGCCGGAGTTCACGCGCGTCACGACGGTGATCCGCCTGCGCGGCGGCGGCGAGGAGGGCGTCGGCGAGGACGTCACCTACGAGCCCGAGGACCAGGTCGCCCAGCAGGACGCCGGGCCGTACCTCCGCCTCGCCGGCCGCTGGACGCTCGGGGAGCTGTGCGAGCGCATCGGCGAGCTCGACCTCTTCCCGCAGCCGCCGCGCCGCGAGGTCTCGCGCCGCTACCGCCGCTGGGCGTTCGAGAGCGCCGCGCTCGACCTCGCCCTCCGCCAGGCGGGCACGACGCTCGCCGCCGCGCTCGGGCGCGAGCCGCGGCCGGTGACGTTCGTCGTCTCGACGCGCCTCGCCGGCCCGGACATGTTCGCCCCGATCGCCAGGCGCCTGGAGCGCTACCCGCGGATGCGCTTCAAGCTCGACCCGACGAACGAGTGGGACGACGCGCTCATCGACCGCCTCGCGGCGACCGGCGCCGTCGACACGCTCGACCTCAAGGGGCAGTACAAGGGCACGCCCGTCGACGTCGAGACCGACCCCGGGCTCTACCGCCGCGTCGCCGAGGCGTTCCCGCATGCCTGGCTCGAGGACCCCGACCTCAACGACGAGACCGAGCGGGTGCTCGAGCCCCACCGCGACCGGATCACCTGGGACGCGCCGCTCCACACCGTCGCCGACATCGAGGCGCTCCCGTTCAAGCCGCGGACGATCAACGTCAAGCCGTCGCGCTTCGGCGGGCTCGAGGAGCTCTTCGCCGTCTACGACCACTGCGAGGCGAACGGCATCGCCTGCTACGGCGGCGGCCAGTTCGAGCTCGGCCCGGGCCGCGGCCAGATCGAGTACCTCGCCTCGCTCTTCCATCCCGACATGCCGAACGACGTCGCGCCGGTCGGCTACCACGCGCCCGAGCCGGCGCCGGGCCTGCCCGAGAGCCCGATGCCGCCCCGCCCCGCCGCCACGGGCTTCCGCTGGGACGGCTAGCGCCGCGCCGCCGTCGCCTCACGCGTCCTGCAGGCGTTCCAGGATCTCCTGGACCAGCGCCCAGGTCGCGGCGGCGACCTGCTCCGGATCGCCGACGAGCTCTTCGGCCCGTCCGGCCATGACGCACAGCGGGGACGCAGGGCTCGCCGCCAGCTCCGACAGCGCGCCGAGGGCAGCGCGCGCCGGGCCTCTGGACGTCTCGGTGCGCAGCAACCGGTCGAAGCTCGAGACGACCTCGTCGGCGGCGACCGCTCGCAGGAGGCGGTAGACGTCGTGGGCGTCCTTGTCCGCGAGGCGGTCCTTCCGCCGCTCGCGCAGCTCGGCCAGCCGGTCGGCGATCTTGTGCGTCTTGGCGACGACGAGCGCCGCGGGCCCGGCCACCTTGATCTGTGCGCTCCGGTCGTCATCCGGATCAAGGGCACGGAGCGTCATGACCCGGTTGTCGACGGCAGCCGCCTCCAGGCCCGCCACCCGGCGCGCTGCGCGCGGATCGTGCGGAGGGATGCGCGCGCCACGGGTCCTGCCTGGCTGCAGGCCGGCGGGCACCAGGAGCTCGACCTCGACGCCGTCCGGGGTGAGCCAGAGTCCCTGCCGTCCTTGCGCGTCCCGATGGAAGCCGGCCTGCGCCATCGCTTCGGCGATGAGCGGGTCGGGCCCCAGCGCTTGCGGGATCACGGCGAGGTCGCTGTCCCGTGTCGTCGTCGCGATCTCGACGTCCGCGTCGCCGGTGTAGAGGTAGATGGCCTGCGCGCCGACGAGGACGAGCGCATCGCGGTGCGCGTCGAGGGCGAGCACGGCGTCGAGCAACGCGCGCCGCGCGCGGACGAGCAGGTCCGAGTAGGGCACTCAGCCCCTCCAGGTCCGCTCGTTGGTCCGCATCCAGTCCAGGAGCGCCATCGCCTCCTCGGGATTCCTTCCGGGCCCTGAGAGGAGATCGACGACCGCTTGCGAGGGCGCGACGACAGCCAAGCCATCCTCGGTGCGTCGCCGCTCGAAGGGCAGGGCGTCGTTCTGCGGCTCGAGCAGCACGAGGTTCGCGCCGGTGGCTGTCTCCCGCGCGCCGATCTCGCCGAGCGCCCGGTCGGCGTCCGGCGTGTAGACGAGCCCGAGGCGTGGCTCCGCGTACGGCGCCCAGCGGGACGCGGCGAGCGAGCCGCTCAGCGCGTATGAGATGTCCGACTTGCGGAGGCGGTCCTCGACCGCGCGAAGTCCGCGCGGGGCGAGCGCCGTCACGACCTTGCGTCCCGCGCGGATGTCGTAGTCCTCGGCCCATCGGCGGAGGAGCGCCGCCCAGTCGACGTCCTGGATCGAGCCGCGGTCATCCCGGCGGACGAACGCCTCGCGGTCGAGGAAGTCCACGGTCCGCGCGGTGGAGCCGAGGGACGTGCCCGCCTCTTGCGCGAGCTGTCGCATCGTCCACGGTGGCTGCCGGTCGACGAGCGCTCGGACGACCCGGGCGGCGGGCACGCCCTCGAGCGACTGCTTCCGCCGCTCCGGGTGCCGGTAGGGGTCGCGGCTCGCGCCAGGCGCGACCACGGCGAGGCCGGGCTCGGACAGGGAGACGCGGACGTTCCCGGTGGCGTCGAGATACGAGGCGCCCGCGTCGATCAGCGCCTCACGCGCGCGGGGGGACACGTACGCGGCGGCGAAGATGACCGGCTGAGGTCCCGCCACGGCGCGCGCTCGCTCGAGGGCGTAGGGGACGTCCCTGGCGTTGAGGCGCGTCTTGGCCTCGACGATCACGAGCACCTGACGGCCGTCCGGGGCCGTGATCCGCACGCTGCCGTCCGCCTCGGGCGGGCCGGGCGCTGGCTCGACGCCCCACCCGGCCGGCAGCAGTTGACGGAGCCGTGGCGCGACGGACGCCGCGAGCTCGCGTTCGGAAGGCAGGGTGTTGGGGTTTCGCGTACGTTCCATCGAAAGCGGCGTTCCGTGAACAACGGAACAGCGGGTCTTGTGGAACATAGCACGCACGCGCCCATGTTCCACAAACCAGGCCGTTCCGGTGGTAGCGGAACGCTGCGCTTCATGGAACACCCTGGTCTCTGCCCTACCGCTTCGGCTGCCAGAACGCCAGCTCGGCCCCCGTCGGCGAGGCGACGACGCTCCGCCATCCCGCCGGGCCCTCGCGCGGGGGCAGCAGGACGTGCGCGCCGAGCCGGCACGCGCGCGCCGTCACCTCGCCGACGTCAGGCACCTCGACGTAGGGCAGCCAGAGCGGCCGGCGCACGCCGCACTCGACGATGCCGCCGCCGAGCCCGGGGCCGAGCTCGAGCGCGAGGTAGGAGCGCCCGCCCACCGCGACGAGCTGCTGCGGCCAGCCGCAGAGGGCGGCGTAGAAGGCACGGGCGGCCGCGGGGTCGCCGGTGTGGAGCTCGAGGTGGACCACCGGGGTCGTCATCCGTGTGCCCCTTCCGACCGGCGGGCGGCCGCGAACTCATCGCCGCGCCGATGAGTTCGCCGCCCGCGGCGGTCTAATACGTGGGAGATGCGCGCGGGCACGGCCGATCGCGACGACTACGAGCGCCTCGTGGAGCCCTACCGGGCCGAGCTGCGCGCGCACTGCTACCGGATGCTCGGCTCGGTCCACGACGCCGACGACGCGCTCCAGGACGCGCTCCTCCGCGCCTGGCGCGGGCTGCCGAAGTTCGAGGGGCGCAGCTCGCTCCGCTCCTGGCTGTACCGGATCGCGACGAACACCTGCCTCGACCTCGCCGCGAAGCGCCCCAAGCGCGTGCTGCCAATCGACTACGGCCCGCCGTCGGACCCGCACGAGGGGCCCGGCGTGCCCCTGACCGAGTCGGTCTGGGTCGAGCCCTACCCGGACGACCCCGTCGCGCTCGGCGACGGCATCGCGGGCCCGGACGCGCGCTACGAGCTGCGCGAGTCCGTCGAGCTCGCCTTCGTCGCGGCGCTCCAGCACCTCCCGGCGCGGCAGCGCGCGGTGCTCGTGCTGCGCGAGGTGCTCGGCTTCTCCGCCAAGGAGGTCGCCGAGACGCTCGAGACGACCGTCGCGTCGGTCAACAGCGCGCTCCAGCGGGCGCGCAAGACGCTGGGGGAGCGGCTGCCCGACCGCAGCCAGCAGCAGACGCTCCGCTCGCTCGGCGACGAGCAGGTCCGCGCGACGGTGGAGCGCTACATGGACGCCTGGGAGCGCGGCGACGTCGACGCGATCGTTGCGATGCTCGCGCAGGACGCGACGATCACGATGCCGCCGATGGCGACGTGGTTCCGCGGCGACGGCGTCGTCGTCTTCCTCCGCGACTGGGCCTTCTCGGGGAAGGTCTACGACCTCGAGGGGCGCCGCCAGGTCCGCGTCCGCGAGGTGCGCGCCAACGCCCAGCCCGGCCTCGCCGTCTACCGCTGGGACGAGCAGGACGAGGTCTACCGGCCGGGCGTGCTCCAGGTGCTCACCTTCGACGGCCCGCGGATCGCCGAGATCACCGGCTTCGTCGGGCCGGCGTTCTTCCCCGCCTTCGGGCTCCCGCTCGAGCTCGCCCCCTGAGGGCGCGGACGCCTACAGCGCGAGCGACAGCGGGCGCTCGAGCAGCTCGCGCACGCGCGAGAGGAAGCGCGCGCCGTCGGCGCCGTAGAGGATCCGGTGGTCGCAGACGAGCGTCAGCGCCATCGTGTCGCGCGCGACGATCCGCCCGTCGTCGTCGACCACCGGGCGCTTCTTCAGCGAGCCGACGGTGAGGATCGCCGCCTGCGGCGGGTTGATGATCGCCGTGAAGACGTCGATCCCGTACATGCCGAGGTTCGACACCGTGAACGTGCCGCCCGAGAGCTCCGGCGGCGTGATCGTCCCGGCGCGCACCTTCTCGATGACCTCGCGCGCGTCGCGGGCGATCTGGCCGAGCGACTTGCGGTCCGCGTCGAAGATCGTCGGGACGACGAGCGCGTCCTCGGCGGCGACCGCGATGCCGACGTTGACGCGCGAGAACAGCTCCCAGCGGCCGTCGCGGTAGGCGCCGTTCACGCGCGGGTGCTCGCGCAGCGCCGTCGCGCACGCCTTCACGACCATGTCGTTGAACGACGGCGCCGGGTCGGAGACCTCCTTCAGCCGCGCGCGCAGCTCGACGCAGGCGGTCATGTCGACCTCGACGGAGAGCATGAAGTCCGGCGCGGTGGCCTTCGACTCGGCCATCCGCCGCGAGACCGTCTGCTGGAGGCGGGTGAGCTCCTGCACCGAGAGCCGGCCCTTCGCGCCGGCCTCGCCGGCCGGCTGCGGCGCCGGGGCGGCGGGCCGCGCGGACGGCCGCGGCGCCTCGGCGGGCGCCTGCGGCGGCGCGGCCTCGGCGGGGGCGGCCTGCGGGGCCGGGGCGGCCGGCTCCGGCTGCGGGGCGGCGGCGGGCCGCTCCTTCGCGCGGGCCGCGGCGGCCTCGACGTCGGCCTTCACGATCCGCCCGCCGGGGCCGGTCCCCTGGATCTGCTCGAGCGCGACGCCGAGCTCGCGCGCCATCCGCCGCGCGACCGGGGACGCCTTGATCCGCCCGTCGCCCGCGCGGGCGGCCGGCGCCCGGCCCGCCTGGGCGGCCGGGGCGGCGGGCTTGCGGGCCGGGGCGGGCTGCGCTCGAGCGGCGGGCTGCTGCGCCCCGTCGCCGGCCTCCTCGCCGGCCTGCTCCTCCGCGTGCTCCCGCGCGCCGGCGCCGTCGCCGGACGGCGCCTCGCCCTCCTCGCCGATGCGCGCGATCGGCTCGCCGATCGCCAGCGTGTCGCCCTCCTGGGCGAGGATCTCGAGCAGGACGCCGGACGTGTCGGCCTCGTAGGTCATGTTCGCCTTGTCCGTCTCGATCTCCACCAGCGGTTGCCCGCGCTCGACCCGGTCGCCGACGGAGACGAGCCACTTCAGCACCGTGCCCTCCTCCATCGAGTCGGACAGGCGGGGCATGACGACGTCGACGGCCATCAGAGATCCCGGAAGGTCGCCAGCACGGCTTGGATGACGTGCTCCTCGTGGGGGAACGCCGCCTGCTCGAGCGGGCGCGAGTACGGCATCGGCACGTCGGCGCCGGTCACGCGCTGCACTGGCGCGTCGAGGTAGTCGAAGGCCTGCTCCTGGATGAGCGCGGCGAAGTTCGCGCCGACGCCGCCGTGCGGCCAGCCCTCCTCGACGATGACGGCGCGGTTCGTCTTGCGCACCGACTCGAGGATCGTGTCGAGGTCGAGCGGCCGCAGCGTCCGCGGGTCGATGACCTCGGCCTCGATCTCGTGCTCGGCCGCGAGCCGCTCGGCCGCGCGCTCGGCGGTGATCGCCATCCGCGAGATGCCGACGATCGTGACGTCGGAGCCCTCGCGGCGGATCGCCGCCTCGCCGAAGCGCATCGGCTCGCCCTGCTCGGGCACCTCGCCGCGCATGCCGTAGAGCGTCTCGTGCTCGATGAAGATGACCGGGTTCTCGTCGCGGATCGCGGCCTTCAGCAGCCCGCGTGCGTCCGCGGGCGTCGACGGGGTCGCCACGAGCAGGCCCGGGACGTGGAGGAACATCGCCTCGAGCGAGTGCGAGTGCGTCGGCCCGAGCTGGTGGCCGCCGCCCTGCGGCATCCGCACGACGAGCGGCACGCGCGCCTGACCGCCGAACATGTAGTGGATCGTCGCCGCGTGGTTGACGATCTGGTCCATCGCCAGCAGGGCGAAGTTGATCGTCATGATCTCGACGACCGGCCGCAGCCCGGCCATCGCCGCGCCGACGCCGATGCCGACGATCGTGTTCTCCGAGATCGGCGTGTCGCGGACGCGCTTCTCGCCGAAGTCGCGCAGCAGCCCCTGGGTGACCTTGAACGCGCCCTGGAAGACGCCGATGTCCTCGCCCATGAGGAAGACGCGCTCGTCGGCCTCCATCTCCTCGCGGAGCGCGAGGTTGAGCGCCTCGCGGTAGCGCATCACCGGCATGCGCTAGTCACCTCCGCCCTCGACGTCGCGGGTCTCGCCGGCGACCTCGCCCTCGCCGCCGCCCTCGGGGCGCTGGCTGCCGCGGCGGCGCGCCTGCTGGTCGCCGACCCCGGCGTACGCCGCGCCGGCCTCGGCGAGCTCGTGCGGGATCGGACCGGCCTCGCGCTCCTCCTCGCCGCGGTGGGGCTCCGGCGAGCGCTCGTCGACCGTCCACCAGGCGGGCGCGCGGTTCTCCTCGAGCACGTAGATGTCGTCGTAGAGGGAGTCGAGCTCGGGGAATGGCGAGGCGTCGGCGAAGCGGACCGACTCGTCGACGATCTCGATCGCGTCGCGGTCCCACGCCTCGATCTGCTCCTCGCTGGCGACGCCCTCCTCGACGAGCCGCCGCGAGAAGGTCGTGATCGGGTCGCGGCGCCGCCACTCCTCGACCTCCTCCTTCGTGCGGTACTCCTCCGGGTCGGCCATCGAGTGGCCGCGGAAGCGGTAGGTCACCGCCTCGACGAGCTGCGGCCGGCGGTCCTCGCGCGCCCGCTCGACCGCCTCCTTCACGACCGCGTAGGTGTCGAGCACGTCCATGCCGTCGCAGCGCGACCCGGGGACGCCGAAGCCCTCGGCCTTCTTCGACAGGTCCGTGACGGCGGAGTGGCGCTCGAGCGCCGTGCCCATGCCGAACTGGTTGTTGATGACCATGAACACGACCGGCAGCTTCCAGAGCGCCGCGAGGTTCATCGTCTCGCCGAAGGTGCCCTGGTTCGTCGCCCCGTCGCCGAACATGCAGAGCGTGACGTCGTCCTCGCCGCGGTAGTCGGAGGCGAGCGCGACGCCGGCGGCGAGCGGCAGGTTGCCGCCGACGATGCCGTAGCCGCCGAGGAAGCGGCGCTCCATGTCGAAGAGGTGCATCGAGCCGCCGCGCCCCTTCGAGCAGCCGTCGACGCGGCCGAAGAGCTCGGCCATCACGGCGTTCGGCGAGGTGCCGCGCGCGAGCGCCTGGCCGTGCTCGCGGTAGGTCGAGAGCAGGTAGTCGGTCTTGCGCAGCGCGCGCTCGGCGCCGACGATCGCCGCCTCCTCGCCGATGCAGAGGTGGAGGAAGCCGCCGATCTTCGCCTTCGCGTACATCTCGCCCGCCCGCTCCTCGAAGCGGCGGATGAGCATCATCGTGCGGAGGTAGTCCTCGGCTACCTCGGCATCGGGCAGGGGATGGGCCTTCCCCGTCCGCTTGCCGGATGCCGTCTCACGCGCCACTGACCCTGACCCTATCGAACGTGGACACTCGTCACTGTCCGGGAGGATCGTCCAGGGCGGGCCGCGGCTTGAGCGCCGCGCGGCGCGGCTGCGGCCGCTAGCCGGCGAGGGCGCGGGCGGCCTCGGCCGCCTCCTCGAGGCGGTCGTCGCCCCAGAACAGCTCGTCGCCGACGGCGACCGTCGGGACGCCGATGACGCCGCGCGCGAGCGCCTCGTCGGTCGCGCGCCGCAGCTCGTCCTTCACGCCCTGCGTCTCGATCCCCTTGAGCACGGCGCGCGGGTGGAGCTCGCAGGCCGCCGCGGCGATGAGGACGTTGTCCGCGACGCCGAGGTCGCGCCCGGCGCAGAAGGCCTGGCGGAAGGCCGCGAGCGCGAACGAGATCGTGCGGCCGGTCTGCTTGGCGAACGTCGCCGCGCGCATCGCGGCGAGCGTGTTCGCCGGGAACGGCTCCGGCCAGCGGACCGGCATGAGCCCGTAGGCGGCGGCGCGCTCCTCGACCTCGCGCATCCGCTCCTCCCGCGCGTCGGTCTCCGACCAGGACCGGCGCCCGGTCGCCTTGAAGACCGCGCCGAGCAGGATCGGCTGCCACACCGGGGGCACGTCGAAGAGCGCGTTGACGCGCTCGGCCGCCAGCCAGGCGTAGGGGGAGCCGAGGTCGAAGTAGAAGACCGGCCGCTCAGCCGTGGATGAGCCAGCCATCGGTCGCGCGGGCCGCCTCGAGCACCGCCTCCGAGAAGGTGGGATGCGCGTGGATGATGCGCGCCACCTCCGGATAGCCGCCCTCGAGCTCCCGCGCGATGACGAGCTCCTGGATGAGGTCCGCCGCCTTCGCCGAGACGATGTGGGCGCCGAGCAGCTCGCCGTACTTGCGGTCGCCCACGATCTTGATCATCCCGCCGCGGTCGCCGTAGACCGTCGGGGCGCCGACCGCGCCGAGCGGGATCTTGCCGACGACGACGTCGTGGCCGGCCTCCTTCGCCGCCGCCTCGGTGAGGCCGAAGCTCGCCACCTGCGGGTAGCAGAAGGTCGCGGCCGGGATGGCGTCGTAGTCGAGCGGGTGCGTCTCCAGGCCGGCGGCGTCCTCGGCGGCGATGACGCCCTCCTCGGAGGCGACGTGGGCGAGCGCGGGGCCGGGGACGACGTCGCCGATCGCATACACGCCCTCGCGGCTCGTCCGCATCGCCCCGTCGACGACGATGAGGCCGCGCTGATCGACCTCGACGCCCGCCTCCTCGAGCCCGAGCCCCTCGACGTCGGGACCGCGGCCGGCGGCGATGCAGAGGTAGTCGAACTCGCGGGTCTCGCCGCCCCAGGTGAGCTGGACGGCGGAGTCGGAGACCTCGGCGCCCTCGATCCTCGCGTTCGTGACGATCTCGACGCCCTGCTTGGCGATCTCGCGGGCGCAGGCCCGGGCGATGTCGGCGTCCTCGAGCGGGAGGATCTGCGGCAGCGCCTCGAGCAGCACGACCTCGGTGCCGAGGCGGCCGAAGGCGGAGGCGATCTCGGTGCCCGACGCGCCGGCGCCGACGACGGCGAGGCGCTTCGGCTGCTCCTCCAGCAGCCAGGTGGCGGCGGTGTCGAGCACGCGCCCGCCGAACTCCAGGCCGAGCAGCGGCTTGGCGACGGAGCCGGTGGCGATGATGACCTTCCCCGCCTCGATCTCGGTCCCGTCGAAGGCGCCGCCAATCTTCACGTTCGCGTCGTCGGTCAGCGAGGCGTGCCCCTCGATGACGTCGACCTTGTGCTTCTTCAGCAGCATCGAGACGCCGCCGGTGAGCGTCTTGATGACCTTGTCGCGGTGCTTGGTGGCGCCGGCGAAGTCGACCGAGGCGCCGTCGACCTTCACGCCGAAGTCGCCGGCATGACGGACCTCGGAGAGCACGTCGGCGACGCGGAGCATCCCCTTCGCCGGGATGCAGGCGTAGTTGAGGCAGCGCCCGCCGATCTTGTCCTTCTCGACGACCGCGGTCTTCATCCCGAGCTGGGCGGCGCGGATCGCGGCGACGTAGCCGCCGGGCCCCGAGCCGATGACGATGCAGTCGTAGGAGGACGCGGCCATGCGGAAGTGGAGCCTACAAGGGGCGGCCGCGGGCGGTCATCCCGCCGCTACTCGCGGGTCGGCATCTGGATCCGCGCCATCGCCCTGACGAGGAACCAGAAGAGCGCGCCGACGGCGGCCATGACGACGACGATGACGATCCCGCTGACGACGTCGGCCTTGAGCAGGAGCGTGAGGGCGAGCAGCAGCAGCGTGATGGCGAGCAGCGCCTGCATGCCGAGCACCGCCCAGTAACGCGCCCGCCACATCCCCCACGCCATGGCGAGGAGCAGCAGCGAGAGGACGCCCTGGCCGGCGAGCGAGGGCGCCTCGCCCCGGACCTCGACGCCGGCGGCGGCGAGCGCGAAGTTCACGACGGCCGAGACGAGCGCGAGGATCGCCCCGATGGTCACCGCGAGCGGGCGCTCGCCCGGGGCGAGCGGCTCCAGCTTCGCGCGCGCCTCCTCGTCGCGCGCCCGGCTGCGGGCCCGGTAGGCCTCGACGAACGCCTCGCGCGACGGCGCCTCCTGCCGCCGCTTCCTACTGCGCCGCCCCAACCCCTGCCTCCAGCGCGGCGCGCAGCTCGCGCGCGGCCGCCGCCGGGTCGGCGGCGTCGCGCAGCGCGCGCACGACGACGATCCGCTCGGCGCCGGCGGCGATCACCTCGCCGACGTTGCCGGCGTCGATCCCCCCGATCGCGAACCACGGCCGCCCGCCCGCGTGCGCGGCGGCGTGACGCACGTAGTCGAGCCCCGCCGCGGGCCGGCCGGGCTTCGTCGGCGTCGCCCAGACGGGGCCGACGGAGAGGTAGTCGGCGCCGGAGCGCAGGCCCGCCTCGAACTGCTGCGGCGCGTGCGTCGACTGCCCGACGAGCAGCTCGTCGCCGACGATCGCGCGCGCCTCCTCGACGCGGGCGTCCTCCTGGCCGACGTGGACGCCGTCCGCGCCGGCGCGGACGGCGAGGTCCGGCCGGTCGTTGAGGACGAACAGCGCGCCGTGGGCGTCGCAGAGCGCGCGGAAGCGCGCGGCGGCGGCGAGCAGCTCCTCGTCCGAGGCGTCCTTGTCGCGGAGCTGGACGACGTCCGCGCCGCCCTCGAGGGCGGCCTCGACGATCGGGTCCGCGGGCCGGCCGCGGACGGTCGCCTCGCAGACGAAGTAGAGGCGCGAGCGCGCGAGCGCCTCGCGCCGTTGGGCGCCGCTGTCCACGGCCCGGATGCTAGACGGCCGGCCGCCGCGGCCCCGCGCCGGGGGGCCGCGGCGCGCAGGGCCTCAGCGGCGGCTCGCCCGCGCCTCGCGGCTCGCCGCCGTGCCGGCGACGAAGCGGTACTCGCGGTCGTCCGCCCGCGAGATGCGGATCGTCGCCCGGAAGTAGCCGCGCGCGTTGAGCCGCAGCGTCCGCAGCTTCCGCCACTCGCCGCGCCGGCCGAGCCGCTGCTGGACCTCGACGACGTCGCCGCGGCCGCCTGCGCGCACGCCGCCCCAGACCTCGACGGAGCGCGAGCCGCGCAGGCGGACGAAGAACGGCCGCCGGTAGGCGTCGTAGACGCCGGGCTTCTCGCTCCCGTCGGCGAAGCGCAGGCCGGACTGGAAGCCGGAGAGCGCGACGTCGTCGACGAGCGCGTACTGCGACCACGTCGCCACGCGCCGGTTGCGCCAGGCGATCCACTCCGACTCGCTCAGGTAGGCGGGGATGCGTGCGATCGGCGTCCAGAAGCGGTCGGGCGGATCGCTCTGGAAGCCGAACTCGGTGATGTAGACGCGCATCCTGCGGCCGGCGAGGCGGCGCCGCGCGGCGGCGCGGTCGAGCGCCTTCGTGATCCGCGAGAGCGACTGGATCTGCGCGTCCTCGCGGCTCGTCTCGCGCGTCCGCGGCCCGCCCGGGCGGGTGTAGGGATGGTGGGCGTAGCCGCTCAGGCCGCTGATCCGCTTGAAGCCGTCGCAGTCGCGGATGCGCGCCGCCCGGCCGCGGTAGGGCCGCCAGCGGCGGTCGAGGCAGAAGAACTCGCGGATGAACGTGACCGGGCTGATCGTGTTCCGCGGCCCCGGCCGGCGCTTGCCGATCGGCAGCGTCTCGCCGAAGAGGATCGTGTCCTTCGCGTGCCCGGCGAGCCGCAGCCCCGCGAGCCCGTGGCGGACCATCTCGCGGTAGAGGTGCGGCGCGATGTAGGTGCCGCGGCGCGAGCCGAGCGGCTGGAGGAAGTCGGGGTGGTTCGGCTCGTTGCCGAACGTCCACATGGTCACCCGCGGCAGGCCGTGGTTGCCGTCGTAGCGGGTCGCGAGCGCGCGGACGAAGCGGCCGTACTCGCGCGCGCTCGGCCGGTAGACGCCGCGCTCGTCGCCGCGCTCCGCCGTCGCCCAGCCGGGCGCGGGCGGGGTCGGCGCGAGCAGCACGTCGAGGCCGCGCGCCTTCGCGCCGCGGATCGCGGCGTCGTAGGGCGCGAACGCCGCCTCGGAGTAGCTCGACAGCTCGTGCCCGCTGAAGCCCTCGGGCTTCGTGGCGCCGCCCGGCGCGACGTCGGCCCAGACGACGTGGAGCTTGAGGACCTCGGCGCCCTCCGCGGCGATCTCGTCGAGGGCGGCCTCGCGCGCCGCCTCCCCGGAGCGGAGGATGCGGCCGTCGTCCTGGAACAGCGTTCGCATCGTGCTCGACGCCTGCGCGGCGGGGGCCGCCGCCAGCGCCAGCAGGCAGATGGTGAGCAGTGTCGTCCGCATGTCGGTTGAGAACCCAACCACCCCCCGCCGGGTTGCGCTCCCCGACGCGAGAACGTCCCGGAGTGGCCCCTATAGGGACCAGCGCGGGACGTTCGTCGCGCCGGGCGCGGGAGCGGGCGGGGGCTATGCTCCGTGGAGGTACACGGGAGCTCGGGAGCGACCGGGCTGAGAGGGCGGCTTGAGGCCGCCGACCGTCGAACCTGAACCGGGTAATGCCGGCGGAGGGAAGAGATGACCGTCACACCCGACAAGCGAAGCTACGACGTGGTCGTCGTCGGCGGCGGGGTGATCGGGCTGGCGTGCGCGTGGCGGCTCGCGCTGCGCGGGCTGTCGGTCCTCGTCGCCGAGCGTGACCGGCCGGGCGCCGGCGCCTCCGGCGTCGCGGCGGGGATGCTCGCCCCCGTCACCGAGGCGGACTTCGGCGAGGAGCGACTGCTGGAGGCGAACCTCGCGGCGGCGCGGCTGTGGCCGACGTTCGGGGCGGAGCTCGCCGAGCGCTCCGGGCTGCCGTCGGGCATGGCCGAGTCCGGCGCGCTCGTCGTCGCCGCGGACCGCGACGACGCCGCCGAGCTGCGGCGCCTGCACGAGTTCCAGCGCCGCCTCGGCCTGGACGCGAGCTGGCTGACGCCGACGGCCGCGCGGCGGCTGGAGCCGGGGCTGTCGCCGCGCATCGGCGGCGCGATCGAGGCGCCGCAGGACCACCAGGTCGACCCGCGCGCGGTCGTCGCCGCGCTCGCCGAGGCGTTCGCCCGCGCCGGCGGCGAGCTGCGCGCCGGGGCGGAGGTGACGAAGGTCGCCGCCGACGGCGTCGAGCTCTCAGGCGGCGTGCGCGTCGCCGCCGGGAAGGTCGTGCTCGCCGCCGGCGCCTGGAGCGGCGCGCTCGCGCGCGTGCCGGTCCGGCCCGTGAAGGGGCAGATCCTCCACTGCCGCCTGCGCGGCGAGGAGCGGCTCTGCGGGCGGCTCGTGCGCAGCCCGCGCTGCTACGTCGTCGACCGCGGCGACGGGCGCGTCGTCATCGGCGCGACCGTCGAGGAGCAGGGCTTCGACCGCGAAGTGACCGCGGGCGCGGTCTATCGCCTCTTCGAGGCCGCCGTCGAGCTGCTGCCCGACGTCGAGGAGCTCGCCTTCGAGGGCGCGACCGCGGGGCTGCGCCCGGCGACGCCCGACAACCTCCCGATCCTCGGCGAGGCCGAGGACGGCGTCCTGCTCGCGACCGGTCACTACCGCAACGGCGTGCTCCAGGCGCCGCTCGCGGCCCAAGCGGTCGTCGCGGCCGTCTGCGACGAGCCCGCCCCGGCGGAGGTCGCCCCGATGTCCCCCGAGCGGCTGGTGAGGAGCGCGGCATGATCGTGACGCTGAACGGCGAGGACGTCCGGCTCCCCGACGACGCGACCGTCGCCGAGGCGGTGGCCGCCTCGGGCGCGCCCGAGCCGTACCGGGGCGTCGCCGTCGCCGTCGACGGCGAGGTCGTCCCGCGCGGCGAGTGGGAGACGACGACGCTCCGCCCGGGGCAGCGCGTCGAGGTCCTCCAGGCGGTGCAAGGTGGTTGAGCCGCTCGTCATCGCCGGGCGCGAGCTCCGCTCCCGCCTCATCCTCGGGACCGGCGGCTTCCGCAACCTCGAGACGCTGGCGGCCGCGCTCGAGGCCTCCGGCGCCGAGATGGCGACGGTCGCGCTCCGCCGCGTCGACCCGGGCGCCGAGGGCTCGATCGTCGACGTGCTGCGCGAGGCCGGCTGCTTCCTGCTGCCGAACACCGCCGGCTGCTACACCGCGCGCGACGCGGTGCGGACCGCGCACCTCGCGCGCGAGGCGCTCGAGACCGATTGGATCAAGCTCGAGGTCATCGGCGACGACCGCACGCTCATGCCCGACCCGGTCGAGCTGCTCGAGGCCGCCGAGCAGCTCGTCGCCGACGGCTTCACCGTCCTCCCCTACACGAACGACGACCCGATCCTCGCCCGCCGGCTCGAGGACGCGGGCTGCGCGGCCGTCATGCCGCTCGGCTCGCCGATCGGCAGCGGCATGGGCATCCGCAACCCCTACAACCTCCGGCTCATCGTCGAGCAGGCGAGCGTCCCGGTCATCCTCGACGCCGGCATCGGCACCGCCTCCGACGCCGCGCTCGCGATGGAGGCCGGCTGCGAGGCGGTGCTGCTCGCGAGCGCGGTGTCGCGCGCCGAGGACCCGCCGGCGATGGCGTGCGCGATGCGGCTCGCCGTCGAGGCCGGGTGGCTTGCCCGCCGCGCCGGGCGCATCCCCCGCCGCCTCTACGCCGAGGCCTCGTCGCCGACCGAGGGCATCCCCGAGCTGACGTGAGCGAGACGCTGCCCGAGCGCGCGCCCGTCGACGAGCTCGCCGATCGCTGGCGGGCCGCCTGGCAGGGGCGGGGCGACTTCGGCGACTGCTGCACGCCCGACGTCCGCTACGAGGACGCGCTCGTCGGCGAGCCGGTCGAGGGCCTCGCCGCGCTCGCCGACGCGGCCGCGCAGGTCCGCGCGGCGCTGCCCGACCTGCGCATCGACAGCGTCGGGACGCCGACCGCCCGCGGCGGCTTCGCCTGCCTGCCGTGGCGGCTGGCGGGCACCCACCGGGGCGAGAGCCGCGCGCTGCCGGCGACGAACCGCTTCGTCGTCGTCCACGGCGTCCACTATGTCGAGCTCACCGACGGGCTGATCCGCCGCGCCCGCGGCTTCTTCGACCTCTACGACGTCGCGATCCAGCTCGGCCTGCTGCCCGCCCGCGGCAGCCTCGGCGAGACCGCGCTGCTGCTGCTGCGCGGGTTCGGCCTGCGGCCGCGGGCGTAGCGGCTCAGCGGACGACCAGCGTCCCCTCCATGCCGCCCTGCCGGTGGCCCGGCACCGAGCAGTAGAACGTGTACTCGCCCGGCTCGAGCTCGCCGCTGATCGTCGCGGTCGTCTGCGTGATCGTGTCGGTCGCGAGGTCCGCGCCCTCGATCGTGAGGTTGTGCGGGACCTGGGACGGGTTGTCGTACTCGATCGTCACCTTGCCGGCGGTCGCCTCGATCTCGTCGGGGTCGAACACGAGCGAGCCGTCCTCCGGCGTGGACACGCGGATCGCCTTCCCGCCGCCGCCCTCGGCGGTCTGCCCGCCGACCTCGCCCGTGTCGGTCGGAGCCTGCTCGGTCGTCGGCGTCTGCGCCGCCTCGCCGCCGTCATCGTCGTCGTCCCCGCCGCAGCCGGCCACGAGGCCCAGCGCCAGGACGCTCAAGGCCAGCGCAAGCCACCTCTTGCGCATCGCCACTCCTCCCTCGTCGGGTGCCGTCAGGCAGACCCTACCCTCTGACGAGCAGTTCCAGCAGGGCCTTCTGCGCGTGGAGGCGGTTCTCGGCCTGGTCCCAGACCGCCGAGCGCTCGCCGTAGAGGACGCCCTCGGTGATCTCCTCGCCCGGATGGGCGGGGAGGCAGTGGAGCGCGACCGCGTCCGGCCGCGCGGCCTCAAGCAGCGCCTCGTCGAGGCGGTAGGGCGAAAGCAGCTCGCGGCGGCGCTCGGCGTCGGTGTCGCCCATGCTCACCCAGACGTCGGTGTACAGGGCGTGGGCGCCGTCGGCGGCCTCGCGCGGGTCGGTCGTCAGCGTCACGCCCTCGGGCGGGGCGATCCGCGGCCGCAGCTCCGCGGGGGTCGCGACCGCGACCTCGATCCCGGCGAGCGCGCCGACGAGCATGAGCGAGTGGGCGACGTTGTTGCCGTCGCCGACGTAGGCGAGCTTCAGCCCCTCGAGCGCGCCGAAGCGCTCCTTGAGCGTCAGCAGGTCCGCGAGCGCCTGGCAGGGGTGGTGGTCGACGGTGAGCATGTTGATGACCGGCACCGCCGACCAGCGCGCGAGCTCCGCGACCGGCTCGTGGGCGCCGGTGCGGATGCCGATCGCGTGGACCATCCGCGAGAGCACCTGCGCGGTGTCGCGCACCGACTCGCCGCGGGCGAGCTGCATCTCCCCCTCGCGTAGCAGCAGCGGATGCCCGCCCAGCTCGTGGACGCCGACCTCGAAGGAGACGCGCGTCCGCGTCGAGGGGCGCTCGAAGATGAGCGCGACGCTCTTGCCCGCCAGCGCGCGCGAGCCGAGGCGGTCGCGCTTGAGCTCGGCGGCGCGCTCGAGCAGGCGCAGCAGCTCGTCGCGCGTAAGCTCCTCGCCGGTGAGGAAGTGCCGGGCCATGAGGCGCGCATCGTAATGCGCCTGCTGAGCTGGAACCTCTTCCACGGCCGCGACCACCCGCCGGACCCGGCGCTGTTCACGCGCCGCTCGCGCCTGCTGCGCGTCACCGAGCGCAACGCCACGCACGTCCAGGTCAACCGCTCGCTGCGCCGCGAGTTCGCCTGGCGGCTCGCCTCCGAGCGCTGGGACGTCGCGCTGCTGCAGGAGGCGCCGCCGCGCTGGCACCGCCCGCTGCGCGCGGCGACCGGCGCGTCCGGCGGCGCGGTCGCGCTCACCTCGCGCAACGCGCTCGGCGTCCTCCGCGGCCTGCTCGCCGACTGGAACCCCGACCTCGTCGGCTCGAACGAGGGCGGCTCGAACCAGCTCCTCGTCCGCCCGCCGTGGCGCGTCGCCGAGGTCCGCACGCTGCTGCTCGCGTGCCGGCCGGAGCGGCGGCGGCTGCTGTGGGCGCGGCTGGCCGCCGAGGACGGGCGGGTCGTCTGCGTCGGCAACGTCCACCTCAGCACCGGCCCGCCCGAGCGGGTCGCGCGCGAGGCGCTCGCGGCCGCGCGCGCCGCCGCCGCCTGGGCCGGCGACGCGCCGCTCGTCCTCGGCGGCGACCTCAACCTCCGCCCGCGCCGGTCGCCGGAGGCGTTCGACCGCCTGCGCGAGGAGCTTGGCCTCGCCCCGCCGACGGGGCCCGCTCACATCGACCACCTGCTCGTCCGCGGCGCCGAGCTCGCCGAGCCCCCACACGCGCTGCCGGTGGAGTGGCAGGAGCTGCCGGCCGGCGACGGCCGCCGCCTGCGCCTCTCCGACCATCCGGCGGTCGTCGCGGAGCTCGCGCTCTAAGCCGAGGGGCACGGCGAGGCCGTGGCGGGCGACGCCGGGTCGTTAGGCTGCCGCCCCGCGAGGGAACTGCGAAAGGGGGCTCATGGCCAAGCAGGGCAAGTGGGAGTCGGTCGAGATCGCGGGCAGGTCCGCGGCCGAGCTGCGCGACGCGCTGACGAGCAACCTCATCCGCCCGCTCGGGCTCGTCATGCTCACGCGCGAGCGCATCCAGGAGGTCGCCGACGACGCCGTCCGCCGGGGCCGGATGACGGCCGACGACGCCGAGGACCTCGTCCGCAGCCTCATCGACCGCGGCCGGCGCCAGACCGACGAGATCCTGCGCGAGCTCGAGGGGCTGCTCGACCGCGCCCGCCGCGCCGCCGGGCTCGGCGGCGACAAGGGCGACGCCGGCGCGGCGGCGTTCCCGATCCCCGGCTACGACGAGCTCAACGCGACCGAGGTCCGCAAGCGCCTGGAGGGGCTGACGGCGGACGAGCTGCGCCAGGTGCGCGAGCACGAGGCCCGCACCCGCAACCGCAAGACGGTCCTGGCCGCGATCGACAAGCTGCTCTAGCCGACGTCGGCGAGCAGCGCGCTGAAGTCGAGCTCGGTCCCGCGCAGCTCGGCGAGCAGCTCGTGGGCGGGGCGGCGCTGGCCCTCGCGCATGAGCGCGCGCAGCTCGTCGCCGGCGGCGCGCCGCTCGAACCACGCCGGCCCGTGGCGCTCGCGCAGCAGCGCGCGCAGATGCGTCTCGAACGCCCAGGCGCGCAGGTAGCGGGCGGCGTAGAAGAACGGGTCGACGTCGGCGAGCCAGGTCTGCTCGGGCCACTCGACGCGGACGGCGTCGGCGAGCCGGCGCGCGTACAGCGCCGGCATCCGCCCGAGGTCGGCGTCGGGGGCGTGGAGCTCGAGCTCGTAGGCGAGCTTCGCGCAGTAGCGGCGGAGGTAGATGAGCTTCGCCGCCCGCGCGTACGCCGCGACCGGCTCGGGGTCGCCGAGGCCGAGGCGGCGGCGGAGCCACTCCGGGTCGGCGGTCAGCTCCTCGAAGAGGAAGGCGAACCCCTCGGTGACGGAGTTGTCGCCGAGGTAGCGGTGCTCGAACGGCAGCGCCGGGTCGACGTGGGCGTAGTGGTAGGCGTGGCCGGCCTCGTGCATCATCGCCTCGTAGTCGTCGCGCCCGCCGGTCGGCGCGATGACGAGGTAGACCTCGTCCGGCACGCGGACCGGGGCGCAGAAGGCGCGCGGCGACTTGCGCGGCCGCGGCTCGGCGTCGACGCGCACGCGCTCGCCGGCGCTCTCTGCCAGGCCGAGGGCGGCGAACGTCTCGGCGAAGGCGCGGTCGCGCCGCTCCGCCGGGAAGAGCTCGTCGAAGCCCGGCGCGCGGAAGAAGGCGGGCAGGTCCGAGCGGCGGAGGCGGTCGAAGCCGAAGCCGAGCTGCTCCTCGAGCTGGGGGCCGACGAGCGGCTCGTAGCGGTCCTCGGTGGCGGCGAGGAAGGCCTCGGTCTGGCGGGCGAGCGCGCCGAGGTCGATCCCCGACAGCTCCTCGACGAGCGCGCGCACGCTCGGCCAGCCGAGCTCGCGCACGAGCGCCGCGGCGCGCTCGTGGAGCTCCAGCAGCAGCGGCTGGAGCTCGCGCTCGGTCGCCTCCAGCGCGGCCGCCTCGATCGCCGCGCGCCGCGCCGGGTCGCGCTCGTTCGCCTGGGCGATCCGGGCCTGGCGGTAGGGGAGGCGCTCGCCGTCGAGCTCGAGCTCGAGCGTCGCCTCGCGGCGGGCGAGCTCGGCGGTCTCCTGCGTGGTCGCCCGGCCGACGTAGCCCTCGATGGCGAACTCGAGCAGCTCGGGCGAGCCCTGCTCGCGCAGCGCGTCGATCGCCTCGCGGGAGAACAGCCGCTCGTGCCGGGCGTAGATCGGCTCGACGTCGAAGTCCTCCTGCCGGCCGGAGTAGTGGCGGTAGTACTCGCGGTCGACGGCGGTGACGAACGCCTCGGCCTCGGCCCGGTAGTCGGTCAGGTCCACGGGCTGCCAGCATAGGGAGCCGTGGCAGAGGCCCTCCACAAGGCAGCTCGCCCCCCGCGGGGCGCCGAGGTCGAGGTCACGATCGACGCGCTCGCCCACGGCGGCGCGGGCATCGGCCGCCTCGACCGCTACGTCGTGTTCGTCCGCGGCGCGGTGCCTGGCGACCGCGTCCGGGCGCGGGTGACGAAGGCGAAGCGCGACTACGCCGAGGCCCGCCTCGTCGAGGTCGTCGAGCCGAGTCCCGACCGGATCGAGCCGCGCGCCCCGCATCCGGGCGCGCCGTGGCAGGTGCTCCCCTACGAGCGCCAGCTCGAGGAGAAGGAGCGCCAGGTGCGCGAGGCGCTCGCCCGCCTCGGCGGCTTCGAGGCGCCGCCGGTCGAGGCGATCGTGCCGGCGGTCGAGCAGTGGCGCTACCGCAACAAGCTCGAGTACTCCTTCGGCACCGGCGAGGACGGCGAGCTCGTGCTCGGCTTCCACCGCCCCGGCTCCTGGTCGGAGATCGACGACGTCGCCGACGACGTGCTCGCCTCCGAGCGGATCAACGCGCTGCGCGAGCGGATCAAGGCGTGGTGCGCGCAGGAGGGGCTGTCGGCCTGGGACCGCGACAGCGGCAGCGGGTTCCTGCGCAACCTCGTCATCCGCGAGGGGCGGCGGACCGGGCAGCTCCAGGCGCGCCTGGTGACGAGCGAGGGCGACTTCCGCGCCGAGGCGCTCGCCGAGGCCGTCGACGCCCACAGCCTCGTCTGGACGCGCGCCGCCGGCGTCGCCGAGACGACCCGCGGCGGCGAGAGCGAGGTCCTGAAGGGCGGCGAGGCGATCGAGGAGGAGCTCTGCGGGCTGCGCTTCGAGATCTCGCCGGACGCCTTCTTCCAGACGAACACCGAGATGGCCGAGCGGCTGTACGCACTCGCCGCCGAGGGCGCGGCGCTGACCGGCGCCGAGCGCGTCTTCGACCTCTACTGCGGGATCGGCACGATCGGCCTCTCACTCGCCGGCCAGGCGAAGGAGGTGTGGGGCGTCGAGATCGTCGAGGAGGCGGTCGCCGACGCGATCCGCACGGCCGAGCGCAACGGCGTGGAGAACGCGCGCTTCTTCGCCGGCGACATCCGCACGGCGATGCGGCCGCTGCTCGAGCAGGCCGGCCGGCCGGACGTCGTCGTCGTCGACCCGCCGCGCGCGGGGCTGTCGCAGAAGGTCGTCCGGCGCGTGCTCGAGGCCGAGGCGCGGCGGATCGTCTACGTCTCCTGCAACCCGACGACGCTCGCGCCGAACGCGCGCCAGATGGCGGACGCCGGCTACCGGCTCGTGAAGGTCACGCCGGTCGACATGTTCCCGCAGACGCCCCACATCGAGGCGGTCGCGGTGCTCGAGCGCTCGCTCTAGCCCGTGGCCGAGCGGCGCGTCACCCAGCTTCCCCGCGGCCGTCACGGGCTCACGCGCGAGCAGGTCGTGATGTCGCAGCGGATGCGGATGCTCGACGCGATGGCGCAGGCCGCGGCCGAGAAGGGCTACGTCCGCACGACGGTCGCGGACGTCATCAAGCGCGCGGGCGTCTCGCGCGAGACCTTCTACCAGCAGTTCGCCGGCAAGGAGGACTGCTTCCTCGCCGCCTACGAGACCGGCGCCCAGCTCATGCTCGGGGCGGTCGCCGGCGCGCTCGGCGAGCCGGCGGGCGACCCGCTCGAGCGCGTCGGGCGGGGGCTGCGCGCCTACCTGGAGACGCTCGCCCGCGAGCCGGCCATCGCCCGCACCGCGCTCATCGAGGTCTACGGCGCCGGCGAGCGCGCGCTCGCGCTGCGCGTCGAGCAGCAGGCGCGCTTCGCCGACGCGGTCGCGGGCGCGCTCGGCGCCCGCACCGACGCCGGCCGCTTCGCCTGCGAGGCGTTCGTCGCCGCCGTCAGCGCGCTCGTCACCAACCGCGTCGCCCAGGGGCGGACCGAGGAGCTGCCCCAGCTCCACGGGCCGCTCATGGATCTGCTGCGGCGCTGGTGGGGCGAGGCGCGGGCGGTCGCGTGACCGCGCCGCCGGGCTAGTCGTCCTCGTCGTCCTCGGCCTCGCGCGCCCGGGCCGCGCGGGCGGAGTCGTCGCCGAGCCGCTCCTCGACGAGGTCGCGGACCGGCCGGAAGAGCGTGAGCGCGACGATCGCGAGCGCCGTCGCCACCGCCGTGCCGACGTAGTAGCCCGCCGCCGCGCCCATCCCGATCGCCGCGGCGACCCAGAGCCCGGCGGCGGTCGTCAGCCCGCGGATCGCGCCCTGCTGGCGGATGATGACGCCGGCGCCGAGGAAGCCGATGCCGGTGACGACCTGGGCGGCGATGCGCGTCGGGTCGTAGCCCGTCGTCCCGCGCGGGCCGGGCACCCCGGCGAAGTCCGTGAACCCGTACGCCGACACGAGCGTGAAGAGCGCCGCGCCGAGCCCCACGAGGATGTGGGTGCGCAGGCCCGCCTCGCGGCCGCGCGCCTCGCGCTCGAGCCCGAGCGCGCCGCAGAGCACGACGACGAGGCCGAGGCGCAGCAGCAGGTCACCGGTCGAGAGCTCTGGGGGCATGCGTCACCGCATACCCCGTCGCGGCCCGGATTCCTCCCCGGCCGCGCCCTACGGGCCCTCGAGCTCGTCGACCTCGTCGAGCGGGACGGTCTCGGCGGCGTGGACGGAACAGAGATAGGGGCCGCCCGTCTCCAGCGAGGCCTTGATCTCCTGCTCGGTGAGCTTCGCGCCGCATTCGGCGCAGGTCCGCTCGATGACCGGATCGACCGAGTGCTCCTCGAGGTCCATGGGCGCGAGCTTACCCAGCCCGCCCGGGCGCCGTCGCCCCGCTACCAGGGCGGCAGGTCGGCGTACCAGTCGCCGAGCGTGCGGAACGCCCGCCAGAACGCGCGCTTCGACGGCTCGTCGTCGAGCGAGGCGTCGATGTCCGGCACGTACAGCGCGTCGCAGGACGGGGTGAGCCGCTGGATCTCGCCCGGCCGCGCCTCGACCTCGCGCGCGAGCGGGACGGCGAGCTCGTTGAGCTCGAGCCGCGCCTCCTCGCCCATGACGACGACGATGCGCGGCTGGACGATCGCCAGCTCGTCGAGGACGCGCGCGCGGCACTCCGGCGCCGACAGCTCGGTGTCTGGCACCGGGCACTTCACGAGCACCGTCCCGTAGACGGCGAGCGGGTCGATCTGGAGCCGCCGGAAGCTCTTCATGAGCGCGCTGCCGGCGCGCCCGTAGAAGGCGACGCCCTCCTCGATCTCCGACGGCCGCGGCGCGTACTTGAGCAGGAAGATGTCCGCCTGGGGGTGGCCGGAGCCGAGGACCGGCATGAGGTTCCCGCGGGGACAGTGCTCGCAACCCTGGATCTCGTGCGTCAGCGCGTTGAGCTCCCGGATCGCTCGCTCGAGGTACTTCTCCTTGATCTCGTCGTCCGTCGCGGGCACCGGGGACTGCTTTGACGGGCCGGGCGGCGGTCCTTTGCGCTGCATCACGTCTTGCCTGTCCTGGCACGCTTCCTGCGGGCGTGCGCCGGGCTCGCGGTCGTCTGGAGGAACTTCAGCGCCTGGACGTAGAGGAGGCTCTGGCGCTTGCGGATGATGTCGGCCTCGCGCAGCGACTCGAGGAACTCCTCCGGGCCGTCGAAGTCGCGCATCCGGATCTTCACCGAGCCGAGGCCCTGGACGACGTGGCTGTCGGAGCCGGCGCCCGCGGGGATGCGGTACTTGGCGGCGAAGCGCGCCGCCTCCTCGTTGAAGGAGGCGATCGCCACGCGCGGGTTGAAGACCTCGATCGCGTCGATGTCGGAGACGACGTCGAGCAGGTGCTCGTAGTCGGGCACGGCGTGCATCCGGTCGAAGGGATGGGGCACGTAGACGATCCCGCCCTGGCGGCGGATCTCGGCGATCGTCTCCGCGAGCGTCATCCCGCGCGGGATGCGCTCCTCGATGAAGAGGCCGATGACCTCCCCCTGGTCGGCGGTCTTCACCTCCTCGCCGACGATGACCTTGATCCCGTTCGCGCGCTCGCGTGCCTCGAGCGCGCCGGAGATCTCGTTGTGGTCGGTGATCGCGATCGCCTGCAGCCCGCGCGCCTTCGCGGTCTCGAGCAGCGTGTCGACCGGCGTCGCGCAGTCGTGCGAGTGGTTGGTGTGCATGTGGAGGTCGACGTGGATGAAGTCGCGGCGGGCGAGCCGGCGGCGCAGCGCCGGGTCGGCGCGCGGCGTGTGGCGGCGGGCGGCGATCTCGCGGTAGAGCGCCTCGACCTCGTCGGCGACGCGCGACCACGACAGCTCGGCCCGGCGCTCGGCGGCGCGGCGGCGGAAGCTCTCGCGCAGGTCGCGGTCGGCGATGAGCCGCTCGAGCTGGGCGCCGAGCGTGACGGCGTCGCGCGGCTCGAACAGCAGCCCCGTCTCGCCGTCGTCGAGGACCTCCTCGTAGACCGGCAGGCGCGCGGCGACCGGCACGGCCCCGCCCGCCTGCGCGCGCAGCAACAGCTGCGGCGCGGGCGCCATCCCCGCCGAGGCGGCGACGACGACGTCGGCGGAGGCGAGATGCTGGGCCTCGGTTCCGTCCGCCGGCCCGGCGAACGTCACCCGCTCCCGCAGGGCGCGGCTGAGCGGGATCGCGGGCTCGTACGGGTAGCGCGACCAGACGGTCGCGTGCCAGTCGAGGTCGCGCGGGAGCCGCCGCAGCGCGCGGAGGAAGAGGCGCAGCGCGGCGCGCTCCTCCTCGGCGACGAAGAGGATCTCGGCGGTCCCGTCCCGGCCCGCCAGCTCGACGACGTCGGCGCCGGGACGGACGACGCGGTAGTCGCCGGGGAAGTAGCGCGCCACCAGCTCGCGCGTGCAGTCGAAGCTCGCGGTGCGCCCGTCGAGGCGCCCGAAGAGCAGGCCGACGACGCGGCGCGCGACCTGCGTGGAGAGCACGCGCTCGGCCGGGGCGTGGAAGGTCCCGACGTTGAGCGCGCGCGAGTGGCGGAGCGCCGCCGAGGACGCCGACGGGGCGAACGGCTCGTGGACGTGGACGAAGTCGAAGTCCGCGCGCGCGAGCAGCGCCTCGATCGTCCGCGAGACGTCGAGCGGCAGCGTCGCCGCCCGCCCGCGCCGGGTGAGCGACGGGCCGACGCCGAGCACGCCGACCGAGCCGCCGGGCGGGAAGATGGCGTCCGGGTCCTCGGCGAGCCGCTTGACCTGCGCGCGCGAGGCGCGGACGAGGTCACGGTCGTCGGAGGGCGCGACCACGACGACGCGGTGGCCGCGGGCGCTGAGCTCGTCGCTCACCCGCTCGACGAAGCGATTGACCTCGTGGTGCTGCTCCCAGGTGTACGGCGTGACCTGGGCGATCGAGAAGCGCTCCGCGGGCACGACGCGGGAGGGTATACCCCGCGCCGCGCCCGCGGACCGGCGTGCCGGTCAGACCGCCTCGGTGGCCTTGACCTTGGCGCCGCCGGGCAGCTTCGGCGCGCCGCCGTAGGTGCGGATGAACTCCTCGGTCTTCTCGCGGGCGACCGGGTCCGGCACCTGGACGGGCGGCGACTTCATGAAATACGAGCTCGGGCCCTCGAGGGCGCCGCCGATGCCGTGGTTGAGCGCCAGCTTGCAGCAGCGGATGGCGTCGATGACGATGCCGGCCGAGTTCGGCGAGTCCCAGACCTCGAGCTTGAGCTCGACGTTGAGCGGCACGTCGCCGAACGCCTGGCCCTCGACGCGGATGTGGGCCCACTTGCGGTCCGTCAGCCAGGGCACGTAGTCCGACGGGCCGATGTAGACGTCGTCCGCCGGCAGCTCGTGGTCCATGATCGAGGTGACGGCGTTCGTCTTCGAGATCTTCTTGGACTCCAGCCGCTCACGCTCGAGCATGTTGTAGAAGTCCATGTTGCCGCCGACGTTGAGCTGCGAGGTGCGCAGCATCTTCACGCCGCGGTCGCCGAAGAGGCGAGCGAGCGCGCGGTGGACGATCGTCGCGCCGACCTGCGACTTGATGTCGTCGCCGATGATCGGCAGGCCGGCCTTCTCGAAGCGCTTGGCCCAGTACTCCTCGCGGGCGATGAAGACCGGGATGCAGTTGACGAACCCGCAGCCGGCCTCGAGCACCTGCTCGACGTACCACTTCGTCGCCTCCTCGGAGCCGACCGGGAGGAAGGAGACGACGACGTCGGTCTTCGTCTCCTTGAGGATCTGGACGATGTCCGCGGTCTCGCCCGGGGACTTCGTGATCTTCTCGGCGAGGTACTTGCCGATGCCGTCGTGCGTCATGCCCCGGTAGACCGGCACGCCGAGGTGCGGGACATCGGCGAACTTGATCGTGTTGTTCTGGCCGGCCCAGATGGCCTCGGAGAGGTCCTTGCCGACCTTGTCGGCGTCGACGTCGAACGCTGCGGTGAACTCGATGTCACCGACGTGGTAGCCGCCCAGGTCGACGTGCATCAGACCCGGGACGTCCTCCTTGGGGTCGGCATTGCGGTAGTACTCGACCCCCTGGACGAGGGCCGACGCGCAGTTGCCGACACCGATGATGGCCACCCGGACCTTCTCGGTCTGATAGCGGGAGGCGCCGTTGGTGATCTGTGTGCTCAAGAAGTCCCTCCTGGTTCTGATCAGGGTGTCGCGGCAGGTTTCGCCAGTGCTGCTTTGAGGCGAAACGAGCGGCTACGCCGCGTGTCCCCCAGGGAATGCTACGGGTTTGCGGGGGATTCGGTTACGCGGCGCCCGACTGGGAGAGCTCTCGTCGGACGTGCAGGATACGTTGGAGCATCGTCACCGTCGTGAGCACGGCCATGACGTAGATGGCCGGAGCGAGGAGCTCGACGTCGACGATGCCGGCCCCTTCCGCGAAGAAGAGGCCGACCGAGAGGATAACGACACGGACGGCTCGTGTGGCGAGCCCGACCTTGCACGCGACCCCGAGCGCCTCGGCCCGCGCCCGGGTGTAGGAGACCATGAGCGAGCCGAGGACGGTGAGCACGACGCAGGCCACCGCGACGGCGTCGCCCTTGACCTCGGCGAAGTACCAGGCGACCGCGGTCAGCACGACGCCCTCCTCGATGCGGTCGAGCGTCGAGTCGAGGAAGGCGCCGAACGCCGTCCCCTTGCCGGACATGCGCGAGTAGCGCCCGTCGAGGGTGTCGCAGATCGAGCCGACGACGAACGCGAGCGCGGCGGGCACGAACAGCTCCTGGGTGACGAGCGCCGCCGCGACGACGTTGAGCACGAGGCCGGTGAGCGAGATCGCGTTCGGCGTGAGGCGCGACTCGATGAGCGCGTTGCGCGCGAGCTCGCGCATCTCGGCCGGCGTGCGGGCGGCTCCGCGCTGACGGCGCCTCGGCCGGCGGGACGAGGCCGACTGGCGGACGGGCTCGCTCAAGCCGACGCCCTGGCCTGGATCTCCGTGCGCCACGCCCACGCGTGCGGGCGCACCCGGCCGAGCGCCGCGCTGGCCGCCCACGCCGACACGGCGGCGACGGCGACGCCGAGCGCGGCGTCGAGCCAGAAGTGGTTGGCGGTGACGATCACGACGAAGGTGACGACGGCCGGGTAGATCGCCCACGCGACCTTCAGCGCGAGCGTCCGGACGACCTGCACGGCCGGGACCCCGATCATGAGCGCGAAGGCCACGTGCATGCTCGGGACGGCCGCGTAGGGGTTGTACAGGACGCCGGCGCTGTCCGCCGCCTCCTCGCCCACCCAGCGGGCGACGGTGTCGTCGAAGCCCCACTCCGGCAGGAAGCGCGGCGGCGCGGTCGGGTAGACCGCGTAGCCGACGAGCGCGAGGCCCATCGCGATCATGAAGACGTTCCGCACGTAGTAGAAGGACTCGTTGCGGAACAGATAGAGCCAGATGAGGAACGTCGTCGTGACGACGAAGTGCGAGTTGACGTACATCCAGTTCGCGCCGTCGATCACGAGCGGCACGTGACGCTGGAGCCAGTCCTGCAGCCCGGGCTCGAAGAAGAGCCCGAGGTCGCGCTCGATCGAGATGACGTCGCGCGCGTTCGCGAAGGCGACGTTCGCGCTCCCGTCGGTGAAGCCGCGGACGAGCCGGTAGAGGTAGTACGCGCCCGCGAAGAGGGCGAGCTGGCGCAGCGCGTCGAGCCAGCCTTGCGGCAGCCAGCGGGAGCTCCAGTACCACGCGCGGCGCATCGGGTTCGGCCAGCTTACCGGGCGTGAGCCACGGCTCTAGCCGGGGGCGTTGCATCGCCTGCCCCGGTCGACGACGCGCTCGGGCGAGAAGCGGGTCGTCACGCGGAGGCGGCCCGGCCGGGTGGCGATGACGCGGGTCCAGTCGCCGTCGCGCTCGACGCAGCCGCCGTGGGCGAGCCAGTACGGCGTCCAGCGCACCCGCACGAGTGCCGACCCGGGCTCGCGCACCTCGAGTGTGAACTCGTCCGAGCCCATCGAGGCGAGCCGGATGTCGGCGCCCTCGTCGGGGATGACCATCGGCGCGGGCAGCGTCACCTCGTAGACGCGCCAGTCGTCGGAGCTCCAGACGCGGCGCAGGTACGGCGGGTCGCGCTCGATGAGCCCGCGCTCGGCGTAGGAGGAGTAGTCGGGCTTCGTGCTCGCCACCGCGACGTAGCGGACGGCGTGCTCGGTGAGCCACGAGGCGTAGGTGAGGTCGTTGAGGACGCCGTCGTAGAAGATGGGGTTGCGCCCGGCGTCGAGCTGGCGCTGCCAGCCGCGCGCGAGCGGGAACTCGGGCGCGACCTCCGCCGCCTCCCAGTGGCTGCGCGTGAACGGGATCTCGATCCGCCCCTCGACCGGGTGGTCGCGGAGGAAGCGAAGCAGCGGCTCGTAGTAGGAGGCCCGCGCGCTCGGGTCCTCGACCGCCTTGACGAAGTCGCGCACGGCGGGCGACCACTGCCAGAAGGCGAGCGCGGCGAGGCCGAGCGCGAGCAGGGCGCGGCGGCGCGGCGAGCCGGCGAAGCCGACCGCGCAGAGCAGGATGGGCCCGCCGAAGAGCGCGCCGAGGCGGACGGCGTTGCCGCCCATCGGCGTCTCGACGAGCCAGGCGGCGATGCCGGCGAGCCCGTAGAGCGCGGCGCCGATCCGCAGCGCCCGCTCGCGCTCGGGCAGCACCCAGACGGCGGCGAGCGCGAACAGCGGCAGCGGCGCGAACGCCGAGAAGACGAACGGCTCGTAGCCGCCCTCGGGGAAGGCGACCGAGAGCAGCGCCGGCGGGGCGAACGCGCACCCGGCGACGAGCGCGCCCGGCCGCCAGCGCCCGTCGCCCGCGCCCGCGAGCGCGACGGCGATCCCGCAGAGGGCGAGGAAGAGCCCGGCGACCGGGCTCGCGAGCGAGCAGCAGACGGCGAGGAAGGCCGCCAGCCCCACGCGGCGGCGCTGGAGCGCGAGCAGCGCGCCGAGCCCGATCGCCACCCCGAGCCCGAAGGGGAGCCGCCCGGTGAAGAGCAGCGTCGCGCTGCCGGCGCCGAGCCAGAGCGCGCCCCAGCGCGCCCGGCGGCCCCAGCGGCCGTGCGCGAGCGCCTCGAAGAGCGCGGCGGTGGCGACCGCCGAGAGCGCGCCGACGACCGCCGGCCCGAGCAGCGCGGCGAGCGGCGGGAAGAGCGCCGAGTAGGCGACCGTGTGGTGGCCGCCGTACCACTGGCCGTTCCAGAGCGTGAAGCCCTCGCGCTCGAAGAGCTGGGTGCGGAACTCGTGCGCCGCGAAGTCGACCGTCCGCGGCTCGATGAGCAGGTAGGCGATCGCGAGCACCGTCGCGACGAGCGCCGGTGCCAGGCGCTCGAGCGGGGGGCGGCGCGGCGCGGCGGCCTCGGCCGGGACGGGCTCCGGGGCCCGCCGCTGGGATGCCGGCGCCGCGGCGGACGCGAACAGCCGCAGCACGATGAGGGGAGGCTAGCCGGACGGCGCGGCGGGCCGCCCGCCCGCGTCGCCGCCGCGTCCCGCTAGGTCTCCACGTTCGCGCAGAAGATCTCGACGGTGAGGCTCCAGGCTCCCGCCTCGGGGGCGAACTCGTGCGCGTACGCCACCCAGGTGTTGCTGCCGGGCGGGTTCACGCCGTTGCGGTAGAGCGCGACGTTGGAGACGTTCCCGCTCGTGATGGCGCCGCCGCCGAGGAGCTTCTTGCCGGCGGGACACGACACGCTGACGGTCTTGTTGTCGGCGGCGGTGCCGCCGACGGTCTCCGTCAGGACCTCGTAGCCGGAGATGCCCGGCGGGCCGGGCGGGCCCTGCGGGCCCTGCCGACCGGTCTGGCCCTGGAGCTGGCTGGCGTCGAGGCCGTCGACCTTGTCCGCGTTGAGGTTCTCGACGAGCCCGGTCGCGTTGGTGGTGAACGGCGGCCCGGCGGGGTTGCCGAGCTCGAAGTGGCCGACGGTCGGCCCGTCCTCGGAGCGGAAGAGGAAGGCCTTGCCGCCGCGGAGGTTGTCGGCGTAGAGGCAGGCGAGGTTCTGCGCCGGCGGGGCGTCGGGGGCGCGGCAGCCGTAGACGGCGCCGCCGCCCCCGCCCACCTTGGTGTTGGAGAGCCGCAGCGCGTAGCCGTCGCTCGCGGTGACGAGGCCGGTCTCGCCGCGCGAGCGGTTGCGGACCTGGATCCGGACCGGCTCGCCGCGGGCGTTGCCCGCCGTCACGGCGCCGTCACGGCCGTCGCCGAGGGCGGCGTAGCCGGTGCCGGCCGTCGCCATCACCAGCGCGATCACGGACAGGGCGAAGGAGGGATCGGGACGGGCGGCGCTCATGGGCCGACGGTACGTCCGGGTTCCCCCCGGCGCAGTGTCAACCTGGTCTCAGATGGGTGACGCGCCCGCCGTCCGGGTGCCTCCCGGCGTTACCGCCGGGTCAGGCACGCGCCTGCAGGAAGCCCGCGACGGTCTCGATCGCGTCCGGCCGGTCGAGCCAGGGCCAGTGGCCCGCGTCGCCGAGCAGCTCGACCTCGGCCTCGCCGCCGAGCGCGTCGGCGTAGCGGCGGGCGAAGTCCGCGGGGATGTAGGGGTCCCGCCGCCCCCAGAGCACGAGCGCCGGGCAGCGCAGCTCGCCGAGCCGCGCGCCGGCGGCGGCGAGCACGTCGGGCGGCGCCGAGCGGTAGAGCTTGAGGATCGCCCGCATCGTCCCCTGGTCCCAGTGGCGCCAGGCCATGTCGATGAACTCCTCCGGCATCGGCCCCGGCCTCGCGTTCGACTCGCGAGAGATGAGCCGCAGCGCCCACTTCGTCGACAGCCCCATGAACAGCTCGCCGGCGACCGGCGTCCGCCAGATCCGGGCGATGCGGTGCCAGCGGTAGCCGGCCAGGAACGGCACGGCGTTCATGACGACGAGCCGCTCGACGCGCTCGGGCCGGCGCTGGGCGAGCGCGAGCCCGACGGCGCCCCAGTCGTGGACGACGAGCGAGAAGCGCTCGAGCCCGCGCGCGTCGGCGAACGCCTCGAGGAAGTCCGCGTAGCCGTCGATCGAGTAGGCGAAGCCCGCCGGCTTGGCGGAGCGGCCGAAGCCGGGCAGGTCGAGGGCGAGCCCGCCGGTGCGCTCGAGGAACGGCAGCCAGTCGTCGGCGCAGGTCGGCACGCCGTGGACGTAGAGGACCGGCGCCGGCGTGCGTGCCTCGGCCTCGTGCCAGAACGTCTCGAGCCCGGCGACCTCCTCGCGCATCGACCGCTTCATACCATCCCCGGCCGGATGCCCGGCGAGTGGAAGCGACCGACGAGGCGGCGGCTGCGCGCGATCCGCGACCGCCTGCGCGCCGAGTACGGCCGCCCGGTGCTCGTCCCCCACCGCGCGCCGATCGACGAGCTCATCCTCACCGTCCTGTCGCAGAACACGAACGACCGCAACCGCGACGTCGCCTACGGGCGGCTGCGCGACCGCTTCTCCAGCTGGGCGGAGGTCCGCGACGCGCCGGTCGCCGAGGTGGAGGAGGCGATCCGCCCCGGCGGGCTCGCCCCGACGAAGGCGGTCCGCATCCAGGAGATCCTGCGCGCGATCGGCGACGACGACCTGCTCTGGATGGAGCACGCGCCGCTGGAGGAGTCGCGCGCCTACCTCTGCTCGCTGCCCGGCGTCGGCCGCAAGACCGCCGCCTGCGTGCTGCTGTTCTCCTTCGGCCTGCCGGACGTCCCCGTCGACACGCACGTCTCGCGCGTCGGCACGCGCCTCGGGCTCTTCCGCCCGGGCGCCTCCTTCGAGGAGATGCACGACGAGATGCTCCGTCTCTGCGACCCCGAGGACGCCTACGAGGTCCACGTCCTGCTCATCCGCCACGGCCGTCGCATCTGCCACGCGCGGTCGCCGCGCTGCGGCGAGTGCCCGCTGCTGCGGATGTGCCCGTACGGGCGGGAGCAGCGGCGGCGGGCGACCGGCCGGGCGGCCGCGGCGTGAGCCGCCGGCGCGGCGTCGGCCGCGAGCGCGCCGCCGAGCTCGCGCTCGCCGGGATCGCCTCGGTGTGGGGCCTGACGTTCGTCATGGTCCAGGACGCGATCGCGCTGCTGCCGGCGCTCGCCTTCCTCGCCTACCGCTTCATCCCGGCGGCGCTGCTCGTCGCCGTCGTCTTCCACCGCCGCCTGCGCGCGCTCTCGCGCGCCGGCTGGCGGTGGGGGCTCGCGATGGGCTGCTTCCTGACCGCCGGCTACGTGCTGCAGACGCTCGGGCTGGAGGCGACCACCGCCTCGAACGCCGGCTTCATCACCGGCATGTTCGTCGTGCTCACGCCGCTGCTGGGGGCGATCTTCCTGCGCGAGCGGGTCAGCGCGATCGGCTGGGTCGCCGCGGGCGTGTCGGCGGTCGGCCTCTACCTCCTCTCGGGAGCCGGCGGCCACTTCAGCCTGCGCGGCGACGGGCTCGTGCTCGGCTGCGCGCTGGCCTTCGCGGCCCACATCCTCGTCACCGACCGCGCGGTCGACCGCCACGACGTCGGCGCGCTGCTCGCCGTCCAGCTCGGCGTCGTCGGGCTGGTCTGCCTCGCCGCGGCCGCCGTCGCCGGCGACCTCGAGGCGCCGCGCGGCTGGACGGTCTGGTCGGCGCTCGTCGTCACCTCGCTCATCGCGAGCGCGCTCGGCTTCTTCGTCCAGACCTACGCCCAGCAGCACGCCCCGCCGGCGCGCACCGCGCTCATCCTCGCCTCCGAGCCGGCCTTCGCCGGGCTGTTCGGCTGGCTGCTCGCCGGCGAGCGCCTGTCGGCGGTCGCCTGGCTCGGCGCGGCGCTCATCATGGCCGCGATCGTCGCCGTCGAGGTCGTCCCGCGGCTGCGCCCGCCGGCCCCGCGGCCGGAGAGCTAGGCCGCGGCGCGCCCGCGCAGCCGCTCGGCGACCTCCTCGCGATCGGCGTCGGAAACCCGGATGTCGGGCGGCTCGGGCGCGTGCTCCACTGTCGCCGACCTGGCACACGACCCCGGGCTCCGGGGGTTGGCGAGCGGGCAGAAATCTGCCACACTGCGACTCAGATTTCTTTCGAGAGCACAGCTACAACCAGGAGGCAATCCCGGGCATGGGCAAGACCATCGGCATCGATCTCGGCACGACGAACTCGTGCATGGCGGTGCTCGAGGGTGGCGAGCCGACCGTCATCGAGAACGCGGAGGGCGCCCGCACCACCCCCTCCGTCGTCGCCTTCACGCAGAGCGGTGAGCGGCTCGTCGGCACGACCGCCAAGCGCCAGGCGGTCACCAACCCGCAGAACACCATCTTCTCGATCAAGCGCTTCATGGGCCGCAAGGAGGCCGAGGTACGGGAGGAGGAGAAGATCGTCCCGTACGAGGTCGTCGCGGGGCCGAACGGGGACGCGCGCGTCAACGTCGCCGGCAAGCAGTACTCGCCGCCGGAGATCAGCGCGATGATCCTCCAGAAGCTGAAGGCGGACGCCGAGGCCTACCTCGGCGAGACCGTCGACAGCGCGGTCATCACCGTCCCGGCCTACTTCAACGACGACCAGCGCCAGGCCACCAAGGACGCCGGCAAGATCGCCGGGCTCGAGGTCAAGCGCATCATCAACGAGCCCACCGCCGCCGCGCTCGCCTACGGCCTCGACAAGGAGCACGACCAGACGATCCTCGTCTTCGACCTCGGCGGCGGCACCTTCGACGTCTCGGTGCTCGAGATCGGCGACGGCGTCTTCGAGGTGAAGGCGACCGCCGGCGACAACCACCTCGGCGGCGACAACTTCGACAAGGCGATCGTCGACTGGCTCGTCAGCGAGTTCAAGCGCGACCAGGGCGTCGACCTGTCCCAGGACAAGATGGCCCTCCAGCGCCTCTACGAGGCCGCGGAGAAGGCGAAGGTCGAGCTCTCCTCGGCGCAGGAGACGCAGATCAACCTGCCGTTCATCACGGCGGTCGACTCGGTGCCGAAGCACCTCGACATGCGCCTCACGCGCTCGAAGCTCAACGAGCTCACCGCCGACCTGCTCGACCGCCTCGTCGGGCCGACGAAGCAGGCGCTCTCGGACGCGGGCCTGACCGGTGACGACGTCGACCACGTCGTCCTCGTCGGCGGCATGACGCGCATGCCGGCCGTCCAGGAGAAGGTCAAGGAGCTCACCGGGAAGGACCCGCACCGCGGCGTCAACCCGGACGAGGTCGTCGCGGTCGGCGCCGCCATCCAGGCGGGCGTGCTCGCGGGCGACGTCAAGGACGTGCTCCTGCTCGACGTCACCCCGCTCACGCTCGGCATCGAGACGAAGGGCGGTGTGATGACGAAGCTCATCGAGCGCAACACGACGATCCCGACGCGCAAGTCCGAGATCTTCTCGACGGCCGAGGACAACCAGCCGAGCGTCGAGATCCACGTGCTCCAGGGCGAGCGCGAGATGGCGGCCTACAACAAGTCGCTCGGCAAGTTCCAGCTCACCGGCATCCCGCCGGCGCCCCGCGGCGTGCCGCAGATCGAGGTGACGTTCGACATCGACGCGAACGGCATCCTCAACGTCTCGGCGAAGGATCTCGGCACCGGCAAGGAGCAGAAGATCGAGATCAAGGCGGGCTCCGGCCTCACCGAGGAGGAGATCGAGCGGATGGTCCGCGACGCCGAGGCGCACGCCGAGGAGGACCGCCGCCAGCGCGAGCTCGTCGAGGCGCGCAACCAGGCCGAGAACGCCGCCTACCAGGCGGAGCGCCAGATCAAGGACATGGGCGACCAGCTCGACGCCTCGGCGAAGTCGGAGATCGAGGCCGCGATCAAGGACGTGCGCGACAACCTCGAGACCGACGACGTGGCGCTGCTGCGGCAGAAGACCGAGGCGCTCCAGGCGGCCTTCCACAAGGTCTCCGAGCAGATGTACGCCGCGGCGCAGCAGCAGGCCGCGAGCGGCGCCGACGGCGCCGCCGGCGGTAGCGGCGACGCGGATGCCGAGGCCGAGGAGGTCGTCGACGCCGAGGTGGTCGAGGGCGACGACAAGTGATGGCCGAGGAGCAGCGACAGCGTCCCACCGAGGCCGAGCCGGCCGAGGCCGCCGCCGAGGACGGCCCGGCCGCCGGCGCCGCCGAGGAGGCGCGCGCGGAGGAGCGGCAGGCCGAGCCGGCCGCCGGCGGCGAGGCGGCGGCCGAGCCCGCGGCCGGCGAGGCCCGCGAGCAGCAGCCCCCCGCCGAGGTCGCCGAGGGCGAGGAGGCCGCGCAGGCCGAGGGCGCCGCGCAGGCCGAGGGGGAGGACCCGCTCGCGCGCGCCCTGCGCGAGCGCGACGAGCTCCTCGACCTCGCCCGCCGCACGCAGGCGGACTTCGAGAACTACCGCAAGCGCGCCGCGCGCGAGGCCGCCGCGGCCGGCGAGCGGGCGAAGGCCGGGCTCGTGCGCGAGCTGCTGTCGGTCGTCGACAACCTCGAGCGGGCGCTCGCGAGCGCGCAGGCCGAGGAGGAGCACCTCGCCGAGGGCGTGCGCCTCGTCCACGCCGAGCTGCTCGGGGTGCTCCAGCGCAGCGGGGTCGAGCCGTTCGACCCCGCCGGCGACGCCTTCGATCCCGAGCGCCACGAGGCGCTGTCGGTCCGCCAGGAGGAGGGCACCGACGCAGGCGTCGTCCTCGAGGTCGTGGAGAAGGGATACACGATGAACGGCGCGGTGCTGCGGCCCGCGCGCGTCGTGGTGTCGGGCTAGGAGGAGCCGCGCGATGCCCGCCGTGAAGGACCCGTACAAGACCCTCGGCGTCGACCGCAACGCCACCGAGGAGGAGATCAAGAAGGCGTACCGCCGCCTCGCCCGGCGTTGGCACCCGGATCGCAACCCCGACGATCCGAAGGCGGAGGAGCGCTTCAAGGAGATCCAGGAGGCCTACTCGATCCTCTCGGATCCCGAGAAGCGCAGGCAGTACGACGCCGGCGGCGGGCTGTTCGGCACCGGCTTCGACCCGAACATGTTCCGCACCGGCGCCGGGGGCTTCGGCGGCATCGGCGACATCCTCTCCGACCTCTTCGGCGGCGGCCGCGCGAGCGCGCGCAAGGCCGAGCGCGGCCGCGACCTGGAGACCGAGGTCCACATCTCCTTCGACCAGGCGATGGAGGGCGCCCAGGTCCCCGTCACCGTGCCGCTGTCGGCGCCGTGCCCGACCTGCAACGGCTCGGGCGCCAAGCCGGGCACGAGCCCTTCGGTCTGCCCGGTCTGCAACGGCCGCGGCGTCGAGGCCCGATCGCAGGGGCTGTTCTCGATCTCGCAGCCGTGCAGCGCCTGCGGCGGGACGGGGACCCGCATCGACGACCCCTGCGCGACCTGCCGCGGCAGCGGCCAGACGAAGCAGGTCAAGCGCTACAAGGTCAACATCCCCGCCGGGGTCCGCGACGGCAGCCGGGTGCGGCTCGCCGGCAAGGGCGAGGCGGGGAGGCGCGGCGGCCCGCCCGGCGACCTCTACGTCGTCACGCGCGTGGCGCCGTCGCGCGTCTTCAAGCGCAAGGGCGACAACCTCGAGGTCGAGGTCCCGATCACCGTCGTCGAGGCGATGCGCGGCGCGACGATCGAGGTGCCGACGCTGTCGGGGACCAAGCGGATCCGCGTGCCCGCCGGCACCCAGCACGGCACGGTCCAGCGCCTGCGCGGCGAGGGGCCGCCGAAGCTCGGCGGCCGCGGCCGCGGCGACATCCACTACCGCCTCGTCATCGAGGTGCCGCGCGAGCTGACGAAGGAGCAGCGGGCGGCGGTCGACCAGCTCGGCGCCGTCCTCGACGGCAATCCGCGGGCCCGCCTGTTCGCGGGCAAGGAGGGCAGCTGATGGCGACGCGCAAGCGGCGTGGCGCCCGCCGGGACCCCCGCCAGGGCGTCTACATGATCTCGGTGGCGGCCGAGCTCGCGGGCATGCACCCGCAGACCCTGCGCCTGTATGAGGCGCGCGGGCTCATCACCCCGCAGCGCTCGGCCGGGCGGACGCGGCTCTACTCCGACGCCGACGTCGAGCGCCTGCGCCGGATCCAGGAGCTCACGGACATGGGCATGAACCTCGCCGGCGTCGAGCGCGTCTTCGAGCTCGAGGAGGAGATCGAGCGCCTGCGCGCGCGGCTGCGGCGGATGGAGGCCGAGCTCGCGCGGACGCGCGAGCGCCTCGAGGCCGAGATCGAGCGCGTGCACAAGTCCTACCGCGCCGAGCTCGTCCCCTACGAGGCGCCGGGCAGCGCGCTCATCCCCGTCCGGCGGCAGGACGTCCGGCGGCGGGTCGAGATCCACATCGAGGGGAGGTCGTAGGCATGCAGGCCGATCGCTTCACCACGCGGACGCGCGAGGCGCTCGAGGCGGCCCAGCGGCTGGCGGCCGCCCGGCGCAACTCGCAGGTCACGCCCCACCACCTGCTCGCGGCGCTGCTCGAGCAGGACGACACGCTCACGCTGCCGGTGCTGCGCGCCGCGGGCGCCGATCCCGAGCGCGTGCGCCGGCGCGCCAACGAGGCGCTCGACCGCCTCGCGGTCGTCACCGGCGGCGAGCCGCCGCGGGCGCCCGGCTTCGACGCCCAGGTCTTCCAGGCGCTCGAGCGCGCGTCGGAGGAGGCGCGCGCGATGGGCGACGAGTACGTCGCCGTCGAGCACCTCCTGCTCGGGCTCGCCGCCGACCCGAGCGTCGACGCCGGCGCGACGCGCGACCAGCTCGCCGCCGCGATCGCGAACCTCCCCGGGCGCCACCGGGTGACGACCCCCGACCCGGAGGAGACCTACCAGGCGCTGCAGAAGTTCGGCCGCGACCTCACCGCCGCCGCCGAGCAGGGCAAGCTCGACCCGGTCATCGGCCGCGACGACGAGATCCGGCGCGTCATCCAGGTGCTCTCGCGGCGGACGAAGAACAACCCGGTGCTCATCGGCGAGCCGGGCGTCGGCAAGACCGCGATCGTCGAGGGGCTCGCGCAGCGGATCGTCTCCGGCGACGTCCCGAGCTCGCTGCGCGACCGGCGCGTCATCGCCCTCGACATCGGCGCGCTGCTCGCCGGCTCGAAGTACCGCGGCGAGTTCGAGGAGCGCCTCAAGGCCGTGCTGAAGGAGATCTCCGAGGCCGAGGGCCAGATCATCCTCTTCATCGACGAGCTCCACACGATCGTCGGCGCCGGCGCCGCCGAGGGCGCCGTCGACGCGGCGAACCTGCTCAAGCCGATGCTCGCCCGCGGCGAGCTGCGCGCCGTCGGCGCCACGACGCTCGACGAGTACCGCAAGCACATCGAGAAGGACGCCGCGCTCGAGCGGCGCTTCCAGCCGGTGCTCGTCGAGCAGCCGTCGGTCGAGGACACGATCGCGATCCTGCGCGGGCTGAAGGAGCGCTACGAGGTCCACCACGAGGTCCGCATCCAGGACTCGGCGATCGTCGCCGCGGCGACGCTCTCGGACCGCTACATCGCCGACCGCTTCCTCCCCGACAAGGCGATCGACCTCATCGACGAGGCCGCCTCGCGCGTGCGCATCGAGATCGACTCGGTGCCGACCGAGATCGACGAGGTCGAGCGGCGCGTCATGCAGCTCGAGATCGAGCAGCAGGCGCTCGCCAAGGAGGAGGACGAGGCCTCCGCCCAGCGCCGCGAGGCGATCGAGCGCGAGCTCGCGGAGCTGCGCGAGAAGGCGAACGCGATGAAGGCGCAGTGGCAGCGCGAGAAGGAGGCCGTCGACCGGATCGCGCACCTGAAGAAGCAGCTCGAGGAGGCGCACCGCGAGGCCGAGCGAGCCGAGCGCGAGGCCGACCTCGAGCGGGCGGCGAAGCTGCGCTACGGCGACATCCCCGAGCTCGAGCGCGCGCTCGCCGAGGCCGAGGCGCAGGGCGTCGACGGCGAGGTCCGCTTCTTCAAGCAGGAGGTCGACGAGGAGGACGTCGCCGAGGTCGTCGCCAAGTGGACCGGCATCCCGGTCTCCAAGCTCATGGAGGGCGAGGTCGAGAAGCTCGTCCACATGGAGGAGCGGCTGCACGAGCGCGTCGTCGGGCAGGACGAGGCGATCTCCGCGGTGTCGAACGCGCTGCGGCGCTCGCGCGCCGGGCTCTCCGACCCCGACCGCCCGATCGGCGTCTTCCTCTTCATCGGGCCGACCGGCGTCGGCAAGACGGAGCTCGCCCGCGCGCTCGCCGAGTTCATGTTCGACACCGAGCAGGCGATGGTCCGCATCGACATGTCGGAGTACATGGAGAAGCACGCCGTCGCCCGGCTCGTGGGCGCGCCTCCGGGCTACGTCGGCTACGAGGAGGGCGGCCAGCTCACCGAGGCGGTCCGCCGCCACCCCTACAGCGTCGTCCTGCTCGACGAGATCGAGAAGGCGCACCCGGACGTCTTCAACATCCTGCTGCAGGTCATGGACGACGGGCGCCTCACCGACGGCCAGGGCCGGACCGTCGACTTCAAGAACGTCGTGCTCATCATGACCTCGAACGTCCGGGGCGGGAAGGCGGGCGTCGAGGAGCACTTCCGGCCGGAGTTCGTCAACCGCCTCGACGACATCGTCGAGTTCCACCCGCTCAGCCGCGAGCAGATCGGCGCGATCGTCGACCTCCAGGTCCGGCGCGTCATGGAGCGCGTGCGCGAGCGCGGGATCGAGATCGAGCTCACCGACGAGGCGCGCGCGCTGCTCGGCGACCGCGGCTACGACCCCACCTACGGCGCCCGCCCGCTCAAGCGGGTGATCCAGAAGGAGCTCGTCGACCGGCTCGCGCTCGCGCTGCTGGAGGGCGAGTTCAAGCAGGGCGACCGGGTGCGCGTGACGGCGGCCGACGGCGAGCTGCGCTTCGAGCGCGCGGGCGCCGCCGCGGCCGCCGCCTGAGCCGCCCGCGCCGGACAGCTCGCCAGGGGCCGCGGCCGGGCGGCCGGGCCTCGCCCCCGGCCGGCCGCGGGACGAAGCTCAGCGGCCGGCCGCCGACCAGCTCGCCGTCGGGGCGACGAGACGAGACCAGCTCGCCGCGATGCGGACGGTGCCCGACCAGCTCGCCGCCGGCCGCGCGTGGCCGGACCAGCTCGCCGAGCGGCGCGCCGAGCTGCGCAGCGTGCGGAACACGCGCACCTGCGCGCGGATCTTCGGCGTCGTGCCGCGCGAGTAGGTGCGCCGGTGGTCGAACTGGAGCGTCCAGACGCCGCGGCTGATCCGCCCGCGCGGGAAGAAGCGCGTGCGCGTCGTCACCGTCCCGCACGGGCCCGCCGCGCGCCCGAGGCGGCGGCGCATCCGCTCCTTGCCGCGGTAGACGTAGTGGACGTAGACGGCGCGGTTGGCGCGCAGGCCGCGGACGCGGTAGAGGACGCGGCGGTCGAGCCGCGCGGTGCCGGGGGTGATCTCCGCCATCCGCTGCGTGACCGCCACGCGCGTCGTCGCGGAGTTGACCCCGTCGGTGGCCTGCACGCGGAAGCTGCGCGCGGCCTTCGTGCCGAGGCTCGGGGCGATGAAGCTGCCGAGGACGTTGCCCGCCGCGTCGGCCGCCGCGCTGCCGACGAGGTCGCCGCCGAAGCTGAACGAGACGGCCGATCCCGGCCCGAAGCCGCTGCCCCTGATCTCCGCCTGCTCCCGCTCGAGGTAGCACGCCTTGTCGGGCGTCAGCGTCGCTGCCTGCGCGGTCCCTCCCCAGGCCGCGAAGGCGACGATCGCGGCCGCTCCGATCCGTCGCATCGACACTCTCCCTTCACGTCGGGTGCGGCTCAGTATGACGGAGTGGAGGAAGCGCCCTTGCGCGCGATCGACGAAGATGCGAGAAGTCAGGCCGCATCGTCGTCGACGGAAAGGTCGTGTCCATGCCGACTTACGTCCTGCTCAGCAAGCTCACCGCCGAAGGGGTCCAGACGATCAAGAACAACCCCGCGCGCATCCGCGAGGTGAACAAGGAGATCGAGCAGCTCGGCGCCAAGGTGACGGCGCAGTGGGCGACGCTCGGCCAGTACGACTTCGTCAACATCGTCGAGGCGCCCGACGAGAAGACGATCGCGCGCGTGTCGGTCGAGCTCGGCTCGCGCGGCACGTCGAAGTACGAGACGCTCGCGGCGATCCCCGTCGACGAGTTCATCGCGTCGCTCTAGGTGGCCAAGCGCGTCCTCGTCATCGGCGGCGGCGGGCGCGAGCACGCGCTCGTGCGGGCGCTGCGGCGCAGCCCGCAGGAGCCTGAGCTGCTCGCCGCCCCGGGCAACGCCGGGATCGCCGGCGACGGCGTCGAGTGCCTGCCCGACGTCGGCGCCGAGGACCTCGACGCGATCGTCGCGGCGGCGAAGGAGCGGGCGGTCGACCTCGTCGTCGTCGGGCCCGAGGCGCCGCTCGTCGCCGGCGTCGTCGACGCGCTCGCGGCCGAGGGCATCGCCGCCTTCGGCCCGACGCGGGCGGCGGCGCGGATCGAGGGCTCGAAGGCCTACGCGAAGGAGCTCATGCGCCGCGTCGGCGTCCCGACCGCGTCGCACACGCTGCTGCGCGACCGCGAGACGGCGCTCGCGCAGCTCGCCTGCGCGTCGTACCCGGTCGTGCTCAAGGCCGACGTGCTCGCGGCCGGCAAGGGCGTGATCATCTGCCCGGACGAGGCCTCGGCGCGCGAGGCCGTGGAGGCGTACTTCACCGAGCGGCGCTTCGGCGAGACCGAGGTCGTGCTCGAGGAGTACCTCGAGGGCGAGGAGCTCTCGCTGCTCGCCCTCTGCGACGGCGAGCGCGCGATCCCGATGGCCCCCGCGCAGGACTACAAGCGCATCTTCGACGGCGACGAGGGGCCGAACACCGGCGGCATGGGCAGCTACTCGCCGGTGCCGGGCATCGACGCCGAGCGCGCCCGCGAGCTCGCCGAGCAGATCCACCGGCCGATCGTCGACGCGCTCCGCCGCGAGGGGACGCCCTACCACGGCATCCTCTACGCCGGCCTCATGCTCACGGCGCAGGGGCCGAAGGTGCTCGAGTTCAACTGCCGCTTCGGCGACCCGGAGACGCAGGCGGTGCTGCCGCGCCTGCGCTCGGACCTGCTCGACCTGCTCGAGCGCGCGACGCGGCCGGGCGGGCTCGCCGGCGCCGAGCTCGACTGGTCGGCGGACTGGGCGGTGACCGTCGTGCTCGCCTCGCGCGGCTACCCGGCGTCGTCGTCGAAGGGCGACGTCATCCGCGGCGTCGGGGCGGCCGAGGCGGCGGGGGCCGAGGTGCTCCACGCCGGCACCGCGCGCCGCGACGGGGAGCTCGTCACCGCCGGCGGGCGGGTGCTCAACGTGACGGGGATGGGGCCGACGCCGGGCGCGGCGCGCGAGCGCGCCTACGCGGCGGCGGACCTCATCGAGTTCGACGGCCGCCAGCTGCGGCGCGACATCGCCGCGCGGGCCGTGGAGAAGGTGGGGGCATGACGCAGGAGCCGCGAACGCAGACGGAGGTCGAGAGCAAGGAGTTCGACGCCGGCGACGCGCCGGTCGTCGGGATCGTCATGGGCTCGGAGAGCGACCGGCCGGTGATGGAGAAGGCCGCCAAGGAGCTCGCCGAGCGCGGCATCCCCTACGAGATGCAGGTGATGAGCGCGCACCGCTCGCCCGACCTCGTCGCCGAGTACGCGAAGACGGCGAAGGACCGCGGGCTGCGGGTCATCATCGCCGGCGCGGGCCTCGCCGCAGCGCTCCCGGGGGCGATCGCCGCGCACACCGACATCCCGGTCGTCGGCGTCCCGCTGACGAGCACGACGTCGGTCGGCGGCGGCCTCGACGCGCTGCTCGCCATCGCCCAGATGCCGCCGGGCGTACCGGTCGCCTGCGTCGGCGTCAACGGGGCGCGCAACGCGGCGGTGCTCGCCGCGCGCATCCTCGCCGCCTGAGCGCCCGGGCGGGCGCTCGCCTAACCTCCCGGCGCGATGATCGAGCGCTACACCCGCCCGGAGATGGGGGCCGTCTGGTCCGAGCAGCGCAAGCTGGAGACCTGGCTCCAGGTCGAGCTCGCCGTCGTCGACGCGCTCGCCGAGCAGGGGGTCGTCCCGGCCGAGGACGCGGCCCGCATCCGCGACCGCGCGAGCTTCACCGTCGAGGCGGTGAAGGAGCGCGAGAAGGTCACCGACCACGACGTCGCCGCCTTCGTCGACGTCGTCGCCGAGTCGGTCGGGCCGGAGGGGCGCTGGATCCACCACGGCCTCACCTCCAGCGACGTGCTCGACACCGCGCTCGCGCTCCAGATCTCCGCCGCCGGGATGATCCTCATCTCCGGCGCGCGCGCCTACCGCGACGCGCTCGTGCGGAAGGCGCGCGAGCACGTCCACACGCTCTGCGTCGGGCGCACGCACGGCATCCAGGCCGAGCCGACGACCTTCGGCGTCAAGCTCGCCGGCTTCGCCTTCGAGGCCGACCGCAACCTCCGCCGGCTCGAGCGTGCCGTCCAGCAGGCGTCGGTCGGCGCGATCTCCGGCGCGGTCGGCACCTACCAGGCGAACGGCCCCGAGCTCGAGGCCGCCGTGCTGCGCCGCCTCGGGCTCGCGCGCGAGGACGTCTCGACCCAGGTCGTCGCGCGCGACCGCCACGCCGAGCTGCTCCAGGCGATCGCGCTCGCGGGCGCGGGGCTCGAGCGCTTCGCCACCGAGATCCGCCACCTCCAGCGGACCGAGGTGCGCGAGGTCGAGGAGCCGTTCCGCGCCGGCGCGCAGAAGGGCTCCTCGGCGATGCCGCACAAGCGCAACCCGATCGTCAGCGAGCGGATCTGCGGCATCGCCCGCCTGCTGCGCGGCTACGCCCAGGCCGCCGTCGAGGACGTCGCCCTCTGGCACGAGCGCGACATCTCCCACTCCTCGGTCGAGCGGGTCATCCTCCCCGACGCGACGATCCTGCTCGACTACGCCCAGGCGCTCGCGCTGCGGCTGGCCGAGGGGATGGTCGTCCACCCCGAGCGGATGCTCGCCAACCTCGAGGCGACCCACGGGGCGCTCTACTCGCAGCGGGCCCTGCTCGCGCTCGTGGAGGCCGGCCGCTCGCGCGACGAGGCCTACCGGCTCGTCCAGGAGAACGCCCAGCGCGCCTGGGACGAGGGGATCCCCTTCCGCGAGCTGCTCGCGCAGGCGGCGCCCGAGCTCGACCTCGACGCGATCTTCGACCCCAAGGCGTTCGTCCGCCACGCCGAGGAGATCGTCGCCCGCCTCGACGCGCTGACCTGACGGCGGCGCCCGCTCAGGCCGCCTCGGCCGGCGGCACGCGGTGGTTGCCGGCGAAGAGGTCGGCCGGGTCGTGGCGGGCCTTGACGGCGCGCAGCCGCGCCCACGTCGCCTCGCCGTAGAAGCCGCTCGCGTCGGCCGGCTGCTCGACGAAGTTCCCCAGCCGCCCCACGCGACGGGGCGCGAGCGCGGCCTCGAGGGCGGCGAGCGTGTCCTCGACCTCGGCGAGCTGCTGCGGGACCGCCACCACGCCGGCGGCGAAGGCGCAGGCCGTCCCGGGCACGTGGGCGAGCGCCCCCGCGCCCTCCGCCTCGCGCCCCAGCGCGCCGCCGGTCTGGCGCAGCTTGAACAGCGTGAGCGTCGAGCCGCGTCCGGAGTCCGGGCCGATCGCCGCCAGCAACGCGTCCACGGTCTCGGCCGACAGCTCGTCGAGCAGGGCGTGCCGCGACTGCTCCGGGATCGGGTTGATCGGGTCCATGGCGAGGTCGCCGAGCACGACCGGCGGCACCGTCGCGAACGTGTCGCGCACCGGGCCCAGCGCGCGCAGCGGCTCGAGCAAGTCGCGCCCCTCCGCCTCCGGCCCGAGGTAGGCGGCCACGACGATCGCGAACGACTGCCCGCGCACGGACTCGGGGATGTTCGGGATCGGCGGGAAGTGGAGGAGCTTCGCCCACGACGTGAACTCGTCGGGGAGCTCGCCGGCGATGAGCTCCCGCCAGGTGTGGAGCATCTCCGGAGCGCGCTCGAACGGGAAGAAGAGCGCCCCCGCGTAGACCTCCTCCACGGCGAGGACCCCGAACTCGAGCGCGGTCACCGCGCCGAAGTTGCCCCCGCCGCCGCGCAGCGCCCAGAAGAGGTCGGCGTCGTGGTCGGCGTCGGCGCGGACGCGCTCGCCATCGGCGGTCACCAGCTCGATCGCCGTGACGGCGTTCGCCTGCAGCCCGTGCTTGCGGCCCAGCCAGCCGATCCCGCCGCCGAGCGAGTAGCCGGCGATGCCGACGTCCGGCGAGGAGCCGTGGCGGGCGGCGAGGCCGTGGGCAGACAGGCGGGGTGAGACGCGCTCCCACTTCACCCCGGCGCCGGCCCGGACGGTGCGCGCGGCGGGGTCGACCTCGACCGCGTCGAGTCGCCGCATGTCGACGAGCAGCGTCCCGTCGAGCTCGCCGAGCGGCCCGCGGTTGTGGCCGGTCGACTGGCAGGAGACGCGCAGGCCTGCCTCGCGGGCGTACGTCACCGCCGTCGCGACGTCGCCGGCGTCGAGCGGGAAGGCGACCGCCGCGGGCTGCTGGTCGACGAGCAGGTTGAAGGCCGAGCGGGCCTCGTCCCAGCCGGGGTCGCCGGGGAGCGCGACGTCGCCGCGCAATCGTCCCGCGAGGTGCCGCGCCGCCGGGGAGGTCTCGGTGCCGGACATCGCCACGTCCTTTCCGGGTCGGGTTCCCCCGAGCCTCCCACGGGGTCCCCGTTTCCTTCCCGCGGTACGCCGGGAAACCGAACGAGCGCGGCCTAGCCGTCCGGGATCACCCAGAAGGCGACGACGGCGTACTGGAGCGCCGCCGCGGCGATGACGAGCAGGTGGAAGACCTCGTGGTAGCCGAAGACGCGCGGCGAGGGGTCGGGGCGGCGGAGCGCGTAGACGACCGCCCCGAGCGTGTAGAGGACGCCGCCGCCCGCGACCATCGCGGTCGCCGTGAGCCCGAGGCCCTCGTAGAGCTGCGGGAAGGCGGCGAGCGCGACCCAGCCGAGCGCGACGTAGACCGCGGCGACGAGCCACTTCGGCGCGTCGATCCACAGCAGCTTCAGCACGATCCCGCCGGCCGCGCCGACCCAGACGACGACGAGGATGACGGTCGCGATCGTGCCCTCGAGCGCGAGCAGCGCGAACGGCGTGTACGTGCCGGCGATGACGAAGAAGATCATCGAGTGGTCGAGCCGGCGCATCCAGCGCCGCGCGTCGACCGACCGCCACGTCACGCGGTGGTAGATCGCGCTCGTCCCGAAGAGCGCGGCGACGCTCACCGCGTAGATCGCGGCCGCGAGCGTCGCCGTCCCCTCGGGCGCGGCGGCGACGAGCGCGATGCCGGTGACGACCGAGGCGAAGAACGCCCACTGGTGGGAGACGCCGCGCAGCCGCGGCCGCAGCTCCGGCCGCAGCGGCCCGTCAGGCAAGGGCCTTGGCGGCCTTCTGCGCCTGGCGCTCGGGCGTGATCTCCACCACGTTCCAGGCGAGGCCGAGTCGCTTCATGGCGCGGATGACCATACCCCCGGGGTCGAGTTCCCACCAGCGCAGGCCGTGAAACGCCGAGCGCGGGAAGGCGTGGTGGTTGTGGTGCCAGGACTCGCCGAAGGACGGCAGCGCGAGCCAGAAGACGTTCGTCGACTGGTCGTCGGTGGCGAAGCGCCGCCGCCCGAAGAAGTGGCAGATCGAGTTGATGCTCCAGGTGACGTGGTGGAGGAGGAAGACGCGGACGAGCCCGCCCCACAGCAGCGCCGTCAGCCCGCCGGCGAGCGTGCCGGTGAGCGCGAGGCCGAGCAGGAACGGGATGAGCAGGCCCGCCGCGACGACGAGCGGGAAGGCGCGGCTGATGAGCCGCATGCCCGGGTCCTCGAGCAGCTCCTTCCCGTACCGCTCGGGCTCGGCGCGGTCCTCGCCGCGGAAGAGCCAGCCCATGTGCGCGTAGTAGAGGCCGTGGAGGGCGCCGCGCCAGCCGGAGCCGTGGCCGTGGGGGGAGTGCGGGTCGCCCTCGGCGTCGGTGAAGGCGTGGTGCTTGCGGTGGTCGGCGACCCAGGTGATGACCGGCCCCTGGACGGCCATCTCGCCGAGGATCGCGAAGAGGTAGCGGATCGGCCGGTGCGTCTCGAACGCGCGGTGGGTCAGCAGGCGGTGGAAGCCGACGGTCACGCCGATCCCGGTCAGCGCGTACATGAGCGCGAGGATCGCGAGGTCGGTCCACCAGACGATGTCGTTCCAGAGCAGGACGATCGCGACGACGAACGCGACGAACGGGATGACGACGGCGGCGAGGTTCGCGTAGCGCTCGAGGCGGGTCATGTCCCTGACTGTACGGCGAAGATCCCGGCCGCTCTCCGTCCTGAAGCCACGACCTGAGCGGCGGAACTTGTAGGTTCTGCGCAAATGCCGCGCGTCCCCGAGGCACCGTGGAGCGCGCTGCCGCGCGAGGTCGCGGCGGTCATGCGGCCGGAGCTGCCCGCGCTCGCGGACGAGATCGTCGCGGCGGTGAGCGCGGCCGTGCCCGCCTACCGCCGCCCGCTCGAGGGCGCCTTCGGGCGCAACCTGCGGATCGGCGTCGAGGAGGCGCTGCGGCAGTTCCTCGAGCTCGTCGAGGGCGGCCCCGACGCCGCCGAGCGGCCCGGGCGCGAGGTCTACGTCAACCTCGGCCGGGGCGAGATGCGCGCGGGCAGGAGCCTCGACGCGCTCCAGGCCGCCTACCGCGTCGGCGCGCGCGTCGCCTGGCGGAGGCTGCGCAGCGCCGGCGAGCGCGCCGGGCTGTCGCCGTCGACGATGTACGCGCTCGCGGAGGCGATCTTCGCCTACATCGACGAGCTGTCGGCCGAGTCGGTCGAGGGGTACGCGCGCGAGCAGGCCGCCGCGGCCGGCGAGCAGCAGCGCCGCCGCCGGCGGCTCGTCGCGCTGCTCGTCCAGGACCCGCCGGCCGACGCGGCGGTCGTCGCCGCGCTCGCCGCCGAGGCGGGCTGGCCGCTCCCCGCCGCGCTCTGCGCCGTCGCGGCCGAGGGCGCCGACCCGGATCGGCTCGCCATCCGCGTGCCCGCGGACTGGCTCGTCGCGCCCGCCGCCGGCGTCGTCTGCCTGCTCGTGCCGGACCCCGAGGCGCCGGGGCGCCGCGCCGAGCTCGCGGCGGTCGTCGGGGAGGCGCCGTACGCGATCGGCCCGGCGGTGGGGTGGACGGAGGCCGCCGTCTCGTTCGAGCGCGCTCGGGCGGCGCTCCGCCTCGCGGCCGAGGGGGCGATCGACGCCGACGGCCCGCTGGCCGCCGAGGAGCACCTCGTCGAGCTGTTGCTCGCCGCCGACCGCAAGCTCGCGCGCGACCTCGCCGAGCGCGCGCTCGCCCCCTTCGCCGGCCTCACTGAGAGCGCGCGCGCCCGCCTGCTGGAGACGCTGCGCGCCTGGCTCGACCACCAGGGCCGCACCGAGGCGGTCGCCCGCGCCCTCCACGTCCACCCCCAGACGGTCCGCTACCGCCTCGGCCGCCTCCGCGACCTGCTCGGCGCCGCCCTCGACGACCCCGAGCGGCGCTTCGAGCTGGCGCTCGCGCTGCGCGTGCGCTGAGAACGTCCAGCAATGGCCCCTATAGGGTCCAGCGCTGGACGTTCTCGCGGGTCAGCGCTTGCGGTCGCGGTCGCGGCTCGGCTGGACGCGCTTCGGCTCGCCCGGCATCTTCGGGTAGTCGGGCGGGTACGGCAGGTCGCCGAGCCCTTCGGCCTCGTCGCGCTCCCACAGCTCCAGCAGCGGCTCGAGCGAGTGGTGGACGTCGTCGATCTCGGCGTGCGGGTCGCCGATGCGGGCGAAGCGCTCCGGCATCGTCGCGACGGTGAAGTCCTCCGGCTCGCACTCGGTCAGCTCCTCCCAGGTGACCGGCGCCGACACCGGCGCGCCCGGGCGCGGGCGGATGCTGTAGGCGGAGGCGATCGTGCGGTCGCGCGCGTTCTGGTTGTAGTCGACGAAGATCCGCTCGCCGCGCTCCTCCTTCCACCACTTCGTCGTCACCTGGCCCGGGCAGCGCCGCTCGAGCTCGCGCCCGAAGGCGATCGCGGCGTGGCGGACGTCGGTGAACGTCCAGCGCGGCTCGATCCGCACGTAGATGTGGACGCCGCGCCCGCCCGAGGTCTTCGGGAAGCCGCGGTAGCCGAGCTCCTCCAGCAGCGCCCGCGCCTCGCCCGCGAGCCGGACGGCGTCGGCGAAGTCGGTGCCGGGCTGGGGGTCGAGGTCGATGCGCAGCTCGTCGGGGTGGTCGACGTCGTCGCGCCGCACCGGCCAGGGGTGGAAGGTGATCGTCCCCATCTGCGCCGCCCAGGCGACGACGGCGATCTCGGTCGGGCAGATCTCGTCGGCGTGGCGGCCGGAGGGGAACCGGATGCGCGCCGTCTCGACGTAGTCGGGCGCGCCCTGCGGCACGCGCTTCTGGAAGAACGCGTCGCCCTTCTGCCCGTCACGGGTGGTGAGCCGCATCCCCGGGTGGACGCCCTTCGGCCAGCGCTCGAGCGTCGTCGGGCGGTCGCGGAGCGCGCGCATGATCCCGTCCTCGACCGCGAGGTAGTACTCGACGACCTGGAGCTTCGTCACGGCCGCCCGCCCGTCGGTGGGCGGGAAGATCACCCGCTCGGGGTTCGTCACCCGCAGCGTTCGCCCGCCGGCGTCGATCTCGATGGCTGGCGAGGGCACCGCGACGAACGCTAGCCCGCGCGCTCGCGCGCCGCCACCGCCTCCTCCTCGCCGTGGACGGCGACGGGCTCCTCGGCGGGAGCGGACTCGTGCCGCACGACGACCGCCACCGAGGCGACGATGACCGTCGCGCCGGCGACGACGAACGGCGTGATCTCCTCGCTGAGGATGAGCCAGCCGAGGAAGATCGCGATGACCGGGTTGACGTACGCGTACGTCGAGACGGTCGAGATCGGCGCGTTCTGGAGCAGCCAGACGTAGGCGCTGAACGCGAGCACCGAGCCGGCGCTGGCGAGGTAGAGGAGGGCGAGCAGCGAGTCGGCCGAGACGGCCGCCGGGTCGAGCCCGCCGGCCTCGCCGGCGGCGAGCCCCATGAGGGCCATGAGCGCCCCGCCGACGAGCATCTGGACGGCGGTGGAGAGGAAGGCGTCGTCGGGAAGCGTCAGGCGCGGCGAGGCGAACGAGCCGAGCGCCCAGAGCGCGGCCGCGGCGAGGACGAGCAGGACGCCGCCGAGCGGCGCGCCCTCCGGCCGCTCGCCCGGCAGCACGAGCAGCGCGACCCCGGCGAAGCCGACGACGACGCTGATCACCGTCGTCTGCGAGGGCCGCTCGCGCGCGAGCCAGCGCAGCAGCACGATGAAGAGCGGCTCGGAGGCGATGAGCAGCGCGGCGAGCCCGGAGGGGACGTCCTGCTCGGCGATCGTCACCAGCCCGTTGCCGCCGATGAGCAGCAGCACGCCGACGACCGCGCAGCCGGCGAGCTCGCGCGCGCTCACGCGCACGCCCTCGCGCCCGTTCCGCAGGCGCAGGTAGAGCCAGACCACAGCCCCCGCCAGCAGGTAGCGCACGCTCGCGCCGAGCAGCGGCGGGATGTCCTCGACCATGACCCGGATCGCGAGGTAGGTCGAGCCCCAGACGACGTAGATCGTCGCGAGCGCCGCGGGCACGAGCAGGCGTGGTGGCATCGCTCTCGTGAACGCGGACACGCCCCGCAATGTGACAGGCCGCGGGCCGATCGCCCATGCCGGTCAATCGGCGATTGTCCTGACCTGCCCGGTTGCTAGCCTCGCCGGGGTGAGCACGCTCCTCTCACAGGGCAAGGTCCGCGACATCTACGCGGCCGGGGAAGGCCGCCTCCTGATGGTCGCCTCCGACCGCATCTCCACCTTCGACGCGGTCCACCCGACGCCCATCCCCGACAAGGGCAAGGTGCTCACCGGGCTGTCGGTCTTCTGGTTCGGCAAGACCGCCGACCTCTGCCCGAACCACCTCATCTCCTACACCGACGGCGTGCCGGCGGAGTTCCGCGGCCGCGCCCTGCTCGTCGAGCAGCTCGAGATGATCCCGGTCGAGTGCGTCGTCCGCGGCTACCTCACCGGCTCGGGCTGGAAGGACTACCTCGCCACGGGCGCCGTCTGCGGGATCGAGCTGCCGGAGGGGCTGCGGGAGTCCGAGCGGCTCCCCGAGCCGATCTTCACGCCCGCGACGAAGGCGGAGATCGGCGACCACGACGAGAACGTCGACTTCGACCGCGCGGCCGAGATCGTCGGCGACCGCGCGCTGCTCGAGCGGCTGCGCGACCTCTCGATCGCGATCTATGCGCGCGCGGCCGAGCACGCGCGCGAGCGCGGGATCATCCTCGCCGACACGAAGTTCGAGTTCGGCCGCCGCGCCGACGGCACGATCGTCCTCGCCGACGAGGTGCTGACGCCGGACTCCTCGCGCTTCTGGCCGGCCGACGGGTACGAGCCCGGCCGCGGCCAGCCGTCGTTCGACAAGCAGTTCGTCCGCGACTGGGCGACCGCCTCGGGCTGGGACAAGTCGCCGCCGGCGCCGGAGATCCCGCCGGACGTCGTCGAGGGCACGCGGGCGCGCTACCTGGAGGCCTACGAGCGGATCACCGGCGAGCCGTTCTCGGCCTGGCTTCAGCGGAGCGGGGCTGGAGCATGAGGGCGCGCGTGCTCATCCGCCCGAAGGAGGGCATCCTCGACCCGCAGGGCCAGGCGGTCGAGCGGGCGCTGCCCGCGCTCGGCTTCGAGGGCGTCCGCGACGTCCACGTCGGCCGGCTCGTCGAGCTCGACGTCGACGACCTCTCCCAGGTGCCGGCGATGTGCGAGAAGCTGCTCGCCAACCCGCTCATCGAGGACTACGAGATCGTGGCGGTCGAATGAGGTTCGGCGTCGTCGTCTTCCCCGGCTCCTGCGACGACCGCGACGCGCTGCTCGCCGCGTCCCGCTTCGGCGAGGCCGAGCCGCTCTGGCACAAGGACCGCGACCTGAAGGGCGTCGACGCGGTCATCGTCCCCGGCGGCTTCTCCTACGGCGACTACCTCCGCGTCGGCGCGATCGCCCGCTTCGCGCCGGTCATGGAGGCGGTCACGGAGTTCGCGCGCGAGGGCGGGCTCGTGCTCGGCATCTGCAACGGCTTCCAGGTGCTCTGCGAGGCCGGGCTGCTGCCGGGCGCGCTGCTGCCGAACACGAGCCTCCGCTTCCTCAGCCGGGACGTCGACCTCGTCGTCGAGCACGCCGACAGCCCCTTCACGCGCGCGTGCGCGCCCGGGGACGTGCTCGCCGTCCCGGTCAAGCACACGAGCGGGCGCTTCTACGCCCCCGAGGCGACGCTCGACGAGCTGGAGGCGAACGGCCAGGTGCTCGTCCGCTACGCGAGCGGCCAGAACCCGAACGGGTCGCTGCGCGACATCGCCGGCGTGAGCAACCGCGAGCGCAACGTCTTCGGCCTCATGCCGCACCCCGAGCACGCGGTCGACCCCCTGAGCGGGTCGGCGGACGGCGCGCGCATCTTCGAGTCGATCGTGGCGCACGTGGAGGAGCTCGTCGCGGCGTGACCCGCGTGGCCGCGCACCGCGCGCTCGGCCTCACCGACGCGGAGTACGACGAGATCGTCGCCCGCCTGGGGCGCGAGCCGAACGAGGTCGAGCTGGCGATGTTCTCGCTCATGTGGAGCGAGCACTGCGGCTACAAGCACTCGAAGAAGCTGCTCCGCCGGCTCCCCACCGAGGGCGAGCACCTCGTCGTCGGCCCGGGCGAGAACGCCGGCGCGGTCGACGTCGGCGACGGGCTCGCGATCGCGTTCAAGGTCGAGTCGCACAACCACCCCAGCGCGGTCGAGCCCTTCCAGGGCGCGGCCACCGGCGTCGGCGGCATCCTCCGCGACGTCTTCGCCGTCGGGGCGCGGCCGATCGCCGTGCTCGACTCGCTCCGCTTCGGCGAGCTCGACTCCGCCCGCTCGCGCTACCTGCTCGAAGGGGCCGTCGCCGGCATCGGCCACTACGGCAACTCGATCGGCGTCGCCACCGTCGGCGGCGAGATCATGTTCGAGGGCCCCTACGAGCACAACTGCCTCGTCAACGCGATGTGCCTCGGCATCGCGCCGAAGGAGCGGCTCATCCGCAGCGCCGCCGCCGGGGTCGGCAACCTCGTCGTCCTGCTCGGCGCGCTCACCGGGCGCGACGGCATCGGCGGGGCGTCGGTGCTGGCGAGCGCCGAGCTCGGCGAGGGCGACGACGACAAGCGCCCGACCGTCCAGATCGGCGACCCGTTCGAGGAGAAGAAGCTCATGGAGTGCTCGCTCGAGCTGCTCGACCGCGGGCTGCTGCGGGCGCTCCAGGACCTCGGCGCCGCCGGGCTGACGTCGAGCTCGTCGGAGATGGCGTCGAAGGGCGGCGTCGGCATCGACATCGACGTCTCGCGCGTGCCGCTGCGCGAGCCCGGCATGGAGCCCTTCGAGATCATGATCAGCGAGTCGCAGGAGCGGATGCTCTGCGTCGTCGAGCCCGGCCGCCTCGGCGAGGTGCTCGCCGTCTGCGAGAAGTGGGACGTCCGCGCGACCGCGATCGGCGAGGTGACCGACACGCAGCGGCTGCGCGTCTTCGACGGCGACCGCCTCGTCGGCGACATGCCGGTGACGGCGCTCGTCGACGACTGCCCGCTCTACGACCTCGAGCCCGCCCCGCCGGCCGAGCCGGTCTACGCGCCGCCGCCGCGCGTGCTCGCCGGCGACGCCTCGCTCGAGGAGACGCTGCTCGCGCTGCTGCGCTCGCCGAACGTCGCGAGCAAGCGCTGGGCGTTCGAGCAGTACGACCCGCTCGTGGGCTCGCGCACCGTCCGCCGCCGCGGCGAGGGCGGCAGCAGCGTCCAGTCGCCGACGGCCGACGCCGCGGTGCTCGCGCTCCACCACGACGGCGGCTCCGGCGCGGTCGCCGTGGCGATCGACGGCAACGGCCGTCGCGTCGCCTGCGACCCCTACACCGGCGCGGCCGAGGCGGTGCTCGAGTGTGCCGCCAACCTCGCCTGCGTCGGCGCCGAGCCGCTCGGGCTGACGAACTGCCTCAACTTCGGCAACCCCGAGAAGCCGCACATCGCCTGGCAGCTCGATCGCGCCGTCAGCGGCCTCGCCGACGCCTGCCGCGCGCTCGGCATCCCCGTCGTCGGCGGCAACGTCTCGCTCTACAACGAGGGCCCGGCCGGCCCGATCTACCCGACGCCGATCGTCGGCATCGTCGGCAAGCTCCCCGATCCGGCGAAGGTCCCCGGCAGCGCCTTCCGCGCCGACGGCGACGTGATCGCCCTCGTCGGGCCCTTCCGGCCCTCGCTCGCCGGCTCGGAGCTGGAGAAGCTGCGCGGCGGCCTGGCGGACGCGCTGCCCGAGGTCGACCTCGCCGAGCAGGCGCGCGCGCTCGCGGCCGTCCGCGAGGCGGCGCGCGGCGGGCGGCTGAGCTCGGTCCACGACGTCTCCGGCGGCGGGCTCGCCTGCGCGCTCGCCGAGAGCTGCATCGCCGGCGATATCGGCGCGCGGATCACGCTGCCCGAGGGCGACGCGGAGGCGCTGCTGTTCGGCGAGGGGCCGGGCGGCTGGGTCGTCTCCGGCCCGGCCGAGGCCGTCGAGGAGCTCGGCGGGATCCGCCTCGGCGTCGTCGGCGGCGACGCGCTCGAGATCGCCACGGGCGCTGCTACGCTCTCCCTCCGGGTCGCGGAACTGCGCGACGCCTTCGAGCGCGGCATCCCCGACCGCTTCGCATGACCTCTCCCGACGCACTCCCCGAGCGCGACGGCCCGCGCGAAGAGTGCGGCGTCTTCGGCGTCTACGCGCCGGAATCGGACGTCGCGAGGCTCGCCTACTTCGCGCTCTACGCGCTCCAGCACCGCGGGCAGGAGTCCGCGGGCATCGCGACCTGCGAGGGCGGCCACATCACGACGCTGCGCGACCTCGGCCTCGTCTCCCAGGTCTTCAGCGAGGCGAGCCTGCGCGGGCTCGTCGGCGACATGGCGATCGGCCACGTCCGCTACTCGACGACCGGCTCGTCGAGCTCGTGGGAGAACACCCAGCCGGTCTACCGCTCCGACCGGCGCGAGATCGCCCTCGCCCACAACGGCAACCTCGTCAACGCCGTCCAGCTCCACACCGAGCTGCGCGAGCAGGGCATCCAGTTCCGCTCGACCTCGGACTCCGAGATCATCGCCGCGCTCATCTCCACCCACGAGGCCGAGCGGGTCGAGGACGCGATCGCCGACGTCATGCCGCGCCTGGAGGGCGCCTTCTCGACGGTCGTCATGACGCGCGAGGGCATCGTCGCCTTCCGCGACGGCAACGGCCTGCGCCCGCTCGCGCTCGGCCAGCTCGGCGACCGCTACTGCGTCGCCTCCGAGAGCTGCGCCTTCGACATCATCGGCGCCCGCTTCCTGCGCGAGGTCCAGCCGGGCGAGATGGTCTCGATCGGCGAGCGCGGGATGGAGGTCCGCCAGGTCATCGAGGGCCGCCGGCGCGCGTTCTGCATCTTCGAGCACATCTACTTCGCCCGGCCCGACTCGCTGCTGGAGGGCAACCGCACGCAGGTCTCGCGCCGCAAGATGGGCGAGATCCTCTGGCGCGAGCACCCGGTCGAGGCCGACGTCGTCATCGCCGTGCCGGACTCGGGCAACCCCGGGGCGGCGGGCTTCTCGAAGGCGTCGGGCATCCCGCGCGACGACGGGCTCATCAAGAACCGCTACGTCGCGCGGACGTTCATCGAGCCGGGCCAGGAGCTGCGCAAGCACGGGCTGCGGATGAAGTTCAACCCGCTCCCGGAGGTCGTGCGCGGCAAGCGGGTGGTTGTCGTCGACGACTCGATCGTCCGCGGCAACACGACGCGCCAGATCGTGAAGATGCTGCGCGACGCGGGCGCGAAGGAGGTGCACATGCGCATCACCTCCCCGCCGATCCGCCACCCCTGCCACTACGGCGTCGACATGTCGACCTCGAAGGAGATGGTCGCCCACGGGCGGACGGTGGAGGAGATCGCCCGCGAGCTCGACTGCGACTCGCTCGCCTACCTCTCGCTCGAGGGCGTCTACGAGGCGATCCGCGGCACCCCCGAGACCCACTGCGACGCCTGCTTCTCGGGCAACTACCCGCTCGAGCGCACCGGCGAGGCCCAGGGCAAGTTCGCGCTCGAGCAGCTCCCGATGGCGCCCGAGCGCGCCGCGCTGTGACGATTCGCGCACGAGCGTGACGATCTCGCGACGGCGCGCTCCGGGTGGCCGGTCCGGCCGCTAGGGTGCCGACCGGCATGGACCTCGACGCCGCCCTGCGCGAGCACTTCGGATTTGCGGGCTTCCGCCCGGGCCAGCGCGAGGCGTGCGAGGCGGCGCTCGCCGGGCGCGACGTGCTCGTCGTCATGCCCACCGGCTCGGGCAAGTCGCTCTGCTACCAGCTCCCCGCGCTGCTGCGCGACGACCTCACGATCGTCGTCTCGCCGCTGGTCGCGCTCATGCAGGACCAGGTGGAGGCGCTCGCCGCGCGCGGCCTCGGCGACCGGGTGGCGCTCGTCAACGCCCAGCAGGACGGGCAGGCGAACGCCGAGGCGCTCGCGCGCGCGGTACGCGGCGAGCTCCGCCTCCTCTACGTCGCGCCCGAGCGCTTCTCCTCGCCCGGCTTCCTCGACCGCATCGGCCGCGCGCGCATCGGGCTGTTCGTCGTCGACGAGGCCCACTGCGTCTCCCAGTGGGGCCACGACTTCCGCCCCGACTACTTCCGCCTCGCCGACGCCGCCCGCCACCTCGGCGCGGGCTCGCTGCTCGCCTCGACCGCGACGGCGACGCCGCGCGTGGCGGCCGACATCGTCCGCCGCCTCGGCCTGCGCGACCCGCTGCGCGTCACGACCGGCTTCGACCGGCCGAACCTCTCCTTCACGGTCGCCCGCCCCGGCGCGGGCGAGAAGCACGCGCTGCTCGCCGAGGCGCTCCGCGCCCCGGACGCGCTGCCGGCGATCGTCTATGCGGGCACGCGCGCGGGCGCCGAGGAGCTCGCCGCCGAGCTGAGCGCCGCACTCGGGGAGGAGGCGCTCGCCTACCACGCCGGGCTCGAGCGGGAGCGGCGCGCCGAGGTCCAGCGGCGCTTCCTCGCCGACGAGGTGCGCGTCGTCGTCGCGACGAACGCGTTCGGCATGGGCGTCGACAAGCCGAACGTCCGCACGGTCGTCCACGCGAGCGTGCCCGCGTCGCTGGAGGCCTACTACCAGGAGGCCGGGCGCGCCGGCCGCGACGGGCGCCCGGCGCGGGCGATCCTGCTCGCCGAGCCGCGCGACAAGGCGCTCCACGTCCACTTCATCAAGCGCGACGAGCTCGACGAGTCGCTCCCGCGCCGGCTCGCCGCCCTGCTCGAGCGCGCCGCGCCGGCGCGCGCCGGCGCGGTCCAGCCGACGCTCGACGGCACCCCTGCGCAGCCGCTGCGCTACGACGTCGCGGCGGCCGAGCTCTGCGACGCGCTCGGCTGCGACGCCGACCAGCTTCGCGCGCTGCTCGGCCACCTCCAGCGCGCCGGGACGATCCAGCCCGTGCCCTCGGCGCCCGACCGCGCCGCCGGGCGGATCGAGCGGGCGTTCGACGGCGCGGCCGAGGCGCGCTGCCGCGCCTCGCTCGCCGACGCGCAGAGCGCGCGCTGGCGCCAGTACCGCGAGATCTGGGCCTACGTCGAGGGCGACGCCTGCCGCCGCTCGGCGATCCTCCGCCACTTCGGCGACCGCTCCGCGCCGGCGCCCGGGGGCCCCTGCTGCGACGTCTGCGACCCCGCCCTCGTGCCGGCCGCGCCGGCGCCCGCCCCGGAGGCGCTCGACGACCTCGACGAGGCGATCCTCTCGGTCGCGCGCAGCGCCCGCCCCGCGGTCGGGCGGACCACGTGCGCGGAGATCCTCCACGGCGCGCGCACGCAGAAGATCCGCCGCAACGCCTACGACGGCCTGCCCGCCTACGGGCGCTGGGCGCGCCGGCGGCGGAGCGAGATCCTCGCCCGCATCGACGAGCTCATCGAGGAGGGCAGGCTGGCGACGACGGGCGGCCCCTACCCCGTCCTGCGCGTGCCGGCATGAGCGAGGCGAGCTTCCGCGTCGGCGTCCTCGTCTCGGGGACGGGTACGAACCTCCAGGCGATCCTCGACCGCGTCCATGGCCGCGAGGGGATCGAGGTCGTCTGCGTCGGCTCGAACAAGCCGGAGGCGTACGGGCTCGAGCGCGCGCGGCGCGCGGGCGTGGAGACCGGCGTCTTCCCCGCCGCCGACTATCCGAGCCGCGCCGAGCGCGACCGCGTCATGGGCGACTGGCTGGAGGAGCACGACGTCGACCTCGTCGTCCTCGCCGGCTTCATGGAGGTGCTCGACGCCGCCTTCGTCCGCCGCTTCGAGGGGCGGCTCATCAACGTCCACCCGTCGCTGCTGCCCGCCTTCCCCGGCATCCGCGCGATCGAGCAGGCGCTCGACTACGGCGTGCGCGTCACCGGGGTGACCGTCCACTTCGTCGACGAGGGCGTCGACACCGGCCCGATCATCCTGCAGGAGGCCCTGGCGCTTCCGTATGCTCCCGACATCGCCGCCGTCCAGTCGCGTCTCCACGAGATCGAGCATCGGCTCCTTCCCGAGGCGATCCGGCTGATCGCGCGCGGCGCGGTCCGAATCGATCCCACCAACCCCAGGCGCGTCCTCATCGATGGAGACCTCAACTAGCGGCACCGGCGGGAGGGTCACCGCACCGAACGAGGTGCGCGTCCGCCGGGCCCTGCTCAGCGTGTCGGACAAGCGCGGGCTCGTCGAGTTCGCGCGCGGCCTCCGCGACCTCGGCGTCGAGATCGTCTCGACGGGCGGCACCGCCCGCGAGCTCACCGCCGCCGGGATCGAGGTGCGCCCGATCGAGGACTACACCGGCTTCCCGGAGATCCTCGACGGGCGGGTGAAGACGCTCAACCCGCGCATCTACGCGGGGCTGCTCGCCGTCCGCTCCAACCCCGAGCACGTCCGCACGCTCGACGAGCACGAGATCGAGCCGATCGACCTCGTCTGCGTCAACCTCTACCCGTTCGAGCGCGTCGCCGTCCAGCGCGGCGTGAGCGACGCCGAGGTCATCGAGAACATCGACATCGGCGGGCCGACGCTCATCCGCGCGGCGGCGAAGAACCACCAGTTCGCCGCGGTCGTCGTGCGGCCGGAGAGCTACGACGCCGTCCTCGACGAGCTGCGCGAGTCCGACGGGCGCCTGTCCGAGCAGACGCGCGAGGCGCTCGCGCTCGAGGCGTTCTCCTACACCGCCCGCTACGACGCCGCGATCGCGCGCTGGTTCTCCGAGCGCGACGAGGACTTCCCGCAGCTCTACGTGCGCGCCTACGAGAAGGTGCTCGACCTCGCCTACGGCGAAAACCCGCACCAGCGCGCCGCCTACTACGCGCAGGCGAGCTCGCGGACGGATCTCCTCTCGATGGTGTCCAAGCTCCACGGCAAGGACCTGTCGTTCAACAACCTCCTCGACCTCGACTCGGCGCGCCGGATCATCGAGGAGTTCGAGGTCCCCGCCGCGGTCATCGTCAAGCACAACAACCCCTGCGGCGTCGCCCTCGCCTCGAGCGCCGCCGAGGCGTTCCGCAAGGCGCTCGCCTGCGACCCGCTGAGCGCGTTCGGCGGGATCATCGCGTTCAACCGCCGCGTCGACCGCGAGCTCGCCGAGGAGCTCCACAAGATGTTCGTGGAGCTCGTCTTCGCGCCCGGCTACGACGAGGACGCGCTCGAGGTGCTGACGCGGAAGGAGAACATCCGCATCCTCGACAACCAGGAGCGGCGCACGTGGCCGATCACCGAGCCGGACTTCAAGCGCGTCCGCGGCGGCCTGCTGCTCCAGGACCGCGACCAGGACCTCGAGCTGCGCGACGAGATGCAGGTCGTCACCGAGCGGCGGCCGAGCGAGAAGGAGTGGGAGGACCTCCTCTTCGCCTGGAAGGTGTGCAAGCACGTCCGCTCGAACGCGATCGTGCTCGCGAAGGACCTCGCGACGGTCGGCATCGGCGCCGGCCAGATGAGCCGCGTCGACTCGGTCCGGCTCGCCGTCGAGAAGGCCGGCATCTCGAACCTCGACCTCGACGGCGCGGTCATGGCCTCGGACGCGTTCTTCCCGTTCCCGGACGGCCCGCAGGTCGCGATCGAGGCCGGAGCGCGGGCGATCATCCAGCCGGGCGGGTCGAAGCGCGACCCCGAGGTCGTCGAGGCGTGCGACCGCGCCGGCGTGGCGATGGTCTTCACCGCCCGCCGCCACTTCCGCCACTGACGAGAACGTCCCGGAGTGGACACCATGGGGTCCAACGAGGGACGTTCTTGCGTCGGTGGCGCGGGTGCCGCCGCGCGGGGCCGACGGCACCTGCCCTCGCTCAGCGCGTCCGGTGCGTGAGCTGGCCGCGCACCGCGCCGTCGGGGAAGTCGGCGTTGTGCACGTTGACGTAGTAGCGGCCCGGGTTGCGCCGGATCGCGCGCGCGAGCCGCGAGCTGAGCTCCGTGCAGGCCGCCGAGGCGCCCGGGTCGCCCTCCTCCGGCGGGGTGAGCGGGACGACGACGGGACCGTTCTGGTTCGACCGGCCACGGTGGATGTGCGCCGCCGACGGGGTCGCGAGGTTCTTCACCTGGATGCCGTAGCAGAGCTCGCGGCCGTCGAAGATCGCGCTGAAGGCGCCGCGGCCGTTGCGGTCGCCGGCGCCGCGATCGCCGTCGGCGTCGAGCTCGTTGGCGCCGCTGAGCGCGGTGAAGAGCGTCTGGCTGGAGCCGCCCCGCTGCGCGGGCGAGGTCACGCTGAAGGCGAGCGCCGCGCAGGCGAGCGCCGCGAGCGTCAGCGCGGCGTACCGGTTCCTCATGAGGTCCTCCCTCTCGTCTCGGAAACCGGCGCCAGCGTCGCAGCGCCCCGCGGGCGGCGGAAGGGCGGAAACCTCCCCGGTTGCCTTCCCCGACCCCCGAGAACGTCCAGCAGTAGCCCCTATAGGGGCCAGCGCGGGACGTTCTTCGCGAACCCCGAGGACGTCCCGCAATCCCCCTCCAGGTGGGAGCGAGGGACGTCCTTCGGTTCGCGGCGCGGCGGCTTAAGCTTGTTGGCGGGCCGCCGTAGCTCAGCTGGCAGAGCAGCCGCCTTTTAAGCGGATGGTCGCAGGTTCGATCCCTGCCGGCGGCATGTCCGCGTGCCCGGTGGGCTCAGCGCCGGGCGCGCGGGTGAGCCGTGCGCGCCTGGCCTACCGCGTCGCCGTCGCCCTCCGGCTCGCGCTCGCCCGGCTCCGGCTCGTCGTAGTCCGCCGCGAGCTGTTCGTGCTGCGCGAGCGCGACGAGGACGTCCGCCGCCGGCGCGCGCCGTTGCGCTCGGAGGCCGGGATCTCCTCGGTCACGACCGCCTTCGTGAGCTGCGGGATGAGGCGCTCGAGGAAGCGCTGCATCCGCTCCTCCTCGCGGAGGATTCCCTTCGCCATCTTCACGGTCTCGGCGTCCCCGACCTGCTCGGCGAGCGTGATGATCGAGCGGTAGGTGGCGATCTCCTCCGCCTCGTTCCAGAACTCCGTCTTGGCGTTCTTCAGCATCTTCTCCTGCTCGCCGGTGCCGCGCAGCATGTGCATCGGGCCCATGGCGGCGGCCATCGCCTTGCGCGCCGCGCCGACGACCGCGCCGGTCGCCTCGGCGATCGCCTCCGGGCCCGGCGTGTCGACCGCCTCGGCCTTGCCGCCGAGCTTCTTGATCCGGCGCTCGAGCTCCTTGGCGTGGCGCTTCGTCTCGCGCAGGTGCTCCTGGAGGCGCTTCTTGTACGGCGCGCGCGTCGTCATGGAGATGTGCGCCTTGAGCGACGTCTCCAGCTCCTTCTCCTTGCCGTACGCCTCGTTGAGGTACTGGATGAGCTTCGCGTCGCGGGCCGTCATCTCAGCCACGGGTCGGTCCTCCCTCTCGTCGGCAGCAACGACCGGTGGCGTACCCGGTAGCGCGCAGCGCTAACGCGCCCGTCCCGCGGACGGCGGCGGACGGCGAGGGCGGCAGTACCCCCAGGGGGAATCGAACCCCCACCTCCAGCTCGAAAGGCTGGCGTGACTAGCCGTTACACCATGGGGGCAGGTGGCTCGGAGTGTAGGCCGATCGGCGCGCGTCGGCCCGCCCTACGCGGCGCGCCGCTCGTCGGCCGCGGCACCCGCGGGCTCGGCCTGCTCGCCGCCGTCGTAGCCGGCGACGGACGCGGAGAAGACGAGCAGCGCGACGATCCCGCCGGCGGTGTGGCCGGCGACGAGCATGACGAGCGTGCCGGCGACGAGCCCCGCGAGCGCCGAGAACATGACGAGCGACAGCGGCGCCGGGAGGAGGCGCGAGTTGACGAGCGCCGCGAGCAGGAACACGCCCGGACCGACGACCCAGCCCCACGTCGCGAAGAAGTCGTCGGGCAGCGGCAGGGCGAGCAGGACGAGGAACGGCACGCCGGCGGAGACGGCCTGGATCGCGAGCGCGCGCCGGAACAGCTGCGAGTTCACGGTGCGAATCCTATGGGCCGCCGGGGCGGCCGGGGCCGGGCAGGCCGGTCGCCCCTCGTCGCCGGCACACATGGGCGCCTCGCGCGCCCGGGACCTCCTCGCGCCGCCGATAGACTGGCTGGACGCGTGCCCGGACGGCCGCGTCGTCGGGCGGTTAGCTCAGCTGGCAGAGCGCCTGGCTTACAACCAGGAGGTCGCCCGTTCGAACCGGGCACCGCCCACTCTCCCCGCGAGCTCCTGCTGCGCGCGCACGGCCGCGCGCCCGGCTCGCGCATCGCCGTCCTCGCCTTCTTCGCCGACGACCTCCCCCGCGCGCGCCGGCGTGCGCGCCACTCGACGCCCGGGCGCCGGCCGTGTAGAGCTATCCTTAGGAGTCCTAAGTATCAGGGGAGGAGAGCGTCATGACCGACGTCATCGCCGGCTACACGTACGGGACCGCGGAGGCGGCGCGGTCGCCGCTCGGCCTCGACGAGCTCGAGCGGCTCAAGGCGAGCGTGCTCTTCTCGGAGGCCGACGAGCGGGCGCTGCGCCAGGCGGGGGAGGTGCTCGAGGGCCAGGTCGAGGACGTGCTCGACGTCTGGTACGGCTTCGTCGGCTCCCACCCGCACCTCGTCCGCTACTTCAGCGACCCCGACACGGGCGAGCCGATCGGCGAGTACCTCGAGCGCGTCCGCGGGCGCTTCGGCCGGTGGATCCTCGACACCTGCCGGCGGCCGTACGATCAGGCGTGGCTCGACTACCAGGAGGAGATCGCGCTGCGCCACACGCGCGCGAAGAAGAACCGCACCGACGGGGTGCGCTCGGTCGAGCACATCCCGCTCCGCCACGTCATCTGCCTCATCTATCCGATCACCGCGACCATGCGCGAGTTCCTGGCGAAGAAGGGCCACGGCGACGAGGAGGTCGACGCGATGCACCAGGCGTGGTGCAAGGCGGTGACGCTCCAGGTCGCCCTCTGGAGCCGGCCCTACACGGTGGCGGACTGGTGAGCGGCCGGGGGACAGCGGAGGTGAGGCGGCCCTGAGCCTGCCGGCGCCCCACGACGACGTCCCCGCGAAGGCCGCCGCGGCGCTCGAGCGCATCGGCCAGGCGCTGCGCGTGCTCGCGCAGCGCGACGCGCAGCGGCACGGGCTCACGCCCATCCAGCTCGGGCTGCTGCTGCGGCTCGCGGCCGACCCGCCCGAGCGCCGGCGGCCGGGCGCGCTCGCGCGCGAGTTCGACGTCAGCAACGCCTCGCTGAGCGACTCGATCGCCGCGCTCGAGCGCAAGGGCCTCGTCGAGCGGCGCCGGCTCGCGCACGACCGCCGCGGCTTCGCGCTCTCGCTCACGCCAGCCGGCGCGCGGCTCGCGCGCCGGCTCGAGGGCGTCGCCGCCCCGGTCGCGCAGGCGGTCGGCGCGCTGGAGCCCGAGCGCCAGCTCGCGCTCCTGCGGGCGCTCTACGACGTCATCGCCGAGCTCCGGCGCGCCGGGGTCGTCACCGTCGCGCGCATGTGCGTCACCTGCCGCCACTTCCGCCCGGACGTGCGCGCGGGCGAGCGGCCCCACCACTGCGCCCTGCTCGACGTGCCGCTCGCCGAGGCGAGCCTGCGCGTCGACTGCCCCGAGCACGAGCGGGCGGCCTGAGGTCAGCGGCGGCCTGAGCGGCCGCCATCCCGTCAGGCCAGGTCGGCGTTGCCCGCCCCGCGCTCCCGCAGCAGCGAGCCGAGCACCACGCCCCCGACGCAGAGCGCCAGCGTGAGGATGTAGATCGGCGCGTTGAAGTCGTCGAAGCCGTCGCTCCAGACGGTCATGAGCGCCACGAGCGTCGGCAGGCCGAGCCCGACGATCCAGGCGATCGCGCCGCCGAACGCGTAGCCGAACGTCAGGGCGACGACGGCGAAGAGCAGAACACCCAGCATCAGGCGCTCATCTTCTCTGTTTCGGCGGCCGCGTGCGCCGCCACCGGCTCGGCCAGCTCGCTGAACAGCGTCAGCTCGGGCTCGCGCTCACCGCGCAGCACGGCGAGGTCGACCTCGACCCAGCCGATCCCGCGCGACTCGGCGAGCACGCGCGCCTGCGGCTTGACGACCTGCGCCGCGAGCACGCCACGGCACGACGCCATCGCCGGGTCCTGGCGGATCCGCTCGAGGTAGCGCGTGAGCTGCTCGACGGCCTGGATCGTCCCGACCCGCTTGATCTCGACCGCGACCCACTCCTCGTTCGCGTCGCGGCACATGAGATCGACGGGACCGATGTCGGTCGGCCACTCCCGCCGCACCAGGCGGAAGCCCTCGCCACACCAGTGCGGCGCCTCGGCGAGCAGCTCCTGGAGCTGGCGCTCGACGCCGTCCTTCTGGAGCGCCGCCGCCTCGCCCATGTCGTGGGTGACGTCGGAGACGACCTCGGCGAGGCGGATGTCGAGCCGCTCGTCGGTGCCGGGCTTGCGCACGACGATGCGCTCGGGGCTCTGCTCGATGATCGTCGGCGGCGTCATCCAGTTCTCGGGCTTGTAGCCGCCGGCGTCGGAGTGGACCATCACCGACCCGTCCGACTTGAGCATGAGCAGGCGGAGCGCCTCCGGCAGCAGCGCGTCGACGCGGCCGGTGTAGCGGACCTCGCAGCGGGCGACGATGAGGCGCACGGGCGGGCACCGTAGCGGGCGGCCCGGACCGAGGCGGTACGATCGGCCCCGGGGAAGGGCCCGGCTCGGCCGGGCAGGAGGTACGACGATCGACGAACGCGCTCGCGACGACGCGCTGCCGCCGCCGGCGGTGCCGCCCGGCGTCTACGACGAGGAGTACTTCCTCCACGCCTGCGCGGGCCACGAGGAGTGGCGCGAGTCGGGCGGGAGCGCCTGGCACGGGATGTACCCGGGCGCGCTGCACGTCGCCGGCTTCCAGCCGGGGGAGACGCTCGTCGACATCGGCACCGGCCGCGGCGAGCTGCTCGCCGTCGCCGCCGAGCAGGGCGCGGCGCGCGCGATCGGCGTCGAGTACTCCGACGCCGCCGTCCGGCTCGCGCTGAGGACGATCGAGCGCCGGCGCGTCGGCGACCGCGCGCAGGTCATCAAGGCCGACGCGCGCGCGGTCCCGCTCGACGACGGCATCGCCGACCTCGTCACGATGCTCGACGTCGTCGAGCACCTCACCGCCGACGAGCTCGCCACCGCGCTGAGCGAGGCGCGCCGGCTGCTGCGCCCGGGTGGGCGGCTGCTCATCCACACGCTGCCCAACCGCACGATCTACGACGTCACCTACCGCGTCCAGCGGCTGGTCTGGCCGCCGCGCTGGCGCGCCTGGCCGCGCGACCCGCGCAACGAGCACGAACGGCTCATGCACGTCGGCGAGCAGACGGTCGGCTCGCTGCGGCGCGCGCTGAAGCGGGCCGGCTTCCCCGCGCCGAAGGTGTGGGTCGGCGGGATCGTCTACGACGGCTTCGTCCCGCCCGGCCGTGCGCGCACGACCTACCACCGCCTCGCCGCACGCCGCCTCACGCGCCGGCTCGGCGGCGCCGACATCTGGGCGATCGCCCGCGCCCGCTAGAGCCGCGCCAGCACCGCGTCGGCGACGTGCCCGGCCGTCTCCGGCGCCTGCTCGAGGAACAGCCGCGGCTCGATGCACTCCAGCTCGATGAGCAGCGGCTCGCCGCCGGGGCCGCGGACGAGGTCGACGCGCGCGTACAGCGCCGGGTGCTCGAGCGCCGCCAGCACGGCCGCGACCGCCTCCGCCTCGGCCGCGTCGGGCTCGGCGCGCTCGACGACGCCGCCGTGCTCGGGCTGGACGCGGATGTCGCCCGCCCGCGGCGTCTTGCGCACGGCGTGGCGGGGCTCGCCCTCGATGCAGATCACCGACAGCTCGCCGCCGCCGATCGAGGGCAGGAACGGCTGGACCATCGCGTCGCCCTCGGCGAGCAGCGCGTCGAGGTGCGCCTGGGCGGCGGCGAGGTCGCCGACGCGGTGGAGCCCGCGCGAGCCGCCGGAGACGGCGGGCTTGACGACGGCGTCATCCCAGCCCCGCTCGGCGAGGATCGCCGCGAGGTCGGCCGCCTCGCCGCGTCGCGCCCAGGCGGTCGGGATGACGGGCACGCCGCGCGCCGCGAGGTCGCCGAGGTAGGACTTGTGCGCGTTCCAGCGCACCGTCTCGGGCGGGTTCCAGAGCGGCACGGCCTCCCCGACGCGGCCGACCCAGTCGAGGAACTCCGCCGGGCGGTGGAAGTAGTCCCAGACCGAGCGGACGAGGCAGAGGTCGAACGCCGCCCAGTCGACGTCCGGGTCGCTCCAGACGACCGGGCGCGGCTCGAGCCCGCGCTCGGCGAGCGCGGCCACGAGCGGCGCGTCATCGGGATCGAGCTCCGGCAGCTCCTCGCTGGTCGCGAGCGCGATCAGCCCGGACGGGCGTCCTCGGCCGTGCCCGCGTGCGCCAGGCACCACGCGTCCCGCGCCGCGCTCGTCTGCCCGCCCCGGTAGCGGAACGCCTCGCGGATGAGCTGTGCCTGGAGGAATGCGTACGTCTCGATCCATTGGCCGATGGCGGCCCGCGCCTCGGGCGTGGGGGCCAGGCGCAGCAGCTCCGCGTGCCGCCAGACCACCTCCCGCCATAGTGGCAGGAGCTGGAAGATGAGGAGGTTGTCGAGCGTCGTGAACTCCGGGTCCCAGACGGCGGTCGTGGGATCGAAGCGCTGGGCGATCTCGGCGATGACGTCGTCGTAGACCGCGTTCAGCAGCTCGTTGAAGGCGTCGTGGTCGCGCTTGCGGCTCGTGCCGTCCGGCTTGACGAGCCCGAGCCCGGCGAGCATGAACGGCATGTCGCGGTTCACGTGCGCGTTCATGCCGAGCAGCATGTCGGCGATCGCCGGCACGTCACGGGCCGCGGCGGTCTCGAGCGCCACCCGCCACGCGAGCGGGACGTCCTCGATTCGCCCCTCGTGCCAGGCGTCGTGGGCGTCGAAGTACAGCCGCGCGAAGACCGCGTCCTCGTGGGCGAGGAACCGCTCCTCCTCGAAGAAGCCGGTGCCGGCGACGTTCGCGTAGGCCTCGGTCACGCGGATGTAGGTGAGCGCGAAGACGGCGTTGTGGTCGCAGTCGGCGGCGAGATACTCGCCGTAGCGGCGGTACATCTCGTCGAGCGTGTCCTCGACGCAGCCGGGGTCGCCGTCGGCGCAGTCCTCCCAGACGCTCTCGCTGTACGGTCCCGGCAGGGCCGGGAGCAGGCTCGTCCACGGCAGGTACGGCGCGTCCGCCGCTGTCGCCCCCGCCGGGAACGCGAGCGCGGCCGCCAGCGCGGCCGCAGCGAGCAGCCTCCCCATGGCGCGGACTCTGACGTGGCGCGCTCGGCGCGGTCAAGGGGGATCGACCGGCAGGCCGGCCGCCGCCCACGCCTCGAAGCCGCCGACCATGTCGGTGGCGCGCGAGAAGCCGAGGCGCTGGAGCGTCGCGGCGGCGAGGCTGGAGGCGTAGCCCTGGGCGCAGAAGAGGACGATCTCCGCGCCGAGGTCGCCGAAGCGCGGGTCGGTCGCGCCGGAGTCGGGGTCGAGCCGCCACTCGAGCACATTGCGCGCGATCCACACCGCGCCGGGGACGAGGCCCTGCTCGGCCCGCTGGATCTCCGAGCGGATGTCGACGAGGATGGCGCCGCGCTCCCGCGCCGCCGCCAGCGCCTCGGCGGCGGTGAGCCGCCGCAGCCCCGCGCGCGCCTCCGCGAGCAGCTCGCCGATCGTCAGCCGGTCGCCCACCGGCGCCGAGGCTACCGCGCGGCGGCGAGCAGGTCGCGCCGGACGTCGTCGGCCGGCGCGGGGCGGGCGATGAGGAAGCCCTGGACCGCCTGGCAGCCGAGCGCCGCGACCTTCTGGAGCTGGTTGGCGCTCTCGATCCCCTCGGCGACGACCTTGAGCGAGAGCGCCCGCGCCATCGAGACGATGGCGTCGACGATCTGGGCCGACTGGGCGTCGGTGTGGATGTCGGCGACGAAGGAGCGGTCGATCTTCAGCTCGTCGACGTCGAAGGCGCGCAGGTGCGAGAGCGACGAGTAGCCGGTGCCGAAGTCGTCGAGGATCACGCGCACGCCGAGCCCGCGCAGCCCCGCGACGATCCCGGCCGGGTCGGGGGAGCGCATGAGCGCCGTCTCGGTGATCTCGAGCCGCAGCCGCTGCGGGCTGATGCCGGTCTCCTCCAGCACCCCCGCCACCGTCGCGACGAAGTCGGGCTGGTCGAGCTGGCGGGCGGTAACGTTGACGCTCACGCCCACCTCCTCCCAGGCGGGGTCGTCCTCGGCCCACTCCTGTGCCTGGATGCACGCCGCCCGCAGCACGTAGGTGCCGAGTGCGATGTCGAGGCCGCTCTCCTCGGCGACCGGCAGGAACTCGCCGGGCGGGAGCAGGCCACGCCGCGGGTGCTCCCAGCGGACGAGGGCCTCGACGGCGAGCAGGGCGCGGCCGTCGCTGCGGACGATCGGCTGGTAGTGGACGCGCAGCTCCTCGTTCTCGATCCCCTGGCGCAGCTCCTGCTCCAGCTCGGTCCGCCGGATGAGCTCCTCGCGCAGCACCGGATCGAAGACCTCCCAGCGGTCGCCGCCGCGCTGGCTCGCCGCGACCGCGGCGAGCTCGGCGTCGCGGACGAGCGCCTCGGCGTCGGCGGCCCCGGCGCTCGTCGCGATCCCGATGCTCACGGTGAGGGAGAGCCGCTCGGAGCCGATCGCGATCGGGTCGGCGAGCAGCCGCTGGAGGCGGGCGGCGAGCTCGAGCGCCTCGTGCTCGCGGTGGAGGTCCTCGGAGATGACGGCGAACATGTCCTCTCCGAGGTGGCCGACGGTGTCGGCGCCGCGCACGTTGCCGGCGAGCCGGTTCGCGACCGCCTGGAGCGTCGCGTCGCCGGCGGAGAGCCCGTAGCGCTCGTTGATCGCGCGCAGGCGGTAGATGTCGATCGCCAGCACGGCGACCTCGGAGCCCCGCCGCCGGCGCTGGTGGAGCGCGTGGGCGAGGCGGTCGAGGAAGAGCGCCCGGTTGGCGAGGCCGGTGAGCGGGTGGTGGAGGCTCGTGTGGACGAGCTGCTGCTGGGTGCGGCGCTCGCGCGTGAGGTCCCGGGCCTGGACGAGCCCGTAGAGCGGGGTCCCGTCGGGGGCGCGGACGACGGCGAGGTGGACCGCGGCGACGCCGATCTGGCCGTCGGGGAGGAGGAAGCGGCGCTCGGCCTCGAGGCTCGCGCGGCGGCCGGTGACGAGGTCGGCGAGCGCGCGGTCGTCGACGTTCGCGTCCTCAGGAGGCAGCAGGTCGATCGGCGACATCCGCAGCAGCTCCTCCTCGCTCCGCCCGCTGCCGAGCACGAGCGCGCGGTTGACGCGCAGGAAGCGGCTGAGGTCGAGCTCGACGAGCGCCATCGGCACCGTCGTCGACTCGAACGTCTCCCCGAAGCGGAGCTCGGCGTCGCGCAGCAGCGCGGTGACGCGCCGGTGCTCGGTGACGTCCTGGAGCGTGCCGGTCATCCGCAGCGCGTTGCCGCGCGCGTCGCGCGGGGCCTCGCCGAGCAGGCGGATGGTGCGGATCTCGCCGTCGTGGGGGCGGGCGATGTCGAGCGTGACGTCGAGCGACTCGCCGGCCTCGGTCGCCCGCAGCGCGGCGCGCAGCCGCGCGCGGTCGCGGGGGCGGACGAGCTGCGAGAACGCGTCCGGCGCGAGCGCCGGCGTGTCCGGGTCCATGCCGACGATGCGGTAGATCTCCTCCGACCAGCGGGCGTGGCGGCTCGCGAGGTCGTACTCCCAGCTCCCGACCGCGCCGATGGGCTCCGCCCGCTCGCGCCAGCGGCCGGCGACGCGCTGCTCGGTGATGTCCTGGGTGATGCCGTGGCCCCGGACGAGCGTGCCGTCGGGGTCGTGCTCGAACTCCGCGGAGACGAAGAGGTGGCGGAGCTCGCCGCCGGGGCGGACGACCCGCAGCTCGGTCGTGAACCGCCGCCGGCCGCGCCGGCCGGCGGCGAAGAGCTCGCCGACAAGGGTCCGGTCGTCGGGGAGGACGCGGGCGACGAAGTCGCGCACGGTCCGCTCCTCGCCGTGCTCCATTCCCCAGATCGCCGAATGCGCCGGCGAGCTACGGACGATGTCGCCCTCAGCGATCCACTCCCACGTCCCGATCTGCGCGAGGCGCTCCATGTGGCGCGCCTCGCGCGCGACATGGCCTGCCGCGAGGTCGTCGCGCGCCGCGGCGGCGAGGTCCGCCATGAGCTCGACCTCGCGCTCGCTCCAGCGCCGCGGCGCGGTGTCGGCGACGGCGAGCGCGCCGGCGCCGCCGGGGAGCGGGACGGCGAGCAGCGCGGCGAGGCCGAGGCCCGCGAGCTTCCCGCCGGGGCCGCCGGCGCCGGTCGCGATGCGCGGCGCGCCCTCGGCGGCGACGATGCGGCAGAGCTCCTCGACGGACTCCTCCGTGACGGCAGCGGGCCGGCGGCCGTCGGCCGAGATGATGGCGGTCGGCGCCGCCTCGGTGACGGCGGCGAAGGCGATCGGCGCGTCGAACGCGCGCTCGGCGAGCCGGACGAGCCGGGCGAGGCGCTCGGCGGTCTGAGGTTCGTCTCCCTGCAGGGGCGGCGGTGGGCTGGGCACCGGGGGTCGGATGGTCGGGACGGCGGCAACGGCCCCCAGTAGCGCGGCCGGCGCCGAGGGGCCGGATCAACGGTAAACGCTTGGACGAGGGCGATCGCGCCAGTTCGTACTTGCCCTGGGGGAGGTTGCTCACCCGCCCGCGGCGAGCGCGAGCAGCAGCCCCTCGCGGAGCCCGCCCGACCCGACGACGGGCGCGCGGCCGATCCGCAGCGCGACCGCCTCGAGGATGCCGATCCCCGCGGGCAGCAGCCGGACGCGCTCGGCGTCGAGGCCGAAGCGCGCTGCCACCTCGGCGGCGGGCGTCGCGGCCAGCAGGGCGAGCGCCCGGCCGAGCGCCTCGGCGTCGAGCGCGGCGCCGACGAGCCGCCGCAGCGACGTCGCGCTGCCGCCGACGGCGACGACCGCCTCGACGGGTCCGACGGCGAGTCCCTCGAGCTCGGCGCGGGCGTGCCGGCGCAGCGCCTCGAGCTCCCCGGCGCCGGGCGGGTCCGCGCCGAGGTAGGCGTCGGCGAGCACGCCCGAGCCGACGCGGAAGGACTGGCAGCGCTCGGCCCCGCCGGTGACGGTGCCGACGGCGACCTCGGTCGAGCCGCCGCCGACGTCGACGACAGCGAGCGGGCCGGCGACCGGCGGCTGAAGCGCCCGCGCCGCCCCGGCGAAGGCGAGCCGCCCCTCCTCGTCGCCGCTCAGGACCCGGACCGGCAGCCCGGTGTCTCGCTCCAGCGCCGCGACGGCATCGGCGCCGTTGCGCGCCTCGCGCAGCGCCGCGGTCGCGACGACCTCGATCCGCCCGGCCCCGAGCGAGCGCGCGAGGCCCGCCTGGCGCGTGACGACGGCGGCGATCTCGGCGAGCTTCGCCTCGAGCACGACCCCGCCGTGGGCGGCGGCTGCGCGGCCGAGGTGGGTGAAGGCGCGGTCGGCGCCGAGCTCGACGAGCCGCCCGCCCGCGACCTCGGCGACGAGCAGGCGCGTCGTGTTGCTGCCGATGTCGATGCAGGCGAGCGCGATGGCCCGAGCTTGGCACACCGCCGGGGGCGGATGGGAGGCGTCCGCCCTCGCCCTCAGCCCATCCGCCCGCTGACGTAGGCCTCGGTCGCCGGATGCGCGGGGCTCGTGAAGATCGCCCGTGTTGCGCCCATCTCCACGAGCCGCCCGGGCGCGCCGGCCGCGTCGACGTGGAAGAAGGCCGTGTAGTCGCTTGCGCGGGCGGCCTGCTGCATGTTGTGGGTGACGATGACGATCGTGTAGCGGGCCTTGAGCTCGGCGATGAGCTCCTCGATCGCGAGCGTCGAGATCGGATCGAGCGCCGAGGCCGGCTCGTCCATGAGCAGGACCTCGGGCTCGACGGCGATCGCGCGGGCGATGCAGAGCCGCTGCTGCTGCCCGCCCGAGAGGCTCGTGCCGGGCTTGCCGAGCCGGTCCTTCACCTCGTCCCAGAGGTGGGCGCCGCGCAGCGAGCGCTCGACGATCGCGTCGAGCTCGGCCTTGGGGAGCTTGCGGCCGGTGAGCCGCAGCCCCGCCGCGACGTTGTCGTAGATCGACATCGCCGGGAACGGGTTGGGCGACTGGAACACCATCCCGACCCGGCGGCGGACCGCGGCGGGGTCGACGCCGGGGGCGTAGATGTCCTGCCCGTCGAGGGCGACGGTGCCGCTGACGCGGGCGCCGGGGACGAGCTCGTGCATCCGGTTGAGCGCTCGCAGGAAGGTGGACTTCCCGCACCCCGACGACCCGATGATCGCGGTGACGGCGTTCGGCTCGATCGTCATCGTGACGTCTGCCAGCGCGCGGACGGGGCCGTAGGAGAGCGTGAGGTCGCGGACCTCGATCCGCCGCGCGCGCGGGCCGGCGGCGGGCGGTCGCTGGACGTCGACGGCGGTGGGTGTGGTCACGAGGGTCTCCTTCCGGTTGCGAGCCGACGCTGGACGAGCCGGGCCGCGAGGTTGAGCGCGAGCACGATTGCGACGAGCGTGAGCGCCGCGGCCCAGGCGCGGGCGAGGTAGGGGTCGGGCGGGACGCCCGGATTGCGGTACTCCTCGAAGGCGAAGACCGGCAGGGTCTCCATCCGCCCGGCGAACGGGTTGGCGTTCAGCGACGAGACCGTCCCCGTCGTGACGAGCAGCGGCGCGGTCTCGCCGACGACGCGCGCGACGGCGACGAGCACGCCGGTCACGATCCCCGCGCCCGCGGTCGGCAGGACGACCTGGAGCACGACCCTCCACTTCGGCGCTCCGAGCGCGTGGGCACCCTCCCGCACCGCGCGAGGGACGAGCCGCAGCATCTCCTCGGTCGAGCGGACGACGACCGGGATCATGAGCACGCAGAGCGCGGCCGAGCCCATGACCCCCATCCGCACGCCGGGACCGAGGAAGAGCGCGAAGAGCGCGAAGGCGAACAGCCCGGCGACGATCGAGGGGATGCCGGTCATGACGTCGACGAGGAAGCCGACCCGACGGCCGAGCCGCCCGCCCCCGTACTCGCTCAGCCAGACGCCGGCGAGGATCCCGACGGGCACGGAGACGAGCGTCGCGATCCCGGTGACCGTGAGCGTCCCGGCGATCGCGTGGAGCGCCCCGCCGCCCTCGCCGACGACGCCGCGCATCGAGGTCGTGAGGAACTCGGCGTCGAGGCGCTCCACGCCGCGGGAGGCGACCGTCCACAGCAGCGAGACGAGCGGCGCCACCGCGAGCGCGAAGGCGAGCGTGACGACGGCGGTCGCGGCGCGGTCGGCCCAGCGGCGGCGGCGCTCGACGGTGAGCTCGAGCGGCCGCGGGCTCGCGTGGGCGCTCACGCCCGCGCCCCCTCCGCGCGGGCGATGACCGCCCGCGCGGCGACGTTGACCGCCAGCGTGATCGCGAACAGCGCGAGGCCGGAGGCGATGAGCGCGTTGACGGCGAGGCCGGACGACTCGGGGAAGTCGAGCGCGATGTTCGCGGCGATCGTCGAGGGGTTCCCCGAGCCGATGAGGTTGAGCGTGACCCCGCCGGAGACCGAGAGGATGATCGTCACGGCCATCGTCTCGCCGAGGGCGCGGCCGAGGCCGAGCAGCGCGCCGCCTCCGATCGCCGAGCGCCCGAACGGCAGCACGGTCACGCGGATCGCCTCCCAGCGCGTCGCGCCGAGCGCGAGCGCGCCCTCGACCTGGGCGCGCGGTGTGCGCGCGAACGCCTCGCGCGTGACCGCGCAGACGATCGGGAGGATCATCACCGCCAGCACGAGGCCGGCGACGAGCATCGTCCGCCCGGTCGTCGACGCCGGGCCGGCGAAGAAGGGGAGGAAGCCGAGGTGCTCCTCCAAGCGGCGGTGGAGGCCGACGGTTGCCGGCCCGAGCACCGCGATGCCCCAGAGGCCGTAGATGACGCTCGGGACGGCGGCGAGGAGGTCGACGAGGAAGCCGAGCGGCCCGGCGAGCCGCCGCGGCGCGTACTGGGTGATGAAGAGCGAGACCGCGACCGCGAGCGGGACGGCGAGCGCCAGCGCCAGCGCGGCGGCGAGCACGCTGCCGAAGGCGAGCGGGGCGACGAAGGCGAGCAGCCCCTCGCCGCCGGGGAGCTCCTCGGCCGGGGCGGTGATCGCCGGCCAGGCCTCGGCGAGGAGGAAGATCGCGACGCCGGCGAGCAGCGCGAGGATCGCCACCCCGGCGCCGGTCGCCAGCGCGGCGAAGGCGCGGTCGGCGCGGCGGGCGGTCGCGGTGACTTGGAGGGTGTCCGTGGTCATGGGCATGCGGCGGAAGGGGCCGCCGGGGCCGGGGAGGGGACCCGGCGGCCCCGGTCGCGTCAGGCGTCGCCGCCGATCGCCTCCACGGCGGGCTCGAGCTTGCGGCGCAGCTCGGCGGAGATCGGCGCCGAGCCGGCGGCCCGCGCCGCGGCCTGCTGGCCCTCCTCGCTGATGACGTAGGAGAGGAAGGCCTTGACGAGCGCGGCCTCGGCGGGCGAGTCGTAGCGGGTGCAGGCGAGCTCGTAGGAGACGAGCACGATCGGGTAGGCGCCCGCGTCGGTGGTGTCGCGCGCGAGCTCGTAGGTGAAGACGAAGCGGCCGGGGTCGTCGGTCTCCTGCGAGGCGTCGAGGATCGCCGCGGCGGCCTCCGCCGTCGGCGCGACGAACTCGTCGCCGACCCGGATGCGGGCGACGCCGAGGTCGCCGGCCTGGCTCGCGTCGGCGTAGCCGATCGTGCCCTGGCCGTTGCGGACGGCCGCGACGACGCCGGAGGTGCCCTGCGCCGCCTCCTGGCCGTCCACCGGCCAGTCGCCGCTCACCTCGAAGTCCCAGACCTCGCCCGCGGCGGCCGCGAGGTACTCGGCGAGGTTCTCGGTCGTGCCCGACTCGTCGGAGCGGTGGACGACGGTGATGCGCTCGCCCGGCAGGTCGGCGCCGGGGTTCGTCGCCGCGATCGCCGGGTCGTCCCAGCGGGTGATCTCGCCCTTGAGGATGCGCGCGAGCGTCTCGGGCGTCAGGTTGAGCTCCTCGACGCCGGGGAGGTTGTAGACGATCGCGATCGGCGACACGTAGACCGGGGCCTCGATGAGGTTGTCGAGCCCGCCGCAACGGCGCCCGGCGGCGGCGAGCTCCTCGCCCTCGAGCGCGGCATCCGTGCCGGCGAACGCGACCGCGCCGGCGGCGAACTGCTCGCGGCCGGCGCCGGAGCCGACCGGGTCGTAGGAGACGGTGACGCCGGGATGGCGGTCCTGGAAGGCGGCGATCCAGGCCTCCTCGGCGGCCGCCTGGGAGCTCGCGCCGGCGCCGGCGACGCTGCCGGCGAGCCCGTCCTCGGAGGCGGTGGAGGCGTCGCCGCACGCGGCGACGGCGAGGGCGAGCGCCGCGGCCGCCGCGACGGTGGTCAGGTGATGCTTGCCGATGTCCATGGCCCGACCGTCGCAGCCGGCGGCGCGCGCCTTGTTACCGGCTTGTCGCCGTCCTGTGAAAAAGCCGTGAACTTCTCGGGGCGGGCCGTCGCGCGCGCCTAGACTGGGCGACGACATGAGCCGGGTGACGCCCGCCCCCGCCCCGACGCCGTCGCTCGCGCCGGCGCGCGTCGCGATCGTCGACGGCGACGGCGCCTTCGCGCGCGCCCTCGTCCGCCGCCTCGCCGACGTCGGCTGGGAGCACCGCGTCCTCACGGGCCCGGTCGCGCCCGAGCAGCTCGCGTCGATGCGGCTGAGCGCGCTCGTCCTCGACCCGCAGGTCGCGGGCGAGGGAGCGTGGGACTACCTCGCGCGCGTGAGCGCGGCGCTGCCGGCGCTCGCGCTCGTCGTCGTCACCGGGCCGTCGGCGGTCGCCGAGCGCGTCCGCGGGCTGCGCCTCGGCGCCGACGACTGGATCACCAAGCCCTGCCACCCCGAGGAGGTGGTCGCGCGGATCGAGGCGGTCCTGCGCCGGCGGCGGGCCGCGCAGGCGCTCGCGGAGGAGGGCCCGATCGTCGCCGGCGAGCTCGAGATCCGCCCCGACCTGTTCCAGGCGTTCGTCGGCGGGCGGAGCGCCGACCTCACCCGGCGCGAGTTCGAGCTGCTGCGCGCCCTTGCCGCCGAGGCCGGCCGGGTGCTCGAGCGCGAGGACATCTACCAGCGCGTCTGGGGCTACACGATGGCCCACGGCGACCGCTCGGTCGACGTCTTCGTCCGCAAGCTCCGTCAGAAGCTCGAGCTCGCCTCGCCGAGCTGGACCTACATCCACACGCACTTCGGCGTCGGCTACCGGTTCGACCCCGAGCCGCGGCGCGACGAGGGCGCCGAGGGCTGAGGCTCACCCGGCCGGGGCGCTGCGGGGCTCGTCGCCGTTGAGCCAGTAGACCGTGCGGCGGTCGGCGCTGAGCGCGAGCGACTCGAGCTGGATGCCAGGGCCGGTGTCGAGCACCCGGTTCTCGCCCGTGGGCAGGAGCTGGATCACCCGGCGGACGGGGTGCTGCGGGTCGGCCACGATCAGCGACGTGATCGTCGCGACGCCGTCCCGCCGCAGGACGATCGCGGGGAGCTCGTGCTCTCCCCCGCTGGTGTGCCAGCGGCCGGTGCGGAGGTTGAAGACGACGGCGCGGACGGAGTCCGCCGCCGGGCCTCCACCGGGCAGGTTCTGGATGAACGCCACCTGGGTGCCCGCGACGGTGATGCTCCGCGGGTCGATGCTCTCCACCAGGCGGTCCTCGACGCGGTTGAGCCGGACCACCTTGCCTCGGCTGCGCGCGCACCCGTGGTAGAGGTCGTCCCTGCGCGCCTCCGGGCGGGGCCGCCGGCAGATCACGACCTCCGCCGTCCGCTTCACGACCGTGCCGCCGCGCGGGGCGCACCGGTCCGCGCCGGACGCCGAGCCGCCGCCGAGCCCCACCGCCGCGATGGCCCCGGCGCCGAGGACCGCCGCGACGAGCGATGCGCGCATCCGCATCTCCACCTCCCTCGTTCGCTCCTCCGCGACTGAGAAACACGCCGCGTCCCCGCTCGGAGCGCCCCGACCCTGCCCGCCGAGGGCGGCGCCCGCGCCCGCGGGCGCTGCCATACTGGGCCGCCGATGGAGCGGGGTCCCGACCTCCTTCGCCGCGCTGCGCTCATCGCGGCCGCCGCGCTCGCCGTCCACGAGCTGCGGTATCTCGCCGGGCCCGGCGACGGCGCCGCGATCGCGGCGGCCGAGCAAGGGCACGGCTACCTGTCCTGGGCCGCGGCGGGCGTCGTCGCGCTCGTGCTCGCGGCCGCCGCCGTCTTCCTCCACGCGCTCGTCGGCGCGCTCCGCCGCCTCTCCGGCGAGCGACGGAGCGCGCCCTTCGCCTGCTCCTGGCTCGCCAACGCCGGCGCGCTCGCGCTCATCTACTCGGTCCAGGAGCTCGCCGAGGACGCGCTCGCCCAGGGCGGGCTCGCCTCGCCCGGCGCGCTGCTCGCGGGCGGCGGCTGGACCGCGTACCTCTTCGCCCTCGCCCTCGGCGCGGTCGTCGCGCTCGCGCTCCGCGGCGCCGACGAGGCGATCGCGCTCGCCGCGCGGCCACGCCGGTCCCGCCTCGAGCTCCCTCGCCCGGCGCGCGTGCTGCCGCGCCCGCCGGCCGCGGTGCGCAGCCCGGGCACCGGCGTCATCGCGCTCAACCTCGCCGGCCGGGCGCCGCCCGCCTCCCGTTGACGTCCGGGGCGCGCCGCCCGGCGCGCCGAACTGCGAGTCAACAGGAGGTGTTCAGGTTCATGTCCAAGCAGCAGCGTCTCGGCCTGGTCGCGCTCGCGATCGTCGTCGCCGTCGTCGGCTTCATCATCGCCAGGCCCGAGGGCGACGACGAGCCCGCCGAGCAGGCCACGACCGCGCAGACGGAGACCACGACCACGCAGGCCGGCTCCGAGCAGGCGGAGGCTCCTGCGCAGACCGAGACGACGCCCGCCGAGCCGAAGCCGGAGGTCACGCGCGTCCGCGTCCGCGGCGGCCGGCCGGTCGGCGGCGCGAAGGAGATCACCGTGGAGAAGGGCGAGACCGTCCGCTTCGACGTCGTCTCCGACGCCGCGGACGAGGTGCACGTCCACGGGTACGACCTGCTGAAGGAGGTCGGGCCGGGGAGGGTCGCGCGCTTCCGCTTCAAGGCCGACATCGAGGGCGTCTTCGAGGTCGAGCTCCACCACACGGAGACGCCCATCGTCGAGCTGCGGGTGGAGCCGTGATGGACGGCCTCTTCGTCCTCGCCCACGGGCTCGTCGGGCGCTCCGACCTGCCCATCCCCGAGTGGCTGTTCGGCTGGGCGGCCGCGATCGTCCTCATCGTCTCGTTCGTCGCGCTCGCGGTCCTGTGGCCGACGCCGCGGCTCGAGGACGGCGGCTTCCGGCCGCTGCCCGCCGCGCTCGGCCGCGTGCTCACCTCGCGGGCGGTCGAGATCCTCTGCGGGGCGATCGGCGTCTTCCTGCTCGGCCTGACGATCTACGCCGGCTTCGCGGGCGTCCAGGCGGCGACGACGAACTGGGCGCCGACGTTCATCTACGTCATCGTCTGGGTCGGCCTCGTGCCCGTCAGCGTCCTCTTCGGGGACGTCTTCCGGGCGTTCAACCCGTGGCGGGCGATCGGCCGCGCGACGGGCTGGCTCGTCGGGCGGTTCTCCGGCTCGACGCCCGCGCCGCTCCCGTACCCGGAGCGGCTCGGCCGCTGGCCGGCGGCGATCGGCCTCGCCGCCTTCGCGTGGATGGAGCTCGTCTACTCCGACGGCGACTCGCCCGAGCAGCTCGCGATCGCGGCGAGCGTCTACACGGTGCTGACGTGCATCGGCATGGCGCTCTACGGCGTCGACCGCTGGATCGACCGCGGCGAGGCCTTCTCCGTCTACTTCGGCCTCTTCGCGCGCATCTCGCCGTTCGAGCGCCGCGATCGCCAGATCGGGCTGCGCCGGCCGCTGTCGGGGCTCGGCAAGCTCGACCCGATCCCGGGCACCGTGCCCGTGCTCGCGGTCATGATCGGCGGCGTCACCTTCGACGGGGCCGCCGAGGGCGATCTCTGGGGCTCGATCGCCCCGGAGCTCACCGACTTCTTCGGCTCGCTCGGGCTCGAGCCGGCGCGGGCGATCGAGGCGGCGTTCACGGTCGGGCTGATCGCGGCGATCGTGCTCGTGGGCGCCTTCTACCGGCTCGGCATGGCCGGGGCGAAGGGCGTCGGCGGCGGCTTCTCGACCACCGAGCTCGCGCGCCGCTTCGTCCACACGCTCGTCCCGATCGCGGCCGCCTACGTGCTCGCCCACTACTGGACGCTCCTGCTCTACCAGGGCCAGGCGATCGGCTACCTCGCCGTCGACCCGCTCGGCAACGACCCAAACCTCGAGCGGACGATCGACTACGGGGTCATCGGCGCCACGGCGGCCTGGTACTGGCAGGTCGGCTTCGTCGTCGGCGGGCACTGCCTCGCGCTCGCGTCGGCGCACGACCGGGCGCTCGCGCTCTACCGCCAGGCCAAGCTCGCCGTCCGCTCCCAGTACTGGATGCTCGTCATCATGATCGGCTTCACGAGCCTCGCCCTGTGGCTGCTGTCACAGGCGAACGCTTGAGCCTGGCTACGGTGGGAACGAGAGATCCGTATGCTCTTCGCTCACCCTGGCCACTGGATCGTGCAGGCGGTCTACTTCGCCCCCGTCGTCGCGTTCCTCGTCTGGCTGGTGATCGCGCAGATCAAGGCCCGGCGGGAAGAGGCGAGGGACGAGGAGGGCAATTCGCCGCAGGTCCGCTAGGCTCATGGGGCCGATACGCGGGTGTAGCTCAGTTGGTTAGAGCGCCGGCCTGTCACGCCGGAGGTCGCGGGTTCGAGTCCCGTCACTCGCGTCGAGACGACCTGAACGCGAAGGGCCGCCCACCGGGCGGCCCCTCGTCGTCTCGGCCCTGCGGTCGTCGGAGCTAGCGCGCGCGGCGCGGCTTGGCGAGGTACTGCTTGCCGGCCGAGAGGCGCACGGTGCGGTTGGTGGCGGTGTTGCGGACCTCGACGCGCGCGGTCGTCGGCCGCCGGCCGACGCGGGCGAGCGTGCCGTCGCAGCGGTCGGTGACCGAGTACGTGCTCTCGTTCTGGTTGAGCGCGGTCGCGTAGAAGCCGCGCAGCTGGAAGACGCCGGACGCGCTCGCGTTCAGCCGCCGCCGGGCCCGCTTGCGGCGGATGTCGCTCTGCGTGCAGCTCGTCCTGCCGCCGAGGAGCCGCAGCTCGGCGAGGAGCAGGCTCCCGACCCGGACCTGGTGGATCTGGAACCGCCCGCCGGAGAACGTGCCCGTGTGGAAGACGCCGTCCCCGCCGGCGGCGAAGACCGTCACCGAGCCCCGCGTGGCGTCGACCTCCGAGTCGACGGGGACGTTCAGGGAGCCGGTCAGCCGCTGCCAGCGGCGCGAGCCGCGCCGGCGGACCTTCACCGTGCCGTCGTCGCGCTCGACGACGACCGTCTTGCCCACCTCGGGCGCCTGGGCGACGGTTGCGGCCGGCCCACCCCCGTTCGGCGAGGCGCCGGCAGGGAGCGCAGCGGCGACGGCGGCGGCGACGGCGGCGACGGGCACGAGCATGCGACGAGCGCTCACGACGAACCTCCCCCCTGTGCCCGGGCTTTCGCTGCGCGCGGAATCTATCCGACGGGTGCGCGGACGGCGCGACGCACGCCGGTCGGCGGCGCGCCCACGTCAACCGGCGTCCGGCCGGTGGCCTAGCGGGTGCTCTCCTGCGCCGCCGGCTCGGGGGCCTGGCGGTCGGCGATCGCCCAGGCGGCGGCGCCGACGGTCACGACGACCGAGAGGAGGAAGATGAGCAGCGCTCCGAGGATGCTGTCCGAGGAACGGGCCATGCGGGCGGACATCCTAGCCCGCGGGGCGCGCCGGCGTCCCGACGGCGCCGTCAGTCCGCGAGCGGCCAGCGCGCCTCGCCCTCCTGCCCGCCGTTGAGCGGCCGGCGGCGGGGGAGGCGGAGGCGGTCGACGTCCTCGCGCAGGCGGTCGACCTGGACGCCGAGCTCGTCGACGCCTGCGCGCATCCGGCGCACCTCGTCGTCCATCGACGCCGTCAGGGCGCGGATCGCGTCGAGGTTCTCCGCCACCCGGTGGATGTCGCTGAGGACGGCGGCGACGCGGCCGGGGACCGCGGCGACGCGGCCCGGGAGTGCGAGCAGGCTGCCCAACATCGGTTCTCCTCCGCCCAGCATGGCGCAAGCCGCGGATGCGTGCGCCGCCGATGAGGCGCGCGGCCCCCGCGGCCGACTATCCTCGCCGCGCCATGCGCCTCGACCTCCACGGCCGTCGCGCCCTCGTCACCGGCGCCTCCGGCGGGCTCGGCCCGGCGATCGCGCGCGCCCTCCACGCGCGCGGCGCCCACGTCGTCCTCAGCGCCCGCCGCGTCGCCGCGCTCGAGGCGCTCGCCGCCGAGCTCGGCGAGCGCGCCGAGGTCGTGCCCGCGGACCTCGCCGCCGCGGACGACCGCGCGCGGCTATGCGAGCTCGCGAAGGGCGTCGACGTCCTCGTCCCCAACGCCGCGCTCCCCGCCAGCGGCCCGCTCGACTCGTTCACGCCCGAGGAGATCGACCGCGCGCTCGACGTCAACCTCCGCGCGCCGATCCAGCTCGCCCGCGCGGCCGTCCCGGAGATGGTCGCGCGCGGCCGCGGCGCGATCGTCTTCGTCAACTCGCTCTCCGGGAAGGTGGCGGCGCCCGGGCAGTCGCTCTATGCGGCGACGAAGTCCGGCCTGCGCGGCTTCGCCCGCTCGCTGCGCGAGGACCTCCACTCAAGCGGCGTGACGGTCGCGACGATCTTCCCCGGCTTCATCCGCGACGCCGGCATGTTCGCCGACACCGGCGTCCGCCTCCCGCCGGGCACCGGGACGAGCACGAGCGAGGACGTCGCCGCCGCCGTCGTGCGCGCGATCGCGACGGGCAAGGCCGAGATCGACGTCGCCCCGCTCCACATGCGCCTCGGGGCGCGCATGCACGAGGTCGCGCCGTCGGTCGCCGCCGCGGTCACGCGCCGCCTCGGCGCCGCCGAGGTCGCGGCGAGGATCGCCGACCGCCAGCGCGACAAGCGCTGATCAGCCGAGCAGCGCCTCGCGGACGATCCGCGCCTGCTCGGCGCGGTGGGCGGCCGCGTAGCCCTCGCCCGGGCTCGCGCGCCAGTCACGCCCGACGTAGCGGTACTTCACGCCATCGGGGAGGATCGCGTCGAGCTTCGGCTTCATGAACGAGCGCGCGCCCATGTTGCGCGGCTCCTCCTGCACCCAGACGACCTCCTTCAGCGACGGGTAGCTCTCCATGAGCTCCCGGAGCTGGTTGGCCGGGAACGGGTAGAGGAGCTCGACGCGGCCGATGGCGACGTTGCGCGCCTTCTCGCGGTGCTCGGAGAGGATGAGGTCGAAGTAGATCTTCCCCGAGCAGAGCACGAGCCTGGTGACCTCCTCGCGCGAGCCGGGCAGCCGCCGGTCGTCGAGCACCCACTTGAACTGGCCCTCGGTGAGGTCGGAGAGCTCCGACTGGGCGGCCGGCAGGCGCAGGAGCGACTTCGGCGTCATGACGATGAGCGGACGCGCCTTCTTCACGAGCGCCTGGCGGCGCAGGAGGTGGAAGTACTGCGCCGGCGTCGTCGGGTTCGCGACGCGGATGTTGCCCTCGGCGGCGAGCTGGAGGAAGCGCTCCAGGCGCGCGCTCGAGTGCTCGGGGCCCGAGCCCTCGTAGCCGTGCGGGAGCAGGAGCGTGAGGCGCGTCGTCTGCCCCCACTTCGCCAGCCCCGAGACGATGAACTGGTCGATGATGACCTGGGCGCCGTTGACGAAGTCGCCGAACTGCGCCTCCCAGAGCACGAGCGCGTCGGGCGCCTGGACGCTGTAGCCGTACTCGAAGCCGAGCGTCGCGCTCTCCGACAGCGGGCTGTTGTGGAGCTCGAACGGCGCCGTCGCGTTCGGGAGGTTCTGGATCGGGCAGACCCGCTCGCCGGTCTCGGCGTCGTGGAGGACGAGGTGGCGCTGGCTGAAGGTGCCGCGCTCGGTGTCCTGGCCCGTCAGGCGGATGGGCACGCCCTGGTTGAGCAGCGACGCGAACGCGAGCGCCTCGGCGTGCGCCCAGTCGATCCCCGTGCCCTCGGCGATCGCCTGGCGGCGGCGCTCGAGCTGCGGCTTGAGCTTGCGGTGGAGGTTGAAGCCCTCGGGGATGCGCAACAGCTGCTCGTTGAGCGTGCGCAGCGATTCGGCCGACACGGCCGTCGTCGGCTCGGCGCTCGGGCTGCGGTCGAGCTCGTGCTCGCCGGTGTCGGGCCCGGAGGCCATCGAGGCGCGCAGCGCCTCGTGCGCGGCGGCGAGGCGGCGGTAGCGCTCGGCCGCCATCTCCTCGGCCTCCTGCTTCGTGACGACGCCCTCCTTCACGAGCTTCTCGGCGTAGAGCTTGCGCACCGGCGGGTGCTCCTTGATGCGCCGGTACATCGTCGGCTGCGTGTACGCCGGCTCGTCCTGCTCGTTGTGGCCGTAGCGGCGGTAGCCGACGAGGTCGATGAGCGCGTCGCGGCCGAAGCGCTGGCGGTAGGCCATCGCGAGCCGGACCGCGGCGATGCACGCCTCCACGTCGTCGGCGTTGACGTGGATGATCGGGATGTCGTAGCCCTTCGCGAGGTCGGAGGCGTAGCGGGTCGAGCGGGCGTCCTCGGGATCGGTCGTGAAGCCGAGCTGGTTGTTGGCGATGATGTGGATCGTGCCGCCGGTCGAGTAGCCCTCGAGCGCCTGGAGGTTGAGCGTCTCGGCGACGACGCCCTGGCCGGGGAAGGCCGCGTCGCCGTGGATGACGACCGGGAGCACGATCGAGTGGTCGACGGTCGCCTCGCGTCCCTTGCGCGACGTCTGGTCGGCGCGGGCGCGCCCCTCGATGACCGGGTTGACGAACTCGAGGTGGCTTGGGTTCGGCGACAGCGTCACCGTGATCGCCTTGCCGGAGCGGCGAGTCTTGTACGTGCCGGCGGCGCCGTAGTGGTACTTCACGTCGCCGGTGCCGCCCTCCGGCTGCGCGGTGTCGGCGTCGAGCTTCGTCTCGCCCTCGAACTCGACGAGGATCGACTCGTACGGGCGCCCGACGATGTGGGCGAGCACGTTGAGCCGCCCGCGGTGCGCCATGCCGATGACGATCTCGCGCATGCCCGCCTCGGCGGACTGCTCGGCGACCTCGTCGAGCATCGGCACGAGCGCGTCGAGCCCCTCGATCGAGAACTGCTTCTGGCCGATGAACGCCTTGTGGAGGTACTTCTCGAGCGCCTCCACCTCCGACAGCCGCGCCAGCAGCTGCCGCTTCTCCGCCTCGTCGAGCTTGCGCCGGTGCTCGCCCCACTCGATCGTCTGGCGCAGCCAGACGCGCTGCTCGTGGTCGGAGATGTGCTCGATCTCGTAGGCGATCGTGCCGCAGTAGGTCTCGCGCAGGTGCGGCAGCGCGTCGGCGAAGGTCTCGCCCGGCACGGCGACGCGCAGGATCGAGGCCGGGATCGCCCGCATGAGCTCGGGCGTGAGGTTGACCGTCTCCGGCAGCAGCGCCGGGTCGCCGGGCGGCTCGGAGCCGAGCGGGTCGAGCTTGGCGGCGAGGTGGCCGTGCATGCGGTGGGCCTTGACGACCGAGGTGGCGGCCTGCACGGCCTGCAGCAGCGCCTCGTCCGGGGCGCCCGCCGGGGCCTTCGGCTGCACGGCGGCGGGCACCGGCTCGTCGGCGGTGACCGTCGCCGGGCCGACCGCGGTCGCCGCCGGGGCCTCCACGCCCAGGGCGGAGAAGATCTCGTCGTAGAAGCCGTCGGCGCCCTGGAGCAGCTCGTCGATGCGGCGGAGGAACTCGCCCGACTCCGCGCCCTGGATGACGCGGTGGTCGTACGTGCTCGTCATCGTCATCACCTTCGCGACGCCGAGCTCCGCGAGCTTCTCCGGCGCGACGTTGCGCAGCCCCGGCGGGTAGCCGATCGCGCCGGTGGCGACGATCGTGCCCTGGCCGGGCATGAGCCGCGGGACCGAGGCGACGGTGCCGATGCCGCCGGGGTTCGTGAGCGTGATGTTCGCGCCCTGGTAGGCGTCCGGCGGCAGCGTGTTCTCGCGCGCGCCCTTGACGAGCTCGTCGTAGCGCGCGGCGAAGGCGGGGAAGTCGAGCGCGTCGGCGCGGTGGATGACCGGCACCACCAGCGAGCGCGAGCCGTCCTTGCGCTCCACGTCGACCGCCAGGCCGAGCGAGATGCCCTCGGGGATGATCCGCTGCGGCTTGCCGTCCACCTCGGCGTAGGCGCGCGCCATGACCGGCATCTCGCGCGCCGCCCGGACGATCGCCCAGGCGATGAGGTGGGTGAAGGAGAGCTTCTTGCCGGCGGCCTTGAGCGCCTTGCGGCGCGCGTCGAGGACGTCGACCTCGACGGTGCGGAAGCTCGTCGCCGTCGGGATCGAGCGGCTCTCGTTCATGAAGCGCGCGAGCGTCGCCGCGGGCCCGCGGATCGGCTCGGCGCCGGCGGGCGCCGGGGCCGATGGCTTCTCGGCCTCCGGCTCGGCGGCGGGCGCGGCTGGCGCACGGCCCTCGACGACGGCGAGCACGTCCTCCTTCGTCACCCGCCCGCGCGGGCCGGTGCCCCGCACCTGGCCGAGGTCGATCCCGTGCGCGGCGGCGATGCGGGCGGCGACCGGGGTGGCGCGCCGGTCGCCGTCGGCGGCGGGCGCCGGGGCCGGCTCGGGCGCGGCGGGCTCGGCCGGGGCCGCCGGCTCGGCGGCCTTCGCGGGCGCGCCCGCGCCGGGGGCGATGCGGCAGAGCACCGCGCCGACGGGGACGACGTCGTCGGGCTGGGCGAGGATCTCCACGATCGTGCCCGAGACGGGCGCGGGCACCTCGGCGTCGACCTTGTCGGTCGAGATCTCGACGATCGTCTCGTCGGCCTCGACCGTGTCGCCGACCTGCTTGCGCCACTCGAGCACCGTCCCCTCGGCGACCGAGTCGCCCATCTGGGGAAGCGTCACGTCGACGAGCTCGCCGTCACCGCTCGCCGCCGGTTCGGCCGGTGCGGCGGGCGCGTCGGACGCGGGCTCGGTCGCGGCCGGCGCCCCCGCCGCCGGCTCGGATGCGGCGGACTCGCCTGACGGCGGTGGCGGCGCCCCGCCGTTGCCTGACGGTTCCCCGCCGACGGTGATCTCGCCGAGCACCGCCCCGACGGGGACGGTCTCGTCGACGTCGACGAGGATCTTCGTGAGGATCCCCGAGGCGGGGGCTGGGACCTCGGCGTCGACCTTGTCGGTGGAGACCTCGACGATCGTCTCGTCGGCCTCGACGGGGTCTCCCACCTGCTTCCGCCATTCGAGAACGGTTCCCTCGGTCACGGAATCCCCCATCTGGGGCATCGTGATCTGGACCGTTGTGCCGGTGGTCATGCCGTCAGGCAACTCTATACCTCCCGTCATGAGAAGCTCTGTCCGGCCATGACGACCGCCGCCCGGCGACGCCGGAAGTTCTGGGGCTGGGGCTTCGAGGACCAGCAGCCCTCGCCCGCCGAGCTCGAGCAGGCGGCCGCCGGGATCCGCGCCCATCTCGGCTTCGGTGGCGAGGCGGTGGAGCGGCCGGCAGCGCTCGAGGACCTCGAGCTGCCGTCACCGCGGCTGCGCCCGCCGGCGAGCCTCGAGGCGATCTGCTCGACCGGGGTGTGGGACCGCGCCGCCCACGCCTACGGCAAGGCCTACCGCGACGTCGTGCGCGCCTTCCGCGGGCGGATCGACCACCCGCCCGACGTCGTCGCCTACCCGCGCGACGAGGAGGAGGTCGAGGCCGTGCTCGCCTGGTGCGCCGACGCGGACGCGGCGGCGATCCCCTACGGCGGCGGGACGAGCGTCGTCGGCGGCGTCGAGCCGCGCACCGGCGACCGGCCGGCGGTGACGATCGACCTCGGCCGGCTCGACCGCGTGCTCGAGGTCGACCGCGTCTCGCGGGCGGCGCGCATCCAGGCGGGCGTCGCCGGGCCGGCGCTCGAGGACCAGCTCCGCGAGCACCGGCTCACGCTCCGCCACTTCCCGCAGTCGTTCGAGTTCTCCACCCTCGGCGGCTGGATCGCGACGCGCGCCGGCGGCCACTACGCGACGCTCCACACCCACATCGACGACTTCGTCGAGTCGGTCCGCGCGCTCACGCCCACGGGCTGGTGGGAGAGCCGGCGGCTGCCGGGCTCGGGCGCCGGGCCGAGTCCCGACCGCCTGCTCATCGGCTCGGAGGGCGTGCTCGGGGTCATCACCGAGGCGTGGATGCGCCTCCAGGAGCGGCCGCGCTTCAAGGTCTCCTGCGGCGTCACGTTCGCCTCCTTCGAGGCGGGCGCGGACGCGGTCCGGGCGCTCGCGCAGTCGGGCCTCCACCCGGCCAACTGCCGCCTGCTCGACCCCGGCGAGGCCGCGCTCACCGGCGCCGCCTCAGGCGGCAAGGCGCTGCTCGTGCTCGGCTTCGAGTCCGCCGACCACCCCGTCGACGCGGCGATGGCGCGGGCGCTGGAGATCGCCCGCGAGCACGGCGGCGAGCCGGACGAGCCGCGCGCGCAGGCCGAGGGGAGCGTCGGCACCTGGCGCGGCGCCTTCCTCGGCGCGCCGTACCTGCGCGACACGCTCGTCGCCTGCGGCGTGCTCACCGAGACGTTCGAGACGGCGATCACCTGGGACCGCTTCGGCGCCTTCGTCGCCGGCGTGCGGGAGCGGGCTGAGGCCGCGCTCGCCGAGGTGTGCGGCGGCGGGCGCGTCACCTGCCGGCTCACGCACGTCTACCCGGACGGCGCGGCGCCGTACTTCACCGTGCTCGCGCCCGCCCGGCGCGGCGGCGAGCTCGAGCAGTGGGACGAGGTCAAGGCGGCGGTCTCGGAGGCGATCGTCGCCGCCGGCGGGACGATCACCCACCACCACGCCGTCGGGCGCGACCACCGGCCCTGGTACGACCGCCAGCGCCCGGAGCCGTTCGCCGCCGCCCTGCGGGCGGCCAAGCGCGCGGTTGACCCCTGCGGCATCCTCAATCCGGGCGTCCTCATCGATGGCTGAGCGAACCTCCCCCCGCCGCAAGCGCGAGCTCGCGCGCGCCGACAAGGTCCTGCCCGGGATCTGGCGGCTGCGCCTGCCCGCGCCGTGGCCGGGCGTCCCGCACAGCAACGCGTTCGCGATCGCCGCCGGCGACGGCGTCGTGCTCGTCGACTGCGGCTTCCACGAGCCCGGGTCGGCCGCGCAGCTCGAGCGCGCGCTCGACCAGGCCGGGCTCCGGCTCGAGCACGTCCGCCTGCTCGTCTGCACGCACGCCCACTCCGACCACTACGGCAACGCCGCGGTCGTCGTCGACGCGGCGGGCTGCGAGCTGTGGATGCATCCCAACCACGCGCACGTGACACGCGCGGAGCAGGAGCCCGAGCGGGCGCTCGAGCGCCGCATCGAGGTCGCGCTCCAGTGCGGCGTGCCGGCGGAGACCGTCGACCGCTACCGGGAGGCGCGCGCGGGGACCGGCAGCGGCATCGCCCGCGTCGTGCTCCCCGACCGCGAGCTGCTCCCCGGCGTCGAGGTCGAGACCGACCTCGGGACCTGGCACGTCTACGAGACGCCCGGCCACGCGCCCTCGCACGTCGTCCTCCACCAGCCCGAGCGCAAGCTGCTGCTCTCGGGCGACCATCTCCTCGGCCGCGTCTCGCTCTGGTTCGACGTCGGCCACACGCCCGACCCGGCGGGCGAGTTCCTGCTCTCGCTCGACGTCGTCGCCGAGCTCAAGGTCGGCCTCTGCCTCGCCGGCCACGGGCGCCCGTTCCGCGACGTCCCGGCGCTGATCTCGGCCAACCGGCGCGAGGTGCTGGCCGGCGTCGAGCGGGTCCGCCGCGCGCTCGAGCCCGGCCCGCTCACCGCCTACCAGCTCCTGCCGGCCGTGCTCGGCACGGCCGACCTCAACCCGATGCTCGTCAACTGGGGGCTGACCCAGGTGCTCTCCTACCTCCGCTACCTCGAGCTGCGCGAGCGGGTCCGCCGGCTCGAGCCGCGGGAGCAGGGCGGGCCGGAGCGCTGGGAGCTGACGCGCTGAGGCGGCGTCAGCGCGCCGCCCGGGCCGCGCCGGCGAGCTCGCGCTCGTGCTCCTCGATGACGCGCAGCGTGCCGCGCAGGTGCGCCCGCGTGAGCTCGACGGCGGCGTCGGCGTCGCGGCGCGCGTAGGCCTCGATGAGCCGCCGGTGGTCGGCGTTGCCCTCGTCGATGCGGGCCGGGTTGGCCCGGATCGAGAGCGCGACCTGGATCGCGGCGCTGTTGCGCAGCCCGGCGATGATCGCGAGCAGGCGCGGCGAGCCGGCCGGATCGAGCAGGACCGCGTGGAAGTCGCGGTTGAGCAGGACCCAGGTGCCGACGTCATGGTCGGCGGCGAGCATCGCGGCGTGGAGCGCGCGGGCGCGCGCGAGCGCCTCCTCGCCGATCCGCGGCACCGCGCGCCGGACCGCGAGCGGCTCGAGCGTGAGGCGCAGCTCGTAGATCTCCCGCGCCTCCGCGAGCGTCGGCACGTGCACCGTGGCGCTCCGGTAGGAGTCGAAGTCGACGAGGTCCTCGGCGGCGAGGTCGCGGATCGCCTCGCGGATCGGCGTGCGGCTCACGCCGAGCTGCGCCGCGAGCCCGGAGAGGACGAGGCGGGTGCCGGGGGCGAGCACGCGTCCGAGGATCGCGCGCCGCAGGCGGTCGACGACCTCCTCGGAGGCGGTCCGTCGCCGGAGGTCGCCGAGGGCGCCGATCCCGGGCGCCGGTGGGGAGCCGTCCATGTCCACCTCACTCGGCCGTTGACAGGGCCATCACGCGATGGAATCCTAATGGTGGATCGTATACCATCGACTAGACAAGACATGTCCGAAACCATCCCACCCCCTCTCGCCCGCTACGCGCCGTACCGCCGCGCCGGCGACCTCGTCTACCTCGCGGGGATCGTCCCGGTGGACACCGTCGCGAAGCGCACGATCAGGGGCTACGAGGACATCCCCGAGGAGGCGCGCGAGCTCCTCGGGGCGACCGGCGAGCTGTCGGTCGATTCCAAGGACGGGCCGATCGCCGCGCAGTCCTGGTTCGTCCTCGAGCAGCTCAAGCGGACGCTCGAGGAGCTCGGCGGGACGATGGACGACGTCGTCAACCTCACGCAGTACTTCGTCGACCTGCGCGACTTCCCCGTCTACAACCGGGTACGGGCGCTCTACTTCCCGAACCCGCCGGCGAGCACGGTCGTGCGCGTCCGGGAGCTGTTGCCGACGCCGGCGACGCTCCTCGAGGTGCAGGCCGTCGCCCACATCCCCCAGGATCGTTGACCGACACCATCCTCAGCGTCGAGCGGGTCACGAAGCGCTATCCGGGCGTCGTGGCCCTCTCCGAGGCGTCGCTCGACCTGCGGCGCGGCGAGGTCCACGCGCTCATCGGCGAGAACGGCGCCGGCAAGTCGACGCTCATCAAGATCATCACCGGCGCCGTGCGTCCCGACGAGGGGCGCCTCCTGATCGACGGCGACGAGGTCAGCCTGTCCGGGCCGGGCGACGCCCGCCGCCACGGGATCGTCGGGATCTTCCAGGAGCTGACGACCGAGCCCTGGCTCACCGTCGCCGACAACGTCCTGCTCGGCGCCGAGCCGGGCCTCGGGCCGGGCCGGCAGCTCCTCTCCAGGCGGCGCGCCCACGCGCGCACGAGGGAGATGCTCGCCCGCCTCCGCGCCGAGGACATCCCGGTGACGGCGCGCGCGGGGCAGCTGAGCACCGCGCAGAAGCAGATCATCGAGATCGCGCGGGCGCTCGCCGTCGACGCGCCGCTCATCATCATGGACGAGCCGACCGCGTCGCTCCCCGACGCCGACGCCCGCCGGCTGCTCGAGCTCGTCGAGGAGCTGCGCACGAGCGGCCACACGATCCTCTACGTCTCGCACCGGCTCGACGAGGTCCGGCGGATCGCCGACCGCGTCACGGTCCTGCGGGGCGGCCGGGTCGTGCGCACGGCGGAGGCGTCCGCGCTCGACGTGCCGCAGATGATCCAGCTCATGCTCGGCCGCGAGGCCGGCGAGCTCTTCCCGCCCCGCAACGAGCGGATCGGGCCGCCGCTGCTGCGCGTGCGCGGGCTCACGCGCAAGGGGGCGTTCGAGGACGTCGGCTTCGAGGTGCGCGCCGGCGAGGTCGTCGGCTTCTCCGGCCTCATCGGCGCCGGCCGCTCGGAGGTCATGCGCGCCCTCTGCGGCGCCGAGCCCGCCGACTCGGGCACGATCGAGATCGGCGGCCGCGAGGTCGCGATCCGCAGCCCGCGCGAGGCCCTGCGCGCGGGCATCGCCTACCTGCCGGAGGATCGCAAGGAGCAGGGGCTCGTCCTCCAGCTCTCCGGCCGCGACAACATCGCGCTGGCGAGCCTGCGCCGCTTCACCCCCGCCGGCGTCCTGCGGCCGGCGAGCCTCCAGCGGGTCTCCGACGCGATGGCGCGGTCCCTCCAGCTCCGCGGCTCGCTCGATGCCGAGGTGCGCACGCTGTCGGGCGGCAACCAGCAGAAGGTCGTCGTCGGCAAGGCGCTCCTCACCGAGCCGCGCATCCTCATCTTCGACGAGCCGACGCGGGGCATCGACGTCGGCGCCAAGCACGAGATCTACCGCCTCATCCACGACGCGGCCGCCCGCGGCGCCGGCGTGATCCTCGTCTCCTCCGAGCTGCCGGAGGTCATGAACGTCGCCCATCGCATCCTCGTGATGTCGAACGGGCGCATCCGCGACGAGCTCCACCACGAGGACTTCGACGACCGGCGCATCCTCACCGCGGCCTTCGCCGGTCACATGGTGCCCGCCGCAGCCGGGGAGGCGGGGACGTGAGCGCGACCCACTCGGAGGCGCACGTCGCGCGGCAGGCGGGCTACCGGCTCGGGCGGCTGGCGCGGCGGATCAACGCGCGCGAGGCCGGCCTGCCGCTCGCCGTGCTCGCCCTCGTCGTCTTCTTCGCCCTCCAGTCCGACGTCTTCCTCACCGTTCCGAACTGGCAGAACGTCGCGCTCCAGGCGGCCGCGCTCGCGCTCGTCGCCTTCGGCCAGTGCTTCGTCATCCTCACCGCGGGGATCGACCTCTCGGTGGGGTCGACGGTTGCCCTCGCGAGCGTGGTGACGGCGATCGTCATGCAGGACACGAACATCGCCGTCGGGATCCTCGCCGGGGTCGGCGCGGGCCTCGGCGTCGGGCTCGTCAACGGCTTCGTCATCACGGTCCTGCGCGTCGTGCCGTTCGTGGCGACGCTCGCGATGCTCTCGATCGCCTCCGGGCTCGCGCTGAGCTGGAGCGGCGGCACGCCGGTGTCGGGCCTGCCGCCGGACTTCATCAGCATCGCCCGCGACCGGCTCTTCGGCGTGCCGGTGCCGGCGGTCATCGCGGCGGGCGTGTTCGTGCTCGGCTACCTCGTGCTCCGCTACACGCGGCTCGGGCGCTACCTCTACGCCGTCGGCGGCAACGCCGAGGCGGCACGGCTGTCTGGCATCAACGTCCGCCTCGTCACCGCGTCGGCGTACGTCATCTGCTCGTTCTTCGCCGCCTGCGCGGCGATCGTCCTCACCGCGCGCGTGGCCTCGGGCCAGCCGACGCTGGGCGCCAGCCTCGCGCTCGAGTCGGTGGCGGCGGTCGTCATCGGCGGCGTGTCGCTCTTCGGGGGACGCGGCTCGATCGTCGGCGTCTTCTTCGGCGTCGCCTTCGTGAGCATCCTCCGCAACGGCCTGAACCTGATGAACGTCAGCTCCTACACGCAGCTCCTCGCCCTCGGCATCGCGCTCATCGCGGTCATCGCCCTCGACCGGCGGTTCAGCCGCGAGAGCGCCGAGGAGGGGTGACCGGATGGCTTCGGGCGAACACACGACCCGGAAGGGGAGAGGAGGAGGTTCCATGGCCACACCACGGCTCAGGCGAGCGACGCTCGCCGCGGCGCTGCTCGCGCTCGCGCTCGCGGTCGCGTCATGTGGTGGTGACGACGACGAGGGCGCCGCGGGCAACGGCGACGGCGGCGGCACGATCGGCGTGTCGGTGCCGACCGTCCAGGGCCCGTTCTTCACGGCGATGCTCTACGGGATGAAGGACGAGGCGGCCAAGCTCGGCTACACGCTCGAGATCCGCGACGCCGGCGGCTACGGCAACGTCGAGCAGCAGGCGTCCCAGATGGAGAACCTCGTCGTCCAGCAGGTCGACGCGCTGCTCGTCGACCCCGCCGACGCGCAGACGCTCGAGGGGTCGCTCCAGCAGGCGAAGGCCGCGGGCATCCGGTCGTCGGCGCCGGCGACCCGTTCCCGGGCGCCGACACGTCGGTCACCGCCAGCCACTGCGACGTCGGCAAGACGATGGCCGAGGGCGCGAAGCAGCTCCTCCCCGACGGCGGGACGATGGCGGCGCTCACCGGCCCGCCGGGCGCGGTCTGGACGACCGAGCGCTGGAAGTGCTTCCAGCAGGACATCGAGGGCGCGGGGATCGACATCGTCGCCGAGCAGTCCTCCGAGCCCGCGGTGGAGCGGGGCGTCGCGATCGCCTCGGACTTCCTCCAGCGCTACCCGGACGTCGACCTGATCTACGGCGCGGACGACACGGTCGGCGTCGGGGCCGCCCAGGCGGTGCAGGAGGCGGACCGCTGCGGCGAGACGATGGTGTTGACGGCGGTGTTCGGCCGGCAGGCGGAGCAGCTCATGAAGGCGGGCTGCATCAGCTTCATCGCCGCCCTGCCGACCGTCGCGATCGGCCGGCGCTCGGTCCAGGAGGCGCACAAGCTCATCCAGGGCCAGGAGCCGGAGAGCGACGTCATCTCGATCCCGCTCGTGCCGGTGACCGAGGAGAACGTCGACACGGTCGACATCGCGGACCTGCGTGAGCCGGACGACTACCAGCCGTAACTGGCGATCGGGCCGGGGGCACGCCGCCCCCGGCCCCCACGACCCCGGAGGTGAGGAGTGATGGCGACTCACGCTCGTGTGCGCCTGAACCAGCAGCAGCTCGAGCTGCTCGATCAGACGGTGGCGCGCCTGGGCCTCGGATCCCGTGAGGAGACCCTCCTGGAGGGGATGCGGCGCTTCGCGCAGCCGAACGGGAAGCCGGCTCAGTCCCGGCCGGAGCGGCCGCGGCACGCGACCCCGCCCGAGCGCGAGGTCGTGCTCGAGCACGTGCTCGAGCCGGGCACGGGGAAGGCGTTCGAGCTGCGGCGCGGCCAGGTCATGCGCATCGCGCAGACGACCGGCGGCCAGTGCGCCGACTTCAACGCGTTCAACCTCCACGACTACAAGGAGCACTTCCACACCGGGCGCACCCGGCACATGCACGGGCTCAACCCGAGCGTGGGCGACTTCCTCTGGTCGGCCCCGCCGCGCGACCGGCCGATCGCCGCGATCGTCGAGGACACCTGCGGGACGAACGACATCCTCTACCCGCGCTGCAGCGCGTTCCTGTTCGAGTACCAGTACGGCCTGCCGGTCCACACGAACTGCCACGACATCCAGGCCGAGGCGCAGCGCGAGTACGGGCTCACCCCCGACGACGTCCACGACTCGTTCAACTTCTTCATGCACACGGGCATCGACGCCAACGGGCACCCGTTCATCGCCGAGAACACGGCCGGCCCGGACGACTACGTCGAGCTGCTTGCGCTCATCGACCTGCTCGCCGTCCCGAACGTCTGCGGCGCCGACGTCATGGCGACGAGCAGCTTCGAGCTCAAGCCCCTCGTGGTGACGATCATGGAGGGGGTCGACGCGGACTGGGCGCTCATCGAGGGGCGGCGCGAGCTCGAGCGCTTCTCGACGCAGCGGACGCCGGCCGACTTCGCGAACCCCACGATCAAGGCCGACCGCGAGCTACGGCGCGACCCGGGCTACGAGCCGCGCTTCACGAACTACCCGATCACGGTCACGGAGCTCGACGTCCCGCTCGACAGCGACGACGAGGCGCTGGTGTCTGAGCTGGTGGCGAAGGGGGAGCTCGGCCGGGACCCGGGCGAGGTGATCCGCTTCGCCTGGCACTCGTGGTGGATCCGCGAGTACATGAACGGGCCGAAGCACTTCGGCGCGGAGGCCGCCCGCTAGCGGCGGACCACCGGCGCCCAGCCGCCGCGGTCGCGGCGGATGCCGAGCCAGACGATCGCGTCGCCGGCGGCCGCGCGCAGGCGCGCGTTCTCGTGGCCGGTGCGCGGCGCGTCGTGCGTCGCGCCGGCCGCGGCGCAGCGCTCGCCGGCCTCCGCCGCCGGCGCCGCCGTCTCGGTCACGACCCAGCCGCCGCCGTCGCGGCAGGCGATCCGGTGCGCCTCCTCGCACGGCCGCGCCTCCCAGCGGCGGTCGGCGCGCTGGATCGCGCAGGCGCCCTCGCCCGCCGGCTCGCCCGGCGCCCAGCTCCAGACGAGCGCCGGCAGGCGCGGGTCGTCGGGGACGAGCTGGTCGAGGCCGAGGAGGTCGACGCCGCAGCGCAGCATCGCCGCCGCCGTGGCCGGCCGGATGCCGTCGTCGGCGCGCTCCTGGCCGAGCCCGGCGAGCGTCGCCGTCAGCGCCGTCGAGTCCTCGAAGTAGCGGACGATCCCGCCGTCGTAGTCGGCGCGCTCGAAGTCCGGCCCGCAGTCGGGGAAGTCGCGGAAGCCGCGCGGGCGCGTCTCGACGTGCGAGGACCAGTCGAAGGCGATCGCCCGCCACGCCGCGCCGGCGCCGCAGTCGCTCACGACGATGACCTGCTTCCCGGCCGCCGCGACCTCGTCGCGCGTGAGGTCGAGCGGCAGCTCGTCGCAGGCCGCGCCGCCCGACGGCGGGCGCCAGAGCACATCGCCGAGCCGCCCCTCGATCGCCGCCGCCGCGGCCGCGTAGCCGGCCTCGCCCTCGAGGTGGTCCTCGACGTAGAGGAGCAGCACCTCGCCGGGGTGCTCGTCGAGCCAGCGGCGGATGCCGCGCAGCACCGGGTCGAGCGAGCGCTCGAGCGTGCAGCCGAAGTGGGCCTGGTCGGCGCCGCGGCCGTGGCAGACGACCGGCTTGCGCGCGGCCCCCTCCAGCAGCGCGGGGAACCAGTGGACGTCGATCTCGAGGCTGCGGACGCCGAGCTCGAGCTGCTCGTACATCGTGAGGACGTGGTTGGCGTCGACGGTCGAGAGCGCGGGGCCGACCTCGGCGACGGCGTTGTAGGAGTTGTGCGTGCCCAGCCAGGGCGCGTCGCGCAGCGGCACGTCGCCGGCGAGGCGATGCTGGAAGACGAGCGAGCGGTGCGTCCACGAGCCGGTGAACTCGCGCACGCCGGCGCGCGGCAGACCGGTGAGGTCGGTCGCCAGCCGCACGACCTGCTCGCCGCCGCGGCAGGGGCCATGGAGGACGTCGTTGACCCGCCGGCAGGTGTCGGCGAGGGGGCCCGCCTCGGCGACGGGCACGAGGGCGAGGAAGAGCGCGACGGCCGCGCCCGCGAGTCGGACGGTCACATCACGCAGAACGCGGCGCGCGCGGAAAACTTGCGCGGCCGGCGCTCAGACCGGCTCGGGCACCCGGTCCCAGGGGCGCGCCGCGCGCAGCGCCGCGAGGATCGCGCGCGTCGCCGGCGACTTGTTCAGCGTGTAGAAGTGGATGCCGGGCGCCCCGCGCGCGAGCAGGTCGGCGCACTGGAGCGTCGCGTAGGCGACGCCGAGCTCGGCCACCGCCTCCGGGTCCTCGGCGCGCGCGGCGAGCTCGGCCTCGAGCTGCGGCGGGATCGTCGCGCCGCAGAGGCTCGTGATGCGCTTGATCTGCGCGAAGTTCGTGATCGGCATGATCCCCGGGACGATCGGGACGTCGATCCCGGCCGCGCGCGCCTGCTCGACGAAGTCGAAGTAGAGGTCGTTGTCGAAGAAGAGCTGGGTGATGAGGAAGCTCACGCCGGACTCGAGCTTCTGCTTGAGGAAGCGGAGGTCGTGCGCGAGGTCCGGCGACTCGGGGTGGACCTCCGGGAACGCCGCCCCGCCGATCGCGAAGTCGTAGTGCTCGCTGATGAGCCGCGCGAGCTCGGTCGAGTACTTCAGCCCGCCCGGATGCGGCTTCCACTCCGTCTCGCCCTCGGGCGGGTCGCCGCGCAGCGCGAGCACGTTCTCGATGCCGGCGTCGCGGATCTGGTCGAGCACGGCGCGCAGCTCCTCCTTCGACGCGCCGACGCAGGTGAGGTGCGCCATCGCCTCGATGCCGAGGTCCTGCTTGATGAAGCGGGTGATCTCGACGGTCCGCTCGCGCGTGGTGCCGAGCGCGCCGTAGGTGACCGAGACGAAGTCCGGCTTGTCCTGGCGCAGCTCGTCGAGCGTCTTGCGCAGGTTCGCCATCCCCTCGTCGGTCTTCGGGGGGAAGAACTCGAACGAGAAGACGGGCCGCTTCTCAGCGAGGATCCGGTCGATGCGCATCGGTCGGGGACTGTACCGGCGGCGGGATGATGTCGAGCCCGACCGCCACCCGTCGCTCGCCGTTGACCGTGTACTGGACGTCGACGGAGTCGTTCTGGCGGTAGGTGCCGAAGAGGCCGAGGAACATCGCCGTCCAGCGGCCGAGGCCGAGCTTGCCCTCCTTCTTCAGCTCGCGGTCGAAGAGCAGCTCGCCGTCGCGCAGCTCGTAGTCGCGCCCCTCGACCTGCGGCACGCCGTTGACGAAGACGCGGTAGTCCTCGCCCGGCGGGAGCGGCACGCGCCAGCGCGGACCCGGCTTCAGGCCCTGGCGCTCCCCGGCGTCGCCCGGAGCCGTCATCCCAGCGCCCTCCTCAGCGCGTCGTAGGGCGACTCGCCGTCGCGCTGCTCCACCAGCCGGCGACGGAGCCGCCCGGTCCACGCCTCCGCCGAGCCGTCGCCGCGCACGTCGATGCCGCCGAGCCCGGCGATCTCGATCCGCCCGGCGACCTGGGCGATCGGGTCGAAGGAGCGGCCGAGCGGGAGCTTGGTCCGGCGGCGGCAGGCGCGCTCCTGGAGCTCGCGCCCGCGCCGCTCGGCGAAGGCGAGCGCGGCGGGCAGCTCGTCGAAGCGCTCCCGCTCGACCCGCGGGCCGTCCCGCACGACGACCCTCACGCCCTTCCGCCTGCGCCCGATCACCCTCCGATCGCGCTCATCGTCCGCGGCGGCGGGCGGAAGCCCCGCTCGCCGACGTGGTGCTTGAGCTCCTTCCGCCAGACGGCGTCGCGGATGATCCGCTCGAGCTCCTCGTCGCTGGCGCCGGAGCGCAGCGGCTCGCGCAGGTCGGTCTCGTGGACGGAGAAGAGGCAGGTGCGCAGCTTGCCCTCGGCGGTCAGCCGCACGCGGTTGCAGTCGGCGCAGAAGGGCTCCGACACCGGGTTGATGAAGCCGATCTCGCCCTTGCCGTCGCGGAAGCGGAACACACGCGCCGTCGCCGACGGCTCGCGCGGGAGCTCCTCGAGCGGGTAGACGGCGTCGATCATCGCGCGCAGCTCCTCGCCGGTGAGGACGGCCTCGGGCGTCCAGGCGCGGTCGCCGTCGAGCGGCATGAACTCGATGAAGCGGACCTGGAAGGCGGTCGAGCGCGCGAACTCGGTGAAGCGGAGCACCTCGTCCTCGGTGAAGCCGCGGATCGCGACGGCGTTGACCTTGACCGGGTGGACCTCGGGGTGGCGCGCGATCGCGTCGAGGCCGCGGAGCACCCGGTCGAGCGCGTCACGGCGCGTGATCTGGAAGAAGCGGTCGCGCTGGAGCGAGTCGAGCGAGACGTTGACGCGCTTGAGCCCGGCGGCGACGAGCGCGTCGGCGTCGCGCTCGAGCAGGTAGCCGTTCGTCGTCAGCGCGAGGTCGCGGACGCCCTCGACGCGGGCGAGCATCGCCACCAGGCGCGGGAAGTCGCGCCGCACGAGCGGCTCGCCCCCGGTGAGGCGGATGTCGCTCACGCCCATCGCCGCGAACAGCCGCACCAGTCGCTCGATCTCCTCGAAGGTGAGCAGCTCGCTGCGCTCCAGCCACGGGAGCCCCTCCGCCGGCATGCAGTACTGGCAGCGGAAGTTGCAGCGGTCGGTGACCGAGACGCGCAGGTCACCGATGCGACGGCCGTGGCCGTCGAAGAGCGGCTCGAGGGCCATGGGGCAAGCGTACCCCGGACGGGCGCTCGCGACGCGGCCGCCCCCGCGAGCCCGCGGCGCGCCGCGGGCTCGCGGTCAGCCGTCCGGCGCTAGCCGCGCTGCTCGATGGGCACCCACTCGCGGTTGCGGTGCCCGGTGTAGATCTGGCGCGGGCGCGCGATCTTCTTCTCGGGGTCCTGGCGCATCTCCAGCCACTGCGCGATCCAGCCCGACGTGCGCGGGATCGCGAACATGACCGTGAACATCTCGGTCGGGATGTTCATCGCCTCGTAGATGAGGCCCGAGTAGAAGTCGACGTTCGGGTAGAGCTTGCGCTCGACGAAGTAGGGGTCCTCGAGCGCGCGCTTCTCGAGCTCGACGGCGATCTCGAGCTTCGGGTTCATCCCCGTGACCTCGAAGACCTCCTCGACGTTCTTCTTGATGATCCGCGCGCGCGGGTCGTAGTTCTTGTAGACGCGGTGGCCGAAGCCCATGAGGCGCTCCTTGCGCGCCTTCACGCCCTCGAGGAAGTCGGGGACGTTCTCCTTCGAGCCGATCCGCTCGAGCATCCGCAGCACCGCCTCGTTCGCGCCGCCGTGGAGCGGGCCGTAGAGGGCGGCGACGCCGGCGGCGACCGCCGAGTAGGGGTCGACGTCCGAGGAGCCGACGCTGCGGACCGCGCTCGTCGAGCAGTTCTGCTCGTGGTCGGCGTGGAGGATCCAGAGGACGTCGAGCGCGCGCTCCAGCCGCGGGTCCGGCTCGTACTTGACCTCGGTCATCTTGTAGAGCATCGAGAGGAAGTTGCCCGGGTAGCTGAGGTCGTTGTCCGGATAGATGTAGGGCAGCCCGAGCTGGTGGCGGTAGGCGAAGGCGGCCAGCGTCGGGACCTTCGCGATCAGCCGGACGGCCGCCATCCGCCGCTCCTCCGGGTCGTCGACGTTCTTGGCGTCCGGGTAGAAGGTCGAGAGGGCGCCCATGCACCCGAGCAGCATCCCCATCGGGTGCGCGTCGTAGCGGAAGCCCTCCATGAACCGCTTGACGTTCTCGTGGACGTACGTGTGGATCGTGATCTCGTGCGTCCACTCGTCGAGCTGCTTCTGCGTCGGCAGCTCGCCGTGGATGAGGAGGTAGGCGACCTCGAGGTAGGTGGCGTGCTCGCAGAGGTCCTCGATCGCGTAGCCGCGGTGCTGGAGGATCCCGCGCTCGCCGTCGATGTAGGTGATCTCGCTGCGGCACGACGCGGTGTTCACGTACGCCGGGTCGTAGGACATGAGGCCGAAGTCGTCCTCGTCCACCTTGATCTGGCGGAGGTCCATCGCCCGGATCGTGCCGTCGGTGATCGGCAGCTCGTAGGTCTTGCCGGTCCGGTTGTCGATGACCGTCAGCGTGTCCCGCCGGGCGGCTACGTCGCCGCCGTCCTGGCGGTCCTGTCGCTCCTCAGCCATGCACTCTCCTCTGTCCTCGGTTCGCTCCGGATTCTGGCAACACAGGCCTGCTACTGTAGTTAGCGTTGATAATTAGCAATGACAACGACCTCGAGCTCGCCACCCGCCTGCGGCTGGCCGTGACGCGCATGGCGCGCCGGCTGCGCCAGCACAGCGACCACGAGCTGTCGCCCTCCCTGACCGCCGCGCTGTCGACGATCGAACGGCTCGGCCCGCTCACCCCCTCGGCGCTCGCCGAGGCCGAGCGCATCCAGCGCCCGACCGCGACGCGCATCGCCGCCCGCCTCGCCGAGGCCGGCCTCGTCGAGCGCGCGGTCGACGAGCGCGACCGGCGCGTCGCCCGCCTCGCGATCACCGCGGAGGGGCGTCGCACGCTCAAGGCGATCCGCAGCCGCAAGACCGCCTACCTGGCGCGCCGGATCGAGCGCCTCGATCCCGCAGACCGCGAGCTGCTGGCCCGGGCGACCGACGTGCTCGAGCGGATGCTCGACGAGGACGCGTGAGGCGGGCGCTCGACCCGCTGCGCGTCCCCAACTACCGCCGCTTCTTCGCGGGCCAGCTCGTCTCCCTCAGCGGGACCTGGATCCAGACGGTGGCGGAGCTGTGGCTCGTGCTCCAGCTCACCGGCAGCGCGGTCGCGCTCGGCCTGGTGGGCGCGCTCCAGTTCACGCCGATGCTGCTCGTCGGCCCCTTCGCGGGCGTGCTGGCCGACCGCCTGCCGAAGCGGCGGCTGCTCATCACCACCCAGCTCTGGATGGCCGTCCCCGCCCTCTCGCTGCTCGGCCTCACCCTCGCCGGGGCCGTCGAGCTCTGGATGGTCTACGCGCTCGTGCTGGTGCGCGGGATCGGGCAGGCGGTCGACCATCCGACCCGCCAGGCGTTCGTCATGGAGATGGTCGGCCCGTCGAAGGTCGCCGGGGCGGTGTCGCTCAACGCGGCGATCGTCTCCAGCGCGCGGCTGGCCGGCCCCGCGATCGGCGGGCTCGTCATCTCGGCGGCGGGCGTCGCGCCCTGCTTCGCGCTCAACGCGCTCTCCTTCGCCGCCGTCGTCTGGGCGCTCGCGGGGATGGACCCCGCGGCGCTGCACAGCGCGCCGCCGGCGAAGCGCGAGCGGGGGCAGCTCCGCTCGGGGCTGCGCTACGTCGCGCGCACGCCACGGCTGCTCGTCCCGCTGGGGGCGATGGCCGTCGTCGGCACGCTCGCGTTCAACTTCAACGTCTTGCTGCCGGTCATGGCCGAGCGGGACTTCGGCGGCGACGCCTCGCTCTACGGGACGCTCGCCGCGGCGATGGGCGCCGGCTCGGTCGCCGGCGCGCTCGGCAACGCCGCGCGCGGCGGCCACGGCATCGGCGCCCTCGCGCTCATCACGCTCGCCTTCGGCGGCGCGCTCGCCGCGGTCGCCGCGGCGCCGTCCGTCGCGACGGCGATCGCCGCGCTCGTCCTGCTCGGCGCAGCGTCGACGGCGTTCTCGGCGACGGTGAACACCGTCCTCCAGCTCAGCGCGAAGCCGCAGATGCGCGGGCGCGTGATGGCGCTCTTCAGCGTCCTCCTGCTCGGCTCGACGCCGATCGGCAGCCCGATCGCCGGCTGGATCGCCGAGCACGGCGGCCCGCGCGCCGCCTGGCTCGTGGCCGCGCTGGCGACGCTCGCGGTCGGCGCCGGGCTCGCCTGGCTCGCGCGTTCACCGAAGCTTCACCTCGATCCGCCCGGCGCGCCCGAGCATGAGGGGCGATGGTACGGATCGACCTCCACTTCCACATCCTCCCGGGCCTCGATGACGGGCCGCCCACCCTTGCGGACGCCCTCGAGCTCGCACGCGCGGCGCTCGCGGACGGCACGCGCGTCGTCGCCGCCACGTCGCACCTCCGCCCGGACTTCGTGACCGACGTCGGCGAGTTGCGCGAGCGGGTCGCCGAGCTGCGGGCGGCCCTGCGGTCCGCCGGCCTGCCGTTGCGGGTCGAGCTCGGCGCCGAGCTCGGCCACACGATGGCCGGGCGGCTCTCGCAGCGCGAGCTCGAGGCGGTCGCGCTCGGGCCGCGCGGCGCGCGCTGGCTGCTGCTTGAGACGCCTTTCGCCGGCGTCGACGAGGACTTCCGCGCCGCCGTCGGCGAGCTGCGCGAACGCGGCTTCGGGCTCGTGCTTGCCCACCCCGAGCGCAACGCCGGCGGCGTCGACGCGATCCTGCCCGAGCTCGCCCGTGGCGCGCTTGCCCAGGTCAACGCGCTCTCGCTTTCGGGCGGCCACGGCCCGGCGGCGGAGCGCGCCGCGCGCCGTCTCGTCGCGGGCGGGCTGGCGGCCCTGCTCGCCTCGGACGCGCACTCGCGTCGCCGCCCGCCCGCGCTCGGCGCCGGCGTCGCGGCCGCGCGGGCGCTCGGGTTGGCGCCCTCGGCGGCCGAGGCGCTCGTCTCCACGCGCCCGGCGCTCCTGCTGGAGCGCGGCGTGCCGGCCCCGCCGCGCGCCGTCGCGGTCTAGCGGCGGGCGAGCTCGGCCGGGCGCATCCGCACCCGCGGCGGGGCGGGCGGCGGGTCGCCGCCGTGCGGCCCGCGGCGCGGCAGGCGGGGCGGGACGGGCGGGTGGTCGCGGCGGATGCCGCCGTCGCCCGGCTGGTCGCCGGCGTTCGCGTCGCGCGAGGCCCACCAGACGATCCAGATGGCCGCGACCACCGGGATCTTCAGCACGACGAAGAGGTAGACGAACGCCCAGCCCATCTGCGCGATCCTACCCCCGCACGTTGCCGCCTACGCGCCCGATCGCCGCGCCGGTTGGGTCTTGCGACGGCCGGGAGGGCGTGGGTACCGTGGCGACCAGCCCAGCGCCGACAGGGGAGGAGGTTTCGCTGGGAGCACGGGGAAGCCGTAACGTCGTCCGCGGCCTCACGGCTGCGGCGGTGGTGCTCGCCATCGCGCTCGTCGCGGTGACGATGTTCGGTGCCGGGGGCGGGTACCGCGTCACCGTCGAGCTCCCGAACGCGGGCCAGCTCGTCGCGGGCAACCAGGTCAAGGTCGGCGGCGTCCCCGTCGGGCTCGTCGAGGAGATCGAGCTCACCGGCGACGGGCGCGCCCGCCTCGAGCTGTCGGTCCACGACGACGACCTCACCCCGCTGCACGAGGGGACGGTCGCGATCGTGCGGGCGACCTCGCTGTCGGGCATCGCCAACCGCTACGTCGCGCTCCAGCCGGGCCCGAACAACGCGCCCGAGATCCCCGACGGCGGCGCGATCCCGGCCGAGGACGTGCGCGACATCGTCGAGCTCGACCAGGTCATCAACGCGCTCGACGCCTCGACCCAGGAGGACCTCCGCCGCGTCACCCACCTCTCGGCGGAGCTCTTCGACGACGAGGCGGCGAAGCACGTCAACGCCGCGCTCGAGTACCTCAACCCGGCGCTCTCGCAGACCGCCGCGACGGCGAGCGAGCTCGTCGCAGACCAGCGGGCGCTCGAGCGGATCGTCGTCGAGTCGGCCGACGTCGTCGGGGCGGTCGCCTCCCGGCCCGCGGACCTCGACGAGCTCGTCGCCAACGCGCTCGACGCCGTCCGCGGCGTCGCCGCCCGCAGCGCCGACCTGGAGTCGATGCTCGCGCAGCTCCCGCCGGTGCTGCGGCAGACGAACACCACGCTCGTCAACGTCCGCGGCCTGCTCGACGACCTCGCGCCGGTCGTCGACGAGGCGCGACCCTCGGCGCCCGACCTCGCGCGCGTGCTCATGCGCCTGCGACCGATCACCCGCGCCGCCCTGCCCGAGGCGCGGGCGGTCCAGGCGGCGATCGACCGGCCCGGCCGCGCCGACGACCTGCTCGGGGTGCTCCGCCGCCTGCGCCCGCTCGAGGACGCGGCGCTGCCGGCGTTCGCCTCGGCGGTGGACACCGTGGAGGACGCGCTGCCGGTCGTGCGCGAGGCGCGGCCCTACACGCCCGACGTCGTCGGCGGCCTCATCAACGGCTTCGGCGGGGCGACCTCCGGCTACTACGACGCCAACGGCCACTACACGCGCATCTCCTTCCAGGGCTCGCCGTGGACGCTCACCCACGAGGGGACGCTGCTGCTGGGCACGGACGCCCTGCCCAGCCTGACCGGCAACCGCAAGGGCGTCATCAAGCGCTGCCCGGGCGCCTCCACCCAGCCCGCGCCCGACCGCTCCAACCCCTTCAGCGAGGGCCTCGACGACATCTGCGCGAAGGAGGCGGCCCCGTGATGAGGCGGCTCGTGGCGGGCATCGGCCTCGCGGCGGCCGTGGCGGCGGCGCTCGGGCTTGCCGGCGCGGGCGGGGAGGAGCGCGGCTACCGGGTGGCGGCGATCTTCGACAACGTCGCCCACCTCATCCCCGGGCAGGACGTCCGCATCGCCGGGGCGCGCGTGGGCACCGTCGCCGACATCCGCCTCACGCGCGACCGCAAGGCGCTCGTCGAGATGGACATCCGCACCGGCTTCGCGCCGTTCCGCGCGGACGCCTCCTGCACGATCCGCCCGCAGAGCCTCATCGGCGAGAAGTACATCCAGTGCAAGCCCGGCACCCCGGACGCCGAGCCGCTGAAGCCCGGCCCCGACGGCATCCCGACGGTCCCGCTCTCGCAGACGAGCTCGCCGGTCGACATCGACCTCGTCTTCGCCTCCTTCCGCCGCCCCTACGGCGAGCGGCTCGCGTTGCTCATCAACGAGCTCGGCACCGGGCTCGCGGGCCGGCCGGCCGAGCTCGCCGCGGCGATCCGGCGCGCGAACCCGGCGCTGCGGGAGGCCCACGAGCTGCTGAGGATCCTCGACCGCGACCGGCGCGTCCTGCGGCGGCTCGTCGAGCGCTCCGACACGGTGCTCGCCGAGCTCGCCGGCCGGGCGGAGGCGACCGAGCGCTTCATCGAGCACGCCGGCTCGGCCGCGACCGCGACCGCACGCCGGCGCGACGAGCTCGCCGAGTCGGTCCGGCGGCTGCCCGCGCTGCTCGACCAGCTCGAGCCGGCGGCGGCGACGCTCACGCAGCTCGCGCGCGACGGCCGGCCGGTGCTGCGCGACCTGCGCGCGGCGGCGCCCGCCGCGCACGACCTCGTCGGCGACTTCGACCCGCTCGCCGACGCGGCGCGCCCGGCCCTGCGCGAGCTGTCGGAGACCTCGCGCACCGGGCGCAAGGCGGTCCAGGCCGCCCGGCGGCCGGCACGCCAGCTCCGCACGCTGTCGGCGAAGCTGCCGCCGCTCGTCGACCTCACCCGCGAGCTGCTCGTCTCCTTCCGCGAGGCCGGCGGGCCGGAGGGCCTCCAGCGCTTCTTCCACTACGCCGCGCTCTCGACCTCCCGCTTCGACGCGGTCTCGCACATGCTCCCCAGCTACCAGGTCGCCGGCCTCTGCATGCTCCACATGCCGGTGCCCGTCGAGGGCTGCGACGCCCACTTCGGGCCCGGCCGCGAGCGGGCGGGGGCGCGCGCGATCTCCCGGCGCGAGGCGCTGCGCCGCGCGACCCGCGCCACCGGACGCCAGGCGCGCGCCGCCGGCGCGGGCGCCTCCGGCCGCCTCGACGCGCGCGCCATCCAGGCCCAGCTCCTCGACTACCTGCTCGCTCCGTGAACCGCCGCGCCCACGCCTCGCTCTTCGACAGCCCGATCCTCATCGGGGCGGTGACCGTGCTCGTCACCGTCGTCGCGGTCTTCCTCTCCTACAACGCGAACTCCGGCCTGCCGTTCGTCCCGACCTACGACATCCGGGTGCTCGTCCCCGACGCCGCGAACATCCTGCGCGGCAACGACGTCCGCATCGGCGGCAAGCGCGTCGGCTACGTCGCGGCGATCCGCCCGGTCGAGGGCGAGGGCGGGCAGCCGATCGCCGAGCTCACGCTCAAGCTCGAGAAGCGCGTCGAGCCGCTGCGCGACGACACGCGCGTGCTCGTCCGCCCGCGCTCGACGCTCGGGCTCAAGTACCTCGAGCTCACCCCCGGCAAGCGCGGCAAGCCGGTGCCGTTCGGCGGCCGGCTCGGCGTCGAGCGGTCCGCGCCCGTCGTCGAGCTCGAGGACGTCTTCAACGCCTTCGACGAGGGCACCCGCCGCGGCTTCCAGGGGACGCTCGACGGCGCCGGCATCGCCTTCGCCGGCCGCGGCGCCGACCTCAACGCGGCGATCGCCGAGGGGCCCGCGCTCATCCGCCGCTTCGAGCGCGTGACGCGGGCGCTGCGCGCGCGGCGCACCGGGCTGCGCGGCTTCCTCCGCGGCAGCGACGCCTTCACCGGCGAGCTCGCCGCGCGCGCCGACGCGCTCGGCCCGCTCGTCGAGTACTCGGCGACGACCGCCGAGGCGTTCGCGCGCTCCGCGGACGGGATCGACCAGACGCTCGAGCGCCTGCCGGCGACCCAGGACGACGCGACGCGGACGCTCGCGGCCGCGCGGCCCGTGCTGCGCGACACCGCGACGCTCGCGCGCGCGATCCGCCCGGGGACCGCCGTGCTCGACACCGCCGGCGCCGAGCTCCACCGCGCGCTCGACACCGGCATCCCGGTGCTGCGCCGCACGACCGCGCTCGCCGGCCGGCTCGAGGAGACGCTCGCGGCGCTCGAGGACCTCGCCGCCGACAAGCGCACGCGCAAGGCGCTCGACCGCCTCAACCAGACCGCCGACTCGGCCAAGCCGACGCTCGACTACCTCGCGCCGGCCCAGCTGCGGTGCAACTACCTCGGGCTGTGGACCCGCAATGTCCCCTCGACGATCTCCGAGGGCGACGCGAACGGGACCTGGTTCCGCACCCTCGTCGTCCTCGGCGTCCCGGAGATGCTGCCCGCGCCCGCGCCGGCCGGGAACCTCCACGCCAACCCGTATCCGCACACCGGCCAGAACGGGGAGTGCGAGGCGGGCAACGAGCTGTGGGAGCCGGGCCAGCGGATCGGCAACCCCGAGGGCAACCAGGGCGCGTTCACCGAGCCGACGGGCCCGCCGCCGGGGGTGGGGGCGCGATGACGCGGCTGGCGACCAGGCGGCGGCTCGCCCGCGAGCGGGGCGTGACGAACGTCGCCGCGGGGCTGGCGACGCTCGCGCTCATCGTCACCGCCTGCTACCTCGCCTTCATCGGCATGCCGTTCGGCGGCGGGACGGAGATCAAGGCCGTCTTCGCGAGCGCGAACGAGGTCGGCGAGCGCTCGCCGGTGCGGATCGCGGGCGTCCAGGTCGGCGAGGTGAAGAAGGTCGAGCGCGGGCCCGGCGGGACGGCGATCGTGACGATGGAGATCGACGAGGAGGGCCTCCCGATCCACCGCGACGCCGAGGTGAAGATCCGCCCGCGCATCTTCCTCGAGGGCAACTTCTTCCTCGACCTCGAGCCGGGGACGCCGTCGGCGGGCGAGCTCGAGGAGGGCGACACGATCCCGCTCTCGCAGACCGCGATCGCCGTCCAGCTCGACGAGATCCTCTCGACGCTGCGGGCCGGGACGCGCGCGCAGCTGCGCGAGCTCGTCGCCGACTTGCGCGCCGCGCTCGAGGACGGCGGCGCGGAGGCGTTCGCCGCCGGCGCGAAGCCGGCCGCCGGCACCTTCCGCACCTGGGCCCAGGTGGCGGAGTCACTGCGGGGTCGCCGCCAGGGCGACCTCGCCGGCCTGATCGAGGACGGCGGCCGGGCGATGGCCGCGATCGCGCGCGACGAGGGCAAACTCGCCGAGCTCGTGAGCGGCCTCAACCGCACCGTCCGCGGCCTCGCCGCCGGCCAGGACGCGCTCGGGCGGTCGCTGAGCGAGCTCGACGGCCTGCTGGAGGAGGCCCGGCCCACGCTTGCCTCGGTCAACCAGCTCGTCCCGCCCGGGCGGCGCTTCCTCACCGACGTCCGCCCCGGCGTCCAGGCCGCGCCGGCGACGCTGCGCGACGCGCTGCCGCTGCTCGACCAGCTCGAGGGCCTGCTGCGCCCGGCCGAGCTGCCCGAGCTGCGCCGCGAGCTCGACCCGGCGCTGCGCTCGCTCTCCGGGCTCGAGCCGGACCTCACCGCGCTCTTCCGCGAGCTGTGGCCGATCACCGAGTGCGTCCGCCGCAACGCGCTGCCGACGCTGCTTTCGTCCGTCGAGGACCCGCCGCACACCACGGGCGAGCCGGTCTACCGCGAGCTGCTCTTCTCGCTCGTGGGCCTGAGCAGCGCCTCGCAGAACTTCGACGGCAACGGCCCGGCGGTCCGCTACCACGCGGGCGTCGGCACGCAGGGCGTGACGAGCGGCCAGATCCCGAACGCCGGCGAGGTCGTCTTCGGCCTCGTCGACCAGCCGCTGCTCGGCTCGCGGCCCGCCAACCCGGGCAAGGAGCCGCCGTTCCGGCCCGACGTGCCGTGCATCTCGCAGGACCCGCCGAACCTCGAGGCGAAGACCGGTCCCGCGCCGCGCTTCATCCCGCTCTCGCAGGCGAAGGCCAAGGACGCGCAGGCGAAGTCCCAGGGCGCGAAGGAGGCGGAGGAGTGAGCCCGCGCGTGCGCCGCTACCTCCGCGAGCTCGTCGCGATCTGCGGCTTCGTCGCGATCGCCGCCGCCGTCGCCGCCTACATCCTCGACCACCAGCGGCTGCGCTGGCCGTGGGAGGACGTCATGCGCCTGGAGGCGACGTTCCAGACCGCGCAGTCGGTGACGCCCGGGCAGGGCCAGGCGGTGACGATCGCCGGCGTCCAGGTCGGCGAGGTCGCCGAGGTCCGCGTCGAGGACGGCCGCGCGGTCGTCGCGATGGACGTCGAGCCGGAGAAGTCCGGCCCGATCTACCGCGACGCGACCGTGCTGCTGCGGCCGAAGACCGGCCTCAACGACATGTCGCTCCAGCTCGAGCCCGGCACGCCCGCCGCCGGCGAGCTCTCCGACGGCGACCGGCTCGCCGCGAACGCGACGCTCGCCAACGTCAACCCCGACGAGGTGCTCGCCAACCTCGACGCCGACGCCCGCCGCTACCTCTCGATCCTCGTCAACGCCGCCGGCGAGGGGCTGCGCGACAAGGGCGTCGCGCTGCGGCGGGTGCTCAAGGCCTCGCAGCCGACGCTCGAGCAGAGCGAGCGGGTGGGCGAGGCGATCGCCGGCCGCCGGCGCGAGCTGGCGCGGCTGGTGACGAGCCTCCGCCGGCTCGCGCGCGCGGCGGCGCGCAAGGACGACGAGCTCGCGCGGCTCGTCTCGGCGTCGTCGACGGTCGTCGGCGCGATCGCGAGCCAGGAGCGGGAGCTCGCCTCGGCCGTCGAGCGCCTCCCCGGCGCGCTGCGCACGAGCCGGATCGCGTTGCGCGAGACGGCGTCGCTTGCCCGCGAGGCGGCGCCGGCGCTCGACGAGCTCGGCCCGCTCGCGCGCGAGCTCGAGCCGGCGCTCACCGGCGTCCGCCCGCTGCTGCGCGAGGCGACGCCGATCCTGCGCGACGAGCTGCGGCCGCTCGTGCGCGAGGCGATCCCGCTGCTGCGCGACCTGCGGCCCGCGGTGGCCGACCTCGGCAAGGCGACGCCGCACCTCGTCGAGGCCGGCAAGGAGGGCAACTACGTCGTCAACGAGCTCGGTTACAACCCGCCCGGCGACGAGGAGGGCTACCTCTTCTGGACCGCGTGGTTCTTCCACAACGCGGCCTCGCTGCTGTCGGTGGAGGACGCCCACGGCGCCGTCTGGCGCGGGCTCATCATGGTCGGCTGCTCGACGTTCGGCCGCGAGCTCAGCCTGACGCCGCTGCTGCAGCCGATCGCCGACGCGGCGATCTGCCCCGCCGAGCCGGAGGAGGGACCCTAGATGGAGAAGCAGGCGCCGTCGCTCGGCCGGCTCGCCGTCATGGTGGCGTTCGCGCTGTCGTGCTTCGCGCTGCTGCTCTACCTGTGGACGACCTTCGGCGGCCCGGTCCCGCTCGCGCCGCAGGGCTACCGCGTCGAGGTCCGCTTCGACGAGGCGACGACGCTCGCCGACAACGCCGACGTCCGCATGTCCGGCGTGCCCGTCGGGCGCGTCGTCCGCTCCGAGCTCGACGGCGACCGGACGCTCGCGACGATCGAGATCGACGAGCGCTACGCGCCGATCCCCAAGGACACGCGGGCGATGCTGCGCCTGAAGACGCTGCTCGGCGAGACCTACGTCGAGATCACGCCGGGCGACCCGCGCTCGGGGCCGCTCCCCGACGGCGGCCGCCTCCCCGACGGGCAGGTCCGCCCGACCGTCGAGCTCGACGAGGTCCTGCGCAGCTTCGACCCGCCGACGCGGCGGGCGCTCAAGCGCGTCGTCCGGGGCGCGGCGAAGGCGTTCGGCGGGCGCGAGGAGGACTTCAACGCCGCGCTCGGCAACCTCGCGCCGTTCGCCGAGGACGCGCGCGAGGCGCTCGAGATCGTCGACGGCCAGCGTCCCGCGCTCCAGCGGCTCATCCACGACACCGGCGTCGTCTTCTCCTCGCTCGGCGGCCGCCAGGGGCAGCTCTCGGCGCTCGTCGGCTCGCTCGAGGAGCTGCTGGAGACGACCGCGCGCCGCGATCGCGACCTCTCCGACGCGCTCGACGTCCTCCCGGTGACGCTGCGGGAGCTGCGCCCGACGCTCGCGCGGATCGAGGACGTCTCCCACCGGGCGGCGCCGCTCGTGCGCGAGCTGCGCCCGGCGGCGAAGACGCTCGGCCCGACGCTCACCGACGCCGCCAGGCTCGCGCCCGAGCTGCGTGACCTCTTCCTCGACCTCGACCGCGTCACGGCCGCCTCGCGCGGGGCGCTGCCGGACGCGACGCGGGTCGTGCGGGGCGCGCACCCGCTCACGCGGCTGCTCGACGACACGCTCGCCGAGGCCGTCCCGATCGTCGACTACCTCGGCATGTTCAAGACCGAGGCGGCGGCGTGGGTGGCGAACCTCGCGGCGTCGACGCAGGGGGCCGAGAAGGCGCGCCCGAACGGCAAGCCGATCCACTACCTGCGCGCGCTCGTGCCGTTCACGATGGAGGGCCTCGCGATCCAGGGCCGGCGCGCCGGCTCGAACCGCTACAACCCGTACTTCGCGCCGCGCGCGCTCGACAAGCTCAAGACGGGGCTGGAGTCCTTCGACTGCCGCCACGCGTCGAACCCGCCGATCCAGCCCGCGCCGCCGTGCAAGGTCCAGAACCCGTTCGAGTTCCGCGGCCGGCGGACGGCGTACCCGCACGTGCTCCGCGATCCGTGAGGTCGCCGGCCCGCCCCGCGAGCGCGGCGCCCCGGTCCGCCGCTCAGCCGTCGAGGTCGACGGTCGTCATCCGCCGGAACTCGGCGTAGCGCTCCTCGATCTCCTCGCGCGTGAGGCGCTGGACGCGCTCGGTCCCGAACTCCTCGACGTTGAAGGAGGCGACGACCGAGCCGTAGGTCATCGCGCGCCGCAGCGTCGCCTCGTCGGTCGCGCAGCCCTGGGAGGCAAGGTAGCCGAGGAAGCCGCCGGCGAAGCTGTCGCCCGCGCCGGTCGGGTCGAGCACGGTCTCGAGCGGGTACCCGGGGAGGGAGAAGAAGCCCTCCTCGGTGAAGAGCGCCGCCCCGTACTCCCCCTGCTTGATGACGACGATGCGCGGGCCCATCGCCATGATGTCGCGCGCCGCCCGCATGAGCGTCGGGCGCTCGGTGAGCATGCGCGCCTCGTCGTCGTTCATGAAGACGACGTCGACGCCGCCCATCGTCTCGATGAGCGAGTCGCGCGTCGTCTCGATCCAGAGGTTCATCGTGTCCAGCCCCGAGAGCTTCGGCGAGCACTGCTCGCGCACCTGGCGCTGGAGGTCCGGCTGGATGTTGGCGAGGAAGAGCAGCTCGCTCGAGCGGGAGGCCTCCGAGAGCTTCGGCTCGAACTCGCCGAAGACGTTGAGCTGGGTCTCGTGGGTGTGACGGACGTTGACGTTCCACTCGTACTCGCCCGACCAGAAGAACGTCTTGCCGCCCTGGACGTGCTCGATGTCGTCGGTGTCGATCCCGCGCGCGTGGAGCACGTCCCAGCCGTCGAAGTCGTCCCCGACGGGCCCGACGACGCGGACGTCGGTGAAGAACGACGCGGCGAGCGCGAAGTGGACGGCGGAGCCGCCGAGCATGCGCTCGCGCTCCCCGAACGGGGTCTTGACGGTGTCGTATGCGATGGATCCGACGACGGTGACGCCCATGAGGCCGCGGAAGGCTACCCTCCCTCGCCGATGCGCGCCATCCAGATCGAGCGGTTCGGCGGACCGGAGGTGCTGCAGCTCGTGGACGTGCCCGTCCCCGAGCCCGGTCCCGACGAGGTGCTCATCCGGGTCACGCGCTGCGGCGTCAACTTCGCCGACACCCACCAGCGCGAGAACGCCTACCTGGCGAAGTTCGAGCTCCCGTTCATCCCCGGCGGCGAGGTCGCCGGGGTGACCGAGGACGGCGAGCGGGTGATCGCGATGGTGGGCAAGGGCGGCTACGCCGAGTACGTCGCGGCGCCGAAGGCGATGACGTTCCCGGTGCCCGACGACGTCGACGACGGCCGCGCGCTCGCGCTGCTCATCCAGGGCACGACCGCCTGGCATCTCTACAAGACCTGCGCGCGCATCGCCGAGGGCGAGTCGGTGCTCGTGATCTCCGGCGCGGGCGGCGTCGGCAGCCTCGCCGTCCAGCTCGCGAAGCCCTTCGGCGCCGGGCGCGTCGTCGCGACGGCGAGCACCCCGGAGAAGCGCGAGCTCTGCCTCGAGCTGGGGGCCGACGAGGCGATCCCCGCGGAGGAGATCCGCGGCAGCGGCCCCTACGACGTCGTGCTCGAGATGGCGGGCGGGCAGGTGTTCGAGGACGCCCTCGCCGAGCTCGCGCCCTTCGGCCGCCTCGTCACGTACGGCATCGCGAGCCGCGAGCAGAACACCGTCGCCACCGGCTCGCTCATGCGCCACAGCCGGTCGGTGATCGGGTTCTGGCTCATGCACGCGCTCGACCGCCTGCGCGAGCCGCTCGAGGACCTGTTCTCCCGCCACGACCTGCGTGTCGTCGTCGGCGCGACGTACCCGCTGTCGGAGGCGCGGCGCGCCCACGAGGACCTGCAGGCGCGGCGGACGACCGGCAAGCTTCTGCTCGACCCAAGCGCATGACGACGTTCCGCGAACTCGGACTCTCCGAACCCATCTGCGAGGCGCTCGCCCACCTCGGCTACGAGCGCCCGACCCCGATCCAGGAGCAGGCCATCCCGTTGCTGCTGGAGGGCCGCGACGTCATCGGCCAGGCCCAGACCGGCACCGGCAAGACGGCGGCATTCGGCCTGCCGCTCATCGAATACGTCGACCCCGAGATGGACGAGGTCCAGGCCCTCGTCCTGACGCCGACGCGCGAGCTCTGCATCCAGGTGACGCAGGCGCTGCGCGCCTACGGCGAGCGGAAGGGCGTCGAGGTCGTCGCGGTGTTCGGCGGCGCGCCGATCCATGCCCAGATCTCCCAGCTCAACAAGGGCGCGCACGTCGTCGTCGGCACCGTCGGCCGGGTCATGGACCTGATCAGCCGCCACGCGCTGCTGCTCACCGACGCCCGCTACGTCGTCCTCGACGAGGCCGACGAGATGCTCGACCTCGGCTTCTTCGAGGACGTCGAGAAGATCCTCGCCCGCTGCCCGGCCGGCCGCCAGACGGCGCTCTTCTCGGCGACGATGCCGCCGGAGATCAAGCGGCTCGCCGAGCAGCAGATGTGGGACCCGCAGACCATCAAGGTCAAGGCGAAGCAGCTCACGATCGACACCGTCGACCAGTTCTTCATCGAGGTCCCGGAGCGCGAGAAGGTCGACGCGCTCGCGAACGCGCTGCGGGTGGAGAAGCCCGAGCAGGCGATCATCTTCGCCCGCACGAAGGTCGGCACCGACCGCCTCGCCCGCGAGCTCTCCAAGCGCGGCCTGCGCGTGAAGGCGCTCCATGGCGACATGTCGCAGGGCCAGCGCGACGGCGTGATGATCGCCTTCAAGGGCGAGCGGCTGCGCCTGCTCGTGGCGACCGACGTCGCCGCCCGCGGCCTCGACATCTCGGGCGTCACGCACGTCTTCAACTTCGACCCGCCGAACTCGCCGGACGTCTACGTCCACCGCATCGGCCGCACCGGCCGCGTCGGGCGCTCGGGGCGCGCGATCACGCTCATCACGCCGAAGCAGCGCGAGGAGCTGCGGGCGATCGAGCGCCACGCCAACACCGAGATCCGCCCGTGGCGGGCCGAGGAGGCCGCCGCGGCGCGCGACGGCGGCGAGGCGCGCCGGCGCACGGAGCGGGAGGAGGCGGCCGAGCGGGAGCGGCGCGAGGTCCGGCGCCGCCGCCACACGAAGCCGCGCGGCGAGGCCACCGGGCCGAGGGTGAAGCTGCTCGTCGGCGCCGGCCGCGCGCAGGGCCTCGAGCCCGCCGACGTCATCGGCGCGATCGTGGAGAACACCGGCCTCGAGGGCGAGGACGTCGCGAACGTCCGCATGCTCGAGCGCTTCACGGTCGTCGAGGTGCCGAAGCGGCGGGCCGAGGAGGTCGTCGAGAAGGTGTCGGGTCAGCACGTCGGGGGCATCGAGCTCCAACTGGAGGTAGCCAGGCGATGAGCCGCGCGGTCATGCACACCAACCACGGGACGATCGAGCTCGAGCTCTTCGACGAGGACGCCCCCAAGACGGTCGAGAACTTCAAGAAGCTCTCACGCGAGGGCTTCTACGACGGGCTGATCTTCCACCGGGTCATCCGCGACTTCATGATCCAGGGCGGCTGCCCGTACGGCACCGGCACCGGCGGCCCCGGCTACGAGTTCGAGGACGAGATCAACCACCACAAGGTCGTCCGCGGCGCGCTGGCGATGGCGAACGCCGGCCCGAACACGAACGGCAGCCAGTTCTTCATCGTCACGACCGCGGAGGCGCCGTGGCTCGACGGCAAGCACACCGTCTTCGGCCGCGTCGTCGCCGGCATGGAGGCGGTCGACGCGATCGAGGCCGTCGAGACCGACGAGCGCGACCGCCCGCTCGCCGACGCGGTCATCGAGCGGGTCGAGATCGGGGACTAGCCGCCGTCCGGGACTAGCCGCCGCCGCCGGGGCCCGCCGTCGCCGGCGCCCCGGGCCCGCCCGGGGCCGCGGTCCCGTGCCCCCCTCCCGAAGCGTCCTGGCGCGTGCAGCCTCTGCCGGTGCGGAACAGGACGCTTCCCCGCCCTCGCGCGGCATGCCGGGCAAGCGTCCTGCCCTGCCCAGCCATCGCCCGGTCAACCCAGGACGCTTCCCCTCCGCCCCGCCCGGCGGCGCCCTGGCTGGCCGGCCAGCCGCATGCCCGCAGGCGGTAGACTCGCCAGTTGCCGGCGCGGGTTGACACCGTGTCGGCAGACCCGGGGGAGACGTCCGCGAGTTCGTCCAGGAGGCGCAGCATGTCCACCGTCGAGACCACGCCGCCGGCCACCGAGAACGGCGCCGCCGCGGCCACCGAGATTCCGGTCGAGAACCCCGCCACCGGCGAGATCATCGCCCGCGTTCCCGACCAGACGGCCGAGGAGGTCGCCGCCGCCGTCGCGCGCGCCCGCGCCGCGCAGCCGGCCTGGGAGGCGCTCGGGTTCTCCGGCCGCGCCGAGATCATGCACGACATCCGGCGCTGGCTCGTCGCGAACCGCGAGCGCGTGGTCACGACGATCGTCGAGGAGACCGGCAAGACGCGTGAGGATGCCCTCCTCGCCGAGGTGTTCTTCATCGCCGACTCGCTCGCGTTCTGGGCGAAGAACGCCGCCGGCTACCTGCGCGACGAGCGCGTGCGGCCGCACTCGCCGCTGCTGCTCGGCAAGAAGTTCATCAAGCGCTACAAGCCGATGGGCGTCGTCGGCGTCATCGGCCCGTGGAACTACCCGCTGACCAACGCCTTCGGCGACGCGATCCCGGCGCTCATGGCCGGCAACACCGTCGTGCTCAAGCCGAGCGAGGTCACGCCGCTCACCTCGCTGCTCATCCAGGAGGGGGCGCGCGCCTGCGGCATGCCCGAGGACGCCTTCATCGTCGTCACCGGGCGCGGCGAGACCGGCGCCGCGCTCGTCGACCACGCGGACATGATCATGTTCACCGGCTCGACCGCGACCGGGAAGAAGGTCATGGCCCGCGCGGCCGAGACGCTCACCCCCGTCTCGCTCGAGCTCGGCGGCAAGGACCCGATGATCGTCCTGCGCGACGCCGACATCGAGCGCGCCGCCAACACCGCCGTCTACTGGGGCATGGCGAACGGCGGCCAGATCTGCATGGCGGTCGAGCGCGTCTACGTCGAGGAGCCCGTCTACGACGACTTCGTCGCGCGCGTCGTCGAGAAGACGCGGGCGCTCCGCCAGGGCCGCTCGCAGGCGTGGGGCAGCGTCGACGTCGGCGCCGTCACGTTCGGGCCGCAGGTCGAGATCATGGAGCGCCACGTCCGCGACGCCGTCGAGAAGGGCGCGACCGTCCGCGTCGGCGGCAAGGTCCGCGAGGGCGAGCAGGGGCGCTTCTTCGAGCCGACCGTCCTCACCGACGTCGACCACTCCATGCTCGTCATGCAGGAGGAGACGTTCGGCCCGATCCTGCCGATCATGAAGGTGCGCGACGCCGAGGAGGCGCTCCGCTACGCGAACGACTCCCGCTACGGGCTCAACTCGAGCGTCTTCACGAAGGACCTCGCCCGCGGCGAGGAGATCGCACGACGCATCGAGGCGGGCAACGCGTGCGTCAACGACTGCGTCTCCAACTACTCCGCGCAGGAGGCTCCGTTCGGCGGCGTGCGCGACTCCGGCATCGGCGTCCGCCACAGCGCCGACGGCATCCGCAAGTACTGCCGGCAGCAGACGGTCATGGTCACGCGCTTCGCCGCGAAGAAGGAACTCTACTTCTTCCCGTACTCGGCGCGGCGGTCCAAGCTGCTCGAGCGGTTTATCGTGTGGATGTATGGCCGCTGAGAGCACCGCATCCGTCACCTGGCAGGGCGACCTCGCATCGGGTCGCGGGACCTTCACGACCGGGAGCGGCGCGCTCGGGGAGCACGAGGTCACCTGGGCCTCGCGCACCGAGCGCACCGCGGGCAAGACGAGCCCGGAGGAGCTCATCGCGGCGGCGCACGCGAGCTGCTTCTCGATGGCGCTCTCGAGCGCGCTCGCCAAGGGCGGCCACCCGCCGGAGGAGCTGAAGGTCAACGCGGCGTGCACGTTCGTCCCCGGCGAGGGCATCACGACGATGAAGCTCGACGTGACGGGGCGCGTGCCCGGGCTCGACGCCGCCGGCTTTCAGGAGGCCGCCGAGGCCGCCAAGGAGGGCTGCCCCGTCTCCGGCGCGCTGAAGGGCAACGTCGAGATCACGCTCGAGGCGCGGCTCGAGCAGTGAGGATCGCCTCGACCGCCGCGGCGGTGTCGCGGAGGTCGGCCAGGACGGCGTCGGCGTCCGTCAGCTCCTCGGCCGGGTGCGGGCCGGTCGCGACCGCCACGACCGCGGCGCCGCCCGCGCGCGCGGCGGCGATGTCGAGCGGCGTGTCGCCGACGAGCACGAGCTCGAACTCGAGCCCGTACTTCGCGCGCGCCTTCCGCGCCGCGATCCGCACGAGCTCCGCCCGCACGTGGTGGTCTGAACCGTAGGCGCCGATCTCGAAGTCGAGCTCGGCGCCGAGGCCGAAGGCCGCGAGCTTGAGCGCCGCGTTCGGCTCGATGTTGCCGGTCAGCAGCGACTGGCGCACCCCGCGGCGGTCGAGCTCCGCGAGCGCCTCGCGGGCGCCCGGGAAGGCGTGGCCGCGGGCGCGGATCTCCGCCTCCTTCTCCGCCAGCCGGGCCGCGAGCGCCTCGGCGAAGGCGGGGAGGTGGCGCTCCGCCCCGTCGACGCCGTTGCGCTCGAGGATCGCGAGCGCGATCTCGTGGTCGGTGCGGCCCGCCATCGGCACGAGCTCGGGTGCCGGCGGGCGGCCGACGACGTCCGCGAACGCCTCGGCGAACGCGGCGCGGCCGAGGCCCGCCGTGTTCACGAGCGTGCCGTCGATGTCCCAGAGGACGAGCCGCGGCCTAGCGGAGCTCGACATCGAGCAGCTCCTCCAGGCGCGGGATCGTCCGCTCGGCGCCGCGGTGGAGCACCGCGGTCATCCCGACCGCCTCGGCCCCCTGGCAGTTCACCCGCAGGTCGTCGACGAACACGCACGCCTCCGGCGCCACGCCGACCCGCTCGGCCGCGAGCAGGTAGATCTCCGGCTCGGGCTTGCGCAGCCCCACCTCGCCGGAGATGACGACCCCGTCGAACAGCTCCGGGAACACCGAGCGGTCGTAGCGGCCGGTCCCGAGCGAATTCGACACGAGTCCCGTCCGCACGCCCGCGGCCCGCGCGCGGCGGACCGCCGCGACCATCGCCTCGTCGCGCCCGAGCCCGGCGAGCAGGCGGTCGACGAGCCCGTCGGTGCGCGCGAGCCCGAGCAGCCCGCCGAGCCTGGCGGAGAACTCCTCCTCGGAGATCGCGCCGGTCTCGACCGCGCGCACCGCCTCCTGCGCCTCGGGCCGGGTGCGGAAGACCTCGATGAGCGCGTCGGGGTCGAGCCCCTCGCTCGCGCAGAAGGCGCGGAACGACTGGAAGACGTTGGTCGTGAGGACGCCGCCGAAGTCGACGAGCAACGCCTTCACGACAGCGCGATCTCGCGGGCCTTCTCCGCGAGCGCCGGGACCCCCTCGTCGAAGAGCGCCAGGAACTCGTCGTCGGAGTTGCCCTGGATGAAGCGCTTGTAGTTGCCCTCCATGAACACGGCGGCCTTCCAGAGCGCGAGCGCCTGGTACCAGTTCAGCGCCTCCGCGGAGCGGCCGCTGCGCTCCTCATACCGCGCGACGAGCTCCTCGCGGGTGGGGAAGCCCTCGCGGCGCGTGACCGCCGAGAGGCTCGCGAACGCCGTGTCCACCGGGTCGCCGGGCTGCGTCCAGGTGACGGTGAAGTAGCCGAGGTCGGCGAGCGGGTCGCCGATCGTGGACAGCTCCCAATCGAAGATCGCGATCAGCCGCGCGGGCGCGTCGTCGGCGACCATCGTGTTGCCGAGGCGGTAGTCGCCGTGGACGATCGTCGCCTCGCGCTGCTCGGGCATGTGCTTGGCCAGCCAGTCGCGCACCTCGGTGACGATCGGCAGCTCGCGCGTCTTGTTGTGCTCCCACAGGCCGCTGAAGCGGCGGAGCTGGCGCTCGAGGTAGCCGCTCGGCCTGCCGTAGTCCTCCAGCCCGCAGGCGCGCCAGTCGATGGCGTGCAGCTCCACGAGCGCGTCGACGAGCTCCTCGCCGATCCGCCGCCGCTGCTCGGGGTTGTCGAGGGCGGGCGGGATCGTGTCGGTGATGACCGTCCCGTCGAGGTACTCCATGACGTAGAAGGGGGCGCCGATCACCGACGTGTCGTCGCAGGTGGCGAGCACGCGCGGGACGCGCACCGGCGTCGGCTCCAGCGCGCGGAGGATGCGGGCCTCGCGGAGCACGTCGTGCGCCGACGGCGGCAGCGGCCCCAGCGGCGGGCGGCGGAGCACGAAGCGGTCGTCCCCGCGGCGGACGAGGAAGGTGATGTTCGAGTGCCCCTCGCCGATCCGCTCCGACTCGATCGGCCCCTCGCCGAGCCCGCGCTCGTCGAGGAACGCCTCCAGCGGCTCGTGGGCGATGAGCGACGCGGCGTCCATCGGGCGATGATCCTAGAGGTCGGCGCGCCGCGAGGCCTCGATGGGCCGGAACGGCGTGGAGGCGTCGCCGGCCTCAGGCGATCTCGTCGACGTGGTGGATGTTCGCCACGTCGTCGGGCTCGGGGCTCGGCTCGCCGGCGAACCAGGCGTCGAGGATCTCGCCGAGCACCGCCTCGCTCGTCGTCCGCAGCGAGAGCGCGAGCACGTTCGCGTCGTTCCACTTGCGCGCGCCCGCGGCGGTCTCCGCGTCGCCGCAGAGCGCGGCGCGCACGCCCGGCACCTTGTTCGCGGCGATCGACGCGCCCGTCCCCGTCCAGCAGCAGACGATCGCCTGGTCGGCGCGGCCCTCGGCGACGTCGCGGGCGGCCGCCTCGCTCGCCCACGCCCAGTCGGGCCGCTCGCCGTCGGCGAGCGCGCCGTGGAGGATCGGCTCGTGGCCGCGGCGGCGCAGCTCCTCCACGACGAGCTCGGCGACCCCGGTCCTCTCGTCGGCGGCAACGGAGATCCTCATGCCGGCCAGGGTAGCCTCAGCGCGTGCCCGAGTTGCCGGAGGTGGAGATCACGGCGCGGCGCCTCGACCGGGCCCTGCGCGGCGCGCGCGTCGAGTCCGCGCGCGCGCCCGGGCTGGTGACGATGAAGACGTTCGACCCGCCGCTCGAGGCGGTCGTCGGCGCGGAGGTCACCGGGGTGCGGCGCGCGGGGAAGATGCTCGTCGTCGGCTTCGGCGAGCTGTCGCTGCTCGTCCACCTCATGTCCGCCGGCCGCCTCGGCGTCTTCGAGAAGCGGGCCTCGCCGCGCGACCGCGCCTCGCGCCTGCTCGTCCGCCTCGACGACGGGCGCGAGCTGCGCCTGCGCGAGTTCGGCACCCAGCAGCGCGCCTGGGCGAAGCTGCTCGCCGACCCCGACGCCGACGAGGCGGTCGCGACGCTCGGCCCCGACGCCTACCCGCCGCCGGACGACTTCGCCGAGCGCGTCCGCCGGCCGCGCCACCTCCACCCGCTCCTGCGCGACCAGCGGACGCTCGCCGGCATCGGCCGCTCCTGGGTCGACGAGATCCTCTGGACCGCGCGCCTGTCGCCGTTCAAGCAGGGGGCCGAGCTGAGCGACGAGGAGGTCGAGCGGCTGCGCGAGGCGTGCGCGAGCGTCCTCGGCGGCGCGCTCGAGCACTACGAGCGCGTCATCGGCGACGACGTCCCCGACAAGCTCCCGATGCCGCTCCAGGTCCACCGCCGCCACGGCGAGCCGTGCCCGCGCTGCGGCACGCGCATCGAGGCGGTCTTCTTCAAGGACTACGTCATGTGCTACTGCCCGCAGGAGCAGACCGGCGGGCGGGTGCTCAAGGACCGTCGCCTCTCGAGACTGCTGAAGTGAAGTCGAGGATCGTCTGCGCGACGAGCTGCGGGTCGTCGCCCATCGGGACGTGCCCGCAACCGCGCAGCGTCGTCCATTGCGCCCCGGGGATTGCGCGCAGGTTCTCCGAGTAGCCGCGCTGCGGGAGGATGCGGTCGCGCTCGGCCCAGGCGATGAGCACCGGCGCCTTCACCTCCGCCAGCCACGCCGCCGTCGGCGGGCCGGCCGCCTCGATCGCCTCGATGAGCTCCCAGTAGACCGAGCAGCCGAGCAGGCCGCGCATGGAGGCGAGCGCCTGGCCGGGCGTGAGGCGGTCGCCGCGCTCGCAGACGTCGCGGAAGGCGAGGCGGCGCAGCCGCGGCCGGCGCGCGATCGCCTCGTCCCAGCGCGCGCCGAGCGAGGTCAGCCGGTGGAGGCGGGTGAAGAAGCGGCGCAGGCGCCGCTCCTGCGGCGTGTCGCGCGCCCAGCCGCCGGCGGGCGAGACGCCGACGACCGAGCGGGCGCGGCCGCGGCGGGCGAGCTCGAGCGCGAGCCAGCCGCCGAGCGAGTTGCCGGCCAGGTGCGCGGTCTCGAAGCCGGCCTCGTCCATGAGGCGCTCGAGCACGTCGGCGATCGCCTCGACCGACGGCCGCACGCCGTCGCCGAAGGCGGGGCCGCCGTGGTGGCCGGGCAGCGTGGGGGCGAAGACGTCGTGGTGGGCGGTGAGGGCGGGCAGCACGGGCTCCCACGAGCGCCAGGTGGACGAGAACCCGTGGATGAGCACGAGCGGCTCGCCCGCGCCTCCGCGAAAATGAGGCGTCACGTTCACGGCGCGCGCACCCTACACGAAGGAGATCCCGATGCAGGAAGGCGATCAGGCCCCGGACTTCGAGCTCCCCGACCAGGACGGCAACCCGGTCCGGCTGTCCTCGCTGCGGGGGAAGACCGTCGTCCTCTACTTCTATCCCAAGGCGGACACGCCGGGCTGCACGAAGCAGGCCTGCGGCATCCGCGACCGCCGCGCCGAGTACGACGCCGCCGGAGCGGTCGTCCTCGGGGTCTCCCCGGACGAGCCGGCCGACCTGCGCAAGTTCGCCGACAAGCACGGCCTCCCGTTCACGCTGCTCGCCGACGCCGGCCACGAGGTCGCCGAGGCGTACGGCGTCTGGGTCGAGAAGTCGATGTACGGCCGCAGGTACTGGGGCAACGAGCGGACGACGTTCGTCATCGGCCCCGACGGGACGATCCGGCGGATCTTCCGCAAGGTCAAGCCGGCCGAGCACGACGACCTCGTGCTCGGGGCGCTCGCGGAGCAGTGAGCGCGTCCGGCGCGCGCCCCTCGGCGTGAGCCGCGAGACCGCGGTGCACCCCCTGTTCGCGGCGGTCCATTGAGGACCTTCCGTGTCGGCCGCATGATCTCCGGTGGCGCGGATGGTCATGCTTGACCGGCGATGACGACGCACGCCAGGCTCACCCCCTCCGAGGACCTCAACCGCCGCCTGCTGCGGGCGCGGGACGCGATCGACCGCGACTACGCCAAGCCGCTCGACATCCCCGCGCTCGCGCGGATCGCGCTCGTCTCCGAGTTCCACTTCATCCGCTCCTTCCGCGAGACCTTCGGCGAGACGCCCCACCGCTACCTCCAGCGCCGCCGGGTCGAGCGGGCGATGGCGCTGCTGCGCGAGACCGACCGCAGCGTCACCGAGGTCTGCCTCGACGTCGGCTTCACCAGCCTCGGCACCTTCAGCCGCACCTTCCGCGCGATCGTCGGCGCCTCGCCGACCGAGTACCGCCGGCGCGCGCCGTCCCACGGCGCGGTGCCGACCTGCTTCGCCAAGCGCTGGACGCGGCCGGTGAGCAACTTCGGAGAAGCGCGCGCCGCCCGCGGGGCGTAGGGTCGCCCCATGCTCACCGGGATCACCCACTCATCGATCTACGTCCTCGACCAGGACGAGGCGCTCGGCTTCTACGTCGGCAAGCTCGGGATGGAGGTCGCGACCGACGCCGACCTCGGCTTCATGCGCTGGCTGACCATCCGCGTGCCGGGACAACCCGACCGCGAGGTGCTGCTCGAGGTGCCCGGGCCGCCGGCGCTCAGCGAGGAGACCGCCGCGCAGGTCCGCGACCTGCTCACCAAGGGCGGGATGGGGCTCGGCTTCATCCTCAGCACCGACGACTGCCGCGCCACCTACGACCGGCTCGTCGCCGCCGGCGTCGAGATGACCGAGGAGCCGACCGAGCGCAGCTACGGCATCGACTGCGCGCTCCGCGACCCCTGGGGCAACCACATCCGCATCACCCAGCGGGTGGGGACGCCGGCCCGGGCGGGCTGAGCGGCGCCCTCAGCGGCCGGCCGTCAGCACGAGCGGCGGGCGGTTGCGGCGGATGACGAGCGTGTGCTCGGCGTGCGCGACGAGCGAGCCGTCGGCGGAGGCGATCGTCCAGCCGTCGTCGAGCTCGGCGATCTCGCGCGTCGACTCGGCGATGATCGGCTCGATCGTCACGACGAGCCCCTCGGCGAGCGGCTCGTCCGCGTCCGGGTCGGCCCAGTTCGGCATGATCGGGTCCTCGTGGATCGAGCGGCCGATGCCGTGGCCGCCGAGCGCCCGCAGCACGCGGAAGCCCCAGCGCTCGACCTCCTCCTCGACCGCCGCCCCGACCTCGGCCGGCGTCACCCCGGCGCGGGCGATCGCGATCCCCCGCTCGAGCGCCGCCTCCGCGCACGCTCGCAGCGCGAGCGCCCGCTCGCTCGCGGGCTCGAGCGCGACGGTGACGGCGGCGTCGGCCATCCAGCCGCCGAGCTCGGCCGTCACGTCGAGCTTGACGAGGTCGCCGGGCTCGACCACGCGCTCGCCCGGGATGCCGTGGACGGCCTCGTCGTTGACGCTGATGCAGATCGCCCCGGGGAAGTCGTAGACGAGCTGCGGCGCCGAGCGCGCGCCGCAGCGGGCGAGCTCGGCCGCGGCGGCGGCGTCGATCTCGGCGGTCGTGACGCCCGGGCGGGTCGCCGCCCGCGCCGCGGCGATCGTCCGGACGACCGCGTCGGCCGCCCGCCGGAGGGCCTCGAGCGCCGGGCGATCCGCGACGGACATGCTGGGATCATGGCGGTGTGGCGCCCGTCGCGACACTCGGGGACTCCTTTCGCTCGTTCTTCGACGCGGTCGAGGACTTCTTCTCCAGCCTCGCGAGCGTCCGCCTCGGACCGCTCCTGCTCGCGCTGCTCGCCTTCACCGCCTACCTGACGCTCCGCTCGCGGGCGTCCTTCCACATCCTCCGCGCCGCCTACCCGGCCGAGCGCTTCCGCTGGCGCGACATCTGGGGCGCCTACTTCGCCGGCTACGGCTTCAACGCCGTCGTCCCGGCGCGCGGCGGCGACGTCGTCCGCCTCTTCCTCACCAAGCGCTCGATCCCGAACGCGACCTACCCCGCCGTCGGCGCGTCGTTCGTCGTCGAGCTCGGCTTCGACGCGGTCATGGGCTCGCTCATGCTGCTCTTCGCCTTCACCCAGGGCGTCTTCCCCAAGCCGCCCGACTTCGCGAAGCTCAACGCCTTCGACCTCTCCTGGTTCGCCTCCCACCCGCGCTTCACGCTCTTCCTCCTCACCGCGCTCGGCATCCTCCTCCTCGTCGCCTTCGCGATCCTCTCGGTGCGGGCGAAGGCCTTCTGGGCGCGCGTCCGCCAGGGCGTGACGATCGTCTTCGACCGCCGCCGCTACCTCCGCGAGGTCTTCGCCGTCCAGCTCGGCGCCTGGGTCTTCCGCTGCACCGCCTTCTTCTTCCTGCTCGAGGCCTTCCACGTCGGCGGCTCGGTGAAGAACGTCCTGCTCGTCCTCGGCGTCAACGCCGTCGCGGCCGCGGTCCCGTTCACGCCCCAGGGCGCGGGCGTCACGCAGGCGCTGCTCGTCCAGGTCTTCTCCGGCACCGCGCCGGCGACGACCGTCGCCGCCTACTCGGTCGCGCAGCAGATCGCGATCGGCGCGCTCACGTTCGGGATCGGCTTCTTCGCGCTCGTGGCGATCTTCCGCATCCGCAGCTTCAAGGAGGTCATCGCGCGCGGCGAGGAGGAGCGCGCGGCCGAGGCGAAGACGTAGGCGGCGGGCTCCGGGCGCCCGCGACGGCGGAGCGCGGCGCGGGCGGGACGGCGGCTCAGGTCCCGAAGCCCTCGCGGGCCTCGCGGACGAGCGTGACCGCCTCGGGGAAGATCACGCCCATCGCCTTGCGGACCTCGAGCGCCTGCTGCTCGGCGTTGCCCTGGAGGTTGAGGCGGTTGATGCCGGCGACGGTCATCTCGACGGCGAGCCGGATCGCGTTGTCGGCCCACGCGACGCGCTGGGCGCCCTGCATCTGCTCGGCGAACTCCGCCATCCGCCGGCGCAGCTCGTCCGGGTCCATGCCGAACAGGCCGAACGGGTCCTCGGACATGCATGCGATTCTACGGACATGGCTGTGGCACGCGTGTCCGGGGCGGGTGTCGAGCTCGCCTACGAGGAGTCCGGCGCCGGCCGGCCGGTCCTGCTCGTCCACGGCACCGGCCTCACCCGCCTCGCCTGGCGGGAGACGGTCGAGGCGCTCGCCGGGTCGGTGCGCGCGATCGCCTACGACCGCCGCGCCTACGGCGACAGCGAGGCGCCCGAGCCGTATCTCGCGACGACGATCGAGGAGCAGGCCGAGGACGCGGCGGCGCTGCTGCGCGCGCTCGGCGCGACGCCGGCGGTCGTCTGCGGCCACTCCGCGGGCGCGGTCGTCGCCCTCGACCTGCTGCTGCGCCACTCGGCGCTCGTCCGCGGCGCGGTGCTCGTCGAGCCGCCGCTGCTCGCGCTCGCGCCCACCGGCGCGGAGATGCTGTCGGAGTTGCGCGAGGAGATCGAGGACGCCGCCCGCGAGCGCGGCCCGGGCGCGGCGGTCGAGGCGCTGCTCACCGGCCGCGCGGGCGAGGGCGTGCTCGACGTGCTCGGGCCCGAGCGGGCCGAGGCGGCGCGGGCCTCGGTCCGCGGCGCGCTCGCCGACTTCGGCGCGGTGACCGGCTGGGAGCTGCGCCGGCGCGCGCTGCGCGCGATCGAGCAGCCGGTGCTCGTGCTCAGCGGCGCCCGCAGCCGCGAGATCTACCGCGAGGTCGCCGCCCTGCTCGCCGACCTCGTCGGCTCGGCGGAGCTGCGCGAGCTCGACGCCGGCTGGGCGGGGCCGCTCGAGGACCCGGTCGGGGTCGCTGCGGCGATCCGCGACGTCGCCGACGCCTGATCCGGGCACGCGGCAGCGCGCGACGATATCGTCAGGGGGCGATGCGGATCGCCGACATCATGACCGCCCCGGTCGTCACCGCGGACGTGGGCGCGACCCTGCGCGAGGTGGCCGAGCTCATGCGCGACCGCAACGTCGGCTCGGTCGTCGTCTGCGAGCAGGGGGTCCCCGTCGGGGTCATCACCGACCGCGACCTCGCGCTCATCGTCGTCGCGGACGGCGTCGACGCGGGCCAGCAGGTCGGCGGCCTGGCGACGCGGCCGCTCATCTCCGGGCACGAGGACATGGAGCTCGAGGAGGCCGCGGCGCTCATGATCCAGCACCGCATCCGGCGCCTGCCCGTCGTGCGGGAGCAGGAGCTCGTCGGCATCGTGACGATCGACGACGTCGCGGTGCGGGCAGGCGACCTCAACGTCGCGCACGAGATCACCGCCGAGGTGGCGCGCGCGGCGCTGCCGGAGTTCTACTTCCACCAGCGGGGCGGCTGAGCGCGTTGGCCCCGCTGACCGCAGAGCAGCTTCGGACGCGCGCTCGCGTGGAGCGCGTCATCGGCCTCATGGCGCCCGCGCTCGACCTCGTGCTCTGGGCCGGCGAGCGGATCTCCCGCATCGTCGAGCCCGAGGACCACGAGTACTACCCGCCGCGCCAGACCTCGCTCGAGGCGCCGCCGAAGCCCGACCGGACCAAGCCGCGCGCCACGTGACGGAGACGACGCGCGCAGAGCAGCTCGCGTGGGAGGCACGCGCCGGGCTCCCTGCGGGGATCGCCGCGGTCGTCGCCGCGATCTGCCTCATCGGCGGGAGCCTCTACCTCCAGGCGTCGGTCGGCGAGCGCGCCGACGACACCGCCGAGCTGCTGCGGCTCGTCGACGAGCACGGCCGGGACTTCATCGTCGCCGGGGTCATCCAGGCGGTCGGCCTGCTCGCGCTCGTCCCGGCGCTCGGCTACCTCTACCGCGCGACGCGCTTCCGCCGGCCGCAGACGCCGCGGCTCGCGATGGCGTTCCTGCTCAGCGGCCCGATCCTCGCCGCCGCGCTCGGCATCGTCCGCCAGGCCGAGTTCGTCTCCGTCGCGGGCGACTTCGTCGCGGGCCTCGGCGGCAGCGGCAGCCCCGACGACCGGGCCGACCGGCTCATCGACGACAGCGCGCTGCCGGCCGTGAGCGGCGTCGGGCTCGCCGCGAACATCGCCATCGGCGTCGGCATCATCCTGCTCGCGCTCAACGCGATGCGCGCCGGGCTGACGAGCCGCTTCTACGGCGCGATCGGGATCATCATCGGCGTCCTCTACGTCCTGCCGGTCGTCGGCGGGCCTCAGATCGTCCAGGTCTTCTGGCTCGGCGGCCTCGCCTGCCTCTTCATCGGCAAGTGGCCGAACGGGCGCGGCCCGGCGTGGGGCTCCGGCGAGGCGATCCCCTGGCCGACGGCGGCCGAGATCGCCGAGCGGCGCGAGGACGAGCGCCAGGCGCTGCAGGGCGGCTCGCCGAACGGCCGCGGCAACGCCGACGGCGACGCGGGCGCGGGGCGCCCGCGCAAGCGCAAGCGGAAGCGGCGCTAGCCGCGACCGAGCGCGCGGCGCGCCCCTGGAGCGTCCCCGTGAGGCGCGCGGCCGCTAGGCGATGCTCGGGGCGCGCGGCCGCTAGGCGATGCTCGGGGCGCGCGGCCGCTAGGCGATGCTCGGCGCCTCGGGCAGCCGCTCGAGCGCCCGCCGCATCTCCTCCTCGGAGAACTCGACGTCCTCGAGCTCGCCCGCGAGGTAGGCGTCGTAGGCGGAGAGGTCGAAGTGGCCGTGGCCGGAGAGGTTGAACAGGATCACCCGCTCCTCGCCGGCCTCCTTCGCGGCGAGCGCCTCGTCGATCGCCGCGCGGATCGCGTGCGACGGCTCCGGGCCCGGGAGGATGCCCTCGGTGCGGGCGAACTGGACCGCCGCCTCGAACGACGGGTTCTGCGCGTACGCGCGCGCCTCGACGACGCCGGTCTTGACGAGCCCGCAGACCATCGGCGCGTCGCCGTGGTAGCGCAGGCCGCCCGCGTGCAGCGGCGGCGGGACGAAGTCGTGGCCGAGCGTGTACATCGGCATGAGCGGCGTCATCCCGACGGTGTCGCCGAAGTCGTAGGCGTAGACGCCGCGCGTGAGCGTCGGGCAGGCGGCCGGCTCGGCGGCGATGAAGCGCGTCTTCGCCTCGCCCTTGAGTACGCGGCGGACGAACGGGAAGGCGATCCCGGCGAAGTTCGAGCCCCCGCCGACGCAGCCGATGACGACGTCGGGCTCGTCGCCGGCCATCTCCATCTGCTTCAGCGCCTCCTGGCCGATGACGGTCTGGTGGAGGCAGACGTGGTTGAGCACCGAGCCGAGCGCGTAGTTCGTCTCCGGGTCGCTCGCCGCCACCTCGACCGCCTCGGAGATCGCGATGCCGAGCGAGCCGGTCTCGTGCGCGGCGTTCGCGCGGCCGGCCTCGGTCGTGTCGGACGGCGAGCGGAGCACCTTCCCGCCCCAGGCCTCGATGAGCGAGCGGCGGTAGGGCTTCTGGTCGTAGCTGACGCCGACCATGTAGACGAGGCACTCGAGCCCGAAGAGGCTGCAGGCGAAGGAGAGCGCGGAGCCCCACTGGCCGGCGCCGGTCTCGGTGACCAGGCGCTTGATGCCGGCCTCCTTGTTCGCGTACGCCTGCGCGACGGCGCTGTTCGGCTTGTGCGAGCCCGCGGGCGAGACGCCCTCGTACTTGTAGTAGATGCGCGCGGGCGTATCGAGCGCGCGCTCGAGCCGGCGCGCGCGGTACAGCGGCGACGGCCGCCAGATCTTGTACGCCTCCCGCACGGGCTCGGGGATCTCGACGAGCGGGTCGGTCGAGACCTCCTGCTGGATGAGGCTCATCGGGAAGATCGCCGTGAGGTCCTCCGGCCCCGCCGGCTGCAGCGTCCGCGGGTTGAGCGGCGGGAGCGGGTCGCCCGGCAGGTCCGGGAGGAGGTTGACCCAGTGCGTGGGGATGTCCCGCTCGGAGAGGACGTACTTGACGGTCTCGTCGCTCACGTCGCGCGATCCTAGCCGAGCCGGGCGAGCCGCTGCGCCTCGGCGGCTCAGCCGCCGCGGCCGGCGCCCGGCCCGGAGTGGTCGTGGGCCGCGGATCGCACCCGCCGCATGCTCTCGTCCCAGCGGGCGTGCTCGTCCGCGTCCATCGCGTAGGCGATGAAGAGCTCCCGCAGGGCGCGGGCGAGCGTCTCGGCGTCGGCGGCGGCGTCAGGGGTGGCCGCGCGATGGAGCGCGAGCCCGTCGGCGAGCGCGACGAAGACGCGCGCGCCCTCCGCCGGGCGGCGGGCGCCGGCGGCCTCGAGCGCCGCCTCGGCGGCCTGCGCGTAGGCCTCGAGGCAGGCGGCGGCGACCGGGCGCAGGGACGGACGGCGGGCGGCCTCGAGGTAGAGCTCGAACTGGGCGACGTTGTCGCCGCTGCGCTCGCCGCGCAGCAGCTCCTCCGCGAAGGCCTCGCTGATCGCGTGCGCGCTCGCCGCGCTCCCGCGCAGGCCCTCGGCGAGCCGGCCGAGCCGCTCGACCTCCTCCTCGACGAAGAGCGCGAGCGCCTGCTCGAGCAGGTCGTCGATCGAGTCGAAGTAGTACGTCGTCGTCGCGGGCGGCACGCCTGCGGCCTCGGCGACGGCCCGGTGCGTCACCGCCGCGGTGCCGCGCTCTCGCACGACGCCGGAGGGCGGCGCGCAAGATCTCCCGGCGGCGCCGTTCGCCCCGCGGCCGCCGGCGCACGGGCCGGGTGGAAGCCATCGCGGCGATGCTACCGAGCCGGCGCCGGCGGGCCGTGCCGCGGGTGTGGGCTCGCGCTACCCCTCGTCCCCGGCCTCGGCGACCTTCCTCTTGATCTTCTCCGTCACCGCCGGGTCGCGGAGCGTCGTGACGTCGCCGAGCTCGCGCCCCTCGGCGATGTCCTTCAGCAGCCGGCGCATGATCTTCCCCGAGCGGGTCTTCGGCAGGTCGTCGGCGTAGATGATCCGCTTCGGGCGGGCGAGCTTGCCGATCTTCGCCGCCACGTGCGCGCGGATCTCGTCGTCGAAGCCCGGCGGCGGGTCGCCGCCGCCCTCGAGCGTCACGAACGCCGCGATCGCCTGGCCGGTGTCCTCGTCGGACTGGCCGATGACCGCCGCCTCGGCGACGCGCTCGTGGGAGACGATCGCCGACTCGATCTCCATCGTCGAGAGGCGGTGGCCGGAGACGTTGATGACGTCGTCGGTCCGCCCGACGATCCAGAAGTAGCCGTCCTCGTCGATCTTCGCGGCGTCGCCGACGACGTAGACGTCACGCCCCCAGCGGCTCCAGTACGTCTCGACGAAGCGCTCGGGCTCGCGGTAGAGCGTGCGCGCCATCCCCGGCCACGGGCGCCGCAGCGTGAGGAAGCCGCCGCCCTCCTTGACGATGTTCCCGTCGGCGTCGACGACCGCGGCGGAGATGCCCGGGAACGGGAGCGTCGCCGAGCCGGGCTTCGTCGTCGTGATCCCAGGCAGCGGCGTGATCATGATGTGGCCGGTCTCGGTCTGCCACCAGGTGTCGACGATCGGGCAGCGGCCGCCGCCGATGACCTCGTGGTACCAGAGCCACGCGCGCGGGTTGATCGGCTCGCCGACCGAGCCGAGCAGCCGCAGCGACGAGAGGTCGTGGCGGTCGGGGTACTCCCGGCCCCACTTGATGCAGGCGCGGATCGCCGTCGGGGCCGTGTAGAGGATCGTGACCTTGTAGTCCTCGACGATCTGCCACCAGCGGTCCTTGTCCGGGTAGTCCGGCGCGCCCTCGTACATCACCGAGGTCGCCCCGTTGCAGAGCGGCCCGTAGACGATGTAGCTGTGGCCGGTGACCCAGCCGATGTCGGCCGCGCACCAGTAGACGTCCGTCTCCGGCTTGAGGTCGAAGACGAGCTTGTGCGTCGCGGCGACGCCGGTGAGGAAGCCGCCGGTCGTGTGGAGGATGCCCTTCGGCTTCGCCGTCGAGCCGGACGTGTAGAGGATGAAGAGCGGGTGCTCGGCCTCGAGCGGCTCGGCCGGGCAGTCGGGGCTCGCCTGCTCGCACGCCTCGTGCCACCAGAGGTCGCGCCCCTCGGTCATCGGCGTCTCCTGGCCACCGCGGCGGACGACGACGACGTGCTCCAGCTCGGGCAGCCGGTCGAGGATCGTGTCGACCTGCTCCTTCATCGGGATCGGCTTGCCGCGGCGGAGGTTCGCGTCGGCGGTGACGAGCAGCTTCGCGCTCGAGACCTCCATCCGCTCGCGGACGGCCTCGACCGAGAAGCCGCCGAAGACGACGTTGTGGGTCGCGCCGATGCGCGCGCAGGCGAGCATCGCGGCGGCGGTCTCGGGGAGCATCGGCATGTAGATGCCGACGACGTCGCCCTTGCCGACGCCGAGGGACCTCAGCACGTTCGCGAAGCGGGACGACATGTCGAGCAGCTCCGCGTACGTGACGTCGCGGGTCACGCCGTCCTCGCCGACCCAGTGGTAGGCGATCTTGTCGCCGCGCCCTGCGGCGACGTGGCGGTCGAGGCAGTTGTGGGCGGCGTTGAGCTTGCCGTCGGCGAACCACTTCGCCCACGGCGGGTTCCACTCGAGCACCTGGTTGAACGGCTCGAACCAGTCGAGCTCGCGCGCCCAGCGCGCCCACCAGGCCTCGAAGTCCGCCTCGGCCTCCTCGTAGATGCCCGGGTCGGAGACCAGCGCCTGCGCCGCGAACTCCGGAGGCGGCGGGAAGCGCTGCTCCTCCTTCAGCAGGACCTCGAGATCGCGCTCGCCGCCGGCGACGTCAGCCATCGCACCTCCTCCGTTCGAATCCTCGCGGGTCAACGTACCCCAACGCGGAGGGGCGCACGCGGGTCTCGTCGCCCGCGGACGCGTCAGGGCGCTGACGCCGCGGGCGCGGGGGCGCCCGTGACGCGCTCGGCGCCCGCGTAGACGTTCACCCGCCCGTCGCGGGCGAAGCCGCAGAGCGTCATCCGCCGGTCGGCGGCGAGCCGCACCGCGAGCGACGTCGGCGCGCCGACGCCGACGAGCACCGGGCAGCCGGCGACCGCCGCCTTCTGGACGAGCTCGAACGAGAGCCGCCCGCTCACGCAGAGGATGCGGTCGCGCAGCGGCAGCGCGCCGTCGAGCAGGCAGCGGCCGACGACCTTGTCCATCGCGTTGTGGCGCCCGACGTCCTCGCGCACGAGCAGCAGCTCGCCCGCCGGCGTGAACAGCCCGGTCGCGTGCAGGCCGCCGGTTCGCGCGAAGGCGGGCTGGCGCAGCCGGCCGGGCAGCGAGGCGAGCAGCTCGCGCGCCACCGGCGGGCCGTCCGGCAGCGGCGGGGCGTGGACGGCGACCTCCGCGAGCGCGCCCTTGCCGCACACCCCGCACGACGAGGTCGTGTAGAAGCGCCGCTCGCCGAGGTCACGGGCGAGCGGGCCCGCGACCTCGACGGTGTTGGCGGCGAGGTCGGCGGGGAGGCCGACGCGCGGCGGGCCGTCGAGCAGCCCCTCGCCCCAGAGGAAGCCGGCCGCGAGCTCCTCGTCGTGGCCGGGCGTCCGCATGGTGACGGCGAGCGGGCGGCCGTCGACGCGGATCTCGAGCGGCTCCTCGACCGCCACCCGGTCGACGATGCCGTCGCGGCGGATCTCGACGTCCTGGAGGGCCACGTCACCGGCGGCGCTACCCCGGCCGCGCCCGTCCGAAACGCGCCGGTTGACGGTCGTCGCAGTCCGGGTACTGCCCAGGCATGGCCACCTCTTTCGACTTCGAATCCCGTCTCGACGCGCTGCTCGAGCACGGGCGCGAGGAGGGCTGCGTGAACCTCTCAGAGCTCAGCGAGCTGCTCGAGCGCGGCGGCGCCGACGAGGAGACCGCCGCCGACGTCCAGGCGCGCCTCTCCGCGCTCGGCATCGAGATCTCCGACGACTGCGGCCGCAGCGACGTCACCGAGCCCCTCGCCTACGCCAACGACGAGCTGGCGGCCAGCACCACCGACGCCCTCCAGCTCTTCCTCAACGAGGTCCGCCGCTACCCGCTGCTCACGCGCGAGGAGGAGATCGAGCTCGCCAAGCGGGTCGAGCGCGGCGACCTCGAGGCGAAGGAGCGGATGGTGAACTCCAACCTCCGCCTCGTCGTCTCGATCGCGAAGAAGTACCAGGGGATCGAGCTGCCGCTGCTCGACCTCATCCAGGAGGGGATCATCGGCCTCATCCGCGCGACCGAGAAGTTCGACTGGCGCAAGGGCTACAAGTTCTCGACCTACGCGACCTTCTGGATCCGCGAGGCGATCCAGCGGGCGCTCGCGAACAAGGCGCGCACGATCCGCCTGCCCGTCCACATCGGCCAGCGCGAGCGCAAGATCGAGCGCGTCCAGCGCGAGCTCGCGGCCAAGCTCGGGCGCGAGCCGACCGAGGAGGAGGTCGCCGAGGCGGCCGAGCTGCCGGTCGAAGCGGTCCGCGAGGTCCACGAGATGGCGCGCGTGGTGACGAGCATCGACCGCCCCGTCGGCGACGAGGAGGAGACGAGCCTCGGGGAGCTGCTGCCGGGCGAGGCCGAGACGCCTGAGGAGGAGGTCGACATCAGCCTCCGCAGCGAGGCGCTCGAGCGCGCGCTCGAGCGGCTGCCCGACCTCCAGCGCAAGGTCGTCAAGCTCCGCTACGGCATCAACGGCCACGAGCCGACGCCGCTGCGCGAGGCCGGCCGCCAGCTCGGCATGTCCGCCGAGGGCGTCCGCAAGCTCGAGCGCAAGGCGCTCATGCAGCTCGCCGAGGAGCGCGAGCTCGAGGCGCTGCGGCCGGCTGCCTGAGCCTCAGGGACGCAGCAGCACCTTCACCGCGCCGTCCTCCTTGCGCTGGAACAGCTCGTAGGCGCGCGGGGCGTCGTCGAGCGGGAGCGTGTGCGTCGTGAGGTCGTCGAGGCCGAGCGGGTCGGCGTCGTCGGTGACGAGCGGGAGCAGGTCGTCGGTCCAGCGCCGGACGTGGGCCTGCCCCATGCGGATCTGGATGCCCTTGTCGAAGAGGTCGAACAGCGGCAGCGGGTCGAGCGCGCCGCCGTAGACGCCGGAGATCGACAGCGTCCCGCCGCGGCGGACGCAGTCGATCGCGAGCCGCAGCGCGTGGAGGCGGTCGATGCCGGCGGCGAGCGTCACCGGCTCGGCGAGCGCGTCGGGCAGCATCCCGGCCGCTCGCTGGAGCGCCTTCGCCATGCCTGAGCCGTGGGCCTCGAGCCCGACGGCGTCGATCGCCGCGTCGGTGCCGCGCCCCTCGGTCCGCTCGCGCACGACGGCGGCGACGTCGTCGTGCTCCCGCAGGTCGAGCGCCTCGACGCCGTGGCGCTGCGCCATCGCGAGCCGGTCGGGAACGAGGTCGATGCCGAGCACGCGCGAGGCGCCGCGGTGGAGCGCGACCCGCGCCGCGAGCTGCCCGATCGGGCCCAGCCCCACGACCGTGCACGTCCCGCCCGGCGGGATCGCGGCCCACTCCACCGCCTGCCAGGCGGTCGGCGCGACGTCGGCGAGGTAGACGAGGCGCTCGTCGGGCGGCCCCTCGGGGACCTTGATCGGCCCGAAGTGGGCCTGGGGGACGCGGAGGTACTCGGCCTGCCCGCCCGGGACCTGGCCGTAGAGCTTCGTGTAGCCGAACAGCGCCGCCCCCTTGCCGTGCTCGGTCACCTGCGTGGTCTCGCACTGGGCGTAGAGCTCCCGGTTGCAGAAGAAGCAGTCCCCGCAGGCGATGTTGAAGGGGACGACGACCCGGTCGCCCGGGGCGATGTGGGTGACGGCCGGCCCGACCTCCTCGACGATCCCGATCGGCTCGTGGCCGAGGACGTCGCCCTCCTCCATGAACATCGAGAGCACCTCGTAGAGGTGGAGGTCGGAGCCGCAGAGCCCCGTCGTCGTGACCCGGACGATCGCGTCCGTCGGCTCCTGGATCGCCGGGTCGGGGACGTCGCCGACGCGCACGTCGCGCCTGCCGTGGAAGGTGACCGCTCGCATCCCGCACCGCTACCCGCCTGCGCGCGGCCGGAACGGCGGTTGCGCCGCCGGGCGGGGGCGCGTCGAGAATTCCCCGTGCGTGTCGATTTCGCCCGTCGCCGTTCGTCGTACGGGTAGAGGCAACCCACGATCCCCACGAGGAGGTAACGCATGCGATTCATGGTTCTCGTGCCCGGCACCCCCGGGACGGAGGCGGGCGTCATGCCGTCCACCGAGGAGCTCGAGGCGATGACGGCCTACAACGAGGAGCTCGTGAAGGCGGGCGTCATGCTCGACGGCGACGGGCTCCACCCCACCTCGAAGGGCGCGCGCGTCCGCTTCGAGGGCGACAAGCGGACGGTCATCGACGGGCCGTTCACCGAGGCGAAGGAGATCGTCGCCGGCTACTGGATCTGGGAGTGCTCCTCGCGCGAGGAGGCGATCGAGTGGCTCAAGCGCGCGCCGTTCGACAACGGCATCGAGGTCGAGCTGCGCCAGGTCTTCGACGAGGAGGACTTCGGCGAGGCGCTGACGCCCGAGCTGCGCGAGCGCGAGGCGCGGATGCGCGAGCAGACCGCCCAGCGCGACTGACGGCGTGCCGGCGGCGCCGACCCAGCGGACGATCGACGCCGTCTGGCGGATCGAGTCGGCCCGGCTCATCGCCGGGCTGACCCGCCTCGCCGGCGACGTGGCGCTGGCCGAGGACCTCGCCCAGGACGCCTTCGCCGCCGCGCTCGAGGAGTGGCCGCGGACGGGGATCCCCGCCAACCCCGGCGCGTGGCTCATGACGACCGCGAAGCGGCGGGGCGTCGACGCGCTCCGCCGCCGCGCGACGCTCGAGCGCAAGCGGGAGCTGATCGCGCACGAGCAGCGCCTGCGCGGGCACGACGCCGAGCCCGACCCGGCCGGGCAGGTCGAGGAGGTCGAGGACGACGTGCTCCGCCTCATCTTCATGACCTGCCACCCGGTGCTCTCGCGCGAGGCACGCGTCGCGCTCACGCTCCGCCTGCTCGGCGGGCTCTCGACCCCGGAGATCGCGCGCGCCTTCCTCGTCTCGGAGGGGACGGTCGCGCAGCGGATCGTCCGCGCGAAGCGGACGCTCGCGCAGGCGCGCGTGCCCTTCGAGCTGCCCGGGCGCGACGAGCTCGCCGAGCGTCTCTCGGCGGTGCTCGAGGTCATCTACCTCGTCTTCAACGAGGGCTACACCGCCACCGCCGGCGAGCACTGGACCCGCCCGGCGCTCTGCGCGGAGGCGCTGCGGCTGGGGCGGATCCTCGCCGCGCTCATGCCGCGCGAGCCCGAGGTCCACGGCCTGCTCGCGCTCATGGAGCTCCAGGCCTCGCGCCTGCGCGCGCGGGTCGGGCCAGGCGGCGAGCCGGTACTGCTCGCCGACCAGGACCGCGCGCGCTGGGACTGGCTGCTCGTCCGCCGCGGGCTCGCGCGCCTCGAGCTCGCCCAGGCGGCCGGCCGGCCGCTCGGCCCCTACACGCTGCAGGCGGCGATCGCCGCCTGCCACGCGCGCGCCCGCAGCGTCGAGGAGACCGACTGGCCGCGGATCGTCGCGCTCTACGACGCGCTCGCGGCCCTCACCGGCTCGCCCGTCGTCGAGCTCAACCGCGCCGTGGCGGTGACGATGGCCTACGGCCCCGAGGCCGGGCTCGAGGTCGTCGACGCGCTCGCCGGCGAGCCGGCGCTGCGCGGCTACCACCTCCTGCCGAGCGTCCGCGGCGACATCCTCGCCCGCCTCGGCCGCGACGAGGAGGCGCGCGCCGAGTTCGCCCGCGCGGCGGAGCTGTGCGCGAACGAGCGCGAGCGGGAGCTGCTGCTGCGCCGCGCGGCCGGCGGCTAGGCGGCGCCCGCCCGGGCGCCGACGTTGTCCACCGGGCGGACCTCGATCGCCGCCTCGTGCGGCAGCAGCCAGGTCCGGTCCGGGAGGCGGCGGACGAGCCCGCGCGCGGCGAGCTGGCCGAGCGCGGTCGTCACCGAGGGCCGCTGCGCCCCGGCGAGCCGCGCGAGCAGCTCGTGGGTGAGCGGCAGCTCGAGCACGATGCCCTCGGCCTTCACCCGCCCCCAGCGCTGGGCGAGGTGGGAGAAGAGGAGGAGGATCCGCTCGTCGACGCGGTTGACGTTCGAGATCGCCTGGTCGACGGCGATCGACTGGGCGCGCCAGATCCCGCGCGCGGCGAGCGCGGCGACGACCTCCGGCCAGGCCGCGGCCCGGCGGACGAAGGCGAGGTCGAGCACGGCGGCGCGCGCCTCGACGAGGATCTCCCACTCGACCTGGCTGCCCTCCGGCAGCGCGCCGCCCCCGTCGAGGTCCCACGGCCGCAGCAGGTCCGGCGGTCCGAGCAGCTCCGCGCAGCGCGCGCGCCCGAAGGTGAGCTGGCGGAGGAGGATGCCCTCGACGAGCATGAGCCCGACGTGGCCGCGGGGGTCGGCGGGCCCCCACGCGCCGTGCCGGCGGCCGACGGGGAGGGTCTCCACGCGGGCGACGAGCTGCTCGCGCGCCAGGCGCGTCGCCTGCTCGTCGAGGTCGCGGGCGAGGTCGGGGTCCACGTCGAGGACGTGGACGACGTCAGGACGGGCGGACACGGCCGACCGGTACCCGCGCGGCGGCGGGACAAACGGGCGGCGCGGGTTGCCGGCGCGCCCGTCCGGGTAGGCGGTCGAGGTGCGCCCGCGCGCCCGAGTGATCTTCCTCGCCCTCCTCGCCGGTGTCCTCGTCGCGGCCGCGCTGACCGGCGGCTTCTCGGACGAGGAGCGGCCGACGTACTCGGAGATGCTCGCCCAGGTCCGCGTGGGCGAGGTCGAGGCGGTGAAGCTCCACCCCGCCGACCAGGCGATCGACGTCACCCCTCGCGACGGCGACGACTACGAGACCGCCTACCCGGCGAACCTCGAGCCGGCGCTGCTTCGCGCCTTCGCCGACCACGACGTCGCCGTCGAGGTCGAGGACAAGGGCGGCGGCGGGATCGGCCGCGTGCTCGTCTACGTCCTCCCGTTCGTGATCTTCATCGGGCTCTGGCTGTTCCTCATCAGCCGGATGCAGGGCGGCTCGCAGCTCATGGGCTTCGCGAAGGCGCGGGCGAAGAAGGTCTCAGCCGACGCGCCGCGGGTGGTGTTCCGCGATGTCGCCGGTGTCGATGAGGCGGTGGAGGAGCTTCGGGAGATCAAGGAGTTCTTGGAGTCGCCGAAGAAGTTCCAGGCGTTGGGGGCGCGGATCCCGAAGGGCGTGTTGTTGTATGGGC